>Ga0070738_10000006_pt1 | contig 813319 bp, 676 predicted proteins | sample Coa_R2_2_FD_66446 | JGI IMG/M metagenome (GOLD analysis project Ga0070738, IMG submission 66446) | Surface soil microbial communities from Centralia Pennsylvania, which are recovering from an underground coalmine fire - Coalmine... | ecosystem: Environmental > Terrestrial > Soil >... | reverse complement strand
ATCGGGAAAAGCGACGGGAGAACGGAAGGCGGGGGAGCAATTCTCGAAAGAGGAGGGAGATTGGACGGACTGGCGCGCGATTCTCACGGGCAAGGATAGCACAGGACTGTTTACTATGTCAATAACTATTTCACGAGGTAAGATTCGAATGAGCCGGACTGCGCTGTCATGCCCGGTCTGGCGTGTCTTCACCCGCGGTTGGGAACGCTCGTGTGACCGAGGAGTGTTGTTGCACGCACGGGAGCGGGGCATGGGGAAAAGGGCACGCTTTGGGCGCACAGGAAAAAGACGAAGAGAAGAGCGGTAAAGGAAAACTTTGGACTTGGGATCGATTTCGAATATGCGGGGATTCGAAAGAGGACCCCAAGAGAAAATCCGCACCCTGAAAACCGCAAGGGTTGATTGCATAAGAGCGAAGGCTCCATTCGATGCCGTAAGCTTCTGTTTGGAGAACCGAAGCCATCGGTAGGAAGGAGCCTTCGATGATGATTATTGGATGTGATTATCACCCCAGTTGGCAACAGTTTTGTTGGATGAACCAGGACAGTGGCGAGACCGGTGAGAACCAACTCGACCACAGTTCCGGTGAAGCGGAGCGCTACTATCGGCAGCTGCCCGCACCGGCGCTGATCGGGATGGAATCAACAGGCAACTGTCAATGGTTTCTGGAACTGCTGGGACGATTGGGGCACGAGGTGTGGGTTGGCGACGCGGCCCGAATTCGCGCCGGGGAAGTGCGGCGGCAGAAGCATGACCGGCGGGACGCCGAACTGATCCTAAGGCTGCTTTTAGAGAAGCGCTTTCCCCGGATTTGGGTTCCCTCGGGGGAAGAGAAAGATCTACGGCAGCTGTTGATTCACCGCTGGAAACTGGTGCGGTTACGGGTGCAGATAAAAAATGAACTGCAACACCTGGCGATGAATCAGGGCGTCACCCGGAAGCGGCAGCTGTGAAGCCAGGCAGGAGAAAAAGTGTTGCGCGAGTTGCCGCTGGCACCATGGGCCGGCCGGCGGCGAGAAGACCTGTTGAAGTTACGAAGCGAACTCGACGACAAAATCGGCCTGCTGGACCAAGCAGCCGAGGAAGCGGCCACGAAGCATGAAAAAGCACGGTTGCTGATGACGCAGCCGGGAGTGGGGCCGATCACCTCGCTGGCCTTTGTGCTGACGATAGGCGACGTCTCGCGCTTTCCCCGCGGCAAGCAGGTGGCCAGCTATCTGGGACTGATTCCGCGGGAATACAGTTCGGGCGGGAAGCAGCGCTTCGGATCCATCAGCAAGCAGGGCAACCGGTTTATGAGGATGCTGCTGGTCGAAGCCGCGCAGATTGCGGTGCGCTGCGATCCGCAGATGAGAAGCGAATATTTGCATCGCTGCCACCACAAGCCGAAGGGCGTGGCCAAAGTGGCGGCGGCAAGAAAATTGGCCATTCGACTCTACTGGATGCTGAAAAGCAACACCGGCTATCCAGAGGTCGTTCGTGCCGGGAGTAGCCCGCGGGTGCCGCTGACTGCGTAAGCGCAGTCGAAGGATTGATTGGGCGCTCCCGCCCCGGTTACAAACCGGGGTTCGGATAGCAGAATCATGTTCGCGGTTTAGATCGAATCGATGGTTGGCGGAACGGTCCGCTGAAAGCTGATTCACCGTATGAGTTACAGAGCTTCGGTTCTCCACCAACTCTGGACCACAAGCGGTGAGAAAAACACTGCACGGGAGTTTTGTGTCTTGACAACGCCTTCGCTCTTATCGAGCGGCACCCACGCCTCACTTCGGTACGCTAAAGCCTGCCCCACCCGGCATTTCACATGTTCGTCGTTTGGTCTAGGCGTAACGTTCCTGCCGTGGTCCTCCCCTCCGTCTGCAAGCGCGTTGTCATGATCGGACTCCGCCCCGGGAGGCCATGTTTCACCGGGATGTTCCTGCTGCCACTCGTCAATCAGCTCTGCTTTGGGCTTTCGGGAGAGACTTGGGACCGCCTCGCCAACATTGTACGTAATTATAAGACCCGCAACAGCTCCAACGGTAGCCCCTATTGCCGTGCCGGCAGGACCGAAAATGCTTCCAGCGGCACCCAAGTCGATGGTGCAGGATGCTACTTCGGCTCAATGGCCGTCGAGGTCGGCGAACGATTCGGGGTCGTCGTGAACCATGGCGTAGAGGTTGAGGGTTTGCGGGTTGGTGAGGTTTGCGTAGGGGACGGCGACGGGAATTTTGGACCAGTTGGCGGAGAGCCAGCGGCCCCAGCGGTTGGGGTAGTAGCGGGCGCCGAAATAGTCGTTGCCGGAAGGCCAGTTGCAGCGCTTGGGGGAAGAGCCGCCGTTACATCGGAAGAAGCGGGCGGTCTAAAGACCGGCCAGTACACATAGCAGGTGGGCGGAAGAGTTTCAAGACATCCAGGAGAGGATTTGGGGGAGGGTGGCGGCGGAGGTGGAGATGGTGCCGCGAGGAAGCAGCGGAGAGACGGCGAGGGCTTGGTTGTGATTTTCGAACCAGACGAGGAAGAGGGATTTTTCGGAGCCGGGAAGGCGCTGCTGGTTGATCCAGTTGTAGTAGGAACCCATGTCCGCATCGACGAGGGAACCCAGGGGATCGAGCTGCGGCGGGGCGCTGGAGGGAGCGAGAAGCTCCACCATGGGCTTCTGTCGCTGGCGCGGGGCAAAGCGCACTAATAAGGATAGAGGTTGCGCGCGCCGGAGGCATTCGCGGGCAGCCCATTGCGTGAAGCTGGTGCTGAAGATCTGCGTGCCGGAGCCTTCGGTGAGGAGCTTGACCTGGAAGCGGTCGAGGACGGGATCGCCGGAAGGATCCATGCCGAGATCGGCGGGGCGCAACTGGGCCATGAGCGTGCGCAAGGCTTCGGGGCCAACGCCAGGCTTGCGCGTTTCGGCCTGAATTTTTTCCAAAAGAGACGAGCGAACGGAAGCGAGACCTTCGTAAGAGACGCAGGTGAGCGAAGGATCGTGGGCGGCGGCTGCGCCGCCATCGATATACCAGTGGCCGAACGGGAGGGGATTCGCTTTGGCGCGAGCGGCGACAGCATCGAGAAGCTGCTGCAGACCGTTTTCGGGATTAACGGCCGTGAAATAGGCGCCGTGCGGGCGAAGCTTGCGGAACAGCGGCTCTTCCGCTTTTTCCACGCCCTGGCCGATGACGGCGACGCCGAGGCGGGACTGGGCAGGCTTTTCGGGCGGCACAGCCGCGCGGAGGCGATCGGCGTAGTCGAGCGCGGCTTTGCGGAAGGCGTCCATCTGGTGCGTAGACCAGAGGTGCGCGGAAAGCTGCTCGACAAACTGCGCGGGAGAATTGACCCAATCGAATTTTTCGAGCGCAGGGGAAATCTGAATGGCGGAAAATTCACTGAACCAGAGTTTTGTGTCCTGCGGGGAAAGCGATTGGAGATTTTGCAGTTCCCTTTCGAGGGCGCTGCGTTCGGCGGGAAACTTGTAGTCGTAGTCGATGACTTCGCGCAGGAGGCTGGGGAGAAACGCGAGCGGGAGGCGCTGGAAAGCGGCGAGATAATTGAGGGCGAGCTTTTTCGCGCCGGGAGGGTAGGCGTCAAACTGTCCGGGTTTTAGATCTGCGGGGAGCATGAGAGTCAGAGCAGCTCCGAAATGGGCTTGCCGCGGGAATAAGCGGCCGTGAAGCCCATCATAGAGCCGATGGTGGGAACGAGATCGATGCTCTGCAGCGGGCGATCGAAGACCACACCTTCGCGAATACCGGGGCCGATAGCCATCAGCCAGGTGGTGCGAGAGAGAGCATCACCGGTGCGATGGTGCTGGAAGCCGTTGCCGCCGGCGTCTTCGTCGGCGTCGCGGCCAAAATCGGGGAGGATGAGGAGGGTGGTTTTGCCGGCGTATTCGGGCTCGGCCTGTACGAGCTTCCAGAGTTCGTGGCAGAGACGATCGGTGCGGCGAATGCCCTCGATATAGAGGGAATAGGCGCCAGCGTGGGCGACGTCGATGTCATGCAAGGTGACCCAGAGCAGGCTGGGAGCGAGCTGCTGCATGAGGCGGCGAACGATGTAGACGGAGAGCTCGTCGGCACTGGAGAGCGTGAGGGCGTGGGACTTGAAATCGTCGACGGAGAGCTTGAGAAGATTTTCCATTTGCTCGAGCTCGAAGGTATTGCCGGAGAGCTGCGGAGCATAGAGCGGAGTTTCATAGCTGTCGCGCAAAAGGTGGCTGTAATCGGCGGCCCCGGAAGTGGCAGCGGTGAGCAAATGTTTGGGAAGAATGACGCGGGCGCCGGAGCCAGGGCCGAAGGCGCGATTGCTGCTTTCGCCGATGCGATTGAAGCCGTTGCTGGGGGCGACGACCCAGGCGTCCGAGGCGGGGCGCTTGAGTTCCTTGCGGAAATATTCGAAGACGGTGGGAGATTCGGGGGAGACGGCGGCGAAATTGTTGAAGGTTTCGTAGGCGCCGGTGGCGAGGCTGGCGGTGGCGACGTAATGGCCGAGAATGCCGCGATTGACAACCTGAGTAAAGAAGGAGGATTGCGGAATGAGCTCCTTCATCAGGTGGGGGATGTTTTCCTGGCCTTCGGGAGCAAAAGTTTCCTGATCGCGAGCGCCGCCGCCGAAGGTGATGACGATGACTTTGCGTTTGGATTGCGGGGTGGCGGCGAAGGCCAGAGGGGCAGAGCGTAGAAGGGCGCTCCCCAAGGCGAGGCCGGAGGCGGAACGGAGAAATTCGCGGCGCGAGAGGGAAAGCTGGCGAGCAAGTTCGCGAGAATGGATCTGGAGCGTCATAGTTTGCAGCGATGGGTGACCGGTCCGCGCATGACGTTTGCTTGCGGCAAGTCGAGCCTTGCCCACCTTCCCGCGGCTGCAACGCCCCGACCGGCGGGGCGTTGGGTGCTGCTGGCGCGGCTGCACAGGCAGGAATGCCTGTGCCAATTTCCCGACTGAACGTACGTCTGGGATTGGGAACTGTCAAGGCGGAGAAGCCGGGATGCGCGGATCATGGCTTGGCCTCGCCGGCCCGCTTTTCGGCATACACGAATTGGCGAATTTCGGCGCGATGCTTATCGAGATCGGAAAGATGCCCGGCGCGAAGCTGCTGATAGACCTGAAGCTCCTGCTGGGCCAAATCTTTTTCGCCTGTGCGGACGTACGCTTGGGCGAGGCGATAGTGCACGTCGGCGAGATCGGGATTGAGTTCGCGCGCTCTCAAATATTCGGGAATGGATTCGGCATATTTGCGCTGGTCGGAATAGAGATTGGCCAGTTGCAAATGGGCTTCCGCTAGGTTGGGAGACAGGGCGAGCGATTTTTTCAGCAAGGCCTCGATCTGGGAAAGATCGAGATTGGGATCCTCGGCGCGCTTCCCTTTCCAGAGGCTCATCGCGTAGTAGTAGACCGCCTGGCCATTGTTGGGTTGAAGCTCGGAATAGCGCCGGAAGCGGGAGATGACTTCCCCGGCCTGGCTGGGAGAGCTATCGAAGGCGCGGGAAAGAAACGGATAGCCGCGGGGATCGGAAGGGTTCAGATCAGCGGCGCGGAGAAGGGATTTGACGGCGTCGTCATATTTGCCGAGCGAATAACAGGCCATGCCGAGGCCAATGAATAAGCGAGGGGAATTCGGGTAGCGTTCCGTACCCTGACGAAAGACTTCGATTGCGGGCTCGAGGGTGCGATGAACAAGGAGCTCGCTGCCCCAATCGAAGATGTTGCTTTCGCTAGGGTCCATTCGCGCGGCGGTCTGAAATTCATTGGCGGCAGCGATGAAATTGCCGGATTTTTCCTCGACTTCGGCGAGAAGGTCGTGGAGTTCGGCGGTGTCCCTGAGCTTGAGGAGCGATTGGATGAGGTTGCGCGCGTCCGGAAGGCGATTGGCGAAGAGATAGGCGAGCGCGAGGTCGTAGCCGTTATCGTAAGCGGAAGGATTCGCGCGGTGGGCGCGTTCGAGGCAGGGGATGGCGACGGAGATTTTATTGGCGCGGACGTAGAGTTCGCCGAGATCGTGGTTGGCGTCGTAGGAGTTGGGTTCAAGAGCGACGGCCTTTTTGAATTGCAGCTCGGCGAGATCGGGCTTGCCGAGTTGCAAGAGATTGTTGCCAAGATTGGTGCGCGCCGAAGCGGAATCGGGCTTGAGGCGGACGGCGGCCTCAAAGTGATCATGAGCCTTGTCGTTCATGGATTGCGCGGCATAGACGAGGCCGAGGAGTTCGTGGACATCGAAGCTTTGCGGAACTTGCGGAAGGAGCTTCTCGAGCTGGGCGGCGGCTTCGGGATAGTGGCCGGCTTCGTATTGGGCAACGGCGGACTGGAAGTCGCGATCGAGATTATTCCGCTGGGCAAAGGAGACGCGTGGCTGCGCGGCGCAGGCGAGAAGTGCCAGGAGAGTGGTCGCCACAAAATAAGCCCTGAAAGTCACGATGAAACTATGGTAGCACCGGGATTTGCGAAATGAAGCGAGCGCAAAAAAACCGGGAAGGAGCTTCTTGTGAAGCACCTTCCCGGCGGGGTGTGCGGGGTTGACTAGAAAAGGAGCTTCAAAGCGAACTGGATCTGGCGCGGGTCATAAGGTGCATCGCGCGTGGAGCCGATTTCACCGAAGGTCGGACTGGTGTAGTTGCCGGAACCGCCGATGGCTACAACGCCATTGCCACCGAAGTTCGGAGCGTTGAAGTTCGGATGATTGGTGATGTTGAAGATTTCCGTGCGGAACTGGAGCGTAACGCGTTCCTTGATCGGGAAGTTCTTGAAGATGGAGAAGTCAAGCCGGTGGTAGCCGGGACCTGGGACCTCGGTAACGCCGCCAAGAGCGGCGGCGCCGGTGAGAGGCACACAGCCTGCCGGCGAATTCGGAATGGGAACACCACCCGCGCCAAGCTGGCAGGGCTGAGTGAATGCGGCTGGGTTGCCGAACCAGCTGAGCTGCCCATTTGCGTCGGTGTGGAGGCCGAGCTTCAGAGGTTGACCAGGGACAAAGAGTGCGCCACAGCCAAGGCCTGCGGCCGTGGTAACGGGGCAAGTGAGTTGGATGGGCTGACCATCCTGCAGGGTTGCGAGCCAGTTGACGCTCCAACCGCCAACAACTTGGTTTTCCCAGCCAGAAGCGTCGGAGGCCCACCGCTTGCCTTTGCCGAAAGGCAGATCGTAACTGCCGCTGAAATGGAAGACATTGCGGATATCAAAGGGCGCCAAGCCATAGTCGGCGTGAGGCCCGATTCCCGGAACACCAGGAGCAATGTATCCGTTGTTGCCGTTGCTGACGCCGATGCTTCCGCCGTTGAGCAGATCGTGGGCATCGGTGAGTACCTTGGAATAAGTATATGTTGCAAGCAAACTCAGACCACTGCCAAAGCGCTTTTCGATCTTGGTTTGCAACGAATGATAGTTGCTCGTGCCCTCTGTGGCGGCATAACTGGCGCCACGCGAGAAATCGGGGAATGGGACGAGTGCGGTCTGGTCGGCGTTAAAGGCTGCGATCGAAGTCACATTGTTGCTGCCGGGGAAAATCTCCAGGTGGCGAGCCAAAGAGGTGACGTAGCCAGCCTGGACAGCGATGGTCGGAGTCAACTGGTATTGCACAGTCAAGTTGCCGCCCATGCTATAGGGAGTTTTGTAGTCAAACTGGATGCCGCGCAACTGCAAGCCCGAGGCATTCACAACCGCTGGATTCAGAGGCGTACAGGAGAATCCAGTTTCAAACGTCCCCGTTCCGCCGGGGCCGGCCGTGGCGCAGCCGGGAAATAGGTTGGAAGTGACACTATTGCTTCCGTTGGGCTTGAAATCGAAGCTGAACTGGAAGGGATAGTTCTCCCCGATGTTCGGGGAGTAACCGCGGTTTTCGAAGCCGTTGTAAAAGATGCCGAATCCGCCGCGAATCACGAGCTTGGGATTAAGCTGATAGGCAAAGCCAACGCGGGGAGCGAAGTTGTTGCCCGCGGAATTACCCAAGCCCCCTCCATACTTGTTGGTATTGAGGAGAGCAATGCCGTCCTGCTGCAACAGTTGCGTAAAGCTGGGGGAGAGGCTGCCCGCGTTCGGGTTGCCGGTGGGAAGAATGTAAGCAGGGCCACCAATTGGAGGACCGCTGGGAACAAAGTTCGCTTGCGCGGAGTGGTGCTCGTAGACAAGGCCGAAGAAGTCGTACCGGAGACCAAGATTGAGAGTCAATTTGCTGGTGATTTTCCAATCATCCTGGAAGTAGCCGCCGTAGTAGTCCTTACCATCGTCGGTCTCGGCGATGTTGGAGATGAAGATTTCGCTGGCGCCACCGAGATAGGGATTGCCCGCAAGCTGGGTCGCAACCGGAGTCAGCAGGAAATCCGCACGGCCCGTGTTGCCGGCAGTGGAACCCACGACGTCTGTGATGCCAGCCTTGTAGTCCCATTCACCGCGCGACCAGGGAGGCTGCAGGGTGGAGAACTTCACGTGCTGGTATTCTATCCCCATCTTGAAGGTGTGCTTGCCGTAAATTTTCGTGACGTCGTCGGTCAACTGGAACGTGGAGCTGACTTCATCGGAGGGCAGGAAGGCGTTGCTACCCAAAGTGCTCAAGCCATTGATCACAAGGGCAGGCAATCCGCCGTTCAAAGTGGTCTGCGGAATATCCTGAATGCCAAACTGACTGGGAATGTTCGAAAGGTCGGTGGCCGAAGGCGCGCTGCGTGTGGTGTGGAGGTAGTTGAAGCCGGCGCGCAACTCGTTGATCAAGTTCGGCGAGAAGGTGTGTGTGTAGCCGAGCACGGTCTGCTGGGCGTTGGCGGTCTGGTTGCCGTCCTGGAAACCGCCGCCATCGGCGATGCCGGCGAAAATACCGGGGATAAACTGCGGGTCGTCCTTCAAGCTGAAGCGGAAGAAGACCTGATTCTTATCGTTGAAATTCGCGTCCACACGGGAATCGAAAGAGTTGGCGTGCTCGAAAAGCTTGGGGGAATTTGCGTAGTTATTGAAGACGTTGTTATTGGTGGGATTCGGGTAGAGGTTCATCAGCTTGATGGCATTGGTATCGAGGCGGCCGACCGGAATCTGGTTCAAATTGCAAGCGGCGACGTTTGTGCCCGTGAAGTTCGACGTGCTCACCGGGCAAGTTCCCGTCCCAAACGCACCAAAGGGATCGCGTACAAAACCCGACGAGGCCGCGGTGAGACCCGTGACCGGGTCGACCTGGCCCGCGGTAACCGGGCGCGTCGTCCCAGGATCGAGAATGGTGCCAGTGGGAAGGATGCGGCCGAGCGCATCGGTTTGGGTCGCGGTGGGAGAAAGGAGATCGCTGAAGTTGGTATATCCGCTGTTGCGTTCGGCCATGGTCGGAACGGTGCCGGTAAAAACGGTGCCCTGCACGCGGCGGAAGCCTTCGTAGTCGCCGAAGAAGAAGAGCTTGTTCCGCCCATTTAAGATATGCGGAATCACCACGGGGCCGCCAACCGTAAAACCAAACTGATTCTGACGAAGGGCGCCCTTGGGAATGCCACCGGCGTTTTCAAAAAAGTCGGCGGCGTCGAGCTTATCGTTGCGGAAGAATTCCCAGGCCGAGCCGTGAAGTTCGTTGGTGCCGGACTTGATGGTGGCATTCAAAACCGCGGCGCCGGAGCGGCCGAATTCGGCGCTGAAACTGGAGGTCTCGACGCGGAACTCCTGAATGGCGTCGACCGGGGGAAGAACGACGAAATTAGTGCCGTTCAGGAAGTCGACCGTGTCGGAGTTGTTGTCGATGCCGTCGAGAAGATAGTTGTTCTGGGAGGGGCGCAGCCCGTTGGCGGCAAAAGCGCCGCTTGCGGCATTGCCGCGCGTATCCGCTTGAGGCGTGTTGACGCCGGCGCCGAGCTGCGCGAGAAAGGTGAAGTTGCGGCCGTTCAGGGGCAGGTCATTGATGGCTTTCGTATCGGTGACCTGGCCAACAGCGGCGTTCTGCGACTCGAGAAGCGGAGTGGTTGCGGTGACTTCGATCGATTGCGTGACATTGCCGGGCTTAAGGGTGAAATTCTGAACAACGTCGACACCGACGTTCACAACGATGCCCTTCACGGAAACAGCCTGGAATCCCTGAAAGGAGGCTTCGATCTTGTAGCTGCCGATCCGGACGGGAGTGAATTTGTACACGCCATCGGAGCCCGTCGTCGTGGTCAGGCTGGCGCCCGTGCCCTCATTGGTGAGGGTAACGGACGCGCCGGCAACGACGGCGCCCGTCTGGTCGGTTACCGTTCCGAGAATCGAGCCGGTGTCCACCTGCGCTTGCAGGGGAGCGGCGACGAGCAGAAGCGCGGCCAGAACCACGAAAATCGAGAGTGTGTAACCCCAATGGAAAGACATCCTAGCCTTCATGCCAATCCCTCCTAAACAAGACCCTAGCAAAATAGCGACGGCGCGCCCGAGCGAAGCAAGCCAAATAGGCAAGGGCGGGCGCCTCGACAAGAACCCGCCATAAAAACGAACCAGGAGAAAGCGCAAACGCTGTCTGAAAAGCGGGGAATCCGGTGGGGGAAGAGGGTAACGACCAACCCGACAAAGAAGCAGCGCCCCAGAGATGAACCGCTTAACAGGCACCCCAAAAACTTAACCGCTTAACCTTGCGTGGCACTAGACCACAGTCTTTTGGATGTTGTCAAGCATTTTTTTTCATCTATACTCGCGGCACTACGCCGCACGCTCAAAAATTCGGCGTTATTTTGCGATACTAAGTCGAGGAGCGGTCCAGAAAACCATGGGTTTGACGATACGGGATGTAGCCAAGGCGGCGGGTGTCTCCACTGCAACGGTCTCCAATGTTTTGAACAAGCGGGGCAAGGTGGGAAGAAGCACACAGAACCTGGTGCTGACAACGGTTAAGCGCTTAGGTTACCTGCCGAATATTCACGCACGGCGTCTGGCTTCGCGCGACGCGCGGACCCTGGGAATCATCGTGTCCGACGTGGAGAATCCCTTCTTTCCCGAAATCATCAAGAGCTTTCTGGCGCGCACGCGGCAACTGGGCTACGACGCGATCCTGAGCGACACGAATTACGACCCGCGGCGCACGCAGGAGGCGGCAAGCCGCATGATGGCGCACAACGTGGGCGGCGTGGCCATCATGACTTCGGAAATCAGTCCGAAGCTGATCGACGAGCTGGTGCGCCGGAAAATCGCGGTGACTTTCCTGGATCACGCGCCGGCACGAGGCTACGTGAGCACGCTGCGCATCGATTACGCCTCCGGGATCGAGCAATCGGTGCGCTATCTGCACAAGGAAGGGCACCGGAAGATCGCGTTTGTGGCGGGACGGCCGACGCTACGGTCGAACATAATGCGCCTGGAAGCCTACGAAAAAATCATGCAAGAACTGGGGCTGGAGCCGGGGCCGGTGCTGCACGGAGATTTGCGATTTGAGGGAGGACTGGCGGCGGGGCTGGCTATCGGGAAGATGATCCCACCGCCCACGGCGGTGATGGCGGTGAACGATCTGACGGCGGTGGGCGTGTTGAAGGGACTGACCAAGGCGGGCTGCCGCGTGCCGCAGGACATTTCGCTAATCGGATTCGACCGCACACGGCTTGCGGAATACAGCAATCCCTCGATTACGACGGTGGATATCCATCGAGATTTGCTGGGGCAAATGGCCGCGGATGTTTTGCATGAACTGGTCAGTTCGCCGAACCCGCAAGGCAAAGTGTATGAAATTTCAGCCGAACTCTTCATTGGCAATTCCTCGGGGCCTGTGCGGTCCCAGTAGCCCTGCGGCTGGCGCTTCGAGGCACGTTTCCTGAGAGCGACGGAACCGGCGACGGCCGGCAGTTTGGCGGGGAATGCGCCGGGTGTTAGCATCGTGGCGCTGCAAGCGAAATGCGCGAGCACCCGAGGATGGGGCGTCACCCAAAAGATAAACGGAAGATCTCGCGGCGGACCTTTCTGGGAACACTGCGCTGGGCGCCGGCGAGCTTTTTGCCCGCGCCATTCCTGACGAGAGCGTTTCCGCATCCGGGGAGCGCCGGGGCCGCTCCGAGGTTCGAATTCCCTTTCGCGGATTACCGCATTACGCCGCACTATCCCAAGAAGTCGCCGCTTGAAGACGTGCTCCGGTATGTAGATCCCGGCACGGACCAATACAAAACCGAAAAATACGCCTACGAAATTTCCACCACGATGGAAGGTTGGGCGAAAGAGCTGCGAGCCGCTCCGCCGGCATTGAACGCACTTGCCGCCTTTCTTGACGCGGAAATGCTGGGTGTTTCACTTGTCGCGATGAAGGAAAAGAAATTGCGCCCGGGGTACGGCGTGGAAGTTTTCCAGCGGAGCTTTCCGGGGCGGCCAGAACTGCCGCGAGAACAGTTCCTGGAGACAATGCAGAACTATCTGGCGGACTACACGAAGATCAAAACGGCAGAAATTCTGCTCACGGGAATTCAGGAAATCAAAAGCAAACCACCGACCGTCGCAATTGAAATGCGCTACGACCTGCTTGGCGAAAAGCGTGATGGAGAGCGCGAGGAACGCATCGGGAAGTGGCAAATGGAGTGGCGTTGCGAGGATTCCGGCGACTGGCGAATTTTGAAGTGGAGGGCGGACCAGGAGACTGTGAGCCGGGCGCTGCAACCGGTGTTCGTGGATGTCAGCCCACAGGCGCTGGGGCAAACGGAGTCGTACCAGACACAACTATTGGGCGGCGTGGATTATTGGCGGACAGTGCTCGACGGCGCGACAGGGATCGACGTCTACGGAAACAACGGAATAGCCGCTGGCGATTATGACAACGATGGATTTGATGATTTATACGTTTGCCAGCCAGCGGGACTGCCGAACCGGCTTTACCGCAACCGGGGCGACGGGACATTTGAGGACGTGACGGAAAGGGCCGGCGTCGGCGTCCTGGACAATAGCGCCTGCGCGCTGTTTGCGGATTTCGAGAACAAAGGCCTGCAGGACCTTTTGGTGGTATGCGCGGGCGGGCCACTGCTGTTTTTGAATCAGGGAAATGGAAGCTTCTCATTGAAGCGGGATGCATTCCGATTCCTAAAAACGCCGGAGGGCACGTTCACGCACGCCGCGGCGGCGGATTACGACGGCGACGGCCGGCTGGACATTTATTTCTGTCTGTACAGCTACTACCTGGGACTCGAGCAGTACCACTATCCGGCGCCGTATTTTGACGCACGGAACGGCCCGCCAAATTTTCTGCTGCACAATGAAGGGAACGGGATATTTGAGGATCGCACCGCAGCGGCCGGACTGAATGCGGAGAACGACCGTTACAGCTTCGCGTGCGCGTGGAACGACTACAATGGCGATGGGCAAGCGGATTTGTACGTGGCGAACGATTTTGGACGCAGCAACCTTTACCGGAACAACGGCGACGGGACCTTCACGGCGGTTTCGAACGAGGCGCATGTCAACGACGTGGGCGCCGGAATGAGCGCCAGTTGGCTGGATTATGACAACGATGGCAAGCCGGACATTTATGTGTCAAACATGTGGTCAGCGGCAGGATCGCGAGTGACCGAACAACCGAAGTTCCACGCGAGAGAGCCGGCGGAAATTCGCGAGAACTACAGCCGGCACATGCGGGGAAACTGGCTGTACCGGAATCAGGGCAACGGAAAATTCGAGAATGTCGGGATGCCGGCCGGAGTGGAAATGGGCCGTTGGGCGTGGGCGTCGGATTCCTGGGATTTCGACAACGATGGATTCCCGGATATCTACATTGCGAATGGATACATCTCCGGGACGGAAGAAAAAGATGTTTCGAGTTTTTTCTGGCGGCAGGTAGTTGGAAATTCGCCGGCGACGCAGACTTCCGCGGAACGTTACGAAAAAGGATGGAATGCGATCAACGAACTGATTCGATCGGATGCGACCTGGAACGGGTTCGAACGGAACGTGTTTTACCGGAACAACCAGGACGGAACGTTTTCCGAAATATCGGGCGCAGCCGGATTGGATTTTGGGGACGACAGCCGCGCCTTTGCGCTGGCGGATCTGGATCACGACGGCAGGCTGGAGATTGTGCTGAAAAATCGCACGGCGCCGCAGATTCGGATTCTGCGAAATGCCGTGAGCGAGATTGGCGGGTCGATCGCTTTTCGGCTGACCGGAACAAAAGGCAACCGCGATGCGATTGGGGCCGCGGTAACGATCGAAACCGGGGGAATCCGGCAAACAAAACAGGTGATGGCGGGTTCAGGGTTTTTGTCGCAACACAGCAAAGAAGTATTTTTCGGGATTGGCAAATCGGCAGGGAAGACGCGCGCAAGCATCCGCTGGCCCAGCGGGTTGACTCAAACATTTGAGAATGTGCCGGCAAATTCCAGGATTGAGATTCGCGAAGGTGAAAAGGAATTCAAGGCCCAGGCGTTCTCGAGCCCCGGGAGCGCATACCTGAAACAGGCGGCGGCGCTCCCCGCAAAGGCGCTCCCGGAAAGTGTGGAGACCTGGCTAATTCAGCCAGTGCAGGCGCCGGATTTTGCGCTCCCCGATTTAGACGGGGGAGTTCAACGCCTTTCAGAGATGCGCAGCCACGCCGTGCTTCTACTATTCTGGAGCACTGCCTCGCCGGAGTCCGTGGAGCAATTGCGACAGATAGAGAAACATCGGGCAGGGTTGGAGAAAGTTGGACTGCGGATTCTTTGCCTGAATACCGATGCTTCGCAGGACGCGGGGGCGATTCGCACGGCGCTCGCGCAGAATTCGATTTCATTGCCCACGCTGCTTGGGAGCGAGGAAAGTACAGGTATTTACAATATCTTTTACCGCTACTTGTTCGACCGGCGGAGAGATCTGGGGCTGCCGACGTCATTTCTGCTTAACCCTGACGGAAAGGTCCTGAAAGTTTATCGAGGGCGTTTCGCTGCGGAGCGGGTGGCGGATGATATTCGCAACATGCCGGAAAAGCCAGAAGAATTTGCACGGCTGGCACTGCCAATGCCGGGAACCGCGTATTTGACGGAATTTCAGCGCAACGATTTCACTTACGGAGTGGCGTTTTTCCAGCGCGGATATTTGGACGCTGCAACAGCTTCATTCCAACAAGTGATCGCAGCGAAGCCGGACAACCCGGAAGCACATTACAACCTGGGAACGCTGTTTTTGACAAAAGGGGATTTGAATAGAGCGCGCGGATATCTGCAAGAGGCGGTGAAGCTGAAACCCGATTACGCGGAAGGTTGGAACAACCTGGGAATGGTTTCCGCACAACAGGGCCTGGAAGCAGAGGCCATCGAGGACTTCAAGAAATCGCTGGAGCTGCGGCCGAGCTACGAGACCGCGCTGCTGAATTATGGAAATCTGTTGCGAAGAAAGGGCGATCTCACCGGGGCGGAAAAGCTGCTGGAGCAAGCTTTGCAGGAAAAACCCGACGACGCGGATGCGAATTACGGCATGGGGATGCTCTACGCGCAGGAGAATGACCTGGAGCGGGCGTCGGAATTTCTGGCGAAAGCGATTGAGGCACGGCCGGGTTATGCCGACGCGTTGAATAATCTTGGAGTATTGCTGGTCCGGCAAGAAAAATACGCGGAAGCAAGAGAGAACTTTGAGAATTGCATCCGAGTGGCACCGCAATTTGATCAGGCATATTTGAATCTGGCGCGCTTATACATACTGCTGGACGATAAGGAAAAGGCGCGAGAAACGCTGGAGGAATTGTTAAAACAGCAGCCGGGGCACAAAATGGCTCAACAAGCATTGGAGATGCTAAATTAAGTTTTCATGAAATTTCCCCACAAACAATGCGGGCAAGCAGCGCGCTTTTTAGTGCCGGGCTCGGGATTCGGCCGGCTGGTGCGTTGCGCGGCGTGGATGGCCGCCGGTGTGGGGATGCTTGCGAGCCAGGCCGGTGCTACGCAGGAAGCGATAGCGCCCGCGAAAAAACCCGGGCAGACGGCGCATAACGCTTCTCCTTTCGGCGATGCGGAAGAGCTTCTTCGCCAAGGGAAGTTTGCGGAAGCAAAGAACCGGATTGAAGAGGAACTGAGACAGAATCCATCGAATGCCGAGGGCTACGCCCTGCTGGGACTGGTATTCACACAAGAGAATAACTATTCCGAAGCGAGCAGCGCATTCGAACAATCGCTGAAGCTGGATCCGAAATCCAACAAGGTGCGAAACAGCCTGGGAAACATTTACGTGCTGCAGGGGAAGCCGGAGCTTGCCGAAAAAGAGTTTCGCGAATCCGTCCGAAGGAATCCGGAAGACCACGACGGCAATTACAACCTTGGGCTGGTGCTGATCGCCGAAAAAAAGCCGGCGGAGGCAATCGCCCATCTGCAAAACGTTCGGCCGCCGAGCATCGAATCCCAAATGAATTTGGCTCGCGCTTACCTGGAAGCGGGACGAACGGCGGAGGGCTTGCGAACGGCCAAGGAACTTTCCGCGAAATATAAAGACTATGTGCAGGTCCATTTCACGCTGGGAATACTGCTGGGAGCGGAAAAACAGTACCGGGCGGCCGTGCTGGAACTGGAGCAGGCAAACGCGCTAAAGCCGCAGACCTTCGAGGTCCTTTCCAGCCTTGGCCAGGTATACCTGCAGTCGGGTCAAAATGCGCAGGCAGAACTGACATTGAACCGCGCGTTGAAGCTGAAGCCGGATTCGGGGGAAACGATGTACCTGCTGGGGCAGGTCTATGCGAACGAGTCGAAGCCGGTGGACGCACTGGACCTGCTCGTACGGGCGCACAGGATCGCTCCGGAAAATGTGGACATACTTCTGCTGCTGGCGCGCGTCAGCATGTCGCAGAACTATTACGAGGACACGATCCCGCTGCTGGAGGCCGGATTGAAGCTGGCTCCGGAGCGGACGGATTTGCTGGCGGCGCTGGGCGAGTGCTATTTCATCGCTGGAAAAGTGGACAAAGCGATCGAGACGTTTGGGAGGCTGCTCGAACTTGAGCCATCTGCGCGGTCCTATGCTTTCATGGGGTTGACGTACCGTCGATTGGGGCGATTCGACGAAGCGCGAAATTATTTTCTGGAAGGACTGAAGAAGGATCCGCACGATATCTCCTGCCTTTTCAACCTGGGATATATCGACGAGCGGCAGGGGAATCAAGAACCGGCGGAGCGCTATTTTCAGCGGGCCCTGCTTGCGAAAAAAGACCACGCCGAAACGCTGCTGGAACTGGCCAATTTGCGAATTGCCGCAAAGCGGTACGAAGAAGCCGCGGAACTGCTTCGCAAGTACGTGAAAGTAAGCCCTTCTCCTGCGCCGGGTTATTACAAGCTGGCGATGGTGGAGCGCAGCCTGCACCAGACCGAGGCAGCGCAACGCGACCTGAGCGTGTTTCAGACACTGTCGAAAAATGCTCCGGCAGGCCCTTACCCGTATCAGCACTTCTTCGATTATCTCGACAACCGGGCGAATCTGAGCGGCAAACAGAAAACAGAACAGGATCTGGCGGATCTCGCCGAGCAGATCCAGAAAAATCCGGATCAGCCGGAGAACCTGTACTTGCTGGCGGAAGAGAATTTGAAAATTGGGAGACTCGATGAGGCCCGAAAAGCGATTGCACAACTGGATCAATTGAGCGGCGGGGATTTCCGCACGCAAACGGGGGTCGGCGTGTTGCTGGCGCAATACCGTTTGTATGACGAGGCAATTTCGCATTTTCAGATGGCACTGGAGGTCAACCCGGATTCGGACGACGTAAAATTCGACTTGGCAGACGCCTATTTCCGGAAAGGACTTTACGCGGACGCACTGCAGACCGCGCGACAAGTCTCGGCGAAGGGCCAGCAAGACGATACTTATCTTTCGCTGCTGGCGGACATCCAGGCGCACCTGGGACAAATACAGGAGGCGGAGGACATTTACCGCAGCGCGATTCAGCGGAATCCGGACAACGATCAATATTATTTGTCGTTGACGCTGCTGGAATTGCGGCAGGGCGACGTTACTGGAGCGAGCAAGACGCTTCAGGTTGGCCTTGCGCGCATTCCAGGGTCGGGGAAATTGCTTTGGGGCCAGGGATTGCTGGCGGCGCTGGAGGGAAATACGGAGCAGGCGGCGCGGCACCTGGAACATGCCGTGGATTTGTTGCCGGAATGGCCGGGGAGTTATTCGACGCTGGGCGTGTTTTATTACCAGACGGGGCAGATAGCGAAAGCAAAGGAAGTGCTGAACCGGTTCAAGGGCAGCAATTCCGGCGGGGTGCTGGACGTGAACCGCATTCAAGAAGCGCTGGAAAAAGCGCCACCGATGCCGCGGATTGTGAATGAACCGATGCCGATGGCTTTGCGGCAGCAGCTTTTGCAATTTGCGCTTTCGATGGCGGACCGGACGTTGTAGGGAGCAGGTACGACAAGATGCGCGCAAGCAACTTGGCGGCGGCTGATCCGAAGTCCGGCCGCTACATTGGAAAGCGGTGGCACGCAGTCGCGATTGTGGCGGCGTTCGCGCTACTGGCAGCAACGCGGGGGAATCCACAGGCGCCGGCACCCGCGGTTCCTTCAAGAATGAAAGAGGCTTCCATTCCCGTTCACTTTACGGACATTCGGAAATCCGCCGGAATCACTTTTCTGCAGGACTCGACGGCAACGGAAGAAAAATACTACCTGGAAACGATGGGAACCGGCGTGGCGTGGCTCGATTACGATCAGGACGGCTTGATGGACTTGTTTTTTGTCCAGTCGGCGGCGACGGACGCGTATAAACCGAAACACCCTCTGCGGTGCGCGCTTTATCACAACAATGGCGACGGGACGTTTACGGATGTGACGGAAAAAGCGGGAGTGGGAGGCGCGGGGCATTACGGACAGGGCGTGGCAGTAGGAGATTTCGATAACGACGGCTACCCGGATCTTTACGTGACGGGTTACGGCCGGGCGATTCTTTATCACAACAACGGCGACGGCACGTTCACGGATGTGACCGCAAAGGCGGGAGTGGCGGACGAGGGCAACTGGTCGACGAGCGCGGGGTGGTTCGATTACGACAAGGACGGCTTTCTGGACCTGGTGGTGACCAACTACATCGAGTGGAGCCCGAAGAACAATATTTATTGCGGAGAGCACCGGCCCGGATATCGCGCATATTGCAATCCCAATAATTATCGGGGACAAAAGACGAAGCTCTACCACAACAATCACGACGGAACGTTCACCGACGTAAGTGATGCCTCGGGCGTGGGGAAACCGGAGTCAAAAGGCATGGGCGTGGTGCTGGCGGATTTCAACAACGACGGCTGGACGGACATCGCCATCGCGAACGATACTTGGCCGAATTTCCTTTTTATCAACAAGCATGACGGCACCTTCGAGGATGTCTCGTTTTTTTCGGGGATCGCGGCGAGCGCGGACGGCCGATATGAAGCCGGCATGGGAATCGACGCGGCTGATGTGGACCGCGACGGTTGGCAGGACATTTACATCACGCATCTGGATTTCGAGCTGAACCGGCTCTATCACAACAATCACAACGGAACCTTTGATGATGCAACGTATTCCTCGGGAATCGGCAACAAGGCGATTTTGCTAAGCGGCGTTTCCATGAAATTCCTGGACTACGACAACGACGGCTGGCCCGATATCCTGCAGGTGAACGGCGCGATGGTGGACAACGTGGAGCTGTATCACAGCGAGGTGGCGTACAAAGAGCCATTACTCATGTTTCGAAATGTGGGGCAAGGGCAGTTCGAGAAAGCTTCCGAACAGCTTGGGCCCGATTTTATGCGGGCGATCGCTGGGCGCGGCCTGGCGACGGCGGACTTCGATAATGATGGCGACGTCGACTTTGTATTGAACATTCGAGGGGACTTCCCGGCGCTGATGCGGAATGACGGGGGGAACGCGAACAACTGGCTGGAAGTTTTCCTGATCGGGACGAAGTCGAACCGCGACGGCATTGGCGCTTCGCTGACACTGATCTCGGAAGGATTCGTCGAGGTCGAGCAGGCGAAAGGCGGAATGGGCTATATGTCCTCGAGCGATCCACGGATTCATTTCGGACTTGGAAAACGCACGAAGATTGAATCGCTGGAAATCACCTGGCCCAGCGGACAAGTGGACAAGCTGAAGGACGTGCCGATCAACAAGATTATTGCGGTTAAAGAAGGTACGGGGATCGTGCCGAAGAATTTTCCGAAAGCGCCGGCGAAATAAGGATGCAGATTCGACGAAGAAGTTTTCTGGGTAGTTCGCTGGTGGGGCTGAGCGCAACCCTGCTGGAAGCGCTGGCTGCGCCGGTGTGGAAGTGGAATCGGTCGTTGCTGGTAGAGGCCAAACCGCTGCCGGGAGCGGCTACACAGCAAGTCACCTTTGTGGACGTGGCGAAAGAGGCCGGGCTGACGATTCCCAACGTCTGGGGCGGAGTGAATCACAAGCGGCTGATCGTGGAAGCAAAAGGCAGCGGCATCGCCTTTTTCGACTACGACATGGACGGCTGGCTGGACATCTACCTGACGAACGGTTCGCGGCTGGATGCAAAATGGCCGTCGGGCGAAGCACCGACCACACATCTCTACAAAAACAACCGCGACGGGACCTTCACCGATGTGACGGCGAACTCCGGCATAGGACGCAGCGGATGGCAAACGGGAGTATGCGTCGGCGATTACGACAATGACGGCTGGGACGATCTGTTCTGCTGCTTCTGGGGCCACAACATCCTTTTCCACAACAACGGGGACGGCACGTTTACCGACGTGACACGCAAGGCGGGCCTTTACAATGAAAAAATGCGCTGGGGAGCGGGCTGCACATGGCTGGACTACGACCGGGATGGACAGCTGGACCTTTTCGTGTGCAATTACATTCAACTCGACCACGCAACCGCGCCATCTCCGGGGGATGCGGCAACTTGTCAATGGAAAGGCGTGCCGGTGATGTGCGGGCCGCGAGGATTGAAGGCCGACACAGACGTCCTTTACCGGAACAATGGGGACGGCACGTTCACGGATATTTCAGAGAAGTCCGGAATCCTGAAGCCCGGACCGCGCTATTCGATTACAGCGGTTTCCTATGATTTCGACAACGACGGGTGGCCGGATATCTATGTGGCCGTGGATTCGGAGCCGAGCATATTGTTCCGTAACAACCATGACGGGACGTTCACGGACGTAGCCATGGTGGCAGGATGCGCGTACAACGAGAACGGGCACGAGCAGGCGGGAATGGGCGTGGCCGTGGGCGATTACGACTGCGACGGCTGGTTTGATATTTTCAAGACGAATTTCGCGGACGACACTTGCAACTTGTATCACAACAATGGAGATGGAACGTTTACGGATGAAGCGTTTTCTTCGGGCGTGGGAATCAACAATCAGTACGTCGCCTGGGGATGCGGATTTCTAGATTACGACAATGACGGCTGGCCCGACTTGCTGCAGGTGAACGGGCACGTGTATCCGGAAATCGAAGAGCACCACATGGAGCAGACGTTCAAGAATCCGCGGCTGGTATATAAGAATCTGGGCGGTGGGAGATTCAAGGACGTGTCCGCGGAGATGGGCTCCGGGATCAGCGAGCGGTTCTCGAGCCGCGGGGCGGCGTTTGGAGATTACGACAATGACGGCGACATCGATGTGTTGATTTTGAACATGAACGAAGTGCCGTCGCTGTTGCGGAATGAGGGGGGAAACTCGCAGAACTGGATCAAGATCAAGCTGGTGGGAACGAAGTGCAACCGCACGGCGATTGGAGCGCGCGTGAAGGTGACCACGGGAAATCACACGCAGATGGACGAGGTGCACAGCGGGACGAGCGTAATGTCGCAATCGGATTTGCGCTTGCATTTTGGTTTGGGAAAGTCGGAACAAGCGGATGCGATCGAAGTGAAGTGGCCAACGACGCAAAAGATTGAGAGGTTCACGAAGGTAAAGGCGAACCAGATTTTGACGATCCGGGAAGGAAGCGGGATCGTAGACACGTTCGCGCCAAAGGGGAAGTAGGACCCGCGCGTGCACGCGGCGTGTCCATCCCAATTCCGAATTTGAGAATATCAGCCTCGCAGAGCGCGGGGCTGCAATAATAAATCCTGTCTTCTCGATGTGAACCGCAAGCGGAAGCCAGCCGTGTTTAGTCCCTTTGAAAGTAACAAAAAGGAGCGGAATTCAATTGGTCAAGCGGCCTCCGGGGGAGCGGGGGCCAAATCGATCTGGAGTTGCTGCTTGCCGAGGATCGGGTGAGTCGCTATGAGCTTCACCGTGCCAGGCTCTTCTTTGGCACGAATCCAAACGGCGCCGGTGCCACCAACGAGAGAAAACGGATTGTCGCCGATGAGTTCGGCAGGGCCTTCGAGCTCGAGGGTGATAGGGTCAGCGGCGAAGGGGCGAATGGCGCCGTATTCGTCGGTGACACGGAGGACGACACGTGTGGTGTCCGCGCCATCGGCATTGAGTTTCGTGTCGTCAGGCAAGAGCGCAAATTTAGCATCGACGCCGCGTCCGGAAAGCGTTTTGGTAATGGCGAGTTTTCCCGCGATGTAACCCTCGATGCGCAGGTCGCCCCACGGATGGAGCTTGTGTTCGAGGTCGGCGGTGAAGGGCGCATAGCGAAGATGCGGGAACTGCGTTCTGTCGGGGTCGGCTTCGGCGACCAACTTGTCGGCGATGTAAAACTTCAGGTGATCGCAATTGGAGCAGACCATGGCTTTGGTGAAGCCGATGGATTCGTCTCCGCGGGCCCAGTGGAACGCGGGTTCGAGGACGACTTCGTCCGAAGGATCGCACTGCGATTTGTAGAAGCCGGCGGCGGGCTTGGGCTCGCGCCAGATGTCGGTGACACCGTGATAGCAGATGCGGTCGCCGGAGCCGAAATCACCGTGGGTGTTGTAATCGAAGGCGCACCAGCCGATGCCGCCGGCGTATTGCGGATTGGAAGCGAGTTGGTCGTGAACGCGCGCGTGGCGCACCATGTGCTCCATCAGGCGTTCCTTGTTGTCGATCGTTTTGGTGGGATAGGTGTGGCCAACGAATTCAGTATTGAGGTAGCGCGGGTGATTGGGTGGCTTCAGCGGCCAGCCGAAGTCGTTCATGGTGAAGACATCTTCCAGAAATTCGGATTCCTGGAAATAGCGGATGCCCCCCGTCTGGCGCGTGGGATCGAGCTTGTGGGCCATGGCGTTGGTGCGAACGTAAAAGTCGTGGTCGTCGAGCGATTCGTTGATGCGTACGCCCCAAAGGATGATGCTCGGGCGATTCCAGTCGCGGCGAATCATGCGGCTGACGTTCTCGACGGAGAGAAGCTTCCAGGCTTCGTCGCCGATGTGCTGCCAGCCGGGAATTTCTTCCAGGACGAGCAGGCCCAGTTCATCGCACGCGTCGAGGAAGTGGCGCGACTGCGGATAGTGGGAAGTACGAACGATGTTGCACTTTAGCTTGTTGCGAAGAATTTCGGCGTCGCGTCGCTGGCAGCGACCGGGCATGGCCTGGCCGACGTAAGGGAAAGTCTGATGGCGATCCAGGCCGCGGAGCTTTATGATTTTGCCGTTGAGTTCGAAACCGTGATCGGTGAACTGCGCTTCGCGAAAGCCGATGCGCCGGGAATCGTGATCGTGGAGTTCGGATCCGCGCAGCAGGCGAACGTGAACGGTATAGAGATGAGGGGTAGCGAGGTCCCAGAGTTTAATGCCCCCCAGATTTTCGAGCGTGACGGTGTGAACGACCGGTTCGGTGGTTGCAGGAGAGGTGGGAAGTTTCCGAGCGTACTTGCCAATCACGATTTCACCATCGTGAAGCTCCACCTCGAGCGCGAGCGGCACATTGGACTCCTCGAGGTGGCGGATGTGGCAGTCCACTTCAACCTTGGGATGCGAAGTAAGGACATCCTTCGGCTTGGCAAAGATGTTTTCGATAAAGCTGGAAGGAACAATGCGGAGCGAGACTTCGCGATAGATGCCACCGAAGGTGAGGTAGTCGATCTGGTAGCCGAACGGCGGAGTGTCTGGACGCTCGGTGGAATCGACGTCGACGGCCAGTAGATTGTCTCCGTCGAAATCGAGGTGCGGCGTCAGCTCGAAAGAAAATGGAGTATAGCCGCCTTTGTATTCACCAAGGCGAACACCATTGATCCATACAGTGGATGCGGTCATGACGCCTTCAAAATCGACAAAAACGCGGCGGCCGCGAGCTTCAGCGGGCAATTTGAATTTGCGGCGATAAATCGAGACAAATTCGTAGGATTTGTCATCAAAGCTGTGCCAGGGCAGCTTGATGTTGGTATGCGGGACAATGACGTTTGCGAAAGAGGAGTCGTCGAAGGTTTTCTCGTGAGCGCCCTGCACGAAGGAAGGATTGTAACGCCAGTTGCGATTGATGGGGAGAATCGTGCGCCCGCCCGGTGAAGAACCAGCGGAGGATGGCGAAAGATCAGCAAGGGCGGTTTTGGTAAGGGTAGCGCCGGCGAGGACGGCGCCGGTCGTTCTGAGGAAATTGCGACGATCCATGATCGGCCTCTTTATAGAGAATTCTAAGGTAAAACGGTTAACATAGGAACCGGCGGAATCTTAGCAGGTTTGTCACACCTTTGCAGAGCGGGAATTTTCAGGCGTTCTCAATGACGAACACGAGTCGCGCAAGGCAGCAGGTCCGGAGTGAACGGTGTGACTTGCCGCACCCGGCGATTTCCTTTATGAAGGATGCTCCATGTTGAGGCGTGAAGAAGCTCAGGCGCGCATTTCAGGCAAGGAGTTCGACGTGTGCGTGATCGGAGGCGGCGCAACAGGAGCCGGCTGTGCGCTGGATGCGCAGTTGCGCGGGCTGAAGACGGTCTTGCTGGAAGGAGCCGATTTTGCGTCGGGAACGTCGAGCACTTCCACGAAACTGATTCATGGCGGAGTGCGATACCTCGAGCAAGCGGTGAAAGAACTGGACGTTGCGGAGTATAAGGTCGTGAGGCGCGCGCTGCAGGAGCGCATCCGGATGCTGAATAACGGTGCCTACCTGAGCCGGCCGATGGAGTTCATTGTTCCGTGTTTCGACTGGCTGACGGTCGGATATATGGGCATCGGCCTGAAGATGTACGACTGGTTGGCGGGCGAGGCGAAAATCTTCAGGAGCCGCTACCTGAATAAGGAGGTGACGCTGCAACATTTGCCCATGCTGAAGCAGGAGCATCTGGTGGGCAGCGTGGTGTATGCCGACGGGCAGTTTGACGACGGGAGGTACAACCTGGCCCTGGTCAAAACGATGGTGGAAGCGGGCGGCGACGCGCTGAACCATGCGCGGGTGCTCTCCTTTGCGCGCGATGCGCAGGGCAAGCTATGCGGCGTGGAAGTAGAGAACAATCTAATTGGCGAGCGTTTCCCGGTGCGCGCCAAAGCCTTTGTGAATGCGACGGGGCCGTGGGCGGACACGATCCGGCAAAAGGCCAATCCGGAAGCGCGCCCGCGAATGCGCGTGAGCAAGGGAATTCACATCTTGCTTTCGCTGGATTTGCACCGCAGCCAGAGCGCACTGCTGATTCCCAAGACGGACGACGGGCGCGTGTTGTTCGCGGTGCCGTGGTTTGACCGCCTGCTGGTGGGCACGACCGAAACGGAAGTTTCCATCCATGACGAAATGGCTATAAACAGGGAGGAAATCGCTTACCTCCTGCGGCATTTGAATCATTTTCTGGAGACGCCGGTGAAACCCGAACAGGTCATGAGCGGATTTGCAGGCATGCGTCCGCTGGTGAGCGCAAGCGGGGCGACGGCGACCAGCAAGCTGGCGCGCGATCACGAAGTGGAGCTGGATACAAAGAGCGGACTCGTAAGCATCATGGGCGGGAAGTGGACAACCTATCGGGCCATGGCGGAAGACACGATCAACGAAGTGCAAAGATATCTGGGGACCGGAGTGACGCCGGCAAAAACGATCGATCACAAGTTGGCGGGTTCGGAAGGGTACGCGCCGGATTACGCAAGGCAGCTCGAGACAACTTTCAGGATTAGTGGAGAAACCGCGCAGCACCTTTACTTGAAATTCGGCGCGCGGGCGAAGAACTTGCTGGAACTGACACGCAAAGAACCGGAATTGAGAGAGCCGATTGTCGCAGGCTTCTCGCCAATTCGCGCGGAAATTGTCTACGCAGTGCGGGAGGAAATGGCCATGACGCTGGAAGACGTGTTGAGCCGGCGGATTGGTTTGCAGTTGTTGGATTGGAGAGCGGCGCGCGAAGCGGCCAGCCTGGCGGGGAGTTTCCTGGCAAGAGAGCTGGGCTGGAATCCTGAATTCGAACAAAATGCCGTGAAAGCGTACAGGGAAAAAATCACGGGCATGTTGCAAACCGCGGGTTTGCCCGACGCGGAAAGAGCAACCCCGGCGGACTTGCGCAATTAGAGGGAGAACCGATCCATGACGGCATATCTGGGGGCGATCGACCAGGGAACAACCAGCACGCGGTTCATCGTCTTTGACCGCACCGGGCGCATCGTGTCCGTGGCGCAGAAAGAACACGCGCAAATCTATCCGAAGCCGGGCTGGGTGGAGCACGATCCGGATGAAATCTGGCGCCGAACCCAGGAAGTGATTCAACAGGCGATGGAGCAGGCAGAGCTACGGCCGAAGGATCTGGCGGCGATTGGGGTCACGAACCAGCGGGAAACGACATTAGTCTGGGAGAAGAGCACGGGGCGGCCCGTCTACAACGCCATGGTATGGCAAGACACACGCGTGGCGGAGGATGTAGTGGAATTTTCAAAAGTGGTCGGCCAGGACCGCTTTCGCAAACGAACAGGGTTGCCGCTGGCGACCTATTTCAGCGGATTGAAAATTCGCTGGATTTTGAACCACGTGCCCGGCGCGAGGGCAAAGGCCGAAGCGGGAGAACTCCTGTTTGGCAACATCGACACGTTCTTGCTCTGGAAGTTGACGGGCGGAACAAAGGGAGGAGTTCACGTCACTGACGTCACCAACGCGAGCCGGACACAATTGATGAGCCTGAAAAGCCTGGGATGGGATCGAGACCTGCTGGGGATATTTGGGATTCCGCGAGCGATGCTTCCCAAAATTGCATCGAGCAGCGAGGTCTATGGTGAAGCAACTCTGGAGCCGATTCTTGGAACCAGAATCGCGGGCATCCTGGGAGATCAGCAGGCTGCGCTTGTTGGGCAAACTTGTTTTCAACCGGGAGAAGCCAAAAACACCTATGGCACGGGATGTTTTCTGTTGATGAATTGCGGCGCGCATCCTGTGCAATCGAATTTTGGCCTTCTGACTACGGTCGCCTACAAACTAGGTGCGAAGCCGGCACAGTATGCATTGGAGGGAAGTGTCGCGATTGCGGGAGCGCTGGTGCAATGGCTGCGCGACAACCTGGGAATTATTGAAAAGAGCCAGGATGTGGAAGCGCTGGCGCGCTCGGTGAACGACAACGGGGGCGTCTACTTTGTGCCGGCGTTTTCGGGGCTGTACGCGCCGCACTGGAAAGCGAATGCTCGCGGCGTGATTGCCGGGCTGACTCGGTATGCGAATAAAGGCCACCTGGCCCGCGCGGCCCTGGAAGCCACCGCGTTCCAGACGCGCGAAGTACTGGAAGCTATGGAGAAGGATTCCCGCATCCAATTGCACACGCTGAGGACGGACGGGGGCATGGTGAAAAACGACCTGCTGATGCAATTTCAATCGGATATATTGAATATCCCTGTGGTGCGGCCGGTTATCCAAGAGACGACGGCCTTGGGTGCGGCTTATGCCGCGGGCCTGGCCGTTGGCTATTACAAGGACTTGGAGGACCTTAAGGCAAATTGGGCGGTGGATTTCACGTGGCACCCGCACATGGAAGAAGGGGAACGCGAAGAGTTATATGCGTCGTGGAAGAAAGCCGTTCTTCGGTCGATGGACTGGGTGGATTAGAAGGTTGCAAGAGAATCCGAAAGGGGGCTTGCTTAAGCGCTTAACTCAGGGCATTTTATAGGCCTCCTTTTGCGGCTTCCGCAGAGCCGCGAGCCTTAGCTGGAAAGCTGGTGGCCTGGAGGTGAAAAAAGCCACTTCGACGAAGCGAGCCAAAAGACGCAACATTTCAGGACTTTGTCTCGCATGGGAGCGCTAAAGTGCGCTCCGCCGCGTCCTTGCCAAGGCGCGAAGGGCGGCATCGAGCCAGCTGAGGCCATTTCAACCGTCTGAGTACACCCGAACGACTGGAGAATTTATGGGGCTGACTTCCATACCATGAACGAGCAGACCGCGCCGAATCGAGCATCGCCTGACCTGAGAGAGAAATTCAGGGAGCTACACGGGCAGGATTCCCTTCTTGTCCAAGCCCCGGGCCGAGTGAATCTGATTGGAGAGCACACGGATTACAACGAAGGATTCGTGTTTCCCGTTGCCATTGGCTTTCAAACCCAGATTGCAATTGCGAAGCGCCCGGACCGGCAACTGGTGGTCACTTCCGAAAATTACGGAGAACGCGTGGACTACGACCTGGATCACTTGCCGCGTTCCCCGCGCGACCACTGGAGCGACTACGTGGTCGGAATCGTGGAATTGCTGGAGCAGAAGATCGGGAGTTTGCCTGGGGCGAATCTGTTGCTGCGCGGAAATGTGCCGCAAGGCGCGGGGCTGAGTTCATCCGCCTCGCTGGAGGTGGCGGTTTGCAAGGCGTTCCTGGAACTTTCTGGTAAGAGCATGGAAGGCGTGTCAATCGCGCTGCTCTGCCAGCAGGCGGAAAACGAATTTGTAGGGGCGCGCTGCGGCATCATGGATCAGTTTATTTCCGTGCACGGGAAAAAGAATCACGCGTTGCAACTGGATTGCCGATCGCTGGAATTCCGGTTGCTTCCGATTCCGCCGGACGTGCGGCTGGTGATCTGCAACACGATGGTGAAACACAGCCTGGCGGGAGGCGAATACAATATTCGTCGCGCGGAATGCGAAGCCGCGGCGCACTTTTTTGCGGAGCGCATCCCAGGAGTAAAATCCTTGCGGGATGTGACTCTGAAGGACTTCGAGATGTTCAGCGGACAGATGACCGGCGTAATCCGGAAGCGTTGCCACCATATTCTGACGGAAAATCTGCGGGTTCTTCGAGCTGGAGACGCGCTGCAAACTGGCGATTTGCGATTATTCGGAAGATTGATGGGCGAATCCCATGCCAGCCTGCGGGACGATTTTGAAGTCAGCTCCGAGGAACTGGACCTGATGGTCCAACTGGCAGGAGCGAATCCGGGGGTTTACGGAGCACGCATGACCGGGGGCGGATTCGGTGGCTGCACAGTCAACCTCGTGGAGGAGAAGCGCGTGGAGAACTTCAGCAAGAACGTGGCCGCTGGTTATAAAAAGGCAACGGGGCGCTCGCCCGAAATTTACGTTTCCTGGGCGGCCGATGGAGCCGGGCGGCTGGCCTGAGGGTATGCGTTACAACCATGAGCAGCTTTGACCTGAAAATTCATCCGCACCGGCGGTTCAATCCGCTGACGCGCGAATGGGTGCTGGTGTCGCCGCACCGGACGCGGCGGCCATGGCAGGGACAAGTGGAAGCGGCAGCAAGCGAGCGGTTGCAGCAGTATGATCCCCACTGCTACCTGTGCCCGGGCAATTCCCGCGCCGGCGGAGTGCACAACCCCAATTACGACGGAACCTTTGTTTTCGAAAATGATTTTGCGGCCTTGAAGCCGGATGGGGCCGCGGGCGAATTGCGGGAGAAGGAGCTTATCCTGGCCATCAGCGAACGGGGACGCTGCCGCGTGGTGTGTTTCTCGCCGCGGCATGATCTGACCCTGGCACGAATGAAGGTGGCCGACATCGAACGCGTGGTGGAAATCTGGACAAGCGAGTTCGTTTCCCTTTCCAGCCAGCCGAATATCCAGTCCGTGCAAATTTTTGAGAATCGCGGCGCGATTATGGGCTGCAGCAATCCACATCCTCACGGCCAGATCTGGGCGAACGAGACGATTCCCGATCAACTCGCAAAGGAACTGATTTCCTCCGGGGAATACAAACGAGAGCACAAATCAGGACTTCTGGAAGATTACCTGGCGCTGGAACTCGAAAAGCAGGAACGCATCGTGGCCGCGAATGAACAGTTTGTGGCCCTGGTACCGTTCTGGGCCATCTGGCCTTTTGAAACGATGATCATCAGCCGGCGCCGTGTTCCCTGTCTGACAGAGTTCAATGCGGCCGAGAAAAAGGGTCTGGCGGATATTTTGAGCCAGGTGACCATTCGCTACGACAACCTATTCAACACATCCTTTCCTTACACGATGGGGTTTCATCAAGTTGAGCCCACGCGAGGGAATGCCGCTGGATTTCATTTCCACGCGCACTTTTATCCGCCGCTGCTGCGTTCCGCGACGGTGAAGAAGTTCATGGTGGGTTTCGAAATGCTGGCCATGCCGCAACGGGACATCACCCCGGAAGCGGCCGCCGAAACACTGAAGAAGCTGCCGGGCGTACACTATCTGGGCGCGAACTGAAGTACTGCACTTTCAGGCAACCGTCAACACGTGGGAGGCGGCATTCTCGGAATCTTGCGCACGCTTCCGATGGTTCTGAAGAATTCTCTTTGCAAGAATTCATCCGCCCAGAACCGAATGCCAAAAGACCTAAAACTTCACGTTGGGGGAAGCCTAGTCAGGGGATGCCATGAACGAGCAGCACGATTATCGCGCAATGTTGGAGGTCGCATGGAAAGAGGCCCAGATTGGACTTGCCGAAGGCGGCATTCCAATCGGCGCTGCGATTTTCGACCAAGCAGGCAAGCTGATCGGTGCGGGCCACAATCGCCGCGTGCAACAAGGCGATCCGTCCGTGCATGGAGAAACCGACGCATTTCGAAGGGCGGGCCGGCAGAAAAGCTATCGAAAACTGATCATGGTCACGACGCTCGCTCCGTGCTGGTATTGCAGCGGCCTGGTGCGACAGTTCGGTTTCGGAACCGTAGTGGTCGGCGAAAGCCGGAACTTCCAGGGAGGGATCGACTGGTTGCGTTCCCTGGGAGTAAAGGTGATCGACCTCGACTCAAAGGAGTGTGTTTCACTTTTGAGCGACTACATTCGCGCTAATCCAGCCGTGTGGAACGAAGATATCGGCGAAGAATAACTTTATTTCGACGGTGAGGTTGCACTCGCTCCAGAAACGGAAGGTTTGCTCGAAGGTTCGCGAATCAGCAATGGGAATCGCGGGAAAGCAAAACTTCCCGCCACGTCATCAATCACATTGACCTGGCAGAGATAGAGCCCGGGCTTCAAGGTTTGCAACGGCATATCGATTTGAAAGACAACCGCTTTGCGATCCGGAGCGGTGACTTCGCTGGCGACGACAGGCTTCGATTCATAGATTTTCTCGGATCCTTGCAGAAATTCGATGCTGCTCAGAACTCGAACTCCCACACGGGTGCGAATGGCGGTTGCGGAGGACTTTGCGGCTGCGTTCGAGGCGCCAGAAGTCGAAGAAACGGGACCCTGTTCGGAAACTTTTCCTTTTGCCGGGTCATAGATTTCGTACTGAAGATACAGGTGCTGATCCGGCGTAAAGACGTGGGTGATGTTGGGCACGAGCTCCATCTGATCCTGGACGAGTGGATTGAGGGCATTTTTCTTTGCGGCAGATGGAACGCGCAGGCTGCTGAGCACCACGGAGCTCATTTTCAGCGGAGACTTCCGAAGATCGGGAATGTGAACGTCGGTTTCGAAGGAACCCATCCTGCCGATCTGATTCTCGCGCACAACGAATTTCACGTGATAGGCTCCGGGAGCCAGCAGGAATCCCGTGTTGTACTGCACATTTTTGCGGCGGACCTCGCGCGTGCTTTCGACGGCGAGCTTCACCGTATCGCGCAGATGGCCGACGGGGAATTTTCCGCCTTCAAGGACTTCTCCGATGATGTCGATGGTGGCATTGTCCCTGTCCTTTTCGGTGACAAACGGAATCTGAGAGCCCGGCACAACGAGGGAAACGCCAAGGTAATAGTGGGATTCGTCCTTACGAAAGTAAGACGCGCCCGCATAGAGCGGCACATCCACGCGAGGGAGTTGCGCGGAAAGTTCGTCCTCGAGCTGCTGTTCGCGATCGGCCCGATTCAGGTGCTCGAAATCTCGCCCCGCGTAGTAGCCCGTGCGAAATTCGAGTTTCAGGTCGGGCCGGTTCACGGTAACCTTCAAATGACGGAATCGCCCATCCTTCGCGGGATTGCTGCTGGTGAATCCGAGGACGTAGTAGACGGAACTGTCTTTCTGCACCTGCGTAAACACGCCGCTGAAATCGTTGGAATCGAAGAACGCTTTGCCGCCCGTGTCGGCGGATAGCGTTGCGAGCGTGTCTTGCGAAGAAGCGTTACCGTTCAAATCGTTGAGAACCGAAGCCCCGGTATAGGCAGACTGCCCGTGCAGGCTGGCATTCTGCGCCTCGCCGCCGGGAGGGAGCGCTTGCAGACCGCGAATGTCGAGCGCGTAAATGGAAGTATTAGCCTTTACGGCGGCGGCGGTTGCGGCGCGCAGGGCGGATTGATTGTCCACACCTGTCTGCGTAATGCCGTTGCTGAAAAAGACGATACTCTTTTTCTGCGGCAGCTTGCCCAGCACTTGCACGAGGGATTGGATGGCCAAGAGCTTGCGATCGGCGGTGAATGTGTTCAGATCGGTGTCGTCTTCGGTGTAGGAGCCGCTGGTTTCGGCGGCGCCTTCGGCGCTGCCGGTGGTGCCGTTGTCGAAGCCTTGTCCCTGGCTGGATGCATAGCTGGCCAATGCCGCGGTCAGTTTGTCGCGGTCGTCCGTGAAATCGCAATCCACGTGCATATTGGTGGCCAGAGACACGAGCGCGACGAGATCGGCAGGCTGCAACTTTCCTCTGACGAATTTCTTCGCGGCATCTACGGAGCGATCAATCTCCTCGGGTTCCATGGCGGAAAAATCAAAGAACAAAACAATCAGGCGGCGGTCCCTGGCATCGAGGGTTGCCGCAGCCTTTTTGCCGGAGCGCAGAAGTGCGCCTGGCGCGGCACCCGTAATGGTTGGACCCGCGGCAGCCGCCAGCTGATCCACATCTTCGAAGTCGAAGCTCAGGATCTGCTGTTTCTTGGCGTCTTCGTAGAGCGTGAAGTCTTCCTTTTTCAGGTCGCGAACGAGATTTCCTTTTTTGTCGCGAGCTACCACATTGACCAGGACGAGATCCGTGGAAACCCGGATTGGCGTTTGCGGAATCAGAGGCGCGGCGGGCTCTTGCGCGAAGGTAAGCGGCGCGATGCCGAGCAGCGCGATTGCCGCGAGCCTCGGGAAGGTCGTCCTTGCGTATCGAATCACCATACAGGATTAAAAGCGAAAGCGGGCCTGCACGGTGACGCGCCGCATGCTGCCCACCGAAGTTACTTCGCCGAAATTCAAAGAGTTCACCGCGGTGTTAATCGCGGAATAGTTCACATGGTTGAACACGTTATTCGCGGAAAAGCGCAGATCGAGGGTGCGCGATTCCTTGATGGGAATCGTGCGATTGACGCTCATGTCAAAGACGATGCTGCCGGGGCCCTCGATGATATTTCGCGCCGCGTCACCGTAGCTCGTGCCTGACGGATTCACGCAGTTCGGTCCCGGCGCACAAAACGCCGCGGTGTTGAACCAGCGCAGCGCATTCGGGTTGGAAACGGAGATGGGTTGTCCCGCGACGACGTTGGCACGGAGCGAGCCGCTGACGCCGCGCGCGATGTCCAGTGCCCCACCGAGAACGCTCGGGGTGAAATACAAGCCGGACGCGATCGTGAAGTCGCCGCTCCATTGCCAGTTGGACAAGGCGTGCGACCAGAAGCCTTTTTGCGCCAGGCGGTGATTTTCTCCAAAGGGCACGTCGTAGATCCAGTTGCCAGTAAACTTGTGCGTTTGATTGAAGCTGGAAAGGCTACGGTCCGCGGGAAGATCGAACGGGTTCTGAATTACAACGACGCTACCCCCGCCAATCGAAGAGGCATCGTCCAGGGATTTGGAGTAGACGTACTGCGCGCCAAGGCCCACGCCGTTGGTCATGCGCTTGCGTATCCGCACCGACGCCGCGTGCAGGACCGAGTTGCCTTCGGAGGATTCATAGATAAACGGTTGATTGCCGGAAACAACCAGAGCCCGCTCGGTGTCCAACCGCGTGCCTTTCGAGCCGTTGTACCCGATGTTGAGCATGATGTTGCCGCGAAGTTCGCGCTGAAGATCAAGATTCCAGATCTGGACGTAGCCGAGGGCGTAATTCGGATCCACGGCGAAGTTGTTGGTGACCGTTGAGGAGGAAACCGCGGGAAACCCGTTGACGATGGTAAGCGGCGAGGAACCCGTCAAACCCAGAACATCAGTGGTGTTCGTGGCCGTGTTGGCGAAGGGAGGCTGAAAGGCGAAGTTCTGGATAATAGCGTTGTATTGCGCAAGGTTGTAGTTGACACCGTATCCAGCGCGCACCACGGTTTTTGGGAATGGCTTCCAGGCGACGCCGATGCGCGGGGCAAAGTTGTTGCGGTCGGGATTGATCAAGGACGGATTGGACGAAAGCAACGGCGTTGGGGACCCAGGAGGCAAGATCGCTCCAGAAGGGACGATTGGCGTTGCTGTGGCATAGCCGGTGCCGACAACCAGGTTGGCAATTCGATCCTGCGATTCGGAATAAGGACCGACGTACTCATATCGCAATCCGAAGTTGATGGAAAGTGAAGGAAGAATCCGCCAATCGTCTTGCGCAAATAAATCAAAGGAATTCGCGCGAAAGTTGTAAGAAGTTGCGCCGAATTGCAGTGAGGTTTGCTGCGGAAAGCCAAGCAGGAAGTCGGCAAAGTCATATCCGGTATCCGCAACCGCTTGCGTGCTGCCAGAGGCATACTGAGCTGTCGCAAATCCAGTGAAAATGAAACTGCCCTCCGCGGTTCGAGAAGAGCGGAAGCTCTGCAGTATGCGGCGATAGTCTCCGCCAAAGCGCATGTAGTGCTTGCTGTGATTCCAGGAAACGGTATCGGAGACAGTGTATGTTTGATCAAGCTCGCGCCGAGGCGTAGGATCGTTTAAGCCGCCAAACGAGGTAAAACTGATCCCCGGAAGACCCCAGTCGAATGGATCGTTCGAGATGCCGTTGATGCCCGCTCCGCCAAGACCGGCAACGTCCATCACGTTTGAATACAAATTCGTTGTGGAGACGTGGTAGTGGTTGTAATTGACGCGGAAAATATTCGTGGCGCGATTTTTTCCGTAGACCCAGCCGCCGCTGGCATTCAGTCCCTGCGTACTAGTGCCGCCCGCGAGAGAAGGAAAGGAATTCACAAGGGTGGCGTTGCTACGTGTCCAGTTCAGGCCGAAGTTGATGTTATTCTGATTGCGCCGGCCCCCTCTTCCTCCGCCAACTGGCCCCAAGAGCATGGGGCCGCTACTGCTCCCGAGATTGTGCACCAGGCGAAAGATCACCGCGTCTGAGCTGTTTTCCGCGGAAGTGATGTAGTGGAAGTTCTGGCCCTGCGCGGTCGTCGGAATATTCGGCAAGGGGAGAAATTGCAGCAGATATTTGGACGCCGGACTGATGAGCGAGGGATCGAGCTGGTTGAGCACGCCGTTGAATTGGTACTGCTGTCCCGTGGCGGGATTGAAGAGCTGCACAGGCGTGCCGTCATTATAGGTGGCCTCGGAAAAGTTCCCATTGCGTTCATCTTGTGTCGGAACCCGCGAGAAAAAATCGTATGGTGTGTCGCCGCGCGATCCGTTCCACCCTGCAAAAAGGAACCATTTGTTCCCGCCGTTGAAGATTTTCGGAATGTTCAGCGGGCCGCCGACGTTGGCGCCAAAACGCGCCTGGTTATAGCTGGATTTGGCTGTGGGAAACCCGCTCAAGGAATACGGCGTCGCATCCAGTGTCGAATTGTCGTCGGAAAAATAAAGGACGCCATGGGGCTGATTGATGTTGAAGCCCCGGCCGCCCAGTCTGCCAATCATGATTGGTCCCGGACCACCGGGCCCTCCCGGTCCACCAAGGCCTTGCCCGGGCCCACCGCCAAAAGGTCCCCCACCGTCCCGTTGCATGCGCTCACGAAACTCCTGAATGCGTTCCTGGAGTTCCTCCTCGCTGCCTGCGCCAAAATCCTGCGTGCGGCCCTGCGCTCCACTAATGCTGATGGATTCGATCGGTCCCTCCGCTCCCGCTCCATTCAAGGGAAGCGCGGAAAGGTCCGTGTTCCCTGGGCCTGGGCCGGCGTTGCCGCTCCCCATTCCGGAACCTTCGGCCAAGGAAGACAACGCGCTCTCCGTCGCCAAACTTTGAAAGCCGCGCCCCGCGACCAATCCATTAGTCGAACTGGGAGCTTGCTGTTGCTGGCGTGAGGCGAGGATAAGCTCCGCATCAATTTTTGCGGAAAGATTTTCAGGATTGACGACCACGTCTTGCGTGAACACGGCAAATCCCAAGAATTCGATGCGAATGACGTAGCGCCCTCGCGGGATCCCGGTGAGAGTGAATTTTCCTTCCGCGTTGGTAACGATGCTGTATTTCTTCCCGGTCAGCGTGTTCGCGGCCGTTACGGTTGCACCCGGCAGAGGAGTCTTTCCGCTATGCGCCGACCCGGCGATCTCGTAACTTTGCGGCGCGGAGTTCTTCACCGGCCCCGGTGCAGACTCTTGTGCGCGAACCGGCAATCCCAAAAGCAGGGCAAGGAAGATGAGCGAGAGCGCGCCGCGAGACACGAACCTCAAATCGTATGCCCCCTGACTGCTATTGGTGCGGCGAGTTGTTGGAAGGCGCCGTTGCCGGCGCAGATTCGCCCGCCCGCCCCATACTTTGCGCAATCTGCTGCAAGCGGTCCCACTGCTCCGGTGAGAGAACGGAAAGAGATCTCGGCACAAAGGCGTTGTTTTGCAGCGAGCCGTGCAGAACCACGTGGTCGCCCGGCTGGATGTCCGCCATGGTGATGCTGTCGCGACCCTTCCTTAACGAAGTTTCTTCGTTGAGTTCCACGGTCTGAGTGACTTTATCCACTCGCAAGACCGTGATTTTGGGCGCGTCGATGGATTGGACCTCACCAGCGATAAACTCCTTACCCATCTCACCCAGGAATTGCCCCCCGCGCATTCCGCCCGGGCCGCCGTTCGCGCTGCGCCCTCCCATCACTTGCGCGGTGATGGAGTGGTCGGGATTTTCTTCGCCGCGCACCATCACAAAATCGCCGACCTTGAAGTCGGCCAGCTTGGCGGGTTGCCGGTCTTTCCGGAATTGAGTTTGATCGGTGAGCTTTACGCTGACGCTGACGCCGTCAGGCCGGGTGATGACCAAGGAGTCTCCGTTCATGTTGGCGATTTTTCCCATGGTGCCGGGTCCACGCCTCATGCCTTCGTTATGTCCGGCGCCCGGGCCATCCTTCGGCGGTGGACCTTGCGTTTGGTCTTGGGGTGCGGGCGGAGCGTCCGGAGTTTGCGCCAGACTGACCGCGGTCAGGATGAAGCACAGGAAAGGCAATAAAATGAGTGGTTTACGGATCACGGCTAATTTCTCCTTGCCGGCCGGGATATTTCTAAAGACGCAAGCTCGGAAGCAAAAGTATCGCGGGGAGACGACGCTAGCGTGGGAGACAGCTCCGTCATACCTACAAGTATTCCATGGCTGAGCGTGGAAAGTTCCCACCCAATAGGGCGACTCCACTGGTCAGGGGTAGTCGAGCTAACTCATTGCAAATCTGCAGGTCACGCGAAGCTACAGATATTCTAAGCGTTTACGTGTTGCAAATCACAATACCTCCGAGCTTGGATGAGCCAAAGACAAGCAGTCGACCATGAGGCTGTTCCGTTACTGAATTCTGCTTTGGTTACGAGTCCTACTTTGGATCGCGCCGCCGCTCGAGCCGCCTTCTCCTCACAGCAGCTCCTGTCATTGCGAGCCGTTGATCAGAATCTCTCCAATGGCTGATTGGCATGCCACCCGCTTCGCTATTTTTATACCTTTATATATTACTTATAAGTACATCTTAGTAAAGGATTGGATATAAGGGCGCGCCAGATCTCGATGAGCGTTTTGTGCTTGGTAGTTTCACTCACGGTTTGGTTGACGCAATCTTGCCTCGCCCAGTCAAAGGGGGTCTTGGAGGATCAGGTAGCAGTCAATCTAGCATCGGCACTGCCGGCTGGACCCAGCTTGGACGAACTGCGAGCTCAAGTTGCGTTCGGTATGCAATGGACAACAACAGTTCTGCAAGGCAGTGCCGTCAAAGTGCAATTTACCATTCAAAAAGTATCTAAACCGGGGAAGCAAATGTCCGGCCCCATCCCCACCAATTTCCTTAACGGAATCGCGAAATTTTCAACGAGCCGGAGCTTCAGATATACAACCGGGAAATTCACTGGCATCACGCGTTTTGGTCCGACCGGTTGCTTGCAATTGTTCAGACGGCTGTGCCTGATCCCAAAATCACCGACCCTCAGAGTTATCACTGGGTTCTCAAAGGCACGAGCGATCGGAACAGATTGCTCTGCCGAGTCTATCAGGTGACCCCCAGGCGCGGCGCAAAAACATGGAACTTCGCAGGAACTGTCTTTGTTCCGGTCAAAGACCACGTCATCGTTCCGTATCAGGGCATCTTCCTACCCTTCCATTCGATCCGATGGTCTCTATTGCGCGAGGAACTCAACATTCCTTTTGAGGTGACGTTTGTGGAGATTCAACCGGGAGTATGGGTGCCTGGTGCGGTCAACGCCGGAATATCCTGAGCGGAAAGCGACTTTGTCGAGCCAGCCTTTTCCGTCGAACTCAAGTTTCTTTGGGAGCGGAACTAAACAATCGAACATCCGGGAAAGGAAGATTCCCGTAAACAGTCCACATCGCAGGTGCGGCACCAAGTTGAATCCCGAAAATGGCGTCCAAACTACTGTCTAACGCTCTTGCCGGCAGAATGTATCCGTTTCAGGTTCGTTGAATTGCAGCGTCTCTCTTCGGAAGTGGGGAAAGGCATGATTCAGCTGGCGGAGAGGGGGGGATTCGAACCCCCGGTAGGAGTTTTGGCCCCTACAACGGTTTAGCAAACCGCCGCCTTCAGCCTCTCGGCCACCTCTCCGGCGTGTGCTACCCGTAGCTTAGCACAGGCAGAGGCAAACGCGCTGGGCAGTTGGCATCACTGGGGCCGGGCATCCTGCGGAAGCTTGGTTGTGTTCTCCGGAATCCGAGAACGCCGCCTGCTCCAGCTTCCACTTTGTATTTGCAGAGTCCAATTGCTCGTCAAATCTCGCACTTGCGTCCAAATTTTTACCTCTTCTCGCACTCTTCAATTTTCTGGAATTGTGCAACGGCAACCGCTTTGGGGGTTTCCATCCGGCCTCGCGCCTCTTTCACGAAGCCCGCGAAACGCAACGAGAGCTCTCGAATGCGTTTTGATTGCCTCTTTTCAATGGCCTCGGTGGGAATCAAGTCCGTCCCGATACCCAGCGCCGTTGCACCAGCCAAGATGTAATGCATGGCGGTTTGCTGATTCACACCACCCGCTGCGATCAACGGAATATTCGGCAGGGCCGCCTTCAGCGCCCGGATATATCGCTCGCCGCCAACATCCGCACAAGGGAAAACTTTCACAAAGTCCGATCCTGCCTCCCAGGCGGTGATTACTTCCGTCGGCGTTAACGCTCCTGGCAGGGCGGCAACTTCATTTCGGGCAGCGAACTCCACCACTTTCAGATTGAGGCCTGGGCTGGTGATAAATTTGGCCCCTGCATCGATGCTTCTGTGCGCTAGCTCCTCGGTGAGCACCGTCCCGGCGCCCACAAGCAGTTTGGGGTGATAGTGAGTCAAGTGCGCGATCAACTCCACAGCTCGCGCAACAGTGAGGGTGATTTCCACGATTGGGATTCCCCCGCTTGCGACAGCTTCCGCTGCAAAATGCGCCTCTTCCGCCGTGGAGACCCGGACGGCCGGGATGATTCCGATTTCGCGAATCAACGCACAGGTTTCGCTTCTGTTCATAGTCAGGTTCCCTTGAATCGCCTCAGAATCACGAATCCGGCAGAAGGCCTTGCGCTGGATCTTCGAAAGCCCTGAGCAGTCCCTCCTCTTATACTCGATAGCAGCCGCCCTTAAAAGGAGCAAATGGGCTGGAGCGCCTGAAAATCGCAAGTGCCCAGCCGTTTCTTTTGCTTCGCGACATTCTCCCTGCCTCGCCGACAAGCATTCCCCGGAGGCCTTCGTTGCCGCTGAAAGGACTTGTTAGCGTTCACAACCCTCGGATTGAAATTCTCGAAATGACCGCCTCTGAGTCCTTGCGATCGTTGGCAATTGATGTGAACAGGACTAAAGCACGACAATTCGCGAGTGATTTTCTCCCGGGAGCCAATCGGCGTTGTCGCGGTGGCTCGAGTCCGCTACTATCCCCCTGTAGGGTAATGGGCGAAATGACACACAGCTCGCGAGAAAAATTGGATCTGGTCAACCGCACCAAAAAGATTATCGGGCAATTGGAGAGCGTCTTGCGCGGCTTGAATGAGGATGAGCATTGTGCCGACGTGCTCCAGCGCCTGGCGGCCGCGCGCGGCGCGATCAATGCCTTGATGGCGGAGTTGATGGAAGATCACATTCGCAACCACATGCCTCGGAACTCCAAGTCCTCTGAGGAAGCAGCGGAGGACGTCATCGAAATTGTTCGCACTTACCTCAAATGAGCGGCGCAGCGATTTGCCGATGAGGAACTTCCCTGCAACGAATTGCTTCGCCGCCTTGAATCTTTCCTCTTCTCCCCCACGAACCTTGGATTGCGGCGACAGGAGGGCCTTGCGTGGCTGAGCGCCGCTATCGAGTACTCTACGTTTGCGGACATCCGGTGCAATACATGTCACCGCTGCTTCGTCTGTTGTCGAACCATCCGAGGCTCGAAGTCACTGCGGCTTACTGCCGCTTGCGAGGCGCGCAGGCCGGCCATGATCCCGAATTTGGTGCAACCATTCAGTGGGATATTCCGCTTCTCGATGGCTATTCCTGGGTAGAAGTTCCCAATAGAGGAACGGATTCAGAGGGATTTTGGGGTCTCTGCAATCCAGGACTCTGGAAATTAATCCGCGAAGGAAACTTCGACGCGGTTTTTTGCCACACCGGCTATATCCGCGCGTCCTTCTGGATCGCTTTCTTCGCCAGCAAGCTATCACGCTCTGCTTTTATTTTTGGGACGGATGCAACCACTCTGACTCCCATGGACCGCCGCATGTGGAAGCGCCCCGTGAAACGATTCTTCTGGCCCCTGCTTTATCGTTTGGCCAGTCAGGTGATCGCACCATCTTCCGGCACGTATTCCTTGTTGCGTTCTCTCGGGATACCCGAAAAGCGGATTTCACTCTTCCCTTATGTCGTGAACAACGATTGGTGGCAGGCGCGATCGGCCCAGGTGGATCGCGAGGCGGTTCGAACATCGTGGGGGGCTAGGCAGGAGAATTTGGTCGTTGTCTTCTGCGGCAAATTGCAGCCTTGGAAACGGCCCCTGGACCTCTTGCTAGCTTTTGCGCAAGCCGCGCTGACAAATTCGCTGCTCTTTTTTGCCGGCGAAGGCCCCTTGAAACCCAAATTGCAGAGTGAGGCGGTCCGTTTAGGGGTTGCGGATCGCGTGCGTTTCCTTGGTTTTCTGAACCAGTCGCAATTGCCGGCGCTGTACACGGCTGCGGATCTAATGGTCTTGCCGTCAGAGTATGACGCGTTCGGTGTAGTGGTGAACGAAGCGATGCTTTGCGGGTGTCCCGTGATTGCCAGCGACCGCGTTGGGGCCGGCCCGGACCTGATCACCCCGGTGCGTCCCTCCTTCCTATACAAATGTGGGGACGTTTCCGCGTTATCGGACCTACTGAAACGGGTTTTGTCCAATCCAGCCGATCTTGACCGCGTTCGGATAGCCGCAAGGGAGAGAATGAAAACGTGGTCCCCACAACAATTTGTCGAGGCGACCCTGGATGCATTGGACAAAGCCGTGCCGCGCGTCCGGCCGGCGCCTTAACCAAGCCACTGCCGCGACCCATTCCCGCACCATCGCAACTATGCTAAAATTTGTAGGTTCTCAAGAAGTTGGGCTTTGGGTTCAGCCCCACTTTTCGTGTCGAGTAGTTGGTCTCCGCACAGAGTGACCCCGCAATCCAGGCGGAATGAGACACGAGTCCATTCCTTGGCAGTGGCGGGGCCCATTTCTCCAAATTTTGTTGACCGCCAGCGGTCACAACAGCTAAAGAGGATTCGTCATGTCTGGGCATTCAAAGTGGGCAACCATCAAGCACAAGAAAGCGGCCACGGACGCAAAGCGCGGCCGCGTTTTCACGCGAATTATTCGCGAAATCACTATCGCGTCGCGCATCGGCGGCGGCGACCCAAACTCCAATCCGCGCCTTCGCACTGCTATTGCCGCGGCCAAGAATGAAAACATGCCTAACGAAAACATCGAGCGCGCCATTCTTCGCGGCACCGGCCAGCTCGAAGGCGAGCAGTATGAAGAAGTGATGTTCGAGGGCTACGGGCCGGGCGGCGTGGGGATGCTGATTCAGGCGGTTACCACAAACCGTAACCGCATTGTTGGCGAGTTCCGACACTTGATGAGTAAGAACGGCGGAAACCTGGCGGAAGCCGGCGCTGTGGGCTGGATGTTCAGCCGCAAGGGCGAACTCACCGTTCCCAAGGAATCGGCTTCGGAAGACAAGCTCCTCGATTTGGTGCTGGAAGCCGGTGCCGAAGACATGAGGGACGATGGCTCCTCCTGGTACATCGTCACTCCGCCGGAAGCCCTCGAATCCGTGAAAGAAGCTTTGGCTAAGGCCGGCATTACGCCGGAATCCGCGGAACTCGGAATGGTTCCGCAGAATTACATCAAGCTCACCGGCCCCCAGGCGGCGCAGATGCTTCGGTTGGTGGAAGCCCTGGAAGAGCACGACGACGTGCAGCACGTTTACGCCAACTTCGACATCGATGAATCCGAGATTCAGGCCGCCGTTGGAGCTAACTAAGCCGCCTTCTTCCATTCCCGCTTTCCACGGCCAACCGGTAATCCCCAGTTGGCCTTTTTCCGCTCTCATAACTCTATCTTCAGAAAGATTTGGCGCACTTTCCTCCTTGCCGTAGACTATCGAGGATGGCTGAGCCTTGCAGTAACGCCGAAGCTTCGCGTTTTCACCGCATTCTGGGTGTGGATCCCGCGGCTTCCGGACCTACTGGCTATAGCGTCATCGAGACCGACGGGCGCAACCTGCGGGTGCTAACTTATGGCGCGCTCCGCGTTCCGCCCAAACGACGCAAAGCTTCCACCGGCGCCTGCCTTCAAGACGTTCACTCGCTGCTCTGCCGCCTGATCCGCGAGTTTCATCCGGCAGCACTGGCCGTTGAATCCGTTTTTACCGCCTTGAACATGCGCACTGCCCTGCGGTTGGCCGAGGTTCGCGGCGTGATCCTCCTCGCCGCGGAGCAGCACGGTTTAACTGTGAGTTCCTACTCGCCACGCGAAGTTAAAGCCTGCGTAGCTGGTTATGGACATGCCGACAAAAAGCAAATGCAGGTGATGGTGCGCGCCTTATTGAATCTGAACGAAATACCAGAACCATCGGACGCCGCTGACGCGCTCGCGGTCGCGTTGTGCCATATCCAAGGTGAGCAGTTTGCCCGGCGCTTTGGCCTGGAAACCGCCAAGCATTCTTCCTTCGGGGGCCATGTGTCTCCATCAACGTCTCGCCGCCGGATTTCAGTTCGCGCCGCCGGTCTGCCTTCAACCCGATGACCGATTGCTCTCGCCGCTTGTCTTTAGCATTGTTCCTGCTGACTGCGTTGTCGATTGGCACGCCGGCCCAAGCAGCCTCCTCCGGCAATTGGTTCACCTATCGGAGAATCTTCAAGTCCAGCGTGCCTGAATTCATCGAGATTCGCGTGCAGCAGAACTCCAATGCAGCAACGTACGAGATTCGGCAGCTCGATGATGACCCGGACGCCACTCCGTTTGAAATCGGTCCGGCGTTGCGCGCCAAAATCTTTCAACTCGTCTCGGATCTCCACTATTTCAAAAGCATCGACCTGGACGTCCACCGGAAGATCGCCAACCTGGGCGAAAAAACATTTCGCTGGGAAGATGGCAGCCAAAACAATGAGGTGAAATTCAATTACACGCTCAATGCTTCGGCCACGCAACTTTTGCGAATTTGCGAAGGCCTGGCGCGCCAGCAGGAACTCATGGATCTCCTTCGCCGGCGCATGAAGTACGACCGCCTGGGAATAAACGATGCCCTGTTGCAATTCGAGGAAGCACTGGACAAAGGCGAACTCCCCGAGCCCCAGCACTCACTCAGCCTGCTGGAGCAGATCGCCGCCGACGATCATTTCGTGGAAATTGCCCGCCAGCGCGCCCGTGCCCTGGCCGAGCGCCTGCGTCACGCGGGCTGAAGCAACGCCCTACGGAGTCCCCACGTCTAATTTGGGGTATCCTGTGACAATGAGAAATTGTATGCAAATAGGCCTGAGACTGGGCCGTCGCGCGACATCGGTAATTGCCCTGCTGGTTTCTGTTCTGATGCTTTGCCCCGCCGCGCCGGCCCAGAAAAAAGAAAAGCAAAAACTCGCTAAAAACTACCGCGAATGGCTGGACGAGGAAGTCGTCTACATCATCACCAGGGATGAGCGCGAACGTTTCCTGAAGCTGACCTCCGACGAGGCTCGCGATAAATTCATCAGCGATTTCTGGGAAGTCCGCAATCCCAATCCCGGATCGGAAGTGAATACCTACAAGGAAGAGTTTTACCAGCGCATTGCCTATGCGAACGCGCGCTTTGGCATCGGCTCCGGCACTGATGGCTGGCGTACCGACCGCGGCCACATCTATATCGTCCTTGGTCCTCCGCAGTCAAAAATGACTTACCGCAATGCCCCGAATCTCAGGCCGATTGAATACTGGTTCTACGCCAACGTCTATCCGGCTCTCCCTCAGGCTTTTTACGTTCTTTTCTACGACCGCGATAACACCGGCGATTACGTTACCTACAGCCCTTACAACGACGGACCCGATAAATTAACCACCGGCGTCGAAGCCATCAACGACCCCATTGCGGGTCTCTCGATGATTAATGACTCCGTTGGGGCGGAGTTGGCCCGCATTTCGCTCAGTCTAATTGTCGGCGAGCCGGTGGACACCACGCACCCGCGCCCAAGCCTGGCTTCCGATGTGATGATCTCGGAAATCAAGGGCTTGGCCGAGCTCCCCAGTTACAGGGACGACATTCGCCGCAAGTGGATGAACCGCGAACAGGTAACTACCAGCATGATCCTCGCGGGCCACAACCTCGATATCGTGTTGTTGCCGGTCCGCGATGACCACGGCCTGGCGCGTCTCGATTACTCCATTGGCCTGAGAAACCCGGCCGACCTGAGCGTTTCCACCACCAAGGATGACCGCCTCTTCTATTCTGTCCAGGTTCGCGTGCAGGTGTTCGACCAGGCAACGAGCAAGCTGATCTTTACCGCTCAGAAAGATCTCCACGACACGTTTGACAAAGACCAATTCCGCGATTTCAAAGACAAGCGCTTCACCTTCCAGAGCATGTTGCCCCTGCCTCCGGGCAGTTATCGCCTGGCGTTCCAGTTTAGCGATATGAACAAAAGCGTTTCCTACCGCACCGAGCGTGAAATCAAGATCCCCAGTGTCACCCCCAATCAATTTCTGGTGCCTGCGATCCTTCCCTTCGCTTCCGCGGAACAAGTCGATCCGGTGGCCGCTCCCGTTCTGCCCTTCACCCTCGCCGGCGTGCATTTCGTTCCTCTCTCGACGAGCAACCTGCTCCTGAGCAATCAGCAAAGCTTTGATGTGGCTTATCAAATTTGGACTTCTCCCAACAATCCGGCGCTTTCGCAGGATAAAAGCCTCCATATCGAATACGGACTGGGGCAGCCCTCGGTGGCCGGCAGCGCTAAATCGATCAAAGAAGACGTCTCGGTGAAGCAGTTCGATCCGGGAGGCTCGTTGGTCAGCGGCAAGAAGCTTTCCCTCGACGGAGGCTTCGGCAACTTCATCCTCAATGTCGGTGTCAGCGGCCCCGATTCTGGGGCTCCCAGTTTTGCAAGGTTGAGTTTCAGGGCGGTCGACCCGACTGCGCTCCCCCCTGCGCCGTGGATCATCACAGACGTCACGATTCGCGACGATATGGAGAGAGGCATTTTTGATCGCGATCGCGGACTCTGCTACATGGATCAAGGCCAGGTTGCAGAAGGCCGCGGGTGGCTGCGCCGGGCCTTGTCGCTGAATCACAGCGACGAAATTTCGCGCGCTCAATTGGTGAACGCTTATTTCAGCCAGCAGGACTACAACGCCGTTGTTGCGTTATATAAAGACACCGGCGTCACCGACACCGCCGATTCCGCCACCCTGCTTCGAATTGCCACCAGCCTCTTGAAACTTGGCAATCAAGCCGAGGCGCAGCGCCTTATGGAGCACGGTGCGGATGTACGTGCGGATGACCCATCCATGTTTATGGCTCTGGGGCAGTTCTATAACCTGGTCGGAAACTCGGAGAAAGCCACGGCTGCGATTCAAAGAAGCAAACAGTTGGTGGTCCCGAACTGAGCAAGAACAAGTATCAAAGGCTAGTTTTAGTACTCAAATTAAGCGCTAATTTGGTCTGCTTCTAAATTTTGTATTCTCGCCAGCCACTAACCCAAAAATCATATTAAGCTCGGCGTGTGTGCCCCTTCTCTATCGAGAACCTGTTTTGAATCAATTATATAGATTACATTAAAATCAGCGCAGTTTTGGCACTCTCCTTGCACTCTTCCCGGCGACTCGGTAGGTTGCGTTTTCCGTGGTCTCAGCACCTTTTCTCTCTAAATCTTTTGGGGTATTGAAAGGAGTACTGCATTGAAAAATGCGAAGTGGTTGGCTTTTTTTGCAGCTCTTCTCCTCTTGCCGTTGATTCTCGGCAGTGGGACTTGGGCACAGGACCAAAGCTCGGCTCGCGGCAACCTCAGCGGTCTCGTCTTTGACGCGACCAAGGCCACTGTTCCCGGCGCTCAGGTCACGATTACCGGGCCCATCGGGAGCCTCGTCCAAACAACGAACGACCAGGGTGCCTTCCTTTTCTCGGCCCTGATTCCAGGTTTCTACACCATTAAGGTGCAGAAAGCGGGCTTTAAGGTTGCCAGCATTCCCGCAACGGAGGTCCTGATCAACAAGACCACCAGCGTGGAAGTCACACTGGAAACCGGCGAAATCACCCAGACAGTTGAAGTTTCCGCCGCGACCGTTACGGTGGACACCAGCTCGACCGCCGTAAACTCGGATTACTCGGACAGCTTCTATTCCAAGATCCCGATGAGCCGCAGCGTCAGCGGTCTATTCTATCTCGCCCCCGGCGTCACCTCCGGCATCGGCACCGGTTCGCAGAACCCGTCCATTTCCGGCTCTTCCGGTCTGGAAAACCTGTATGTCGCGGACGGCGTTTCCATCAACGACCCGGCTTTCGGCGGTATCGGCGTCTGGTCCCGTGTGTACGGTCCTCTCGGAACCGGTATCAACCTCTCGTTCGTGAAGGAAGTCCAGATCAAGACCGGCGGTTTCGAACCTCAGTACGGCAAGGTCTCCGGCGGCGTGGTTCAGTTGGTCACCAAGTCCGGCGGCACCAAGTTCTTCGGAACCGTGGGCGGGTACTTCAACAGCCGCTGGATGCAGGATACCTATCAGAACGCGGATGATCCCAAGTTCCACAACCTGAATCTGGTGGGCAGCCGCCTGGAAAATGCCAATTACGAAGGCGACTTCGAATTGGGCGGCTACGTTCCGGTTCACGGCTTGAAGGATCGCCTCTTCTTTTTCGGCACCTTCAACCCCTCCTGGAATCACGCATACTACCAGCCAGCACTCGGTTCCGGTCTCTTTGCCAGCGATCCCCTGATCGACCGCGATACCACCCGCTACGACTATGCAGGCAAGTTGACCTTCAAGATCAACAATTCCCACACCTTGGAATCGACCGTGTCGGGCGACCCCTCGCACACCAATCCGACGGCGTTCAGCACGCTGAACATCGACAACACGTCGGCGAATTCCAAGTGGAGCTATGGTACTCGCAACTGGTCCACCCGGTATGACGGCGCGTTCGGCAGTTCCTTGCTCGTAGACGCGGCCTTCACCTGGAGCTGGAACCAGTTCAACGAGACTCCTGCAAGCAACGTCTACAACATCGTCGACAACACACAGACGGCCGGCCTCCCGGGTCAGCGTGGTTCCTTCACGGCGGAAGGTATTTCCGTGCTCGAGCCTTACGATGCGAACACTCGCGGCGTCCAGGGCGATCTGACCAAGACCGTCCACTTCGCTGGCACCCATGCCATCAACATTGGGTACACCTGGCAGTTCCCCCAGTACAACGACCATACCTACTACTCCGGGCCGAAGTACGTCATTCCGACCCTCAACGCAACCGGAGGCGATCCAGGTTACGACACGCACAATCCGGCGATCGCGGGACAAATGACCGACTCGGCATTCGTTCTGAATCTTCTCAGCAACGTTGCCGGACAGTCTGGGCCCTGCACCCTCTGCCCTTACATGAGTGTGCCGGGTTATCTCACTCCTCAGCAGGTTGTGCTGCAGCAGGTGCGCGGCCGGTTTGACGGCGGCATCACCCAGAGCAGCGGCAAATACCACGGCGCTTATATCAATGATGCTTGGCAGATCAGCAAGTACGTCACCCTGAATACCGGCGTCCGCTGGGAACAGCAGCGCTTGATCGGCAACGCCGTCAACCGCACATTCTCGAACATGTGGTCTCCTCGCGTCGGCATTACCGTCGACCCCAAGGGTGACCGCAAGCAGAAGTTCTATGCCAACTTTGGCCGCTATGCCTACGTCCTCCCGCTCGACGCCGCCCTGCGCGCGCTCAGCAACGAGGAGGACTTCCAGAACTCCTATTGGGCTCCGCAAAGCACCACCACCGGTTGCCCAACAGGGACTCCTTCCGGTGCTTCCTGCGTTGTGCTCAATTCGCTCGGCAGCACTCAGTTCATCGGCGACTCGGCGCACTTGCTCAACCAGGCTACCGGCGGCATCACGATTCCTGCCGGCGGCTTGATCACCGGTGGCGAACCTTTTGCTCCCGGAACCCGCATGGAATTCACCGACGAATTCATGGTCGGCTACGACCGCGAATTCAAGGGCAATATCGTTGCCAGCGCCCGCTACATCGATCGACGCCTCAAGCGCGTGATTGAAGACCAGGGCGGCATTTCCGTCGAGCAGTTCAACGCTCTCGCTGCCAACGGCGGCGGCTTGAACTACTTCATCGGCAACCCGAATGCCAAGCAGGACATTTTCGTCAACCCGAATGAAACGGTGTTCGGAGCCAACGCGACGGTCAACGCAACGGCCATCGCGGCGGCGGTTACTGCGGATCAGATCAACCCCACACCGGCGAATGCGGCCGCCCTCGTTGCTCTGGGCTTTCCCGCAGCTTGCATCGATAGCAACAACTATGCGACGCCCTACATAGCCTACAATCAGTTCAGCGGCTACGCAGCTGTTACCCCGGGTAGCTCTCCCGCCGGTAGCGCGTGCTTCCCAGGCGTAACCGGTCCGACGTGGTCAGAGCCCAACCAGCTGTGCTCCTCGACGGTCACGACCAATTGCTACAATCCGTCGAACCCAATTTCTGCGACAAACCGGCCCTATATCTTGATGCCGGATTGCACTAGCGCGGCGCAGGCAGCGGGAGGCGGTTGCGCGGCGTTCGGCGGTGAATTCTACCCCGACGGCAAGCCCGACACCTACAAGGACCCCAAGCGTGAATACGAAGCGGTCGAATTCGAAGTCCGCAAAGCGTTCTCGCACAACTGGGCTCTCAACGTGAACTACCGCATCGCGCAATTGCGCGGCAACTATGAAGGCGCCTTCCGCAACGACAACGGTCAGGCCGACCCCGGCATCAGCTCCCTCTTCGACTTCACCGAGGGTTCACTGGGCCTGCTCGCCAACCAGCAGAGCATCGGCTTCCTCAGCACGGACCGCAAGCACACCTTGAACGCTCACTCCACCTATGTGGTCCCCAGCGGCAGACTGAAGGGCTTCACAATCGGCGCGGGCGTGGGCGTGCTCTCCGGCAACCCCCTGACCGCTCTCTATGCCCAGCAGGCATATCAGAACCCCGGCGAAGTGCCTCTCTTCGGCCGTGGCAACCTGGGCCGTTCGCCGGTTACCGGCACAGTGGATGCGCACCTCGAGTATCCGTTCAAGTTGACCGAACGGATGCAGCTCAAGGTCTCGTTCGACATGTTCAACATTGTCGACTCCACCCGCCAGACCACCTTTAACCAATTTGGTGACAACGGTTTTGGAATTCCGAATACCGACTTCCAGCACCCCGTCACCACGTTCGTGAACCAGGGCTTCGTGGATCCGTTCAACTCCCGGCTCTCCTTGCTCCTCACGTTCTAACCTCTCAACCTGGAAAGAGGGCGCCGCGAGGCGCCCTCTTTTTTTTCCCCGTTCAATTCTCTCTCTGTGGGATCATTCGAATCGATTCCACAACGCCCTGGACTCTCCCCGGCGCGAACTCATCGGGATTTTCGGGGGTGCATATGATTCGGATTTCTCCCTGCTTCCTTCTGCTGTCCCTGGCTTCCCTCCTAATCACCGCTCCCGTCTGCGCGCAAAGGCCCGGCGCGGGAGGAGCACGCGCCCCCGGCGGCGTCATAGACGTGCAGGTCCGCTACGAGGATGGCAGACCCGGTCCACGCGGCATCCACGTCCGTCTCGAGTCGGCGGAGGGCGGCGCCGAAGCGGATCTCGATACCGTTGACGGTGGCAAGTGCGAATTTCGCCAGCCCACAAACGGCGTCTTTATTGTTCGTATTTCGGAAAGCAACTACAAAGAGGTCTCAGAACGCGTGGAGATTATCGGCAACCCGATGGCCTATGTGGTTTTGAAACTTATTCCCTTAAATAAATCGCAACCACCTCCGGTCTCTGTCCCGCCCCCTGATTCCACAAATTCCGTCTCCGTAAAGGATCTCGCCGTTCCAGACGATGCCCGCAAGGAATATGACAAGGGCGAATCCGCCTTGGCGTCCAGGAACCCCGAGGAAGGCCTGAAGCACATCCAGAAAGCCATCAAAATCTATCCCGATTACCCGCAAGCCTACCGCCTGCTCGGCGAAGCTTATCTCCAGAAGCAGGATTGGGAACAAGCAGAAGCCGCCCTCAAGCACAGCATCAGCCTCGAGCCCAAGCTCGTCGCTTCCTATCTCGATTTGGGAGGCTTGCGTAACCAAACCAAGAACTATCCGGGCGCGGAAGAAGCGTTGAAGAAATGCCTCGAACTCAGTCCCGATACTCCGGCCGCCCAATATGAACTTGCCAAAACCTATTGGGCCACCGGCCGCTGGCAGGATGCCGCCCCGCTGGCCGAGTCCGCGGTGCAGAAACTTCCGGACATGGCCTCGGCCCACGTCCTGCTCGGGAATATCCGCCTGAAACAGCGGAATGCAGCCGGCGCTCTTCACGAATTCCAGGAATATCTCCGCCTGGAGCCGGAGGGGTCCATGGCTCCGCAGGTGCGCGACGTAGTCGCCAAGCTCCAAAAAGCTCTGGCCTCGTAATCGAGGTGTGTAGTGAACGGCATTTAGGTCGATTCTTGCTTGAGGCTCCAGCCCGCCTAACCCGCAACTTTCGCGGGAATCTCTTCCGCGAATTTCCGCAGCGATTCCGTGTATGGCGCCTTCGCCACCCCGCGTTCCGTGAAGATCGCCGCGATGTAGCGATTCGGCGTCACGTCAAACGCGGGATGTGCCGCGGGAACATCCGGCGCGATTCGCACTCCCTGAATGTGCGTCACTTCGGCTGCGGACCGTTCCTCGATCGGAATCTGCTCTCCCGACGCGATCGACAAATCCAGCGTCGAAATCGGCGCCGCGATATAAAACGGCACGTTGTTTTCCTTGGCCAGCACCGCGATCTGGTAAGTCCCGATCTTGTTCGCTGTGTCTCCGTTGGCGGCGATCCGGTCCGCTCCCGTGACGATGGCTCCCACTTTTCCGCTTTTCAGAAAATGACCCACCATGTTGTCCGTAATCAAAGTGAGCGGAATTCCGCCCCGGTGCAATTCCCACGCCGTCAGCCGCGCTCCCTGCAAATACGGTCGCGTCTCCGGCACCAGCACGTGGATCTTTCGTCCTTGCTCGTACGCCACGCGAATCACTCCCAACGCCGTGCCTATCCCTGCGGTGGCCAGCGCGCCGGCGTTGCACTGCGTCATCACTTGCCCTTCCTTGGGCATGTATTCCGCGCCGTAGCGGCCGATGGCATCGTCCGTATCCTTCTTTTCCGCGTGAACCAGTTTTGCCTCTTCGACCAGAGCGCGCCGAATTTGCTCCATTTCCCTCGTCGCTCGTGTCAGTTCGGCGAACCGCGCTTTCATGCGCTCCAGCGCCCAGAAAAGGTCCACCGCCGTCGGCCGCGTCTTGGCCAGCGTCTCGCAGATCGCCGCAAACTCTGTTTTCAATTCCTCCACGTTCCGCGCGCGCGATTTCTGCACGCCCAGCGCCACGCCCATGGCTGCGGCTACGCCGATTGCCGGCGCTCCCCGAACCACCATGTCGCGAATCGCTTTGGCCACTTCCCGGTAATCCGTGTAGGTGTAGTTGATCTCGTCGGCCGGAAGGCGGCGCTGGTCCAGCATCACCACGCCCTGGTCAGTCCATGCAATCGGTTGCGCAACGTACATTTTCTCGATTGTCCTCTTCTGTTATTTTACCGGACGTGACATTCCCCGCGAATCGGCTACATCTTCCCTGGCATTTTCGTGAATCCGTGCGTGCTCACCAGCGCGGCTGCGGAAATCAGTCCGTTGTATCCCAAATGCATCAAAAAGCTGGCGAACACGGTTCCCGTCCGGGCTCGCACCAGCGTGAAAACCACCCCGACCGTCGTCAACATGGCCACCAGGCTCCACGTCCATCCAAGTTGTGCGCCGTGCATTAAGCCGAAGAGCAGCCCCGTCAGCAGGATCGCAGGCCCAATTCCAAACGCTCTGGCGAACATAGGATACAAATATCCACGAAACAACGTTTCCTCAACCAGTGGTGCAACCAGCACCGCCATCGCCACGAACATAATTGCTGTCTGCCGGTATTTGAAGAGTTCTTCGATCGGCGTATGCTCCGGCGACTTCATGCTCGCCGTGGCCAACGCCACAAAAAACGACAATCCTGCTCCGGCAAATAGGTAAGCCAGCGGGCTCTTCGGCATTTCGGCGCTCATTGGAATCAATTTCCGCCATCCCAGGGTCCGCCAGAAGATGTGCCCGCGCAGCACCGACAAGGTGACATAAAGAAAAAAGAAAATCGCCGCATACCACAACAACATGCTCCCGATCGCAAACTCCGGCTTAGAAATCAGGTACTCCTCCAATTGCTTTGTGCTCATCCTCCGATGTGGCGCGTACACAGTCGCCAGGACCCCCTGGATCAGCACCAGACTGATAAACCCATAAGCGACAAAGACGATGAAATGCGCCCAGGACCAACTGATCTGCAGATCTTCCGGATAAGTCTTCGCCGGAGAATAGGGAAGTGTCGCGATTCCCATATCTTGCTGGCTTTTCTGATTCTGCGTCCGTCCCAGCGGATTGTCAGGCTCGGTCGTTGGTTCGGAAGCGGAAGAGTGGCCCTTCGAAGTTTCGCTCGGGCCTGGTGTCAGTGAAGGAGAGTCTTCTTCGTATTCGCTCATGTTTATCCGCGTTTCGGCTCCTTCGCCGGCCATCCTGACCTTAAAGCCCCGGCAACCAACGGCATCAGCAATTCGTGATGTCCGGTAATGGCAAATCCTTGTGAGCCGCCCTCGCCGGGGGCCGCCTTCGACACCGTTGGCCGCTTCACCACATTTTGCAGCGGCCGGTAATGCTGGATGAAATCGAAATTCGCGGTGGTGATCTGCTGCATCGCCACATCCATGTTTCGCGCCACGGAAACCGCCTTCAGAAATACTTCCGGCAAAATCACCGCAGAACCCCAATTCAGATAAACACCTCCTCCATCCATGCGCTGTACCAGTGCGCAAAACAATTGAAAATCCCGGTAACTTGCCGCTCCCAGCGCTGCGCCGTCCGCGGCCGGATGCATGTGCGGAACATCCGTCCCAATCGATACGTGTACGGTTACGGGAATCCTCAACCTGTACGCGCACGCGAGGATGCTGGACTCCGCGTGCTTTACCGCCAAGATCCCGCTATGCAAGTATTGCCCTGCCGCTTCGCCGTACCCGATCCGGATCCGCTGCGCCAACTTGGCGATCTCGTTTATGCCAAATCCCGTCTCCTCCGCCATGCCGAATTTTCCTTCGCCTAGCGAAACTTCCACATCCTCGGAGGTCTGGCCCGCAAGCGCAATTTCAAAATCGTGAATCAGCGCGGCCCCGTTCATCGCAATGCCAGTCACATAACCGGAGCGCATCAGTTCGATCAGCACGGGCCCAAGCCCGACCTTAATCACGTGCCCGCCGACGCCCCAAAGGACGGCCTTCTTCTTCGCCTTCGCACGGCGAATGGCGCTGAGCAACAAGCGAAGGTCTTTTCCCGCCAGGATCTGAGGCAGCCCATCCAGAAAAGTCTTTAGTGACACGCCTTTCCCCGCAGGACGCGCAAACTCCCGCACGTTCACCTTGCTTTTGCGGCTGGCGAGCGAGTACGTCCGCACTCCGCCCAGAATCGCTGGTTGGATATCGTAAATGCTCATTCAGGTCTCATCACTCTACGAGGAACCGTCCACCCACGCAAGCAAATCGCTTGGGCGTCAAGCTTCACTCTAAACTTTAAGACGCTTTGTGATTCCCGTTGCTCGCTATCATTCCTGCGCCGTTCATTCCCAGGTGGTTTGCAAGCGCTTGACCCGTGTACGACTTCTTGGTTTTCGCCACCTGCTCCGGTGTCCCTTGCGCGACAATCCGCCCTCCGCCCGCTCCGCCTTCAGGCCCCAGGTCGATAATCCAATCCGCCTGCTTGATCACGTCGAGATTGTGCTCAATGATCAACACCGTGTTGCCCAAATCCACCAGCCGCTGCAAAACATCCAGCAACTTGCGCACGTCGTCGAAATGCAGACCAGTCGTCGGCTCGTCCAGAATGTACATCGTCCTTCCGGTCTGTCGCTTCGAAAGTTCGCGCGCCAATTTAATGCGCTGCGCTTCTCCTCCTGATAGAGTCGTTGCCGATTGCCCAAGCTGTACGTAACCCAGCCCCACTTCCACAATCGTGGCCAGCTTCTGCTGAATTTGCGGAATGTTTTCCAGCAGCTTCAGCGCGTCGCTGGCCGGCAAGTTCAGCACGTCATTGATGCTGTGGCCTTTGTATCGCACCGCCAGCGTCTCCGCGTTGTACCGCCGGCCGCGGCAAACCTCGCAGGTCACGTAGACGTCCGGCAGAAAATTCATCTCGATCCGCCGCAAGCCTTCGCCCTGGCATGCTTCGCAGCGCCCGCCCTTCACATTGAAGCTGAACCGTCCAGGCTTGTACCCGCGCCCGCGCGACTCCGGCAACATGGCAAACAATTCTCGGATTGGCGCAAAAACACCCGTATAAGTGGCAGGATTGGAGCGCGGGGTGCGCCCGATCGGCGCCTGGTCAATCTCGATCACTTTGTCGATGTGCTCCACGCCTAGCAAGATCCGGTGCGCCCCTGGTTGCTCCATCGAACGGTACAGCTTCTGCGCCAGCACGCGGTAGAGAATGTCGTTCACCAGCGTCGATTTCCCCGAACCGGAAACCCCAGTCACCACCGTGAGCAACCCCAGCGGGATTGAAACGTCCACATCCTTCAAATTGTTTGCGTGCGCTCCAACAATCTGGATGGCCTTGCCATTCGGGCTTCGCCGCTTGACCGGCACCGGAATTTCTTTGGCGCCCGAGAGATATTTTCCGGTCAGCGATTCCGCGGCAGCCGCGATCTCCGCCGGCTTTCCCTGGGCCACCAGATGACCCCCTGCATTCCCCGCGCCGGGCCCGAGGTCGACTACAAAATCCGCCCGCCGGATGGTGTCTTCGTCATGCTCCACGACGAGAACGGTATTTCCCAGATTCCGCAACTGTTCCAGGGAGTGCAGCAACCGGTCATTGTCCCGCGCGTGCAATCCAATCGACGGCTCATCGAGCACGTAGAGCACACCCCGCAGCCGCGATCCGATCTGCGTTGCCAAACGGATCCGCTGCGCCTCTCCGCCCGATAGTGTGGCTGCCGATCGATCCAGGCTCAGGTAGCCCAATCCAACCGCGAGCAGGAAATCCAGGCGTTCCGCGATTTCCCCCAACGGCCTCCCGGCCACTTCTTTCTGCCGTGGCGTTAGTTCTCCCAGAATCTTATCCACCGCCGGCCGTGCGTCGCTGATGGCCAACGCCGTAAAATCCGCAATCGACCAGCTTGCCAGCTTCACCGCCAGCGATTCCGGGCGCAGCCGCTTTCCCTGGCATGCGCTGCAGGTTGTCGCCGACATGTATTGCGTCATCCATTCGCGATACGAATCCGAATTCGACTCTTCGAAATTCCGCTCCAAGAATTTCAAGATGCCTTGGAACCGAAAGCCCTTCTCACTCCCGCCTATTTTGCCGTCGCCCGTGCGTTTTGTGCCTTGATTCGGATATCCGTAGAGCAGCAGATTCTGCACCCGCGCCGGGTATTTCTCGAACGGCGTATCCAGGTGAAATCCATGCGCATACGCGGCCAGCTCCAGCGTGCGTTTCAGGATCGCCGAGCCTGATCCCGGTCCCAGGCCGCCGTCAAACAACGGCCGCGTCCAGTCCGCAATCACCTTCGCGGGATCGAAATCATATTTTGAGCCCAGTCCGTTGCACGCCGGACAAGCCCCGTAAGGCGAATTGAAACTGAACGACCTCGGCTCCAGTTGCGGCACGGACAGTCCGCAATCCGGACACGCCAGCTTCTCGGAGAAAACATGCTCCTCTCCGCCAACCACCGCCACTGTCACAAGTCCCTGCGCGAGCTTCAATGCCGTTGCAATCGATTGCTCCAGCCGCGACGCCACGCCTTGCTTCACCAACAGCCGGTCGATCACCACTTCGATCGTGTGATTCTTCCGCTTGTCGAGCACCGGAATCTCGTCCAGCGGCAGCAACTCGCCATTGATGCGCACGCGGACAAATCCGTCTTGCGCGAGCTTTTCCAATTCCTTGCGGTACGCCCCTTTTCTCCCTCGCGCGATGGGCGCCAGGATCATGATCCGGTCATCGGGCTTGCACAGCTCACCGTTCAGAATCGCCTGCACGATCTGTTCGCTGGATTGACGCGTGATCGGCTTTCCGCAATTCGGGCAATGCGGCACGCCCACGGCGCTGTAGACTACGCGCAAGTAATCGTAAATCTCCGTGATGGTCCCAACCGTCGACCGGGGCGAACGCGTTGTCGTCTTCTGTTCGATCGCAATCGAGGGCGACAATCCCTCGATCACGTCCACTTCCGGCCGCTCCATCTGATCCAGAAATTGCCGCGCATACGCGGAGAGCGATTCCACATATCGCCTCTGTCCCTCCGCGTATATCGTGTCAAATGCCAGCGAGGATTTGCCGGAGCCGGACAGCCCCGTGATGACGGTGAGCGTGTTGCGCGGAATCTCCAGGCTGATGTTCTTCAGGTTGTGCTGCCGCGCCCCGCGCACCACTAGTTTGGTAAGTCCCATAAACCTCGAGTGCTCTATCCACAGGAGCCCTGGCGCTCAGTGGGTAGACTGAGCCCAGCATAGTCTTTCAAAATAGCAACACGCGCGAGGCAAGGTCAAGTTGTGCGGACCGCTGAAGCTTCGCCAGCGGAAAAAGTTTCTCTCTCTTATGTGAGCTGGTTTTCCAGAGTAAAAATTTCCTCGGGGGTAGTTCTTTTTTACCGGGCAATAGACTTTAATACGTTGATTATACAGCACTTACTGTTGGCTAGCGGCTTGCAATTTCTCAAGCCGTGGGAAGGGCGAGCCGAGGATCCCTTTAGGGGATTGAGGGCTGGGCCGGTTCGTTCTTCCCTCACTTCTGCCGTTCGCTACTACCATCTCTGCCGCGCATGCGGCCACCTCCCAAACACCCTGAAAAGCACCTGACCAACCGGCAGAGGTGTGCCTTCCAATTCTCCAAGTCGATTCCGGTCACGCCCAGAAACAAAAAGGAGGCTTCCTCGGAGCCTCCCGTTCTCTATCTTCAATTAAGATCTTGTTACTTAACTTTTTTGCGCCATGCTGGCGCTGAAGTTCCGTGTCATCGGATACTGCACTCCACGATAGTCTACGCGCGAAACGTAGTCACTCAGCGTCATGAATAGCAGCAGCGCCAGCCAGAAAATTCCCGCCATGATCACCAGCTTGGTGCGTTTTGGAACATATTTCGCGTGCATGAAAAAAAGCACCACGAGCGTGGCCTTCATCGTTGCAATTCCCAACGCCACTACGATGTTGAATCGCCCCAGGTCCACATACGCCGCATAAACCGTGAGCAGGGTCAGAATCACGAGCGTGCTTATGATTCCGGCATACACTCCCGGAGGCACAACATGTTCGGCATGCGCTTGTTCGGACACGTGTCGCTCCTTATTTATGCCGATCGATCAGATATAACAGGGGAAAAAGATAAATCCATACGATATCGACAAAGTGCCAGTAGAGTCCCACCATGTCCACGGGAGTGTTCCACTCGGCGTTATATTGCCCGCTGAATGAATTTTTCAGCAACCAGAACAGCAGACCCGCTCCGATTACCATGTGCAGCGCGTGCAACCCGGTCATTCCGAAATATGCGGAAAAATAGAGCTGCGCGTGCGCTTGCAAATTAGGATCGGCTTTCTCAGCCGCGTCCAGCCGCTCTCCTTCTTCCTGCAGCTCCGTCGCGCTCACATCGGGGCACATGTTGGGATTGTGCACGCAGTAGCCGATGTCGAAATTCTTGCCCGGCACCAGGTGATGGTGAAACTTTTGCGCGTACTCCACATACTTGATCCCGAAAAACACAAATCCGAGAATGATCGTCAGCATCAGAAAAATGCTCAGCAGTTGCTTCCGGCTCGTTTGTGCCGACCAAACACCCATTGCCATGGTAAAGCTGCTCGCCAGCAGCACCAGGGTGTTCGTTGCGCCTAACGGCAGGCTCAGCGTGTTGCTGCCCATCGCAAACGCGTGAAAGTACGTGTGCCGGTTGATCGTGTACGCCAGCATGATCCCCCCGAAGAACATTACTTCGGTCACCAGGAAGATCCACATGCCGAGCGTGGCAGTGTCCTTCTGCTGCTCTAGCGTCTTAAACTGCCCGAATAATGCTCCGGTGCGATGCACTCCGCACTCCCCTAACCTTCAAGTTCAGGCGCCAACCGCTCGCCTGTCTCCGGGACGCTGCCCGGCACCCGCTCAGTCGTCTCCGTGAGCCGGTGCCACAATTCGTGGTCCGTGCCCGCCGGGTACTTCGAGTCCCAGATCCGGCCGATTATGGAAGTCGTATGCCTCCCACGTCACAACCGGAGTCACTTCAAAGTTCTCTGTAAGCGGCGGAGACTGCGTCTTCCATTCCAGGCCCGTCGCTGGCCAGGGATTCTCTCCCGCCACTTCGCCGTAGAATGCCGCCCACGTCAGGTAAATCATCGGCAGCAGGTAACCAATCGCCAGGATCGATGCCCCGGCCGTTGACATCACGTTGTAAATCTGGAATTCCGGCGGGTACACGTGATACCGCCGCGGCATTCCCATAATTCCCAGAATAAATTGCGGGAAGAACGTGAAGTTGAATCCGATGAACAGTGTGAACGCCGCAATGCGCGCCAGCCATTCCGGATACATACGCCCCGTCATTTTGGGCCACCAGAAATGCAACCCGCCGAGATACCCCATCACCGCGCCGCCCACCATGATGTAATGGAAGTGCGCCACCACGAAATACGTATCGTGGATATTGATGTCCACTCCCAGACAGCCAAGGAACAAGCCCGTAAGGCCGCCCACCAGGAACAAGCCGAGAAATCCGAAGGCGTACAGCATCGGCGTGTCAAACGAAATCGACCCCCCAAACAGCGTCGCCGTCCAGTTGAACACTTTCACCGCCGACGGCACTGCCACGAGGAACGTCAGAAAAGAGAAGGCCACCGCGGCATAGGTCGACTGTCCGGTCACAAACATGTGGTGGGTCCAAACCAGGAATCCGATCACCGCAATCGCCAGGCTCGCCGCTGCCACGAAGGGATACCCAAATAGCTTTTTGCGCGCGAATGTCGGTATCAATTCGCTGATCACACCCATGGCCGGCAAAATCATGATGTATACGGCCGGGTGCGAATAAAACCAGAAAAGGTGCTGGAACAGAATCGGGTCTCCGCCCATCGCCGGGTTAAAAAAGCCCAATCCGAAGATCCGTTCCATGCCTGCCAGCGCCAGCGTGATCGCCACCACCGGCGTGCCCAGGATCATGACGATCGAAGTGGCGTAGTGCGCCCAGACAAAAAGCGGCAACCGGAACCACGTCATCCCCGGTGCGCGCATTGTGTGAATCGTCACCAGGAAATTCAAACCGGTCAGAATGGACGAAAACCCTGTAATGAATACGCCAATCACCGTCGGCGCGACCGCCGAATTCGAATAAACCGTGCTCAGCGGCGTGTAAAACGTCCAGCCCGTGTCGACTCCACCGTTCACCATGGACCACATCGTGAACATGCCGCCGATGATGTAAATGTACCAGCTCAGCAGGTTGATTCTCGGAAACGCCAGGTCCTTCGCTCCGATCATCAGCGGGATGAAGAAGTTCCCAAGCACGGCGGGAATCGACGGGATCAGGAAAAAGAAAATCATGGTCACGCCGTGCATTGTGAACATGCGGTTATATTGATCCGCCGTCAGCATCAGGCCGTTCGGTGTCAGCAAGTGCAGACGGATCATCATCGCGAAGAAGCCGCCGATGAAGAAAAAGAACGTCACCGAGGCCAGATACAACAGCGCAATCCGCTTGTGGTCCGTCGTGAGCAGCCACGAACGGATCCCGTAGGTGGCGTTCAGGTAGTGTTTTTCCGGCATTTTCGGCGCCGGTGCCGTGCTTACCATGCTCATGCTATTTCTTCCCCGCTGCTGCTGGCGCGATTCCCGCGCCCTTGGCGGGCACAGGCTGCGACTGCAGAGACTTGATGTAGGCGGTCAGATTCAATATCTGCTCCTCCGTCACCAAGCCCTGGAACGTGGGCATCACTGGCTGATACCCGGCCACAATTTTTGCCTTCGGCTGAAGAATCGATTCTCGAATGTACGCCTCATCCGCGATGATCGTGGTGCCGTCTGCAAGCAGGACCTTGGCGCCATACACACCATTGAGCGAGGGCGCGCGGCCCGTTCCATTCGCAAGGTGGCAGGTCACGCAGGCAAGCTGCGTGAACAGCCTTTCTCCCGCCGATGCCGGATTTACGTCGCCGGCTTCTCCTGCAAGCCACGCAGCATACTCCGCGGGTTCCATCACCGTCACCCAACCGCCCATTACGGCATGGTTGGTCCCGCAATATTGCGAGCAGAAGAAATGGTACTTCCCGACCTGCGTTGGCCGGAACCACATCGTGTTGTAGCGCCCCGGCACCACGTCCATCTTCACGCGGAATGCCGGCACGTAGAAATTGTGGATCACGTCTTCGCTGCCCATGATCAGCTTCACGTCGCGGTTCACCGGAACATGCAGCTCGTTGATTTCCTTTCTTCCATTTGGCTGCTGCAGCTTCCACATCCATTGCTTGCCCACGACATAAATGTCCAATGTGTCCTTGGGCGCAATCCGGTAGTTCACGTAAACCACCGCGCCCCACGCAAAAATAAAAAGGGCGATCAGCGTGGGGATCGCCGTCCAACCGATTTCCAACGCGGTGTTTCCGTGAACGTCGTCTCCCACTTCGTTTGCGTTCTTCCGCCGGTATTTGAACGCCGCGAAAATCACCAGCACCGTGACCAGCACCGCGAAAAACAGCGTGGTCATCAATATAAAGGAGAAAAGCGCGTCCACGTTCCCTGCGAAATTGGACGCTTCGGTTGGAAAAATTGGCAGCGGTGACTGCACGGCTCTAATGTGCTCCTTGCGTCGGCAAATCCTGCTTCGAACTATCGTTCCGCCCGCCCCGGTGTTCGCGACGTCGGAAGATCACGAAGCCTAGAGCCATGCAGAATAAGGTGACGACCCCGCCCATGCGCATCACCGTCAACACCGTGGCGCTGTAGCGTGCTTTGCTAGGGTCATACTGGTAGCAGAACAGCAGCAGGTGATCCACCGGCGTGCCGATCTTCCCCGCCGATGCGTCCACCAATCCCAGCCGCACGTTGCTCGGCGGATACTCCACTCCGAAAAAGTAACGCGAAATCCTTCCATCCGGAGTCAACAACAGAATTCCGCTCGCATGCGCGTACGCCTTGCTCTGCGCATCGTAGGTGTAGCTGAAACTGGCGGCCTTGGTCACCGCATCGATCGCCTCGCGCTTCCCGGTCAGGAAATGCCACCCGCCATCGGTTGTCGGCCGCGCAAACCGTGCCAGCGCCTGGTGCTTCTTCTTCAACGCCGCATCCGGCGTGTCGGCGGGGTCGAAGCTGACGAACACCACCTCGTAATCCTTCCCCGGATTGAGCGAAATCATTTTCAGCGTGCCCACCACCGCCTGTTCCACCTGGTCGCACAGCATCGGGCAGGTGTAGTATGCAAAAATCAGCACCACCGGCTGCTTTTCGAAATACTCCCGCAAAATTACGGGCTTTCCGGTTTCGTCCACGAATTCCGTGTCCAGCGGGATCTGCGCGTTTAATTGCGGATCGAAGTGCACGTTGGCCAGCGCCGGAGGCAAGCCATTCGAGGACTGCCCCACGTTGTCCGGGATCACCTGCCCGTTTTCGCATGCGGCCGTCGCCAGCAAAATCGCAATTCCCAGAATGTATCGCACCGCTCTCATCTACTTCTTCGTTTCTTCCGGCAGAGGTTTGATCGCCGGCAAGCCTTTCTCGACAATTAATTGCATCGCGTCCTTAACGGGGATTTGCGCGACGCCGGCCTTTTCGTCCACCCAGCCGAGTTTGTCGTTTTCCTTCGTGTCTTCGCTCACCTTGTTTCGCAGGTCTTGTTGCGGATCTGTCAAATGCCCGGGCATGCCCTGCAGTCGAGGCTCCGGCGGATATTGCAGGCCAACCGGGCGCGACGGTGGGGGCTCCACGTACGTGCTCATCCAATAATTCTTCAGCCCCACATAAACGCCCAGCGACAATATGAAGGACAAAATCACCGCCACTCCCAGCCACGCCAGAAACTTGATAATCGGCGATGGCTGGACGTCCAGCGTTTCAAACGAAACGTCCTCGTGCTGCGGCCGTCCGTTGTTTGTCCCGTGGTTCGAATGCTCAGTGCTCATTCTGCGGTACAACCTCCCAGAGATTCGGGTCGCCAACCGGCAACAACGGCCGCTGCTTTAGGTTCATGGCAAAGAACCCCAGCCACAAGCCCACCAAACCGATCGGCACCACCACGTCCAGCCACGACGGCACCGCCCGCGACGTAAATTCCGGCTTGGTCATCCAGTACAAATCCACCACTCTCATCAAAATCATGAAGATGGCGATTTTCGAGACCGCGCTCGCCGTCCGCTTGGCGTCCCGCGAGAGCAAAAGCAGAAAGGGCACTCCGAAACCCAGCAGGGCCACCATCAGCGCCACCACACCCCACTGCCCGCTCATCCGCGTCCGATAGAACGAAATCTCCTCCGGCAGGTTCCCCGACCAGATGATCAGCAACTGCGAAAACGCGAAGTAAGCCCACAGCATGTTGAGCGCAAACAGCAACTTCCCTAAATCATGCAGATGCCGTTTGGTGATCAATCCGCTGTACGGCTCCGATCGGCTGAGCAGCACCACCACTACAATCATCATGGCCATGGCGGCAATTGCCTGTCCGCCGACAAAAATAAATCCGTAGATCGTCGAAGACCAGCGCGGCGAGAGCGACATCGCCCAGTCAATGGCCGCAAACGTCATGACCACGATGTAAAGAATAATCCCCGGCGCTGAAAGCTGCTTCATCCGCAGCTTCCATCCCTCGGCGTTCCCCTGCTGGTCTTGCCGGATCGACCACTGGTTGCAAAGCCACATCAGCAGGATCCACACCACGAAATACACCACCGCTCTTGTCAGGAATCCGTTGGTGGTCAGATAACCCTGCTGAAACGCCGAAAGCGCATGCTCCCCTTGTTTCGGCGCGTTCAGCCAGCCCGTTTCCGTCTCGTTGCCCGAGTACAGATACTTCATGCCCATCACGACCGGTGCAAATAAAACCAGCACCAGCCAGATGTTCCGGGATGCCGCCTCCAGCGGTCGCCGGATCACGATTCCCCAGATTCCTCCGGTCACGTGCTGCAGCATCAGCAGCCCCAGCGATCCCAGTGTCAACCCCAGCACCAGCAAATAGCTGAAGATATAGGAGTGGTAAAATTCCGCCGGAGATTTCATCCATCCGACTAGGGCAATCAGCACGCCCACCCCGCCAAAGAACCACCCGCCTCTTTGCAGCCGATCAACGCTCGCGGGCGCTTTATACTCTTGCGCACTCACTTGGCCGCCCCTCCCGCCTTCAATTTCTCCTGTAAGTCCGCCGGCAATTCGCTGACCGGCGCGTTCCGGCTCAATTGCAGCGCCCGCACGTACGCGATAATGGCCCAGCGGTCGCGCGGCGGAATTTGCGACGAATAGCCGTACATCGCGCCGAATCCGTTCGTCACCACGTCGTAGAGATACCCAACCGGCACATTCCGCAGCCGGTCCTGGTGGTAGCTCGGCGGGTGCTTCATCCCCCGCATCGCCACCATTCCCATGCCATCGCCTTGCAACCCGTGGCACGGGGTGCAGAAAATCGTGTAACGCTGTTGCCCGCGCTCCAGAAGTTCCTTGGTCAGCGGCAACGGAAACGCGTTCGAATCCTTGGGCACAAACAGTACGTCCTCCTGGATCGAACCATGCGCCACCGTATTGTCCACGATGGGCCGCTCTGAGCGCCCGTCCGCAAACACGGTCGACGGAGACAACGGATTCTGCTTTGGCTGGTTGGCCATGTCTTGTCTGAGCGTGTTCATGTTTTCGCAGCCGGCAAATCCCAGCGCGCACATCGCCGATACCATCAACAAGAAGGATCTACTCCTCATCCTTCACCTCGTTGATGTGCTCCGCGTGCAGGCTCTGCAATAGCTTTGAAGCCTCTGCGAGATTGAACTTCGCATCCCGCGCCTCGATGCACAAAAAGAACTTGTCGGTAGACGCCAGCGCGAACCGCTCGACGTTGAACACCGGGTGATACGGCTGCGGTAGCTTGTTCAGCGCCAGCATGCTGATCGCCGCAACCAGAGAAGCGCCCAGCACCGTCATCTCGAACGTCACGGGAATGAACGCCACCCAACTGTTCAGCGGCCGCCCTCCGATGTTCTCGGGATACGTAATCGCCGACACCCAGTATTCCAGTCCAAATCCCCCGACGCCTCCGGCGATTCCTCCCAGCAGCGTCAGCAGCGGCACTGCAGTCCACTTGAAGCCGACCGCCTCCGCCAGCCCTTCCACCGGAAACGGCGTATAGGCTTCGATGTGCTTGTAGCCGGCTTCCCGCACTTTCTTCGTCGCCGCCACCAGATCTTCGGGTGTCGAAAATTCACCCATCACGCCAAATAATTGGGAGCGCTTTTCACTCATTGGTGACCCCCGTTACCATGTGATTCCTGATGCACCAGTTCGCGCATTTCCGAAATGGCAATCGCCGGCAGGCCGCGCACGAACAGGAATATCAGCATTGTGAACAGCCCCAGCGTTCCCGCCAGCGTCGCGTAATCCCATACGGTGGCCGAATACCGGCCCCAGGCGGACGGCATGAAGTCGCGCGTCAGGGAAATCACCACGATCACGAACCGCTCCAGCCACATGCCGGTGTTGATTACCAGCGAAATCACGAACAGCGCAGCGATATTACGCCGCACTTTCCGGATCCACAGCAACTGCGGCGTCAGAATGTTGCAAAGCAAAAGCGCATAGTAATAAGGTGCATAAGGCCCGTGCAGCCTCTGGTGCGTCAGAAAAAGGTCAAACTTGTTCCCGCTGTAAAAGGACAGGAAAAATTCGAAGAAGTACCCGTACGCCACGATCAATCCCGTCGCCAGCATCACCTTGGCGCACTGTTCCAGGTGCCGCCTGGTAATAAAATCCTGCATTCCGTATGCCGCTCGCATCGGAATGGCCAGCGTCAGTACCATCGCAAATCCTGAATAGATGGCGCCCGCCACGAAGTAGGGCGGAAAAATGGTGGTGTGCCAGCCAGGGACGATGCCCACCGCGAAGTCGAAGCTCACCACCGTATGCACCGAAAGCACCAGCGGCGTTGCCAGGCCCGCCAGCAGCAGGTACGCCGATTGATACCGGTGCCAATGCCGTGCCGAGCCGCGCCATCCCATCGACAGCATTCCGAAAATCATCTGCTGCCATTTCTTTTTTGCGCGATCCCGCAGAGTCGCCAGGTCGGGAATCAATCCGATGAACCAGAACACTAGTGAAACCGTTGCGTATGTCGATACCGCAAACACGTCCCAAATCAGCGGACTCCGGAACTGCGGCCAGATGCCCATCGTGCTTGGGTAGGGCAACATGTAATACGCCATCCACGGTCGCCCGGTGTGCAGCAGCGGAAACAATCCCGCGCAAGCCACTGCAAAGAGCGTCATCGCTTCCGCAAATCGGTTGATCGACGTCCGCCACTTCTGGTTTAACAGGTACAAAATTGCCGAAATCAGCGTTCCCGCGTGCCCGATACCGATCCACCACACGAAATTCACGATCGCAAAGCCCCAGCCGATCGGAATGTTGATGCCCCAGATTCCCACGCCCTTGGCAAACAGATAAGCCACTGCCAGGAACAACACCATCACGATGCTGAATGTCAGCGCGAATCCCGCCAGCCAGCCAATCCCGACCGGCCGCGTCAACACCGCCGACGAAATCTTGTCCGTTACCGAAGCATAGCTATGCCCCGGCTCAATCCATGGTTCCGGCTCTTGTCCCATTCGCAAATTCGGCGTTGCGCTCATGCCTTTTCCAACTCCGCGTTCGGATTGCGCACCGATGCCAGATAGCTCGTGCGCGGCCGCGAATTGACCTCACCCAGAACCGTGTAGTTCCGCTGCTGCGCCTTCAACTTCGCCACCCGGCTGGCCGGATCGTTGATGTCCCCAAAGACGATCGCTTCGGTCGGGCATGCCGCTTCGCAAGCTGTTACGATTTCGCCGTCCCGGATCGACCGGTTCTGCTTCTCGGCGTCAATGCGCACGTTGTTAATCCGCTGCACGCAATAGGTGCACTTTTCCATTACCCCTCGGCTGCGCACGGTCACTTCTGGATTCCGCAGGAGCATCAGCGAAGGCGTGTCCCAATCCTGAAAGCGCAGGAAGTTGAAGCGCCGCACCTTGTACGGGCAGTTGTTCGAACAATAGCGCGTCCCGATGCAGCGGTTGTAAACCATGTCGTTCAGTCCTTCTGCGCTGTGCACCGTCGCGCCCACCGGGCAAACCTGCTCGCAAGGAGCGTTCTCGCACTGCATGCAGGGCACCGGCTGGAAATGCGTCTCGGGATTATCCAGGGTGGGACTGTACGCCGTCGGATCCCCCGTATTATCGACTGTCGCCGACGGCGAATTGACGTAGTAGCGGTCCACGCGGATCCAGTGCATTTCCCGCCCGCGCATCACTTGATCCTTGCCAACGACTGGAATGTTGTTTTCCGATTGGCACGCCACCACGCAGGCGTTGCATCCGTTGCATTTGGTCAAATCAATTGCCATGCCCCAGGCATGCCCCGGATAGGAAAATGCCGAGTAAAGCGAATTGTCCTTCGCGGGTGTTTCAAAGCCTTCGTGAGGAAACGCCGGATTCTTTTTGTATTCCTCGAGTGACGCCGTGCTCAGGATTTGCCGGCCTTCCATGTTGAAGTGGTATTGCGTGCAAGCCAGCGGATAGGTGTCGCCCGTCGCTGTCACTTGCCCGCCGGTAGCGCTCCACAGCGCATTCGACGTGCGCACCACGTATGCGTTGAATCCTTTGTTTGAGCCGGTATACCCGGAACGTGTCCGTCCATAGCCCAGCGGCAGAACCACCGTGTTTTCCGCTTGCCCGGGCAGCGTCCAGGTGGCTGCGGTCACCTTACTGCCGTTCAGCGCAATGTCCACCAGCGCGGTGCGCACTTGTCCGTGCTCGCCGCCCCGCGACATCACCTTGTGGGCAAAATCCTGCTTCTGCGCGTATTTCGGACTTACCAGCGCCGCGTTGTCCCAGGTCAGCTTTGTCACCGGCTTTGGCAATTCCTGCAGCCAGCCGTTGTTCGCATAGCGCCCGTCATAAATCGTCGGATCCGGGCGGAAAATGAATTCCACCTGATCTGCCGCCACTGGCGTGAAAGCCGGCAGGCTTGCCGCGTTGAATTTCAATTCCGGAGTGATTGGTGAAAACTTGGTTCCGGAAATCACGCCGTCGTTCAGCCACTTCCGCCAGCCGGTTTCCATCGGCGATTCCAGGTGCGCGGAAGCTTCCGACCAGTAAGCTCGCACCGCGTCGTAAGGTTGCAGGCCCGGTTTGTCGCTGAACGCCGCCACCACGTCGTGTGCCGACTTCGTGTAATACAGCGGCGCAATCAGCGGCTGGATGATGCTGGCCGTGCCGTCGTAGGCGCGCGCATCGCTCCACGATTCCAGATAATGCGATTCCGATACGTGCCAAAGACAGTAGGCCGAAGTTTCGTCGAAGTACGGGCTCAGGTGAACTGCGTTGTTCACCTTCTTCAGCTTCGATAGAAAATCGAAATCGTGCGGCGCGTTATAGACGGGATTCCCGCCAAGGATCAGCAGCAAATCCACTTTGCCTTTGTCCATGTCCGCGCAAAGGTCGCGCAACGACTCCAGTTGATTCACCGGCTCCGCTTCCACCGGCTCCGTGTAATACAACGTCGTTCCAACATTGCCCAGCGCTGCGTTCACCGCATGCGCCAGCGCGTGCACCGCCGCGGATTGCTGCTCGCCCGCGATCACCAGCGAATTCCCGCGCGCCTTCTGCAGATCCGCGACAACGGCATCCAGCCACTTGTCCGCGGCCGGCGGCAGGCTCACCGCGCTGCCATGCCCCAGCTTCGCCGCCAGCGCTCTCGCCACCAGCTCAATGTCGCAGGCCCGCATCGGCAGACGGTTGTCCGCCATCGATCCCGTAACGGTTGGCGTCGGTTCCACGGCATAGAGCCGGTTCATGGCTTCGTTCGCGCCATCCAGATTTCGCCGCCGCGCGAATTGTCTCGCATACGCGACGTGCCCCGGCCCGCTCGCCAGAAAATCCGCATCCAGCGACAAAATCACGTCCGCTTTGCCCGGCACATAAACCGTATTCACCACGCGCCCGAACGCCAGCTTCGCGCCCTCCCGCGCTCCATCGCTCACCGCCGGCTCCCACTGGTGCCACTTCGCCTGCGGATAAAGCGTCAGCAACTTGCGAATCTGCGCCGCAAGGGTCGGTGAAGTGATCGTCCCAGTGAGAATGCGAAAACCCGCTCCGGATGAGGCTTTCACGCCCATCGCCGCTTCCTGTGCCGCGTCCAGGAAGCGCGACCACGCGCGTATTTCTCCGCCTTCCAGCACCGTTTGCGCGCGGTCGGGATCGTACAGACCCAGAATTGAAGCCTGCGCAAACGCGTTCGTCGCGCCCAGGCTCGACGGATGGTCCGGATTCCCTTCCACCTTCGTCGGTCGCCCTTCGTGGCTTTCCACCAGCAGCCCAATCGCGTCTGCGCCAAATGGCATCGCCGTCGCGTAGAAACTCGGCCGCCCTAATACCATGCCATCCGGCTGTTTCACGTACGGCACAATGCTCGCCTGGTCCGGGCGTCCGCAACCCGCCAGCCCCGCCAGCGCCAGCGACGCTCCCATCAACTTCAGGAAGTCGCGCCGGTCCACCGCGTCATCCCATTCCGAAGCGTGCCGCGGAAATTCCCGGTGCAACAATGCCTCGAAATGCGGATCTTCGGCCAGCTCTTCCAGCGTCCGCCAGTACTGCTTTCCGCTCTTATTCTTCAGTTTTTCCCGCACCGTCGAGAGTTCCAGGCGGTGCTCTCGAATGGTGCTCTCTTCCCCCTCGTCGCCATGCTCATCGTGATCATGGGCCGGCGCGGATGCAGCTTTTTCCCCCAGTGGGCCTTGCAGGATGTGTAGCTTCTTATCGTGTTCGTGATCGCTCATAGCGTCCATAAACTACCGGTGACACGTCGAACAACTCGTCAGTTCGGCCGTCGTTCGCAGCTTGTACTCCGTCGCGAGCTGGCGCCCCACTTCTTCCTGATTCGCGGGCGCCTTCCAATCCATGTTGAAGATCTGATCCTTCGGGCGGAGATTCGCTTGCGGATTCCGGTGGCAGTCCAGGCACCAGCCCATGTTCAGCGGTGCCACTTGGTAGACCAGCGGCATTTGGTTCACCGGGCCATGGCACGTGGAGCAGCCAATTCCTTTGTTCACGTGAATGCTGTGATTGAAGAAAACGTAGTCCGCCAGCCGGTGCACTCTCACCCAATGGATCGATTCGTCGGTCCGGTAGCTGTCCCGGACAATCTCCAGGTACCCCACATTGTTGAACAGCACCGAGTGACAGTTCATGCAAGTCCGCGTCGGCGGAATGCCCGCGTACGCCGAGGTTTCCACACTCGTGTGGCAGTACCGGCAATCGATCCCGTCGTCGCCCACGTGGTGCTTGTGGCTGAACTGCACGGGTTGATTGCGCGTCACGCGCTGGTTGGTGATGTATGGCGATCTCGCAAGCACGAGCACTGCGGTCAGTGCGGCTCCTGCAAGTACAACTCCTCCGAGCAGACTTGCCCGGGCGATAAAATTCGCACTGCGGTGGAAGATTTGAGCCATGTCAGCGTTGCGCTTGAGCGAAGTTCTTCCCTGTGAGCGAAGATAGCTGGAAGTTGTCCACTCTTATGCCAGACAGCGCTTGTCCGGGTACATCAGCGACCCGATAGTTTCCAATAAATCTTTCTCGAATGCAACTTTTTCTCTTCGTTCTCGAATTTCGCGGTTTCCAAACTGTTTGTGCCTCCCGCGCCTGCTCGTTCGAAATTTCCAAAATCTCTTTTTCGCGACGGTTCCCTGTCGTCAATTCATCCGGCGTTAATTCGCGGCGTTCGCATCCTCGCCTTCGCTTCCACCATTTTTCTCCGATAAACTTCCCTTATGCCTCACCCCAATTCATTCCATCTTTGCTGATATCTTCCCCCGTGCTATTCTTTCCTTGTCCTTCTCCACTTTGCAGGCTTGGCCTGCTCGCTTCGGCCCTCCCCGAAGCCGCCACTGCAAAACCCCGCTGGGGCGTGGTCCAACCGGTAGGACACCTCACTGTTAATGAGGATGGTGAAGGTTCGAATCCTTCCGCCCCAGCCAACTCTCCCTAGCCCTTCTGCGTTGGCAATCCTGCGGCAATCCAGCCTTTCCATCCGCCGTCCATCGATTCCACGTTCGTGTAGCCCATTTTCTGCAGGTTATCCGCGGAAAGCGCCGAGCGGAATCCTCCCCCGCAGTACAAAATTATTTTCGTACCCGTGTCCGGCACGCGCTGCTCGATGTCCCGCTCGATAACCCCTTTGCCCAGATAAATGGCGCCCGGCAAATGCCCCGCGGCCCACTCGCTCTCTTCGCGGACGTCCACTAGCAAGATTTTCTCTCCCGCATCCATCCGTCGCTTGACGTCGTCCACAGTCGTTTCTTTGATCCGCTTTTTCGCCTCGTTCACCAGCGCCAGGAATTTCGCCGCGTGCGCCATCGCTCTTCTCCTTGAAACAATTTCCCGCAAAGCCTATCACACCGCGGTGCGCAAGAAAAAAGGCGCTTCGCATCGCTGCAAAGCGCCCTCGGATTCCGCCTTTGGATTTCCTTCTACTGCGGCTTCTCTCCGCCTTCCTTCTTCGCGAACGACCGCACGTAGTTCACCAGATTCCAGCGTACTTCCTCGCTTGTCCGGTCGCCTTCCCCTCCCGTCATCTTTCCCCTTCCATTCGTGACGATGTAGAACAACTCCCCGTCCGTCATCTTCGCCAGCGCGTTCGGCTCTCGCCAATCCTTCAATTGCAACTTCATGTCCGCCGCAAGATCTCCCTTCCCGTCACCCTGCACCCCATGACACATAGCGCAGTGATACCCGAACAATTTTTTCGCCGCTGCCAATCCTTCGGGTGTCGGCTTCACCGGATTTTTCTTCGCCGCATCCTCCGCCGGAATCGGCTTCTCCGCTTCTTGCGGTTCTTGACCCATGGCTTTTCCCGGCTGCGTCACGCTCGCGAACACCAACGCCGTTATCCCCGCTAGCAGCACACTCCTTGCGATTGCCACAATTCGCCGCATACCCACCCCCGTTTTTGGATTGTATCGAAGGAGCGAATTCAACACTATCTAAGCGAGATTCTACGCCCGGCATCGCCCAAATGGGAAGCTGTCTGCCCTTCGCGTGGTCTCTTGCTCAATGCGCAGTCTGCTCCGCGATTCTGCTGACCGGGGATGCAGCACTTCTCTGCACCCGGCAGCCCTGTGAATGCTGCAATCCTCGCTGTCCCGCTGTGAATCGACTTGTGGCTCGTACGCGTGTCCGCAATCCATCGATCACCGCCGGAATTGTCGGGCGCCCCTCGCCGCGAATCAGGTAAATCATTAGGGCCGCCTCTCCCGGTGCGTCCGCGCTCGCCGTAATCCCCACTCCCTGCACACCTGGTTCCTTCATCAACTCGCTAGCATGCGCCGCATGCACCAGTTTTGCTCGCTCCATTTCCGATTTAGACAGCGCGCTCACCCAAAAAACTTCCGCCCCCGGCGCAACCCGTTGTGCTGCCTCGTACTCCAGTATCCCTTGAGGCGCCATGCCACTCGCCTTCACGATTCGCGTCCCTATTCCCTCGATCGTCGCGGGCAATGGCGCCGGTTCCTGATCCGGATTCACCACGATCAGCACCGCCGCATCTCCCGGCCGGTCCAGGCTTGCTGCCACTCCCACCGCCCGGATGTAAGGATTCGCCAGTAACTCCGGCGCATGGATGTCCAGCGCGTTCTGCGCCTCCGTCAGCGAACTCGTCTGCACGGCAAGTTCCGCCTGCGCTGGCAGGGCAACCGCCTTCACCGCTGCTGTCGTCAGCTTGCATCCGATTACCTCGTGTGTCGAAACACTTCCCACAAACGACGCTTGATTCCCCTGTTGATCCGTGAACGCTGCAAGCACATCCGCCACAGGGTTTCCCACCGCCTCCGTGTCCGAACCGCCATAAAGTAACGCCACTGGGTCCGCGGTATTCTGGTCCACGATCAGCGATCCTGAATCACCAGGGATCGTAAAGCCCGAACCCGAAATTGCAATCTGGTTCGTGTAGGAAACGTTGAAGCTCGAACCCCCGTTGCACTGCTTCTGATATGTCACGCTTACCGACAAATTTGTCGCCGATACCGTGGAACACGTCAGCCCCGATGTTCTTCCGCTCTTCGCGACGTTCTCCCCGATCGTGGCCAGAATCCCCATCCCCTGATGAGGCGGACCTGCATCGGGAGTATTTCCGTTGGCCGTTGCTCCCAACGACAAAATGCTCCCGGAAGTATCCACCGCCCCCGGAATAATCTGGGCGATCGCCGCGTCCACGTTGCCCCCTCCAGACTCCAGGTTAATGAACGCCGTCAAATTCGCCACCGTCTGCGTCCCCGAAATGGAGCAGTGCGTTTCAATTAGGCCCGGTTGCACGACGGGATCTCCCAAGCTCGCCTGATCGCTATTCGCCAAAACATGATTGTTGCTCAGGATGTAGTAGGTACCATTGCGAACCAACAGCGAACCCAGAGTCCCGCTGCAGCAATAGATCCCGCTCTTGTCGTCAATTGCTCCGCCGGACGTTCCCAGTTGAATCGGTAGCGGCTGCAACACCTGATTGCTGTTCGCCTGAAACACCTGCACACGCCCCGACCCCATCCTTGTCGGATCCGCCTGCGACACCGCTGCGATCACTATTGTCGACGGATTGGGCACACTCGCAGGAGCTGTATAAACCCCCGTCGCGTCAATGGTCCCGACGCTGGAATTTCCGCCCTGGATTCCGGAGACTTCCCAAGTCACTGCCGTGTTTGTTGTCCCCGTGACGGTTGCAGTGAATGCCACGGATTGCTTCACCACCACCGATGTCGCCGTCGGCGAAACGCTTACCGTAATCGAACCTGTTCCTACGCCTCCACCGTTGGAAGAGCTTCCGCCGCCGCACCCCGCGGCCCACACGAACCCCGCGGCGAATAAAATGGTGGCGGATCGGTTCATGGCCGTTTCTTGCTCCGTCCTCTACCCCAGCCTAGCACTCCGCTTTGCGCGCGGGTTACCGCTTCGGACGTGCCCTATGCGTCGTTTCCCAGACAGTTTAGCGTGGACAACCGGCCGGGTCTGTGACGCCATGAACAAGCACGAAGGGACCTGCCCGCGAGGCTGCTAGGCCCTCTCTATACCAGTTAAAACCGCCGCAACGATGGGCGGCCTTTTAATTTCTGATTTCCATTTTCCATCAGTCCAGGTCCCGCCAGTTCGGGCCTGTTCCGATCTCTACTTCCAGTGGCACCGCAAGTCTGTAAACGCCTTCCATCTCTTCCTTCACCAGCTCTTCCATTTTGCTCTTTTCCTTCACCGGCAATTCAAACAGCAATTCATCGTGTACTTGCAAAATCATCCGCGCCGCCAGCTTTTCTTTCTTCAGCCGTTCGTCAATCGAAATCATTGCCATCTTGATCAGGTCCGCCGCCGTCCCCTGCAATGGCGAATTCAATGCCGTGCGCTCCGCGAAATTCCGCAATTGCATCTGTGGCGAAATGATCTCCGGAATCGGCCGGATTCTTCCGAACAGCGTCTTCGCCACTCCTGTCTTCCGTGTCTCTGCCAGCACATCATCCAGGTATTTCTTCACTCCCTTGTACCGTGTGAAATACGCGTTGATGAATTGCGCCGCTTCTTTCTGCTCGATTCCCAATTGCTGCGCCAGGCCGAATGCCGACAATCCATAAATGATTCCGAAGTTGATCGCTTTCGCCGCCCGCCGGTGTTCCGCCGTCTGCGCCAGCGGCCCCACGCCAAAAACTTCCTGTGCCGTCCTGGCGTGAATGTCCTCGCCATTTCGGAACGCCTCCACCAGCACGGGATCTTTCGAAAAATGCGCCATGATCCGCAATTCAATCTGCGAGTAATCCGCCGACAGCAGTATCTTCCCCTTCTCCGCCACAAACGCGGCGCGAATCTCTCGCCCCAATTCGCTTCGCACCGGGATATTCTGCAAATTCGGATCGCTCGAGCTCAGCCTTCCCGTCGCTGTACCCGTTTGCGAGAAACTCGTATGCAGCCGCTTTGTCTCCGGATGAATCAGTTTCGGCAGCGCATCCACGTACGTCGATTTCAGCTTCGCAATCTCGCGGTATTCGATCACCTTCCCCGGCAGTTCATGTTGCTCCTTCATCTCCTCCAGGATGTCCGCCGCGGTCGAGCGCACTTTCCCTTTCCCGCGCCGCGTGGGAGGCTGCAAATTCAGCTTGTCGAAAAGAATCTCCGCCAGTTGTGTTGGCGAATTCACGTTGAACTCGGCGCCCGCCAGCTTCCAGATCTCCTTCTCTAGCCGCCGGACTTCCTTCTCCATGGAGTGCGACATTTTTTCCAGCGCTTTCGGATCCACCAGGATTCCCGCGCGCTCTATCTCTGCCAGCACCCCGGCCAGCGGCAGATCAATCTTTTCGTAAACGCTGTCGAGGCCTTGCGTTTCGACCTCCTTCCGCAGCACCGGCCCCAGCCGCTGCAGAAAATCCGCCCGCTCTCCCGCTCCTCCGCCAATCGGCACATTGAACTGCCGGAAAATCACGTCCGCAAAATTGTGATTCGCCGTCGTCGGCCTCAATAGGTACGAATAAAGCTGCGTCGCGTGCTCGATGTTCTCCGTCTTGCCCGCCAGCAATTGAAATACTTTCGGGTCGTGCACAATCTTCTTCCGCTTTCCATCCTGCGCCACAGCGGCCAATGCTTTCAGTGTTTCCCCTTTCTCGTCTGCCCAAACTGCTCGCCCTTCTCCTTCTTTGTGTGAGACCTCAATCCCCGTCACCCGCGCTCCAAATCCCTCGGTCTCGCGTTCCCCCGTTTCCAGATTCAGCCATACGGCTAGTGCGCTCTTCGCCGGCACGCTCTTCAAATACTCTCGAAACTCTCCGGCACTCCCAAACTGCACATAATCTCTGGTTTTCTCTTTCTCTCTGCTCTTCTCTTCCTCTTTCTCCCCGCTCGCCACTCGCCACTCGCCACTTCCTTCCCCGGCCATCAACTCCTTCAGCAACGAATTAAATCCCAACTCCCGATACAATTCCGCCAGCGCCCCGGGATCCGGTAGTCGCACCTGCAGTTTCTCCAGTTCCACTTCCAGCGGCACATCCTTGTGAATGGTCGCCAGTTGCTTGCTCATCATCACTTGCTCGCGCTGCTGTTGCAGCGCCTCACGATACCTCTTGTTCGTCACTTCGTCCGCGTGATCCAGCGCGCTCTCCACGCTCCCATATTTCTGAATCAGCTCCGTCGCGCCCTTTTCGCCGATCCCCTTCGCTCCCGGAATGTTGTCCACCGTGTCGCCCAACAACGCCATTAAATCGATTACTTTTTCCGGCGGCACTCCCAGAATCTCTTTCACCTTTTCCGCATCCACAATCGTGTCGGCCTTCGCCCCACCCGACCCCGTCCGCAGAATCCGCACTCCCGAATTCACCAGTTGCATCATGTCCTTGTCGTTCGATACCACCAGTACTTCCAGGCCCTTCGCCGCGGCCTTCTTGGCCACCGTCCCAATCACATCGTCGGCTTCGTATCCATCCAGCTCCAAAATCGGCAGCCGCATCGCTTCGCACAGCCGCCGCACATAAGGCAGTTGCACGCTCATCTCGTCCGGCATAGGCGGCCTTTGCGCCTTGTACGCCTCGAATAATTTGTCCCGGAATGTCGGCTCTCGCGTGTCGAACACGATCGCCACGTATTCCGGTTTGTAGTCCTTCAGCAATCGCCTCACGATATTTGCAAACAGGAAGGGTACTTTTGTGGGAATGCCGCTTGGCGCGTTCATCCGCACCATCGGCGCATAAAACGCCCGGTAGATGTGCGCCATCGCATCCACCAGGAACAACTGCTTCTGATTTTCGCTCTTAGCCGTCATCGCGCGAGTATACCGTTACGCAGTGCGGCTTGTCCCCAACCTGCCTTGCTTGCGGTCGCCGCTACGCGCAGCGGCCCCCTTCCGCCGGCGCGCCTGAATGGAGCGGCCGAACTTTAGATCGGCCTCCTGTGCCACACGCGCTCCTGCCTGCGCACCCGCTCCACATGCGATAATTTCACCGATTGCAGGAGCTTCCGTGCCACCAACCACTTCTTACTTCCTCAAATCTCCGCGACTTGCCTTCCGCACCTGGACCTTGGCCGACGCCCCTCTCGCCATCTCCCTCTGGGGCAATCTCGAAGTCACCCGTACCTTGGGCGGCCCGTTCTCGGAATCCCGAATCCTCCAACGTCTGGCCCGCGAAATCGCCGACCAACTTACCTTCAAACTCCAATACTGGCCCGTGTTCCTTCGCACCAACAATGAATTCGCCGGATGCTGCGGCATCCGTCCCTACAAACTCGAAGACCAAATGTTTGAATTGGGATACCACTTCTTGCCGCAATTCTGGGGAAAAGGCCTCGCCACCGAAGCCGCGCAAGCCGCCGTCTCCTACGCGTTCGACGCTCTGGGATTAGCAATCCTTTACGCGGGACATCATCCCGGCAACCTTGTCTCCAAGCACATTCTCGAAAAGCTCGGCTTCCGCTTCCTCCGCGACGAAATCTATCCGCCCACTGGCCATCTCAACCCCCTGTATTCCCTCGCTCGACCGTAGGCAGGGGTTTTAGCCCCGCTAACGCTTCTCCGGCTGCGTACCGAAACTCCTTGCTTCCCAAATTTCTATTTTCCAATTTCCATTTTCTGGCTTCTAAACGACTCCCAGCCCTATCCCCACTTCGCCGAGCACCTCTGCCGCCTTCAACAGGTGCTCCCGCTTGTGAGCCGCGCTCACAATCGCCCGCAACCTCGCCTTTCCTTCCGCCACTGTGGGATATCCCACCGCCGGTGCGAACACGCCCGCCTCAAACAGCTTCCGCGAAAATTCAAACGCCTTCGCGCCTTCGCCCACGTGAATCGGCACAATCGGCGTCTCGCTGCTCTTGAATTGAAACCCGCGCTTCTTCAATTCCTTCTTGAAAAACTTCGTATTCGCCCAAAGCTTCTTCACCAGTTTCTCCCCTTCGGGAGAATCCAGCAGCGCAAACGCCGCCTGGCAGGCCGCCGCCGTTGCCGGTGGATGCGACGTCGAAAACAAAAACGGCCGGGCCCGCAAATACAAGAAATCGATCAAATCACGCGACCCGCACACATACCCTCCCATCGACCCGATCGCCTTGCTCAGCGTCCCCACTTGAATGTGCACGCGCCCGTGGCAGTTGAAATGATCGATCGTTCCGCGCCCGCCCCGCCCCAGCACGCCACTCGCGTGCGCGTCGTCCACCATCATGATGCAGCCGTACTTCTCCGCCAGGTCGCAAAGCTGCGGCAGCGGCGCAATGTCTCCATCCATCGAAAACACGCCATCCGTAATAATCAGCTTTTTCCCCGGAAAATTCGCGTGCTCCTGCAAAATCCGCTCGCAGTCCTGCACATCCTTATGCTTGAACACCTTGATCGTCGCCTTCGATAGCCGCGCTCCGTCGATGATCGACGCGTGATTCAGCTCGTCCGAAACGATCAAATCTTCCTTGCCTAGCACGGCGGACACCGTTCCCGCATTCGCCGTGAATCCCGATTGGAACACCACGCACGCTTCCACGTTCTTGAACTTCGCAATCTGCTCTTCCAGATCCATGTGCAGCTTCATCGTTCCGGCGATCGTTCGCACCGCCCCTGCGCCCACCCCGTATTTCCGCACCGCCTCAATCGAAGCCTTCCGCAATCTCTTGTCCGACGTCAGCCCCAGGTAATTGTTCGACGCCAGATTGATCACCTCACGTCCGTCAAACACGCACACCGGCCGCTGCTCTCCCTCCAGCACGTGCAACTTCGGCGCCACCCCTTTCGCCCGCAGCTCATTCAACTGTTCCGTCACGTGCTGCAGCGGATTCGTCTTCGTCGTCATCGTTCCCGCGTCACTCATGTCCTTGCTCCCTTGCCTCCGTTACTTCTGCTCTTCGCTGCTAACTCCGCCCGCCCTGAACGCTTTTGGCGAAGGGTGGTGATCTCTTCTCTTCTCCGAACTTTGCGCTCTCCGCATCTCTGCGTTAGGCTTTCTGCTCTTATTTCCCTATCCCATTCGGATAAATCAAAATCTTCCCCGCCATCCCGCTCTGCAACTTCGAAAACGCATCTTCAAACCTCTCCAATCCTACCTTCTCCCCAAATAGCGGCTCCAAGTTCAATCGCCCCGCCTTCAGCAGCGCCGTCATCTGCACCCACGTCTGGTACATCCGCCGCCCATAAATCCCCTGCACCGTCGCGCCTTTGAAAATTACGTCGTTCACCAGGTCCAGCGGCACACTCTCCGTCGGTATCCCCAGCAGCGAAGCTCTTCCCCCCGCCCGCAAAGCCTTGAATCCCTGCTGAATCGCCGACGGCACTCCGCTCATCTCCAGCAGCACATCCACGCCCGTCCCGCCGGTCTCGCTCAATATCCTCTTCACCGCGTCTTCCGTCGCTGGATTAATCGCCACGTCCGCGCCCATCTGCTTCGCCATTTCCCGCCGGTGCGCGTTCGTCTCCGTCGCGAACACTGTCGAGCTCCCGCACGCCTTCGCCACCCCGATGGACATCAACCCGATCGGCCCGCAACCCGTCACCAGCGCCGTCTGCCCCGCGATCGCTCCCGCCAGCACCGTGTGCACCGCGTTCCCCAGCGGATCTAGAATCGCCGCGTACCGCTCCGGAATCGCCGCATCCAGCTTCCAGATGTTCGTCGCCGGAATCCTTACAAACTCAGCGAACGCCCCGTCCGCGTCAATCCCGATCACCGTCACATTTGGGCAAATATGCGCCTCGCCCAATCGGCACTGGTGGCAGTGCCCGCAGCTCACGTGCATCTCCGCGCTCACAAAGTCGCCGGGCTTCACCGGCGTCACATCATCCCCAACCCGCTCCACCACCCCGCAAAACTCATGCCCCAGCGTAACCGGAGGCTTGATCCGTCCCTGCGACCACCGGTCCCATCCGTAAATGTGCAGGTCCGTCCCGCAAATCGAAGCTGCCTTAACCCGCACCAGCACATCCCCGTGCCGCACTTCTGGCACCGGCACACTCTCCAGCGTCAGTCCTTTCGCCGCTTGCGTCTTCCGCAGCGCTTTCATTGTGGCGGGCATTCCGGCAGGCTCCTTACCCAGGCAGGTCTGGTTTCCATTCGCAGATTAAAATCCTAACACCCTTTGCAGTACAGAGGCTTCTTCTCTGTCATCCCGACCGGAGCGGCCCGCTTTTCCTTTCGCGCGGTTTCCAGCGCGCCGGGCTGCGCAGTCGTGGGATCGCGCCACCATCTTAAGAATCACTTCGCCGTTCTCGCCTGCGAATCTTTACTTCGTTACTTCTTTACTTCGCTCCTCTCCACCACCCCAATCTCCTCCAGCGCCTTCAAATACTCCGCCACCAACTCCAACGACACGGGCCCGTACTCCGCCGCGACCGCATCCCGAATCTCCTGCGCATTCCTCTGCCCATCCGCAAAATTCAGCACCTCATATGCATACTCTTCCCCGCCGCCCCACAATCCCTCGTACTCCAGCAGCTTCGGCTTCGTCGAATGTCCCTGCTTTGCCCACTCCGTCGAAAATAGTCATACCCAAACACCACCATCGGCCCTTTCGGTTCCCTCTTCCTTTTGAATATCAGCGAACCTTCCCCTGCGGGAACAGCGCGGAGCAACTTCGACGCCATGAGGGCAGAATCCACAACGGGGACTCCATATAATGCATGAGTGTCTGCAACCGCTTTCCCTGGAGCAAATTGTGTGAGGGAGTTCACAAGTTTCTCTTCAACGTCATCTGCCAGAAATGGCGCGGTCCCGCCGCGATCTCTCGTGGACAATGCTGCTAGTCGAACCTGCGCATCATGAATTCGCAGTTGACGACCGGTATCCATGGCTCCAACGAGTTGGGGCAAGCTTGATGCATTCATCCCCGCCAGAAAATACCCGCTCGCATTGTCATTTGCTCCCGGCCGCTGATGATCCAGATGACACGAATAAGCAATCTCCTCTTCCTTCAACTTCGGCTCCTCACCAGGAATCGTCGCCGTCACCACCTCGTAATTCCCCGGGTGCTGTCCCGCTTTCACCACCGCATGCAGCACGATCTTGTCGCCCTTCGCCAGGCGCTCCTGAAATGCGTGCGCTGTTCTCAGCGACACCATGAACGCAAATGTCTTGTTCGTCGAAAACGTCTCCAGATGCCCCCACCGAATCGCATCCAGATTCTCTCCCCACCACGCCGTCTTCTGGTTCTGCGCGTAACTCACGATTCCCACCGCTCCAAACTGTCCCACCGCCAGATCCTGCACCGCTCCCGGTTGCTCGCTCACCAGCACAACCTTCGTACGCTTCAGACTGGAGGAGACGCAGCTCCCCCTCTCTCGCATCCCATGCTGGCCTTGACCTCTGAGTCCCATACATCACTGCCCCATCCGCCGGAAACTGCAAAATCTCCACATCGCTCAACCCGTACTCTTTCAACTTCCCCGCCACCAGCTCCGCCGCTGCATGAAATCCTTGCGATCCTCTCTGCCGGTGAATCGCCGCGATCCCCTCCAGATTCCTCTTTGCCATCGCTCCGCTGATCTCCCCCGCAATCGCCGCCACCTCCTTCTCCGCCAACAGCGGCGGCTTCTGCCCCCACGCCCCGACCGCCGCCATCAACAATCCCGCCATCGTCAACGTCGCAATTTTCCTCATCGCCCCTCGCTTCAATCCAGCCATGATTCTATTCCTGACTTCACCGCGTCACCATACTCGAACTCTCTTCTTCTCTTCCTTTCTTCCCTCTTACATGTTGCGCTGGCCTTCATGCCAGCCCTTCTGTCATCCCGACCGGAGGCTCGCGTCTTTCGCGAGCCGCAGTGGAGGGACCGTGGCTTGATCAATGCGTCTTGGCATAAGCCAATGGAAGAATTCCCCTCTCCGTGACTTCTGTGTTCTTCCTCTGTGGCCTCTGTGTTGAAATCCACTCTTACTCCCATCCCCGCTTATAATTGAATCGCGCACTCCATGACCGACTCTCCCTCGCCCGCCGTCCCCGTAACCCCCGCCGATTCCTCTCTCACCACCACCCTCAAAATCCTTCCACCCGTTTCCTTTACCTTCATCTGCTATCTCACGATCGGCATCCCTCTCGCCGTCCTTCCCACTTACGCCCACCTGCGGCTTGGCTACGGCACCGTTCTCGCCGGACTCGTCATCAGCGCCCAATACGTCGCCACCGTGATCTCTCGCCCGCGCGCCGGCCGCATGATCGACCACCTCGGCCCCAAGCGCGTCGTCATCTACGGCCTTTTCGCCTGCGCCGCCAGTGGCCTCTGCACTTTCGCCGCTTCTTTTTTCACGCGCATCCCGCTCGTTGCCTTGTCTTCGATCTTGCTAGGCCGCCTCGCCCTTGGCGTCGGCGAAAGCATGGTCGGCACGGGCGCCTCCATCTGGGGCATCGGACGCGCCGGCTCGCAGCACATCGCCAAAGTCATCTCCTGGAACGGCGTCGCCACCTTCGGCGCGCTCTCCGTCGGCGCTCCCTTCGGTGTCTTTCTTCTCCAACACTGGGGGCTCGCCTCCGTCGGCCTGCTCATCGCCGCTCTCGCCATCGGCAGCGTCGCGTTTGCGGTGCGTGTTCCGCGCATCCCGGTTTCCGCGCCGCGCCATCTGCCCTTCGCTCACGTTTTCTGGAAAGTCGCCCCGCACGGCACCGCCTTGGCCTTCGGTGGCATGGGCTTCGGCGTTCTCGCCACCTTTATTACTCTTTTTTTCGCCCAGCTCCACTGGTCTGGCGCCGCTTTCACGCTTTCCATCTACGGTGTCGCCTTCATCTGCACGCGCCTGATCTTCTCCGGTCTCATTCCCCGTCTCGGCGGCTTCCCTGTCGCCATCGCCTCTCTCTTCATCGAAATCTTTGGTCTGCTCTTGCTCGGTTTCGCGCGCGTCCCCTCGGCGGCCTTCGCTGCCGCCGGACTCATCGGCTTCGGTTTCTCTCTCGTCTTTCCCGCGCTAGGCGTGGAAGCTGTCCGCCTCCTCCCCGTCGAAAATCGTGGCACCGCCCTCGGCACCTACAATCTCTTCATCGACCTCTCTCTTTTCTTCGCCGGCCCTCTCGCCGGCGCCATCATCAGCCACGCCGGCTACCGCGCCTCCTTTCTAAGTTGCGCCGCCGGCGTCTTCTTCGCCTTTCTCCTCACCCTTTTCCTCGCCTCCCGCTCCCGCAAGCCTTCACCTTAGGCTTGCTCGGATCCGGCTCAATGTAGCCCTGGCTTTTATGCCGGTCTTTCTGTAATCGCGGCCGGAGGCTCGCGTCTTCTGGAAGCCGCAGCGGAGGAACCATGGCTTGCTCGTTGCGTCTTGACACCCGACTCTCCAACGCATTCCGCTCCTTTGCCTCGTTTACCTCCTTAACCTCCTTTACTTCCACTCATCCGCCCGCATCCAATCCCCATGAAATCTTTCTCCTCTCTTCCGCGTATCATTGTCTGACGCCACTCTCATGCCCACTGCCGATCCCGCCATCCAACTCGACCGTGTCTCCCGCCACTACTCCATGGGTGAAACCTCCGTCCGCGCCGTCGACGATGTCTCGCTCTCCATTCTCCCAAACGAATTTCTCTCCCTCCTCGGCTCTTCCGGCTCCGGAAAGTCCACCTTGCTGAATCTCATCGCCGGACTCGACCGCCCCACCTCCGGCTCCATTGTCGCCCTCGGCCAGGACATCGCCTCGCTCTCTCCGCTCGAACTCGCCCGGTATCGCTGTAACACGATCGGCATGATCTTCCAGTCTTTCAACCTCCTGCCGCGCATGACTCTCGAGGAAAATGTCGAACTCCCCCTCCGCCTCGCCGAAGTCGATCGCGCCGAGCGTCCCGCGCGCGTCCGCGAAGCCCTCGAACGCGTCCGCCTCACCCACCGCCTCGGCCATCGCCCCGCGCAACTTTCCGGCGGCGAACAGCAGCGCGTCGCCATCGCCCGCGCCCTCGTCAATCGCCCCAAAATCCTTCTCGCGGATGAACCCACTGGCAACCTCGACTCCTCCACCGGCGAAGCCATTCTCACCCTTCTCCGTGAACTCCAGTCCAAGCTCGGCATGACCATCGTCATGGTTACCCACGAACGCCCGCTCGCAGAAAAATTCGCCGACCGGCTGGTCACGCTCGGGGATGGCAAGCTTCTCGCGACCGCATCCGCAAAGGGCCTCCCGTAATGAATCCCCGCGACCTCACCGATCTCGCTTTTCGCAACTTGCGCGAATCCGTCCTGCGCAACGTCCTCACCACGCTCGGCGTCGCCGTCGGCGTCGCTTCTTTCGTCGCCATTATCTCCATCGGCGTCGGCCTCCAGCAGCTCGCTTCCCGGCGACTCTCCGAAAGCGGGCTCTTCGACACCATCCTCGTCACTCCGAAAACGAATTTCCGCGGCATGGACCGGCCGAATCCTGAACCGGAATCCGGCAAACCGCCTCGCCCGCTCGACGAAGACGCCCGCAAGGAATTTGAAAAGCTTCCCAACGTCGTCGAGGTCTATCCCCAAATCCGCTTTTTCACCGAAGTCCGCTTCAACAACAAGCCCTTCGCCACCGTCGTCGCCGGCATGCCGGACTCCTCCAAAAACTCCGGCGCCTTCGACGGCATGCAAGGCCGCTTCTTCTCTTCCACCACCGCCGACGAAGCCATCCTTCAGATCGAATTTGCCAAGGAACTCTCCGAACAGCCTTCTTCCCTCCTCGGCCAGGATCTGATCCTCCGCTACGCCGAACGCCAGGCCCTTCCTTCCTCAACAACGAGCACCGACACCTCCCGCAACTCTGCCGAAGCCCCAACTGGCGGCTTCTCCATCGTTCCCAGAGAGCTTCATCTGAAAATTGTCGGCATCGTCGAAACCGAGCCCGCCGCGGGCTACGGCGGCTACGGCAACGGGCGTCTCCTCATGCCGCTCGGAGCCGCGAGCGCCCTGCGTGCCGCTCAAGTCAATGATCTACGCGATATCGTTCGCGATTCCGCATCCAACAAAACCACTTACTCTTCGCTTTCCGTCCGCGCCAAATCCCCCTCGCAAGTTCAGGCGATCGAGGACTCCATCAAGAAAATGGGCTTCCGCGCCTTCTCTCTTCTAGACGCCTCTAAATCCCTCCGAATCTTCTTCACCGTCTTCGATCTCCTCGTTGGCATCTTCGGCAGCCTCGCCCTCGCCGTCGCCACTCTCGGCATCGTTAACACGCTGGTCATGGCCATCCTCGAACGCCGCCGCGAGATCGGCGTACTCAAGGCCCTCGGCGCTTCCGACGCCGACGTCCAGCAACTCTTCTTCGTCGAGGCCGGCGTTATGGGTTTCCTCGGCGGCATCCTCGGCGTCGGATTTGGCTGGGTTCTCAGCCGCGCCATGACCTTCGGCACCAACTTCTATCTCTACCGCCAGAATCTGAATCCCATCGAACTCACCGCCGTCCCCTGGTGGCTTGCCCTCGCCGCACTCGTCATTGCGGTTCTTGTCAGCCTTGCCGCCGGCCTCTATCCTGCTTCTCGTGCCGCCAAGCTCAACCCTGTCGACGCCCTCCGCTATGAGTAGTCTTTGGAGTGCGGCTTGCCCCAAGTCTTGCCGAGGGGAAGTGCAGCTTCCAGTTTCACGGTCGCGACCGTGCCACCTTTTCCCTTGTCCTCCAGCACCCAAACCAACAGTCACGGCGGGTGCCCCACCTTTGGTGGTTTTTGCAAAGGGTGAGTTCTTACGATCGCACGGCAACCGCCTTTCCTCTCTTCCGTCATCCCGAGCGCAGCAGCCCAACTTTCTCCTTCGCGGCGTTTTTGGGCGCGTCGGGCTGCGCAGTCGAGGGATCCAGGATCTCCCCGTGTGTTTCGCCTCCCGCTTTTCTTCTCTCGTCACTCGTCATTCGTCACTCGCCACTTTGTTCTTTCTCCTCCTCACCCTCCCCCTCCACGCCACTGGCCGCGTCGAATGCAACTCCCTCAATTCCAAAATCCTCTCCCGCTCCGTTCCCTACTGCGTCGTCCTACCCGCTTCCTTCGACGCCGACAAAACCAGAAAATTCCCCATCCTCTATGACCTTCACGGCCTCGGCGACAACGAACAGTTCCTCGTCCACTCCGGCCTCTGGAATCTCGTCGAAGACCTGCGTGACAATCAGCAACTCAAGGACTTTCTCATCGTCACTCCGGATGGTGACGCGAGCTTCTACATCAACTCCCGCGACGGCAAAAATCGCTACGAGGATTTTTTGCTCGAAGAATTCTTTCCCTTCGTCGAAAAACGTTACCGCGCCGCTCCCGGCCGCGCCAACCGCGCCATTTCCGGCGTATCCATGGGAGGCTACGGCGCGCTCCATCTGGCCTTCCGCCATCCGCAACTCTTCGGTTCCGTCAGCGCTCATAGCGCCGCCCTCATTGAAAAACTTCCCAGTTTTCTCGGGCCTTCTTCTTCCGGTTCTCCTCGCTCGCGCGTGCTCGGCGGCGTCTTCGGCAATCCTCCCGATCCGGTCTTCTGGGATCGCAACAGTCCCATCGTTCTCGCCCGCATCGCCAATCTCGCGGGGATGAAAATCTATTTCGATTGCGGCGATCAGGACGATTACGGCTTCGACGCCGGCGCCCGCGCCCTCGGCAAAATCCTCACCTCACGCCACATCCCCCACGAATTCCACATCTTTCCCGGCCGCCACGACCCCGCCTACTTCGCCGGCCACATTCCCGCCTCCCTCCAGTTCCACTCCCGCCTCTTCCCCTAGTCCGCTGTGGCACGGACATTCCTGCTTGTGCAGCCGATGTCAGGGTACAAATCAAATGAACTTGAGGGTGCCCCACCCTTGGTTTGTATGGGTGGGTCCTTACGATCCAACGCCACCGGGCTTCTTCTCTTCGGTCTTAGAATTTCTCCGTGGTATCTTCATCTCCATGCCCACCCGCCGCGCCTTCATCAAATCCCTCGTTGCGGCCTCCACTCTCTCTGCTCTCCCCAAAAATCTTCTCGCCACACAATCCGTCTCCTCATCCCAACTCGCCTCCGATCCTCTCCGTCCCCAATTTCATCTCCTCCCCGCTCGCAACTGGATGAACGACCCTAACGGCCCCATCTTCTGGCGCGGCCGCTACCACATGTTCTTCCAATACAATCCCCACGCCGATGGCTGGGGCGACATACACTGGGCTCACGCCGTCAGCCCGGACATGCTGCACTGGCAGCATCTTCCCGTCGCTCTCGCTCCTACGCCCAATGGTCCCGACGCCGACGGCTGCTTTTCCGGCAGCGCCGTACTTCATCTCGGCACGCCCACTCTCCTCTACACCGGCGTCAAAACCGTCGCACCTGCCGAAGCCACCCTTCGCGATGGCATGCACAATTTTCTGGAAACCCAATGCCTCGCCACTTCCAGCGATCCTGAACTTCGCACTTGGCGCAAGCGCGCAACTCCGGTGCTCCATCCGCCGCGCGACCCCAATCTCACGGGCTTTCGCGATCCCTGCCTTTGGCAGGAAAACCGCCTCTGGCTCATGGGCATTGGCTCCGGCCAGCACGGCGCCGGCGGACAAATTCTTCTCTATCGCTCTCGCGATCTGCTCCGCTGGGAATTTCTCCACGCTCTCGCCCAGGGCGAATCAACCGGCCTCAAAACGCTCGATCCCGTCGACGCCGGCGACATGTGGGAATGCCCGGATTTCTTCGAGCTGGACGGGAAACACGTCCTGCTTTATTCCACGCAACGCAAAGTTTTCTGGGAAGTCGGTGATTACGACAAGAGAGAGCAACGATTTCATTCGCAGAAACGCGGGCTGCTCGATCGCGGGTCATTTTACGCGCCCAAATCACAGCTCGACAAGCAAGAGCGCCGCATCTTGTGGGGCTGGATTCCCGAGGCGCGCCCCGAAGCCGAATACTTGGCCGCCGGCTGGGCGGGTTGCATGTCACTGCCTCGGATTCTTGCTCTCAATGCCGACAACGAACTCACCCTGCGCGTCATTGACGATATCTCCGCCCTTCATATCGCCGAAACTTCCTGGACGCTTCGCTCTTCCGCCACCGAGCAGCAACGCACGAACATACGCCAATTCACCATCGGCGGCGCCGCGCTCAAACTCGAGATTGTCGCTTCACAAAAACCCTTCCACCTCGCGCTCGCCGACGAAGTAATGCCTCTTCTGCAGATCGCCTTCGATCCCGCCGCCACTGGCCGCGAGCTTCAGCTCAACTCCGCCTTCGCGCCGCTTCCGCCGCGCAAATCCGGCGATCATCACATCACCATCTACCTCGACGCCTCCGTTATCGAATCCTTCGCCGACAATACTCTGGCCCTCACCGCCCGCGTCTATCGCGCCCCGCAATCCCCGCTGCGCCTGGCCATCTCCGATGCCGATCTCGATTCCCTGTACTCCCTCTCCGTCACCAAGCTCCAGCCAATCTCTCCGGACCGCCTCACCACCTGAGTGCACCGTTTCTTTCAACCGGCGCATCCCATTCTTGTGTACCATTTTCCGCGCACACCATCGCACACAACTCGGAGGTCTCCATGCGTCGCTTCCTCTCCATAGTTTGTCTCGCCGTCCTCGCGGTCGCGCTTCTCCCGCATTTTGGCAAGGCCCAGGAGAAGCCCACCGGCGTGCGCGGCGAATTCCTCAATGAAATCTCCTATTACGAGCAACGTTACACGCATCTCGCCGAAGCCGTCCCGGCCGACAAATACACCTGGCGACCCGGCGAAGGCGTCCGCTCCATCGGCGAAGTCTACATGCACATCGCCGCGGCCAATTACAATCTCGCCAAACTGCTCGGCACTCCCGTCCCGGATGGCATCGACCCGAAATCCTTCCTCGCTTCCGCAGGCGATAAATCCAAAACCCTGCAAACGCTGAAAGATTCCTTCGCCCATTTCCGCAACGCCGTCCTCGCCATCAACGACGCCGACCTCAACAACTCCATCAAATTCTTTGGCCAGGACACCACCATTCGCGGCACTTTCATTCTTCTCACCGGCCACTTCGGCGAACACCTCGGCCAGTCCATCGCCTACGCCCGCATGAACGCCATCGTTCCCCCCTGGACCGAAGAGCGCCTCAAGCAAGAAGCCGCCAAGCCCAAGCCGTAGTCCGCCTTCCAGTGTAGGGGCGGCTTCTTGCCCTGAGCCTTGCGAAGGGTTACGCCGCCTTCTGCTCCTCTTGTAGCACATGCCCGTAACCTGGCTCCGGGAGCACCGGCCTAAGCCTGTGCCTTGGCTCTTCCCCTCTTCTCCGCGCCCTCTGCGCCTCCTCCCCTCCCCCTCTGCGCAACCTCTCCCTCTTCTCTTCCATCTTTGCTTCCTTGCCTCCTTACCTCCTCAATTCTCTCTGTTCTCTTGACTCTGTTTCCCACCTGATCAACGATCCGGATCGATCAACTCCCGTACTGGAACAATGACCAAATCCCCCATCAAACTCCCCACCCCCGTCTTTAACGACGAAAAGCGCCACATCCGCCTCTACCAGGGCGACTCCCTCGATCTCCTCCCTCTCCTCCCCGAATCCTCCGTCGACCTCATCTTCGCCGACCCGCCCTACTTCCTCTCCAACAACGGCATCACCTGCCATGCCGGCAAAATGGTTAGCGTCAACAAAGGCGATTGGGACATATCCCGAGGCCCCGAAGCCAATCATGAATTCAATCGCTCCTGGCTCGCCGCCTGCCAGCGCGTCCTCAAGTCCAACGGCTCCATCTGGGTCTCCGGCACCGCTCACGTCATCCATTCCGTCGGCTTTGCCATGCAGCAGCTCGGCTTCAAGCTCCTCAACGATATCTCCTGGGTGAAACCGAATCCTCCTCCCAATCTCTCTTGCCGTTATTTCACCCACGCCACCGAAACCATCATCTGGGCCGCTCGCGACAAGAAATCTCGCCACACCTTCAACTACAAGCTCATGAAGGAATTCAATCGCGGCAAACAGATGAAATCCGTATGGGAAATCAAGCCGCCCGAAGCCTGGGAAAAGCGCTTCGGCAAGCACCCCACCCAAAAACCCGTCGCTCTTCTCGAACGCATCCTCCTCGCGTCCTCCCACGAAGGCGACCTCGTCCTCGACCCCTTCTCCGGCTCCGGCACGACCCTCCTCGCCGCCCTCAGACTCCGCCGTACCGCGGTAGGATTAGAACTCTCTCACGAATTCCTCGCCGTAACCCTGCAACGCCTGACGGACACACTCGTCCGCATTCAAATTTCTTTCTCCACTCTCCACTTTTCCCTTGATCTCTTTTCCGATCCTGTGGATCGATCGGATCGCACGTGGAATGGCCGACCTTCAGGTCGGCCAGCGTGTAGCTCGGGCCTTCAGGCCCGAGGCCTTTCGCAACCCAACGGCGACGCGTCCCCAAACGCCAACGCACACTCTTACATGTCGCCCGACCTAAAACTCGTCCAAACCGAACTCCGCTTCTACTTCATCGGCCGCCAATCCCTCTCCGTCATCTTCTCCGCCCCCGCCTCCTCCCTCGAAGACGCCCTCCACCAATTCCGCCTCTCCGGCCACTCCCAAAGCGATGCCCTCTTCATCATCAAATCCGAAACCTCCATCTTCCTCGCCTGACTCCGCCAAATGTAGGGGTGGCTTCTTTCCCTGAGCCTTGCGAAGGGTTACGTCGCCTCTTTTTCCCCCCGTCGCTCATTCCTCACGGTCGATACGCATTTTGTTCAATGCTTATCCCGTGATCTAATTCCTCGATGAATCTCCATCTCCCTACCAGTAATCTCGACAGCTACAAAAACGCCTCGCAGCGTGCCCGGGTCGGAACCGAATCTTGGGGCGCGGAAAATTTCTTCTGCCCTGCCTGCGAATCACCCTATCTGAAACCCACACCGCAGGGAACGGCCGCCGTCGATTACTTCTGCCCTTCCTGCGACTCGCCCTTCCAATTGAAAAGTCAATCCAAGCCCTTCGGCAGCAAAATCGTCGATGCCGCTTATTCCGAAATGAAGCGTGCCATCCTCGAAGACCGCACACCGAACCTCTACGTAATGCATTACGACCTGTCGGCGTGGTCCGTCCAAAACGTCATCCTCGTCCCTCGCTTTGCATTCACCCTTTCTGCTATTGAGAAACGCCCTCCGCTGGCAGCCACGGCTCGCCGCGCTGGTTGGGTCGGCTGCAACATTATCCTCGACAAAATTCCAGTCCTTGCTCGAATCCCTGTGGTAGAGCAAGGAAAAGCCCAGTCCAGGCAGTTCGTCCGCAATGCCTACCAACGGCTGCGGCCCCTGGAAAAACTTAAAGTGGAAAAGCGAGGATGGACCCTCGACGTGCTTCGGGTGGTGCAATCTTTAAAGAAAAAGGAATTTTCACTCCAGGATGTCTATGCCCACGCGGATGCTCTCGCCAAACTCCATCCCTCCAACCGCCACGTCCGCGATAAAATCCGCCAACAACTCCAGGTCCTCCGCGACCTGGGCCTCCTCACCTTCCTCGGCGATGCTTCCTACCGCCTCACCTAGCCCTCTCCGCTTCCTCTGTGCCCCTCTGCGGCCTCTGTGGTGAAATCTTCACTCTTCTCTTCCGCCCACGGAGCACAACGCGCGCCCCATCTCTACCTCTTCCCTTTTTTCGCTTTTACTATTCTCGCCACTCGTCACTCGCCACTTCTGCAATCTTTTCCGTTCGCGTCATCTCAAACTCCTTTTCGACCAACCCTTTCACCCGCTCGATAAACCGCACTGTGTGCGGCAGGCTCGCGTGATATTCGAACGCCGCCTCATCCTTCCACTCCGAGTGGATGATGAACACCTTTCCTCCGCGCACCTGCCGGTATGCCTCGATCCCCACGCACCCCGCTTCCTTTCGCGTCGGCCCCAGCACCTCTCGCAGCGCCTTCTCCGCCTCGCCTTCCATCCCTTCCCGCACCACAAACTTCGCAAAGAAATCCATCCCGCCTCCCTCCTCTTTTCCTCTGGGCTCTCCCTGTCCTCTGCGGCGAAAACCTCTTTCCGGGGCACTTTGATTCGAATCTTTCCGTTCGAATAAAACTTTCCTCAAAATAACTATTGCATAAGAGTAAATATCATGCTAAGATGCCGTGTGCAAACTGGACTCCAACCTCGCCATCATGCCCTATCTCCGCGGGCTTTCCCTAACTCCTTTCCTTCCCACACATGCGCTCCCCTCTCCGCAAGCTCTTTATTTTCCGCACTTACGCAAATCCCCGGGGGGGTGGGGGTATACCGGTCTTCCGGTCCAACCAATCCCCCTCAATTTGGTGCTCCGGCTCTCTCCCCTCCCCACTCTCTTGCCCCGCGCGGCCTTTGCGAGGGGTACGCGAAACATGCTAAGTCCTTTCACTGCCACTCTTACGCCAACCCCCGGGTACCCCCTCCCGCCAGTCACCGGCCGCTGGCGGCCGGCCGCTGGCCGCTGTATCATGCCCCTTCCCCAACGGAGGTGGCATGGCCTTCGCACAGCGCGTCGCGGAAATCCGCACCGGCTTCGAGCGGTCGTTCTGGGTTGCCAACATCAGCGAACTCTTCGAGCGCCTCTCCTATTACGCGGCGTTCGCTTCGCTGGCGAGGTATCTTCACGAGGCGCTGGACTTTCCGACTGAACGCGCCGCTGATCTTTCGGGCCTGTTCGGCGGGCTGGTGTGGTTCCTGGCGATCTTCGGGGGAGCGATCGCGGACCGGCTGGGCTTCCGACGGGCGCTTTCGCTGGCTTACCTGATTCTGGCGGGCTCGTATTTCCTGCTGGGGTCGATAGCAGCGCCGTGGCTGGCGCCGGTGCGCGGCGCGGTGCCGCTGGTGGCGCTGGTCACGTTCGTGCTGATGCTGCCGGCGCTCGGCGTGGCGATGGTGAAGCCGAGTGTGGTGGGAACGACGGCGCGCGCCTCGAACGAAAATGTGCGCTCGATCGGCTATTCGATTTACTACACGCTGGTGAATATCGGCGGCGCGCTGGGGCCTTTCGTGGCGTCCTGGGTGCACAAGCATTTGAGCGTCGAAAACGTATTCCGCGTCGCGGCGTTCAGCGTATTCCTGATGTTTTTCCTGGTGCTGGTGCTATTCCGGGAGCCGCGCAAGCTGGGCGACGCGCAAACCGCGCATCTCGGCGAGACGCTGCGGAATTTCGGAAAGGTGTGTGCGAATCCGAAGTTCATGTTGTTCCTGCTGATTTTTTCCGGCTACTGGGTCGTCTACTGGCAGGAATTCATCACGCTGCCGATTTACGTGCACGATTACGTGGACCCGAAAGCGGACACGGAGCGCATGCTGATGACCGGCCCGATCGTGGTGATCGCGTTCACGATGCTCTTCAGCCTGCTGACGCAGAAGATGGCGGCGTTTCGCGCGGTGCTGCTGGGGACCCTGGTCTCGATGGTGGCCTTTGCGGTGCTGGCGGTGAACGGGAGCCTGTATGCGGCGTACGGAACGCTGGTGGTGATTGCGCTTGGCGAACTGATCCAGCAGCCGCGCTATTACGATTACATTTCGCGGCTGGCGCCGCCAGGGCAGCAGGGAACGTACATGGGTTTCGCGTTTCTGCCGCTCGGCATCGGGTCGTTCCTGGCGGGACGCATCGGCGGCGCGCTGCTGCACCGCTTCGGCGAAGTGCAGCACCGGCCGCAGATTTTTTTGTGGGCGCTCACGGCGATTGGATTGGCGACAACATTTCTTTTGTGGGTTTACGACCGCATCGTGAAGCCGAGCGAGCAGTAAGGTTTGCGAAGCGGCGGGTCTTGCGAGCCGCTCAGTGAAGGGTCAAAAAACAGAATGAAAGAGAAAAAGGAAAAGAGAAAGACAGACAGAAAGAAAAAGAGCCGGTCTGAAGACCGGCCACTACATTTTAATTCACCATGCGGCGGAGTGATTCGAGGGCCTGGCGCGCCAGGGTGTAGCGCGGCTCGATATTGATGGCCTCCTGGAAGCAGCGCATCGCCTGGCCGTACATTTCCTTGCCGAGATACGCGCGGCCCAGGTTGTAATGCGGAAAGTGGCGCGGTTCGTAGCGGCGCGCTTCGACAGCCTGCTGGAGCCAGGGGATGGCCTCGTCGAACTGCCCGAGTTCGATCATGTAGGCGCCGATGTCGTTATAAGGATTGCCGAAATCCGGGTCGAGCTCGATGGCCCGCTTGCACTCGGTGATGGCATCCATCAACTTGCCCTGGTAATGATAGGTCCAGCCGAGAAAGGTATGCGCCTCGGCTGTGGGATGCAGCTCGAGCGAAGACTGATAAAGCTCGACGGCGCGATCATAGTCGCCTTCCATCTGCGCCTGATAGGCATCCTGCAACACTTCCCAGGCCCGCGTGAGGGTCTCCTGATTCATGGGAGAATTTTGAAGGGAAAAGGGGCGGCGGGTCAAAGGTACGAAAGTGCTAGAGGTGCAAAATCACAACCTGTCCCTTTTGCCGGGTAGAAGTGGAAATTCGAAGCCAGAACGGAGAAAATAATGAGGTTCTAAAGTTGTTCGGGTTGCAAAAGTTGGGGGAGGAACTGTGAATCGTTTCTGGAAGAACAGCGTGATGATGATCGGATTGGCCGGTCTGCTGGGGGCAGGGGCCATGCATGCGGCTGGCACGACCAAGGGCGGCAGCAGTACTGCGAATGCCGCGGCGGTCAAGCGCGGGAAAGACGTGTTTCAGCAGAAATGTTCCGTGTGCCACTACGACAACAGCGAACAGAAGAAGATCGGGCCCGGATTGAAGGGAATCTCGAAGCGCGGCACGTTTAGCGTGAACGGCAACAAAATCACGGACGAAAGCCTGAAAACGTGGATCGAAAACGGCGACCAGCTGATGCCGCCGTTCAAGGACGTGCTGGAGCCAAATCAGATTAAGGACGTGGTGGCGTACGTCAAGACACTGTAGAAGGCCTGAAAAGTTGAAAGAGCAGAAGGCGGCGTAAAGCCGCAGGTACGTGAGGGGAAAGAGAAACCCCCGTGCACCCGCGAAATGCAGGTGACGGGGGTTTGCAATATCACTTTTTCCCTGGCGGGGAAAAGAGCTACTTCAGAACGGCATCCTTCAGGACCTTGGCCGGACGCAGGCGGACAACGGTCTTGGCCTTGATCTTGATCTGCTCGCCGGTCTGAGGATTGCGGCCCATGCGCGCCTTGCGGTGAGCCTTCACCACGCGGCCGATACCCGGAATCACAAACTTGCCCGCGCTCCCCTTGGCTTCTTTCACGGCCAGCTTGTGAAGCTCGTCAAAAAAGCTGGCGACCGTCTTTTTCGCTGTGCCCACTTTCTCCGCGAGATGCGCAACGATTTTGGTCTTGCTCATTGGCTTTGCTGCCATTTCTTCTGCCTATCCTCCTGAATTGTCTGTCCATCCCGGTGCAGCCGGGACCAGCCGCGAGAGGAAAAACCCCTATTTTCCTGCGTAAAACTCGGGCCGAATCGGACTATAGCGAAGGAAGAAAAGGAACGCAAGGGCAAAACCCGCAAAAAAGCGCAAAAACAGCGACTTTTTTTAATGGCATGTGCAAAACTCCTGATTTCAAGCGGTGAAACGCGATTCCCGCGAGGGCGAGCGTCACAAGGGCGTGTGATATCCTCGGTAATTCCAAATTCATCAAGGAGAAGCGGCAATGGGCGCGGCGAACTGGCGGGAAGTGGAACAACGTATTGCAAAGGTGGTGAAAGGAAGCGTGCGGCCAGTAGGCGTCGCCTTTCTGGAGCAGGAGCCCGTTGGCGTAAAGAAGTTCGAGGGCACACAGCCCTCCGGATGCAGCTTCTGGCGGCTGGCGGCCGAGGGCAGGACGTTCTATACCGTGCCGGAAAATCACTTTAACTGCGCAGTGGGAGCCTATACCCACAAAATTTCGCTTTCGCCGGAACGACAGCAAGAGACAGAAGCGACCCTGAAGATGATGTTCGACCTTGGCTACTTGAAGCCGGAAGAGATTCCCCAAATCCCGCGCCTGGCGAGGACTCCCAAGGCAATCGTTTATGCACCGCTGGGTGAAATGCCGACAGATCCGGATGTGGTTTTGTTTGCGTTGAAGCCGGCCTCGGCGATGATTCTGCAGGAGGCGGCGGGCCGCGCAGGAGTGGGCACGGGAGCACCAGCACTGGGCAGGCCGACGTGCATGGCGCTGCCAGCTTCGCTGCAACAGGGGACGATTGCCAGCCTGGGCTGCATAGGCAACCGTATTTACACAGGGCTGGGTGAGGATGAACTGTACGTCGTGCTGCGAGCGCAGAATTTGCCCGCAGTGGCCGAAGCGCTGCAAGTGATCGGGGGAGCGAATGCCGCGCTACGGGATTACGCCCGCGGGCGACGCGAGCAACTTTCGACACAATAAGAATTTGGCGAACGCAAGCGGATAGAGATTGCGCGGCGTTTCGCAGAGACTTCGCCTCGTAGGAAATCCTATGCGAGGTGAGGCATGAATTTCTTTCGAGTTGTCGCCATTCCCACAGAAATAGCCGAACAGGTGCGCAGCACGGGAAAATCGCCAAATGCTGGCTTTCCGGAGCATCGCGAAGTCGCGGCAGGCTGTGGCCCTTGCCGGCATTGCCTAAGGCTCATCTAAATAGATCGGGAAGAGCTGTTCTTTCTTACGTTTGACCCGTTCCGGGAGATGGGCGAACCGCCGCTCTCGGGACCGGTTTACATACTTGCGGAGTCGTGCAGCCGGCATGCGGGAGGAAATTTCATTCCCGAAGAATACCGCGGGCGGCGGCTGACGTTGGCGGGAAATGGAAGAGACCGCGGTTTGCTGAAAGAAGTGCGTGTGGGGGCGGAGAAGAACAAACCGAGGCGGAAGCTATGTTTGAGGACGGGTGGATTCGCTATGTGCACGTGCGGAGCATGGAAGCGGGCTGCTTTATGTTCCGGCTGGAACGCACATAAACGAATTCTGCCAGTGAACCGAGTGACTTAGAGATTCGCCAGATCTTCGTAAAAATGGGCGATGGCCTTGATGCCGCCGTAGTAGTTTTCCAGAGCGAGATGCTCGTCGGGGGCATGCGCATTTTCATCGGGAAGGCCAAAGCCAACCAGGACACAGGGGACCTTGAAGGTATCGTGCATCTGCGTGACAAACGGAATGGAGCCGCCTTCGCGGATGAAGACGGCTTTCTTCCCAAAGCCCTTTTGCAAGGCAGACTGGGCGACCTGGAAAATCGGAGCCTTGTAGGCAGCAACCCAGGGCTTACCGGTGCTCAGCACTTCGAATTTGCAGTGCACGCTTTTTGGTAGGAGTTTCCTGACGTGCTTCTCCACGAGCTTTGCGATTTTTGCCGGGTTTTGATTGGGAACCAGGCGGGTGGAGAATTTGGCGTAGGCTTTGGATGGAATGACTGTTTTCGCGCCCTCTCCCTGATAGCCGCCCCAGATGCCGTTGAGTTCGAGCGTGGGTCGAATCCAGAGCCGCTCGACGGTGGTGAATCCCTTTTCACCGTAATAGCCGGGAGCGCCGACGGCATGCTTAAAATCCTTTTCTTTCCAGGGCAGCCCATTCAGCGCCTTGCGCTCGGCTGCGGGAACGTTTGCCACGTCGGTATAGAAGCCCGGCACGGTAACATGGAAATTCTTATCGTGAAGCTTGGCAAAGAGCTCAGTGAGAACCGTCAGGGGATTAGGCACTGCGCCGCCATAAACGCCGGAATGCAGATCGCGAGCGGGGCCGGTCAATTCGATCTGATAATAGTTCAAACCCCGAAGGCCGTACGTGATGGAAGGGACGCCTTTTCCCAGCATCGACGTATCGGAAACGAGCAAGGCATCGGCTTTTAGCTTTTCCTTGTGATTCTGCACGTAATCCCACAGGCTGACGCTGCCGACTTCCTCCTCGCCCTCAATGAGAACTTTGATGTTAATCGGGAACTTTCCATGGAGTTGATGAAGTGACTCCAGCGCTTTCAGGTGAATGTGGACCTGGCCTTTGTCGTCTGCCGTGCCGCGCCCGTAGATATTTCCGTTCCGGACGGTGGGCTGAAAGGCGGGAGAAGTCCAAAGCTCAAGAGGCTCAGCAGGTTGCACATCGTAATGCCCGTAGAAAAGAACCGTAGGTTTTCCGGGAGATGCGATGGATTCGGCATAAACGAGGGGATGAAGCTTCGTGGGTACGACCTCGACGGTTTTAAAGCCTGCGGAGCGGAGATGGTCTGCGACCCAATTCGCGGCTCTCTCGATGTCCGGCTTATGCTCGCTCTTGGCACTGACCGAGGGAATGCGAAGGAATTCGTAGAGTTCCTGAAGATGCTGATCGCGGCGATTGTTCAGGAATTCGGCAAGATTCATGTCAGGCCCCCAGGCGCAAGGATTCGCTTTCTAGCAAAGGCAAACGCTGACCAAGAATTGAAGATGAAAATCGCGGCAGCGGTTTCGTGAAGCAGGCGCCCGGCATGGAGCCGTAGCCGCTTTGTTCATTCTAAAGCCAGCCCAACAGCGCTTACAAGCCGACGGGCGTGGCGATTGGGAACACCTGTCCGAAAGGGCAATTGACCCTTGCATGGGCCAGACTCATCATGGGCACATTATGCAAGAAACGGCTTTTGCAACGAATCGCCGCAGCCAGCGCATGTTTCACCGCATGAAGCTGCAAGCGCTGGGCCGCAGCCATGCGGGCAAGAAATTTCGCGAAGTGTGCGAGACGCTAGTCGTGAATGCCCACGGCGGCCTGCTGATGCTGCGACACGAGGTGGACACCGACGAGATGCTGGTCCTGGTGAATCCAGAGACGCAGGAAGAGCAGGAGTGCCGGATCGTGTTCACCGGCGAAAGCGGCAATAAGGGAATTCGTGTGGGGGTAGAATTTCTGACGCCTGCGCCGCACTTCTGGGGAATTGATTTTGAAGCTCCCCGGCAGAACCGTGGGATGCAAGAGAAAACGCACTGAATTAGGCGTTGCTGGGCATGAGTGGGAAAAGCTCGTGGCTTGAGCCAGCCTCCTTCCGTTCGCCTCCAAAATCAGAGGGATCCTGCCTAAAATCAACCTCGGCTTGGGATTGGAAAGAGCAAATCCTTGCGCAATAGTGTCCCAAAATGGGCAGATCTGGTTCTAGAACTATACGTGACTCAAGTTAAATCCTTTTTTTATAAATACTTAAATAGCTGTCATTTTGGTTTCTTACGTGCTATTAATAATTTGGAGCCGCTTTTTATTCGCCCAAAGCGTCTTCCAATCCAAGAGGTTTGCGAATTCTGGAATTCGTAGTTATGGGGACCCTGACAATGGTAAAGAAGCTATTTATCCTGAGCATGCTCGGCCTGGGGATGCTGTTGGTGGCCGGGGCAGCCTGGGCAGACAGCGTGCCGATCACGAACGCTTCCTTTGAGAATTACAATCCGCTGAATTACTCCTGCACTCCAGGTTGCTACAACTACTCTTCCACCTCCAATGCGCTTGTACCTGGCTGGAGCGTCAACAATGGCGGATCCTGGCAACCCACCAGATGGTATTTTCCGACTCTACCGAACGGCTCGACTGTCGCATACACCATCAACAACTCGATTTCCCAGTTGCTTACCGGGGAAACCGTGCAACCGAATTCGATCTATGATCTGGGAGTGTACGTTGGAAACCGCGGAGATGGTGCCAACGGTCTATACACGATTTCGCTCGACACCATTTTGAATGGCGTCATGACCACTTTGTGCACGACAGGCGTGCTGAATGCCAACAATATCGCAGCACATACATTTCAACAGGAAGGTTGCCAATACCAGAGCGGCTCGACAGTGCCCGCCGGCAATTTGTACCTTCTTTTCACAGCCGTGTCTGGCCAACTGGATGTGGATAACGTGACTCTGACGGACCCTCAGGTCAACGTGCCGGAACCAAGTTCGCTGCTGCTACTTGGAGTGGGCGGAATGCTGGTGCTGGGCGCCGCATTTTTGAACAAAAAGAAGAGTCTCCCGATCGCCGCATAGTCTGTTCAGCTCAGATTCTGCGAGCCCCACCTGCGACTTCCGAGGCAATTTTGCCCGGACTGGCAGCGTGGGGCTTAGCTTTTTGAATTGGAGTTTACCCGCTTCGAGCAGGTTACTTCGACGGAAGCCGGGTCGAATCCTCGATTGCGACTCGCTCGTACGTGCCTGCGGCGAGGAATGAAGGCGTATTCCCCGCATTGGGCCCGACTTTCAATTCTACAAGTTGACGGGTGGTGTTACTGGTGAGAAGCCGCGCGGGTGGGGAGATTCGGAGTTAGCTTGGGAACAAGGAACTCCTGAAAGATATTGGCAACGGCCATTTCACCCATGCGAATAAACGCGGTGGAGAAGACGAGGCCAGCGCCATGCCGGTCCTTCGACGGATAGTAGAGATTGGCTATACCGCCTGCAGCCAGATTCCCCATGACGCTGGAGTAGTTGGGTTGCCAACGGCCGTTATCGCCCTTGCAGATGACGGAACTTGCCAAGGCATAAAAAAACCGGGACGCTTTGCTTCCCTTCCCTCGATAGAAATAGCGCGGATCCTGCTTCAGAAGCGACGGGAGAACGGCGCCGCCGATGTAGGTGCCGGTAAAGACATCGGCGTAAGAAGCGCCGTACCGCTTTGCAAATCCCTGCGCGCCTTGCCCATAGCCGGACCACCGCCCGGCTGCCTGATTGATTCCAGCCACAAGGCCAACGGCCCCGAAAGTGAAGGGATCGGTGGAGGATTTCCATGCCAATTCAAACTTATGCTTCGGCTTGAGCGGAGCGGCATCGGGAACGTAGCTGACATAGAAATTCGGAATGACGCCGAATACGCGCTGTTTCTCCTGATCCTTGATTTCCGCGGTAGCCAGCTCTTCGGGTGTGAGTGTGACCTCGACCTGAGTCACTTGCGTGGCGACGACCAGCATCAACAAGGGGGTGACAAGGGATTCCGCCGGTTGGAGTGTGGCGGAAAAATCCTGCGAAGCAAGGCCCGGTGAGGAAACGGTCAGATGAAAAGGTCCCGGCGGCACGTTGAAAAAATAGAATTGACCTTCTTCGTCGGTCACGATAGAAATGCCGGAGGACTGGTCGTCTCGCGTAAGCGTGACGGTGGCCCCAACGACCTCGACACCGGTCTGGTCGACCACCTTGCCACTAATCTTGGCGTCCTGCTGAGCGGAAGCCTGATGTGCAAAAGCAGACGGAGACTGATCGGGCAAAGGAGCTTTGGCCACAAGAGGCGCGGCGGCGGCCTGGGAAAGAGCGGGGAGAGACCAGAAGAGAACGCAGAGGCCGAGGCAGAAGGCTCTTCCAAGAAAATCTAGAAACTTCCGGGTAGTGAACTCCATGGTCTTGCTCGTGCGCGTCTCGTGTAGCCTCACCCCTACCAAGTACGATGCGGGATGATAAAGCCGTTCATCCTTACGGAGCGCCGCAGAACTTTCCGCTCTGCGGCGCTCCGCACAAAAAAACACTCACTCAAAGCTGCCGGTCACGCCCTGGAACCGATGACGGGCCTGCTTGAGCAACCACTTCATGACCCGGGCGATGTCATAGCAGTAAGCCACGTTGTAGCCCAAAGTAGAGAAGCAGTGGGGCTCGCAGCCTTGTTTCATCTCAGAAAGCTGTTTGAGATCAAATTTGTGATTCTCAATGGCGCCCCAATCGTAAGTTGCGTTGTACATGGGAAAACAAGGCGCGAGTGTTCCATCCGTGCGGATGATCAGCCAATTCTGCCCCCCGCGGCAGCCCCAATGTTCACCGACACCGCGCATGAAACCTTTCATGTTTTGCAGGCGGGGGATGGAGTCGACCATTTTGTAACCCTGGCGCTGCTTGTCAATCAGCCAATCGAGCAAATCATCCACCATCGGAAAGTCCTGCGGGCGGATGTAAGTGTCATTTTCGTGCAGGTGCTTGAAATGGGATTGCTCCATCATCGGCGCTTCGTTGACGTGGAAGGTAAGCGAGATCCCATTCGCGTGGGCGATTTCGACAAGTTCCTTAACGTCATCGATATTGGTACGGCAGATGTTGACGTTGAAAAAGACGGTGTAGCCGTAGCGATATTGGCGCTTCACCAGATAATCGAAGTAAGAGCGCACGTGCTCGAAGGCCTTGGGCAAGCCAGGCTTTTCCTTGATGGCGTCGACGGCAAAATTGATCGTAGCGATCCCCGCATCGGCAAGCCGATCGATCACCTCCGGACGCAGCAGACGGGCGTTCGTGGCCAGATAGACCCAGAAATCTTTTTTGGCCGCGTAGTAAATCACTTTGTGGACGAAATCCGGCCGGAGCAGCGGCTCGCCTCCGGTGGGTGCAAGGACGCGGCAGGGGGTGGACTCCAGCCAATCGATGGAGCGCCGGGCAATATCCTCCGTCATGCCCTTAACGCGATTGTCGTAGGACCAGCAATAGTGGCAGTCCAGATTGCATTTCCATTCGGTGAAGAGGTAGGCGATGATCGGTTGAAAATCACCCGGAAGAACGCGCGACTTGAAATAGGGGACCATCCAGCCGCGCATATTCTTGAGGATGTAAGAAGCGGGCCAATGACGCTTGCCGGTGTCCAGAACTTGCTGGTGGGCAGCAACGTCTTGCATCGTGAGTTCGCCCAGCAATTCCGGCCGCTGGGGGAACACGGGCTCCGGGAGGACAGCTTTCTCGTTGGAAGAATTAGGGCTGGGGCGCGACGCGGGTTGCTGGAGTAGCGTGTGTAGAGGAACATCTAGCCGGAACGGCTGAGCAGGAACTGTCGGGAGCGGCTGTTCGACAGTGGACATGAATGTGACCTCACCTTGCGTAAAGATGACCGAGCGCTGTGGTCTTTGTTGCCAAGCATCATTGGGAGCCGGATCGAATGGGGCGAATCAAGCGATCAGCTACACGCCATGGCTACCGCAACGATCCCTGGCTACCTCAATTTAGATATAAAAACTAGTACAAGAGATACATCAGCTTCGGAACAAACCAGGGAAATCGGGGGCAAGCATCGATGCGCATATGGCGGGCGGCTGCACATCCGATAGTAGGATAAATAAAGAGCCAAGCGGGATGCAATAAATATCAGAGCGAGTGAGACGGGAAAAATCCTTTTCGGGGAATTGACTTTAGATTACGGACTAGTACTCCGATCCGATTTTTTCGGGATGGAAAATGAGTGCAGCTTGCAGGGGTAACGACGACCAATTATGGGCAGACTCGAAAAGATTGAGCTAATCAAATGCGACTGAGCAGCGATTACCGTATTACGGTATTCTCGTCTTTTCGGTATGGAGTTGCTTCCGGACGAATCGTCGCATGGATGAAAGCGACCTTACCCGCGTTTGGCGTAATAGGGCTATTTTGTTCTTCCTTTATTGATTCCTCCTTCCTGCCGTTGCCCTTGGTGACTGACTTGTTCCTGATCGAGCTTTCCAGCCTGCGCCCGGTGCGGATGCCGCTCTACGTGGGGATGGCGGCGATCGGCTCGCTGGGAGGCTGCATCTGCGTCTACTGGCTGGCACGGAAAGGCGGCGAGGCATTTTACAGAAGCAGACACGGCCAGCCGCCGGAAGGGATTCAGAAGTTCATCGAACATCATCCCGTGGCTTGCGTGGTGCTTCCCGCGGCGGCGCCATTTCCCGTGCCGTACAAACCGTTTGTGATTGCACAGGGAGTGTTCCAGGTGCCGTTTTTCACGTTTGTGCTTGGCACGCTGGCGGGGCGCGCGGTGCGATTTTTCATCGAGGGCTATCTGGGCGTGCGGTATGGCGAAGCAGCAAAAGAATTTGTCTTGCATCAGAAGTGGCATTCGCTGGCGGCGGCAGGGATTCTAGTTGTGCTGTACTTTGCGGTTCGCCGATTGTCCATCTTCCGGAAGTTCAAAGTTTCTTAGACAAATTGAAGCGCACGAACGCGACGCTCTAGTTCGCGGGTGATTTCATTTGCATCCTGGCCGTGGGTAAAGCGAACCGGCGTACCGATGGTTACGCGCACGTGACCCGGCCGAGCGAGAATGCGATTTCCCTTTTTTAAGTCGAACAAGCCGCTCAAGTACACGGGAACCACGGGCACGTTGAGTTGCTTGGCCAACATGCCGATTCCCGAGCGAAAAGGGACCATCTCTCCGGTTTCGGAGGTTACGCCTTCGGGAAAAACCAGGATGTTCCAGCCACGATCGGCGAGATTGCCGGCGAAGTGAAAGCTCTCGAGAAATCCGGACTTTTGTGGCAACGGGAAGACGTTGAAGAGGCTGGTGACGAGAACGTAGCGCAGGCGCTCCATGAAGCGTTCGAAGAGGCTGAGACTCTTCGACGGACCGCGCATTTCCGCCAGGCGTTCCCCACGCATGGCGGTTGCCAGGCGATTGCGGAATCGGGCCGGAAGAGCCGGCAGGATCCAGGCGATGTCCAGATAGGTGACATGGTTGGAAACGACAAGAAATGGCGTTTGGAGATCCCTAAGATTTTCGCGGCCACGTACTTTTGGGGCGGCCAAGAGGTAGGTGGCGGGCCAGGCGAGGGTGTAATAAACCGCAAGGCGGAAAATCGTCGTCAGCCAGTGTTGAGGCCAGCGCGGGTACACATGTTGAACCGTGGCAGGGGCGCCTTGAGTAAGGAGGGTTTCGAGCTGGCCTACAGTGCGAACGTCCTGGAATTGGGAGTCGTTAAGTTCCACTTGATATTGGTCCTCGAGGGCGCTCATCAACTCCACGCGGTCGACGGAGGAGAGCTGCAGGTCGGACTCAAGCGCAGCATTGCGGGCGTCGGGCGGAAGCTGCCGATGCGTGATACGAGAAATCAGGGAGGCAAGCACATCGCCACTTACTCGCTTTTGCGGAGGGCCGGCGCTTGCCGCTTCGATAGTTTCACGAATGCGGGGAAGAATGGGTTTCTGCGTAGGAGTCCGGGGGAAATCCGGCTCCTGCCAGACAAAGAAACGGCGGACTTTCTGATAGTCGGCGAGGGATTGATTGGCCCCTTCGATGATTGGCGCCGGGTCTTTCGAGGCACTCGTCAACAGCAGCACGGCGCACGCTTCGGCGTTGCCGTCCTTTTCCAAGCCGATGACGATGCAATCGCGGACGCCGGGCTGCGCGCGGAGCGCTTTCTCGAGGTCCTCCGGATAGACTTTCATGCCGGCCGGCGTGACGATGAGGTTTTTGCTGCGGCCCTTGAAATACAAGCGGCCAACTTCATCTTTTTCCACAATGTCGCCGGTACGGAACCAGCCGCTGGCTTCGGCAACGGCCTGCAATTGGCCTTTCTGACGGTACGCCTGGGCAACCCCTTCACCGCGAACCAGAATTTCCCCGTTGTCGGCGACGCGAACTTCCATGCCCGGGAAGACCTTGCCGATCGAACCTTTCGCAGAGGAAAAAGGATGATTCAGACTGATCAAGGACATCGTTTCCGTCATGCCGTAGCCCTGAATCACCGCGTATCCGAGTCGCGTCCAAAATGTTTCGGTTTGCTCCGGCAAAGCAGCCCCGCCGGAGATGAAGGCCCAGAATTTCCAGCCGAAGCGAGAATGAATTTGGCGGAAGCGCCACCAACGCCGCAGGAAATGCTCGTTCTCCGCAACTGCAAACTCGGTTTCAAATTTCGCGAAGCGGTGTTCGCGCTCCAGGCGGCGCTCAACCTCCCTCTGCAGCGATTCCAAGAACCGGGGAACGGCGACGACAACCGAGACGCGTTCGCGGCGGATCGTCTCAGCGAGTTCGGCAGGCTTCAGAGAATCGAGAAAAACGGTGGTAGCGGCGAGCATCTGCGGGATAAAGACGCCAAGCATTTGGCCGAACACATGGCTGAGCGGAAGAAGGTTCAAAAAGCGGAGGGGATGGAATATTTTTTCGTAGCGCAGATATTTCTGGATTTCGTGTTCCAGGGGCTCGATGTTCGCGAGGACATTTCCATGGCTGATGACAACGCCACGCGGCTCGGCGGTGGTGCCGGAGGTATAGATAATTTCAAGCGTATCCTGCCGAGTCAGCGAAGGCGGGGAGTAAGGAGAGGGATCGCGACGCGCAATTGTTGCAGAAAGATCCGCAAGATCAATAGAAGGCAAGCCGAAGCAGTCTTCTTTGCCGCGCGACCGAAAAACCAACTTGGCGCCGACGTCGCGAGCAACGCGGCAGGCAAACTCCGTCGTGGAGGCATGGTCGATGGGGACGATTACTGCGCCAACCTGGAGGCAACCGAGAAACACGGCGATCCATTCGGCGGAATTATCGCCCCAAAGCAAGACAGCATCCGCCTTTCTGATTCCGCGCGCTTCGATTTCACGGGCCACGCGGTTGGCTTCCTGGCCAACGCGCGCATAGGTCCAGGTTTCCATGCGATAGCCGCGGCGCTGGCGGACGGCAATTTCGGCGCCCCGGGCGGCGTAATTTCGCACAAAATTCAGGAGTGACTCAGCGGGCATCTGCGACATCTATGGAGCGGGAGATTTTCAAACCTGGATATGTCCGCACTTCCATCCTCTTATGATAGGTTTTGCTTGCAGTGAGATACACAGAAAAAGTCGTTGTCATGGGCGCAGGCATTTCCGGACTGGCGTGTGCCTACCGATTGAGGCAACTTGGAGTCCAATGCCGAGTCTTTGAGGCAGGGGACCGCGCCGGCGGAGTTGTCGCCACGGTGCGCCGGAATGGCTGCCTGTTTGAATTGGGGCCACAGTTCCCGCGATTTCCGGCATCCGTGATGCAGCTGGTGCACGAACTTGGGTTGGACAGTGAGTTTATCGCCGGGGACCGCAAGGCGAAGCGATATATCTTCCGGAATGGAAGATTACAGACAGCGCCGTTTTCTCCGGCAAATCTGTTGACGACAAAGCTGGTTGGACTACGGTCGAAAATGCGTATTCTCACCGAGGTGTTTCGTTCTTCGAAGCCGCCTTCGCGGGAAGAAACCTTGGCTGAATTCGTTGAACGCAAATTCGGGCGCGACGTCTTGGAGAACCTGGTAGATCCGGTCATCGCCACGATCTTTTTCGGGGACGCGCGCAAAATGGGAATGGAAAGTGCTTTTCCCGCGCTGGTCGAATGGGAGCGAGAGTACGGAAGCCTGGTTCGGGGGGCATGGAAGACGCGGAATGCCAGGCGAAGCAAGGGGGAAGCGGAAGGAGGAATTACTCGCAATCGCCATAAAACGAAATCAGGATCAATGACGATTACGGACGCGTTTCCTTCGATGGGTACATTCGCGTCAGGAATGGGGAGACTTCCAGAGCGGCTCGCGGAGAGATTACACAAGGAGATCCGATATGGAGTCCGGATTGCAAAGATAGCGGCGATCCGCAGGTCCGAGGACAATTCCTCGCGGGGCTGGCAGATAGAATTGTCCGACGGAGATAGAATCGCCAGTGAACACCTGATTTTCGGGGTGCCGGCGTACGTGGTGGGAGAGCTTTTGGAACACGAATGGGCAAGACTGGCGGATCACCTGAAGGCGATTGAGTACTCGCCCATGTGCGGAGTTTCCTGCACCTATGACCGATCGAAAGTTGCGAACCGGCTGGATGGGTTTGGATTCATGGTGCCGCGTGCGGAGAGGATGCGCACGATCTGCACGTTTTGGAATTCGTCTTTGTTTCCCAAGCGCGCTCCGGAAGGCAAAGTCTTGATGACAAGCTTTGCAGAACCCGAGGCGGAAGGTGATACAAGCATTAAGTCCACAGAGCAACTAGCGCGGGCGGTTGAGCGGGAGAACAGGAAAATCCTAGGCATCGAAGGGGAACCCGCTGACCGAGAGATTTGGACGCATCCGCGAGCGCTGCCGCAATACAATCTGGGACACGCAAAGAGAGTAATCGCCATAGGAGAAATCTTACGAGGCATTCCGGGCTTGCATCTGGCAGGCAATTATCTAAAGGGACGCTCGATTGGAGAGTGCGTCGAACTGGCATTCCGTGTGGCGGACGAAGTGCATAGCCAACTTCGACTCCAAAACATCCAAGCGAGTAAACTGAGTGTCTGAGGAGCCGATCGTTGATTTCCGTCCTAGCCTGGTTAATCGGCGTGTTGCTCGTTGCAGTGTTGTTTGGCGCAGCGTATCAAGCCTTTGGCACGCACAGAGATAAGCAGAACTATCCGCCGCCCGGCCGCCTGGTGGATTTGGGCACGCACCGGCTGCATCTCCATGAAACCGGCGGCAAGGGCCCGACGATTCTGCTGGAAGCGGGGCTGATGTCCACGGTTTTGAGCTGGAGCGGGTTGCAGAAGGAATTGGGGCAGGAGTTTCGCGTGGTGAGCTATGACCGCGCGGGACTGGGGTGGAGCGATTTGGGGCCGATGCCGCGCACGGCAGAACGAATTGTTGACGAACTGAACGCGCTGCTGGAGCGGGCGGCAATTCCGGAGCCGTACGTTCTGGTGGGGCATTCCTTCGGCGGATTGACCATGCCGCTGTTTGCAGCGCGCTTCCCGAAGAAGATTGCCGGGGTCGTGCTTGTGGACCCTGTGGCGGCAGCGGAATGGAATCCACCTTCTGCGCACGATCTGAAGCTCACGCGAATTGGCGCGGCGGTCTGCCGACGGGCGGCGGTACTTGCCCGCATGGGATTGATCCGATTTGTAGCGGCGTTGCTGACCACTCGGGCCAGAAAGGGCGCTGCATTTCTGGTGCGGTTGATCAGCCGCGGCGCGCCGGATGAATCCGGCACGGTATCGAGTCCGTGGTTTGCGGCGCTGCCGCCGGAGGAACAAGCGATGGCGGCGATCTTCTGGATTCAGCCAAAGTTTGCGCTGACAATCGCAAGCCAACTGGAGAATTTGCCGGCCAGCGCGGCGCGTGTTGCGGAATTTCCCGTGTTTTCGGAAATGCCGGTGGCGATTCTATCGGCGCGAACGGCGCCGGAGCACCGGCGTAAAGAGCATGCGGAGCTTGCCGCGCGGCTGCCGCTGGGAAGACACATTCTGGTGGAAAACAGCAACCATTGGATCATGCAGGCGGCGCCAGAATTGCTGGTTCAAGAGATCCGGAATGTTGTGGAGACATCACCAGCGTTCCGCAAGGTGGCGATAGCCGTTACCGGAGGGGAAAAGGGATAGTTCAGGGCATCGAGTGGACTTTGGGCCGGGTTATACTTGGCGCCGTGGGATAATGAAGTACGAGTGAGGATGGAAAGGCGTGATTCGCCAGGGCCTTCGACAAATTCGGGACCTGCGGTCATGGTCACGACAGGATGAAGTTCGCAGCCATTTGCGACTCTCTAATCGATGGCGCACTGGAGTATGAGCGAGGCGCCGATTTCATGTGGGGCAGAGTCAATGTCGCGCCCAACTCGGGAATCAACCAATACTCTCACTCCACTGACGTATCGGCCCGACATTGACGGCCTGCGCGGCCTATCCATCCTGTCGGTCATTGTCTTCCATTACTTCCCGCGAGTGGCACCCGGCGGATTCGTCGGCGTCGATGTCTTTTTCGTAATTTCGGGGTTCCTGATTTCCGGGATAATCCTCAAATCCTTGAAAGCAGGATCATTCAGTTACGCCACCTTTTATGGCCGTCGAATCAAGCGGATTTTTCCTTCGCTTGTCACCATTCTTGTCGTTTCCCTAGCAGCGGGGTGGGTATTTCTTTTCCCGAGCGACTGGAGGGCGCTTGGGAAGCATGTGTTTGCAGGGGCAGCCTTCTTATCCAATATTGCCCTGATGCGTGAAGGCGGGTACTTCGATTCATCGGCGAAACCGTTGCTTCATTTGTGGTCGTTAGGCGTCGAAGAACAGTTTTACATCATTTGGCCATTACTTCTGGTATTCGTCTTTCGAAAGCGCGCCGCGACGCTGCCATCGATTCTGCTCGTCCTGGGAATTTCGCTTAGCCTCAATCTCTGGTATGTGGACAAAAAGCCGTCCGCTGATTTCTATTTTCCGGCGATGCGAATTTGGGAACTGGCTCTGGGCGCGTCCCTAGCCTATGTGGCAATGTTCCTGAGAGAAAAAAACGGTTCTGGAAGTTCGCCGACTGAACTGCTCGAGAACCGCCATGTGCGATTCGCGTTGTCTCTTGCCGGAATGTCGCTTTTGCTTGTTTCCCTGATTTTCGTAAACGAGAATAAGCCCTTTCCAGGCTGGCAGGCGCTCCTACCGACCCTTGGAGCTAGTTTAGCCATCGCGGCCGGACCGTCGGCGTGGTTTAACAGGGTGGCTCTATCTTCGCGACCGATGGTGTTCCTTGGATTGATCAGCTACCCGCTGTATTTATGGCACTGGCCACTGCTGGTCTTTACGAAAATTCTGACTCCGGGAAAACTGACATGGCCGCTCGGGGTTGCCGCGATCCTGGTCTCAATCTCGATGGCCTGGCTTACCTACGAACTGGTGGAAACGCCGCTTAGGCACCATAAATCGACCGTCGCGGTGCCGTGCCTGCTTGCGAGCGCGGTAGGTCTGATTGGGCTTGCAGGTTTGATCGGCCGCGCCGTTGTGCAGCCACGACTGCAGAAAAACGGGAGTCTTGTGGAGGCAGCGGCGGCAGACTGGGAATATCCGTTCAGCGGGAACTTTGGAAAGAACGCCGATTTTCATACGGGCAGTTTGACGGGACGACCCGATGAACAGGTGCTCTTCATCGGAGATTCCCATATGGAGCAATATTATTCCCGAATCAAGTCGCAAATGGCCAGACATCCCGGCCAGTTTCCAACGGCGGTGTTCGCTACTTACGGACTTTGCCCCCCGCTACCGGGGATCCGATCCCGGCACGGCTATGCCTGCGACAAGTTTTTCGATTTCGCCCTGGGGCAAGCGAATAACCCCCTTGTAAAAACAGTCGTTTTCTCCGCATTCTGGGAGAACTATTTTGGATACGAGACAGACGGAGACAAGACAACCAAAGTCTACCGAGCGGACGATGCGCTTCGAATGAAGGGGCCGGGAATGCCGCTGGCGGTTCAGGAGTTTGATGAATTCGGGTCGTCGATAAGGTCGTTACGATCCCAGGGGAAGCGAGTCTTTATCATTCTTTCCAATCCGACGTCGATTGTTTTTGACCCCAAGAAGATGGTTTCTCACTTCACAGGAGCATTTCATGCGCGGGATTTGGAAATTAGCGAATTGAGAACATCGCGACTAATCCTGGACCGCCTGAAGGCAGTAGGCGTGCAATGCGGAGCGATCGTAATCGATCCGGTTCCGTACCTCTGCAACGCCACGACTTGTAAAACGACATCGGAGCAGGGGCTCCCCCTGTATAAGGATGACAATCATTTGCGAAGTTCCTATGTGGCCGACCACGCAACCTTCATTGATGAAATCTACAAAAATTGAGCAGTCGAAAAGCCGCCGCTGGAAATCTAACCGGGGGTTGATTGCCTTTCTCGAACCACACCTTGCACTACAATGCAGCAATCGAAACACAGAGCACCCCAAATCCAGCGCTAACCCACAGAGTACGCTAGAATTAAAAACGGAGGAGTGGGTGAGCGGTTGAAACCGGCGGTCTTGAAATTTTATTTTGCGGTTTCGCTAACTGACGTCGAATAAGCTAAATCCCTTTGCCAGCTGTCAGTTAGCAATTTTCGACTTCTTCCATTTTCGATTGTCTTTCGCTACTTTGCGCGGCCTTTGGTCACAATTTGGTCACAGTCGACCCGTTTTAACCCCTCGCGCATATGACTGTGACACGCTCATCTTACATTTCAAACAAAACGAGCGAGTTAGGTTCGTTTCTGTTGTTTTGAACGAATGGTCACAACGGCAACTCGCAAGCTGACAACGCAACCTCACGACCAACGATAAAGTCCAAATTGATCGCCCTCACAACGGCTTGGTAGTGTCCAGAGTTTTTCGCACATTTGGTGAAACGTAGGTCTGGTTGAGGTGTTCGGCTCCCCCGAGGGGGAGCCGAAATTTTTCGCGCGATCGTTCATGCCGCTTCGCTCGCTTCCGCCAGGCGGTTCATGTCCAAGTAGCGCCGCGTGCCCCACTTCGTGCCGGCCACGTGACGCAGCCGCGCTGCTGCCAGCATCAGTGCTGACTTTCCATCGGGGAACGCTCCCACGGCGCGTGTTCTTCGTCGCACCTCGCGCAAGAGGCGTTCCAACGGGTTGTTGGTTCGCAAACTGCGCCAGTGTTCCCGCGGAAACGCATAGTAGTACAGCGTCTCTTCGATCCCGGCCACTACCAACGCCGCGGCATCCGCCAGCTTCATCTCCTTCAGTTTCGCGGCGACTTGTTCAGCTTTTTGTCGCGCAGCGGCACGATCTTCCTGCGCGTGAATCGCTTTCAGCATGGCCGCAACTTCCTTCACCTTGCTCGTCGGCACCGCGGTCCACACGTTGCGATAAAAATGCACCGCACACCGTTGCCACAGTGCTTCCGGATAAAACTCCCCGAGGCTTTCCACTAGCCCCAAGCACTTGTCCGAGACGAACAGCCGCACGCCTTTCAGTCCGCGCTCTTTCAGGTGCCGCAAAAACGCCGTCCAGCTCGCCTTGTCTTCCTTCGACCCTTCCGCCACCGCAAGCACTTCGCGAAAACCCTCATCATTCACGCCAATCGCCACCAGCAGCGATACGTTTCGCACTTCGCCACCCCAGCTCCGCTTCAGCCACAAACCGTCCAGAAACACATACGGGTGGTTGCCTTCGATCGGCCGGTTACGCCAGGTCTCTATCTGCGCGTAGATCTTCTGGTTCAGCTCGCTTACCGTGCTCGGGCTGACCCGCGTGCCCCACAGGGCTTCGGTGATGTCTTCCACTCGCCGTACGCTCACCCCCGCAAGATACATCTCCACCAGCGCTTCTTCCACCGAACTTTCCCGCCGCCGGTAGCGTTCAATGATGGCCGTCTCAAACGGCAGCGTGCGCAGCTTCGGCACCTTCAGCGTGACTTCGCCCGCTTTCGTCTGTAGGTGCCGCTCGTAGGAACCCGCCCGCGTATCCTTCCGCGCTTCGGTCCGTTCATACCGCTCGGCACGGCAAAGACGGTCGGCTTCGGCATCCAGCATGGCGTTCAACGTCTCTTCCACCGTGCTGCGTACCACTTCTCCCAGATCCTCCTGAATCTTTCCCTCATCAATCTGGATCACCTGGCTCAGCTTCGCTACTTCCTTGCCTGCTTCTCCCCGGTTGGTGGGCTCCATCGCCTCTCCTCTCGGACCTTCCCTGCCTGACGGCAGGATCAGGCCCTCTGTTTTACCAACCAGACCTGCTCCTCCTCAAATGTGCGAAAAATAGCGTACGTTATCACGGCTTAGCAATTTCCCGATTCCACAGCCTAGTGTTCGGGATCAACGCGTTACGGGCGGATAAGCTGCCCTATTCCGGTGCAAAACGCCCCTCTTCGGGAGCGCCTGTGCAGCTATTGTACAACCACAATGACGACGGTTCGTGGGCTCTTCGAGCACGCTCCGAATCTCTCATTGACCCTCGCACGGACAGCGGATCACCCCGCTTACGACAATTCCACTTCCCTCTTCATTCGCTGAATCAAACCAAGCGTATGTAACTGTCCTTTCGTTCTGCACGATTTTTCAGCTTCGGTTAACAGCCGTGCCGCAGTTAGATGATCGCCGACTAGCAGAGCAATACGCGCGGCGTCCCTTTGCACATATCCGACCGATTGGTCCGTTGACAACGCTAGCGGAAGAGCTACGTCGTATAGGAGCCGCAGACCGCTGTCGACGTTAGCCTTTCCCCCGAGCAACGCAACCGCACTGGCGTACTTCGCAAGCGAATAAGCCGATACGTCCCCCACAGTGGACATCGACTTCCTAATTCGCTCTCTTGCATTGCCGAACTTTCCAAGCTTCCTCATAATCGACCCACGCGAATCGTTGAAGCTCTGCAAAAGCGGAATTCGTTGAGCTTCTCTTAGCCTGGACGCGGCTTGGAATCCAAATGTGTTTACCCAATAGGCATTCTTGATTTGATTCGCCATATTCAGAATCCCGGAAACCGCCTGAATTTCGCCGATCATCTCGTAGGCATACCCTGTTTCCATGAAAATTCGAACGGCCGCCCAGCCGCACTCTATCGCTCGAGTGTACTCGGACTGGTTTGCCCAAACGCCAGCGCAAGCCGCGAGAACTTGCGCGTAGTGCAGCCTGTTGTCCTTGTTCACTCGACGGGTCGTCGTCACCATTGGGACTCGTTCGGCTATTTCTCTGGCGCTCCAAAGACTTCGCGCCAACCCAAGCCTCGAATGAATTCCATCAAGCCAGTCTCTGTCATTTATATTTGCATCCAGGCTAATGTTGTCCGTGGCGATTAGGTTTGCTCTTGGCGAGCTATTCCGAAATTCCGCTAGGTCAGAAACCACTCGTTCGATTAGGTCTTTCTCCGACCCATCATTTGAGACCGTATCGGGGCTCGGCATGGCCTGCTTAAAAACGCTAAGTACACCGCGCAACCTGGGTTTCTGAACCGCGTCGAGAACATACAAGTACACTTTCTTGCCCAAACGGCGCGCGTGAAACGTCTCGAATGCTGTCGCGTAGAACGGTTCATTATCAAGAAACGATCCCGCCCGACTCTTGTAGAGAGTTATGACCACGTCAGACTTTTCAATAGCGTTTATGATGATCTCTCTCGGTGTTAGACCAGTCCTCCTGTATTCCTTGGCGTTGATCTCGTACAACCAAGGCCTATGACCCTCTCTTCGCAGACGCTCCCTCAGCGCTTCGCGTAAAGCCCATCGCTCACCGATTGGTTCGCTAAATGGGGAACTAACGAAGACAGTGAGGGGACCCTCGTTCGGGGAGAGAGCGTCACCGAGATGCACGGCACTGTCCACTTCTTGGATCCTCATTCTGTACCGTCGCGCTTCCTGTCTCCGTTCGACTAGTCCCCAACCGGCGGAGCTGATACGCGGGCTTCACATATTTAGGGACGGGGGTTAGAATCCCGCCAATCATGAATCCAGCAAACAACGAGAATCATAATGTGCAGCCGTTAATACAGTCTGCCGTTTCTTCGAGGATACCACTATGGGCGTGTCTGTCTTAATTCCCGCTTTCAACGAGGAGCAGACCTTACTGCGCCTGCTTCCGTCGTTGCATCAGGCAGTCCAGCTCAATAATCAGATAACTGAAATCGTTTTGGTCTCATCGCCATCGACGGATCGCACTCAGCCCCTGTGCGCATTCGAGAAGGAATGTAACCGATATATCCAACACGTCCAGTTAGCTCAGTGGATACCCAAGTACAAGGCGCTCGTACACGGCGCGTCCGTAGCCGCCAATGAATGGCTGCTTGTGTTGGATGCCGATGTTCAGGCGTCCGGTCACACCCTCGCCGCCTTGGCATCACTTACACAACCATCACCGGGCATAGTGCAAGCGAGAAATGTACCTGATTGCCTGGACGCAATTTTAGCCTCTGCTTTAGACAACGCTTCGATTCTCCTCGTCTGGGCATCGCTGACTTCCCTTGCATGGCACTGGATTCGGAGTGAAAGGCCGGAGCTTCGATGGGCTGTCTCAGCACATTGTTACCTTTGTCATCGAAAGATTCTGCCCACCTACTGGCCGTCTCCGTTGCTTGACGACATCACAGTCGGGCTAAATTGTTCAAGCCTCGGCCATATCATTCACTACGCCCCCCACCTCAGCGTTACATTCCGACCTGCCCAAACTTGGAGAGACTTCTGTAGGCAAAAGTTGCGTAACAGAATCGGTCTCGCGCAACTGCGCCGAGTCGCTCCGGACGAAACCGATACGCTTCGGCGTGCTTTCCGATCTTGTCTGTCCCGGGGCGAGTGCCTCGACAAAGAATTCCAACGACGCTATGCGCCAGCCGTTACATCACTGTTAGCTATCGATGCGCTCTTATGGTGGTTCGCTAGGACCTTACAGATCGTGGGCATTGGCAAAAAGGGAAAATGGCGGCCCGTGAGATCGACCAAAGAGACCTTCAGTTCCGTTTCTGCAACTCGTTCAGAGGCCTCGAGATAAATGTCGCAAGCTTTTCTTATCCTGATTCCTGCACACAACGAAGCCCAGACGATTGCGACTGTCGTGAGTAAATGCAGAAACTTCAGCTCCGACGTCCTGGTGATAGATGATGGCAGTGTAGACGGCACCGGCAGTCTTGCATCCGCTGCGGGAGCACAGGTGCTTAGAACAGCGCAATGTAAGGGCTATGGTGCCGCGTTGCAACTGGGATTCGAAGAGTGTAAAAAACTGCAATCCAAGATCGTCGTAACGCTTGACGGCGATGGTACGCACGATCCGGAGTTCGTGCCTTCCCTGATCAATTTTCACCTCGATACCCAAGCTAACTTGACGATTGGATCGAGATTCCTCACTCCCAGACTCGCTCAAGCGGTTCCAGACGCGAAAGCCGCAGCAAATTTCTTTGCCACAGCGTTATTTAATTCTGTTACTGGCTCCAGCTTCACAGACGTAGCGTCTGGCATGCGAGCGATCGATAGGTCCGCGCTAGACCTAGAGTGCAATGCCACAACATTTGGATTCACATACAAATATTTAGCGGCCGCCCGACGTCGAGGGATGAGAATCGTCGAAACGGGCATTTCGGTGCACTACGACGCCGAAACACTCTTGTCCACAAATCGAACCGAGTTAACCGATTTTCTTGCCTCGGTCGTTTCTATCGCTGATGGTACCAATAGACGTCTAAGAGACGCACTGCATGAGATGTGCGAACTCGTAAGCGCTGCCAGGGTCCTACGTGTTTGCGCTGACGGAAAACACATCATCGCTCATCCTATCGCTCATATTGACGCGTACCTATTCCAGTTTCAAGATCCATGTTTTCTAAGACAGGAACGACAAAGGAATTGGATTGACTGGACTTCGATTAACGCAAGGGAATAACAGATGCCCGAAGGCGCCCCTGAGTGCTAGACCTGATTGCGATATTCGCACGCTACGTCGAGCAGCCCTTGGTCTCCGTCGGTGTTCAAAAAAGGAAGTCTTATGACAGACGAGAAACTCGGCAAGTTAACTAGTTTGGTTCCTGAAATCTATTATGACCTCATCGCAAGAGTCGCGGTCGGAGTCGTGCTCATTGTCGTGCTAGCCGCCTGCCTCGCAACTCCAGTGTCCTTGCTCGTTCCACTGGAGCGTCTAAGCTGGCCAACCGCAACAATCCTTTTTGCTCTCTTGCTGATCATCAGCAATTCAGTCGGCCTGATCATCACCCCATTTGGGGAACTCTTCTATGATTTTTTCGCTCCGTCAATTTGGAGCCGAGTCCTAAAGGAACACCCGGACCTCGCCGGGAAGGCCCGGCACTTTGGACTCGAGTTTCCAGCCGACGCGAAGCGCGATCACATACTGCAATTGTCAAGCCAAATGGGGGATCTATTGAGGAACCTGGACGGTCAAGCAGGTCAGGTGACGACAAAAATGAGAGCGGAAGTCGCGTTTTGTAACAATCTTGCTGCCTCACTGCTCGTAAGCGTCATAGTTCTCATTCCCTTTGGGATTCGCAACGGCCACCTGAAGGATCAGGTCTGGTGCCTATCGACAATGTTCGCGGCTAGTGCCTTTGTGGTAGCAGCCGGTCGTTCCGTGCAGCTACAGTTTTTTCGAAGGCGCGTATCAATGCTCCTGGTTTGCAAACACACAAGCGGCTAGCGTGTGTCGTCATTTCGGCTTTTGGGGCACGCAGGCGGATGCATACAGCTTTGCCTCTGCGGCCCTTAGAGGCGACAATCTCCTTCCACCGCTTGACAAGAAAACAGTCTGTGTAGCCCTTTTCCCGCGGTCTGGGAGAGGATGCCTGGTGACGTCTAGCGTACTATCCGTGGGGTACCACGGCCGACAACGGTTCAAACAACCGTTGTGGTGGGAAGGCCCTTCGGGTAAGAGCCGGATGCTTCAAGTTCTGCTGATTCCAAGCCGCCTCTAGAATTCCACGGCTATAATGAGGGGTTGGGGTCCGGCATCAAACCGATGAGCAATCTCAGTCCCGAGAAAGCGTTAATCTTCCGAATCACTCATGTATCAAATATCCCGTGGATTCTCGCGAACGGCCTTCACTGCAATAATAGCCAGCAATCCGACCCGAACTATGTTCAAATAGGTAACGCCGAAATCATCGTCCGTCGAGCGTTGCGCGCAGTCCCAGTCGGCCCCGCAGGCACCCTCAGCGACTATATTCCTTTCTATTTCACGCCATACTCACCGATGCTCTTGAACATCAAGACGGGGAGGAATGGCGTCGTCCAGCGCCCGATGACGGAGATCGCGATTATCACCTCTTCACTTCATGAGATACGAAAGCAAGGGATTCCATTCGTCTTCACTGACCGTCACGCCGTCCTTGAGGCAGCGCAATTTTATGACGATCTCGCTCAACTCGACCGAATTGATTGGGCGAAACTCCAAGCCCGCGACTTTCGCCGGGATCCAGACGACCCTGGCAAGTTCGAACGCTATCAAGCGGAAGCCTTGATCCATCGCCATGTTCCTATGGCGGCAATTCTGGGTATCATTTGCTACAACGCCGAAGAGCAAAGAAAAATCGAACACACTTGTGGTAATCTAGGTGTTGCGACGAAAGTTTACTCCAGGCCGGGTTGGTACGTCTGATGATGAAATTCGTACGAGGCAATCTTCTGGAAGCTCCAGTAGAAGCGTTGGTCAACACTGTCAACGAAGTGGGCGTAATGGGTAAAGGCATCGCTTTGATGTTCAGCGAGGCCTTTCCGGAAAACACAAAGGCCTACATAGAAGCTTGCCGGGCTAAGAGGGTTCGAGTTGGTCACATGTTTGTGACGGAGAACGAAGGGCTTGTTCAGCCGCGTTGGATTATCAATTTCCCTACCAAGAAGCATTGGCGCGGCGATTCACGAATCGAGTGGATTCGATCCGGTCTCATAGACCTTGTTCGTGTCATCAACGAAAAGGGAATAAGGTCTATAGCTCTTCCACCACTTGGCACCGGCAACGGTCGACTCGAATGGGCGGAGGTGCGCCGAGAAATAGAGATAGCGCTCGGAAAACTCGAGTGTGTTGAAATCCTAGTCTACGAACCGACTCGAACTTATCAGAACGTTTCCAAAAAGGAAGGACTGGAAAAACTAACACCGGCACGAGCGTTGATCGCCGAGCTCTGCAGACGATACGGGGTACTTGGACTTGAGTGTACGAACTTAGAAGTCCAGAAACTTGCTTGGTTCCTGCAATCATCCATCATCGCAATGGGGCTAAGAGATCCTCTTGACCTCCGATTCATTCCTAACAAGTACGGACCTTATGCGGAGAGATTGCGTCACTTGCTAAACGGACTGGATGGAAGCTATTTACACTCCGCGAAACGTTTAAGTGATGCAGGTCCTTTCGATATGATTTGGTTCAACGACGAACGCCGCTCCAAAGTCCAAGAGTATCTTCACAGCGAGAAGGCTAGATCGTACCTTCCGGCACTCGAAGCAACAGCGAAGCTAATTGACGGATACGAATCGCCCCTCGGCATGGAACTTCTTGCGACGGTGGATTGGCTCGTTCACAAGGACGGTTACTCACCCGATCTTTATTCGATCCGCCAAGGCATTTCGCACTGGCCCGGGGGGAAGAAGGCGGTCCAGCGGAAACAACATCTCTTCGACGACAGGCTCATCGAACTCGCGCTCAATCGACTAAAAAAGGCCCCGTCGATCCGCGAAACAGCCTCCGCTGTGGTCTGAGATAACAGTGAATGACCCCACATTCAAGAAGGAGAACCAATCACGCTACGCACTGCCAGAAGAGTAGGCGACATTCTTAAGTGCGTCCCTGACGGTGGAAGAATACAACCAAGTTTTAGGTTTTATATGTGACCAAGACTTTCTGCTCGCTCTTACATAACAGCCCGGAATCCCCTGTCTCGTCTATGCGAGGCAATCCTTCCGCGTTCTCTCCCGGCCACAATGCCATGGAAATTCTGATGCCCGAGGAAGTCGCAAAACGGCTGAAGGTCCAAGTCTCCTCGGTCTATGAAAAGCGAAGGCCGCGTGCTAGAAATCCGATCCCTTGCTTGCCGATGGGTCGGTACATACGGTTTGACCGGAACCAAGTCTTGAAGTGGCTCTACGGGCTCGCTGCTGCAGATTCACAGCCGAACCAAATGCCACGAAGGTGAACTCCCCTATCCTCAAACTGAGACAAAAACTATTCCCTTCGACATAGACACCATGAGAGCCATTTGCTTGCTGCGGAAGACCTTTGCTGTTTTTCACAGCACAGGAAAGGGGGTTCTCCAATTGCACAAGCGGAAAGGAGGAATTGGCAGCTCGCGATGAGATGCTACCCGGACCTTTCGGTTGCACTTTCAAACACAAAATCCAACATGCTCGCTGATTCGGCGTTGCCCGAGAGGATTTCGGTGGCAACGATGAAGCGCGAAAGGCTGGTTTCTCCTTCTTCCGTTGCTCCGAGATCGGAAAAGCAACCTGAAACTGCGGATGACATTCCGTGGAATGTTTCCCGGGCTGCCCAATTTCTCGGAGTCAGTTCACAAACCGTCTACCTTTGGGTAGAACGGAAACAAATTCCCCACCTTCGCGTCATGGGCCGCAATATTCGCTTTCTCCGGGCCGATCTCGAACGATTCCGGGCGACTTTCCGCCAAGAGCCCGAAGGGAGCCTGGTCACCTCGAGATGACCTTCTTTCCGGCACGCCTTTCAGGCCCCCGTCCGCCACATTTGTTCCCTCAACCCACGACTGAGCTGGGGATCAGCTTCCGCTCAAAGAGATCCGATCCAGACTCGGGAACGTGCGGGGGGCCTGAATCCCCTCTCCTTGCTGCCACATGCGCGAAAAGCCTCATGTGTTTGTTGCGCAACTCTCACTGAGACTCATGACTCTCAAATTTATTATTGAGTTCAACGGCTACCGTCAGGTCTTTTCCCTCGACGAACTCGCGAAATCCTTTCTCCAAGCAATCCAGACGGCGCTCCGGCAGGAAGTCAAACGCATCCTTCCTTCGGGGACGGCTCCGACCCCGCAGCATCCCAAAGACCTGGAAGTAAATCGCCCCGTGGCGCTTTCGAAAGCAAAAGCCGCCCAGGCCCTAGGTGTGAGTGTTCGGACCCTCGACTACTGCATCGCCCAACAAAAGATTCGCGTGCTGCGGATTGGCCGACGGCTCTTGGTTCCCATGAACAGTATTGAAGCTGCTTTGAAGCGCAGTGCGCTTGAAACACATCGCGGCAATGGAAGGCCCGACCTGCGACGGGAAACTTCAGAGGTCCAGGAAACCTGACGCCTTCTTATAGAACTTGCGAAGAAGCACATCCGGTTGGCAGGTCGGGTCAATGCTGTTCGCGTACTCCGAGCACCATTCAAGCAATTCCCGCATTTGGCTGAGCGACTCGTTATCCAGCTTGTTCAAATGCATCGAGTTTCCGAGACAGACGGCAAGCCGGCGCACCAACTGGCTCTGATGCAGTGCTTGTGCCGCCTTGGAAATCACCTCACCCCTGCGGGCAAACTCTTGCGCCCTCTCTTCTTCTTCGCGCCGTCGTTTCTGTTTCGCTTCGAATTCCTCGTGCCAGCGCTGGCGCTCCGCTTTTACCTTCTTGATGGATTCCACGAGCACGCTGATGCCCACCACAACGGCTCCAAGTTGAGTTTCGAGGCTCCTCTCCTTTCTCTCGGACCAGGTACGTCGGGCGCCTGTGGTTTCACTGCTGAGAAGGGATATCCGCAACAGGCCGGTTGGCTGATAATCCCACTTGGGGGGCGACCACCAGTAGTCTCGCTTGTGACGCGCTGCCTCCTGCTCGGTCGGCGCATGCGCCTTTCGGTCGAGGATTTCCTCAAGCGCGAAACCGATGCTCTCCGATTCGCAAACGATCTGCAGGCTCGCATTCTCCTCGTTTGGCCAGGCAATCTGCATTCCGCGCGCTTCGAGTGCCACGAAGAATGCATCCAGAATCCCCAGCGCTCTCGGCAGTGCGACTTCCGTCACGCGAAGATGCGATGCAGTTCCCTTGCGGGGAACAAGAATTTCACTTTCGTCTTTTTTTCCGTTTCGGAGAAGACGCTCCGATCGCACGGCAGCTGGATGGGAAATGGGCCCGTCTGGAGACACAGGGACGGCGGGCGCGTCCCGAGGCGCTGCCTTTGTGTCTGGCAGTATAGGCTCGCGAATCACGATCTCAATCCGGTAGGGATTCGGTTGCTCGATGGCAGGTAGCGGCGGGCGAGGGGGTTTCTGGCCCAGTTCGACTCGCCGCCAATACCCAAGTCCGGGTCTGGGAATGTTGTGCTTCTCGCAGACTTTCGCGAGGCCCACATCTGAATAACCGAACTCCTTTGCCAACCGGTGCATCGGCGTCGTCCAAACTCGCTCGTAGAGTTCTTCACGCAGAAACACCTTTGTCGTTTGTTGCACTGGTATCTCCAAAGAAGATGAAGACTCCTGCACTCGCGGGGAGGCCTTCGGCTCTTCAAGAAAGCGGCTCTTCAACCGAGTAAGATCCCTCCGACACCTTCGGAATTCGCGGTTGCCCATCCCCATGCTCTTCTCTGCATCCCGGAGGGTGCCAGTTCGCTGAATTGCGTGGACGGCGTCGAGTAGCTTTGGTTCTGTCCGCACCACAAACTGCTCGAACTCCCGGATATACGTTTTCAGAACAGGATTCTCGACGAGTGCCCTTCGACGAGACTCGCTGGCAAACGTCCCGGAATGCTTGAGAAGAAACGCTTCATCAATCCTGCCCGCTGACTCTGGCCGGCTTGCGTTTTCTTGGGATATTTCGAAGGCCGCGATGCTGAGACTTCGAGGATCGCAGATAGGATTGAGCCGCTGCCTTGAGAGAATCGTGTTCAGGCGGTTTGCGAGGCAGACATTAATGAACTTGTGAAATCGTCCCGCCGTTGCACCAAAATGCCGCCCCGGATTGAAGCACTGGATCACATCCGCGCAACCGTCTGGTCGTCCGTTTGCCCCCTTGCGCCGAAACCCGCTCTCCGGCGGGAGCCTGCAAAGGTACAAAAGCAAATCCTGCTCCAGGTCGAGGATGGCATCACGTCCAACCCCTCGCCGCACTCGCTTTGTCACCCACCGCCGTACCCGCAACGGATCCCGCTCGAAGAACTCACCGAAATCCTTCGGGAGGATAAAACCGTCCTGGCCGACGTAGTGGCCGTCCGGGCTTACGGTGAATCTCTCCGGGCCGACCGCACGGCCATGAGGCATTTGGGAGATCTTCTCTGTAGCCAGAGTGGGAAGCCTCTTGAGGTCTATGCCACAGAACTCGAATCTGTCTCACCACCTATCCAACCTGCCGCAGCACTCCCCTTAACGCTCTAGAGCAATCATTATCCAAACTGATTCTGCCTCCGCTCGCACACCGTCGCGCCACTCGCCGACTCGTGTCACACCGGTTGCCACCCGCTCCAGCTCTTCTCAACCTCCTTCCGTTCTCCTGCGGACGCGGTTCTTTGGTCCCCCTGCCTCAAGTGAGGGAACCAAATCCCCGCACAGGAGAACGGAAGATGAATTTCGAACAGATCAAGAAGATGGCAAGCAATTGCATCGACGAGCTGGCTGCTTCGCTCAGCGCCGGGCGCAGCGAGACCCTGACCAACTATCTGGCAACGATGGGCCGCTTTCACCGTTACAGTCTGCACAACGTGATGCTGATCGTTCTGCAAAGGCCCACCGCCAGTCACGTGGCTGGCTTTCACACCTGGCGAAAGCTCGGCAGATTCGTCAAGAAGGGGGAAAAAGGCATCGTCATCCTTGCGCCCGTCGTGAGGCGCACCTCCCTCAAGCAGGACAACTTGTCTGAAGAGGAGCCTGAGGTCGTCTGTGGCTTTCGCGCCGCGCATGTCTTCGACGTGACCCAGACCGATGGCCGTGAGCTTCCGGCTATCGGCCAAGTCCAAGGCGCTCCCCGGGAACACCTCACGCGCTTGGTTGGCCTCGTCCGCGACAGTGGCATTACGCTCGACTACTCGGAAGAAATCGCGCCAGCCCTCGGCACCTCATCGGGTGGCAAGATCACGCTTCTCCCCGGCATGGAACCCGCGCGGGAGTTCTCCACGCTCGTTCACGAACTGGCTCATGAGTTTCTCCATCGCAGCGAGCGCAGAAAGGACACGACGCGAACCATGCGCGAAACCGAAGCTGAGGCAGTCGCTCATGTGGTGGCGAAGGGAATTGGGCTCGAAACCGGCTCCGCGAGCCAGGACTACATCCAGCTCTGGCACGGTGACGCGGCCATGCTGATGCAAAGCCTGGAGCTTGTTCACATGACCTCTGCCCGCATCCTACGTTCTCTCCTGCCAGCTGACGAACAAGGCGAACTACATGGATGACCGAACATCAGTTCTCATGCAGGACCACTCTCTAGGCACTGTCTCCCGAATCGGTCCATTTTCTTCACTAGCCAGAACTTCACGTGTCTGCTCTAGACCTTCACACAGCCTCATCAGACCCCACAGAGACCGTCTCGCCGTAAAGCGTCAATTTCTCGACAACGCGAAGCGTGATCCCGTCCCAAGATTCTTCAATTACGTCTATCATTAGTCTTTGCTCGGCTTTTCTCGAACCGAATTAGCTACTTCTTCTGTACGATCTTGGATGCCAGCATGGACATGGACTCCTTGCGCATTGGACGGGAGCGATTATCGCGCGTCTTCCAGTACTTGGAAGCGCTGAACCAGCATCGCAATCCACCGAAGCGCCAGATTCGCGAGCAACTGTGGACCCTCTGGCTCAAGGATCTTCCGGACCATCCCGCAATTCAGCGAGGGACGCCGCGTACTGTCGAAGAAGACAGAACGCAGAATTCGGAAGCGTCCAGCACGCCCGAGAAAGAGGATTTTATTCTGAAGGTCGCGCGGCCGAGGCTGACACGCCCACCCGACCCGCCCGCAGAAATCAAATCCTGGCTGGAAAGCGGGTGGGACGACCCTGCAAAGGAACTGACCGTCAGAAAGACCAAAAACGAAACAGGGCCGAAAGGCGAGGCCATTCTTGTTCGCTTCGAGGATGACGCGGACCGAGCATTTGCATTTGACCGATGGAACTCCAGACGCGAGGAGTGGGCCAAAAACGAAAGACCGGCACGAGCTGCGGGCCGAGTTTTCGAAACAATCTATGAACTCTACGGACGAATCGAACGCGAGGCCGAGCGCGTCGAGTTGGTTCTCGGCGACGGAATTCTGAGCTGGCGAAGAGCAGAGGGCGGCGTCAATCATCCCGTCCTCCTCCAGCGTCTCCAGATGACCTTTGACCCGGCTACCCCCGAATTCCGGATCTCAGAAACAGAGCACCCCGTCGAACTCTATTCTGCGCTCTTTCAGTCCATGCCCGATGTCGATGGTCGCGCCATCGGACGCTGCCGGGAGGAACTCGAACATGGCAATTACCATCCATTAGGCGACAGGGATACCACCGGCTTCTTGAAGCGCTTGGTCGTCCAGCTGTCTTCACGAGGAGAGTTCCTTGAGTCCGGCGCGCCCGAGGGCGAAAAGGAAGATCCTCGTATCGGCAGGTCTCCAGTGATCTTCTTGCGCGCCCGGACACTCGGTTTCGCGGCCGCGATTGAGGCCATCCTTGAAGACTTGCGGAATCGGGAAGACCTACCCTGGTCGCTCCTGAATGTAGTCGGCCTGGAATCACCCGTCCCGAGTAAAGATACGACTTCAAAAGCGCAATCGCCTCCGGAGGAACCCCATGATGTTCTCTTGAGCAAGCCAGCCAACCCGGAACAGATCCGGATCGCGCAGTACACAGAAACAATGGGCGGGGTTCTCGTGCAAGGACCACCAGGAACGGGAAAGACCCACACCATCGGAAACCTCATCGGCCATCTCCTCGCCGAGGGAAAGAGCGTGCTGGTCACCAGCCACACGACCAAGGCGCTCCGCATGGTCCGTTCCCAAGTCGAATCAAAACTGAGATCCCTTTGTGTAAGCGTCCTTGAAAGTGACCTGGATAGCCGCAAGCAGCTCGAAAGCGCCGTGGGAACGATTGCCGAACGATTGTCGCAGGCGGACGGCAAGGCCCTCGAGATCGAGGCCGAGCGCCTTGCAAGGCAAAGAGCGGAATTGCAGATGAAGCTGGCTGATTTGCGGCAGCGCCTTTCCGATGGGCGGGCGGACGAATATCGCGAGGTAGTTGTGAGTGGAAAGTCGTGGGCTCCCTCCGATGCTGCGCGATGGGTGGCCAAGGAAGCAAATCGGAACGCTTGGGTACCGAGTCCAGTCTCGCTCGGAACTGGCCTCCCACTTTCAGAAGGGGAAATCACGGAACTCTATGCAACGAATCGTTCCGTCCCAGCCGAAGTCGAGCGGGAACTCTCCCACTCCCTCCCTGATGCAGCGCAGCTGCCTAGCCCCGCTGAATTCGAGACCCTTGCGCAGACCAGAACCAAGCTCAGCCAGATCAACAGGGAATTCCGAGCCGATCTTTGGCAAACCGTATCGCCCCCGCCGACACCGGAGTCGCTTTCCGCCACTCTCACAAAGCTTCAGGCAGCGATCGGACCTTTGAACGGCGGAGAGCGATGGAAGCTGGCTGCCGTCTACGCCGGAAAAAATGGCGGTCCGCACCGCGAACCGTGGGACAACCTCGTGTCGTTCATCGAGCAGGTTCACACTGAGGTTGCCAAATCACAGGAAATCCTTTTCCGTCATGCGCCCCGATTGAATTCCGAGTCCACGCTGGAGGACCAGGAAAAAACAGCTCTGGAGATTCACGCGCATCTGCGGGAAAAGCGTAATCTCGGTTTCTTGACTCTCCTTACCCGCCCGACCTGGAAGCAATTGATTCAAACCGCAACCGTCAACGGAAGCCAACCCAAGCTTCCCGAACACTTTCTGGCAATCAGCAAGCTCTGCCGCGTGAAATTCCTGCGGCGTGATCTGTCGGCCCGCTGGGACCGGCAGATGGCCCCGCTCGGGGCCTCTCCTTCGCGGGGCCTTGGAGACGAAATTGAAAAAAGCGCGGTCCAGTTTTGCGGACCGATCCGCGATTGCCTCACGTGGAGCTCCCGCACGTGGGGGCCGATTGAAAAGGAACTCAAGCAAGCAGGATTCGTTTGGGAAAAATTCATCGCAGAACAGCCCGCGGGAGTCGGCGCGGAGGGAGAGCTTCGCCGGCTGCATCAAGCCGTAAGCACCTCCTTGCCCCCGATCCTCTCCAGCCGCGTAAATGGCCTGATCTGGGAACGGAACGAAATACTCCTCGGCGGTCTCCGCGAGATGCTTTCCCTCTCGAAGCAAGTTGCTGCCGATTCGCTTGTAGCGGCCCATCTCTATGACTCCGTCCTGGGCTGTGATCCTGACTCCTACCGCACGGGTTATGCACGTCTTATGGAGCTTCAGTCACTGAGAACCGAGCTCGCGCGGCGTAAGGATTTGTTGGCCCATCTGGAAACAACGGCGCCCGCCTGGGCCGCTGCCATTCGAATGCGCGCCGGGGTACACGGCGAGCCCTCACCACCGGGCGATCCAGCCGAAGCTTGGATGTGGCGTCAATTGCACGACGAGCTGGAACGAAGAGCGAGCGTGTCTCTTGAAGAGATTCAAGAAGCGATCGACCGCTGCACCGACCAGCTCCGAACGATTACGGTGGAGCTGATTGATCGCCGAGCCTGGGCGTTCCAGGCCAAACGGACTTCGCTGCCGCAAAGGCAAGCCCTGATTGGTTGGCTCGACACGATTCGCAAGATCGGCAAGGGCACGGGAATTCGTGCGCCGCGCCTCCGGGCAGAAGCCGCACGCAAGATGACAGAGTGCCGCGGCGCCGTCCCGGTGTGGGTTATGCCCCTTTCGCGAGTCGTCGAGAACTTCGACCCGCGCACTTCACGCTTTGATGTGGTGATCATAGACGAAGCAAGCCAAAGCGATGTCATGGCGCTGGTAGCGCTCTACCTGGGGGCCACAGTCGTGGTCGTCGGCGACCATGAGCAAGTCAGCCCCTCGGCCGTTGGCCAAGAGATCGCGGTCGTACAGAATCTCATCGATCAATTTCTGCAAGGTATTCCTAACGCTCATCTCTACGACGGACAGACTTCGGTCTACGATCTTGCGCGGCAATCCTTCGGGGGAACCATCCGGCTCGTCGAGCATTTCCGCTGCGTTTCCGAAATCATCCAGTTCAGCAACCAGCTTTCCTACGAAGGAGACATTAAGCCGCTGCGGGATGCCAGCCGCGTGGTTCTGAGACCGCACACGGTGACCTACCGGGTGCAAGGATCCACCCGGGACGGCAAGGTCAACCGCCAGGAGGCGGAAATCATAGCTTCCCTTGCCGCCGCCGCGCTCGAACAACCGGAGTATCAAAAGAATGAATCCGGCGAACGCACGAGTTTTGGAGTCGTCTCGCTCGTAGGAGAAGAACAGGCCCTCGAGATCGATCGTCTGCTCCGAACTCACATTGCTCCCGATTTGTACGAACGGCACCGCTTTCTATGTGGCACGCCCGCGCAATTTCAGGGAGACGAGCGCGACGTCGTGTTCCTGTCGGTCGTGGACATACCCACAGGGAATCCGCTGCCCTTTCGTGACCAGCAGATGTTCAAACAGCGTTACAACGTGGCCGCCAGCCGTGCGCGAGACCAGATGTGGGTCGTCCACTCCCTGAATGTCCAAACGGATCTCCGTGCGGGGGACCTTCGCCGGCGTTTGATCGAACATGCGCAAGACCCGGAAGCGCTTCTGCGCCTGCTCGAAGACAAGGAGAAACGAACTGAATCCCCCTTTGAACGCGATGTCTTGAAGAGACTCCTTGTCGCGGGTTACCGGGTCACTCCGCAGTGGAAGGTCGGTTCACGCAGGATTGACCTCGTGGTCGAAGGGAACGGACGACGCCTCGCTGTGGAGTGCGACGGAGACCGCTATCACCCCCTCGAAAAACTCGGCGAAGACATGGAACGGCAGGCAATTCTTGAAAGATTGGGCTGGGTGTTCGTGCGGATTCGCGGCAGCGTATTCTTCCGGGATCCGAATCGAGCCATGAAGCCGGTCTTTGAAAAACTGCAGACTCTCGAAATCGACCCAAGTCCAGAGCCCCAAGACCATGGACCCGAGAATGCACCTACAACAGAACTGAGGGAGCGAATCATACGGCGCGCCGAACAAATCCGAAATGAATGGAATGCCCGTGAATCTGTGAACGGCTCGCCGGAGGAAATCGCCTTTCGCTGAACGATTGGATCCAAAATGACAGCCCAGCAAGAAATCCTATTCAGGGTTTGGCCGGATCAACAATCGTTGCCAATTCCAGATACCGGCAAAGGGCATTCGCCAGCTGCATCTGGCGCGGAGTGCGGCAATCCGGTTCAAACAGTTTTGGACTTCCCACAAGAATGACCGTTGAGCGCGCTCGGGAGGTCGCCACATTCAACCGGTTCAGACTGTACAGGAACTCCATGCCGCGTGGCGCCTCCTCCGGAGAGGAAGTGGTGAGCGAATAGATCACCACCGGCGCCTCCTGCCCCTGAAACTTGTCCACGGTCCCGACTCGAATCCCGCGCAGCCGTTCCGAGAGGTCCCACACTTGAGCGTTGTACGGCGCCACCACGAGAATGTCTTCCGGCACTAGCTTCTCTGTTTTTCCCTCATGGTCTGTCCACAACACGTTGCCATCGAGCAACCCACCAACGATTCTTGCAACGGCATCGACCTCTTCCGGGGCCACGTTTTGATTGCCCTCATGCACAACCGGCACAAACCACAGCCCGGCTCCCGCAAACGTGGCGTGCTTTGAAATTTGCTGATTTTCAAGGCCGCGGGACGAGCTCAATCGGCCTTCATAGAAAAGCTCCGAAGTGAATTCGGAAACCTTCGGATGCAGTCTCCAAGTCGTTTCGAGGAAAAGTCCCCGATGGGCCGGAATCGTCTTGTCTTCGCCAAGCAGATGCTCCAAACCCGATTTTTCTGCACCCTCGGGATGATTGCCTTTGAGCGGCTGGTCCAGCTGTTGGGGATCGCCTAGCATGACCAGGCTCTTCGCCGCCTGCGAGACGGCTATGGCGTTCGCAAGGGACATCTGTCCTGCTTCATCGATGAAAAGAACATCCACTGCCTCAAAAAACTCCTCTCGCGACCACAGCCACGCTGTGCCCGCAGCGATCTGGGAGGTTCCCCCGACAAGAGCAGCTAGGACCTTTGCATTGTCCTTCACGACTTGTAGCCCGTCCGGCAGAGCCTCTTCCGATGTCTCACTCACTTTCTGGGTGCACTGAATTCCTGCCAATCCCTCAGCCCGGCATACCTTGAGCGCCTCGTCAATCAGCAACCGGATTGCTTTGTGGCTATTCGACGTGATTCCCACTTTCTTGCCCCGCCGGACCAACTCGCAGATCATCCGCGCACCGGTATACGTCTTTCCCGTTCCGGGTGGTCCCTGCACGGGAAGCACGGAGTTGTCGAGAGCCACTGCGATCCGCCGGGCAGCCACTTCAATCGGCTCGCGTGGATGAATGGTGATCGTCTCTCCATTGCCAAGACGCGGCGCGCTTCGCTGCAACAAACCTCTGGCTGCTTGGTACGGTCCCGCGGACGCGATGCCATTTGCTCTTATCCATTCACCAATGCGGAAAAGCGACTCGGCTAATTCCCCGGTCGGTACGATCTCGTGTTTATAGATGGACGTAGGGTGAACCTCGGCGGCCTTTCCAGCCTTCTTGATGTCGATGGTGCGATCGGCGGCATCGATGGCAACAATCTTCCCGATGGGGTCTCCTCGATGAACGACGCTGTCGCCATCACGGATTTCGGTCTCCTGTTTGTCAAAGGAGTACCGGTCCACGGGAGATCTCCCATCAACCCCGATACGACCCTCGAATCGTAAATGAGCAAGCGCTGCTTTCTCTTCCAGCAGATCCTCTTCTCCGAGATCCTTCAGCCGGAAGAACTCCCACCATCCCGACTTCTCTTCGCGGCGATGCCAATCGAGAAGCTGTGCCATCAGCCATTGCCCGGACTGTTCCTCATTTCTTGCAAGTGGATGCCCGGGTAAGCCAAGCGTCAGATCGGAGACCAGCTGGCTCACCCGCTGCCGGCGCTCCGCTATCTTCTCCGGGGCATCCCCCGCGGAGTCCGACGGCCGCTGGATCTTGTGTCCCGCGCCTTCTTGCTCCGTTCGCTTTGCTTCCAGCCAGTCGCGGAGCGACCTTGTCGAAAGGCAATCGTCCGCGTTGTAGCCCTCAATGGTGCTGCGGACCTCCTCGGGAATCACCGAGACTTGTCCCAACTCAAGCGCATGCTCCACAAAGCGCATTGCGCGCCTGGATTCCTCAAGTGGCGTACTTCTCACGAAACCATGAAACACTTCCGACTTCTTTAAGGAATATTCCTCGACACTGGCGCGAACTGACTGCTTGTAAATAGCATGGAGGTCAACCAGGAGACCGGCTCGAAGCATCCGATCGATCTCTTCCTCTCGCGTGGCGTAACGCCCCATCAAGCGTTTGAGGGCTGAGGGCTCGTAGGAGCCAAAATGATAGATGTGCATCCTCGGATCCGTTTTCCACCGCCCCATGGCCTCGTCTACAAACCATTCGAAGGCTTGCTTCTCCTCCTCGGCGGTGAGCGCCCACTTTCGCGAATAAATCAAGTCGTGCCCTTCGCATGCGACAAATCCAACCACATATTCGCGGCCGCCTGACGGCACAAAGGGATCACCCTCCAAATCGAAGAAAATATCGCCAGGCGAAGGCTCCGGGAGCCGCGCCAAGCCCCGCTCCGCGTCGGGAGCCAGCAATTCGTGAATAGGCTTCTGCTGGTCGATTCCTGCAACCTGGACGCGAGCCTGTTCGCGCACGCGAACGTACCCTTCCGGGACGCCATAGTCCGGGCGCTTCTGAAGTGGTATGGGAAGAACCGCAAGCTTTCTCGTTGTGTCCGTGTCCCATGCGTGCAGCTGTTTCTGTTGGAGCCGGGTAATACCGGCTACAAGAGACAGGTGATCGTCATCCCTTCGTTTTTTGTCGCACTCGGCAAACCATCGGCATATGGGGCAATGCGGGGTAGGCTCCGGGTACGTCTTAACCGTATCTGGCGCCGCGTTACACAGCTTTTCGAAACGTGCTTTGATGTACCGGTAGTAGGCCGCGAACTCTGCCACGCGGTAAGGTTCCGGCTCAAAGTCCTTCATAGGCGTGATGACGAACATCCAGTCCGGTGGGCGGCCTTGCACGTCTGCTACAAGCTCGGAGTAAAGGGAAAGCTGCAGGACTGTCGCTCCTTTGGTCTCAAGCGCGAGCTTGCAATCGTAAACTTCGTACGACCATTGACCGAGTTCGCTTGCCTGTGCTGTTTTACGAAGCACGTCCGGACGGCCAAACCATTGGCCTTTCGCCAGAGCACCCTGTGAGATCACGTCGACTCCCTGTTTCATGAGGGCAATCGTTTCCGCAACGGCCTCCGCTTCGTTCACGATCTCTCGCAGATCGCTTACTTTGAAGTCTAATGAATTGAGATATCGCAGATATGCCCGTTCGTGTTCCAAGCCAAGTTGCCGGACGACTTCAAGGTCCGGCGATTTCCACTCTGGTGCCTTTCGCGCCCCCCTCGCAACTGAAAGGTCAAGTACCGAAAGATGGTGACAAGCCAGATGATTCGAAAGATCGGAAGCGGACAATCGAACTTGTTGCGAAACGAGTTTCACGGGTTTCCGCGGCCTCCCGCCTAGTGCATATATACATCGGTACGTACTCCCCTATATACGGCTTGTGGTAAGGATGTTGTGCTAGAAACAAACACCGGAGTCGCTTCATATCCTGCTTGTGACGAAGATGACCTCAGAGTCTTGCATGTGATTTCTCGAAACCCGACCTCTTACCACACTCGGAACGCACCCTACTCGTCAGAGAGCTAGTTCACCTGCCCTTCCCGGCTAAACCCTGCGCCTGATCCGCCCGCTTCTCCTGTCAAGGCTCTGCGCTTCGCTCCGATAAACGCCCACCCCGCGGCCTTGACAGCGCGGACGGCCATGCGCTTTCCCCCGCCGGTGTGCGCGCTGAACTTCCCGATAGGCATGAACCCCGGCCTTGCGAAAGCCATCGGCGTGATGATGAAGCTCGATTTCGAGCGTGCCGTGTTGAATCGTGTGCCAGAGATTGAAGCCAATCCCGACAAGCATTTCCGCGAGGTTCTGTTCCTCTGCGACGAATACCAGCATTTCGCGACCGTCGGTGAAAATGACCCCACCGGCGACGAAAAGTTCTTCAGCCTTTCCCGCCAGCCGAAGTGCATTCCTATTGTCGCAACGCAGAGCATCAGCTCGCTTCGCTCGGCTCTGCCCGGCGAAAGCTGGCGAACCTTGCTCCAGACCTTCCGCACGAAGATCTTCCTGACGCTCGCTGATGATTTTTCCGCAAGAACCGCCAGCGAACTCTGTGGGCGCGAAGACCGGCTCAAAGTCAGCTACAACCTTTCCGAAAGCGGGCATGACGCCCGTGTCAGCCTCCTGACCGGGAACGCTCTCTCCCATCGGGCCAACATCACCGCGTCGAAGAGCTACAACACGCAGAAGGACTACCGCTTTGACATGAAGGTGTTCACGGAACTGCGCAACGCTCAGTCCATCGTCGTTGCCTACGACGGCCTGAATCCGATCCCGCCGTGCTACTGCTACCTCAAGCCCTATTACAACGACCCGAACAAATCCTACTTCCAGCAACTCGAGGAAGGAGCCCTCTGATGCATGGCTTTGAGACCATTCTGCCGTTCCTTAAGCCTATCGAGCATCTCATTCTCGACGACTCGATTAGCGAAGTTATGGTCAATGGGTCCGACCGGGTGTTCATCGAGCGTGACGGTTTCGTACAGCAGGTTCCAGGAATCTCGCTAGGCGAACGTTCTTTGACTGTCGCCGTGAAGAACATCGCGCGACGCTTGGGGGACGACATTTCAGAATCGAAACCGATCCTCGACTCACGCCTGCCGGACGGCAGCCGCGTCGCCGCGGTGATTCCACCGTGCAGTCTGAGCGGCGTCACATTGACGATTCGGAAGTTCAACTCCCGTCACTTCGAAATCGAGGATTTGATCCGCGCTGGCACGCTCGACCGAGGCCTGGCCAACCGGCTCGAAGACTATCTCCTACAGCGTCGCAATCTATTGATTTCCGGTGGAACCGGGACTGGGAAGACGACTCTCCTCACAGCGCTCGGTAGGTTCATTCCAGCCGACGAGCGCATCCTTCTCATCGAGGACACCGCGGAGATTCAGCTGGCCCACGAAAACCTCGTGCGCTTCGAAGCCCGTCGCGAGCAGAACGGCACGCCCGCCGTTTCCATTCGCGACCTTTTGAAAGCAGCGCTCCGCCACCGTCCGGACCGCATTTTGCTCGGCGAGATTCGCGGCGGGGAAGCATTTGATCTCCTGCAACTTTTGAACACCGGCCACTCGGGAACGATCTCTACGATTCACGCGAGCTCTGCGAAGCAGGGGCTCTCCCGTTTCACAAGTTGCGTCCTGCAAAGCGGCGTCGAGCTGCCGTACCGCGCCATAAAGACAAACATCGGGGATTCATTGAACGTTGTCATCCAAATCGAGCGCCGACCCGGACGGCGCTTTATCTCGGAAGTGCTCGAAATCAATGGCTACGATCCCGACGCCGACCTGTTCGACTTCTGCGTGATCTATGTGGCCCCGAGGGAACACGCATGACAAACGGCCATTCGTTTTTACCCAGACCTCTTACGGCCTCGCAATACGTCCTCACGCTGCACGAGCCAAACGATCGTGTTGCGATTCTGGTGCGCAATCGCTCCCGCGAGCAGATCATGCAGCGCATCTCTCGCGCCGAGGACATCGCGCATCCATCGTTTCAGAAATGGCTTCAGCAGCAGAACGACTGCGGCGCGGACATCTTTCTCGGCATGAATCCCCTGCGCGCCAACAGCTTTGCGAGAACGAAAGAGAGCGTCCGCGAGATTCGCCACGTCTATCTCGATCTCGATGAGGAAGCCGCCGCCTCGCTCCGCGCCATTCGCACGGACGGGGGCACGCCCGTGCCGAACTTCGTGCTCGACACTTCACCCGACAAACATCAGATCGTCTGGCGCGTCGAGGGCTTCGATCGAACGCAGGCAGAGGCTCTTCTACGATCCCTTGCCGTGCAGTTCCACGGAGATATCGCGGCAACCGATATTTCTCGTGTTCTCCGAATGCCCGGCTTTGCGAACCGCAAATACAATGAAGCGTTTCTTGTCCGCGCAATCCAGGAATCGGACGCGATTCATCACCTACGCGATTTCGCGATTCACGAAGACTCACCCGACGCCCTCCGCCGTCTGGCGGACGGCCAAGAGTCGCCCCGCCGAATGCCCGCTGGTCACCGAACCCAGTCTGAAGCGGACTGGGCATACGCCAAGCGCGCTCTTGCTCGCGGTGACGATCCCGAGCAGATCATTCAACGCATCGCGGACTACCGTGCGGACGACAAGGCTGACCCGCTCTATTACGCGAGACATACGGTTCAAAAGGCATTGAAGACCAATGAAACGTCAGACCGGCCGGCTTCATCTCTGCCGCGCTTCGTGGAAACGGCTGAGCGGGATCATTAATTGGAGGTATGGAATGACTCCCAAGCAGCTGCCTGAACTGCACCTCGTGCGTAAGTCGGAAACCGAGTTGGTCAGCGTGGAGCAGGCCGCCCAGATTCTCTCTGTATCGGTGTCGACGCTCTACGGCTGGGTCTGGCAGAGGAGAATTGCGTTCGTCAAGCTCGGACGGGCCCTGCGCTTTGATGTCTCCGATCTTCAGGAATTCATCCGCCGTAACAGAGTGCAGCCTCGCGCCAGCGCGAAATTCTGAGGAGAACCCTCGCCTCATTGCTACAATGACCGCACGGCTGGCAAAGGGTAGAAAGAGAGCCGTAGATGGGAGTTTTTCAAAGAGGAGGTATTTGGTGGATCGACTATTACGATCGCGACCACCAGCGAATCCGGGAGTCGACGAACACGGGATCGCGCCGCGAAGCAGAAAACCTTCTGGCGCTTCGTAAATCCGAAATCCTACGAGGGCTGCACAAACAGCCTTCACAGGTCACGTTCGGCGACTTCGGGAAGCGGTACATGGAGTATGCGAAGGTCAACAAGCGGTCTTGGTTGAGGGACGAACAATTGCTTGGACATCTGCAAACCTACTTCGGAAAAGACGTGCTGCTGGCGGAGATCGATGTTGCCCGCATCGAGGGCTACAAAATCGAGCGGCGCAACAAGGTCTCCGGCTCGACCGTCAACCGCGAGCTTGCTCTGCTCAAGCGCATGTTCAACCTGGCCATCGACTGGGATGACTTCACGGAACGAAATCCGGTGTGCAAGGTCAGATTCTTCAAGGAATTCAACACCGGGTCCAGGGTCGTCAGCCCAGAGGAGGAGAAAAAACTCATCGAGAACGCCGCTCCGTTCATGCAGGACCTGATTGTCTTCGGCCTGAACACGGGGTTGCGCGTCGGCGAGATTTTCTCTTTGCGATGGTCGAACGTGGATCTGAAGCAGAACGTTCTGAACGTATTTGCCCACAAAACCTGGAAGACTCGAACTGTTCCAATGAACAAAGAAGTGCGCAGGGTCATCGAGGCGTGGAGTTCAAATCGAAAGAACGACCTGGTCTTCTACAACACCGAGACCGGCAAGTCCTTCGTGGATCTGAAAGCAGGCTTTGGACTTGCGTGCGAAAAGGCGGGAATTACGGGCGTCACCTGGCATACGCTGCGGCACACGTTCGCCTCGCGTTTGATCGAGCGCGGCGTGGATATAGTCACAGTGCAACAATTGCTCGGACATTCGACAGTCACCGTAACCATGCGTTATACGCACACAAATCTCGAGTCGAAGAAGGCGGCAGTGGAGCAACTTTCGAATTTTGGTCACAATTTGGTCACAGTTTGCACCAAAAAGCAGCAACGGACTCGAATGGTCACAAATTCGAATGCTAAACCATTGAATACGCTACAATTTAATCGGAGGAGTGGGTGAGCGGTTGAAACCGGCGGTCTTGAAAACCGTTAGGCTCGAAAGGGTCTCGGGGGTTCGAATCCCTCCTCCTCCGCCACTGAGTACCTGTACGGTCCGAAGATATCCTTTACCGAGCTGGAAGCCCAGCAGTGCGTGGACACGGTCGATGATGAACGCATGGAATTCATTCAAAAGTATTTCAAGGTAGAGTGGCCAACGCGTTGGCTGTATCACCTGATGCTGAACACGTCGATCGGCGAGGAAACCGTGGTTAAGGCGATCGTGGATTTCATGCAGATAATGAACGCAAAGGTCTGAGCGGCCATTGCTAACTGTTTGCAAATACTCTGGTTGTTCCGCAAGACCAGGTAATTGTTTGGCCAAAAGCGCGCCAATATCATAGCGGGGCTGAGGCATCCTTTTTAGAATAGTGTGTTGGTAATGGTATGTCCGAAGCCCGCAGAATCGCCTGGCTCGTGGGGAGTTGGGCCGTATTCCTCGGAGTGTATGCCGGGGCTTCCTTCTATTTGAAAAAAGGTTCTTCGCTGACAGAGTTTGGCGATATCGCGCAGTGCTTCGTGCCGCTGATCGCGAATGCCGGGCTATTGATCAATGCGGGAACACCGCACTGGCGGCGAAACATTTTCTGGATGCTGCTGGCGTTGAGCTGCACGATGTGGATGATCGGGCAGTTCGAATGGACCTATTACGAAATTTATTTGCGGCGGGACGTGCCCGACCCCTTCGCGGGAGACATTATCTTCTTCCTGCGAGGTATTCCCCTGATCGCGGCGCTGGCGCTGCGGCCTCACCTGAAGCGCGAAGAACTTCGGGTGGGTATGGGCTATCTGGACTTCGGGCTGTTGTTGACGTGGTGGACGTTCTTGTATGTGTTTTTCGTGCTGCCGTGGATGTACGTCAGCCGGTCCAGCGAGATCTACAATTATGCTTACAATTTGCTGAACACGTTCCAGCAATTCGTGGTCGTCATGGGATTCGCCATCTTTTGGCTGAGGACGCGCAACGCGTGGCGCACGGTATACGCTTACCTATTCGCAGCGTCGGCGTTATACATGCTGAGTTCGTTGACAACGAACGTCGCCATTTCACGAAACGACTACTACACAGGAAGCCTGTACGATCTTCCGCTGATAACAACGTTTTTCGTGTATGGGTTGGCCGGATTTGTGGCATTTCAGAAGCGAAAACAGTTGGATTTGCGCTCGGAGGGCGGGTTGGGGGATGAAGCCGACCGGGCAGCCACGGGTCACGCATGGGCGGCGCGTTTTGCGATGGCGGCGGTCCTCTCCCTGCCGCTGTTTGCACTGTACGCGATGCACCTGGAACGATCCGCTCCGGGGATTCGCGATTTTCGGCTGACCGTGACCCTTGTGGCGGCGGTTCCGCTGGTTCTGCTGGTGTTTCTGCGCACCCATCTGGCAGACAAAGACCGCGCCAGGCTGCTGGCGAAATCGGAATCTTCGATTGAGAATTTGCAGCGGCTTCAGGCACAGATGGTGCAGTCCGAAAAGTTGATTTCGCTGGGGCAATTGGCCGCGGGCGCGGCGCACGAAATCAACAATCCACTGACGGCAATTCTGGGATATTCCGATCTGCTTGCGGATGATCCAGGGCTGCCGGACCGGGCGCGGGCAACGGCAGGAAAAATCCGCGAGCAGGCGCGACGCACGCGCAGCCTGGTGCAAAATCTCCTGAGTTTTGCCCGGCAGGTCCCGCCGGAGAGAACGCTGCTGGATATCAATTCGGTGATAACCAATGCCGTGCAGTTGCGCGCGCTGGATTTGCACAGTGGCGGATCGCGGATTGAGACGCAGCTTGAGTCAGTGTTGCCGGGAGTACGCGGCGACCAGAACCAGTTGATGCAGGTCTTCTTTAACATCGTCAATAACGGTCTGGATGCGATGGGGGAGCAGGGCGGGGGAGTTCTAACCATCAAGACCGTGCGGGATCGCGGAAACGTCGTGATTCTCTTTTCGGATACAGGACCCGGCATTAAGGAGCCGCACCGAGTGTTTGATCCGTTTTACACGACGAAGCCGGTTGGAAAGGGTACCGGGCTGGGTTTAAGCATCTGCTACGGCATTGTGCAGGAGCACGGCGGAAAAATCTCGTGCTACAACGGACAGAATGGCGGGGCCATCTTCCGCGTTGAACTGCCTGCGGTTCTGGCAATGCTTCCCACGGGGAAGAATCCGCCGCCTAACCCGGCCGCGGTTCCCAGCAACAAACAGGGATGAGCAGCGCGGCGGGATACGCTTCATCGAAATTACTGGCTTCGCAATCCGTAGAACTTTACAGTGGTGGTGTCTGCCGGACGGGTGTCGGCAAAAGGCCGGGTCCATGAGCGAAATTGCCATACGGACGGAACAGCTTACGCGCCGCTTTGGTTCGTTGACGGCGGTGGAGTCCATCGATTTGCGGGTGAATGCGGGTCAGTTTTTCGGGTTCCTGGGCCCGAACGGCGCGGGAAAATCCACGACGATCAAAATGTTAACCGGATTGCTCGCGCCGACTTCCGGACGCATGGAACTTCTCGGACTTGATTTTCAAAGCAACCTGATCGAGGTAAAGCGGCAGATCGGAGTCGTCCCCGAAGGGATGGGACTTTTCGAAAGGTTGACCGGCCGGGAATATTTACGTTTTGTCGGCAGGATGTATGGCTTAGATCGCTCCACAACGGAAAAACGGACGGAAGAATTGCTGGAGTTCATGCAACTGGCAGACAGAGAAAAAACGCTGATCGTGGATTATTCCCACGGAATGCAGAAAAAGATCGCGTTGGCCGCAGCGGTAATTCACCGGCCGCGCATTCTGTTTCTGGACGAACCTTTTGAAGGAGTGGACGCGCTTGCCGCCGGCGCCCTGAAGGCGTTGCTGGCGCGGATGACGGAGCGCGGCGTAACCATTTTCTTGACCTCGCACGTGCTGGAAATTGTGGAGCGCCTATGCAGTCACGTGGCCATCATTCACAAAGGGCGTCTGGTAGCGCAGGGATCATTAGATGAGCTGCGCGCGGGAGTTGAAGAAAACGAGGGAGAGAAGAAAACACTGGAGCAGAGTTTCCTGTCGATTGTGGGGCAGAGCGGCGGAGAGCGGGCGCGATTGGAGGATCTGTCGTGGCTGACCTAGCCCGGGATCCCGGCGTGCTCGAACAGTTGCGGCTCATTGGAGGCTTGCGCTGGAATCTGTTGAAGAACAGCTTGCAGCGCAAGAATTCACGCTGGGACCTCATCGGGGTGATTATCGCGGCGGGGAGCAGCAGTCTCCTGGTCCTGGGGCTATGTGCCGCGTTTTACGCCGGAACAGCGGCCTTCCTGGAGAGAAACCGTGCCGAGTGGATGGCACTCTTGTTTTGGGGACTTTTTCTGTGGTGGCAGCTGGTTCCGATTTTTGCGGCGGGTTTCGGAGCCAATTTTGAATTTCGCAACTTGTTGAGATTCCCTTTGAGGTTGCGGGCATTCTACATACTGGGTCTGGGCTACGGGTTCGCCGATTTTGCCGCGGTCTCGGCGATTTGCTGGATCGCTTCGATGATCGCAGCTGTGGCAGGTGTGCGCATCGGACTGCTGCCGATCATGCTGGTGGTGAGCCTGCTGTTTGTCCTGGTCAACGTGACACTGGAGCGGCTGATCGGGTCGTGGCTGGAGAAGTTGCTCGCGAACCGGCGAGTGCGGGAACTGATGGTTGGCCTGATTGTCCTGGCCATGGTGTCCCTGAATTTTCTGAATCCGGCGCTGCAACACTGGGGCAATGCGGCTACGAAGCCAGCAATTACACGATTTCTGCCATACGTTTCGTGGCTGCCGGGTTCACTTGCGGCGAGAGCACTTGCCGCCGGCCAGCAGCGCAACGCGGAAGGCATGTTGCTGACTTGCGGCGGTCTTTTGCTTTGGGTGGCAGCCGGCAGCATGCTGTTATGGCAGCGTTATCGCACGCAGTACCTTGGCGAGGAACTGAGCGAAGGGAGCTCTCCTTCGCCGGGCAAGCGGAGTGTGCAGAGGATCTTTTCGGGCACAGAGCGCCCGGGAATTATCCCCCCTGCAATTGCAGGGGTTGTCCAGAAAGAGTTTTACTACCTGACCCGGAACGGCTTTGCCATTCTGCAGCTTATCCTCCCTCCCGTGATGGTGCTGTTCTTCTCCCTGCAATTTGCGGGGGGGAATCCGGCGATTAAGGAGCACGGGCTGTCGCCAGAAGCGTTCTTTCCGGCAGTGATGGCGTATCTGATTCTGATTTTGCTTTCTCCGGCCTACAATTCATTCGCGTTTGAGGGCCATGGGATTCAGACGTATTTTATGGCGCCCATTCCCATGCGAGCCGTGCTGCTAGGAAAGAATCTCTTCCTGGTTTGCCTGGTCACGCTGGAACTTGTGATCTCACTTAGTGTGCTGATTTGGAGGATTGGATTCCCGGAGCTGCCGTTGTTTTTTTCGACGATTGCCGCAGCCGCTTTTGCCGTGACGAGTCAGTTGACGATTGCCAATTGGTCCGCGATCAGCTTTCCCAAGAAGATGGAAATCGGAAGAATGAAAGGACAAAGAAATTCTGGGATTGCGGTGTGGACGGCGTTTGGAGTGCAGATCCTGATCGGTGGAATAGCGACGCTTGTGCTGTTCTCCGGGCGGTGGACCGGAAGTCCGTGGCTGCCTGTAATTTTGTTCACAGGCCTAACCGCGGCCGCTTTGGGTGGTTACGTCGCTTCCCTGGACCCGCTGAGCAGTCTCGCGGAAGAAAAGAAAGACTTATTGATCGAAACATTGTGCCGATAACTATGCCGATGGGGCGCATGATGAATAGAGAGCAAAGCCATTGCTCACATTAAACTTGGTCGGACCGCAACGCGGCGGCATATTTTGCGGCAATCGAAGACCATGAAAAATGAGTGGCGTAGGCTGCGCGGCTGCGGGCGGCAAGCTCTTCCTTAAGGGTTGGTGTCGAAAGGACACGGACCAAAGCATCGCCAAGAAGTTCCGGACTTCCTGGATCGACGAGAATGACCCCCGCATCTGTGACGGGCGGCCCGGTTTCCCCGTCTTGACACGCGACCATCGGAACCGCGGCCGCAATTCCCGCTATCGCACTGCTCCGGCGGGTGGAAATACCTTTGCGCACAAAAAGCAGAACATCGCATTCGGCAAATCGGCTTACCACGACCGCTGGTTCGAGGATCCCTTCCACCGACAATTGCACGGGACAATCACTGAGGCCTTGACGTAAAGCTTCTTCGCGAAGTTCCGAATGGCGCCCGAAGACGACCAGCCGGAGCTTTCCCAACCGGCGTGAAGCCTGACGAACCGCCTGAATAATGGTTTGCGTTTCTACAAAACCCTGGCGACCGCCCGTGATGCTGAAGACACCGATCACCGGAATTTCGGCGGGCGACCGGGCGCTTTGCGTCCCGGGAAATGGAAGATTGGGTCCGACAGGAATGAAATACGCACCAGGTGGAACGGTGTTCAACCAGGAGAGCCTTTCCGGCACGACCGTAAAGACCGAGAGAGCACAGCGCTGCAGTGCGCGGCGCATGACAAGGACTTGAATGCGGCAGCGGAGCCTGTCCACCGGGCGCGGGCTCGAAAAGGGTTCCACATCGTGGAAGACAATGCCGATGCGAGCGCCCGCGGCTCGCAGAATTTGCAAGACGTGAAGGAATCGAAACGGAAATCCGCGCGCGGACCACGCGAGCGCCGTGTACTGGACAAGCACCCAGCGGCCGCGCCAATGCGAAGCCTGAAGTTTCAATCCATGCAGCGCTTCGCGCCAACCGTGAAGCTCCCACGGCACGCGGCGAATCTGAACCTCAATCTCATGAGCTAGCAACGCCGATCCCAGATAGCGGCAGTATTCTTCGACCGCGTCCGTGGGTTCATCCTTGCGGCCAAGCAGCGTGATCACAGGGAGAGTCATCGCGGAAGAGCGAGCACGTGCGTTTCGTCAAGATTCCGGCAGTTGTAACCCAGCCCGGAAAATTTTTCAGACAATATTCGCTGATTTTCCGGAGTGTGCATTTCCACAAGAAGAATCGGCCGCTTCGCCTTAAGGAGCTCCGATGCCCCCTGGAACACTGCAACTTCCGCCCCTTCCACGTCGCATTTAATGAAATCTGGTGCGGGATTTGCGGCACAAAACTGGTCCAGGGAAACCGCGTCGACGGTGATGGCGCCCGCCTGCGAATTATCGGAAGAAACGTGGCCCAAGCCGCGATCCGGCGAAGTCCGCGGATCGACGCGCGCGAAACAAACTTTGGCCGATTCCGACCACACGGCCTTTTCTTCGACTTGTGCCTGAAGAAGGTGGTTGCGAGAAAGGTTTTCACGCAGGCGGGCGGCAACCTCTGGATCGGCTTCAAACGAAATCACACGACCCTGCGAGCAAACCAGCCGCGCCGCCATCAGCGAAAAGAAACCAATGTTGGCTCCTAAATCGTAAAACACCATGCCCGGCAGGAGATGACCGACGAGCGCTTGTTGCACCTCTGGTTCGCCAATCCCCTTTTGCACATTCCGCCCGGTGCGCGGATTCACTCGAATCCAAAGACCTTGCGCGGGACCTTCTTGAATCTGCACCCAAATCAAGGATTCACGTGGAACGAGTTTACGGCTGGTCCAACGGAGAACATCGCCAAGAATCGGGATGCGCCGCAACCCGGCAAGCGGGGCGGCGTATCTCAGGAGCAGACTGGCCAGGCGGGTGTTGGACTCCGCCATCTTATTTCTCCACGAGGAAGCTGCCGAGGACCAGGGCATCCATGCCGGAACTGTAAAACGTGCGGATCGCATCGGTCGGCGTGTGAACAATCGCTTCGCCGCGCAAATTGAAAGAAGTATTCATAATCACCGGAACGCCGGTGCGTTTACCGAATTCGTCAATCAACCGGTAATAGAGGGGATTGACCTCTTTTTCGACGGTCTGGGGGCGCGCGCTACCATCCACATGGGTGACGGAAGGAATCACGCCGCGCTTTTCCGGGCGTACCTGAGCGGTAAGAATCATGAACGGCGAATCGAAGGCGGATTCGAGGTATTCCGGCGCGGCTTCTTTTTTGAATGAAGGAGCAAAGGGGCGCCACCATTCGCGGAATTTCACGGCGTTATTGACCTTGGCGCTCATTTCGGGGTCGCGCGGGTCAGCGATGATGGAACGGCTGCCAAGGGCACGAGGACCAAATTCCATGCGACCCTGATACCAACCGAGAATTTTTCCCTGCGATAACAAGTCGGCGGCCGCCGCCGCGGGATCGCCTAGGCGCGAGGCCCTGATTTTATAAGTTTTCAGAGCCATTTCAATCGCGTCATCGTCAAACGATGGTCCCAGGTATGCATGGCGCATTGCGCGAATCGGCAATCGATTTCCGTCATCCAGAAACGGGGCCAGCGCTGCTCCCAGGGCAGCGCCGTCGTCGGAGGCGGCCGGCTGCACGAAGAGATTTTCGATCATTCCGGAGGCGGCGAGTTTTCCATTCGCCTTGGAGTTCAGGGCCACTCCGCCGGCAAGGCAGAGATTCTTGCTCCCTGTTTTTTGCAGCGCGAGGCGCACTACGCTGAAGATGGCTTGCTCGCACAAATCCTGCACGGAAAAAGCGATATTTTTGTGTAAATCGGAGATGTCACTTTCCGGCTCCCGCGGCCGGCCGAGGGACTTCGGAAAATTGGAATACGGGCCGCTGCCGTTCCCCACCAAGCGATTCACATGAACTTTGTAAGGATCGGCTTCGGGTACCAGAAACAAGCTGAGATCGATGCCGGGCCGGCCGTAGGGAGCAAGACCCATCACTTTCCATTCGTCGGCGTTTGGCGTGAATCCCAGAAAACCTGTGAATTGCGCGTAGAAGAGGCCCAAGGAATTCGGCCAGGGAATGGTAAGGACATGCTGGAGACGGCCGTTCGATCCGTGCCAGATGGAAGTGGCTTCCCAAGCGCCCCGGCCGTCCATGATGACCACGGCTGCATCGTTGAAGCCTGAATAGCAGTAAGTGCTGAGGGCGTGAGAAAGATGGTGATCCACGAATCGAAAGCGCGCTTTGGTGGGTCCGAAGAGCCGACGAAAAGGATTCTCGCCGCCGTGCTGATGCCGCATGCTGGCGAACTGACGAGTGGAATTAAGGAGATTCAGATACGAAGCCGGCCAGCGTCCCGTAGCGTACAGGCTCAAGTCCTTGCGAAAGGTTGCCCCCGGAGGCTGCCATCCGACGCAAACCTCATCGACCTGCGCCGGGTTGATTTTCGCAAAGTCGAGGCACGCTTGAATGGCCAGCGCGGGAAATCGCGCATCATGCTTTACGCGGCTGATGCGTTCCTCAGCCACGGCAAAGAGCAGCTCGCCATCCTTGACCAGGCAGGCCGAGGAATCATGCATTTGGGAGTAGTTAAGTCCAAGCGTGATCATGCAGACGCGCTGCCTTCTAATCTCAAAATATGGCGAAACAAGCTCTCGAGCATTATGGCGGAACGCTCCCAAGTATAGCGTGACATCGTCTGTTGAGCCGTCTGGCCAAGGCGTTGGCGGAGTTCGTCTGAGGCGGCAAGACGTTCGACTGCCTCCACGATGGCTCCAGCATGGGCAGGAGGAACCAGGAGACCATTGAAGCCGTCCTCCACTACATCCGGCATGCCGCAGGTTTCGGCGGTAATCACCGGCATACCGGAAGCCATTGCTTCCAGCAAAACTCCGGGCAGTCCTTCCATAAGTGAAGGAAACAAAAAAACATCATGGGAGGCAAATAGCTCCTGAATTCTGTCGGCAGGAACCACAGGATGAACCACGACCACGGGGGCCAATTTCGGGCCGAAAAATCGTTGAATTATCTCTGGAGAACAATGACATCCAGCGAATGTCATCGTGATGCCAGGGAATTTTTGGGCGAGTACGTGCAATGCTTCCCGCAAATAAAAAATCCCCCGTTGATCCAACCACGTGCCAACATAAAGAAGCTTAAGAGGACCTGGGCCGCTGTAAGTTCGCGGCAGAAAGAAACGTGCTTCAACGCCGCTGGGAATATAGCGGGCACGATCGGAATCCATGTTGTATTTGAGATGCAGAATGTTCCAGACGTCGCGGCTGTAGGCGTGCCCGCCATCCGCCGTGTGAATAGCGGCGCGATAGAGCGGAAAGGTGTAAAGGCGATGCCACAAGCGGTTCCGAAGTTTGAAGTTCCATGCGTGGCCCTTTTTCACCTCGCGGCTTTGCACGTGGACCCTGCGCTCTTCGAGGCCATGAAGCGTCATGACATAGGGTGGCAGACTTTTCGGTCCAAGCCAGTGCCGCCGAAGACCATATAAGAGGCCACTGGGAGCGTGCAGATTCACGATCGAAAATTTACCTGGTTCCCGCAGAATGTACCGCTGCAAGCGATATGAAAAAACGAGATCATTGAAGCGGGCCGGGATTTGATCCGGGCCAAACAGATCCTCGTTGAAAATGTAGGTTACCGCGTGGCCGCGGTTTTCCAGCTCCCGGCCAAGATTGTAGATGATCGCCGCAACTCCGCCCTCGCGCCGGCGAGGGACACTGGCAGACATAAGGATGCGCAAGGGCCCAGAAGAGGCAGTCCGTTTTCCGTCCATTAGCTATTCCAGTTCCCCGTGCGGTCAATGTGGTCTGGCTGATACACAGGCAGGACGCTTTTTCGGACGCGGCTGAAAAAAGAATTAGAGAAAATTCTTTTCTTGAGCGCAGCGTAATGCCGAGGGGCAAGAACGAGAGCGGGAAGCAGACTGATAACTTTCATGATGCGGCGAGCCACGGAAGCTTTTTCATAGTGAAGATCATAGCTATGCAATTCCGTTCGAAATGTATCGAGAGGAGATCCTTCCCCCAGCAAAAGCTGGACAACGCCCGCTTCAGTCTCGATTGCATCCAGGATGACATATTGGATATCGGGAGAGATACCTTCCGCGTTGAAACGCCGAGCTAAAGACTCGGCAAGCGCCAACAAAACGTTCCGTTTTCGCCTCAAGGACGAACTCTGACCATCCCTGACCTGAAAAAGATTTTGACCGTGAAGCCGGTAGAAGGTCAGCGGCTCTCTCAAAAGAAGCACTTCCGAAAACACTGCTCCGAGTGTAAAAAGAAACTCGTCTGCTTCGACGATCAAATCTTCAGGCACTTGGCCGATACGGCGAAGAAGCGCCATACGGAAAGCCATGCGACTCGTCCCCATGAAACTCTTTCGAAGCCGAAAGGTTTTTGCACCGGAAACGCTATCGATTTGAAAACGAGGCTCGTCGCGCACCAATTCGCTTCTATGCGTGCCGTCAGACAGCACTTCCGTGATGCTGTGTCCTATGAGTCCAATAGCCGGGTGCGCAGAAAACGCCTGGTCCAGAGCGGCCAGCTTGTTCGCGCCCCACCAGTCGTCACCGTCGAGGAAGGCTACAACTTCGCCGCTGCATTCGGGAATGCCGGCGTTGAAGGCACTGGCTTGACCGCCATTTTGCTTACGTAGAATGCGAATATGAGGCTCGAATCGGTGAAGCAGCTCCGGGGTGCGATCCGTGGAGCCGTCGTCCACGACCAGGATTTCACGTTCGGAGGGAGGGAAATCCTGTGCCAATACACTTTGCACGGCTTCTTCGATGAAGCGTTCGTGGTTGTAGGTATCGATCAATACGCTGAAATACGGTTTGGCCATCGACGATACGTAATCCGGTTGAGCTCGCAGTGTTAGTGTACGCTAATTGAGAGGGGCCGCGGAAACCGCAGTCAAGAATGGTTACTTCAGGTCGTAATCCCCAATATACGTGTCCCTGCTGACGCCGAGCATGCTTAGGAAGAAAGAAGAGAAGATAACCTGAAGGCCCAGGAACAGCCACATTGACCAAAACAGGATTTGGCGGACTTCGGAGAGAGGGCCAAACCCGCTGGCGACCCATTTCCAGGTGATCCAGGCACATCCAGTGAATCCAACGAAGAAGAGACTCGCACCAAAGATGAGCCCGGTCTCTAAAGTAATACTTTTCAAGATGCGCCGAAGGGAAACCGTACCACGATCAAAGCGCGCGGCATAGCTGAAAACCTTGGCAAAGGCGCCAATCGAGAGGATTTGCGCTCCGATCAGAGTGAAGATGACACCAAACACCATGGTGTGAATATCGAGCCCCACATGGGGAGTGATCTGACGAGGTCCGGGCAAGAGCCAGCCCACAATGGCCAGCCCAAGCGCCATGAACAAACCGCCGGGCAGGAGGTAGAGCCAATTGGGAGCGTAGAGAAGCATAAAACGAAGACTGCGCCAGCCGTCGCGGAAACTGCGGAGGTGGGGCGAGCGGCCGCGCTTGTCCGGCCAAAGGATGATGGGAATTTCGGAAATGCGCGCGCCAATCTGGCTGGCCTTGATCACGAATTCCAGGGCGAACTCCATGCCGGTGCTGCGAAGGTCTAGCTGATCGTAAAGCGAGCGTCGAAATCCGCGCATGCCGCAGTAGCTGTCGCCGACACCAGCACGGAATAGAAAATTCACAAGCCAGCTCAGGCCGGGGTTTCCGAAGTGCTTATGCAGAGGGGGCATGGCACCGGGCTTAATGCCGCCTTTAAACCGGTTACCCATCACGAGGTCCTTGCCGCGGCGAAGCTCCGCGACAAAATTTGGTACCTCGCTGAAATCGTAGCTGTCATCGGCATCGCCCATGATGACGAATTCTCCCCGCGATGCCGAAATCCCGGCTTTCAGCGCAGCGCCATAGCCGCGTTCGGCCACACGGAGAACACTGGCGCCGTTAAATTTTGCAATTTCGATCGAGCCATCAGTCGAGCCGTTGTCTGCAACGATCACTTCACCGCGAAGGCCAGCCTTGCGGAACGCGGTAGTCGCCTTTTCGATGCAGAAAGCCAGGGAGTTGGCTTCGTTCAAGCAAGGGATGACGACTGAGACTTCAGGCTCGGCGCGGGACTCCGGCGAAGATACTTCTCTTTCCCCGGTTGGGAACTGAGTCTGGGCGCCGAATCCCATTTTTGATTCAGTCATCAAAGTAATGAAGCACGTTGCCCCGCATTCACACGCAGCGCGGCTTAAGTCATGAGAACCCGTGCGAATTCACACAGTATACTAATATAACATGGTATGGCCCCACCGAATCCGGCGTACAACCAAGCCCGCCCAACGTAGAGCTTGCCGGGGCAGTTCTTGGGAGTATTTGGGCCACGCGCAGGGAACTCACGGCAACGAGTGCGCGTAATAAGAAGTATTCCCAAGCTGGGTCCAACCTTGGTCGCTCGCACATCGAGGCAGATCCGTGACGACAACGCTGTGGGCCCCGGCACTCGCAAACGCGGCGAAGACCCTTTCCTGTGTTTCGTGATCTGCGCTCCAGAACAACTCATTGTCTCCAAAAGGCATTTCCGAAACAATTTGCACATTAGCGAGTCTTGCCCAGTGAACACCAGCTTTGCTGGCAATGACGGCGACTTTGTCGCCGGGCTTGACGCCCACCTTCGGCAAACTCTGGGCAACGTCCCAATACACATTTTCCTGATGGGACAGTGTAAGCAAGTCCGTTACACAATATTTTACAGCTTTGATCCCCGTGACGCACACAACTCCGATGACGACAGACCTGGCAACACGCATTGAATCTTCTAACGGGAGACTGACGACACCAGCAAATGCGGCGAGCCACATAAATACAAGGAAAGGAGCGACATACCTGTTTTCGACCAACACGATTGAATAAGCGAGGCAGGCAGCCGTCGCGGGTAGCCAGAGAGGCCAAAGACGCGCAATTGTGGCAATGCAGGCACGCCATTTTTCATGGCACATGAGAAGGGTAAGAAGGCCCACGGCAAATTCAAGTTGAGTGAGAAACATCAGGAAAAAAGTTCCGGCAGATTGGCGCAAGATTCTCAACTGTCCCCGCAATGTAAAGTGGGGAGTGACTCCATCCATCCAATAGGAAAGGTCGGTCAGTGGGTAGGTACCTTTGATGGGGGTGGCAAATTCAAAAACGCGGGGCGAAGAAAAGATTTGCCTAACGGGATGCTTTGGAACGCCAGAGTTATTTTCACCTTGCCAGAACGGGACGGCAGGGAGTGGATTCACCATCATTGCATAACCAATTCTTCCAACGTCACCGAATGTGAAACGATGCTTCGCCTTCGAAAGGGCGTAGATGAAGGGACCAGCAACAGTCACAAAAACAATCAGCGCGACGGTCAGTCCACGAAAATTTCTGCGGAAGTTCCCCCCGACGATCCATACCACACTCAAATAGACGAAACTCATGGGAAAATAGAAGGTTTTCGTCAGATATCCCAGGGCCAGGACGAATCCGAACGCCCCGAAATACCCGAGATCTCGGCGTTGCGCGGCGATTCGCATGAGAATTCCGGTAGCCAAGTAGGAAACGACACAGACCCAAATATCGGGCGTGGTGGGTTCCATGGTGAGCACAAGTATCGTGGTCGAAAAGAATAGCCCGTAGCCCAGCAGCCACCAGTGCGTCTCACCTACATCAAGAGCAGGGCTCAACTGCTCGGAAGAACCGATGAGCGCAAGAAAGGAGACAAAGAAATATTCGAAACATCGCAGGGCAAGAAGCAATCCTGCAAAATTAATTAAGTGGAGGAGTGATGTCTCCCAGTATCCGGAAGGATGGAAAATTCTAAATCCGATGGCAATGAGCCAGGAGAACATCGGGCTCCAGTAAGCATTAAGGGCGTTTTTAAAATCTCCTCGGAGGTATGCGCTCGCAACTGCCAAATACGAGTTCCCGTCTGGGGTCAGAGAGAAGCGGACGGACCACGCCTGGACAAAACCGGCAAAAATCGTAAAAACCCAGACTGAACCTCGAATCAAAAGAAGGGATTTGCCCGAAGTACTAGAATTCTTCGCTAGCGGATTTAGCACAAACCCTGTTAGTTTATCCATCGCATTCATGCGTCTTGGTTCAGGAGTCTTGAGCCAGATTCAAGTCGGAATTGAGCTTAGGCACCTGCAATTCTAACAAGGCGATTTGACAAAGGTAAAGCTGAACCCGGACTTGGGAGTTGTTTACTTGAATTCCGTAAACCACCAAGCCGACATTGATAACCTCTTTTCAAAATGCGCTCCAGTGTTCCAGTCGAGTTGATTCGTCTAGTGTCCGCCGGGCGGTGAGACCCGATAAATTCGTTGGCCGTCTGCTTCGAAAACCAACACGAGATTTTTTGGATTTTCCGGGATCTTGAAATTTCCATCCATCCACTGAACGTCGAGCACATGTGTCACTTTTCGTTCCTGAAGGTCTGAGAGCACTTCTTGAGGTGTGTGCACGCCAGGAACGGACTCTTCTCCATGCCTGCCCCACAGCTTCAGATACTCCTTGTCTAGGTAATACGAAGGGACAAAGGGATCCAGAATGAGCACCTTGCCAACCGCTGAATTGCCATTCAAGTAGCGAAAACTCTCCAGGAACGGGATTTCCGCATGCCTTCGACTTTCAGCGAACGACGGCGAAATGACGGAATGCATGTCATCCATCCTGGCGGCAACGATCATAAAAAGACCGTAAAGAACGGATACCGCGATGATCAATGTGGAGACGATTCTTGTAAACCTACGAGAATTCCGTAAGACCACCATCCAGCCGGCCACACCGAAGATTGCCACAATTAGGTAAACCTGAATCAGGAATCGCGACTCCTGTGCCGTATAGAACCAGGCCAACGTCATTAAAAATGCAAAGAGTGCCAATCCTTTTCCAAAAGCGTCCCATCGGCGAAATCTGAAGCTAAAGGGAAGAAAAGCGAGAGGCACAAGTCCGATCCCGCCTGCTCCACTTTCAAAATTCGCTGGATGAAAAGTTAGATTCAAAGGTAGCGTTAAGAGATGATAAGGATCGTGTCCCATGCCACGCCCTATTTGCATCATCAACCGCTTCAAGTTCTGGACAGCTTCGGGTGGCAGATAGAGGGGGGAGAAAATACGCGCCAAAAGTGGCGGTGGTGGATAAATTGGGCATCCCAGCACGAAAGCGTTTCGGAGATACCAAGGCGAAGCAATGCAACAAGCCACAAAGGCCGCCAAGGAAAGCCGCTTGAGCAAATTGCCCGAGCATCGTTGAAAAGTATCGGAGGGGTAGAAGAGCACGCAAATACAAAGCAGTGGAGCCATCACCAGAGCCGTGTATTTGGAACCCATGGCAAACCCACAAAACATGCCGACCAAGGCAAAATCGCTCCAAGAATCAGCATCAAATGCAATTCGCGCTGCGAGAAGGAGGAAGCAGGAATAAACGACATCGATCATGCCGTCATACAGACCAAAGTAAACAGCTGGCATGGCACTGATTAGTGCCAACACCCACCAGACGCTTGCCGAATCGAGTTTGCAGCGAACCGAAATACCTGCGACGACGAGGAGCATCAGTACAAAGACGGAGACCGAGAAGAAAGCTGGCCCACTGGGTCCACCGAATGCCATTAACGGGGCATATTGAATGTCTATAACTGCGGGAAAGGATGTCAAGCTTTCCTCAGCAACCGGGCGTATCACACCCTCTCGCAGCCACACCTTTGGCCCAAGGTAGTGATAAGCGATGGAATCATTTGTTCGAAGATTGCCGTAAGGTTCGGAGAGGCCACCAAGAATCGTGATAACGAGCACAAAGCCAATGATGACAGCCGGCAAAAGCGGGATTCGCCTGGTGTCAATGGTTTTTCGCCGGACCAGCAACAATTTTCGCAGAAACGACAAGCCGAGGAGAGCTCCCGGGCAAAGGACAAACAGAAAGGAAATTAAGTTAAATTTGAAAAGCCCGACTAGAAACAGCAATGTTCCTTGCATGCCGAAACCCGCGACAATACAGATCGCGAGGCGGTCAATTTCCGATAGCCGCGGGGAGAGCAATCCTCGGAGCAGGCTGCCGAACCCACAGGCTGACATCAGCAGTAACAGGTTCGCCAAAACGGGGGCGAAGACACTCATTTGAAAAACTTGGCTCGTAATATGTGAACCAGCCCCTGCACTTTCCCTGACCCAAGAATGCGAATCACAAAAAACGATATCAAAACCAAAGTGGTCCAAAGTGGCGCCAGCCAAGAAATAAGCCCATTGCCCGAAGCGATTCGAGTTTCCAATTTATTTGGAAGGGGATTCATACAAACCATTTTCCACGTATCTCGGTCGAAGGTAACTATATCCCACGATCGGCCATACGCAATCGTTTAAAGTGATCCTCGATAATCTGATGAAAAATTTCGTTGAGGCCTAGGGTGATAGACCATTTCGGGAAGTGAGAACGGAGTTTAGAGAGATTGGTGATGTAGCAGATGTGATCGCCTTTGCGGTTTTCGGCAGCGTACTTCCAGTTAAGCTTCTTGCCGGTCATTTCCTGTACTTTGGAAATGGCCTCGAGTATGGAGATGCTGTTCTCGCGGCCGCCGCCCAGGTTGTAGACTTCTCCGGGGCGAGGGTTCGCGGCGAATTCCTCGATGGCGCGAACTACATCGTGGCTGTGAATGTTGTCGCGAACCTGTTTGCCTTTATAGCCGAAAACTGTGTAAACGCCGCCGCTGAGAGTTACTTTGACAAGATAGGAAAGAAATCCATGCAACTCGACTCCGGAGTGAGCAGGGCCCGTCAGACACCCTCCCCGGAAGACGCCTACATTCATCCCAAAGTAACGGCCGTATTCCTGGGCCATCAGGTCCGCAGAAGCTTTTGAGGCCCCGAAGAGCGAATGCAAAGTGCGGTCGATGCGGCATTTCTCGTCGATGCCGTTGTAATCATCCGGACTAGCATAATCCCAACGGGTTTCGAGTTCCTTCAAAGGGATCTCATTCGGCGCATCTCCGTAAACTTTATTGGTACTGAGCAGAACAAAAACCGCTTCCGGACAATGGAGTCGCGTAACTTCCAAAAGATTTACGGTACCCAGGGCATTTACCTCAAAATCCAGGATGGGAATCTCTCGCGCCTTGTCGTGAGAAGGCTGCGCCGCACAGTGAATTATCAGATCCGATCGATGGGTGCGAAAGAGTTCTTCGAGTGCAATCCGGTCACGAATGTCCACATTGTAGTGGGTGAAATGTTTGGTGCAACTGCGAAGGCGCTCGAGATTCCAGGATGTATCGCCAGGATCTCCGAAGAAGACACGGCGCATATTGTTGTCCACGCCAATGACTTCGCAACCCTTGCGGTCAAAATGCTCCACAGCTTCAGAGCCAATTAAGCCGCTCGAGCCGGTGACTAAAACCTTCCTCATGCCGAAGGGCTGCCTTTCTGGCGGAGCCCGATACGGTGACGCAGTGGCCGGGTCAAGTTCATCAGCCCAAACCAAGCCGGAGAGAGAGAATCAGCCAAATCGCGCTTGGCCTGGACAAACCACGCGCGACGATTTCGATACAGGCCGTCGGGGAGCAATAAGTAAGTAGCATTATCGAGGGTACGAAACTTTCGATGTCCCTGGAGCAGTTTGTAGTTTTCCTGGGCTTCTTCGCCTTCCCAAACACCTTTTTCGCCGTCAGGGTGATAAGCGTAATCGTGATTTTGGTGAACGATGCGAACGACGGAGGAAGCGTCAATCAATTTGGCTCCGGAATGCAGCGCGTGCCACAAGAGCCAATTGTCCCAGCCCGGGCGTCCAATTACAAATTCCGGAATTTGCCTGTAGAATAGCCCGCGCCGGAAGACAAAATAGTCGATCCATTGAGAAGGTCTTTGCTTGCCGGTCTGCAGTGCAAATTCCCGGACTTCCGCTTGCCACGATGAATCCTCAAAGCGTAAGGGTTCCCGAATATCGGCGTCCCAGCGGCGGCCTGCCATAAGAAACGGAAACGGCAGCTGGGCAACGCGCTGAAGCGCCAGAAGAAAGTCGTTCAGAAAGAGAATGTCGCAGTTGGCGTGGCACAACAAGTCGTGCCGAGCAATCTCCTGGGCCTGGTCGTAAATGCTTGCCAGATATTTGGTGCCGTAACGGTTTTTGCGAACGCTAGGAACATGCCGAATTCCCAGCTCGTGGCACACCTCGGCAGCGCCGGGATCGTCACCGAAAAGAAGAATTTCCACTTCCGGATGGAGCTGCAGCCAACTGCGCAGGGCATTCCTCTGAATCACATCAATGTGACCCTTGAAGGGTTTCGGAGTGGAAAAAAACGTGATCATGCCGTCAGACGCGATCCGCGATGTTCACTTCCATACCGTTGAAAAACCACAAGCCGCCAAGAACGCTGAGCAAAACAATGGACAAAGAGACAAGCAGGCTGGTTATGGGCGGATGGCCCGTGCCGGTAAGCCCCCAGCGGAAACCATCGATGACGCCGGTCATCGGGTTCAATCCATATAGCCAGCGGTAGCGCTCTGGAACCATCGAGCTTGCGTAGTAGACAGGCGAGGCCAGCATCCAGAATTGCAGAAGGAATGGGGTCAGATATTTGACGTCACGGTAAAGCGCATTCAATGCCGACAGCCAGAGGCCAATCCCCAATACGGTAAAAATGGCAAGAAGCAAGAAAAATGGCAGCAACAAAAGAGTCCAGGAGGGGCGAATGCCATGAGCAAAAGTGAATATCAGCAAAACGACGAAGGCAATGCTGAAGTCCACGATCCCGGATAGCGCGGAAGCCACCGGCAAAATCAATCGGGGGAAATAAACCTTAGTGATAACGCGTTGATTCTCCACCATCACGGCAGTTACATTCGCCAGTGCAGTGGCAAAGTAAGTCCACGGAACAATCGCAGCAAAACAAAATACCGAATAGGGGAGCCCCTGTGAAGGGAGCTTCGCAAGTCTGCCAAAAAACAGAGTGGCCACGAGCATGGTCAGCAACGGCTGAATAATGACCCAGGCGATCCCAATGGCGGTTTGCTTGTAGCGGATTTTGACGTCGCGCCAAACGAGAAAGTAGAGGAGTTCGCGGTACAACCAAAGCTCCTGCAACCGCAGTTCAAGCCAGCGGCGCGGAGGTTCAATGCGCAGCGTCACCTGGTGAGGGCCACGCGGGGCGAGCGTGCCAGCAACGGGCGGATTGGAAGTCACTGAAGCCATCCCCAGGGAAACGTTTCCTCCAAATGAGATCTTCCTAGAAAGAGTAACAAATTCACCGAGTGGAGCACGAGTGAGAGACTGGGAGACTTTTGCTCATAAGTGCCCATAGGTCTATTCCTGCTCGCTTCTGTTAATCTGCTCGACGTCCTTTTCTTCAATTTGTTTCATCAATTCATTGCGCCGAAAAAGGTAGGCGCGAACTTTTACAGCAGCCTGCTGAGGAACCGCGTGGAACTGATTGTGCGTCACCTCAGCAAACGATACCGGACCTCGCACCGGAATCAGATGCGCTCCCCATTGGAAAATGAGTCCCAGATTCCAGAACACGAACAGGAGGAGACATAAGGAAGAGGTAACAAAGGCGCGGCGCGGCAACCGAAACAATTGGCTGAACCGCTGCAGCAAGAAAGCAAGCCCGACAACAAAAATGGGAGTCAGGGAGATAAAAAAACGATTTCCGAAAGAGGACATCCCATGCCAGTAAGGATAACTGGAAATCACGTAATAGAATGCAGCAGCGGCAAGTGCGAGATAGTAGACAAAGGGCTTTGCCGCCCGAGGGGCGCAGAACAAGCCAGCGATGGAAAGCAGTAGCACGGGAGTCCAGGTGAGCAGGCCGTGTTCCGAGGAGAGAAGTACGGCGCGCCAGTGGGGAGCACTCCAGTCCCATGGCAGAACCGTGTAGGCGCCAAAACGGGAAATGCCTCCGAAGATGACATACCGCGTAATCAGAGTGGGCAAAAACGCAAGAGTCGTGGCGCACAGGAATAACAAATTGGCTGCAAACAGCCGGATCATCCGAAAGTAAGCTTTGGACCGAAACTCCTTTCCATAAGCAATAAGCGACTCGATGAGTGGAATCGTTAAAAACACGCCATTGACGAAGTAAACGTCCACCATCAAACCAGCGATCAGCCCCAGAACAATCCATTGAAATTCAGTGCGTTCTCCCTGCTTGCGGTCCCAAAACCACAGAAAAAGTGCTGCTACGAAAGCGGAGTGTGCGTGGGACCACGCGGGATTGAAGTACATGTATACGGGCAGAGAGCTCGCACCCCATATAGCCAAGGTCGCGAGAAAAGCCCAATGTTCATCAACGTATTTTCTTGCCAGAGAAAAAGAGAGCAGTAAACCGAGGAATCCATAAACAGCAGTGCCTATGGCCATGGCCAGCAAATAAGGGCTGGAAAAACCGTCCGCGGACACATGTGCGCCAAGAGAATCTGCCAGTGCAACCGAAGCGTGAGCGAGAAGCAGGAATGGGCTCCAGAGCATGGCCGGACCAACTGAGAAGAAATTCTCGACATATCCAGTTTCGGAATATTCCTCCGGCCGGAGCTGGCCATTGGGCAAGATCCGCGTTGAGGAGAAATACAGATTGGCGTGACGCCAGTCTTCTTCAAACCTCAGATTGTGCTGAATCAGCGGGGCGCGCGCATAGGCGTAATATCCAACGCCGTCCCCATGCACAATCGGGTTCACAAAAGGCAGAGAACAGAGAAAGACAATGAATAGAATTCCCACAAAGGCCCGAAATTCAGTGATTACGGATGGTAGCTTCTTGCTTTCGCGCGAGGTCTCTTGCCTCATGCTGTTACCGCATTAGTCCAGTGGGGCCGATGGGAGCCAGAGTGGTATGAACGGAGGATTCCGCCATTTCGTACCCGGGCTTGCTGATGACGGCAATCAGGGAAAGCGGCGGGAGGGGCAGAAAATCATCGAGAAAGCGAAAAACCGGCGTCAATAAGTTGAGCAATTGGATCTGCCAAAAACCAAATGTGCGGCGACGGAGAAGACGAGCGTTGACCCACCACGCGATAACGCCAATTCGGTTGAATTCGAGCATCGTATCCAGGTGGAATCCCGCCTTTTCCACGAGGTCCGTGAGCTGTTTCCGAGTATACCGGCGGTGATGGCCCAAAACTTCGTCAAGGGAACCATAAAGCCAAGGCCCACAAGGAACCAGCACAATGGCTCTGCCGCGATCTTCCAGCACTTCACGAAAATTATTCAGGGCACCCAAGTCGTCGGCAAGATGCTCCACTACGTTCAGGCAGATCACCGTGTCGAACTTCTCCTCCTTGGGAAACGACTCGCCTTTCTGCCCATCCGTAAATCCAACCCGTAGGTAAGGCCTGTTGCGCCCCACATTCTCCAGATAGGTCAAGTAGAGCGGATTGATATCACTCGCCCAGTACAATCTGCGCGGAATGAGCTGTAAAGTCAGGTTGCCAATTCCGGCGCCAATTTCCAAAACTCTCTCACCGACATAAGGCCGGATCACATCCGCCATCCATTTCGTAAATCGCGGGGCACGATTCAGGCGGCCAAGAATCTCGCTTCCGTAGGCGTCTTCCGCGTAGATACGATCCGAAAACCAGAAGCGGAGCATTGCTGCAACCGCCCGAGCACCATCTCTCCAGGTTATTTTCTTTCCTTCCTGGTAAGTTCTGCCGGCATAGCGAATTGGAACTTCGAAAATGCGAGCGCCCCGCTTTGCTAATTTAATGGAAATTTCGGGTTCAATTTCAAAGCCGTTTCCAACCAGAGGAATGCTCTTGAGCAACGAGGTTCGGACCATCTTGTAACAGGTTTCCATGTCCGTAAGATTCAGGTCGGAAATCAAGTTGCAAAGAAGCGTCAATACCGAATTTCCAATCTGGTGGCGAAAGAAAAGAACGCGGCGGTATTCGCTGGCCAAGAACCTCGAACCAAAAACTGCATCTGCCTGTTCATCAAGAAACACTCGGACCATCTTGGGAATATCCAGAGGGTGGTACTCAAGGTCTGCATCGTGAATGATGCTAAGTTCCTCAGTCGCATACTGAAGGGCGGTTCGAATAGCGGCCGCCTTTCCTTGATTGACTTCGTGAGACAAGAAAAGCCATTCAAACTTCGGCGTTGGCTGATTGGTTTCCCCACGCTCGAAATCGCGGAGCACGGCACTTGAAGCGTCTTTGGATCCATCGTCAACCACGATAACCTGAATGCGATCCAATAAGCGGCACTCGGCAAGTTGTTTCAGACGTTCGAGACTTTCGCCGAGCAAGTATTGCTCGTTATAGACCGGCACGAGAATGGAAATGGATGTTGAGGTCTTCATTGGAATCGCAATCGAATCGCCACGAATCGCATAGTGAGCCAAATCCGGGATTCGTCCCGGGCTCAAACCGCCTTGCTCACCGAAATCTCGTGCCCTAGATGAAGATCTCCCTTCTGACGGAAGTAAGCGGAAACGCGATCGACAATCTCGGAGAGGCTTGTCTGGGGACGGAATCCTGTCAAAGAGTGAAGTTTCTCAATGGAGGGTACGCGGCGCATCATGTCCTCGAAGCCCGGTTCGTAAGCCTTATCGTAGGGTACATACTGAATTGGAGAAGAGCTTTCAGTCCGCTGCTTGACGATTTTAGCCAGGTTTTCAATCGATACTTCTTCCGTGTTGCCAATGTTAATCACTTCACCTACAGCGCGGTCCAAAGGCATCAATCGGAGAAGAGCTTCAACGGTGTCGCGCACGTCGCAAAAACAACGGGACTGTTGGCCCGTTCCAAATACTTCAATCGGCGTGTTGGATAGAGCATGTTTTACGAAATTGGGCAGGACCATGCCATAGCGCCCCGTCTGCCGGGGGCCAACTGTGTTGAAGAAGCGCACGACAATCACCGGCTGCTTTTTCTCTTTCCAATAGGAGAGTGCAAGAAATTCGTCCAACGCCTTGGACGCCGCATAGCTCCAGCGCCCTTTGGTGGTGGGGCCAAGAACGAGATCGGAATCCTCACGGAACGGTACGTTGCTGTTTTTCCCGTACACTTCCGAAGTAGAAGCGATAAGGACCAGCTTTTTCTTCTTGCTTGCAGCTTCCAGAACTAACTGGGTGCCGTTTACATTGGTTTCAATTGTGCGGACTGGACTTTCCACGATGAGTTTTACACCAACAGCCGCGGCCAGGTGAACGATGACGTCGGCATCATCGACAAGTTCGACCAGCAATTGGCGATTCTCAATGCCATCGAGGTGATAATCCAGCCGCTCGGAGTTCTTCAAATGACGGATATTTTCCATGCTGCCCGTTGACAAGTTGTCGAGCAAGACCACGCGGTCGCCCTTTTCCAGAAGTCGCTCCGCAAGATGAGAGCCGATAAATCCAGCGCCGCCCGTAATCAGGTATCGCACATAACCTCCTAGAGTTTGTCCGAGTCGTCCAGATCCGCAGGCTTCCTCTGAACTTGGGCTGGCAATTCGTCTGGATACATCTCAAGCGCTTCCTGGGGCCCGTAGCCGTAGGAATACGGGTAGTAGCGATAGGAATAGTAGTAGTCGGGAGCACTTGCATCGACGGCGTTGAGAACCACGCCCAAAAGGCGACTCTTGACGCTTGTCAGCAAATCCCGGGTGCGCGTGAAAGCTTCCTTGGGGGTTTCGCCGGAGCGCACCACAAGAAGCACGCCGTCCGCTTGAACGGACAAAATCACCGCATCGGTAGCGGCCATAATCGGAGGGGAGTCGATAACGACGAATTTGTATTTGGTGCGCAATTCAGCGACGGCGTCCGCGAGTTTGTGTGAAGAAAGCAGGTCCGCAGGATTCGGCGGCAGCGGGCCGGTAGGGATGGCGGCGAGATTCGGAATGGCGGGATGTGGCACGGTCACCAGATCCAGTGTCGAAACGCCTGCCAGATAGGAGCTCAGTCCTGCGTATTTGCCGCTGCCCAAGTTCAGCAAGCGGCCAACGCCAGGTTTGCGCAGGTCGGCATCCACGAGCACAGTTTTATCGCCCAACTGGGCCAGCGTCACCGCAAGATTGGCCGCCGCCGTGGTTTTTCCTTCGCGGGGCAGGGCGCTGGTGACCAGAATGACCTGGGGTGGATGATCCGGTTGAGAGAGCAACAGCGCTGTCCGAAGGGCACGGAAAGCTTCCGACATTTGCGATTTCGGCAGGTGCTGGGCGACAAGTTCGATGCGCTTCTCGTGCCCATTGGAAGAGGCGCTGCCCAAGAAGCCCAACCGCCGGCGGGAAGCTCCTTCCCCAAAGGATGGTACGACCGCGAGGCTGGGCAGGCGGGCGAGCATCTCCACGTCATCGGGAGTCTTCACAGTGTTGTCCAGGTATTCGCGCAGAAGCGCAAGACCAATCCCCCCGACGAGCCCCACTAGAAAGGCAAGTGCAATATTGCGCGCTTTGGCCGGGCGCGCGGGATACGAGGGAATCATCGCCGGGTCCACCACGCGGACGTTGGAAGACTTCAACCCTTCGGAAATGCCGGCCTCTTTCAATTTTGTCAGTAATCCTTCATAAAGAGCTTTATCGGCCTCGGATTCTCTTTTGAGAATGTTGTACTGGACCAACTTCTCCGCCATATTGTTGGTTTCAGCCTTTTGTTGGTCCAAGGCCTGCCGGATCAGTTCTTCCTTTTGCTTGGCTTCCCGATAATCGCTTTCGAGTCCCAGAACGATCCCCTTGTTCTCCTTGGCGATCTGTTCGTCCGTTTCCTTGATTTGCGCCTGCAGGCGCTGGACCTTCGGGAAATTGGGACCGTACTGGCTGACAGCTTCCGTATACTGGACTGCGAGATCGGACCGGCGCTTCTGAAGATCCTGCAATACGGCGTTGCTGCGAACTTCGGGGACAGCTTCGATGTCGCCAGCCTTAGCGTACTCATAGAGCGCTTGCTTTTTCAGCGTTTCACCCTGCGCGTCGGTAAGTTGTTTGTCCAGCTCCGCGAGGCGCTGCGTGGTGATGTTGGACTTGTCGTCCACGCTCCAAATCTGGTTTTGCCGCTCGTAATTAATTCGAGCATCTTCAGACTGTTTTACCGTTTGCTTGAGTTCATTGAGCTGGTTGGTGAGGAACCGCGTGGCTTCCAGGGTGGATTCGTAACGGCTCTGAATGTTTTGCTGCTTGAAGTTCTCAATGTGAGCATTCAGGATTTTCGCGGCGTAGACGGGATCCGTGGACTCATAACTCACTTCCAAGAGACGGCTGTTCGGGACACGTTTGACACCCAGGCTGCCCAGGAATGCGGCTACTTCCGGCGGGCGTTTCTGGTTTGCGAGGGTTCCCCTGGCAATAGCCTGAGACTGGGCCTGCCCATTCGAAAGCTCCGAGTTGGAGGAGAGGTCAGTGTTGCGGATGGTTTGCAGGGCCAGCGTCTCGCTTGTGAGAATTTTGGATTGCGTCTCGATGTAGTTGTCGAGATCCATCATGTAGTCGTAGCTATCGGCACCCTGGAAGGGCAAAATGTTGGAATTTTCGCTGTCAATTTCGATCGTCTCGGTGGCGATGTAAACGGGGCGCATCCGGAAAGTAGCAATGCTGACAATGGTGACCACCGTCAAGAGAAACGTCAGAATGAGCCACTGATGCTTGCGAAGGATTAGCAAGTAGTCATAGAGATGCGGTTCGCGCGGGGACAGATCAAACGGCGGCAGTGCCCTGGAGCTCGCGAGGACATCCACTGAGCCATTGCCGCTGATTTCCCGGGGAATTAATTTGTTTTCCTCTGCCATAGTTTGCTCTTACTGACTGGCCAATCGGTAAACCGCAACGGCCGTGCCGAGGCCGATGGCAATTTCCGCCGCCCGCAGCATGACTTCCTTCGTCCGGTCATCTGGGATGTAAAGAATGTCGCTGGCGCGCATCGTGATATCTTCCGTTTGCCGGTCCAGGACTTTCTTCAGATCGACCTCAGTCTGTGTCTGCTTGCCGTTCTCGTCCTTGCGAATAATCACCGCCCGATTGAGTCTCGCGATTTTGGTCAGACCTCCGGCAAGCGACAAGACCTTTAGCGTTGTGAGTTGCGTGCGGTCGTTCGAAACGACGAACCCCCCGGGCCGGGACACCGCACCCAACACGTACACGATACCTGCGTGCGGCACCGTCACCACATCACCAGCCTGTAAGACGATGTTATTGCGGATGTCCCCGGTTTCGAGAAGGTCATTGAGATTAATGGTGATAGACGTGGTTCCAGAGTCCGAGGCAACTGTGCTGGGCGCGTTGCTTACTGCCGCGGCGGGAGAGTTTGCATGGGTAGGTTGTTCCGGCGAGGGGAAATTAGCCGGGCTCCCCGTTGGGGCGGCCTGACTGGCCAATGCAGAAGCTTGCGGGGAAGCCTGGGTCGGGGCATCTCCCGATCCTGGAGCCTGAGAACTGGGCATTGCTTGGGGATTGGAGATCTCCGCAAAGGCGAATGCGCTTTTGCGGGTGACAATGACCGTGTCCCCGGCATCATTCGCAATGCCACCAGCCTGAGCCAGCACTTCCAGCAGAGTGACCTGATGGTCCGCCTCGTAAACCATGGGGTGCGCCACCGCACCAACCACGGTGATTGGCTGGCTGCGGTGTTCTTTCACCGTGACGCTCACTTCCGCGTGTGTGACAAGTCCATTCGCTTCCAAGACTTCCACGATCTTTTCCGCGGCCTGCGTCTCTGTAAGACCCGCGACCTGCAGGCGGACCGGCACCAAGGGCACGTTGATGGTGCCGGTTTCGCCGACCCGCAAATCCTTTGAAAGTTCAGGAACGTCGAAAACAGAGACTTCCAGGAGATCGCCTTCACCGATGATGTAATCGTGCGAGGCGCTATGCGAGCCCATGGTCAGGGTTCGAATGCGCTCATTTACCTGTTGGGGTGTTTCCCCGACAGCGAGGTTTTGTTGCGCAGGGAGGGAGGGAGCCCCCAGAGAAATGCAGACCGCGGCCGCCAAGAGAAAAGTATAGCGTCGCCCCACAATCGTGAATGGGACCATTAGAATGGGTAACCCCCCGCCAGTATTATACATTTTGCTTTGTTCAAGTGGCCCGTTGTTTTGCATCAGGTACTGGGGACGCCGATTCGGACGCTCCGAAGGGCAAGTCCTGCAAGCGCGCGGTGGCCATATGGGCCGACACGAAGAAGAGAAGCGCATTAGCCGGAATATGCAGGTTGAAGTCGGCCAGGCTATGAACTAGCAAGCCGCAGCAGCCCACCAAGCCGGAAAGATTCAGGGCCGCTCCAAACGATTGCCCCAATTCCCGCAGTCCACGCATGGATTCGACGAACAGGACCGCCAAAAACCAGGTGCAACAAAGTGCCCCGGAAAGACCGGTTTCGGCCAACGCTTCCAGATAGTCATTGTGCGCGTGGTTTACGATCTTGGCGTCGTACAGGGTCTCATAGGGCGGGAATACGCGTTGCAGCGTTCCTAAACCAGTCCCCAAGAAACGATGATCCAGAAAAATTTGCCAGGTGTCCGCGCGCATCGAAGCGCGCTTGCCCATAGTCACGTCAAACGCTCGAGGACTTGTGAATCGTCCGATAACCTGGTCGACGCCGATCCACGAGACCGCCAGAATGGCACAGATCAGGACGACTCCTCCCGCCAACATGTATTGACTACGAATTCGCCTTACCATGAGCAGCGCAGATAAAATCACCAGTTCGACGCAAAAGCTGATGATCCCTCCCCGCGAAATGGAAAGAAACAGCGCCACGATGGGAACCACCGCGAACAAGCTCACCAGGAAAAGGCGCTCCTTCCGGACTTTTCCAAGAACCAGGGGAACCAGCGCGACCGGGATCAAGAGCTCCGCAAACCCCGCGAAATGATTTCGGTTTACGTACGGGCCGAACGGAGAGCCACCGTAACGCATGGTTCGAATCCAATACAGCTTTCCGTTGAAGGTTAGTTGCTGCAGTATCCCGAAGACTGACACAAAAAATGCCAGCGACATCAGAAACCACAAGAACATTCTCCAGTGCCGCATCCGATAAAAGGCATTTGGAAGCAGGAGCAGCAAAATCAAATACACCAGAAGCAATTGGAGTTGCATCCGCGTGTCGTAGACGGAGGCAGTTTTGTGCAGCGCGAGTTGCACAATAACGACTCCCGCGAAACCCAACAGCGGGAAAAGCAGCGGAGAAAGTACGATCCGGTCCTGTTGGCGACCGAACACGCGAACGGCCCAGATCACCAGAAGTAACGAGAAGCTCGCGGCCAGAATTGCCTGCGACCATTCCTCCACCGCGCCAAAGGCCAAAACGGCAAATGCAAGAAGCAGACAAATGCCAATTCGCATCGCCCTCATGGCCGGTGATGCTCCGTTACTTCCGGCACCAGCGTCACATCGTCCACCCAGGCGTCGCCAGAAATCCGGATGTCCGCATTGGTGCTGGGCTGCCGGTCGACGCAGACTTCTACGCCATGCACTCCAGGCGCCGCAGTCCATTCCTCTTCGACGAAAGTCCAAGGCGAGGTTCCCCGGGTGTCCTGTGTCGTGGCGACGGAGATGTTGGGATTTCCAACGCCACGAAGGTGGAATCGAATGCCCTGATCCCCGGTCAGTTTTGCGGTCTTTACCCAAGCGGAAAAGAGGTATTGCAGTCCCGGGGTAACCACTCCCTTTGCACAAGCGATATGGAGATCTGGATTATGCTCGCCGTCGAACGTCACATGTAGGGATTGCTTTCCCGAAAGTTTTTCCGAAGTGTCGAGCTCCGTGTGAACTCCTTGGTCCAGGGACTTGTACGACCAAGCGAAGGTGTGATTATTGATGCTGGATTCAAAGCTGGGGTCCCAGATCACGGATCCCTGGGGCTGAATGAGCGGCGGAAGATTCATCGTCGAGGTTCCCTGATCCCACACATGGCGTGCCATATCGTAGTCTCCATTGGCGAGGAGTGCGGTGACCAGCCCTTCGAAATCGGGGATCTGGAGTTGCGGATGCAACGCCATCACTCGCATCCACAATGTTTGAGCTGCCGCCAACTGCTGGGAGTCAACCGCTTCGGCAATAGCCTCCACGTATGCCTCCGGTATGGGGGGCAAAAGATCATTCACGACTGTGTTGATATCCGGATCCGCGCGGTACACACGAGAAAACGCAGCGCCCGACCGGCGCGGATCTGCCTGGAGCGTGGCTCTGAGTTCCGCCAGTGCCGGTGCCAAGTCCCCTTGCCGGAGCAGGAAATTCCCGTATCGCCAAGCGACCTCAGCCGAAGCCGGATAGGATTTTTTGGCGTGCTGAAACGCGTCGCGAGCCGCCGCTATATTTCCAGAAAGTTCGTAGGCCGTTCCCAAATCCAGCCAGGCCTCGGTGTTTCCAGGGTCAAGTTCGACAACGTTGTGATAAGCCTCCAGAGCTCCAGAAGGATCGGGCTGTTCCAGATTGAATTGTTTAACGTGTGCCAGGCGATACCAATACTCCGGGTTTTGTGGTTCCAGGAGTGTGGCCAGATGAAGATACTTGCCGGAATCGGATTCCGCTGCTTGACCTGCAATTCCCGAGCGCAGCCCAAAAAAAGACAACCAAAGGGCGATTGCAAGGGCACCTAAGACGAGCAAGCCCCGAGAGAGGGAATCGGAGAGGCGAAGAATCATCGCCAGTAACTGTGCCTAGAGAGAACAGGAGAAGCAAGAGTAAATTGAAAACACAGGAAAGAAGATGCGTTTCAAAATGGAACAGCCTATTTTCCTTGCCATGCGACCTGGTTTTCGTCTACTCGACCACGCCGCCTCACGTCGATGCCAAGCCGTTTGATTTTCTGATTGAGGGTGGAAAGGGGTATCAAAAATCGCTCGGCAGCCTCCGTCTGGTTCCAGCCGGTTCGTTCCAGCATATCCACGATAATGCGGCGCTCGACTTCATCGATGATTTGGAACAAGGAAGGATTGGGATTGTCAGCCGCCGAGCGCGCACCGGGCTCACCCGGCAAAGGCGGCAAAAACTCCGAAAGTTGCAGACGCACTCCGCGCACAATTTCCTTGCTGCGGACAGCCTCCGGCAGAAGATCCACGTCCACGCGCTCCTGGGTGGAAAGAACCACGGCGCGCTCCACGACGTTCTCTAGCTCGCGCACGTTTCCTGGCCAGTCATAATCCATCAGAAGCTTCATGGTGGACGGAGTGAACTGGCGCAGCGGCTTGGCATTTTCCTGACAGAAGCGCCCGAGAAAATGCGCCAGCAATAAGGGTATATCTTCGCGGCGTTCGCGCAGCGGCGGCAGATGCAGATGAATCACATTCAAACGGTGATAAAGGTCTTCGCGAAATCGCCCTTCCTTCACCAAGGAAAGCAGATCGATATTGGAAGCCGCCACGATGCGGACATCGACCTTGATCTGTTCGGTACCTCCGAGGCGCATGAATTCGCGTTCTTGAATCACGCGAAGCAGCTTGGCCTGCGTCTCCGGACTAACGGTGGCAATTTCATCGAAGAAAATCGTGCCCTGGTCGGCCACCTCGAACAGGCCTTTCTTCGAAGCAACCGCGCTCGTGAAGGCGCCCTTCACATGTCCAAACAATTGAGATTCGAGCAAATCCACGGGAATGGAGCCGGTGTTCACCGGAACGAACGCGCGGTCCGCCCGTGGGGAAGCCGAGTGAATGGCCTTGGCGATCAGTTCTTTTCCGGTGCCGCTTTCACCGCTGATTAGTACCGTGGAGCGGGAAGGTCCCACTTGCGATACCAGATCCAGGAGCGCCAGCATTTTGTCGCTCTTGCCGATAATGTTGGGGAAATTAAAGCGCTGCTTCAGGGCCCGCTTGAGCTGCAGGTTTTCCTCCCGCAAACGATGGGCTTCCACGGCCTGCGCCACCTGGGCTAGCAATTCGTCGTTGGACCAGGGTTTGGTGATGTAGTCCATCGCGCCGCTTTTGAATGCGGCGCGAGCCATTTCGATAGAGCCATACGCGGTGATGAGAACGATGGGTAAATGAGGATTGAGCAGACGGATTTCCTTGAGCAGCTCGATGCCGTTGCGGTCCGGCAAGCTGACATCCAAGAGAAGCAGATCGAAAGGCTCTTCGCCGAGGCGGGCCAGGCCGGATTGCGCGTTTTCCGCGCTGGCTACTTGGTAGCCTTCCGTCTTCAGCAGAAGCTCGAGACCTTCGCGAATCTCGGACTCGTCATCCACAACAAGTATGGAACCCTTAGGCATGCACCGCGTTCCTTACCGCCGGAAATTCCACATGGAACGAAGTTCCCCGCCCCGGAGTGGAGCGCACATCAATCTTTCCGGCGTGCTCCTTGATGATCCCATAGCTCACGGACAAGCCGAGTCCGGTGCCGCGCCCGCCCGGCTTGGTCGTGAAGAACGGATCGAATATTTTGTGGATGTGATCGCGGGGAATTCCGTTGCCCGTGTCCGCGACCTCAATTTCCACGCTTCCATTGTGCGCGGCGGTGCGCACTTCCAGAGTCCCTCCTGTGGGCATGGCATCACGGGCATTCAAAAAGAGATTCAGGAACACTTGTTGCAATTTGTTGGCCGAGCCGCGCACCGCGGGAATCCCTTCAGTAAGATGCTTGACCACCTGAATCTGTGACGTTTTTAGCGGGTGAGCGACCAAAGACAATGTTTCTTCCACAACGCGGTTAACGTCCACGTCCGCCAGCGCGCTTGGGCCGGTGCGTGAAAAGTTCAGCAGGTTGTTGACGATCTCGCTGGCACGAAACGTCTGCTTGACGATCTTTTCGATGATCGCCTGGCGCGGATCTCCCGGGGGCATTTGGCGCGCGAGCATCTGAATATAGTTGGAAATGACCGCCAGGGGGGTATTTACTTCATGCGCGACGCCGGCCGCAAGCAAACCCAAGGATGTCAGCTTTTCGGTCTGCGACATCTGCTCTTCCATGCGTTCGCGCTGGGTAACATCGTCGAACAGAAGGAGTCTCCCGATTCGTTCGCCGGATTTGCTCACCAGCGGGGTGATCGAAACGTTCAGCACCATGGATTGACCCTTGTGCTGCAACCGCTGCTTGTAGATTCCGGTTACCAGTTCGGTCTCACCGCGGCTCGAGATTTCCTGCGCCAATTCGACCGGCAAAATACCCGCCAGCGGCTGCCCCACGGCATCCAGGCGAGAGACCTGGAAGAGTTGTTCCATCCGGCTGTTCCAGGCTTCCACGGTGCCGTACAGATCCACGGCAAGAACACCGACGTTGAGCGACTCCACGATGTTTTCGCTGAAATCTTTCAATCGCGCCACTTCGAACGCTTTCTGCTCGAGCGTCGTATACAACTGCGAATTGTCCAGCGCGATGGCAAGATACCCGGCGATGGTTTGTATCAATTCGACGTCGTCACTGGAGAGGAAATCGCCGTCCACCGTTTTCCCGAGCCCAAGGAACGCAACCGTATGCTCGCGAATGCGGCAAGGGATGTAATAGTTCAGGTCGAGCTGCTCGATCGTGCGGCGCACGCTTTCAGAAGCATCCGCCACGTTGCGAGAGGACTCAAAGAAAATCGGACTGTTGGCAAATTCGGGCTGGGCCGTTTTCAAAAAACTCAAATCAAGCCCCTCGCTGAGGCGGACGCCCATGGAACGCGCCAAGCGCATCTCTCCCGGATTCTGTGAGTCTTCGACGAAGATCGCCAGTCGATCCACGAGCAGCGTTTGCGAAACACGATCCATCACGGAGCCGAGCATTGGCTCGAGGCGAACTTCGTTGGTCAAGGTTCGGCCAAATTCGATGAGCGTTCGGCGATAATCAAGCCGGTCACGGTAAAAGAAACGGTCCAGGCGGGCCTGAATACCTTCGCGAAACGGGTGAAACAAGAACGCGGCCACAACAATGGCGATCATGCCGCCCACCGAGCCGGTAGTCTGTTGATGGAAAATCTCGGCGATCAGCGCCACCAATCCGAAGTACACCGCGGCCACGGCCGCGGTGGCCGCTGTATAAGCCAAACCGCGCTTGAAGATGATGTCCACGTCCATTAAGCGGTAGCGGATAATGGCGTATCCGAAGCAAAGGGGGATCAGAACCAGGCTGAGCGCGGAAAATTGCATCCAGGAGCGTGTGGCCGCGTCAAAAATGTAAGGCAGAATGTAGAGCACCGTGAAGGGAAGGCTGCCGGCAAGGGTTCCTCCGGTCAGCCACTTCAATTGTTGCCGCAACACGCCCGAGCGCGTAGTGCGATAGCTCCAGTTGAAGATCAGTCCGGCGGCCAAAAAGTAGAGACCCAGATAGCCGAGTTCCAATTGATCCAAGGCCACGCGGGACCGCGTGGTAGGCACAAATCCCATTGCATCGGACGCCGCCAGAGTGTGAACCACCAGCAGCACCAGCGCCGGGGCATAAACAACCCCCAACTTCATGAAGGACTTTCGCGACGATTCCGTGCGCTCGGGAAATACCAGCGCAAAGTGCAGGAGCAACGCCGGCGCAAGCAAACGCGCAACGACGCTCGACCAGTACACTTCGAGGTCGAAGGCGTCGAGCTTTCCGCTGTATTGGAATGAATAAAGAACAAACGACACCAGGCAGAAGACGTAAAAGTGGACGGCGCGCGGAGCATTCCAACGGCGGGCAAAAATGAACAGGCCAATAAAAAGATAGAGGAGGCCAACAACGCGCAGGTAATTCTCCACGCTGATGGGTCGATTCGGAGGTGTCGTCACCAGGCGAGTTTCAAATTCCTCGCCATTTCGCTCTAATTTGTAGCGAAGCAGGGTCCACTGCCCTGCACGGTAGAGGCGGCGGGCAACGAGGGCCGCCTTTGGGACGGGAACGTCGTTAATGGCAATCAGCACATCGCCCGGATGAATACCCGCGGCTGCGGCCGGTGAATCGGGGGCTACTTTCCAGGCTTCCACACCCGCAGGCCCGTCCGACCAAGCGACTCCGTCGTCGACCAGGTCATAGCGGGAGCGCTGCACGAAGTTGTACCAGGAGAAAACGATGGCGGCTAGCGTCGCTAGTGCCAGCACCACTGCTCCCACTCGTACGCGCAATCGTTGTCGCATGGACCCCCGTATCCTGCTTACACCCTATCGTACTCGGTATCGCTGCAACTGCTCTTCCAATCTTTGGTAGACTTCGAGACCCATATCTGGATGCAAATAAACATGTTATGGATGCATAACCGGGGTGGGAAGATGGGTATCCAATTTCTAATAGTGCGACTATGTCTTTCCAGATGTTCGTTTTCAACTAGAACTGCAGACTTACGCCCCCGCGAAAACTCCGAAATGCAGGAACCAGGAGGACCTGCCCATCCCGCGTATTCACGGGAACATATCCCTGGGCCAACAAGTTATCGCATTCCGCGTTGGCTTCCCAGCGACCAAACAGGATTTTTGGCAGCGGTTGGCGAATTCCAACATTCAGGTACGGACCTACCTGGTATTCCGTCTCACCATAAGAATCTACCCGCGACAAGGCACGTCCACTGATCCATTTATAGCCCAGGCTCAGATGCGTTCCGCTCTGCGGAATTCGCGTAGTGATTTTTGCAGCCACCGATTGGCGCTGAGCGCTGCGCAATCCATCTCGCAAGCCGCTGTCGATCTCTGCGATCGGCACCAGTGCCCCGGAGAACGCATAAATTGCGGTCAATTCCAAGTCCTCGCTAAGCTTTTGCCGCAGGGCGACGCGACCGCCCCAATTGTTCGAGGCGCCGCCATCGTAGGCGAATCCCTTGGAGTAGAAATCCTGAAAATACTCCTCGGGTGGCAACCCGTTACCTCGGCCAAACAGCGCGATGTGGCTATTGTCGTCATGAAAGGCGGCAATCTGAAAGATTCCCCGCGCGCCGAGCCGCTTTTCTGCCGCCAGTTCTTCATGCCGGCCACTTTCCAGGACTGGGTGCCCTCTCCGCAGAAGAAGTGCCGGAAAGGCATCCAACTGATTCAGGGCATCGGTCAGGACACCCGGGGCATCGGTCCCTTGCAGATCAGCGGCAAGCGCATCATTCAAACGAGTCCCATTGGGCAAAGCGGCATAGATGGTATCGAGATTCCAATTTGGGGTCAGCCGGGACTCCAACTTCACACTCGCATTCAAGTTGGATGCCGGCATTCCCATCCCAACAAGGACATATTGACCGTCCGCCCGAACGAGAAAGCGGTCACCCAGGGCAAGCGATTCTGCTTGATCGAGCCGCACGCCGCGAAAGGTCAAGCCACTGGCGCCCAATTTGGCCTCGCGGAGAACTACGGTGCTGGAGGGACCAGTGTGCGACGAACCGGATGGCAGCCAAACGGCAGCAATTCCCCCGGCAGGAGATTCGTCGTCTGGTGTAATCTGGCCGGCAAATACGACTCGGTCATCGCCGTGAATTCTCTGGTCGTAGGCGAATTCCGTGCCCGGCGCGGCCGCGACGTTGGACACGGAGCCTGGCCGCCGCGCTCCATCGGTCAAGGCAAGGATTCCCAGTGGGCGCTGGATATGCTGTTCGACAACAACGGAGGAGGTGATGGTTCCCGGGGCTTCGCTGTCGTCCCACTGCAAAACTGGCCGCAATCCCGGCGCGGATCGCAAAACCCACTTCCAATCATCCGGATCGGCGGCCGTGGCCACAGGCGGCCTGCGCAATTGCTCAATCGAAGAAAACATCGTCTCCAGCTGGATACGAACGGTGGTGGTCAAGTTCGCGGAAATCTGAACGTGCCGCTGAACGTAGGGAAGGAATCCTGCAAGGGTAACGCGCACAGTGTACGCGCCAGGAAGCAGTTTCTCTCCGCTAAAAATTCCTTGGGTATTTGTGAGGTAGATATACGAGGAAGATACGCCGGGGGCTTCCCGGCAGATCACAACAGAGGCGCCCATCTGCGGAATGCCATCGGAATCGCGAACCAAGCCGGAAATGGTGCCGTCTTTGGGAACGTACTTGCTATTATTTTGCGCCGCAGCGGGACTTGCGCCACAGGTCACACCAAGAGAGGATGCCAAGAACACTCCCAGGCACAGGAGCGCACTGTGCTTCACTCAATTACCTCCCTGGCGTGGCGTTCGACGCTGTCTTCTGATCCGCCGGATTCTTTACGGAGAATTCGGCAGAACGCGAGATCGTGACGTTCGCCAACGAGTCCGTCGCATTAACCTCGAGAGTATACTTGCCAGGAGCCAAAGTGGCTAGTGGCAACAGCCTTTCAATCGTGACCTGGTCGCCCGTCTCCTTGAGGTCTGCAGAGGTCAACTTGAACTGCATCCCAGGGACCAGTTCGTTACCCTTTTTCACGGTGAACAGGAAGCTAGCATTATTCTTGTGTGTCTTTTCGTCGGCCTTCAAATTGTAAATCTGCAAGTAAATGCCGAGCTTATCGGCGGTTGTGAAATCGCCATCCAACCGCGGCCGCACCTTCGATGACCCCAGCACGAACTGGCCGCTGCCGATCTGTTTTGCAGGAACATGTTCGATCTGGTCCGCGAGGATCAGCGTGCTCGCATCGAGCTTATCGTCTTCGTAACGCGGAACTGCGAGTCGCGAATTGACTGCACCCACGTTCCCGCTGTTTACATCCTTGATGACGATATCCAGGCGATAGAGGCCGGGACGCAGTGGCAGCGCCTTCTGATAAACCGAGGACTGCCTCTGCGAAAGTTTGTAAAGCGATTCCGGATAATCGCGGGTCAGTGGATCTTCAAATGTCTGCACGATTCGTCCGGTCAGGGTACTCACGCGCCCGAAGATGTTGAGCTCCGCGGTGTACACGCCATCCTTGTCTTTGAACTGCAACTGGTTGTTCGGAAGTTGCACAGTAATGGGCACCAGCACCGTGTCATTTGTGATCTTCAGGAAATCGGTGCGGTAATTGAACTTCACATCGTCGCGCACCATGCGCGAGGTGACCAACGCTTCCAAGTCCTTATACTTCACTTCGGGCGGACGCTGTACTTTTGCGTAAAGTTCGAGCCGGGTGAACTCGTTTAGGCTGGCAGGCTCGCCTCCCAGCGCAGTCGGCAAATGGGTGCCGTCGGAACGCGTAAAGCGGTCGGTTTTCGAAGCCAGGCCCATCGATTCCATCAAGCTCAAACCCGCACCAGGGACGTAAAGCAGCGCGTCCTTTTCGGACGGGTCCATGGTCAGGTGATATTCACCCGATCCGGATGGATCCACAAATTCCAGCTCCACATTTTCCTGGATGCCTTCCAGGTAGCGATAGCGCCAACGCTCCCAGGGGTAGGTGGTTGTCTCGCCGCCGCCCTCTTCCATCGGGCGATCGTAGGTGCCGCCAGTGGGGTGCGACTCGATTTCGTCAGGAGGACCCCAAATGATGTAGATGCGGCCGCGGTCCGTTTTCCAACCGGGAATGCCCGAAGCGAAGTGCTCGTTGGCATAGGCAATCCGGCGGTAGTGCTCTTCCTTGAAATCGTCGCCCGGCATGTCCGGGTTGCTGCTGCGGCGCAGCCAGAATTGCTCTATAAACTGTTCGCGTTCTTCGTTAGTTTGCAACTGCAGGAATGCAGTCCGTTCTTCCGGGGAGATGATGTAAACGACGTCTTCGTTCAGCCACGTCTTGAAGGAGTTGTCCAACTCCTTGTAGGTCTTCTTGATTCTTTCTCTTTGCTCTTTGGTGAGCTTGGTATTCTGAGGAATGGACTGAGCATTGGGATCGGGAGCCTGCTCCTGCTGAGCAGAGAGGGGAAGGGTGAGCAGCGTGGACGCCGCGAGGACCGCCGAAAACCTTCGAAAGATCATAGACATGGAGACACCTTTACAGGCTATGGATTCTAATCCCCTGGACGAACGCCGTCAAATCGGGAATCTCATTCATTCAAAGACAGTTATCCCCCAATGCTCCTTAGACGGCAAAAGGGAAACATGGCGTTGCCCCACGGAATGTTTTAGTTGGGAATAGGGGTATTACTGCAAACGATGATTCTGCTCTTCGGAGACTACCAAAGAATCGAAAATTGCCAGAACGTGCCGCCTGTATTCCAGCATGCGGGAAAACACGCTGCGGAGCTGAGGTTCGCGTTCCGCTTCACGGTGCCATTTGGCTAGTACCGCCGGGGGGACCTCAATATCCTGGCGAAGCTTTTCGGCGGAGTGTCCCCGAAGAAACAACCCATAGAAAAACGCCGCTTCCCGCTGCGGATACTCAAGATCCACCGTGAGTTCGACAGGTAGCGCAGTGGTCATCGTGGCCATAAGAAAAACGCAGTTTACTCAAATTCATCTTCACGTCAAGTAGGACTCTGGTTTTCGTGCTACCGGCTGTTCAATACTCTGGATCTGCTGACAACCTCATCCCGCTTGACCGCTTCCAACCGGCATAGGATGCTAAGATCCATGGGGAAGTTGCGCAAATCGTTTGCCCGCCGCACCGTGGGCCGAGTTCTGCGTTTTGGGGTGGCGCGGAGCCTGCGCTCGGTCGAGATTGACCCCGAAGAGTTTCGCCAGTTCCTGGCCAACAAGCATAATCTCTGGATTCCTCACTTTGGCCGGATGCGCGACGTTCCCATCGAACAGATCGATGCCATTGCCAAGCGCCTGATTCTGGACTCCCAGCGAATTGCCTTGGCTCAAGGCGCGGGCTTCGGGCTGGGGGGAATGCTGATGGTGTTGCCAGACGCCAGCCTGCTTACCATCATCACGCTTCGACTGATTCAACGGCTTTGCCTGCTGTACGGGTTCGTCGAAGACGATTCCGAACGCCGAATGCAGATGTGGCTGGCGGCCGCTGGAGCGGCGGGAATCGATCTCGGCAAGGATCTTGCCGAGAAGCAACTTGCGGAAAAGCTGGCTCCGCGGATTGCGGGACGTCTCGCGGTCCGTATCGGAGAAGAAAGTGCCGAAAAATGGGTGGGGCGCATAGTGCCGCTGGCCAGCTCGGCCATCGGTGGAGCGCTGAACTATTCGTTCGTGCGCACCTGGGGGCGTCGCGTGCAACGCCATCTGCGCGAGAAGCACCTGGCGGAGCGAGCCGCAGCAGCACCGCCCGCGGCTTTCGCTCAACCGGTTCCGATCCGCTGACTGCGGACTTCTATTGTGGTTCGAGCATGAGCAACCAGCCCTTTCAGCTCGGCGTGAATTATCCATGGGTTCGCTATGCGCAGGATTTTGGCCGAAACCCCTCGGGCCATCAAGGCATGTCCCTTCCTGAAAATCACACTCTGCTTGCGGATGAGTTTGCACGCATCCGCGATTGCGGACTCCAGGTGGTCCGCTGGTTTCTGTTCGGCGATGGTCGCGGGGGATTTATTTCCGAAAATGACATTCCTCAGCGTCCGGACGCGCTTCTATTCGCGGACATCGATGCCGTGCTGCACGTTGCGGAGCAAAGCGGCCTGCAATTGTGCTTTTCGCTGATCGATTACTTCTGGCTGCTGGATCGAATAGGCCAGGTGACGCCTCATCCCAACTCGCGGGTATTACAGTTTGCGGCGGGCCGGGAAGCATTTCTACATCGAGTTCTTATTCCGATGTTTCAAAGATTCCAGAGCCACCCCGCTCTGTTTGGCTGGGAAATCGCCAACGAGCCGGAATGGGCGATTCGAGAGTTTGATCCCGCCCCGGCGGCGCGAATGCGTTACGCGGATTTTCGGGCGTTTGCGGCAGAAGTCGCCGCTGCAGTGCACGAGTTTGCGCATGCTCCCGTAACGCTGGGTTCTGCGCGACTGGACTGGTTGCGGGCTTGGAGCGAAATCGATCTCGATTTTTACCAGGGACACTTCTATCCGCCGCGGAGCAACGACCCGAATGCCACGCTGGCAAGGCTGCTTCATTCGCTCCGCGCTCTGGATAAGCCGCTCTGGGTTGGAGAACTTCCTGCGAGAGATGCGACTCTCCCGGGTTACAAGATCCAATCCGCGCTTGATGAATGCCGGGAAGCGGGGGCATTGGGCGCCGCGGTTTGGCGATGGACCACGCCGGAGGCAAACGGAACCGACGTGAATTTCGGCTGCGTCGACCCGCAAATACTGATGGCCTGGAATACTTCCTCGCGCGCGAGAAGCGCAGTCGTCTAATATAAGCATTTTCGCCACATGTTTCCCCGCCCCCGACTTCGCGCCTGCCAGTTTCTGCTTGCCACACTGTTTTTGACCACGTTCTCCGTAGACAGGCTGACCCGGGCGCAGGAGCCCACCGACGACGCCGAATTACTCAAGCAACTAGCTCTGGGGGAAAGGCTGCTGGACAAGACCCCGGATCGAACCGCGGTTCTTTATTTCATCGCCCAGACGCACGCCCTCCTGCGTGAGCCCCATGAAGCCATGGCCAATTTGAAAGAGTGCATCATGGCAAAGGAAGGATTTGACCCTTCGGGCGACCCCGTCTTTAGGGGTCTGACATTCTCTAAGGAATTTCAGCATCTGACGGAGATCGCCCACAAGGATTTTCCGAAAGTGAGTCACGCAGGGCTGGCTTTCGTGCTACCGCACAAGGACCTGATTCCGGAAGGGCTGGCCTACGACCCCGAACAGGATGCTTTTTATTTGAGCAGCCTGCACCTAAAAAAGATCCTGCGCATCCCGCGCCAGGCACCGGAGAATGCCACGGATTTCGTTCCCAACGATCGCTACAATCTGCTGCCTGTGCTTGGCATTCACATGAATCCCGCCGATGGATCCGTTTGGAGCGCATCCTGGCTAGACAATGGTAAAACGGAGTTGCTGCATTTTGACGCAACGGGCGCACTGCTAGGGCGCTACTCGCTCTCCGAGGAAGCCAAACATGGCTTCAATGATCTGGTGGTCCTAATGGATGGTTCCGTCTTCGTGACAGACACCGCCGGGAATCAGGTATACCGGTTTGATTCGAAGGAGAAAACCTTTCACGCGTTGACCCTCAGCCGGCCGCTTTTTCAGCCAAACGGCATAGCGCTGACTGAAGACCAGCAGTTTGTCTACATTGCGGATCAGTTCGGCATTCTGCGATACGAGATTAAATCCGGCCACTCAGCAGAAGTGTATCCAGGGACATCCAACACCCTCGCTGGCGCGGACGGACTCTACTGGCACAAAGGTTCATTGGTCGCGATTCAGAACGGAATCGGTTCACCACGAATTGCCGCCTTCCAGCTCTCGGAGGATGGCCTCCATGTCACGAAGACAACGATCCTGGAATATCGCTCGCGCTTCACAACGCTGCCCACCACGGGCGCGCTTCGCGGCGACAATTTTTATTTTATCGTAAACAGCCAGATCGACAATTTGAACGGCGACCGCATCCTGGACCTGACCACTCTGGCGCCGGTGCGCATCGGAGTGCTTTCACTACCGTGAACCCGGAGCGTGCTGTTTGCGGCATACGTCTGGAAATTCGCCGCTCATCGCCGTAAAGTGGAAACTTCCGGGATTTGGAGAGAAAGAGGCCCCCATGAAAGTGCTCGGCAAATTGTCCGTCGGTTGCCTTTTCGCAATCAGCGCCATCAGCCTGTTGGCGCTTCCCCAATTCGCCGCATCCCCGAACCGCTTGATGCAGGGCATGGATCAAAGCGCCCAGGCTGTGGACGAGCCGACTCCGGCATTCCACGCGCACGCTCCGCAGGGCGGGCTGCCACCAACAATGGCGGCTTCGCTTTTTTCCGATACGCAAACAGCCAATGCGTACGCTATCGCCAGCCGCATTAAAAAGGTCCTCTACCAACAGCCCTGCTATTGCCACTGCGATCGCAGCCAGGGGCATGGAAGCCTGCTCGATTGTTACGTCAGCCGCCATGCGACAGGTTGCGACATCTGCCAGAAAGAAAATTTTTACGCATACGAACAGACCCATAAAAGCAGAACGCCCGCGCAAATTCGCGAGGGAATCATGCGCGGCGAGTGGGAGAAGGTAGACGCCGCCAAGTACGCGAAGAGCCTGCTGGCCATTCCAAATGCAGAGGCGAGATAGCGGCGCCGAATTTATGTGCGTATGACTCGCAAGGACCACGCCCCGGAGACTCCGGCCACATCGTTTCTTCGTCACAAGGGCGCGGCCTTTACCGAGCATCTTTACTCATACGTCGAACACGGCGGCACAAACGAATCCTCAAAGCAACTGGGAGTGGACGAACACGCTGTGGTCAAAACCCTGGTGATGCAGGATCAGGATGCCAAACCTTTGATCATCCTGATGCACGGCGATCGTCAGGTCAGCTTGAAAAACCTAGCAAGACAGCTCGGTGCGAAGCGCGTCGAACCATGCAAGCCCGAGGTGGCGCAGCGTCATACCGGCTATCAGGTGGGCGGCACTTCGCCTTTCGGCACTCGCAAATCCCTTCCTATCTATGTGGAACGCACGATCCTGGAATTGCCGGCGATTTATATTAACGGCGGCAATCGTGGCTTTCTGGTGCGGATCTCGCCGCAATTCCTGGTCGATCTGCTGGACGCGCATTCAGTAGATTGCGCGGCAGCGGAATAGATTCGCCGGATGCGCTCCGCGCGTGGCTTCTGTTACACTTTCCTCCTGCCGATTACTGCGCCTTGCGTTCGCACCAATGAACCTCAGGGGTCAGCGATGAAAACACGCCGTCTTGCAACCATGCTCTTCGCGATTCTGCTCTCTGCCGTTTGTGCCGGGCTCATTATTTCCGCGGCAGTGCCAGCCCGCGCAGGCGGCGATTCGAATTGGGGATTCTCGCTTACCAATCTCGATCGAACCTGCAAACCCTGCGAAGATTTTTATGAGTTTGCAATGGGCGGATGGATGAAAGCCAATCCCATTCCCGCCGAATATTCCACCTGGGGAACCTTCGCCGAGTTGCGGGACAAAAATCTCACGGCCATGCGAACCATCCTGGAAAATGCCGGGGACTCTCATCCCGCAGCGGGTTCCAATGATCAGAAAATCGGCGATTTCTATGCCGCGTGCATGGACACTTCGGCGATCGAAGCTGCCGGAGCCAAGCCGATGGCCTCCGATCTCGCTGCCATCGATGCCCTTCAGGACCGCAAAGGACTCGAAGCCGAGATCGCACGCCTGCACCGCGAGACGAACAACGTCGCTTTCTCCTTCGGCGCCATTCCCGATTTCAAAAACAGTTCTCAGATGATCGGCCTTGCGCATCAAGGCGGCCTTGGCTTGCCCGACCGCGACTACTACCTGCGTGACGACGAGCATTCCAAGGAATTGCGCGAGGATTACATTCAACACGTCGGCAAAATGTTCGCACTGGCGGGTGATGCGCCGGACAAAGCCGCAGCAGAGGCCAAAACCGTCATGGCGTTGGAAACGTCCCTGGCCAAAGCTTCGCGCACCCGCGTCGAGCTGCGCGACCCGGAGAAGAACTACAACAAGATGAGCCTGGCTCAACTGAAGGAACTCACTCCCGACTGGTCCTGGGAGAACTATCTTCATGCTATCGGCGCTGCGGACGTTTCCGAGATCAACGTGGGCCAGCCGGATTTCTTTAAGGAGGTAGACCACCAACTGGCGGCCACTCCGCTGGCCGACTGGAAAATCTACCTCCGCTGGCATGTGATCCACCAGGCCGCACCGGCGCTTTCCGATGCCTTCGTGCAAGAGAATTTCAATTTCTACGGAAAACAACTGTCCGGGGCGAAGGAACTGCAGCCGCGCTGGAAGCGTTGCGTGCAATCCACGAATCAAGAAATCGGGGAAGCCCTCGGCGAGGTTTACGTCCGCAAGTATTTCCCGCCAGAGGCCAAGGCACGCGCCAAGGAGATGGTCAACAACCTGATCGCCGCTTTGCGCTCGGATATCCCCACTTTGAGTTGGATGGGCCCCGAAACCCAAAAACAGGCGTTGGCGAAACTCCAGGCGTTCACAGTGAAGATCGGCTATCCGGACAAGTGGCGGGATTATTCGAAACTTTCCATCGGCCGCGCTTCGTACTTCGAAAACGTTCGCCGCGCAGGCGAGTTCGAGGAGGCACGAGATCTGGCAAAAATCGGGAAGCCCGTGGACCGCTCCGAATGGGGCATGACGCCGCCGACGGTCAACGCCTACTACAACTCCACATTCAACGAAATTGTGTTCCCTGCGGGGATCCTTCAGCCTCCGTTCTACGACCCGAGGGCGGACGACGCGGTGAACTATGGCGGAATCGGCGCCGTGATTGGCCACGAAATCAGCCACGGCTTCGACGATCAGGGCTCCAAATTCGACGGCAGGGGCAACCTGAACAACTGGTGGACGGACGAAGACCGCAAGAACTTCAACGAGCGCGGAGATTGCATCATGCAGCAGTTCAACGGCTATGAGGTCGAACCTGGCTTACACCAAAACGGCAAACTGGTGCTGGGAGAAAGCATTGGCGATCTCGGAGGCCTGGCTATCGCCTACGCCGCGTACGAGAAGTCGATCGAAGGGAAACGCCCGCCGGAAATCGATGGTTTCTCTCCCGAACAGCGTTTCTTTCTCGGCTGGGCGCAAGTTTGGGGCGCGAACCAGCGTGCGGAGGCGGCGCGCCTGCAAGCCAACACCGACCCGCATCCGTTGGCGCGCTTCCGTGGCAATGGCCCGTTATCCAATATGGAGGCTTTCGCGAAGGCTTTCGGCTGCAAAAAAGGCGATGCCATGGTTCGCGAGCAGGCTTGCAAGATCTGGTAGTCCGGCGCCAGGAAATCAGCGCATCGGCACGTCATTGCGCAGATACACGTCCGTTTTGTTCAGCCAGTCTTCGCGAGGCGGGTTGAAAACGTCGAGGTCCAGCGTGTCTTCCAGCGCCCAGGCTTCGTGCGGCATATTCGAGGGGATACAGAGGACTTCACCGGCTCGAACCACGATCTCCTTGCCATCAATGGCGAACTTCAGCGCCCCTTCCAGAATGTACGTGACCTGTTCGTTGTGGTGATGATGTTCCGGCACATGCGCGCCCTTTTTCAGATACACATGCGCCAGCATCAATTTGTCGCCGACCACCATCTGCCGGTCGATCATATCGTTCAGTTTTTCGCGTTCCACGGTTTTCCAGGGGATGTATTTGCATTCGCTCATGGCTTGTTGTCTCCATAAAGCCGAGCGGCGTTGTCATGCAGATAGTCCCGCGCCAATTCCATCGCCTTGGCTTCGTTGAATGCGCCTTCGTCAACCAGTTCGGCCAACGCCGCGGCCAGCGCAGTGCGCGTGGTGCGCGCCGCCAGCCACATGCTCTCTTCTGCGCCCAACGCGTCATTGAAGGGGAATGCGTCGGACCCATACATCATCTTGTCCGGATAAAGCGTGAGAAGCTGTTTCAGCACTTCCTTAAATTGCGACGGGTAGAGCATTTCCGTCTGGAACGACGTATCCAGATACACGTTCTTCACCGCCGTCAACAGCGCCGCTTCCCGTTCGTAGGGCCAGCCGCCATGCACCAGTACAAAGGTCACGTTCTTGTACCGCGCGTCGCGCAACACGTTTTCCAGGTTCAGCACGTTGCCATTGTGCAGGCTGAAGTAATCTCCAATGCCCACTGCGCTGTGAAAATGCATCGGCAAGTGCAGCCTTCCCGCTTCATCGGTAATTCGCCGGAAAATGTAATCCTGGAAGGTGCGGTATTCGTCGCGCGTCGGCACCCCACCTGAGCGATATTTGTTGTAAAGGGCCTCGGCAGTATCGCCCGAGGGATCGCTGAAATGCAACGAGCGAAAATAGGCGGCTTCGAATTTGATGGCCACGCCGCCGCGCTTCTGGTTGTCTTCCATCGCTTTTTGGACGAAAGCGACATATCCGGCAAGATCAGCCGGTAGGCCCTCGACTCCTTCCTGCTTCTTCCAGCGCGAGAGCATTTTCTCCTGAAGCGGCACATAGACGCCCATGTCCGGCGTGCTGGCTGCCTGGTCGCGGTTGTCAAAGGGGAAAAAGAACGCATCGCCGAAAAAGACCCAGTGGAAGCGCTTCGAATCGAGATACGGGGCCATCATCGCTCGGTTCGCCAGGCAGATGTCCACGTTCAACTTGTCAAGGATCCCGTCAAAATAGCCGGTGCCGCCCGCCTTTTCTGCGGCCGCTTTTTTGTCAGCCAGCCATTTCGCATGCTCTGGCTTGAAATCGTCGTAGGGATAGCCGAACAGGGCCTTCGCGCCCTGCACAAATTCCGGGTTGTCGTCGCGGAGTCGCAACGTGGCGCTTTCGTCCGGCGGCGAAGCCATGGCATCCACGTCGCTGTCGTCGGCGAAGCCGGGATGCGCATGGTTGTCGTACATCGGGATCTTGTCGATCTCCTTCAACAACCGGTCATAGGTTTTCTGAACGTCCCCGGCAGGATATGGCTTCGCCTGGCCGTCCGCGAATTGCGCGACCCCGGCGCTCACCAGAATGGCCATCCCTGTTTGCAACCATCGCCGCCTGTTCACATTGCACCTTCCTGATTTCGGCAGCAAAGCGCTTTCCGCCTGTGCCGTTGCCTGATGATATTGGTAAAACGCGAGGTTAGCGTGCGACCGCCAACTGACCCCAGCGCTTGGACACTCGTTCGATGCGCTCCAGCGCCTCTTCCAACAAGTGCGCCGCGCTAACCAGAGAGAAACGCAGGTAGTTTTCACCTTCTGCCCCAAACGCCGCTCCAGCGATGCCGGCTACTCCCGCTTCTTCCAAAAGCAGCCGCTGGACCTCCATTGCGGGCAAGCCCGTATCTTCAATGTTCACCCACGCATAGAACGCGCCATCCGGAGCCTGGCAGCGAAAACCGGGAATGCGATTCAGCTTTTCAACAAAAAGGTCCCGCCGCTTGCGGTATTCCGCCACCATCGCGGGTACGGCATTCGTCGAATCTTTGAGCGCTTCGATCGCGGCCACCTGGGAAAACTCCGCCGTGCAGGTGAACGTGTTCAGCACCAGCATGTCCAGCGCATTAATCACGTGCTTCTGCGCCACGGCGTAGCCCAGCCGCCAGCCTGTCATGGCGAACGACTTCGAAAAGCCGTCGATAATCACGGTGCGTTCGGCCATTCCCGGCAAAACCCAGATGGATTTGTACTCGCCATTGAACAGGATGCGCGCGTAAATTTCGTCGGCAATCACCCACAGGTCGTGCTTCTTCGCAAGCTCGGCGATTCCCGCAATAATTTCCTGGGTAAAGACCGTGCCGGTGGGATTATTCGGGGAGTTGAAGATAAGGACCTTCGTTTTCGGGGTGATTTTTCCAGCAATTTCAGCGAGGTCCGGCTGGAATCGATTTTTCTCGCGCAGCGCATAAGAGATGGGCCTGGCCCCCAGGCCGCGCGTGAAGGAAGGATAAATCGGGAAGCTCGGGTCGGGGTAAATCACTTCGTCGGCCGGTTCGATCAAGGCCATCATCGCCAGCGCCAGCGCCATTTTGCAGCCAGGTGCGACCAGCACTTGCTCCGATTCGACTTGAAGATTCCGCGTACGCTTCAAATAGTCGGCAATCGCCGAGCGGAGCGGCGGGATACCCCGCGTGGCCACGTAGCGGTCCCGTCCTTCCGCAACCGCGGCCCGTACGGCGTCCACCACGGGCGCAGCGGGATGAAAATCCGGCTCGCCCAATTCCAGATGGATGATGGAACGCCCTTCTTTTTCCAGTTCTTTGGCGCGGGTGAAAACGGCGAGCGCGCCTTCACCGGTCAATTGAGAAATTCTCGATGCGATTTTTGCCATGGCCCGAAAATCATATCACTTTGTGCGAAGCGAAACTCTGCGCGAGGAAAAGGGGCGCAGCCGGCTGCGCCCCGGTATTTTATGCAGGAAGTGCTTCCTCTAGAACGCGTACCGCAGCGAGAACTGAACGAGACGCGGCACGCCCTTGGTGCTGGCGATCACGCCGAAATTGCCGGGGCTTTCCACGTCGGTGGACAATGGGTTGGCAAAGTTCGCATGGTTCCAGATGTTGAAGAAATCGGTCGTGAACCGCAGCGACTGGCGTTCCGTCAAGCGGATGTTCTTAATCAACGAGAAATCCCAGTTCTGCTGAAATGGTCCGCGATAGATGTTCCGGCCGAGATTGCCGAATCCACTCACGCAGTAGTTGGTGTCCCCTGCGCCGCCGTTACAAAGCGCCTGGTTCGCTGCCAGCACGGGAACAGTCGTGAAATTGTTGATATTCACGTAACCGTTGAGGCGGTCCTTTACGCTGCCGCTGGTGTAGCCCGCCCCGATGCTTCCTCCCGCGGCCAGTTCCGCTGGCAGTAGCGGGGTACTTCCGGCACCAAGAAAGGCCGTCGCGGAGCCCGAATCTAAGATCGAGAACGGTGTTCCGGACTGGAAGATCGTAACTCCACTTACTTCCCATCCGCCCAGCACGCCCTTCTGCCAGCCTTTGGCATCGCGAAAAAACGGCAAGTCGTACACATAACTGATCGTGAGGCGATGAGTCCGGTCGAAGTCCGAAAGCCCGCGCGAGGCGTTGATATTGCTCTGATCGCCGAACGCGGTATTGAAAGCGGTGTTGCCGGTGGAGGTGGCGTCCGTAGAGCGGGAAAACGTATATGCGGCCTGCACATAGCCATCCTGCCAGCGGCGAGAGATCGTCGTCTGCAACGCGTGGTAATGAGAGTAGGCGTTGTTGGCGAAGATCTGGTAACCGGCATACCCGTTGAGGCCCGGGGTAGGAGTTCGAGCGACTGCGTTCGAAAGGGTGTTCGCCGTGATCTGGTAGCTCACACCGTTCACGTCGGTAACGGTCACCGGATTGGTCGGAGTTGCATTCAAGGACTGGATAGCGTCGCTCGTCTGCCGCAAATGCACCGCGTGCGTACCGACGTAACCGACTTCCAATACCCACTGCTTGCCCAAATCACGTTGGATGGTGAGGTTCCACTGCTGCGTGCTGGGAACCTTGAAGTTGCGCGGGACTTCCAAGGCAAAATCGGCCACCGAGGGAATGCCGTTGCAGCCAGCTTGATTCGCGTAGACCGGGCTTTGCGTCGAATCCATTGTAGGAAGACCGGTCGAGTTCGAGACAAACCCTTGCAACACGGAGAGGCAAGGCAGGAACGCATTGCTCAGCACCCCTGCGGCCGGCAAAGCGTTCGGATTGGAGCCTAGTCCCGTGACCGGGTTGCAATACGGGCTATAGGGCGCAGGGTTCGCCGCAGCGCAAGGAGCAAAGAAATTCGTCAAGCCGCCCGGCGCGCTGCCTGCGAATACAATCGGCAAGAACGGCGTCTGGAACGAAAGTTGGTCCACAGCCCCGACATCCTCGCGCACGTAGTAAATGCCGTAGCCCGCACGCACCGTGGTTTTGTGGTGCCCAAACAGGTCGTAGGCAAGACCGATGCGTGGCCCAAGGCCGGTCGCGTAGTTGTTATTGAAGGTGGAAGCCTTGGCATCTCCCGTGAAGCCCGGAACGCCCAGATTATTGACGCAACCGGGATACACGAATGGGTTTTGCCCTTGCAGGGTAAGGCTCGATTGCACGTTGCCGATATGGCAATCGCCGTCGATCCACGCCCCCATGATTTCCGTGCGCAGGCCCAGGTTTAAGGTCAGGTCTTTCGTCACTTTCCAGTCGTCCTGCGCGAAGACGGCAAAGTCGTTCTGCTTGTACATGTGGTTGTAGACACCGCCGCCGCCAAAGCTGAACTCCGGCGCCCCGACCAGGAAGTTTTGCCAGTCGGTGCTGGGAATCGTAGAACTCAGCGGCCCGTTACTTGCCGTATTGGCGAAGAAGATCTGGCCATTAAAAGTTTGCGGGAAGAGCTTGTCCAGGTTGACGAAGGTCAGGTCGCCGCCGAAACGGAAAATATGTGCGCCATGAACCCACGAGAGAGTATCGGTCGCATTGTAATTATTCTGAATGTTGGAAGTGTCGGCTTGCGGCGTCGGCCCGATCTGGAAGCCTGAACTTACAAACGTGAATTTGTAAATGCTGCTGGTAATGTTGCTCATCGGGCGGTTGATGCCGAGGTTCGTCACGTTGAACGGCTCTCCGTTGATGGTGGCCCCTTCCGGCTGCGAGTTGATCGCGGCGTTGTTGATATGCACGATGCCGAAGCGCGCCTCGTTGACGACCGTGGGACTGAACAGATGCGTTTCCGTGAAGCCGAAGAACCGGTCCCGCACGGGCAAGGTATAGGGAAAATTCAAGTCGGAGGCCGCGATGCTGCCTCCCAGGGAAGCCTGCAGGCCGCCGGCGCCAAAAGGCTCAAAGGTTTCGTTATTCGAATAGAAGAAGCGAGCGCTAATCTTGTCCGAACCGTTGTTGAATTCGCGGTCCCAGTTGGTGGTGAACTGATCGTCGGTGTATTTCCCCGGCTTGCTGACGGCCAATGGCGCAAGATTCACCGTCGGTTGGCAGGTTCCTGGAATATAGGAAATCCCGGGATTCGTTCCCACGCTGGGGATCAGATGGCCATTGGCATCGCCGCCGAATTGTGTTCCCTTGGCATTCAACAGATTAAGGACGACTGGGTCGATTTGGCTGGGGCTGATGGTAAGCGCCGGGCAGCCGCCTTGGGCGGGGTTGCTAAAGGTGGAGGCCAAAGTTGCCGCATCTCGTGCTTCCGGCAAGGAAGGAATATCCGTGCTGATAAATGTGCCCGGTGAAAGACCGCTTCGCTGCCGCGTCCCCTGGTAATTGATAAAGAAGTAGCCGAGCTTCTCTTTGACCACGGGACCACCCAGGCTGCCGCCGAAGACGTTCTGCTTCAGCACTGGTCGCGCCGATCCTTGTCGGTTCAGGAAAAAATCGTTCGCATTGAGCGCGTCATTTCGGAAAAACTCGTAAACGTCGCCGTGAAATTGGCGCGTGCCGGATTTCAGAATGGCGTTGATGTTGCCCCCGCCGTTGCGTCCCTGAGTCGCATCATAAAGCGAGGTCTGCACTTTGAATTCCTGGATCACATCAGGGTTCGGCAGCGGGGTGTTTGTGAGCTCCGCCACGTTGTAGTCGGTGGCGCTGATGCCCTCGATCAAGTAATTGTTATTGTCCTCGCGCTGACCGTTCACGATGATGCGCACATCGCCGCGCCCCAACTGTGTGGAATTGTTCAGGTCGCTCTGTGCCCCGGAAGATAGCGTCAGCAACTGTTGAAAATTCTGAGTGGCCAGGGGAAGGCTGCGAACCGTATTGGAGGTAATCGACTGGCCGGTGGTGGCGTTGGTGGTCTCCACCGTCGCGACTTCGGCTGAGATCACAATCTTTTCCGTTACCGTGCCCGGCCTCAGAGAAATCGTGAGGCGCGTGGTTTCTGTGATGCGTACTTCGATGTTGGTTGCCTTTGCTTCCGCAAATCCGGACTTATTGACAACGACGTAGTAGATCGCCGGCGGCATCAAGGTAGCCTCGAAGCTCCCATCCGGCCCGGTGGTGAGCCGCCGGGCGAGAGCGTCCGTGGCCGTATTAATGATCTGAACGTCCGCGCCGGCAATGGCGCCGCCGTTGACGTCGACAACCGTCCCACTGATGGCTCCGGTCGCACCGCCTTGGCCAAAAGCCTGTTGCCAATTGCCAAGACTTAGGACGAGAAAAAGCAGTATGAGTACGTGTATGGCCTTACGCATTCCCCACCCCCAAGAATTCTTCAAACTATCCGCTCCCTCGAAGCCGGCTGGATTTTGCAGGCTGCGAACCGGCAGGCAGAGCCCAGAACGGGCTGCGAGGGCGAAATCCGCAATGTGGAACTAGCGACACATATGGATTTTTCTACGTTCGCCAAGTTAACTGGATAACCGTCTTACTGTCAATCACTTGGCCATCAAAATTTGCGATGTATTCTAACCATGTCTCCAATGCTCCATTTGCCGCAGCAGTTACCCCGTTCCTTCCGCATCCAAAGAGACCCTTTTCATTCACGCAACCCCGAAAACTGCTGTATCGTCTAAGCCTATAGACTCGCGCCCCTCACCGAGGTTTGCCATGAAACGCCACATTCTTCGCCTTCTCACCGTGCTCTGCATCGCTGGGTTCGGACTGTCGGCTTCCGTGCTCGCGGATAACAGCCATGCGCGAATCGTGCGCCTCAGCCTGGTCCAAGGCGATGTGCGTTTCGCAACTTCCTTCCATGACGATCCGCTGACGGATGCGAAGGCAGACTGGCAGGCTGCCCCCTTAAATTTGCCAATCCGCCAGGGATTTGTACTGGCGACGGACAATGGCCGCACCGAGGTGGAATTTGAAAATGGGGCGATGCTTTTCCTCGGACCCAACACGGTTGTCGAGTTTTACGACCTTTCCTTGCAGGATGGCGCGCGCATCACGCGGTTGGTCCTACGGCAGGGAACTGCCACTTCTTACGTGAATCCGGGAAACGGCGATTACTACAGCTTGACCGGCGGTGACTTCACCGTGGAAGCCGCTGGGCGTACAACCTTCCGCCTCGATAATTTCGACGACGGCAGCAGCGTCAGCATCGAGCAAGGCCGCGCCAACGTGTTGCGCAACGACAAGACCACTCCGCTCACAAAAGGCCAATCGCTTTCGATCCAGACAAGTGATCCCAGCAACATGGTCATCGGACGCTCCCCCGACCTGGACGACTTCGACCACTGGGTTTCCGGCCGCATTGACAGCGTAGTGACCGCCACAAATTATTCGGCGCAATATGTCAACTCCCCGGGTTATTCCGCGGGCTTTGGTGATCTTTATACCTACGGCACCTGGTATCCGATGGCGGGCTACGGATATTGCTGGCGGCCGTTTGGCGTAGGCATTGGCTGGTCGCCGTTTGATTACGGCACCTGGTACTCCGATCCTTTTTTTGGAAACACCTTCATCGGCAGTGCGCCGTGGGGATGGTTGCCGTATCACTACGGCGGCTGGCTTTTCTCTCCGGTATACGGTTGGGTTTGGGCGCCCGTGGGATTCGGTGGCTATGGCTATGGTTATTATGGCAACCCAATCCACTATCGTCCCGTCACGGGCGTATGGGTCCAGAACGGAACGAATCTCGGCATCGTACCGCTGCATCCGAGGGACAAATACGGCAAAACGGCAGAGAACTTGAGTCATGGAATTTATGCGATTCAGAATTCTCACGTTTCCGCCGCTTCGCTGGCCGCCAACTCGGGTAACTGGTCGGTGGTTCATCGGGCACCAACGGAGATTCTCGCTTCCAACGTGGCAACCAGCAAAGCGCCGGTTCGCGTTACGCGAACCATCCTGTCGGGAAAATCCATGGGGACACACGTCGTCGCGTTTGGCCGCGAATCTTCGATCACCTATGATCCCGTTGAGCATCGCTACGTGAACAGTGGCAAACTTTCCACAACGCAGCAGTCCGAAGCCCGGCAAACCCTGGAACAGGCGAACGGCCCGCGCACCGGCGTGAACGGCGTTATTGTGCACGGCCCATCTACAACGCAAATTCCGTCACGTCCTGGCGTGCCTCAAATGCCTGAATCTGCACGCATCGGCACTCCACCACGCGCTCCCGCAATTCCCGCACCCGCGCACGCGAGTGGCGGATCACGCGGTGGCTTTCCTTCCGGCGGTGGCGCGACGTGGGGTGGCGGCTCATCCGGTGGATCACTTCCTTCGTTTGGGGGTTCGGGTTCAGGCTCACACCCGTCGGGTGGAAGCGGTGGCGGTGGGAGCCACCCGCACTGAGTGTCGCACAAATGCGATTTTTGCAACTCGGCCCGCGAAATTCCGCGGGCCGTTTCTTTTAATGGAAGACCTTTGGAAAGATGGCGCGAGAATTGGCTTCCTAGTTGAAGATCATCCCCGCGTATCCGACCACGGCGTCGTGATCGCCGCTGATGTCGCCGGAGGTCGCATGGCGTATCAATTCTCCGCGTTCCGCACCTATTTCCTGCATGGCCGTCAGCAACGCCACGGCCGGCCCCAAGCCACACATGGAAATGTGATCATCTCGGCACACTGCGTACAGTCCCTGAGCATCCAGCACTTTCAATTTTTCAATCGCTTTTTCATCTTTGTTTTTCGTGGTTTCCTCATCTTCATAGTGATTCATGTCCGAAGAGGTCACGATCAAAATCTCTTCCGGACTCTCGCGGAGCACGCGGGCCAGCCCAAGTCCCAGTTCACGCAACTCCGTGAAACGCAGCGTTCCCACGGCGATGGGAACGAACGTAAACCCTGGATTGAGCACCTGCAGGAATGGAATCTCTACTTCCAAGGAGTGTTCGCGCTGATGGGCCACGCTGTCTTCTCGGAGTCCCGGGCACGCTTTTATGAGCTTCTTCCCGAGCGCTTCATCGATCGCGGCGTCCCCCAGCGGTGTCCGCCAGGCCCCTTCGGAGAGAATCGCCAAATCCGCACCCGGGGGAGAATGCCGCACCCCCAGAACAAGAACCTTCTTGGGCAATAGGATTCGCGAAAAAACGGCACCAGCCACTTCGCCGGAATAAATATATCCCGCATGTGGCACCAAGCACGCCCGCACGCGTAGCTTTTCGGGGATAGGCGCTTCCGTTGTGAATTTACGAATCAGGCGGGTCAATTCTCGGGGATCGGATGGATAAAACTGGCCGGCGACGGCAGGCAAGCGCAACATGATACCCTCCGGGTCAGAGGGATTTTGACGGCTTCCCCTTGAACTTCACGACTTTCTTCGTTTGCGGATCGTACTCCAATTTGATCTTGTCGCCGTGCTGGTAGCCGCCCTTGTCCACGATTTTCTGCATCTTCTCGGCGGCCGCTTCGCTAAGCGGAAACGTTTGGATCGACATGTCGTTGCCCATAGCCCGCACGGTGACCTGCGCGGTATTGGCATTCATCACGTATCCCTCAAACCGCGCCAGTCCCGGAATCTTGGGCTTCGGCTTCACCGCGCCGACCACGATGGGCGCAGCCTCGCTGACGATGATGGGCGTCAAAATTGGGTCTTGAGCGGCCGCACGAGAGATTCCCATGGTGGCCAGGTAGACCAGGCTAATCGCTGCGATTTGAAGCAGATGTTTCATTCGATATCGTCGGTCGCAATGCGGAGGGATTTCAAAAATCTCACGTCCTGCGGCGTCATCGTCAAACGCGGCATAGGTCTCTTGTCCGGTTCCTGGTCCATGGTTTCCTGGTCCACCTGGATGCGCAGAGATTCCAGGAAGCGGCGATCCTGCGAGGAGATTCGCGGACCTTCTTCGGCTTGCCCGTCACGCTTTGCCAGCCCGATGGTCGCGTCGAGTTTCAGCACGATATCGTAGCCGTGCGCGCGGACACCAGCGATGGCACCCGTGATGCGCTCCGACTCCGACACCGTGTCATTGATCGCGTGACCCAGTTCCCGCAGAAGGTTTTTCAGGTGATCGTCGAGTTGCAAGGCTGGCTCCCCAGTACTTCTACGCTGATTCTAGGCCTTCGTGAAATACGATACAAGCCGGGTTCCGGGAGTTGTCTTCAATCTGTTCATAGCCGATACCTGTACCATCGGCCGGGCCAGAAATTCGCCACTTGCACGGATTGGGTTAAGATTTCTCGATGCCGTCTCCTCCACAAACCGCATCCAGGACCGGCAAAACAGGGGGATTAGGCCGGCTTTGGCGCACCTGCAAACAGATCTTCCATGAGGTCATGGGGGCAATGTTTGCCGTGCTTGCCTTCGGCTGGCTGAATCTGGCATTTCGCGCCTGGACGCGCGATGTTGCACACTGGTTGATCCTGGTTTCCGTCGCCGTCGCCGCCGTCTTTGTCTTCTTCTCTGTGAGTTCCTTTCGTCGTGCGCGCCAGTTATAGTCTCAATAGCGGCGGGAATTTCACTGCCACGCTTCACCGAAGCCCAATTTATGTCCGACATAAAATCCAAATCCAGCTCCACCGCGGAACGCCGAGCTAAATTCTCGACGCTTTCTGGCTTGCCTGTCGAGCGCCTGTACACGCAGGAATCTCTTCCCAACTGGGATCCGGAGGAAGCCCTCGGCTACCCCGGCGAATTTCCCTATGCACGGGGCATCTATCCCACGATGTATCGTGGCCGCCTCTGGACCATGCGCCAGTACGCGGGCTTCGGCTCCGCCGCGGAATCCAACAAACGCTATCGCTACCTGCTGAGCAAAGGCCAGATGGGGCTATCGGTCGCATTCGACTTACCCACGCAAATCGGGATGGATTCCGACCACCCGCTTGCGCTCGGCGAAGTCGGCAAAGTCGGGGTTGCCATCGATTCACTCGAAGACATGGAAGTGCTCTTCGACCAGATTCCCCTGGAGCGTGTCTCCACCTCGATGACCATCAATGCCACGGCGGCGATTCTTTTATGCCTTTACGTTGCGGTGGCGAAAAAACAGGGCGCGGACCTCAAGAAAATCTCCGGCACCATTCAGAACGATATCCTGAAGGAATACATCGCGCGAGGCACGTACATTTATCCCGTGCAGCATGCCATGCGCATCGTCACCGACATCTTCGCCTGGTGCCGCGATTCCCTCCCCAAGTGGAATACCATTTCCATTTCCGGATATCACATTCGCGAAGCCGGCTCGACGGCCGTCCAGGAAATCGCTTTCACGCTTGCCGATGGCATCGCCTATGTGGAAGCGGCTCTTCGCGCGGGTCTCTCGATCGACGAATTCGCCCCCCAACTCTCCTTCTTTTTCAACGCCCACAATGACCTTCTGGAAGAAGTCGCGAAGTTCCGCGCGGCGCGCCGCCTTTGGGCGAAAATCATGCGAGATCGCTTCCATGCTCAGGACGCCCGTTCACTGCTGCTGCGCTTCCATGCGCAAACCGCCGGCTCTTCTCTGACGGCTCAGCAACCAGAAAACAACATCATCAGGGTTGCCATTCAGGCGTTAGCCGCGGTGCTCGGAGGCTGCCAGTCGCTGCATACGAATTCCATGGACGAAGCTCTCGCACTTCCCACGGAGGAAGCCGCGCTGATCGCGCTGCGCACGCAACAGATTATCGCGAACGAAACGGGCGTAGCCAACACCATCGACCCGGTTGCCGGCTCCTATGCGGTCGAAGCTCTGACAAATCAGATCGAGGACCGCGCCAAAATTTATCTCGAAAAGATCGACGCCATGGGCGGCATGATCAAAGCCATCGAAGCCGGCTTCGTGCAATCGGAAATCCAGCGCGCCGCCTACGAATTTCAGCGTGCGGTGGAGTCAAAAGATCAAATCGTTGTTGGAGTCAACGACTTCGCTGCGAGCGAAGAGCGCACGATTCCCACGCTTCGCATGGACGCGGAAATCGAGCGTGATCAGGTTGAGCGTCTGGAAGCTCTGCGCGTGAGGCGCGATTCCTCAAAGGCCGCCACGGCGCTTGCCGAGATCGAGCGTCGAGCCCGAGGCACCGAAAACCTGCTCCCCGCTATCCTCGCCGCCGTCGAAGCCTATGCCAGCGTCGGAGAAATCTCCGACACCCTCCGCCGCGTATACGGCGAGTACCAAGAATCTGTAGTAATCTGACCCGCGAGGCGCCTTATTTTCGAGATCATTCTGCTGATCGTCGCCACGTCCGTCGTCGCGTCTTACGCCTGCGGACGAGGCGCAAATCCTTGGGTCTGGGGCACTCTGACAATTCTCGGCTACTTCCCAATGCCCTTCATCATCGGCATCATGATGCGAACGCTGATTGTGGGCCCGGCTGCCGGCTCCGATGACGCCAAGCTGATCACCATTTTTTCGGTTGCCGCATGGATAGGCGTACTCTTCCTTTCCACAAGGTTTCTCATCGGGCGCAAGCACGGGAGGCCCGGCGGCATGTGGTCCTGCCCCAACTGCAAGGACTTGAATCAATCCTATTCCGTGATCTGCGAGGCCTGTCGTCAGCCATACGCGGCAAGGCAATAAATTTTCACATGGCCTTCCTCCGCCTCGAAAGCTTGCACTTCCTCTTTGCTGTCCATCCGGCGGGCTTGACCTTTGCCCCTTTGCTCAGCTTCGTCGAGCAACAGCATGTAGTATTCTTCTCGCGTGGCAGGTATGAAACTCATTCTTGCTTCGGCTTCTCCGCGCCGGGCGGAGATCCTGAGCAAAGCGGGTATCCCATTCTCCGTCCTTTCGTCGGCCGTGGATGAATCTCCGCATCCCGGCGAAAGGCCTGAGGACCTTGTCCTGCGCCTGGCAAACGCAAAAGCGGAGCTTGTTGCCGCCCGCGCCGTGGGACCGGCCATCGTCATCGCCGCGGACACGACGGTTGTCTGCGAAGGCAGAATGCTGAATAAACCGGATTCTACAGAAGAAGCGCGCGCGATGCTCCAGCTGCTTTCGGGCCGCACCCATTCCGTTCTCACCGGCGTCGCTCTCATTCGCCTTCCCGGCAATCAGCGCCGCCAGTTTACCGAATCGACCCTGGTTCAATTCCGCCCGATCTCGGAAGTCGAGCTCGCGTCCTATTTGGCAAGCGGCGAATCTTACGACAAAGCTGGAGGGTACGCCATCCAGGGCCTGGCGGGACGTTTCATTCCTCGCATCGAGGGCTGTTACTTCAACGTCGTCGGCTTGCCGCTCTCGCGGTTAATCAGCGAACTTCAGTCCCTCGACTGGTCCGAAAATTCTTAGCCGGCACCTCGCCGTCTCCCGGAGGCATGTATCTTTCCTGTTACGTGCTTACTTTGGCGCATATTTGCTTCGTAAAGAGAAAAGCGCTCCAGCCGTAGCCGGAGCGCTCTGTTCGATTTTGATTGGAACCGCTCTTACTTCTTCGGGTGTTGTGTGTTCGCGTTGTGCTTCTTGTTGTAGATGTTCCTGGATGCCGTGTTTTGTTCACGGTTAACCTGCTGCTTTTCGCCTTGCGTCAGCTTGCCGCCATTTGCCTGACGATCCGCTTTCACCTGCTGGTTGATTCCCCGCTGCTGATTTTCGAGCTTGGCGGTTTCGCCCGCCGTGAGCTGGCCGCTCTTGATCCCTTGCGCGATGCGGTCCTGCTGATTCTCGCGACGCTGGCCAACTTCGTTATTGCCGTAGTGCGCGGTGTTTGCGTTGTGCTTGTCGTTGTAAATCTGCTTCGAAACCCTGTTCTGCTGGCGATTGATCTGTTGCTTTTCCGCCGCCGTCAATTTTCCGCCGTTGGCGGCGCGGTCCGCCTGCACCTCTCCATTGATAGCGGCTTCCTTGGATTCCAGTTTGGAGGTCTCACCAGCCGTCAACTGGCCGCTCTTCACGCCGTTCGCGATGCGGTCCTGCTGGTTTTCCTTGCGCTGGCCGACGGTCGGCTGTTGCGCAGGAGTCGTACTCTGCGTGCTGGTCGTGCTCGAATCCTGTGCCAGCGCCACCGTGCCCAGCAAGAGCACCGCTGCGGACAAAATCGTCCACTTCGAGATTTTCATGCTCATGACTTTCTTTCTCCTTTTTCCTCGACTCAAACCCTGGGTACTCGGTTATACCCAAGTTTGGAGAAAAAGTTGCGCGGGCTCTACTGGTCGGAAGGACAGGCGTTTCAGGAGTAGAGGCACGTCACTCTTAACTCTTTCGACATATCTAGACCTGTCCAGGACTGGGACTCATTCCGAATCTTCAGGCTCCGATTCGGTCCTCGATTGTATTTTTGCAGGACGCGCGTATCAGGCGGGTGTTCCCGTCACTTCCACGGAATTCAGACTTTCTCCATTCGGGCCGACACTGGAAATCACATAGTAATAGGTGCCGCTCGCCAGTCCGTCATCCGTGTAGCTGGTGGAACCCGTGGAGACAATCAGCGCATACGGGCCGCCGCTGGTTCCGGAACGCTTCACGTTGTAGCTGATGGCTCCGCCGCTGGCATTCCAGCTCAGCGCCACCTGGCCTTTGCCGGGCTTTGCAGTAACGCCTACGGGGGCTGAAACGGGCGCGGGTGCCATGGCAGTCGGCGCAGCTCCGCCGGCCATGCCATCCTTGAAACTGCGGATGCCTTCGCCAAGCCCTTTCATCACTTCGGGAATTCGGCGGCCGCCAAAGAAAATCAGCACCACTGCCAAGACTATCAGCCAGTGAAAAATGCTAAACTCACCCATGAACTACCTCCACCCCGTCCTTGGCGTCCCGGCTGCCGTGCCATCTCGCACGATGAGAATTCTGCGCAAGCCAGGACCTTTGTCCAGCAAACCTTTAAAGAATAACACGCTCGTCCCCTGCCCGGCGCGTCAACCTCTGCCGATCCAGGTACTCGAGGAGCGGAATTGCGTATTTCCGTGTAATCCCGGTTAGCTCTTTGAATGCGGGCACTCCGATCCTGTCGCCGTTTGTTTTCTTATACTGCGCCAACAGAGTGGCCAGTCTTTCGAGCGCATCGCGGTGAAAAATGAGGTCTGAGGTCACGCGCACCAGCACCTTTTCCCGCAGCAGGATTTGCAGCAACTTCTCCGCCCGCAGCTTGTCTATTTTCAACTCAGTCAGGACCTCGTTCACGGAAGGGACCGCGAGCCCTGCTTTCCCAAACGCCTTCACAATCTGATCCTTCGCCCGCGTCTCTTCCGGTGTCAGTGTTATCTCCGCGCCGGTTTTCTTCACGAATTCGCCTAGCACCGCGAGCTTCTTCTGGTCAACCAGCATTTGCAATGCATCCGTGAATGCCTCGGGCCGCACACGGCGTCCCAGGGCCGCTTTCAACTCTTCGCGCGTTATCCCCTGAAGCAAGGGATTTTCCGTGTGGAAACGCTCCGCCCTGGCAAGCAATTGCTTCGCAATCTCGGAAAAGCGCGATGCGCTCAAGAGCACCAACGGTTCATTCGAAACCACCCTAACGCTTTGTTGCTGAGACAACGCATTCGCCGCCGAGCGCAACTCCGCTTCCAGCCAACCCGTGCGGACGATTACCTCACCAGCCGTAATTCCCAGGATGTTTCGATCCACCATGGCCCGCAAGATGTCTTCGCGCGTGCCACCTTCGATCTTTTCCAGGAATTGGGCCCGGCCTGCGTCCTTTGCCGTGAACCGCCTGGCCAGCGGGTCTAAAACCATTCCTCCTCCAATCGTCACCACCGGTGAAAACTGCCGGACGATAAAGCGATCGCCGCGCACCAGCACCGCTTCGTCCTGTAAACGAATCTGCGCCAGCGACGTTTCCCCTGGCAGTAGCTCATGCCTCCCCAAGAGAAATACTTCCCCAATGGTCTCGAGCGTTCCCGCATGGAAGTGCACCTGGCTGCGACTTTTCACGGTAGGCGCGGCGGGCAAAAGTTCCAGCTTCACGTCCAGCCGTCGCGTCGGGCGTAGACGGCCTTTTGCGGAGAGCACCATTCCGCGCCGGGTTGCGGCGTGCTCAATGCCCGCAAGATTCACCGCCGTCCGCTGCCCCGCTTCCGCGCGTTCCACGTTTTTTCCGCCCGTTTGCAACCCGCGCACGCGCAGAAGTTTTCCTTCAGGGAGCAACTCCACGTCGTCCCCTACCCTCACCTGTCCCGAGAAAAGAGTGCCGGTCACGACTGTGCCGAAGCCTTTGACGGCGAAAGACCGGTCAATCGGAAGCCGGAAATACCGCGACGTATCTTTGGCGCTCACTTCCTGCGCGGCGTTGCGCAGGGCGGCTTTCAATTCTGCAAGGCCCTCCTGCGTTTTCGCGCTCACCTCCACAATCGGCGCCGTCGCAAGGAATGTGCCTTTGACGAAATCCTCGATTTCTAACCTGGCCAAGTCGCGCGTGTCGCGCTCCGCCAGATCGCACTTGGTCAGCGCAATCACGCCTCGCTTTACCCCCAGCAGGCGGCAGATATCGAAGTGCTCTCGAGTTTGCGGCTTGATCGCTTCGTCTGCCGCAACCACCAACAGCACCAGGTCGATCCCGGAAGCGCCCGCGAGCATGTTTTTCACAAAGCGCTCGTGGCCGGGGACATCGACGAATCCGTAGCGCACGCTGCCGTCCTCGAGAAAGGCGAATCCCAGGTCGATGGTAATCCCTCGCCGCTTCTCTTCTTCCAACCGGTCGGGGTGCGTGCCTGTAAGCGCCTCGATCAACGTGGATTTGCCGTGATCGATATGCCCGGCCGTGCCGACGATCACGCTCTTGTGTGTAGTGGTCATTCGTTTCAGGCAGGTGAAAGCTCGATGTTACGGGACATTCGGAGAAGCGGTCAAATTGGCCTTTGTTCCAGGCGCAGCCAACGCCGAGAATTAAGGTCCGTCGGGTTGTTCGTGTCTGAGGGACGACGGAACTCTGCTCCGGACGCGCGTTCTTGCAAAGGGAGTACTCCGTACATGGCTTACACTTCGGATTTTCTGCAAAAGCTCCAAATCCAGCATCCGATTTTCCAGGCGCCGCTCGCTGGTGGCAGCGATACTCCGGAACTTGTGGCCGCCGTCGGCGATGCCGGTGGACTTGGGTTCATCGGCGCCGCTTATCTTTCACCGGAAAAGATTGCGGAAGCTGGCGGTGCGGTTCGAGCAATAACTTCCAGACCGTTTGGAATCAATCTTTTCGCCCCGACGCCCCCGCCTTCTGTGACATCCCTTGAATTGGCCAGGAAGCGACTGGAGCCCTACTTTTCCGAACTTGGTCTCCAATCTCCAACCACAGCTGCAATGCCGGCTTACGGCTTCTCCGAACAGCTCGCCGCAGCGCTGGAAACCGGCGCCGCCGTTTTCAGTTTTACCTTTGGCGTGATTCCCCCCGAAGCGGTCCGCGCCGTCAAAGCCAGGGGAATGCTCCTGGTCGGCACGGCAACTACCGTGGAAGAAGCGCTTGCGCTAGAAAAGGCCGGAGTGGACGCAATAGTTACGCAGGGAAGCGAAGCAGGCGGGCATCGCGGCACTTTCACGGGAGACTTCGTCGCCGGCATGGTGGGTACGATCTCACTTGTACCTCAAGTCGTGGATGCCGTTCGTATCCCGGTGATTGCATCCGGCGGGATCATGGACGGTCGCGGCATTGCCGCAGCACTCGTCTTGGGCGCCGTCGCTGTGCAACTCGGGACCGCGTTTCTCACCTGCCGCGAATCGGGTACGCCGCAGGCTTACAAGGAGGCCATCCTGCATGCACGCGAGGATCAGACTCGCATCACGCTCGCGTTTTCCGGGCGGCCCGCCCGCGGCATCGTGAATCGCTTTATGACGGAAATGGAATCGGGTGAAGCCGCGAATGAGATTCCCGAATTCCCGTTGCAGAACGCTCTCACGCGACCTCTCCGCGCCGCTGCGGCAAAGCTAGGCCGGGCGGAGTTTCTTTCCCTTTGGGCAGGTCAGGGCATACGTATGGCCCGCTCTCAGTCCGTGGCCGAATTGATGCAGCGTCTTGTAAGGGAAACCGACGAGGCCGTCCGTAAATTGAAGATTGCCGCACTGCCAAAAACATCCGGGAACAAAGCAGGAAGCACGGCTTCGTGACCTCTACAGAATTGACGAGCTCGGACAGGATTCTACTTCGCTGCGGCTATCTCGTCGACAATTTCCTGGGCCGCCGCTCGCGGGTCCGTGGCGGCTAGAATCGGCCTTCCCACAACGATAAAATCCGCTCCGGCTCGGATGGCCTCGCGCGGCGTCGCCGTCCTCGCCTGATCGTCCTTTTTCAAATCAGCCGCCTTGGGTCTTACTCCGGGAGTCACAATCAAAAACTCGCTTCCACAGGCTTTGCGAATCGCCTTCGCTTCCTGAACAGAAGCCACTACACCATCCACGCCGGCTTTCTGGGCAAGCTTCGCAAGTTTTACCACGCGCGAATTCGGCGGGCCGCTGATGCCAACTTCACGCACGGCCTGGCTATCCATGCTCGTGAGCAAGGTCACCGCAAGCAGCCGTGTGCGATCGGCCCCCATGGGCACTCCCGCACTCACAGCTTGTGCAGCCGCTCGCATCATCGCGGTGCCGCCCAGTGCATGTACGTTCACCAATTGCACGCCCGGCAGGGCCGCCGAAGCCAAGACGGCTCCCGCAACCGTGTTCGGAATGTCGTGGAATTTCAGGTCCAGGAATATGTCGGAGCTAAGCTTTGCAATTTGGCGCACAGCCTCGGGTCCGGCGGTGGTGAAGAGCTGGCTGCCGATCTTGAACATCCCTACCAGGTCGGCAACTTTCTCGGCAAATTTCAGAGCGGTGGAAAGGGAATCAAAATCGAGAGCTACAATTAGGCTGCTTCGCGGATGAGCGTCAAAGGTCAAAGTCGGGGACGTGCCCGAAATTCTTTAGTTCTGGCTTCCTTCGCCCCGGGACCGTTTGGGCGGCAGTTGCATGAGCTCCAGCCGCACCTGGCTGACACCCGAGTTGATCAGGCCAATCTTCCGGGCTACGCGATAGGATACATCAATTTCGCGCCCTTCCTGATAGGGACCCCGGTCATTGATGCGCACAACTTCAAACTTCCCGTTTCGGGTGTTGACGATTCGCACCCAAGAACCAAAGGGGAGATTCGGGTGCGCGGCGGTCAGGGATTCGGCATTAAACCGCTCGCCGTTGGCGGTTTTGCGGCCGTTGAACTCAGGCCCATACCAACTGGCATTGCCTACCCACACCTTGATTGGCTTCACCGGCTCGCTCTTCAAAGCCACAAGGGGGGCTTCCATACCGGGGGCAATTAAGAACATCAACGGCACCCAGCGAATCGCGGCCCATGCAATAAAGAGTGGTCGTCTCATAGTGTGTTCTTTTCACTACAAAAACTAAAAAAGTGTATCAAAAAAGCCGCATTATGTCAACCATTTCTTGCTCGGAATCTTACCATTAACTCACTGAAAGTAAACATCTTAGCATCAGAAAGTGCCATCGGCAGACCTTCTAGAATTCTCTCACTGGCCTTCGGGTCAGCAAAACTGGCCGTGCCGACCTGTACTGCCGTCGCCCCTACACACATGTAATCAAGCACATCTTCTGCCGTTTCGATCCCTCCCAAACCCAGAATCGGGATCTTCACGGCCTTGCTGACTTCCCAGACAAGCCTCAGTGTGATCGGTTTGATAGCTGGGCCTGACAGACCACCCGTAAGATTGCCTAAACGCGAACTTTGCGTCCGAAAGTCGACCGCCATGGCCGGAAAGGTGTTGGCCACCGTCAGCGCATCGGCTCCCGCCTCCTCGGCCGTGCGACCGATAAGCCCAATGTCTGTAACGAGCGGCATCAGTTTCACCCAAAGCGGCCTCTTTTGAGCGGCTTTTCGGGCTGACTGGACCACCTCGCGCACTAGGTCAGGACTGCCACCAAACTGCATCCCACCCCTTTTTACGTTCGGGCAGGAAATATTTAGCTCGTAGGCCGATATCCCTTCCGCATCTTCGAGTTGCTGGATGACTTCGACATACTCCTCCAGGCAGTAACCGAAGACGTTCGCGATCACGTGGGTGTTGTATTTTCGCAACAGTGGAAGTTTGTCCTGGACGAATGCCTCCACTCCCACGTTTTGCAGGCCCACAGCGTTGAGCATTCCCGAAGGGGTTTCGTAGAGTCTGGGGGGAGGTGCCCCCTCGATTGGATCTTTGGAAATACCCTTGGTGACGAAACCGCCGAGGCGGTTCAAATCAAGCAGATCCGTGAACTCGAGGCCATACCCAAATGTTCCGCTGGCGGCAATGACGGGATTAGCAAGGCGCAGAGCGCCAACCCGCACACTGAGGTCAACGCGGTCTGGAGGATTCACCGGACCGGAGGATACCACGAACCCCTGGAGCTTGTTCTGTGATCCCTGTTGAGAACTGTGGATTTCATCGCCTACACTACGGGGCTCTTTCGGCCTCCAGTTCCGGCCCGTGGTTAATTCATGGCTTCTTTGCTTCGTTCTTTAATAACGCCTCGGAAAGCACTCTTCCGTCTCTAGTCGAAAGCGTCACTCCAGTGAGCGCAGCGAATGTCGGCGCAATATCCGCGGGCGTCACGGACTCAAAATATTCTCCGGGCTGAATCCCATATCCCATCAGGAAAATCGGCACGTGCTGGTCGTAGTAATACGGCGTGCCATGGCCAGTCCCGGTGTGCTCTTTTTTTCCATTCTGGGAGCTGTCCATCAACCAATAGGGCCTCTGAAGGACAAACAGGTCGCCGCTGCGCCCCGGGAAATAGCTCAAGGCGGCAGCCCTGCGCGTCGGCGCGAGCGGCGTCGTGCCGTCGCTCAAATCTTCCGCGCGGTACACGGCCGCAATTCCGGGTGTGCCGGCGATCGTCTCCAGCACCACTTTCATCGCTGCCGGGTCCGCCTTCAGGCGCGAGTATATCCCTGGGGAAAAATAAACCTCGTTTCCGCTCATCCGCGCCACCACCGGCTTGGTATAGTTGAGCGGCTCCAGAGCCTTCTCTATCCGTTCCTGGAGCTCGGGTAAATTGACCACGCCAGTGTCCACCCCCGTTGTGGCCATATCCGCAGGAATGGGCGCCACGCCATGGTCGGCGCTTAGCGCCACGACGTATTTGCCCGCACCGACCTTTTTGTCCAAAAGCGAGAACAAATCCCCCAGGTCTTTGTCCAGCCGCACGAGAATGTCCTGAATTTCCCAACTGCGCGGCCCAAACGCATGCCCCACGTGGTCAAGCGTGGAGTAGCTCACGGCCAAAAAGTCAGTTCCTTTCTCGTTTCCCAATCTCAGCTCATCAACGGCCGATTCCGCCAATTTTGTCAGATATTCATCCTCGAACGGGCTCATGGCCCACTGCTCGAAGTATGCTGCATCCGGTGCCGCGCTGCCTTCCTTGCCTCGCAGCGGATGCGGAAATGTCCCAGTCCATCCCTCGGGAATCCTGGCACCAACGGCGGGTTCGTCATAGAGGTAGACCTTTGGAGAAAGAGAGAGTGACCAAGTCTTTCCGTAATCCTTCGTGATCGGATTTTGTTCCGCGAACTGTTCGATAAACGGCGCGGTTCCGAACGCGGGAGAAGTCACAAGCGCCCCGGATGGGTCCAGCCACATCACGGCGTCCGCTTTGTGGCCCGCCATCGTGATTGCGGCGCGCGCCTTCGCCGAGAAACTCACGACTCGCGTGGCTCCTCCCGCCTGAAACTTCAACTCTTCGGCAAACGACGGAATCCGCATCCTCCACGCTGAATCGCCTCCTTTCGTGCTGCCTGCGGCGTACGCGGTGTTCTTGACGTTGGGGTCCGCCGTGCATGTTGTCATCTTCTCCTGATCCCGGTCCCACCAGGCGTTCGCCACCATGCCGTGATCTGCAGGAAAGGAACCAGTTGAAATTGTGGCGTGCCCCACACAGGTTTCGGTCGCCGCATACGGATAAGCCGCCGCACGGAACCAAGCTCCTTGCGTCAAAAGCCGCTTGAGGCCGCCCGTCCATTCGCCTTGAAATTTGTCCACGTAATCGCCCCGCATCTGGTCCACTACGATCAGCACGACCAGCTTTGGCCGCGCTGGCTTCTCCGCTTTCTTGACTGCGGCAGTTTTCGCCGTCTGCCCGTTGGCGACGCCCGCCAGCGGTGTCGCCACCGCGAAAACCCATGCCAGCGCGCCAAGCGAACGCAAAGTCGAGCCATTCCTTCGCCGCATAACCATCTCTCCCTTGAAAAGTCTGCCGGAGTCTAGCACGCTCACTCGCCGGTGATGGTAAAACGTCTTTCAGGTTCGGCGCGGTACTTTTTCTATTCCCGAGTTGTGCTAGCATTACGCGGACATGCGAATCGTCGAAAAATCACAACTGATGTCCGCGGCCGAAATTGACCGCACGCTCCAGCGCCTGGCCCACCAGATTGTCGAAAAGAGCGGCGGCACCAAGAGCCTGGCCCTCATCGGCATCCGTCGCCGCGGCGTCCCCTTGGCCCAGCGCATTGCCCGTGCCATGCGCGGCATCGACGGAGTAGAGGTTCCGGTCGGCACGCTGGACATCACGCTTTACCGGGATGACCTTTCCAAAGTCGCCCCGCAGGCTGTCCTGCAATCCTCGGATATTTCCTTTGGCGTCGACAGCATGGATCTCGTGCTCGTGGACGACGTCCTCTACACCGGCCGCACCATTCGCGCCGCCATGAACGGTCTATTTGATCTCGGCCGGCCGAAGCGTGTTTCGCTCTGCGTGCTGATCGATCGCGGTCACCGCGAGATGCCCATCGAGGCGCAGTTCGTGGGCCGCACCATACAAACCAGTGACACGGAGATCATCGAGGTCCGATTGGCGGAAATCGACCATGAGGAGCGCGTCGTCCTCGTTGACCGCGTGGATTGAGCTTGCTGGCATCGCCAGCATCCCGTAGCCAGCCGGATCCTCAATCCATTCCTTTCTTTGAATCCCGCTCGCTGGTCTCTCTTCGCCTTTGTCCTAATCGATATCCACTATTTGCGTACCCCACCGCATCGCGTAAAATGGTGTCCCAGACGAGGCGCGCTTCCTCGCGTGCCATCGAGTGTAAATTTTGACCTATCGCTTTCGCGACCTCCTGGCCCTTGAACCGCTCTCGGCGGACGAACTCACCTTTATTCTTGATCAGGCAAAACCCTTTCAGGAGATTCAGCGTCATCCGCTGAAAAAACTTGCCACCCTTCGCGGCAAAACTGTTGTGCTCGCCTTTTTCGAGAACTCCACGCGCACCCGCCTCAGCTTTGCCACCGCCGCCTCTCGCCTCGGGGCAGACACCATGAATCTCCAGGCCGAAGCATCCAGCCTGAAAAAAGGCGAAACCCTCCTCGACACGGCAAATAATCTCAACGCCATGCGTCCGGACTGTTTCGTCATGCGCCACGCTTCGTCCGGCGCCGCCGATTTTGTTGCGCGCCACCTGGAAATTCCCGTCGTCAACGCAGGCGACGGCACGCACGAACATCCCTCGCAGGGCTTGCTCGACGCCCTGACCATCCGCGATCGCCTGGGCAATTTGAACAACCTGAATGTCACCATCCTTGGCGATATCTCCCATTCGCGCGTCGCGCGTTCGAACATACATCTGCTTGGAAAATTCGGATGCCGCTTCACTCTCTGTGGACCCGCGATGTGGGTACCCCGGGAGTTGGAGAAAATCGGACCTGCTGGTACGCCGATCCGCTGCGTCTACCGCGTGGAAGAAGCTCTGGAAGATGCAGATGTCATCATCGTTCTGCGAGTTCAGACGGAGCGGCTCCACGAACCCTCTTTGTCGCAGAACGACTACATCCTGCTCTATCAACTCAACACGGAACGAATGAAACTTGCCAAGCCCGGCGCACTGATTCTGCATCCCGGTCCCATTAATCGTGGCATCGAAATCACGCCCGAAGTGGCCGATGGCCCGCAATCCGCGGTCCTCGAACAAGTCACGAACGGAGTGGCCACCCGCATGGCCATCCTCTATCTTTTAATGGTCGGCGCAACGGAAGGTGCACACCCGGCGCTTGAAGCGAAACCCGAGGTAACCCCCAAGGAATCCGCGCATGCTTCTGATTAAGAACGGTCGCGTTCTCGATCCTGCTTCCAACACCGATGCCGTCCTTGACGTATTGCTCGACGGCGAAACCATCGCCGAGATTGCCGATCCGGGAAAACTCGCGCTCGCCAATGCCGCGGAAATATTCGACGCCTCCGGCCTGATCGTCGCGCCCGGCTTCATCGATATGCACGTCCACCTGCGCGAGCCCGGTCAGGAAAACTCCGAGACTATCGAAACGGGGACGCGCGCCGCCGCTCGCGGCGGATTCACCGCCGTCTGCTGCATGCCGAACACAAAGCCGGTCAACGACAATGCTTCCATCACGCGTTTTATCGTCGATCGGGCAAAAGCTCACGGACACGTTCGGGTCTGGCCAATTGGCGCCGCCAGCGTCGGCAGCAAGGGAGAAGCCATTTCGGAGATCGCCGCGATGCGCGAAGCGGGAATCGTTGCCGTTTCCGACGACGGCAAACCCATCGCCACCGCAAAGCTTGCGCGGCAAATCATGGACTACTGCCGCAGCCTGGATCTCCTCGTCATCGAACACTCGGAAGACGTCTCACTTGCCGCCGGTGCCGTGATGCGGGAAGGAGTCGCCTCCACGCGCCTCGGTCTTCCCGGCATGCCTGCCGCCGCGGAATCCGTCTGTGTCGCGCGCGACGTTCAGCTCGCGAAGCTTACCGGCGCTCGTTTGCATATCGCGCATCTTTCGGCAAAAGCCTCGCTGGAACAGGTGCGTTTCGCCAAAGAGAACGGCCTGCGGGTCACCTGCGAAGTCACGCCGCATCACTTTACGCTCATCGATGAGGACGTCACCTACGATTCTCGTTTCAAGATGAATCCTCCACTTGCGTCGCGCGAAGACCGCGAAGCGCTCCTCGCAGGCCTTGCCGATGGCACGGTCGATGCCATTGCCACGGATCATGCCCCACACGAACCGGCCATCAAAGATGTCGAGTTCGACAAAGCGCCCTTTGGCATCCTTGGGTTTGATACCGCTATCGGCCTGGCACTCGATCAACTCGTCCACACAAATCGCCTCCCGCTGATGCGCATGATCGAGCTGTTCACCACAGGCCCCGCACGAGTCCTTGGTAAGGACCGCAAGCTGGCTGTCGGCGAGCCGGCCGACCTCACCATCTTTTCCCTGAACCGACCCTGGACGTACAACGTGAAGGAATCTGCCAGCAAATCCCGCAACTCACCCTTCGACGGGCGAACCTTCAAGGGTGGTCCCGCTGCTACCATCGTCTCTGGCAAATTTGCCCACCGCGCTTGAGGCGCCTTCCTTAGCTCCGTGACAAACTTTATCCATTTGTAATTGATGTTCTCGCGCTTTGGTCCCAAATCTGTGCCTGGAACCAATACACTATTGGCAGGCGAAACCATGCTGCGTTTTCGTACCATTCTGCTGGCTGTCCTGTTACTCGCTCTCCCGCTGGTATCCGCGGCGCCGTGCGCGCAGCAGTTCGAGCACATACTTGATTTTCACAGCGACGTAACGCTTCAAGACGATTCCACACTTCTGGTCACCGAAACCATCACGGTGTACTGCGCCGGCCAGCGCATCCGCCACGGTATCTATCGCGAGTTCCCCACAAGCTACAAAGATCCCTTTAACACGCGCTACGTCGTGGGCTTTCAGATGCTCTCCGCCACGCGCGACTCCGCGCCTGAACCATTTCGCGTCCAGGATCAGTTCAACGGCAAGCGCATTTATCTCGGAAATGCCAATACGTTGGTTTCAACCGGCCGTCATGTTTACACGATTACTTACACCACCAACCGGCAACTCGGTTTTTTTAAGGATCATGACGAGCTTTTCTGGAACGTCACCGGCAACGGCTGGGATTTTGTGATCGACCACGCCAGCGCCACGGTGCATTTGCCCGCTGGCATTCCGTCAAGTGCCGTGAAGCTATCTGGCTTCACCGGTCCGCAAGGTTCTCGCGAAGCTCATCTCACCACTTCCACCGTAGACGGTGTATTCCAGTTCACGGCCGATGGGCCTCTGCCCTCGCATCAGGGGCTCAGCGCGCTACTGCTGTGGCCCAAGGGCTATATCAGTGAGCCCACAGTCTCGGAAGAGCTGGAATTTTTCTTCCGGGACAACCGCGATGCACTCCTGCTAGCTTCAGGTTTTCTGGTCACCCTGCTCTACTACCTGATCGCATGGTCAGCCGTTGGTCGCGATCCGGCCCCAGGCGTCATCATGGCTCTCTACGAACCACCTTCCAATCTTTCCCCTGCCGCCATGCGTTATCTGATGCGCATGGGCTACGACAATAAAACATTTACGGCTGCGATCCTCGACATGGCCGTTCGCGGCTATATAAAGATTTCGGAAGAATTCGGAAAGTACACCCTAACTCGCACGGGAGTGGACGATCGGGTGCTCACTCCCGACGAAAGGCAGATCGCAGCTGCACTCTTCCTGCTCCAACCTCAAATCGTCCTGGAGCAGAGCAATCACTCCGTGATTCACGCCGCCATGGTCGCAGTGAGACGCGCCTTGAAGAGTACTGAGCAGAAAACCTATTTTGTCACCAACTCCCGTTATCTTATTCCTGCTATTTTGCTCTCCGCCTTCGTCGTCGCGTCCTACTTTTATACGCTGGGCCTTCCGCAGACGATTGGCGGCGTTTTCATCTGCTTCTGGCTCACCATGTGGACAATCGGTGTTTCCGCATTGCTGCTCAGCGTCTTTGCTGCATGGCGCGACGTCCTCCGCCACGGCAGCGCTTCGATCATTGGCATTGGCAAAGCGGTGTTCCTCACGCTGTTCGCTCTTCCGTTTTTGGGCGGCGAGGTGATGGGACTGTTTTTCCTTGCCAAGATTACGTCGCTTTCGTTCGGCGTGTTTTTGATCGCCACGGGCATTCTTCACGGCGTTTTTGTTCACCTGATGAAGGCGCCAACGTTCGCCGGGCGCCGTCTGATGGATCAGGTGGAAGGGTTCAAGATGTTCCTTGGCGCCGTGGATGGTGACCGACTGAACCGCGCCATGACTCCTCAGCAGTCGCCGCAGACCTTCGAGAAATTTCTTCCTTATGCGCTCGCGCTCGAAGTCGAGCAGGAATGGGCGCAAAAGTTCTCCGGGATCATTTCGCAAGCTGGGACCTCGCCAGAATCCGGCGGCATGGGCTACATCCCTTCCTTCTACTCCGGCAGCTCCTGGTATTCCTTCAGCGGAACGAACTTCGCATCTTCGTTTGGAAGCTCGCTGGAAAGCGCGATTTCCTCGTCCACTACGGCACCGGGGTCAAGTGGTGGTGGAGGGGGAGGGAGCGGTGGAGGAGGGGGAGGTGGGGGTGGAGGCGGGTGGTGAAGAGTTTGCACGAGCCAGTGCTTTTATCGGGTGCCGACGCGTTGCACATTGAAGGTGTCTCCGCGCGGCCATTTCACCTTGTTTTTCTTCTTGCAGTAGGGGCACAAGACCGTGCGTTCGATTTCTTTTCCCAACCCTGTCGAACCCACGACTCGCATTCCCCGCTGACACTCCTTGCAACGGAAAATTTTCTGCACTTTCCCTCCTTGGCCTCTTCGGCTGGCAAGAGGTTGGTTGCTCTGTAATTCTTCCCTAGTGCGCGGCAGGTTCCGCGGCCGGGTGCAGTCCGTGCTGGGGTAGTTCATGCGTTCCGCGCGTCATCGGTTCTATCTTCATGCGGTAAAAATGATCGAGCGGAATCCTTCCCTTGCCCACCGGATAAGCTTTCTCGATGGCCTTCATCACGTAGGCTTTCGCAAGCGTGGTTGCCTCCAGCAGTGCCCTCCCCGCCGCAAGCTGCGCCGTAATCGCGGAGGCAAAGGTGCATCCGGTTCCGTGGGTATGCTCGACTTTCACGCGATCGCCGCCCAGGTGGTGCAACTCTTTGCCGTCAAAGAGCACATCCACGGCCTTTTCCATGTGGCCGCCCTTGACGATCACCGCCCGCGCCCCCATTTCGACGAGCTTCCGCGCGGCTGCTTCCATGTCCGCCAGGTCTTTGATTGCCAAGCCGGTCAGGGCTTCGGTTTCCGGGACATTCGGCGTGATCACACTGGAGCGTTTGATCAGTTCTGTCGCCAAATATTTGATTCCACCCGCGTCCAGCAGCTCGGTCCCGCTGGACGATTTCATCACTGGGTCATGGACCACGTGGGCGAACTTGTGCGCGTCCAGAAATTCCCCCACGGCCACGGCGTTTCCGCGGTTTCCCAGCATGCCGATTTTCACGGCCGCGATTTCGCAATCCCTGGCCAATACATCCAGCTGCTCCCGCAACTCAGCGCTAGGCGTGTTGTGCACCCCTTCCACGCCCTGCGTGCTCTGGACAGTCAGCGAAGTGATGGCCGCGGTGCCATAGCAGCCATGGGCCGCGAAAGTCTTCAGATCCGCTCCCACACCCGCACCACAGCTCGGATCGAAGCCCGCAATGGTCAGCAGAACCGGAGGGGCCGCAATTCCCTGCCCGTGGAGATGGCTCATGATGGTCTGTCTTTTGCCTCGCTCCGTGAAGAAAATAGCCGGTCACGTCTTTCCACATGGCGAAGTTTCCTTGCTCCGCCCGGAAAACGCCCGGCAATTGCGAATGTACGCGCGTTGAATTTGCTCCGCAAGGAGATTTTGCAGCGCGCATGAAATTGCGGACGGTTGTCCGAGGGCTGCTTTCCAGAGCGGCCCGATTTTTGTGGATCGCTTGCGATTAAAGATTCAATGATGTCAGCCGGAAATCGGGCATCAGGGGAAAAGTCCGCGCACCAGCGTCGCTTCCGCCACGCGGCCCACCGCCACGCTCATTGCCGCTGCCCGCGGCGGCACGTGATGCTTGCGCATCGCCTCCAGCATGTCGTGGAACGCACGCACCATGATCTTTTGCAGCCGCACGTTGACTTCGTCGGAGTCCCAAAGCAGCCCTTCCTGATTCTGCACCCATTCGAAGTAGCTCACCGTCACTCCCCCCGCGTTTGCCAGGATGTCCGGCAAAACGGTGATGCCGCGCCGCGCCAGAATTTCATCGGCGTGGGGGGTCGTCGGCCCGTTAGCTGCCTCGGCCACAATGCGCGCCTTTATCGCTTCTGCGTTTTGTAGCGTGATCACATTTTCCAGAGCCGCTGGCACTAAGATGTCGCACTTCATCGTCAGCAGATCGTCGTTCGAAATCCGCGACGCTCCCGGCATGCCGACAACGGTCCCTGAGCGTTCCTTGTAACGGATGGCTTTGATGGGATCTATGCCGCGCGAATTGGTGACACCGCCGCGCGTATCGCTGAGGGCAATGATCTTGGCCTTCTTGTCGGCCAGGAGCCGCGCTGCTGTTGCCCCCGCATTCCCGAATCCTTGGATGGCCACCGTGGCCCCACGCAGCGAGATCTTCTTGACCTTGCATGCTTCTTCCACGACGTACACCAGGCCCTGTGCTGTCGCCTCGGCTCGGCCTAGCGACCCGCCAATCGAAATCGGCTTCCCAGTCACCACGCCAGGTACGGTGTGACCCACCATCATGGAGTATGTGTCCATGATCCACGCCATCGTCTGCGAATCGGTGTAGACATCCGGCGCCGGAATGTCTTGATCCGGGCCGATCACCGGCAATATCTCGCTCGCAAACCGCCGCGTCATGCGCTCCAATTCGCTCTTCGACATGCGTTTTGGGTCGCATATGATGCCGCCCTTGGCGCCGCCAAATGGCACATTCACCACCGCCGTCTTCCACGTCATCCAGGCTGCCAGCGCCTTCACTTCGTCCAGCGTCACGTTGGGGTGGTAGCGGATGCCGCCTTTTCCAGGACCGCGTGAAATGTTGTGCTGTACACGGAACCCGGTCATCACTTTCACTTGCCCGTTATCCATCTTCGTCGGCAAGGACACTTCCAAGATGCGCTTCGGGGTGCGCAGCACCTGGCGAAGCCCGGGATCCAGCTTCAGCACCTCGGCTGCGATATCAAACTGGATTTGTGCGATACGAAACGGATTTAGTTCTTCCCGCGGGGTAATCCGCGGCACCATCGACGGAGCGCCCGTTGGTCTGGTTAGAACGGGTTGTTTTGCGACCGTGGCCATCAGCTTCGGTCCTTTCCTTGGTTCGTGTCTGAATTCACTTGCTTACTGCAGGGCCGGACAACTTGAATCTTGCAGTTGCTCAGGCGTTTGCCACAAATTTCTTCGGCTCGCCCAGAAACTTGTTCCGGCAATCCTCGGAGCAAAAGTACACGTTCTGCCCGCCGCTGCGTTCCATCAGGGCCAGATTTTCCGCGACGTGCATGCCGCAAACCGGATCGCGCAGTAACTTGCGCGCCACCACATTATTCGGCACATCGATCGGCGCGCTTCGATTTGCATCGGCAACGCCCACGCTGGTTAGCAACCGGCGCAACAAGGAGATACCCCAGGAAACGATAAGTACCCAAAAGAAAAACCGGAGAATACGGACAACAAATGTCATCGAATTTATTGGCGCGGCCAGAGTCTCGGGCGTAAAGAACCCGTAAACCGCGTTGAGGCGAGTGTATGCAGGTAAAAACGAGGCGTCAAACAAAAATGTGTAGATTCAAGAGGTTGCGCGGCCTATCGGATGGTCAAATTTCATCCCTAGGACCGCATAATTCGCCACAAGCTTTTATTTATCAATACTTTATGAAAAAGCCGGACAAATGCCCTCTTCAGGACTTCGGCCCGGGAATTCGGTCGATCCCCATATAAGGCTTCAGTACTTCCGGTATTACAATCGACCCGTCCGCTTGTTGGTAGTTCTCGACGACGGCGATCCACGTCCGGCCCACTGCCAGTCCCGAGCCGTTCAGCGTATGCACAAATTCACTCTTTCCGCCTCCCTTCGGCTTGAAGCGGATGCCCGCGCGACGCGCCTGGAACGCTTCGCAGTTGGAGCACGACGAAATCTCGCGGAACTCTTTGCTCGAAGGCAGCCAGACCTCCAGGTCGTAGGTCTTTGCCGAAGCAAAACCCATGTCTCCGGTGCAGAGCAGCACGGTGCGGTAGTGGAGCCCAAGCTTCTGCAGAATCGTCTCCGCGTTCCTCACCAGGGCTTCATGCTCCTCGTAGCTCTTGTCCGGACGCGTAAATTTGAAAAGTTCCACCTTCTGGAATTGATGCTGGCGCAAGATTCCCCGGGTGTCTTTTCCCGCCGCGCCCGCTTCCGACCGGAAACACGCTGTCCAGGCGGTCACATGAATCGGCAAATCCTCTTCGTTCAAGGTTGCGTCGCGGTGCAGGTTGTGCAACTCCACTTCGGAGGTTGGTGTGAGCCAAAAATCAGTTCCTTCCAGCCTGAAAAGATCCTCTGCGAACTTCGGCAACTGGCCCGCAGCCATGAGCGAGGCTGTATTCACAAGAAAGGGAGGCAAAATTTCGGTGTATCCGTGCTCGCGCGTGTGCACGTCGAGAAAAAAATTGGCCAGCGCGCGTTCGAGCCTTGCGCCCCAGCCTTTGTATACGGCAAAACGGGCGCCGGTAATGCGCGCTGCCGCCTCCAAATCAAGGATCCCCGCCCGCTCCCCCACCTCCCAGTGCGGCTTGGGCTGAAAATCGAACTTCGGCGGCGTACCCCAGCGCCTCACTTCTTGGTTGCCTTCCGCGCCTTTCCCATAGGGCACACTGGAATGGGGAATATTCGGCAGGGTCAGCAGCAACTCCTTCTGCTTTGCATCCAATTCGTCTACCTTCAAGTCTGTCTGCTTGATCAGCTCGGATAGCTGCTTCATTTCCGCAATTAGCGCATCGGCACTCTGTTTTTCCTTCTTCAGACGCGCAATTTCGTCGCTGGCTTTGTTGCGCTGCGATTTGCGCTGTTCGTTCGCGGTAATTAGCTCGCGGCGTTCCTTGTCGAGCGCGCGGAATCCCTCGATATCCAAGGTCATATTGCGGCGCCTGGCCATATCGGCGAATACATCCAGATGTTCCCGGAAATAACTTAGATCATGCATGGCTCGAACAGCATACCGTACCACCCCCGAGAGCGTCGACGCCCCGCGTCACGCCCACCGCGGGATTCGCCCTGCCGGTGGAAGTACCAAACCTTCCGTACCAGACGTTCCCCGTCGAAGTACTGCTCGAATTGAACCCACGGGCCTAAAGACACAATCAGGCGCTTTCCCCAGAATCGTACTTGTAGTTGGGAGTTTGATTCGACTTCGGGTGGACGGATTGATCATATCGATCTTGCTCCTGTGTGTTGTTCTGCTGCTGGCGAGCGCAGTCGAACAACCGGTTCCCCCGAAATCGTCGGATCGGTCTTCCAGCTAAGTACCCTCCATCCCCCACGCCAGAGCGGCCGGCACCCCCACCGGCCGCTCACTATTTTGGGCCCTCCTTGAAGCGGGGTCGCCACCTTAAGCTGGTCACGAGCAGCTCAGAAGAGAATCGCATTTCAGAATTACGCAACCCCGGCCGCAGAAAGCTTCGCTGGCCCAGAAAGAAACTGAACTGTGGTAGGAAAATAAAAAAGGGGGCCGGTGCAAGCCCCCTTCTAGTGATTCGACCCCCCAATAACCAGACTCTCAGTCGAGGTTGAGGTCCGGCCACCCCGGGAAGCCAATCTCATGAATTGCTTAAATTGAATGCAAGAGTCTTGCCACCAATCCCCACAATCTCAATCGTCCCGCAGCATATTGATAATACAACGATTAGTACATATTGGCTGGTTATTCTTTGTGCTGCTCGGCTGGAAATCTACAATTTCTCACAGACCACTCTTTAACTTCCTACAGTCTTTGGGAACTCGAGCAAGCGTTCGAATCAGATTCGCCCGCAAACTCCGGGCCGCGCAGCGACTTTCACGCAGTTACGCCCTGCCATTTTCTCCACAGCCAACGCGAAGGAAACTAAACAAGGAGAACCCAAAGCAAAATTGCCGGGCCACGGCTGAGAACAAACAGCGCCATCGAGGAAATGTCTCTTATGGCCTCCGAAAACCCCGCCGTTGCCGCATCTCGAAGCTGAGCCGTGAGACCAACGGCCACGGACGTAACTTCACTCTTGCAAGGAGAACAGGACTTGGGAAAACATCACACGACGTTCTGTAACAGTCTTCTCTGCCTCTAGTCTGGCCATCTTGGCGCTCACGCTAGCAAGCTGCCGTTGGATTTCCGCAGGATTCTCTGCCTTCCAGCCTTGTTCCAGCGCATCTTTCAATCGTGCAAGCGTATTTTGGGCATTGCGCAGCCGGGTTTCGACATCTGCTCGCTGTGCGGTTATTTCGTCTGCAGTTTGTTCTTCTCGCTGAACGCTCACAAGAGTCTTTAGGTCGTTCACCACCGCGCTGAATTCTGCGGAGGGCACACGCAGTGTCTCAATCAAGGTGCTACCGGAAGGCTGTCCGACCATGCGAAGCTTTGCCGCGTAGCCGTGGTGCCGTTCCAATATCTCCTCCAGGTTCGTCCGGGAACGAGCAAACTCCTTCGTCGTTACTGCCACTTCCGCTGCTTGCTGATTCAGAGGCGCAGGGTATTGTGAGCCTTCGCTGGACCAATCCCCGACGGCGCCGGTAAGCTGCTGAGGCACGGCGCTTAGTACCCGCGCGGCAGCTTTCATGTTTTCCCACTGTTTTTTCAGTTCCACGTCCGTGGGCTGGCCGCTGCCTGTCGAGATCCCATATTAAAACCCTTGTGCAGGCAATCCATGAGAAACATCAGGTTGCCGTACGGTCCAGGAAAGCAGCAAGAGCGCTGTAGACAACCCTAAGTTGGACAATAAAGTTCGCATTCTTGGGGACAGGTTTTGAAACCCACCGGTGAGGGAAGGGAATTGAACTCGCATGAAGTGGCCTCCAGTGCCGTCCTGCTTAGAACGGAGGCCAAATGATTTCTTGCAACATCACGGTTCGCCGATGGACGACCTCAGGGCGTCGGCAATCAACTCCGAATAACGTTTCACGTCTTCCTGGTGCTCGGCTTCGACCATCACTCGCGCCAGAGGTTCTGTCCCCGAATAACGCACCACCACCCGGCCATTCGAACCCAGCGAGTTTTGCGCTTCTTGCAGGGCTCGCGAAACGTCTGGCAGCGAATCCATGGCCGGCTTGGATTTCACTTTTACGTTCAAGATCACTTGCGGATAGTCCTTTAACCCGGTAACCAGCGATTGCAGCGGCCCGCGCAACGCAACCAGGGACGCCACCTTTACCGCGGTCAACAGTCCATCTCCTGCCGGACTGTCATCCAGAAAAATAATGTGCCCCGATTGTTCTCCTCCGAGATTGTTGCCAGACTTGAGCATCTCTTCGAGCACGTAGCGGTCGCCAACGGCCGCTCGTGCCAGCGAGATTCCTTCCTGCTCCAAAATTTTTTCCAGCCCCAGGTTGGACATCGCAGTTGCCACAATGCGGTTGTCTTTCAATTGATTTTGCGACTTCAGAAAGCGTCCAGCTGCCAGTAGTACGCCGTCTCCATTCACAATATGGCCATTGCTGCAGACGAATAAAGCGCGATCCGCGTCGCCATCAAACGCCACGCCAAGATCCGCCCCTTCGGCTACCACGCACTTTTGCAAACCTTCCATATGTAGCGACCCGCATCCGGCATTGATGTTGCGCCCGTTGGGATGCACTCCCATCGCGATCACATCGGCGCCCAGGCTGCGGAACAACTCCGGTCCAAGCTGATACGCCGCGCCGTTCGCACAGTCCAACACCATCCTCATGCCCGAAAGCTTGCCCCCCGGAATCACCCGGCTGCGCAGGAATTCGAGATACTCCACTTGAAGCGCATGATTCGCCGCCAGGGCGGGACGCTGCGCCGGCACAGCTTCAGTCCGCAAACAGAGAATTTCCTGCTCCAAAGTCTCCTCGACGGAATCTGGAAACTTCATTCCTGCATGGGAAAACAGCTTCACGCCATTGTCGTGATACGGATTGTGCGAGGCTGAAATAACGACCCCGGCGTGAAAATCATTTTCTCTCACCAGGCACGCCACTCCCGGCGTCGTAATCACTCCGGCGAATTCCGCGCTTGCCCTTCCCGCCTGCAACCCCGCCGTCAACAATTGAGCAATATGAGGACCCGATTCGCGTGTATCCATGCCGATGAGCACGTGCGCGGAACCAAATTCCTTGTTCAGGTAGTCGCCGATCGCCCGTCCGGTCGCGAACAAGGTCGCATCGTCGAGCGGCGGCGTCCCTGGCACACCTCGCATCCCATCGGTTCCAAACAACTGCTTCGCCATAGCGCCCGTCTTTCTCGTCGGCAGTTCAACCCCGCCGCAGTCTAGCACATGCGCGCGCCTGAGCCGTTTGGCTCCGTGCTGATTTGCCCCCGGCAATCCCACCGCCCTTGGTTAATTTTTGTTAGTATTTTGAGACCATCCCTGCCGCCCCCTAGGGAATTTCCTTCTTTGTGCTACCTTGTCTGACATAGGGGTGATCGGTGTCCACGACGGAAACTCCGCAGACCACGGTCTTCCGCATCTCGGGTTCCTCCTTCAGCCTTCGGCTGCTGGCGGCAGCTATTCTGCTGCTGTTTTTTTACTATGCGGCGGGAGTTGTCATTACCGTGCTTCTTTCCGTGCTGATCGCCTATTTTCTGGATCCCGCCGTCGAGTTCCTCGAGCGCCTTCGCATTCCCCGCACCATTGGCGCGTTAATTCTGGTCGTACTCTTAATCGTCGTGCTGCTGGCGGCGGGCTACACCCTTTGGCTGCGAACCTCGGATTTTGCCGCAGACTGGCCAAAGTATCGGGACATCTTGCGCGGCGCCACCAGCGAGGTGCAAAAGAAACTCAGCGGCATTGAAGGCAGCGTCAATGAAATCGCCAATGGTGTGCCCCCACCTAAAGCCGCCGCTCCCACGGGTGACGCCGGCGCGGTACACAATTTGATCGTGCGCGGCATCGGCTCGCTTTACGCCCTGGTGCTCGAAGGCACTTTTGTGCCGTTTCTTGTTTTTTTCATGCTCGCGGAAAAACGTGAAGTCTGGCATGGCACGCTGCAACTGTTTCCAGTCAACCGAAGAACGCAGGTGAAGGAAACACTGGAAGACTTGCGCGACGTCCTTCGCGATTATCTAATTGGAATGTCCGTGGTAACTCTGGTTGTCATCGCCCTGAGCAGCATTTTTTTCATGATTCTCGGGCTCGATTATCCGGTCCTGGCTGGCATCGCGTCTGGCCTGCTCAACATGGTTCCTTACCTTGGGGCTGTCCTCGCCTGGATGCCTGGGTTTCTCCTTGCCATCATCAAGTGGAAATCCGTCAGCCACTTTGCCATTATCGCCATCGTCCTGACGGGCATCCACGTGGTCGCCCAGAATCTGATTGCCCCGCAGCTTGTGGGGCGCCAGGTGCGTCTGAATGCCGTGGCCATCACGGTCTCCCTGCTTTTCTGGGGATGGGTCTGGGGAGGAATGGGCCTGATTCTGGCGATTCCATTGACGGCCGCTCTTCGCGTCATTTGCGACCACATTGAATCCTGGAAGCCGATTGCCCGCTGGCTGAGCGCGTAGCTTCAGAGATCTGCTTATTTAGCGATTGGGGACCCGCGTGAACATTCGATCCGCCTGCTTGAAACTCGTTATCCTTGCCATAGCGTCGCTGCCCTTATTCCTTTCGCCCGCTTTCGCTTGGGGTTGCAAAGGCCACCAAACGGTCGCGTTAATCGCCGAGCGTCATTTGACTCCAGAGGCCCGCCAGTATTTCGACGCTCTACTGAAAGAAAATCCCATTGATCCGCAACTCAAGCGCTACTGCGGCAATTTCGCCGGCAGCTTTTTTGGCGATAGCTCCACCTGGCCGGATGACATTCGCGGCTCGCGGAACAACGGCCCGTGGCACTACATTGATATTCCTCGCGGAGCTGCTCGTGCACCCTTGTCGAAATATTGTAGCGATTCAGGTTGCGTCACCCAAGCGATCGCCGACCAGTTGGCAATTTTGAAAGACACCCGCGCTGACGCCAAGAAGCGGGCCGAAGCCCTCCGGTACATCATTCATTTTGTCGGCGATCTCCATATGCCACTGCACGCCACAACCAATAACGACGAAGGGGGTAATTGTGTTCCCGTCGGTTATTTCCGGAGGGTTCCCAAGGAGCACAACCACTCCTACACGCCCAATCTCCATTCTCTGTGGGACACCACAATTCTCGAACGCGACATGGAGGGCGCCGATCCCCGCGAATACGCAGACTTCCTCGATCAAGCGTTCAGCCGTGACATGGCGGCGTGGCAAACCGACGGGATTCAAGTGGACGATTGGGCTTGGGAAAGCCACAACCTGGCCGAGTCTTTTGCCTACGGCAAGCTGCGCCCGAAGGACCGCGTTGAAGCGCCTGCGCCAGTGCATTCCTGCTCCGACGACAACAACGTCGGTGAACGGCTCTTGCAGCTGCACTTCGTCGTCGGTGAGAAATATCAGCAGGCGGCAGCGGACGTCGTCGAAAAACGTATTGCGCAAGCCGGGATCCGCCTGGCCATGATTCTCAATGACGCGTTCAGCACTTTCCAGAAAACGCAGTAATGGCTATTTCCTGGCTCCGGCTGCATCCGGCGCCCCAAGTGATTTGATGTAGCTCACCAATTGCCAGCGCTCAGGCTCCGGCAGCTTGGACCACACCGGCATTTTTTTTCGCACGACTCCGTTCGTCAGAATCCAGAAGATAGCCCCGGGTGCGGCTTCCTGCACCTCTTGTGCTCGCAGGCTTGGAGCCTTCCGTCCGCCCGCAGCCCCTGCGCCGTGACAATCTTCGCAATGCTCTTCGAACAATACTTTGCCCGCCGCAACCGCATCGCGATCATTGGCCAGCGGGTTCTGCTTGAGCTTGTATTTTTCGGGAGCTTTCGCCAACTCCGCATACACGGACTCCTTCTCCTCCGTCTCTGCACGGCCGCGCGCGGCGCACCAGGCTCCAAACGTCACAACCATGAAAATACTGAGAGTGGTTACTCGCATTGTTCTCATTCGCCCTTCTCCCGGAACATGCTTGCGACCTTTTGGCCAAATCCCGCAATTTCATACGAGACGCCCCAACGCAGTAAAAATTGGTGGCTGTTGTCATTCAAGCCAAAACTCGGCTCGATCCGAAACGTCCAGCCAGAAGGAAGATTCCAAGCGAGACCCGGAGCGACGTAATGCGAGGTATTGTGCAGCCCAAAGTCATACCGGTCTCCCAGCCCTCCATACAACTCAACTCCAGCGATGAAGTGTTGCAGACAGAAATTGCATCGCTGGGCAGCACCTTTCAATGTCAGCGGCCGGCTGGCGCCGAGCGCATAGCCGAATTCCCAGGGTTGATTTGAAAGGTTCTTCACCGCCAGCGTGTTTTCCGTGAAGTTCCAGCCTTTGTAATTGCTTGAAAGAATCAGCTTCAGTTCCATTTCGCGATTTCTTTCCTGACGGGCGGCCGCATTGGATGCCAAAAAATCCGACTCCACGTCATGACCTTCGATTTCCTTCAAGACCTTGTCTGCGCCATTAATGTCTTCAAACTCCATGTAAAGAACCGGGTTGATCCAGTGCTCGTTCTTCAGGGGTCGCACCCGGTTTTCCCAGCGGAATCCCGTAAACACCGTGCTGTCCCCGAATGTGGTTTGCCCATCCAGGTAAATCTCCGTGGTCCACCAAGCCGTCGCACCGTATTCGAACTCGCTCCAGAACGCATGAAAATTCGGGCCGCCGCGTTGCGTCCCGAAAGTCGAAAAATATTCGACCTCCAGATTTCCTGGCTCTTCCAGGTTGTGGTCGTAAGCCACGATGTACGGATTTTCTTGGGCATGAAGTTGAGTTGTTAAGGGAACGACGAAATGTGTAAGGAGGAGGAATACGAAACCTACGCTGTAGCGAGAGAAGAACAAGTGAAGCTCCTGATCGAGGATATGGGACTATTTCAGTCCGGCTTCACAGTAGGCTTTTCGGCCGAACTGATTGGCCCGGACATTTATAAGACTAACTTAGTCCTAATTCTGATGCAAGTAATTTGCATCTGGTATTTGTTTAACTCTTCACTCCTCAAGTGCTCGTGCCCTTTGCTTCTCTTCCTCCCAATGGTATCCTCCACTTGTCGTTAGTTTGGTTTTCGTCCGCCCCCGCCTAGCTTCTCCCTCTCGCGTGCGGGTATATTCCCCCTTCAGCCGTGGAAATCACGCTGCCGAGTTCCGCTCGGCGAGGAAGTTTCATCTCACGATGGCCCCAGCACCGTCCGCAGATGAGCTATTGAAGAGTCTGCTTTCCGACCCGCAGGAGGCCGTCATCGGCTTCCGTCTGGATGGAACCGTATTCCTTTGGAATGCCGGTGCGGAAAAACTCTATGGCTACAGTTGCTCGGAGATGACGGGAAACTCTGTCGCTTGCCTTCTTCCGCCTCGCGAGCTAATCGGCACGGGTGAATTACTCTCCGGGCCGGTCTGTGAGACATATGAGGACAGCGTCCAACGAGAGCGGGTACACAAATCGAGTGCGCGAGTCCGTCTTCGAATAAATCGCCTTCTCCTTCGCAACGCGCAAGGTGAACCGACAGCGGTTCTGGAGCGCGCACGGGAATCCTCCGCGGAGCTCACCCACGCGGCTGCGGAAGCGCACCTCCAAATCCTGGTCGAGAGAATGCCGTTTTCTTTCTGGACAACGGATCGGCGCCTCTACCTTACCTCCCAATGGGCAAATAAAGCGCGCTCGGGGATGATGGATTTCCCGCCAAATTACCTCGCGCGGCCCGTGCAGGAGTTTCTGCGGGTCCGCGAGGCCAGTGAGCCGCCGGTGAAGCAGCACTTCCTTGCGCTGCGTGGCATCGCTTCCCGCATCGAATTTGCAACGGCGTCGCGGCTCTACGACTTGAGCATCGAACCGTACATCGGGCCGGATGGAGCGATCATCGGGTGCATCGGGATGGCTCTGGACATCACCGACCGCCGGAAGTGCGAGGATGAGATCCGCTACCGGGCCACGCATGACGGCCTCACTGGCCTGGCGAACTATCGAGAATTTGTGGATTGCCTGGAGCGCGAAGTGCGCCGCGCCAGCCGCACCGGGCAGCCCTTTGCCGTCTTGCTCCTGGACTTGGATGATTTGAAAGTCATTAACGACCGGTTTGGTCACCTGACCGGAAACCTAGCCCTCAAAAGACTGGCGGGCATTATGAAAGAGCACTGCCGGGCCACAGAAGTTGCTGCCCGCTTTGGGGGGGATGAATTCGCAATCCTCTTGCTTGACGCCGACGCCACCCACGCGCAAAACGTTGCGGAACGCATCCGTTCGTGCCTGCAAACACACCCCGAATCGCCAACCTTGAGCGTCAGCCTGGGCCTTTCCGTCTATCCACAAGATGGTCCGTCTGCCAGTGATCTTCTGGACGCTGCCGACATGCGCCTCTATCAAGACAAGAAAGGGCGTTCCACCCGCATTGCGCCCCGCGTGGCCCACAATAGCTGAGCGGCTTTCACCCGCGGGAATACAGTTGCGACGCACCCAATGCAACTCCTTCGCCTCCGGTGTAAACTAGGCCTGATGCGGGATTTCTCCCCAGCGAAGCCTGCGCCGGCTAACCGCCACGGAAAGAATGCCAGACCTGATTACATTGGCCATCCCGGCCTTCATCGTGCTCCTCGTCGCCGAGGCCATTGCCGGCGCCGTCCTGCAGCGCGACATCTATGAGGTCAAAGATGCGGCAGCCAGCATCTCTATGGGCCTGGGGAACGTTTTTGTAGATCTCCTTGCCAAAGCGATTCAGTTTTCCGTCCTCACCTATCTGCATCGCTTCGCTATCTTCAGCATTGGATTCCAATGGTGGGCCTGGCTGCTGCTCTTTTTTGGCGACGAGTTCAGCTATTACTGGTTCCATCGCGTGAGCCACGAATGCCGCTTTTTCTGGGCTTCCCACGTCGTTCATCACTCTTCGCAGCGCTACAACCTCTCCACCGCTTTGCGCCAGACGTGGACCGGGAGTTTCTGCAGCTTTGTCTTCTGGATGTGGCTACCCATTGTTGGTTTTGCTCCAGTCATGATCATGACCATGAAGTCCGTTAGCCTTCTCTACCAGTTCTGGATCCACACCGAATTGCTCCGCTCCATGGGCCCGCTCGAAAAAGTCTTCAACACGCCATCGCATCATCGCGTTCACCATGGATCGAACCCCCGCTACATTGACCGCAATCATGGGGGCACGCTCATCATTTGGGACAAACTGTTTGGCACTTTTGAACCGGAAAATCCTGCGGATCCTCCGCGCTTCGGCCTGACCCATGACATCAACACTTTCAATCCCATTCGTATCGCCTTTCACGAATGGGCCCAGATGTTTCGCGACGCCTGGACGGCTCCCGGCTGGAGCAATAAATTGCGCTACATCTTCGGAAATCCCGGCTGGCACCACGACGATCCCGCCGAAATGTCCATTGGCCATTGATTGCACGGGAGGTGCGCATGAAAACCGACGCGCTGCTTCTTGCTCTGCTCGCGGAAGGCTATTCGAAAAAGACCTGGCACGGACCAAATCTCCGGCAGTCGCTGCAAGGAATTACCGCGAGGCAGGCCGCTTGGCGCCCCTCCCCGGGCCGGCACAATATCTGGGAATTGACACTGCACGCCGCATATTGGAAGCATGTAGCTCGTCAGCGCATCACAAGCGGCAAGCGAGAGCCGTTTCCCCGAAAGGGAAGCAATTTCTTTCTGCGCCCGGAACAAGGCAAATTTAACGAAGCCGCCTGGCAAGAAGATCGCAAACTACTCGAAGCGGAACACCAGGCGCTCGAACTTGCGATTCGCCGAATCTTGAAAACTCCCCGCGCAGGGAAGTTTCTGCCCACGATTTATGGCGTAGCGTTTCATGATGTTTACCACGCCGGGCAAATTCGGCTGTTACGCCGCCTTCTGTCCTGAATTTCGGCATGGAAACGAACGGCGCATGGTTCAAATTGCGTTTTTTAGTTGAGCTACCAGGTCCTTCAGCCGCGGCGCTTCCTGAAACAACCGGATGGCTGCAATTCCCCGTGCACCTGAAGTCAGGCATTTCTGCGCATTCTCCAGCGTTATCCCACCGATCGCCAGCACGGGAATCTCGACTCGCCGGCAAATCACTTGAAGCTTTTCCAGCCCCTGAGGGGTTCCAAACCCGGCCTTTGATGGCGTGGCAAAAACCGGCCCGAAAATCAAATAGTCTGCGCCGTCGGCTTCCGCCTGCTGCGCTGACGCGAGTGAATGAACGGAAGCCCCCACCAGGAATGCCCTGTTCTTGTTTTGCTGACCGGTGAAACGCCGAGCTTCGCTAACCGGCAGAGCATTCTCTCCTAGATGCACTCCGTCCGCTCCGCAAGCCCACGCCACATCCAAGCGGTCATTCACCAGAAGCTTGCTTGCGCTGCCGGCACTCTGCCGTGCACAAGTCACCAACCCTGCCAATTCGCGCCCGGACAAATCCTTCTCGCGGATTTGAATCCAGTCCACGCCAGACTTCGCCGCGCTTTCGATTTTTTCCAACAAGCGTTTTGTGGCGGTTACCGCATCCCCGGTGAACTCCCGGCGGTTCGTGACGTAACACAGCGCCGGCCTACGGATTGGAAGGAGGTGAGACACGGGCAGGAACAGAGCGAGAATTGAAAAACCCAAAACCCACGAAGATGTCCAGGACTCCGATGCCGCTTACCATTCCACGCGTCGCGGGGTGCAGTACGATCGGCATAATCCACGGGTAGTGGCTCAGAAAATAGTTCTGCTCCCAGAACGCGGACCAGGGCAGATACAGCAGCAGTGCGCCGAGTTCGAACAGCAGCACGACAGTCATCGCGCGTAAAATTCGGTTCATCTAGGACCCGCGGGCCTTAAGGATGGATTTTGTAGAACTCAGCGAGCCGGCTTCTGCAGAGAGTGTATACGTTCTGCAACGTCGCGGTAATCAATGTTGATTGCATAGACCTGGGAAAAGCTCTTGAGTGCCGCATCCAGATCGCCCGCCGACTCCTGGGCCACTCCCAAATCATACCGCAACGCCAGTTTACTTTCCGTGTCCATGCCGGGCGTTTGCAGGGCGCGCTCGTACCAGATTGCCGCTATGCCCGGCTGCCCCTTCTCCATGAACGCCAGCCCCAGCAGCGTGCAGCACTGCATCGCGTAGCGGAAAACCTTTCCGCGATCACTGGCCTGAGCGACTTTCTGGAATTCCGCGATGGCTTCCTCCAACAAACCCATCTCGCGGAATGCGATGCCCAGATTGTAGTGGGTTTCGAGATCCTCATCTTCCGCGCCCATCTCTCCAAGTTCCGCGCGGAATTCATCAAACACATCCTTCAGCGGCCCGGCCTCGGCCGCGCCTCCACTCGGCGCGGCGCTTCGAGCAGGCACGCTCTCCGTTGGGGCCGCCTCTTCCGAGGCGGCCTGGGCCGGCTGTGTAAGCTCCCCAAGCCCAAGCTCATCCATCTCCTTGGCAAGGTCGGTCAGGAAATCATCGGTGGAGAAGGCATTGGTTTCCGCGCGTGCACCCGTCACCTGCACTGCCGGAGGTTTTTTGTCGTGTTCGGACTGTTTCGTCTCGGCCGGACGCGCAGGGGGAATCTGCGAGAGCATCTCGTGCGCCGGCACGACAGGCTCAGGCTCCAGGACGAGTTCGAAGTCTTGATCCAGCTCGATTTCAGGCTCTGCCCCCGTTTTCGCAGGTATGGCGCTAGGCGGGATATCGAGCGCAGGCTCCGGCCCCTCGGAGGCGACTTCCGCATGCTCCGGCACAGGCATCGCTGTGAGTTCTTCCTCTGGCAGCAATTCCTCATGCGCCTCTCCGGGTTCGACGGTCGGCCTGCTCGGTGAGCCAGCCGCCGACTCCGCCGCGATTGGCAACTCGTCAGAAATATCCGCAAAACTGCTTTCCGTGGCTGGCGCCTCTTCCGGCACCTCGAATTCCATTAATTCTCCCGATGCAGGCGCGGCGGGTTGCGAATCCTTTGCAGCGGCTTTTTGAGCGGAGATGGCTTGTTCGAGGAAAGAGGCAGCCAGGTCCTCTTCTTCCGCGGGCGCAGACTTCGTTTGCGCCACTTCTGAAACTTCACCCGGATGTTCCTTGGCTCCTTCGAGTAGCGAGGCCCATTCATCGGAAAGATCAACTTCCTCTTCCTTAGACGAGGTGCGCGATGGTGCGGCCGATTCTTCGACCGGAACGGGAGCGACGTCGATTTCTGGCACCTCTCCGGTCGCCTCGGGGATGGGCAATTCTTTCGCGACCGGCTCTTCCGCAGCCGCCTCGGCCGCCTGCGCCGCCGCGGTCACCGGCTCCACGGCCACTTCAGCAATTGATGATTCCTCGGCAAGGCCGACAGGGTGTGTTTCCACGGCCTGCGGCATCGCCGCAGCCACAGCGGCTGTGATCTCTTCGTCGGTCAGGCCAGCCGCACGCTGGAACCGGCGCCGCAATTCGCCAAATCGCTCGCTGCTCCTTGAATCGCCGCGGCTTCCGTGAATGTGTTCGAGTTGCGCGGCAAGCTCCGCGGTCCTGCGGTCATCACCCGCCCCAAGCACAAAGTCCAGCAGCTTTTCAAGCGTGGGCGTGTGCATCGGGGCCCGCCGCAAAATCGCTTCCAGCAAGCCGATCGCTTTTTGCGTCAGCCCGTAGCTGGCGAACAGGTCCACGTCCGTCAGCGACTGCGCGATGAATTTTTGCGTGTCTTCGTCGAGTTCTTGCTCTTCCATCGACGGCTTATTCGCCTGCGCGGCCTGCGCGGCCACGCTTGGCGCTTCATCGATATTCAGTGCAGCTCGCACCTTCGGCGGGGCCGCCTTCGGGATTTCCGCTTGCAGGGATTCCGGCATTTCCGGAGGCTCGGGAATGGCCTGAGGTTCCGGTGGCTTTCCACCCATTTTCCGCAACAAATCGTTCAGCTTGCGCTTGGCGGAGTCATTTTCCGGATCGCGATCCACCAGTTGCTGATATATCTCTTTTGCCCGGTCGAGTTTCCCCGCCGCCACCAGGGCATCTCCTAGATGCGCCAGCGCATCCGGCAGCCGGAAGGAATCGCTTGTCCGCCCGAAGGTATCCACCAACCATTCCAGCGGTTCCAATCTTCCAGGAAGCCTCTCGGCCAGCCCTTGCAATAGGTGCGTGACACCTTCGTGCTCGCCCGCATCGATCATGGGAATGCGGATGCGCGAAAGCATGCTCATGGCCCGGTCGCCTTGACCAGATTCCAACAGCGCTTCCGTCACCTTTTGCGTGGCCGTGAAATTCTTTTCGTCGTTCGAGAAAATCTTCAGCGCCAGCGCCGTGGCTTCATCCCACTTCGCGGACTTCAAATACAGGTCCAGCAGGAGTTCCGCCGGTTCACCGCCTTTTTCCAGTTCCGGCACGCGTTCGAGAATCTCCGCGGCCTGGGCAACATTCCCCACCGACGAATGGCTGCGCGCCTTGATGATCAGCGCATCCAGTTGTTTCGGGTTGAGTTGCAGGGCCTTGTCCGCCAGCCGCTCGCACTCGGCCTGATCCCCGCGGGCCAAAGCGCGTTGTGCGGCAGAAACGTAACCTTCCAGCGCTTCCCCGGATTGCCCCATCGCCTGGTACAGATCCGCCAGCCTCACCTGAATCCGCAGGTTATCCGGCTCCGCCAGCAGCAATTTCTTCAGCAGCGCAATCGCTTCGGGCTGTTTCCCGTTTTTCAGGTGCAGTTCCGCCAATTGCAGAAAGAGCGGCCGCGCCTCGCTCATTACGCCCTGCTGCACATAGAGGTCAGCCAGCTTCTCCAGCGGTCGAATCTCTTCCGGAGCTAATTTGGAAATGCGCTTGTAAACGGCGATGGCCTTGGTAAGAAATCCGTCGCTGACAAAGAGCTGTGCGAGGCGCTCAAAATATTCGATTGCTTGCAGAGTCTCGCCCTGCCGGATGTATAGCTCGCCGATGGTCATCAACGTGACCTGATCGCGCGGCTCGTATTTCAGAATCTGCTGGTACTCCGCGATGGCCTGGGCGACCTTGCCCTGGTTCAGCAGCTTCTGTGCGGACTCGACGTATTTGCTCTTGTTGTAGGCCATGCCACAAGGCGACAGCTTCCCCACCGAAAGCCGCCGGCGACTTTCTCCTCAGTATGGTTGCCGGCACTGGAACCTCGCAACCTTACTTGTCTCACGCTACGCCCCCACTCCGGGGGCGTCAACGAAACCTCAACCCGGTGTAGACAGGCAGTTATCCCCGTGGCTGATTCGAAACTTTTAGCGAAGACCAGGCGAAGGAGATCTCAGGAACTATGAGGCCAGATTTCCAGAGGAAGGGACTCTTGCACCGCGCCGGCCGCCCAGCAGCCTGCATCCCGCACCGGCGCGAAAGAATGCCGATGCAATGGCGTCGGCCCGTGCAGCCGCAACGCTTCCAGATGGTCCGGCGTGGCGTAACCTTTATGCCTCGCAAGCCCATACTGCGGGTAAACCGCGTCCCATTCTTCCATCCGGGCGTCCCGGTGCGTTTTGGCCAGGATGGAAGCCGCGGCAATCGAGACGCTCCGCGCGTCTCCCTTGATCAAGGACTTCTGTTCGATCATCACGTCCAGGCGCATTGCGTCAATCAGCAGGTAGTCGGGTTGGATTTGGAGTTGCCCGAGCGCCGCCTGCATCGCCTGGCGGCTTGCCTGGTAAATATTCCATGCGTCGATCCGCTGCGCGTCGATTTCTGCCAACGCCCAGGCAATGGCGTGCTCCCGGATGCGTTCCGCCAGTTCGGTCCGGCGTTCCGCAAGCAGCTTCTTCGAGTCGTCCAATCCCACGATGCGCCGCTTGGGATTCAAAATCACCGCCGCAGCCACCACGGGACCAAACAGCGCGCCGCGCCCGGCCTCATCCAGCCCCGCGATGCGGGTCCAGCCCAGCCGCCGCGCCGCTCGCTCGAAACGGGAAGAGCAGAGTCGCGCCATATTCGTGAGTTCGAACACGCATATTAGCACTCAAGAAATGAAAAAGGGACAGGTTCGCCTGTCCCTTTTGTAGAATTTGGTATTGTTGGATTACGCCTTAGCGGCTGCGGGTTCCGCTGCAGGGGCTTCTTCGCGGGCGGCGCGCTTGATGCGGGCGGCCTTGCCTTTCAAATTGCGCAGGTAGTAGAGGCGCGAGCGGCGCACATTGCCCTTGCCGACGATATCGATCGAGGCGATCGAGGGCGAGTGCAGCGGAAAGATGCGTTCGATGCCGACGCCGAAGCTCACGCGGCGCACGGTGAAGCTGGCGCTGCTGGCGCGGCCCTTCTTGGAGATCACCACACCCTCAAAGGTTTGGATGCGTTCCTTGACCTTTTCACCTTCGCCTTCCAGCAGGCGGACGTTTACTTTGATGGTGTCGCCGGGGCGGAAATCGGGAAGGTCTTTGCGCAATTGTGCTTCGTGCAATTTCTGAATAGCCGGATTCATTTTCGTAGTTCCCTGCAGACCCACTCAGGCGGGGCCAGCACTTCTAAGGCAAACACCAATTATAAACAATCTTTTACGCCTTGCCTAGCCAATTTCCCCCAGCAGATCGGGGCGGTTTTGGCGGGTTTTGCGTTCGGCCTGCTGCCGGCGCCATTTGGCCACTTCGGCATGGTGGCCGCCGATGAGCACTTCGGGCACTCTCCAGCCACGGAAGTCGGCAGGGCGCGTGTAATGGGGGAAATCTAGAAGACAGTGGCGAGTGGCGAGTGACGAGTGGCGAGAAGCGGAATCCGGAGGCTCGATGAACTCAGCGAAGGATTCGTTTTCCGTTGAAGCTTCGTTGCCAAGCGCTCCCGGCAGGAGCCGGGTGACGGCGTCCAGAATAAGCGCGGCGGGCAGCTCGCCCCCGCTCAGGACGTAGTCGCCAACGGAGACTTCATCGGTGGCGAGGTGTTCCGCCACCCGTTCGTCGACTCCTTCATAGCGACCGCAAAGCAGGACGATGCGCTTGAGTTTCGCAAAGCGCCGCGCGGTTTCTTGCTTGAACAGCTTCCCCGCGGCGGACAACAGCACAATCGCAGTTCCCCCCGGCGGCGCATTTATTTCTGCCGACGTACCCATGGACTGCCCCAATAGCTTTTCGACGGCTTCAAACAGCGGCTCCGGCTTGAGCACCATGCCTTCGCCGCCGCCAAACGGCCGGTCGTCCACGGTTTTGTGGCGATCCTTGGCGAATTCCCGCAGATCCTGGACGTGAATCTGCACAATCCCTGCTTCTCTGGCTCGCCGGACGATGCCGTAATCGAGCGGCCCTGCGAAGAATTCGGGAAAAATCGTAATCAGGTCAAATCGCACGTTATTTGCCGGCTTCGTTCAGATCGGCCAGTCCTTCGGGCAGGGTAACATCGATGCGCCGCGCGGCAACATCGATGCTCCGGCAAATGTCCTCCGCCAGCGGGACCAGCAGCTCGCCCCCGGGCGTTGCGACTTGCAGGAGCGGCGTGCCGGCCGTGCTTTCGCCGGGGAAGAAAACGTCCTGAACCGTGCCGACGGCGCGCGGCGCGTCTTCCATCTCGCAAGCAGGGGAAGAGAGTTTCTTCGGCGCGGCCGGCGTTTCAAACACCGTGCAGCCAATCAAATCGCTGACAAAATATTTGCCGGCTGGCAATTCCACGCGTTCCGCCATCGGCAGAACGACCTCATCCCCGCGCAGCTTTTCCGCGTCATCGATCGAAGCGCAATCCGCGAAATGAAAAACGCCGTGTTCGGGGTGATTGCGATCCACCCAGAAATTCCGCAGCGCCACTGGCTGCGGTTCCCCCTGGGCGCGGCGCAAATAAAGTTGAGAAAGGGAAGCAAGCCGTGCAGGAAAATCGGTGAAAAGCTCCGCAAGTACTTCGCCCTTATTTCCGCGCGAGCGGAGGATGTGCGCGATCAGAACCCAGTCCTGCTTTTTCGTAGAAGCGTTCAATCTTCGAGGATCTCAAGCGTGAAGCGCTTATGCAGCTTCATTCCGGCGGCGCCCAACAGCGTGCGAATGGCCTTGGCCGTGCGCCCCTGCCGGCCGATCACCTTGCCGAGATCTTCGGGATGCACCCGCAACTCGAGCACGGTCACCTGGGAGCCTTCGACCGCTTTTACCTGTACGCCTTCCGGATGATCCACCAGCGCCTTGGCGATTTCCTCAACGAGTTCCTTCATTTGGGCCCCCAGCTTTCATGTCCATTCGACGTGTACGTGTGGTGCCGCCCCTCTCCATCCGTAAGAGGGGAGGCGAACGAGCTATGACCTGGACAGAAGCAAGAGAGCTCAGCGGAAAAAGCTGAACTAGGCTATTTTTTGCTGCTTGATGAAACTCCGAACCGTATTGCTAGGCTGTGCCCCCACACCCAGCCAATACTTGATGCGATCGGAATCCAACTTGATCTCCGCGGGCTTCTTCAACGGATCATAGGTGCCGACAGCTTCGCGCACACGCCCATCCCGGGCACGCGTCCGTTCAATCACGACGACGCGGTAATACGGCTTCTTCTTTTTGCCAATTCTGGCCAGACGAATCGTTAACACTAAAGTACGACCTCCATAATCGAGCTAATATTCTAGCGTGACTTCCCGCCCGGCAGCAATCAAAGCCTTACCGCGACCGCCAGACCTGGAGGATTTCTGTCCGCCTGGCCCTTGGAAATGGTCGGGCTGGCTGGGCCTGCTTACAGACTTGCATTCCTGTCTCCTATCGGCAAGACTTGGACTCCAAGAACTGGGGTAGCTGTCTGTACCTCATTCCGCGCGCAGTTCATTCCGTCTTTTCGACTGGAACTCGCCGTGAAGTCCTTGGTCTCCATACTCGTGCTCGCCGCCAGCCACTTGGTAGTTCCTATGGTCCCTTCTCTGGCCGCCGCTCAAAAGCCTGGAGTCACCTCGCATAATTCCCGCATGGGTGCTCCCGATCCTTCCATAAATAGCGCCGATTTGAGCATCATACTTCGCGATGAGAAGAACGGAGAGCTTACCATCCCTGCAAAGCTTACCTTGCGAAGTTCGAAAGGAGTGGTTCCCGGCACGGCCATCACTGTAATCGGGCGTGCCAATTATCGCGGCTTGGTCCTGGACGATTACGAAGTGGACGTTGAAGTCGCCGGACGTCCTAAGGTCCGCACGACCGTCTCACTGCAAACGGCAGGTGAGGTTCGTTATCTCGATATCACTGTGCCTCTTGGCGATGCCTCCTCGGCCGGCAACGGTCCTCCGATACCGCCGCCCCTTACCCTCCGTGAGCAAAAGCAAATTACCGCCGGAATCCGTTCGCTTCAGGCGCAGAATATTTCAGCTGCACGCAAACATTTTCGTTCTGCGGCGAAAAGCGCTCCCAATAATCCCGACGTGGATTACCTGCTGGGCATAACCGCCACCATAAAGGGAGATATGGTTACCGCGAGACAGTATTTTGAAAACGCTGCCTTTCGCTACCAGCACGTCCGTTCACTCACAGCCCTTGGCGAGCTTGACCTGGTGGCTGGAAATTTGGCCGCCGCTCAATCGAACCTAGAAAAGGCGCTGCAGGCGGATCCGAATAGCTGGCGCGCCGAGCAACTCCTTGCGGCCGTGAACCTTCGGCAACATTCGTACGCAAACGCCGTCCAACATGCCGAACACACGCTCCAATTGGGAAAGAGCGAGGCCAAGGGAGCGCGGCTGACGCTGGCGGCAGCGCTCTCCGCAACGGGGAATTTTTCGAGGTCAAATCAGGTGCTGAGTGAGCTGCTTCAACAAAGCCCCAGCGAGGCACAAACGAAAGAGGCCAACCTGATTCTCGATGCCAATCGCAGAGCGCTCGACCCGGTCTATTCGGCCTCGCATCCGCCTCCGGAATCCTCGATCGGTGCGACTGAGTTCCCACCAGGCAAGTTGCCGCTCGCGCCAAGCCTTCCAATGCCGTCGGACAATCCCCTGGCGGATCATTTGCGTTGGACTCCGCCAAACGTAGACGATATGGTTCCCCCAGTGGAGGCCACGGTTTCCTGTCCCCTAACGCAAATGCTTCAACAAACAGGCAAGCGCGTATTGGAATTGACCGAAAATCTGGATCGGTTCTCCGCAACGGAGCAGCTGAAGCACGAAACCCTCAACGAATTCGGCCTGGCCACGCGCACGGAACAGTTGAAGTTCAATTACCTGGTGGTTGTCCGTGAGGTGAAGCCGGAAGTTTACGATGTTTCAGAATTCCGCGACGGCAGCAATTCCCTCGATGTCTTTCCCGAACACGTAGCGACGCTCGGCACCGTGGCGCTCGTGTTTGTTTTTCATCCGAACTACGCGGGCGATTTCGATTTCCGATGCGAAGGCCAGGCGCATGTAAATGGTCAGCTCGCTTGGCAAATCCATTTCCAGCAGAGATCCGGTGTGCCATCGCGGCTGCGAAGCTACCGGCTCGGAAACAAATACGAGCGTGTGGGCCTCAAGGGTCGTGCGTGGATCGCGGCCGACTCCTGGCAAATTCTCAGGATGGAGAGTGATCTTGTGAACCAAGTGCCTCAGCTTAGGCTGAACGCCGAGCATCAGGATATTACGTATGGTCCCGTACCCCTGAAGCAGAGGAACCTTGTCCTTTGGTTGCCGCAATCCGCGGAGATTTATCTGGATTTCGACGCTCACCGCATTCATCGACGCCAGGAATTGAGTAACTTCATTTTCTTTTTGATTGACGACCAGCCAAGCGCGAAACCGCCAAAAGAGGCGGAGAGTTCCCCGGACAGAACTACTTCTCCATGAATCCCTTCTGCCAGGATACCGATCGCGTCAGGAAAGGCGGTTTAAGCCGTTAAAGGCGGCTGCCTTGTAGCACTCCGCAAGGGTTGGATAATTGAACACCGTATTGATGAAGTAAGTGATCTTGCCCTTGAGCAGCAACACGGCTTGCCCAATGTGCAGCAATTCCGCGGCATTTTCACCAAAAATGTGGACGCCCAGGAGGTCCAATGTTTCGCGGTGAAAAAGAATCTTCAGCCGTCCGTCGGTGTGGCCGGAAATCTGTCCGCGCGCAATTTCGCGATAGTAGGCCACACCCACTTCATAGGGCACATCGCTTTCGGTAAGCTGCTCCTCTGTCTTTCCGATGAATGAAATCTGAGGAATCGTGTAAATGCCATAGGGATAGCCGGCAGGGTCGGATTCCAGGGGCAAGCCAAAGGCGCGGGCGGCGGCAATGCGTCCTTGTTCCATCGATACAGAGGCGAGGCTTGGAAAGCCGATCACGTCGCCAACCGCAAAGATGTGCGGCTGAACGGTGCGAAAGTCCGTGTCGACCTTAATGCGTCCGCGATCGTCCGCTTCGATTCCCGCCGCCGAAAGGTTTAGTCTGTCGATGTTGCCCTGGCGACCGACGGCGTAAAGCAGGGCGTCACCCACAATTCGTTTGTTGCTGGCCAGATTCGCGGCCACCTTGCCATCCGGCAGCTCCTCCACACTTTCCACCTCTTCGTTGAGTCGCATGGTGGCCCGGCGATCGCGCATGTGATAGCTGAGCGCCTCGACCATTTCCGCATCGGCAAATTCCAGCAGTCTGGGCCGTTTCTCGACGATGATGACGCGAACTCCCAGCGTGGTCCACATGCAGGCATATTCGACACCAATGACGCCTCCACCCACCACAATCATCGTGCGCGGAATCATCGGCATGGTCAGGATTTGGTCGCTGTTGATGATATTGCGCCCGTTAATCGGCACCTTTGGATTCGCAGCCGGTTTGGTGCCCGTGGCAATGACCAGGTAGTCGCCCTCCAACTCGCTGAAACCCGTGCTGTTTTCCACGCGGATGTGGTGTGCGTCGAGAAAAGAAGCCGTGCCGTGAAACAATTCGATGTTATTGCGCCGGAGCTGGTCTTGAAGGACCGCGGCTTCATTCTCAATCACCCTGTTTACGCGGAAACTCAGATCGTTCATCGTGACGTTTTCTTTGACTTGGTAATTCGCGCCATAGAAAACCTGATCGTAAAAGCCAGACAAGTGCAGCACCGCTTCCCGCATGGTCTTGCTGGGAATTGTTCCTGAATTGATGCACACCCCTCCGACCATGGTCTGTTTTTCCACCACGGCTACCGATTTCCCGATTTTTGCGGCTTGAATGGCGGCGCGCTGACCGCCGGGCCCCGAACCAATCACCACTAAGTCATACGGTCGCATTCGAGGAATCCTGAACTTCTTCGGGGGGCTCCGGGGTCTGAGGGGGAAGGGCTCCTTCCGAAACTCTATTATAGGCGACCTTGGCGGCCATCTCACGGGCTTTGCCCGAGCCATTTGTGTCCGCGTGTGCAAGGCGCATCAGATGGTTCTGCACGGAGAAACCTTTGCCATTGTGACCCCGCCGGACGTAGGTGTACTTACCGTCGGGTCCGAGCGCCCGCGCTTTCAAATTGTCCTCCAGGTACGCGGGCAAAATCTCCTTGCAGATGCGTTGCCGCAAAGTTTCGTCTTTCAGCGGGTAGAGCACCTCTACTCGTTCGTAGAGATTTCTTGGCATCCAGTCGGCACTGCCCAGATAAATTTCGGGAGTGCCGCCGTTCTCGAAATAAAAAATGCGGCTGTGCTCCAGAAAGCGGCCCACAATGCTGCGCACTCGAATGCGGCTGCTGATGCCGCGCAGGCCCGGCACCAGCGTACATTGGCCGCGCACGATCAGATCGATGTCCACGCCGGCTTGTGAGGCGCGATAAAGCGCGCGCACCACCGGAGGATCCACGATAGCATTGCACTTGGCGATGATTCTGGCCGGACGGCCGCGCCGTGCATTTCGTGCTTCACGTTCGATCAGCTTGGTGCAGTTCTTGGCCATGTCTTTGGGAGCTACTAACAATGGCTTGTAATGCGGCTTTTCCGCATATGCCGTGAGGTAATTGAAAACATCCTGGATCGCGGAAGTGATGGATTCGTCGCAAGTGAGCAGGCTCAGGTCAGAATAAAAGCGCGCCGTCGAGGGATTGTAATTCCCCGTGCCGAGATGGGCATAGCGGCGAATTTTGCCGTCCGGATCCTGGCGCAGGATCAATGCGAACTTGGCATGCGTCTTCAGACCTACCAGGCCGTGAAACACCTGGACGCCGGCATCCTCGAAACTCCGCGCCCATTTGATGTTCGTAGCTTCGTCGAAACTCGCCTTGAGTTCCACGACAACAGTGATTTCTTTCTTATCCGCCGCTTCCAGCAGGGCCCGCGCAATCGGCGAATCAGAATTCGTGCGGTAGAGGGTCTGCTTCATCGACAACACGCGTGGGTCGTGCGCGGCGGTTTGCAGGAAATGGACCACCGGATCGTAGGAGTCGTATGGGTGATGCAGAAGCACATCTCCTCTTCGGAGGGTTTCGAAGAGAGAATCTGCGTCGTGACCGATCTGCACGACCCGTGGCACGAATTTTTCATACTTCAGATCCGGGCGGGGCGTCTCGTCGTACAGATGAAACAACCGCTGCAAATTGACAGGGCCGTCAACGCGGAAAACCAGCGATTCATCCAGTTCAAAAGTGGACACCAGATGGCTGACGATGTCCGGATGCGCCCCTGCTTCAATTTCCAGGCGAACCGCGTCTCCCTTGCGCCGCTGGGCAACCTGGGAGTCGACTGCATCCAGCAGCGTGCGTGCCTCTTCTTCCTCCAGGTACAGATTGCTATTGCGGGTGATGCGGAATGGGGCCGAAGCCAGGATTTCGTAGCCTCGATACAGTTTTTCCGCGTAGGCGGAAATGAGGTCTTGCAAAAATACGAAATGGATCCCGCCATTACCCGTGGGCAATCGCAAGAGGCGCGGCAAGGCGCGCGGCACGGTGACCACGCCAAAGAAGGGTTTTTCCATCGAGCGCCGCTTGCGCCGCAGCAAGAAGGCGATGCTCAGCGCCTTGTTCAGTACATGCGGGAAGGGATGCGTCGGGTCCACGGTCACGGGAGTGAGCATCGGGTAGACGCGCTTTTCATAGAATGTTCTGGCAAACTGAGCAGCCTTCTGGCTCAGTTGATCCAGAGAGAGAACGCGAATCTGATGTTTGGCGAGCGCGGGCAAAAGTTCGCTGTTCCAGCATTTGTACTGCTCCCGCACGAAGCCCTGCATCGCGGAAGTGACCAATTCCAACTCTTCGGTGGGGGTCCGGCCGTCCGGACTCACATCGCGGGAACCATGCTCGATTTTCTGAAGGAAACTAGAGACGCGGATCTCCACGAATTCGTCAAGATTGTTCGCGGTAATGGCCAGGAATTTCACGCGCTCCAGAAGAGGATTGCTCCGATCACGGGCCTCTTCGAGAACCCGTTTGTTGAAGGCAATCCACTGCAAGTGGCGATTCAGGTAAAGTCGCTGGTCATCCAGGGAAACTCGTGCCATACCCTCTCCCAGAGCGGCGCGTAAAAGTATCTCATGCGTGTTACCGGCAGATGAATGCCCACTGGATGATATGCTGGTGGGGCCACCGGGGTTACAAATGCTTTCCAAACGCATGATGCTGCTTGCAACGATTTCACTGGCTTTGGTCTGCCCTTCGCGCGCAACCGAAAATGGGCAGAATGAGCAGGCTAAACAAGCCGACGCCATTTGCGCCAGCAAGGTGCATCCCGGCGAGCCGGGCATGGCTGTACTGGTGAAGAAAAATGGCCGCGTGTTGCTCGGAAAGGGATATGGATTGCGGAGGGTTGGCTCACTTGAATCGATCTCGGCTGATACCAACTTCCGTCTCGCTTCATTCACCAAGCAGTTTACGGCGATGGCGGTGATGCTGCTGATTCAGGATGGCAAGCTGCAGCTCGGCACCACGCTCGCCGAGACTTTTCCGGAATTCCCCGACTACGGAAAAACTATCACGGTCCGGCACCTGCTGACACACACTTCCGGGCTTCCAGACTACGAAATGCTCATGGAGCAAGAAGAGAAGGCCCACGGTCCGCGGTGGTCACCGGAGCATCAGATTCAGGACGAAGAGGTATTGACGTTACTGGAGAAAGTGTACAAAGGGAAATTCGCACCGGGAACCAGTTGGGCTTATAGCAATTCCGGGTACGTGGTACTTGGCTTGATCGTAGCGAAGGTCTCTGGCGTTTCTTACGGGGAGTTCCTGCAGCAGCGGATCTTCGCGCCGTTAGAGATGAAACACACGCTCGTCTATCAGAATGGAAAGAACGAAATTTCCAACCGCGCGTATGGTCACAGCCTGGAAAATGACAAGTTCATTTTGAGGGACCAGAGTGCGACTTCAGCGACACTGGGAGACGGCGGAGTTTACTCCAATCTGAATGATCTGTCGAAGTGGGACGATGCGCTGGCGAATCACACGCTTCTGTCTGCACAGGAAATGCAGCCGGCATTGACGCCCGTGAAACTGGCCGACGGCAGCGAACCGCATTGGCCACAAGAGGCGGACGAAGACAATCAGGCGCCGGGGCAGCCCGTTTCTTATGGTTTTGGCTGGTTTCTGGATCCTTACCAAGGTCACCCGCGCATGTGGCACAGCGGCAGCACAATGGGCTTTCGCACGGTTATCGAGCACTTCACCGCGGATCATCTGACGATCATAATTCTCTGTAACCGAACGGATCTCGATCCCCCAACAATGGCGCTCCAAATCGCGGCTCTGTCTCGCGAGTAAGAACCAGTTTATTCAAAGGGAATGAACTTGGGAGAAAGCTAGCCGCGCGGGAGGCTTCGCTTAGCCGAGCCCCGCGAGTTTGCCGAGGCCCTTGATGCGGGATCGCGCGGCCATGGCGCCGTATTGTTTCATCATCGTGCGCATCTGGAGGTATTGCTTGATCACCTGATTCACGTCCTGAACAGTGGTGCCGCTGCCCTTGGCGATGCGCCTGCGGCGCTTGCCGTCGATCACATTGTGATCGCGCCGCTCCGCATTGGTCATCGAGTTTATGATGGCCTCCACCTGTTTGAGCTTCTTTTCGTCGATGGAAGCGTCCTTCGGCAGATTTTGCAGCGGCCCAACTTTTGGAAGCAAGTCCACAAGCTGTTCCAGCGGCCCCATTTTCCGGATTTGCTTCAGTTGATCGCGAAAATCTTCCAGCGTGAACTCTTCCTTGCGCAACTTGCGTTCGAGTTCCAGCGCGGTCTTTCGGTCAAACGCCGATTCCGCCTTTTCGATGAGCGACATGATGTCGCCCATGCCCAACACACGGGAAACGATGCGCTCCGGATAAAAGCCTTCCAAGGCGTCGTATTTCTCACCGAGGCCGACGAACTTCACCGGAGCACCCGAGACTTTGCTGATGGAAAGCGCCGCGCCGCCACGAGCATCGCCATCGAGTTTCGTCAAGATCACCCCTGTCAAACCCAAACGCTTGTGAAATTCTCCTGCGGAGCGCACCGCATCTTGCCCGATCATGGCGTCCGCGATGAAGAGAATCTCCGTCGGCTGCAGCTCTTTTTTCAGCAACGAGAGCTCGTTCATCAGTTCATCGTCGATATGGAGACGCCCGGCCGTGTCCACGATGATTACGTCGCTGGCGGAGAGTTTCGCTTCCTTGATGGCGCCGCGCACGATTTCAAGCGGCTTGTCCGTGCCGGTGGCGGGCCACACGGAAATCCCGATGGACTTGGCCACTTGCGAGAGCTGCTCGCGCGCCGCCGGCCGGTAAACGTCAGTGGAAACCACGATGGGCCGGTGGCCATGCTGGGTCAGCCATTTGGCGAGTTTTCCGGTAGTGGTGGTCTTGCCGGAGCCCTGCAGTCCGACGATCATCCAAACCGAAGGCGGCCGAGAAGCGAAGAGCGGCTTGGCATGCTTGCCGAGAAGGTTGAGCAATTCGTCGCGGACAATCTTGACCACCTGCTGATCCGGCGAAAGCTGCAGCATCACTTCGGTGCCCAGGGCCTTTTTGCGGATATTGGCGAGCAGTTCGTCGGCTACGCTGACGGCGACGTCGCCTTCGAGTAGCGCTTCGCGGATCTCCGCCAAGGCCGCGTCCAGGTGCTCTTCGGAGAGCTTTCCCTGTCCGCGCAGGTTCTTAAAGGTTCTTTGCAACCGTTCTGTCAGGTTCTCAAACATGGCTTTTTTCGCTTATCTGCGCACTTTCATTGTAACAGTCCGAAGCGCTGCCCTGCACGGAAGTGACCGGTAAGCTTCAAAACGTCAATTTGAATCCCAATTGGGCGGCGAAGGGGATGCCCACAGTCGTGCCCGGGCCGAAGAAATCACCCAAAGCGCCGGCGGGAGTCCGCAGTTGGTTCAGGCTGGTGATTGGCACGGCGCATGCCGGGGTGGGACATAGTGCGGTGGCGTTGGCCAGATCATTCACAGGGATGGGCAGCGCCGAAAGATTGGTAACGTAGTTCGCTCCCGGATTGTTGCGGTTAAAAACATTGAAGAACTCGGCGAACGGGGTTATCGACCAGCGATCATGAATGCTAACTGGCCGGCTGACACGTAAATCCATTTGGACGTAGGGAGTGCCACGAAGTTCATCAAGAGTGGTTTCGGTGCCGTTTACGACGGCGCGCGTGCCTGCCGGTGTGGTGAGCGTGAAGGGCCGGGCGCTTTCGGCCTGAGCCAGCGCAGATAATTCGAAGCCACCGGGCAATTCGAAACGGCCCACGAGGACGAACCGGTGGCGCGCGTCCTCGCCGGAGGGGCCGTAGTCTCCGGGCGCAAATGCGTTTTGCGGATCGCAAACGCCATTTACATAGTCAAAAAGTTCCCCGAGTACACATCCCCAGGTTTGCGCCTTAGAGAAGGTGTAATGAGCCGTGAAGTGTGCGCGCCGGGCGACGTTTCCTTGGAGGCGAAGCGAAAGCGCGTCGTAGACCGAGCGATTGTCGCTGCGGAATACGTTTGCTTGCGGGAATGCGTAATTCCGGTAGGCGTGCATTCCCGTTTCATGGGTGTAATCGGCACTGACAAGCCAATTTGCCGAAAGCATGTGCTGTATCCCTGAGGTGGCGTGCAAGGCGTAAGGCGTGTGGTAGTTCGGATCGATCAGAGATGGCGCAGGAGCAGGATACGCGCCGCTGAGTGTCCCGCCATTGACCGCCTGGAATGCAGTGACCCATGCGTTCTGCGCAAGGTCGTCGTAGTACAAGCCGGCGCCGGCACGCAGAACTGTCTTCTTGCCGCCACCGAAGGACCAAGCCATGCCCACGCGTGGAGCAATCGCTTTTCGATAGTCGTGCGGGATCCCACTGACAAGTCCCGTGGCAAGGGCAGGATTGAAGTTTTGATCGCGGCCAGATGCGAGAAACAATCCAAAGCTCGTGTCATAGCGGAGACCGTAGCTCACGGTCAACTGCGGCCGGATCCGCCAGGAATCTTCCGCGTAGAAACCGAGCCGCTGGACGTCTTGTGAAAAGCTTCCATCGGTGGCGGGAGTTGCGCGGCAATCAATGCCCAGAGGGATGGGCGGGGCGCAATTCGCGCTTGCGTAGAATTCGGCGGGATTCGCAGCGTAGAACGTTGGATCCTGAGTGTAAGTCAATAGGGTTTCGGCGTTGGCGGTCAGCGCGCCGCTCAAAACGGGTTCATGAATCAGATTGACGCCGAATCGTACCGCGTGGGTGCCAGCCGAGTGAGTCACGTCGTATCGAACCTGATATTTTTGCTGATTGCGTAATACCGGAAACGCCGAGATGCCGGTCACAAACTGATTGTCGCCGTAGGTTTCAAATCCCGTGATCGTGCTGGATGTGGTGGTGAAGGGAAACGCCAGCGCGAAACCCTGGGTCTCGTTGCGCGTCTGAGTCAAATGCAGGGCGCTGCCACTCAGCACGAGGGAGCCTGACCAAGAAGGCGACAAAGTCTCCTGTTGCCCGAGCACCATGCTGAAATAGTTGTTGTGCGAAGTCACTCCCGTGGAAGGCAGCGCGCCTTGCTGCACCAGTGCGTTGTGCTGCGTGTAGGTATCCAGTGCGCTGCGCAGGAACCATCGCGAGCGGTCCGATTGCGCCCAATCCAGCCGGCCGGTATACAAATAATCGCGAAACGGAACCGGCACGCTGTCCGGATCGGCGATGCTCGAAACTCCAGGAATCAGGCCCTCCTTTGCCAGTTGCGATAATGCGGCAAATTGTCTGCGGCCTGCTGGACTGTAAGCAATGCTGGCATCTTCATGGACATACTCGAGTGAAGTAAAAAACCACAGACGATCCTTGAGAATCGGACCTCCCAATGTGCCCACGTAATTCTGCCGCGAAAAAGGCTGCTTCGGATCGGGCACCGGATTATCAATCGGAAATCGCGCGTTGAGCGCGGCGGCACGTTCATAAAACGCGAAGTCCCCATGCCACTCATTGCTGCCGCTTCTTGTGGTGATGACCACGGATCCAGCCGTCGTGCCTCCCGTGTCGGCATCCATTTGCGCAGTGCGAAAGGCGAACTCCTGCAAAGCGTCGGGGGAAAAATTTTGCAGGAAGCCGCCGATGTAATCGTCCGAATTATCGGCGCCGTCGACGGAAACTGCATTGTTCAAGCCGGAACTTCCGCCCGTGGAAACGGCGGTGATGCGCGCCTTGGTGGGATCGGAGGGCTCCACGGGCTCGGTGCCGGGCGCGAAATACGCAATGTTGGCAAAGCTCCGCGCGGCAAGCGGAATTGATTCCAGGTCCTGACGGTAGATCACGGCCTGGTGCACGGTACTGGAGGTCTCGAGCTCAGCGGAGGTGACCGATCCCGTGGGCCGCACCAGAACTTCCTCCTTTACTTGGCTGGGTTCAAGCAGGATGGTGATCTCTCGGGTCGAACTCACGGAGATGACCACGCTGGCATGTACTTCGGCGAACCCCCTGGCGCTAACGCTCAAGTCATAAGAGTCGGGGGGAAGATTCTCCACGCAAAATTCGCCCCGCGAGTCCGAGCGGATCAGACGTGTCAAGGATTTGCCGGCCACGTCGAGTGCAATGTCGGCTCCAAAGATTCGGGCCCCGCTTGCATCCTGCACGCTGCCGCAAAGCGCCCCCAGCGGATTTTGCGCTAGAACCGCCATCGCGAAAAGGCCATTGGCAAGGCATAGCAAACTGGCGCGGGTTATTTGGGTAAGGCTCATCCCAGGGTTCTGGATCCTCTGCGTTCCGCAAGGAACAACCGGATGAAGGAAGTATAACCCGGCAAAACCCGGGCAACGAAAACCCGGGTGCTGTAATACCCGCGAACATTCGTGTCTATTTCAAGTAATCGTCAAACCACGCGACAGTGCGCCGAATAACATCGCGCTGGTGTTCCGGCTTAGCAAACATGTGACCCTCGTGTTGATAAATGACCAGTTCGGTTTTCACGCCGAGGGTGTTCAGCGCGTGCCAGAACTCGTAGGACTGTGGCGTGGGGCACTCTCCATCGCTGTCGCCCACGATGATCAGCGTTGGCGTCTTCACATTCTTGACAAATGTAAGCGGTGCGCTGCGGGCATATACTTCAGGATCGTCGTAGACCGACTTACCAAAAAACGGAATCATCCACTTGTCGATTTTGTTTTCGCCGTAATAGCTGGACCAATTGGCAATGCCCGCGCCGGCCATCGCCGCTTTAAACCGGTCGGTTTGCGTAACGCCCCACATGGTCATGTAGCCCCCGTAGCTCCAACCGGTGAGGCCGAGGCGCTGTGGATCGACCGGCGCCACGCGAATTGCTTCATCGACGCCGGCCAAGATGTCGCGCCAGTCGCCGTAGCCAAAATCCCGAACATTGGCTTGCGTGAATGCTTCGCCTTCGCCAAAGCTCCCACGCGGATTGGGCACGAGCAGGAAATAGCCGTGCGCGGGCAACTCCATCTGGTATTCAAAAGCGCTCGGCCAGGTAGACTGCACACCAAAGCTTGGTCCTCCGTGAACACTGACAACCATCGGATATCTCTTTGTAGGATCAAATTTGGCCGGGTAAATCAACCAGCCCTGCACGTCGAGTCCATCACTTTTCCAGTGCAGGCTCTTCGCTTCACCCCAAGAAGGCTTCACACCCGCATTCCGCTTCGTCAATGGCTGCCATTTTCCGATCGAGCCGGCCCAGATTTCCGGAGGCGCACTGAACGAACTGCGGATAAAGGCGGCCTTGGAACCGTCCGCGCTGAGTGAAACGCTGGTGGCCCAGTATCCGAGCGTCAGCAATTCCGGCGCGCGATACAAGGTTTCGATTTGTCCTGTTACGGGATCAATTTCCGAAATGGCGGATTCGCCTTGGAGATTTTCCGCGTCCATCAGTTTTCCGCTGCTCGTCCATGTAAGCAAAGATGCTGAGGCTTTGCGGCCAGGAGTCAAGTTGCGTGGTTCGCCACCCGCGACCGGCAGGAGAAATACATCTCCGCCAACGGAATCTTCGTCGCTCATCAGCCCTTCAATAAAAGCCACGTATTTACCGTCCGCGGAAACTACCGGTCGCGCAATCTGCAGTTTCGGCTTGTAAATGGGTTTCATCTGGGCGGCGGCGGTATCAAGGGAATAGAGTTCCGCGATCCACCAGTTATTGTCTCCGTTACCTTTGGCAGCGGTCAGGAGAATCGTTTTGCTATCCGGCACCCAATCATAATCGTAGATATAGGTATCGGCGGGCGTGACCTGGCGAAGCTTCCCCGTCGCCGGATCGATGATCGCCAATCGTTGCTCAAAAAAAGCATCTTTGATTTCGCCGGTTTCCGGAGTTTCCGCCACTAAAGGACCGGCTTCGCGGGTGGCATTTTCCGTGAATAACACGGCAATCGTTTTTCCGTCAGGCGACCATTTCGGCGTGGCCAGAAATCCCTTGACACTCGTCAATCTTTTCGAAGGCGACCCGTTCAGCGTGCTGACGTACAGTTGCGACTGGCCGCTCTTCGCGGCATCCGACAGAAACGCGAGTTGTTTACCGTCAGGCGACCAAGCCACGCCATCCTCAACGGCGTGCGCCGTGGGCGTGCCCGCGGAGATGCGTACGGGTTTATTGCCGCCGGAACAAGCGCCCACGAAAATGACCGACTTACCTGCCAGGCTCCCCGCTGCATCGGTTAGGGTCTCCACCCAGGCCACCCGCTTTCCATCTGGAGAGATTGCCGTCTGCCGAAAATTCCGCGCGGCAAACAAGCTTTCTTCCGCGGGCTTGGAACCAGGTCTCGCTGCGGCCTTTGCGGCTGTTGTGACCTGTTTGGATTCTCGACCGGCGCCCGCAATGCTGCCAGCCAGGCAGAGTAGCGATATCGCCACCATTCTGTTCCCATGCAGTTTCATCTGGAATCTCCCGAATGCGCGGAACCCTTGCAAAGGTACGTTATTCACATTCACCCCGGACTGCAACCTTCGCCACGAATTTCTTACCCAACTCCCCAGCCGGCGATAGAATCCCTCCGGGGTTTGCGGAGGCAGCTATGTGGGACCGGCGGGACTTTCTTTCTTCCTTGATGGTGGGTGCACTGCCAGCTCTTTCGTGGAATTCGGCAAAGGATGATCTGTTCGCTGGGATCCCGGAGAAACTCCCCGACAAGTCGCTGTACGAAACAAATGAAGAGGTCTATTGGTCGGAACTTCGCCGCCAATTTCTGATCCCGCGCGACGAGGTGTATTTGAATAACGGCACGGTTGGCTCTTCACCTGCGCCCGTGCTGCGTGCTGTGATCGAGGGATATCGTAACGCGGAACGACTTGCGCAATCGGATCCGGAGGACTATCCAATCTGGGGGTACGCGGCTTGGAACGAGTTCCGGGATCCGCTGGCCGAATTCGTGGGGTGCAAGCGCGACGAAATCGCACTCGTGCGCAACGCCACGGAAGCAAACAGCTACATCGCAAACGGACTGGATCTGAAGGCTGGCGAGGAAGTATTGATGACGGACCAGGAGCATCCCGGCGGAGAACATCCCTGGAACCTAAAAGCGAGACGTTACGGGATTGTAGTGAAAAAGGTGGAATTGCCCAAGCCCGTGCCAAATGCCGCTGCTGTATTGAACCTGTTTGAAGATGCGCTCACTCCACGCACCCGTGTGATCTTTTTCAGCCACATCCCGACGGTAACGGGCACGGTTTTGCCCGCAAAGGAATTGTGTTCGCTTGCTCGTTCGAAAGGGATTCTCTCCGCGGTCGATGGCGCACACGTACCCGGGATGATGAAGCTGAACATTCACGAAATTGGCTGCGACATGTACACCTCCAGCCCCCACAAGTGGTTGCAAGCGCCGAAAGGCTGTGGATTTTTATATGTCCGCGACGAAGTGATCGACCGCCTATGGAATACCATTGTCACCGAAGGCTGGGACGAGCCAAAACTCCGCGCTGAACGCTTCCAGCGCATCGGGAGTTCCAACGTGCCCGTTCTTTGCGGTTTGAAGGCTTCCATCGAACTCGCCAACGAAATCGGCATGGATCGCATTGAGAAACGCCACCGCCAGATGGCCGATTACATCTTGCAGGAGATGACCAAGCGCGGCGTGACATCCTGGACGTCGCCCGATCCCGCTCTCCGCTGTGGCATTTCCACCGTAAGCGTGGCGCCAAACAAAATGCCGGAAATGGAATACTGGATGTGGAAAGAAAAGAAAATCCGCATCCGTGGCGGGGCACCTCACAAGGTTCGCCTCTCCACCCCTTATTACTTATTGCATCAGGATATAGACCGCTACCTTGCGGCCTACGACGAATATCGTTTGGCTCATCCATCAGCTTGAGTTGTCTATCTCACAAATGCGGCATCCATCCGGCGGGAAAACCCGCTATTCTGGAATCGGTTAATTTAGCATTTTCACCGAACGGCTCGGGGACAAGGGGAAGTGACCATTCGCTCCACGATCAGGTGCTCGTGTTTCGTCGCTCTATGGGTTTTGTTGGCAACTTCGGCTGTCTTCGCTCAGGAGAATTATTCGCGCTTTGAATTTGGCGCCGAATACTCCTTCGTTCGCCTGACGAGCACGGACCTGGGCGCGACAAATTATTCCGGCTTTGGCGGCCGCTTCGATTGGAATCTCAACCGGCGCCTGGCGCTGGAATCTCAACTCGATTTTTTTCCGGAGCATCTGGTTCCTCTACTCAGTATTCAGGGCGGGCAAACGATTCAGGCGGTCTTCGGAGTCCGCGCAAAGGTCGTTCAGACACGGCGCATTTCGGTTTTCGGGCTGGTGCGTCCCGGATTCTTTCACTTCACGGACGCTCTCTACAGCAATCCGAACTCGAGCACGGGCTTCAGCACGCGGCCCGAGACTCATTTTGCAATGAACATCGGCGGTGGCATCGAATATTACGTTTCACCTCGCTGGGTGTTCCGCGCGGATATTGAGGGCAATCCTTACCGCGTGCCGAATTCGACGATCAGTTCCCCCGGCGGCGGCAGCAAATTTCATGCGGGTGAAATTGACGACACCACGCGGTTCAGCCTCGGAGTGGCTTATCGCCCCGGTGCCTTGATCGAAAATGAGGGAGAAACTAAGGTCTCCGGCAAGTGGGAGCTTGGTCCGCTTTTCTCCACGATGTGTATCACCCGAGAAGGAGTAAACGATGGCGTGCGCAACGAGCCGGGCGTTGGGGGTTTCGCGTCGTACCGCTTGTATGGCGTATTTTATTTTGACAGCGACCTGCTCTATTTTCCGGGCGGCTCCAACTCTTCGGGGCCCCACGACGGCGGAACGATCCTGCAAGGCCTCTTCGGATTGAAAGGCGGAGTGCGCCGCAATCATTTCGGAATCTTCGGAAAAGTGCGTCCGGGATTCCACAGCTACTCGGAGGCCCTGAGCAGCATATCGCCGACCGGCAGCTACGGGTACGACCGTTCGACGAATTTCGTATTGGACCTGGGTGGCATCGTGGAAATCTATCCCTCCGAGCACGGTACTCTGCGTTTTGAGGCAGGCGACACGCACATCTATTTCGTCACGCGCGACATCAATATCCCCGGCGGTACACAAACCTTCGGCGGCGGAAAATTGCGGCACACCATTCAATTCACTACAGGCTATGGCTGGCGTTTCTGAGGTTCGATCCCGTTGTATCTTGAGGACTACATGACGCAAGAAATTTGGGAATCGGTGGATGAATACTTCGGTGAATTGCTGGTACGGGAAGACGAAGCGCTCAAATTGGCGGTGGTATCGTCAACAGCGGCCAACTTGCCTCCGATTCAAGTGTCTGCAGCGCAGGGCAAATTTCTGCACTTGCTGGCTCGGATCATCGGCGCACGGAAGATTTTGGAAATTGGGACGCTTGGGGGCTACAGCACGATCTGGCTGGCCCGTGCGTTGCCGGATGGCGGAAAGATCGTCACGCTGGAAGTAAGCCAGAAACATGCCGACCTGGCGCTGAAGAACCTTGCCCAAGCGGGAGTGAACGGAAAAGCCGAGTTGCGGTTGGGCAAGGCGTTGGACACTTTGCCGAAACTATCCGCCGAGGGCCGGGGTCCTTTCGACCTGATCTTCATCGACGCCAACAAATCCAATATGCCCGAATATTTCGAATGGGCTTTGCATCTCTCGCGCCCCGGAAGCGTGATCGTCGCCGACAACGTGGTTCGCAAGGGCGCAATCCTCGACGCTAACAGCGACGATGCGGATATCCAGGGCGTGCGGCGTTTTGTCGAAATGGCTGCGAGGGAGAAACGCGTGAGTTCCACTGTACTGCAAACGGTCAACGCCAAAGGCTACGACGGGTTTGCCGTGCTTTTGGTTTTAAGCTAGTAGCCACCGCCAACAAAGCCTAGTTTGGCTGGACTTCACTGAGGCGGCCACTGGCCACGTCGTAGACGAAGCCGCGGACCGTCACCTTCTTCGGAATCCACGGGTGTGTGCGCAGCTTCTGCAACTGCTGGCGCACGTTTTCCTGAACATCCCGGAAAGCATAGAAAAATGCGGGGGCAATCGCCGCCGTGCCCGCCTGATTCTGGATCCGCTTCCGCAGATCGTCATCCGTGGTGAGCATCAAACCGCAATCCGTGTGGTTGATCACCATAAATTCTTCGGTTCCCAGCAGGTAGTGCGAAATGAGCAGGGAGCGCAGCGAATCATCGGTGACGATTCCACCCGCGTTGCGAATGATGTGGGCATCTGCCCCTTTCAAGCCAAGAGTTACGATTTGCAGGCGCGTATCCATGCAGGTCAGAACCGCCAACTTGCGCTCGGGGCGCGGAGTCAGCCGGCGCAGTTCGTGCGTGCGCGCATACGCTTCGTTTGCAGCAAGGACTTCATCGATTACGCTCATAGCGCAGTTAGTTTACCGCAACCTCTGCCGAATGGCACTTCGCGCCCGCGGTTATGCCACTTTATTCAGCCGGACTTTCGAAAACGGAATGTAGCTCACGGGATTGATGCGCTTACTTCACTAGAGTAGCCGCTCTCGTTCCCGCTGCTATCCAGTTCCGTGGCGACATAGTAGTAGGTTTGACCCGCGAGAACTGTGGAATCTATGTAAGAGGGCGTCGGGATCACCGAAGAATCGACTTTGGTGTAAGGTCCGCCGGAAACAGAGCTACGATACACGTTGAAGCCTCCGTAGGACGAGGCACTGGGCGTCCATGCGAGTGTCACCGAATGCGAAACGGTAGCACTCCCGCTTCCCGAGAGGGGGACGACGAGAGGCGAGTTGGCGGCATTGCTGAGCACGGTCACGCTGCCGGCCCCGCTTCCGGTTGAAGAGGGGGCGTAGACGACATTGAGGGAAGTGGATTGCCCCGCTGCCAGAGAGAGCGGCACCGCGATTCCGCTGGCGCTGAAGCCCGTGCCGCTCGCTGTAACTTGCGATATCGACACGGTGGAATTCCCGGTGTTTGTGAGCGTGAGGCTTTGCGAGGCGCTGGTCCCCGTGGTCAAGCTTCCAAAGCTGAGAGAGGCCGGACTGGCTGAGAGTTTCAGGATTTGCGCGAGGCCCGTTCCGCTCAGTGCGACGCTTGAGGGTGATGTGGGGGCATTGCTGACCAGAGTTACGCTGCCTGGATAGTTGTTCGCGGCAGCCGGGTCGAAGGCGACATTGAATGCCGCCGAGCCCCCCGGGGCAATCGAAAGCGGCAACGTGAGTCCGCTCATCGTGTAGGAAGTCCCCGTGAGCGTCGCTTGCGTGACCGTGAGATTCGCCGAGCCTGGATTTTGAATCGTCATCGTCTGGGAGTTTGTTACTCCCACGGTGACATTGCCGAAGCTGACGCTGCTGGGCACGATGGAAAGTTGCGGCTGTACGCCGGCGCCACTCAGTGAAATCGTCGACGGGGAATTTGTGGCGGTGCTGACCACGCTGATGCTGCCGGTGAGGCTTCCCGCGGCTGCCGGAGCGCACTGAACCGTCAGGGAGAGGCTCTGACCGGGGCCAAGTGTCGTTCCTCCGGAAAAGCCCGCAACTTGAAAGTCGGCGCCGCTGACAGCCACCTGGGAAATGGTGACACTTCCCGTTCCCGTGTTTTTCAGTGAAAGCGCCTGAGACGCGCTGCTCCCCACTAATACGCCGCCGAAAGCCAGTGTTCCGGCGCTCGGCGAAAGCAGATAAGTTGCTGGTGCCGCAACCCCCTTGCCCGCAACTTGAAAACTGAAACCCTGTGCGGACTCTCCTTGGACGCTGGTGAAGACCGTAATGGTCCCGTTAAAGCTGGCAACGACATTCGGACGGAACGTTACTTGAAGAGTTGTGCTGGCATGTGGGGGAACAGTGATGGGCAACTTCCCGATGGTGACGACGAATTCCGGAAGGCTGCTGACGACCTTGTCCACAAACATGGTGTCATTGGCGGTGTGTGTGATGGTTATCGTTACGCTCACACTGGAGGCGCCCACCGTGACCGAGCCAAAGTTCACGTTGCCGGGGGAAAATTGCGGAATTGCATGAGCAGACGTGGGAAACAAAACCGAACCCAGGCCGAATAATGCAGCAAATAGATACACCCATCGCGTTTGTTTCATACCGGTGCAATCCTTTGTGTTCGTTGCAGAGGCGCGGACGGAACGGAGAGGGGTGGCGTGACGGCGCGCTGCTCGCGATTTTAACTTCCGCTGTGAAAATAAAAGTTTTGAAGCGGCGCGACTACTGGCGAGAGGAACAGAAGGAGGACAGGCTCTAGCGAATTATTGAGGGCAACAGCAACCTGTCCAGGGTGTGAAAATTCTCTTAGACTTCGGGGCAATAAAATTGACAAACTTTTCGGTTCGCCGGATCACTCAGACCGCCGCCTGCTTCACAATCCTCGAGCGGTACTCGAGCTGTCCCTTCATCTGATACAACGCACGATCCGCCGCGTCCATCAGTCCTGCGATCGTATCGGCGTCCCGGGGATAAATGGCGAACCCCGCACTCAATGAAATAGATGGTTGTTCGCCATCATTCGCAACCCGACTGCACACGCGGGAAAGAACTTCTTGCGCGCCCTGTTCGGAGGTTTCCGGCAAAACCAGGGCAAACTCGTCGCCTCCGTGACGCGCGCCAGTGTCGATGGCGCGGCATTGGGAACGCAACACGTCGGCTGCACGCACAAGCGCCCGGGTTCCCACCAGATGCCCGCATTGGTCGTTGATGCGCTTCAGCCCGTCGAGGTCAAACAGCAAAAAGGCGAATGGCCTTCCCGTGCGGCCCGTTCTCTGGATCTCGAGTTCGAGACACTCAATCAGCCGCCGGTAGTTCGCGAGGCCGGTGACCGAGTCGGTCGTCGCAAGCCACTGAATGTCACGGAACAAGTGGGTGATATCAAAAAGCGCGCCTCCCAAAAGCACCGCGTAGCTGAGGAATCCCAGGGTGGCTGCCAGGGCAAAGGCGGCATCCAGACGCCATGCAGATTCCGCAGCGGCAATCGAACACCAGCAGTTGATCACCGCGCACAGATAAAGTGCGTGATCGAACGAGCTAGAGGATTGCTTCAGACGCCGGCGATATAAAACAGCCGCAGCGAGAAATAAGCCGGCAGGAATCAAGTTTCCTGGTCGAGGAAAATAGCTGCCGTGAAAAAGGACTACGTCCGCAGGCAGAAAGCGGTGGGAAACACTGAGCAGGGCCGTCAGCAAAATAACGACGGCAAAGGCAAACGCAATGTCGCGGTCGGGATGGCGCGACCACGCGTTGCGCTTTTCCACCACCAAGGCAGCAACCAGCAATACGCCCAGCAAGGTCCGCCCGACCACCCAGTTCAACGGGTCGCGCAACATTGCCCCAGAAGCGGAGGCGGCAGGATGAGCGACACCGAAGCTGGAGCTAACCAGCGTGACGCCGATCATCACGAAACTCGCCGCCAGGATTAAGGAAAGCCGGTCGCGCGCACCCTGGAAACGTACGAAGGCCATGCCTGCAAAGGTGAAGGCCAGGATTCCGCAGGTGAACTGGAGTTGTTCGAAGAAGAAGGGATTTGCAGTGACTGGCAGGTGGCGCAAAAAGGCAGCAACCATGATCGTCCCAAAGCCGCCGGCTATCGGAAGCCACACTCCCAGAGGCCCCAGAACAATACCCGAAGACTGGTCTCGTGTACTCACGCCCGCACCCACGCACCGCCGGGCTCAAATACAAGCTACCCCGTTCCTTAGCTCTTGTCTGTGATAAATGACGGCAGATTGCTCTTAAGATAATCTCACGCGTGCTCAATAAGACGCGGAAAAGTACCGGCGGTAGTTCGGAAACCGCAGGTACCTCGCGGATCAATATTTCCAGCTCTTCAGGTCCGCGCCGGCCGGGGCAGTCTCTTCGATGTGCCTGACCATTTTCCAGATCAAGTTCTGGTAGCCATTCAATCGCTCATAGCGCGGTGCATCCAGGCGCACGCCCTGGTAGCAATGAGGCTGGAGGGGGCCGTAGTCAAACGTGGCGTTGGCGGCTGGCGTGAGCTTTGGATCGGTGAGGACGGATTCTGTCAGATGAACGGCATTGTTGAGGTACCAAGTGTCCATGTCACCCACTGCGAAGTGCAACTTGCCGGCAAGCTTAGGGCCGAGTGTGGTCCAGTCGCGCTTCATGATGTAGCTCAGATCCGCGTGTTCACGCCAATAGGCGGCCACCGAGGAATCAATCCGGCCAGTGCGCTTGTCCCAGATGGGTTTCGGGTAACCATCGTCGCCCATCGGGCCGAAGACTGCTTGCCAGATGTCCCACTGCTCGCCGGAGCGGCTGTGCGTGCCGAGGACCAGTTCGTAGCGATTTTCCTGCTCCATGGTGGAATCCAGGATTCCATTTGTTTTGCGTTTTTCCGGCAGCGGCACTTTGCCGAATGGCCCTTCACGAAAATAAGCGTACTTGTCTTTGTAGATGTTCACGGTGCCGTACGCGCGAAAGTCGATCGGATCCGGACAGCCGACCCATGCACCATTGATGTCCTCGGGATAGAACACTTGCTGACCGAGCGCTTCCCATCCGCCGGTCGAGCCTCCGAATACGGCACGCGCCCAGCCCTGGCCGATGCCGCGAAACTCCCTTTCAATGGCAGGCAACAATTCGTGCATCAAGGCGTCACCGTATGGACCGAGGTTTGCAGAATTCACCGCGTAGGAATCGTCGAAATAGGGATTGGCATGTTGCGGCATGACGATGAGTACACGCGGCAGTCGCCCGCTGGTCCAATCCTGAAACATCTTCCACCCCGATTGCTGGAGCTCCAGCTCCGGGCTTGTTCCCGGCGCCCAGTCCTGGACTCCCCCTTCCTCATGCCTCTGTGTGTCCAAGAGGCCGGCATCGGGTGACGTGGTGCGAAAGCTCGGGAAAAAGTGCCGGTGGTAATGATCCTCGGAAATCAGCACTGGGAAATGTGCATCTGGGTGCTCCTCCCATCCATCGGGTAATAGCACAACCGCACCGATTTCGGTGGGACGTCCCCAGAATTTCGTCAGCAGTTCGCTTTGTATGCGGATGTGCTTCACCCATTTGTTGTCTTCGGCTTTATCCGGCTGCGTGATCCGGCGCCAATCGAGCAGAGATTCCACGTCGGAGAGTTCCTGGTCGAGGGGCGGTATCTTGTGGTCAAACGAAATGCGAATGGTTCGCGAAGTTTTCGGATCGAGATGCAGCTTTACGACTTTCGTCAGAAAATTTCCAGGTTTGGTTTGCCAGTGCTGGCCTTCGCCGTGATCCGGGGGCAGTATGACGGTTTTTCCGTTGCCGAGATGATAAGTCTCGTAGACGTTGAGGACCGCCTGCACATAGTAGTCGCCCGGCTCCAACTCGCTCAGTGATTCCAATGGGTAGCCAAGAGCCGTGTCGTCTACGCGAACGGGCGCGCCGGGCTGCCAGCCATCCACGTCGACGCCGAACGCTTGTTGCGATTCGAGACCTTCCCCCACTCCAAAACGCGGCTCTTCGTTGGCGTCTTTGGAGATGATGAGCAGAACGTGCCCGTCCACGGGCGAGGCGGAGAGTTCTTTCGGGAATGTGACCTCAAAAACGAGAGGAGACGACGCAGGAGGATGAGTTGCCCCGAATGCTGGCAGTACAGCAAGCAGAAGGATTCCAAAGCATCGCTGGCCAAGGGACATTTGCTTTCTCCGGGAACGTTTTGGGGCTGCCCGACGCGCAGGATTATAGTGCCTCCGGATGCACATTGCACGCGTGTCCGGGAAATCCACTTTGAAAGGCCGCCGGCGCAAATTCCACAAAGAATGCGCATGAGATATGAGATAAAACTAGGATGGCTCAAACGGCGACATTCCCAACGCCGGTGCAGCTTTCGCTGCGTGTTTTAACGGGTATCAGCGTTTGCCACCTGCTGAATGACATGGTGCAATCGCTGCTGCCTTCCATTTACCCGATTCTAAAGTCGTCGTTTCACTTGACGTTTGGTGAAATCGGGCTCGTCACGCTGGCGTATCAGCTCACGGCGTCGCTGCTGCAACCATTTGTCGGCCAGTACACGGACAAGCGGCCGCTGCCCTATTCGTTGCCATTCGGGATGGTGTTTACGCTGATTGGGCTGATCCTGATGGGATTGGCATTCAATCTCGGCTCCCTGCTGCTGGCGGCGGTGTTGATTGGGCTGGGATCGGCGATTTTTCATCCCGAGTCTTCACGCGTGGCGCGGTTGGCCTCCGGCGGGCAACATGGTTTGGCACAGTCATTTTTCCAAGTCGGCGGAAATGCCGGCTCGGCGATTGGGCCGCTGTTGGCAGCGTTGATCGTCTTACCGCGCGGGCAGATTGGCGTGCTGTGGTTCAGCATCGCCGCGTTGCTGGCAATTCCGCTGTTGTTGCGCGTGGCGCGTTGGTATGAATCGATTCACATCCGGCGTCCCGTGGGAAAGGTGGGTGCGGCCTATCAGGCCACCGCGGTGCCAACGGGCCAGGTGATCCTGGCGCTGGCACTTTTGCTGATCCTGATATTCTCCAAATATTTTTACCTCGCCAGCATTTCGAACTATTACACCTTCTATCTGATCGAGCACTTTGGCGTCTCGATCCGGAGCGCGCAGATCCACCTGTTCGTGTTTTTGGGAGCGGTAGCGGCGGGGACGTTGATTGGAGGCCCGGTTGGCGACCGCTACGGACGCAAACTGGTAATCCTGGGCTCGATCTTCGGGGTATTGCCGTTCACCTTGATGCTGCCGCACGCCAATCTGTTCTGGACCGGGCCCCTGACATTTGTCATCGGGTTCATTCTCTCGTCCGCGTTCTCGGCGATTTTGGTTTACGGCCAGGAATTGATTCCCGGCCGCATCGGCATGGTTTCCGGATTGTTCTTCGGCTTCGCCTTTGGCATGGGGGGCATCGGCGCCGCCGTGTTGGGGCAACTTGCGGATTCGTTCGGAGTGGTCAACGTTTACAAAATTACGGCCTGGCTTCCCGCGCTGGGGCTGTTCGCCATCTTCCTGCCCCGTGTCCAGCACGACCGCGCTTACTAACTCCTTTAATGTGAACTGAGGAATCCACCGGCGGCGCGGGTCATTTGGTGAAGTAGTACGTCCAACTGACGGTTACGTACGATTTAAGGGGCACTCCCACCACACATTCGATGGGGCATGGAAAGGACTGGAATGGAATTGTTTCCGTGGTTTGTCCCGTGTAGCCGCTGGCAATCAGAAAGTTTGTACCGATCGACATGCGATTCTCCAGAAAAGGGCGCAAAACCGCGCCTCGCACTTCGGTCACCGGCACACCCACCAATGCGTCCCCCAGCGGCTTGGCCCGGACAAATTCGAATTCGCCGCGGGCCTGCAAATGAAACGGCAGATGGTTCTCTGAGGCAACCGCGTCCCAGATCATGCGGGGGGCTTCGGGCACGGGCAAGCCCGTTTGTGTGTCACGCGCATCGGCCTGCGCATAGGAGATGAAAATCGCACCCTGCGAGAAATTCCGTTGCACGGAGAAGGCAATCACGCGATTGAGAGACGGACCGAAGTCTTCCTGCAAGCCCGTGTCTGGATCGATTTTGGCCAGCTCTTGCGAATTCGAGATGCGTTTTAACGTCAGATCGAACTGCGTCTGCTTGACCACTTTTGAGATACGGAGTTGGTACGCACGCGAAGGGGAAAGCAGCGCCGGGATTCCCATGCCGTTCCCGATGCGCGGATCCTCGGTGTGAAACGCCTCGCCGTAACTGAGCGTCAGCGTCGGCAAGTACCAATGTTCGGGAGGCAAAAGGGACAACGTGGCTTTCGGAAGGGTGAGCGAGGCGGGTTTGTCGAACGAATTCCGGGGGTTAAGCAGGTCTTGATTGTTCATCCAGATCGCTTCTTGACGGAAGCCCACGTTGTAATGGACATATTGTGTCGCCGTGCCGTCAAGGGATAGGAACGGTTCCACGAACGACAGCGTCAGGTTGTTGCTGGTAACTGGCTGGAAATTGCCATTCGCGTCGATGTGCTTCAGATCCAGGTCACGCGGGGCGTCCTGGCGAAGGTCCACACCGGCCAGCAAAGTCATCCACGGATAGAGATTCTGAATGTAGGAGGTGTCTCCGCCCACAACAATCCGGTTTTCACTCTGCTGAATCAAGCCGTCGCCGAAATTGGAACGAAGCTGCAAAGCGTAATTGCGCAAGAATCCGGAGAACGAAATTTGTGATTTCTCGCTAAGCTGCCAGGTATCCGAGAGAGCCAGAAGCAGATTGTGCGTGGATTCGGACTGCCGGTTATCGATGGTCTCGTCCGGGACATACATGCGGATGGGAATCAGCCCCGGAACATAAGAGAAACCCTTGTAGGCGAGGCCGAAGAGCGTCAACTGGTGGCGCCCCAACTTGAATTGGCGCAGGCCGTTAAATTTGTACTGCTGGCGGTGCTCGAGGCGCTCGAGAAATCCGTTGCCGGCGGAGAATTCTCCTCCGAGCCATGCGACGGGTTGTGAGTTGGCGGTACTCCAGCCCCCCGCCACGTCTACATCGCGGGAATCACCGGTGAACTGCACAAAATCGTGAAAGCGCGGCCGCATCACGTAGGTGGCCGCGAGGTCCACGGAATGATTCCCTTCGCGGACATTAAACGCGCCTCCGTCCACGGTCACGCCCTCGATTACGGGCGTGATCAGAAAATTGGGGTCGGCGTAGCCATTGCCGTGCGCATTCGCGGGTAGGTTGTTTCCAAACAAAAAATCTCCGATCTGAAAATATTGCGCGATGGGTTCGCCGTGATCTCCTGCCACACCTGGAGCGAAATACTGCGGCGCTTTGATACCGCCAGAGGCTGTTTCGATGGGAAGTCCGGGCAAAGAGATCGGCGCGCCCGGGCGGCCGGGATTCGCATCCAAAACCTGGTCGTGAATGATGACGGTTTGCGAAGGATCCGGCGTCAGCGAAGAAGGAGCAGAGGCCGCGACACTGACGGCTTGCACAACGGAGGCCATTTGCCGAAATTCCAGCACGATTTCTTTTTGCTCGCCGCCAGCAAGCGAGACATCCAGAGAGACCGATACGAAATTGTCCGACTCCGCGCGCAACTGATAGGCCCCGGCATCGACGTTTTCGAGGAGGAAGTTGCCCTGCGCATCGCTGATCGCTACGCGCGACTCGCCCCCAGCGACACTCACAAGTTCCAAGCGTACCCCAGCGAGGGGCAGGCCGTGCGGATCCAATGCCCTGCCGGAAATGCGCCCCGCCGCACTCCAAGCAGGCAGGGGGAACACCGCAGCCAGCAGGCAGAAAATCCGCAGCCTGGCAAGCAATATCGTTTGTAGGCAAGACGGAACCGGAATATAGCTCCCCTTCATTCGCTCTCGGCAATGCCTGAAGACACCTGGCTCCGGCCGGAAGGCGAGGGTTTAATTATAGAGATCCTCGCTTTTCGGGTTTTGTGAGATTTGCACTTCGCGCGCTGGGGTCAGGCTACGGGAGAGATCTATCCCGATAGGTGTCTTTGCCGCCCATAACGGTGAGAAGCACCTTGGTGTTCAGAATTTCGGCCGGCGGAATGGTCAGGATGTCTCTTGAGAGGACAACAAAATCGGCAAGTTTGCCGGGGGTCAGAGTCCCTCGCGTATTTTCGTCGAAGGTGGCGTAAGCGCCGTCTCGCGTGAAGTGGCGTAGCGCCGCTCGCACCGAGATACGTCCCGCCGGATACCATCCCCCGGCCGGCGTTCCTTCCGGTGTCATCCGGGTTACGGCGCAATAGATTGCGGGCAACGGCTCAAAGGGAAATACGCCCCAATCGCTGCCGAAGGCTTGCACAATGCCTGCGTCGTCAAAGATCTTAAAGGAGTCGGCATGCGAAGCCCGTTCCGGACCGAGCAGATCAGCGAAGTTTTCCAGCACGGTCGCGTCCGGATTCGCGAACATGGCTTGCGTTGAAGCAATCACACCCAATTGCTTGAAACGGGGAAGATCGGAGAGCAGGGGAACTTCCACATGCTCGACGCGATGGCGGCGGCCGGTTGTGCCATTGGTTTTGGCGGCGTACTCGAAAGAGTCCAGGGCCATGTGAATCGCTTTGTCGCCAATCGCGTGCAACATGACCTGAAAGCCTTCCTTATCGAGGAGGGCGACAGTATTGTTCAAGTCCTCCTGCTCCCAGAAGGGAATACCCGTGCCACCGCCGACGTAGGGCTCAAACATTGCCGCGGTTCGTGCATCCACAGTGCCGTCCAGGACGCCCTTGACAGCGATCAATTTCAACATCGGCCCCGGAAAGGTGTCGCGCAGTTTCTTGTACGCCTGCAGGTCGGCTTCGGTAAGAGGCTTGTCCAGCTTATGCTTGGGAGGTGCGGCATCCCCGGTGTTCGCCAGAATGGGCGGAGCCAGGCGAAGTCGCAACTTCAGGGCATTGGCGGCTGCGGCCCGCTCATAGACGGGAAGAACGTCAAGATTCGTATAAGCGTCCTGCGCGGCTGTAAGCCCTGCAGCGGCGGCTTTGTCCATGTGTTGCAGCAGGGATTCATATTGATCTTGCAACGTGCGCGGGGGAATCTTGCTGAACATTAGCTCTTGCGCGGACTCTTTGAGTTCGCCGGTTGGCTCCCCTGTCTTGCTTTTCATGATGTGGCCGTTCGGCGGGTCTGGCGTGGCGCTGGTGATGCCCGCGATCAGGAGAGCTTGGGAATTCCCGAATCCCATGTGGCCGTCTCGTTCCAGCAAATAGACCGGGCGGTCGGAAATGACCTCATCTATGAATTTCTTTTCGACTGTTTGATTGGGGAAGGCCGAATAACCCCAGCCATGCCCGGTGATCCACGGCAAGTTCGGATGGGCCTTGGCAAATTCCGAGAGACGTTGCTGAAAGTCCTTGAGAGTTTCCACACCATGAAGATCGATTTCATTAATCGACGCTCCAGGGAAGTGGAGATGCGAATCCTGAAAGCCGGGAACCACCAGGCGTCCCTGAAGATCAAGAATGGCGGTGTCCGGGGCAGCCAGGGCTCGAATCTCTTGATCGCTGCCGACCGCAAGAATCTTGTCGCCGCTTACGGCCAGCGCCTGCGCCTGCGGCCGCATATCATCCTCGGTCCAGATTTTCCCGTTTAGAAAAATACGATCGGCATGTTGCGCAGGGGATTGCGCAAAGCTGCAAACACTGCCTAGTGCCGTTGCAATGAGTGCCTGCCAGAGTTTTCCCTTCACTCTGCACCTCTCGAAAAAGTTTCCATGGATCGCTAGAACTGCATGCAAATCCGAACAGGCGAAGTCTATAGCGCAATCGCAACTCCTGACCAGATTCTTCAGGTGTCGAGTAGCGGAGTTCAGATGCATGCGTGCGATGAAATGAGCCGACACGAGTGCTGCACGGAACGGCACATCAGCGTTCGTTCGATGTCGAGCGTTTTCTTGACCCTCTGCGCGGGCGGCAAGTACACTAGATGTTCCCGAAGGCCGCCCAAATGACGGGCGGAGCGGCTGGTCCGAGGAAGACCCCGAACCCAACGCGGAGCAAGGTGAGGCGGCGGCAACAGGCTGTCCACGCGCGGGAGTATGAGGTTTTCCAAAGCCGGAACAACAGCAAACTGTACATAGGGGGAATGCTTTGCCAAAGCGTACATATCAACCGCGGAAACGCCGCCGCGCCAAGACCCATGGATTTCGCGTGCGCATGAAAACGGAAGGCGGCCGCAAGGTGTTGGCGTCGCGCCGTAAGAAGGGCCGTCATCGCCTCACGCCCGAGTAGCGGCGAAGGCCCGGCGACGGGCCAGGCGTTTCCTCGCGAAATGCGGCTGGTGCGGAAGAGCGAGTTCGACGAAGTGTACCGCGCTGGCAAGCGCCGCTCGAGTTCCCACTTCACAGTTTTCGTTCGAGCCAGCGGACAACCGAAGAGCCGCTTCGGGTTCAGCATCAAGAAGGCCTTGGGCGGCGCGGTAGTGCGCAACCGCATGCGGAGGCGCCTGCGGGAAATCGTCCGCTGCCATCGGCAGGAGATACCCCCGGGATGGGACATTGTGATTCATCCGAAGAGCAGTGTGGCCAAGGCGCCATTGCCAGCGCTGGTGGCGGATTTTCTACGGCTGATGAAAGGTCTGTGAGTCCCAACGCGGCCCAATTCAGGAGTCAACTCCTCTCTATGAGTCGTCCACCGGAAACCAATTCCTCAGGGGCTGAAGCCCATCTAAAAGAGGCGTCTCATGTTGGAGTTAGAGCTCTGACCCCCGCTGTACGCGTGGTGTTGGCTTGCTTGAGTTGCTACAAGGCGTGGGTTTCGCCGTGGTTTGCCGGCACCTGCCGATACCATCCGACGTGTTCCCGTTACGCGTATGAGGCGATTGAGCGGTTTGGCGTGTTGCGCGGGAGCTGGCTGGGATTGCGAAGGCTGCTGCGCTGCCATCCATTTACGAAGAGTTTTGGATACGACCCGGTTCCGGAGAAATGGGAAGAGATGCGAGCGATTTCCGAATTATTGCGCGAGACACATGAGGGCCGGCCGTGAGCACGCCCCCGAATCAGCTTCCGCCTGTTGTCGGCGCCAAGGACAAGTTCACGCCGGAGCTGCGCATTCTCGTGGCTTCGCTGCTCTCCATGGTGGTGATCCTGCTCTGGGCAAAATATTTTGGGCCCAAGCCGCCGGTGAACTCGAAACCGCAGAATCCTGCTGCACAGACGGCTTCGACCACTCCCGGTAAGCCTGGAACCCCATCCGAGTCCACCCCTGGAGTGACGCCCCCAACGGCATCCGCCGCCACAACGCCTGCCGTTCCAGCCACTGCAGAAACGCAAGAGCGCACCATCGTTGTTGAAAACGCATTGTATCGTGTCGAGTTTTCCAATCGCGGCGCCGTGGTGAAGAGCTGGCAGCTTAAGAAGTACAAGGATGACGCAAAGCCGCCGCAGGTGCTGGACGTGGTGCATCCGCAAGCCTCGTCAGAGACGGGCGGCTGGCCGATGGCGCTGGTCTTCGACGATGCGCAGTTGGGAAATCTCGCAAACTCGGGATTGTATAAGGTTTCAACGGAAGCGAAGTCGCTGGAGGCTCCGGCCGATCTGGCGTTCATCTGGAGCGACGGGCATCTGCAGGTCGAAAAGAAATTCCATTTTGACCACTCTTATAGCGTCGAAGTGGAAACGAAAGTCACCAATAACGGCGCACCTGTGACAGCAGGTTTGGCTTGGCTGGGTGGCTTCGGCGATTTGACGGTGACCAACCCAATCCCCGTGGAAACCGAGTATGTCTTCTATAGCGAGGAAGGAAAACTGACGACCTTCCCGCACAAAAAGCTGAAGAATGCAGAAGAGATCGGAAACATCTGGCAGGGGGGAAAGGCGTGGACCGGAATCGAAGACCGCTATTTTGCGGCCGCATTTCTGCCATCGCAGACGGAGCCCTCGCCGCTGGAAGTGCGCTACTGGAAGGCATGGCACACCGTAAAAGTGGACGGCAAAGACCAGTCCGAGCCGATTCCGCAGGTGGCGACCACAACTCCACTGGCGACAATGAAGATGCGCGTCTTCGTGGGCCCGAAGGATTACGACCTGCTGAAAGCTATGAAGCCGCCGCTGCACGCGCTGGTGAATTTTGGCTGGCTGGAAATTATCGCCGATCCATTGTTCCACGGCCTGAAATGGCTGCACGAATACATCCCGAATTGGGGATGGGCCATCGTCGTCCTGACGCTGATCATCAACATGGTGCTCTTCCCATTGCGCATTTCCAGCTACAAAACCACGATGAAAATGCAGCGCGTGGCGCCGGAGATCAAGCAGATTCAGGACCGCTACAAAAAGTACAAAATGAATGATCCGCGCAAGGCGGAAATGAACAAGGAAGTGATGGCTGTTTATTCGCGCGAGGGCATCAACCCGGTTGGCGGGTGCATTCCGCAGCTTTTGCAAATGCCCATCTGGTTCGGATTGTACCGCGCGCTGCAAGGTACGATTGAGCTGCGGCACGCGCCCTGGTTTGGCTGGATCACGGATCTTTCGGCGAAGGATCCTTATTATATTTTGCCGATGCTGATGGGCGCATCAATGTATTTCTCCTCGAAGATGACGCCGATGACCACCACCGATCCGCAACAGGCACAGATGATGAAAATCATGCCCATTGCCATGGCAGGAATCTTTTTTATAATTCCCTACCCCAGCGGCCTAGCGGTATATATTTTGACGAGCGGCCTGGTTGGCGTCGTGCAGCAATGGTATCTGAACCGAACGCATCCCCTTCCCGCAGCGGCCAAGCCGCCGCGCGCCAAGAAATGAAGAACGCCGTGACTGCGGGGACCCTGGCCCGCCCGCTGAACTGGTCGAGAACGCCATGAGAAAAGAAGTGGTACGCGAAGGAAAGTTGGATCGCGCGGCTGCTGCCGAAGCGCTTCGAGAATTCCTGCAAACCATGATTCGCGCAGGCGGACTGGATCTGCAGATTTCTTTGCGAACCTCCGAGTCGTCCCGTGGCGGCGAGGAAGGTGCAGCGGAGGTCTTCGCCGATTTGGACGGACCAGATAAGGAAATCCTCCTCGCCCGAGGGGGAGAGGTGTTGAAGGCACTGGAACATCTGGCGTTTCGTGCGCTGCGGCTGGAACCTGCGTTTCATGAAAAGATTCACCTGGACTGCGGCGGCTACCGCGCGCTGCGGTTTGAAGAACTGCGCATGACGGCCCGAGTGGCAGCAGAGCGCGTGCAGGCTTCGCAGCAGCCGTTTTCGCTAAATCCCATGTCGTCTCGCGAACGGCGGATCGTACACCTGGCACTGAAGGAGTTTCCGGGGGTTCGCACAGAAAGCGTCGGCACGGGAGAAGAACGACAGGTGGTCATTCATCCGGTAAAGAAATAGAAGTTGTGTGTTTCGAATTGAATCGAAGTGGCCTCGGCTTTGCTTTCCAGACCCACCTATCCTCATCTCAGTCGTCCGAAATTCTTGCACTTTAAGAATCGAGCCCTCGCCTCCTCAGTCCGGGTTTGCTACTTGCCTGCCCAGCCTTGCGAGAGGATGTCCCCTTTGACCGAAATACGCACGACGTAGTCAAACGAAGGCTGGCGATCTCGGCGAATCTGCGGAAAGCGCACGTCAAGAAATTCCACCACGGCGTCGGGACCTTCCTTGTGAAAGCGTGTCACCGGGAAACGCGCAAACCACAGAAACTTTCGAACATTGGGCAAATTGCGTGCTTTTTCGATGTACGCATTTGTTGGTGCGTCTGGGTAGTAAATGTGTTCAACCGTTGAAGCCAGAACTGGGGGGGAAAACAATCCTTCGCTCAGGTCCATGCGAACCAGGTAGACACCACCAGGCGCTTGCACGAGCCCCGCCCAGTGCCAGAGCGACGGAGGGAGAGGAAGCGCTGCGAAGCTCTGAGCCTCGATGTGTTCAGTGGAGATAAACTCCTCCGTGCGCCTCAAGGCCACGCGGTGGGCGAGCGCGGCGCTCAGGACATAAAGGACAGCGAGCGCGAGTCCGGCAAGATTCCAGCGAACATATGGCATTCGGGCCCCCCAACCGCGCACGGCCGGCAAAAGGAAAAGCGCTGCGAAGAGCACCGTGACGACGACAATGGCATTGTTCGATGTCGGCGCGCCGACAATTGCAGCAAGTTTCGAGATGAGCAAAGGCACAGGCGTAAAAATCAGCCACATGGTCACGGCCCGACGGCGGAGGTGGTCGGGGTCCTCGTAGGTCCAGGCTAGCAACTGCGGAATTAGCAGGATGGCGGTAAAGCTGAAATCGATGATGAAGAGAACGTCCCAGGCGGGTCGCGACCAATTGAGCGGTGACCAGACCATCGTGCCGAACGTGGTGACAAGGTCCAGGAAAATATGGCTGAAAATGCCAACTCCCCAAAGCGCGCAGAGGGAAACATAGGAAGGCGATTCCCACTTGCGCCAACGGCATATCTGAAAAGTCACAGCAGCCAGGATAGCCGCCCAGATTGGCAGGCAGATCAGCGAATGGGTAATGCTGCGGTGCCACGTGACGATCAGCATCGGATCGCGGGAGAAGAATTCCCGCAGTACATCCGAATCCGGAAAGATTGAACCAAGCATGACCGACCAGGTGATGACACGCGCCTTACTCACCGGCGCCGGGGAAAACACGTCTCCGCCCTTGCATACAGCTTTCGCGATCAGGGCGCCGGCGATGCCGTGAGTGATAGTGTCCATGGATGGGGATGGCGCGGGATTAGGTGACCGTTAACAGAGCCGCGCCTTTCGGAAGAACACGTCCAACCCTGGCGGCTGCAATCTTCTGCGCTTGCAGATTCTCCAGCGCCGCCTCTGCACATTCGGGTGCAATCGAGATCAATAGACCACCGGAAGTCTGCGGATCGTAGAGCAAGGAACGCGCTTCCTCCGGAACTATTTCCGAAAAGTGAACACAGCCGCCCAGGAATTCCTGATTGTTTTTCAATCCGCCAGGGATCATTCCCTGCCGAGCCGCTTCAAGTGCGCCGGGGAGTTCCGGGACGGCAGCGTGCTGGATCTCGATGGTGCAGGCGGGGATTCCCTGCTGCGGCGCTCCGAGCGCCATCTCGCGCGCGTGCCCAAGCAGGCCAAAGCCCGTGACATCGGTGACCGCATGAATGCAATTTGTTAAGGTTTTCGCTTGCACTTCATGCAACACACCCGCTGCCGTGCGGTTCAATTGCGACATGGAGGCGATCGCCGCGTCCACACTGGATTGCTCTGCGCGCTCTCGTTTGAGTGCCGTGGAAATGATTCCGGTGCCAAGGGGCTTCGTCAACAAAATTGCGTCATTTGTCTGCGCGCCGACATTTTTCCAAATTTTCTTCGGATGAATGCTGCCGGTAACCGAGTAGCCGAACTGAATGTCGTCATTGCGGATCGAGTGTCCGCCAATAACGGTGCAATTCGCCTCTTTCATTTTGTCGAGGCCGCCGCGAATGATCTGCTCGAGAATTGCAGTGTCGCCCTTCTCCGGAAAGCCGACGATCGACAATGCAGAGACCGGCTTGCCGCCCATTGCGTAGACGTCGCTGAGCGAATTGGCGGCCGCAATCTGCCCGAACGTAAAGGGGTCGTCCACGATCGGCGTGAAGAAATCGACGGTCTGCACAAGGGCTAGATCCTCGTTGAGCAGATACACACCCGCGTCGTCGTTGGTGTTGAATCCAACGAGCACGTTCGGGTCATTCGGCATTGGCAGGCGGCGCAGAATTGAGTCCAGAGTCCCGGGACTCAGCTTGGCCGCTCAACCAGCTGCCTTGACCATGGCCGTGAGTTTCACGGATTCGGTCAAGCCACACCTCACTGTGCTGCGTTTCGATTATAGCGATTGCAGGAAAATCTTGCTCGGGCTGGATGGAAACTCGCCCGTCGGGACAACTTGCGCGACAAGCGGAGAAAATGTTCTTATCGCCAGATGCCCTGGGACTTTTGGCTCATCTTTGCATTTCTGGCTGTGGTGATTCCCTGGCGGGGACTCGTTCGCCTGAAGAAGCTACTGGAGATTCCTTCCGTAGACACGAAGGAAAAATTGGCTCTCTATGCGGCGACGATTGCGTTTCAATGGCTGCTCTGTGGCGTGGTCGCCTGGCGCGGCTTGGCACGCGGCCTGACCGCAACAGACCTGGGACTGGCGTCCAGCCACTGGGTATTGCTCCTGGTAGAAGGGGCCGCGGGAGCCGTGCTGATCGGAGGCCTCCAGTGGTTGAATCTGCGCCGTATTGGAAGAACGGAAGGGGCGGCACCGGAGCTAATGCGAAAACTGGCAAAACACCTTTTGCCAATTAATTTACTTGAGTTTCTACCCTATTCTGCTCTAGCGATTACAGCTGGAGCCTGCGAGGAGTTCATCTACCGGGGCTTCGTCTTGGGCGTTTTAGTGCGATTGGCACTTCCGGTCTGGATCGCTGTGGTCCTTTCCTCCATCTTGTTCGGCTTGGCCCATGCCTATCAAGGGCGGACGGGAGTTATAAGCACTGGCGCCTTCGGAGTAGCCCTCGCCGTTGGGAGATTAGGATTAGGAAGTATCGTTCCCGTCATCTTGTGGCACGCCGGACTGGATCTTGCTGCAGGTGTTGCCGGGCCTAGATACTTGCTGGGCTCAGAATCCAGCGCGAAGCTCGAAGAAGGACGATAGTCACAGAATATTTACGAATATGTCAATAGAGCCAGATAAGCCAATCTCCGAGGAAACAATCCGGCGTGCGCTGGGCGAATTCAGAATATCTGTTGATTTACAGCAAGTGGTTTTAATTCAACAATATATAAAGCTTTTGCGGCGTTGGAATGAGAAGCTAAACCTAACGGCAATTCGCGATCCTTTGGAGATACTATATCGTCATTTTTGCGAATCCATGTTCGGCGCCGGTGCAATTCCTGTGGACAAAGGTCGGCTCGCCGACATTGGTTCCGGCGCGGGATTTCCGGGAGTGCCACTTAAGATCGCGCGGCCAGAGTTGGAATTGGTGCTCGTGGAGTCGAATATCAAGAAGGGTACTTTCCTTGCCGAAGTGGCCCGCGAATTGGGACTGAGAGATACTCGCGTGCTCATCAACCGATATGAAGAGCTTGGAGAAGAAGTGGCACCACTTGATACCGTTTGCTCGAGGGCTGTGGGTGAGTTTGGGCGCTTTTTGGAATGGGCGGCTTCGCCGCAGGTGAGTGCGAAGCAGGTGGCGCTATGGATTGGAGGCCGAGACCTGGACGAGGCGCGAAGGTCGAGATTATGGGAGTGGAAAGAACCAATTCCGATTCCACAATCACTGCAGAGGTACATCTTGGTGGGGACAAAGAAGCAAATGTCGGCGTGACGACGATATGGACGGAAAGAGGCCGTAATTTGCAGATTTCTACGATTTTGCTCCTTCGCTCGCTCCAAATACGCACAGATTCCGTTCTGCTGACGTTCCACGTGAAACATTCAGGCCCTGGTTCCTGCGAAATGGTTTCACGTGGAACAGTTGGCGCAAAGACTGCGACGTAGTTCGGACCTCAAAGTTATTCGCGGCAATTCCTCGTCGGTTGACTGTTTCACGTGGAACGTTTCACGGCGTGATTCACAGAAGCGAAGCACGGCGCAGGCACCCAGATCCCAAGTAGATTCCTTTGAGCCACTTTAAATGAGATGTTTCACGTGGAACACTCTAGATTCCAACAAGAAATCCGAGAATCGAATAGAACTCAAGGGAAAAATCCTTGCATCTGTCTCGTGGATTTGCTACTTTTCGCTCGTTTGGGGGAATCCCTTGGCCCGCATCATTGCAGTTGCCAACCAAAAGGGCGGAGTCGGTAAAACTACCACGGCGGTGAATTTGGCAGCTTGCCTTGCAGCGGCCGACCAGCCGACATTATTGGTAGATTGTGACTCCCAGGCCAATGCGACGGCAGCGATTGGTTTCCAGAAAGACCCGGCGCGCAAAACGGTTTATCACGCTCTTATCTTAGGTGAACCATTCGAAAAGATCTTCTTGAAATCGCAAGTTGACGGACTGGACGTCATTCCCGCAGACAAGAATTTGGCTGGAGCAGCGGTCGAATTAGTGCTGGCTGAGAGCAGAGAATATAAATTACAGACCTTTTTGCTGCCGGCCCGGCAGAAATATAGATTTGTTGTGCTGGATTGCCCGCCGGCGTTGGATCTCCTTACATTGAATGCCCTGGTCGCCGCAGACGCGGTTCTAATCCCCATCCAGTGCGAATACCTTGCCTTGGAGGGCGTGTCAGAATTGCTTGATACCTTAATGCGAATTCGGCGCACCCTCAACCCTAGCTTAGAAATTGAGGGGATTTTGCTGACGATGTATGATGAAAGGACCAGCCTTTCGCGGCAGGTTGCTACGGATTTGCGTAGTTTTTTCGGTAGCCAGGTTTTTCAGAGCCTAATTCCACGCAATGTGCGTCTAGCAGAAGCCCCCAGCTTTGGTAAACCTATTATTTTCTATGATATACATAGTAAGGGTGCTGAGGGATACTCACAGCTTGCTCAGGAGGTGATTGCCAATGCCGAGAAACGCCTTGGGACGGGGGCTCGGAGCGCTCATTCGGGAGCCTGAGACGCAAACTGTTGCTCTGCCAGCGAGCACCGGAATTGCCCCTGCGGCAGGGCCCTCTGCAGGGCCGACTGGAGCAGTTCTAGCCACTGGGCCAAGCGCGCAATCGAGCGCAGGCCCGATTCAGATCGACATTGACTTGATCGAGCCAAGTCCCTACCAACCCAGAACGCGTTTCCGCGAGGAAGCTCTGGAGGAATTGGCGCGCTCGATTCAGGCGAGCGGAATCATTCAACCGATCGTTGTGCGTCCTGTCGGCAAGCGTTATCAACTGATCGCCGGCGAGCGACGCTGGCGTGCCGCGCAGAAGGCAGGTCTCACGAAAGTCTCCGCGATCATTCGCGAAGTGCCAGACGAGCTGGCGCTGGAAATGACCCTGGTGGAGAACATCCAGCGCGAAGATCTGAATGCCATGGAAGCGGCCCGCGCATTTGAGCGATTGATGAATGAATTTCAGTTGACGCAAGAATCGGTAGCGGAGAGAACGGGAAAAGACCGCACCACGGTCGCAAACGCAATCCGATTGCTGAAGCTGGAGCCCACGATTCAGGATTGGATCGAAGAAGGGAAACTGACGGCCGGCCACGGGCGCGCATTGCTGGGAGTCGCAGAGCCAACATTGCGGATGCGGTATGCCAAGCGCGCGGCTCGCGGCGGATTGACGGTGCGGCAGATTGAACGGCTGGGTTCCCGGCGTGCACGCAGCGCCCGCATAGCCACGGAAACCGCGATAGATCCGAACATTCGCGAAGCTCTGGAAGAGCTGCAACGTCATTTGGGAACCAAGATTTTCTTGCGGGAGAAAACGCGTTTACGCCCAGGACAGCTGGTCCTGGAATACTACGATGAAGCGCAGCTGATGGGGATATACGATCGCCTGATGAAATAGCACCCGCGGCGAAATTTCCGACTGGACCTTCGAGCAGGAATTTCATTCGACAACTTTCCTCGGATGCGGCGTTGACATCTCTATGCTTGACGCTACATTGGTCAGGTACGCACCGCAAAGCCGCAATGTGCGAAACAGGTTGGGGGGAATGTTCATGGCGTGGAAGTGGCCGGGTAGTTCCAAAAATGGCTTGAACGAAGAGTGGACAGGATTCATCGACCAAGGCGTGTCACTGGAAGGAACGCTGACACTGACAGGTACATTCCGCATCGATGGACATGTAAAGGGAAATATTATCTCCGAGCAGACCGTGATCCTGGGAGAGAATGCAAAGGTCGAGGGTCAGATTGAAGGTAACCGTGTGGTGATTGCGGGACATTTTGACGGGGTCATTTTTGCGCGTGGCCGCGTCGAGATTCAGCCCAAAGGAGTTGTCACCGGAGAAGTTCATTCGCCTTGCATGGTCATCGACCCCGGCGGAATCTTTGACGGCCGCTGCCACATGCTGGCCGCTTCCGATGCGTCAGCCGGTGTGACTATCCCAATTCGTGCGGTAAGCCAGGCGTAACCACTGATTACAATGCTGGATTCTACTAACCCTTCTATCAATGTTTAACGGTTAGCGCCGCACTGGACTTACTTTCAAGCCGACATTGCAGCAGCACCCTCTGCATCTGCCATCCCAGCCTCTCCGTAGTCATCCCAATCCAAGTGCGGGACAGGCGAGGCATTGGCAGACGTATAGAAGCGAAGAGCTTCCTCCGGGCGGTTCAACCGCTTCAATGATAAGCGATCGGCCGTAAGTAAAGCCAAGACGTACGCAATTTCTGAGGGTGTGCTTGTGCCAAACCGAGAGAATCCCTGGTTCCACCCTCGCTGGCGCTTTGCGATTGGAGACGGATTCGGGATATAGCGAGGGAACATAGCAGTGAAGATCGCCTGAAGTACAGGAGAGGCGAAAAGATAGCCTGGCCGCAAGACGAATGGACGGCTCTCGGGAGAGCGGTTTGACACGGAAAGAGGCGCGGACTATCGTTCGAAGTTCGTGGAAAAGAGGAACCGAGAATGAAAATATTGGTGATCGGCGGCGGCGGACGTGAGCACGCCCTGGTTTGGAAGCTCGGCCAGAGTTCAGGCGTGGAAAAGATCTGGTGTGCGCCCGGAAATGGTGGAGTTGCGGAAGACGCGGAATGCGTTCCGGTGGATGCGGGAGACGTGGCGGGACTTGTGGCGGTGGCGGAAAAGAGACAGCCGGATTTGACGGTGGTGGGACCGGAGTTGCCACTGGTGAATGGGCTTGTGGATGCATTTCGCGAGCGCAAGTGGGCTGTGGTGGGCCCGGAAAAGAAAGCCGCACAACTTGAAGGAAGCAAAATATTTGCGAAGGAGTTTCTGAAACGGCACGGTATTCCGACTGCAGAGCTCTACGGGGCGCATGATTCGGCCGGTGGCGCGTACGCGGCTCTTTGCGCAGTGGACTGGCCGGTAGTGATTAAGGCTGACGGATTGTGCGCGGGGAAAGGGGTCTTGGTGGCGCCGAATCCAGATGCGGCGACGGATTTCATTGAACGTGTGATGGAAAAGCATGAACTGGGCGAAGGCGGAAAGCGCGTGATGCTGGAAGAGGCGTTGGAGGGTGAAGAGCTTTCGTTCATTTTACTCACGGATGGCGAGCGGTACGCTCCGCTGGCACCGACGCGGGACCACAAGCGAGTTTTCGACAACAATGAGGGGCCGAATACGGGCGGCATGGGAGCATTCTCCACCGATGAGTTGCTACCTGCGGAACTTCAGAGAACGATTGAAACAACCATCGTTGAACCGACGATGAAGGGGCTTGCCGCGGATGGAATTCGTTATCGAGGGTTTTTATATATCGGCTTGATGCTGACCAAGAGCGGCCCGAAAGTGCTGGAGTTCAACTGCCGCCTTGGCGATCCGGAAACACAGGCAATCCTGGCTCGCGTGGATTTCAATCTGGCAGAAGTGCTGGCGGGCGCGGCAGCGGGCAAATTAGATCCAAGAAAACTGAAGTGGAAGGCTGGAGCGAGTGTTTGCGTGGTCTTAGCGTCCGGCGGATACCCCGGAAAATTTGAGACCGGGAAAGAGATTCAGGGGTTGCCAGAGGCGGCGCAGGTTGCCGATGTGAAAGTGCTGCACGCCGGTACGAAGCGCGCGGGAGATAAGATTTTGACCAGCGGGGGCCGTGTTTTGGGAGTGACCGCGAGCGGAAAGGACCTAAAGGAAGCCTTGGACCGGGCGTATAGAGCCGTGGGAAAGGTACAATTTGGCGGTATGCATTACCGCAGAGACATCGGAAAATACCCGCTGCAAAGTTCCGCCGCGGGAGACTAACTCATGGCCAGAGTGACGCATTTATTCCGCGCTCCGAAGAAGCGTGCGCCGATGGAAGAGCTGCAAGAAGCGGCGGCGGCGGAAAACTCAGGTCTCGAGGGGTGTGCGCACGCGCGGCCGCGAGGAAGACGCCAGGTCCTGCTGATGGACGAAGAGACACTACGAACATTCCATCTGACGCCGGGAATGGTTCGGGAAAATGTCACTACAGAGGGGCTCGATGTAAACGGGCTGGCGATTGGCCAGAGGTTGCGGATTGGCAGTGTGGAACTCCAAGTGAGCCTGGTGTGCGATCCTTGCGAACAGATCGAGGCGTTGCGGCCGGGCCTGCAAGCGGCAATGCAGGGCAAACGCGGGATGTTCTGCAAGGTCATCCGTGGGGGGAGACTGACCTGCGGGGCGGCCATTGAATTGACGCAAGGCACGGCTACAAACTAACCAGCAAAAGTGGATTTCGCTTAGGGCTTGGGTTTTCGCATCAGGCTGGGGGCGTCGGCCGGCCGGCTCTTGTCCTCGGTGGTCTTTTCCTTCACGCGAGGTTCGGCTGGTGGAACGATCCACTGAAAGCCGCTGCGCTCGCCATACATGCCGAGAATGAATTGTGAATCGCCCGCGATCAGAGGCAGCGCATCACGGAGGAAATCTGCTGACGCTGTGGGATCCGCTTTTTGCGCTTCGCCGCGCTCGATCAGATCCACCACCTTATTGAAATGGGGATCGGAAGAGCGCACGCGCGCGATGCCAGGGTCATTTTGTTGAATGAGGCCAAGCAGCGGCACCCCAGGAAGGTCGGCGGGAAAACGGAGTTCCAGGAGAGTTTTCGGTTGGTGTTTTTCGGGCGGGTAAAGCTGCGTAAAGCGAGGCCGGAGGGGCCGGGTCTGCCAAAAATCCCCTTGGGTGGCGACGGATTCTTGTTCCACGCAAAAGTCGATCTGCCAAACTTCGGGGCCGTAATCTTGCGGGGCATAGCCAACCAGAATGATTTGAAATAGGGGTTCGTCGGGTTTCAGGTCGATTTTGTGGTGAAGCTGGGAGACGAGGGGTCGAAGCTTTTCCAAGAAGGCGACTCCGATTTGTTCCAGGTCTTGATCGCCTTCCGAGGAGGGCACGAGGTTTGGATTTGGAGCCGAGAGCCGCGGGAGACTGCGATCCAGACGAATCGGTTGCGGCTGGGCAGGGACTTGCCACTCGGAGGCACCAAAGAGAATCCCGATGTGGCGGCTGTCGATGGCAACCACCCGGGGTGGGACGGACTTGGCTTCCAGGGGATGCTCGATGGCGGCAAAAATGATGGCGTCGTCCGCAACCTGGATGATGGTCCTCCCGCCCGCCAGATTGGCAACGATTTCGTCTTCCTGGGCACGCACTGGCAGACCAGCGCAAAGGACCGCCAGTAAGAATAGGGAAGCGGAAGCGAAAACTGGCTTCACAAAGGCAGAGTAGCACAATGCGGCGTGCGGGATGACCAGGTTTGGCAGTGGTTCCCGAGCGCGATGGGATTCGCTAAAATATGAGTTCAAGCTTAGAGGAGTAATGGAGATTATGGGGCTGAAAAGCTGGAAAAAGCTGAAGCACAATGGCAAGAGTCTGGAGCAGATTCTGAGCGCACACGAGCTCTTCTGGGCCAGCAAAGAAGGCGGCGCGCGAGCGGATTTAACGGGAGCGAACCTTTCCGGAGCCGACTTGCGGGGACTGAACCTGGCCGGGGCAATCCTCAAGAATGCCAATCTGGAAGGCAGCGACTTGCGCGGCACTCGTCTGCCGGGAGCGGATCTCACTGGGGCGAATCTGCGTAGAGCGGACCTGCGGAACTCCGACCTGACGGAAGCGGGCATGCCAGGCGCCAATCTTAACGAAGCCCAAGCGAGCGGCGTGGAATTCTTCCGATGCGATCTGACCAATACAAATTTCCAGAAAGCAATGCTGCGGAATGCCAATTTCCGGGATGCCCATGTGGAAGGGGCCAAGTTCACCGGCGCAGATCTGGGCATTGCAATTTTGCGGGAAACCGATTTGCGAAACGTGGATTTGTCCGGCGTGGATTTGAGCACGACACTTATGCCGCCCGGATGGGGAGCGAAGAAGCAAGGCGTGTAGAACCTTGGCCGGTTAACGCACATTAATCAAAGAGGCCACAGAGAAAAGAGCAGGCGAAGGCGCGAACATAGAATTTTTTCGCGAATGCTTTGGAGATGGCAAATTGGCTGGGCGCATGTTAGCCTCACGCCAAGCCCCGAACTGAAGGAAACGCTTGGCAACGACTTCCCCACAAATTGACTTGCCTGGAGTGCGCGAGCGCGTGCTGGATGTGCTGCGGGGCTTGTTGGAAGAGCTGGGCAGCCATGGCGCGTTGGCGGAACTCTCCCCACATTCGAATCTGGATCGCGACCTGGGATTGGGCAGCCTGGAACGCGTCGAACTACTGACGCGTTTGGAGGCCGCGTTCGAGATGCGGCTCCCCGACTCGCTGGCGGCGGAAGCGAGCACCCCAGAGGAATTGATCAACGCCATCCTTGCTGCTCCGGGGACATCGCTGAGCGACGAACAGTATTCTGCGTTGCGTGCAAGCGGCGCCGCCACGGGAGCGGCCCGGGAATCGGCGCAATCCATTATCGATAAGGCCGAAACGCTGCTGGAAGTATTTCGCTATCGCGGCGTGCATGATGCGCAGCGTCCGCATCTTCTAATCACGGAAGATGACGAGCGAGGCGAACACCATTACACGCTGACGTTCGGAGACTTGTACGTAGCTGCGCAAAAGTGCGCGGAAGAGCTGGCAAGGAGGGGCGTACCGGCGGGCGGGCGAGTTTCACTGATGTTGCCGACGTCGCGGCAGTTTTTCATTTGTTTCGCGGGGATTATGCTGGCGGGCGCGGTCCCCGTTCCCATCTATCCGCCCTTTCGCGCGGACCGGATTGAGGAATACGCCGAACGCCAATCCGCCATCTTGAATAACGCGGGCGTCTGCCTGATGTTGACGTTTCGAAGAGCGGAAGCAGTGGCAAAATTGCTGAAACCGCGCGTGAAATCGCTGCTCGGCGTGGTGGATGCCGAGAAATTGCTGGAAGCAGCGGAGAAAGCGCCGCCACCGGCCCCAGGGGCATTGCCCGCTTTCATAAGCGGAAGCCGTGTCCGCAAAGGAAGCGACATCGCTTTCCTGCAATACACATCGGGATCCACGGGCGACCCGAAGGGCGTGACACTGACGCACAATAATCTGCTGGCAAACATGCGCGTGATCGCCAAGGGAGTGGAGCTTGGCCCTTCGGATGTCGGCATCAGTTGGCTGCCTTTGTATCACGACATGGGCCTGATTGGAGCCTGGCTGACGCTGCTGCTGCAGGGCATCCCGCTGGTGGTGATGTCACCGCTGGCGTTCCTCACGCGCCCCGAGCGATGGCTGCAAGCCATGAGCAAACATCGCGGCACGATCACGGCCGCGCCGAATTTTGCTTATGAATTGTGCGTGCGCAAGATTTCAGATAAAGCCATGGAGGGCGTGGACCTGAGTTCGATGCGCGTGGTGATGAACGGCGCGGAGCCGGTAAATCCGGAAACGTTGGAGCGCTTTGCGAACCGATTCGCGAAGTATGGCTTCCGGAAAGAGGCGATGCTACCGGTGTACGGCCTTGCGGAAGCTTCGCTGGGCGTGACATTTCCACCCCTAAATCGTGTACCGCGAGTGGAACGCGTGGAGCGCGAGGCGTTCACGGCGCAAGGACGCGCTGTGCCAGCAACGGCCGATGATGAAACCGCCATTTCGTTTGTGTCAGTTGGCATGACGTTTCCCGGACATGAGGTGAAGATCGTAGACGAGCAGGGCAACGAACTTCCAGAGCGCACGGAAGGATTTTTGTGGTTCCGGGGCCCCTCGGGGACGTGCGGCTATTTCGAGAATGCGGAAGCAACCGCCAAATTGATGCCGCAAGGTCCGCTAGCCAGAGACGGCGGATATCCGTGGCTCAATTCCGGTGATCGTGCATTTCAGGCGGAAGGTGAAATTTTTATTACCGGCCGGGTGAAAGACATCATCATCAAGGGCGGAAGAAATCTCTACCCGCACGAAGTGGAAGAACTGGCCTCCCGCGCGGAGGGAATCCGCAAAGGTTGCGTGGTGGCGTTCGGCTTGAAGGATGCGAACACCGGCACGGAAAAACTGGTGATTGTGGCGGAATCGCGCGAGCAGGATCCGACGCGCCGGGCATCGTTGGTGACCGCCATCAACCAAGAAGTGAGCCGCGGGCTAGGTCTGCCGCCAGACCGCGTGGAATTGGTTCCCCCGGGAAGCATCCCAAAAACGTCGAGTGGGAAGTTGCGTCGCGACGGAACCAAGCAGTTGTACGCGGCGGGAACTCTTGGTGCGGGGCGGCCGCCGGCCTGGGTACAGATTGCGAAGCTGGGAACGGGGACGTTCTTCCAGGAGGCCGTGCAAAGCTTTGGGCGAGGAATCCGCAAAGTTTTGGAAAAAATCTACGGCGTCTACTTCATTGTCGTATTTTTCCTTTGGATAGTGCCCTCATGGCTGATCGTGAAGCAGATTAAAGATGAAAAGAAAGCGGGCCGATTTACTTCCGCGGCGCTGAAGGTTTTGTTTGCGCTCACTGGTATTCGCCTGAAGGTGGTGGGCAAAGAGTACATGGACACGCCGGGCGCGAAGGTGTACGCGTCGAACCATGCGAGCTATTTTGACGTTCTTCCTGTGATGATGGGGCTGGGAGTGCCGTACCGATTCGTGGCAAAGGGCGAAGTGAATCAGATGCCCTTCATTGGGACATTTCTCAACCAGATGGGACACTTGTCATTTGACCGGCACGATACGGGCGCGCGGCTGAAGCAGGTGGACGAGATAGAAGATTGTCTCCGCAAGGGAGACTCTGTGTTTGTGTTCCCGGAAGGTACGTTTACTCCGGAAGATGGACTCCGGCCCTTTCAGTTAGGGGCGTTTCGCGGAGCGGTGGCGACGGGCGCGCCAGTGATTCCCGTATCTCTGAAGGGCACACGCAGGTTTCTGCGCGACGGAACGATTCTTCCGCGGCCGACGAGCGTGACCATCACATTGTCGCCGCCGATTTATCCGGCACGGGAGTTTCCGGCGAGTGACCCAAATCATTTGCAGGAAATCGTGCGGCTGCGGGATTTGGCGCGAGAGGCAATTGGGAAATATTGTGGCGAGGCAGTCCTGTAGCGCAAGGAAGCAATCAGCAATCAAAAAGTGCAGAAGTGTACAGTCTTGCTGGACCCTTTTTTCGTGACTTTCTCAGTGACTGAGCGTGTAGATGACGGTGATGTGCGTGTCGACTTCGACAGCGCGGCCGTTGAGGATAGTCGGGCGATAACGCCACTCGCGAACGGCCGAGAGGGCGGACTGGATGAACAAGGGATCACCAGAGACGACTTCGAGCGATTGAATGGTTCCGTCAGTGCCGATGATGGTATGAAGTTCGACGCGGCCCTCACGCTGAATTTGAATGGCGAGACGCGGATAGACCGGCTCGACCCTATTGATGAGCTGCGCCATTTGTAGAAGTTCGCTGACCTTGCGGGGCACGGTATTCGGCTGTTCCTCGGCTGGCCTTGCTGGCCCGTGGTTCGGACTGATGATCTCCTCGCGAAATGGATTTCCGTCCGGATCGCCGGTGGGTCCCTCCGGGACGCCCGGAATAAAATTGGAGTTGTCGCCAACTGCTGGTGCCGGCTCAGGACGAGGAATGCCGGGTGGGATATGCATGGGCGGAAAGAAGCGGCAGGAGGCTTCGGGCCGGGGATGCGCTTGACGAGGGCCAGGTTTGGCAGGGGCTGGGCTGCCATGTCGATAGGGTGGAATCAGCGTGGCGTATCGAAAAGAAATGCGCTCGCCCTTGCTGAGCAATGGATAGAGCAGCAGGGCGGTGAGAGCAAGCGCTTGCAGGGCTATCGAAATAAATAAGGCGCGCTGCTTGATGCGGCGGGCGCGCTTTTCCGATTGCGGATCGCCTTCGACCAGGCAACTTTGCAGCGAGCCGAATCCGCTTTCGGACACACGTTGGACCTCGAGAGTCATCACACACCTCCAAGAATTTCCTGCGAGCCGAGGGACGAAATTGCGGCGCGAGCCTCCGGAGGTTGCTGCCGGAGGCCGGCACCGCGCTCGCAGGGATGTGAGGTGCGCGCCCTCTGTGTTGTTGGACACCGAGGAGTGCGACAAGTGCCCAAAAATAAGGAATCAACAAGAAGCGCGCCAACAGACCCTGTTGAATAGAGATCGGTGTTACTGATAGTCAAAAGTAAAACAGAAACTGTTGGATAACGGAGAAAGCAACACGGGAGGCGTTCCTCAAGGTCATGGGAATGCGTGATAGCGGGCACAACTATTTTATTTCAATCGGTTTACGATAATTGGCACGCAGGGAAACGGCCATTGCATTTCAATTACATCCAAACACCTGTTTGGTGCATCGAAACAGTCGGACGTGGATCCCAGGAGGACCCCATGGAAAGGCGAATACCCGAGGTGGTTGGCGTACGCCGCACGGGCTGGGCGGCTCTGGACCGCGATCCGCAGCAGGACGTAGTGGAATTTACTTGTCCTCATTGCGGCGCGAAGGGCCAGAAGAAAGCCCGGCGCGAGCGGATTGAGTATCGGTTTACGGACGGCTTTTTACAGGACTTGCAGGGCGAAGGCGTGCAGTGCCATTTCTGCAAGCAATCTTTGCGCGTGGTGCCGGTCGTGATGTTGCACGATCAGGACGAGACGAAACGGTTTGAAGCGATTTTTTCGGAACACCCGTTGGTGCACGCGGAATAATTACAAATCGTAAGAGGCAGAACAAGGGCGCCCGCAGGTGGGGCGCCCTTTTTATTTCCGCAGCTCATGAATCAGTGGCAAGAGCTCTAGGTCAACTCTCCGAGATCATCGCCAGTCGCCGTGATGGTGTTCCCAATATTCGTGGCGCAGATGCTCCTGGCGCTCGTAGGCTTCGTGGCGTTCATGGGCCCAATGATGCGCCTCGGAACTATACGGACCGAAACGCTCCACCGCTTCGTGATAGCGGTACTCCGTATACGCAATCCGGCGATTGCAGTCATCCCAATCGTTGGCTTTGGCGGCTGGCGCTCCGGCGGCCAGCAGAAAGCCCAAAGCCACCGTTGCCGGCGCGGTTTTGCCCAGAATCGAAGCGAGGTTGAATGAGAGAAGTTTCATGGAAGTGCCTCCAGGAGCTTGGCCCGGGCTGGAGAGCGGGATGCTTCCTGGGCATTCAAACACCGGTTTGGGGCAAAGGTTGCGCTAGTTGCTGCAAGTTGTCTGGAAACAAAAAGAGCACCTGGAATCGGGGTGCTCTTGCAAGCTTGGTGCTGGGAACTCGTGATAATTCTTCAGTGGCCGTGATCGTGGTCGTGATCGTCCCAATCGCGCTGGTCGTGCCAGCGGTGCTCGTCTTCGTCCCACCAACGATGAGAGTGCTCCCAGCAATAGGAGCGTGCTTCGGCGAGTTCGTGGCGCCAATGATCCGCTTGGGAACTTTGCCAACCGTGGTGCTCGATGGCTTCGTGCAGCTTGTGATCAGCGTGAATGACGCGCTTCTGACAGTCGTCGTCGGCATGAATGACCGGCGCCAATGCGAAAAGAAAGGCAACGGAGATTGTCAGGCACATGAAGATGGTACGGAGCGAAGGCATTTTGAGGCTCATGTTTTCTCCCGAGCGATTTGGTTTGTGCGCGACTCCAGGGCGTAGCGGTTCGAGCAACGAATGCTGCATGGAGACGCGGAGCAATGCACAGGCCAAGCGCCAGGCATTGAAAATACAAGGGTTAGTGTTAGGTTCTGGAACGCAGATTTTTCAGTAGGCCTGTAGAAATGGGTCGACGTTCATGTGATATTTTTCCAGGCCGGTGCGGATGATGTCGAACGCTTCGTCGACGCTGTCCGCATACTGGAGATTGTCAAAATCTTCCTGACTAATGGTGCCCCAGCGAACCATGTTTTTCAGTTTCAGGACTTCGTCCCAATATTTGCGTCCGTAAATCAGAATCAAAGTGTGCTTGGGCATTTTGCCGGTTTGCGAGAGTGTCATCATTTCCCACAATTCGTCCAGAGTACCGAAGCCGCCGGGAAATACGATGAGCGCCTTGGCAATTTGCGCGAACCACAACTTACGCATGAAAAAATAATGGAAATTGAAGCTGAGCTCCGGGCTGATGTAGGGGTTCGCAAACTGCTCATGTGGCAATTCAATGGAAAGGCCGATGGACTTGCCACCAGCTTCGTAGGCTCCCCGGTTGGCCGCTTCCATAATGCCGGGGCCGCCGCCGGAACAAATGACAAAACGCCTTGGGCGCGGGCCAAGCGACAATGCCCACGTCGTTATCTTGTGAGAAAGCTGCCGGGCCTCCTCGTAATATTTCGCCATTTCGAGCGCACTTTTGGCCTGGCGCAGATGAAGGCGGTGGCTTTTCAGGCGAGCGGCGCTCCAGCCGGACGTTTTCATTTTCTTGAGCCGGGTAAAGCGAGCCGAGGCGGTTTCGTGTGACTCGATGCGCGCAGACCCGAACATGACGATGGTGTCGCCTATGCCTTCTTTCTTCAGTTGAACCAACGGGTGAATATATTCGGCGATAATGCGAATAGGCCGCGCGGGTGTGCTGGCTAGGAACTTGGGATCCTCGTGGGGAGCTTTCGGGGCATGCTGGGGTTTCAGGCGCTTTCCATCGGGCATGGGAATTTCTCCATTCAAGGTGCGCTCTGATTGTAGGCAGCGCAGGAGACGGCGGCAACGGGTTTAGCGCCGCAGGCGTCGAATTGAGTACGTTTGGCGCGGATTGGGGGAATCGATTGAAAATTTTTTGGCCGAAGATGTCTCTCGCTCTTCTGCTGGCTTCGAGTGTTTCCTCGCGCGTACTGGCACAGGCTCCCGAGGGACCCATTCCGACGCCGCAGGACGTGCCTATTCAGGAAGGGTCATCGCCCATCAAAGTACGCACCGTGCTGGTGAACACGCCGGTGACGGTGCGCAACGAAAAGGGGCAAATGATCCACGATCTGGAGGAACCCGACTTCCAGATCACGGACAACGGCGTGCCACAAAAAATCACACATTTTAACTTGGGGGGAGACCCGATTTCGCTGGTGGTGGTAGTGGAGCGCAGTTCGCGGATTGCATCGGCTTTGCCAAAGATTCGCAAGGCGGGAATCCTGATTTCACAAACGGTGATGGGACCAACAGGCGAAGGTGCCGTGGTGACGTACGACGACGACGTCTCAACCTCGCTGGATTTTACGGATAGCGGAGACGATCTGGAGCATGCGATCTCCACACTCCAGGAAGGATCCTGGGGCGCGAGATTATTTGACGCCATGGGCCGTGCCGTCGATATGCTTATCGAGCGGCCGGAGGTTTCCGAGACCGATCTGGGCCACCGGCGCGTGATGCTGGTCATCGGCGAGGCGCATGATTCCAGCAGCGAATTGAAGTTGGGGGAAGTGTTGCGGCGCGCGCAGCTGGCGAATATCACAATTTATGCGGTGGGAATCTCGAGCACAAAAGCCGATTTGAAGAGACAACCGAGCCAACCGAAGGGGCCTTCACCGGTGACCGAGCCGGGCACTTCAGGCATGCCTCCGCCGCCGGGATCCGTGGAGACGCCTACTACGGACACTCAAGGGCAAGGTGGAAGTTTGCTGGCGCTCGCCGTCTGGGCCGTGATGCATGCAAAAGATCAGGTGACCTCGCACCAGTTGGAGATTGCGGCCGCCGCGACGGGCGGGCTGCACGTTTCCACGTGGAAGGATCGGAGCATTGAGAAGGTGATTGACGACATGGGCGGCGAGCTGCATTCGCAATACACGTTGACGTATACGCCCACAGGCGAAGTGGCTGAGGGGTATCATGAGATCAAGGTGAGCGTAAAAGGGGAAAAAGAACGCGCACTGAAAGTGCGTGCGCGGCCGGGTTATTACCTTGAGCCGGCGGAGAAGTGAGGGATTAGACATCGAGGTTTGATGGAGTTTGCATGGAGCCGCCGCGAGAAAAATTCGCGATTCGATTGGCGACACACCAGGATATCCCGACGCTGCAGAAGCTGATTGATCAATCTGTACGTATGTTGCAGAGGGCGGATTATTCATCCGAGCAACTGGAAGCCGCGCTGGGTACGGCGTATGGCGTGGACACACAACTGATTGCGGACCGCACGTATTACGCGGTGGAAGCCGTGCCGGCAGCCAGCGAACAGGTGATCGTCGCCTGCGGCGGGTGGAGCATGCGGAAGACGCTCTATGGGAGCGACCACGGCCCTTACCGGGATAACACGACGCTTGACCCGGCGAAGGATGCGGCGAAGATTCGGGCATTTTTTGTGCATCCCGATTGGACGCGCCACGGCTTGGCGACGCTCATTTTGAAGACCTGCGAGGACGTAGCTTATGCGCGCGGATTCCGGCGATTCGAAATGGGCGCATCGCTCACGGGTGTCCCGATGTATGCGGCGCGGGGTTACGCGGAGATCGAGCGGATCGAAGTGCCGCTGCCGAATGGGCTGACGCTGCCAGTGGTGAGGATGGGGAAGACGATCGAGTAACGATCCTGCGGGAAGGTCGTTCCAGATAAACAATGAAACGCCGCTGTGCGGGCACGTTCGGAAAAAGTGCTCAGGGCGGACTATCGGCGCTCGACTTGCGCTCCAGGTTATGCGAGTTGTTGCCAGAAAGCGGCTTCCCGGGTGGCGAGGAGCGAATCCTTGCGGGCGTTCCAGCGGAGAAAATGGGGTGTGCGGGTGTGGGCGGTGTGGTGATCACGGGTTTCCCAGACTTCGTGGAACAGGAACGTGCCGGGCTGATCGGCGCAGCGATGCAGGTCGAATTGCAGGCAGCCCTCTTCCTTGCGCGAGGGCGTGACCAGGGCGCGTAGTTCGGCTTCGAGCAGCAAGTGCTGGCCTTCTTTGGCGCGCATGACGACGACCAGGGTGACCGCGTTTTTAGGCAGCCTAACCACAGTGGCACCACGGGAGCGGCGACGGGGTGCACGTTTGGCAGGACGCCGGGATTTGGACTTGGGCATGACGGCGGGGATTGTACTCCAAACAAGAGCAAGCGCAAGAGAGGAATTGGGGCGGACCGGGCTGAAGCCCGGCGCCTAAATGTAAGGCGTCCCAACGCCGCCCCTACGGGAGGAAGGCGAGGCAGACGGGGCTTGGAATATTGTTGGTTGTAGAGATTTGAGTGAGGGCGCCGGAGACCGGATCGATGCGGAAGACGACGATGTTATTGGAGTATTGGTTTTCGGCGAGGAGGAATTGGTCGGTAGGATCCAGGGCGAAGTGGCGGGGTTCTTTGCCGCCGGTCGAAAAATCGCCGGAGGGAGTGAGTGTTCCCTTTTGCGGGTCGATGGCAAAGACGGCTATGGAATCGTGACCGCGATTCGAGGCGAAAAGCCATTTGCCGGAGGGATGAACCGCGATTTCGGCTGCATCGTTGCGGCCAGTGAATTCGGTGGGGAGCATGGTTATTTTCTGTCCTGGAAGACCCGAGTAGTTTCCCTCGATTGTGGTTATAAACACGCTTACCGTCGAATCAAGCTCGCCCAGGACGTATACCAATCCGTGGCCAGTCTTACTGGAAGAGATCGCAACATGGCGCGGTCCTGTTCCAGGGTAGAGGTCAAGGTCTTTTGAAAAGAAAGGATGCCTAGCATCCGGAGCCGGGGCTTTACGTAAAGCTCCGTTCACGGGGTCAAATCTGTAGAGGAGAACTCGATCAAGTCCGAGATCAGCCACAAACACAGCATTGCCGTGCGCTCCGACCCAATGGGCGTGGGGGCCTTCCTGGCGTTGTTTGTTGGGGCCGAGTGGGCCGGCGTCTCTGACCACTGAAGTGGGAGCGCCAAGTTTGCCGTCCCGGAGGATGGGGAAGACGGCAACGGTGCCGGAAGTGTAGTTGGCGACGAAAAGATACTTGCCGGATTTGTCGAAGGAGAGATAGCAAGGGTCTTCGCCCTCGGAGGGGAGTTGATTCAGGAGCGCGAGATTCGCCTTTTTGTCATCGAGCGAAAAGGCGCTTATGGTGCTTTGCTTGCCGGATTCGTTGGCGGCGTAGATCCATTTGCCGTTGGGATGAACTGCGATCCATGAAGGATTGGGAGTTTCGGCAGCCAGGCCTTTGGGAGTAAGTTTCCCGGTGGAAGGATCGAAGTCGAAGGCGTAGATGCCCTTGCTGCCGGTCTTATCGGTGTAGGTGCCGACGAGGACGGTGTAGGTACGATTGGGGGCCTGGCTGCCAAGCGAGGAGAGTGTGAGCGGAGGGAGAAACAAGAATGCGAGAAGGAACCGGCGAGTGATTTTCATCGGAAATTAGTTTAGCGCATCAAGCAAATTGCAGTGCGGCTCATTCCGTGTGGCAGAAGCAGGGCATTCGCGGTCCAAAAAGAGTAGCCAGCCGCGAAATGCGGGCCCTACATGAAGGATTCGTAGGTTGAATCTGTGCTACGAAAGCCGACCTAAAGGTCGGCCACTACGCAAGGCAAGAGGGCGGCGTAAAGCCGCCCCTACACAAAGTTACTTCTTTTCTTCCTCTTCTTCTTCTTGGATGACGGCGGCGGCGGCGACGGAGTCGTCATCATCGAGGCGCAGCAGCCGTACGCCCTGCGTGGAGCGGCCGGCTTCGCGAATTTCGTTGGCATGGACGCGGATGACCTTGCCATGCTCGGTGATGATCATGACGTCGGACTCTTCGGTGACTTGCAGCGTGGCGACCACGGAGCCGTTGCGGTCGGTGGTCTTCATGTTGACGACGCCCTTGCCGCCGCGGGAGGTGATGCGGTATTCGGCGAGGGCGGTGCGCTTGCCATAGCCCTTTTCAGCGACGGTGAGCATCAGCGTGGTCAGCGAATCCTTGATGTGCTCGTTGTCGAGTTCCTCGAGGTTCTGCGTGGTCTGCTTGTGTTCCTTGGCGATGATTTCAAAGTCGGGCTGGACCGCGTCCATGCTGACGACGTAGTCGTCCTTGGCAAGATCCATGCCGTTGACGCCGCCGGCGTTGCGGCCCATCGGGCGCACTTCGGTTTCGCGGAAGAGGATGGCCTGGCCTTCGTGGCTGGCGAGGAAGATCATCTGCTTGCCGTCGGTGAGCTTTGCTCCGATTAACTCGTCTTTGTCTTCCAGATTGATGGCAATGATGCCCGTGGAGCGCGGGTTGGAAAATTCGGTGAGCGCGGATTTTTTCACCGTGCCGTTCTTCGTGGCCATGAAGACGAAGCGGCCTTCTTCTTCGAGGTTCGTGGCGGCGACAAGCGCGGTGAGCTTTTCGTCTTCCTGGAATTTCACGAGGCTGGAGATGGCTTTTCCGCGCGTGGCAGCAGCGGCTTCGGGAAGCTCATAGACTTTCAACCAGTACACGCGGCCCTTGGAGGTAAAGAGCAGGATGTAACTGTGCGCCGAGGCGACAAAGAGGTGCTCGACGAAGTCCTCTTCCTTCGTTTTGGCGCCGATGCGGCCCTTTCCGCCGCGCGACTGGTGGCGGTAGGTTTCGACAGGTGTGCGCTTGATATAGCCGGCATGGCTCACGGTGATGAGCATGTCGGTGTCAGCGATCAGGTCTTCGAGCTTGATTTCGTCGACCTTGTCAACGATTTGCGTGCGGCGATCGTCCCCGTAGGCTTTGTGGATCTCCTTGAGCTCGGCAATGATGACGGACTTAAGCTTTTTCTCGCTGGAAAGAATTTCCTCGAGTTCCGCGATCTTTTCGCGGATGGACTTCAATTCCTTGAGAATTTCTTCGATCGAGAGTTGCGTCAGGCGGTGGAGTTGCAATTCGAGAATGGCGTCGATCTGCGGATAGCTCAGATTGAGGCTCGCGCTGCCGCGTCCGGCGGCTTCGACTTCCGGTGCACCCTGGAAGCGGTATTTGCGGCCGTCGAGCTTGACGCCTTCGATCTTTTTAGACTTGCCGTTCTCGGTGATGGTGAGGTCCTGCTCGCTGAAGTACTTGAACAGGTTTTCCTTCGCGTCGGCGCGGCTGGAGCTGCCCCGGATGATGCGAATGACGTTATCAAGATGGTCGAGGGCGACTTGGTATCCGACAAGGATATGCTCGCGTTCGCGGGCTTTCCGCAGCTCATAGCGGGACCGGCGGGTGACAACGTCGCGGCGATGATCGATGAAGAGGCGAATGAACTCCAACAAGCCCATTTCGCGCGGCTGGCCGCCGACGATGGCGAGCAGGATCATGCCGAAGGATTCCTGCATCTGGGTGTGCTTGAAGAGATTGTTGAGGATGAGCTGCGACTCTTCGCCGCGCTTCAGCTCGATGACGATGCGCATGCCATCGCGATCGCTTTCGTCTCGAACATCGGAGATGCCTTCGATCTTTTTGTTGGAAACGAGTTCGGCGATGCGCTCGATGAGCCTGGCCTTGTTGACCTGGTAGGGGATTTCGGTGATGACGATGTTCTCGCGGTCCTTGCCGGCTTCCTCAATGGCCGCTTTGGCGCGCATGGTGAAGCTGCCGCGGCCGGATTTGTAGGCTTGCTCGATGCCTTCGCGTCCAGCAATGAAGCCGCCGGTGGGAAGATCCGGGCCGGGAACATACTTCATCGCTTCCTTCAGGGTGAGCTCGGGCTTTTCAATCATGGCGATCGTAGCGTCGATCACCTCGCGCAAGTTGTGCGGAGGGATGTTGGTGGCCATTCCGACGGCGATACCACTGGCGCCATTGACAAGTAGATTGGGAACGCGTGTCGGAAGGACGGTGGGTTCCTTTTCGGTTTCGTCGAAATTGGGAATGAAGTCGACAGTTTCTTTTTCGATGTCGGCGAGGAGTTCCTCGGCCATCTTGGCGAGGCGGGCTTCGGTGTACCGCATCGCCGCAGGCATGTCGCCATCGACGGAGCCGAAGTTGCCTTGGCCATCCACCAGCGGATAGCGCATATTGAAGTCTTGCGCCATGCGGACCAAAGCGTCGTATACGGGAGCGTCGCCGTGCGGGTGATACTTGCCGAGGACTTCACCGACGATCTTGGCGCATTTGCGGTAGGGCTTCGAGGAGGTGAGGCCGAGCTCGTACATGCCGAAGAGAATGCGGCGATGAACGGGCTTGAGACCGTCGCGGACGTCGGGAAGCGCGCGCCCGATGATTACGCTCATGGCGTAGTCGAGATACGACTTCCGCATTTCCGCTTCGATGTCGACCGGAAGCATTATGGATTGGTTTTGTTCGTCGGCCATGTGTCCTCGTTACAATGACTAGTCGCTGGTGAAAATCGTTCAATTCTCTTTTGCGGAGCTTTCGAGCACGTAAGCTTTCACCGTGTCGAAAGCGTCGGCGGCGTTTGTGAAACGCCGCGGCGCAAAATATTCTTCCAGGCGCCGCAGGAATGCGTCTCGGTCACCATCAGTTGAAAAGCTAACCGTAACGCCCTTTTCGTAATCCGGAGCGGCGGTGGGGGTGGCGCGAAATTCGCTGACGCTCAGCCCCCGCAAGCCCGGCAAAGTTGTCCAACCCAATTGATAAATCGTCATTCGGCAAAATCGGCTGTCCAAAAACCGGCCACTGCAAATGCTAGATGTCCAGGTTGACGACGTCGAGGGCGTTGTCTTCGATGAATTTGCGGCGGTCCTCGACGTTTTCGCCCATGAGCGTTGTAAAGATTTTTTCGGCTTCGACGACGTCCTCGAGTTTTACCTGCAAGAGCGTGCGGGAATCCGCGTTCATGGTGGTTTCCCAGAGTTGCGAGGGGTTCATTTCGCCCAGGCCCTTGAAGCGCGTGATGGTGAAATCTTTCTTTGCGTCTTCCATCACGTAGCTGAGGACATCGGTGGCCTTTTCCTTAGAAGCCTTGTCACCATTGCGCGTAATGACGAAGGGCGGCTTGTTGTACTCCTCGATCTGACGAGCCAAGGCGCGCAGGCGCTTGTATTCGGCGGTGGAAGCCAGCGCCCAATTGATTTTCTGATTGTGCGGCGCGCCAAACTGGATTTCGTAGAGGCTGTGCTCTTCGTCGAAGGCGACCTTGCCTTCGAGCTTGAGTTTGGTCTTTTCGACTTCCTTGAGGAGTTTCTCGAGGGCTTTCTTTTCCTCGAAGTCGGATTTTTTGTCGAGTCCGCTTTCGGCGAGGACTTCGACCAACCGGTTTTCCTTCAGGCGGCGAGCGAGCTTGGCGGCGGTGGCGTCATATTCCTGGACATTCAGGAGGAAGCTGGTGAGGCCGGCTCCCTGGAGGGTGACACCTTCCTTGGCTTTTACGACATGATCTTCGGTGGCACGCTTCATCAGCTCACGGGCAAAATCGCGCTCGTCGCGGATGTAGCGTTCGCTCTTGCCACGCTTGACGCGATAGAGCGGCGGCTGAGCGATGTAGACGTGACCACGCTCAATGAGTTCCTTCATATGACGGAAGAAGAAGGTGAGAAGGAGTGTGCGAATGTGTGAGCCGTCGACGTCTGCATCGGTCATCAGAATAATTTTGTGATAACGCAGCTTGCCAGCGTCAAAGTCATCCTTGCCGATGCCGGTGCCGAGGGCCGTGATGATGGCGCGAATTTCCTCGTGGCCCAGCATTTTGTCGTAGCGGGCCTTTTCGACGTTGAGAATCTTGCCCTTGAGCGGCAGGATGGCCTGATATTTGCGGTCGCGCCCCTGCTTGGCGGAGCCACCGGCGGATTCGCCCTCAACGACGAAGAGTTCGCAGCGGGCGGGATCGCGTTCCTGGCAATCAGCGAGCTTGCCGGGCAGGCCGCTCGAATCCATGGCGGACTTGCGGCGAGTGAGTTCACGGGCCTTGCGGGCGGCTTCGCGGGCGCGCGCGGCGTCAATGCACTTGCCGATAATGCGGCGCGCGACCGTGGAATGCTTGTCAAACCATTCGCCCAGCTTTTCGTTGACGAGTTGCTCGACATCGCCCTTGATATCGCTGTTGAGCTTGCCCTTGGTCTGGCCTTCAAACTGCGGCTGCGGGAGACGAACACTGACGACGGCAACGAGGCCTTCCCGAACGTCATCGCCGGAGATCGTCACTTCGTCCTTCTGCTCCTTCAGCATGCCGGCGCTGGAGGCAAAGTTGTTGATCGTGCGGGTAAGAGCGGAGCGGAAGCCAGAGAGATGCGTGCCGCCATCGATGGTGTTGATGGTGTTGGCGAAGGAGAAAACGTTCTCGCCGTAGGAATCGTTGTACTGAAGGGCGATTTCCATCTCCACGTTGCCCTTCTTCCCTTCCATGTAAATCGGCGAATCGTGGAGCGTACTCTTGCCGCGATTGAGATGCTTGACAAACTCGGCGATGCCCCCGGTAAAGCGAAATTCGGCGGATTTTTCCGTTCGCTCGTCGTTCAGCGTGATTTTCAGACCTTTGTTGAGGAAGGCGTATTCGCGCAGGCGCGTGGCCAGCGTGTCGTAGCTGAAGACGGTCTTTTCGAAGATCGTTGGATCCGGGTGAAAGGTAACCTTTGTGCCCGTTTTGCGGGTCTTGCCGGTCTGCTTCAGCTTAGAGGTGGGCTTTCCTTTTTCGTAGGTCTGCTCCCACACGGCGCCGTCGCGCTGAATCTCGAGTTCGAGCCAGTCGGAGAGCGCGTTGACGACGGAGACGCCGACTCCGTGCAAACCGCCAGAAACTTTGTAGGTTTCACTGTCGAATTTGCCGCCGGCGTGAAGAACCGTGAGCACGACTTCGGCGGCCGGACGCTTTTCCGTGGCGTGCATATCCACAGGGATACCACGGCCGTTGTCAACCACGGTGACGGAGTTGTCCGCGTGAACCGTGACGTTGATTTCATCCGCGTGACCCGCCATGGCCTCGTCAACCGAGTTGTCCACCACTTCCCAAACCAGGTGGTGAAGGCCCATTTCGCCAGTCGAACCGATGTACATCGCCGGGCGCAGACGAACCGCTTCCAATCCACCGAGGACCTTGATGGATTTCGCGTCGTACTGATGCCCGCTCTTAACGGTGACTGTTTCTTTATCGCCCATTTGCTCTCCTGACACGCAAGCCTGCGGCAATCGAGTCGCGCGAAACTCGCTTTCCTGAGTGGGGAGTTTCGACGGCGACCGCTCCAAACGAATTTTTCGAAGCAAGGAAAGGCGTGATGATTGAAACCTGCAACCGTCGCCTTACCCTTTGGCCGCGATCCCACTGGGTCAGAATCGGAGCTCGTAGGGTTTCCTGCTTCATCCCATCCCGCGATCCGGGACGTGGCGAAGACTTATGTTCTCCAGGCTGCGGGACCTGCTCCTGGCGCAGAGCAATTGTGGTCGGGCAGGACTGGCGGACGTGTCGATTGGGGGGAAAACAACCGATCGACAACACCCAAATTTTACTGGAAATGCAGAATTATCTCAAGTTGGAGAAAGGTGATTGTGGATAACTAAGCTATTTTATTTCAATTATTTACGCGACTACTAGGGCTGGGCTTTCGGCTGCGAAGACTCTGGGAAGAGGCATGAAGACCGGTCTGCTGCTTGAGGGGAATGGGCGTATCCAGCATCTGGCGAAGCGTGGCAAAAACGGCATGGAATTTTGCGTCGTAGCGCTTCTTCAATTCGTTGATTTTGCGGCGCAAATCTTCGTGGGTGGCAATCATAAAAGCGTTGTTGGAGGAAAGCACGCATGATAGCGACGTTAACTTGAACGGCTCGATCACTGTGAAGCACGCTGGATTGCATGGCGACTCCCTGTTCTGTGAAGGCGTAGGGGAGATAACGTCGACCACCGTGCACCGAGCGATTTGAGGTTCCGGACTGGAACCTCAAGAGCGCCGGTTCCGTGCGCGTAAGTTTATTGTTTAAATAATAGAATTGGTCGATAAGGAATCGTCAGATGCGCATGGGCATGATGACGTAGCGGTAGCGGTAGCTTTCATCGGCAAGAGGCCGCATCTGACCAGCGGATTGCTCGTCCTTGAGTTCGACGCTGATGGGTCCATCGGCGGCTGCAGCGAGGAAATCGAGCATGTAGCTGGAATTGAAACCGATAGCGATGGCGTCGCCTTTGTATTCCTTCTCGATGGTTTCTTTGGCTTCGCCGTATTCAGGGCTGGAAGCGGAAATTTCCACACCTTCTTGGGAAACAGAGAATTTTACCGCGTGCGAGCGCTGGTCGGCGAGTTGGGAAACACGGCGAACCGCATCGCTGAATTCGGCGCGTTCCAGGACAACCGTCTTGGTGTTCTCCCGGGGAAGTACGGCTTCGTAATTGGGAAACTGGCCAGTGAGAATTCGCGAAATAAGCAGGCGATGGCCAACCTGGAAGAAGAGATGACTTTCGTCCTTGGCAAAATCCAGATGGGCGTCGGAGCCCGCCACCGCCGAGAGCTTCTCCACTTCATCCATAGCTTTTTTGGGTATCAACACCCGAATCTCACCATTGAGGCCGGCAAGCTTCTGATCTGTTTCGGCAAGCGCCAGGCGATGGCCGTCGGTAGCAACCATGGCCAGGGTGTCCGGCTTAAGGATCAGCAAGCCGCCATTCAATGTATAGCGGGACTCCTCCAGGGAAATGGCAAATTTTGTTTTTGCGATCAGGCTTTCCAGAACGACGGCGGGAAGCTTGACGAGAGTGTGAGGCATCGCCGGCAGAGCGGGGAAGTTCTCCTTGGCCATGCCGACAAGCTTGTATTTCTTTTTGTCGCTAACGATTTCGACCCAGTGATTATCCAGCAGCTTGAATTTGATCTCGCCTTCGGGGAGTAAGCGGACCAATTCGAGCAGTTTTTTCGCCGGGATCGTGCCGGCGCCTTCCTTTTTAACCCTGGCCTCGCAGGAAGTGCGGACGCTGAGCTCCAAGTCGGTGGCCGTGATGGTGACGCGGCTTCCCTTCGCCTCGACCAAGAGGTTCGAGAGGATGGGAATCGTGGTTTTGCGCTCCACCACACCCTGCGTGGCATTGAGCTCATTGAGCAGCGCGGATTTCGTTACGCTGAATTCCATGAATTGACTTTCCTCGCGTGCGGTGCCGGTTGCCGTCATTGGGCTTTCCCCCGTGGTTGTGACCCGCTAGCGTACTGTACCCGTTTTTTTGCCAAGTATAAAGTGTGCAGGCCGCATGGGGATTGTGGAAATGCTGGGAGCTGAGGATTTCGCCTTGGCTGTGGCCTGGCTTCCAAGGGAGGCAATATTCACACGCAAAGGACTCTTCACAAACCTATTCAGATAAAAATAAATTAAGAAGCTTGTTGTTGTGATGAGCGCTGTGGATTCGTGGAAAAATGGAGCAATCCTTTATTTCACCTGTGGATCGCAAAGGATAAGAAGGTGGATACTTCTGTGATACGTAGGAAAATCCGCCGGTCTGGCAACCCCCATACGATTTCAACCAAGAGTGTCCACAATTCGTCCGCAAGTTTCCCACGCGATGTTCACAGCGTACGCACAGGTTTCCGGCGTGACGGTTTTCCTAAGGGTGCATCCAATTTGTTGCGCCACAAGAATTTTTCGATATCAGTGCCAATGAACTAAAGCGGCGGGAAGCAATCGATCTCGGAGAGACCGAGGAACAGGAGCCTATGCCAACAGTACTGATTACGGGAGCAAATCGGGGCTTGGGATTGGAATTTGTGAGGCAATACGCAGCGGCTGGGTGGGATATCGTGGCGACGGCGCGGCAACCAGAAAGTGCCCGCGAGCTTCGGCATATCGCGTCCGACCATTCCAACGTATCGTTACGCGAGCTGAACATCGCGAACGATGAGTCCGTTCAGGATTTTGCCGATGAACTGGATGGCAAGCCGATCGATGTGTTGTTGCACAACTCGGGAATTTACCCTCGCGAAGGCCAGACTATCGGGCAGATTGACTATCACGGCTGGCAAAATGCGATCGAAACCAACCTCTTCGGACCGATTCGGCTGACCGAGGCTCTTCTGGAGAACGTGGCGGCCAGCGAGCGGAAGCAGATTGCGGCCATCAGCACGAGCATGGCCTCCTTGCGGGGGGTGCAAGGGGGTTCGGTCGGGATGGCGGGCACGTCGTACCAGTATCGGACGAGCAAGACGGCGCTCAATATGGCGTTCTCCATCTTGGCGAAAGAGCTCGAACCGCGCGCCATCAGCGTGGTGATGATCGATCCCGGCTGGGTGAAGACGGACATGGGCGGATCGCATGCTCAGCTTACGCCGGAACAAAGCATCACCGGGATCCGGCAAGTTTTGGCGGGAGATCCAAAGGAAATCTCCGGAAAATTCATAGGTTACGATGGAGTTGTACGGCCCTGGTGACGGCGGCTTCAGGCGAGCAGCAGGATGAGCGAAATCGAATGCAGCACTGGGGAACAGGCCGGGAGCTTTTACTGAAGGGCGTCCATCAAGCGGGTGATAGTTCGATTCAGCTCCTTGTCAGAGCGGCGTAGCTCTTCAATCTTGTTAATGGAGTGCAGCACCGTGGTGTGATGCTTGCCGCCGAACTGCCGGCCGATCTCCGGAAGCGAGGCGGTGGTAAGCTGCTTCACGATATACATCGCCACCTGGCGCGGAAAGGCTATAGCGCGAGTATTGCTGCGCACCTTCAGGTCCTGCTCGCGAAGGTTGTAGTGCTCGCTGACGCGCTTCTGGATCAGATCGATAGTGACGCGCTTTTCCTGCGAGGCGATGATGTTGCGGAGGACCTGCTGCGCGGTGGTTAGGGAAACGACCGTCCCGGTCAAAGAAGCGTAAGCCATAAGGCGGGTGAGCGCGCCTTCCAATTCGCGGACATTCGACTTGATCGCCCGGGCGATGTATTCGGCAACTTCGTCGGGCAGATTGAAGCGCTCGTTCTCCGCTTTCTTTTGAAGGATCGCAATCTTGGTTTCGAGATCCGGGGGCTGAATGTCTGCAATCAAGCCCCATTCAAAGCGCGAGCGCAGGCGCTCTTCGATGGAGTTAATGTCCTTGGGAAGGCAGTCCGAGGAAATTACGATCTGCTTCTGCTGCTCGTAAAGCGCATTGAACGTGTGAAAGAACTCTTCCTGGGTGCGCTCTTTCCCGGCGATGAATTGAATGTCGTCGACCAGCAAGACGTCCACGGTGTGGAAGCGGTCGCGGAAGCTGATCATACGGTCGAAGCGCAGGGAGTTGATCACCTCGATGGTGAATTTCTCAGCGCTTACGTAGCTGAGGCGCATCGCCGGGTTGCGCTTCTTGATGGTGTGCCCAATGGCATGCATCAAGTGGGTCTTGCCCATGCCCACGCCCCCGTAGAGGAACAACGGGTTGTAAGCCTTGGATGGCTGTTCGGCGACCGCGCGCGAAGCCGCGTGCGCAAACTCGTTGGACTTGCCGACAACAAATGTGTCGAACGTATAGCGTGGATTCAGTTGGTGGTCGCTGCTTTCAAAATCGAGCTTGGCCTGCTTGTTGCCGTTCGACGCCGGAGCCGCTTGCACGGTTTCTTCCTCGGTGCACACGTACTGAACTTTCGCCTGGGGCATGCCCATCTGATGGAATACGGCTTTGACGATTTCGCCGTAGGTGCGCGTAAGGACCTGGCGGAAAACGGTGCTGGGAATCTGAATGTAAAGGGTGTCACCCTCTACACGATTCAGTCGTGTGGGCTGGAACCAGGTGGTATAGGTGTTAATGCTTACCCTGGATTTGATCAGGTCCAGCAATTTATCCCACAGATTCTGAGTTTCTTTTTCGCGGCCAATTTGAGTAGCAGTCATCATCAGAAAATGCCAAGCCTAGACCATTTCCACAGGTGTGTAAAAACTGTGGAAAGCCAATTTCACCCTAAATCTGCAAGCCTTGGAGTTCTTTTCCGCGCCGGAACGATTAAAATGTGCCCCTGTGGACCTGCGCGGTCCTTTCAGACCATCTGAACCAAGCACCACTTGCTCTAAACTGCGTTGGATTCTCGCGCACTGTCCCGGCGGGAGCAAGCGAAAAGTGTACGAAGGCCTTCAACGAAGTTCACATCCCATTCACAACTTTTCCACAAGCACAAGAAATGTGCAAGTGCGAAGAAAAACTAAAATTTGGCCGGAATTTTCGACATTTGCAGGGTGCGCGAAATGGAATTGCACTTTTTGTGTGCAAAGTGACCTGAGGAAAACCCGGTGAATTTTTTTACGGTGTGCGGTCCGGCCGGGCAAATTCGTAGATACCCAGCGGGTCGGCTCCGATGAGCAGGCGATTTTCCTCGATCAGAATCACGTTGGCCTCAATTCGCACTCCATCCTTGGTGTAAATCTCGTACTCCGACCGCTGGTTTCCCTCCTTGTCGAAGTGCAGCAGGGTATTGTGCAGCGCCATCCAGACGTCCCCGTTCACCGGGTCCACGCCGAATGCCGTCAGGATCGGCTGGAGCGAGGGCGGCTCAGCGCGCTTCTCCTGGCGCTCGATCTCGCGACGCGTAGCGCGCGCTTCGCTGAAAGCGTCGAGCGTTGTGAACTGGAAATCGAGCTTGGCGAAGCCAAAGCGGTCGTACTGGCGGACCAGCGGCTCGGGAAAATATGTGTAGCCGTAGTAGAGACGCCCCTGGGGATCGGAAACCACACGGCCGATGCTTACATACCGGTTCATATCCTCGCGCCCCGAAAGCTGCTCAGGATCGCCAAACTCCCGAACCAGCTTCCCGTTAGCGCTGAACACAGTCACCAAGTGAGGGCCCCGAGTCGAAGTGACGGCTACTTCTCCCTCAGGGAGTGCCGCGAGCGAAAGTGGCGAGTTGAAAGGGATGGACCGCAGCAAGCGGCCATCAGGGGTAAGAATACCCACCTGATTCGCGCCCCGATCCGCCACATAAAGAGTTCCATGGGAGTCGACATCCAGGTCTTCGCCAAAAGCAATCGAGGCCCGCGCCGTCGGACCGGTCGGAGCATAGGAAGCAGGCGCCGCGATGGTGGTTAACGGGGTCCCTTTGGCGTCGAATACGGCGATCCCCACGTTGGGAGAAGCCAGAATATAGTATTTCCCGTCTGCGCCATGACGCAGCGCGCGAAGTCCGGGCCCGATTGCGGGGAATACGCGCCGCTTGGCTGAAAGCTGATCGTCGACCTCCGAGGCGCCCGAGAGAATCGTCAAGCCGAGGCACAGGATGGCGGCTGCTGCTGCAAGGAATTTTGCTCTTCCCGAAAGCATGGTCCTTCAGATTACCGCGTCCCGGCAGCGGTTGCCTGAATGGCTGGCGAGTGAAAGCGAATTGGTTTTCAAAGAATTGACCAGAGCGTAGTGGCTAATCGATCAGCAGCCGAAGCCTCTCAATGGACTTTGCCTTGAGACACCCCGCTTCATTGCGAGGCCCGGAATCGTCTGTCTCGATCAGAACTCCGTTCAACTGCACGTCCCCCGCGGCGACTTCGAACCGCGTTGGGAGTCCGTTCAGGAATTTCTGGATAATGGCCGCACGATCCATGCCGATGACGCCGCCATGGGGACCGGTCATGCCGACATCCGTAATGAAGGCTGTGCCCTTGGGTAAGACGTGTTCATCGGCAGTGGCCACATGGGTGTGGGTGCCGACAACGGCGGTCACCCGGCCGTCAAGATACCAGCCGAAGGCAATCTTTTCGCTGGTGGTTTCCGCGTGTATATCGACCAGGACAAAGGCGACGTCCGCAGGAATTTTGGCAAGTTCTTCATCTGCGCGTTTGAACGGATCGTCAATCGCCGGCAGAAACACCCGGCCCTGAACGTTGAGAACCGCGAACTTCAGGCCCCTCCCGGATTTGCCGACGAAAAGGCCACTGCCCGGATTTGCGGCCGCAAAGTTCGCCGGGCGCAACAGCCGTGGTTGGTGCGGCATGTACTCCAGAATTTCCTTGCGATCCCAACTGTGATTTCCACCGGTGATTACCGCGATGCCGAGGGAGAGAAGTTCCTCCGCGATCTTCGGAGTGATGCCGAAGCCGGATGCCGAGTTCTCACCATTCGCAATGACCAGGTCGATTTGGCGATGTTCCACCAGATCCGCGAGGCGCTCGCGAACGATGTGGCGGCCGGGAGAGCCAACAATGTCGCCGATGAAGAGTACGCGCATAAGAAGAAAGTATTCCGTTGTCAGTATTCAGAACAGTTCGGCGGCACGCGCCGGGAAAGACACAAAAGGAGCGGACTGCTCGGCCGTGGGCAGCTAGGCCGTGAACCTCTGTCATAGGTGGGCACCACGAGCCGGCCATTAGGCTTTCCTGCCCCGGCCGCGAGTTTTCCAGGAAACTCGCCGACGGGACAGGCCATGCACACAAGCCGACTATCCGCAGCACCCCAGAGATTCGTTACGGTTCAAACGGCTTTCGCAGCCTCACCTGCTTCGAAGTACCGCTCCGGAAGATATTATCCCCCCTGGGCCGAGTTCCGTCCAATCGGAGGGAGTTCCCCTGCTTGCTGATGGCGGCCATGGCCGGCGCTTTAGCCGAAATGGCGGTACGTAGCCCAGAATTCCGGCCAGCTTTTTTTCAAACCCTGACAAACGTAAATTTCCGGATGTTCCAGCGTCTCCTCGTTCTTGATCTGGAATTGATTCCAGACGTGCGCCGCGACGCGGCAAGAAGCAAAGTTCTCCGAGAGAAAATCCGCAGAGTGCCCGAGGACAATCAGGGTCTCAGGCGGCGGATTACCATAACCTTTCTCCCAAAACGAATTGACGCCGCTGATTGCCGGGGGAAGTCCGTAAGCGTGGCCATAGAGATTGACGGCGCCGGCTTCGCCATAGTTCCCGGCCAGAATCCCGTAACTCGCCCGTTCCTTGGGAGACAACGAGTCGCGAATCTTTGCGATGGTTTCGACCAACTCCGGCCAGCCGATCTCCTCGACGTAATCTCCCTGGACTTTGCTGGCCACGGCCCACCACTTCGAATTGACCGGCGCCACGGGCAAAAGCAACGCCGCCGCAATTGCAGTGTCCACAGCCAGAACGAAGGCCAGGATCAACCGGACAGCGACTCTCCACGAACCAGAGAGAGAGGCCAGCCATCGCCCGCCCCAAACGCTTCCCGCCGCGTACATCATGGGATAGGCGCCCGCGGAGTAGTAAAAACGTCCCTTGAGAATCACAAACAAGAACAGTGAGACGAGGAACATCCAGCTGATCGCACGAAACCGCTTTCGCTCCGCACCGAGGAATGTGTAGTACAGCCCCGCGGCACAAAGAGGAAAGGCGAGCAGCGTGAGTTTCAATTGATCGGGGAGAAAGTTTTGCGTACGGCCAATGCGGACGTCCCGTTCGTGAATATGCCGGATGAAATCCGCTGAAATGAAATGGTTTTGGGCCTGCCAGTGAAGGTTAGGAAGAAAGATCAAAATCGACAGCGCCACGCCCATCCACAGCCACTTGCTGCGAAGATAACGGCGCTTATCGGTCAACAAAACACCCGATGCGATTCCAATTGCAAAAACCCCCATTGTATATTTCGAAAGCATCCCAAACCCGATGGCCGTGCCGACACCGAGCCACCAGCGCGGATTTTCCGTTTGCAGCAGCCGCACCATACAATACGCGGCAAGGACCCAGGCCAGATAATCGAACGAGACGTATTGCATCAGCGCACCGCCACCCAGGCAAAATGGGATACCCGCGATCGCAGCCACAAGTTGCGGGCCGCGGCCGCCGCCCATCTCTTTAGCCATCAGGCCCGTAAGAACCAGCGCGATCGACTGCGCGATGGCCGCGAACAGTCGAAACCCGGGAAGCGTCGGGCCAAAGAGGAGCAGCGAAATTCGGCCGAAAAACGGAGTGACAGGAGGGTAAGCGACATAACCCCAGGCAAGGTGACGTGCGTCTTCAAGCGTGGCCAGTTCGTCGCGCTGGAACCCATAACGGCTCCCCACGAGCATATGAAGCACAACGGTGGCCAGCGCAAGGTAGACCAGAAGAGCCTCATCGCTCCTCCATATCGAAGATTGATTGGGTGAGGAATCCATAGCGGAGCTCTGTTGCGCAAGGTTGCTGTTCAGCAAGGCGATGGTCTCCCGGGAGCGAGAGGTTCGGCAGACGAACACGGATGCGCCAAATCATAGCAGGAGAGGACCGCAGCTACGCGAGGCAATAAAGATGAAGGCCGCACCTCATTAGGGAGCTGCGGCCTATGAAATTGCAATTCCGTTGTGAACTGGCTCAGGGCTTGGGCTGGGGATTGGCTGGCGCTTGCTCCTTCGGCTGCGGATTGAGTGCCGGTTGTTGCTTGGGCTGCTCCTTCTGCTGAGACTGTGGTTGATCCTTCGGAGCTTCCTTAGCCGGTTCCTTGGGTTGCTTCGGCTCGATCGAGAGCAGCTCCACTTCAAAGATCAGCGCGGAATTTGGACCGATCGGTGAACCGGGAGCGCCACGTTCGCCATAGGCAAGCTCTGACGGAATGAAGAGCTGCCATTTCGAACCTACGGGCATGAGCTGAATGGCCTCCGTCCAGCCCTTAATCACCTGGCCAACTGGAATCTTGATGGGCTCGCCACGCTTGTAAGAGCTGTCGAATTCGGTTCCATCCACCAGCGTGCCGCGATAATTGCAAACGACGATGTCGTCCTGCCCGGGCTTGGGTCCCGTGCCCGCAGTGAGGATCTTGTACTGTAGTCCGCTGGGAAGCGTCACGACACCTTGCTTCGCTTTGTTGGAAGAGAGAAACGCGTCGCTTTTCATCTTGTTCTCGAGAGCGGCGACCTTGGCCTTTTCTTCTTCGCGGGCGCGGACTTCAGTCTGCAGTTGTGTGAGGGCCCCCCGGGCTTCCTCATCGGTCAGCAAGGGTTTGGCATCGCCTAAACCATCCTTCAGGCCTCGCAACAAAACGGCGGGATCCACTTCAACGGAATCCCGCTTCAAATTCTTACCAATGCCGATGCCGATGGCGTAGCTGACTTTGTCCTTTTGCGTGGTCAGCGCGAGTGGGGCTGGAGTTGTTTTGGCTTTTGGCGTCGAAGATGTTCCCGTTTTCGTGCCAGTGGCCTGGCTGGATTTAGCCGGTGCGGCGGGAGGAGTGGATGTGGAATTCGCGGCGGGCGATTGCTGGGCCGGTGTGCTCACGGCCAGAAACAGACCTGCGGCGACGATAGTGGTCGCGATGAATTTGGTATTTGCCATAGATAACCATTGTGGCATTCCCCGGCGTTGGCGACAAACCGAAAGCCGCCCGCCATGTAACTCGCGCGTAACACGAGCCTTGGTTACAATGGCAGCGGAAATCAGGAGACTCTGACGATGAATTATCGGCGGTTTGGGCGCATGGGATGGAAGGTCAGCGAGATTGGCTACGGCATGTGGGGCTTGGCAGGATGGACGGGTTCGGACGATGCGGAATCCATGGCCTCGCTGCGGCGTGCCATCGAACTCGGCTGTAATTTTTTCGATACCGCGTGGGCATATGGTGACGGGAAGAGCGAACAGATTCTTGGGAAGATCGTTCGTGAATTTAGGGGGAATTTGAGTGTCGGCGGCCCTGACAAACATCTCTACGTGGCCACGAAAATTCCTCCCCAAAACCGCCGGTGGCCCAGCCGCCGCGATTTCACGCTCGATGATTGCTATCCGACGGAGTATATCCAGGAGTACATCGAAAAGAGCTTGAAGAATCTGGGAGTGGAAACGATCGACCTGATGCAGTTCCACACCTGGGAAGACCGCTGGTTGAACGATGAACGCTTGCCGCGCGCCATCGAAAACATGAAGAAAAGCGGCAAGGTCCGCGCGGTTGGGCCAAGCATCAATCGTTGGGAGCCGGCGAACGGAATCCGCGCGGTACTCGAGGATTGCGCCGATGCGGTGCAGGTGATTTACAACATCTTCGACCAGAATCCGGAGGACGCGCTTTTCCCGATCTGCCGGATGAAGGAGTGCGCGGTGATTGCCCGTGTTCCGTTCGACGAAGGCACGCTCACGGGAACACTCACGCTGGATTCGAAATGGCCTGCGGGCGACTGGCGAAACACGTACTTCGTTCCGGAAAATCTGAAGTCAAGTGTGGCGCATGCCGAGGCGTTGCGGCCACTGGTTCCGCAGGGGAGCACGATGGCCGAAATGGCCTTGCGGTTCATTCTGAATAACCCTGATGTCAGCACGATTATTCCGGGCATGCGCAGACAGAAAAACGTAGAAGCGAACATAGCGGCGGGTAAAGCCGGCCCGCTTCCTGCGGAGCTGCACAAGAAACTGCGGGCACATCGCTGGGATCGCAACCCAACGTCCTGGTCGCAATGAGCGAGGTTTCGATGAGTCCGAGCATTAAAGTCGATATCTTCAATCAAACATATCCCATCCAGGGAGATTTGGAGGAAAGCTACATCCGTAAAATCGCGTCTTACGTGGATGAAAAGATGAAAGTGATTTCGGATATGGCCGGCACCGTGGACACGCAGAAAATCGCGGTGCTGGCAGCCCTGGCGATTGCCGACGAATTGCACCGGTTGCGGGAAGAACGTGGAGAGCGCGAAGAGATTTTGAAGGAGCAGACGGAACGCTGCCTGCTGCTTGTGGAGCGCGCGCTGAAGAAAACGGACTGAGCGAATGAGTGAGGCGATACGGACGGCAGTCGTCACCGGAGCCGCGCAAGGCATTGGAAAACGAACCGCGGAGGTCTTGGCCGAGCGCGGCTATGCGCTGGCGCTTCTCGATTTGCAGATACCCGAGGGGACCCTGCAATCCGTCCACTTGCTTGGCGCCGAAGCCCTGGGCCGTGCCGGAAACGTCGCCGACGAAGCGGCGGTTGAGCGATTCGCGAGCGAAGTTCATCAGCGCTGGGGCTCAGTGGATGCGTTGGTGAATAACGCGGGCATCAGCTTCATTGCGCCGGCAGAAACTGTCTCCGCCAAGGACTTTCGCCGCGTTCTGGAAGTGAATCTCGTGGGTCCATTCCTGCTGGCAAAGTCGTTCGGTGAGCGGATGTTGGCAGCCAAGCGCGGCTCCATCGTCAACGTGGCATCCGTGGCCGGTCTCGTGGGGATTGCGGATCGCGCAGCTTATAACGCGTCGAAGCATGGATTGATCGGATTGACGCGAACGCTGGCCGCGGAGTGGGGCGGGCGAGGCGTTCGCGTGAACGCGGTTTGTCCGGGCTGGGTGAAAACCGAAATGGACGCGGCCGACCAGTCTCCGGAGACCTACCAAGACACCGATATCACGGGACGCGTGCCCATGGCGCGCTTCGCTTCCCCAGACGATATTGCTCGGGCGATTGCGTTCCTTGCCGATGAACGCGAGAGCGGATTCGTCAACGGCCATGCGCTTGCCGTGGATGGCGGTTGGACGGCCGATGGAAGCTGGGAGACGCTGCGGCTCAGGCACCGTTAACCATTGCAGGTTGACGAACCGTGCGGCGAACGCCTAGCTGGCGCGCAGCGTGGCGCCTAGATTTTGTTCGAGCGCAGCAACAATCCGCGACGAAAATTCGTTGATTTGCGATTCCGTAAGCGTAGCTTCGCGGCTTTGGAACACCACGCGCACCAGCAGCGAGAATTTTCCCGCTGGAACATTCTTGCCGCGGAAGAGATCCGCGGCTTCGATGGAAGCCACTTCTGGGATAGCGAGTGACCAAATGATCTGCTGCACCTGGGCGAAGGTGACCCCGTCTGCAAGGAAGAGCGAAAAATCGCGTTCGACGCCGGGGAAGCGTGGCAGCGGTTCGTAACGGCGGCTGTTTTTCACCCCGTAATACATGCAATAGAGAGGGCCGAGCTCAATTTCCGCAAGGAAAACGTCCTGACGGAATTTGAATTTCTCAGCGGCGCGTTTGCCGAGTTGTCCCGCATATCCCAGCGAGGGGCCAGATTCCTTGCCCAGCGAAATCGCGCCGCGGCGCAACGGATTCAGCCAGTCCGGACCGCCCTGTTCCCAACGCAGACCGCCGGAAAGGGCGCCGATCGCGTCGAGATCGCCCTTTAGATCCGCAAATCCGTAATCGCGTGGCGCGTCATAAAGAGCTTGCGCCCGCACGGCACCGGTAGCGCCGACGGTGAGGATGCGAGTTTCCACGGGTTTGCCCTTCACAAATCGGTAGTGGCTGCCAATTTCGAAGAGCCGCGCATTGCGCTGGCCATGATTCAGGTTCCACTCAATAGCACCAGCCATCGTGACTGCACCCGTGGATTTCAGAACGCTGGCTTCCTCGGAGAGCGGATTGCTGAGCTTCGCGGGGCTTGTTTCCGCAGGCCGGAAAAGTTCATTCCGATCTTCCGCGACGTGAGGGATGGTAAGAATTTCGTGATAGCCGAGACCAATCAGACGCTCACGCAGGCGCATCTCCGCTTCGTAGTGCGGTAAGCGAGCAGCACCCAGACGCGCGGCCGGAAGCCGGGGCGGGAAGTGGCTAAGACCATAGACGCGCGCAACCTCTTCGATCAAGTCGATCTCGCGCTCGACTTCGGCGCGCCAGCTAGGCTGCGTGCACTCCCAAGCAGCCAGCAGGGAGTTGATGCTTCCTCCGTTTTGATCGGAACGCACCGGAGCAAAGCCCAGAGAAGAGAGAATCGCTTCGATATCCTTGTCTGGCACATCCGCTCCCATGATGCGGAGAAGTTCCCGGCGCGTAAGGGTGATCTTCTTCGGAACGCGCTTCCCGGGATAAAGGTCCACGACGCCGGAAAAGAGTTCGCCACCGGCAAGTTGCAGAATGAGTTCCGCGGCGCGGCGAGAAGCAAGATCCGCGGTTTCAGGATCGGCGCCACGGCCGAAACGCATGCTGGCTTCGGTGTGCAACCGCAGCGAACGCGCCGCGCGCCGGATCGCGATTGGATCGAACCACGCGCATTCAATCAAGACACTTTTGGTGGAGAAGGAAATCTCGGTCTCGCCGCCCCCCATGATGCCGCCGATGCCCACGGAGCGCGAGCCATCACCATCGCAAACCGTGCAGATGCTGGGATCGAGTGTGCGTTCGATTCCATCCAGCGTGCGGATTTTTTCACCGGCCTTGGCGCGGCGGACGACGATGCTGTGGTTGCGGACCAGATCGTAGTCAAAGGTGTGAAGGGGATGGCCGGTCTCCAGCATCACATAGTTGGAAATATCCACGACGTTGTTGATGCTGGCCGTGCCTGCCGCTTCCAGGCGGTCCTTCAGCCACTGCGGCGAAGGTTGCACTTTCACGCCGCGGATAACGCGTGCCGTGAAGCGACCGCAAAGATCCGGCGCCTCAATTTTCACGGAAATAGCGTCGCTGGCTTTCGTCGCAGCGGATTCCGCAGGCTTTGCAGAAATAGTCTTCAGCGGCAAGCGATAGGCCGCGGCAGCTTCGCGCGCAATGCCAATCATGCCCAGGCAATCGGGACGGTTTGAGGTAATCTCTGCGTCGATCACCGCGCCGTGAGCCCCCTTCTCGATGGAAGCGATGTTGGTGCCAGTCAGTGCCAGCCGTGCTGCCACTTCCTCGGGGCTCGTGGTGATGTCCACAAATTCCCTCAGCCAGTTGTAGGAAACCTTCATGCTTTCGTCCTGTCGACATCGAGTTTGCCCGCATAGACGCGCGTGCGGTATTCCATGCGGACCACGCCGCCTTCCTGGTGCGCGTCAAATATCCTGCGAAGCTCCCGCATCATCGGCTCAAATTGCGGATGGCCGGGGGCCGGCGCATAAGAACTGCTTCGCAGGCGGCCACTGAGGCCTGCAAAATCGAACTCCTGAAAATTCGGCAGAGCATGCGACGTGAACTCGTTGGGATGAAAAAATTCCAGCATCTGCTCGGCACGCGGATAGCTTTCACTGACTTTCGAGTAGTCGGTGCCAAAGCGCAGCAAGAGCGACTCGTAGGCGCGCAGAAACGGAGTTTCATCCAGCAGGCGTTCATTCCAGATGATGACGGCGCGCCCTTGCGCCCTCAGGATGCGATGGAACTCCTCGCGTGCCGCCGGGAGCTGGAACCAGTGGAACGCCTGGCCGGCAGCGACAAAGTCGACGGAATCCGTCGGCAATGTTGTAGCTTCCGCGGAACCGGCAATGCTGGTGAATTTCGGAAAGGAGCGCAGGAATTCTTCGCCCGCCGCGCGCATCTCCGCATTTGGTTCCACGCCAAAAACGCGATTGCCATACTCTAAGAAAAGCCGGCTGAGAAGACCGGTGCCCGAACCGATGTCCGCAATCGTATGTTCGGGGCGAAGGCTGCACCACTTTTCGAGCAACGGCAAAATTTCCGACGGATAACCCGGCCGGTAGCGAACGTAATCGCTCACCCGGCTGGAGAAGCGCTGTTTGGCGTCGTCGAAGGGCATGGAAAGTCGTTAGTCTCTAGTTCTCAGTTTTCAGCAAGAGAAAGACCCGGCTGAAATCCATATCGCTGCCTTTCTACGGAAACTGGCGGAGGAAGCGAACGTCATTCTGAAAAAAAACCTGGAGGTCGTCGATGCCATACTTGAGCATCGCCAGCCGGTCCATTCCCATGCCGAACGCGAAGCCGCTCACTTTTTTCGGGTCGTAATTCACGAAGCCGTAGACAGCAGGGTCGACCATGCCGGCTCCAAACAACTCAATCCAGCCCGAGCCCTTGCATTTGCCGCAGACCACACCGGATGCGCCGCTTCCTGTGCCGCCACAGAAAATGCACGAAACGTCGAACTCCACCGAAGGCTCGGTAAACGGGAAGTAGCTCGGTCGGAAGCGCGTCTTTACGCTTTCCCCAAAGAACTGTTTTACGAAGTATTCGATCGTGCCCGTGAAATCACAGAATGTGATGTCCGTATCCACTGCGAGTCCCTCGATTTGATGAAACATGAAGGAATGTGTGGCGTCGGGATTGTCGCGCCGATACACCTTGCCGGGAACAATCACGCGCACCGGCGGCTGGCGCTTTTCCATCGTCCGGATCTGCACAGGAGACGTGTGAGTGCGCAGCAGAAGTTTGCCCGGCGTATCGTCGGCGACATCGAGGTAGAACGTGTCCATGTCGTCGCGGACGGGATGATGCTCGGGAATGTTGAGCGCCTCGAAATTGTAGTAGGGCGTTTCGATTTCGGGTCCTTCCACGACGGAAAAACCTATGGAGAAGAAGATGTCTTCGATTTCCTGCATCACCGTGCGGATCAGATGGTGCGAGCCGATGGGGCGAATGACGCCCGGAAGGGAAAGATCGACGCGGTCCTTCGCTGTGGCTGCGGATTCCACGCCGGTTTCCACGGCTCGGCGATGCGCTTCGATTTGTGAGTCAACGTGGGCTCGCAGCTCATTCAGCGCAGCGCCGACCAGCCGCTTGACGTCGGGAGATGCAGGCTTCAGCCAGTTGTCGGTGATCAACGTGATTACGCCGGATTTCCGGGCGAGCCAGGTGTCGCGAAACGCTTTGAACGATGCTTCGTCCGTGACACGAGCAGCATCCATGTCGAAACGCGAACGGACTTCGGCAAATAAGGACTGAACTCCATCGGCGGAGGAGATGCCGAGCGAGGCGAGAGGTTGCGAGAGCTTGCTGTCCGGTGTCGTCGACATTTTCACGGGCCAACTAGAATACCTGGTGCGGGCACGAACGCGCGGTGCTCCGCGAGGGGTAGATGGGCGGCCCGCCGAGGAAGGCGGGCCCTACGATCATTGCCGGCGGGAAGCCGGCGAGACCATGCTAAGCCTTCTTGGCGGAGGGCTTGGGTGCGAAGGCCTTCGCTTTTTCGGCGAGTTGCGCGAAGCCAGCCGCGTCCCGCACCGCCATATCGGCCAGAACTTTGCGGTCGAGGGTAATCCCCGCAGCCTTCAAGCCGTGAATCAAATGGCCGTAGCTGATGCCATTTTGGCGGGCGGCCGCGCCAATGCGCTGAATCCACAACCGGCGATACTCACGCTTCTTCGTGCGCCGATCGCGGAAGGCATAACGGTCCGCTCGATTCGCCGCTTCCTGTGCGGACTGATAGAGCTTGCTCTTGGTGAGGAAAAAGCCCTTTGTCCTCTTAAGGTACTTCTTGCGCCGTGCCCGGCGCTTTGTGCCGCGTTTTACGCGTGGCATGGGTTTGCTCCTTTGGTTTTTAGGGAAACACAACGGTTGCGAGGAGGCGCGGGAAAGCGCGACGCGCAACGGGTTTGTTTCCGAAGTGTTGTAGTTGCCTCGCGGCAAGCGGCATAACACCGCCACTACATGCGCCGGACCGAAGCCCCGCGCTTTCGGCTCCCTTGCGGGAGCCAAACCGCCGGCAGGCACCCGTGTAGCACTGCCTGGCGCGTTGATTTGTAAGAACGGGTCTAAACGGCCCGCTACTACAAAAATTGTTCACGATGGCGGCACAAAGCCGCGCCAACCCAATCGGGCCTCTTAAATGCCGTACGGCAGCATCTGCATGGTCTTTGCCTTATCCGCGTGCACGACCTGCGTTAGCTTCTTGAGCTTGCGCATGCGGCGCGCCGGCTTCGTGCCCAACAGGTGGCGCTTGCCGGAATGCATGCGCACGATTTTGCCGTTCGCGGTGATCTTGAAGCGCTTGCGAGCGCCTCGGTGCGTCTTGAGCTTTTTCTTTAGCTTCAGCGAATTGCGTGGCATTGCGTTAAATCCTCCCCGTGCATTTACAATCTGCAAGGGTCTATAACCCCGATTCTACTTGCTTATGACCTGCACGACGGAAGTCGTGCCCTCCCAAATTCTCGAGAAGCCTCTTCGAGAGTGCTTCAGGCGTTTGTTTACGCTGTGGCGCTGCTTCGAGGAGCGGCGCCAGCTCCCTTTTTGGGTGCCAGCAACGCTACCAGGACATTTCCTTCCATGCGCGGTGGCGTCTCAATCTGGCAGTGCTCGCCAATTTCACCGAGAAGTCGGGTCATCTTTGCGCGGCCCACTTCCTGGTGCGCCATCTCGCGGCCACGATGAAAAATCATGGCGCGAACCTTATGGCCTTCGCCGAGAAACCGGATGATCTGGTTCTTGCGAACCTGAAAATCGTGTTCCGCGGTAGCGGGGCGAAACTTTACTTCCTTGAGTTGCGAGCCGCGGCTGCTCTTGCGCTGCTCATGGGCCTTCTTGTTCTGCTGGTATTGGAATTTGCCGTAATCGGTGATTTTGCAAACCGGAGGATCGGCCGTCGGAGAAATCTCCACCAGATCCAAACCGCGTTCACGAGCCAATCGCATTGCTTCAAAAGGCTGCATGACGCCCAACTGCCCGCCTTCTTCATCAATCACCCGGACTTCGCGAGCCCGAATCCGCTCGTTGATGCGGATGCGGTCTGCTTGCCGGAAATTCCTCTCAGCGATAGAACCCCCTAAGAAAAGAAAAGGCACCCGGTTCTGCCGGGTCTCACCCCGTGTGAACACCATATCCCCACTGACTCACATCTAGCAGGGACGGACTCCAAATTATAGCACGCTAAGGACATGGGGCAAGGGGCTGACGGTCTGGCGGGAATCCGGGTCTTGCGCATTGGCGCCGGTCAGGAAGAGAGGTCCAGCGTGCCCTTTGAGCCGTCAACACGTGCGCGCAGTTTGTTCCGGGCTCCTTTTTCCACGGCCAACTCGATGCCCAGAAACCGCAGCTTCGTTTCGAGAATCTCAGGATCCGGCGATTCCACTGAAAACTGAAGAAGCGAGCAGCCGCTGGGTGCGTCAGTTGCAGGATGAGGAGAGCCGGGAGCCCATTCGATGAAAAACGGAAGTAGTCCGGAGAAATCGTCGGCGAGGCCAAGCGTTTGCCATTGTAGAAGCCGGCCGTTGGCCTGCTTGCGAGACCCGGGAGTTGGCCCCTCAAAGGTGATGCCAGCGATGCGAAGCTTTTCAGCGAATGCGGGAATATTTCCGAGGCATGCCGCCCAGCCGACCAGGCGCGGTTCGTTCAAGGAACGAAGTCCGGGAGCCAGCGGATTGTTCGCATCGGGTTGCGCGGGATCGGGCGCGATGATTTCCAGGTAGCGGCGCTCGCCGAGCGAAACCAACGCGTTCTGCGTGCCGCGGCCCGGATGCACGCCGCCGAATGCGGCCCGCACGCCCGTGTGTTGCTCCACAAAATCAATCCCGCGCCGAAGCTCGTTTGAGCCAAGTAAAATGTGGTCGAGCAAGCTGGGTACCTCGGTCCCGGTGAAGAGTACGGACGGAGTGATGAAATTTCGATTGTCAGAACCACAAATTCCCGTCGGCCAAGCACAAGCGACCTTCTTGCCTTCACTAGCTTACAGGAAATTCAAAATGAGCTGGTAGACTCGCGGATTACATTTCTGCATCACAGGAATCGCCGACGAGAAATATTCAACTCCTGATCCATAAGCGGAAAAGCGCTAGCAGCAGCGTCAGCCTTTCATTCTCTTGACACCAGAGTACCTGTGACAAGCGGTCAGTTGATGGCGCGCGAGGCAATTTCCTCTTGCAAGGCTTTGACGAAATCGGCAATGGGGCGGGGGCCGAGGTCGCCCTTGCTGCGGTGACGGACGCTCACGGCGCCGGTTTCTGCTTCCTTGGGGCCGACGACGAGCATGTAGGGAATCTTCTGGAGTTGAGCATCACGAATCTTGGCGGGCAGTTTTTCGTTGCGGTCGTCGAGGTGTACGCGGATGCCGTGGTTCTTCAGCGTTTCGTGGAGGTGCTTCGCGTAGTCGATGACCTTTTCGCTGACCGGACAGATCTCCACTTGCACCGGGGCCAGCCAGAGCGGAAACGCGCCGGCATAATGCTCGATCAATATGCCGAAGAAGCGCTCGACCGAACCGAGGAGTGCGCGATGCACCATTAAAGGCTGGTGGCGCGCACCGTCTTCGCCTACAAATTCCAGGCCGAAGCGCGCGGGCAGGTTGAAATCAAACTGCACGGTGGTCAGCTGCCAGGGGCGGCCGATGGCGTCGATGAGCTTGACGTCGATTTTCGGGCCGTAGAACGCACCTTCACCGACGATGCGCTTGTAGGGAATTTTCATGCGATTCATCACGGCGGCAAGCGAGTTGCTGGCATGCTCCCAGTCCGTGGCCTTGCCGGGATAATTCTCCGGATGGGTAGGATCCCAATCGGAAAGCTCGACTTCAAATTTATCGAAGCCAAAATTCTTCATGACCGCGTATGCGAAATCGATGCAAGCTTCGACTTCCGATTCGATTTGCGAAGGCATGCAAAAGATGTGCGCGTCATCCTGCGTAAATCCGCGGACGCGCAACAATCCATGGAGCACGCCGCTGCGCTCGTAGCGGTACACGGTGCCCAATTCGGCTAGGCGCACCGGCAGATCACGATAGCTGCGCAGCTTCGATTTGTAGATCAGGATGTGACCCGGGCAGTTCATCGGCTTCAACTGATAATCGGCCTTTTCGACTTCCATCTGCCCAAACATGCTTTCTTTGTAAAAATTGGCGTGCCCGGAGGTCTTCCACAGATCAAAGAGCATGATGTGCGGCGTAAAGACGAGATCGTAGCCGCGCTTTTGAAGCTCGTCGCGCAGCCAGTTTTCGATCAGTGTGCGGATCAGTCCGCCTTTGGGATGCCAGAAGATCAGGCCGGGTCCTGCGGCATCCTGGATGCTGAAAAGATCCAGTTCCGTGCCCAGTTTGCGATGATCGCGGCGCTTGGCTTCTTCGATCCGGTGAAGGTAGTCGTCGAGTTCCTTCTGTGTGTAGAAAGCCAGCGCGTAAATGCGCTGAAGCTGCGCGTTTCCTTCCTGCCCCTTCCAGTAGGCCCCGGCGACGTTGGTCAGCTTGAACGCCTGTATGCGCTTTGTGGAAGGGATGTGCGGGCCCCGGCAAAAATCGATGAACTTCCCCGTGGTGTAAAACGACACCATCGGCTCGTCGGCCTTCTCCTCGACGAGTTCGCACTTGAAGAGTTGGTTGGAGTCCCTGTACAGCTTCAGCGCCTCGGCCTTAGGCAGGAGTTTGCGCTCGTTCGGCAAGTCCTTTTCCGCGAGCTCATGCATTTTCTTTTCGATTTTTTCCAGATCTTCCGGCGTGAAAGGCTCATCCCGCAGAAATTCGTAGAAGAACCCATTTTCGACCGGCGGACCAATGCCCAGCTTTACATTCGGATAAAGATCGGTCACCGCCGCCGCGAGAAGATGCGCAGCGGAATGCCGGAAGACGTAGAGGGCATCCGCATCTTTGTCCGTCAGAATGCGTAGCTTGACGTCCTGCTCCAGGGGCCGGCGCAGGTCGTAGAGCAGCCCGCCGTCAGGTTCCGGGTCAACGGAATTTGCATAGATTCCAGTCTTGGATTGGGATCCGTTGCCGTCCGTGGCATAGACCTTTGCGACCAGCGCCGCATCCGCCAAACGCGGCGAGATGCATTTTGCAATCTCGATGGGCGTAATGCCTTTTGGATACTCTTTGACGTTTCCGTCGGGTAAGGTTACGCGAATCTGGTCCATGAGAGTCGTCCTGACCTGCAGGCCAAACTGCAGAGGTTATAACCAACTAGAGTATCGGCGGGTGCAGAACGGGTCAAGGACCGCAAAGCCGTGGCCCGCGGAACCGGCAACGGAAGCCTTTCTGGCGCTAAGAACTGTACAATCTTTCTTTATTCGAAGTCCGTGATGGAAGGAGTGTTCCGGGCGCTCAATGAACAGGACACTGACATTCATAGCTGGTTTTGTGGTCATCGCGTTCCCTTACCTTCTGTGTGCGCAAAGCCGAATGACGGTCCGTGGCGCAGATGATCGAATTAAAGCGGACATTCTGGTGGTGGTGGCGCATCCCGATGACGAAGCGGCGGTGACACCATATCTGGTGCGGGCGATGTACGATCTGCACAAGCGGGTGGTGATCGTTTATGGGACGCATGGCGGAAGCGGGGGAAACAGCTACGGGAAGGAGCGCGCCGGCGCCCTGGCGGATATCCGCGAAATCGAGGCACGAGAGGCTTGTGCGAGGCTAGGAGTCAAGAACGTCTGGTTTCTCGACGGGAAGGACACTGCGTCACAAAACGTCCTGAATTCCCTGGCGCACTGGGGCCACGGGGAAAACCTTGAGCGACTCGTGCAATTGATTCGGCTGACGCGACCGGAGATCGTAATCGCTTCCATGCCCGGATTTTTTATCGGCGAGAATCATGGTGACCATCAGACCACTGGCGTGCTGGCTACCGAAGCGTTTGACCTCGCGGGAAATCCGGCGGCGTTTCCCGAGCAGCTTGCGGGTGCTTCGCCGCAGCGCGAGGTGTACCTGGAAAATCTGGGCGCGTGGCAGCCGAGCAAGCTTTATTTCTATCCGGATGCAAATGACGACAAGCAATTCGCTGGAACTGGCCCGGCTTATTCGGTGCTGGAAGTCTCGCCCTCACAGAAGAAGCCTTACTGGCGGCTGGCCCTGGATGCGGCAATGACGCACCTAACTCAATATCCGGAAGACATCGACCGAATCTTGAAATTGAGCGACCCCGAGATCGAAAAAATGATGCAAGACCCGGATCAGGGCTGGTGGACCGAACCGGAAACCCTCATCTTCGGTAAATCCGTCGTCGGCGGGAAGTCCACCGACGACGTGTTTGCGAACGTCACCGCGCAGAATCCGCTGGGAGCAAAGCTTGGAGGGCAGGAGTCCCGCTGGGAGCCAGAACAAGCGCGGTTCGTGCTGGGCGGGCCGTGGGGCTTTTATGAGGAATTTCTGCGGGTGCACGGACTGACGAATCTTCCGGAAGCCAAGGTGCCGGAAATTGGCATCAAGGCGGGTACCCAACTCTATATACCTCTGGTAATTCGGCACGAAGCGGGCGAGGCCATGCGAATCAAAACACAGGTGGAGGTGCCTGCAGGCTGGAAAGTGGCCAGCGGGCAAGGGGAGTTTGCGCTTCCGGCGGAAGTTTCGACGGATCTCCGCGTGGAGATCGATACCCCTGCAATATCAGCCGATGAATTGAAGAAGGCGGAACCGCAATTCATCACCGTGCGTGCGGAATCGGGAGGAAAATTCCTAGGGGAAGTAAAACTCCAGGTGATGCTAAGGCACACCGCACTTCCTCAATAGCTACTTCTTCGGGCGCACTGCCTCGAGCTGTTCCCACACCGCATCCGGCAATAGCCCCAGATCATTGAATTCTCCGGCTCCACGCAGCCACTGGCTGCCGTCAATCACCACGCATTCGCCATTGATGTATTCGGCCATGTCGCTCAAGAGAAATGCCGCGAGATTGGTAAGCTCTTCGTGTTTCCCGAAACGTTTCATGGGGATTTTACTGATGGCGTGCTCTTCAAACTGTTTCGAAGGGATCAAGCGGGACCATGCTCCCTCGGTGGGGAATGGGCCCGGCGCGATCGCATTCACGCGAATATGGTATTTGGCCCATTCAACGGCCAGCGAGGTCGTCATCGCCAGCACACCCGCTTTTGCGCAGGCGGAAGGAACCACGTAGCCGCTGCCACAGTTTGCCGCCGCATAGGTCGTGGTGATGTTCAGAATATTTCCACCCAGTTTCTTTTCGATGCGGCGCTTGGCGAACGCCTGGGTGCAATGAAACGTGCCATTCAGCACGATGCCGACCACGGCATTGAAGGCGTTGGAGGAAAGTTTCTCGGTTCGCGCCATGAAGTTTCCCGCCGCATTGTTGACCAGCGTGTCGATCTCGCCAAATTGCAATTCCGCCGCGGCAAATGCGGTTTCCACCGCTGCGTAGTCTCGGACATCGCAAGTCGCGAATGCTGCGGCTCCTCCATCGCGGTGGATTTCGTCACAGGTAGCCTTAAGAGGCTCTTCGCGACGCCCCACGACAAACAGCCGCGCGCCGAGTTTCGCGAAATGGATGGCCATGGAGCGGCCGAGGCCGGAGCCGCCTCCAGTCAGAAAAATAGCGCGATCTTTCAAAAGATCGGGTTGAAACATGGCTGACCACCTTTCCCGCTGACGCAGCATTGTATCAACGACAATGTGGGAAACCATTCAGAAAAGGAGAGAGGCGGGAAGACAATCTGATTTCTTCCCGCCCGTGTTTCAAAGGAAAAGGTGCTAACCGCAAACCGGGCGTTTTCTTCCTGCCTTCTTACCCGCTTCTTCTCTCGCGGCCAAGGCCACGCGGCCCGCCGCCAATTGCCTGCTGATCTTTTCCATCTTTGTGTGATGACCCAAGCCGGCTTTCCCGGTTTTTTTCATAACTTCCTCCCCGTCGAGCGACGAGGAACACCCACAGGCCGTCTCAATGAAGCGCTGCCATCAAGGCATCTACGGCTTGCATCAAGTCTTTCCAGGCCAAGTCCACTTCTTCCTGGAGTGTTGCGAGTTCGAGATCGTCCGCATCCTCGAGTTCCTGAACCCGCCGCTTGAATTCCGCGAATCGGCTGCGGACGTGGTCGAGTTCCCAGTAGTGGTCCAGCTTGACGCTGACTTTCTGCTTGGCGAACCGTCCTTTTAATTGGGCAACACGCGAGGCCACTTCCTCGACTTCCGTGGTTACTCGGTCCAAATACGCTTCCCTGGCTTGCATGGCGTCCCTCAGTGCTGAATCCAATGGCTATGGGGCGGGAGCGGAACTCCCACGCAGGGGAAAGTGCAGGTGCTTCGCCAAAATGGAGCCTTGCTATGTTTATGAAGACAAATGTCTTAGTAAGCCGCTTTCCTGACAATTAAGACGGAATGCGTGGGAAGACGCATCCGGAAGGCCTAGAAAGAAGAAAAAACCCACGGGAACGCGACGCTTGCGGCTGACAGTTCCCCGGAGCGCCGCAAGATTCAGCAGCAGGCCGCGCTAGGGGAAGGTCTCGATGGCTGTCCCGTGTGAGTCCCGCGCTGTTCACCGACTATTGCGCCGGCCGCATGGTCGCAGGGATCGGCCGCCCGAGCGCCTTTGCGTACTCGGTCTGATAGACCGTATTATCTGGGAACTCCTCGACCAGCTCCTTCAGGTTCTTGATCGCTAAGGCATCCTTTTTCTCTCGCCGGGCCGAAAGCGCCAGCAGAATCCTCGCGAACGGCTTCAGGTAATTTCCGTTATCCGCCGTTTTCTCCACCTCTCTCATGCCAAGGTCCTTGTCTCCGTGTATGCCCCCAAACCAGAGAATGAAGCGAGCAGACCCCGACAGCGAGCCGATCACGTAGTAGGCGACCCCGGGAGCGACATAGACATCGTACGCGTCCGGATGATCGGCTAATAAAATCGCGGCGTTGTTATTCGCTTCCTTGAGATGCTTCAGGGCGTCATAGTGCTTTTTGAGCAGCATGCTGTCCGCATCGGACTCCATGCCTGCAGAAAGTGTGAGCGCAAACAGCCCTTCGGGATCGCGCTTATTCCGCTTCAGGCGCTGCTCGGCAAGTTGCCGCGCCTTCACAATCGCGTCATCAAAACCTTTCATGCGGCCGGGATCGGGCGTGCCGGTAATGCCGCCGAGAAATCGCTTGTCATTCAAGAAATAGTCGCTCGTCAGCACTTGTTGCCGGTAAAATTCCTCGAAGAGATAGCTCGCGCCAATGGCCACCTGTCCGAATGGTTGCTCCGGATTTTTCGCCGCCCAGTCTTCAAACGTCGTTCTTGCTTCGGGAAATTTCTGCTCGTAGAGCAGATCGAACCCTTCCTTCAATTCAGGCACCGGACTGAAAGAGGGGGAATTCAGCACACTCGTCGATTGGCCGCTCGCTGGGGGCGATGACAGGAAGACGCTAATCGCGAGAATAAGTAGCAGAGCTTGCATCGAGCGCATGAGTCGTCAGCCTCAAAACAGACCCGGCAGAAACCGCGGTCTGCCCGACATGGCGTCGCGGTAATGCGAATCTGAAAAGAGGATTTTTTCCTCCATGGCGAGGCGTTGGGAAAGCACCAGGACATGGGCGGCGGAGCCAATCACAGCGGTGATCCATGCGGTGTGAATCAGGGGCAAGACCAGCATTTCCGTGAACACGGCGGCATAGTTGGGGTGACGCACATAGCGAAATGGGCCGGTGGTCACGACACCAAGCCCGGTGGAGTTCATCACTTGTACGTTCCAATGTTCCCCAAGAGTGCGAATCACCCACCAGCGAACTGCATTGGCGGCGAGGAAAATCATAAAACACCCCGTAGCCAGCACGGGAATGAAGGGGCGATGCAGCAAGAGAACTTCACATCCCGCGCCTATGAGCATGCCAGTGTGGAGAAGCACCATCCATCGGAATTGGGGCTCTTCGATTTTAGACGCGCCGCGCGCCACCATATCCCGCTGATGGCTTTTCGAGATGCGCAACTCGTAAAGCCGCAGAACTGCGACCAGACCCAGCAGGATCAAAAAGGCGATAACGTTCAGTTCCATTGCAGTAGCAGGAATTCCGCGCTGAAGCCGGGTCCGAACGCGGCGGCGAGGGCGTGCTCTCCCGTCTTAAGGGGGCGTTTTTCCAGCCACTCCTGAAGAATAAAGAGGATGGTGGCACTGGAAAGGTTGCCGACGCAGCCGAGAACGTCCCAGGACGGCTGCGTGTCGCACTTGCAGAGGCCGAGTTCCTCTTCCACCGTCCCCAGCAGGCGCGCGCCGCCCGGATGCAGGATCCAGCCTTTGATTTCTGCCCGTGATTTTCCCTGCCGGTCGAGAAATCCGTGAACCAGTTCCTTGATTCGCCCGCCGATCATTTCCGGCACGTCTTTGCGCAGAATGATGTGAAAGCCGGAGTCGCGCAGATCGAATCCCATGGCTCCAAGTGAATCCGGAAAGGTATAGGTTTCCGTCCCCAGAATCTGCGGCCCGGATTTCTTCTGGCCGCTCACAATCACGGCGGCAGCGCCATCGCCGAAAAGAATCGACGAAATCAGGTTCGCCTGCGTGATGTCTTTTCGTTGGAAGGTAAGCGAAGGCAGCTCCACCGCAAGCACTAGCACGTTGGTTCCAGGATTCGCGGCAATGAAGTCCGCGGCCCGGGAAAGCCCCATGGCGCCCGCGGCACACCCCAATTCGGTAAACGGCATCCGCCGCACGTTGGACCGAAAACCCATGAGCTGAATCAAATGAGCGTCCAGCGATGGAATCATGAAGCCCGTGCAGGAAACGGTGATAATCAGGTCGATATTCCGAGGCTCCATGCCGGCGCGTTTCAGGCACTTTTCGGTGGCTTCCTTGCCGAGTCTTATCGAATGCTCGATGTATTCATTATTTGTCTGGCAAAGCGGCCGGGGTTCAATCGTGTAGTCGATGGGGAAAATGGAATGCCGGTTATGGACCTGTGCGTTGTCCACAATGGCCATCATGGCCTCCACGCGGCGTTCCGGCACTTCGAACACGCGACCGAAGTAATACTTCACGTCATCGCGGGTAATCCGGTGGGGTGGGAGCGCAGTTGCCGTGGCGACGATGGTAGGATGCGGCCCGTGGCCGTTTGAAGAACTGCGTTCCAAGATGTTCACAAGCACCGTCCTGGCAAACGAGAGAGTTGACCACAGCGCCTGGCATTTACCGGCGCGCAACGAAGTCCGTGCAATGCTCGGGGCGCACCCTACGTGGCGCATACTGTACATCAAATTGACTCATAGGGGAAACACGAGGTGACCATGCTGAAACGAAAGCAGATACAAGCGCTTGTCGCAGCCTTCCTCGGAGCGGTCTGCCTCCTATTCTCCTGCCAAAGGGGCGAGGCCCAGGAGCAGGCGGCTCCGCTGCTGGTGGTGATCTCCATCGATGGCTTGCGCCCGGACTATATTACTCACGCCGATGAGCACGGCGCCAAGGTACCCGAATTGCGAAGCTTCCTGAAACAAGGCAGTTATGCCGACGGCGTGGTTGGTGTGCTCCCCACCGTGACCTATCCCAGCCACACAACGCTGATCACCGGCGTCTGGCCGGCAAAACATGGCATCTGGGCGAACACGATATTCGACCCGCTTGGGAAAAACTACCAAGCCTGGTACTGGTATGCGGAAGACATTCGCGTGCCGACACTTTGGGATGCGGCCGCCGCCGCTGGGCGCACGACCGCCAGCATCCAGTGGCCCGTCTCCGTCGGCGCCAAAATCACCTGGAACATTCCAGAATTCTGGCGCGCGGGAACACCCGAAGATGCCAAACTGCTTCGCGTCGTAGCCACGCCTGGATTGTTGGCGGAAGGAAAGGCCGCCGTGGGCGAGTATCGCGGTGGAATCGACACCAGCGTCGAGGCGGATGAAGTCCGCGGAAAATACGCCGTCTGGATTTTGGAGACCAAGCGGCCGGGCCTCCTGACCTTGCATCTGACGGCGCTCGATCACATGGAACATGAAGCGCAGCCCTTCAGCCCGGAAGCGATTGGAGTTCTGGAACGATTGGACGCTGTCATTCGGCGAGTGCGCGAAGCAGCGGAGCGCATTGCGCCCGGACGCGCGTTTGTGGCTGTCGTATCCGACCATGGCTTTGCCCGCTACGACCAGCAATTGAATCTGTTTCCCGCGTTTCGCGAAGCCAAACTGATTACCGCCGACGAAAAAGAAAAAGTCACCGACTGGCGGGCCATGCCGTGGCTCACCGGAGGTTCGGCGGCCATTGTCTTGAAAGACCCGAAAGACGAAACGACTGTGGCAGAGGTGCGCGCGCTGCTGGCAAAGCTTGCCGACGACCAGGCGAATGGAATCGATCGCGTGCTTGAGGCGGCAGAGCTTCACCAGCGAGGCGGCTATCCAAACGCATCGTTTTTCGTGAGCCTCAAACCGGGATGGAGAACAGGTTCCTCCATAACGGGCCCGCTCGTCGCCAAAGTAAAACCAGGCGGCACACATGGTGAGATTCCGGACTTGCCGGACCTCCGCGCTTCCTTTTTCTTGGTTGGACCGGGGGTGCCGGCTGGCAAGGATCTCGGCGTCATCGATATGCGTGACGTTGCGCCAACACTTGCCAAAGAAGCCGGATTCTCGATGCCCAGCGCCGATGGGAAAGCGCTGCTGCCATAGACCCACTTCAGAGATCGGGCGTTTGCGTGCCTACCCGGCGGCTTCCTGGCTGGCGCGAATCTCTTGCCAGCGCCGCGGGCGCTTGTTCGCCTGCAGCACTTTTTTCCGCAGGCGGATCGATTTTGGCGTCACTTCCACGAACTCGTCGTCGGCGATAAATTCAATCGCTTGCTCCAGGCTGAGCTGGCGATGCGGCACCAGGCGAATCGCCTCGTCGGCCGTGGAGGAACGCATGTTCGTGAGCTTCTTTTCCTTCGTGACGTTCACGTCCATGTCTTGCTCGCGCGAGTTTTCGCCCACGATCATGCCCTCGTAAACTTCCACGGTTGGGCCGATAAAAAGCTCGCCGCGCTCCTGAATTCCCCAAAGCGCGTACGCCGTGGATATGCCGGCGCGATCCGCCACCAGCGCGCCCGTGGGGCGCAGTGCCATGTCCCCGCCATATTCCACCCAGCCTTCAAAAATGGAATGAATCAGAGCTGTGCCGCGCGTGTCGGTCAGCAACTGGCTACGCAGTCCTATCAACCCGCGCGAAGGAATCTTGAAGTCCAGGCGCACGCGGCCGGAGCCGTGATTGCTCATCTTGAGCATTTCGCCGCGCCGGCTGCCGAGGGTCTCCATGATGATGCCGATATAATTTTCGGGAACGTCGATCACCAGGCGTTCCACCGGCTCAAGTTTCTTGCCCTTTTCCGTGCGCACCACGATTTCCGGCTTGCCCACCATCAACTCAAAACCTTCGCGACGCATGGTTTCAATCAGAATGGCAAGTTGCAGCTCACCCCGGCCGAGCACGCGGAATGATTCCGGAGTGTCCGTGTCTTCCACGCGAATCGAGACATTGGTCAGAAGCTCCTTGGCCAGGCGGTCGCGAAGGTCGCGCGACGTCAGATAGTTTCCCTCACGGCCCGAGAGCGGGCCGGAGTTCACGGAAAAGATCATCGCCAGCGTGGGTTCGTCGATCGTGAGCGGCTCGAGTGGCTGGGGATTTTCCAGCGATGTAATGCTCTCGCCGATCTGAATGCCTTCGACGCCCGCAATCGCCACGATATCTCCAGCGGCGACCTTATCGGCTTCATCCCGCTCCAGCCCGCGAAACGTGAAAAGCTTGGTGATTTTCGTGGACTGCAATTTGCCGTCGAGCTTGCTGATGCCGACTTCCTCGCCACGCTTCAGTGTTCCGTTGAACACGCGGCAGATCGCCAGGCGGCCGAGAAATTCGGAGTAGTCGAGATTGGTCACCTGGAGTTGCAGGACGCCGTCGGCATCGCCGCTCGGCGCGGGAATCTTGTTGACGATGGCCTCAAAGAGGGGAAGCAAATCTTGGGAACCGTCGCCTACCTTCCAGTGCGCCACGCCTTCGCGTGCATTGGTGTACACAATCGGAAACTCCAGCTGCTCTTCGGTGGCATCGAGGTCGATGAAAAGGTCGTAAATTTCGTTCAGTACCTCTTCAGGCCGCGCGTCAGGGCGGTCGATCTTGTTCAGGACGACGACCGGAGGCAGCTTCGCCGCCAGAGCCTTCTGCAAGACATAGCGCGTCTGCGGCAGCGGGCCTTCGCTGGCGTCCACCAGCATCACTACGCCGTCCACCATTCGCAGCGCGCGTTCCACCTCGCCGCCGAAATCGCTGTGGCCAGGCGTGTCCACGATGTTGATCTTCGTGTCGTGGAAAAATAGAGCAGTATTCTTGGCCAGAATGGTGATCCCGCGCTCGCGTTCCAGATCGTTGGAGTCCATCACGCGCTCGACCACTTCCTGGTTGGCGCGGAAAATTCCGCTTTGGCGGAGCATCGAATCGACAAGTGTCGTCTTGCCGTGGTCTACGTGGGCAATAATCGCGATATTACGAATGTCTTTGTTCATTTCCGTTCAAACGTCTTAAGACAAAAATAGCCCCGACCCGGTCGGGGCCCAGACGAATCCTTTCCTCTTCAAAGCCGGTGAAGTTCTACAAACCATTATTTTAGCAGAGGAACGTGAGCGCACCAACGGCTGGTCCGCAGTGTGATATGCTCGCGTCGATTTTTTGCATAACTAAGGGGTTTTCCGATCTATGAAGACATTCCAGCGGATTCTGATCGCAGCTTCGCTTTTGTGGGCTGTTCGTCCCACCCTCCAAGGGCAGGAGACGGGCCGCCCCGACTTGCCATCGCTGTTCGACAAGCGCGAAGTGATGATTCCGATGCGGGATGGCGTGAAGCTACACACAGAAATTTACACACCGAAGGACGCGAAACAAACCCTGCCGGTCTTCCTGGAGCGCACGCCCTACGGAATTTCCGCCGAAGACAAAGGCTACAGCCACAAACTCTACAATTACGCGCACATGTTCGCCGACGGCTATGTCTTCGTGTTCCAGGATATTCGCGGCCGCTACGGTTCCGAAGGCCAATTTGTGATGAACCGCCCGGTTCACGATCCCAGCGATTCCAAGGGCATCGATGAAAGCACCGACACTTACGACACTATCGACTGGCTGGTGAAAAACGTGCCAAACAACAACGGCCGCGTGGGCATTGCGGGAATTTCCTATGGCGGATTCCTCGCCGCCATGGCGCTGATCAATCCGCATCCCGCGCTAAAAGCGGTTTCCGAGCAGGCTTGCATGGGCGATACCTGGATGGGCGACGATTTCTTTCACAACGGCGCTTTTCGGCTGAGCTATGGCTATGAATACGCCACGGAAATGGAGACGAACAAGGAGCACTTCCAACTGAAGTTCGACCGCGAGGATTTATACGATTGGTATCTTCACGCAGGGCCGCTCTCCAATTTCAACAAGGAATATCTGCACGGAAAAATTCCGTCATGGAACAGTTTTGTCGAGCACCCGGCCTACGACGATTTCTGGAGACGCAAGGCCATTGCTTACGCGCTGCATCAGGCAACCGTGCCGAACCTCAATGTAGCCGGTTGGTGGGACCAGGAAGACTTTTACGGTCCCCTGGCCACCTACGCCAATCTTGAAAAGAACGATGCGGCGCACCTGGACTTTCTGGTGGTTGGCCCCTGGAATCATGGCGGATGGGCACACGGCCCCGGAAATTTCCTCGGGTCCATTCCATTCGGCAGCAACACCGCGGAGTATTTCCGCAATCAGGTGGAAGCGCCCTGGTTTGCCTTCTATTTGCACGATAAAGGCGCCTTGCCCCTGAAAGAAGCGCTGCTTTTTCAGACCGGCAGCGATGTCTGGACAAGGTTCGATTCCTGGCCACCAAAGGATGCCCCGATAAAAAGCCTCTATTTCGGAGCCAAGGGAAAACTGAGCTTCGAGTCGCCAAAAGGCGATTCGGCCGACGCTTTCGATTCCTATATCAGTGATCCCGCGAATCCCGTTCCCTATCGAAACCGTCCAGTCGACGAAACTTATCCTTCCGACCATCCTGGCCGTTGGTATACATGGTTAGTGCAGGACCAGCGCTTTGTGGAGAACCGGCCTGATGTCCTCACTTGGCAAACCGACGAACTCACCGAGGATGTAACCGTCACCGGCGAAGTGACTGCTAGGCTGTTTGCCTCGACTACGGGTTCCGATGCCGACTGGGTGGTCAAACTGATTGATGTTTATCCGGAAAAGCCCGATTCTGACTTGAATCTCGCGGGCTACGAGCTGATGATCTCCGACGAAATCTTTCGCGGCCGCTATCGCAACTCTTACGAAAAACCGGAGCCGCTCGTTCCGGGGGAAATCACGCCGTTCACGATCGATCTGCACACCGCGAACCACGTCTTCAAGAAAGGGCACCGCATCATGGTGCAGGTGCAAAGCACCTGGTTCCCGCTTTACGATCGGAATCCGCAGAAATTTGTGCCTAATATTTTCGAAGCCAAGGCATCCGATTTTCAGAAGGCCACGGAAAAAATCTATCGCAACACCAGGTTCCCTTCGCACGTTGAGATTCAGGTTCCGGCCGCTCCGTCCGCAGCCAATTGAGATTTAACGCTTCGCGGCCATGCTCGCCGGACCCTTGGAATCACTGGGAATCAGATTCAACACCACCTGAAACCACCAGTTCGGCTGATATCGGATTTGCACCGGGACGCCGCGCAGATCGCCTCGTGTTCCCACCAGGATGGAAAAGTAGACTTTCTTGCCGGTCAGCTTGTGCGCCGACACAAAATCTAGCTGTGACAGATTCTGATACGCCGTGTCGAGCAGCAGTGTATTGTTCGGCCCGTGGAGTTGCACGGGTAATTGATCCACTCGCGAGGCATGTTCCAAGGTGAGCGTGTTCTCTTGCGCGTCGTAAACATAACAGCGCGCAATCGGAGCCTTCTGCCCCTCCAGGGAAACATCAATCAACTCGGCTACCGTCTCCAGAAACTCTTCGGCGCGCGGGCACCGCGAAGTCTCATCCAGTGACCGCACTGCTTGCGTCGAGCCGTTCAGGCGCTCGATCATGACGGGCTCCGCCTGATCGTAATCATGCAAATTATAATCGGCATCCGACTCCAGATTGGTTACCAGCGACACCGCGCGAGCGGGTTCCACGCGGCTCAAGATGCCTGTGAACGAGTGCTGGCTGTGTTCCTGCTCGTGTCTCAACTCCTCCTGCATTTCCCCTGCCGATTTCCCCCGCGAGGATTTCATAAACCCAAAGAAAGCGCTGGATGTTACATCTTCCGGGGACGCCGTTTCGAGTAACGGCTTCACATGCCAGGAGATTTCTGTCCCCGCACCCCAACGGTTGATGGCTCGAGGAGCTTTTGCCGGATCGCTGCCAAACAGCACCTGGATAATTTCCTTGCGCGCGTCCTCGCTTGCTACTCCACGGCGGATATAGCCGCCGCCGACATCATCCTTCCCCGCCCAGAAAAAAAGCAGCCGCACTCGGGCGGTCATCTCGTAGTTGTACTGGACAATTCTCTTGGGCGAGGAGCGGACCCACTCGAGGGCCTCCGCGATAGGTTGGCGATCCGACTTAGGAGAGGAAGCGGCCGGAAGGAGAAAGAGAACAAAAAACAGGCTCAAACTGGGGAGTCTTGCATTAATTGCGGCCCTCACGCGTGGGGGCTTCCCTTCGATTCTTGGGGGATTCGGGTGTGAATCACGGCCGAAAATTAGCGTGAAGTTGTTACGTGGATTTTACGCGGGCTTGAATCGTCGGGAACTTGTTCCAAGCTCCGCTCTTTTTGTCGAAACCATCGCTGGATTGTGAATGTTGAAACTCCAGTTACACGTGTGTAATGCGGCCGCCTTAGCCTGGCCCGAGAAAGTACGCTGCGGTTCTGTTGATTCCCATCACGAACGGAGCGTCCTGATGCAGAGCCCCGTCACGCGGGTCGAACGGTTCCAGGCAGGTTCCAGTCACTATTTCAGGTATCGAAGCGGCGTTTCCCTGCACAGTCATACTATGCACTCGAAGGAAAGCCTCCGCCGGCTGCCAACCTATATTGAGAAGTTTCCCATCGGCGGCTATATCCTGGAGCGGGAGATGGGCCGCCTGCACCTCTACCAAGGGTGGAATTTCAACTTCGAAAAATATTATTGGACACCGCCACTCTCGCCCCGGGAAGCCTACGAACTCGAAAGCAATACCATTCAGGAAATACTTGGACTTCAGCCCCTGGTTTCCCTCACGGACCACGACAATATCGAGGCGGGTCTCCATCTGCGGATGCTCGGACCCACGGAGAATGCGCCGATTTCGGTGGAGTGGACCGCGCCGTTCGCGGGCAGCGTATTTCACATCGGTGTGCACAATCTTCCGGTCATGCGTGCTACCGAATGGATAAACATGCTGCAGGAATTCACCCTCAATCCGGCAGTGGAAAAACTCACGGGACTGTTAGCCGGCTTGAATGCGTGCCCCTCTGTGCTCGTCGTGTTGAATCACCCGTATTGGACCGCGGAAAATATCGATCCGCATGTGCACCTGCGCGCGCTTGTTCTATTCCTGGAAAGGTACAAGCCGCGGATCCACGCTCTTGAACTCAACGGAATGAGGTCCCGCCGGGAAAACCGCGAAGTCCTTGCGCTCGGAGAGGCGACGAGCATGCCCGTGATTTCCGGCGGTGATCGCCACGGTTGCGAGCCGAACGCCAGCCTGAACCTGACTCGCGCGACAACGTTTGAGGCCTTCGTCTGGGAAATTCGAGAGGAGCGCCGCAGCGAGATTCTATTGATGCCGCAGTATTTCGATCCGCTGCCGTTGCGCCTCCTGGAGAATACGTGGCACGCCCTGGCGGATGCTCCGGGCGAATTCGGCAGAAGCCACTGGATGTCAAGGGTTTTCTTCGAGGAAAACGGCGCGGCCAAGCCGCTCTCCCAATTCACCGGGACGCGATTTCACCGCATCGTGGACAAATTTCGATGGTTGCTGGCCCTGGCCGCGAGCCCGACTCTCCGCCCGGCGTTGCGTCTGACGTTTTTGGGGAACGAAGAAGGAGGGTTATGACCTCTCCTCCGCGAGTGGCGCTCTTCTGTGAGACGTTCCACGAAATCAATGGGGTGGCGCTCACCGCACGCCAACTGGTGAGCTACGCGCAGCGGCACGATTACCCGTTTCTGGCAATCCACGGCGGCCTGACTCCCGGGGCCTGGGACGATGGCAGCGTTCGCCGGATAGAACTCAAGCGCGCTTGGCTCAGCATCGGCATCGAGCGCGACCTGCAGTACGACCTTTTTTTCTGGCGATATCTCAACCGGATACGCAAGGAAGTCCTCCTCTTCCGGCCGGACATGATTCACATTACAAGTCCCGGCGAGCTGGGCCAGTTGGGCGCCTATCTGTGCCACACGATGAACATTCCTTTGGTGGCATCTTGGCACACGAATTTCCACCAATTCGCCGCGCGGCGTCTGCAAAAGGCGCTGGGATTTCTGCCAGGAAAGGTGAGCCGCGGCGCCAGTAGTTGGGTGCAGCTTCAGGGGCTGCGCGTGCAACTCTGGTTTTACGGGTTGGCAAAAGTGACCCTGGCGCCCACGCTGCCGCAAGTGGAATGGCTGGAAAAGATACTCCATCGCCCGTGTTTTCTGATGTCGCGGGGAGTGGACTGCGAGCAGTTCAATCCTGTTCGCAGGACACAGCATGATGCGGTTCTGCGCATCGGCTTTGTCGGCCGGGTGACACCAGAAAAGGGAGTGAGGCTCCTCGCCAAAATCGAGCCAGCTCTCGAATCCGCGGGAATCCAGAACTTCCGAATTGTCATTGTCGGGGCCGGCAGCGAAGTCCACTGGCTAAAGAAGCGGCTACGCCACGGCGAGTTTACTGGCGTGCTTCGCGGCGGCGATCTGTCGCGCGCTTACGCGAACATGGATCTGTTCGCGTTCCCCTCTCGCACGGACACCTTTGGAAACGTCGTCCAGGAAGCCGCCGCCTCGGGCGTGCCTGCCGTCGTAACGAACGAAGGCGGACCAAAGCATCTGGTTGTACAGGGAGAGACAGGTTTAATCGCCGAGACCGACGAGGAGTTTGTAGCCGGCGTTGTCGATCTCGCACGCGACTCGGAACGCCTGAAGAAAATGGGTGCTGCCGCGCGACACCGGGTTCTGTGTGCATCCTGGGACAAGGTCTTCGACCAAGTTCATCTCGCCTACCAGTACTGTCTCCAGGGTGCGAACGCCGCTGCGCCCTTACACGAAGCGCTGGTCACTAAACAAGAAGCACAAGCCCGTTGAATCCGGGTTCTTCTATTGTTCCCGAACCGGGATCTCGCCGGCATGAAATTCCGTCCACGGCCCTGCAACCATATCGCGCAGGTACTCTTCCTGCCAGGCGTAATCGGAATGCGCTGCCAGGAACGGCTTGGCGTGAAAGTCTTCCCCGCAAGGATGGCCCATGCGCGCAACCAGGCGAAGTTGCTGCGCCATCGTGGAATCCGTAGCCTTGCCCTGCACGGCGCCGCCGGGATAGTTCGGTCCCCATGTCCAGATCGCTACGCCGCGGGGAGAAGCATCCACGTGGCCGCAGAGCGTCCGTTCGTTCGCTTCTTCCTTTTTCTGATACGAATCGAAGTGATCCCCGAGCAGCTTTTCGGCAAGCTCCACGTCCAATTTCCCTCTGTTTTCGTTCAGCAATTCTTCCCAGCGCACACGGCGCGCGTTCGGAGAAGTCTCCATGTCATTGGGGTTGAACTGCGGCGTGTCTTCCTTGATCACCTTTGGATCGCGGGCCCAGTTGGAGCCGGCAAAAACGCCATCTTTCGTGCGCCACAGCTTGTAGGCCTTCAGGCCCAGTTCCAATTGCGCGATTTCATTCGTCTTGCGGTCACCCAGCAGCCAATCGTTGGCGTAGCCTCCGTTATTCCCATCCAGCATAATTTTTGTGTATTCGTCGATGGAACCGGCATATTGCAGCGCCTTTCGTGCGCGGACGAACTCTGCTTTGCCGTTGGGGTCCCAGCCTTCAAACTGGGAAATCGTCGTTTCGGTGACCATGAGCCCGTCGCTGTTGATGCCGAAATCGTCGTCACTGGCGATGACACCCGGAAAACCATCCATAAGCATCCGGTAGCCGCTCTTTGGCACGATGTCGAAAATAATCCTCCAGCGCTCGCCGTTCATATAGCTGGTCCAGTTATTGTGGGCGATCACGATCTTCCCGTCTTTCGTCCAGCTCCCCGTGGCCACGAACGCGCTGCAATTTCCGGGGCTCTTCAGATTTGGCGCGTTGGGCGTTTTTTGCTGCTTGTCGAGCCACGGCACGTAGTAGTCCGGCAGTTCCTCGAATGCATTGAATGCCACGAGGTCGTAAACGTCGAGCTTCGAGCCAGTGCGCGCGTTCAAACCCTCGGCGATACCTTGCAATTCCTGTTTGTACTCCTCGTCTATCTTCGGCCACAGCATTTCCCGCGCGGCCTGGCGAAAAAATGACCAATCGCGCTTCGTGGAGTGCATCATGCCGGCGCTGACTGCCGGGAAGGCATCCTCTATCTCAGGCGCCAGCAGAAACCCGTGTTGAAATCCGATCGCTTCAGGGGAGCCTTCCAGATGGAGGTATACCCAGCCGCCCTGTTCATAGCGGTACGCGCCCTTCAGGCGCGGATCATTCGAAGCGGCGCGCTCGCGGGCGTACGCAAGCGTGGCTTCCCGGTCGTTCTTGGCATTTTCGGCATCATTCGTCGAGCGGCCAACGGCCCACAAAAGTCCCGTGCCCAGCAGCAGCACACTGAGAGCGACAATCCGACGCAGTCCATCCGACATGAAGACTTTCTCCTTAACTGCTTATACCCGGCAGGTGTAGTGCATTCACCCCTAAGAATATATAAGTTCCCGCATGGAAGGTGAATATGTCCTCGCCGCGCCCAAGTCCGGGTGGCCACCGCACGGCGACTTTGGTAAATTCGGAAAATGCTGACGGCCATCACACGTGCGGTAAGTTCTTGCCTGGCGAATTGCGAACTCAGCTTCATCGAACGAAAACCCATTGATCTTGAGAAAGCCCGGGCGCAACATCACGCCTACGAAAGAGCGCTGGAGAAACTCGGGGCGAAGGTTATTTCCTTGCCGGAGGAGCCTGATCTGCCGGACTCCATGTTCGTTGAGGACCCAGCCCTCGTTCTGGACGAAATCGCGATCATTTGCACGCTGGGCACGGAAACACGCCGTAGGGAAGCGCCTTCGCTTGCCGCCGAACTCCAGCGCCATCGCAAACTTGCCTACATCAAACTTCCCGGGACACTCGAGGGTGGAGATGTCCTTCGCATCGGGCGCAAGATATTCGTGGGCCTGACCGCGCGGACGAATGCCGAGGGCATTCGCCAGCTGGCTGTGATCGTCGAGCACTTTGGCTACGACGTGACCGCGGTTCCGGTAACGGGCTGCCTTCATCTGAAATCGGCGGTCACCTATCTAGGAAAAAATGTTTTGCTTGGAAATCGCGCTTGGTTCAATTGGAAGCGCTTTGCAGGGTTTGACTGGGTTGATGTGGACCCATCCGAGCCGCACGCGGGGAATGTTCTGCTGATCGGCGAAACACTCCTTTTTCCCGCTTCCTTCCCGAAGACCCGCGCGCGCATCGAAGCCCGCGGATTTCACGTGGAATCGCTCGACATTTCCGAACTGCAAAAAGCCGAATCGGCTCTGACTTGCTCCAGTCTTTTATTTGATTCTTCCTGCTGAAAAATTGCGGCCGCTTCTCGGGGAAGCGGCCGCCTTGGTTTTTATCGGCTGGTTTCGGAGGGTCAGTTGGGCAGTTCTTCCACGCTGAATGCCAGGAAGATCGGCGAACCGGTGTTGGTCTTGAGGATCAAGCCCACCACGCGCAGATTCAACGGCGTATTCCCCGTCAAATCCTGAATGCTGTTCAATCCACCGAGGAATCTTGTGAACGGCGTTACCTGCACCGTCACCGGCCCTTCAAACAGAACGCCCGCGAGCCCGTTGGAATTGAACTGGAAGGTTTCGGCGGAAGTGTTGGTCTGTCCGACCACGAGCGTGCCCGTGTGTCCGGAATGGCGCAGCACCACGCGCTTCACCGTAACCTGCCCATTGTTGAAGGGCCCGGCGATGCTCACATGCTGCCCGGGAACCAGCCCCGTCGAGTTAAAGAGGAAGCTTCCCCAGTTGTTATGCCACCAGTGAATAAAATACTTTTCGTTCCCGGTGAGATTGATTGTGGAAATCTGGCCGGAATTGAAGCCCGTGCCAGAGGGCAAGACGCTTCGAACATACATGTCGAAGTCGTTGGCGGTTCCAACCGGAGGATCCACGTAAGTCACCAGGCCCCCGGCCCAGAATTTATCCTGCGACTCGATCGCCACCGTGTCGGCAAGAATTGCAGCCGAAGTGCGGTCCAGCGTGCCCGAGATTTCCACGATCGAGGAACTCGTCAGATCGTTGATCGATTCGTTGCCTTCCCACTCCGTCTGCTGGTTCACATTAACCGTGAATTGGTGGCCGTGCGGGCCCTGAATCACAAATGAATTTCCGCCAGCGTTCACGCTGACAACCCCGGCGTCGAATTCATCGATGTAGGCGTCCGCATCCGAAGGCGTAATAACCTTCAGATCCAGTGTTGGCGTGATGGCACCCGTGATCTGGCCATTGGCGTCCACGGCAACGGACTTGCGGATGTCGAATTCAAAGCGCAGGCCATCGATATCTCCAGCGGAAACGACGAGCGGATTCGCCAGGTTAACCGTCACCGTGGAAGTTGTGAGACTGAGTTGCGGGTTCGAACTCGGACTGCTGTCGAGCGTGCTGATGGTCGGATGCGTCGGAGGATTGGTTTGCGGATTCGTTACGTTCAGGTAGTCGATGGCGGGATTTGCCAGGGTCACCGTCGCTTGCGTGTATGTCCCCGTAGGGATCGTGTTGATGTCGAGTAACGTGCGCAGGCCATTCAACCGGGCGAAGTCCACCGTCTGAGTTCCGTTCAAGACGGAAACTGGCGTGCCAGACCCGTCGGAAAGCGTCAAGCCGGTGATGTCCACCCGGAAACCAACGACGCTGGGCAAGGGCGCATCGGTCCCCGTGACGAACACGGAATTCGATTGTGGCGTGGTCGTGCTGCTACCGCTGGAACTGTTGCCGCAACCGGCGAGCAGGGCAACCAGGGCGAGGGCTGAAAAGACGCTAAACCACTTCTTGCGATACATAAATCTATCTCCCTTTTGGCTTTTGAAAATCCCCGGAGGCTGCGAAAGCCTCCCCGTCCCTTGGGGTCAATAAACCCGTTGCAATGGCGAAAGTTGCAAGACTTAACTCTTTTATTTCTATCTTGTTATGGAGACAGTTGTAGTACCATTCTGAAACTAGGATGAATTCGGGCACTTCTCCAATTTGACTTTCGGCACACCCCTCATCGAATTCAATAAAGTGCTCTCTGAATCCCCAGACCTCGTGTTATCTTGAAAAAATGCTGGCCAACGGATCGAAGCGAACTGCTAGTGTGACGAAGCAGTCCACCACGACGACTACCACTCACACGATTTACACTACGCGCGCTTCGGGCGACGGGAGAAACAGCTAGCCAGCCAGGGAAAGTTCCCAACCCACCCCCGAAGCGAACCGGGCGGTGGGTTTTTTCGTTTCACACCCCTCCCGAGAGACTCCGGCGGATAAAACGAGGAGCCGAAAAAATGAGTCTGGAAATGCCGCAACAAGTCACGACGCACGAGCTTCCACTTTCTCTTTGTGGAGGTGGGCTATGAGCCGCAGGGATGGCAAGAAATGGCGCGCTGGCGTTCTGGGTGCGACCGGTATGGTCGGCCAGCGCCTGGTTAAGCTGCTTGCCGATCATCCTTGGTTTGAACTGACCGGCGTGGCAGCATCAGAGCGCTCAACGGGCAAAACGTACGCTGATGCTGTGCGCTGGCATCTGGAAGGCCCAATTCCTGAAGAAGCGCGCAAACTCGTCGTAAAGGATCTGGAGCCGACTCTCGATTGCGATTTTGTTTTTTCGGCGCTCGATTCTTCTGTTGCTGGAAAGACCGAGGAAGACTTTGCCCGCGCGGGGTACCCGGTGCTGAGCAATTCCAAGAATCACCGCATGGATCCCGATGTCCCGCTGCTGATTCCGGAAGTGAATGCCTCCCACGCGGAGGCGATTCGCGTGCAACGCAAGAATCGTGGCTACGACACGGGCTTCATTGTCACTAATCCGAACTGTTCAACGGCCGGGCTCGTCCTGGTGCTAAAACCGCTTGCAGACGTTTTCGGGCTGGAAAAAATCTTCGTCGTCACCTTACAGGCCCTGTCTGGTGCCGGCTATCCGGGAGTTCCTTCCCTGGACATTCTCGGGAATGTGGTTCCGTTCATCAGCGGCGAAGAAGAAAAGATGGAAGCGGAGCCGCAAAAGCTGCTTGGCAAGTGGGACGGCTCGCGGTTCATTGATGCCGGCCTTGGCATCAGCGCCCACTGCAATCGTGTACCCGTCGTGGACGGCCATTTGGAATGTGCGTCCGTCCGCCTCAAGAAAACTGCAACGCTCGACGAAGTTCGCGAAGCGCTCCGCTCTTTCGAAGTTTCGCCGGAGCTTGCATCTTTGCCCACCGGCCTGAAGCATCCGATTGTCGTACAGAATGAAGACGACCGGCCACAGCCGCGCAAGGATGCCAATACCGGCCACGGGATGGCCGCGGTTGTCGGTCGCGTGCGCGAATGCCCCCTGTTGGATGTGAAGCTGACGCTGCTCTCGCACAACCTGGTACGCGGCGCGGCCGGCGCGGCTCTCCTGAATGCCGAACTTCTTGCCGCGCGTGGTTACTTGAAGGCTCGCATCTCTAATAACGCGCGCAACGCCGAGCCGGTAACTCGCTAAATCGGCAGGCTAAGGCACGAAATAATACCGCACCAGGTGGAAGAAAATCGGCGCGGCGAAACACAGGGAATCGATGCGATCGAGAATGCCGCCATGCCCCTCGATCACCACGCCAAAATCCTTGATGCCGATGTCGCGCTTGATCGCGCTCATCACTAGTCCGCCAGCAAACCCCAGAATGCAGATCGTGAACGACATGGCGGCGGATTGTACTGGCGTAAATGGCGTCACCCACCACAAAGCGGTGCCGAGTGCCGTTGCCGTGGCCACGCCGCCGAGGAAACCTTCCCAGGTTTTGTTGGGGCTGACTCGCCAGGCGATCTTGTGCTTGCCAATCAACTTGCCCCAGACGTACTGCAGCACGTCGCTCATCTGATCCACGATCACCAGGTAGAGCAACAGCCGCGCATCGTGGCCCGCGAAACCTGGAATCTTCAGTAACAGAAGTGCCGGTGCGTGACTCAGGCAATATACGCAAACCATCAGCCCAAATTGAATTTTAGCGGCGCGCTCGAGAAAATGCTCCGTATCGCCGTAAATTGCGATACTCGATGGAATGAAAATAAACGCCAGCACCGGAATCATGATGGCAAAAAAGCCATACCATTGGATGCTGACCAGGTAATACTGCAGCGGCATTATAACGAAAAAACTCCAGAACAGCGTGCGATGATCACCGCGGCGCGTAGGCACCAGTGTCATGTACTCGCGCATCGCCATAAACGATATCAGGCCAAACAGGCTCAACGTTCCATCAGGGCCAACCAGCAAAGAAACCGCGAAAACCGCGCACATCTTCCACCAGGCCCGGATTCTCGCCGTCAGGTTGTTGATCGTTGGGCGGCTGGCATCGTTCCGATGGCGCTCTTTCAGAATGTCGCCAATGAAACTCGCTATGACCAGCAGAAAAAGCACTCCGCCAAAGAGCCACATGAGTTTCGGATCGTGAATGGCATGCAGCATCAGGCCGGCCCAATCCGCCGCAGAGTACTGACAGCTTCCCACGCGCGCTCCAGAAAAACATTCTTCTCTTCCCGGGGTTCTACCTGGATGGGCTTTCCGAACGTCAGCAGGCTGAGCATTGGGACGGGAAGAATTTCCCCTTTGGGCAGGATGCGGTTCATATTTTCCAGATAAGCGGGAACCAGCTCCACGTCCGGCCGCCGAAGCGCCAGATGGTACAGCCCCGACCGGAATTCTCCTACCTTTTCCCCGGTTCCACGCGTCCCCTCCGGAAACAGAATCAGCGAATTCGTCTTGCCGAGTGCCGCAGCCATTTCTTCAATCAGTGAACGACTCACGAATTTCGCCTCTTCCGGAGATTGCGCTTTTGAGATGGCCCCACGTTCCACCAACACCGCTTTGAAGACATTTTCTGCCAGATACCTGCGCAACCAGGATTCTTCCCAATAATCCTTAGCAGCAATTGGCCGCGTACGGGCGCGAATGTAAGAGGGCAGCGCCGACCACAACACCACGAAATCCAAGTGGCTGGTGTGATTCGCAAAATAGATCCGCTGACGCTCGCTGGGCTCGCAGCCCGCCCATTGCACCTGCACGCCGCTGATTCCGCGCGCGACAGCCGCCAGAAGGCTGGCGATGGGATGGATGCCTTCGCTCATGAATGATTTTTGCCCTGAAGTTCGCGGAGAGCGCCGCTCGCCCGATTAAAAACTGTGATACCCAGCAGGAGCACGACAATCCACAGCGCGGGACGGAGTACCGCAAAGATTGGCAAATTGCAGCCAAGAAGCAGTCCCAAAAGTCCGAAAACAAAGGCGCGGTCGCTTTTTCCCATCGGCCCGTCATAGCGGCGAGACGCTCCAATTTGCACGCCAAGCACTCCGGTCATTTCGCTGATGGTCGCCAGCAGGACGATTGCCACGATGGCCACTCGATCAAACGGAAGAAGAAAGGCCAGCGGCAAGTACAAGCCCGCGTCCGAAAGCACATCTCCCAATTCGTTCAGAATCGCACCTAAGGGAGTCTTTTGGTTGTGCTCACGCGCGAGCATCCCGTCGATGGCATTCAGCCCCATTCGGACCACTAGCACCAGAGGAAGCAATAGCAGAACTCGCCGATCCCGAACGAAGTAAAGCATCCCACCCGTGGCGAAGGACAGCCCCAGAGCAGCCAGCGTCACATGATTGGCCGTAACGCCCGCACGGGCCAGGCCGTTCGTGATGGGTCGCAGTAAATTCTGAAATTTCGGCTTCAGGTCGTAGACGCTGGGCATGGAGTTGCAGACATCGTAACCGCAATTTACCTATCAGGGGAATCGCGAAAAACAACCGCTAGGTGATGCTTTCGGCGTGCAGATCGCGGCCTTCGGCATATTTTTCCAGCAGGCTGGACGTGCGGCGGCACCAGGCGTCGAGCGGCTGCGGTCCGCCAAAGGAGATCAGGATCGCTGCCACTTGCTCCGTGGCGGGAGTTACCATCGTTCGCTCGGAATCGCTGGTGGGACTTCCATGCGGGCCCGCAGCGTCTGAAAAGACAGGCAAGTCTTCCAGGTTCAGATCGTACTTTCCAATCCCCTTATACGTTTCTCCTTTTTTTCCCGCGCGAAACACGATATCGCCTTGCACGTGCCCCAAGTCATAAAGCCCGATCGGCAAGCGGCTCTCCACGGAAACCAGATTGATGATGTCCACAACGCAATTCACATTCGGAAAATGCTTGCCGCTCACCAGCCGGCGTAGCAGCGCTTCGGCCGAACCGCGATATCGCGCCGGATCTTTGCCCAGCGCGCGGTACCCGGCGCGCGTTGCGGAAATAGCCGGAGCATCCAGCAGTGCCCGCGGATCGACACTCTTCAGGATTGTCGCCTCACAGTTGTACATTTCGCCCAACAACTCCAGCGGCGAGTCCGTCGTCCGCACATGTGCGGTTACCACCCCAAGCGCGACGGAAGGACATTTCTTCTTCAATGCCGGGTCGATGGAGACCTTCATGCCCGGATGCCCCGAGGCTTCAGGCGCGCCGTGAAGTGTCGCAGGAACGCCGCTTGATGGACCAGATCGTAGCCGGGAATCGTGTCACGGCGCCGCCAAACGTCCAGAATCACCTCGACGACATATTCAATGTGGCTTTGCGTGTAAACCCGGCGCGGAATCGCCAGGCGAACCAGGTCCATCTGCGCATGCTCGCCGAACATCAAGCTGCCGATTTCCACGGAGCGAATTCCACCTTCCAAAAACAATTCATTCGCCAGCGCCACGCCTGGAAATTGCGACGTGGGAATGTGCGGAAGAAACGCTCGTGCATCAAGATAGATAGCATGCCCGCCGGGCGGCTGGACAATCGGCACACCCTCGGCCGAAATGTGATTCCCCAGGAATGCCGTCGATGCGATGCGGTATTGCAGGTAGTCTTCCTCCAGCGCCTCGTTGAGGCCGACGGCGATCGCTTCCAGATCGCGGCCCGCCAATCCCCCATACGTCGGGAATCCTTCCGTCAAAATCAGCAGGTCCTTTTCCTGCTGTGCGATCGAATCATCGTTGGTGCAAAGGAAGCCCCCGATGTTCGCCAGGCCATCTTTCTTGGCGGACATGGTGCATCCGTCCCCGTAAGAAAAGAGCTCCTGTGCAATCTCCCGGGGAGTCTTCCTTGCATAGCCCGGCTCGCGCAACTTGATAAAGTACGCATTTTCCGCAAACCGGCATGCGTCAATATACAAGGGAATGCCGTGCTTCTTGCAAATTCCTTTCACTGCGCGGATATTCGCCATGGAAACCGGCTGGCCACCGCCGGAATTATTGGTCACCGTGAGCATCACCAAAGGTACCCTTTTCGCCCCTTCGCGCTCGATGAGTTCTGCAAGGCGCGCCGTATCCATGTTTCCCTTGAAGGGATGATTCAGCGAAGGTTGTTTTGCTTCGGGCACCGGCAAATCGACAGCCTGCGCACCCACAAATTCACAATTGGCCCGGGTTGTGTCGAAGTGCGTATTGTTCGGGACAATGTCGCCTCTCTTGCACATCACGCTGAACAGAATGCGCTCCGCTGCGCGTCCCTGATGCGTGGGAATCACATGCTTGAATCCAAAGATACTTTGCACCGAGTTCCGGAACCTCGCAAAACTCGGTGACCCGGCGTAGGACTCATCTCCTCTCATCATCGCCGCCCACTGTTCCGTGGACATCGCTGAGGTTCCCGAATCCGTCAAGAGGTCTATCAATATGGCGTCGGAGGGAACCAGGAACAGGTTGTATCCCGCGGTTTCAATCAGCTTCTGGCGTTCTTCCCGAGTCGACGCGCGGATCGGCTCGACACTCTTGATGCGAAACGGCTCAATAATCGGACGTTTGGACATTCGGCAGGAAATCTCTCCTTGCAGACACTACCACAACTTGAAGAAACCATAGCGTGCCTGAACGGGAAGATCTGGCGGCGATTGGCATGGCGGGAACGTCAGATTTGAAAAAAAGAAAGGGACGCTGTCATCTGCGTCCCTCCGCATTGGACTTCGAATCAATCGTCGCCGTGGGCTGGCTCCGGAGCATGGCCCTCAGCGCCGGATTCCTCCGGTGTTTCCACCAAGCCCGCCTTCACCAGTTGCCGGTAATAGGCAGGGCGTGTGTGCCGATAGTGGTCGGCGGAAATCTTGCCGTCCAGCCAGGCGGTATCCATTGGGTAGACCATTGGATCGAAGATCACCAGGTAAAAGTGCCAAATCAGGATGGCAAAGGTGGCGAGGATGGCCTCGTACCAGTGCACTGCCGTAGCCGCGTCCGCCACCCACTTCGGGAAATGACGCAGCGTGAAATTGTTGAACCACAGCAGGAAGCCGGAAGCGGCCATGACTAGGGTCCCCCACATGAAGGCCAGATATTCCATTTTCTCCGCGTAGTTGAACTTCGAGAATTTCGGCTCTTTTTCCGAGAGACCGAGGTTGTAGAGCAATACATCCACGATGTCTGTGGCATCCTTCATGGTCGGAATCATCGACCAGATAAACGACCGGTCGCGTTTCCTGATAAGCAGATGCAACGCGTGGTAGAGGGTCGCCGCAATCATCACCACCGCCGCAACGCGATGCAGGCCGCCACGCACGCCTGCGTTGGCTTCCCATGCGAACAACGGTCTTGCCCACCAACTCTCCGGGTATCTCAGCGCGAAGCCGGTTACCACCAGCGTTGGGAAGCTGGCCATGATTCCCCAGTGCGCCACGCGGAACCACAAATTCATGCGCATCACAATTTCGCCCGATTCATGCCTCGGCCGGCGCCGGATCAGCTTGCTAAGCAGATCCAGCAGATTGTGCAGTAGCATGAAGCCCAGCGTTGCGGGGATCAGGACCCAATACGTCCAGCGGATCCACTTCACCACCGGATGATTTGGGCCCGTGCTCGTTTGCACGTGGATCGGTCCGATGGCATAGTCCGCCTTGTCCGCGCCCCTATGGCATTGACCGCAGGTCTTTGCCAGATTCGCTGCATTCACCATCGAGCGTGGGTCCGCGGATTTGAAGATGTTGTGGACCCCATGACACGACGCACAATTCGCCGCCGTCAACTTGCCGCCCTTCAGCGCCAGCCCGTGATAGCTGTCCGCGTACGAAGGCACGCGGTCGCTCGGCAAGTCGTACAACCTCGCCATGCGGGCGCTTCCGTGGCAGCGGCCGCAGGTTTCCGATGAGACGTTCGCCGCGTTCACCGGAGAGTTGGGATTCTTCGGTTCCAGGATCAGGTGTTCGCCATGGCAGTCCACGCAAACCGGCGCATCTTTAACGCCGGCACGAACCGCTTCGCCGTGAACGCTCTGCTGGTAAGTGTTTGCAATCTCTTTATGGCAGGTGCCGCAGGTGTTCGCAACTTTCCAATGGTTTACATGGGATCGCGAATCCATTGCCGGATATATGTCGTGATTGCCGTGACAGTCGTTGCACTTCGCCGCTTTCGTATCGCCGGCCGCCACCGCTTGTCCGTGGACGCTTTGCTTGTAGGAATCCACTGGATGCGCAATGGGAATCTCGTGCCGCGACAAAAAGCCCGCGTCACTGTGGCATTTCGCGCACGTGTCTGGAAGGCGCTTCGCGGAAACCGCGGAGTCAGCATCATCCGCCGGTTTCACCCCGTGAATGGAGCCGTGGCACGACTCGCAAGTCGGCGCGTCCGGATCGCCTCTCTTTGCCGCTTGGCCGTGGATGCTGTCGGCAAACTGCTTTACTTCATCGGCATGGCATTCTTCGCATTTCGCCGGCGCTAGCTTCTCCGTGCTGGTCAATTCGTGGACGTTCCCGTGACACGAGGCGCAAGCCGTTTCGCCGAGCATCGCATGCACGCTCGTGCCAAATGCCTTCTCCTCGTCGCTATGGCACGTGGCACATTCCACTTTTGCAATCTTGGCCGGGTGCGGAAATTCCTTGATGGAAGTGTGGCAATCCGTGCATCCCAAAACGCCATGAGCGCTGGCGGCGTGCTTTGCGGGATTCACCGAAATGTCCCGGCCTTTTTCGGACTTCATTCCTGCGGTGCGATGGCATGCCAGGCACGCTTCCTCTTTTTTCGGTGCTGAAGCGGCTTTCTCTTTGGTGGCAGCATGGGTGGGAGCGAGCACCCATACCAGCGCGATTAGCAAGCCGGGCAAATTCCATGTCCGGCCTTGCCGCTCCGCTCGTTTGGAGCTCATAAAATGCTACCTCCGGGCCGTGAAGGCCCACCTGTTTTACTATTGCAATCCGAGGTCCTTAAGAATTTTCGGATTTTCCTCCTGTACCGCCAGCAAGTTATGGCAGGCGGAGCAATCGTTGGAAATCGTTTGGCCGTCCGCACTGGTGTGTGATCCGTCGTGGCACCGGAAACACCCCGGAAAATCGTTATGCCCAAGGTTGTTGGGGTGCACGCCCCAAGTCACTTTCATGTCTGGAAAGATATTTCGCAGATAGATCTGCGCTGTCGTGTCGGCCGCCTGCTCCACTAAGGCACGCTTGCTGTTGTAAACGTCCGGATAATTTGTGCGGTAGAAGGTTTCGATTCCTTCCACGATCTGCTTGTGCGCCGTATCACGGTCCGGATAATTCACCTTCAACACTTCGACTGCCTTTTTGCGGATGTATGGGAGTTCCGCGCTGATCAGGCCACGCGACATCCTCAGGTCCACGGCGTTCTCCGGCAACTCAAACGCATGCGTGGGACGGTTATGGCAATCGATGCAATCCATCGTGCGCTCTTCACCCTTCGCGAGTTCTTCTTTGGTGACCTTGATGTCCGTTGAAACAAACTCAATCGTTTTTCCCTGGTCATCGGTGTAGTAGACCACGGGGATGACCTGCCTCTGAGCATCTGTCGAGATATAGTGAATGCGAGATCCCGAATCCAGATGTCGCCCGTGAATGCCTACGGATCCGTTCGCTTGCCGGCCGCCGATCTTGACGATCAGTGCCGTCGTCAACGGTGTGTTCTTCTCGTCGTCCTTGTAATTCATTTTCATGATGAACTTGTCGCCGGAAAACCGCTGAGGCCAATGGCACTGCTCACAAGTCTCCCGCGCCGGCCGCAGGTATTTCACAGGCGAAGGAATCGGGCGCGAATAGGTGTGGAACGTCACCGCAAACACTTGGCGTAATCCAGACAGTTTCGAGCGCACGAACCATCCCGCGCCGGGGCCGATGTGGCATTCCACGCATTCCACGCGCGAGTGTGGCGAATTCTGGTAAGCGGAATACTCCGGCGCCATCACTGTATGGCATGTCTTGCCGCAGAACGTAGTGGTATCCATGTAGGACACCCCTTTGTATGAGGCAAAGGAAAAGATCAGGACGTTCAGCACGGTCGCTGCGCCAATGAACAGGAAGCTGTGCTGCACCATCGGTATCTTCAGGTCAATTTCGGGGTAAATGTGCGGGAGTTGTCCCGCATTGCGCAATTCCCGTCGGCGCAACAGGATTCCGAGTGGAATCAGGGCCAATCCGAGCGCGAATACTCCGGGCAAAATCAGAAAAATCAGGATACCGACATACGGGTGCGGTGGCCCGGGGAGAATGAAGTCGTAAATCCAGAACGCGACCAGGGTAACGGCAGTGCTCGTGGTGAGCACAACGCCGATAAAACTGAAGGTGTTCTGGCTGAAATAGTAGAGTAGACGCGCCCAATCCCTGGCCGTGACCTTTAAACTCATACGGGTATCTCCCCAGCCTACTTTCACTCGATTTTTCTTGGCCCCGGCGAAGGATACGCCAGGGCCTCTGGACTAGCCCATACTCGGTGAGCCTGGAGAGACAGGCCCTGCGGTGAACTTATTTGACCAGTCTGTGGATATAAGCGACAACGTCTTTGACTCCCACGTCGCTCAGTTGCCTATCGTAGCCGGGCATCTTGTTTTCGCCCTTCACGATGCTTCCCGTCCACTCTGCGTCAGATTCCATCTTGACTTCATCCAGACTGAACTCACGGGCCTTCATTGTTTTTCCCGCGGTCGTTTGACCCCTGCCGTCCGGGCCGTGGCAGCTCGCGCAATCCGCGTTGTACGCCTTTTGGCCCTTCGCCGTGTCTTGCGTCCTCCCTATGGGACTTGTCACGCACGCGGCGCCTGACAATGCGGCTGCAGCGAAAGCCCGCTTTATTTCCTTTCCCGCGCTTGCCTCTTCAACAGGACGCGGAGCACCCAGGAGCGGGAGTGATCCGCGTCTGCACTTTTCTAGAACCGTTCTAAAATGCTACTTCTTCAACGAGCGAAGGTAGCTAACAAGGTCCTTCACCTGATCCGCTGACAGCGTCTTGTACGCGGGCATCTTCCCCTTGCCCCCCGTGATGATTGCGGTCAGTTCCGCGTCGCTTTGCTTCTGCACATCGGCCGAAGACATATCTCGTGTCTTCATTGCCTCTTTGCCCTTGGCGTCTGCGCCATGGCATCCGGCGCACTTGGCCTTGAACATCGCTTCCCCAGCCGCCGTATCCGCTTTTGCCGGCGCGCTGAGCAGGCAGGTGCCCGCAAAGAGTGCCGCAACCAGCGTCAGCGTCCCAAGTTGCTTTCTTTTCATCTCCATGTGTTGCTTCTCCCTGACAAGATTTCAACCGGGCGGCAATCGCTTGCCGCCTTGTTGCCGTACTAGAACGCATGCCCTAATAAAAGTCTGACGGGGTTCCCCGGGAAATTCCGTGACGCATGAACATCCCGGTATGACCTCGTCACCCTTTGGGACCTTCCCACCTTTCCTCAAACAACCGGCCTATGAGCGCCTAACCTGAAGTTGATGTTTCAGAACTGAACTTGTGCCTGTCCGGTATTCATGGGCCAGTACATGAGTCCGCAGGAAGAGGTGGGAACCTCACTAACCCCAAATCGGTCAAGGAAGGCCGAAAGGAGGCTCCTCAATCTACGACTTTGTCGGGGTTTTTCAAGCAGAAATTAACAGGCAAATCCTGCGAAACCAAATACAAGACTGCCCCGGTCCGATTAGGCTCCGCCAAATGGATATCACTTCCGATAGAGCTTACGAGTCTGCAAGTCCACGCGCCCCTCATTTCTTGATAACGGACGGTGTGGTTCTTTGCGCTGGTTCCGTGGGGACCGCGATCGAGCGTGCTCCATTTTTTCCTACGGAGCGAACGCCATAGAAATGATTGTCGGTGGAAACGCCCTTCAGGATCGTTTCGCCGCTGCTTGGCACGAAATCGTAAACTTGCCAACGGGCTTCCGTGGTCTCTCGCCACAGGATTTCGAAACCCGCGCGTTCCGGATCCTCCTCCGCTGACCAGGATATCTTGGCGTCGGGGCTCACCGCGCCTCGCAGATGCACATTGGCCGGCGGAGCGGGGGCCATCGCAAGTTGCCGCAACGCCTCCGCGTTATCGCGCGCAACGTTGCCCATGAACGCGAAGCTCAAATATTTTTCCAAGTCGCCGTATTCCACGCCATTTTCTGTCCGCGGCGTCTGGTGCTGGTGCGTGTAATCTTCCAACGGCTCCGTGAAGCGCACTGCCGGGAGCCCCGCCTTGTAAAAGTAATAATGGTCGCCGCCGCGCCCATATCGGTCCACGCGGAAGACCATGCGGATAGCTTCGCGCCCGTCAATCTCTTCGATGGCTCGCGCTAGTTCCCGCGAAGACGAATCGCAATCGTCAATCTCCCCATTTCCCGAAAACACCCTCACGCGGTGCGGCCCGCCGGGTGCCAAGTCCGCTCCAACAATGTCGTTATCGAGCATTCCGCCAACCGTATAGCCCTGCTCCTTGGTCCAATCCAGCAGGTGCCTGCTGCCCAGCAGCCCTTGCTCCTCGCCAGAAACCGCGGCAAACAAAATCGTCGCCCGGAAGGGACTCTTACCTCCGGCTGCGATTTTGCTTAGCAGGCGCGCGGACTCCACGCTGACCGCGGTTCCCGACGCGTCGTCATCCGCGCCAGGAGCGTCAGGGACAGGATCGGTCCATCGCGACGAAAGTGAATCCATGTGCCCCGAAACGATAAATAGAGTCTTTTCCAGTTTCGGGTCGCTGCCCGGTAAAATCGCGTAGACATTCTCCATCGCGGCCGGGCCATTTGTCCGCTCCGATTCCGCTTCGTACTTGTCCACGATCACCCGCAATTTGTCGCCAGACTCCTTGGCGATCTCGTTGAATCGAGCCACCACGTGATCGCGCGCGCAGCCTATTCCGCGTTTCGGATCCGTCCAGGAGGAAATCGAAAGCCGCGTTCCGCAGCCCACCAGCTCATGAACCAACGCGGCCATGGCCTTCTCGTCGACGTCTTGGCGCGCAACTGCGCCCGCCGGGCGCGGCAGAGTCGTCGGTTGCGCCTTCCCTTGCAACGGTTCCGCCGGATCGCGCCCTTCCTGCTGAGCCCGCACGGGACTCAAGGCAACTCCCAGCAGTAAAATGGTTACCGCATAGTACTTCCAATTGAATTTGTGCAGGAGCGATTGCACGATTCGCATAACTGTTCTCCCTTGAGTTGGTCACGAACCCAACGAGTCTTAATGTCGCGTTCGCTTGATTCGTGCGTACCTTCTTGAACCTCTTACACGCGGCTTATTCGGCGGCTTGAACAGGAAAGGAATAGAGAATGCGAAGTGAGTTCCGCGCTCGTCGAACCTCGAGACGAAGCAATGCTCGAGGAATCCTCTCATTACATCCGTTATTCCCGCAACTGTGTTTGTAGCCAGCTCATCGCCAATTTTCCGGCTTCAGGTGTTCCACCCATGTGGCCGTCTTCGGGAAACACGCGTGCCGCCTTCGGCTCGCCATTCTCCAGCAACAAATATAAATCTTGAATCGTGATCCAGACATCCTTGGCGCCGTTCATCACCAGCAGTGGAGCCGACGGCTTGTTCAACCATCCTGAAGTCCTCAGAGAAAGAGTCGGCGCGTTCTCCCGCAGCGCTTCCACGTCTTTTACGTGATGCGCGTAGACCATCGAATCGAGAAACGGCCACAAGTACGTCTTGTCTTCCTGCAAATGTTGCAGCCAAGGTTCCTGGAACGTGTAATGCACCGGCCCGCCCCACGCCACGGCTGCGCGAATGCGCTTCGGCTCGGCGTACGCCATCTTCGCGCCCCAATATCCGCCGTAGCTCCGGCCGATGATTCCCAGACGCTTCGCGTCCACATCATCTCGTTTTTCGAGGTAGTCGATCACCGCGGAATAGAACCGTTCGGAACCCGGTGCGTACCACACCGGGCATTCGCCGTTCCCCGGCATGTCCGTGGAAAAGGCCGCCATACCGGCATCCAGCAAATCTGTAGTGTCGCGCTCCTCCTTATAGACGTCGATGCCGCCGGTGGCAATCACCACCGCGGGACGTTTTGTCCCCTTCGGAATCCGCAGATAGCCGACGATCTCCTTGCCCTCGAACGGAATTGTCACGCGCTCGAGCGGCGGATCAAAGTGTGTCGCCGCTTTCAAATAGGTCTCGATACATTTCTTGTATGCGGCTTGCTTCGCGGGGTGGTTAATCACCGGAAATTTCGCAATCCCGTAATACATCGATGCTTTTTCGAAGAACTCTTTGGCCTTCTCGTCCTCTCCTTGCGCGGCATGCTCTGCACCCTGTGTTTCGCATGGCTCCGCAAGCTTCGTCCATTCCGCCACCCATTTTTCCGCGTCCAAGTCCGTTAAGCGCCGGAAGATTGTTTCCCCTTCTTTCGCGTCCGCGCCTCGCCGGATGAATTGCGCCAGGCGCAACTTGGCGCCAACCTCGTACTTGGGATTCGTCAGCAGATTCAGCTCCGCGTCGGGAGCGTTATCCCGCGTGCCGCCGGATCGCGGCTCGCCATTCATGCTCTTGTCGACCCGTGAAAAATGGATTCCGCCGCTGAGTGCCAGGCCCGCTCCGGCTGCCATCTGCCGGCAAAACGTACGTCGATCCGGTCTGACCGTCATATGGATTTCAATGCCTCCTGATGCGCAAGGAACTGTTCCATCCTTCCTCGTTCACTTCGTCGCGTTGTCCCACTCCTGCTCTCCGCGATGGAGCACCGCCGCGCGATCCTCCGGAAGAATCCAGTGCTGTTTCACGAGGTCGTCCAGCGCCATCGTGAATTGCGCCAGGTAAGCGTCTCGGCTCGCGTAACGTTCCGCGACCGACTTTCGCGGGTCGCCGATTTTTTCACGATCCGCGGCCGTTTTCGGGAAAGGCAGATAGGAGGCTTCGAACGACACGCGCTGATCGGGCGCTCCGATCGAAGGATCGCGCAAATTCCAACTCGCGTAGGTCGCCAACGGAGCGCTCAATTCCGGCAGGCGCACGCCGTCTGTCTCGTTCCCATCCGCATCCACCTGCGGCACCAGCACCGGAAACAACTGGCCGACGCGAGGTGGCTGCACGCTCAGAATTCCCGCCTGCCAGCCGGGCCCAAAATCCAATCGAGTGCCCGCATTCGCTTCGTGCGGCTTGTGAACCCCTGGTATTGCCGGAAACGAATAGCTTGCCAGCGGCGCCAGCGTGCCATCCGAAATCTTCGGATAGCTGCTCGGCGGCGGTGGAACCCCGTCGCGCACCCAAGCGTCCATGTTCGCAATCATGGCGCGCCAGAAATATTTAATTGGCAAAGGGGACTGCGCCTCCTGTCCCAGTAAATCGTCTTTTCCTTTTTCTGGTGGAAATGGGCCCGAAAAATGCTGCAGTCCGGTGAAATGATAAATCCGCACATTGGGCGAGATTTCCGCGTCCCGCTTGCCGTCGGCGCTGGTATGAATCAGCGCACAAGCGCGCCCCCAATATTCATATGAAGTATTCGAAAAGAAAATTTTCGGCGCCACATGTTCGGCTGCCGTCCGGTCCAGCAATCCCCCTTTTTCGCCAGTGATTGGATCTTCTTCCGGCAGGTCGGTAAACGGAAATATGTCCGTCGGAAAAAAGACCGATGACGTGGGCTGCGCGTCCCGCGAAGGCTGCGCGAAGCGGTAGTTGAAACTCCCTCGGCCCGCTCCCGCTACATGGGCTAACACTCCATCCAGCGCCATCCTGCCATCCTCATCGGCGTTGAAGCCCTGGTATAGAAAGTCGCGCAGGAAGCGCCCGTTTTGCGAAATTCCCTCCGCATACACTCGCGAGGCGGGTGCAATCGCACTCGAGTCGTGTTTGGCGTACGATGCAAAATCCCGAATCGCGGCGAAACCAGTCCCCGCCACAACCGGATCGGCCACCACGTACACGTATTCGTAGATCTTTCCTGGCTGGAAACCACCATTCAGGTGAATGTGGCGGTCGCTCGGAACCAGCTTTCCATCCACGGTTTGAGCAAACTGCCATTCCTCGCGAGGAACCACCTTGCGCATGCCATCTCGCGTGTCGCGAACGGTCAAAACATTGCGGGGGTCGTCCGGCGCCGCCACCGGATATTCGGAGCCACCGATGGTTCCGATGATCAGATGGCCGAGCGGAATTTCCGGCATCGCTTTCGACGGCATCAGGTCGCCACGCAGCAGCCCGGTGATCGTTTTGCCATGATCCTTTGCAATCGGCGCGGTAAGGCGCAGGGCATCTTCTCCCACCGCATCCCATTGCCAGGCCAGCGTCACGATGGTGAAGCCGTTGCGCAACAGCCAGGCGTCGCCCGCATCGTTCGCCAAAGTCCAGTCGCCACCGTCCACCAGCCCGATGATCCGGCCACGGCCACGATTTGGAACCTCCAGAAGCAGCGAGCCATTTCCTTTTTTCGTGTCCTTCGGCCGCAGTGCAATAAAATCTGCCGAAAACTCCACTTCTCCGTCTTTCAGATTTATCGCTTTGTCCAGGTCCACGATGCGCTGGTTATGGGGGTTGGCAACCCGCAGGGAAAAGTACACCCGCCCGGTGATGCGCTCGTATGCGCCAACGTCTCCGAACGCTTTGCCGTTCAGTACATCCGTTCGCGAAGTGACCTCTACGCGCTTAACGCGGGCGTGCAGAGGGGGCGCCATCCATGGGAGTAGTAAGCATGCGGCAGTGAAAATGCGTCTCAGAAACATGCGCGGCAGCATACCACTTTGTTCCCTCTGGGGAAGAGGAATGAACGGAAAGCTTTTGGTAATTCCTGGGAACGATGCCTTTCTTCGCTTAGAAAAACGTCCGCAAGAAAGTGCCAAGCGAAACGTAGATTATTGGCTTAGCGCATTGAGGATCTCCGAGCCCAGCGCGGAGGTCGTCGCCGTGCCTCCCAAATCCGGCGTCAAAACTTTTCTGGATTCAAGCACGGCTGCAAATGCGTCCTCGATCGCCTTTGCCGCTGCGGGCTGGCCAAGATGTTGCAGCATCATGGCTGCGGACCAAATTTGTCCAATCGGGTTCGCGATGCCCTTGCCTGCAATGTCTGGCGCGGACCCATGCACCGGTTCGAACATCGAAGGAAACGCCCGCCCTGGGTTCAGGTTTCCCGATGGGGCGATCCCGATTGATCCTACGACCGCCGGCCCAAGGTCCGACAAAATATCCCCAAACAAGTTGGAACCCACCACCACGTCGAACCAATCCGGATGCCTCACAAAGTGAGCCGTCAGAATGTCGATGTGATATTGGTCGGTTCGCACCTTCGGATATTCGCTGGCGACCTGGCGAAAGCACTCGTCCCAGAAAGGCATCGTGAAGATGATGCCATTCGATTTTGTGGCCGATGTGACGTGCCCCTTGCGCGTTGAGGCCAACTCAAAAGCGTACCGCAGGATCCGCGTAACTCCCTGGCGCGTGAACACCGTCTGTTGTAGCGCCATCTCCTCGTCCGTGCCCTGATAGAGGCGGCCGCCCACATCCGAATATTCCCCTTCGTTGTTTTCGCGAACCACGCAAAAGTCGATTTCCCCCGGCGGGAAATCACGCAACGGAGAAGTCACGCCCTTCAAAAGCCGCACCGGCCGCAAGTTCACGTACTGCCGGAAGGCGCGCCGGATCGGAATCAGCAAGCCCCAAAGTGAAATGTGGTCGGGAACGTCCGGATGGCCCACCGCTCCCAGCAAAATCGCATCGAATTTTTCAAGCTGCTGCAATCCGTCTGCCGGCATCATTCGGCCGGTTTTGCGGTACGTCTCGCAGCTCCAGTCAAAATGCCTCCATCGAACCTCGAAGGAAAATTTTCGTGCCGCGGCTTCCACAACGCGAATGGCCTCCGGCACAACTTCCTTCCCGATTCCATCTCCGGGGATGACGGCGATTGAGTAAGTTGGCATGGCGAAATCAGGCGCCCTCGTGCGTCAAGGCGGCCGTCAGCCTGGAAAAATCCGCCTGCTTTTCCATCGTGGCGACGAACTCCACCACTGCGTCCGCTTTTTCTTTAGGCCAATTTGCGTATGCGGCGCACCCGTGGAATTTCTCGGTCACTTCCTCGAAAGTCATCGGATTTGCGGGGCTTCCCTTGGCGAAATCCGCCTGGTCCTTTACGACTCTGCCGTCTTTGAGATGGAAAGTGACCAGCGAGGTCATCTTGTCAAAGCCCGCCTTCTCCGCCACGGGATCCACGTAAAAATTCACTCGCTTGATCATTTCCTGAACCTCCGGCCGTTGCACGTAGGCATCGGTAAACTGGCCCAGAGTCGCTTTCCGCGTCAGCGCAAGGACCGCGATGCAGAACTCCATGCTGAATTTTCCCTGCAAGCCCGTTTGCGGATGATGGTGAATCAGGGCGTTGGGCATGTTGTGATTCGTGCCCACGTCTACCTTTTCGATTTGATCCGGCTTGATGTCGTATTTCTGGATCAGGCGCAACGCCGCCGTCATGGCGGGATGCGTCAGCGATCCGGAAGGGTACGGTTTGATGGACACCCCGGGATTTGCAAACGTCCACGGGTTGCCGAGCCGGTTCAGAATCGCGGCGGGATCATACGTTCCGCCGTACGCATGAAAAAATCCCCGGCCCGCTTCCAGGATCTGCGGCGCTGCGGTCCACCCCAGCTTTGCCAAATCCGTCGCGGCAATGCCATTTTCGGCCGCGTGTCCCGCCTGAAATGGCTTCGTCATGGTGCCGAAATTCTCGCGCAGTCCCGCGGCTTCTGCGCCGACTATTCCGAAGGAAAACAGTGTCTGTTCCATGGTTAGACCACGCAGCCGTGCGCAGCCAGAGGTCGAGGCAAAGGAACCGCAGGTTCCCGTGGAATGGAACCCGTCGCCGTAGTGCCGCGGCGAAATGGCTTCCGCAATCTTCGTTTCCACTTCCACTCCAACCTGGTAGGCCGCAAGAAATTGCTTGCCGCTCACCGGTATGATTTCCGCGGTCGCAAAAATAGCGGGCAAAATCGGAGAAGTGGGGTGCGTCAAAAGTCCATAGACGCGATCCGGCGCCACCGCGAGCTGCGTGTCGTCGAAATCATCGGCATGCATGGAAACGCCATTCACAAAGGCCGCGAAGCGCGGCGCGGACTTCATCGAACTCCCAATCAACGTCGCTTTTCCCTCGCAGATTCCCAGTGACTTCACATATTCGCGGCTCAGGGGCCCAGTAGCCGCAACTGATCCGGCAAGCGCCAACCCAAATCCGTCAAGAATGGACTTTTTCCCAATCGCCAGTACCTCCTGTGGAATGTCCTCGAACTTCGTCTTTTGCGTGAATTCGGCGACGTATTGGGTCAGTCCATGCACCTCCGGAAAGGAGCCAGCCATCTGATTGCGCGGAGCGCCTATCGTCTTTACTCCAGTCGCGGACAAAGCTGCGCCTGCCAGTGTCGATTTCAGAATGGATCGCCTGGACATCTTATCGCCACTCTTCATGGTTTTCCTTTCCTTCGATGGCCGGGTTGGAGGGGAGTGGGCATGTCATGAAAGCACTCCTCTTTATCAGAAAAGTCATCACAAAACTAGCTGGAGGGTGCACGGCCATTCCGGCCAGACCACACACCCTAGTCTCTCAAAGTTAAATGCAGCATTAATTTGCGGGCGAATTTCCCAAAAAGCGGGGAATGCATTCAAGAAGTAGCAGTTATTCGGAGAAGTTCAACTTGCGCTGAAGTTCCACAAATCGTGGCGAAGTGCGAAGGGCGTCCAATTGGGGTTCCACTTTCAGGAAAACCATGCCGTTCGAATGATCGTCGTAGGCTTTCTCCAGGCAATCCATCGCCTCACGATTCCGCCCAAGTCCCTCGTAAACGATAGCCAGGTAATAAGGAGAGACGTATTGCTTCCGCGACCGGGCCTGCAGCTCTCCCAAAAGCTTTTCGGCGGCCGCCCTGTTTCCCGCGCTCGCGTATGCGTGCGCCAGCGGAGCGGTCATCGATGGGCTGTAGTGCGACATCTCGGCGCCCTTGCGCAGCGCTGCAATCGCTTGCGCATAATCTCCTTTTTGTTCGTAAGCCTGGCCTAGGATGATGTATGGCACGTCATAACTCGGATCCATCTCCAGCGTCGTTTGAAGTTGCTCGATCGCGCGGTCGTACTGGCGGGCCATGTAATACCTCCAGCCCACGCTGAAATTGATGCTGATCGACAAGGGATCCAGATCGCGCGCCTTATTGATCTGCTCCAGGCTTTCTTGCGGGCGGCCCATGGCGCTCAGATAAAGAGAATAGCGCTGGTACGCCGTGGCGTAATTCGGATTCAAGCTGATCGCGCGTTTGAATCCGTCCTCCGCCGCAGTCCAGTCCCATTCGTAGTTAAACTCGGTCGTGGCCAGGGAGGTTTCCGCTTCCGCCAGCGAGGGATCCAGTTGCAGCGCTCGCTGCGCCGCGGCCTTGGCTTTTGGTGATGCTTCGCGCGCGGGCAGTTCTCCGAAAATCGTCGCCCCGATGATCCCGTAACAATCCGCCAGCCCCGCAAAGGCCAGCGCATAATTCGGGTCCTTGCGAGTGGCCAGCTCGTAGTAATTGATGGCCCGGAGCAGGCTGTCGTCGCTCCGCTTGTTCCAGTAATACCTGCCCTTTAGGTAGTTCTCGTAAACATCGGGGCTCACCGCCGCCGTCTCCGTCAGCTTCTCCTTCTCCTCCGGCGTGAGCTTGATGCGAATCTCATTGGCGATCGCGGAGGAAACCTGGTTCTGCAAGCTGAGGACGTCCCCGATTTGCCCTTCGTAAGTTTCCGCCCAGATTGGCCGATCCGTGGCCACCTGCACGAGTTCCGCCGTGATTCGGACGCGATTGTCGGCCCTCAAAACTGTCCCCTCGATCACTGCATCCACATTCAGCTCCACGGCAATTTGCGGCAGCGGTTTGTGCGTCCCTTTGTAAGCCATCGCCGTGGACCGCGGTATGACCCGCAGTGCACGGATTTTCGCCAGATTGGCGATCAGATCGTCCGTCATTCCATCGGCAAAATATTCCTGGTTTTGATCGCCGGAAAGATTTTCCAGCGGCAAGACCACCACGGATTTGATCTGCCGATCGTTGTAGCGGCTGGCATTTACCTTGTCGTAGCGCCTCTCGAGGATTAGAAACACAATCGCCGCACTTGTCAGGAACAGCGCCGCGTACAGAACCCCTTGCCGGATGGAGCTCCAGCGCCGAGCGAGCGCTCGCCCCATGCCAGCTTTTTCTGGGCTGTCTCCAACAGGAATGCCGTCCTGGGGCCTGTCCCCGGTGAACGTCCCCGTGGCCGTGTGCCCCTCAACCCCTGCTTCTTTCCGTGAGGGAGGCGCTTCCACGCCGGCAATGAACCGGTACCCGCGTTTCGGCACGGTTTCGATGTATCGCGGATTGTCGGAGGAATCGCCCAGCGCCTCTCGCAATCGCATCACCGCCGCGTTGAGGCTGTGATCGAAGTCGACGAACGTCTCGTTGTTCCAAAGTTGCTTCCGAAGTTCCTCTCGAGTCACCAGGTCACCAGGCCGCTCCAGGAGCAGCGTGAGAATCCGGAATGGCTGCTCTTGCAGCCGGATTCGGTGGCCTCGCCGCAGCAGTTGTCCGGCGCAAACGTCCAGCTCGTAAGGCCCGAATCGAATAATCTTGGCGGACTGATTTGAATTTTGCATTGGAGCGACGAGTGCGCGGAGTATAGCTCCGGGGCCCCCTTCCGGTCAAAAGGTTCGTGATTACTGCTAATAACATCTCTATTTTCAATGACTTGATTTGTGATGTGCAAATGTTTTCGATTTGATTTATAGAGTATTGCAATTCATCGTTAACGCGACGAAACTCGCCAAAATTCAGGGGAAGTACCCAATTTTAACGGTGCAAGCTTCACAGTGATTTCGACTCTGGTGCGAGCTTCGAAATCCATGGGGGCGTTTTTGTTCTCCAATTCACCCCGGGATTCGGTGCACGGAAACTTAATGCGGGAAGACTGATGAGGAGGGTGGGAATGCATTTCTCAGAAAGAAGCACGCGCAGTTTTTGGTTCGTCTTACCTATCCTGGGCGCACTTATTTTGACGCTTTTCTTTACGGAATCTGCGGCCAACGCGCAATTGGCTGGCGCCAACTTGTCCGGCGTCGTATCCGACGAGTCCGGAGCGCCCATTCCGGGCGCAAAGGTCTCGATCAAAAATCCCGCCACCGGTGTCGTTCGAGATCTGGAAACAAATGCCGATGGCCTTTACGTCGCGCCCAACTTGCCGCCAGGCGCTTACGAAATCACCGTGACCGCGAAGGGCTTCGCGACGCTGCTCCGCAAAGGATTGACCCTTACCGTCGGTCAAGAGCAGGCCTTGAATTTTTCGATGAAGGTCGGTCAACTCACGCAAACCGTTGAAGTCAACGAAGCTCCTCCCGATGTTGACACAACTTCGTCAACACTAAGCGCCACCGTCGAAGAGAAGACGGTTGTCAATCTTCCGCTGAACGGCCGTGACTGGACGCAGCTCGCCACCCTGCAGCCCGGCGTCATCAGCGTCCGCGCGCAGGCTTCCACCACCTCCACGGCCAACCGCGGCAACCGTGGGTTCGGCGACCAGTTGGCGGACAGCGGCCATCGTCCCAATGAAAACACCTACCGCATCGACGGCCTGAACATCAACGATTATTCCAACGGCTCGCCGGGCAGCGTGCTTGGCGCCAACCTGGGTGTGGACGCCATTCAGGAATTCAATGTTGTCACCACCAACTACACCGCAGAATATGGGCGCACCTCCGGAGCCGTCGTCAACGCGATCACGCGTTCCGGAACCAACGATTTTCATGGGTCCGCCTACATCTTTGACCGCGACAAAATCTTCGATGCACGCAACTTCTTCGATCCTGCTGGCGGGGTGCCGCCTTTTCATCGCACACAGTTTGGCGCCTCAGCCGGCGGCCCCATCATCAAGGACAATACCTGGATCTTCGGGGATTACGAGGGCGTTCGTCAGGCTCGCAGCTTGAGTTTCAGTAACCAGATTCCTTCCGCGGCGGCCTTGGCGGGAAATCTCTGTTCTCAGCCTGCGGCTGGTGCAACCTGTGCTCCTCATAGCGTCACCATTAACCCTCAAGTCGTCCCGTATCTTGGCTTGTGGCCCAATCCCGCCAATGTCAATCCGGCAAAACTCGGCGCCATTGGGAACAACGGCGACACCGTTGCCTATAACACCAGCGGTCTGCAGTCCCTCAATGAAAACTACTTCACCGTCAAGGTGGATCACAAGTTCTCCGACACGGACACCCTCAGCGGCAGCTATTTCTACGATCGCACCCCGCAATCCACGCCCGATAGCTTGGTCAACACGATCAGCGACGTCTTTACTCAGCGGCATTTCGTGGGCATTTCCGAAAGCCACACATTTAGCTCTGAATTATCAAATATTGCCCGTTTCGGGTTCAATCGCGTGGTCGGCCTGGTCAACACTCCGATCAGCGCTCCGAACTCCGTCGCCGGTAACACCAGCCTGGGCATCAGCCCGGGTCTCGCGCCGCCGCTGATCGAAGTTGGTGGCGAAATCACTTCAGCGGGTGGCTTGGGCTATCTGTCCTTCTTTGGCCACCACTACAATTCTTTCCAGGCCAACGACGACCTGATCATGACCCGGGGAAAGCACACCCTAAAGTACGGTTTCGCTTTCGAGCGCATGCAGTACGATGTGCTCTCCAAAGTGCGCCAGAACGGCGACTTTCGCTTCAACCCGACATTCACAAATGGAGCCATCACCACCACAGCCCTGGAGAACTTCCTCACCAACCAACCTTCCCAAGTGCTGACGCTATCTCCGGCTATTCGCGGGGAAGTGGGATCTCGCGACAGTCTCTGGGGTGGCTATGTGCAAGACGATTGGCGCCTGCGGCCGACGCTCACCGTAAACCTCGGGTTGCGCTATGAAATGCTTACCAACCCGACGGAAGCACACAATGGATTTGGTCTTTTGAATTCATTCTATTCCCAGCCAGGACTTGGGCCGTGCCCGAACACTTACCCCAACGCCTTTACCTACACCAACATTCCGGGTTGCACAGTGCCTGTCCACAATATGTTCGCTACCAACCCAACCAAGCACAATTTCGAACCCCGCATCGGCTTCTCTTGGGACCCCACCGGGCAAGGCAAAACTGCGATTCGCGGCGGCTTCGGTATCTTTGACGTCCTGCCGTTGCCCTACATCTATACGATTGGCGACTCCCTCACCTATCCGTTCTCGCTTTCGTTCAGCCAGAACAATTTGCCGGCGGGTTCCTTCCCGAACGTCTTGCCATACCTCAACACCACAACTCCGGCCACGCGGTGGGTGGAACCCAATCCCAAGCGCAGCTACGCAATGAACTGGAACCTGAATATCCAGCACCAGTTGAGCAATGCGGTCTCCATCCAGGTGGGTTATATTGGTTCGCATACCGTGCATAACGCGTTTACCACCGACGACAGCAACCAGGTCATCCCGAACTTGATCAACGGCGTCTATTATTGGCCGCTGCCCCAGGGGAGTGGGACCATCCTGAACACCAACTCCAGCTTCATCCGGCCAATCTTCTTCGACGATTCGTCTCACTACAACGGCCTCCAGTCACAACTCCTTCTTCGCAACACCCATGGCTTGTCCGGACAACTTTCCTATACGTACAGCAAGTGTTTGGACCAAGGCTCGGGCGCTCAACTCGGCGACCCTTTCCAGAACTCGCTGACCTCGCTCCAGTTCTTCAACAAGGTCGGGAGCCGAAATGGCCCGTGCGACTTCGACATTCGCCAGAACCTCTCCGGCAACTATCTCTACAGTTTGCCTCTCCCGAAACCCCAGTCGGCGCTCAAGTACGTCGTCGAAGGTTGGCAAGTCGGCGGTATTGTCACCGCCAGCACTGGCGTTCCCTTCAGCATCGTGACCGGCGGCGACCCGCTCGGCCAAAACAGCACCGACCAGATTGACTATCCAAATCGGCTACCTGGCTGCAATCCTTACGTAACAAACTTTAAGAGCCAGGCCTCTCCTATTTATCTAAACTCCAACTGCTTTGCCGTCGCCCCAACCACGCCTTTGGGCATTGTGATGGGCAACAATGGCAGAAACCAACTGGTGGGCCCGGGATTGGTGGATTTCGACTTCTCCGTGATCAAGAACACCCCGATTTCCAAGCTCTCGGAGACGGCCAATCTCGAACTCCGCTTCGAGTTCTTCAACATCTTCAACCACACCAACTTCCAGGCTCCCGTGGACAACAATACCCTCGGATCAAACCTGGGTTTGCTCGACTCCACCACCACCACTTCCCGCCAGATCCAATTGGCGGCAAAGTTCACCTGGTAGAGAACCAACTTGTATCTGCGCACGACGGGCTTACCAACCCGTCCTGCGCAGATACAATCCTCTTCCGCCATTGGCAATTCCAGCGGGCGTTTTTCGCCTGCTCTCGGCCACGGTTTTGCCCGAAGCAATCACGCAGCAGGTACAGCGAATTGGAAAATGAATAGAAAGCCAGCGCTATGCCCGACCAGAATGCTCCGCAAGACCGTCCTTTAGAGATTGCTTCTTCTGCAGTAGCGCCGTCCTCTTCGTCAGCTACCCTGGATGCAAGCAAACCAACCGGCATCCGCTGGCGAATCGTAGCCATCGTCATGTTCATCATGGCGGTCACCGCGCTCAACCGCTTGAATCTCAGCATCGCCGGAAAAAAGATCGAAGAGGAATTTCTCTTCGACACGATCCGTATGGGCAAGGTGTTCAGCTCTTTCCTCTGGGGCTACGCCATCTTCCAGATCCCCTGGGGCTACGTCTGCGACCGCATCGGCCCCATGCGCACCCTCACCGCTTCCATCTTCTGCTTTGGTCTCGGCGCCGGTTTAATGGGAATCGCTCCAAACCTCGCAGCAAGTACAGGAATTTCCGTTTTGCTGGCCTTTCAAGTCATCCGTTTCATAACCGGTGTTGGCGAAGCCGCTGTTTCTTCCAACGGCGTTCGCGTAATCGCCTCTTGGACCAGCATCCGCGAACGTGGTTTTGCCAGCGGACTGCAAAGTGGCGGCTTGGGTCTCGGCGGCACGCTCACCCCCATTTTCATCGCCTGGTCCACGATCCGGTTTGGCTGGCGCGCCTCGTTTTATTTGTGCGCGGTCTTTGCCTTCATCGCATTGATTCTCTGGCGCTGGTATGCCACGGATTGGCCGGAGCAACATCCCGCCGTGAACGAGGCCGAGCTGCTTCACGTCCACCCCCATGCCGTCGCCCGTTCCGGTCAACGCCAGGCGATGGCGAACGCCAAGCGCGTCCCGTGGCTCAAGATGCTCTCCAGTGTTTCCGTCTGGGGACTCATCCTGGCCTATGGCTGCCAAGGCTACGCTTTTTATGTCTATTACAACTGGTTCTACTTTTACGCCGTCAAGGTCAGGGGCCTGGGTCTTATGGAGGCGGCGTTGTGGACTTCGCTTCCATTCCTCGCCATGGGAGTCTTCTCTCCGCTGGGAGGCTGGTTTTCAGACCGCATCTCCCGGTTCTTGGGCCGCCGCAAAGGTCGGCTCTACGCGATCCTGTTGGGCATGACCGTCTCCGCCGTCCTGCTCTATTCCGGAAGCCACATGAAGGTGACAACGATCGCGCTTCCGCTGATTGCCCTTGCCGCGGGCTTCAATTACTTCGCCACTTCCAACTTCTGGGCCTCCTGCATCGACCTCGCTCCCGATTTTTCCGCTTCGCTTTCGGCTTTGATGAATACCGTCGGCAGCATCGGGGGCGCTATCTCTTCCACGGTCACCGCATCCGTCGCCGTTCATCAGGGTTGGAGCCGTGCGCTGGATCTGGCCGCCGTGATCACGCTTTTGTCCGGCCTCTTGTTCCTTTTCGTGAATGCCGGCCGAACCATTGAACAGCCGAAAGGCGCACCGGATCTTGCCGGGGCTTAGTTCCGAGCTCTGCACGGGCCGCCGTGTTTGTTTAGGTTCCGTTTAACTTGGACGCTGCAAAATGAAAGGTCTCCAGCATCAGGGGAATCATGAGCCAGCACGTCACCATCGAAGATGTTACGCCGCGCGATGGCCTTCAGAATGAGCCCACTCCGGTTCCCCTTGCGCAAAAGCTGTTGCTGATTCAAAAGCTCGCCGCTGCCGGAATCACCCATATCCAGGCAACGAGTTTTGTCCATCCGAAGTGGGTTCCCCAGCTTGCGGACGCCGATCAATTGGCGAAAGATCTCCCTCCGCTGCCCGGCGTCCAGTATTCCGCCTTGATTCCCAATCTTCGCGGCTACGAGCGCGCCGTCGCCGCCGGTATTCGCCATTTGGAATTCGTCCTTTCTGCCAGCGAATCCTTCAATCATCGCAACCTCAATCGAAGCCTCCAGGAGTCCTTGGCCCTGCTGGAACAAGTCACGCAGCGGGCATTGTCCGATGGCGTTACGTTGCGCGTCGGCTTTTCCGTCAGCTTCCACTGCCCGTTTGAAGGGCGCATTTCCACCCAGGCGGTGGTCAAACTGGCGCGCGAATGCCGTGCCATTCATCCGTGGCGCCTCGCTTTGTGCGATTCGGACGGCATGGGGTTTCCGAACCAGGTGCGTGACGCGGTCCGCGCACTGCGCGACGATTTGCGCATGCAAAACGCGGAAATCGCGCTTCACTTCCACGACACTTACGGCCGCGGCTTGTCCAATTCGCTGGTTGGCCTCGAAGAAGGCATCCGCGAATTCGACGCGACTACCGCTGGACTTGGCGGTTGCCCGTATTGTCCCGGCGCCAGCGGAAACCTGGCCACCGAGGATCTCGTCGACCTCCTTCACGGCCTTGGCTACCAGACAGGGATCGATCTGGAAAAATTGCTCGACGCCGCTGAATTCGCATTGCAATTCAGCTCTCGTCCTTACCAGGGTCATCTTTTGCGGGCGATGCGCCCAGGCACCTGCCAGAAGAATGAGTTGCGTCCCGTTCCGTAACGCCTTTTGGCTTTTTGTATGCAACTGGAACCCGATGCGTATTGGTCGGAAGGCAACCTTCAGGATGTCCAGGCGAGGCTCCTGAATTAGGGGAATAACGCATGCTTCCGCTTCGTGGTGTGCGCGTCTTGGACGTGACTAACGTGCTGGCTGGCCCGTTTTGCAGCTACCAACTCGTCCTTCTTGGCGCCGAGGTTATCAAGATCGAGCAACCAGGCACCGGTGATCTGGCCCGGCGCCTCGGCGCGGATGTCAGCGCCTCCGCGAACCTCATGGGAAATTCCTTCGTCGCCGTCAATGCCGGCAAACACTCCGTCACCCTCAATCTGAAAAGCGAATCGGGCAAGGAGATATTTCACCGCTTCGTCGAAATTTCCGACGTCGTGCTGGAGAATTTCCGGCCCGGCGTGATGAAGCGTCTTGGTCTCGACTACGAGCACCTGTCCACGAAAAATCCAAAGATCATCTACTGCGCCATTTCCGGCTTTGGCCAGACAGGACCGCTCGCCATGCGGCCCGCCTATGACCAGATCATTCAAGGCATGGCCGGCGTCATGAGTGTGACCGGAGACGAAGCAAGCGCCCCGCTGCGCGTCGGCTACCCCGTTTGCGACACCGTTGGCGGTCTCACCGCCGCCCTCGCCGTCTGCGCCGCGCTCGTGGAATCCCGCTCCACCGGCCGCGGCCGCATGATCGATGTTTCCATGTTGGAAGCCACCGTTGGGTCCATGGGCTGGGTGGTCTCCAACTTCCTTAACGCAGGGCATGTGCCCCTTCCCATGGGCAACGAAAATTTTACCGCCGCTCCTTCCGGCACCTTTCAAACGCGCGACGGCTTGCTCAATATCGCCGCCAACGAAGACTATCAGTTCGAAAAACTCTGCGACCTGATTGGCCGGCCCGATCTCAAGACCGATCCCCGTTTTTCCGATCGCCACATTCGAAAGCAGAATCGTTCCTTGATCAATCGGGAGGTCACCCGGGCATTGATGGATAAAAGCGCGCTCGAATGGGAAACCGCCATGATTGAGCTGGGCATTCCCGCCGGCCGCGTCCTCACCGTGCCCGAAATTTTGTCCCACCCGCACATGGCCCAGCGAAATTTCTCGGCGTCTATTTCCGCGCCTCTGGGAACGCAGCACGTCACGCGCGGCGGTTTTTATTTTCCCGGGGAATCGACAATTCCTGCGGACCCGGCTCCGCAAATTTCCGAGAACACCTCCCTTTGGCTTCAAAAACTCGGCTACACCGAGGAATCGATCCGGCAACTTCGAGAGCAGGGAGTCATCTGAGCCGGTCAAGTTTTTTTCAATGCAAGGCCGTGCGGCACATCAGCGCCAAGGGGGCAATGGATGGATCGGGAAGCGCCACACCAGCACAAGGGTACGAAACACGCCGTCCTGGCCGGTTTTCTCGGTTGGACTCTGGACGCCTTCGATTTTTTTGTCGTTGTTTTTCTGATTGGGGCGCTCTCTCACCAGTTCGGCGTCGGAAAAAAGGAGATCGTATTAACGCTCGCGATTACCTTGTTCACCCGCCCGATCGGCGCCGTCATCTTCGGATTGCTGGCGGACCGGTACGGCCGTCGCACTCCGCTGATGATCAATGTCATCTATTTCTCCGTCATCGATCTTTTCTGCGGCTTTGCTCCAAACTTTACCGTCTTTCTTATCCTGCGGGCGCTGTTCGGCATCGGCATGGGAGGCGAGTGGGGTGTTGGCGCTTCTCTGGCCATGGAAGCCGCCCCGAAGCGCTGGCGTGGCATCCTCAGCGGAGTCTTGCAATGCGGCTATTCCGTTGGCTATCTCCTCGCCGCGCTGGCTGCCAGGTACGTCCTGCCGGTTTGGGGATGGCGCCCGATGTTCTGGATCGGCGCTTTGCCCGCCCTTTTGGCGTTCTATATCCAAGCCAAGGTTCCGGAATCCGAAGTCTGGAAAGAGAACCGCGCCGCCAGCATGAAGCAGGTCGTCTACGTCGTGGCACAAAATTGGCGCCGCTTTGCCTACATGGTCGCCCTTATGACGTTTATGATGTTTCTTTCTCATGGAACCCAGGATCTCTACCCGGATTTCCTTCAGGACGTCCACAAATTGTCTGCCGCTGCCAGCGCCAATATCGCTGTGCTCTATAACCTCGGTGCGATCGTCGGCGCCATCATCTTCGGACATTTTTCCCAAGCCGCTGGCCGGCGTCGCAGCATGATGGCCTCTCTTGGTATGTGCCTATTGGTCATTCCCTTTTGGGCTTTTGGCTCCACGGCATTTGTAGTCGCCGCTGGCGCCTTCTTCATGCAGCTCGGCGTGCAAGGTGCCTGGGGTGTGATTCCTGTCCACTTGAATGAGCTCTCCGTAGATTCCGCTCGCGGCCTCATGCCCGGTTTCGCTTACCAGTTGGGCATTTTGCTCGCCGCTCCAACCAACTCCGTGCAGTATCTCCTCCGTGATCGTGTCGGCTATCAATGGGCACTGGCGGGCTTCGAGTTGGTCACCATCTTCGGCCTTATTCTGCTCCTCTGGCGTGGTGCGGAAGATCATAGCCGCAGTTTTCACCGTGCGCCGCAGGTGACGGAGAGCTAGGGACCCGTGCGCAGTGCGATTGGAAACTATGACGGAGAGAGGACATCGATGTTCTTAGGCTGGAACCGTCGCTCTCGGTTCCTGCTCCTTCTTCTTTTTTTCCTCGTACACCTGTCTTTTGCGCAAGGGCAGGCAAGGCCTGGGACCTCTCCGCAGCAAGCCGGTTCTGGAGTCCTTGAGATCATTGTTCTCACTCCGGCAAATTCCCCATTTTTGGGTGCCTCGGTTCTCTTGACCGACCAGCGCTCCGGCGAACAAAAAAAGACGCAGACCGATGCCAAGGGGGCATGCCGTTTTGATGCCTTGCCCGCCGGCGATTATTCGTTGCTTGTCTCCGCAAACGGCTTCGCGGATTTCACCCTCCCTGTCCAGGTGAAACCACAGAAAGCTTCCGTCTTGACCGTCAATCTTCGGCCTTCATCCGCGTTATCAGGCCCGCCGGGCAAATCCGATTCCAGCACCGTTGGAGGCGTCATCAATTCCACCAGCGTTCGGGAATTGCCGCTGAATGGTCGTTCCGCGACGGACCTGGCTGCGCTCGAGCCCGGCGTCACCACCGCTCGCACGCAAGCTGCAGGGCAAGGCCAGTATGGCTTCGGCGCGCAGATGACCATATCCGGCAGCCGCCCTCGCCAAAATGATTCGCGGCTGGACGGTATCAGCGAGAACGATTATTCGAATGGTCCGCCAGGAAGCGCCTTGGGTGTGAACCTCGGCGCCGACGCCGTCGAGCAATTTTCCGTTCTCACCAGTAATTATCCGGCTCAGGTTGGGCGCTCATCCGGCGGTGTGATCGCTGCCACCACGCGGGCGGGCACCAATGATTTCCACGGTGCCGTATTTGAATTTCTGCGGAACAGCGCCTTCGATGCCAAGAACTTCTTCGACACCGTGAAGCCTCCCTTTCGCCGGAACCAGTTCGGCGCTTCCGTCGGCGGCCCTGTTATTAAGGATAAGACTTTCTTTTTTGTCGCCTACGAGGGCCTCCGCCAGTCCCTTGGTTTAACCCAAGTGGATACTGTCCCTTCCCTTCAAGCCCGCAGCGGCAATCTTTCCACCGGCGCCGTGACCGTCGATCCGGGTATGCTCCGCTTTATCAACGCTTTTTTCCCGCTGCCCAACGGGCCGCTGCTTGGCGCGGGCGACACCGGCATCTACACCTTTTCAGGCCAGGAGATCACTCCGGAAAACTTCGTCGATTCCCGGCTGGATCACAAGTTCTCGGAAAACGATTCTCTCGCCCTCACCTATCTTTACGACAGCGGCAGCGTGCAACAGCCGGACGAACTGAACAACAAGCTGACCGGATACGACACCCAGCGCCAGCTCGGAACTATCCGCGAGACCCACACCTTTACCCCGGATTTCCTAAACACGTTTCATGCCGGAGCAAACCGGATTGTCGCCAGGATCGGCCTCACTTTTCCGGGAGAAAATTCTCTTGCGGCAGACCCCACCTACGGTGCCGTCCCGGGGCAGAACGCTCCGGCCGCGATCGTTCCGGGCCTCACCTCGTTTACCGGTGGCCTCAACGGCCTGAGTACCTTCGACTTCTATTGGACCTCCCTGCAGTTCCTGGACGATTTTTCCTGGACGATAGGCCGCCACAATCTGAAATTCGGCGCCTCGTTTGAGCGGCTTCGCGATAACATTCTTGGCGTCACCGTTCCTTCCGGCCAATTTACTTTCAATTCCCTGGCCGGCTTTCTCACCAACGCTCCCTTCACGTTTTCCACCGGCTTGCCCCAGTCGGTTTCCGAACGTGGATTCCGCCAGTCCATTTTTGGCGCCTACCTCCAGGACGACTTCCGTGTCCGTTCCAACTTCACTGCCAACCTGGGCCTGCGCTATGAAATGTCCACCGTCCCCACCGAAGTCAACAACAAATTGACCGTGCTTCGCAACATCACCGACGCCACTCCGCACTTGGGAAGCCCCTTGTTCGATAATTCCACGCTGCTCAATTTCGAGCCCCGCATCGGCTTGTCCTACAGCCCGTTTCCCAGCGGTAAAACGATGCTGAGTTCCGGCTTTGGATTTTTCGACGTTCTCCCGTTGCCCTATGAAATTCAGATGAACGAGCTGTTTTCCGCTCCCTATTTTCAATTCGGCAACGTCGCCAACCTGCCTGCGGGTTCCTTTCCCACAGGTGCCTTCAATATTGTGGCAAATTCGCCGGAGACCTTCCGGCAGGGTTATTTCGAGCCGCATCCGCAGCGCAACTACATCATGCAGTGGAATCTCACCCTACAGCAGGATCTCGGAAAGGGGTTGCAGCTCCGCGTCGGCTATGTTGGCGCCCGCGGCCTTCACCAGCCTTTTCGCGTGGAAGACGTCGACATCGTGATGCCCGCGCTCACCTCCGCTGGATTTCTGTGGCCCAATCCCATTGGCAGCGGCACGCGCCTCAATCTCAATTCAGGACGCATCACCGCCGGCTATTGGAGCGGTGACTCCTATTACAACGCGCTTCAGGCGCAGGTAAAGGCCAGGCTGGGACGCAGCGGTCAACTCGGCGGCTCCTACACATGGGGCAAGTCCATCGACACTTCTTCCGGCAGCCTGGTCGGAGACGAATACGCCAACTCCATTTCCAGTCCGCTGTACTTTAACCCGCGCCTCAACCGCGGCCTCTCCGATTTCAACGTCGCCCAAAATCTCGAAGTCAACTACAGTTGGGAATTTCCCGCTGTCAATCTTCAGTCCCGCCTTGCCTCCTGGGCGCTGAATACGTGGCAGGTGGGCGGCGTGCTGGCGGCCAGCACGGGCGTTCCTTTCACTCCGGGATTTGCGGGCGACGCTCTGGGCGTCAACAGCACCGATCCAAACATCGATCTTCCCGACCTCGTCCGCGGGCCCAATTGCCATTCGCTGGTGAACGCCGGAAATCCCAATCACTATATCAATACAAATTGTTTCGCCGTTCCTGCCTCCACACCGGCCATTGCCGCGCAGTGCGTCAACGTAATCAACGTCGATCCCCACACCGGGCTTCCCGTGCCGGATCCTTCCACCTGCTTGAATCTCCGCGGCAATCTCGGCCGCAACACTCTGATCGGTCCCGGTCTGCTCAATTTTGACTTTTCTCTCTTCAAAAACAACTACGTCAAACGCATTTCCGATACCTTCAATATCCAGTTTCGTGCCGAGTTTTTTAACGTGCTGAACCGCGCCAATTTTGCCCCGCCCTTGGCCAACAAAAACATCTTCGACTCCGCCGGTCATCCCATCGCCAACGCCGGTCTCATCACTTCCACCCAAACTCCCTCCCGGCAGATTCAGTTCGCCATTAAAATCCTCTGGTGAGCCCTCGGCCGCGACCAAACCGGATGTCTTGACAAAATTTCATATTAGATATATTCCAGTTTTATGCTGGATGCCGGGGCTATCAAGCGATCCTTGAAGGGCGGCGGGCTGCGGTGTACGCCGCAGCGTTACGCCGTGATGGCGTTTTTGATGGAATACCATGGGCACCCCACGGCTGCGGAAATCTATAAGGCCGTGAATCTCGTGGACCCGCGCTCGTCCAGAGCCACGACGTATAACAACCTTCGAGACTTGGTGCGGGCGGGTCTGGTGCGCGAAGTCGCAGTCGAGGGTCGCGCCGCTCGGTTCGACGCCAAAGGTATCCGCCATCACCATTTTATCTGCGACCGCTGCGGTAACGTGGAGGACCTGGCTTGGTTCGATGTGCCCAGGCCTGCTTCTCGCACACTCGGCAAACGCGTTCTTCGCGAATGCGAGCTCATTTTCCGTGGACTCTGCACGAAATGCGCTCCGCGGCGCGCTTCTCGCTAGCTGCAGGGAAGGATCTTCGAAGTTCGTTATGCGGTTTTCGCCCAGTTTTTGACTCGCCGAAAGAAAGGAATACGCCGTGTCCACCGAAAGCAAGTGCCCATTCTCCGCAGGAGCTGCTGCAAATACCAACCGTGATTGGTGGCCAAATCAATTGGACCTCCAGGTTCTCCATCAGCATTCCAAGTTATCCAATCCGATGGGCGAGGATTTTGACTACGCCAAGGAATTCCAGACACTCGACCTCAACGCCGTCATCAAGGACCTCCATGCCCTGATGACTGACTCCCAGGATTGGTGGCCGGCCGACTTCGGCCACTACGGCGGCCTGTTCATCCGCATGGCCTGGCACAGCGCCGGAACTTACCGAATCCACGATGGCCGCGGCGGGGCTGGCGCCGGGCAGCAGCGCTTCGCTCCCTTGAATAGTTGGCCAGACAACGTGAACTTGGACAAGGCCCGGCGTCTGCTCTGGCCGATCAAGCAAAAATACGGCCGGAAAATTTCCTGGGCCGACCTCATAATTCTCGCTGGCAACGTCGCTCTCGAATCCATGGGTTTCAAGACCTTCGGCTTTGGCGGCGGCCGCGCGGATGTGTGGGAACCCGAAGAAGTTTATTGGGGCCCGGAGAGCAAATGGCTTGGTGACGAGCGCTACACCGGCGATCGTCAACTCGAGAATCCCCTCGGCGCCGTGCAAATGGGTCTGATCTATGTGAATCCGGAAGGCCCCAATGGCAAGCCGGATCCCATAGCCGCCGCCAAGGATATCCGCGAAACGTTCCGCCGCATGGCCATGAACGACGAAGAAACCGTTGCGCTCATTGCCGGCGGCCACACCTTTGGCAAAACCCACGGTGCTGGCGACCCCGCAAACGTCGGCCCGGAGCCCGAAGCCGCCCCCATCGAGGAACAGGGTCTCGGTTGGAAAAGCAAATTTCGCTCCGGCAAAGCCGGCGATGCGATCAGCAGCGGCTTGGAAGTCATCTGGACCGAAACGCCAACGAAGTGGAGCAACAACTTCTTCCAGAACCTCTTCGGCTACGAATGGGAACTCACCAAGAGTCCGGCAGGCGCGCACCAGTGGACGCCGAAGAGTGGCGCGGGCGCTGGCAAGATGCCGGATGCGTTCGATCGCTCCAAGCATCACGCGCCCGCCATGCTGACCACGGACCTCGCCTTGCGTTTCGACCCTGCGTACGAAAAAATTTCCCGCCGCTTCCTCGAGCATCCGGATCAGTTTGCCGACGCCTTTGCTCGTGCGTGGTTCAAGTTGACGCACCGCGATATGGGCCCGATCGTCCGTTATCTCGGGCCGCTCGTTCCCAAGGAGACGCTGGCGTGGCAAGATCCAATCCCCGCTGTAAATCATCCCCTCATTGGGGATCCCGAAATCACCGCTCTCAAGGCGAAGATTCTCGCATCAGGCTTGAGCGTGTCGCAGCTTGTCTCAACGGCTTGGGCCTCGGCCTCGACCTTCCGCGGCTCCGATAAACGCGGCGGAGCCAACGGCGCGCGCATTCGCCTCGCGCCGCAAAAGGACTGGGCGGTCAACCAGCCGGCTGAACTGGCGAAGGTGCTGCAGAAGCTCGAAGCGATCCAGAAAGATTTCAACGCTTCCGCATCCGGTGGCAAGAAAGTCTCGCTCGCGGACCTGATCATTCTCGGTGGCTGTGCGGCGGTCGAGAAAGCCGCAAAAGACGCCGGGCACGACCTAAAGGTTCCCTTCACGCCGGGTCGCATGGACGCGTCGCAAGAGCATACCGACGTCGAATCGTTCGAGCCGCTCGAACCAAAAGCGGACGGCTTCCGCAACTACCTCCACGGCAAACAGCGCTTCTCCCCAGAGGAGTTGTTGGTTGATCGCGCGCAATTGCTCAAGCTGACGGCCCCGGAGATGACTGTTCTCGTCGGCGGCCTGCGCGTTCTGGGTGCCAACGTCGGCAAGTCTACGCATGGCGTCTTCACCAAGCGCCCGGAAACGTTGACCAACGACTTCTTTGTCAACCTGCTCGACATGGGTACGGAATGGCAGCGTTCCAGCGCATCCAATGGTTCCGGAGACATCTACGAAGGCCGCGACCGCAAGACCCGTGAGCTCAAGTGGACCGGCACTCGCGTCGACCTCATCTTCGGTTCGCACTCCCAGTTGCGCGCCCTTGCTGAAGTCTACGCATCCTCGGATGCGAAGGAGAAGTTTGTAAAAGACTTCGCCTCCGCCTGGGCCAAAGTGATGAACCTCGACCGCTTCGACCTCGCAATGCGGCACTAAGGCCTTTTCCAGTCGTCACGATTACGAAATCTTAGGCGGGAAACTGCAAATGAACTGTCTCACGCGGTGGAGGAAAGGGAAGCCAGGCCCGTGGGGACTCGAACCCCAGACCTGGCCGACTCGGTCGGCCCGCTCTAACCAGCTGAGCTTCCGATGAGTGCGTGGATCAGTTTGGCGGACTTCCATTTCTTTATTTCCAATTCTCGGCGTCGCGCTTCGAGCAACGAAGCGAAGTCCCCTTTGTAGACGAGCTTCCATGGGCCTCTACCTCGCGTCGATGGCGTGTGCCCCCGGTGATGTTCGCTCAGGCGGCGGTCCAGATCGTCCGTCGACCCGACATAGAACTGGCCGGATGTTTCGCTCTGAAGAATGTAAAGGGTGCCCATCAGGAAGGAATGGTAGGCCCGTGGGGACTCGAACCCCAGACCTCTACCGTGTCAAGGTAGCGCTCTAACCAACTGAGCTACGGGCCTGCAACCTTTTTAAGAATATCACGCCTCGCTCCGCCTGAGAATTTCGTCCACTGCTTCTAATTCGTGCTCCGATTGCGGTTGCCAGGCTGCGCCCAGAACCCCAAGTGTCCGTTGCATCTCATGCAGCGGCCGTCCCGCGAGGGCTTGCCGCAAGGCATGCCACTCATCCCTTATATTTCGAATCTGATCTCCGCTCGCATCAGCCACCAACGCCGCAATCGCCTTCTCCGCGGATCCGTACTCCTCCCCAAAATCTTGATGGAGATAAGCCGGCAAAAACTCCAGGAGGGCCGGATAATCTCCCGGATCGAAAGCCGCCTTTCTATTCTGCTCGTGCGTCATTCCCTCGCCTCCGGATACGTCGTCAAAACGTAAAAACCCTCCGCTCCATCCGCCCGCAAGACCATTACCGCGCTTGTGCAATCCACGGTTCGGTCCTCCCCCCGGCGCAAACTCCGGCCGATCACCCGGCCCGCATCATAATGCAGCGCCAGGTTTGCTCGTGGATAGCTCCGCCTTGTCCAGTTTTCCACGCGGTTCCGCTCCGCTTTCAGCGCCTCCGCCAAAACTGTTTCCGCCGTCTCCCGATCCGTCCAAGTCGATGCCGCGGAAATGTTCGGCTCGCGAGCCAGCCGTTCTCGCAACTCGTCGTCCGTGCGCCCCACGTGCCGTCGCAGGGTATGGCCTCCACGCTCTTCGTCGCGCGCGAGATCATAATGTTCAGGTGCATCGCGAACTTCACCTCGGTTACCCGGCCGGTCAGCATGTGTCGGGCTCTTCACTTGCGGCGCAACTCCGCAACTCCCCAGCGCCAAAATACCTGTCCACTGCCCGGCCGCCAGCATCCAACTCGCAATCTTCCAGCTCTTTCTCACGGCTTATTCCCCAAATTTTCGCCTAAATCAATCCCACCAGCTCCACAAGCGCCCGAAACCGCTTGCCTGCCCCACCCGCTCAAGTTGAGCCCCCGCCAAAGCCGATGCTATTCTCCCATTTATGGCGAAGCCTCCAGTATCTTCCCCGGAAATCGCTCCTTCTTCGCCCAGCGCACAGGCCGGAAGGGAGTTTGAGGCCCTCCTCAATCTCAGCGAGATGATCGCCCAGCAGCGCGATCTGAAGGCGCTGTTTCACGAGCTCTCCAATCGCCTCCACGCCGTTCTCCAATTCGATTTTCTCGGCATGATTCTTCACGACCCTGCCCGCGGCATGATGCGCTTGCACATTCTGGTCACGCAACAACCCATCAAGCACGAAAGCCCGGAGGAATTGCCGGCCGCAAACTCCCCATCCGGATGGGTCTTCGAAAACCAACAGCCATTCGTTATTCAGGACGCATCCAAGGACCCCCGCTATCCCGAATTCATGCAGAAGATGCAAGCCGCTGGCGTGCATTCCAGCGCGATTCTCCCTCTTACCACTGCCCATCATCGGCTCGGCACCCTGGTCTTTGGACGCTTCGTGCCGCAGGGCATCAGCGAATTGGAAATCCAGTTCATGAAGCGCGTCGCCTCCCAGGTTGCCGTCGCGGTCGACAACGCCCTTAATTTCGAAGCTGCCGAAGCCTATCAGAAGCAATTGGCCCGTGAACGTGATCGCTTGCAGGTTCTCCTCGATATCAACAATCTCCTCGTCAGCACTCGTGATCCCGCCGCGGTCTTCAAGGGCATCGTCTCTTCCCTCAAGCCCGTGCTCCAGCACGACTACACCAGCCTGGCCCTGCTCGATTCCTCCTCCGGCCTGCTGAAAATTCACGCCCTGGATCTGCCGGGAAACTTCCCCGTGCAGAAAGCCGAACTCACCGTTCCGCTTGAAGGCTCTCCTTCCGGCCAATGCTTCGCCGGCAGCAAGGTTCTGATCACCCGCGGCAAGGAGATCGATCGCTACCAGTTGGATGTGATGCGTTTCTTCCGCGAACAAGGCGTTCAGGCGATCTGCTGCGTTCCCTTGATCACGCATGGCCGCACCTTTGGCACCATCAATCTTGCCAGCCGCAATCCCAACGCCTTTCCCTCCGAGGACGTGGAGCTCATTCAGCAGGTCGCCGCGCAAGTCGCCATCGCCCTCGAAAACGCTCTGGCCTTCAAGGAAATCGACGCGCTCAAAGACAAACTCGCCGTCGAAAAGCTCTACCTCGAAGAGGAGATTCGCTCCGAATTCAACTTCGAGGAAATCATCGGCGAAAGCCCCGTCCTCCGCCGCACTCTCGCCCAGGTCGAATTGGCTGCGCCGGCGGGGACCACGGTCCTGATTCAAGGCGAAACCGGCACCGGTAAGGAAATCATCGCCCGCGCCATTCACAACCTCAGTCCTCGCCGCGAACGCACCTTCGTCAAGGTCAATTGTGCCGCGATTCCTGCCGGGCTCCTCGAATCCGAGCTTTTCGGCCACGAACGTGGCGCCTTCACCGGCGCCCTTGCCCAGAAAATCGGCCGCTTCGAATTCGCGGACCGCGGCACCTTGTTTCTCGACGAGATCGGCGACCTTCCTCTCGAACTCCAACCGAAGCTGCTGCGCGTCCTGCAGGAACAGGAGTTCGAGCGCCTTGGCGGTAATCGCACCCAGCGCGTCGATGTGCGCGTCGTCGCGGCCACCAATGCCGACCTCGCTCAACTCGTCGCTGACCGCAAATTCCGCAGCGATCTCTATTACCGTCTTAACGTTTTTCCGATCCTGGTTCCCCCTCTCCGTGAACGCCGCGAAGACGTTCCGCTCCTGGTGCGCTATTTCGTGCAGACCTTCAGTCGCCGCCAAAACAAAACGGTTGAATACGTGCCCGCCGACGTTATGGATGCGCTCGTGAACTACCCCTGGCCGGGCAACATCCGAGAGCTTGAAAATCTCATCGAACGCGCCGTCCTGCTCTCCACCGGCAAGGAACTTCGCGTTCCGCTTTCCGAACTCAAGCCCGCTGCCATATCGCTCGCGTCCAACCTGAGCACCGACTCTCCTCTCAGCTCGCTGCTGCCGGCGTCCCGCTCTTCCGCCGATCCTTCCGCTTCCATCTCCACCCTCCAAGACGCCGAGCGCCAGCACATCCTCCGCGCGCTTCGCCAGGCGCAGTGGCGCGTCTCCGGTCCTCGCGGCGCTGCCACTCTGCTTGGTATGAAGCGCACCACTCTGCAAGCCCGCATGCGCAAACTCGGCATCAAACGTCCTGTGTAACCTGCACGCTATCGCATCCGCCACGCTCGCTTGGATTGCCCCAAGGACTGTGGTCTCCTAATAAGGTAGAACCATGAAACTCACCTCGGCCTCTATCAATCTCCCCGCCCTGACTGGGCTGTTCGTGATTGCCGCTTTTGCCTTGCTTCCGCTCGCTGCCTCTTGTGTCGCGCAGTCGCCCGTCATTCGGTTCGTTCGTGATCCCGATCCCGCGCCCGCCTTTCAACTGAAAGATCTCCAGGGCCGCGATCTCAGCTTGCAGAGTTATAAAGGCAAGGTTGTCCTGCTGAACTTCTGGGCCACCTGGTGCGGCCCCTGTCGCGAAGAGATTCCCGGTCTAATCGCTCTCCAGGACCGTTACAAGGACGGCTTGCAGATTATCGGCCTGGATGTGGATGACGACGATGAAAAGGAAGTCCAGAAAGTCGTCGATTCCGAGGAAATCAATTACCCCGTGGCTCTGGCGGACAACGCGACGCGATTTGAATACGGAGGGATCTCCGCTCTGCCAACCGTCTTCATCATCAATACCGAAGGGCGGGTCGTCCAGAAACACGTCGGACTTTATAACCCTGCGCTGTACGAAACCGAAGTTCGCGCGCTTCTCGGCCTTCCCGTCACCGCTCGAATCGAAACCTTTCAGGACCAGGGCGACATTTTCCTGAAGCACGCGGACCGCGCCAAAGCTCTCCCCGGCGTCGACATGACCGCTCTCTCCCCCGAACAGCGCGACGCCGCGCTCCACAAATTCAACGCTGAATCCTGCGACTGCGGCTGCAAATTCACACTGGCCCAGTGCCGTATCTACGATCCAGCCTGTCAGATCAGCCAGAAACGTACCGCCCAAATCGTCAAGAAACTCGCCTTCCCCTCCGCCATTCCGGCCAAGGATCAGGTCAAGCCGCCCCCTCTGCTCGCTGCTCCCAGCGCCACCGACCCTCCATCGAAGCCCTGATTGGATTCGCTGCTTGGGCGCTTCCTTATTTATGCAGCAGGTCAGTCGCCACCGTCGTCATTGCCTTCACGCCCGTCCGAATCGCGGGCTCTGGTAGTGGCGCAAACTCGCTCGAATGCGGCCCCGGCAATCGCGTGCCTTTCTCTTGCGCTTCTTTCCATTTCGCCGGATCCGTGGCTCCCAGCCAGAACATGCAAATCGGCGGCTTCGGATCCTCCAGCGCAAACAAACTGAAATCTTCGCTCGCCATGATCGGCTGACCCGGCCACACATTTTCCTTTCCCACCCCTTTTTCCAGCGATTTTGCCACGCGTTCGCTCAGCGCCGGATCGTTGATGGTCGCTGGCACGTTTTCCTTCGATACTTCCATGATCGGCGCCCGTTCCGCCGGAATCCCTGCGGCCTCGGCGATCCCGTTTGCCATTTGCTGGATCTCCGCCAGCACCTTTTCACGCTGGGTGGGAGTCATTGTACGCACCGTCAACTGCAAGTGCGCCTCGTCCGGAATAATGTTGTGTTTCGTCCCCGCGTGGAAAGAACCTACCGTCACCACCGTCGGCGTCAGCGGATCCGCTTCCCGGCTCACAATCGTCTGCAGCATAACCACCAGCTCCGCCCCAACCACAATCGGATCCTTCGTGATGTTCGGTATCGCCCCGTGCCCGCCATATCCCCGAATCGTAATGTCCACGGAGTCGGCTCCCGCCAGCATCGGTCCCGCATGCCACCCCACCGCTCCTGCCGGCAGCACCGACGTATCGTGCAGCGCAACCACGTAGTCCGGCTTCGGAAATTTTGTGTAGAGCCCCGCTCGCAGCATCGCCGCCGCCCCGCCAATCACCTCTTCCGCCGGTTGCCCGATCATCACCAGTGTCCCGTTCCACTGATCCTTTGACTCCGCCATCATCTTCGCCGTCCCCAAAAACACCGTCATGTGCAGGTCATGACCGCACGCATGCATCACTCCCACTTCGCCGTTCGCCCGCTTCTCGCGCGCTTTGCTCGCATACGGCAACCCTGTGTTTTCGGTCACCGGCAGCGCATCCATGTCCGTCCGAATGTAAAGCGTCGGACCTGCGCCGTTGCGCATCACCCCCACCACTCCAAAGGCCGGGCTCCCATCCTCGTATTTCCCGAAGTGGTCGGTCACCTCATATCCAATCTTCTTCAATTCCGAGGCAACCAGGGCGGCAGTGTTTTTTTCTTCCGTCGAAAGCTCCGGATGTTCGTGCAGATATTTGTACGTTCCCACCCAATCGTTGATGTTGCTGTCGATTTTCTCGTCCAGTTTGCTTTGTGCTGCGGCCGGCTGCAGCGCGCCTGCCAACAACACTCCAGCCACAAGCATTAAGATCGGTTGCATTCTCATCGGTATCCCCCAATCGGTGGGCATTCTATCAAAGGTATGCGTCAATCCGTCTTTGCCTGTTCCTCGAATCCTTTTTGCTTGCTCTCCGTGGTTTCCCGGACTACACTCCCCGCCGCCCGTTCTCCCATCCTCTTTTGCTAGGAGCTCCCCATGAACCGCCGCGTATGGATTCTCGTCGTCGTCCTGGGCCTTTCTGCCGTATTCTCGGTCCGCGGCGCCTTCTCTCAAGGCGAAATGCAGGCCAAGCGTCGCGCCATCAATCTACCCGGCCCTGCGTCGCAGCTTCCTTTCAGCAAAGCCATTCTTGCGGGAGACACTCTCTATCTCTCCGGCAGCATCGGCCTCGACCCCAAAACCGGAAAGGCTCCCGACAAGATCGACGATGAAATCAAAAACCTCTTTGACGACTACAAAAACACACTCTCCGCGGCAGGCATGTCCATCGACGACCTTGTCTATGTCCAGGTCTTCTGCACAGACTTGTCCCTCTACGACAAATTCAATGCCGTCTACCGCGCTCAGTTTTCTAAAGATTTCCCGGCCCGTGCCTTCATCGGTGCCGGCTCGCTCTTGCGCGGCGGCCACTTTGAAATGCAGGCCATTGCCGTCCGCCACTGAAGCACTGCCTCGCCCAGGAAATAAAAGTTTGACAATAAGACGCTCTTAGATTAACAATGTTATATTAGTGAATGGTATTAAGTCATGGGCGTCAAAGAACGCAAACTCCGCCAGAAAAAGTTTCTCCGCCAGGAGATCCTCGATGCTGCCAGCGAACTCTTCGTCAAGGATGGCTTCGAGAATGTCTCCATGCGCCGCATCGCGGAGAAAATCGAATACTCACCCACCACCATTTACCTCTATTTCAAGGATAAAGCCGAGCTTCTTGAGCAGGTCTGCAAGGAGACATTTGCTCGCCTTTCCGCTCACCTGAGCCGTATCTTGGAGCAGCCCGGCGATCCGGTGGAACGCCTCAAAGGCGGCCTTCTGGCGTATGTTCACTTTGGCCTCGAAAATCCGCACCACTACCGTGCCACTTTCATGATGCCCATCCCCGAAGGGTTTGACAAAGCGAAGCATTCCCACCCGGATTCTGCTGGCATGCAGGCCTTCGATTTTCTCCGCCGCTGTGTGTTCGATTGCATCTCCGCGGGACAATTTCAAAACACGGATGCCGAGATCATCAGCCAGACGCTCTGGAGCGGCGTCCACGGCATTACCTCGCTCCTGATTATTCACCGGAGCGGCTTCCCGTGGGTCGAGCGAAAACAACTCATTCCCTTTGTGATCGATACCCTCATCACAGGAGTCGCAAAAACCCATGGCTAATCCGCATAATTTTTTTCATCTGAACTTAACGTTGTTATATCGCATAGCGTCGTTACTTCTCTCGCCTTGTTCCATTTCTCCTTTCACTCTCTATCGGGGATCTAAACTATGCCCCTTCTCTTTCGCCGCAACCACTTGCACAATTTAATGAGAAATGCCCATATAAGGTCAATATAAATGGCCTAAATGTGGGCAATATGCCATAATATGGGCATTCCAGACAGACTCACAATCCTTGGAAAATCGGTAATGCGCTATAAATGAAAGACTTAATTATGAATAGTGAGAGACATGCTTTGGCAACCTCTTTGCACTCCTCTGTTGTTTTAGAGCCAAAAACCATGCTGAGAATTACGACTGAATCCAAACGTGGAAAGCTCTTCCTGAGTGTCGAAGGATGCCTTTCCGGTCCCCGTGTGGCCACCCTCGAACAGTGCTGGCGCGAACTCTACGCCACCAATCCTCGCCCCAAGTTCTGTGTCAACCTTTGCGGCGTCAGCTTTATCGACAACGCCGGCAAAGTTCTCCTCAAGGAAATGCACCGCCTTGGCGCCGAACTGGTCGCTGAGGGCTGCCTCAACCAGGCCATCGTGAACGAAATTACAGCCGCCAAGAACGGCGCTCCTTCTCGCGACGCAAAAGACGACGATCCGTCCAAGGGCGCTCCCATCATCTTCTACATCATTCTATTCGGCCTTTTGCTCGCTCCGGGGTTCGCCTCGGCGCAAACGAGCTCTTCTGCTCTGCCCGCGAACGCCCCCACCGACGTTCTGAAGCTCACGCTGCAGCAATCCGTCGCCTTGGCCATCAAGCAGAATCCAACCCAGCAGATCGCCGTCCTGAACGCCGCCGAAAGCATCCAGGACAAAAACATTACGCGCGCTGATCTGCTTCCTCAGGCCAATCTGCGCGTTGCCGATTCCGCCAATCGCGTAAACCTGCATGCTCAATTTGGCGGCAATCTCCCGCCAGGGTTCCCCTTCCCAGAGCATCTCGGTCCCTACCAGGTCTTTTCTGCCGGACCGGCCTTCGGCACCAATGTCTTCGATTTCTCTCTCTGGAAGCGCTATCGGGCCGCCCTCAGCAACGTGGACGCCAGCAAAGCCAATAGCCTTTCCGTCCGCGAGCAGGTGATTCTTCTTGTCGTTTCGCAATACATTGGCACGCTTCGTGCCGTCGCCAATGTCGAAGCCTCCCGCTCCCGCGTGGAGCTTGCGCAAGCCCTCTACGATCAAGCGGCCGACTTGCAAAAAGAAGGGGTAGGCACGGGCATCGACACGCTTCGCGCCAACGTCGAACTTCAGAACGAAAAGCAGCGCCTGATCGAAGCCGAAAACGACCGCGACGCTTCTCTCTTCGGCCTCAGCAAACTTTTGAACCTCGATCCGCGACAGAAAATCGAGCTCGCCGATTCTCTCGCCTTCTTCGATACTCCGCAGCCCGATGTCGAAGCTAGCATCGACGGCGCGCTTTCTACCCGCCAGGAATGGAAGGCCATCGAAGCCCAGGAAAAATCGGCCCAACTCGACAAGCAGGCCTCTCAGTACCAGCGGCTGCCCTCGCTCCGCTTCGACGGCAACTGGGCCTACCTCGGCACCTCAGTCAACGACGGCATTCCCACCTATCAATACACCGCCTCGGTCAATATGCCGCTCTTCACCAGCGGCCGCATTCATGCCGAAGTCGTCAAGGCCGACCTCGAACTCCAGAAGCTCGAGCAGCAAAAATCTGACTTGCGCAACCAGATCGCTCTCGATGTTAAAACCGCTCTCCTCAATCTCGATTCCGCCCGCAGTGAAGTGCAGGTCGCCAATCTCGGCGTCACGCTCGCCAAGCAGGAGGTCGACCAGGCCCGTGACCGCTTTCAGGCCGGCGTCGCCAACAACATTGAAGTCATCTCTGCCCAGGACTCGCTTTCCCGCGCCAACGACAATCAGATCGCGGCACTTTACCGATTCAATCAGGCCCGTGCCGACTTCGCGCGCGCCATCGGGCAGATGGAAAAGACTTACGCGAAGTGAGGACCCATGAGTGTTGAGATCGAAGTCGGACTTGAAAACGCGGGTAAGCTAAAAGTTTCTCCGGTCGAAGGCCAGAATCTCGATCTCGAGCCGGAGAAGAATACCGTCTCCAGCATTCGGACCCGCTTGATTATCGGCGGCATTGCCCTCCTCGCCGTTGTTTTTGGCCTCTACCTCTACTTCCATAACCGCGAGTCCACAGACGACGCTCAGGTCGACGGCCACATTACGCCGATCGCTGCAAAAGTGTACGGCCGGGTTTCCAAGGTGCTGGTCAACGACAACCAACAGGTAAAGGCGGGGCAGGTCATCGTGCAGCTCGAACGTGGCGACTATCAGGCCGCCGTGGACGAGGCCAAGGCCAATCTTGCCCTCGCCGAAAGCGAGGCGCGCTCGGCCGGCGTCGACGTTCCACGCACCAGCGAAACCGCCGCCAGCGACACTTCCAGCGCGCAGGCGCAGCTGGCCGGCGCCCAGGCGGATCTTCTGCGCGCCCAGGCTTCCTACGACCAGGCGCAGACCGCTGATCTTGCTTACGCGCAAGCTAACGTCGATAAAAGCCGCGCCAATGCCCAGCTCGCGCAAGCCGACCTTGCTCGCTATTTGCCCCTCATGGAAAAGGGCGAAATCTCCAAACAGCAATATGACGCCGCGAAGGCCAACGCCGACGCCACCGCCAGCGCTCTCAACGCCGACGAACAACGTCTCGCGCAGGCCAGGCGCAACATCGAAATCAGCCGTGCGCAGCTCGATGCCGCCAAGGCTCGTGTTCTTCAAGCCCAAGCTGGCCTCGCCAGCGCCCGCGCCGATATCAAGCGCGTTGCCATGCGCTCCGCCGACGCCCAGGCCAAACTTGCCAAAGTCGATCAAGCGCGCGCTCAGCTTGCCGCCGCCGAACTCAATCTCAGCTATTGCGATATCGTTGCCCCCGTTGACGGCGTCGCCACGCACAAACAGGTCGAAGCCGGTCAAGTCGTTCAGCAGGGGCAAGGTCTGATGGTGATCGTCCCTCTGCAAGACGTTTGGGTCACCGCGAATTTCAAGGAAACGCAGCTCCGCAAAATGCGTCCCGGCCAAAAGGCCTACATCGAAGTCGACACCTATGGCAAAACCTTCACCGGTCATGTCGATTCCATCGCCGGCGCCACGGGGGCCGTGGTCAGCCTGCTTCCTCCTGAAAATGCCACTGGCAATTTCGTGAAAGTCGTCCAGCGTATCCCGGTCAAGATTCTGCTCGATCCCATTCCTGCCAATGAAGCGGTGCTGCGCCCGGGCATGAATGTGGTCGCCACGGTCATTACGAAGTAGCTCGAATGTTTGGCGGCGAAGATGATTGAAAAATTCATCCACAAGCTGCGCATGCCGGATGGCTCGATCAACCCCTGGGTGATCGCCGTTACCGTTACGCTCGCCACGTTCATGGAAGTGCTCGATACTTCCATCGCCAACGTCGCCCTGCCTCATATCGCCGGTAATCTCTCCGCGAGTGCCGATGAATCCACCTGGGTGCTGACGTCTTATCTCGTTTCCAACGCCATCATTCTTCCGCTCTCTGGCTGGTTCTCTTCGCTCCTTGGTCGCAAGCGCTTTTACATGGGCTGCGTTGCGGTCTTCACGGTCAGTTCTTTCCTCTGCGGCTTTGCTCCCAGTCTCGGCATGCTGGTCTTCTTCCGCATTCTGCAAGGCGTTGGCGGCGGCGGCCTGCAGCCAAGCGAGCAGGCCATCCTCAACGATACGTTTCCGCTCTCCAAGCGCGGCATGGCTTTCGCCGTCTACGGCATTGCCGTCGTCGTGGCTCCTACCCTTGGCCCGTGGCTCGGCGGCTGGATCACCGACAATTTTTCCTGGCGCTGGATTTTTTACATCAATGTCCCTGTCGGCTTGCTCTCGATGGTGCTTACGTATTTCCTCGTTTCCGATCCGCCCTATATGAAGCGCATCAAGATCAGCGACGGCTTCCGCATCGATTACATTGGCCTCGGCTTTATCAGCCTGGGACTCGGCAGCCTCCAGATCATTCTCGACAAAGGTCAGCGCGAAGATTGGTTCGATTCCGGCTTCATCCGCCTCTTCGCCATCCTCATGGTCGTGGGCATCGTCGGCGGCGTTATTCGCGAACTCAAATCGAAAGAACCCGTTGTCGACTTTCGCATGTTGAAGGACCGCAACTTCGCCATTTCCACTCTGGCCATGTTCTTCCTCGGCTTCGTGCTGTATTCCAGCACCGTGCTCATTCCCCAAATGCTCCAGCAACTCATGGGCTATCCCGCCGAACTCGCCGGCCTGGCGCTCTCGCCGGGCGGCGCAACGATCATGTTCTGCATGCCTCTCGTCGGTTTTCTCGTCTCCAAGGTGGATACGCGTTACCTCATCACCTTTGGCTGCACCATTTCCGCCTCCGCCCTTCTCGTCATGGCTGGCTGGAATCTTTCGCTCGATCTGAAACACGCTGTGCTCGGGCGCGTGTTACAATCGTTCGGTCTGGCCTTCCTGTTTATTCCCATTAACGTCACCGCCTTTGCCTACGTCCCGCGCGAAAAAACCAACATGGGCACCGGCATCATCAATCTCGCCCGCAATATTGGCGCCAGCGTCGGCATCGCCACCGTAACAACTTTGCTCGAGCGGCGAGCCCAAATGCATCAGGTGCGTCTAATAGACCACGTGAACGATATGAACCCTGCGCTCCAGAGAACAATCACCGGCTTGAGCGCCGTTTCTCTCTCTGGCGGTTCCTCCGGCCCCAACGCCACCGCCCAGGCTCACGGCATTCTTTTCAACATGATCGAACGCCAGGCCACCATGCTGGCTTTCGTCGACAACTACAAGCTCTTGGGTGTCATTTTCTTCGCCATCATTCCCATCTTCTTTCTTATGAGGCGCCCAAAGATGAGTGGTGGAGCGGTTCCAGTGCATTAAAGAAACTTTGTAACCTTTTCGCGCGTAACGACTCTTATCAAGCTACTTGGGGGGAACCAAATGGCAACGCAAGTGATCAATCCAACTCAACTCAGCGAGCACAAGCTGATTCGCGCCGGCCAGCGGGGAGACTCTCAGGCCATCGAAACGCTCTTCACCCGTTATCATCGCCAGCTCTTTCAGACCGCACTTCGTGTGCTCGGTAATGCCGAAGATGCCGAAGACGCTCTGCAAGACGGGCTCCTCTCCGCTTATCGCAATCTGAAGCGCTTTGAGGGCCGCTCGCAGTTTTCCACCTGGCTTACGCGCATCGTCATCAATGCCGCGCTCATGAAGCGCCGCAGCGCCAAGTCGCGTCCGGCGGTCTCTCTCGACGAATCGCACCACGAAGACGAACTTCCCGCCGCTGAGCGTTTCGCCGATGACGGTCCGACTCCCGAGCAGGTTTATGCCGGCACGGAAATTCGCGAGATGATCAACGAAAATCTCGACGAGCTTTCTCCGCTCCTCCGCTCTGCCTTCCTTCTCCGCGAGGTCGAAGGATATTCCACTGGTGAAGCCGCCAAAAAACTCGGCGTCACCGAAAACACTCTCAAAGCTCGTTTGTGGCGCGCGCGTCACCAACTTGCCGAGCGCCTCGGCCGCCGCCTCCGCCGCATGAAGGATGGCATGTCCGGCGCTAATGTCGGCGACGAAGCCTGCAGCTACTGCTAAGTCCCTCAACCATATTGTTTCGGGGCGCGCCGTAAGCGCTCCCCTTTGTTTTTCCTGCTCATTCCTCACCAACCCCGGTGATTCGGGTCACACCGTATTGTTTGGCTGTCCGCTAAGCTGACATGCGTGGAGGTATCTCCTCATGTCACGCAATTTCAAATTTCTCGTCTGTTGTTCCCTGGCGGCTGTCGCTCTGGCCATTGCGGCCGCCTCCTATCTTCCTGCCCTCCAGGCCCCGGTGGAAAGCGCGATTTTCCCGGTCGGCAAACCTTTGCAGATCCAATCGCCGCTTGGTCTCCCGCCGGTTCCAATCCCGGCCGATAATCCCCTCACGGCGGAAACGATCGCCCTCGGTCGCCGCCTCTATTACGATCCTCAACTCTCGATCGATTCCACTATTTCCTGTGCTTCCTGCCACGCGCCGCAATTTGCATTTTCCGACAATCGGCCCTTCTCTCGGGGTGTGCGCGGCCAGCTTGGCACGCGCAAAGCGCCCACGGTCATCAATTCGGCCTTTAGTCCGCTGCAATTCTGGGATGGCCGCGCTCCGAGCCTTGAAGAACAGGCCAAAGGTCCCATGGCCAATCCCGTCGAAATGGCCCACTCTCTCGAGGGCGTCGTAAGGCGCCTCCAGGCTGACCCCATATATCCGCAACTCTTCAAAGCCGCATGGGGAACGGACCAGATCACGATTGATATGGTCGTGAAGTCCATTGCTTCCTTCGAACGCACCATCATCGCCGGCGATTCTCCGTTCGACCGCTTCTACTATGGTCACGACAGCAAGGCGCTTTCTCCTGGGGCTCAGCGCGGTTTGAAAATTTTCGTCAGCAAGAACAAGGGGAATTGCGAAGTCTGCCACACCATCGGTCGGGATTTCGCCCTCTTCACCGACGGCAAGTTCCACAATCTCGGAATCGGCGCGGACACCCGCGGCAACCTATCCGATCTCGGCCGCTTCACTGTTACCAAAGTCGAGCAGGACAAAGGCTGCTTCAAAACTCCTTCTCTCCGCAACCTCGCCAATCGCGGTCCCTATATGCACGACGGCACCTTCCGCACCGTGAAAGATGCCTTCGCTCACTACATCGGCGGCGGCAACTGGAATCCCTATCTCGACAAGGAAATCCATTCGCTCGATACGCTCACCTTTGAGGAGCGTGACGACCTCCTCGAATTCCTCGATTCCTTGAACGGCCAGCTTCCCAAGAACATCGGCCCGCCTCCCGATCTTGCTCCGTCGGCAACCACCGCCTCCACCGGTCGATAGCTTCTGGGCCTCTGAAGGAAAGAGCCCCGGTCCACGCCGGGGCTCTCGATCTTCCCATCAAACTTTCTCGCAGAGCTATCTTCGTGCCGCCGCGTATTTGCCCAGCACTCGCAATTCGCTGGTCGCCTCCCGGATCTCTTTCAGTGCCTCCTCCAATGCCTGCGGCTCCTCCGCCTCCAGATCCAGAAAGAACTGATACTCCCACGGCCTGCCGTGAATGGGCCGGCTTTCGATCTTCAGCAGGTTCACGCCGTGCTTCGCGAACGGTTCCAGCGAAGCCAGCAACGCTCCCGGCTTGTGCGCCAGCCGCATCGCAAGCGAGACCTTCCTCGCGTCCGGCCCGCGAAATCTCGCCGCCTCTTCCGGCGGCAGCAGCAACACAAATCGCGTGAAGTTCTCCGCGTCGTCCTCAATATTTTCTTTCAAGATCACCGCGCCATAATGTCCGGCGGCTCGCCTTCCCGCGATCGCTCCATGCTGTTTGTCGCCGCGCTCCATCATTTCCCGCACACTGCCCGCCGTGTCCTCAGCCGGAACGCGCTTCAACTTCGGATTTGCCGCAAAGAATCGCTCGCACTGCGCTAAAGCCATCGGGTGCGAAGCCACCGCCCGCAAATCTTCGAATCGCGCTCCCGGCATTCCCATCAATTGGTGCCGGATCGCCAGAATCGTTTCTCCGCACATCTCCAGTGGACTTCCCAGTAATAGGTCATATACGCGTACCACCGAGCCTGCCAGAGTATTTTCCACTGGCACCAGCAAGGCGTCCGCGGCTTCTTCTTCAATCGCCGCAAACGTCGCGTCAAATGTCGCACGCGGCACCGTTCGAATCTCGTCTCCCAGAAGCTGCACTGCCGCCGATTCGCTGAACGCTCCCGGCTCCCCCTGAAATCCAACTCGCATCTTTCTATAGTTCAGCTCTGCCATGCTTCCCCAAGGCACCCGCTTCTTTCGCTCCTCACGTTATAATCAAGAATATCCAAACGGAGTCATACGCATAATGACACAAAAGCGCCCGCAGACCAGCGATTACGCCCCTTTCTACGCCAATTATGTTTTGCAGGTGCCCAACGGTGATTTCGTGGACATTCTCGAAACCCAGCAGCGCGATCTCACCCTCATGCTGGATTCCTTAAGCGAAAAGCAGGCCGACTTCCGTTATCAACCCGGCAAGTGGTCCATCAAGGAAGTCCTCGGCCATATCAACGACGCGGAGCGTATCTTCTCCTATCGGCTGCTTCGCATCGCCCGCGGCGATCAAACTCCGCTTCCGGGTTTCGAGCAGGATGACTACATCCAGACCGCCAATTCTTCTGCCCGGAAATTGTTCAGCCTTCTCGAGGAATTCGCCGCCATCCGTGGTGCCTCCCTCGCTTTGATTCGTTCCCTGGATGACGCCTCCTTCCTTCGCCGCGGCACTGCCAGCGGCAAGGAAATCTCCGCCTTGGCCATTGCTTTCATCCTTGCCGGCCATGCGCTCCACCATCAGAAAATTCTCCGAGAGAAATATTTGCCGGCTCTTCTGGCGAATTAACCGCAATTTACATTGGTCCTGGAAGTTCTTCTTCCTTTTCCAGAGCCCACTGTTTGCCGCCGCGCGGTTCCATCGGCTCTCCTGTGTACCTCGCGAATCGTTCCCTCGCTTCATCTCGCGGCGCTTCTCGCCGTGAAATGCACTTCGCGTACGTCGGCCAGGCCAGGTAGAACAATAGGACTGTCGCGAGCGAAAGGAAGAGTCCGCCTCCTAAGACCGACGCCACTCCCGCCTTCAGCGGGCTCAGCATCGCTTCGGCCAGCAGATAGCATCCGCTGCACAACAAACCCACCTCCGCAAACAATCCCAGGCTGCGGAACGTGTGCGTCGAACTCCCTCGCACCGCCAGGGGTGTCCGGCTCCTCAAATGGACCTCTGTCATCCTCGTCTCTCTCATCCCACGCGCTCCTTTCCACTTTCTTCCCTTGATCTTGGAAATTCCTCTTCCCGCAGAAAATTCAAGTATGAAAACACCGCTGGTTGTTCCCGCCTCTGCATCGGACTCCCGCATGCGCATGCTCGAGTCCCCTCTTCGCCTTCATCGGCTTCCGCAGGGAAGGCCTCGCCGCATGCCCGGTTCAGGCATTGCCAGTAGAAACCCATGCCGTCCCACTTCCCCCGGTTTCTGTATTTTTAAAAGAGTAACTACATCAGACAATACATGGCGGGTGCCGGGGGCGTTTATATATATCAGTGCACTATCTAATGCAAGAGTAAACTCTGATTTCCGCGAAAAAAGATGGAGGGACCCTCCGTGTGTCAGCGCAAGGAAAGTATTTTCAAAATGCTTCCCGATTCGGCATGCCTTCACTCTCGTTTCGTCGGTCCCCTGGGTGATCCATTGGCGTCTCCCGTGGCATCTCCATTTTTGGAATTATCAGAAATGAAGACACTTAGGAACTCATCCGAAGAGTGCGGCGGGAATTCCCGGTACTGGTCCCTCCGCGCGTTTCCTTTCCCCTTTTGAAATCCGCTCCGTCGCTCTGCTCCTCACGTCACTCCCTGGCATTCCCCGCGGATCCCACTTAGTTGCCCCTCTCTTCCGCCCGCTGTTACAATTACCTTTTCGCGGGTCCTGGCCGCGCTCCACAGGGCAATTCCGTTTGCAATTTTCATCATTGCCCGAACCTTTTGTGCCTGTGGTGAAGTTTGCTTACAGGGAAGGGAGATCTCGCGTGGCGAATTACGACGTTGCAATCATTGGCAGCGGACCCGGCGGTTACGTCGCGGCTATCCGTGCCGGCGAACTCGGCTTGAAAACCATTGTCGTCGAAAAAGATCCGTTTCTCGGCGGCACTTGTCTGCACGTCGGCTGCATCCCCACCAAAGTTCTCCTCCATCACGCCGACGTTTACGACCACTTTAAAAACGCCGCGGAACTCGGTTTCGAAATTCCCGGCGTAAAAATCAACTGGCCCAACATCCTCGCCCGCAAATCCAAAATCGTCACCAAACACGCCAAGGGCATTGAGTTCCTCTTCAAAAAAAACAAAGTCGAATGGGTGCAGGGCTGGGGCAAATACGAAGGTCCCGGCGCCATCAGCGTCGAAAAAAACGGCAAAAAATCCACCATTGAGGCTCGCGGCATCCTCATTGTCACCGGCTCGGAAGCAAAATCCCTTCCCGGTATCGAGCCTGATCACAAAACCATCGTCACCAACCGCTCCATTCTCGAGCTCCCCGAAATTCCCAAATCCCTCATCGTCATCGGCGCTGGCGCCGTCGGCGTCGAATTTGCCTCCATCTACAACTCTTTCGGCGCCCAGGTCACCATTCTTGAGGCCCTCCCCCGCGTCGTTCCCGTGGAGGACGAGGAAATTTCCGCCGAACTCGAAAAGGCCTACAAGAAAAAAGGAATCACCGTTCAAACCAATTGCATGGTCGAAAGCGTCAAGAAAGATCCCAAGGGCGTCACCGTTTCCTTCAAGGACAAAGATGGCAAGCCCCAGACTTTGCAGGCCGAAAAACTTCTCCTTGCCGTCGGCCGCAAGCCCATGACCGAAAACTGCGGCCTCGAGAAATCCAAGGCCAAAATCGAACGCGGCTTCGTCCATGTCAATCAATTCATGGAAACCGATGAGCCTGGCCTCTACGCCATCGGCGACATCGTTGCCGGCCTTCCCCAACTTGCCCACGCCGCCATGATGGAAGGTATCGTTGCCGTCACGCACCTCGCCGGCAAGCCCACCCACCCCGTCAACAAGCTCCGCATCCCCAATGCCACCTACTGCGAACCGCAAATTGGCTCTATCGGCATGACGGAAAAACAGGCTCGCGAAGCGGGTTACGCCATCAAAGTCGGCAAGTTCCCTTTTGTCGGCAACAGCAAAGCCACCATCCTCGGCGCCCACGGCGGCTTCATCAAAGTCGTTTCCGAAGAAAAATACGGCGAAGTCCTTGGTATTCACATCATCGGTCCGCTGGCCACCGAAATCCTGGCCGAAGCCGCCGCCGTCCTGAATCTCGAGGGCTGCATCGACGACATGATGAACATGATCCACGCCCACCCAACGGTTTGGGAAGCCATGGGCGACGCCTTCGCCTCCGTCCGCGGCCTCCAAATCAACGTGTAATCGCGGCCGCTGGCTTTGTGTAGTGGCTAAACTTTAGCTCGGCGCCTTTCGCGAGTGACCAGCGCATGGGTGCTTCGTGGAATGGCAGAACTTTAGCTCGGCTCTTTTCGTTTCGCCCATGCGAAATAATTCAAACTTCGAGCCCAATGCAATAATTTCCTGCTCACTGCTGCCAGCTATCCCTTTCATATGCCCCTAACCCTCCTCATTTGCGACCTCGGAATCTCCGGCTGGGATGCCGCTTACGCTCTCCAGCAGCGCCTCGTCGCCACCCGCAAATCCGGCCTCATCGACGACGTTCTCCTCTTCTGTGAACACCCGCATGTCATCACCCTCGGCCGCAGCGCCAACCAGAAAAATCTTCTCGCTTCCGAGCACGTCCTTCGTCAAAAAGGCGTCGAACTCCGCGAAACCAATCGCGGCGGCGATATCACCTATCACGGCCCAGGCCAGATCGTCGGCTATCCCATCCTCAATCTCGATCGCCACCGCCGCGATGTCCACTGGTACGTTCGCACCCTCGAAGAAGCCATGATTCGCGCCTCCGCCGATTTCGGCGTCGCCGCCTATCGCATTCCCGGCAAAACCGGCATCTGGGTCCAACCTCCTGGCGACATTCCCGACGAGAAACTCGCCGCCATCGGTGTCCACATCAGCCGCTGGGTCACTTCCCACGGCTTCGCCTACAACGTCTCCACCGATCTTCGCTTTTTCGACCTCATCATTCCCTGTGGCATCGCCGACCGCAAAGCCACCTCCCTCGAAAAACTCCTCCATCACAATGTATCCCTCGACGAAGTCCGCCCTCCCCTCGCTCATTATCTAGCCGAACTCTTCTCCCTCACGCCGCAACTCATTTCCAAAGCCGAACTCTTCGCTCGCCTGGACCAATTCGAATCTTCCGTGAAGTAGCCAACACTCCCGGTAGTTGGCGCCCACCCATGCCAAGCGCTGGAGGCGTGAAAGAAAAATAGCCCAGCGCGCCTGCCCCGCGCGAAGTCGAGGGGTAAGAGCTGGGTGCGCATTCCACCAAAAAAAGCCCCGGAGGGGCCACAGACTCTTTCGTCAAGAGTTCTGCCCCGCTCGCAGGGCTTCGCTTCTTTACTTCTTTCATTTCATCCCCGCCACCTTGAAAATTAACGACCGGTGCATCTCTCCCCGTGAAGCATCCAGGTCCAGTACACGGTTGAACTCCGCTGTTATCGCTTCCTGCTCCTCCTGGCTCCGCTTCTCTCGGTCCGCCAAGTACGCCGCGCGAACCTTTTCCATCGAGCCAAGATCCTTCGTCGCGTACCAAACGAAATGCGTGAAGTCTCCTTCCGTGCGCACCTCTTCCACGCTCAATCCATACGCCAGCACCACGCCGTCCGCCGCGACAACCCCAGAAATCTTTCCAGGCGCTCTCCGTCAAACCCCTCCATCGGGCAGGTATTCCACCCCAGCGGCTCCGCCGCAATCATCAGATTTCCCCAAGCCAGCGCGTTACTCTTCCTCGCTCACTTGAACTGTCACTGCTTTGAAATCGACGCCATGCCGATGATCTTCCACGGGTGAAGCGCCTTCAAAATCGCCCTCTTCGCCGCACCTAAAATGTTGAACCACCACTGCACATAGAACCACTTCGCAAGCTTCGCCTTCTTCTCATACGCCCGGATCTTCTCCTCCGAGAATCCCGTTTCCTTCATCCATTCCACTTGGCTGGCGCTCGTCGTTTCCCACAATCCAAGGTCCGCCACCGCCACCACGAGAGCCGAAGCGGTTCTTGCCGGTGACTGGCCCCGGCACAACTCTTCCGCGCGTTCTCTCTTCTCCGGCGACTCGATCCAGAACAGCCGGTAAGGCTGGCTGTTGAAACTCGACGGCGCCGCCACCGCCGCCCGCAACATCTGTTCCCGCTCCTCCGCCGGCACCTCCGCGGTATCAGACACCCGAATCGCTCTCCGCCGTAGCACCGCCTCCAGGTTCGTCGTCATGCCCGCCTCAATGTTGCACCCACAACATAAAATTGTTGCATGTGCAACATAAATTCCCCCGTCCATTTTTCCTTTCGCTCCTTCCCTCCGGGCCCCGCCCCCTCCTCCCCCGATTCGCCATCTCCCCCCATTGGCCGTAAGATAGACAACCGGAACTTCACTCGGAGGTTCGCCGAACATGCCTGACACGCAAACGGCCGCCAAACGAAAACTCTCCCGCCAGCAATATCTCGACCTTTACTACTTCATGCGCCTCAACCGCGAGGTCGAAGACACCATGACCCGCCTCTTCCGCCAGAACAAAATCGTCGGCGGCCTCTATTCCAGCCTCGGCCAGGAAGCCGTCTCCGTCGGCAGCGCTTACGCCCTCGAGAAAAAAGACTGGATGGCGCCCATGATCCGCAATATCGGCGCGCTCCTCGTCAAGGGCGTTCCCCCGCGCGACATTTTCACCCAGCACATGGCCAAGTACACTTCGCCCACCAAGGGCAAAGACGGTACCAGCCACTTCGGCGATCTCGAAAATCTTCACATCGTTTCCCCTATCTCCATGCTCGGCGACCTCATCCCCGTCCTCACCGGCGTGGCCATGGCCGGCCGTTATCTCGGCCAAAAAATCGTTTCCATGACCTGGATCGGCGACGGCGGCAGCTCCACCGGCGTCTTCCACGAGGGCCTCAACCTCGCCGCCTCCCAAAAGGCGGCCTTCGTGCTCATTCTTGAAAACAATCAATGGGCCTATTCCACCCCGGTCCGCCGCCAGGTCCCTATCGAAAATCTTGCTGACCGCGCCAAGGCTTACGGCATCCCCAGTTACATCGTCGAGGGCAACGATGTCGTCGCCATGTATTCCACCGCCAGGGAAGCCGTCGACCGCGCCCGCTCCGGCGAAGGCCCCATCCTCATCGAAGCCAAAACCTTCCGCCGCCGCGGCCACGCCCAGCACGATCCCGCCGAATACGTTCCTTCCGCGCAGCGCGAATACTGGGAAAAGCGCGATCCCATCGCCCTTTACGAGAAATTTCTGACCGAAGAAAAACTACTCGACGCCAGGGGCAAAAAAGAAATCGAAGACAAAATCTCAACGCTTCTCGAAAAAGAGCGCGAATTCGCCGAAAACTCCCCCTTCCCGCCGCCGGAATTTGCGGCCCAGGGCGTCTATTGCACCGGCGACGACTGCCACAAAATTCGCCCCAGGTGGGAACGCCCCATCGCCGAGGTCATGCCGCCTAAATCCAGCGTCGAGCCCGTCTGGACCGTCGAAGGCTTCGGCCACGGCAAATCTTCCTCACGCGAAAACGCGCCCATTCACTTCGGCGACACGCAGCCTGCCAAAGAACCACCGGTCAACGCCGCAATCTCTCCCGCGAATCCCCCCGCCAAACCGCCCGCCAGAAAATCGGCGCCCGCAAAATCCGCGGCTCATGGAAAGGCCCGGAGGTAACCCATGGCCACTGTCACCTTTCTCGAAGCTATTCGCCAGGCCATGTTCGAAGAAATGGCCGCCGACCCCAGCGTGGTCCTCATCGGCGAGGACGTCGGCGTCTACGGCGGCGCCTTCAAAACCAGCGAAGGCCTCCTCGAAAAATTCGGCTGGGAGCGCGTCATTGACACCCCCATCAGCGAAAGCGCCATCATCGGCGCCGCTTGCGGCATGAGCTATCTCGGTCTGCGACCCATTGCTGAAATGCAGTTCATCGATTTCATTGCCTGCTGCTTCAATCAACTCACCAACTTTGTCGCCCGCGGCCACTATCTCTGGAACGCGCCCGCGCCTATCGTCGTCCGCGGCCCCTCCGGCGCCGGCGTCCACGGCGGGCCATTCCATTCCCTCAGCCCCGAGATGTATTTCCTGCACACCCCCGGCTTCAAAATCGTCTATCCCTCCACGCCTTATGACGCCAAAGGTCTTCTCAAAGCCAGCATCCGCGACAACAATCCCGTCCTCTTCTTCGAACACAAATTCCTCTACCGCCGCCTCAAGGAAGAGCTGCCCGACACTGACTACACGGTTCCTCTTGGCAAGGCCATCGTCCGCCGCGAAGGCAAACACCTCACCATCGTTTCTTACGCCGCCATGATGCACACCTCCCTCGAAGCCGCCGATGCCCTCGCCAGGGAAGGCATCCACGCCGAAGTCATCGATCTCCGCACCTTGCTCCCTCTCGACGAGGAGACGATTCTGAAATCCATCCGCAAAACCAACAAATGCCTCGTCGTCCACGAAGACACCAAAACCGGTGGCATCGCGGGCGAAATCTCCGCCATCCTCTTCGAAAAAGCCTTCCACGACCTCGACGGCCCCGTCCTCCGCGTCGCTTCTCTCGATACCCCCGTCCCCTACGCCCCCACTTTGGAGGAAGCCTTCCTCCCCAACGCCCAAAAGGTCTTTGCCGCGGCCAAAGACCTCGCACGTTTCTAGAAACCGTCTGGCTGTGCCTGGCCCAGTCGCCATGTGCTTCCGCACCAGGAACTGAATAACTGTATTCCGCATTCAGGCACTCCGCGCGATTCTCGAGTTCAACATGTTAGTAACTTTTTAATTCCAGCCCTTCCCATTTGCCTTCCCTCCTCTTCACTTTCTCCTAGAATCAAAAGGAACACGGCAAGCGCGGTCTCTCTTCGCTCTCTTTGCTCCTCCTCGGCCCGCGCTCGGAACCGTCCCGTTCAAGGCCCGTGGGATCCCGAGCTCCGGAGGTGTTGCACCCATGCGAAAGTTTCCTGCTTTCCTCCTTTCTGTTGTCTTCTTCTGTTACGCTTTTCCGCTTCTCGCAGCCCCCGCTGGCGCCCGCGTCGCTGGCCAGGTCACTTTGAATGGTTCCGTCGGCAAGCTCCATCCGCTGGATCTCTCCAAGGAACCTGTCTGCGCCAAGCTCCACGCCTCGGACCCTCTCTATTCCGAATCGATTCTTACCGGTCCGGGCAACGCGCTCCGCAACGTCGTCGTCTATGTTTCCGCCGGCGCTCCCCCCTCCGGCTCCGCTCCCGTGAGTCCCGTTCTTTTCGACCAGCTGGGTTGTCACTACGCCACTCACGTCCTGGTGTTCCGCGTCGGCCAGGAAGTTCGCATCTCCAATGGCGATCCGATCTCCCACAACATCCATCCTCTCGCCAAAATCAATCGCGAGTGGAATAAGATCCAGCCCGCCGGCACCCCGCCGTTTTCCTATACCTACGAAAATCCGGAATTCATTCCCGTAAAATGCAACATCCATCCCTGGATGCACGGTTATTTCGCCATTCTCAATACCGCTTTCTTCGCGATTACGGGCGACGACGGTCATTTCGAGCTCCCCGAACTTCCCCCCGGCCACTACACGCTGACCGCCTGGCACGAATTGCTCGGCACGCAGACCCGTGATATCACCATCGGCAGCGATGCGGCGTCGCAGACCGTAAACTTCTCCTTCGCCTACAAGCCCTAAACTTCCGCCTTGACTCTGCGTTGTCCCCGGCGCCGCGGTTCTCTCCGACCGCCATCGCCATATCGCGCCTTCACGGCTTCGCCTGCTCCAGCGTCCGCACTGCCGTCGCCGGGTCCGGCACCGCCGCCTCGTACGCCACAATCCTCCATTCGCCCTGCGCCTTTCGCAGCGCCACCAGGTTCACGCCCATCGTTTTTTGTCCCGCGTTCTTCGCCGAGTAGCGGTCCACCACGTACGCCATCTCGCCCGAGCAATCCGTCCGCAGAATCTCGGTCCGGTCCACTTTATATCCGGCGTCCACGCCTCGTTGCACGTACGCCTGGATCGCCGTGCGCCCCTGCACCATCCCGCTTGCAAAATGCTCCGTCAGGTACACCGCGTCGATGGCATAAAGCGCCGCCACCCTCCCGGCATTCCCCTCGCTATACCCCTCCCGCCACTGCCCGGTGATTCGCTGTGCCGCTGCATCCACCTCCACGGTGTTGCACGTCGGAGTAGCCCTGTCCGGTGCTTCGCTGCCCCGTCTTTCTTCTTGCTGCCCCGCCGGCGCCGCAAGTCCCGCGATGAGTCCGAATACCAACACCACGCGTTTCATTTCTGCCTGCTCCTTGGTGGCTTTCGGTTGTATCCCCCTCCACCACCCCGCGTCGATCCCCTTTCTCGTGTCAGTGACCCAGGTCCCGCACGCAGCAACGCCCTGCAACTCGATTTCCGTCACTGTGCGTTTCGCTGTAAACTAGTAGGGTTCTGCGGCCAGCGCCGCGGGCGCCTCGGTTGTCCAGCGTTTTGCAGGCTTATCCACTGAAGGAGAGCGATCCCATGGCTGTCGATGTCGTCATGCCCCAGATGGGCGAAAGCATCTTCGAAGGCACCATCACCAAGTGGCTCAAGAAACCCGGTGACAAGGTCGAGCGCGACGAGCCCCTCTTCGAAATCTCCACCGACAAGGTCGACGCCGAAATTCCTTCCCCCTCCGCCGGCGTTCTCAAGGAAATCAAAATTCCCGAAGGCCAGACCGTTCCGATCCAGACCATTGTTGCTGTGATTGACGGCGCGGGCGGCGCCGCGGTCGCTGTTGCCGCACCGGCTCCCGCCAAGCCCGCACCCGCTCCTGCGCCCGCCTTGGCCAAGCCCGCTGCAGTTGCACCGGCACCCACGGTTCCGTCGCCCACCCCGGCGGCCGCTGCTGCAGCCCCTGCTTCCACTGAGCGCATCCACTCTTCGCCCCTTGTCCGCCGCCTCGCCAAGGAACACGGCATCGATCTTTCTGCTATCGAGGGTTCCGGTGCCGGCGGCCGCATTACCAAGGAAGACGTCGAAGCGCTGATTGCAGCTCAGTCCGCGCCCGCCGTGGCCGCACCCGCGGCTGCGTCCGCTGTCGCGCGTCCCTCCGTTCCGCCTCCGCCGCCTGCGCCTGCCGCGGCTCCCGCCGGCCCGGCGGTGCACGGTTCGCAGTTCCTGCCGGCGCTGCAGGTCGGCGTGCCCCGCGAACGAATCTACTTTGGCAACTACGAAGTCCAGCCGCTCAGCGTCATGCGCCAGAAGATCGCCGAGCACATGGTCGCCTCCAAGCACGTTTCGCCGCACGTCTACTCCGTCGACGAAATCGACATGACCAAGGTCGCCGCCATCCGCGCCAAGGCCAAGGCCGAGTTCGAATCCCGCTACGAAACCAAGCTCACCTTCATGCCCTTCTTTGTGAAGGCCGCCGTCGCCGGCCTGCGCGCCTATCCCACGCTCAACGCCTCCCTCGACGGCACCAACATCGTTCTCCACAAGGAGATCAATATCGGCATGGCCGTCGCGCTCGATTGGGGCCTCATCGTTCCGGTCATCAAAAACGTCGACGAAAAGAATCTTCTCGGCATCCAGCGCACGCTCAACGATCTTGCCGAACGCGCCCGCACGAAAAAACTCAAACCCGAGGAAGTCCAGGAAGGCACTTTCTCCATCACGAATCCCGGCGTCTTCGGCGGCCTCTTTGGCCTTCCCGTCATCAGCCAGCCCAACGTCGGCATCCTCGGCCTCGGCGCCATCGAAAAGCGTCCCGTTGTCGTGGACGACGCCATCGCTATCCGCTCCATGTGCTATGTCACGCTCAGCTACGACCACCGCGTCGTCGACGGTGCCATCGCCCACCAGTTCCTGCACAAGGTCAAGGACACCCTCGAGAACTGGTCGGAACCGCTCGTTTAGTGACTGGTAATTGGTGACTCGTGACGGGTGAAAATAGTGCCTTTAGGTTCGCGTCCGGCGGCCAATGAAGAGTAACTCGCAGGTATTTCTCTTGTAGGGGCCGCCCTGCGGTCTTTCCCTTGGTAATTTGCGCCCAACAAGCAATCTTCCATACCAGAGCACGAAAGGACGGAGGTCAGAAGGAATATGGACGCCAAAGGCAATAGCTTTGTGACCGTCAACGTCAAGAAGGTCCTCGAATTCTTCGATGAAAAACCTCCCGAAAGCGACAAACACGCAACTGGTCTTGTATCGATGACAGGAGAAGATCTTGGGGCCGGTCTTCTCAAACATTGCTTAGAGGCGACCCACAAGGCAAAAGTAACGGTATTGCATGACCCTGAGATGCGGCCCTTGCCAGTTACAACCGGTAAGAAAAAAGGGCCGCGCCTGGACAGATGGATTCAGGTCGCCTGGCCGGATGGTAAGCTCACCCTATTTCAATCTGAGATAAAGAACTCGTCAGCCCATGCGTTCAAGGGCACCAAGCTCTCATTGACTGCCTCAAACGATGAAATCTCCAAGCGAATGAAGCGCGAGTGGAAAGGAATAAGAAAGCAACTCGGGGGCAAGTTGAACGGACTCAATAAAGTCCTTGTGCCAATGGTTCCACCTAAAGCTCATCGGTCAGCAGACCGAGCACCGTTAGTTATCTATTGGTCGGTGACCCATCCACGGGGTCACGAGAAAGAGAATTTCTTTTGGTACCCGCTATCCAAGAACGATCCCCCAAATGGGATCAAAAGAGAATTTTCGCGACTGGCTGTATTTTCAATGTCAACCTACCTCAGAATGCTCCTCGCTCGAAAGACTGAAAAGGTTGACCTGTGGATGCCAGCGGCTTCAGCCAGAATAAAGTGGCTTAGCAAACTTTTTACTTTGCCGCCGGCCGTAAGCGGTGGCTATGCGCACCCGCGGCACTAAGTTTTTTGCTCCCGGGTTCCACCAGTCACCATTTACCAGTCACCAGTCACGAGTCACCAATCACCGGTCACTGAATCAACGGCCTCATCTTCGCCGTCCACACCGCCAAGCCTTCCAGCGGCACGGCCTCTGCTCCCGCATCGCGCAACGTCTCGCGCACAAATTGATGCCGCTCGTTGTCGGCCAGCAGGTGCACGTCGGTCACCGCCGTGAATTCGCTTGCGGCGATCTTCCCGCGGACCCGTTCCACCGTGTATGCCAGCGATTTCACTTCCCCAGGCGCGCGCGTTACGCTCAGCGTCTGCACGAATCCTCGTGTCCCGTTCCGCCGGTACGCATAATCGATCCGCATCGGGTCGCCTGGAAACGTAAACTCCTCCGCCCGCACGCCCTTCTCCAGCCGCTCCCACACCCGCGCCTGCTTGAACACCTGCGCGCAGTACGACCGCATCGCTCCGCGGCTCCCCGCCGCCCCCACGCGCGCCGCCCCGCGTTCCGGCGCCACGTGGTCTGCGTACAGCCGCTCCATCTCCGCGTCCAGGTCCTCCGCCTGCACGCCCTTCTGCGGCGCCAGTTGCAACGCGTTCGACAACGTCTCGTCCCACTTCGCCAGCAGCCTCATCCAGTCCTCGCTGGCCTGTCCCACGTTCCTCGCTCCGGAGTTCCCGTTCTCGGCCCGCGTCCCGTTTCCCCCGAAAAGCTCCGTCGCCGTCGCAAACCGGTTTTCCAGGTCGTCGCGCAGCGCCCGCAGCAACTCTTCATCCGCTTTCGGATGCAGCCGCCGCACCCGCGCGTATTCCTCCGGCTCCTCGATCAGCCGCAACCGCCGCTCCCCCGTCGCCGGATCGAACACCAGCACGCCGATATTCACCCACTCGTCCCGCACCAGATTCGGCGTGTACCGCAGCACCCGGTACGCCAGTATCTTTTCCGTTGTCCTTCCCTGTATCGCCATCGATTTTCTCCACGCTTGAAAAGTACCCAGCGATCGGTGCCCAATGGCCGGCGAAGAACCACTCGGGAAGTGACCGGTGTCTGGTGACCAGTGAAAGCTGGAATCCATCCCCCTGCACTTTACCTGTCACGCGCCGCGAACCCCCGGTCACTCTCCCTAGGTGCTCGTCGTCTCCCGCTGGCCGCTATTTCCAATTTACAAACGGCACCCGGTTGCTGTTCTTCGCCGACAAAATCAATTCTTCCACGCGCTTTTTCCTCTTGTGCAACTGCTCCAGCACCCGCACCACCGCGTCGTAATCGTCCTCGTACCACGCCGGCGGAATCTCTTCCGCGGTTTCCGCCAGCGCCTTTTCGGTGATCTTCTTCTCCAGCCGCTCCAGCCACGGCCCGAACGAGTGCATTCCCGTGACCCCCTCATAGACCCGGCTCCGCGCGTACAACCCGCGCAGCGGCGCGTCCGGAAAGTTCCACTCCCCCGCGTTGAAACAGAAACCCTGGTCGATCATCCTTGTCGTGTACGCCGGACCGCGCGCTTCCGTTTCTTCCGCCGCCTTCTCCGTGGCTCGCTGCGTCTCCGCAGGTCCCGCTTGCCTCCGCGCTGTCTCTTCGATAAAGATGGTCTGCCGCCCGTTCGTGTTGCACGTCCACTTGTCGAACACCAGCATCCCCGCGAAATCGTGCAGGTTCTCCACCGCCCGCAGCTTCTCGTCCGGCAGAAAATCGTGCAGCGTCATCTGCCGCGGATCCCCCGGATACCGCGACCCGAACTGCTGCCCCGCCGCGCACGGCGTCCGCGACCTCGGCAGCTCAATGCACAGTTCCGGCGTCACCCGGATCAATTCCGCGCTCACCTCCACCACTTCCACCGGCACCGTCGGCAGCCCCATCCTCCCCGCCAGCCTCGTACCCAGCATCTCGTTCACCAGAATCCGCCGGTGCTGCGGATTATTTTGGAATTTCACAACGTAATACTCGCCGTCCGAGCACCGCATCAGGTGCGACTGCGCCCCGCCCCGCATTCGCCGGATCTGCTCGATGGCATGGACCATGTCTGTTTATCCTATCGATAGCTAATTCCTTCGGCAAGCCAGGCCTCACCATTCTGCCTCGCCTTTCCCCCTCCGGCACTCCTCCTTTCCCGTTCCGGTCCCCCCGCCTTCGTTCCTCTCCCCATCCCGGCACTCCACCCCAACGAAAAAAGGCTCCCCGATCCCTCGGGGAGCCTTCCTTCAAACCCGGCTTTGCCGTTCCGCGTTTACCGGCGGCGCTTCTTGCCCTTCTTCGCGGCCTTCTTCTTCGGTTTGGCCTTGGCTTTCTTTGCCGGCTTCTTCGCCTTCTTCGCGGGCTTCTTGGCCGCCTTTTTCGCGGCTTTCTTCGAAGCCGCCTTCTTGGCCGCAGGCTTGGGCGCGGCTTCCTCGGCCTCTTCCGCCGGCTCTTGTTCCACGCTCAGGAGCTCTTCCTCTTCCTCTACGACGACCTCTGGCTCTCCGCCCAGTTCGTCATCGTCTTCCAACCGGGACAGCTCCTCGTCGTCCTCGAACGGCTCTTTCTCGAAATCCATGCTCTCCTCCCCATGGGGAACCTGCACACCCGTTGTTGTTGCCCGCTGCTCCAGTCGGAGTTACCCTGCTCTCCGTCCTTGCGCTTTGTTATCCCACTCCAACGTCCTTGTCAAGCCTCCCGGACACATTCAAGCCCCGCAGCCTGAATTTTTCCCAATCTTGCCGCCGGGCAGTCCCCGCATCGCACGCCTACCGCTGGTTCCTTCCGAGCCACGCACCTTCACGGCTGTGCCGGCCCTTCCGTTTTCTTCTTGGCGTGCCGGTGCGCCGAACTTTTCACCGTATGCGCCTCCGGCGCTCCTCCCACGGTATAGATCCGCAGCAACATCCCCCGGCTCACCTTGCCGCTCCGTAATCCGTTCCATTTCCGGATCTGTTCGCTGGTCACGCTAAACTGGTCCGCAATCCCCCCCAGCGTGTCGCCTCTCCTCACTCGGTAACGCACCAGCCGGCTCTTGGTCTCCTCCACCGGCCGCGCCGCAGGAATGATCAGCTTCTCCCCCTGCTCCAGTTGCGTCCCGAGCTCCAGGTCGTTGACCGCCGCGATCGCCGCCGGGGTCACCCGGTACTTCTTGGCAATCGACGTCAGTGTCTCCCCCGATTCCACCCTATGCCGCCTCCAGCTCACCCACTTGTCCGCCGGAATATCCGCGATCTCCGCCGAAAACGTGCTCGCCGTTCCCTTCGGCAGATGCAACTCGAATTCCGGATCGTCCGGCGTAGCCATGCGCAGCAGCGACGGATTCAGCGCCCGCAGCGTTTCCACGTCCACGTCAATCGTTTCCGCCACCAGTCGCAGGTCGATCGCCCGGCCCGGTTTCACCACATCGGTTTCCGCCGGCGTGTCCGGGTCCACCGAAATTCCGTAATGGGCTGCGTCTTTCGCGATCAACGTCAGCGCCAGGATGATCGGCACGTAATTCTTTGTCTCTCGCGGCAGCACATTCCGCTTATACAATTCCCAGAAATCCGCGTAGCCGGTCCTCTCCACGCCCTTCTCCACGTTCCCCGGCCCGCAGTTGTACGCCGCAATCGCCAGATACCAGTCCCCGAACACGCCGTACAAATCCCTCAAATGCTGCGCCGCCGCCCGCGTCGCCTTCTCCGGGTCCAGCCGCTCGTCCACCCACCACGAACGCTTCAGGCCGTACTCGTTTCCCCGCCATTGCACGAATTGCCAGATGCCCCGCGCACCCGCCCGCGATAGCGCCAGCGGCTGGAATGCGCTCTCCGCCTGCGCCAGGTAGATCAGGTCCTGCGGCACGCCCTCTTCCTTCAGCACCCGCGAAATCATCGCGTCGTACTTCCCCTTGCGCCGCAAGCCGTTCTCCACGATCGCCCGGCCTCGCGGCGTCTGGAAAAAATTCAGGTACGACACCACGATGTCGTTCACCGTCAGCGGCAGGTCGTGCGAAAGGCTCTTCGCCGCTTCCTCCGCTCGCTCCTTCAGCTTCGGGTCCACCGGAAACGTCATCTCCGCCACTTCGTCGATCGGAGCCGGCACCGCCGGTGCCTCGCTGAAGCCGTCCCCTGCCCGGAACGCTTGCAGTTCGTACGCGTAAATGGTGTCCGTCACGTGGTGGAACACCTCGCTCAGCTCCGCATCGCTGTTCGGGTCGTACCCGCTCTCCAGCATCCAGTCCACCGCGTCGTCAAAATCCCGCCGCGCCGCCGCCAGGTGTCCCGCCTTGTAATTCGCCTCTCCCGAGGCAAACTTTTTCTTCACCTGTTCGATTAGGTAGGGAATCCCGCCCGGCGTCGGCTGCGCCAGCGAGATCAGCGGCTGCGTCTTCAGGTCCCGCAGCGGCAAGCTTCCCAGGGACTCCTGTGGCTTCTGTTGCGCCGTCGCTGCCGGCGGATCCAGCGCCGGCACGTGCGCTCGCGTGGGCTTTTTCCCGGCGTCTTCGCATCCGGCCAGCGACGCCAGCATCAGCACCCAGGCTCCCGCGCACAGCATTCGCCCTCGCTTTGCTCCCAAGTCCATTTTTCCATGGTAAAAAGCCCATCCGGGCCTGGTCAACGCTTTCCCGCCGCGCCGCCACTCATATCTCACCTGCCCGTCGGCCCGCGTTCCGGCGAAGGACTCGTTTCCGCTCCCGTCCGGCTCAGGGTATCTCCACGTCGCCGGTCTTCGCCGCCATCTCCTGCCCTCCGATTCCAGAACCACTTCGCGCGGGCATTTTCCATGATTTCACCGTAACATTTTCCTGCTATCCTCCATCGAACCGTTTGGAGAATACTGATATGTCTCGCTCTCTTCTGATCGCCACTTTCGCCTTAACTTTGCTGCTGTGCGCCTCCGCTGCGCAGCTCTTCCGCTCCGTTTCCGCGCTTGCGTCGCCGGTCGATCCGGCTCTTTCCCAGCGCAGTTTTAGTTTCACCTACCAGGTCCACGTCCCGCCGCAGGCCGCTGCCGATTCCGATCACCTCTGGATTCCGCTTCCCCAAAACGACTCCTATCAATCCATCTCCGGTCTCAAAATCAAAAGCGCCGTTCCCCACTCCCAAGGGCACGACCCTGAATACAGGAATCCTTTTGTCGTTTTCTCTCCCACGCCCGCGCAAGCCGCCGCCGGTTATGACGTCACTCTCGTTTTCCATGCCACGCGCCGCGAGCATGTCGTCGATGTTCATGCGCCTGCTCTGCAAACCGCCAGTGCAGTTCCTCCCGACAACGACCCGCTCATGAAACGCTATCTCGAACCCGACAAGCTCGTGCCTCTCAACGGCACCATCGCCGAACTCGCGCGCCAGCAGACCGCCGGCGACACCACCCCTCTCCAGAAAGCTCGCCACATCTTTGAGTATGTCGTCTCCACCATGCGCTACGACAAGTCCGGCGAAGGCTGGGGGCACGGCGACGCTATCTGGGCCTGCACTTCCAAGCGCGGCAACTGCACTGACTTCCACTCTTTATTTATCGGCATGATGCGCTCGGTCGGTATTCCCGCGCGCTTTGAAATTGGCTTCCCGCTCCCCGAGGGTCAATCCGCCGGCGACATTCCCGGTTACCACTGCTGGGCCGAATTTTATCTGAACGGTATCGGCTGGATTCCTGTCGACGCCAGCGAAGCCTGGAAAAATCCCGCCAAGCATGATTACTTCTTTGGCGCTCACGACGATAATCGCGTCTTCTTCACCTACGGCCGCGACATCACCCTCTCTTCCCAGCAAAAAGGTGCGCCCCTCAACTATTTCATTTATCCCTATGCCGAAGCCGACGGCCAGCCCGTCCAAGGCCTCACCACTCACTTCTCATTCCGTGATCTCGACTCTAAATAACTGCTCAATTCGCTCGAGCTTGAGGGTGCCTTGCGCTCTGCGCGGTGGCTGCGCAACAGATGGGCTCTTGTGATCGAAGGCCGCAAAATCTCTTCATCTTCACTTCAGACCCTCGTCTCCTGGCCACAAACTTCCTGTCGCTGCTCGCCGATCGCCGCCCGCTAAATCTGACTCGCCAGCTTCCGCGCCGCCAGCCCCAGCATCAATCTCGCAATTCCCGTCATCAGCAAATTCACTCCCACCAGAGTCCCGATCGCCCACACCGTGCTCGATGGCCAGTGAAACCAGATCAATCCTCCCAGCAAAATCGTCACCAGCCCGTTCACCAGTAGCCACCACGATCCGCCCGTGCTCCGCAGCCGGAAATACGCAGCCAGCTCCAGCACGCCCTCCACCAGAATCACGCTCCCCAGCAGCAGCGTCAGCGTGCTCACGCCCATGATTGTGTGCGCCAGGAAATATCCCCCCGCGATCAAGTAGACCAACCCCACCAGCGCTTGCATAATCACGTGCTTCGCGCCGCCGCCCTTGAACGCCGCGATAAAGTGCGCCACCGCGCCGATCATCAGCAGCCAGCCCACCAGCAGCGTCACGCCTAGCCCCGCAACGAATGGTTCCGCAATCGCAAACAGGCCCAACAGAATGAACAGCACCGCGATCGCGATGAACCATCCCGTACCCTTTTTCAGCAACGCTGCCGCTTCCGGCAATCCCTGATTCGCGTTCGTCGTCAACATCCCCCACCTCGTCTCTTCCATGTCTTTTTCGCGCCGGTCCATCCCGTCGTGGAGCGCCGATTTCCTGCTTGCGGGCGAATCTGCGCTGATTTTACTCCGAAATCCCGGCCCCCCCGCCCTTCTTTCTCTTCCTTATTCTGTGTAGCCCTGGTCTTTTAAGCCAGCCCTTCTCCTGCGCTAAACTCTTTTTCGACTTTCCGAGGAGCCTCATGCAATCTCTTCCGTTCACCAACGAAAACCCCGTCCTCGATACGCCTCACTTGCGCTTGCGTGGTCATCGCCTCGACGACTTTCCCGCCTGCCGCGAAATGTGGGCCGATCCCCGCGTCACCCGCTTCATCGGCGGGCGCCCGCTCACCCAGGAAGAAGCCTGGCTCAAATTCCAGCGCAATGCCGGACACTGGCCGCTCCTCGGCTTCGGTTTCTGGGTCGTCGAGGAAAAATCCACCGGCGCATTCGCCGGTGAGGTAGGCGTTTCCCATTTCTTCCGCGAAACCCAGCCGCCCGTCGAAAATCTCCGCGAAGCCGGCTGGATCGTGTCGCCGTCCATGCACGGCAAGGGCTATGCCACCGAAGCCGTCCGCGCCGTTCTCGGCTGGACCGACGCGCGCCTCTCCGATCCACGCACCATCTGCCTCATCCATCCAGAAAATATCCCTTCTCTCCGCGTCGCCGAAAAATGCGGCTTCCGCGAATGGTCCCGCGCCACCTACAAAAACGAACCCTGCATCCTCCTCCAGCGCACTAGGTAGCGCTCGCATCTTGCGGGCAAGCCTGCCCAGGCATTCCTCTCGCATTTCTGACCCGCTCACTCCTTCTCCCGGAGCGAACGCGACGGGATCGAGATCGAAAGTTGGCCCCCATGGTGGCTTCTGGATCACGCTGCCGAGTGGTCCGTACTCTCTCCAATTTGTCATGCAGAATTCATCGTAACCACCCCGGCATCCTTCTTCCTCGAATTCACCCCGCGCAAGCCTTGCACCCGCTACACTCTTTTTATCTACGACATCGCCGTCACGTCCAGGCCCTGAGGCGCCATGGAATTTTGGATTCTCATCCTTACAATTTGGGCCTTCTACGCTTGGGTGCAATCCCGCATCCGCCGTCAGAAGGAAGATGAGCGTTTTGCCAACGTCATCAACGCTCTCAATCGCCTCGAGCCGCGCCTCAACGATCTGAAAAAACTCGAAACCCGCCTCGCCGAGCTCGAACACCGCCTCGCTTCCCCGGCGCCGCCTCCAGCCCCAACTCAACCCTCTGCCGCTCCCGCAACTCCACCGCCCACGCTCAAGCCCGTCGAACTTCCTCCACCTGTACCACCGACTCTTGCTGCGGAATTTCCCAAGCCGCCGGTTCTCCCGTCTCCACCGCCAATTGCCCATCCCGCTCAGCCGCCGAAGCCTCCGCTGGCGGAACCCTCCGCCCCTCATCCCTCCGCGCCTGTTTCACCGGCAACTCCGCCAACCGCAAAACCCGCCGTCACTCCTCCCGCTCCAGTCGCGGCGCATCCGCCCGCTCCCCAGCCCCCGGTTCCCCCGCCGCTTTCTCCCCCGCCAAGGCCCGCGCCCGTCTCCACGCGCGAACTCAGTTCGCAACTCGAGGAATCGCTCGGTAAAAACTGGCTCAACAAACTCGGCATGATCGCCCTCGTCATCGGCATTTCTCTTTTTCTCGGTTACAAATTTCCGTCGCTCACCAATCCCGAAAAAATCCTCCTCGGTTATTTCGCCGGCCTCCTCATTCTCGGCACCGGTGTCTATCTCGAACGCCTGGATCGCTACCGTGTCTTCGCCCGCGCCCTCATCGGCGGCGGCTGGGCCCTCACCTTCTTCGTCACCTTCGCGATGCACTTCATCGCTTATACCCGCGTTATTCGCACGCAGTGGATCGACCTCGTCCTCCTCTTCCTCGTCGCCGTGGTCATGGTCGTTCACACCCTCCGCTATGATTCGCAGGTAGTCACCGGCCTCGCCTTCCTCCTGGCCTTTTTCACCGTCGGCATCAGCCAGAACACCGTTTACTCTCTCTCCGCTGGCGCCATCCTCGCTCTCGGACTCGTCGCCATTGTCCACCGCCGCCAATGGTTCGAGCTCGAAGTTTTCGGCATCCTCGCTTCCTATCTCAATCATTTCATCTGGCTCTATCGCGTTATCGAGCCTATCGCCGGCCCCAACCGTATGTTCCCGGAGTTTCTCCCCAGCACCATCCTCCTCTGTCTCTATTGGGGCATCTATCGCTGGTCCTACATCGACCGCCGCATCCAGTCCGCCTCGCGGGAACGCGTCTCCACCCTCGCCGCGCTTCTCAACACGTCCTTGCTGCTCGGCCTTTTCAAATACCAATCCGTCCGCCCCGAACTCGCCTTCTGCGCACTTCTCCTTCTCGGCGCCGTTGAACTCGCACTCGGCCAGCTTCCCGCCACGCGCAAACGCCGCATCGCCTTCACCATTCTCTCCACCATCGGCATCATCCTTCTCGTCGCCGCCATCCCCTTCAAATATTCCGGCATGGACACCGCCATCATCTGGCTCGCCGAAGCCCAGATGCTCCTGCTTGCCGGCGTCTTCTCCCGCGAAATCCTTTTTCGAGTCTTCGGTCTCCTCGTTGCGCTCCTCACTTCCGTGGACATGCTCCTCAACCAGGCCCTGCCCACGCTCTACGATCGCCTTTCCCTGCCGCCGCACAATGTCTTCGACCGCTTTCTGCTTGCGGTCCCTGCACCCGAATTTCAGCTCGCTATCCGCTTTCTCGTCGCCGCACTTCTCCTTTACGCCGACTCCCTCGTGATTCCTCGCCGCTGGAAAGATCTCTTAATTTCCGATTCCGAGGAAGTCTCCTTCCGCGCGCTCTCCTATCTCGCGTCGCTCATGCTTTTCGTCTCTCTCTGGCTGGCTTTCCCCTTTGCCTGGACCTCCGTCCTCTGGATCGCCGCCGCTTTCGTTCTCATCGCACTTGCCCGCGCTCTCTCCGCCGAAGACCTCTCCTATCAGGCGCATCTCCTCGCCCTGGCCGCCTTCTTCCGGGCGCTCGACGTCAACCTTTTCCTGACCTCTCCCCATTTCCACACAAGCGTTTCACCCCGTCTCGTCACGCTCGCTCTCGTTATCGCGCTCTTCTATCTCTGCGCGCGCTGGCTCAGCCTCGATGAATCTCCGAATTCCTCGGTCAATCCCTCGGATCTCTACACCACCGCCGCGGCCACCCTCCTCGTACTGCTCGCCTACCGCGAGTGCGATCGCCTCTGGATCCCCATTGCGTGGGGAGCCTTCGCGCTCCTTCTCGCTGTCCTCGGCTACTATCGCGGGCGCCGCGATCTCAGCCTTCAGGCCAGCTTCCTCGTCCTCGCCGGCTCTGCCCGCACGCTGCTTTTCAACGTCGACGCAACGCGCGAGTGGCACCACTTCACCCTGCGCTTCCTCACCTTCACGCTCATGGCCGCGCTGCTCTACCTCTGCGCCTACTTCAGCGGACCGCGAGGCGCCGTTTACGCGCGCCTGTTCTCCGCGCTGGAAACCTGGTTCGGCTCCATTCTCATCGCCGTGCTTGCCTTTGAAGAAGTTTCTTCGCCCTGGATCGCCGCCGCGTGGGCCGTCTTCGCGCTCCTGCTGCTCGTCATTGGCGATCGCGTGAAGCACAATCAGCTTCACTATCAGGCGTATCTGCTCTCCCTCTCCGCGCTGGTGCAGGCCGTCTCCGTCAACCTCAACGCCACGCAGCCCTTCAGTCTGATTCCCCGCCTCAGCTTGCGCTTCGTTACGCTGTTGCTTGTCGCGGCGATCTTCTATCTCTGCGCGCGCTGGGCCGCCAAGGGCGAATTCGCGCTCGCACCGGTTGCCGGCGCCGCGTACACCTGGGCGGCATCGGCTCTGGCGGTTATCCTGATTTACTGTGAGGCCCCGCCGCACACGGTCGCGCTCGCCTGGTCGCTCTTCGCGCTGGCGCTGTTTGAATTCGGCGTCTGGCGAAATTTCCGCAACTTCCGCTCGCAGGCCTGCTTTGTTTTGCTACTCGGCTTCTTGCGCATCGTCTCCTTCAATCTGGACGCGCGCGCCCCGCAGCTGCTCGCCTATACGCTGCCCGTCGCTTTCGTTTTCTATTACGTCTACATCCGATTCTCGCGCCTTGTCGCCGATAAATCTTCCGCCGCCGATTTTGCCTTTGGCCAGCAACTCCGCGCCGCCACCGCCCTCGCGTATCTTGGTTCCGCCACGCTGCTCCTCTTCGCGAACTCCTACTATCATCACGGCTGGATCCTCGTCGCCTGGGCGGCGCTTTCCGTCCTCTTTCTCGCCGTCGCCTGGGCTTCGCCGTTCGAGCTCTTCCTCTCGCACAGCCTCATCGTCGCCTTCCTCGTCTTTTTCCGTGCGCTCTCGTTCGAGTTCACCGCCCGCCTGCATCCCGGCCCTTCGTATTGGGGCCTCGAGCGCGGCTTCTACGTCTGCGCCGTCGCCGCGATTCTTTTCGCAGCCCAGCTTTTCGCCTTTCCGCTCCGCAAGCGCTTCGCCGCACCGCGCGCTCAATCCTCTTCCGGCGAATTTCGCCTCGCCACCTCCGGTCTGGCTGCCCGCCCCGAACAAATCTTTTTCTTCCTTCCGTTTCTTCTCATCGCCATCCTCATCCTTAATGAAGCCTCCTTTGGTCGCGTCACCATCGCCTGGGGCATGCAGGCCGTTGTGGCCTTCCTCTTCGCGCTCATCGTCCGCGAACGCAGCTTCCGCCTCGCCGGACTCTCCCTTCTGCTCCTCTGCGTCGCCAAGATCAGCCTGCTCGACGTCTGGCGGCTCCACGGCTCCGACCGCTACGTCACCCTCATCATCCTCGGCGTCGCCCTCCTTCTCGTTTCCTATCTCTACACCCGCTATTCCGAACTCCTCCGCCGCTACCTGTAATTCCTCGATGTCCGTCTCTTGCCCTGTGTACTGGCCCGCCATTAAGTCGGCTCTGGTTGCTTCCGCCGTCCCAGCCGCCTCGCCGAGCAGATGCAGTCCTATTGGGTCAATTTCGCCAAATCCGGCAACCCCAACGGTCCCACTGCCGTCGGCAGCGCGCTCCCCCAACTGGCCCGCCTACACCCGGGATTCCTGGCAACTCCTCGTCCTCGATTCCACCGTCTCCGCGCGCCCCGACGACCATCGTGACCGCTATCTCTTCCTCCAGAAATCCTGGAAGTAGCTGGCTTTCTCGCAAACTCCCGCTCTCTTCCTTCTTCCCTCTGGCGCAGCCCCAGCCGTGTTGGCTCGTCCCGCAGCCATTCTTGCATTTGTAGCGGCCTCCTTCCGAGGAGGGCGCTTTTTTGTCGTGTCCTGTGCTCCCGTCCCTGTAGCGCAGGTCGAGCGCCTTGTGCTCGCCCTGCGGCCTTTCCTCATTTTGTGGCGGGCTTTGTGTACTGGCCGACCTTTAGGTCGGCTCTTCTGGGGCCCGCCTCCTGAAGAAATCTGCCGCTCGTCCGCGGCGTCAGCTCCCTCCTGCGATAGAGGCCAAAATCAAATAGGTTTGGTTATAACTTGTAGTTTAGTTTAATTAAGGTAAAGTACGCAGAGGTGTAAGAGGACTGTAATGCTCCCCGCTAAAACTGGACAGCCTGCAAAGGTATGATCAGGGCCTCCAAAGTGGAGGCAACATGGGCAGGAAACCACGCGTAGACCGCACCCCGGAAGAGAAGTGGCAAATCGTGCAGGAGGGGCTGAAGAGCGGCAACATCTCGGAGACGTGTCGGCGTTACCAGATCGCTCCCAACTTGTACTATCGCTGGAAGGACGAAGCAGAGCAAGGAGCCAAGGCCGCGCTTGGGGGGAGAAGCGCGGCCGCCGCGGAAAGCGAGAAAGACCGCCGCATCCGCCAACTGGAACGCACCTTGGGGCGGAAGTCGTTGGAGATCGAAATCCTAAAAAGCGTCGTGGGGGAGTGAGCTGTGGTGAGGTTCACTCCCAGGCGCGAGAACTGGTGGCGCAGGGGTACGCGGCCACGTTGGTGGCCGCGACCCTGGCGATCAGCCGGTCGAGCTTGTACTACCGCCAGCAGCCATGAGGCAGCCGAGCCGACCGACGCTACGACGAGCAGATCGTGTTGGCCTGCGGGGAGAAGGTGGCGTATGGCTATCGGCGCATCACATGGTGGCTGCGGCGGAAGGAAGGGCTGTCGGTGAATCGCAAACGCGTGCTGCGGGTCATGCGCGAACGAGGTTTGCTGGTGCGATCACGCCGTCTGCGGGCTCGTCGCAGGAAAGAATGGGGTCGTGTGGAAGCAAGCCGTCCGAATGAAATCTGGCAAGCGGACATGACCAAGGTGTGGGCTGGTCCGTCGCTGGGTTGGGCCTACTTGGTCAGCGTCATTGACTGTTGCACGCGAGAGATCGTCGGCTGGCATCTCTCGCAGCGTTGCCGCACCGAAGATGCGCTCGTGGCACTAGAGCAGGCGGTGCTGCAGCGGCTGCCCCAGGGCAGCCGCGAAGCTCACCTGACGCTGACCACGGACAATGGCACGCAGTTCACTTCGTCGCGTTTCCTAGAAACGCTTGCGCGGCTGGGCGTCACGCACCGCCGCACCGCTTATCATCACCCGGAAGGCAACAGCTACATCGAGAGGTTCCATCGCAGTCTGAAGGAAGAGGAAGTGTGGGCAGCAGAGTATCGCAGCCTGGAAGAAGGCCGCGATTCCATCGTTCGCTGGATTACGGAGTACAATCACGACCGCCCTCACGGCGGAGTGGAAAATCCCACTCCCCACGAGGCTTTCTTGGCTTTCGCAGTTGACCTAAAATCCGAGGCCCTGAACGTCTAAATTAGCGGGGAGCATTACATCCTTGATGATTTTCATGTACTGAACGTCGATATCCAACCGCGCGTGCTCGGTCAAATATATTCAATAACACGCGGCATGAACGTCTTCTTGAAAATTTCGGCAATAGAGACCCTCACGAAGTCATGGGACGCGGCAAACCATAGCGGACTCCAACTTGGACATGATATACACCCCATAAACTTGACTACAACCTTACAATGCCAGACAAGGCTTCCGGCCACATCGAAGGAATCCTGGACGCTCATGCGGTCTATTGCGGCCTGCCATCCGTGCGCTTTCTGTGCACTAGCGCTGACGTGCTCTCCCGGCTTGTCTGGGTCTCTGCTGGCGTACCGAGAGACGCCCTCAGCTTATTTGCACAGGCAATGGCCAAGGGGTCAATCACAAACAGCAAGAAAGTTTCCGTGACTAACGTCAACCTCGCTGCCTCAGAAATGGTAAGTCAAAAAATGAGAGACTTGGAAAGCGACGTTACACAGTCTGAGACTGAAAACAGCCTATCGACCCTGTTAGAGCTTCTAAAGGATTTCTGTATAAAACAGAAAAGAAAGAACGCCTTCCTTCTAGAAATAAAAAACGATGACCCAGGCTACCAAAATGTCTTGAAACTTGTGGACCTCAGGTTAGTCCACGTCATTAGCGAGGGGATCACTGTGGGTGAGGCAGGAAGGAAATATCTTGCCCTCATTCTGGACTATGGCTTCTACACCGGTGTTCGCGCAGCTCAAAGCGTCGACCTATTTAACAGACAGACGCAGCGGGTAACCTATAAGGAACTCAGGAAGCTGCCCATCTTCCAGAATGGCCAAGATTGAAGCGTCGAGCGCCTAACGCTCACTGTCGCGACTCGGCCCCCCGAATAGACTCCTCCCAATGCTACACCTCGCTTTGAACGGCCCTCAACTCTTCGAACAATACCCTACCCCTCTTTCGAAAACGCACGCAACGATACTACGCCGAGCCAGCGCAAACCAAATCCAGGAACCCTACACCGACCCTCACCGCGAAGCCAACCAGCCACGTCATGGCTTGACCTAAGTCGCCGAACGAACGTAGGAAGCCAAGGCGGCTCCTTCGGGCACCTTAAGTTAGGTCTGATTCACGGGGTAGCAATTGCGCCTTCTGCATCTTTCAGTGATCCGAACTACCGATACCTTTCGAACATCCTTCCTCGCCTTTCGAAAACCCATGTAACATGCTGTAACTAGATTTCTATATTCCTCCTTTGTACACTCCCCCTCATGACTTGGAACCTCTGCAAATATCAATTCGCCGACGGCCGTTATTGCGCCAACCCCGTCGCCCCCGACTACAAAGCTAAGGGCTTCTGCCGTTCCCACGGCAACCTCGAAAAATTCCGCAACCGCCCCGCCGATGAGATCAACGAACCCCTCTTTCTGGATCTCTTCGAGCACAACCCCCCCACCGAAGCCGAAGTGCAAGCTGCCCTTGCCGTCGTCTTCCGCTCCTTGGCCATCGGCAAAATCTCCACGCGCCGCGCCGGCACGCTCGGCTATCTCGGCCAGCTCCTCTTGCTCAAAACCTCTGTTCGCGAATCCCGCGAAACTCTCAGCATGTCCACCGTTATCACCCAGATCCTCAACGATTTCTCCAGCCATCCCAAATCCGAGGCCGCCCGCCCCGCCTCAGCTCCTCCATCTGAATCCATCCCTGCTCCTGATTCCGCTCTCCCCGCCGCCTCCACCCATCCTCTTCCCGCCCCAACCTCGCTACCCTCCACAATTCCCGCCAAGCCAAAGCCCACCTTCGCCCGCGTCTCCCGCCCGACCCGCAAGTCCACTCCCCCCAAATCTCTCAACCACCGCGCTACCTGACCCACATGCCCCTTGCCCTCTCCATCCCCACCCTTCGTGCCCCTCGCGTCTCTGCGTCCAACTTGTTCACTTTCCGTTGTGACGCAGTTCGCCCTGTGGCAAAGATCGCTTCTATTTTCGTCTCGCCAATCGTCACTCGCTGCTCGCCACTAACTCCCGTATTTCCCACACATGCAAGCCCCTCCCATAAACCCATTTCTTCCAATAGTTTCGCGACCACCCAGGGGAGAGAGGTATACCGGTCCGCCGGTCCAACCATTTCGGCCTTAGCAACATGTTCCCCTCTTTACTCGCCACCCGCCACGCACCACTCGTCACTTCCTCCATTCACAAATCGTTCACAATCATGTTACGGGGGCTTTACCAATCCATGTACGGCTCTTGTCACAATGGTGGCGAGGTCCAGGATTCCACACTTTCCCGATGCCTACCGCAATGTCACCGGCTACGGTACACTTCTACCCATGCGAGCAGGCACGCGAGAACCATTCATGAAACGCGTGTTGATAATCGAAGACGATCGAGACATCGTCGAACTAGTGCGCTACAACCTTGCCAACGAAGGGTTTCAGGTGACCGCGGCGTTTGACGGGCCGGCGGGGCTGGCGGCGTTGCGCAAGGCGCCTCCCGATCTGCTGCTGCTCGATCTGATGCTGCCCAAAATGTCTGGGCTGGATATTTGCCGGGAGATTCGGAAGGACGAATCGCTGAACCGCCTGCCGGTGCTGATGCTGACGGCGCGCGGCGACGAAGCGGATCGCGTGGTGGGGCTGGAAATGGGCGCGGACGATTACGTGACCAAGCCCTTTAGCCCGCGGGAACTGATCGCGCGCGTTAAGGCTCTGCTGCGCCGCGCGGAGCCGCCGGCCGATGCGCCGCGGGTGATCGAGATTGGACGGCTGGCGATCGATCCGGCGTCTTACCGTGTGAGCCACTCGGGGAAGCCGGTGCCGCTGAGCACGCTGGAGTTTCGGCTGTTGTATTACCTGGCGTCGCGGCCGAACCGCGTGTTCACGCGCGACCAGTTGCTGGACGCGGTGTGGGGCACGGACCGCTTTGTGACGCCGCGCAGCGTGGACGTATACGTGCGGCGGCTGCGCGAGAAGATCGAATCAGACCCGGAAAATCCCCTGCACCTGAAGACGGTTCGCGGCGCAGGCTACTTGTTCGAGACCCGTGCGGCGTAAATTTTTCTGGCGGCTCGCGTTTGCCTTCCTTGCGCTGCTGGTGTCCGCGCTGGGGGCCGTGGATTTTCTGGCGGAACGCGCGCTGCGCACCAGCTACGAAAACGACGCCTTCCGTGAACTGCAGGCGCTTGGGCGCCTGGTGCGCATCCAAAGTTTGCCGCCGACTTCGATTCCTCCCAAAACTCCCGAAGAAAGCGCCGCGCTGAACAATTGGGTGGCGAACGCGGCGGCCAGCGGCGCGCGGGTGACGGTGATTACCGCGGACGGCAAAGTTTTGGCCGACTCCCAAACGGAAACCGACACCATGGAAAATCATGCGGCGCGGCCGGAGATCGTGAGCGCACTGCGCACCGGGGAAGGGCGGGCGACGCGCACCAGCGTTTCCGTGAAGCGGGCGCTGCTTTATTACGCGTTCCGCGAATATCTGCCCGGCGACGTGCCGGTGATTGTGCGGCTGGCGCTGCCGATGGAAGGAATCGACGAGCCGCTGGGAAAGTTCCGCGTGAACCTGTGGATCGGGTCGCTGCTGATCTTCCTGATCGCCGGGGCGGTTGGGCTGCTGATGTCACGGACGTATACGGACCGCGTGGAGCGGCTGCGAGAGTTTTCGCGGCGCGTGGCGGAAGGCGATTTCCGGCCGCTGCCGCCGGACGGAACGGGCGACACGCTGGAGGCGCTGGGCTACTCGTTGAACCAGACGGCGGCGCGGCTGGACCGCACCATCCGCACGCTGACCGAAGAGAGGAATTTGTCGGCGGCGATTCTGGGATCGATGGTGGAAGGCGTCGCGGTGGTGAACGGGGCGGAGCGGCTGGCTTTTGCGAACCCGGGATTCGCGTCGATTCTGGGGCTGGATGTGCCGCCGGTGGCGGGAAGTTCGCTGCTGGAAGTGGTGCGGCAGACGGAATTGATCGAAGCGGTGCGGCGGGTGCTGGCGGGCGAGCCGCGCGTGGAAGCGGAAATAGCCACCGGCACATTGCGGCAGCACTTTTTTGCTGCGACAGTGGCTTCGGTGCGCGCGGGAGAAACTTCGGGTGCGGTGATTGTGCTGCACGATATTACGGAGCTGCGGAAGCTGGAGAGGGTGCGGCGGGACTTCATCGCCAATGTTTCGCACGAATTCCGCACGCCACTCACCGCCATTCAGGGCTTTGCGGAAACGCTGATTGCCGGGGCGCTGGATGACCCGCAGAACCGGGTTCGCTTCCTCAACATAATTCTGGAGCACGCGCGGCGGCTGGCACGGCTGACGGAAGACCTGCTGAAACTTTCGCAGATGGACGCGGACCGGCTGGAGCTGGAGATTCGGCCGGTGAAAGTAGGCCAGCTGGTGGAATCCTGCTACGAAACCGCACGGCATCGCGCGGGGGAAAAAGAACTCGCGCTGACGCTGGATGTTTCCGAGAATTTGCCGGAGGTAGCCGGAGACGCGCGGCGGCTGCAGGAAGTGCTGCAAAATCTGCTGGACAACGCCATTCAATACACGCTGCCCGGGGGCAAGATCGTGCTGAGCGCGGAGGCACGCGACGAGGAAGTGATATTCACGGTTGCCGACACCGGCATCGGGATTCCCACTGCGGACCAGCCGCGCATCTTTGAGCGCTTTTACCGGGTGGATGCGGCGAGGTCCCGCGAAGCCGGCGGCACCGGTCTGGGGCTGGCCATCGCGAAGCATTTGATCGAAGCGCAGGGCGGTCGGATTTGGGTGGAAAGCGAAGTGGGGGCGGGGTCGCGCTTTCATTTTTCGGCGCCCGTGTTCGATGCGGAGCGGGCGGCGGGCCGATCGTCTTCCACGAGCGCGGCAAGCGGCCGGGTCGCGCGTCCCGCGGCTTCTCCCGGCGCGTAAGGCCCGCTTTGCGCCATATTCACCCCGCTGTTACCTTGCCGTAAACTTTGCGACGGAATATCAAGTACGGGGTGTGATTCGCCCCGCATCGCTCCCGCGGAGGCAGAGCATGGCGCAAACAGCCGGATTGACGGAAGCCGTACTCTACGACACGCTGGTGAATTATTTGATTTCGATGGCGCGCGTTGTCGAGAGCGCCATGAATCGCGCGCTGGACGCCATCATGGCGTTCGACAATCCGCGCACGCAAGGCCTTCCCGGCGAAGTTTTTCTTCTTGAGCCGCGGATCAACGAAATGGAGCTCCTGATCGACGAGCACGCCATCCGCTTGTTGCGGCGCGGCTCGTTCAGCGACGACGAGATGCGGCTGGTAGTCGCTTCGCTGAAGATCACCAACGATCTGGAGCGCATCGGCGACATAGCGGTGAATTTGGCGGAACGAGTGATCTCGCTGCGGGAAATGGCCGGCGCGAAGCAGCCTGAAGAGCTCGCGCCGATGGCCGAAGCGGTGCGGTCGATGGTCAGCCGGAGCCTGGGAGCGCTGATCTTCCGAAACGCGGAGATGGCGGCGCAGGTATTAGAGAGCGACGACGTGGTGGATCAGTACCGCGACCGGATCATCGAGAACCTGATGCTGCACATGACCCAGAACGTGGCTCTGGTTACGCCCGGAATGCAGTTCATCTTGGCGACACGGCATCTGGAACGCATCGCGGATCACGCCACGAATATCGCCGAGGACATCATTTTCTGGGTTCGCGGGCTGGATGTGCGCCACGGGCGGGGCCTGACCGTGCTTCCCGAGCGGGAAGAGACCACCAAAGGCGTGTGTTCGGAGGTCACCGAGAATTCACATGCGCTTCATTCGGATGTGACTCCGAGCTGCGAAACTCAGCGTGTTTGAACTTCACTCCACGTCCTACCTCGGGGACCGGTGCACCCCTGGCACCGGTCCCCTTCTCCTCCCCCAAACGCCAACGGAACATGAAACTTTTTTGCCGCTTGGAGCCGTCTAACGACTGTTGGATAATAGGAGAATGCAAGGAAGCCGAATCTTGAAGCACTCGGTTCAAGTACGCCCGCCGGGTGTCTGGATATGTGTGCTTCTTGCCCTCCTGATTCTTTATAATCCGTTCGCGGCGCTGACCGGTTCGGCCGGTACGATTTCGGTCCAAAGGCAAGCACGGCATCGGGCAACCGTTGGATCCTCGGAACTCCAACATCTGGGGGCCGCACAGGACCAGAATCCACAAGAGTTTGTAGAATTGCGGGAGATCCGCAAAGAGGTCGGGGAACCTGCGACCCAGCAAAAAACGCAAGGCCTCCAGAACGACGTAGAAGTTCTGCAACCAGAATCGGTAAGTCGAGTCTGGTCGCGGCCCCCACCCTTGGTGTAATTCAGGCGTAGTCAAGAGTCCCAACGCGGGGCGCGTGGATCCCGGAGAAACTCAGGTCTAGCAAGCTCTTTCTGGTACGCCCTTCCCGGTATCCGAGAGGAAAGGTCTCGCTTCTGGAGCGTGGGCCAACAACCTTAGTTCAACAACCTTAGTTAAGGACAAATCATGTCAAAGAAGATGCAGATTTTGATCGCGTGCGGAGCCCTGCTGGCGCTGGGAGTGCTGTGGATTGGCTGGGAGCATGGGAAGACACAGGCCGACAGCGCCGAGCACAAGGAGAAAGGCCACGGCGAACCGGTTGCCGGAGTGGTGACCGTGACGCGAGGGAAGCTGGGAGCGCCGTTGACCCTGGCTGGAGCGTTCAAGCCCTTTCAGGACGTGGACGTCCACGCGAAAGTGGCGGGGTATATCAAGGCAATTTACGTCGATGTCGGCTCGCACGTGAAGGATGGGCAAACGCTGGCGGTGCTGGAAGTGCCGGAACTGGAAGCTGAACTGGCCGGAGCAGATGCGGCGGTACAACGATCCAAGGAAGAGATACGGCGGGCGCAAGGCGACGTGGAGCGCGCGAAGTCCGGCTATATGGCGACGCACGCGATGTATGAACGTTTGAGCCAGGCGTCGCAGCAACGGCCGGGGCTAGTGGCGCAACAGGACGTGGATAACGCGCAGGCCAAGGATCTGGAAAGCCAGGCGCAAGTTTCCAGCGCGGAAGCGTCGCTGGATGCGGCGGAACAAGCGCTGGCGGTGGCCAAGGCGGACCAGAAGAAATTCCAGGCATTGGCCGATTACACGCGAATCACGGCGCCGTACACGGGAGTGGTGACGATTCGCTATGCGGATACCGGGGCGCTGATCGCGGCGGGCACGTCGTCGAGCACGCAATCGATGCCGGTGGTGCGCATCGCGCAGATTTCCGTGCTGCGGCTGGTGCTGCCGATTCCGGAGTCGATTGCGGGGGAAATCCGGCTGGGAGATCCGATCAAAGTGCACGTACAGGCGTTGAACAAGGATTATGTGGGCAAAGTGACGAGGTTTGCGGATTCCCTGGACGAGCAAACGCGGACGATGCACACGGAAATCGATTTTCAGAATCCGAACGGGGAACTGCTGCCGGGAATGTACGTGCAGGCGGTGGTGGCGCCACCGGTGCGAAACAACGTTTTGACCGTGCCGCTGGAAGCGGTGGAGCTGGGGGCGGATGCGACCCAGGGAACGGTGCTGGTGGTGAACGCGCAGAACATGCTGGAAGAGCGGAAAGTGCGGTTGGGGGCGCAGGGCAGCACGCGAGTTGAGGTTCGCGAAGGGCTAAGCGAAGGGGAGCGGGTGGTGGTGGGCAGCCGGAACGAATTTCGCACGGGCATGAAAGTGACGCCGAAGGAAATCAACGTCAACGAACCGGGTGAGGCGGAGGGCAAGTAATGCCGAAGTTCGCCCTGGCGTATCCGTACTTCATCATCATGATATGCCTGGTGGTGGCGGTCGTGGGCGTGACCACAATCACGCGCATGCCGGTGGACCTGTTTCCGCAGGTCAAAATTCCCGTGGTGGTGGTGGCCACTTTTTATTCGGGCATGCCGCCGGAGCAAATCGAAGCGGACATCACCAACACGTTCGAGAGGTTTTTTACGCTGGCGAGCAATTTCGACCACATCGAGTCGCGATCGCTGACCGGCGTGAGCCTGATCAAAATCTATTTCAAGCCGGGAACGAACGCGAACGCGGCGCTGAGCAACGTGGCCAACCTGGCGATGGCGGACTTAAGACGATTGCCGCCGGGAACCCTGCCGCCCGTAGTTTTGAAATTCGATGCCTCGAGTCTGCCGGTGTGCCTGGTGACCTTGAAGGGCGAGGGGTTGAACGAAACGGAGTTGAAAGACCTGGCGCAGTTCCAGGTGAGAAACCAGATTGCCAACGTAAAAGGCGCGTCGGTCCCGCAGCCGTTCGGAGGAACGTACCGGCAGATCCAGGTGTACGTGGATCCGGCGAAACTCGAAGCCTACCAATTGAGCCTGATGGATGTGGTGGGCGCGGTCAACGACTCGAACCTGATTTTGCCCGCGGGGGACGTGCGCATCGGCAACCGCGATTACAACATTTACGCGAACAGCCAGGTGCCGACCCCCAACGACGCGAATAAGATTCCCCTGAAAACCTCCGGGCTGGGAGCAGTGCTGGTAGCGGACGTCGGCAAAGCCGAAGACTCCGGCGCGATTCAAACGAATATCGTGCGCATCGACGGGCAAAGATCCGTGTACATCCCAATCCTGAAACAGGGGGGCGGGAGCAACACAATCGCCATCGTGAACGGAGTGAAAGAGGCGACGAAACACCTGGTGGACATTCCCGACGTGCTGAAGACCGCGGTGGTGTTCGACCAGTCGATTTTTGTGAAGACCGCGCTGAAGAACCTGCTGAAGGAAGGCGGGATCGGGCTGGTCCTGACGGGATTGATGATACTGCTTTTCCTGGGGAGTCCGCGCGCGACCTTCGCGGTGCTGCTGTCCATTCCTTTGTCGGCGCTGGCGTGCTTTCTGGTGGTGAACGGGATGGGCGGATCGATCAACACGATGCTGCTGGGCGGCCTGGCGCTGGCGTTCTCGAGGTTGATCGACAATTCGGTGGTGGTGCTGGAGAACATTTTCCGATTCATGGAGCAAGGCGTGGAACCGCGGGAGGCGGCGGAGAAGGGGGGGATGGAGATAGCGGTGGCGGTGCTGGCGGCGACCTGCACCACGTCGATTGTGTTCTTTCCCGTAACTTTGTTTTATGGAGTAAGCCGGTATCTGTTCACGGATCTGGCGCTCGGCGTGGTGCTTTCCATCTTCGCATCGTATGTGTTCGCGCTGACGGTGGTGCCGCTCTATTGTGCGCAGTTCATCCGCCTGCAAGGGCACGGCGAGGGGGGCGAGGCGCAGGCGGGCGGGATGCTGGCCAGAGTCGTGAAACGATTTAACGAACTTTTCCAGAAACTCCTGAGTTATTACGAGGCATCGGTGACGCGCGCCCTGGCCAAGCCGGGACGCACGACGGTCTACATTCTGAGCGGAATAGCGTTGTCGATCGCGCTGACCTTCCCCTTTACGGGAAAGGCGTATTTCCCGCGGACGGATCCGGGACAATTCGTAATCAACGTGAAAGCGCCAACGGGAACGCGGCTGGAAGTTACCGACAAATACATCGCGCGCGTGGAGAAGGACCTGCATGAAATCATTCCGCCCGACGAACTGGACATGATCGTTTCGAATATCGGGATCACGCCGGACATTTCCGCGATCTATACGAGCAATTCGGCGATGCACACGGCATTCGTGCAGGTGAACCTAAAGGAAGGGCATCGGGTCGGGAGTTACGAGTACATGGAGCGTGCGCGGCGGAAATTGGCCGCAGATCTGCCGGAATTGAGCACGTACTTTCAAGCGGGGGGATTGGTGGATTCGGTGGTGAACCAGGGATTGCCGGCCCCGCTGGACGTGCAGGTGAGCGACAACGACCTGGAGGAAGGTTACGAGATCGCGCGGAAGGTGGCCTTGCAACTGAAGGGTTCCAAACTGGTGAGCGACGTGTTGATCCCGCAGGACATCGACTACCCGGGCCTGGAGCTGAACATCGACCGCAAACAAGCCAGCCTGCTGGGGCTGAGCCCGAAAGACGTGGTGGACAACGTAATCACCGCGCTGACGTCGGACGGGATGATCGCGCCGAGTTACTGGATCGATCCGAAGAACGGAAACAACTACATGATGACGGTGCAGTATTTTAACGAGCAGATCGGGTCGATGACGATGTCCGACTTCCAGAATATTCCGTTGCGTGCGGCGAAGTCGAAGAGCTACACGCCGCTGCAATCGGTGGCGAAGATCGAGCCCATCAACACCCCGACAGAAGTGGATCATTACCAGATCCGGCGGGTGATCGACGTCTACGTGATGCCGAAAACCGAGGATTTGAGCGGCGTAAACGACCAAGTCCGGGATTTGCTCAAGAAGCTCAGGTTGCCGCCGAACGCGCGCGTCCGCGTGCAGGGGGCGGTAGTGGGAATGAATCAGTCCTTCACCCGCTTCGGAGTGGGGCTGCTGCTCTCGATCGTGCTGGTGTACCTGATCCTGATGGCGCAATTCCGGTCGTTTATTGACCCCTTCATTATTTTGACGGCGATTCCGCCGGGACTTGCCGGGGCGGTGGTGTTCCTGTGGATGACGGGAACGACGCTGAACATCATGTCGCTAATGGGCGTGATCATGATGACCGGAATCGTGGTGTCGAACAGCATTTTGATCGTGGAGTTTGCGGGAATCCTGCAAGGGCGCGGAATGGCGCTGAAGGAAGCGGTGGTGGAATCCTGCAAGGTGCGGCTGCGGCCGATTCTGATGACTTCGCTGGCCACGTTGCTGGCGCTGCTGCCGATGGCGCTGGGCGTGGAGGCAGGGAGCGAGCAGTACGCGCCGCTGGCGCGCGCGATGATCGGAGGGCTGGGAGCTTCGGTGGTGCTGACTGTGTTCCTGGTCCCGGCAGTGTACCTGGTGATTCACGGGCGCGAAAACAAGGCGGAGTCGATGGCATGAGATACCCGCCTGCTGAGCGAATTGCCGCAGAAGCGTGAAACGCGCGAAGGGGAAGAGATGCGGTTGAAGAAGAGTTTTGCCGGCGAAGCCGGCATGCTGGGAGGAAGGTAATGCCGAAGTTTGCTCTAGCATACCCATACTTCATCATCATGGTCTGCCTGGTTGTCGCAGTGGTGGGCGTGACCACGATGGTGCGGATGCCCGTGGACCTGTTCCCCCAGATCAACATTCCGGTGGTGGTGGTGGCGACTTTCTATTCGGGCATGCCGCCACAACAAATCGAAGCGGACATCACCAACACGTTCGAGAGGTTTTTCACGCTGGCGAGCAATTTCGATCACATTGAATCGCGATCGTTAACCGGGGTGAGCCTGATCAAGATTTACTTCCAGCCAGGCACGGATCCCAACGCCGCGCTAAGCAATATCGCGAATCTGGCAATGGCGGACTTAAGACGATTGCCGCCGGGAACGTTGCCTCCGGTGGTTTTGAAGTTCGACGCTTCGAGCCTGCCGGTGTGCCTGCTGACGCTGAAAGGGCAGGGACTGAACGAAACGCAGCTCAAGGATCTGGCGCAGTTCGAGGTGAGAAACCAGGTGGCGAACGTGCCGGGCGCTTCGGTGCCGCAGCCGTTTGGAGGAACCTACCGACAAATTCAGGTCTTCGTCGATCCGGTGAAGCTGGAAGCGCACCAGTTGAGCCTGATGGACGTGGTGAACGCCATCAACAGTTCCAACCTGATTTTGCCCGCGGGAGACGTGCGCATTGGGAACCGCGACTACAACATTTACGCGAACAGCCAGGTGCCACGAGCGGAGGCGATCAACGAGGTTCCGCTGAAAAGCGTGGGGCTGGGGTCAGTGCTGGTGGCGGATGTGGGCAAGGCGGAAGACGCCGGAGCGATCCAGACGAATATTGTGCGCATTGACGGGCAGAAGTCGGTGTACATCCCGATTCTGAAACAAGGCGGCGACAGCAACACCATCGCCATCGTCAATGGGGTAAAAGAAGCGATTAAGGACCTGGTGGACGTTCCCGCGAGTCTGAAAACCGCGGTGGTGTTCGACCAATCGATCTTCGTGAAGACGGCGGTGGAAAACTTGCTGAAGGAAGGCGGCATCGGGCTGGTGCTGACGGCGCTGATGATTCTGCTGTTCCTGGGCAGTCCGCGAGCCACCTTTGCGGTGCTGCTGTCCATTCCGCTTTCGGCCTTAACGTGCTTCCTGGTAATGAACGGGATGGGCGGGTCGATCAACACGATGCTGCTGGGCGGATTGGCGCTGGCGTTTTCGCGCTTGATTGACGACTCGGTGGTGGTGCTCGAAAACATCTTCCGGTACATGGAGAACGGCGCGGCGCCGCGGGAAGCGGCGGAAAAAGGCGGAATGGAAGTGGCGCTGGCGGTGCTGGCGGCGACGTCGACCACTTCGATCGTGTTTTTTCCGGTAACGTTTTTCTATGGAGTGAGCAAATACCTGTTCACGGACCTGGCGCTGGGCGTGGTGCTATCGATTTTCGCGTCCTACATTTTCGCAATGACGGTGGTGCCGCTGTACTGCGCAACGTTTATCCGTATCGACGCTCACAATCACGGTCACGGAGAAAACGACGAAGGAGTGGAAGAAGCGGCTCAGCCAAGCTCTGGATGGCTGGCCAAAGTCGTGCGCGAATTCAACGAGGCATTTCACAAGCTTTTGAACTACTACGAGAAGCAAGTGACGCGGGCGCTGGAGAGGCCGGGAAGAACGGCGGCGATCATCATGGGTGGGATTGTGGTGCTGGTGGCGGTGATCTTTCCGTTCGTCGGACAGGCGTATTTCCCGCGCACGGACCCTGGGCAATTTGTCATCAACCTGAAAATGCCCACGGGAACGCGGCTCGAGGTTTCCGACCAGTACGTGGCGGGCGTGGAGCAAGAGATCCGGTCGGTGATCCCGAAAAGAGATCTGGACATGATCGTCTCGAACATCGGAATCACGCCGGACCTATCCGCGATATACACGAGCAATTCGGCGATGCACACGGCGTTCGTGCAGGTGAGCTTGAAAGAGGATCACAAAGTAGGAAGTTACGAGTACATGGAGCGAGTGCGAAGAAAGCTGGCGAACGACCTGCCGCAGGTGAGCGCGTATTTTCAAGCGGGAGGCCTGGTGGATTCGGTGGTGAACCAGGGATTGCCGGCTCCTTTGGACATTCAGGTGAGCGACAACAACCTGGAAGAGGGGGATGACATTGCGCGGAAAATCGCGCTGCAACTGAAATCCTCCAACCGGGTAAGCGACGTGCTGATTCCGCAGGATATCGACTATCCGGGGCTGGAGTTGAATATCGATCGCGTGCAGGCCAGCCTGCTGGGGCTGACGCCGAAAAACGTGGTGGACAACGTAATCACGGCTCTCACCTCCGACGGCATGATCGCGCCGAGCTACTGGATCGACCCGAAGAGCGGGAACAACTACATGCTGACGGTGCAGTATTCGGACAAAAAGGTAGGCTCGATGACGATGTCGGACTTCCGGAATATTCCGTTGCGAGCGGCGAATTCGGATAAGTATACGCCGCTGCAATCGGTGGCGAAGATTATGCCGATCAACACGCCGACGGAAGTGGACCACTACCAGATCCGGCGGGTGATTGACGTGTACGTGATGCCGAAGACGGAAGACTTGAGCGGGGTGAGTGCGGAAGTGAACGGGATCATCAACAATCTGAAGCTGCCGAAGAACGCGCTGGTGCGCGTGCAGGGGGCGGTCGTGGGCATGCACGAGTCTTTCTTTCGGTTCGGAATCGGGCTGATTCTGTCGATTCTGCTGGTGTACCTGATCCTGATGGCGCAGTTCCGGTCGTTCATCGACCCGTTCATCATTTTGACCGCGATTCCGCCGGGACTTGCGGGGGTGGTGGTGTTCCTGTGGATTACGCACACGACGCTGAACATCATGTCGCTGATGGGCGTGATCATGATGACGGGCATCGTGGTGTCCAACAGTATCTTGATCGTGGAGTTTTCGGGAATCCTGCATGAACGGGGACTGAGCTTGAAGCAGGCAACGATCGAGGCATGCAAGGTGAGATTGCGGCCGATTCTGATGACTTCGCTGGCGACATTGCTGGGGCTGATTCCGATGGCGCTGGGCCTGGAGGCAGGAAGCGAGCAATACGCGCCGCTGGCGCGAGCGGTGATCGGAGGTTTGGGGGTGTCCGTGGTGGTGACAGTATTTCTAGTGCCGGCAGTGTATCTGGTGATTCACGGAAGAAGGAAAGAGGCGGGGGCGGAGGTGGCGTCGTGAGGCAGGGGCTTCTGGTCGCCGTTATTGCGTTAGGAACCGTTGCGGTGCCGCTGGGAATCGCGCAACAGGCACCGGGGGGAATGGCGCCGGGGGCGCCGCAAACGGCGGGCAATACCAAAACGCTGACGATTCAGGAAGCGGAGGCTTTGGCGATACGCAACAATCCGCAGATTACCGTCGGGAAATTGCGGGCGCTGGAAGCGCATGAATTCGTGCGAGAAGCGCGTTCGGCGCTGCTGCCGCAAGCGAGCCTGAACCTGACGGGAGTCGGCGCGGACGCAGGCAGCCGGATTTCGGCGGGGTATTTGACGAACGGGAGAATGTTTCCGCGGGTGGCGGGGGGCGCGAGCGTATCGCAGCTGATTACGGATTTCGGGCGAACGACGAACCTGGTATCCAGCTCGGAATTTCAGGCCAAGGCAGAAGAGGAAAACGCGGCCGCGACGCGGCAGGATATCATTCTTGCGGTGGACCAGGCGTTCTACAACGTGCTGGAGACGAAGGCGCTGCTGAAAGTGGCGCAAAACACCGTGAAGGCGCGGCAGGACCTGGTGGACCAGATCCAGGCGCTGACAGACGCCAAGCTGCGCTCGGAAATCGATTTGAGCTTCAGCAAAGTGGATTTGGCGCGAGCGAAACTTCTGATGCTGGATTCGGAGAACAGTTACGACGCATCCCTATCCACGCTTTCGGCGATTTTGGGCTACCCGGACAAACAGGATTTCAAGGTCGTGGAAGACGTGCCGCAATCGGTGAATCCACCGACCGTGGATCCCGCGCCGCTGATTCAGCAGGCCATGCAACAACGGCCGGAAATCCTGTCGTTGCGGAACGAAGTGACCGCGGCGGAAAAATTCGGGAGAGCCGAGCACGATCTGTGGTGGCCAACGGTGAGCGGGATCGGCGTGGTCGGCGGAGCGCCGGTGCGCGACCCGAATATTACCAGTTGGTATGGCGCGGCCGGCGTGAACATCAATATTCCGGTGTTCAACGGCTTTCTGTTCAATGCGCGGGCCAAGAGCGCGGACCTCGAGACGGAATTGAAACGGAAGCGCTTGCAGGATTTGCAAGACAACGTGGCGCGCGACGTGCGCAACAGTTGGCTGGACACCAGCCGGGCGTTCGAGCGGCTTTCCGTGACCAAGCAGCTCCGGGAGCAAGCGGACCTTTCGCTGCAACTCGCGGATGCGCGATACAAGCTTGGGTTGGGAACCATCGTGGAGTTCAGCCAGGCGGAATTGCAACAAACTGATGCGGAACTCCAGGATACCGACGCGCATTATCAGTACATCCTGACGCAGTTGGTGCTGGCCTACGAAATGGGCCAGACGCGGTAGAGCGCGGCGTGGGCGGGAGGCCTCGGAAACGAGGAGGCCCGCCCGCTGCTGAATTTTTGTAGATTTAAGAACCTTCCAGAGTTCTGCCCGCCGACTTTGTAACATTTCGAATCTTCCTCCACACCCGATTGCTTCCGAAGAAACCAGGAGTGAAATTTCGAGGTTTAGCTGGATACAAGGCGAAGTTGGATGCGCGGGCGGTTATCGCCGGTAAACTAATGAAAATATGATGGATAGCGTGGTGAATAGATCCCGTGCCGCAGCCTGTTCACGAAAAACGAGCGCCCGGTCGCCAGACACCATGCCCGGCGCCGCCGCCGGGCCTTCCAGATTGGAATGTGGAATCTGCAACAAAGAGGAGAGAAGCCAGGAGAATACCTGTATCGCCAACAGGGTAACTGTTTTTGATCCAGCGAACGGGTCGCCAAGGGACACAACGATAGGCCGCCTTTTTTCGCCAGTTTCCAAATTTTGAATGGAACTAACTCATTTGTTTCAAATGAAATGCAGCTTGAAGCGGAGAATATTTCCAATTTTTAACAGACTCTTGAGCGATTGTAACAATGCCGTAACCGGGCGTGGTCAGACTTCGGGAGTATCGACGCAAGCTCGAATCTTCGGGAGATCCATCTCATGAAACGACTTGTATTGCTCGCGGTTTGTGCTTTTGCGCTGTGCGCCATCGTGCTGGCGGATAATCCACTGCTCATCAACGGCGCGGGCGCGACTTTTCCGTATCCGATTTATTCCAAGTGGTTCGACGTTTACCACAATAAGTTTGGCAACATTCAGTTCAATTACCAATCGATTGGTTCCGGTGGCGGGATCAAGCAGATTACGGAAGGCACCGTGGATTTTGGCGCTTCCGACGGTCCGATGAACGACGACCAGATCAAGACTTTCCAGGAAAAGCGTGGAACCGGCATCCTGCATTTCCCCACAGTCCTCGGGGCCGATGTGCCGACCTACAATATCGCCGGCGTGAATACCTCCCTGAATTTTACTCCGGAAGCGCTGGCGGGAATCTTCCTGGGAAAAATTACGAAGTGGAATGATCCGGCGATCACCGGCGCGAACAAGGGCGTAAACCTGCCTTCGGCGGATATCGTTGTGGTGCACCGCTCGGATGGCAGCGGCACGACGTACATCTGGACGGATTATCTATCGAAGGTCAGCGAAGAGTGGAAAAGCAAGGTCGGCAAGGGGACATCGGTCAACTGGCCGGTGGGTCTCGGCGGCAAGGGCAATGAAGGCGTAACGGGACTCGTGAAGCAGACGCCGAACGCGATTGGCTACGTGGAATTGATTTACGCCATTCAGAACAACATTCCCTACGGCGCGGTGAAAAACGCAGCGGGAGTGTTCCTGAAAGCAGACCTGGCGGGGGTGACGGCGGCGGCCGGAGCGGCGAAGGCCATGCCGGACGATTTCCGGGTGAGCATCACAAACGCGCCTGGAAAGAACGCATACCCGATTTCCAGCTTCACGTGGCTGCTGATACCGGAGAAGATTCAGGACACCGCAAAGCGCGAGGCCATCAAGAATTTTCTGAAGTGGATGATGACCGACGGGCAGAACGAAGCGGAAGCATTGTCGTACGCAAGACTGCCGAAGGAAGTCGCAGCGAAGGAAATGAAGGCCCTCGGCAAAATCCAGTAGGACATCTGGGACAGTGGCGACAGCAAGTACAACCTTGAAAGGCGCGGGCCCGGCATCGGGTTCGCGCGCGTTTTTTGAGAGAATCCGCAACGGGGACGAGATCGCGCGGCTGATTACGCTGGTTTTCGCGGCGAGCGTGGTGCTGATTACGGCAGCGGTGGTATGGGAACTGTGGATAAACTCCGCACTCCCGAGGCACAAATTCGGCTTGCACTTCTTTTTCACCGAAACCTGGGACCCGATCACGGACGATTTCGGCGCGCTGCCTTTCATTTACGGCACCCTGGTAACTTCGGCGGTTTCTCTGTTTATCGCCATACCGTTGGGCATCGGCGCGGCCATATTTCTGGCGGAGCTGGCGCCACCGCGGGTTTCCGATACTTTGCAATTTTTCATTGACCTGCTGGCGGCGGTGCCCAGTGTCATTTACGGATTGCTGGGAATCTTCATCATCGTGCCGCTGGTGAGGGACGTGATTTATCCGATTCTCAACCGCTCCTTGGGTTTCTTAGCCATATTCAAGGGGCCTTCGTATGGTGTGGGCTTCATAACCGCAGGGATCGTGATGGCCATCATGGTGATTCCGTACATCATTTCGGTATCTCGCGAGGTACTGCTCTCCGTGCCGAGGGATCAAAGAGAAGCGGCGCTGGCGCTGGGGGCCACGCGGTGGGAGTCCACCTGGAAGGTGGTGGTGCCGTTTGCGAAGACCGGCATTATGGGCTCGATCTTCCTGGCGCTGGCGCGGGCGCTGGGTGAGACGATGGCGGTGACAATGGTGATCGGGAACACGCCGAAGATTGCGGCCTCCCTTTTCGCACCCGGTTATTCCATCGCGGCGGTGATTGCGAACGAATTCACCGAAGCGACGGGCGACCTCTATCTGCAGGCCTTGATCGAACTCGGTCTGGTCCTTTTCCTGTTAACGTTTATCATCAACGGCCTGGCGCGCATCCTGATCATCGTGACGACACAAAAGGGCAGTGGGGTGAGCGCCTGATGAACCGTAAACTCCGCTGGCGCAAATTCGTTAGTAACTTCATGCTGGCGATGACCGGGGTGTGCGCGCTGGTCTCGGTGTTGGTGCTGTTTTGCATATTGGGATATCTGGTTTTCAACGGCGGGACGTCGATCAACTGGGCATTCTTCACGAAGCTGCCGAAACCTGTGGGGGAAACCGGCGGGGGCATGGCCAACGCGATTGTGGGAAGCGGCAAAGTGCTGTTGCTTGCGTCCTTAATCGGTGTGCCAATCGGGTTCCTTGGCGGGGTATACCTAGCGGAGTTCAGCGGCAAGGGAATGGCCTCGGTGGTGAGGTATGCGGCGGACCTGCTGAATGGAGTGCCATCGATCGTGGTGGGGATATTCGCCTACAGCGTGGCGGTGCTGCCGTTCAAGCATTTTTCTGCCTTTGCGGGATCGTTTGCACTGGGAATTATGATGGTGCCGATCACGCTGCGGAGCACGGAGGAATTTTTAAAAAGCGTGCCGCGGATGTTGCGGGAAGGAGCAATGGCGCTGGGTGCGAGCAAGTGGAGGACGATCGCGACGGTGATCGTGCCGGCGGCCTACCGGGGCATCGTGACGGCGATTCTGCTGGCGCTGGCGCGGGTGGCGGGAGAAACGGCGCCGCTGCTGTTTACCGCGTTCGGGAATCGGTTCTGGAGCCAGGGGTTGTCGGAACCGACGGCGACGCTGCCCGTAGTGATTTACACGTATGCGGTCGCGCCGTATGAAGATTGGCACCGGCAAGCGTGGGCGGCGGGATTGGTGCTGCTGGGGCTGATTTTAGTGATCAACATTGTTGCGCGGACGATATTGTCGCGTGGCATTGCGGTACCGAGGTCATAGGCATGCAAGCGTCCGCCAAGCCGGAGTTTTCCGTGAATATCACGACGAATATAACGACCCCCGCAGCGCGGGAAACGTCCGCCGGGCTTCCAATGCGGATGACGATTTCGAAAGTGAATTTTTATTACGGCTCGAAGCAGATCCTGTTCGACATCAACATGGGGATCGCGGACAAGAAGGTGACCGCGCTGATCGGGCCATCGGGTTGCGGCAAATCCACCCTGCTGCGGACTTTGAACCGGATGCATGAAACCGTGGGAACCTCGCGGCTGGAAGGGGAAATCCTGCTGGACGGGCAGAACATCCTGGCACAGGATGTGACCGCGCTGCGCCGCCGCGTGGGGATGGTGTTCCAGCGGCCGAACCCGTTTCCGAAATCCATCTATGACAATATCGCCTATGGGCCGAAGATCAACGGGTACAAGGGCACGCTGGCGGATATCGTGGAAAAGAGCCTTCGCCACGCGGCGCTGTGGGACGAGGTGAAGGATCACCTGCACAAATCGGCGTACGAGCTATCGGGTGGGCAGCAGCAGCGGCTTTGCATCGCGCGGGCGCTGGCGGTGGAACCCGAAGTGCTCCTGATGGACGAACCGTGTTCGGCCCTGGATCCGATCAGCACCGCGAAGATCGAAGAATTGATGGTGGAATTGAAGAATATAACGACGATCGCCATCGTGACGCACAACATGCAGCAGGCGGCGCGCGTCAGCGATTTCACGGCATTTCTGCTGACGGGGCAGATCATCGAGTTCAGTCCCACGCCACAACTGTTTACCAAGCCGGGCGATCCACGAACGGAAGCGTACATCACGGGAAGATTCGGGTGAGGCCGGGAAGTTCGCAAGTGGTAGCGCGGGGGAAGTGTATGTAAACTGCGGATGGGAAGGGCGCCATGGAACGTCACTTTGAAAAGGATTTGAACGAACTGAAAGAGCGGCTGCTCTGGATGGGCAGCCTTGCGGAGCGCGCCGTGCACCAGTCGGTACACGCGGTGCTGGATTCGGATGAACAACTGGCGAAGCGCGTCCTGGAAGAGGAGGACGCGATCAACGAATTGCAGCTGGAAATCGACGACCGGGTCGTGCAATTGCTGGCGCTGCACCAACTGATGGCCGCGGACTTGCGGCTGGTGCTGGCGGTTTCGCGCATCAACAACGACCTGGAGCGCATTGGCGACCAGGCCGTGAACATCGCGCAGGGCGCGCTGCGGATTCTGCGTCACCCGCGGGTGAAGCCGTATGTGGATTTGCCGCGCATGTCGGAGCTCGTCGAGGAGCAGGTGCGGAATTCGCTGAATGCGGTGGTGCGTCGCGACGTGGAGCTGGCGCAGAAGGTGATGTCCACCGACGACCAGGTGGATCATTACCGGGACCAGATTTTCCGCGAATTGCTCACCTACATGATGGGCGATTCCAGCGTGGTGTTTCCCGCATTTGAACTGATCCTGGTGGCGAAAAACCTGGAACGCATCGGAGACCACGCCACGAACATCGCCGAAGACGTGATTTACATCGTGCAGGGGCAGGATATCCGGCACCCATCGGTGGACCGGCGCTAGAAGCTCCGCCTTCGGCCAACTCGTAGCAGCCCGATTCCCAAGAAAAAGCTGAACAGAGAGATTGCCGCGCCCGCCGTGCGGTCCGGTGTGCGGGAAAAGCGGACCTCGATTTCGGATTTTCCCGCCGCGATGGGGACCAGCATTTGATTGATGCCCTCGGGATGCCGGGGCACGATTTCGCGCCCATTCACGGTGATTTGCCATGCGGGGTAGTTCAGAAGCCGGAGGCCAACGCGCGCCGGAACGGGCGAATCCACATTGATTATTTTCAGCTCGGGCTGCCAGCTTTCCACCCGGAGCGTGGCCAGAGGCAGCCGGGGGGCTTTGCCGGAATCGGAGGCCGGGAGAACCGCGGCTAGGGGGGCGTTCCTGGGAAGATCGAGATGATCGTCGCCGAGGGGATCGTATTCATCGACGCCTTCAAAGCCGGCGCCACTCAAAAGGGCGGCATGTTGCGTGGGCATCTCGTCGGGGTCCCACCAGGTGCTTTGCTCCAAAAAAATTCCAAGCGGGACGGCAAGGGCGAGATAGAAAGCCAGGCAGAGCCAGCCGCTCCGGCGTTCGACGGCGGCGGTGAAAAAACAACAGGCGATGACGGCGAGGATGGACATCCAGCGCCAAGGGAATTGGACGAAGCGAAGCTGTGGCAGGAAATTCCAAAGAAGCGAAGAGAGATGCACCATCACGAGTGTAGACGCGGCACCCAGCAAAAGGAGCGAACGCCAGAGCGGGGAGGATGCAGGGGACTTGCCGGTGGCGGGTGAAAATTTACGCGAGGCAAGCGCCGCCAGGGCGGTGAACAGGATCAGGACGACTGCGGAAAGGGAGAAGATCGAATTGAACCAGTTGTGCTCGACGTCGTCGATATAGGTGAAGAGGAAGTTCTGGGAAGGAAGAAGGCCGGTGGAGAGGGCCTGGGCGATGTTGACCCAGCGCTGCTCGTAAGCGGCAGGCACCAGATAGAAGGCAGTCAGGCCGAAACCGAGCAACATGGCGGCAGCGGCTCGCAGCAGAATTTTGCCGGAGCGTTGGGTTAGTGCGGCCCATGTAAAGAGCAGGGCTACGGAGTAGCTCGCGATGACGCCAGCCGGCGCGTTACAGAGCCAGACCGCGGCAAAGGGAATGGCGAACTGAGGAATGGACGCCAGGGTGTGTTGCTCGCCGTCGAGAAACTGGACGAGGCGCAGCGCGGCAAGCAGAAGGAGGGGAAAGATGGCGCAGGCGAGCTGTTCGGCGAAGTCGCTGCGGATATAGCTGAGAAGCAGCGCATAGGGGTTGGCTGCATAAAAAATGGCGCCGAAGCAGGCTGCCCGGGCCGAGCCAAGGCGCCGCAGCAGAAGGAAGGCGGCAAGGCCAGCGAAGGATTGCGTGAGGAGGATGAAAACAGCGGGGACCCAGGAGATTGGCAGAATCACAGTGAGGGCGGCGCCGAGCATCCAGGACATCGGGGGATAGAAGATATAGCGGGGTTCGCCGAAGCCGTAATTGGTCCAGGAGGTCCAGCGCGGATAGAGCACTCCGTGGTGCCACTGGTAGGCCACATCGAGCCACGAGGCGACGTGGAACTCAAAATCGTGGCCGGAGGCGCTGCCAAGCCAGAAAAAGGGTGCGAGAAGGGCAAGCGAGGCCAGCAACGACAGGGCGAGCGCGAACAGCCAGGAGCGGGTAAGAGCCGGGGCATGCTGATTGGCGCGCGGCAGCGATTGGTTCATGGATGAGTCATGAAATTGTAACTGTTTCCCTCGGAAATTCACGCATTGGGTCGCCATTTCCGTGCCGAGCCGATGGAAACTGAGGGATAATACAGGCGATTATGAGCACAACGACACCGGGTGTGGAACCTATCATCGCGGCGAAGGACCTGGAGAAGTTTTATCCGCAGCCGGATGGCAGCCGGATCCAGGTGATTGCGCCGACGAGCATCGAAATTTATCCCGGGCAGATCATCGCGCTGCTGGGCCCATCTGGCTGCGGGAAGTCGACCATGCTGCGGATGCTGACGGGGCTTTCTCCGACGTCGGCAGGGATGGTGTACTGGCACGGGCAGCCGGTGCGGGATGAATCTCCCAACGTGTCGATCGTGTTCCAGAGTTTCGCGTTGTTTCCGTGGCTGACGGTGCTGGAAAACGTGGAAGCGCCGCTGGAGGCGCGAGGCGTGGCGGTGATGGAGCGGCACAAGCGGGCGCTGCGGATTATCGATTCGGTGGGGCTAGACGGATTCGAGTCGGCGTATCCGAAAGAGCTTTCGGGCGGAATGAAGCAGAGAGTGGGCGTGGCACGGGCGCTGGTGGTGGAACCGGAAGTGTTGTTCATGGACGAGCCGTTTTCGGCACTGGATGTGCTGACGGCGGAGACGCTGCGCGGAGAATTGATGGAACTTTGGCTGGGGAAGAAGATTCCCACGCGGGCGATTTTCATCGTGACGCACAACATCGAGGAAGCGGTGATTCTGGCGGACCGCATCATCGTGCTGGGAAGGAATCCGGCGCACATTCACGCGGAGTTCAACGTAAATATGGGGCATCCGCGGGATCATAAAGATCCGCGATTCACGGAGCTGGTGGATTTGATTTACAAGGCGCTGACGCTGCAGGAGCACACGGGCCACGTGCCGGCGGGGCACGACGAAACCGAAGAGCGGCGCAAGCGGGGCATCGTGATGCTGCCGCACACGCGGCCCGGAGGGATGGCCGGGCTGCTGGAAATTCTGGACGACCACGAAGGGCGCGCGGATTTGCACGTGCTGGCCGACGAGTTGAGTTTGGAAGTGGACGCGCTGCTGCCTACCGTGGACACGGCAATGCTGCTGGGGCTGCTGAAGCTGGAAGAGGGCGACGCGATTTTGACCGACGATGGAAAGGCGTTTGCGCAGGGAGACATCCAGGAAAGAAAAGCGATCTTCCGCAAAGCCGCGCTGGCGAATATCCCGCTGTTCCGGCAGATGGAGCAGGCACTGCGATCGAAATCGAACCGCACGCTGCCGGCGGAATTTTTCCAGGATTTGCTGGACGAGCATTTCAGCGAGGATGAGGCGCAGCGCCAGATGGAAACGGCGATTCAATGGGGGCGCTACGCGGAACTTTTCGATTACGATGCCGCGACTGGAAAACTGACGCTGACCGAGACCTGAGCCCACTGTGCCCTCCCCCGCTCCCCTTGCCCAGCACCAGACCCCGCAACCGCCAACCGCGGTGCGGCCCGCGGGGTCGCGCTGGAGTTACGCGTTTTTGATCGATATCGGCGTATTCATCTCCGTATTCGCGGTGATTTACGGCGTGTATTCGATCGGGCATTCGTGGCTGGGCCCGGTGAAAGCGGAATCGGAAATTTCGCAGGATCCCCGGAGCCTGCCGCTTTACGCGCTGTATTCCCTGGTGCGCATCCTGGTGGCTTACGCGCTGAGCCTGGTGTTTGCGCTGGCGTACGGATACACCGCGGCAAAATCGCGGCGCGCGGAAATCATCCTGATTCCGCTGCTGGACATTTTGCAGTCGATTCCGGTGCTGAGTTTTTTGCCGGGCGTGATGCTGGCGATGGTGGCGCTGTTTCCCAGCCGGCAATTGGGCGTGGAACTCGGCTCGATTGTGCTGATTTTTACGGGGCAGGTGTGGAACATCGCGTTCAGCTTTTACTCATCGCTGAAAACGATTCCGCGCGATTTGCGCGAGGCGGCCATCATTTACCGGTTCAGCCGCTGGCAGAGGTTCATGGAACTGGACCTTCCCTTTTCTACGATCGGGCTAGTGTGGAACTCGATGATGTCGGTGGCGGGCGGATGGTTTTTCCTGATGGCCTGCGAGATGTTCGTGCTGGGCGACAAGGATTTCCGCTTGCCGGGGCTGGGCTCGTACTTGCAGACGGCGGCCGGACGGGGAAACACATCCGCGATGTTGTGGGGATTGGCGGCCATGGTTTCCGTGATTGTGCTGATGGACCAGTTGATCTGGAGGCCGGTGATCAGTTGGGCGGACAAATTCAAGTTTGAGCAAGTGGAAAGCGCCCGCGGGATGCAGAACTCGATTTTGAGCTTTATCCGCAAGGAATCGTTCGTGATCCGGTTCTACCGGCGGATTCTGCACCCGATCGTGGAATGGGCGACGATGGAATTTGCCAGCGGGGCGAAGCGCGCCGCGCAGAGCATTCGGGCGAATCCGGTGACGAAGCCCAGGCCGTGGTTCGGGTGGCTGCTTGCGGGGCTCAGCGGCTTGGCCGTGATGTACGGAGTTTACAGAGCGGTTGCGGAGCTGGCGCGGCTTCCGCTGGCGGAATATGAAATGCTTTTGCGCAGCGCCGGTCTGACGTTTCTGCGCGTGAACCTGGCCCTGATCATCGGCGCGCTTTGGACCGTGCCGGTGGGCGTGGCGATCGGATTCAGCCCGCGCTTTGCGCGATTGATGCAGCCGCTGGTGCAATTGGCGGCGTCGATTCCTGCGACGGCGTTGTTTCCGGTGATCCTGCTTTTTCTTATCCATCTGCGCGGGGGCGTGGAGATCGCCGCGATGGCGCTGATGCTGCTGGGGACGCAGTGGTACATCCTGTTTAATGTGATTGCGGGAGCGATGGCCATTCCCACGGATTTAAAGGAAGTCACGAGCGTGTTCAAATTCAGCTCGCTGGACCGGTGGAGATACCTGATTTTGCCGGGGATTTTCCCGTACCTGGTGACGGGCATGGTAACGGCCTCGGGCGGGGCATGGAACGCCAGCATTATCGCGGAGTATTTTCATTTTCAGGGAAGAATCGTGCAGGCGCCGGGGCTAGGAAGCACGATCAGCAGCGCGAGCGATGCCGGGAGGTTCGACGTGCTGCTGGCGTCCACGCTGATCATGGCGGTGATCGTGGTGATGATCAACCGGCTGGTGTGGCGAAGGATGTATCGCCTGGCATCCACTCGATTCAAGCTGGAGACGTAACTTATCTTGGCGATGCCGTTGAAGCTGGCAGGCGCCATTCACGGATCGGCTTGTTTGCAGTAGAATCGCAGCGCGTGGAGAAGAAACTCAACGAGCGGTATTCCAAACTCAAAACGCTCGCGATCCGGTCGCTGCCTGGAAGCGAAGTGGCCGATGCTATACGCGACCTGGCGCTTTTTCCCGCCAAATACTTGCCGAAGCCAAGACGAAAGCTCTGACTTCGGATACGGGGAAAGCGTATTTCAATTTCTGTGGCCGCGCCGAATCCAGGCCCATCCATACGGCATTGTATATAAGCAAGGATGCGGAATTCGAGTATGGCCTTCGGGTCTTTCTCCGGGGATTTAACCAAGCCGGGCCCGAGGAAATTGTACGAACGACCTACTCCATTGCTTTTAGCGTCTTGGCTGCCCACGATATCACTGAGGTGGGCAGAAAGGCCTCCGCCACATTTTTCGAAATACTAATCGGCCACATTGCCGCCAGACGGCTTGGGCGGGCTCCCAGGAAAAAGGTAGTCATTCCCGAGTCTGGCGCATTTCTTCCAACGGACTATGTTTTCGATCCAGGGAAGGGTAAACGCAAGATACACCTGCCCATTAAGACTTCGACGCGCGAGAGGGCAGTGCAGGCCTGGGTACATCAGCTGGTTCTCGAGCGAATCTTCGGAGCGGATGAGTACCTCGGCGTATTGGTAGTGGCCACGGAGACCAAAAGGAATGCAAAGACGGATGAAGTGATCGAAATTTGCGTCCCGGGCCAGCTTCAGATGTTCCAGTCCAGGGTTGCGAAGATGACGCGCGTTGACTATTTGGATCCGCCACAAGCGTACTTGGATCTCGCGAGGGCGCATCCTCGGGTGGATGTCAGGCGGTTTGGCGAAGCGTGGAGTGAGATTGAAGAGCTTCTCTCTGGTCATTAACGTGGCGTGCATGCGAGCGAGTGGCGGGCCTATTGTGCCTTGGCATTCGAAAAACCAGGAAATAGGAGTGATTTTTTCGCGCGTGAACTTGCTTTAGTACGCGGCTAACTCCAGGGCGATTGTGTCTCAGTAGAACGAAAAGGTCCTCGACCGCGAAGCCATAACCAGCGAGTTCATTGATCAGCTCAACGTGAGTCAGGCGTTGCTGGTTCGCGCAAACTTCGTCCATGCACTTAACAATGAAAATGCCATCCGGCTTGAGGACCCGTTTGGCTTCGAGTGCCGATTTGAAATACAAATCCAGTACGGCCTCGTGATACTTCTTGCCGGAACCGTTTGCGGCAATGTTGTTCCCGTAATAGTTCTCGTAGTTTTGATGGTTCACATGGACCGTGCCGCCGGGAGTGTGCATGAAAGGAGGGTCAAAAACAACGCAGTCCAGGCTTGCATTTTCATAGGGCAAAGCGCGAGAATCGACGCCCGTCTTTAGGTCCGTGGCGTGCAATTTATATCGGTTCTTAGGGACGTTGCGCAAGAAAACCCCTTTGCCGTAGTTAATGTCCGCGATTTTGGCGCCGGGATGCACGTAGAGCTGCAAAATGCTGGGGAACATTTGGTCGTTCGTGCCTTGATGCGCGCTGAAGATCAATTCGTTGGTTGTTACGCCGTCAGGGGATTTGCGCTTCTTTTTGTTGAGGTCTCGCATCGCTGAGGAACTAGTATCTAGGGAAGGGCCTTTTCTCAAGTCCTGTAAGAGTGTAAATTGTTCGCCTTTTGTTTGCCAGCTCATTTTCCCTGCTTTGCAGAGCAAAAAACCGACGAGTCCTCCCAGTCAATTGCAATAACGTTGCCATACCTGTTCTTTCCCAGACATGCGCCGCTGAGGTGTGGATTGGCAGGACCTCATCGGTGAGATTTTTGGAGTTCGCGGGTGAGGTAGATGATCTGGCCGATGTGGTGGTAGAAGTGGCTGGCGCAGCGTAGAAACAGGGTGAAGCGATCCCTGGCGTTGGGTTCGCGTTCGGCGGTGTAGGGAGCGGTCCAGCCGGATTCGGACTGTTTTTCGATGGTGGCGATGACCAGGGCGATGATTTCGTCGAATTTGCGAAGGACTTCGTCTTTGGACGGCTTGCGCGACTCGGTGAATTCGAGATCGCGGTTGCGGATGTATCCCGAATCGGCGATGCGCGCACCGATGTAATAGTTGAGATTGCCGGTGAGGTGCAGGACGAGGTGGCCAACGGAATTGCCGTGGGTGAAGGGATTGCCCCAGAACTGGCCGTCGGTGAGGGGATCGACCCATTTGTGAAGTTCGGCGGCGCGCTCGCGGTATTCGCTGGCAAAGGATGCGCGGATGGTATCGGAAAGTTGGGTCATGAAAGGCCCCTTTCTCTCAGGGCTCCGGAAGCTTTTAGGAGTTCCATCAAGGAATATTCGAACATTTTGTGCCGCACCCGCGGCGCTGATTCGTCGAACTCGCGATAACCCAGGCCCGCGGCCTGGACTACCCTCCATCGTGCCTCGCGGCGCTTTCTTCTTGAGCAAAACTATTACGGCCTCTATTTCATGGGAGCGTTGTTACGGAAGATGACGCCCTCCTTCATGACGAAGAAGACGTGTTCGGTCTGACGAATGTTCTGCGTGGGATCGCCGGGAACGGCAACGACGTCGGCAAGCTTGCCCGATTCGAGCGTGCCGATTTTATCGGCGAGGCCGAGGAGATCGGCGTCGGCGGAGGTGCCGGCTTTCAATGCATCGACAGGCTTCATGCCGAGATCGACCATTTGATGAAATTCCTCGGCGTTGCGGCCATGGGGGTAAACGCCCGCGTCGGTGCCCAGGCCGATATTCACGCCCTTGGCGAGCGCGCGCTGGAAGGTGGAATGAAGGGAAGTCATGGCGGCGCGAGCTTTAGCGGCGATGGCGGGAGGAATGTAGACGCCGCGGTCGAACTGCTCCTGAATGCCCTGCAGGGCCATCAACGTGGGCACAAGATACGTGCCGCGCTGCTTCATCATGTCGAGGTCTTCGTCGTCGAGGAAGGTGCCATGCTCGATGGAGTCGATGCCGGCGCGGATGGCGCGTTTGGCGGCTTCGGCGCCGTGGGCGTGGGCGGCGGTTTTGCGGCGCAGGGCGTGAGCTTCGTCGACGATGGCATTGAGCTCTTCCTGGGTGAGTTGCGGCGTGTCCACATCGTCGGTGGGCGAAAGGACGCCGCCGGACGCGCAGACTTTGATCATGTCCGCTCCGTACTTGTGATCGAGGCGGACGGCGTAGCGGGCTTGCTCGGGACCATTGATGACGCCATCGAGCGGCCCGGATTCGCGGCCAAAAATGCCGGCGCGAAACCCGTCGGTTCCGTCACAATGGCCGCCGGTGGCGCCGAGCGCGTGAACGGTGACCAGCATCCGAGGACCGGGGACGTCGCCATTGCGAATCGCGTTGCGCAGGCCGACGTCGAGATAATCGCTGGAGCCGACATCGCGGACGGTGGTGAAGCCGGCCATCAGGGTGACGCGGGCGTTGACACTGGAATCGAGGGCGCGCTCGGCGATGGTTTTCTGAAGTGTGTCGAGGCGGGCCTGCTTATAGTCGTCAGAGTAGGGAAACGTGAGATGCGTGTGGGCATCGATGAAGCCCGGAAGGAGCGTGGCGTCGCCCAGATCGATGACTTGCGCGCCGGCGGGGATTGCGGCGCTCGAGCCGACGGCGGTGATTTTTCCGCCGGTGACGACAATCAGGCCTGGCGTAACCACGGAATTGCATTTACCATCAAAGAGCCGAGCTGCCTTCAGGACGTAGATCTTGTCGGCAGGTTTTTGTCCCTGTCCCATTCCAGGCGCCCACAACATCAGGCAGAAGAGAAGGCTGCTGAGAATCTTGGCACGCATGAAGGACTCCTTTGTTCTTTGGCGGGCAGAAGCGAAGCAGACTTTATCGTGTCACCGGGAAAAGTCAACAGGCGAGGGAAGCGATACCCTGACCGAAGGATTGCAAGGAGTTGACTTGCGGTGAACGGGAGATGAAACGGTGGGAAATGTTCCACAATTACGCATCCGCGCCGTGAATTCAGAGGCGATTCGTGCGGGCGGCGAATACGTTTTGTACTGGATGATCGCCAGCCGGCGGCTGCGGTTCAATTTTGCGCTGGACCGCGCGCTGGAGCATTGCGCGGAATTGCAGAAGCCGCTGGTGGTGTTCGAGGCGCTGCGGATCGGGTACCGCTGGGCGAGCGACCGGATGCACCGGTTCGTGATCGATGGAATGGCGGATAACGCGCGGACGTGCGAGGCGAAGGGAGTTTGCTATTACCCGTACGTAGAGCCGGCGCCGGATGCGGACAAGGGCCTGCTGCAGGAATTGGCGGAGAACGCGTGCGTGGTGGTCACGGACGAGTATCCGTGTTTTTTTCTGCCGCACATGGTGGAGAGCGCGGGAAAACGCCTGGGCGTTGCGCTGGAGGCGGTGGATTCGAATGGGTTGCTTCCAATGCGTGCTTGTCCGCAAGCGATGGGGCGAGCGTTCGATTTCCGGCGCTTCCTGCAAAAGGAACTGCCGAAGCATCTGGACACGTTTCCTGCCGCAGATCCGCTGGGCAAGGCGAAGACGGGGCAGGCTGCTTTGCCGCCCAAAATCCACAAAAAATGGCCGGCGGCTTCAAGAGGGCTGCTTTCCGGCGACCCCGCCCACTTGCAGGAGCTGCCAATCGACCATGGTGTGCGGCCAGCCGAATTGCGCGGCGGGCACGGCAACGCGAGGGCGCACATGCGGGAATTTCTTGACCGGAAGCTCGCGGATTACGCCGAAAAAAGAAACGAACCGGAGCTGGACGCGGCGAGCGGGCTTTCGCCCTTTGTGCACTTTGGCCATTTGAGCGTGCACGAGATATTCACGGAAGTCGCGCGGCGGGAAAAATGGAAGTCGGCCAAACTTTCGTTGCGCGTCACGGGCAGCCGTGAAGGCTGGTGGAACATGAGCGCCAGCGCGGAGAGTTTTTTGGACGAATTGCTTACGTGGAGAGAGGTTGGTTTCAACTTCTGCGCGCATCGCGCGGATTACGACCGCTACGATTCGCTCCCGGATTGGGCGAAGAAGACGCTACAGGAGCATGGGAAGGACGAGCGCGAACACATTTATTCGCTGGAGGAGTTTGAGGCGGCGAAGACCCACGATCCTTTATGGAACGCGGCGCAGCGGCAGTTGGTGCAGGAAGGGCGGATGCATAATTATTTGCGAATGCTTTGGGGAAAGAAGATTTTGCAGTGGTCGCGCACGCCGGAGGAAGCCGCGGGGATCATGATTCACCTGAACAACAAATACGGGCTGGATGGACGGGATCCGAATTCGTACAGCGGGATTTTTTGGGTGCTGGGGCGGTATGACCGGCCATGGGCTCCGAAGAGGCCGGTGTTTGGGTCCATTCGCTACATGAGTTCGGAGAACACGGCGCGCAAGGTGTCGGTGAAGGATTACATCAAGAAGTATTCCGCGGAAGCGACGAGCCAAAAACAGCTGGCTTTTTAAGCGCGTAGAGCGAACCTCGAATAGAGTCCAGCGCGGAGACTGCCGCAGCAGTGCTAAAATGCGCGCGGAGCAGGAGACCAAGCTGACCGAAGTGTTCAATTACCGGAGCCGCATGCCCGCCTCGGCGGAAGAGGTTTACGGGTTTCACGCTGAGCCGGGCGCACTGGAAAGGCTGACGCCGCCATGGGAAAAGGCCAAAGTGGTGTCGCGAACCGGTGGGATCGAGCAGGCGGGCTCGCGGGTGACGCTGCGCGTGCCGCTGGGCCCAATTTCGCAGAATTGGATTGCGGAGCACCGGGATTGCCAACCGGGACGGATGTTTCGGGACGTGATGGTATCCGGTCCGTTTCCGCGATGGGAGCATACGCACAGCTTCATCGCGGAAAGCGCGACCAGCAGTTGGCTGGAAGACCGTGTGGGGTACGAATTCCCGTTTGGGTGGCTCGGGAAGATTCTTGGCGGCGCATATACGCGGCGAAGGCTGGAGAAGATGTTCGCATGGCGGCACAAGGTGACAGCGGAGGAGATGACGGCGCGGGCGGCGAAAAGATCGAAACAGATCGGCGGGGAATGATGTGAATGCTTTGCTTCTGAACGAATACAAAACGCAAACGGGAGAGACGCTTGCCGAGCTGACCGAGGAGAGCCCGGTGTTGCTGGTCTTTCTGCGGCATTTTGGTTGAACGTTCTGCCGCGAGGCGGTCGCCGAGCTGAGCAAACTTCGCGGGGAAATCGAGGGGAAAGGGACGCGGCTGGCGTTCGTGCATCTTTCCGACAGCGAAGCGAAGGCGGAGAAGTTTTTTTCGGGATACAAGTTGCAGGACGCCCCGCGCGTGGCGGACCCGCAAGGACGCTTGTACGACGCATTCGGGCTGACGAAAGCGCGATGGCGGCAATACTTCAACATGGAAAGCATTCAGCGGATGTTGATGGCGTGGCTGGAAGGACATTGGGCGGGAGCACCCGCAGGCGACGTGGAACGGATGCCGGGTGCGTTCTTGATGCAAAACGGAGAAATTCGCAAGGCGTTCCGGCATAAGCTTGTATCTGACCGGCCGAAGTATCTGGAGCTGGCAAAGGTTTAGCGCTGGCGGAGATGCCTAAGCGGGCAAGTTGGCGGGCTTGCGCCGGCTTGGCGGTCAGGCGCAGGATATGGGCTTGGCTTCGGGGGGAAGAAGCCGCGGTTCGCGGAACTCAAGGAAAACAGACGAATGACATCGAGTCCGGACGTGCTGATTGTCGGGGCCGGTTTAGCCGGTCTGTGTTGCGCGCGGGAGTTGCAGGCGCAGGGTGTGAGTTTTCAGATTATCGAGGCGTCCGACGGGATCGGTGGGCGCGTGCGCACGGACGCAGTGGACGGATTTTTGTTGGACCGCGGATTCCAGGTGCTGCTGACGGCGTATCCGGAAGCGAAACGGACGCTCGACTATGACCGGCTGGAGTTGAAGGCGTTTCTTCCGGGCGCGCTTTCCTGGTATGCGGGCCGGATGAACAGGCTGGTGGATCCGTGGCGGACGCCGGGGGCATGGAAGGAAACGTTTGGTTCCGAATTTGGCTCGCTGCTGGACAAATTGCGGATCGCCCGGCTACGCAGGCGGCTGCAGAAAACTTCGATCGAAAAGATTTTTGCGCGGCCGGATCGAAGCACGAAGGAAGCGTTGCTGGCGGAAGGTTTTTCGAACGAGATGATTCACCGTTTTTTCCGGCCGTTTCTGGGAGGAATTTTGCTGGATGGGGATCTGAAATCGTCGAGCCGGATGTTTGAGTTTGTGTTCAAGATGTTGTCCGAAGGGGATACGGCGCTCCCCGCGAAGGGAATGGGCACGATTGCCGGGCAACTGGCGGAGAAATTTCCGGTGCACGCGCTGCGGCTGAACACGCGTGTGGAAGCGCTTCACGAAAATGAGCTGGAGCTGGCAGGAGGTGAAACGCTGCGCGCGCGGGCGATCGTGATCGCGGCGGAGGGACCTTCGGCGGCGCACCTAGTGGGAGAAGTGGAACCCGCTTCGCGCAGCGTGACCTGCTTTTACTTTGCGGCGGACGAACCCCCGATCGGCGAGCCAATGCTGGTGTTAAACGGCGATGGCGCGGGGCCCGTGAACAATTTTGCCGTGATTTCGAATGTGGCCCCGGGCTATGCGCCGGCGGGGAAACACCTGGTCTCCACCACCGTGCTGGGAACGCACCAACTGACCGACGCGCAGCTGGGCGGCTTCATCATCGCGCAGATGAAGAACTGGTTCGGGAAAGTGGCGAGCGGCTGGCGGTTCTTGAAGAGCTATCGCATCGGGCACGCGCAGCCGCAGCAGTATCCCGGCGCGCTGGAGCCGCCGCAGCGGCCGGTGCGCATCCGGCCGGGAGTGTATGTCTGCGGGGACCATCGGGATAACGCGTCTATCCACGGAGCGATGAGCAGCGGCCGAAGGGCGGCGGAGGCGGTGATTTCGGACTTGCAACGGTAACTTGGGACGAGAGGTGCCGGCGGTGGGAAAGCGCAAGTGTCCGCTTTGTTTTGTGAGGGTGCCATGGACGGCGGCGCTGGCGCATTCCTATGAGATGCGGTGCCCGGCGTGCCACGCGCCGCTGGAACTCTCGCGATTCACGCGAGTGGTGGGTGCGTTGGGCGGGTTGGCGGGAGCGGCGGTAGCTGTTGAAGCACTGCCGGGAATACATCCCGGGTCGTTGTGGATGACGCGGATTGTGGCGGCGGTCCTGGTTTTCGGCGTTGCATCCGCTGCCGGTGTGCTGCTGGCGGGAGACCTGGTTGTTCGAACCAAGGGGCACCCGGCGACTTTTCCACACTCGGCGAAGTAACAGCCATCGGTACTAAAGTACCAGTCTGAAACACAGGGCTAGAACAACCATCTCGCCTCCCTCTTGCGGCTTCAGATCACGCTAATTCCGTAGCACAAGCAGAAGGCCAAAAGGACGCGACGATGGCGGGCCTCTGACCACTCGAAAACGGGTCCTGCATCTCCCGGGTCGCCGGGCCTCGGGACTCCTGGTTTTCGCCGCCACGCGGCTTGACACGTCCCGCGTTTCCTCCGTAGCATGAAGAATTGCCCGTTGCCGGCGTAGCTCAGTGGCAGAGCGAGGGTCTCATAATCCCTAGGCCGTGGGTTCGATTCCCCCCGCCGGCACCATACTTTGCCCGCCTTTCCAGCCTGTCCATGACCCGCATCTTGAGTGACTGACCTCCCTGGATGCTCCGGGAAAGAATGGCCCCAGGTTTAGCGATTCCGCCACCGGGTCTCATGGATGGTTTCCCGCCCCGAAAACTGCCGTAAATCGCACAACGATAAGTCGAATTAAGTCGATTTGACTTAGCGAATCAATCCGTATGGAATGCTATTGCTCGTTTTGGGGCTGAGTGCCGTGCCGGCTTGCATATCCATGGGGGATTTCGCGATGCGTAATAAAGGTGAGACGAGAGCTGAAAGCAAAACCGGGAACTGCCGTCAACGGAATACCCGGTGGTCCGGCAACTGGTGTTTCCGTCATTGGTGTCTCCTCGTTTTATGGCTAGGTGCCGGGGCCGCTGGCGTGCGGGCGCAGGTTTCCGCGAGCATCCAGGGGAGCGTTACCGATGCTTCCGGCGCCGCGGTGAAGGGAGCGACCGTCCAGGCCAGAAACCTGGAAACCGGCGCGCTTCGCAGCACGGCAACGGACGATGCGGGCCGCTACGCGCTTTTGGTCCTCCCTGTAGGCGCCTATGAAGTGCGCGCCGCAAAATCGGGATTTCAGGATGCCGCTCAGAGCGGCGTTCACCTGGTTGTCGGCGAAGAGGCCCGCGTGGATTTGCGGCTGTCGGTTGGCTCGCTCAAATCCGAGGTGACCGTCACCAGCGATGCGCCCATGGTGAGCACCACGACCAGCGACATCAGCGGCCTGGTCGGCGAGCGCGCGATCAAGGAACTTCCCCTTAATGGGCGCAGCTATGACCTGCTGCTTCCCCTGAACCCCGGGATCGTCAATTTCACGTCGCAAAAGGCCGGCGGAACGGGAATCTCCAATTCCACCACGGGCAACAACTTCGCGGTTTCGGGAAATCGCCCGCAGCAGAATCTTTTTTTGCTGAACGGCGTGGAATACACGGGCGCGGCGGAGAACAATATGCAGCCCGGCGGTCCGAGCGGCATGCTGCTGGGAGTAGAGGCGGTGCGCGAGTTCAACGTGCAGCGCGATTCCTACGGCGCGGAATTCGGTAAACGGCCGGGCGGGCAGGTGGTGATCGTGACACAATCGGGGAGCAATCAGTGGCACGGCTCGGTTTACGAATACCTGCGCAACAAAGCCCTGGATTCGGCGAACTATTTTGACCAGGGCTCGGCTCCGCCGTTTCAGCGCAACCAGTTCGGCGCTTCCTCCGGCGGGGCCATTCAAAAAAACAAGACCTTCGTTTTCGGCAACTATGAAGGATTCCGGCAGCATCTCCACCAGACCTCGGTGGCATTTGTTCCGGACGCGGCCGCGCGCCAGCAAGCCGCTCCCAGCGTTCAGCCGCTTCTGAATCTCTGGCCCGTCGCCCCCGCGGGAGCGCCAGATGTGCCGGATGGCACGGTAAATGGAGTCACGGTTGGCATTGCCACCCTGTTCAGCAGCCCGTTGCAGACGATTCGCGAAGATTTTGGGACGCTGCGCGTGGATCACAACTTCTCCGCGAGCGATACGCTATCCGGCGTCTACACCATCGACGACGGCGGAGACATAACCGCGACTCCAGCGGATCCTTACAGCACGGACATCTTGAATTTGCGCGAGCAGGTGTTGAGCCTCGAAGAGACCCACGTCTTTTCCCCCACCCTTCTGAATACGGCCCGGATTGGCTTTTCCCGCGCGGGATATTTCTTCACCGGAGAACCAACCCCAGGTACTCCCGCTGCAAACGTTCCGGGATTTCTAACCGGCTCGCCGGTGGGAGCGGTGGTGGTTGGCGGCAGCGCGGCGTCAAACCCGCAAGCCTCCATTGGGCTCGCCGGCAGCAACAATGGCAGTAATCTGCACATCGCGCGGAATCTATTCACCTACGAGGATCGCGCAACCTGGAACCGGGGCCGCCACCAATTGAGTTTCGGGGCCTGGTTTCAGCAATTCCAATCCAACGAGATACTCGCGCTGAGTCAGTACGGCCAGGCGACCTTCGCGAGCCTCACCAGTTTTCTGCAGGGGACTGCAGGATCGTTCCTTTACACTCCAGCCGCGACGGAGATGAATTGGAGGTCGCTTTTCGGCGCGCTCTATGGGCAAGACGTATTTCGCGTCAGCCCGAACCTGACCGTGTCGCTTGGATTCCGCGCGGAATTTTCCACGGGCTGGAACGAAGCGCATGACCGCGCCGCGAATTACACGTTTGCAAGCGGCGTCATATCCAGCCAGCCCCGTATTGGCGGTTCGTTATTTACCGCGAACAACGCCACCTTCCTGCCTCAGCCCAGAATCGGCGTGGCCTGGAGTCCTTTCGGCCCCAAAACGGTCCTCCGTGGTGGTTTCGGCATGTACAACGACTTGCAGGACGCACTTGGATATCGCGCGGACCAGAATGCGCCTTTCAACACGACCTACAGCATCCCGAATTTTGCGGTTTCTTCGTTCCCCGTCAATCCTGCGGCTCCCGTACCCGCCACGGCAAAGATTTTGCCCGGCGGTGTCCAGCCGGACATGAAAACGCCCACACTGATTTCCTGGTCGCTCCGCATCGACCGGGAACTTTCGCCGAACACGGTGCTCACCGTCGGCTACATCGGCTCGCACGGGTATCACGAACTCATTGGCATCGATGCAAATGAACCGGTGCCTGTGATCTGCCCCGCTTCTCCGTGCCCGGCCGTGTATCCGTCCAATTTCCCCGCTCCCCTGGCGGGGACACCCGTGCCCGCGGGGACGTATTACATCCCCGCGGGTACCCCGAAGGCAAATCCTGCGCTAGGAAATACCTGGACGTGGTTTTCCGTCGGCAACAGTTCCTACAACGCCCTGCAAGTGGACTTGCGGCGCCGGCTGAGTCATGGCCTGTCCGTGCGCGGCGTTTACACATTCTCGAAGGCTCTCGATGACGGCGATTCCCTGAATCAGACCACCGCTGGAAATGCCCCGGGGCTGGCGTCAAATCCGCTGAACCTGGCAGCCGACAAGGGATTGGCGACGTTCAACGCCACGCACGTGGGGGTGATTAACGTCCTGTACGCCTTGCCCTTTGGCCACGGACAAGCCTACGCCCATGATTCCCAGGGCTGGAGCGATGCGCTTTTGAGCGGCTGGTCGCTTTCCAGCATCATTACGGCGCAAACCGGATTCCCTTTCACGCCGCAGCTCAGCTACAACCCGTCGAACAATGGCGACACGCGCAATCCCGTTCGCCCTTTCCTGAATCCGGATTTCACCGGCTCGGTGATCACCGGGAATCCCAATCAGTGGTTCAATCCGGCCGCCTTCCTGGCGCCGCCAAACAACAGCGGTTTTTATGGAAATCTGGGACGCGATACGTACATTGGCCCCGGCCTCGCGACCTGGGATTTCTCTGTCCTGAAAGACACGCAAATTCGGGAAGAGCTAAAACTTCAATTTCGCGCCGAAATCTTCAATCTGCTGAACCGCGCAAATTTCAACACCCCCAATCTGATCGTGTTCACGCCCGCGGGAGTTTCGGGAACCGCGGGGGCGATCACCAGCACCTCGACCACCGCCCGGCAAGTCCAGTTTGCACTGAAGCTGCTCTGGTAACCGTAAACCCCCGCGATTGACAGGCGTAGACGGCTCCGGCAGCATAACGGCCTAGTGCCCAGCCCTGTTGACGTCTCACAACGGTTACCCGACCTGATTCTGGCCAACCCGACCGCGGGGGGAGGCTTGGCGGAAGACGTTATTCCGCGCCTGAAGAAGTTCGCGGAGCAACATCGATGGTGTCTCGATCTGCGTTCGGCCGAAAGCGCGCCGGAATTCACGCAAATCGCAGTGGAAGAAGCTCGCAGAGGCCGCGAGCGGATCTTTGCTCTGGGTGGAGACGGGACCTTCCAGGTCTTGTTGAACGCCGTCGCTGCTTTTCCCGGCGTTTCCATTGGCGTTCTGCCGGCCGGCGGCGGAAATGATCTTGCCGCCGCACTGGGGCTTCCCTTCGATGCGCTGAACGCAGCAGATGCAATTCTGCGCTCCGGGGATTCCTGCGAGATCGATGCGGCCCGCGTTCGCACTGCCGATGGAGCAGGGCGTCTTTATATGGGCGGAGGTGGCGTTGGCCTGGATGCCGAGGCCGCGCGCTTCGCCAGCGGTGTATACCGGAAGATCCGGGGAAGAAGCCGCTACCTGCTCTCGGCCATCCGGGCTTTGCGAAGTTTTGAACCCGTGAAGGCGCGGATTATGTTTCGGGCGGAGACGCAGCAAACAATCGAGGCCAAGGCGCTCGTCGCGGGTGTCCTGAATACTCCCAGCTACGGGGCCGGCCTTCGGCTCGCTCCAGGCGCGAACCTTCGGGACGGAAAACTCGATCTGGTGATTCTGGCGGATTTGACCCTGCTGGAAATCTTGCAGATCCTGCCTGCGCTGGCGATCTCCGGCGAAATTCACACCAGGCAGATCCAGAGGTTTTCGGTTCACGAGGTGCGCATCGAAACCGATCGGCCATGCCTTTTTCACGCCGATGGGGAAATCATTGGCCACACTCCCGTGGAAATCACGGTTATGCCCAAGGCGAAAAAAGTCTGGCGCGCGGGAAGAGCCATGCCGCGCGGCTAGTGTTCCTCGAGGATCACCCTGCCTGCGGTACCTGTGCGAATTTCAGTCGACGAAGTCGATCACCGCGCCTTCATGGCGATAGAGGAATCCAACGAATTGCCCGAAGTACGGTGAGGCGTTGTTGTTGTAGACCGTACTGAAGTTGCCGTGGTTGGTCACGTTTGTCGAGTAGACGCCCAGGCGAATGTGATGTGATTTCCCGCCGCGGTTTCCCAGAAACGGTAGACGGAACTGGCGGTAGACCTTCATGTCCAGTGAGAAGAAGGTGGGAAAACGCTGGCTGTTGGGCGTGCCCGCGTATTGCTGGTTTACGTCGAGTGGCGAATAAGGAAAACCAGTGTGAATGTCCACGAGCGGGCTGTAGGTCAGTTTCCACGGCAGCGCAATGATGGCCCAGGCCACAAAGCGATTCGGGATGTCCGAGGAAAGAATCCCGTATTGATTCGGGCGAATGATCGGCGACAAAAATGGAATGGCCACGCTCGAAAGATTGTTCAAATCGCCCCGCGATTTGCTCCAGATATACGAAGCATTCAATTGATCGTGTTCGAGGAACTCGTAATGGGCCGTGGCTTCCATCTCCTTGTAATGTGACGAACCGGTGTTCGTGAGTCCCATGTAGGACGGGCCCCCGGTGGTGGAAGTAAAAGGCTGAACGGTGTAGAGGTACGTCGTGTGGCTGTCGAGATAGCCGACTTTAAAGCGCAGGTTCGGGCGGAGCAACTGCGTCGCCTCGCCGTTCCAGGTGACGTTCCGCGGCGTGGTGCCGGGATGCTCCTGCCCCGTTGCAGTCATCAAGGGATTCAGGCCGCCCACATAGGCGTTGGTGTAGGTGATGCTCGGCCCGAGCGGCAGGCCATTTATCCCGTAATTCGTAATCGTGCGATTGGGATTCTGGTCGAAATCCGCCGCCAGCAGCGGCAGGACGCCATAGAAAATCCCCGTACCGGCGCGGAGAACGGTCTTGCCAGATTTGAAGGGAGAATAGGCCACTCCAGCGCGCGGCGCGAGCGCCGCCGACCAGCCGGAAGTTTCCGAAGAGAGCCGCGCCCCCATGTCCACGCTCCATGTGGGAGTGATGACCCAGTGATCCTGCACGAATTCCGCGACGGAGCTGTCAGAGGGAGCCTGAGAAGTCGGCGGCGAAAACGTAATTCGCTGCGTCATCGAGTTGTCCAGGCGAAGTACATTGATGGGATCGGCCAGGTCGGTTCCATAGAAGGACCGGTAATCGATGTCGGCTCCGACGCGAATCTCGTGATCCCCGTGCCAATGCTTGCGGGCAAACTGGTAGGAGGGCACAGCTTGAAATTCCTTGCCACGGCGCGACCAACGATCGAAATAGTTTCCGCCGTACCCTTGCGGCGTAATCAGCATGTCCGCCAGGCCCTGTCCGTGCGCGCTGCTGTCGAAGCGCATGTATTGCGCCACCATACTCAGGATCGCGCCGGAGGTGAATTGGTATTTGTCGTTCAGACCAATGGCGTAGCCATTCTGGTTTAGGTCGTTGGAGGCTGGAATCGGCACCAGGGCGCTGATGTCGTAATTCTGCCAGCGCAATGGAAATGAGTTCACCGAAAGCGTCAGCACATGATTCGGTGAAAGAATCGCTTCGATCGTCGAGTAGGAATTGAAACCCTGCCGCTTGCTGATGTCATTGGGCCACGGCAAACCTTCCGTCGTCTGCTTCTTCATTTCGTACTGAAAAACTTCCGAGAACAAGAGCTTGTGGGGAATGACCGGAACGTCAAAAGCCACACCGGGAATCGCTTCGCCAACGCCGGCCAGGTGGCCTTCCTTGCCCAGGAAGGCGGGAACGACGCCGCGAACCTTAAAGCTCCACTGGTCTTCCGGAGGCTTGGTTTCGATCGTGGTCAACCCGCCAGAGAAACTTCCGAGGCCCGCGTCATACGGCGTCTTATGGACGGCAAAAGACTCAACCGCATCGGTGGGAATGGGAACGCCGAAACTGCCGGTGACGGGATCCGTAGTGCGCGCGGAATTGACCAGCAGGAGGCTTTGATTTTCGTCCGCCCCCTTGAAATTCAGCTTGTTGTCAAGAGTTTTAATCACGCCGGGAGTGATCGGAAGTATTTCCTTTACCTTCTCCTGGATCGTCGGCAAGGTGATCAGCTGGGATTTCGTCACCGTCGCCGGAGGCGGCGCGGCGCTTTCCGTGGAAACTTCCGGAGATGTTTCCTTCACTTCCACCTTTTCGGCGACCACGTTGAGCTGCAGCGTGAAATCCTCGACGGCCTGCTGCCGTGCGGTGAGGACGACGGTTTTATTGACCGGCTTGAAGCCCTGAAGCTCGATGGAGATTGTGTAAGTTCCCGGGGCTAGATTCTTGAATTCGTAGACACCTCGTTCATCGGTATCCGCGTTGATCGGTGTGCCGTGAAGCGGATCGCCCGAAAGTTTTACGGTGATCCCAGCTACGCCCGCTGTTACGTTGTCCTGGACGGTAGAGACGGTTCCATGGATAGAGGTGGATTGAGCTTCTGTCATTTGCGGCGCGGCCGTCTGTGCGACGCATGCAGCTCCGGAAAACGCCGCAGAAAACGAGCAAATCAGAGCCCACAAAAGTTGGCGGCCGGCGCAGGCCCGAACCACGGCGGGATATTCCCGCTCGAAACGTGATGGGGAGAATTTCTTGACCTGGTGATTCATGCGGAAACTTTATGAAACCTTTCGTTCCAAATATTCGGACGCGCCAATTCAGGAAGCGGAGATTCCCTTTGCTCTGTTCCCCGCACCGTTTACTTCCGGATTGGCCATGCTTGCGTCCGCAGCTGCTAGGCGAGAAGAGTGGATGCTGCTTCGGCAAAACCCCGGACTTATCCACGATAAGCCCAACTCACAACGATGTCGAGAAAGGCTGGACCTTTGCCTGGTATTCCGCAGGCCGGCACGCCGTCGAAACCCCACTTTTTATGGTAACAGATTGCCGGGGGCTGCAAAGAAAAGAGAAGGCATTTGTGTCCTAAGGAAAGTACGGTTCTGCATGACGATCCGAAGCCGATCAGCGGAAACTGCCTGGCCAGGTCGGGGATCCGCCTAGCTTTTTTTGCGGTCGATCTTCAGATTGATCACGATTTCTTTGCGGCTGTCGAGCGAAGTCACGCTGCGCACCGGCGATTTGGCGCCCTCGAATTCGGCATGCACTTCGTAGTCGGCGTTAGGGTCCAGGCCGCTGAACCGATATTCACCGTTGTCGTCGGCAAAATTGCTCCGCACGCCATTGGTCCGCAGATTTTTCAGAAACACCACGCTGCCTGCCAGCGGATTCTCGGCCTTGTCGCTGACAACACCACGCACCGTTCGTAGCTGGGTTTCCTTCTTGGAATCCTGGGCCGCGCTCACGACGCTGAAAATGAGCGCTACCGCGATAACCATTACCATGTTGGGCGAACGTTTCATTTGGAGTCTCCAGATTTCGCCGGCGCACTGGGTTCCAGCTTGAAGGTCAGGCGTTTCTGCACTTCCTCTATATTTGCCGCGACTTCTTCGGACTGCTCCTTGTATTTTTTCTGCGTCACCACCACTTCATATTCGATGCCCTCGGGGACGCGAATGGCAAATTCGCCCCGCGAGTCTGTATGCATTTCATAACGGAACTTTTTTTCCCCTTTCTTGCGGACGCGCACCCGTACGCCGGGGAACGCATAATCATGCTCTGTAAACACCGTGCCCAGAATCAAAAACGGAGGGATTTTTTCCTTCTGCTTCTTGGAGCTTTCCGGAGCCGAAGCACCCGGCTGTGACTGTCCGGCAGAATTTGCAGCGGTGGGGGGAGGAGCGGGCTGCTGGGCCGCGATTCGAGTCGCCGGAAAACCAGCCACGACAGCGACAAACACGAAATGCTGCAAGACGCGAAATTGGCGGAAGTTCGGATTCACATGCAGTTTAGATGGCTTCCCCAAACGCACGGGATGCCCTGATCTGGATGCCGGATCTACTCGTCTTCCTCTTCGTCTTCATCCTGATCTTCTTCGTCGTCCTCTAGTAAATCGCCGTCCTCGTCGAATTCCTCTTCGTCGTCGAGGTCTTCCTCGTCTTCTTCAATGTCGTCTGAGATCGGGTTGAGCGCCACGGGGTGAGTCTGCGAAACCTCCAGCTCGCACTCGCACTCCGGGCAGCTTAGGATCTCTCCCTCTTCAACTTCGTCTTCGTCCACGTCGATTTCTGCGGAGCATTCAGGACAACGGAGCACTTTCCATCCTCCGAGTTGATTTTCACCCGTCGAAGCGGCAAACCCCGAAAGGCGCCAGTCGGCGTATTATATACCCGGCGCTTGATTCCGGTTTACCGGCTCATTCACCGGCTGTTCAGTGTAACGCAACACCTTCGATGAAAGAATAACAGGACATGGGAAGAGAGTACCCGGACCGTCCCGTGGTTGGCGTGGGCGGCGTATTAATCGAAGACGGGCGCACGCTGTTGATCAAGCGGGGCAGCGAGCCTCTGCTCGGCCAATGGTCGATTCCGGGAGGTACGCTGGAGCTGGGCGAATCGCTGCAGCAAGGCGTTGCGCGCGAGATGCTCGAGGAAACCGGGCTGGAGGTCCGCGTCACGGACATGATCGAGGTCTTTGACCGGATTTTTACCGACCCGGCGGCCAAAGCGGTGAATGGCAGCGCTCGTCCCAGGTATCACTACGTCATCGTCGACTATCTTTGCGAGCGGCTCAGCGGCACGCCGCAGGCCGGCGGCGACGTCACCGACCTGGCGTTCGCGAGCGAAAACGAACTGGAAAAATTCCATCTGACTCCCACGGCCAACCGCGTTCTGCGGCGCGCGTTCGCCATGGATCGCGAGCGGCAAGGCAAGAAGTCGTTCCCATCTCCTTTGACCTGATCACTTCGAAAATTTCAGGATCTCGATGCTTCCGTTGCTGTTGGTCAGCGAGAGCGCGCATCCCCCGTTGCCGACTTTTCCGTTGAGCGAGTCCCCGCCGAGCTGTCCGCTCGAGGTAACCGGCAAATCGCTGCTGATGCGGCCGAACGAAGTGTGCGCCGTCAAGTTGTAGCCGGCGTCTTCCGGCAAACGGACCTGAATGGGCGCAAAGGAAGTTTTCACGGTGATGTTCTTGCAAACCGATGACGTCCTCGCCGCGCCGATCAGCACCGAGCCGTTTTGGTTTTCCACGGTGATGATTCCCGCGATATTGTCCAGCGTCACCGAGCCGAAGCTCGTTCGCGCCGTGGCATCTCCCTTCACGGAATTCGCCGTCACCGGACCGTTGGAGTTCTCGATCTTCAGATTTCCATTCACTCGCTCCACCGTGACCGCGCCGAAACTTGTCTTCGCGTAGGTGTCGCCTCCCACGTCGGTCAGCGATATGCGCCCATTCCCGGTGGTCGCTCTCACGCCTTTCCGCAGCCCACTGGCTTCGATGGCGCCAAAGCTCGTGTTGAGCGTGCTCTTCCCCTTCACTTCCTGCACGGAAATGCCGCCGTTTGAATCGTCCACTTCCACCGCGCCGCTGATTTGCTCGAGCGAGACGTCCCCAAACGTGGTGTGAACGTAAACCTCATCCGCCGTCGGGCCGCCCGTGACCCGCCCGTTGGAGGCATTGCACTTCACGTAGCCGCCCATGTTGGCAAACGTGATGGACCCGAAGCTCCCCGTCAGGTCGGCGGAGCCGCTCACCGTATTAACGTCGATCGAGCCATTGCTGTTTGTCACCACCAGAAAACCATGAATATTCCTCACATTCACCGAGCCGAAGGAATTGTTCACCTTCGCGCTGCCCGCGTCCGTCAGCTCCACCGGGCCATTGCCTCCCGAAATTGTCACCGCGCCGGCCACATTCCGGACGCTGATCGAGCCGAAACGGTCTTTCAGGTCCAGCGCCCCTTTGACCGTGGAGACAGTGATAGTTCCGTTGTTGTTCGTCACGCTGAGGTCACCGCTCAATTCGTCGGCTTCGATGGAACCAAAAGAGTTGGCCAGCCTCGCCGAGCCTCCATCCCGCACGCTGAGCTGCCCGTGGCTCGTTTCCAGATCGTTCCAGCCGTGCACGCCGCGAATCTCTACGTTACCAAACGCATTTTTGACCCACAGCTTCGCGTCCTCCGGCACGCTGATGTCGTAATCCACAGAATACGAATTCTTCCGCCCAATGCGGAAGACCAGCGGATTCTCCGGCGGGACGATGGTGTGGACGCTGATGCCGTGCGCGTCCTGCTGCACGTCGATGCGCACCGCTTCCGCAAACTTCTCCGCTTCGGATTGCGAAGGCGCTTGCGAGTGGATCGTCGCGGAAATCGCGGCTTCATGGGAACCGGAGCCGTGGATGCGAATCTCGCCAAATTTGCTCTCGACACTTAGCGTCTGGCCAGAGGCAAACGGCAGCGTCTTTTGAAATTCGCGCATTGCCGTGTCCTGGCCGGCATGCGCACCCAACGCGGGACTCGAAATCACTGCACCGAGAAGCACCGCGCTGACGACTCGAGCCCAGGGGCTCGCCATCCGAGCCTCGGTCATCGCTTGATCTCCAGAACTTCTTCCAGCGTCTGCTGCTTTTCCTGGTACATCGCCAGCAACTGGTAGCGCAAATGCGCATTCGAAGGATTCTCTCCCGCCTGCGCGCGCAATTCCGCAATCGCGCTGTCCAGCACCATCAGCTTCTCCCGGTAATTGGCCATCAGCGGTGTTTCCGAATTCAACTGCGGCCCGGCATCGGCCGCCAGTTTATCGATCGCAGTGGTGTATTCGCGTTCGGTCCGTTCGACTTCCGCCAGTGCGCTCGATTTCAGCAGCTTGGCGGTGGCATCCGGCGAATTCGCGGGAGTCCTATGCGTGTAAAGGTAGCTGCCCGAAACCCCCAACACGAGAACCATCGCGCCTGCCAGTGCCATCTGCCAGCTCTGGGAAAGCCTCGGCCACAGATCGAGATGGCGCCAAAAACGTCCGCGCACCGGGGCATTTTGGCGTTCGCGAAGTGACGACTCAATCCGGGCCCAAAGCGCGGGCGCTTCCCGGTAATTGCGCAATTCCGCCGCAGCCGCACTCAATTGCTTCCACGCACGCACTTCCTCGGCGCAAACGGGGCAGCTGGCGGCGTGCTCTTCCAGAGCCTTCCACTCTTCGGTCGAGCCGTCCAGAAAAATTCGTTCCCGGCCTTCGCAGGAAATTTTCATCGTGCACCTCCCGCACCAGCGCTCCGCGGAGGCTCCAGCAGCGCTCGCAGATTCCTCTTCGCCTGAAACAGCGTGTTCTTCGAGGCTGTCTCCGAAATCTCCAGCATCCCTGCAATTTCCGCATGGCGGAAACCCTCTACCTCGTATAGCAAAAAGACTTCGCGTTGGTGCGCGGTCAGGCGTTCCAGTGCGCGCTCCAGGGCCATGCGCAAGGATGGATGAGACACCGTCGCGCGTGGCACGCTGCCTGGCAGCAGGGATTCCACGTCTTCTGTCGCTTGAACTTTCCGGCGCAACCGCGCGCGGCGCAGATCGTGGCAGGTATTCACAAGAATCCGAAAGCTCCAGGTCACAAACGAGGACTGCCCGCGAAAGCTGGCGATGCTTCGCTGAATCTTTAGAAACGTCTCCTGGACGGCATCTTCCGCATCCGTCGGCGAGCCCAGCAGATTCCGCGCCAAATTCTTCATGCGAGTTCCCTGCCAGCGATAAAGCTGTTCGTAACCCTGCAAGTTCCCGCTGAGGCAAGCGCTGGCCACAGCGGCGTCCTGCGAGGGTTCAGCGGCAACCTGCTCCGTCTCCATTCGTGATTCGGAAGGTTCCACTCGCCGCTCCCCGGTCCGCACCGCCCCGGAGATTCTATGCTCCCAGGGCAGGGTAAGTCCCACAGATCCCATGACTTTCTCCTGGAGAATAGACGCCGGAGCAAGCCAAAAGGTCTGAGCGGAGAAATCGTCCCGCAATGCGCTTTAAATGCTTACGTTTCTTTGGATTAATCAAGATGAGCGCCAGCGCTCCCGAGGAGGCGATGCGCTAGTAACTCGCTTCGCGAGGCAGGCCCCCGCAGGTGCGTTCGCGCTGCTCAAATTCTCGCACAATGTCCCGTAGGTCTTTCGGCGTGAAATCCGGCCAGCGTTTCGCGAAAAAGAATAACTCTGCGAAAGCGCATTCCCACAGCAGGAAATCCGAGAGCCGCTGTTCGCCCCCGGTACGGATCAGCACATCCACGTCCGTGGAGCCGCCCCTCTGAACCTCCGCAAGTACATCACCGAAGGCTTCCGCGGACAGATCCGTGGCTTTGTAAAACTTGCTGGCCGCCTGGAACAGAGAATGCCGCGCGGAATAATCCACAGCCAGCCGGAGATGCAGCTTGCTTCCTTTCGCGGTCAGCGCCTCCGCGTCGGCGATGGCCTCGCGGAGCGGCGCCGGAAGCCGGTCGCGCCTCCCAATGATGTTCAGGCGAATGCCTTGGTCGAGGCAGTGCGAAGTTTCCTCCTCCAGATATTCCCGGAGAATCTGGAGGATCGCCGCGACTTCGGCGGGTGGCCGCTTCCAGTCGGCCGAAGACAGGGCGAACAGCGTGAGCGTGTGGATGCCAAGGTGCGGGGCGCAGCGAATCACGTTGCGCGCCGCTTGGGCGCCGGCGCGGTGCCCCGCCGAGCGCGACAGAAAACGGGAAGTGGCCCAGCGGCCGTTGCCATCGCAAATGATCGCCACATGAAGCTGCGCGGCTGCCCGAAGCGCCGGCTGCTGCCGCGATGTTTCTTTTTGCAAAAGTTGGAATTGCACGGGAATACTTCTTTCTCCGCCGCTTATTTACGCAATGTACTTTATATTATAAAGAATGACATCAAAAAAATTTACCTCTCGCGCGTCGCCCGGATCAGCGCCTCCATGTGATCCAAATACCGTTCCAGCGCCCGCCGCCCTGCCGGCGCCAGGCGATATTCGGTCTTGGGCAGGCGGCCGTCGAACGATTTCGTGCAAACGATGTAATCCGCTTCCTCCAGCTTGCGCGCATGCACGCTCAAGTTGCCATCGGTGGTCTTCAGCAGCGCTTTCAGTTCATTGAAGGTCAGCGCGCGATTCACGGCCAGCGCACTGACGATTCCCAGCCGGATGCGCTCGTGGATCAGGCGATCCAGCGATGCCGGAACTGGCTGACCCGCCGCGCTACGAACCGGCGCGGGCCCTTCCTCGCGCTGCGGACGATCCTGCCGGATTGTGGACGACTTGGCCACGCTTTCCTTATTCCTCAAAGCTCGCTCGTTCAGCCACCGTACCGTAACGCGATCCAGAAGCCAAACGCAATGTGCACCGCGCCGAATCCCCCGGCCATGAATAGGTTTCCCCACGCAACCGGTGCGAACAACGCTGCCGCGCCAAGGACCATCAGGCATAAGCCCATAATGGGCACGGCTCGCACGGAAAACGCACCGCCGGTCACAATGGCCGTGCCATAGAGCAACAACCACACCCCCGGCAGAACCGAGGTCGCTCTAATTTGAAACAGGACCAACGTCAAAAGCCCGCCCACGATGATTGGCGGCGCAAAGCTCAAGACAAACTTCCTTCCTGGCCCTCGAAAGATCGAGGAATTCGCGCGGCGCGCCTTTGTGGCCGCCGCAGGGGCCGCAATGGCCACCGCCACAAACACTTCCGCCAGCCAGATGGTTAGCCACGCCCCGGCAGAAGCCTGGCGCGAGGCCAGAAACGCGGCCGCCAGTGCCGTCGCTCCCATGCCCACGCCTCCCCAGCCGGGAACGGCGGTGAACTCGGCCGCATTCTCCATCGTCTCGCGGATATAGCGCAGATGGTCGGCGGCCCGAGCATCGATAGGGATGGGCTCGCGGAGGGAAGTGCGGCTTGGGCGAGGGACAGTCACGAAGGAAAGGATAGGGAAAAGGACGAGTCATGTCAAGTACTTTATAATACAAAGCTAGAGCGCGTTACATTCTTGTTCTTCCGACAGTCCAGCCATCCCCTGCTAACCAACTCGCGCCGCGGCGGCACTGGTCTTCCGCTCCCCTGCCCGCAAGGTCAGTGACGACCCCGGCAATTCTGCACCTCGGAGCAGGAGGCAAGTTGACGCGGCCTGCTTAAACTCGGAAGTAGAAAGACGGATTCGGGACTCCAGCAATTCCCCGATTCGCGGCGTGGAGGCGGTCATGAAAGCGGCGTTGGCATTGATCTTGATATACATTGGCACGTTTCTGGTGGCCACCCAGGGAAATTCCCTCGGTGACGTGCAAGCCGCCGCGCAGAATGCTCCCAACGCTCAGGCCCAGGCTCCTTCCACAACGGCGATTGATCCCGTGAAGAAAGCGGATATTTGCTCGTTGCTCGAACTGGCGGGCGCGCGCGATCTCGTGAAGGATTCCATGACTCACGCCGCAGAACAGTACCGCGAGCGCCTTCTCGAGACCGTGCCCAACAATCAGCAGGGGCAAGCTTTTGTCAACGCGGTCATCTCCGATTACGAAAAAAGATTCGATGTGGATGCGGTCAACGAACAACTCGCCTCGATTTACGACAAGCACTACACCGATGATGAGATCAAGGGGCTGCTGCAGTTCTACGGTTCTCCACTCGGGCAGAAGGTTGCCGCCGAATCGCCCAAGATTGGCCGCGAACTTCAGGAAGCCGTGCGCGTAACTTCAGGGAAAGCAGCGAAGGAAGCGTTGCAGGAAGCCAAGCAGGAAAATCCCGGCGTGGGACAGAATGCCAGGCTCATGGCGCAGGGTCGGCGCTTCCCGCAACAGCGCCGCGGGCAGCAACCGCAATCGCAGGACGCAGCCCCGCAGTCCGCGCAACAACAGGATCCTCAATAGTTGAATCTGGCTCGCGCCAGGTCAGGGGCAGGTCTTTAGGGAAACCGCTTCTTGATTTTTATGTCCATGCCGAACGTGCCGTTCTGATCGCGCAAGGCTACCACCGAAATATTCCGCGTGACGTTGTATTCGATCTGAATCACCTGCTGCTGCGTCGAGCTGACGTTCGACACGTAGGTGACCGCCAGATTGGGCGTAACCTGCTGCTCAACCGTCACGCGCGCCGCTACGTTTTGCCCGGAGCCTGTGCTGCCGACGCCGGCGAGTCCCGGATCCACGCGGAATCGCGTGATTCCAAACAGACGTTCCACGCGCCCTCCCAACTGGCTCGAGATCGCTTCCGATAACAGCGCCGTCGCCCCCGCGTTGCCCGCCGGCCCCGTTTGTCCCGTGGCGCCGGCGCGCATGGTAGCTTCCGAACTGGTTTGCCCCATGGCCAAAAGGGTAATGATGTCGTTGCCCGGCAAGGGCGGATCCGAGCGGTAGGAAAGGCTCATCTTACTCGCCTGGCCGGTGAAATTCAGGGTGATTTCATACTGCTGAATCGTAGTGGTGGCCTCGAAGTTGATCACGGGATCCAGGCGAAATGGGTTCGCAAAGTTCAAGTCGCCTCGATTCACTTTGTAGTGGCTGTCCCGGAAGAACAGGTCGCCCGAAAGAACGTGGATGTGTCCCAGCAGAATCGGATGATCCGCTGTCCCTCGCACGCGCAGATTCGATTCCGCTTCCAGATGCGCCCCTGGCCACTCCATGCGTGCATCCGGCGAGGAGCTCCCTTCGACGTCGAGCTGCAAATTCCGAAGGAAGGTCGAGGTCGTGGAGGTGCCCGAGCTTGACGTGAGCGAGCCGACCGATTCGATGCCCTCGCTCAGGTTCACCCGCTGCACCACCACTTTGCCGGAAAGCAACCCGCCGTCTAACGTTCCGGAGAGTCGCAGCGATCCGCCCACCAGCCAGCTCATTCCTTCCGGATAACGGATACGGATGCGATCGGTTTTCGCTGAAATGTCATAGCGCAGCGGTTTCTCCGAATAATTGGCGGCGCCGGAAAGCGTGATCAACCCGCCGCCGGCCTCGCCCGTTACATTGTCGAAGAACAGCCGGTTGGCGTCGAAGACCAGGTCGCCTTTCACATTGCTCAAGCCCGTGGGAAAATCCGCCGAACGCACGGAGGCGTCGATTAGCTTCACCCGGCCAACGATGCGCGGCCGGTCGAGTGTCCCTCCGAACGAAGCGTTCATATCCGCGTGCCCCGCCACACCCACGCCGGGGATGTACGCGCTCAGCAGCCGCAGGTCCACCGACCCGTTGAGTTTCAGCGACACCGTCCGCCGCCCCGTAAATTGCACCGACCCGGTCATCTCCGCGTTGGTATCCGTTCCTTTAAGTGACATGCTCACGATCTTCAAGGAATCACGCGTGGAAGTGAGATGAATAGGGCCCTGATTTTCCAGTTGCACCCCTCCATAATTGATTGCCAGGCGCGAAAAATTTCCGTCCACCGTAAGCGTTTCCGGGTTCCGCAACTCGCCTTTAAACGTGATGTCTCCGTCGGCGACGCCGTGACCCGGAAACTTTTCCACGTGCAGGGAAGAAAGCAGGTACGGATCGAGGTTGATGTTTCGGATGGTAATTTTGCCGTCGAGCGGCAAGGGATCCTCCAGGCCCAGATTGATTCCCCCGCCGATGGCCCCTTCGGTCATCGCCGAACCTAGCTTGAGCTGCATCAGCTTTCCATCGGACTGCAGGTCGCCTTCGAAGCTCCCGATTACTTCCGAACCGACCTGAAAATCCACCACACGGAAACTTCCGTCGGCCACCGGAGCCCGCGCCTGCCCACTGGATTTCAGGCGAAACGAGATTTGTCCATCCACCGGCAAACCAGCCGCTTTGATCCGGCGGAAATTGGCCAGTGGCAGCGATGCTCCCACCAGGTCCGTGGTCAGCGCTCCGTCCGCGAAACGATACGCCACAGCTCCGGTCACGATCCCCGCGCCTCCGGTTTTTTCCGTTCCCGGCGCAAAAAAGCGCAGCTCGGCGTTCGAAAGGCGTACTTCATCCGGCATCACCGTCAGTTGCCCGCGCAGCCGGTTGAACGGCACCGTGTACACGTTCGCATCCGCCAGGTCCAGCAAACCGGTCAGCGCCGGCGCCGCGCGGGTGCCTCTGCCATGGAACTGTCCCGTGAGCAGTCCTTCCACGGAATATTTCCATCCCGCGAGCTTTTCCAATTCCTGCAGCGGCACTTTCTCCAGATCGAGTTCGCTTTCCCATGCGTTGTCCGGGCGGAATTCCCAGTCGGTGAGTTGCAACTGACCCTCGATGCCTGCTTCCATTGCGCCGCGGCGGGCCCGGCCTCGCGAGATCGCCAACTGCGCCGGTGAATAGCTCAAATCGGCGTCCAGCGAATCCAGCAGAAAATTGTCGTAGCGCACGCGCTCGCCTTGCAGGTGTCCCGTAAACGTCGGCCCGCCCGAGGGTCCGGCAATTTTCCCGGACCATTGCACCGAGCCGTCGATCACCGTTTTCGCTGCGGGCGTGCCCGGCTTATCGCCAGCGATGGCGTGAATGAAATCGTCCCAGGCGGCCAGCGATCCGATGTCCAGCCGGGCATCGAGTGAAGTGGTTTTCGGATGCAAAACGCCGTTGAAATTTCCGCGCGAAGTGGGCGTTTCGAAATCGAACAGGTCGATTTGCAGCGTGTCCACACCGTAGCGGTAACGCAGCGCCGCTTCGCTGGTAACTGGCATGTGGCCCGGCAGGACCTGATCCGGCACGTCCCAGTGCATCCGCGCGGAAATATCGAATTCACGGAAATTGTCGTGCCAGGTTTCCACGGTATCCGCGGTAATCACGGAATCCCAGTGCAGGCTGTCGATCGGAAAGCCTGCATGATCGATGGCCGGAGTCACCTCGCCCAGCCGGACGCCCTGGACTTTCGTCTCGGCGCGGAATTTTAGGCCGTCGAACTTCATCGTGACGCGGCCTTTCACGCTACCCCCCATGGCGTACGCCGCGAAATCCGGCAGCACCACGCCGTCGGAATCGAGAATGTAACTCGACCGGCTGGATAAATTGGCGGCGTGAAAATCCTCGAAACCCAGCGCGATGTTGTCTCCCGCAAAGTTCCCTTTCCCGCTGATCTTTCCGGAGTTCAGTGTTCCTTCGCCTCGCAGATCGATTCTTCCCAGCGGCACCTCCGGCGTGCGAAACGCCTCGCGAATGTCCAGCAAGTCCAGCCACCCGCGATACCGGTAAGTCCAATCGGGCGATTCCAGATTTTTCGTTTGCGCCTGCAAATCGAAATGCGAGCGCCCCACATCAACGATGGCCTGTTCCACGGTGAAGCCGTCCGGACTCAGCGAAAATTTCCCCGATACGTTCGCGGGGATGGGAACATCGCGGCGCCGCGCCAACTCAATCGAATCCCAATCCAGTGTTCCGATGTACAGCGGGCGCGCCGGATTCGCGCTTCCCGTGATCGTCAGCCGCAAATCGCCGCCTTCCATTGCCACGAGACGACGCAGATTGTTGTAGAGGAACCACCCGTCGCGGATATCCACTTGCCTCACGTGCAAATCCAGAAGCGTTTGCTGCAGAGGCGCTTTCGACGGTTTTCTCTCGAGCGTTGGCAAGTTGTTGCTGCCGTCCCTCTGGACCAGCACGTGGACGCGCGGCGAGACGAGGAGGAGGTCATCCAGCGAAACGCGGCGGCCCCAGAAGGAGTCGATGCGCAGCCCGAGTCTTGCCTGCTCCGCGCTGAACAGCGGCTCGGTATCCAACGGCTCTTTGCCGTGAATCACTAGGCCGTTGACCGTGGCGTTCAACGAAAACCAGCCAACCGAAACGGTGCGCACTTCCACACGCGCGCCGGTCAATTTCTGCAGCCGATTGATCAGCAAGTGCCGCAGCAGTGGATTGGCCAGGCCGCTGCCCAGCGCAATTACGCCGGCGGCCACCGCGGCGATGGTCCACACACCCAGCATCCACAGGGCGTGTTCCACCCAAAGAATCTTCCGCCAGCGCGACTCCTTCGTCATTGCACCTTCTCGTTCAACAAAATCTCGACGCGCACACGCGTGCGGCTTTCCTTCAGCCAGCGGTCCGCCTGTTCGTTAACCGCCTTTTGGACCAGCGCTTCCTGGATAAAATCCCGTGCGTTGTCGAGTGGTGGCGGCGTTTGTCCCCGCGACTCTGCCCGTGGCACCACGCGCGTCTTGTAAAACTCCTCGATGGCCTTCTCATCGATTTGGATCACCGGGCGGAATCGGCTGTCCAGGTAATTGCTCAAATAGAGCTGCGCGGTCACGAACTTGCGAATCTGCTCATCGCTCATTGCGCTCTGCGCTTTTCGCGCCTCATACTCCTCCGGAGAAGAAAACGATCGCTTCAGCCTTTCGATGCTTCGGTTGATTTCCTCCTCCGATGGCTGGGGAAACCGTGCTACGCTGGCTTCGCTGCGTACAATCCACTGGTCGATCAAGCGGTCCAGAATCTCCGCATCGCTCTGTGGCTTGCCGTCCAGGAACGTCTGATACCGCGCGAGCTGTTGCACGTCACTCATCAGAATGATGTCCGATTCCACCTTTGCGACGATTCGGTCCACCACTTCCTGAGCGGAGGCTCCGCCTGCGGCCGTCGCCAGTGCCAGGAGCATCGCCGCCTCTGCAATCCAGTGGCGCATCAGAAGCTCGAGCCCAGGTTGAAGAAAATCTGGAATCTTTGCAGGTGCGTGCCCTGCTGGCAGAACGCGATACTGCTCTGGCACGGAATCACGAATTCCGCAGGATTCAACTGATAGCCCAAATCGATGCGGATGGGCCCGATCGGCGTGGCATATCGCAAGCCAAAGCCCACCGTGTTCGAAAAGTAGTTCAACTCGTTCGTGCAGTTGGATACGCAGCGCGTTGGGTTGAATGGGCCGGGCGCCTGGCCCGGATACGCGGGCACAAAAACGGGCTTCGGCGGCGACCATCGCAGCGTGATGCGGCTCGCCCGGCTGTAAACGTTGCCGCCGTCGTAGAACAGCGCGCCACCCAGCTTCGTACCGACAATCGGCAACTTCAGCGGAAAGCGGATCTCCTGATTCAGGAGCAACAGGGCCTGTCCGCCGATCGGAAAACCGGTCAGCGCGTCGCGCGGCCCGGCCTGGTTGAGCGCGAATCCCCGCAGGGAAGTGCCGCCTCCGGCAAACAGGCGTTCCGGCAGCGGGATAACCTGCGGAAGTGGCGCCTGCGTTGGCGCGGGGAACGTGAGAGAAACCGTATTCGCGAATGGCTGCAAAATTCCGAGTCGCAGCGAACGCGCGAAATTCCAGTCTTTGCCAATCGGCGTGTACGTGGAATTTTGGAGGAAGTAGCGCATGAAACTCGCGCTCGAGCCGATCGAGGTCGACGCCATGCTCACGTCCGCGCTGGTCGAAGATCCTTTCGTCGCGTCCGCCGGATTGTCGCGCGTGTCGCGGAAATAGGTCGCGCCGAACTGCGAAACCAGCGTCGGCTGGTTGAATAGCGGCACTTCCTCCGCGGGAATATTCAGGTTGCTGACTGTCACTTTGCGAAAAGCGTAGCGAAACAGAAACGACGAGCGCGGCGTGAACTGATCCGTGATCTGCAGGTTTCCTTCATACCGCGTCTGGCCAAAGGTGTTGATATCCTGTGTTTTTTCCACGTACGCCGTCGCTTGGAGGCTCAATTTTGGATCGTTGAACGTGTTCGGCGCCGTGTAAGCCAGCAGCGCGCGGCCTTGAATCGTACTGCCGCGAAGCTTTAGCGCCAGCGAGTCCGCGCGGCCGGTTACATTTTCTTTCGAAATTTCCAGGATGCCCCGCGGTGCCGCTTGAATTTCTCCGCCCGTGGGATCCGTAGTGCTCGCGAGTCGCTGAACTTCGAATCCGCCGCCGTAGGCAAGGGTATAGCGCTTCGCTTCTTCCACCTGCACCACGACGTCTTTCTCCGGATCGCTGCCGTTGGCGTTTTGCGGCTCGATGGTCACGCGATTGAAGATGCCCAGGTTGTAAAGTTTCTGCTGCGAAAGCACCACATCCCCTTCGCGCAGCGGCCCTCCCGGCTTCACTCGCACTTCGCGCCGGATCACCCGCGGCCGTGTGTGCGTATACCCGGTCACGAACACGCGCTTGACCAGGACTTGCGGGCCTTCCTCGATTCGATAGACCAGCTTTACCGGTTCCGCGCGCTCGATCGCATATCTTCGTCTCTCCCCGGTCAGCTTTTCCTTGGCCGTCTTTTCCTTTGCGAGTTCGGCTTTTGTTTCGGGCGAATCGTCCGGCTCCGCCGTGTAGCTAAAGGTGGCGTTCGGAAAACCCTGGTTGTAGTAGAGCGCCAGCACGTTGTCGCGATCGCCGGCAACGTTGATATCCGAATACGGTTGTCCTGGCAGCGAGCCCAGCACTCCCCGGATTTCTTCCTCCGAAATCGCGTGCGCGCCTTCCACCTTCAGACTCGAAACCAGCGTCTGCTTTCCTTCGTCGATGTTGAACCGCGCAATCAGCCCGCCCGTTTTTTCCTTCGTCACCTCATCCACCTGCGCGTCCACTTTCGCCGAAAGGAATCCGTTGGAGATATAGAGATTCCTCATCGACAGCGCATCGCCTTCCATGAGGCGGCGGCTGAATCGCGGCCGCGTGAACCGGCTGGTCGGCGCAATCGTCAGCCGGCTTTTGAGCAGCTCGGTGCTGAAGTACCGGTTGCCGCTGAATTGGATCTGCGTCAGTTCGTGACGCATTCCACGCTGCACGGAATAGGTGATCAGTTCTTCGGTGCCCTTCCAGCCCGATTTTCCTCCCTCCAGCTCGCGGGACGCCACGGCGTAGTCCACTTTTGCATCGAAGTACCCCTCGCGTTCCATGCGTTCGCGGATGTTCTTCTTTCCCTCTTCCAGCAGATCGGTGTCCACCGAACCTTCCTGGTAGACCGGAATCATTCGTTTCAGGTCGCGCTTGGAGAACTTCACCCCGGTTACCGTCACTTGCACGCGCGGCCCTTCGGTAACCTCCACCACCAGCGGCAGCGTGTTGTCCGTTGGATCGTACTCTCCTCGCCGCGCGGAAACTCCCGCGCTCAAATGCCCCGACTTTTCCAGGAATTTCCGGATGCGGTCCAGACCGGATTGTACTTTGCCGATCGTCAGTTCGCTTCCTGGCTTGAGCTTGAACCGTGCCAGGATTTCGGCATCCCGGAATTCCGAATTGTTGATGAAGTGGATGTTTTTGGCGTGCACGCGCGGCCCTGGATCGAGACTCACAACAAGATCGATCTCGCGGGTTTCCGGGTGCGGGCGCTCCTCCACACTGATCTTCGCCCGATAAAACCCTTCTTCCCGCAGCGTGTCTTGCAGGCGATTCACGGCGTCCTTCACGTCCTGTTCGCGGTAGGTTTGTCCCAGGGAAATCTGCATGGCCGCCACGGCGGAGGCTTCCGTTGGTGGAGGCTTCAGTCCGTGAATCAACACCTGACTGAAATAAAAATTCTGGCGGGCAACGAAATCCAGCCGGATGCCTTCGCCTTCGGGATACGCCACGGCGCGCAAGTCAGCGTAATTACCCGTCTGATAGAGGGTGCGAATGCTCGCGGCCACCTGCGCGGCTTCCATGGGCTCGCCGACATGAACAGAGAGTCCTTGTGGCTCGGCCTGGAGCACTTTGCCGTCTTCCCCCACCACGCGAATCGCCACGATCTTTGGAGCTTCTGTCTTGGGATTACCTTGGAAGATTTCCGCCGCCGGGGCGTGCCCGCCCGCCCCTCCCAGCGTCACCGCGAGGAGGAAAATCGCTCGCAAACCCTTGCTACACCGGCATTTCATGCGTTCCATCACTCAGACGAAGGGTAGCACACGCGCGTTGCCTCCCCAGGTCGCTTTGGCGCTATGATGAAGAGGAAAAGACTGCTGCAATGCTGGGATTCTATTTTACGTGACTCCTTCACTCAGCGAGAAATATTCCCGTCAAATGTTGTTTGCGGGTATCGGGCGCGAGGGCCAGGAGCGCCTGCTGGCCTCGAGCGCCGTCCTTGTGGGCTGCGGCGCGATTGGCGCGGCCCTGGCGAACCTCCTGGTGCGCGCCGGCCTCGGCCGCTTGCGCATCCTGGATCGCGACTTCGTCGAGCCCTCCAACCTCCAGCGCCAAATTCTCTTTGACGAATCCGACGCTCGCGAGGCGCTGCCGAAAGCCGTGGCGGCGGAACGCAAGCTGCGCGCCTTGAATTCGGACATCCAAATCGAGGGAATCGTCGCCGACCTGAATCCCCGCAATATCCGCGAGCACCTTCCCGGATTTCCCCTGATCCTCGACGGCACGGATAACTTCGAAACCCGCTTCCTGATCAATGACTTCGCCGTGCAAGCAGCAACGCCCTGGATTTACTCCGCCGCCGTCGCCAGCTATGGTCTCACTATGGTTATCCGACCGGGACAAACCGCGTGCCTTGCTTGCCTGATGAACTCTGCCGGTGCCGCGGGAATCGAAGAGACCTGCGACACCATCGGGGTCCTTGGACCCGTGGTCAATCTCGTCGCGTCGCTCGCTGCCGGCGAAGCCCTCAAGTTTCTATCCGGCAATGAGAATAGCCTGCACAACCGCCTGGTTTCTTGCGACGTCTGGAGCGGCCGCTTCCAAACCATCCATCCAGAACGGAATCCCCGCTGCCGTGTCTGCTCCTTGGGCGAATTCGTCTATCTCGAGGGGCTGGCCCAGCCGCATATCACCATGTGCGGCCGCGATTCGGTCCAGATCCACGAGCGGCGCCGCACCCTCGACCTTCTCGCCCTGCAGCAGCGCCTGGCGCCACTGATTCCCGGCGTCCGCCAGAACGGCTTCCTCCTTCGTTTTCAGGTGCCTCCCTATGAAATGACGGTCTTCAGCGACGGCCGCGCCATCCTGAAAGGCACGAAGGACCCCGCAGTCGCCCGCTCGCTCTACGCCAGATATATCGGTGCTTGAAACGCCTTAGCGGAAGATGCCGCCGCGGCCTGCCGGGGTGCGCATGGAGGCGCGGTCGAGGTTTTCCCGCAGGTTCATTAGCGTCAAAAACGTGCTTAACACCCGGGCTTTCAGGTCATCGGTCAGGTGCAGCCCGCTGGTGGCCACGCGCGCCAGGGACTCGCCGTTGCTGGTGATGAACTTCATGATCTCCCGCTGGCGATCCTGCGGCGTGTTGCCCAGGGCCGTCTCCCGGCGCATTTCCGCGCAACTCGATTCCAGCGACAGCGTGAAGTGGAGGATGCACAGCTTGAGGTCCGCCAGGGCGGCGGGTACGTCGTGCTTGCATCCGGCAATGTGGCAGGTCTCGCTCATGGCCCAAAAAACTTGATTGCTGATTCGTAACATTCTTGGAGCCGAAAATCCAGCAAACATCTGCGTGCTGCGGCGTATGAAGTAGCTGCCCGCCTCCCGCGCGGCCCTGTCCCGCCGGCCAGGTTCTCGCTGTACGGCCTCCTTGCCGCCTCCTCCGGGCAATGCATCCCGCTTTTTGCGAAAAAATGTTTGACAACCGCCGCTTCTGAAATGTATAAATATACAGTCAAATGCATATTTCATGAGCGCCACCAAAACATTCCGCCACGGGCAAATCCTTCGGCTGGTTTCCAGCGAGCGCATCGCCAACCAGGAGGACCTGCGCCGCCGCCTGGCCCAGCAGCGCCTTCGCGTCACGCAAGCCACGCTCTCCCGCGATTTGCAGGAGCTGAAGCTCGTGAAGACGACGGAAGGCTACAAAACCGGCGCGGCGCTGCCGGAAGAGGCGCCCGCCGCTCCACCGCTCACTCGCGCGCTCAAGGAGTTCCTGTTGGATATTCGCCCGGCCGAGAACCTGCTGGTCCTAAAGACTCCACCAAGCGGCGCGCAGCCCCTGGCCGCTGCCGTCGACGCCGCCAAATTTCCGGAAATTGCCGGCACCATCGCGGGCGACGACACCGTCCTGATCATCACCCCCAACCGCAAAACCCGCGAATCCCTGCAGAAAAAAATCGAAACGCAGGTGAAATGAGAGATCCCCGCAGCATCGCCGTCATTGGTGTCACTGGCTACACGGGCTTTGAGCTGGCCACCCTCCTGCTCCGCCATCCGGGAATCGCCAAGCCGCACTTCTATGTGCGTGAAACACACGGAGCGCACTGTCTTTCACAGTTGTTCCCTCAGTTGCGCAGCTGGGGTGAAGCGCCGTTGAGGCCTCTCTCTGTGGAAGCGATTGCACGGAGCAATGCCGGAACAGCCTTCTTGGCCACGCCGCACGAAGTCTCCACCGAACTCGCGCCGGAGTTCCTGGATGCCGGCCTCCGTGTCATCGATCTGAGCGGCGCTTTCCGATTTGCCTCCGCGGACACATTTTCCGCCTGGTATAAGCTGCCTACCCCACACGCCTCTCGGCTCGGTGATGCCGTCTATGGCCTGCCCGAGCTTTACTCCGAGCGGCTCGGCTCGGCAAAACTCATCGCGAATCCCGGCTGCTACGCCACCAGCGTTATTCTGGCGCTCCACCCTTTGCGGCAGGCGGGGCTGCTCGCGCCCGGGCATACCATTGTCTGCGATTGCAAATCCGGTGCCAGCGGTGCAGGCAAGGAACTTCGCCGCGACCTGCATTTCGTCGAGCTGGAGGGGAATTTCCGCGCCTACAACCTCTTCGGGCACCGGCACACTCCGGAAATTCTCGAGCACACCGGCCTTCCGGAATCCCAGGTGGTTTTCTCAACGCATCTGCTTCCCATTCCACGCGGCATTTTGTCTTCGATTTACGCGACCCTTGCGGAAGCGCATACGCCCCAGGATATCGAAGCCATTTATCGCAAGTTTTTTGCGGGGCGCGCGTTGGTCCGCATCCATCCGGCGGGCACGCTGCCGGAGGTTCAGCACGTCGTAAAAAGCAATTTTTGCGACATTGGTTTCGCGCTGCATGCGGACGGGAAGCGTCTCGTCGTTGTCTCTTGCCTCGACAATCTGGGCAAGGGCGCGGCCGGTCAGGCGGTCCAGAACCTGAATCTCACGCTCGGACTCGAAGAAAGGACGGGGCTGGTATGAGAATCGTCGTCAAATTCGCGGGCGCGCTGCTGGAGGACACGGCCGCGGTCCGCTCGCTCGCGAAGCAGGTCGCAGCGCTGGGCGAGCGCAAGCACGAAATCCTCGTTGTCCATGGTGGCGGCCGCATCTTCACCAATACCCTTAAGCGCATAGGCATAGAGAGCAAGTTTGTCGGCGGCCTGCGCGTCACGGACAAAGAGACGCGCGACGCGGCTGTGATGGTCTTCGCCGGCCTTCTCAACAAGCAGCTTTCCGCGGCGATCACCGCGGAGGGCCAGCCCGCCATCGGCATTTGCGCCGCCGACGCCGCTTGCTTCTCGGCCTCGCCGCTCGTGCATAACGACGTCGAAGGCCGCCTTGGCTACGTCGGCTACCTCACCAGCCTCAACGTCCGCTTTCTCGAATCCCTTTGGAAGTCAAACCTTCTGCCCGTCGCCGCGTGCCTCGGCCTTGGCGCGGACAACGAACTCTACAACATCAATGCCGACCACATGGCCGCCGCCTGCGCCGAATTTATCGAAGCGGATCACCTGATCTACCTCACCGACGTGGCTGGCGTCCTCGATGGCGAAAAGGTCTTGTCCGCCATCTCCTGCGAAGAGGTAGACACCTTGATCCACTCGCGCGTGGTCTCCGGCGGCATGATCCTGAAACTCGAAGCCGCCAAACGCGCATTGCAGGGTGGCGTCCGTGAAGTGCACATCGTCGGCGGCAACTCCGCCGCCACCGCTCTATCGGCAAACCGCTTCGTGCAAAACCCGTCGAAAAGCGGCATTTCCAATCTTCCAGGAACCCGTGTTTTGCGGGAACCCATTTCCGCCGGCCAGTTCGCCAGCGCGGCATTTTAAACGCAAGGAAACTCGGAGAATCACATGACCACAACTCTCACATTGCCCGTCGCTGTCACCAAGGACCTCCTCACCGGCGCCGAATGGAGCCCCGCGGATGCCCGCGACCTGCTCCAGCGCTCCGCGGACATCAAGGCCCGCCCCGCCAAATACGCCTCCACGCTGTGCGGCAAGCACATCGCCCTCATCTTCGAGAAGCCCTCTCTGCGCACCCGCGTCACCTTCGAGGTGGGCATCCAGAGCATGGGCGGCTTCGTGGTTTTTCTCGACCACACCCAGGCGCGGCTCGGCGAGCGCGAGTCGATTCCCGACGTGGCCCGCAACCTCGAGCGCTGGGTGCAGGGCATCGTCGCGCGCGTCTACGAGCAGCGCGTCCTCGACGAAATGGCGGGGAACATTTCGATTCCCGTCATCAATGCCCTCTCCGATAAATTTCACCCCTGCCAGGCGCTCGCCGACTTTTTTACCCTCGAGGAGAAGTTCGGCTCGCTCAAGGGCCTGAAGCTCGCCTACGTCGGCGATGGCAACAACGTCTGCCATTCCCTGGTTTTTCTCGCGGCGCGCCTTGGCGTGCATCTCCGGATCGCCACGCCCGCCAGCTACGCGCCCGCGGAAGACGTCCTCGCCGACGCCAAGCGCGTCGCGAAGGAAACCAAGGCGAAGATCGAGCTCTTCACCAATTCTGTGGAAGCTGTCAGCGGCGTCCAGGCCGTCTACACCGATTCCTGGACCAGCATGGGCTTCGAAGCCGAGGAGAAGCTTCGCCGCCAGGTTTTCAAGTCCTATCAGGTCAACCGCAAATTGATGGGCCAGGCCGGTCCGGACGCGGTCTTCATGCACTGCCTCCCGGCGCACCGCGGTCAGGAAGTGACCGACGAAGTCCTCGACGGCCCGAATTCCGTGGTCTTGCAGCAATCGGAAAACCGCATGTACGTGCAGAAGGCCATTCTGCACGCGCTCTTTACCTGATATCGTGTTTGTTCACTAGAAGCTGTCTCATAAGTGAGGGCATCGGAGGTCGGAGCTTCAGCTCCGACATTGACATTAAGGTCCGGCAACAACAGGGCTTTAGCCTCTGAGGAAATGATTTTCTTTCATTGTTCCTATTTATGAGCTGACTTCCAAGGAGAAAAGAAAGAGTGAATTCGCAATTGCAGAAGCCCAAAAAAGTAGTGCTCGCCTATTCCGGAGGCCTCGATACCTCCATCATCATTCCCTGGCTGCGCGAAAATTACGGCTGCGAGGTTATCGCCATGATTGGCGACGTGGGCCAGCAGGAGGATCTGCAGGCCGCGTACAAAAAAGCCCTGGCTACCGGCGCCACTTCCGCCTATATCGAAGATCTCCGCGAGGAGTTCATCCGTGACTACATCTGGCCCACCCTCCGCGCCGGCGCAGTCTACGAGCACACCTACCTGCTGGGCACTTCCATGGCCCGGCCCGTCATCGCCAAGCGCCAGGCCGAACTTGCCTTGAAACTGGGCGCCGACGGCCTCTCCCATGGCTGCACCGGCAAGGGCAACGACCAGGTTCGCTTCGAACTCGCTTACAAAGCCATCGCGCCCAATCTCCAGATCATCGCGCCGTGGCGCGAATGGGATATCGATTCGCGCGAAGACGCCATCGCCTACGCCGAAAAGCACAACGTGCAGGTCGAGCAAAGCAAAAAGAACATCTACAGCCGCGACCGTAACATCTGGCACCTCAGCCACGAAGGCGGCGAACTCGAAGACCCCGCCAACGCGCCCAGCGAAGCCATGTGGCAGTGGGTCGTCTCGCCAGACAACGCTCCGTCCACTCCGGAGGAAGTCGAGATCGGGTTCGAAACCGGTACGCCGGTTTCGGTCAACGGCAAAAAGCTCGGCCCGATCGATCTGTTGAACACCTTGAACGATATTGCCGCGAAACACGGCATCGGCCGCACCGACCTGGTCGAAAACCGCCTCGTCGGCATGAAATCGCGCGGCGCGTATGAAACCCCAGGCGGCACTCTGCTCGTCACCGCGCATCGCGAACTCGAGCGCCTCACCGTGGATCGCGAAACCGCGCATTTCCAGCAAGCGCTTTCCGTGCGCTATGCCGAACTCGTCTACTACGGCCTGTGGTTCTCTCCGCTTCGCGAAGCCCTCGACGCGTTCTTCAACGTTGCCCAGCAGCGCGTCACCGGTTCCGTCGGCCTGAAACTCTGGAAGGGCACGCTCAATGTCACCAAGCGCCTTTCGCCCTACTCGCTCTATCGCGCCGACCTCGCCAGCTTTACGATGGGGCGCTACAACCCGAAGGACGCCGAAGGCTTCATTAATTTGTTCGCGCTTCCGGTGACGGTGCGACCAAAAGCCAAAGCCGAAGGTAGCAATTCGTAAAGACAGTTGTAAGTCATACGTTGAAAGTCATTAGGAGGTGGGGGCTTCAGCCCCCACGTATCCTGTTTGTCTGAGTCGGGGCTTTAGCCCCTGAAGAAAGCTTTTGAGATTTGACCGCTATCGAGTTCGAAATTTTTTGCTCTTACTAAGAACTAACGGCTAAAACTTCTCTATGTCTCAACGTAAAGACGATCGGCTCTGGGGCGGGCGCTTCCAAAACGCGCCTGACAAACATTTCGACGCGTTCCAGCGTTCCCTCGCGTTCGATCGCCGCCTGCTCCCCTACGAAATCGCCGTGGACCGCGCCTGGGCCAAGGCTTTGCAGGGTGTGGGCATTTTCACCGAAACAGAAGTCCGCCAAACTCTCGCGGCCCTCGACAAAATCGCCGCGCGCGCGACAACCGACAAGGCCTGGATCGATTCGTCAACCGCGGAAGACGTCCACCAATTCGTCGAAAACGCCCTGGTCGAAGAACTCGGCCCCCTCGGCTGGAAACTCCACACCGGCCGCAGCCGCAACGAACTTGTCGCCACCGATTTTCGCCTTTTTGTCATCGATGCCTCCGCGGATATCCGCAAGGCTCTTCTCGCCCTCTTGAACGCATTCCTGCTTCAGGCCAGAGCGAATTTGAAACTTCCCATGGCCGGCATGACCCACATGCAGCACGCTCAGCCGATTCTGCTTTCTCATTTCCTGATGGCGCACGCCGAAGCGTTTTCCCGCGATCTGTCCCGCCTGCAAAACGCCGCCGCAAGCGCCGACGCGTGCCCCATGGGCTCTGGGGCCCTCGCAGGCTGCTCCTTCCCCGTCGACCGTAACGCCATTGCCGGCGATCTCGGTTTTTCGAAAATCACGCCAAACAGCCTTGATGCGGTCAGCGACCGTGACTTCGCCCTCGACTATCTCTTCGCCCTCTCCGGGATCGCCACGCACCTCTCCCGCCTAGCCGAAGATTTCGTCGTGTTCGCCTCGCAGGAATTTTCCTATGTCATTCTTCCGGACGAATATTCCACCGGCAGCAGCCTGATGCCGCAAAAGAAAAATCCCGATTCCTGGGAGCTTCTGCGCGGCAAGACCGGCCGCATCACCGCCACTCTCTTCAGCCTGCTCACCACCATGAAAGGCCTGCCGACGAGTTACCAGCGCGACCTGCAGGAAGATAAGGAAGCCCTCTTCGCGGCGCACGACCAGATGGAAGAGATGCTCTGGGTCGCGCGAGGCGCGCTCTCGGCTGCAAAATTCCGCGCCGATCGCCTCGGCGCTATCGTTTCGAATCCTGCTTTGTTGGCTACCGACGCCGCTGATTATCTGGTTCATCGCGGCGTGCCCTTCCGGCAGGCTCACGATCTGGTGGGGAAACTTCTTCGCGAAGCGGAAAACCAGGGAAAATCCTGGACCCAACTCCCGCTCGCCGACATCCGGAAAATCTCGCCGCTCTTTCGCGAGGATTTCCTGCCGGGCCTTTCCGTCGAAAATGCCATCTCCTCCAAGGCCGTTCCCGGAGGCACTTCGGAATCTTCCGTTCGCGCCGCCATTGCGCAGCTCGAACAAAAACTCAATCAGATGGAGAATCAGCCATGAGCCTGTCGTCTAGCATCTTTACCCTGCACACCGCAACGCATCGCGCGGAGGATCGGAGGTCCCTTCCGTGAGCATGATCCCCGCTTTGCGGACCACGATTCGATGAAACACGCCCTCTCCGAAGCCGCTCTGCCACGCGGATTCCGCTTTTCGGCCACCGCTTGCGGCCTGAAAAAGACCGGCGCGCTGGACCTCGCCCTGCTCTCCAGCGACGTTCCTGCTTCCGCCGCCGCCGTCTTCACCAAAAATCTCGTCGTCGCCGCTCCGGTCACCGTCTCCAAAGCCAACCTGCGCGCCTCGAAAGGCCGCATGCGCGCCGTGATCGTCAACGCCGGCAACGCCAATTGCGCGACCGGTGGAGCGGGCTACGCCGTTTCCGTCAGAACCGTCGAAGAAACCGCGCGCCGCCTGCTTTGCCATCCCAGGGAAGTCTTCGTCTGTTCCACCGGCGTCATCGGCGTGCCCCTTCCCCTTGAAAAGATTCTTCGCGCGCTGCCGGGCATCGTGCAAAATCGCCGCCCCTCGGCGCGCTCGTTCGCGGAACTCTCGCTCGCGATCTGCACCACGGACACGCGCCCCAAAACCGCCTCCGGCAGCTTCAAGATGGCGGGCAAGCGTGTGCATCTGGTCGGCTGCGCCAAGGGCGCCGGCATGATTCATCCGAACATGGCCACCACGCTGGCCTTCGTTGTCACCGATGCCGCCATTTCGCCTTCATTGCTCCAAAAGACGCTCAAAGACGTCACGCATCGCACGTTCAACTCCATCACCATCGACGGCGACACTTCCACCAACGATACTTTGCTGGTTCTTGCCAACGGCGAATCCGGCGCCCCGGCGATCAAACCCAATTCCAGTGCCCATCGCGCCTTCCAGAAGGCGCTCGAGGAAGTTTGCCGCTCCCTTGCTTTGCAGATTGTCGCCGATGGGGAAGGCGCGCAGCGCGTCATCGAAATCGTCGTGCGCGGCGCGAAAAGCGAAGCCGCTGCCCGCCAGATTGGGCAAACCATCGCCACTTCACCCTTGGTGAAGACCGCCTTCGCCGGCGGCGATCCCAACTGGGGCCGCATCTTCGCCGCCGCCGGCCGTTCCGGCGTGAACTTCGATCCCGATCTCGTAGACATACACATGGCGGGCATTCCCGTGCTGCGCCGCGGCCAGCCCCTCGATTTCAACGAGCGCGTCGCCAGCAATCGCCTGCTCGAAAAGCACGTCCAGCTCATCGTGGATCTCCACGCCGGCCGTGCCTCCGCCACCTATTACACCTGCGACTTCACCGCGGAATACGTCCGCATCAACGCCAGCTACCGCACCTAGTGTCGGGTGGGGAGTGCGGCGGCTGAACGCCGCTTTCTGCGCCGAAGCTCGCTTCGGCAACCACTTCATTTCTTCGCAAGATCGCGAACTACATTCAGGATAATCCTAAGCGCACCGGTCTGCTCAACTGGTCCTGGGTCGAAGTCTTTTCCTAGCGCCATTTCGCAGCGCCGGCTTCCAGCAGGCGCTTCTCTTGCCACCACCCGTAGGACGGCCGGCGCATCCCCTCACCCCGCAGTGAACCAGAAGTCGAAGCCCGCAAGCCCGGCGCACGGGCCGGCTGTCACCTCGACCTACTCATTCAAACTTACCAGGAGCCATCCAAGTATCGGCGCGATTCGCAGAACGGAAAAATAAAATGGCCAGGAGGAGAACCGCCCCCCTGGCCGCTTGCCTGTTTGATGAAAGTATCTACCAGCCACCGACGGGACCGGCCAGGTCGCGCATCGGACGAACGTTCTTCCGGTCACAAGTGTTAGCCAGACACCCGAGGTGCCAACTATCCTCGATGGTCGCCAGGATGGAGTAGTGATTAAAAGCGTCATTGGAGCTCCGAGCAAAGCGAAGGGCGTTAGAAATGACCAGCGTCACCACGTGGCCGCCCCCGGGATTTGCGTTGCAACACCCGCTGGTGTCCCCGAATCCATCGGGGCCGGTGCCGGTGTAATCGCTTTCATCCCAAGTAATAAAAATAACGGAATTGCCGGTCCATGCATTGGAAGACATGATGGCGTTGACAGTGCTGAGAAGAAACGTATCGCCCGCAGAAATTAAGGGCTGGACCTGCGAATAATCACACGGATCAGCGGGGGTCGCGCCTCGCCCGTGCATGTCGTGACACTGGTCGGGGCTGATCCAGACATAGTTGGGAACGGTGTTGTTGGCGAGGTCGGTCGCGAGTTGGCTGAAGTCGACTATGTTGGCAACGCGTGCCGGATTGCTCTGCACATCCTTATAGGTGATAAACGGATTATGCTTGCGCTCATAGAGTTGGTTGCCACAAGAGTGATCGAGCGGAGTGGTACAAAGCGAATAGGACTGCATATAAGCTTTCCAGGATTTCCCGCTAGCTTCCAATTGGTCCACCACGTTGGGGACATCTATGGTGGTGTCATTGTCATCGGCCACTCCATTTGTCGACCCGGAAGTAGAGGCGATGTAGTTGGGCTGGCTCGGATGTGTGACACCGTAATAGTTTGTCGCGAGACCTGTGGTGGCGGCGGCGAAGTTGATGAAAGGTGCGTTCGGATTACCAATCAGGGTGTTGTAACCGGTGTTCTCCATCATGATGATGAAAACGTGATCGAAGCCGTGATGGTCACGGTCACTATCATGGGCGGAAAGACCCGTCGGCATGGACGGTACCGCGAGCGTACCTATGACTCCACCTAAGAGTGCCAAACGAGCGGTGCGCCCGAATGACCGGAAGAAATGTTGAATCTTCAAGGAAATCCTCCTTGTCTAGAAATGCGGTTAGTTTTTTGCAGTACGCACTTCGCAGACTGTTCATCGTCCCTGTGGAAGCACGTGAGTGGTGCAATTCTAGTGCTCCAGGAGGCAAAGTCAAGCCACTTCGAAGAGGAACTCAGTATTCCGGAGCGGCGGGCTTGGATGGAGAACTCCTGGTACGCCACGTTCAGTGCAGTCGGGGAAAACCCAGGGAACAGAACGGTTCCAAGAAAGCTATCCAGCATTTCCGAAGCCCAGTTTGCTTGCGCGGGATCAGCAGTGAGGCTTTCTTGGCCGTGTGCAGCCCCACGCATTGAGCACTCTCAGGGATCCGCCGCAGTGAACTCGCTCACCCGGCCTCGCATGGACGGCGCGGGTTGCCCCTGAGGGCATAGCGTGCAAAGACTACAAGGATCGGAGGCAAGCTCAGAGTCGGCCCGCCCCGTCTGGCGTTCGACCTTGGGCTTCGACTGAGCTCCTGGCGGTTCGCGGAAGGGTTCCATCGGAATCGGCGCATACTCGACCTCGATGATCTCGAGATGCTCTGTCTTTGCTGGCGCGCAGCTCAACGTGATCGCCGGGGCTCGCCTTCATCAGCGCATTGGCGAGCGGCGAGCGCCAGCTGATGTAGCCGCGTTCCAGTTCCACTTGGTCGATGCCTACAATCGAAACGACGTGTTCGAGACCGGCGGCGTCCTTGTAGGTCACGGTAGCGCCGAAGAAAACGCGCATGGCGGCTGACCCTTGCCGCGGAGCGCCGGGCTCGACAACCACGGCCGCGTCAATGCGCTTTGTGAGAAAGCGAATTCGCGAGTCGATCTGGCCCAACCGTCGTTTGCCCTATCGGTAGTCGGCGTTTTCGCCGCGGTCCCCGTTACTCGCAGCCCACGCCACCACGTCCGCCACTGCGGGCCGCTCACGACTCAACAGGAACACATGCTCGTCTTTCAGACGCTGCAACCCGGTCGGTGTGATGTAGCTCTTGATCGGCGGCCCCGCTTCCTCGCGCAGCGGTCCTCGGAGCGGCCGCCTTTTGAGCATTCGCCAGTCTGTCATAGGAAACTCCAAGGAAAAAACAATCGTGCCTCTGCGAGGCCCTGTGAAACTGATTCAGGCCTCCCCCGCATTTCTGCTCCCCTGCGCCTTCGCGTCTCTGCACGAGCGGTCCATAGAGCCCTATGCTTTCCACTTCCATCCCGCGAACTGCTCGCGGAGCGCGGTCTTCTTGAACTTGCCCACACTCGTGCGCGGAATTGCGTCCACAAACACGAACGCATCCGGCAACTGCCAGTGCGCGAACGTTTTCTCCAGGAATTCGCGCAACTCCTGTTCGGTCGCCGTGGCCCCTTCGCGCAGCACCACGGCCGCCAGCGGACGCTCCGCCCATTTCGGATGCGGCAACCCGATGACGCATGCTTCCTTCACCGCGGGATGCCCCATCAGGGTATTCTCCAGATCCACCGAGCTGATCCATTCGCCGCCAGATTTCACCAAGTCCTTCGAGCGGTCCACCAGCCGCAGATAAGCATCTTCATCGATTGTCGCGATGTCGCCGGTGCGAAACCACCCATCCGCGCTCCACCGCGCAACCTGGTCCGGCGCATCATAGTAGCTTCCCGCCACCCATGGCCCGCGCACTTCCAATTCTCCCGGAGTCTGTCCATCCCACGGAGCCTCCACTCCATCCTTGATAATCCGTGCCTCCACGAACGGCGCCGGCCAACCCTGTTTCGCTCGAACCTCATACTTCTTCTCTTCTGGCCAATCTTTCATATGCGCCTTCAGCGCTCCGCCCGTGCCGATCGGGGTGGTTTCCGTCATTCCCCACAGATGTCGCAGGAATATTCCTTGTCGATCCAACCGCCGGATCAGCTCCAGCGGCGGCGCCGATCCCCCGCACGAGCCAAGCACAGGCGTCACCAGTTTCCAGCGTCCCGGATTTTTTTCCAATTCTGCCAGCACGCCGGCCCAGACCGTCGGCACGCCACAGGCCATATTCACTTTTTCCTGCTCCATCAAATCCAGCAGATTTTCGCCGTCCAGATGCGGCCCCGGCAGAACCTGCTTCGCGCCCAGCATTGGTGCGGCGTGAGGAATGCCCCACGCATTCGCGTGAAACATCGGCACCATCGGCAGAATCGTGTCCTTGACACCCAGGCCAATGATCTCTCCCAGCCCCACGCTGAATGAATGCAGCACCAGCGCCCGGTGCGAGTAAATCACTCCTTTCGAGCAGCCCGTGGTCCCCGAGGTGTAACACATCGCCGCACCCTGATTCTCATCGATCGCGGGATAGGAAAACTCTTCGCTTCCCTCGGCCAGCAACTCCTCGTAGCTGAGAAAGCCTTCCGGGACGCTGCCGAATTCGAAGGGCACTACAATCACCCGCTCGAAATCAACCTCCGGCGCGAACTTCTCATAAAGCGGAAACAACACATCATCCACCAGGAGAAAACGGTCTTTCGCGTGGTTCACAATTGCGGCTATCTCGTGTGGGTGCAGCCGCAGATTCAGCGTGTGCAGGATTCCCCCGGCGCAGGGCACTCCCCAGAAGGCCTCCAAGTGCCCGGAATGGTTCCACATCAGCGAAGCCACCCGCTCGCCGTCCTGCAAGCCGAGCTTTTTCAGCGCAGACGCCAGCCGCCGTGCCTTTTTGTACAGTTCGCCATACGTCGTCCGCCTAATTGTCCGGTCCGGCTTCCGCGACACCACTTCCACACGGGGAAAGATCTTGCCCGCCCGCTCCAGCATGGTCGGCAAGGTCAGTGGAAAACCCATCATGGTGCCCGGCGTTGGCATCTGCTTTTGTGTGCCCTGTTGTTCGCGCATCCTATCACCATTTGCCGACGCGTGCCCGAGGCTTGGGCCCCAGCCTGGTTCCTGCTTTTCTGGTTGCAAAAGCAGTCAATTTTCGAGAGTATCTCCGGGACCACTGAACCACCCCGCCCGCGGCACGCCCTCCGGTTTGCCCCATAGGCGGACAGGTCTCTCAGTGCGCTCCGCAATCGCGGTTTGGTTCCGGGCAGAAGGAGTGGGCAGGTGAAGAAGCTTTATGTCGGTAATCTCCCGTTTTCCGCAGCTGAAGAACAGTTGCAGGAATGGCTGGGACAGTTGGGCGTGAGCGCCTCCGCGATCAATTTGATTCGCGATCGCTTCACGGGGCAGTCGCGGGGTTTTGCGTTCATCGAAATTGCAAACGATGAAGACGCCGATCGCGCGGTCGCCGCTCTCAATGGGCAGAATTTCGGCGGCCGGAACCTGGTGGTCAACGAAGCGCGTCCGCAGACTGAGCGCGGCGGTGGCGGCGGTGGCCGCGGCGGCTACGGTGGTGGCGGAGGCCGCGGTGGTGATCGGGGTGGGCGGGGCGGTGGTGGGCGGGGCGGCGATCGCGGAGATCGTGGCGACCGCGGCGATCGCGGGAACCGCTGGTAATCGGCGCAACTCTGCATCGAATTCGCTGAGGACTTCGGGCGCGTGCGCGCGCGCCCGAAGTCTTTTTCATTTTTCTGCGGGCGGCTCCGAAATTCACAGCCTCGCGGAATTTTTTCTGGATAACCCGTAACGTTGCGTGTACCATCCCCGCGAATTGGTGAGGGCTGCCTGCTTGCGAATCACCCAGCCCGCTTCTCTGCGCTGCGGCATCGCGCGCGCCTTCGCTCCAGATGCCGAAACCTTTCGCGGGTTGACGTGTTTGATACATCAGGTCAAGAATCACATTCATTTTTCTTGACTTGCGCTATAGGAGAAGGTACTTGCGCTGCCGAATTGCGGCGCGCGGCAGAGGCCGTCAGAAGGGAACCCCGAGCCACTGGAAAGCATCCAATTCAGGACGGCAGATTGCAACGCCCGATGAACACTTGGCACAAACGCGATTGGAAGCAATTTTACGAACTGGCGCGCCGGCCGTGGCAGCGTCACCGTCCGCCGCGGCCCGTGTATCCCTCGGGCTTCAATCGCGTGCAGCCTGCCGCCGGCTTCAGCCTTTCGGAACTCGACGATGCCGGCGTGGATCTGGATCTCGCCGAAAGCCTCGGCCTCCCGGTGGACGCCGGCCGCATCGGAGCTTACGGCCCCAATGTGACTGTCCTCCGCGACTTCGTGCGCTCTTCCCGCCAGCCGCTGTAGTCCTGCTTCCTCTCGTGTAGTAATCTCCCGCATTGCTTAAGGGAGTATCCGAATGAATCGATTGCTCTTCGCCGGCGTGCTATTTTCGCTTGTACTTGCGCCAGCGTATTCACAGACCGCCATCCCCAACTATTCCATCTAGGCGATTCGCTACGCCGATTCGCCCGGCGATTCCGTCGCTGACCTGGTAATGGGCGCGCCGAAGGAGGAGAAGATCGACACTATTTTCGCCGTCTGGCTGATTCGCGGCGGCGGGCGCAACATTCTCTTCGACAGCGGCTTTCATCGCGAGCGCTGGTTCAAGGAATGGCCCATTCAAAATTTCCTGCGTCCCGACGAGGCCGTGAAACTCGCGGGAGTTCAACCGGACGAAGTCACCGACATCGTCATCAGCCACGCCCACTGGGACCATCTGGGGGGCATCGATCTTTTTCCGAAAGCGACGGTGTGGATTCAGGAAGAGGAGTTTCGCTATTACACGGGACCGGCCTGGCAGCCCGGCGGCGATCATGGCGGCATCGATCCCGACGACGTTCAATACCTCGTTCGCCTGAACACCGAGGACCGCTTGCGCCTGGTGAAGGGCGACAACGTGGAGCTCTTTCCCGGTATCCGCGCCTTCACCGGCGGCCACCACACATTTTGTTCTCAATACTTGCTAGTGGAAGGGGAGCCAAAGTTCGTACTGGCCTCGGACAACGCTTACCTTTATCGCAATCTGCTCACGAGAACCGCAAGCGCCACGTTCACCGACGACCTTTGGCCTGCGAACGTCAAAAATCAGGAGCGCATGGCCCAGTTAGCCGGTTCGGTCGACCGCGTCATCCCCGGCCACGACGCCCTGGAATTCCAGAAATATCCCACCCACGGCCGCGTGGCCACGCTGAAACCTCCGAAATAGCTCCATTTGTAAGCCGCGTGCATTCCACGTAAAATAGAGGCTTCCGAAACCTTCCATGGCCTCACCTTTCAACATCATCTCCAACGGCGCGGCCAAAGTGCCGCCTCCGGACGCGCACCCTCGCCCCGACTGGCTCCGCGTTCGGTTCCTCGGCGGCGAGCGCTACCAGGACCTGAAGCGCATCATGCGCACCCTTGAATTGCACACGGTCTGCGAGTCGGCCCGCTGCCCGAACATGGGCGAGTGCTGGGAACACGGCACCGCCACGTTTATGATTCTAGGGGACATTTGCACGCGTGCCTGCGGCTTTTGCGCGGTTCCCTCCGGCAAGCCTGTCGGCCCTCCTGACGAGGAGGAACCTGTGCGTGTGGCCGAAGCCGTGGCATCGATGGGATTGCGATACGCCGTGGTCACCAGCGTGAACCGCGACGACCAGCCCGACGGCGGCGCGCGCATCTTCGCCCGCACCATTCAGGAAATTCGCAAGCGTGTCCCTGGCTGCAAGGTGGAAGTGTTAATCCCTGATTTTCGCGGCGATTGGAATGCGCTCGACCAAGTCCTCGCCGTGAAGCCCGACATTCTGAATCACAACACGGAAACGGTTCCGCGCCTTTACCGCCAGGTGCGCAAGGGCGCGCTCTACGAGCGCTCGCTCGAACTCCTGCGCCGCGCCAAGGCCACACACGCCGACGTGCCCACGAAAACGGGATTGATGTTAGGCCTGGGTGAGGAAAAAGAAGAAGTACTCGCGACCATGCAGGATTTAGCCGCGCAGGGAACCGACATTCTAACGCTGGGCCAATACCTGCAACCTACCAAGGAACACTTGCCGGTGATCCGCTTCGTCCATCCCGACGAATTCGCCGAATACAAGCACGTCGGCGAAAAAATGGGTTTCAAACACGTGGAATCGGGCCCGCTGGTTCGCTCTTCCTACCACGCCTTTAACCAAGCAGAATCCGCCGTCCGTTAATCAAGCCGCCTTGAGAAGCTCGCGATTCGTTCTTATTTTGATTCGACGATGGACCAATCGGTGAAGGGCACGGCTCTTCCGCCCCGGATAATCGTGGGAATGACGTGGTCAAAGCCCTTGTGGGATTTGGCGGAATAGTTGAGCTTGAGTTGCGGTCCAAGGCCCATATCCACATCGTGCAGCGACTCAATGGCCGCAATGAGCCCTTCGCGCGTCAGATCCTTGCCCGCTTTCTTCAAACCTTCCACCATCACCATCGCGTCCACAAACCCTTCCAGGCTCACGAAGCTCGGCCGCACCGCCGGCATGTATTTCTGCATGGTGCGCCGGTAAAGCGCCACGGTTTTCAGGTCCGTCAGGTAGTAGGGCGGCACCACCTGCGTGACAACGGTATCCTCGGCATCGGCTCCCGCGGCCTGAATCAGATCGTCCGTTCCGACAAAGGAAACCGTAACGAACAGCGGCTTCCACCCTTGGGCGTGGGCTTGTTTCAGGATGGGCGCCACCGTGTTCGACGGCCCAACCACGATCACCGCTTGCGGGTCCGACGCTTTCACCTTTTCGATGGCCCCGGAAACCTGCGTGGTCTGGCGGGTGTAGGCAGCTGTGGCGATGGAAACAGCGTTTTCTTTTTCGAGCGCGTTTTGCACGCCGAGGAGCACCGCTCCGCCAAACGCATCGTCCGGGTAGATCACCCCGATTTTCTTGAAATGCAGCGTCTTGACCAGCCCGCCGATCTGTTCCTGGGTTTCGTCCCCATAGGAAGCGCGCACATTGATCACCCAATGCCGCAGCGGAGTATAGAGCGTCTGTGCACCAGTGAAGAGCCCGATGAGCGGAATTTTGTTGCTTTCCGCCAGCGGCACATATTTCACGGCGGTGGGCGTGCCAACAAAAAATCCCATGGCGAACACTTTTTGGGCAATCAGTTTGTCCCAGCAGGCCTGCGTCCTCGCCGGATCGTAGCCGTCATCCTGCGAAATCAGATGCAGCTTGCGGCCATTCACCCCGCCCTCGTCGTTTACGGAACTAAAATACGCCTCGGCTCCCGCCAGGGTCTCGCGCCCGAGAAAGCTTGAAGGGCCCTCCAACGCGGCGCAGGATCCAATCACAATCTCTTTTTCGGTAACCCCGGCAACCGTCTGGCTGCTGGCTGCGATGGGCGCCAGCAATCCCGCCACTGCCAACAACAGAGCCCGTGTAAAGCGCCGGTATGCCTTCACGGCTTCCTCCTCAATGGTCTTGCAGACCGGGCAAATTCCTTTTTCCCACTCTACGCCCGTAGAGCCAGCCTTCAACAGGAATTCGGCAGCGTGCGGCCAATCCGGCAGGTGCTGTTTTGAAACGTAACTCGGAGTGGGCACACCCCTGCGCCATTGCTGGCGCTTGTTCCGGGGTCAGTTCAGGAAAGAACTTACTTCGCGGCGGCGGCGGCTTTCTTGGTGGCTTTCACGGCGGCGGATGCTTTGCGGCGGCGCTTGGTTTTTGGCGGGGTAGCGGGCGCTTCGCCGATGAGTTCCGCAGTAAAAATGCTGGTGACGAACAGCTTCGGCCCATGGTCGTCGAAATCGATGGCGGTGCGTTCCGGATCCGAGGCGGTTACAATCCCCAGGCCGTAAATCTCGTGCTTGACGGTTTGCCCTTCCTGCATTACTTGCACAACTTCCTCCTTAGACCGCTCGCTGAGTTTGTACTTCATCGACTGCTGCTGGAAGAGGAGAGGTTTCGAACCCCTCGGAAACCTCTCCGAATCTACAGGCTAGAGGCTTGTGACGTTCTCTGCCTGAAGGCCCTTCGGGCCCTTCTTTACCTCGAATTCCACCGCCTGGCCTTCATTCAGGGACTTGTAGCCGTCCATTTGAATGGCGGAGAAGTGCACGAAAACATCTTCTCCGGTCTGGCGCTGGATGAACCCGTAGCCCTTCGAAGCATTGAACCACTTCACTGTTCCTTGTTCCTTCACTTCAAAACCTCGATGTTGAAATTGCTTTGCCTCTCTTGGTCGCGGCGTCTGGTTTCCCAAGCTCCGAGACAGCCTCTAGCCCGACAAAAAAAGGCTGCGATTTGTTGTCGCAGCCCTTGAACGAGTCAAAAGGTAATACAAGAGCAACAAACGCTATACCTAACACTATCACAAGAAAGGGGTTATTGTCCAGAGGGGCGGGTATCAGGGGGCCACCGCTCTCATGATATAACTTTCAGATTTTAGGTGGGTTAGCTGCGATTCAAGCGCGAAACATGCGAGCCCTTATTCGGCTACTCTTCCAGCGATTCCGGCTCGATGGTGGCCTGCCCCTGCCCGCTCGTCTTCTTTTCCCAATATTTTTTCACCCAAGCTTCCCAGCTTTTCCCGGCAGCGGTATCCCGGCCGGTAAAAACCAGCGCGGAAATATCCTCATAGGCGATTTTTATACGTTGATTAGAATCTTTTGGTAAAAGTCGCACAAATGAAGTGCTTAGCGTCTGCCCAATGATCCGGTCGAAGATATATCCTTCGAGCTTGGCGCCGTCTTTGCTCGTGATGGTGACATCTCCGCGGTAATCGAAGGCCTTTTCCAAGGCTTCCCGCAGGTCATCTTCGCTGGCCAACTCTGGAACCCAGCCTTGCAATCCTTCATGGACAATTCCCGGAGCCACTTCTAACTGATCGGGATGGAGCGTGCGCTCGGGCCGGTCGGCGTGTCTTGGGCCGGTCACGCGCGGGTCTCCTCAAGGTTGTTCGGGGTTTCAATCTGGACGAGCGGGTTGTAGGAATGCACGGGGGTGACCGGCTCGTTCAAGAGTGCGTCGGCGTCGGCATCCGCATATTTGTCAAATAAGGTCGCTTTGGCAGTTGCGAGCAGGCCGCTGAGGCCACTGAAGGTGTGATCGACGGCGGTGGCCTCATATCCGCTGTGGACCATACAATTCGCGCATTCCGGATTTCCAGATTCCGTGCCGTAATTGGCCCACTTGGTCTCCGCCATGAGTTCCGCAAATGTATCCGCATAACCGTCTTGCAGCAAATAGCAGGGTTTCTGCCAGCCAAAAATCGAGTAGGTCGGCATACCCCACGGGGTGCACTTGAAATCGCGCTTTCCCATCAGGAACTCGAGGAACAGCGGCGACTGGTTGAATTGCCAATGGCCCTTTCGGTTCGACAAGATCGCCCGGAACAACCGCCGCGTCCGAGCGCGTCCCAGGAAATGCTTCTGGTCCGGCGCCTTGTCATAGGAGTAGCCGGGGGAAAGCATCATGCCTTCCACGCCCAATTCCATCATTTCATCGAAAAACGCCCGCACGCTCTTGGGATCGGCACCGTCAAAGAGCGTGGTGTTGGTGGTCACGCGAAAGCCGCCCTGCAACGCGGCCTTAATTCCTTCCATGGCAAGGTCGTACCCGCCTTCGCGGCATACAGAAAAGTCGTGATGTTCTTTTTGCCCGTCCACATGCACGGAGAACGTCAGATATTTGCTTGGCTTAAACAGATGCAGCTTTTCTTTCAGCAGCAGGGCATTGGTACACAGGTAGATGTACTTCTTTCGGGCCACAAGGCCTTCAACGATCTTTTCGATCTGCGAATGCATCAGCGGCTCGCCGCCTGGGATCGACACCATGGGCGCCCCGCACTCATCCACGGCCTTGAAGCATTCTTCCGGGGAAAGCTCCCGCTTCAGCACGTGCGCCGGGTATTGAATTTTTCCGCAGCCCGCGCATGCCAGGTTGCAGCGGTAGAGCGGCTCCAGCATCAGGACCAGTGGATACTGCTTCCGCCCCTGCATCTTCTGTTTAAGGACGTAGCTAGCTACCGTCCACATTTGCGATATTGGTACGGGCATTCCTTCCCCTGAAGGCTTTCTAGACTTGTATTCCGATGCGGGAACCCCAGCCCCCGAAGTATATATTTTACCTGAGAAGCCAGCGCCTCGTAACCCTTAGATTTTATCTTCCTTTGCCCAGGGCCTCTCATCTGATGCGGGGAAAGGTGCTTCCGTGGCACCCGGGGTGCCATTCGGCAACCACAATGGCCAAGCCCACGGCCGGACTTCGTATCAGTTTTCACCTTTGCCGCGGAGGCTGCTGCATTCCGCATGCGCTGGCGCTCCGTGGCCTGGTCGAACAGCTTGAGCCGCTCATCCACACTCAACGTGCGTTCCGCCGCGCGGCCTCGCATTGCTGGCACGACGCGAATCACCTCTCCAACTGGGACCTATTGGAGTTCATCGCCGGGGCGGATTCCATCCTCGTCGGCGATGACTTTAGGAACGGTTAACGGGAGCTTGCTGGTGACCTTGACCATATCCTTACTCTTGCAAGGATTATATCCTTACCGCAATCCCGCTGAGAGCGGGCAGGTTATCGGACAGCGAGCGCGTGTCCGCCAGGAGTGACTGTCCATGGATCGAGCATCGGCGATTCCATGGTTTTTCGCTCTCTTCTCCGATGTGGCAGAATGGAAGGTCTATAGACAACACCCATGGCCAACCGTACAACGTTAGTCCCGGACAAAAGCAGGAAACCCGCAAGGAAATCCGTCAACTCCAACGGCGCCGCTCACGCCGAGCGTGAGCGCACTTTCTACTTGTTCCGCCGCTGGGGATTCTACGAAGCCAATCTTGATCCCCTGGGCTACTTCCAGCCCATGGAATGCGCCGACCTCAAAGGCCTCTCCGGCCAATATGCCGAGGAAGCCCGCCGTATATATTGCGGCACCATCGGCGTGGAATTTCTACACATCCCAGAACCCGAGCGCCGCCGCTGGATCGCCGAGCGGATGGAAGGGCCGGAATTTGAGGTCCATCAGGAAAAAATTCTGGAGCGGCTGATCCGCGCCGACCTTTTCGAACAAGTTCTGCAGAGCCGGTATCTCGGGAGCAAGCGATTTTCTCTGGAAGGCAACACCTCGCTCATCCCTCTGCTCGATTCCATTCTGGATTCCGCAGGCGAGCTTGGCGGCGTCGACTCGGTGATAGCCATGAGCCATCGCGGGCGTCTTAACGTGATGACGCACATTGCCTGCAAACCGGCTCACGAAGTGGTGGCGGGATTCGAAGACGTCGATCCGCGAAGCGTGCTGGGGGCCGGCGACGTGAAATATCACGTTGGCGCCACCGGCACATACACCACCTCCGCCGGCAAAAAACTCAACGTCCACCTGGTCTCCAATCCCAGCCACCTGGAAGCCGTTGACCCCGTCGCCATGGGGCGCGCGCGCGCGAAAATCACGCGTCACGGCGTAAACGGCGCTCAGATCGATCGCTCAAAACAGACGCTCAACAAGGTCTGGGCCATCGTCATGCACGGCGACGCCGCCTTTGCCGGCCAGGGCATCTGGGCCGAAACCCTGAACCTAGCCGACCTCGCCGCCTACTCCGTTGGCGGCAGCATCCACATCATCGTCAACAACCTGATCGGCTTCACCACGCGGCCCACGCAGGAGCATTCCTCGCGTTACGCCTCCAGCATTGCCCGCCGCCAGAGCGTCCCCATCTTCCACGTCAACGCGGAAGACCCCGATGCCGTGGTGCGCATTGGGCGCTTCGCCGCCGAATACCGCGCGGAGTTCAACTCCGACGTGGTCATCGACCTGATCGGCTATCGCCGCCACGGCCACAGCGAAGTGGACGACCCCACGATCACGCAGCCGCGCCTCTACGAGCGCATCAAGAACCACCAGCCTCTTTGGAAGATTTATGCGGAACAAACCGGGATTGCAGCGGATTCGCTTGCGGACTCCATCAAAAAGGAATACGAAGCAGAACAGTTCAAGGCCGGCAAGCTCACCAAGATTCCTCATCTGCGCAAGCTGCCCGAATACTGGTCGCCCTACAATTACGGCAAGTACGATCCGAAATATGAAGTCGACACCGGCTTGCCCTCCGAAACGCTGGGCAGGATTGCCCAAGGCCTGGTCCGCACGCCGGCCGGCTTCCACGTTCATCCAAAAATCGTCAAGCTGCTGGAGCAACGCGCGGAAATGGGCCAGGGCAAGCGTGCCATCGATTACGGCTTCGCCGAACTGCTGGCCTACGGGTCACTCGTTTTGGAAGGAAATCCGGTCCGGCTCACCGGGCAGGATTCGCAGCGGGGCACGTTCAACCAGCGGCACGCCGTGCTCGTTGACAACCAGACCGAGCAGGAGTATCTGCCGCTGGCGCATCTGGCGCCGGATCAGGCCTTCTGCGAGATTCACAACTCGTCGCTCTCCGAGGCCGCCTGCATGGGCTTCGAATACGGCTTCTCCCGCGACTATCCCGAAGGCCTCGTCCTGTGGGAAGCGCAGTTCGGCGACTTCGTGAACGGCGCGCAGATCATCATCGATCAGTTCATCAGCGCCAGCGAAGACAAGTGGGGCCTGCCGACGGGCCTGGTTCTGCTCTTGCCCCACGGCTACGAAGGCCAGGGCCCGGAACACTCCAGCGCGCGCATCGAGCGCTTCATGCAGCTGGCCGCCGAAGGCAACATGAACATCTGCCAGCCTTCCACTGCCGCGCAATATTTCCACCTGCTGCGCCGCCAGGCGCGCCGCTTGTGGCGCAAGCCGCTGGTGGTTTTCACGCCCAAGAGCATGTTGCGGCATCCCGACGCCGCCTCACCACTGGCCGATTTCTCCCGTGCGCGCTTCCAGACGCTCGTTACCGACGCAGAAGTCACCGACGCCCAAACCATCTTGATCGCCAGCGGCAAAGTCGGCCACGAGCTGCGCGCCGAGCGCAGCCGCCGCAAGGACACCTCGACGGCGATCTTCTTCCTCGATCAGCTTTATCCGATGCCGAAGGCCGAAATTGCCGCCGCCATCGAAGCGCATCCAAACGCCCGCGAAATCGTCTGGGTGCAGGAAGAGCCTGCCAACATGGGCGCTCTTTTCTACGTTCTCCCGCGCCTGGAGCACATCGCGCAGGCCCGCAATCTTCGCGTGCGCAGCGTGAAGCGCTCCGCGAGCGCCAGCCCGGCCACCGGTTCCGCCAAGGCCCACGAACTGGAGCAAAAAACGCTGCTCACTCTGGCGTTTTCCACCGGGGCAGCCTCCTAACCATCCGCCAACATTCGAAAGTAAGTTTGAATGGTCAGACTGTTGAATTCCGGAAAGGCGAGCAAGCGGAAGAAATCGGCAAATCGCTTTTCGCCCCGCCCGTGAAAGGTTTGCATTGACTTCCACCCTGGGCGGGCACAGAATTTGCCTTCAATGGCCGCCGGTGGTACCCCAGACCAATCCAGCTTTCCAGCCGACGCCAGAACTCTCCAGCCTGCCTTGAGAAAGAAAGGAGAAGACACGATGAGCGCCGCTTCGCAACCTGCTCTGGACATGGAAAAGCTAAATGAATTTATTGGACGCTTTGTGGGCGACCTTGGAGCTGCGGTGCACGCAGGGATGGTGGTCATTGGGGAAAAGCTGGGGCTGTATAAGGTACTTGCAAGCGGCCCGCAATCCTCTGCAGAACTCGCGGAAAAAACGCAAACCGATGAACGATATGTGCGTGAGTGGCTGGCCTCACAAGCGGCTGGTGGCTATATTACGTTTGACGCGAGCAGCAACAAATTCAGTCTGAGCGCCGAACAGGCATTTGCACTGGCCAAAGAAGACAGTCCCGCGTATCTGCCCGGTGCGTTCGAACTTGCCTTGGGTTCACTCGCCGCCGTGCCACGCATCGCCGAAGCCTTCCGCACGGGCGCGGGGATGGGCTGGCACGAGCACGATGACGGCGTTTTCCATGGCTGCGAAAAATTCTTTCGTCCCGGGTATGCGGCCAACCTCGTCAGTTCCTGGATTCCCTCGCTTCAGGAGGTGCAGCAAAAATTGGATGCGGGCGCGAGAGTCGCGGACGTAGGCTGCGGTAAAGGTGCCTCCACCATTCTGATGGCCAAAGCCTTTCCCAAGTCCGAGTTCTATGGATTCGATTATCACGACAAATCCATCGAAGCCGCCAGGGAAACGGCGAAACGCGAAAACCTCACGGACCGCGTCACTTTTGGCGTTTCCAAGGCGAAGGAATTTCCTGGAAAGGACTACGATTTCGTCGCCGTCTTTGACTGCCTCCACGATATGGGAGATCCCGTCGGCGCCGCCGCTCATGTCCGCCAAGCCTTGCGCAACGACGGGACTTGGATGATCGTGGAACCCTTCGCAAACAATGAATTGAAAGACAACCTCAACCCGGTCGGGCGCGTTTACTACTCCTTTTCCACCCTTCTTTGCACGCCCTGCTCCCGTTCACAGGAAGTGGGGCTTTGCCTTGGTGCACAGGCAGGAGAATCTCGCATCCGCCAGGTTGTGACTTCAGCAGGCTTCGGTCGTTTTCGCCGCGCGACCGAGACCCCCTTTAACATCGTCTACGAAGCGCGCCCCTGAGCCGCAGCCAGCGCAGCCGAGGCCCGTGAACCGGTCATTCCTCCGGCTTGAACTCCGTCAGCAAATGGTCGATGCGTTCGCTCGCCTCGGCAATGCTCTGCAGGCGTCGCAGGCGGTCCTCCGACATGGCGGACATGGCGAACTCGCCGAAGACCTCCCGGATGTGCGCATTCAGTCCCGCCACCGCGACGATCCGCCGCTTCGCGTTGTCAAAATTCTCCCCTTCGTGGCTCGCGGAAAAAAAAGAATACCGTGAGCGCTCCAAGGACCCCGATGGCAATGTCATTCAGCAGCATCTCGGAATCAGTGGTGCCGAAACATCTCAAAACGAAGTTCATCCCATAATTGCTTGCGCAGAGTACAACCCCGGCGGCGAAAGCATGCTTCAGGTGAGTCACTCGCCACGTCCGGAGGCTCAGGTTCCTGGTAACAGCGGTGGGTGCGATCATTTGGCTGGCTATATAAGAATGGTCATTCATGCGGGAATCCCTTGGGTCTTCGAAACTAACAAGGTTCGATTAAAGTAATCTGTGACGTCTGCACAATATGGGCAAATTCCCCCCGGCTGCGTTGACTTACCCCGGCCCCCGGCCTAAGATGCCGTGGCGCGATACGCCACCAACAGGCGACTCCCTTTTTCACCCGAGGAAGCAACGGATGAGTGACTGGCAATTTGCTCAGGAAAATCCCGCGGAACAGCTCGCCCTGCTCCATTTCTTCTCCATCATGAAACGCCAACCGGGCGGCGATATCGCGTTCCGTATCACCGTCAAGGAATTTGCCGCTCCACCGCCGGGCCAGCGGCTTCGCTTCTTCGCCGAAGCCGACAAGGCCGTTAACCAGAAAACCGCCGCCTTTGTTCCGTGTGGGTGGGGCAACACCGTTTTCAACGCCCTGGTGGACTGTGTGCGGCTGATTCGCCAGTTTCCGTATGAAGGCGAAGAGCCGCCCGTATCCTCGTAGCCTTTGCAAACACATCCAGGTTCAGCGTAACTTTTCTGGGAACGGAGCCAACACTTTGATCCTCGAAATTTCCAAAGGCGAATTGCAGGACGGCATCACCCTGCTTACCCTTCGCGGCAGCATCCACACCGGGCCGGACTGCCGCCGCATCGAGCAGGAAGTGGAAGAGCTCCTGAAGAACCAGCAAACTCGCGCCATCCTGGACTTCGCCGGGATCACTCACATTGATAGCGCCGCCATAGGCGTCATTGTCCGCTGCTATTCCCGCCTGAAAAGCGCCGGCGGAGCCCTGCGCCTGGCCGGCTGCACGGGCATGGTCGAATCCAGCCTCAAGATTACGAAGGTCGACAAGGTGCTTGAAATTTTCCCCAACGCGGCCGCCGCGGCGGAAAATTTCCCCGCGGCCAGGCCGCGAAGCTGACCGCGACGCCGCTTAGGTCGGGGCAAAGTGGGTTTCGCAGTCCGCAATCCTTCCATTCCCAGTGAAAATTAATTCTGATTGCGCCCGCCTGCCGCCTTTGCTACGCTCCCGCCAACCATTCTTCAGGAGGGTTTCTCCATGGCATTTTGTAAAGCGTGTGGTCAGGATCTTGGCACGGCTGCGTTCTGTCCGAAGTGCGGCGCGAACCAAGGCGCAGCGATGACTCCCGCCGCTGCGCCGGCTTCCGCTCCCGCCGCGGCCGGCACCGAGGGTCTGGCGGAAAACGTCGCTGGACTGCTGTGCTACGCGCTCGGCTGGGTCACCGGAATTATCTTTCTTCTGATCGACAAGCGCCCGTGGGTCAAGTTTCACGCCGCACAGTCCATTGCCGTCTTCGGCGGGCTCACCATCATCCGCATCGGGATCATCTTCATGAGCAGTTTCGTCGGCTGGGGCGTTTTCGCCCTTATCGGCCTGATCGGCTTTGTCCTCTGGATTTTCCTGATGGTCAAGGCCTATCAGCACGAGACCATTCGCATCCCGGTCGCCGCGGACATCGCCGACAACCTCGCCGGTAACAAGTAAATTTCCCTCAAGCGCTCAGGCGTGCGCGTAAAAATAACCGTCTTCGCGGAACAGCCGCACCGGCACGCGAAACAACCCGGATAAGCGATTCTCCGTCAGCACGGATTGCTTTGCTCCGTCCGCGACGATTTGTCCGCCTTGCAGCAGCACCACACGCTCGATCTCCGGAATAATTTCCGATACATGGTGAGTCACCAGCAGGATTCCCAATCCGGCCTGCGCCAGCTCCCGCATCGTCTCCCGCAATTCCACCTGGCCCGCGATATCCAGCGCGTTGCCAGGTTCATCGAAAAGCAGCGTCCGCGGGGCGTGCGCCAGCGCCCGCGCAATCAGCGTCCGCTTGGCCTCTCCCGACGACATTTTCGACACCGGCCTCTTCGCCAGATGCACAATGCGCAACCGGGCCAGCGCCGCCTCCGCGCGCTCCCGGTGTTCGGCCAACGGCCGGTGATTGGGAAAAATCCGCGTGCTGCTGAAAAATCCAGAGAGCACTACGTCCAACCCAGTCGCGTCCGTCGTGCACGCGGCCAATAAATCAGGCGACACGATCCCCAGCAGCGAACGCAGCTCAAAGATGTTCCAGCGCTCTTTCCCCAGGATCCGAATGCCGGAATCCTCCCTTGCGACCGGATAACACTCCCGAGTAAGCGTCTTGATCAGAGTGGATTTGCCGCTGCCGTTCGGCCCCAGGATGCAGAGATGCTCACCCTGTTCGATGCGCACCGAAACCCCGTGCAGCGCCAGGTTTTCTCCGCGCACTACCGTCACGTTTCGCAACTCCACCAGGGGGACCGTCATGTCCGCAGGAGCGGTCCTTTTGCCGCTTGGGGAACGATTATAAGGAAACTGGCGGATAAAAATAGAAAGGAGGCGAAAACAGGAAATTTCCGCCTCCCGGGGTGGGTGTTGCCGACAAAACCCTATGGGGGGAAACAGCAGCGCCTGCTCTGCCAAGCAGGCCTGCATCTCACTCGCGGTTCGCGACTGCCATCGCGAAAGAGACTCGCCACCAAAGGGCTTGTCTTTGCCGTTTTTCTAACATCGGCGGTTGTGGGTGTCAATCGAAAAAGGCCGCTGCTTGCCAGCAATCTTGCCGATACTTCGGATTCTGCGTCACTCGCGGGCATCCAGCATTTCCCGGATCTGGCTTGCCAGCGACGTGGGGCTGTACGGCTTTTGCAGGTAGTGCGAGCCCGGCACATTCGCCACCGCGTTGTTCGCATTTTCGGTAAATCCGCTGGTAAACAGTATTGGCAGGTTCGGGTTGCGTCGCAGCAACTCCGCCGCGGTCGCCGCTCCTCCCATCTGCGGCATCACCACGTCCAGCACGGCCAGCGCCGGGGGTTCGAGTTGCGCCAGATGAAGCGCTTGCTTTCCGTCCGCAGCGGCCAGGATGTGGTAGCCAAGGCGGCTGAGGGATTGGCGCACCAGTTCGCGGATCGAGTCGTGATCCTCCGCCAGCAGAATCGTCTCCACTCCCTGCAAGCGCTTCGCGGACTGCGGGGTTTGCGCATCGCGAGTCGAATCCGCGAGGGAATTCTCCAGCGCAGGCAAGTAGACATGAAACAGCGTGCCTTGTCCCGGCTCGCTGTAGACGTGAATAAATCCGCCGTGTTGCCGCACGATTCCATACACCGTGGCCAGGCCCATCCCGGAGCCCTTGCCTCGTTCCTTGGTGGTGAAGAATGGCTCGAAAATGCGCTCCCGCACCTCCGGGCTCATCCCCGTTCCCGTATCCGAGATCGATAGCACGACATACGATCCCGCGGTCACACCGGGATAAAAGTGGCAAAAGGAATCGTCCAGCAGAATCATTTCCGTCTTGATCCGCAGCCGCCCGCCATCCGGCATGGCATCGCGCGAATTCAGGCAGATGTTCATCAACACTTGCTCGAGCTGCGCTGGATCGGCCTTTACGGGTTGCAAGGATGCAAGGTCCACCTTGATCTCGATATCCTTGCCGATCACTTTGTCGAGGAGGCTCATGAGGTTTTTAATCACCTCATTGATCTGCACGGGCCGCGGCTGCACCGTCTCCCGCCTTGCGAAGGTGAGCAATTCACGCGTCAGGGTCGCCGCGCGGTCGGCTTGCTGGCGGATGTGCGCGAAATACTCGGCAAGTTGCGGGTGCTCGCGGCTTTGGTCGTAGCCGATCTCCGCCCAGCCCAGGACCGCGCCCAGCACGTTGTTGAAGTCGTGCGCGATCCCCCCCGCCAGCTGCCCGATCGTTTCGAACTTCTGCGCTTGCTGAAGCTGGCGCTCGAGCGCGCGCATCTCCGTCACGTCCTCGACGAATCCTTCGATTTCGCCTCCGGAAAAAAGCCGCAGGTGCAGCCGCACGGAAACGAAACCCCCATCGCGACGCCGCCATTCGCTCTCCGCATTCCGCACCATGCCGTGCTCGCGGCATTCGCTGAGGATCTGCACGAAGGCTTCCGGATAGCGGAAAACATCTTTCGAGAGGTTAAGGGTCTGCAATTCCGCAAAGTTGGAACATGCCAGAATGTGCTGCAAGGTTTCGTTCGCCGACTCAAACACGCCGTCCACATGGGCCTGAAACGTCCCATAGATCCCATTCTCCATCAACTGCCGCACGCGCTTTCCGGCTTGTTCCAATTCGGAGCGCAGCCGCGCATTCTCTTCCTGGATCTTCTTGCCGGCCAGCATGCGCTTCATCGCCAACGGCAGCCGGCCCCATTGGCCGGCCAAAATATAGTCGCTCGCGCCCAACCTTCTGCATTCCAGCTCGGCCTCATCTTCGGAACCTACCGCCAGCAAGAGCAGCGGCGTTTCGCACTTGCCGGATTTCAGGAGCGCGGACGTTTCCTGCGCTTCCAGTTCCGTCAATTTTCCGTGTACCAGCACCACATCGAATGCACCCGCACCTAGGGCATTTTTCAAAGCTTCCGCATTTGTGGTTATGACGGGATGAATCTGAAATCCACAATCCCGCAGAAAGTTCAGGATGTGCTCAGTGGACGAACCGTCCGGCTGGTACATAAGAATTCGCGCTTCGCATACCGGCAATTCGACGTTGTGGTTTAGTACGGCGGCGGGTCCCATCAGGCACCCCCATGGCAGGCCGCCGCGATTTGCGCAACTGTGCCGAAGTTCTGAACCTGGAACAATCGCTGACACACGGCACACACCTTTCAAGGATGGTTCGACGCAGGAGTAGCAGAATGAAGCGTACGTGGGGAATCTGATCACACTACGTCGGGAAGGGAGGTCAGTATTGGTTATAGAATTGATAATGTCAAGCAATATTACTATTTTCTAAGAATCGGCCGGGTTCTGCGCCCCTCCCCGTCCCAAAACGAACGCCACCAGCCCGGCGAGTAGCCCGCCCATAATCACGATGCCCTCCCACACAAGACCCGCAGCCAACACGAGGTGCGGTGCTGCTCCAAATGGGGACAGCAGCCCAACCAATGCCGCCTCCCTGACGCCGATCCCACCTTGCGTCAGCGGTAGCACCGCCGCTAATTTCGCCAGCGGCCACGCGAAAAACCAGTCCCGCAACGGCAGCCACAATCCGCAAGCCTGCGCCAGCCACGCCGTCAGCAGCAGAAACGTCGTTTGAATCCCCGTCCCCAGGATCCACGCAAATCCCAGAATGTGCGGCACTCCGGAAACCGAGCGCACCGCATGCCTCACCCTGGCCAGTTGTCTTCGAAATCGCACCGAGCGGCCGCCAAGCAACGGCCGAAATAACGCCAGCGAGCACAAAAACAAAATTGCCAAACCGATGCCAACGTACATCATTGTTCTTTGCGCTTCCTGCTGTACAAGCGAGGGCAACGCTCCAGGCAGTAACGCAATTCCAACCAGCACGAGGCCCGCTTGCGCCGTCATATCCACGAGCCGGTCCGCCACATTTCCAGCCAATACGCCTGCGGGATTCGGGCTGCGTCGCAATCCGACCGCGAGCCGCACCACGTCGCCACCAATGATCGACGGCAGAAACAGCGTGCCGAAAAGCCCTCCCGTGTAGCATTGCGCGCTGGTCCGGTAATCCAGCCGCCCGCCCGCAGCATTCACCACCATGCGCCACTTGGCGATGCCCACGGCATGCGCGCAAAGATAGCCACCCAAAATCATTAGAAAGGTCGTTGCAGGAACCCGGCGGATCGCTTCTTTCAGCAGATGCCAGGGCAGGAAATGCAGCAGAATGCCAATCACCGCGGCGGCGGCGAGCCAACGCAGCGTAATCAGCAGCCGCCCGCGATTGCGATTTTCAGTTTTGGGGATTCGCAGCATTCAGAGCCGGCAGCTTAGCCGCCGAAGATTTCGTTAATTTTTGCCGCCAATTGGAAATCCAGATTGCTGATGCCCTGCACGCTATGCGTGTTCAGGTCGATGACCACTTTGTTCCACACGTTGAACCATTCCGGGTGATGGTTCATGCTCTCCGCCACGAGCGCCACTTGCGTCATTTTTCCAAAAGCCGCCGCAAAATCCTTGCACTGAAACTCCCGGTGCAGTTTGGCGTTTACCACGCTCCAGCCCTTTGCGCTCTGCAAGTGCTGCTGAATCTCCGCATCGCTCAATTTTTGCGCAGGCATGGCCTCACCTCCCCAAACCTTTCTCCGGCAGGCTCCATTATGCGTGCACATGCACGGTGCGGCAACCACGCCCGGCGTCCCCCGCCGGCAATTGAACGAACGCCCGATTTTCAGTACGCTGGATGGCTCAATAGCAGCAATTTTCCGCCCTGTGCAGACATTCTCAGCCCTGCGGAATGGAGACCGTCGTGAAAAAGCAAGTGCGTGCGATTCAGTATGGAATCGGGCCCATTGGCGCCTCGATTCTCAAGCTTATGCGGGAAAAAGAAGCCATCGAAATTATCGGCGCCATCGATACCGATCCCGCGAAGATCGGCAAGGACCTGGGCGAAGTCGTCGGCGCTCCCGACGCGCCCTGGGGGATCAAGGTTTCCGGCGACGCGGCAGGCACCCTGGAACAATCCGCCGACGTGGTCATGCACACCACCTCTTCTTCCTTGCCCAAGGTCATGGATCAGTTGATCGCGGCCATGGAAGTCGGCTCCTGCGTAGTCTCCACCTGCGAAGAGCTTTCCTATCCCTTCCGCACCCATCCGGAACTCGCCGCGCAGTTAGACAAGTGCGCGAAGGACAACGGGGTCGCGCTGGTCGGCACGGGCGTCAATCCCGGGTTTGTCATGGATAAGCTGGTCATCACTCTTGCCGCGGTTTCCCAGCGCATCGATCACGCCAAAGCGCTGCGCGTCGTCGACGCTTCCAAGCGCCGTCTTCCTCTCCAGAAAAAAATCGGCGCCGGCCTTTCCGTCGAGGAATTCCGCGGCAAGGTCAAGGAAGGCACGATCAAGCACGTCGGGCTTCCCGAATCCGTCGCCATGGTGGCCGATTCACTCGGCTTGCGTGTCGACCAGATTACCGAAACCATCGATCCCAAGGTTGCCACCGAGCGCGTGCAGACCGAATTTCTCACCGTGGAACCCGGCCAGGCGGCCGGGGTCCACCAGATTGCGCGCGGCCTATCGGATGGCAAGGAACTCATCTACATGGAGCTTCAGATGTATGTCGGCGCGAAGGATCCTGCCGACACCGTTGAACTCACCGGGCATCCCACCATCAGCCTGGTGATTCCCGGCGGCTCCCATGGCGACATCGCCACCGCTTCGGTAGCGGTCAACTCCATTCCGTCAATTCTGGAAGCGCCTTCGGGGCTTCGCACTTCTCGGGATCTGCCCATCGGCTTCTTTCCGCCCAAAGGCTATAGGTAGTCACAGAGCCGTCCAATGCTCTTCACAGGGGTCGCTGGAGTTGTAATCCCGAGAATCGCCAATTCTTTGCGCGGAAAGGATCTCGACGCAAAGTCCTTAATTCGTTCCAAGTGTCAGCACAAGCCGTGGCGCTTCGCCCGCGTCACTTCTTCCAGAACTTCATCACTGCCGAATAGTCCAGGTCCTGTTGGGCTTCGCCTTTCACGTAGCTGTAAACTTCCCGCGCCGCCGCGGTCGTTGGCAGGGCCACGCCCAGTTGATTCCCCAAATCCAGCAACAATCCCAAATCCTTGTGCATCAGCCGCAGCGGAAAACTTGGTTTGTACTCGCTCTTGGCCATCAGCGGCGCCTTTACGTCCAGCACGCCGGAGCGGGCCATGCTCGCCTGCAGTACTTCAATCAGGCTCTGCTCGCTCAACCCCGCCTTGCTCACGATCGCCAGCGCCTCCGCCATCGCCCCCACCTGCAACGCCAGAATTCCATTCATGGCCAGCTTGATCGTTTGCCCAGCACCATTCGGCCCCAGGTAGAACCACTTTTTCCCCATCACGCTCAAGACTGGTTCAACCGCCCGCAGCGTCTCGGCCTCCCCTCCAATCATGAAGACCAGGTTGCCTTCTCGCGCTCCCCAATCTCCCCCGGTCACCGGCGCGTCCAGGAATCGCACGTTACGCTCGGTGCAGGCCGCCGCAACCTTGCGCGCCAGCGCCGGGGAAATCGTGCTGGAGTCCACATAGATGCTTCCCGGCTGCAATCCCCCCAGCGCCCCATCCTGTTGCCCTTCGTGGCCCCAGAGAATCTCTTGGAGCGCCGGAGGATCACTCACGATCGTGAACAGAATTTCCGACGCAGCGGCTGCTTCACGTGGCGTTTTCGCAAGTTTCGCTCCCGCCGCCACCAGGTCCGATGCGCGTGACGCGGTGCGGTTCCACACCGTCACGCTGTGCCCTGCCTTCAGCAGGTTCAAGCTCATCGGCCGCCCCATCAGTCCAAGGCCGATAAATCCAATTTTCCGGGAAGCGGATCCGTTGCTCACCACAAGCCTCCTGACATTGATTCCTGGACGGACAGCCTCCGTGCCCGCATCCAGCGCACAGAAATTGTAGCCGATTCGCGGAGTCGCGTCGTTTGTCAGCGAGGGTTTATGCCGTTTTTGGACGTTGCGGCATGGAAATCAGAGAAACGCCCGTGGTTGGCAACAATCCGGAACCCGCCGCTGCCGCCCCTGCCTGTGGATTCTCGGATGGAGCCGCCCCAGTGGTTTGTATCGTCGCTTGGTCCGCCGGCTCTGCTTCCTTTTTCTGGGCCTCTTCGATGCGGTAAATAAACTGGTAAGGAATTTCCCAGCGAAAGTAGCTTCGTTTGCCTTTCTGCTCCAGGTGGTGTTCCAGGAAAATCGAGCGCCCGGAGTCCGCCGCGAACGTTCCGGAAGCAGGCAGCAAAGTATCGCCGACACGATACTGCACCGTGACTTTCCGGCCCAGAAAGTGCCCAAATGACGCCATTCCGAAAAGTCTGCGCAGGGGTCACCAGAGGGTCAATAGTACTACCAGTCTGGAACTTAAGTACCGTTGCGGCTACACGATTTGGAACGGTACCATCCTGGACGAGGGCACAGGTTCACTCGTTCGCCGGGCGAATACCCAGCGAAATGAGATGACATTTGCCCGTTAGTAGTTTTGCACAGGATCGTAGTGTGCCCTACTTGACACTATCCTGATTCAGGATAGAGTGTCTCCGTTCGTTTTTCCGCTCTCGGAGGCACTAAATGTCACGTAAACTGGGTGTGCTAGTCCTTGCAATGGGTATACTTGTCGGTGCAATGGGCTTGAAGACCATCGTCAGCGCAAACGCGAAGACGACGGTCATGATGGCGAACGGCTGCTCGCCGGTTCCGCCGCCGATCAAGGATCCGCCGAAGAACTAAGTCTGGCCGACCCGAACTGGAACAGTTGATTCCCAAGTCAGGCCAGGCAAAACGAGGCCAATGCCTGACGGAGTTGCACTCGCAATCTGGATCTTGGGGATCGTCGCGGATGTGTGCCTGATCGTAACGTCGCTGGTTCGGGGCTCTTTTCTTAAGTACTTCTTTTTGAATCTTTACGTGATTCTGTCCCTGTCTGCAGATCTCATGAGGCAGTATGTGCTGCGCGCATGGGGGCTGGACTCGCGGCAGTATCACTATGTCTACTACTACACGGATTGTTTGCTGACGATTGCGCTGTTCGTTGCCGTCATTAGCCTTGCATCGCGTGTGTTTGCGGAACTGAAACTGGATCGAGTCGTTCGGGTAGTAGCGGTACTATTGCTTCTGGGTACCGCGGGTTTTTCCTACGCAGTTGTTGCCCAATCCACGCAGCGCCTGAGCACTTCGTTCACTTCGGAGCTCTCCCAGAATCTCTATTTTGTCGGCTTGGTGCTGACATACCTGCTGTGGGGCGCGGTCCTGAAGCTGCATGAAACTCGCACCCGGTTAGTGCAAATGGTCCTATCGCTGGGCCTGTATTTCAGCGCCTATGCGGGCAGCTATGCGCTGGTGAATTTGGCGTCCAAGTATGAGGTAGTGCTCTATCTTGGCCCGCTACTGGGCTGCTTTCTGCCGATATCCTGGTCCTTGACGATGCTGCGACATTCGGAGGATTCCCGCCTCACGCCCGCGCGCCTTGTGGCGGTGCAGCGATGATGGCGGCGTTTATTCTCGCGTTTTCCCTGCTGACGCTACTGATGTTTTTCGTTTCGTACTGCCGTTCGCTGACCGCCGCGTCGATGCATGAATCGCTGACCGAAGAGGTTCTGGACGTAACCGGGATTCGCGAAAAGGCCTATGGCCGCGACTACGCCCGGGTTGTGCAGCTTCTGCGGCTCTGCCCGGACCGCAACGATGACCGTTCCGGGTTGCAGGTAGTGGGAGCCTATTACTCCTTTTTGAATTTTCTCGATCAGACAATGTCGAAGCTGAGTCCAGCCGTACATACGTGGGCCGAAGAGGAGCGCGCGAGTTGCGCTCATTTCGCGGCCGTAGCCTTGGGGCGCCGCATCGCGCTGAATCGCGAAATGATGGCGCAGCAGGCCGAACTTTAGGGCCTACCTACTATCTCTTTCGCTGCATTCCGCGATTTCTCACTTTCGCGCGTACGCCGCACCTGTTAAGGTTTTAGTCTCTGCTCCTCACCGGAGTGGGAGCGTCCGCAGCGCAAAACGCACCGGTGAATAAAATCTGCTTGCAGTGCGGCGCCGTGCTCGCTTCCGGAGCGCGCGCCTGCCACTTTTGTGACCATCTGGAAATCTCCGTGGGCGAATCTTCCGACGCGACGGCGGGAAATCTCGCTCTTCGCCCGGCTTCCGAGGAAGAATGGCGCGGAGAGCTAAATCAACGTCTCCAGGCCTATCGAGCCCGGCGTCGTAAATCCACTCCAAACGAAGCGCAAACGGAGCTCCCGTTTGAGCCGAAGCCGCCACGGGCCGCCGTGGCGATTCAGGGCGACAAGACCGAGATCGCGGCTCCCGACCAAAAGGACGATTTCGCTTTCACGATCGCGATCGGCCGACCGTCGCGTCCAGCCGAGCCCGAGGATCCGCGGCTGCTGATCGATGTCTCGCTGCCGGCACTTTCCGAAGAACAAGAGGCAACCGAGCCTGGTGCCGATGTCTCTCCGTCACAACTGTATCCGGTTGCTTCGCTGCACGAGCGGCGCCGCAGCGCGATGATTGACGCAGCGTGCCTGGCCTTCGCCTATGGGGGTTTTCTCGCGTTGTTTGGTTCGCTGGGAGGCGCATTCACCCTCAGCAAGCTCAGCGCGGTTGTGTGCTTTTCAACCTTCGCCTTCGTCTACGTTCAATACTTCTGCCTGTTCACCATTTTTGGAGGAACCACGCCGGGAATGATGGTTCGCGGTCTTCAGGTGGCCAGCTTCACTGGGGAGGCTCCTACCGCGCGGCAGCTCTTTTGGCGCGCCACAGGCTACCTAATTTCAGCAGGCACGTTTTTTCTGGGATTCTTCTGGGCGGTCTGGGACGAGGACGGCATGACGTGGCACGACCGGATTTCGCGAACTTATCTGGCGGTTCCTGAAGCGTTCGCGGAAGCGGAAATCCCGCACGCCACCCCCGCGAGCTAAAGCGCCTTGCAGAATAAATTTTCCAGTTGCTGGAATTTACTTTTTGATGACCTTCTCGTCGGAGGCGATCTTTCCGTCGCGAATGAAAATCACGCGATGAGCGTGCTGCGCGATGTCCATTTCATGAGTTACCAGAATGATGGTGTTTCCCTGGCCGTGAAGATTTTCAAACAGCGTCATGATCTCCTCGCCGGTTTTTGAATCGAGGTTGCCGGTCGGTTCGTCGGCAAGCACGATCGAAGGATGATTCACCAGGGCCCGCGCTATGGCCACGCGCTGCCTTTGTCCGCCGGAAAGCTCGTTCGGCTTGTGGTTCATTCGCGGGGTCAGGTCTACCCGCTCCAGGGCTTCCTTTGCGCGCACGATGCGTTCTTCAGCCGGAGTGCCGTTATAGATCAAGGGTAACTCGACGTTGTGGAGCGCCGTGGCGCGCGGCAAGAGATTGAATGTCTGGAAGACGAAGCCGATTTCCTTGTTCCGAATGTAGGCCAGTTCATCATCATCCAGTTCGCTGACCAGTCGTCCGGCAAGCCAGTAGCGGCCGGAACTTGGCGAGTCCAGGCAGCCAATCAGATTCATCAACGTGGATTTGCCGGACCCGGAAGGTCCCATGATCGCAACATACTCGCCTTTGCGGATCTCCAGGTCCACGCCTCGCAACGCATGCACTTCCTCTGTGCCCATTTGGTAGACCTTGGCGAGCGCCTCGGTGCGGATGACGACGCCCTGATCCACCAAATCCTGGCGGTAGGCTTCCGAACTGGTCATTTCTGCTGGCATCCGGGTCTCCCTGGTCTGCAAATTGTTTATGGATTTTCTTCCATCTTTTTCGGCGCGGAATTATCCACCTTGATGGAGGCTTCGGGTTTGAGCGTGCGCAACGCTTTGTAGCTGCCGATGACAATTTCGTCACCCGGTTGCAAGCCCTTGGTAATCTCGATGTCGGTCACCCCGGAAATTCCCGTGTCCACGGGCCGGAAAATGGCCTTCTTGCCGTTGATCACAAATACGCCTTGAATCTCGTCTTTCTTTGGGTCGCCCGCATCGGCAGGAGGGGGCGCGGCGAGGGTCACGTTTCCTTCTTTTCCCTTGTTCTTAGCAGCTTCCTCGAGATCTTTTCGCGATCTCACCGCAAGCGCCTGAATCGGAATCGCGATCACACCTTTTTTTTCGGCGGTCCTGATCTTTGCTGTAGTTGAAAGACCTGGCCGCAGATTGTCCGGTGGGTTCTCCAGGGTCACGACAACCTTGAAATCCTTCGCTTCCTGATTGCTGCTGGTCGTCTGTGTGGTCGCCAGGCCGGAGGTTCGCAATACCGCCTGAGAACCAATTTCGGTGACTTTGCCTTTGAAAACTTTTCCAGGAATTGCGTCGATGGTCACATCGGCGTCTTGGCCGATGCGCACGTTCACGATGTCGGTTTCGTCCACCTTCACTTCCGAAGTGACCACGGACATATCCGAAAGAGTCATTAGAAAGCTGCCGTTGGCGTTCTGGATTCCAGGCACAACGTATTCGCCAAGGCGAACCGGCAGATAACTGACGATTCCGTTGATGGGCGAAACGTAGGTGGTTTTTTGCAGGATGTCTTTCGTGCGCACCAGCACAGCCTTGCTCTGCTCGAGCTGCGACTTCACCTGGTCGAGCTGGGCCTTCTGCGCCTGCACGCGCGCCCGGCTGGACTCCGCAGCGGCAGCAGCGGCATCGTAGGCGGTCTTTCTTTGATCGTAATCCTGTTTGGGGATCAACCCGTCCTTGAACAGGCCCTGCCCGCGGTCGTAATCGAGCTTGGCTTTCTCCAGATTGGCTTCCTGCTGGATCAGGTCCTCCTGGGCCGCTTTGTAACTCGCGCCAGCGGCCTGCACGCCGGATTCATTCGAATTGATCGCAGCGGCTTGCGCCTGCACATCGGCGTTGGCCTGCACGTTTTCCTGAAGCAGGAGCCGTTCACCCTTTTGGATGTGGTCTCCCTCCTTCACCAGGATATTGGTGATGCGGCCAAATCCTTGTGCGGTAATGTTCGTGTACGTGGTGGGCTTGATTTCGCCCGACGCCGTGACTTGGGAAACCAGGCTATCTACCTTGGTCACCTTCGCAGTCTGGACGGTGACCACGCCTTTATTCGCCTGGTTGATGCTGAATACCACGATACCGGCAAGCGCGGCTGCCACACCCACTCCAATGCCGACTTTTTGCCACGTCTTCATGCTGGGCCTCTCACGATTCCGCCGCGAACCACTCACACGGGGGGTAACTGCCAATTCGATGAATTCGCCTTCGCCTGTCAGTAATACGCCTCAAGTGCCCCAAATGTTTCGTTGGCAGCTCCAATCTCGGTGGGTGTTCCGGGGAGATCGGGCTGGGGGCATTGAAGCGAACTTAACAATTGGCTTCGAAGTATCTGCGCTTGCTTATTCTAGGCTGAACTTCAGGTAAAGAAAAGACTTGCGTCCTGCCCTTTGCCCGAGGCTGGCCCCGACCCACTTTTCTATTAGACGCGCCATCGGCCTGTTTGGTCAGCCGAGTTGCGACTGCAAAAACTGGAGCAGGAAACCTCCCTGGGGGGTCCAGAGACCTCGGAATTCCTCCAATTTCGCCGGTCGGCGTATAATTTGCGGGCAGCTTCCAACTGGCATGATTCTGCTTAATCGAACGGACGGCGAAGGGTTTTTCAGCGTACTCTCTCCGCACATGGCAGGCCCACCATGCGCATGATCGGCTCGCTGCCTACCTTCCGGTTCTCGCAGAACCCGCTTCTCGCTCTGGCTGGTCTTGCTGCGGTTATTTGGTTGGCGTATGAGGCTGCGGAGATGGTGTTGGCTGGGGCCCTCACCAACCTGATCTTGATCGGCCTCATGATCGCCGGCAGCGCCGTCGTCGTCGCGATTTTGAACGATTGGAAGCGGGGACTGTATCTATTTTTGCCCTGGATTTTATTTGAAGACCTGATTCGCAAATACCTTGGCAATAACATGGCCATCTTTTTTGCCAAGGATCTCCTGGTTTTGGTTACCTATCTTTCTTACTTCATTTCCAGCCGTGGGAAGCCTGCAAAACCCTTTCGCCCTCCGTTTCTCATTCCTTTGCTCGTTTTAGTCTGGTTTGGATTGATCCAGGTGTTCAATCCAGCTTCCACAAGCATCTTTTATGGGCTACTGGGAATGAAAATCTATTTCCTGTATGTGCCGCTCATGTACCTGGGCTATGCGCTGATTGAGAAGGACGAAGATCTTTGGAAACTCCTGACCTTTAACACCGTACTGGTCACTTGCGTGGCAGGATTGGGGATTGCCCAGGCGATCATCGGTCCCACATTCCTCAATCCGCCAACCCTGCAAGAAGATATTCGGGAATTAGCGACACTGTACCGTGCGTCTCCGATTAGCGGGCAGATCGCTTACCGTCCGACCTCTGTGTTCGTAAGCACGGGCCGCTTTTCAAACTTTATTATCGTTTCCTGGGCGCTGATCTTGGGATTTGGCAGCTACCTGCTTTTGCGTTCGCGGCGCAGCCGCCTGATTGCGTTTCTAGCCGTGGGAGTTGTGGGTATGGCGTCGATCATGAGCACGTCGCGAAGCGTCTTTCTCTGGACAGCAAGCACCACCCTGATCGTGGTGGCCGGAATCCTGTGGGGCGCCCCGTGGCGTCAGGGGCAAGTCCGCCGGGTTTTGCGCGCCATTCAGCGCATCATGCTGGTCGGTGGGATGGCTCTGCTCCTCATGGTTACCTTTTTCCCGGAACAAATCGGATCGAGATTTGCCATTTATTCAGAGACACTCTCGCCGGAAAGTCCGGCCAGCGAACTAATGCTTCGAGCGCGCGATTATCCGTTCAAGAATTTCCTGCTGGCGTTCCAGTATGAGCAGTGGGTAACGGGCTACGGCATCGGCACCAGCTCGCTTGGCACCCAATACGTAAGCCGCATTTTTCACGCGGCTCCGATGGGAGTGATGGTGGAAAGCGGCTATGGCCAGATCCTTCTGGAGCTTGGATTATTCGGGCTGTTTCTTTGGATTGGGTTGAGCGTCGCGATTATCGTCGCTGCCTGGAAAGTTGTCCGGAGTCTCCGGGAGACGCCCTGGTTCCCCATTGGGTTTTCGATCTTTTGGTACGCTGCTCTGCTTCTGATTCCCATGAGCTATATTGGATTTGTGGCCTACCAGGATTACGTCATGAATGCCTACCTTTGGCTTATGCTCGGCGTGCTATTTCGTTTGCCGGGTATTGCGCGGGAAACTGCATTGGCGAAGGTCGTTGCAACCACCTCCGCCGCTTCCGGGCAGGGCTAATTTGCGAATCGCGGTTGTGTCTCCCTTCTTGGACCGGCGCCACGGTGCAGAACGCTGCGTAGTGGAACAGATCGAGCACTTCTGCCGAAAAGCGGATACGGAAGTTCACATTTATTCACAAGCGGTCCGGGATCTGGAGACGGTTCCCTATTCCCGCAAGGCTCAACCTGGCGGGCCTTCGGCCAAACCTGTTTGGCATCACCTTCCATCGCTCCCGGGACCTCATCTATTCAATTTTCTATGGTGGTTCATCAGCAATACCCTGCTGCGCTGGTATCACCGGAAGTTTCGCTCCCTTTCCTACGAAGTCGTCTATTCACCGGGGATCAATTGCTTCGATGCCGACGCCATCGTCGTCCACGTCGTTTTTCATGAATTTTTCCGGCATGTTCGTGAATCCTTACGCCTCCGTGGGGCTCCGCTCCGGAGCTGGCCGGCCACCGTTCACCGGATACTCTACTACCGCCTGCTCATGTTTCTCGAAACACGGATCTATCCGAATCGAAGGATCCGTCTGGCGGCGGTGTCCGAACTGACGGCTCGAGAACTGCGTGCGACGGCGAGACGCGACGACGTGTCAGTCATTCCCAACGCCGTCGACGCCGCGAAATTTAATCCTGAAGCCCGCCTTCGCCGCCGACAGCAAACCAGAGCCGTTTTTTGTTTTGAAGAATCCGATTTTGTACTCCTTCTGATCGGCAACGGATGGAAAAACAAAGGGCTGGAGGTGCTATTGCAAGCTCTGGCCAGGCTTCGCCAATCTTCGCTGAAGTTGCTCGTGGCGGGACGCGACGACCGGGCCCCATTCCAGGCCCAAATGTGCGCGTTGCAAATCGAATCTCAAGTTGTTTTTGCCGAACCTTCCGCCGAAGTGATGCAATTTTACGCCGCTGCGGATGCATACGCCGGCCCTTCTCTTCACGACTCATTCGCTTTGCCGCCTTTGGAGGCAATGGCGTGTGGCCTTCCGGTGATTACCAGCGCGCAAAACGGAGGCTCGCAAATCATTACCGATGGGGTGGACGGCTACGTGTTGAACGATCCGCTGGATGCGGCGAAATTGGCCAAACAGATTCAAGCGATTTCCCAGCAGCCGGATTTGTGCCGCGACATCGGCTTGAAAGCCGCATATACGGCAAGATCTTATACGTGGGAGAACAATGCGGAGCGCACCTGGTCATTTTTGATGGAGGTTTTCAATAAATAACGGAGGTCAACCGGCGAGACGGAGCGTAAAAGGATCAAAGCAGATCCGTGACTGGAACTAACGGTTCATCGATTTGCGACGGGCGAGCCTTGCAACTGGAGTTGGCTTCATCCGCTCCTCAATTCCAGCGGTGTGTTGTTGATCGCCCAAAGGAAGGAGCTGCGGTAATCGCCTGACTTTTGGCCATTGCCAGTACTGCCCTGCGGGTCGCCCCCAGCGTAAATTCCAGCGTTTCTTTCGGAATGCTGGTGACGAAGGGTTCGACCAGCCAGCCCAGCCCCGTTGGAATGTCGCGTGTCAGCGTGACCGCTTCATTCTGTACGTACACGCCGCCATCACGCTCTTCCATCCTCCACCAGGTCTCCATTTGCCACAGAAATCCGTTGTCAGCGATCGGTGACTTCTCCCGCTCTTCCGGTGTCCCGGAGTTTTCCACCTCTCGAATCCGAATGGCGGTGCTGCGGCTATGGGCCCTGGTTGATGAATCGCGGTAGTAGGTGATGTCCTGTTCCGTATTCAGGACCACCGTCACGATCTTATGTCTGCGAAACCTCATGAATACGCGAAAGTGATCGCCATCCCGCGACTCAATTCTGGCACTCTCCACGTCTGGAGAGTAATACTTCGCGTGATTGTTGTAGTCCTGCAAAAGTTCCAACACTTGATCGAGCTTTACCACGGGAATGAACACAATCCCCCGCCAGTCGTGAATCATCCCTCCCGGAACTTGTGAGCTGGTTCCATCGTTGATTTGCGTGACCCGCTGCATTACCACTTCGCCCTGCTTCAGCTTTGCATAAGCGGCAGTTTTTGCGTCCGCTGGAAGATCGTCTACCCAGAGGAAATCGCCGCCCTTCAAGCTTGTTTGATTTCGTTGGTCTACACTGGCGACGTAGTCGCGAAAGCCGCGCAAAGTCCTCTCCCGAAGTTCGGGGATGGCGGCGAACAGCCTCTCAGCCCCGCCCAAGCACAGCAGCGTGGTCAGCGCGGCGAATGCCCATGCAACTCGCCTGTCCGCTGCAGGCGCCATCCGTCCGGTTTTCCCTCGATTCACGAATTCTCCGCCTGCGAAAGACACAGTCTTCAAAGATGTTGCAGCTTCCTTCCAGCAATGGATGCACGGCGCGTGCCGTTAGTGTTTGCCTGAATGGGGAAAAATCGAGGGCGGGCGGCGCAGAAATTCATGGTGGGTTGGGTAGCTCGCACACGGCCCCTTGCGGAGCCGCTGTCCCCGCGCGGCCCCCAACCCATCGTGGCATCAGATTAGAATCGGACCATTGCGGGAACAATGGCCCGATGGCCCCACAAAGCGAGGTACGCGGGTCTTAGTACTCTGGATGGTGACTGGCCGGGGTCGTTTGTCGATGTAAGTTATACAAATAACAGTCTTTAGCGGTGAGCTAATTTGCAGTTCCAATAACTTTCTGGTTATCAACTGCATGCGAGGGAATCTCGCAAGCGCTCAAAACCGTTATACTGGCCAGCGTCACTTTCACAGCAGACCGTTGACGGAAAGAACCGGATGCGATCGCACGCCATCGGCAAAGAAACCGAACTTCCTCGTGCCACTGCATCCACGATTTCCTCGGCTTGGATGCCAGGCAAGCTGTCCGCCGCGTCTTCCGCCTCCTTGGACCTGATGCGGGCTGTCGCCGCTTGCGCCGTGATGTTCGGGCACCTGCGCACACTATTCTTCGTCGACTTTCAGCACCTAGCGTCAAAATCATGGCCATTTGAAGTTCTTTATTTCCTCACCGGATTTGGCCACCAGGCCGTCATGGTGTTCTTTGTCTTGAGCGGATTCCTGATCTCCACCTCCGTGATCCGAAATCACATACTCGGCGAATGGTCCTGGCGTGAGTACGCCATCAATCGCGCTACGCGGCTCTATGTCGTGCTCATTCCGGGCTTGCTGCTGGGGCTGCTTTGGGACACGCTCGGAAGCCGGCTTTCGGCGGCGAACGGCCTCTACTCGCACGCCCTACTGGATCTCGGCTACGCCGTGCCCCTCCAGAACCTCACGATCGCCAATTTCTTCGGCAATCTTTTTTTTCTGCAAACCATCCTATGCCATACATTTGGCTCGAATGGCCCCCTGTGGAGCTTATCCAATGAATTCTGGTATTACGTTTTGTTTCCCGTCGCACTCGGCGCCGGGCTTGCCTGGGCGAGTCGCCGGTACCCAACTGCCCTCCTCCTGACCGGTCTCGCCATCGGCGTCTGTTTCTTCATGGGATTCGCCTTACTGGCGGGTTTTTTGATCTGGCTTGCGGGATGCACTCTCGTTCTGTTCTTTTCCAGGACTCGGTTGCGGTCGCAGACAGGAATCATCCTGATCTTCTGGTTCTCTGTTTCACTTCTTGGCGCAGCTCTGTTTGCCGCCCGCAGGTCCTGGCTGGCAGCCACTGCCAGTGATTTGGCCGTCGGCTTGGCTTTTGCATTCTTCCTGTTTGCGGTGCTGCAAATGAATGCCGGTGAAAATTCCCGGCTATATCCGGCAGTCGCCCACAAATTCGCCGGATTTTCCTACAGCCTGTATATTCTGCATTTTCCATTTCTGCTCTTCTTGCGGGCGCGCCTGGTTCCACCGGATCGTTGGCAGCCCACGGCCGCACATCTTCTCCAAGTAGCGATGGTGGCTGCTATCTGCTTGGTTTACGCCTGGTCCATCTCGCTATTCACAGAGGCAAAGACAAGCGCCGCGAGAAAATGGGTTCGCCATATTTTTGCTTAGCCGGAGTCGCGCTTTTTTTGAAGAGACGCAGATTGAAAGAATTGCCCGGCCCGCAGTTGGAGCTTTGTGTCGGTGTTAATTTTTCTTTTTTGCGGGCATGACGCCCGAGAGGGCGGTCTTGCCGTTGAGCAATTGTAGGGTGATTTCTTTCGTCTGGCCTTTGCGCATGGGAATGTTTCGCTCCCAATCCGAATAGGAGCCATTCGACGAAGCGCGCAGATCGTAACTTTCCTGTTTCAATCCGGTTATGAAGAAGTGTCCCCCGGTATCCGTATGCACGGCGCGAGGTTTCATTCCGCTGGAAGTTTCACACATCACACTCGCCCCCGCCACCGGTTTTCCATCGGCTCCCAAGACTTTTCCTGTGATGGTTGCTCCGTTTTTTTGCGCCTTTTGAGCGTGTGCCTGCGCGGCGATCAGCCATAGCGATCCGGCGAACAATGCCAGCCATCGAGTAGTTTTGATCATCCGCACACTCCCATCCCGGTAGCTTCAGTTTAGAGCGTAATCGGGTGCAAGCAGGCGATGCTTCGGCGGTTGTGCCGCACTTCATACCTGCCAACGGGGACAGTACCAGCAAACGGGGAGGACCAGGGTGAAGGCGGAGTGCGCGGATGTGGCTACGGCAGGCTCAAGTCGATCGCGTAAACATCCACGTCCCCGTGGTCCACGGTCACGTAGACGGATCCATCGGGGCTCAGGCCGGTGAAAATGCAACGCATCGCGCCGGAGCTCAGCAAATCGCCGAAGCGCGTGACCTGCTCCGGTTCACGGGTCGCCATCGGCACGCGAAAGACGGATTCCTCCACTTCATCCGTGTCCTGGTAGTAGAGCGCGTCCCCGCCCGGCGACCAGCGCAAGGTGGAGGGAAAATTGGCCTCCGCCAATTCCGACCACTTCAGGGTTTTGCAGTCATACAACCAGATCTGCTTTTTCTTCGGACTCAAGGCGGCGATATATCTTCCATCCGCCGACCAGCGCGGCTCGATCAGCCCTTCGGAGCCCGGTATCGAACTCAGGTGACCGCTTTCCAAGTCCAAAATTCGGATATTGGATTCGCCGCCAACGGCTGTGTCTTCCACGTCCACCACGATTTGCCGTCCGTCGGTTCGCCAGTCTCCGGAAACAGATGCCCAGCGGTTTGCCGTGGGCAACACGGGCTTTGGAGATCCGCCTTGCGCGGAGACGACGTAAAGCCGCGGCTGCTTGTCCAACAAGAATCCAGTGAACAGTATATCCTTTTGATTGGGCGACCAGTGCGGCGCAAACGCTCCCGTTGCGCCGGCGGTGAGTTGCACGCGATTGGTTCCGTCAATGCGGCTTTTCCACAATGTCCCGTCCTCGCGGGCCGCATAGACCACCCATTGCCCGTCGAGGGAAAAATCCATATCCGTGGCGCCGGATTCGGAAAGCATTGCGGTCTTCTTCAGCGTCTTTGGATCGATGCGCAACAACTGGTATTCGTTGTGAGAGCCAATGGCGAAAACCCGCGAACCATTTGGCGCCGCCGCCGGATGGTCGAAGGCGATTGGGCCTTTGGTTAGCTGCATGGGTTGCTTTTCGCTCCGGCTGAACCAGTTGTACCGCTCGTCCAAGAGCCAGAGATTCGCTTGCGTGTCCACGGCGAGACTGGCTCGCAAATCGCGGCCCGTCGAAAACGCAAAATACTTTCCTCCGCGGAGCCAAGTGCCGCTTCCCTCGTGGGGGCCTCCTTCCTCGCCGGGCAGCACGCGCCGGATGTCCCGCCCGTCCGTTCCAATTTCCCACAGAGAATCTGTGCCTTCCACAAGGTCAGGCTGCGTGAAACGCAAGCGCTTTCCGTCCGGGGACCATGCCAGAGAATGCGGCGCCAGTTTGAAACGCGCCACTTCGGAGATGTGATTTCCATCTGGATCGGCAATTTGAATGGTTTCGTCGCGTACAAATGCGATGAAGTTTCCCGAAGGAGACCACACCGCTTCTTTTGCCATCACGTCACCAACGCGCCGCGGGGCGCCGCCCTGTACCGGCCAGAGCCAGAGGGGTGTTTCCTCTCCCTCGTGGGTCAATTCGCCAATCAGAAATTGCGAGTGGTCTGGCGACAGATCAAAGATTCTTGTGTTGTCAAACGGAGTTGGAGTTCGTTGGACGTTTCCACCTTGCACGGAGGTTTGCATTAGATTCCAGCCGGTTACGTCTCTAACGACAAAGTAAATCCGGCTTCCGTCCGTCACCAGTTTGCCCCATGGATCCACCTGCCCTACATGCGTCAATTGCCGCACGGCCAGCACCTTGGGTTCGGAACGCGGCCAAAGGAGAAACGACAGAACCGCCGCAAGTCCTGCAAGCATCGCGAGCACTTGCCGCCAGCCTGGCCCGGACTTTTGTTTAATTGCTTCCCGCACCTTGATTTGGGCTGCGGTTGCGGGCCGGTCCGCGTCGAGTGGCAGCTCCAGCGCCTCGCGGTCTTCTTCGCTCTCCACACGGATCGCTGTTATCAACGGAGGCGTGTCGAGATTGGTCACCTCGACTGGCGCAATGAATCGGTAGCCCTTTCGCGGAACAGTTTCAATGAATACGGGATTCTCCGCGTTGTCATTTAGAGCGGCGCGCAGCTTCATGAGGGCGGTATTCAGACTTCCGTCGAACTCAACGAACGTCCCTTCGGGCCATATTTTTTTCCTCAATTCTTCTCGGGAGACGACTTCTCCAGCGGTCTCCAGCAGAAGCGTCAATATCCGGAAGGGCTGTTCCTGGAGCCTGACGGGAGATCCATGGCGGCTGAGGGTCCCTTGTTCAAGGTCCACTTCGAATAAACCGAAGCGAAACAGGCGGCGCTCTTGTTGAGGAGTAATAGCCAAAGCTGGCTCGTCTGCCTTCGAGCGCTTGGATTTTACAACAAAGCAGAGTTGATAGAAAGCTATATCTTTCAGGAAATTCAAGAGTTAATGGTTCATAAATGGACCAGTGCCAGTTCGTTTGACGTTTGGCACACTTTTTCCCATCCTTTTCACCTAGCAATAGCCGTCGTTCTTGGTCCCACATGCCGGGAATGGCGGTCCCACAGAGGAGGGTCGCTCCACCATAGCGAACTAACCCCATACTCTGAACCAATGGGAATGTCCGCGTCTCGTGTCCTCCGTCAAGAAATACCTGGACACGGACGCGGGTATCCCAAGCTTGCCGCGTTAATCAATAGAAAACACAAAAGTTAAAGGGATTCTGTGAACCGGTAATATTCTGTGGCAAACTGCACCCCCAGCCACCGGAATGGCTCGTTTGGCATATAGGTGGGCAAGCGATTTAGGTAGGGAAGCCACTGCCATTCCGACTCTTTGGCACCCACCAGATCGGCAAGAATTCTTCCAAACACAGAGGTCAGGTTCACTCCATGCCCAGAGAAACCGATCGCATAATAAACGTTGCCGTGCTTTCCGATTTGCCCTACCGAAGGGGTCTGGTCCAGCGACATGTCTACCGCGCCGCTCCAGCAGACTTCCAGGGGTTCACTCTCTAACATTGGGTAGATTCGCCGCAATTCTCTCCGCAATCCCTGGTAGCGCGTCTCAGCTCGCGAAGGATCTTCCACCCCGTTATTGAATTCGTAGTCGGCGAGCCCTCCGCCAACGTGAATCCGCCGGTCTTTTGTCTGGCCCAGATAAAACACTTCGGTCCGGCTGTCGTTGAACGGAATTCTTTTCCCCCAGCCCGTTGCCGCCAGCTTTGCATCGCTCAACGGCGCGGTGATGCCCACATAATCGAAAAAAGGAGCGACCGCCCGGCGGAGATAATTGAGTTTCGAGGTGAAGGCATTCGTGGCAAGAATCACCGCTTTTGCGAGAACCCTTCTACCATCTGCGGTCGTCAATCTTAACTGTTCGCCTTCCTCGACGTGGGCAATCACCGTGCCTTCAAAAATCTGCGCTCCAGCCAATTGCGCGGCGCGCTTGAAAAGCGCCACGAGCTTGCCGGGATGAAGCTGTCCGCTGCCAGGATCGAAAAGCGCTCCTTCATAAGCGGTTGTACCGATTGCTTGTGAAACCTTCGCCTGATCCCAGTATTCGAACGGCAACCCATACGGCCGGATCTTGGCGATAAACTCCGTTCCCTTTTCCTTGTCCGACTTGGTGTTGAATACCTGCAACGCGCCGTTTTGTTCAATATCGGCGTCAATTCCGGTTTCCGCGGATAGCGCTTGCAATCTTTGGATATTGTCCAGAGTCAATGCGTAAATCCGCTGGTCCAATTCCGGTTCGCCGCTCCACTGCAGAAAGCGGTCTTCGGTCATATTGAGCATCATCGCGCCATTTCGCGCGGAGGCGCCGTTGCCGCAGCGATGGGCCTCCAAAACCGCAACGCTCCGGTTCGGCTCTGTTTTCCTCAGATAATAAGCGGCGGATAACCCGGTAAATCCTCCGCCGATAATCGCTACGTCCACATCGAGATCCTTCTCCAACGGGGCATTGGGCGGGGGCAGCTCGCGTGCCCAGAAGCTCCGGTTCGGTCCGAAAACCATTTTTTCCGGCAATACGTGCGGCGCAGCGACATTTAGACCCAATGCTCCGGCAATTCCCGCTGCCCCCGCCCTGGTTGCTTTCTTCAGGAAATTTCGCCTACTTTTTTCGTTGGACGTGCGATCGTCCATGGGAGGGGTCCTCTAGCGGCTGAAAGTAGGCCTCAATGTATCACTTAAACATCTTTTTTCATGAGAGGTCTTTCATCCCACGGATGGGCCAACTCTTCCGCCGATTTTCGCTGAAGGCCGCTTGAATTCTGTGATTATTGGAGCCAATTCGAGTTACCATCAATCTCCTGGATCCACTTCCGCTCCTGGTTGCCCAAGGCCCGATTCCGAGTCTTCTTACCCCGGTTTTTTTGCGTGAATCCTGCGCTGGTTGAAAAACGAAATTGTGGGAAACGTGCCGCCGGAAACTGCCGTCTGCGAGTTCGATTGCCGCAAGCAGGAATGCCGCTACGGTGAATGGGCTACTTGCGATCGGCGCCTAACGCGGGCGGCCGGTGAATTGATGCCGGGTCCGCGCAATGAGCCGAAACCCTAGCGTGCCTCACCCGTGTAAGAATCTTCTCATTGGAAAAACCATAGATTTTTCGAAATTATTTTGCCGTGTTCCCTAAAGCTTCTTCTCTAACAGCCGATTGGATACAGGAGGTGACGAATGGCCATTTCGGCAATTCATCCAGGTGCTTCTGTTTCGCAAGTCCACCAGCAATCTTCCGCTCAGGCTGCCGCTGCGCAATCCGCCAGCACTTCAGCGCTACCGCAGGATCACGTAACGCTGAGTTCAGCTGCCTTGGCCAAGGCCAAGAGTGGCGATGCGGACCGCGACGGCGATTCCAAGTAGCCATTGCGGATTTTTCGGAACAGGCAGCGGAATGTCCCCCCCTGCCTCCAGTTTTCCCGCCGAACAATGCAAATCGGAGATTCGCCGGCCTAGCGAAGTTCCCCCGGATCAATTCCCTCTTTTCTCGCCTGGTTTGCCAGATCTTCGATCTGCGCCTGCAACTGTTTCTTGCGCTCTTCCTGCTGCCTTACTTGCGCTTCCGATGGGACCATGTTGTAGCCCTGACTCGGACTGATTCCCCCGGCGGCGCTGGTGTTTTCGGCCTTGAAACCCTTGAGTTGCGCGATTTTCGAATCGGGTTTTGTGATTTGCGAATTCAATTGGTCGATCTGATCGCGATATTCGCGCACGCGCTCGCCGTGCGGATCGGAGTTTTCATCTTCGGAGTCTTCGTTGTCTTCCGTTCTTCGCTTTCCCTGGCTCTTTCCTCCCACCACGGGTACGCTTCCCTTCAGAGATCCCAGGTCATTGTTGGTCCACACTTTTTTTGCTTTCGGCGTGGAGTCCGTCTTCCTGGCAGGCGCCGAAGCAGTCTTCTCCAGGACTGTAGCTTTATTGCCGGCGGCATTGCCGTTGGAGTCCTGGGTTTGTGCAGACAAGGAAGCCCCGAAAAGGGCAAGAGTTGGCAGAAGTAGAATTCGCAGCGCTCTCGTGCGCACACCTCAGTCATTTCATATCGCCGGACTCGATCCCGATCTTTCGCGCCGATTCATACAAATCGTCAATCTGCGTTTGCAACTGCTTTTTCTTGTCCTGCAGTTTTGCCACTTGCTGATTCACGGGTGTTCGGTTGTAGCCGCGGCTCAAATCGCTACCCCCTTCGGACGCGGGCTTCCCTTCGACAAAGTCCTGGAATTGCTGCAGCTTCTGATTGACATCGTTCAGCTGGGCTTGCAACTTTTGCAGATTGGCGCGGTATTTGGCAATCGTCGCGGGATCCGGAGGTTTCGTCATGGTGTACCTCTGATTCCGCGGGTCCCCAATCACGGAGACGCTTCCCGTGGACTTAATATCGTCGTTCGTCCAAACCTTTTTCGGTTTATCGGTGGAGGAAGGTTTTGTTGGCTGGCTCGCAGCGGGCGTCGAGGAGGTTTGCGTGTTGGTCGAAACTGGGTCCTGGGCGTGGGCGATGTACCCGGCAAGCCAGAGCAGGCAAAAGGCGCGGGCGAAAACGGGCCAAAGAGTGTGTCGGACCATGAGCATCTCCCGATCCGGCAGGGTGGACTTAGTACTGCTTAACCCATTCTATCGAGGGAAGTTTCACCGGTTGCCGGGTTCGTTTTGCAATTTGCTCAGTTCGTCACGCACCAACTTCAGGGCTTCTTTGGGAGGTCCGACCCGCCGGTAGTCGGAGTAAAACGATCGCTCGTGGATGGAAAACGGAATCAGGAACTTGCGTCCGTCAAAATCGTATTGCTGGTAGGTCGGCAGCCACACGCCGGAAGCAATTTCATAGCGCTCCTGCATGAAATAGCTGCCTCTGTAGATCTTGGCAAGAAAAAGCGCCAGCGAAATGTCTTCGGTCACGTGGCCTTCGATCTTTGCCAATTCCAAGGACTCTTTGTCGATCCACAGGGTGCCCCGCACCTTCGTGAGGAGCATTTCATTGCGCGTCGTAGGCTTGTAGGCGGGGTTGGGGATCATTTCATATTTGATCAGCGCGCGGTCACCTCGTCTCTCTTCCCCGATTCGTGTGAAGAAAAATGCATTCCGGGTCGCATCAATCAAGTCGTTGCGTTCTTTTTGCCGCCTCGCCAGCTTGTTGTAGGCTTCTTTCTGCGGCATCCCGTCCTGTGCGGCCCAAATCAATGCGGTCTCGAGTCTCTGCAGCGCCTCGCGGTAGCTTTGCGGGTTCCCCGGCTTGCCATCGGCGGCCAGCGGAATCTTGTCCGTTCCCGTCCCGGCAGGGAAGACGCGCCACACCTTCACTTCGCTTGGGTTTGGATCACTTGCCGTTTTCCGAATCTCCACACGCTCGACGCGCTCGAAAACGTTCAGGTCGGCTTCCAGGCGCTTCTGGTTTGAAATCACCCGGTCGAAGACCGAGGCGCTCTCCGCCTTGGGGTCAACCCCAGAGTCATCCGCCGGCGCGGATTGGCCCAAGCACACTGTAGCGCAAAGCAGCAAACCGCAGAAGCCGAGCACCCAGCGGGGGACAGCCCACGCGCCATTGCCAGACGCGAAAAATGGTAAATAACCTGTTTTAAATCTGCCGCTTAACGGGTTTATGGCACGGGCCATCCACATTCATCAGCCACCGATCCCTCTTGCATTTCTCTCCACCCATCCACCGCGCAAGAGGTTAAACTTGTTTTTAGCAGAGTATAGCGAGCCGGTCTGAAAGCAAATACACCTTCCAAACGTCTAACTAAGGAACGATTTGGCAGGCTCAATCGTCTTACTCATCACAGGAGTCCCGTTTGGGCGCTACCCCCCTCGATCGGCTCACCACCACGCCCCCCTTGGCGGGCAGTGTGCCGATTTCCGCCTCTCGGTTGGAGCGGCTGAGAAAGAATTGGGTTACTTTCACCGAGACCCTGCGGCTCGCTCTCGACGCCCTGCGCGCCCACAAACTCCGCAGCTTCCTCACCTTGCTCGGCGTCATCCTCGCGGTCACCACCCTTGTCTTCGTGATGAGCGTTATCGCCGGCCTCAATCTTTACGTTGCCGATCGCGTCGCCAACCTGGGCGCGAATGTTTTTATCGTGGACCGTTTCGGGATCATCACCAGCCGCGACGAATTCATCAAAGCACAGAAGCGTCCCCTGATTTCCATGGATGACTACGAGCGGCTGCGCCAGACATTGAAACTTGCCACCGCCGTTGCCGCCGAGGAAGACCGCAACATACAGACGCGATCCGGCGACGTCATCATGGAAAACACGGATATCATGGGGACAACTCCCAACTTCGCCGATGTCCGTAATCTTAATATCGCTTCGGGCCGGTTTATCACTCCCGCGGACGACGAGCACCGCTCCGAGGTCGCTTTCATTGGTTCCGATCTGGCCGACAAGTTTTTCCCCAACGTCGATCCACTAGGAAAAACGATCCGCGCCGGCACGCATACCTACCAGGTGATCGGCGTGGCCGAGGCCATTGGCAGCGCGTTCGGCCAGTCGCAAGACAACTACATGATCATTCCCATCCACACCTTCCTGAAGGGCTGGCACCGGCCCATCGATTGGGCCACTATTTTCATCCAGTCGCCCAATGCCGAAATGATGAGCGCCAGCGAGGACGAGGCGCGCATGTACTTGCGTGCCTGGCGGCATCTCGATTACAACGCGCCCGACAACTTTGCAATTCTCGGCTCCGATTCCATCATGGCCCTGTGGCACCAGCTTACCGGGAACCTGGCTTTTGTGGCCATGGCCCTGGTCAGCGTCTTTCTCGTCGTCGGGGGGATCGTGATCATGAACATCATGCTCGCCAGCGTCACCGAGCGGACCCGCGAAATCGGCCTCCGCCGCTCTCTTGGCGCCCGAAAATCGCACATCCTTCTGCAGTTTCTGATGGAATCCGCGGTGCTTGCTGCTGTTGGGGGATTGATCGGCATCCTCACCGCGTATCTCGCCGTCTATCTGGTGAAGACGGCTTTCTCGTTCCCGATGGAAACGCCCATTTCCGCGGTGATTCTCTCCCTGATTCTGGCCACCAGCGTGGGGCTTTTCTTCGGCATCTTCCCGGCTATGCGCGCCGCAAAACTCGATCCCATCGAAGCTCTACGAGCGGAAGGCTAGGCGACCGTCATGCCCCAGCAACACGGTGAAAATCTTAAACAGGCCATGGACGCGCTCCGGACGCACAAGCTTCGCAGCGCGCTCACGATTTTTGGCGTCGTTCTTGGCGTCAGCGTCATCATGCTGGTAGCCGCGCTCATCACCGGCTTTGATCACCAGGTTCAGGAAAACGTGAAGCAATTCGGCGCCGACACCGCCTTCATCACCAAGTGGGATCAAGGGCGCCACGGCGGCCCTCCGCCTCTCGAAGAGATTCAACGCAAACCGCTCACTCTCGACGACGCCCGCGCCATTCAGGAGAGTTGTCCCGCGGTTAAGAACGTCACTACCTTCATCGAGACGGACTGGGATGCCGCGCATACTGTCCGCACCAAGGCCGGCGAAGTCACCGGCATCGATTTCCGCGGCGTGCAGGCCAATTTCGGGGTTGTATATGCCAACGCTGCAACGCTTGCCGGCCGCTTTATCAGCGAAGGCGACGATTTGCATAAAGAAAAAGTCGTGATGCTCGGCGAAAACGTGGCGCCCGTTCTCTTTCCCGAAGGCAATCCGGTCGGCAAAGACGTGATGATCGATGGCTCCGACTTTCAGGTTATTGGCGTGGTGGAAAAACCGAAAGGTGGCTTCGGCGTGGGAGATGAAGATCGCCGCGTCCTGATTCCTTTCAGCACTTTCAAGAAGACTTACCCTTCCGCCAACGAAATCAGCATGCGCATGCAGGCCTATCCCAACATGCTCGATCAGGCCGTGGACCAAGCCACGGAAGTTCTTCGCCGCCGCCGAAACGTTCCCTTCAACGGAAAGGACAACTTCTCCATCGCGACCGCCGACCAGGAAATCGAAACCTTCCACAGCATCGTCGGGAAGGTGGCTCTCGCCACCGTGATTCTCAGCGCGATTGGGCTGCTCATCGGCGGCGTGGGGGTGATGAACATAATGCTCGTCAGCGTCACCGAGCGCACTCGAGAAATCGGCGTGCGCAAAGCCATCGGCGCAAAAAGCGGCGACATCACGTGGCAATTCCTGCTCGAAGCCATGACACTCACAGGAGCCGGTGGCCTGGTCGCGCTTATTCTCGTCAACGGTCTGGTCATCCTGGTGCGAGTCGTTCTGAAATGGCCCGGCAGCGTGCCCATCTGGGCCGCAGTGCTTGGCATTCTCGTCAGCGTCAGCATTGGACTTATCTTCGGCGTCTGGCCGGCCATGAAAGCCGCGAAGCTCGATCCTGTCGAAGCCCTCCGCTACGAATAAATTTCACGATTTAGTTCTTCGTTTACAGTTGTAGCGAGGATTTTGCGAATGGTTTCAGAGGTATTAGTTTCGCGATGTGTTTCGTTTGACCTCTTCCCATCCAGCGATTTACGGCGCACTCCAGCGACAACATCAAACATAGAATGAAAATTCCGAGTGTGCGTGTTTCCCAGAGTTCGCTCTGGCTGAACCCGTGAGCTCCCCCCGCGATCACCATTAGGGGGCGAATCGCGGAAAGCGGCCCCAACAGAAAAACGCTCGACGCGCTTCGAATATCCGTGGAAGGAATCGCGCGCAAGGCGAGACTCGCCAGGACCAGCGCCGCATACGGCAGAAAAATCCGCAGCATCCGCCCGGCTGAAACTTCCAGGTCGAGTCGCAGCGCGCCACTGTGGGCGGAGACCAGCGCCACAAACAGCAGCGCGCTCAGGGCGAGCGTGCTCCCCACCTGCGCGCCCACCAATCTCGAACGGTCGCGCGCGTGTAATACCAGCCCTTGCCAATCCGGGCGTTCTCCCCATGGCTGTCCGCAGGCCGCACAGCACGCCATCCAGCAGAGCGAGTAAGTAGAGAAGCAGCAGCGTCATTGCAGCTCACCCAGCCTTCCCGCGCGGCGTCCAAGTTGCTCGCGGAACTCCGCCATCAGTGGCCTTCGAATTCCCGCCAGCGTGTGAAACACGCGCGGCGCGGAAGTATTCCAAATGCGCGCCCCATAAACTCCTGTGGCGAATCCCGGCGCTCCCTTTCGCGCGGCTTCCACCAACGTTTCCACCGTGTGCGCCCTTGCGGCCGAAAGCACGCCGTCATGCCTGGCAATTGCCGTGCGCATCCGCAAGCGATGAAAAAACCAGGAGCCCACTGGCGCCAGCAGCCAGGGCTGAAAGTCGAAGTGAAAAAATGCCAGCGTCTGCTCGTACTGGTGGCGCCGCAGAAAGTCTTCCAACTCGGCTCCGCGAAAGTGGTGCGCTACCCCGGTTGACACCACAATGTTGCCCACGAGCTGCGGGGAAAACGCGTCCCCATGGAAAAATTTGCAGTCCAGGCGCTCCGCTTCCGCAAGCCGCGGGGCTTCCCGGATCCGTGTCGCATTCAGATCCACCCCGGCGAACTCCAGTCCCTGTTCTTTCGCGCGGATGCTCGCGGCCAGCCATCGCGGCGTATCCCCGACCCCGCAGCCCAAATCCACGATGCGGATTTTTTGCAGGAATCCGTTCTTCCGCAGGGCCATCACCGCCGCCCGCAACACTTCCCAGACGCGATGCGCGTAATAGAATTCTTCCGCCAGCCGCTGCATTTCCCAGTGCAGGGCGAGGATCGTCCGGTCGACTGCTGTATGCACCAGCACGCCATCCCAGTCCGGGAGTTGCTCCACGGCGTGGATCGCTTGCTGGTTCTGAAAGCTGTGAATAATCTCCAGCACCTCCTGCTTGTAAACAGGTTCCCGCTGGAGCGTGCGCGGGTTGTGCCGCACAATCAGGTCAGTGATTTCCGGTTGCTCCGGATTCCAGGAAGCTGGCACAACCCCGAGCGTAATGCACCGCGAACACAGGGGAATGCGATCGCCAGCGCCACGCGCTGAAACGAGCAACGCCCCAGGGGATCAGCAGGTTGTCGAGGAAGGGAGTTTCCGCGCTACGCGGATCGCAGGAACCGCGCCGCGCGGTTCCGCAGCGATTGCTCTGCTGCGGGCGCCGGCGTCTGCTCGGCCGCCTTGCGCCGCGCCAGCGGATACAACTTCTCCGCCAGCACATCCGCGGCCTGAAACCGCTGCTTCGGGTCCTTCGCCAAGCACGCTGAAAGCACGTCGTCCACCGCCGTCGGGATCGAAGGGTTCAGCCGCGTCACGGGCAGCGGAATGGAGGACAGCACGTGATTGCAGACTTTTTGTAGTGACTCACCCGCAAAGGGAGAAATTCCCGTCAGCATTTCGTACAGAACCACGCCCAGCGAAAAAATGTCCGAGCGCAAATCCTGGGGGCGCCCCATGATCTGCTCCGGGCACCAATACGCCGGCGTTCCCAGCAGGGAAGTGTCGCCTGTATCGTGGCTTGCCAGCCGCGCCATGCCAAAGTCCGTAAGCTTTGTTCGCGATTCCGTGGTGATCAGAATATTCGCCGGCTTGATGTCGCCGTGAATGATGCTGCGTTTATGCGCTGCGTGCAGCGCCGCGGCCACTTGCGCGGCCCAATTGCAGGCGGTGGGGAACGGCACGCTGCCGGTGGTCAGGATTTTCTCCAGCGATTGCCCCTCCACCAGCTCCATCACCAAGTATGGCGTGGATGTGGATTCCTCAATTCCCATATCGTGAAGCGTGATGACAAATGGATGGGAAAGTTTTCCCACCACGCGGGCTTCGCGCAGAAATCGCGAACGCGCTTCGCCGCGCGCCAGCTCCGGTGAGAGCAATTTGATGGCAACGGGACGGTCAATCAGCGGATCAAATCCGCGCACCACGCGGCTGTGAGCGCCTGTTCCCAGCGTTTCGAGAATTTGGTAGCGTCCGACTTGCACGCGTTTTTCCCTCCGCGACACTTCCGCTGCTCAACGAGGTTACGCGGCGGGTCAAGTTGAGAGAATGACGCGAGGGTTCTGATTTCAAAGTACTTTGGTACTGGGAGGGGCGGTCCGCACCGATTTGGCACTCCATTTTTGCGGAAAGGCCACCACTAGATATAGATGTTCACGAAAATTGTTTACCAGATTTTGCGATTTTCTCTTGACAGCGTTGTCGCTCCGTTTGATACTGCGAATCCAGATTCGGGGGACGTGGAAGCGCCAGACGGACCGAGTCGGGGATTGCCTTGGTCCGGCTTTGACCCACGCTCCAGCCCGGTATCACCGCAAAAAACGAGCGCGAAGTAACTGCTCCGCGCAAGTCTTATGCAAGCGCGGACTCCGTTGTTCGGCCGTGTCCGATTCACCGGCATGGGCTGCGCATTCGTTTTTTTCGGTGTCATCGGGAAGACACTTTCCACGTCAGCCACGAATCCAGTCGCGTTTGCCGGAAGGAAACGCGCCCTCTGGCAAACAGGGGAGTAAAATAAGGGGTTCCCCGCTCAGACCACGGGAACCTGATGCGGGGAGGAAACAGGATGGCAACGGTGAAGCCAGCATTGAATGGCAAAGCAGAGGATGGTTCGAAGGTGGTGAGTTCCGCCGGCGTCTCCACCGGCCTGGTTTTTGAACGATACTTCACCGATGGAAAGATCTCTCCGTTTGACAAGCTCGAATGGGAAAAGCGCACCGCCGTGATCGGCAACGAAAAAGGCGTCACGATTTTCAAGCAGGAGAACGTAGAGGTTCCAAAAAGTTGGTCGCAAACCGCCACCAACATCGTGGCCAGCAAATATTTCCACGGGAAACACGGCACGCCCGAGCGTGAAACCTCGGTCCGCCAGCTAATCGGACGCGTGGTCGAGACCATTGTCCGTTGGGGCGAAGAAGGCGGCTACTTCGCCGATACCGCTTCGCGCGACACCTTCCGCGACGAACTTACCCACCTGCTCGTGGAGCAGAAAATGGCTTTCAATTCTCCGGTGTGGTTCAACGTCGGCTGCCAGCCCAAGCCCCAATGCTCCGCCTGCTTCATCAATTCGGTGCAGGACAACATGGAATCCATCATGAGCCTCACCAAGACCGAGGGCATGCTCTTCAAGTGGGGTTCCGGCACCGGCACCAACTTCTCCACGCTGCGCGGCAGCAGGGAAACACTTTCCGGCGGCGGCATCGCCTCCGGCCCGGTCAGCTTCATGAAGGGCTTCGACGCCTTCGCCGGCGTCATCAAGAGCGGCGGCAAGACACGCCGCGCTGCCAAGATGGTGATCCTCAACATCGACCACCCGGACATCGTCGAATTTATCGAATGCAAGGTGAAGGAAGAGAAGAAGGCCCACACGCTCATCGAGCAGGGCTACGACTCCTCGATCGATGGCGAAGCCTACAGCTCCATTTTCTTCCAGAATGCCAACCATTCCGTCCGCGTCACCGACGAATTTATGCAGGCGGTTGTGGAAAACCGTGATTGGTGGACCAAGAACGTCACCGACGGCCAGCCCAACGAAAAGCTCAGCGCCCGCGATCTTCTCCACAAAATCGCTGATTCCACCTGGCACTGCGGCGACCCAGGGATGCAGTACGACACCACCATCAATCGCTGGCACACCTGCAAGAACACGGCGCGCATCAACGCCAGCAATCCTTGCAGCGAGTACATGTTTCTCGACGACACGGCCTGCAACCTGGCTTCGTTGAACCTGATGAAGTATCTCGGTTCGAACGGCCAGTTTGACGTCGAAGCCTTCACCAAGGCGGTCGATGTCACCATCACGGCGCAGGAGATTCTGGTGGACAGGGCCAGCTATCCCACGCCGAGAATCGCCGAGAATTCGCACAATTTCCGGCCGCTCGGACTTGGCTACGCGAATCTCGGCGCACTGCTAATGTCCATGGCCCTGCCCTATGACTCCGACGAAGGCCGCGACGTTGCCGCCGCCGTCACCGCGCTCATGAGCGGCGAAGCCTACGCGCAATCCTCGCGGATCGCCGAAAAAATGGGCGCGTTCCCCGGCTATGCGGTCAACCGGGAACCCATGCTCGACGTTATTCGCATGCACCGCAACGCCATGCGCGGCATCAAGCCGGAAAATGTCCAGGCCGATCTCTTCATGGGCGCGCAGGGCGCCTGGGATTCCGCTCTGCAGCACGGCGAAAAGTATGGCTTCAAGAACTCCCAGGTCACCGTTCTCGCTCCCACCGGCACCATCGGCTTCATGATGGATTGCGACACCACCGGGATCGAGCCCGACCTGGCGCTGGTGAAGTACAAGAAGCTCGTCGGCGGCGGCGTCATCAAGATCGTCAACAACACTGTGCCGCAGGCGCTGATGAAGCTTGGCTACACGCCCGAGCAGACCAGCGAAATCGTCAGCTACATCGACAAGAACGGGAAGCTCGACGGCGCTCCCTTCGTGAAGCCAGAGCACATTCCCGTCTTCGATTGCTCGCTCGCCACTGCCGGCGGGCGCTCGATTGCCTGGCAGGGCCACGTCAAGATGATGGCCGCCGCCCAGCCCTTCCTTTCCGGCGCCATCAGCAAGACGATTAACATGCCGGAGCAGTCGACGATCGAAGACATCATGAACGCCTATGTCGAGTCCTGGAAGCTCGGGCTCAAGGCCGTGGCCATCTATCGCGACAACTCCAAGTGGTCGCAGCCGCTCAACGTCGCCAAGAAAGAAGAGAAGAAAGCCGAAGCGCCAGTTACCGAGCCCGTGCAGCGCGAGCTGTTTGCCAGGGCGCAGCGTGAAAAGATGCCGTACGAGCGTTCCTCCGTCACCCACAAGTTCAGTGTAGGCGGGCACGAGGGCTACATCACCGTCGGCATGTACCAGGATGGACGACCTGGCGAAGTGTTCATCAAGATGGCCAAGGAAGGCTCCACTCTCTCGGGGGTGATGGACGGCCTGGCGCTAACCATCTCGCTCGGATTGCAGTACGGTGTCCCCTTGAAGGTGTTCGTCGACAAGCTGTTGAACACGCGCTTCGAACCTTCCGGGATCACCGCGAACCCCAACATTCGTTTCGTTTCTTCCGTGCTGGACTATATCGCGCGCTGGCTCGGCGGACGCTTCATCTCCGCGGACTATCTGAAGCTGACGAATGGCAACGCGCAGACCGAAATGTCCGCTGTTGCTCCCGTGATAGCTCCTCCGCCTGTTCTGGCGGCACCTGTTGCCGCCGACCCGGGTGCCGACACGCCGCGCGACGCCCACGAAAGCGCTCCAACCTGCTCCGAATGCGGCATGCTTATGGTGCCCAACGGGGCTTGCTTCAAATGCGAAAACTGCGGGAGTACCAGCGGATGCAGTTGATGCCGGGAAAAGGACAGGAGAACCCGCGATGAGCGCACTCCCGACCGGCACGGCGGTCGCAACCAGGCAGGTAAGAGAAGCCCTGAAGGCCCGTGGCTTTTTGCACATCGTGCGCCACGGCTCCGGCCTCAATGCCTTCTACATCGTTTCCTACCACCACATCGCGCGCACGGGAATCCGGCCGAAGCCCATGCTTGCCGAGGGCGCACAGGCCTTGATCGACCTGCTTGAAAAAGTCGGCGTGGATTTTCGCCTGCGCGAAGTCCGCGGGGCCCTCGAAGATATCCTGCGCCTTGGCTCCGCGAACATTCCCGACCTCTGGCTCAGCGACGAGGAACTCCTCGAAAAGGGCCTTGCCGAATCCTGAACTTGCACGGCAATCAGGTGCGGCTTTTTGGACCTTGTTTCTGAGCTTCGTTCAGCCCCCAATCCGAAGTCCGGATGCGAGCAGCTTCCGGCCTTTTTCATTTTTCTATTCAAACGGTATTTTTCGTGGTGACGGTGGACGTTCGTGGGATGAAGTTAGCTGTTGGCGAGCATAGAGTACGGTCGTACGCTTAAGCCATGCGATACTCTGCGGCACATAAAGCGCAAAACCACGAGAAGATCCTCTCTGTGGCCGCACGATCCTTCCGGGAGCACGGCGGGGACACCAGCGGCATCGGCACCGTGATGAAAAAGGCAGGCCTCAGCAAAGGGGGCTTCTACCGGCATTTTAAGAGCAAGGACGATTTGTTCGTCGCAGCGGTGGCGCGAGCACTGGACGAGACGGCCACAGGCGCGGTGGAAGCCGCCCAATCCGCGCCCGAAGGCCAGGCTTTGCGGGCCGTCATCGAGCGCTATCTAAGCGTGGCCCACGCGAATTCCACGGGGTCCGGTTGTGTGCTTGCCGCCCTCGCGCCGGAACTCGCCCGAAAACCGTTGTCCGTACGGAAACGGGTGGAGGCGCTGCTAGACGCCTATCGCGGTCGGCTTATGCCATTCGTCCCTGGCGAGACACGAGAAGAAAAACTGGCAAAGTTCAGCGTTTTGTTTCCGAGCATGGCAGGGGTGTTGACGAGGGCGCGGATGATTTCTGCGCCAGAAGAGCGGGAGCGGCTGCTGACGGAGGCGCGGAAGTTCTTTATCCAGGCCTTCGTTGGGCAATAAAAATTCTCGCGCAATAGAGTACGGTCGTACGCTATTGGGCGAAGCGGGTGGGACGAACCAAACTGAGCCGAAAGGATAACCGATGAAAGTTATCATCCCATTTCTCATGGCAGTGCTTCCCGTTGCTTCTCTCACAAACACCGGCCGGGGGCGATTCCGGCGTGCCCAGCGTGGCTATACCAAAAACAACCGCGGTGCTGGTCATGCAGACTCCCAAGAAGGGTGTCACTCCTGCGCAGCTCATGGACGTCATCCCGGCCGAAATTCGGGCGACGGTCAAGCTCTATTTCGACGGGAAAATCCGCGAGTGGTACTCGCGCGGTGATGGCAAAGGAGTCGTTTTCCTGGTCGACGCGAAGACCGAGGAAGAGGCGCGAGCGATCATGGAAACGCTGCCGCTCGGCAAGGCGAATTGGATGGATGACGAGTACATTCCCGTCGGACCTTTGATGCCGCTAAAGGCACTGATGGCCCAAGCGGCGCAGCAGTGACAATGCCGCCTCCATGGCTGGAAACTTGAAGCGATGAAATTCGTCGTGCAACAACAAATGATCTGGTTTTTCATGAGCATCGCTTTTAGCCTCATCGCCTGGGGCATCGTCAGCGCGCGATATATCTGGCCGGGACTTTGCGCTCGGTCACGCGTGGAAGCCTTGCGCCCTTTGCTCGTCCTGCACAGTTTCCGCTTCGTCGGGCTCGCCATGCTAGTCCCAGGCTTCGTGTCGCCGGACCTGCCTTCTTCCTTCGCGCATCGCGCGGCCTACGGGGACATCCTTGCGGCGATACTCGCGCTGCTTTCGCTCGTGTTACTTCCCAGTGCGGCAGGCATTGCCACCACATGGGTTTTCAGCCTCTGGGGCTTCGCTGACCTCCTGAACGCTTTTTACCAGGCCAACCGCGCCGGACTGCTCGCCGGGCAGTTAGGAGCCGCATACTTCCTTTCGACTCTGGTTGTGCCACTGTTGTTTATTACGCACGTACTTGCTTTCCGGATTCTGCTGCAACAGCAGCCGCAACCCACGATGCAACCGACTGAGCACCCAGCCTCGCTCCCCGGCTAATCATCAAGAGTTGTGCTTGGACTACTTTGATCGGCGAACTCTGTAGTTGGGGAAACTCTTGTCAATCCCAACACACAAAGGGCCGGAGGCAGGCGCCTCCGGCCCTTTGCTGCAGGCGGGTCTCTCTCGTAGAGAGCGGAGAAACGCGCCGCTGGCATGCCGCTAGCGGGGACGCATGGGTGGTCGCGGCGCTGCAACTCTTGGACGAAACCGCAATCTCGGCATTAAGGGCGGCGGCACATGCCGCAACGCTTCGCCACACAGCGGGCAGTGGCCGGAGCCAACCGCCTCCGCCCTCATCCAATTGCCCTTCACTTCACAATGTGGATTGACACACTGAACCGTGGAGCCCGGCATGATGGTCATTCTGAACTCCCCCAGCAGCCGCTTACTCACTCTTTTCCGGCGAGCTCCTTGAGCGGCAAGAGATTCAACGAATCGACCGAGCGGACGCCTGAATTCTTTCTCGTTGCGACTGTGGTGTCAATGGGAAATCACCCCAATACCTAGTGGTTTCTCACCAATTCTGTGGAAAACGGAACGTTTTTTGCAGAGACATACTGATGCGGAATTCCGGTGGCACAGATTGGGAATGTCGCTTTAGAGCTTCGGAAATGCCTTAGGGTTGTGGCTGCTGCTGTTCCGGTTGCGGCTGGGGTTGCTGCTGAGACTGATCCTGGGGTTGCGCGGCGCTTTCGGCCGGCTTTTGTTCCTGACCCGAGGCAGAGGAGGCAGTTGCCGGCAACTTGGCTTTGAGTTGCGCCAGCTCCTCCTGCTTCTGCGCAACATCCGCCTTCATCGCATCGAGTTTCGCTTTGCCTGCGTCGTCCTGGGAAAAGTCCGGGCGCGAATAGAAATCGTCATTTGCGAGCGCAAGCGCCCGCTGTGCCAGGTCCACTTCCTCCTGCTTCGCAGCAATCTGTTCCTTCAAGGCTTTCAGATCCGCATCGCTGGGGCCCGCTTCTTCCGGTGCTTCGCCGCCCGCGGGGGCCTGGGACGATTCCGCGGCTTGCCGTGCCCCGTCGGAAGCGGCTCCCGTGGTCACTTCCATCGTTGCCGGAACTGCCGGCGCGTTCGTGCCGGTCGGCGCCGCCGGTGTAGCCGGACCCGCGGGTTGGGGCGGCTCGAGCGTATCGTTCGTGATTACGGTTGCGGGTTTCGCAGCTTCTTTTTTCTGTTCGCGCGCTCGCCTTGCCGCCTCGGCAACGGATTCCTGCTGCTGATTCTGCGCTTTCGCCCGGGGCACGCCCGCCAGAAATGCGCCAAGAAAGATTACGGAGACGCACGCCGTTTTCGCCTTCCCCATACTCCGCCTCCTGCCTCGATTGGGCCGCTAAACCGCAGGATACGCCCATGGTCTCCCCGGCACAATTTCCCTGTCGAGCCCTGCCGCCAATCTGCAAATCCTAAAGCCCCCGCGTTTGCCGAGCGCCGCTATACTCTTCCCATGCGGCAAGCCTTACAAATGAGCGCTGGGTTCCGAGGGCTCTGCTTGTTCGCAGGCCTTTGCCTGTTCATTGGCAACAGTGGCGCCTCATTTACTTCCCAGAAAACCTCTCCCCCATCGCCATCTCAATCGACCACAAGTTCTGCGCCCGCGCGATCCCCCACGTCCAACTATCGCCTCTCGCCGGAAAAATACAAAAAGGCTGTGGCTTATTCTCGCGCCGGCTACCGGCTGTATTTTCTTTCTGTTTTCTGGAACCTTGCGGTTCTGCTCATTCTTTTAAGGTCCCACGCCATAGCCCGAATTCGCGACTTCGCCGAATCCCATGCGAAGTATCGCTTCCTGCAGGCCGTCACGTTCGTCCCGCTGGTGTTTGGCCTGCTTGCGCTCTCGGAGTTGCCCATTCGTATCTACTGGCATCATCTCTCCCTGGCCTTTCAACAATCCGTGCAACCCTGGGACTCCTGGTTCTGGGATTGGAGCAAAGCGCAGCTCCTCACGATCGCATTCGCGGTCGTCATCATCTTCTGCCTCTTCGGACTGATTCGCCGCAAGCCCCGTGCCTGGTGGTTCTACGCCTGGCTCGGTGCTATCCCGCTTGCCACCTTCCTCGTCTTCCTGACCCCGCTGTATATCGACCCGCTTTTCAACAAATTCACTCCGCTCGAAAATCAATATCCGCAACTTGTGCAGTCCATCGGCAAGCTTGCCCAGCATGCCGGCATACCGATTCCTCCCGATCGCATGTTCTTGATGCAAGCCAGCGCGAAAACCAATGCGATCAACGCTTACGTCACCGGCCTGGGAGCTTCCAAACGCATCGTCATCTGGGACACCTCCATCCGCAAAACCTCGCCGGACGAGCTTCTCTACATCGTCAGCCACGAAATGGGACACTACGTACGCGGCCACGTCGTGAAGGGCTTCGCATTTTTCCTGGGGATGCTTTTTCTAGCGCTGTATCTGGCTTATCGCCTGCTGCAGATGGCAATCGCTCGCTGGGGCAGCGTGTGGAGAGTTCGCGGCCAGGCCGATTGGGCGGCGCTGGGTATCTTGCTTGTGATCTTCAGTTTGATGGATTTCTTCGGCGAGCCCATCGGCAACGCCTTTAGCCGCCACGTCGAGCACGCCGCCGACGGCTACGGCCTCGAACTCATCCAGGGCATCATTCCCAATGCCAACGAAGTCGCCGCTCATTCATTCCAGGTTCTCGGGGAAGAAGACCTCGAGGATCCCAACCCGCCCAAGTTCATCGTTTTCTGGCTCTACTCCCATCCGCCGCTCAACGATCGTCTGCGCTTCGCACACGATTTCCAGCCCGCGCAGCAGCATCCGGCAACTTCGCCGGATGCTAGCCCCACAGCCGCTCCGCACTAGCGCGCTTGTTTCTTCCTTCGCAAAAACGCCGCCACTTTGTGCCGATTTCCGCACACCGCCATCGAACACCACCGCCTCTGGCGAGTCCGCGATTCGTCGTAAAAAAACAGCCGGCATTCGGGACTTGCGCAGCGCTTCACCGGCGCCGCTGCTCCCTCAACAATCAATTCCGCCGCCGAACGCGCGACCGCGGCCAGCAGCCATTCCAGACCGCTCTCCCGCGCAATAAATTCCAGGCGCCAGCCCCCCTCCAGGGCCACCAACTCGTCGTGCCCTTCGGTCACACGCAGAATCTCATTGATCGGCGTGACCCACCCTTTCGGGAATTCTCCGCGTCCCGCCATGGCGCCAAAAATCGCCCGCAAGCACTCGCGAAGGCGTCGCACCTTCAGGAGGACGGCGTCCACCGCCCCTGGCTCGCTCCGCGCTAGCGTATCCAGTTTGAGCCCTCGTTCGCGGCTCACCACGCGCGAGTCCACCAGAAATTCCACAAACTCCTGCCAAGAGACGTCGTGCGCTTCCGGAATCAAGTTGGCAAAATCCAGGGACAGCCGGCCGGCGATCAGCGTGCTTCTGAAGGAATTTCCGGGCAAAGTCCCTCCTATAAGCCGAGAACTCCTAACCGACAAAGCGTTTTAAGCTGGTTATAATCCCTCTGTGTTTCCACGTGCAACCTTTTTCTGCGAAAAGCCGTATATACCTGCAGCCCCGCCTGGTTTCGCATACCGCTCGGCCAGGCCTTCTTTCCTGTAGGCGTAACGTCATACTTGCTCGCAAGGAGCCATTGTGGACAATCTCAGCTCAACCCAAGGCGCGGACCTCGCTGGACAACTCTCGGCCGAGGTGCATCATCCGCCGCACCGAAACGTGGTCTTCTTCAATGAAAATGGATTGCGTGCCGGGTGGCGTCTTCTCGTTTACATTATCCTGGTAGTCCTGTTCAGCGGTGCAATCAATGTGATTGCGCGGCGCATTCATCCGCCAACTCACACATTCCCCACGCCGCCACAAATGATGTTGCAGGAATTTCTTGGCTTTGCCGTTTTGTTCGGATGCGCCCTGATAATGTCGCGTATCGAGAGGCGCTCCCCCGGAGTCTATGGCCTGCCCGCCGCGGGCCTTTTCGGGAGGAATTTCTGGCTCGGCATGCTATTTGGACTTTTGGAAATCTCCCTCCTGATCGGCCTCATTGCCGCCTTCGGCGGCTATTCCTTTGGCAATCTGGCATTGCCTCCCGCAGGAATCCTGAAATGGGGTCTCATTCACCTGGTTCTATTCACTTTCGTGGGTCTCTTCGAAGAATTCATGTTTCGTGGTTATGTTCAGTACACGCTGGGCGATGGGATTGGTTTTTGGGCCTCTGGAATTCTCCTGTCGGTTGGATTCGGCGCAGCGCATCTTGGGAATCCCGGCGAAGGCCTTGTCGGTGCAGCCAGCGTCGTCATCATCGGCTTGCTCTTTGTGTTCACGCTGTCTCGCACGGGCAATCTATGGTATGCCGTCGGCCTCCACGCCAGCTTCGATTGGGGCGAAACATTCCTTTTCTCTGTCCCCAACAGCGGCACCGTGATGCAAGGTCATCTTTCCAATGCCCTGCTCCACGGTCCAAAGTGGCTCACCGGCGCGAGCGTTGGCCCTGAGGGAAGTGCCTTTTGCTTCCTCACCATGGCCCTGCAATTCCTCGTCGTTATGTGGCTCTTCCCCAAGCGGGAAAAGTCCCCGGATTCGCCCGCGGTGTTGGCCGAACGCGCCGCCTGAAGCGGGCGCTCCACGCGTTTCTTTCACGCACGAAGTTCCGCGAAATCTCCTTGCAAATGTGATAGTCATGTTAAAATGACCATAGTCGGGAGGGTCTGTCCATGAAACGAATGGCTGCTGGCGCTTTTAAGGCGCGGTGCCTGGCTGTCATGAAGCAGGTGCACGCGACCGGCCAACCGGTCGTCGTCACGAAACGCGGCGCCCCCATCGTCAAGGTGGTTCCCATTCGGCGCACGAAACAGGATGACATCTTCGGTTTCCTAAGGGGCGAACTCAAAATCCTGGGGGACATCGAGTCTCCCATTCCCGATTGGGAGGCTGAGCGCGATTGATTCTTCTCGACACCCATGTGCTTGCCTGGCTGGCTTCCGATCCCGGCAAACTGTCAAGGCCGGCGGCTTCCGCCATCCGCCGGGCATACCGGGTCGAGGGGGTCGCCATCTCCGCCATGTCTCTTTGGGAGCTAGGCTGGTTGGTTACACATGGGCGGGTGCAAATGCCCGGGACGCCGGAAAGTATTCTTGAAAAGGCCTCTTCCCGGACCGCAGTTCTCCCGGTTAGCTCCAAAATTGCGGCCCTCGCCAATCAGTTTCCCATGGACTTTCCCAGCGATCCTTGCGACCGTCTTATCGGCGCCACGGCTCTGGCGGAGGGCATGACCCTGATCACGAAAGACGAGCGAATCCGCGCCTGCAAGTTGCTTCGGACCGTCTGGTAGTGCCCAATTCGTTCGCGGTTTCGGCGCTACTGCTTCAGCAATTCGGAAACAAACACCAGATGCACGCCTCGCGCTTCCGCCTTCGGTAGCATTTCCCGCAGAGCCTCCAGCGTTTCCTTGTGGGGATGCCCGATGGCGATCGCCCTGCCTTTTTCCTGCGCCCCTTGAATCGCGAGTTCCAGTTGCTTGCGAATCGCCCCCACGTCCTCCACATCATCCAGGAACGGCACGTTGCGGAAGCCGCATCGGAGTCCCGCCCGCTGCGCCGCCTCAAACGCCACCGTTGCCGCGGTCGTCCGGCTATCGATGAAATAGAGTGATCTCTGTTTCAGCAGCGGCATCAACTCAGTCATCAACCTGGCATCCGCCGTTGCTTGCGATCCTTCGTGATTGTTCACGCCTGATGCCGCCGGCACATTCGCAAGCATCGCGCCCAGTTCTTGTGCAACCTCAGCCTGTGTCATTTCACCGTGCAGTTGTCGGGGTTCCGGTAATTCGTTTCCCACGGCCTGCATCGGCATGTGCAGCATTACCTCGAACCCGTGTTGCTTGGCCTCCTCGGCAATTTCGGTTGAATGTGCGTGAAACGGCAGCACGGAAACCGTCAGGCGTTCGCGGAGCGCAAAAATAGCCTCAGCTGCCTGCGGGTCGCTGCCCAGATCATCCAGAATGATCGCCATTTTGGGGCCTCCATTGGAGTGCCCCGGCGCCCGGCTTGGTGGTTGTTCTTTTTTTCGGAGGACGGATTTTTTCAGAGAATGAAATTTCGAGGTGAGATTGTCGCAGCCTGCCGCCAAAATCAGCAGCGCCCCAACGCAAAAACCAAGGAAAAGGAGCAGATTTCGTGCTGTCCTGGTTTGATTGCTGCCCACGCGGGACTTAAGCGGCCTTCTTTTCGGGAGTCTTCAGGATTTGCAGGGCCTTTTGCAGGACCGGGTCATCCGCAGAGAGCGGCCGCGGTCCGGGCGCCGGTTCCTTTTGAGGACCTGTGGTCTCCACATCTTCGCCGTCATCGCCGTCGCCGGCAGAGGCCACGCGAACAACATCGGTTGGCGCAACGCCTTCTTCGAGAATCGACTTTCCGTCGGCGTTGAAATAGTTGCCCACGGTCAAAATAATGGCGGCTCCGTCATCCAGCGAGATCAACTTCTGCTCGGAAGCCAGGCCAAACGTGCGATCGCCCACCAGGCTGCCACGCTTCGTATTTGCAACTGCCGCTGCCAGCACTTCCGCGGCCCCGGTCGTGGTTCCGTCCATCAGCACCGAAACCGGCCCCTTCCAAATCACTTTGCTGGGGTCAGCCGAAAAGGTCTGTTCCGGAAGCGTCTGGCCCTGCAGCCTAGTCAGCGTGCCGGAAAGCACAAACAGCTTCGCAATCTCAATGGCTTCGGATACCGGCCCGCGACCGCAACCGCGGACATCCAGAATCACGCGGCTCACGCCCTGCTTTTCCGCTTCCAGCAGTTTGGCCTTCACTTCATCCTTGCGGCCGGCGTCCAGGGTCGGAAAACGAATCGCCAGCGTCTCGCTGTCCACTTTCTGTGTGACCAGATTTGGCTCCGGGATCCTTTCGCGCACCATGTCCAATTCTTCCGGATCCGTCTTTCCGCGGCGGATGACGCCTACCTTGACGCTTGTTCCCGGCTGACCGGCCATCAGATTCTTCGCTTGTCCCACGGACATTTCCCGGGTCGTAAATCCCGCAACCGACTCCAGAATATCGCCGCTGTGCAAGCCAACTTTATCGGCAGGGCTGTCCGGCAGGACCGAAGTCACGATGATGTAGCCGAATCGCTTGCTCAAATTCAGTCCCGTCTCGCCAGGGCCGGGATTCGCGGTTTTTTGCTTGTATTCGGTGTATTCGCGCGGGGTCAAGTAGCTCGATTCGGAATCCAGCGATTCCAGCAAGCCGTGCAGGGAACCCACGGTCACCAGGTGCATATTCGGCTCGTCGACATAGTCGTTCTGGATCTTCTGCAGCACTTCGCTGTACACCACCAGCGACTTATAGGCATTCCCGTCGCTCGTCGTGCGCCCGAGCACGTGCCCGATGCCCACCCAGCCCACGATCAGAACGGAAATTCCCAGGATTCCCAAGCGCGTCAAACGATTCATCCGGCACCGTCCTTGCCCGAAGCAATTTCGCAATTATACCACTCCCGATAGGACGCACCGAACCCGGACTTGGATTCCTGTTCGCCGAGCGTCAACGCCCCTTACGAGACGCGATACAGCCACGTGATTCCATGAATTTGTTGTATGTTTGCCACACGGAACAAAATCTTGCCATCCGTAGTGCTTGTAAGTTACTGATAAAAAAAGACAAGTTTTATTTTGTTTGGCTTCCAATGTGCTTCTCTGCTTAAATCTACATTTATGTTCCAATGCACCATCCACCGTGCGGTTAATACAGAGGGCATTGGTCTCCATACGGGTGTTCATACGCATCTCCGCTTCCTTCCGGCACCGCCGGATACCGGCATAGTCTTCCGCCGCGTGGACCTGGACAACTTTGCCATCGAAGCGCACGGTCAGAACGTCGCGCGCGTCAGCTATGCCACCAGCTTGATGAAGCAAAGCGTTCTTCTCTCCACCACCGAACACCTTTTAGCGGCCACCTACTCCTGCGGCATTGACAATGTGTTCATCGATATCGATAACATCGAAATTCCAATCCTCGACGGCTCCGCCGAGCCTTTCATGCAGTTGCTCGATCAGGCCGGCATTCGCCGCCTCCGCCGCAAGCGCCGCTTCCTCAAAGTCCTCAAGCCCGTCGAAGTGGTCGAAGACGGCAGGCGCATCGGGATCTATCCCGCCGATGAATTTCGCGTGCGCTGTTACGTCGATTTCCCGCATCCCCTTGTCGGTCAGCAGGAAGTTGAAATGGTTGTCAATCCGGAAAATTTCCGCCAGATACTTTCCCGCGCGCGAACATTCTGCTTTGAATCGGATATTGAGCCTCTTCGCGCCATGGGGCTGATTCGCGGCGGCTCGCTGGAGAACGCCATCGTTCTCACCAAAGATGGTGTCATGAATGGCCCCCTGCGTTATTTCGATGAGTTTGGCCGTCACAAGGCGCTAGATCTGATCGGCGACCTCGCCCTCGTTGGCCTTCCTCTGCTCGGCCGAGTCGAAGCCCGCAAAGCCGGCCACTCGCTGCACACGCAACTGGTCAGCCGCCTGCTCGCCGACCGTGCCGCCTGGGAAATCACAACGAGCGATCCGCAGGCTCACGAGAACAGCCCTGCCACCCCGGAAACCGCCACCGCCGCCGACTGATCCCTACGGAAGGTCCTACCCCGCCGCATTGTCAAAACTCCTCTCCCCATGGACAATGCTTTCACCATGTCCAACAGAGACCTCGTTGTCCTCATTCTCGCCGCGGGCAAGGGCACCCGCCTGAAGTCCAGCCTTGCGAAGGTTCTCCATCACGCCGGCGGCCGCCCGATCGTGAACCATGTGGTCCGCGCCTGCCTGCCGTTGCACGCCAAAAAGATCATCGCCGTCGTTGGCCATCAGGCGGAACAAGTTTCTGCGGCCGTGGCACATCTTGGCGTCGAAACGGTTCTCCAGCAGCCGCAAAGCGGCACTGGGCACGCATTGCTGGTCTCCAAGCGAGCCATTGGCAGCGCCAAATATGTCCTCGTCCTTCCCGGCGACGCGCCGCTTATCCGGACCGAAACACTGCGCGCGCTGATCCAGAAGCACAAATCCGGCAACGCCGCGGCCACCATTCTCACAGCGGTTCTGGCCGATCCTTCCGGCTATGGCCGCATCCTGCGCAAATCCGGTGACACGGTCGCTGCCATCGTCGAGGAATCGCAGCTCACGGCCGAGCAGCGCGAACTGAACGAAATCAATTCCAGCATCTACTGTTTCACCTGCGCCAAACTCTGGCCCGCGCTGGCCCAGGTGAAGCCCGATAACAAGCATCGCGAGCTCTATCTCACCGACGCCATCTCCATCCTCAACTCCAAGGGCGAAACCGTGCTCGCCGAAATCGCCGCCGATCCTCGGGAAGCGCTTGGCTGCAACACCCGCGCCGATCTTGCGGGTGTCGATCGCACTTTCCGCGAATGGAAACGGGAGCAGCTCATGCGCGACGGAGTCACCATCCAGCTTCCCGAAACCGTCGTCGTCGATCCCGATGTCACCATCGGCGAAGACACCATCCTCGAGCCCTGTGTCCAACTCCTCGGTAAAACAAAAATTGGCACGCGCTGCATCATCCGTACCGGCAGTGTCCTCCACGACATGATGCTCGCCGACGATATCGTCGTCGAAGCCCACTGCGTTTTCACGCAAAGCCGCATCGAATCCGAAGTCGTTATCGGTCCGTTCGCCCGCCTCCGCCCCGAGTCGCATCTTTTGAAAGGCTCCAAGGTCGGCAACTTCGTCGAACTCAAGAAGAGCACCCTCGGCGAGGGCAGCAAGGCGCCGCATCTTTCCTATATCGGGGACACGAAAATCGGCAGCAAGTCCAATATTGGCGCCGGCACCATCACCTGCAATTACGACGGGTTCGCGAAGCATCCCACCCATATCGGCAACCGCGTCTTCGTCGGCAGCGATTCCGTCCTGGTTGCGCCCGTCAAGCTTGGCGACGGCGCCTACATTGCCGCAGGCTCGGTCATCACAGAGAACGTTCCGCCGGATGCGCTGGGCATCGGCCGCGGCCGCCAGGCCAACAAACCCGGCTGGGCCTCCAAGAAGCGCCGCGAGCTCGGCGGCCACAACCACCACGCTCCGAAAAAATCCATGCGCAAAAAACGCCGCTAACCCGAGTCACAAGTGGCGACTGCTTCCAGCAGGCAAGCGTGTATCTGCAAAAGGGGCAACTTCGGCACCCTCGCCGCCCCTTCGAAGCTCAGGGTAAACAAGATGGCGGCGCTACCATGCGGCGCATACAACTATTTCTGCGACGATCTCCCCACAAGTTTTCCCTGCGTGTTCTGCGCCTCTGCGTTAGGTTCTCTTCTTCTATGCTAAAATAAAAATTCCCTGAAATTACCCGGAGGTGTTCCATGAAATTCGGAGTCGTAGTCTTTCCGGGATCCAACTGCGATCACGACGCCTTCCACGCCATCGGCCACGTCCTGCAAAAACCCGTCGAATTCATCTGGCATCAATCGGAAAATCTTCACGATTGCGACGCCATCATCCTGCCCGGCGGCTTCTCCTACGGCGACTATCTTCGCACCGGCGCCATCGCGCGCTTTTCTCCGGTGATGAGCTCCGTCGCCAAGTTCGCCAGGTCCGGCGGCCTTGTGCTCGGCATCTGCAACGGCTTCCAGATTCTTCTCGAAGCGGGTTTGCTTCCCGGAGCCATGATGCGCAACTCCGGCCTGCGCTTCATCTGCCGCCACGTGCACATCCGCGTCGAAGAAACGAATTCGCCCTTCACCAACGCCGCGAAAAAGGGCCAGATTCTCCGTATCCCGATTGCCCATAGCGACGGCAACTACAATTGCGAAGAAGCCACGATCGCCGATCTCGAGAAAAATCACCAAGTTTTGTTCCGCTACACAACTCCTGACGGCAAGGATGACGCCGCGGGCAATCCCAACGGCTCCATGGCAAATATCGCCGGCATCTGCAATCGCGAACGCAACGTCGCCGGCCTGATGCCGCATCCCGAACGCGCCGTGGAAGCCGCGCTCGACTCCGAGGACGGACTGGTCATCTTTCGCTCCATGGTCGAAGCCCTGGTCGGCGCCGCCAAGGCCACCGCGTGAGACTTCATTGCCAGACCTGTCTAGCGATTTGTTTGCCAACTGTTGGGTGTCGAGTGGCACTAGCGATTGCCGCGGCTGTCATTCTGTTTCTCAGCATTCTTACTTTGTATCTGGGGGCCCTTGAGCAAGGACCTTATTACATGGACGTTCAAGACAACCCTAAGAACCAATCCCTCCAGAAGCCACTCAATCGAGAAGGCCGCACGTTTGATGCACTGCATGAGCGCTTCATTGACTCGCGAAAACCGTGCTCGGATTTTCGGCCGCCGCACTTACAGTATTCTCCGCCTATGTCGGTTACACGTCTGGGAGTCAGCACCCCAGTCTCTACTCGGTCCAATTGGTACTTGCGTTTCCTATCGTTTGGGAAATATTTTCAGTTCTCTACTTGGTGCTTTTCATGGCATTACTCACCATTTGGTACGAAGCTTATCTGCATGATCCAAAGAGCTACTCTCGTACCAGATATGCCATTGTGCTCAGCTGCGGATTTTCGGGACTTGCGTGCTTCGTGCTCGGATTTCTCGCACTAGGATATTCTGTGCTGTTTGGTCGATTTAGCTGACAGTTATTGAGACACCTTGAACAAAATGGCCACCGCACCCACCGAAATCAAAGTCACTCCCGAAATCGCCGCCGAACACGGCGTCACGCGCGAGGAATACGCCCGTATCCAGCAAATCCTCGGCCGCGACCCCAACATCACCGAGCTCGGCATCTTCTCCGTGATGTGGAGCGAGCACTGCTCCTATAAATCCAGCAAGGTCCATCTCAAGCGCCTGCCCACGCGCGGCAAACTCGTCGTCCAGGGCCCTGGCGAAAATGCTGGCGTCGTGGACATCGGCGACGGCCTTGTCGCCGCCTTCAAAATCGAATCGCACAATCATCCCAGCTACGTGGAACCCTTCCAGGGAGCCACCACCGGCGTTGGCGGCATCCTCCGCGACATCTTCACCATGGGCGCCAGGCCGATCGCGGTGCTCGACTCATTGCGCTTCGGGGAAATTCGTAGTGGCGAGTGGCCCCTCGCTTCCGCTCGGGGTGAACGAGTGGCACCGCGGGAAGACTCGGGGCAAGCGAGTGGCGAGAAAAAACCGGAAGCTACGCCGGAGCACGCGGCGAATCGTCGAATCTTGGATGGCGTTATTCGGGGGATTGCTCACTACGGAAATTGCTTTGGAGTGCCGACGGTCGGCGGTGAAGTCGTCTTCGAGCCCTGCTATTCGCAGAATCCACTGGTCAACGCACTGGCCCTCGGGATCGCCCGCAAGGAAGATATCTTCCTCGCCAAAGCCAAGGGCGTCGGCAATCCGGTCATTTATGTGGGGGCAAAAACCGGACGCGACGGCATTCACGGTGCTTCGCTTCTCGCCTCCGCCGAATTCACCGAAGAGTCCCAGCAGAAGCGCCCCAACGTGCAGGTCGGCGATCCCTTCGTCGAAAAGCTTCTTCTAGAAGCTTGCCTCGAAGCCATGAAGACTGGCGCGATCGTTGCCATTCAGGACATGGGCGCCGCCGGCCTCACCTGCTCCACCGTGGAGATGGCTTCGCGCGGCGGCACCGGCATCGAAATCGATCTCGCCAAGGTGCCGCAGCGCGAATCCGGCATGACGCCCTACGAAATCATGCTCAGCGAATCGCAGGAGCGCATGCTCCTGGTCGCCGAAAAGGGCCGCGAGCGCGAAGTCCTCGACGTTTTCAAAAAGTGGGGTCTCGACGCCGTCGTGGTCGGCACAGTCACCGACGGCGGCATGGCCACGGTCAAGAACCATGGCCAGATCGCGGCGCAAATTCCCGCGCATCCGCTTGCTGAAGAGGGCCCCGTTTACAATCGCCCCATCGCCGCTCCCGCCCGGCGCGTCGAATCCGAAAAAGACTGGTTCCGCTTCGCGCCAGAAAAAACCGGCCTCACCGGCAATTTCAAAAAGTTGCTCGCTTCGCCTACCATCGCCTCGAAGCACTGGATCACCGAGCAATACGACACGAGCGTTCGCACCAACACGCTCGCCGGGCCCGGCGCCAGCGATGCCGCGGTCGTGCGTATCAAGGAATCCGAAAAAAATCGCGTGATGCGCGCTCTCGCGCTCTCCACCGACTGCAACGGCCGCTGGTGCTATCTGAACCCCAAACTCGGCGCGATGCATGCCGTCGCCGAAGCCGCGCGCAACGTCGCCGCTTCCGGCGCGCGTCCCATCGCCGCCACAAACTGCCTGAATTTTGGCAGCCCGGAAAAGCCCGAGGTGATGTGGCAGTTCTCCCAAGCCATTGATGGTCTCGGCGAAGCCTGCACGGCCCTCGGCACACCCATCACCGGCGGCAACGTCAGCTTCTACAACGAAACCCTCGGCAAATCGATCTATCCGACGCCGGTGATCGGAATCCTAGGCATTCTCGACGACGATTCCAAACTCTTGAAAATCGCGTTCCGCAATGATGGCGACGCAATCCTTCTCCTCGATGGCAGCGGTTCCTCCGAAGGTCATTCTGAGCGAAGCGCTGACTCTCCTCTTCGGCGCGCAGTCGAGGAACCGGGGCAAAGCGCTTCCGTTTCACTCACTCCCTCTACTTCTTCGCTCGTCACTCGCCACTCGCCACTCGCCACTTCTGAAATCGCGCGCGAATTTTCATCGTCGGAATATTCCAAGGTCGTTGCGGGCATTGTCGCCGGAGAGCCTCCTGCCATTGACCTCGCTGCCGAAAAGCGACTCCAGGATTGCCTCGTCGCCCTCGCCGCTGCGAGCACCGTAAACTCCGCCCACGACCTCAGCGACGGCGGGCTTGCGGTAGCCCTAGCAGAATCCTGCTTCGCCTCGTTGAGCAATCAACAATCAAACTGTCATTCCGAGCGGAGTCCGCGCGGCGAGGAACCCGCTTTTTCCTTGGGTGCAGTGGTGAATCTCACCGGCACCGACCCCGCTGAATTCTCCCTCTTCCACGAACGCGGCGCTCGCGCCCTCGTGTCTGTCTCCCCCGGCAACCTTGCCGCCGCCCTCTCGACGGCTCGACAATACGGCGTCACCGCCCAGCAGATTGGCAAAGTCACCCGTGACAACTCCTTCCGCATCGAATATAACGGGCATGTCGCGGTGGGCTCCGACGTTCCGACGCTCCGAGACACGTGGGCCAACTCGCTGGAACGGATTTTGTCTGGAGCCGAAATTGAAGTCTAGGGTTCGATCGATCGCTTTGGGTTCCTTCTTTGCCCTGCTCTCGGCTTGTGGCGGATGGCTTGTATGTTTTTCGGTCGATTTTGGCAATGGCATGGCGGAGTTTTTCCGGCTGCTTGGATTGAAAGCAAAGAACCCATCAATGTCGATTGATGATTGGTTCTTGATTGCGTTGAGTCTGACGTGCGCGGTAGCCGCCATCGCATTTTTTACTCGCCACGCTTGGGCAAGCGCCCCTGCCGTCGTGGCGCTCATCTCAATAGCCCTGTGGGCTATTGAGATGATTGTCGTTCCTGAAAACGGATCGATACACCTAAGCTGGCGTTTCGATCCCGTTGCGGACATGGTTATGCTGGCCACCGCGATTGCAGGCTTGCTGGCTGTGCTTTGGAATCGATCCAAAGTCGCAACAAATTGATTTAGGATGGTTCAGTGACCAACTGCGTTCCCATTTTCGACGACCACTTCCACGATGAATGCGGTGTCTTCGGCGTTTTCGGCCATCCCGAAGCTGCCAACCTCGCCTATCTCGGCCTCTACGCCTTGCAGCATCGCGGCCAGGAATCCGCCGGCATTGTCTCCAGCGACTCCACCGACCTCTACCCCCATAAAGCCATGGGCGAAGTCGAAGAAATATTCACGCCCGCCGTGCTGGCGAAACTTCCCGGCTCCATCGCCATCGGCCACACGCGTTATTCCACCGCCGGCGATAAAGCCCTGCTCAACGCGCAGCCTATCATGATCGATTGCAACAAGGGCAAAATCGCCGTCGCGCACAACGGCAATCTCACCAATGCCGCCGAATGGCGCCGACGCCTCGAGCATCGCGGTTCCATCTTCCAGACCAACAGCGACACCGAAGTCATCGTCCACCTGATCGCCCGCTCACAGGCCCGAAACTTCTCGGCCGCACTTGGCGACGCGCTCAATCAGCTCGAAGGCGCTTACTCGCTCCTCGTCCTCACTCCCGATGAACTTTATGCCGTCCGCGATCCCCGCGGCTTCCGTCCGCTGGTACTCGGCAGGGCCTCTTCTGCCGACGGCGGCGAGGCCTGGGTGGCCGCATCCGAAACCTGCGCTTTCGATCTCCTCAACGCGCAATACGTCCGCGAAGTCGAACCTGGCGAAATGGTGCGCATCTCGAAATCCGGCATCGAATCCATCCGCTTCGCAGCGGAAAAGCCACAACAATACTGCATCTTCGAGCACGTTTACTTTTCCCGCCCCGACAGCATCATCTTCGGCCGCTCTGTCAATCTCTCCCGCGAAATGCTTGGCCGCACGCTGGCCAAGGAGCACCCGGTCGAAGCCGATATGGTAGTTCCCATCCCGGACTCCGGCGTTCCGGCTGCCATCGGGTACTCGCTCGAGTCCAAAATTCCGTTCCGCATGGGCCTGATTCGCAACCACTATATCGGCCGCACCTTCATCGAGCCGTCGCAGGCCATCCGCAATTTCGGCGTGAAGCTCAAACTCAATCCTGTCCGCAACCTGATTGCCGGCCAGCGCGTTGTTCTGGTCGACGATTCCATTGTCCGGGGCACTACCAGCCGCAAGCTCGTGCGCATGATGCGGGAAGCCGGCGCCACCGAAGTTCACATGCGCATCAGTTGCCCTCCGACGATTTCCCCGTGCTACTATGGGGTGGACACGCCAACCAAAGAAGAGTTGATCGCCTCTTCCAACACGCCCGAACAAATCTGTAAATATCTCGGCGCCGATTCTCTCGGTTATCTTTCCCTTGCAGGTCTAAAGCAAGCCGTCAACGATACCGAAGGCCGATTCTGCACCTCTTGCTACACGGGCATTTACCCCACTGACCTCGTGCAACTCGAAGTCCGTGAAACTGCTTCCAATGGAATGGGGCCGATCGAAGCTATTACCGTCGAGCGGGAGTCGTAGCGGCCACCTGCGGCTGGCCAGCATTCCAAACGAAATCATCCAACAAAGTCCAATAAGCTCTACAATAGATAGGAGAAATCGTCCCCAAGGTGAATCGTGAAAGCTGACGCAGTCAAAACAAAATCGAAAAACACGGCGCCGCAAGCCGAACTTTCCATGAGCGCGAAGATCAAAAGCGAGATTATCGCCTGGTTCTGGGTGATTCTTGCCTTCATGCTCATCAACGGCACCCTGGGCCAGGCCCGCGTCATTCCCTCGGGCTCGATGGAAAACACTCTGCTCATCGGCGATCACCTGATCATGAGTCGCGTTGGCTACGACGCAGGCATCCCGTTCACCAACATTCACGTTCCCCTTTGGCGCGAGCCCCATCGCCAACAGATCATCATCTTCAAGCCGCCGTTCGATCCCGCTCAACCCGATTATGTGAAGCGCGTCATCGGCCTGCCCGGAGAAACCGTCGACGTGCACGACGGCGGTGTCTATATCAACGGCAAACGCTTGGAGGAAAATTACACCATCGGCCGCAGCGATCCGCCCGCCAAGTCGCAGCTCATCGGCTCATTTCCCGGCCTGCCCTTCACAATTCCGAAGGACTGTTACTTCGTCATGGGCGACAATCGCGAAAATTCTCTCGATTCCCGTTACTGGGGCTGTGTTCCTCGCGACGACATTCTGGGCACGCCCGTGCTCATCTATATGTCCCTCGATGCGCCGCGCGACGCATGGAACGGCGACATCGGCGCCAGGTTTCTAGCTTACGGAAATGCGCTCATCCATCCGGGCACCATCCGCTGGCGCAGACTGTTTCATGTGTTTTAGAATCCAACTGGATATCTTTTTTGTATGGCCTGCTTTTTTACCCTGAGGGCTGCGAAGGGCTGAAGCGGGTCGTTTTGTTCGCCCACAGTGTGACCGACGTCGTGTTCCTCTACCTCGCGGACACCCTCCGCCCCGCGGGTTCTTGATCCGGCAAGGCGCACCGCTTGTTCCAGCTGCTCGCATCGAATCACGAAGGCGGTTGACCATGAAATACGCCGATGCCGGAGTCAATATCGCTGTCGCCGACGACGCCAAGCAGCGCATCCGTCATCTGGCCAGCCGCACCTTCACGCCCGCGGTTCTCGGCGGAATCGGCGGATTCGGCGCGCTGTTTTCCCTCGACCACAAAAAAGTGAAAGAGCCCGTGTTGGTGTCCAGCGCCGATGGCGTGGGCACAAAACTCAAAATTGCCATGGCCATGGGCGTTCATTCCACCGTCGGCGGCGATCTGGTCAATCATTGCGTCAACGATATTTTGGTCCAGGGCGCCGAGCCGCTTTTCTTCCTCGACTATCTGGCCATGGGCAAGCTCGAGCCCAGCGTTGTCGAGCAGCTCGTCGACGGCATGAGCCGCGCCTGCCGCAAAGCCGGCTGCGCGCTCATCGGCGGCGAAACCGCCGAAATGCCCGGCTTCTACCAGCCGGGCGAATACGATCTCGCGGGTTTCATCGTCGGCATAGTCGAGCGCAAAAACCTCCTCACCGGAAAAAACGTGAAGCCCGGCGACACGCTGCTCGCGTTGCCCTCCGCAGGTCTCCACACCAACGGATATTCCCTCGCTCGCAAGCTCGTCTTCGAAGTCGCCAAGCTCAAGCCCGAAACTTACGTCGCCGAAGTTGGGAACAAAATCGGCGCCGAACTTTTGAAGCCGCACCTCTGCTACTCGCCCGCGCTGAAAAATCTTCTTGCGAAGAACTGGGTCTCTGCTCTCGCGCACATCACCGGCGGCGGCATCCCCGGGAATCTTCCGCGCGTGCTTCCCAGCGGCGTGAAAGCCATCATCGATCTCGATTCCTGGCCGATTCCTCCGATCTTCAAATACCTCGCGAAACTCGGCGAGATCGAAACCGACGAACTTCTCCAGTCCTTCAACATGGGCGTGGGCATGATCGTCATCGTCCCTGCCGACCACGTCAAGGAAGCCGAAGCCGACCTCAAGCGCCGCCGCGAAAAGTTCTTCAAAATTGGCCGCATCGAGCGCGGCGACACCGGCAAAGCCCGCCTCATCTATTCCGGCGCCCTGAGTCTCTGATCTCGTACGGGTGGCTTTAAGCGGTCGGCCTTCTTTTGTCGTGGCAGACCTTTAGGTTGTCCAGCTGTAGCACAGGCTTCAGCCTGTGTGCTTTGCTGCGAAGCTTTGCGCCCCCTATGTCTCTGCGTCTTGCCCTTCTCACTTTCCTCTTCGGGATACGGGTCGCCAACCACGCTCTACTGTTTCCGAAAACTGATACTGATCCCTGATTGCTTTTTTCCGGATCACCGCCCACGTATGCTAATTTGTCGTATCTATGACTCATCGTATCGGCGTCCTGCTGAGCGGCCGCGGCTCGAATTTCGAAGCCCTCGCCGATAGTGTCTCCGCCGGACGCATACCCAACGCCGAAATCTCGGTCGTCATCAGCAACAAACCTTCTGCTCCCGGCCTCGAACGCGCCAAATCGCGCGGCATTCCCGCCCGCGCCATTCCCTCCAAGGGACTCGAACGCGAAGCCTACGATCGCCAGGTCGTCGCCGTCCTCCAGGAATACAAGGTGAATCTCATCTGCCTCGCCGGTTACATGCGCCTGCTTTCTCCCCATTTTGTGGCCGCTTTTCCCCAGCGCATCCTCAACATACATCCCTCGCTGCTGCCTTCCTTCCCCGGCCTGGAATCGCAGAAGCAGGCCCTCGACTACGGCGTCAAATTCGCCGGATGCACCGTTCATTTGGTGGACGAAAATCTCGACGCCGGACCCATCATCCGGCAGGCCGTCGTCCCGGTCCTCGACACCGACGATGAACACACGCTATCCGAACGCATCCTCAAAGAGGAACACCGGATTTACACTGAAGCCGTAAACATTATCCTGGAAGGGAACTACAAAATCGCCGGCCGGCGCGTCATCCGTTCCGCGTAACTCCGCCTTTGTCACGGCCGCTTTCTGCAGCGGGCGCTTTTACGCGACAATAGAACCATCATGTCCACTTCGTTCAAACCCGTCGCCGAACAACTCGCCTACCTCAAAAAAGGCGTCTCCGAAATCATCCCCGAGCCCGAGCTGAAAGCCAGTCTCGAAAAATCGCTGCAAACCGGCAAGCCGCTCCGCGTCTATCTCGGCGTCGATCCTACGGCACCCGATCTCCATCTCGGCCACACCGTCGTCCTCCGCAAGCTCAAACATTTTCAGGACCTGGGCCATACCGCCGTCTTCCTCATCGGCGACTTCTCCGCCATGATCGGCGATCCCACGGGCGTCTCCGAAACGCGCCCGCCGCTTACCCGCGAACAGGTGGACGCCAACGCCAAAACCTATCTCCAGCAAGTTTTCAAAATCCTCGATCCCGCCAAAACCGAAGTCCGCTGCAACAGCGAGTGGCTCAGCAAACTCTCCGCCGTGGATATCATTCATCTCTGCGGGCGCTATCGCCTGGCGCGCATGCTGGAGCGCGAAGACTTCCGCTCGCGCCTGCAAAACAACCAACCCATCTCTGTGCACGAATTGCTCTATCCGTTGCTCACCGCGCTCGACGCTGTCGAGCTGAAGTCCGATGTAGAACTCGGCGCCACCGAGCAAAAATTCAACCTCCTCGTTCACCGCGAGATCCAGCGTGAATACGGCCTCCCCGGCCAGGCAATTCTCACAATGCCGATCCTTGTAGGCCTCGACGGCCAGCGCAAGATGTCCAAAAGCCTCGGCAACTATATCGGCATCACCGAACCGCCCGCCGACATGTTCGGCAAAATCATGTCCATCCCCGACGATCTCATGTGGTCGTACTACGAACTGATCACCGACCGCTCCCCCGAACAGATCGCGGGGCTGAAGCAGGAAGTTTCTTCTGGTTCGTTGCATCCGATGGACGCCAAAATGCGCCTCGGCGAGGAAATCGTCTCTTGCTTCCACGGCCCCGAAGCCGCCCGCAAAGCCGCCGAAAATTTCCAGCGCGTCTTCCGCGACCGCCAATCGCCCTCCGAAGTTCCGGCGCTGAAGATTCCGATCGGTGCGCCAAAGAAACTGACGGCACTTCTCGTCGAGCTGAATCTCGCCCCCTCGAAAAGCGAGGCCGAGCGACTCATCAAGCAGGGCGGCGTCGAAATCAACGAATCCCGCGTGGACGACCCGCGCACAGACATCGACCTCTCGAAGCCCACGGACCTGCTCCTCCGCGCCGGCAAGAAAAAATTCCTTCGCCTGATTGTTGAGTGATGTAGGGCCCGCCTTCTGAGGCGGGCCGTGTAGTGGCCGTACTTTAGATCGGCCACTGGTCGCAGGGGATTCAGCCTGTGTTCTTCTCTGCGAAACACTGTGCTCTCTGAGCCTTTGCGTTCTCTCTAATTCTTCGGATCACGGCTCACAGAATACGGCTCACCAGCTCCGCCACGTGCGCCGCGATCGCTCCCGCGGCCGTCAATCCTGGTGACTCGATCCCGATCAAATGAATTGCTCGCGATACTTCGGGATCCGCCTCAATCACAAAATCCGCCACGCCCGCCTCGCCCGGCGCCTTCAACTTGGGCCGCAGCCCCGTGTACGCCAGTTGCAAATCGGCTTCTTCAATTTCCGGCAGCAGCGTCTTCGCGTCTTTCGCGAATTCCGCGATCTCCAGCCGCCCGCGTTCGTAATTGTCCTTGCCATCCACGTATGCTGCCGTCGGCCCCAACAGCGTTGTGCCCCACATCGTCGTCGTGAAATGCACGCCCAGCGTCAATTGGTCGTGATGCGGCATCGGGTACACCAGCCCACGAACCCACTGCGCCTTGGGCCCGCGAATCTCGCAATACTCGCCGCGCACTGGATAAATCTTCCACGGCCGCGGCCCCAGCAGCCCCGCGACTTCGTCCGCGTACAAGCCCGCCGCGTTCACCAGGCATCGCGCCGCAATGCTCTCTTCTTCCGAAACTTCCTCGTCCCCGATCCGCAGTCGTACTTCAATCGCACCGTTCTTGGGATCCAGTGCCGTCACCTTGGCGTGATTTACCAGGTTCGCGCCCTGCCCCTCTGCCACGCGCGCGTACGCGTGCACCAATTCCTCCGCCACGCAAATCCCCGTCGACGGCACCTCCAGCGCCGCGTATCCGCTCACGTGCGGCTCCTTCACGCGAATCTCCGCCGCGTCAATCAGCCGCAAGCCTTCCACGCCATTATCTTCGCCGCGTTTCTTCAGCGCTTCCAGCTCCCCTGCCTCCTGCGCATCTTGCGCGACGACCAGCTTTCCCGTGGTGCGGTGGGCCACGTTATGGCGCGCGCAAAATTCCTTCGTCATGCGGTTCCCGGCCAGGCACAGCTTCGCCTTCCACGAATTTTTCGGGTAATACAATCCGGAGTGAATCACGCCGCTGTTGCGGGAACTCGTGGCCATCCCCAGCTTCGGGTTCTGCTCCACCAGAAATACGTCCGTCCACTTGCGCGACAACGCCTCCGCCACCGCGCAACCAATCACCCCGCCGCCCACAATCAATACATTCGCCTGGTCCATCGCACCACTTCCCGTGAAACACGATAGCGCAGAGACGCGGAGGCCGAGACGCGTCGAAGGCAACACAAGATGAAGCCTGTTCTACCGTGGCCGATCTGAAGTTCGGCCACTACCTGAGGCGGCATAAAGCCGCCGCACGTTTTTTGCGAAGCCTCACTCGTCCCCGCCAATCTCGTCAAAAAACGGCTTGCACAATTCCAGCCGCGCCTCGGTTCCGTCGTGCACCGCAAACTGAGCCGGCTTCGGCCGGTCGTACGTATTTTTCCAGAGCGAAGCGCCGCCGTACTCCCCATCCTTGTTCACCGCGTAAAAAAACAAGTGGAACGTCCCCAGCTTCTTCTTGTCTCCGTTGTAATTGCGCGCCACGCGCCCCAGCGCCTCCAGGCACGCGTCTGTGGGCTTTATGCCCTTGCGCATCATCTCCACGATGGTGTGGCCGCCGGCGATCTTGATGTTCTCCTCGCCCTTGCCCGTGGAGCCCGCGCCGCCCACGTCGCCATCCACATACAATCCCGCGCCGATAATCGGCGAATCGCCCACGCGCCCGGGAATCTTCCACGACAGTCCCGAAGTCGTCGTCGTTCCGCTGACTTCGCCTTTCGCGTTCACCGCGAGGCAATTGATCGTTCCCGTCGGCGGGTGCGCGATCTTCTCTTCCGCGTACGCAATCTTCTCCGCGTCGCCGTCAAACAGTTCCGTCATGTAATCCTTCCACTCCGGGCTGTCGATTCCCGGCCGCCAGTTGAAGCTCGTCTTCGCCTTCCAGGCCAGCCAGATTTTTCGCGAATGCTCCGTCAGCAGGTTCTGCTCCTCAAATCCCTCGGCGACCGCGAAGCGTCGAGCGCCGTCGCCCACGATCATCACGTGATTCGTCCGCTCCATCACGGTCTTCGCCAGCCGCGCTACGTTTTTGATCTTCTGCACGCTGGCCACGCTGCCCGCGCGCCGCGTCGGCCCGTGCATGACGCTGGCGTCCAGCTCCACCACGCCTTCTTCATTCGGCAATCCGCCGTAGCCCACCGAATCGTCGTTCGGATCGTCTTCCACCACGGTCACCGCGGCCACCGCCGCGTCCAGCGTGTCTCCGCCGGCCTTCAGAATGTCCATGCCCTTGTCCAGCGCGTGCAATCCATTCGCTGAAGAGATGATCACCGGCCGCACGCCGCCAGCCGCCGTGTTTGCAGGGGCACGAAAAATCGTGCCCTCTTCGCTCCCTGCGATTCCCGGCGTTTTCCCCAGCAGCTGCCCCGCTCCCGCCAGCGCGCTGCCCGCCAGCGAATTCACAAAAAACTTCCTTCGCGTCCACAGTTGCATCGCTTCTCTCCTGAATTTATCTGGCTGCTTTTGCGTGCCGAGGACCTGGAGTGCCGCACCCAGCGGTCTTTAGGGTGCGGGTTAGCTGTCATTTCAACGCAGGCGCATCCGTTGTTGCAACTCTTTCCTGCAGGGTACGGAACACGAGGCACGATTTCTCGCGCTGCTAATCGCTTCCCCCGAGCGGCAAATAATACTGCGTCCCCTTCACCGGCTCCGAAAGTCGCTTCAGCAGCTGCTGCAAATCCTCGCTGCGTTCCACGAAATCGATCTCGGAGGTATCCACCACCAGCAGGTCCGCGCTTTCGTAGTGAAAAAAGAAATGCTCGTAGGCGCGCGCCACCTCCTCGACATACGCCGGAGCGATGCGGCTCTCCTCCGCGGCTTTTTTCTTGGCGATGCGCGCGCGCAGCACGTCCGGCTTCGCTTGCAGGTAGATCACCAGGTCCGGCTGCGGCAGTTCCTCCGTCAGCGCCTCGTAATAGCGTTCGTAGAGCTTGAGTTCCGCGTCGTCCAGGTTCAGGTTGGCGAAGATGCGGTCTTTCTCCATCAGGAAATCGCTGATCACCGGGCCGGGCTGCTCTGCCGCCAGAGCTTCGCGCAGGCGCTTCTGCCGCTCCATCAGGAAGTACATTTGCGCGCGAAACGCCGCGCCCGCCTTTTCCGCGTAAAACTCCGCCAGGAAAGGATTGTCCTCGCAATCGTAGATGCGCCGCGCGTGCAACCGCTCGGCCAGGATGCGCGCCAGCGTGGTCTTGCCCACGCGCAGCGGCCCTTCGATCACGATGAATCGCGGCGCCTGCGGCCCTTTTTGCACCCGCGTCCGTTTCGCCGAGGACGATTCCGTCATATTACTCCGCTCCACCCCGCCGTTGCCGTTTTCGCCGCGATTATAGCAGTTCTCCGCCTTCGATTCGCCGCGGTTGTCGGATTCCTAAATCTGTCATCCCGAGCGGAGCGGCCCGATTTTCTCTTCCGCGCCGAAGTTTGGCGCGTCGGGCCGCGCAGTCGAGGGACCGAGGCAGGATGTAAACCTCAATTGACCAAGTCACGTGCATGCACTCCTTACGCCGTAAAATCCTCGCTCAAATCCCGCATCTCCGGGTTCAGCTCGCGAATTAGCGCCAGTTTCTTCTCCCTCCTCCAACTCTTGATCTGCCTCTCCCGGCTGATCACCGGCTTGATCTGCCCAAACGGTTCGCAATAAACCAGGCGCGTCACGTCATATTTCTTCGTGAATCCCTCGACGCGCTTTGCCTTGTGCTGCCGCACGCGCCGCTCCAGAATATTTGTCACTCCGGTGTAGAGCACGCCGGAAGCGCTCGCCAGAATGTAAACGTGATAGACCATGGTTCGGCTGCCCTTCTGCGCTGATGGTACTTCCGGAAAGAAAGCAACCGCGAGGCTGGCGCTTGTTCCATCGACCGAGGTAGGCCATTACTACTTGCCGCGGTCCCTCTACTTCGTGGCCGACGTTCGCGCCGCGCGAACGCCGGAAAAAATCGGCCACTCCGGTCGGGATGACAGAAAAACCTTGCGCCGTCTCTTTTTTCTCCGCCCTCGCTCTTGAACTGTCATCGAGCCTGCCCTGAGCGTAGTCGAAGGGACCGGAGAGCCGCGCTGATTGCGGCTCGGAGTGGAGGGACTGGGGCCTGATGCTGACCCTGCCGAGGTGCAAGTGCAAGCAAAAATCCCGCAACGCCCCCTCTGCCATCTGTCATCCCGAGCGAAGCGGCCCGATGTTTTCTTGCGCGCCGAATTTTGACGCGTCGCGCCGCGCAGTCGAGGGATTGGGGCTTGCTCGCAACCCAATGGGAGTTCCAGTGCGAGCAACGGTCGATAGAAGATGGGTCGGACCAGATGGAGGGAATACCCGGGAGGCTCGCGTAAGAGACGCAGGGAAAGGAGTTAGCGGCAGGGTGTGCGCAACCCTTCGCACGGAACTTTCTGGGCAGGCAGAAACGAGTTGCGGGAAAGCCGTAAGCCGATAGCGGCCGTGTTTTAGCCCATTCTAACGGTACTTCTATCTTGTAATTTCTATCCCACAAATCACGAGGTGGTGAGCTGTCGGCGATACCCGGACCTCAAAGCTCGACGATCCTTCCGCTAGTCATCCGTCACCTATGAGGAGTCACCTCTTCTGTTATCCTATTGGGCGGTCTACTCCTTCACCCCGAGGCTGCTGCTCGGGGGCGGGCCTACACCCCACCGGACGCGCCGCACATTTCATAGGAAAGGTTTTGGACTTATACCATGAGCACGACTGCCTCTGGCACAACTGCCGCCGCTGCTACCAATTCTTCTGCCACCCCTCGCGCCGGGAAGCGCGCGCACAATTTCAACGCGGGGCCGGCGGCTTTGCCGCTGGCGGTGCTGGAGCGCATCCGCGAAGAGCTGATTGATTACCGCGGGACGGGCATGTCCGTGATGGAGATGTCGCACCGTTCGCCGGAATTCGAGGCCATCAACAACGCCGCGGAGCAAAACCTGCGCAAGCTGCTGGCAATCCCGGAGGACTACGCGGTGATTTTCGTGCAGGGCGGCGGCAGCATGCAGTTCACGATGGCGCCGATGAACCTGGCGCTGCCGGGGAAGCCGGTGGACGTGCTGCACACGGGCGCGTGGACGGCGAAGGCCATCAGCGAATTGAAAAAAGGCACGCTTCACACCATCGCGGCGACGACCGAGCCGGTGAAGTTCACGCGCGTGCCGAACGCCGGCGAAATCAAGCTGTCGGCGGACGCTTCCTACACTTACCTCTGCACGAACAACACGATCGAGGGCACGCAGTATCACGCGCTGCCGGCCACGGCGGCTCCACTGGTGGCGGACATGTCTTCGGACATCTGCTCGCGGCCGCTGGATGTTTCCAGGTTCGGGCTGATTTTCGCGGGCGCCCAGAAAAACCTGGGGCCCAGCGGCGTGACCGTGGTGATCGTGCGCAAGGACCTGGCCGAGCGCGCGGACAAAAACCTGCCCACGCTGCTGCAATACCGCACGCACATCAAGGAGAAGTCGCTGTATCACACGCCGCCGACATTTGCAGTGTACATCCTGAGCCTGGTGACGGAATGGATGGCGGCGGAAGGCGGGTTGCCGGGGATTCAGAAGCGGAATGAGGCGAAGGCCAAGCTGCTCTACGACGCGATTGACGCGAGCGGCGGGTATTACCACTGCCCGGTGGAGAAGGCGTCGCGTTCGCTGATGAACGTAGTGTTTCGCGTCGGGGGCAGTTCCAGCCAACCAGGCGATGAAAATCTGGAAAAGGAATTTGGCAAGCAGGCCGCGGCGGCGGGACTAGTGGGTACGCCAGGACACCGGTCGGTGGGCGGGATGCGCGCTTCGTTATATAACGCAGTGAGCGTGGAGGACGTCCAAGCGCTGGTGAGCTTCATGAAGGAGTTTCAGCGCGCGAAGGGGTAGCGGAGAGTCGACAGTTTACAGTCAACAGGCCACAGCTATTCGCCGTTAGCTGTTAGCAAAAGAAAGTTAGATACGAGTGAGCTGTAATCTGAAAGAAAAGAAATGATTCTGCGAGAACTGAGCATGCGGGCGATTCCCCTGGGAAATCCGATTTCTTGATTGGCGGTGTGTGGCCCAACTTGCTAGCCGTTCAATCGGCTGCACTGGCAGGAATGCCTGTGCCACATGGAGAGAGTTGGGTACACTAACGGGCTATGAGCAACTACACGCTGGCGTTGTTTTGTCATTTTTTGGGCTTGGTGGGGCTGTTCGTCGGCTACGGGCTGGAGTGGATCGTCTCCGCGCTGCTGCGCAAGGCTGCGACGGTGGAGCAGGTGCGCGCGTGGCTGCGCGTGTATCGCACCTCGCTGCCGATCTCCGGGCCAGGACTGCTGGTGCTGATCTTGAGCGGCGCGTACATGGCGGCGCAAGTGGGCGCGATGAAGGAAGGATGGATGTCGGTATCGATGCTGGCGATTCTGTTGGCGCTGGGCATCGGGTTTGTGTTCATCCTGCCGCGCGTGCGAACGCTGCGCGGGGCGTTGGGAGACGGCGGCGGAGCATTGCCGGCGAAAGCGGCGGAATTGCTGCAGGCGCCGGGCTTGCCGACGCTGATTCGCGTGCGCGCGATGATTGCGCTGGGAATCGTCTACCTGATGACGGTGAAGCCGGCGACGTTTGGCGCATCCATTGCGGCGCTGGGCGTGGCGATTGTGCTGGGCGTGCTGGCGTCGGTGAAGACGTTTGGGAAGAGTGGCGGCCAGCTGCCGGCGAGCAGTGGCCAGTGAAGGGAAGTCAGTAGTCGACAGGCAACAGCCAACAAAGAGAGCCATTCCTCAGCGACTAAAGCCCCGTTTTTTCCGGGGCTGAATCGCCGGAGCCAAAGCTCCGGCCTCCTGAGGAAAACAAACAGCGAGAAGGCAAGAGTGGAAGCAGAAAGGGCGGGAACGCTCCCGCCCTTTTTATTTTGGGTGCGCCTGCGGCGCTGGCCGACCTAAAGGTCGGCCACTACATAACCCATTGCATGGCCTTCACGCGAGGTCGAAGAGGAGAACTTCGGCGTTGTCGATGCCGGTGAGTTCGATCGACTTCTCTTGCGAGATGGCGGCGCCGTCGCCGGTCGAGAGTTTGGCGCCGTTCAGCGTGACGCTGCCGCGCGCGACCTGCACGTAGGCGTGGCGTTCGGGCTTAAGAGGGTGCTTCACGGATTCGCCGGGCGCGAGAATCACGGCATAGAGATCGTTGTCCTGGCGAATCCGCACCGAGCCGTCGCGGCCGTCGGGCGAAACGACCAGGCGCAGCTTGCCCTGCTTTTCGGACGCTGCGAAATGCTTCTGGTCGTAGGTCGGTTTGTAGCCGGGCTTATCCGGGAACATCCAGATCTGGTACAGGTGCACGGGTTCCTCGGCGGACGCGTTGAACTCGCTGTGCGCGACGCCGGTGCCCGCGCTCATGTATTGCACGTCGCCGGGGCGGATCGTGGAGCCGTTGCCTATGCTGTCCTTGTGGGCCAGCGCGCCATCGAGGACGTAGGTGACGATTTCCATGTCGCGATGCGGGTGCGTGGGAAAGCCGCCGCCGCCGGCGATGCGGTCGTCATTCATCACGCGCAGGGTGCGGAACTCGACGAATTCGGGATCGTAGTATTCGGCGAAGGAAAAGGTGAAGCGGGAGTCAAGCCAGCCGTGGTCGGCGTGGCCGCGGGTGTCGGATTTACGAATGGTAATCATGGAGCCTCCTGGGACGCGGGAAAGATAATATACGTTATAACGACTATTGTCAATAGTCTAGTTGTTGTAATAGATAAATGGTGCCGCCGTTGGGTTTACGGAAGGGCAAGCCGCCGAGGGCCTTTGGCCAAAACCGCTCGGGCCAGGCAGAGGGCGCGGAGAAGGGAAGGTCGCAAGACCCGTTGTGGAAAAATCGTACCGGCATAAACCGGCCGTTACGCGGCTTTGCGTGACGCAATCAGGATGAAAAGTACGGCTGGCGGCACTGTTTCACCGCTAAGGGCTTTGGTGTAGAGTGTTTAATTGCGCGGTGGACCGACCGCCGCACCCGGTGAGGTTATTGGCATGGACTCGGCACTTCCCACGACACAGGCAAAGACTTCCAACGACGGCGCCGCGCGGCGCGAGACTTTGACGGTGACCGACAACCGCACCGGAAAGAGCTACGAACTGCCGATTACCCACGACACGATCAAGGCGATGGACCTGCGGCAGATCAAGGTGAACGCCGAAGATTTCGGGATGATCAGCTACGATCCGGCGTACAACAACACCGCATCGTGCATCAGCCGGATTACGTATATCGACGGGGACAAGGGGATTCTGAGGTACCGCGGATATCCGATCGAGCAGCTTGCGGAGAAGTCGACGTACCTGGAAACAGCTTACCTGCTGCTGAGGGGCGAATTGCCGAACGCGGCGCAGTTGAAGGACTGGACCTACAACGTCACGCACCACACGTTCATTCATGAAAGCATCAAGAAGTTCCTGGACGGCTTTCACTACGACGCGCATCCGATGGGGATGGTGATTTCGACGATCGCGGCGCTTTCGACTTTCTATCACGACGCGAAAGACATCTTCAGCGAGGAGTCGCGGAAGAAGCAGACCTACCGGCTGATCGGCAAGATGCCGACGATTGCGGCCTTTGCGTACCGGCACACGCTGGGAATGCCGTACGTTTACCCGGACAATGATCTGAGCTATCCGGGAAACTTCCTGAACATGTTGTTCCGGACCAGCGAGACGCGCTACCGGCCGAACCCGACGCTGGAGCGGGCGCTGGACATTCTGTTCATCCTGCACGCGGACCACGAGCAGAATTGCTCGACAAACACGGTGCGCGGGGTGGGCAGCTCGCATGTGGACCCCTACTCAGCGGCCGCGGCGGCGATTGCGGCATTGTATGGGCCGCTGCATGGCGGAGCAAACGAAGAAGTGGTGCGCATGTTGCATGAAATCGGATCGGTGCAGAAGGTGCCGGATTTCATCAAGCGCGTGAAGACGGGCGAGACCAAGCTGATGGGTTTTGGGCACCGCGTTTATAAGAATTACGACCCGCGCGCCCGCATCATCAAGCAGGTGGCGTACGAAGTGTTCGACCTGATGGGCAAGAATCCGCTGCTGGAGATCGCGCTGGAGTGCGAGCGGATCGCCCTGGAAGATGAATATTTCGTGAAGCGGAAGCTGTATCCCAACGTGGACTTCTACACGGGCCTGATTTACCAGTCGATGGGCTTCCCGATGACGATGTTCCCGGTGCTGTTCGCGATTCCGCGCATGTCCGGGTGGATCGCGCAGTGGCAGGAGCTGCTGCTCGACCCGGAGCAGAAAATTGCCCGGCCGCGGCAGATCTACCTGGGCTACGACACGCGGAGCTACGTAGCGATGGAGCAGCGCGGATAGCAGGCCGAGGGACGTGGCCCGGGTTCCGTGGCCCGAAGAGAAAATTCCTTCCTAAAGCAAGCATTTTGGCGAAAGTGATTTCGCGGAATGACGTATTTGTATGTATAGCCGTTAACGAGTACGCGGGGAGGATTTTGTGGAGTCAAGCGGTAGGTATCGAGAATGGATACCCTTTCCTATCGGCTACGTACCTTTTTTGCGTACGAAGGGATGGCTTTTGCTTCGGGATTGTGATTCGGCGCGGTATAGTCGACTTAACGAGGGCTTATGGGTCATTCGCCAAACGGTCCACACAGTGTAGGCGCCCGGCGCCGGAGCCAGCGGGTTCTGATGCAGGTGGCGGTGCGGCTGCGGGGTAAGGACGCCGAAGGCCTGGCGTTTGAAGAAGAGACATCCACGCTGGCGATTAATGCACACGGAGCGCTGGTGCTGCTGCAAGCCCGAATTACCAGCGGGAGCAAGATCCAGCTTCAGCACAACGGGACGAAAGAAGAGCAGGAGTGCCATGTGGCGTTCCTGGGCCCGGTGCGGAGCGGCAAAGCCGAAGTGGGATTGGAGTTTTCCGAGGCGCGGCCGGGCTTCTGGCGCGTAGCGTTTCCGCCTGAAGATTGGTCGCCCAAGCATCCGGAAGCGCGAACCGTTCTCTCTCCTACCCCCACGATTCACGGAAAGAAGTAGCAGCTCTTTACTCGCCTGAACAAGCCAGCCAACGTCTCCGCCGAAAGCTCCATCCAACCTGCTAGACTTGCCGACTATGCGCTGGCTGATTTTCCTGACTGCATTTTTGATTCCCGGAGACTCCTGGTGGATTTTGCAGGATTCGGGTGCGGACGCGAACCTGCGCGGCGTTTCGCTGGTAGTGCATCGCAGCGGGATCACGGTGTGGGCGACCGGTTCCAAGGGAACGGTGGAGTTGTCCGGGGACGGAGGCGCGACCTGGCAGAAGGTGGCGATTCCCGGGGGGGATGCGCTGGATTTCCGCGGCGTGCAGGCGTTCGACAAAGGGGTTGCGTACGTGATGTCGAGCGGGGAAGGTGAAGCGTCGCGCATCTACAAAACAAACGATTTGGGACAGAGCTGGAGGATGCAGTACAAGGGGAAGGGCAAGGAGTTTTTCCTGGATGCGCTGCAGTGCATGGATCAGAAGCATTGTTTCGCACTGAGCGATCCGGTCGGCGGGAAGTTCCTGCTGCTAGCGACCGAGGATGGAGAAAACTGGAGGGAATTGCCGCGCGACAAAATGCCGGCGGCACGGTTGAAAGAAGGAGCGTTTGCAGCAGGGAACGCCGCCTTGCTGATCTATCGGGACCATGAATTGTATTTCGGCACAGGCGGCGCCGCCGCGCGGGTGTTCCACTCTCCGGATTTAGGTGGAACGTGGGAAGTTTGGGAAACGCCGATTCTGAGCGGCAAGGCTTCGCAGGGAATTTTTTCCGTGGTGCGCGCGGGAGACACGATTGCCGTAGTGGGCGGAGATTACGCCGAGCCCGGAAACACAACGCGCAATGCCGCGGTTTCCACGGACGAGGGAAAAACCTGGACCATCCCGGAGGAGCGCCCGAAGGGATACCGATCGGCTGTGGATACCTATGACGCCGGGTTCGTCACCGTGGGACCAAACGGTTCAGAGATCAGCCGGGACGGCACGAAATGGCAGCACATTGCCGACGCAAACCTGAATGCGCTGGCGTTCATCAGCGGAAAAGGCTATGCGGTTGGGCCTAAGGGCGCCGTAGCGAAGTTTGAAGATCACAACGAATACTGAACGGATCGCCAAAATTGCTCATGGCGCAATCTGCTTCGGATAGGCGTGCACGCCGGACGATACAAACTCAAAGCGAATCTGCCATCCGCTGGGAACGCCGTGGCCGCCGGCCTCCGCGCCGCTGAATTTCCACCGGCGGGCGGCTTTTTCGGCCAGTCCGGAGAAATAACAGCTCGGTCCGGGCGTATCCAAAGAAGCGTCAGTAACGTTTCCGGCGGGATCGACTTCTACTTTCACGACAATTCGAACTGTGCCCTGAATCGTAGCCAGGGCTTTCGCAGAGGCTTGCGGAAGCACCTGGTCCAGAACCTCGCCGCGGCCTTCCATGGTGATGGCGGATTTTGTGAAGACGGAATCGGGTTGTTCCGCAGTCAAGCTTGTGGGTGCGGCGGGGGCCGAGGCCGCCACAGGATCGGCATGCTTGATGGATTGTTCGGGCTCGGCGCTTTCGGCGGTGGACTTATCCTCTGGCGCAGCTGTTCCCTGGGTTCCTGCAGGTTTCGCCGGTTTGGGTGCCGGAGCAGGTACCAAGGTAGCCGCGCTTTGCGTGGAGGCAGATGAGTTGCGATAGCTGAAAAGGCGCGGCAGCGCGAAAATTAAACCGAAGAAGACGGCGGTGCCGAGAAGCAGGGGGATGATGTAATCCGAAATAGAGGATGGCCGTGACTTAGGCGCGGAAACAGGCCGACGGGCAGGGGTTGCCGCAGTCGACGTGGGTTTGGCAAGAGGTATTGCGGGTTCGGGAGCGAGCGGAATACTGGAAGGTGTTGCGGCAGCAACGGGCGAACTCGATGCCGCAGCCACCGCGGCCGCGGCCAGCGGCGCAGGGTTGAGGCGCGCGGCGATTTCAGCGACGGCCCAGCGCTGCTCGGGACGCCGGCGGAGGGAATGCTGGACGATGTCGCGAAAAAGTTCGGGCAATTCGGAGGGCAGCATGGGATCCGCGTTCTGGCTCATAGGAAACTCAGGGGGGCGCTGGGTGAGAGCTTCGACGAGCGTGACGCCAAGCGACCAGACGTCGGATTTCGCGGTGCGAGGGGCGGCGGGCAATTCGGGGGCGTCATAAATGTCCTGGGTGCGAAAGAGCCGGGTGGTGATGCCGAGACTCTCAAGGTTGTCGGCGGAGAGTTTCAGGCAGTCTTGCGTGGCCAAGAGATTGGAAGGCTTCAGATGGCCATGAGCGAGACCTTTGGCATGCAGAAAAACAAGAACGTCGAGAGCAGAATCGAGAATATCGCGGGCTTCCTCCGCGGAGAGGGCCCGCTGCGGAAGGATTTCGCCCAGGTTTTCTTCGGCGCGCTCCGCGACGATATACAGCAGATTCCGGCCATCCATCGCGCAGCGGCCAGAATCATAAACGCGGAGAAGATTTTTGTGCGAAAGCTGCGCGGCATGATTCCAGAGGGACAAGCGCGCATCGGAGCCCGGCGTGTCGGCGGAAACGAATTTCAAAACGGCATCGCGGGATGGCGGAGCGATGAGTTGGGTGAGAAAAACCGCGCTGTGATCCGTGCTCCCCAAAAGCTGGCGCAGATGATACTTTCTGTTGACCGTCTGGCCTTCCCATTCTTTCCATTGTTCGTTCATGGCGTCCCCCGCGGAGAAAATTCGGACACAAGCCGATTGCGGCAGGGTTGAACTGCCGAAACCACGAAGCAAAAGCACCTAAGCGTCTGAGGCTGGGGTAGTTCGAGAACTACCGGGGATAGCAGGCGCCTGGGGCCGGGCGCTTGACGCCCCTATCTTCCCACAGAGGGATTAACGCGCAATAGGCCGGGTGTTGCTGGTTAGGAACGGGCGGGGCGGGGAGTGAAGAGTTGCGCGGCCAGCGCGATGAGCAGAGGAAAGCAGACCAAAACGTAGCGCGGCTCGGGAGTTTCGAGCGTGGTGAGGAACGCTGTGCGCAACACGAAGTAGAGAACCATGAGCGCGACGGGTGCGCGGAGAGCGGCGAATCGCGAAAGACGCCAAGCGCCGCACAGGCCCAGCGCAACGTAAAGGATGTTCAGGAAAAACCACAGAATGGTCACACGCTGATCCACCGGATCTTCCTCGTGCATGTAGGCGAGGGGAAAAACGTGGCCGGAGACGGGGAGAAGTTCGATGCGCGGCGTAAACCAGATGCCTAACGCGCGCCGGAGAGGAATCCACAGATACGAGCGGAGCGGATGGCGAGCGGTACGCTCGCGAGCGATCTGGCCGAAGACGGCGTCTTGTTCGGGAGTGAGGGTGAGTTCCTGGTTATAGGCATCGAGTGCAGCGGCGATACGCGCGCGCTCGTCGGGGGTGTCGAAAGCGGAGGCGGGGATATCGTCGATTTGGATTTGCTCGTCGTTGAGTTTCCAGGGAACGAGGTAATTGTCGCGCATGCGATAGAGCCAGGTGCGTTCCCAGGCCATGAAGCCATTCGGCACGAGTTCACCGGGAAGGTTGGCGTCCTTGGGAGTGAGGGGCTGGAATTCATGAAGCGTGATGGCGTTGCGAAGCGTCCAGGGAATCAGGGGTGCCGCGGCGCCGAGCAGCAAGAGAGCGGAGAGCCGCACTAAGGGGCGAACCTGGCGGCGGCGCAACAGCAGAAAGGCAAATACGAGAAGGGCGGTGGCGAGGAGCAATGGTGTTTCAGGGCGAAAGAGCGTACCGAGACCGATAATGGAACCGGCAGCAAAGATTTTCCATCCGGAAAGGTCCGGGTGCGGAGCATTTGCCGAGGGGAACGAGGCTGAAAGATCGTTGAGAAGCCGGACAAAGGCAAGTGTCGCAATAGCGGTGAAGAAGACAGCCCAGGTTTCCGTGAGGGGCACGGCAACGTAGTTGGCCGTGAAGGGGCAAAGGACGGCGAGCCAAAGCGCGGCGCAGAAGACCCGGTGAGCTCCTCGCGATGCAAGCGGGCTGTCAACGGGAGCGGCCCCGCGGGCGAGAAACGCTGCCAGAACGGCGACGATGAGGCACGTTGCGAGATCCACGAAGATCTGAGCGATCATCGCGGCGCGGTGCGCGTTTTCGACGCTTTGCCGCGTCAAAAACGAAAGGACGGCCAGAAACGCGGGATAGCCCGGCATGCGGATATCCACGGAAAGCGGCTGCCCGGCGACGTCCATGGCATATTGGAAATGCTTGAGCCAGTTGGCGGCGAGCTGGTCGTAGATGATGGTGTCGCCGGAAGTGCCCGGAAACTTCAAAACGAAGAACACACGGAAAGCGCCGCCGGCCAGTAATGCCAAGATGGAATGCCAGAAAATTCGCTTCATGCGTGCTTTGCATCTTACAATAAGGGGGAATTGTTCCACCCGATGTAGTACCTTAAGCCTCAAGCCGACCCTACCCGCGCTTGGGAGTTGCTGCGCTTCATGAAAGAACGAAAACCGATTTTTTACGACGCGGAGAAGGTCCGCTGGCGGCGGACGCGGCGCATTCTGGAGCTCAGCGGCGCCGTGCTGACGCTGCTGCTGGTCTATTTTTTTCTGACCATCGCGGGAAGCGTGGAGCTGCCGTCCTCGCTGCTGCCCGATACGCGGCCCGTGTACCGCCCGATAACAAAGAAGCGCTTGCTGAAGCCGGTGACATTTCGTGAAGGGCGCCGGAAGCGCGTGGCAAACATCGGGCAGATACCCGCGACCTACGACCCTCTGCGCGCGGCGTTTTTTGTAAGCTGGGATCCCAACAGCCTCGCTTCGCTGAAAAAGCACTACAAAGACATCGACCTGCTGATGCCAGAGCAGTTGCACGCGGTGACGCCGGATGGGGCGATTACCGTGGTGGACTACGAGCGGAACCAGACGGTGCAGGTGTCGCCGGCGGAAGCACTGTCGCGTTTGCAGCAGGACAAACTGCACCAGTGGATGCGGGCGATGAACCCGCCGCTGGAACTCCCCATGATGGGGCTGCTGAACAATTACGACGGCACGGTGTGGCGCGTAAGGGAGATGGTGGAGTTGCTGGCAAATCCGGCGTCGCGCTCGAGGTTGGTGCGGGACGTTGCGCAATACGCGGTGATGGGCAAGCAGGCCGGGATCGTGGTGGATTTCGAGGAAGTGCCCGACAAAAGCCAGCCGAATTTCCAGAAATTCATCGGGGAACTGGCCCCGGCGCTGCACGCGGTCGGGTTGAAGCTGATGATCGCGCTGCCGGCGCGCGACGATTCCTACGATTACGCCTATTTCGGCAAAGTGACCGACGCGATCATCGTGATGAACTACGACCAGCACTGGCTGACGTCGCCGCCGGGGCCGATCGCGGCGCAGGACTGGTTCATGGAGAACCTGAGACAACTGCGGGAGGTGGTGCCGGCGCAAAAGCTGGTCGTGGGCATCGCGAATTACGCCTACGACTGGACGGAAACCGGGAAGAAAGAGCCGGCGCACGCGGAAGAGTTCAGCGTGCAGGAAGCGTTGCTGCACGCGTATGAATCAGAAAGTGACGTAGAGTTCGACCAGGCTTCGCTGAATCCGCACTATTCATACTCGGACGAACAGAATCACACGCACCAGGTGTGGATGCTGGATGCCGTGACCGCGTATAACGAACTGCGCGCGAGTGAGCGATTGGGTGTGCAGGGTACGGCGTTGTGGCGGCTGGGGTCTTCGGACACTTCGCTGTGGCCGATTTGGGATGCGCCTCGGGCGGACGACGCGGTTCGTGAAAAAATCGCGGTTTTGCCGCCGGGGCCCGACCTGATACTCGAAGGCGACGGTGACATCTGGCACATCGCGGATGTGCCGAAGCAGGGGAAGCGGAGCTTCACGTATGATCCGGCGGCGGATCTGATTACGAATGAAAAATACGAGGCGTATCCGCTTTCCTACGACATCGATGAAATCGGGGGTGTGAAGGGAAAGCTGGTGCTGTCGTTCGACGACGGCCCGGACCGGCGTTGGACGCCGAAGATCCTGGATATTCTGAAAGAGAAACATGTGCCGGGTGTGTTTTTCGTGATTGGCGACCAGGCGAATCGCGCGCCGGATCTGCTGAAGAGGGAATTTGACGAAGGCCATGAAATCGGAAACCACACGTTCACCCACCCGGCGTTTACCGAAGAGCTTTCGCACACGCAATTGCGGTGGGAACTGAACCTGACGCAGCGGCTGATCGAGAGCACCCTCGGCGTGAAGTCGTTGCTGTTCCGCCCGCCATATGGCATCGATCACCAGCCCGAATACGCGGAGGAGGTGGCGCCGCTGCCGTATCCGCAGGATTTGGGCTACATCATCGTGGGTCAGCGCGTCGATCCGCGCGACTGGTACATGCCGGACAACCAGCATCAATTGCCGGGGTCGGAGATCGTCGCGGAAGTAATGAAAGAGGTGAACAAGGGGAACATCATCCTGTTTCACGACGGCGGCGGGGACCGCAGCCAGACGATCGCGGCGCTGCCGCAGGTGATCGACCAGTTGCGTGCCAAGGGCTACCAGTTCGTGTCGGTGGCGGACCTGCTGGGCATGAAGAGGGCGGACTTGATGGTGCCGCTGTCGTTCCGGGAACGCATGGCGGCCCACGCCGACGGTTTTATCTTCAGCATATTCCAGTGGTCGCGATTCGCGATCGCCACGATTTTCATCCTGGGAATTGTGCTGGTCAGCGGGCGCGCGCTGATTATCGGACTACTGGCGGTGATCGAGAAGATGCGGCCGGATCACGCAAAACTGCCGGAGCCGCCCCCCAGCGTGACGGTCCTGATTCCCGCGCACAACGAAGAGAGCGTGATCGTGCAGACGGTGCAATCCGTGTTGCTTTCGGATCTGCATGACATTCACGTGATTGTGGTGGACGACGGCTCGAAAGACCGTACGCTGGAACTTTTGCAGAGCAAATTCGGCCGCAACGATGCCGTGCAAATCATTCACCAGATAAATCGGGGCAAAGCGGCGGCACTCAACAATGCGCTTTCCCGTGCGCGGACGGACATCGTGGTGACAATCGACGCGGACACGGAAATTGAGTCAGACGCCATCCGGAAATTGCTACGGCATTTTTCGGACCCGAAGGTTGGGGCGGTAGCGGGAAATGTGAAAGTGGGAAATCGTTCGCGGTGGCTGACGCGCTGGCAGGCCCTGGAGTACATCACCAGCCAGAATATGGAGAAACGCGCGTTCGATTTGTTGAATTGCATCACCGTTGTGCCAGGAGCGCTTGGCGCGTGGCGCAAGGAGGCAATTGAAGCGGCGGGGGGCATCACGGCGGATACCGTTGCGGAAGACGCGGACTTGACGATCGCCATCCGGCGACTTGGCTGGCGGGTGACGTACGACGAAGAGGCGATTGCGTGGACCGAAGCGCCGGAAACGCCAGGGCAATTGATCCGGCAGAGATTCCGGTGGACTTTCGGGACGCTGCAATCGTTCTGGAAGCACAATGACACATTGTTCCGGCCGAAGTACGGGACGCTGGGATGGATCGCCTTGCCGAATATTTTCATTTTTCAGATTGTGTTGCCGCTGGTGTCGCCGCTGCTGGATTTGTTGTTTTTGGGCAGCTTGATCCTGTGGGGGCTGGCGGGATTGCACATAACCCAGATTCCGCACCTGTGGACGACCGCGGACGTGCAGCGTTCGGTTGTATTTTTTCTGGGATTTTTGATCATCGACGTGCTGACCTGCGCGGTGGCATTTGCGCTGGAGCGGCATGAGGACTGGACGCTGCTGATTCCCGTGCTGCTGCAGCGGTTTTATTACCGGCAACTGATGTATATCGTGTTGTTCCGGTCGGTGAAGGAAGCGGTGAGCGGGCGGCCGGTGGGCTGGAAGGGCGTGGAAAAAGAGCCTCCCGCGGCGCCAGAGCCGGTGGCCACTTAGACAGCACGCGGAGCCGGACGTATCTCAGTGCAAGGATTGAATCGGTACGGTTGAGTTTCGCGGCGGGAAGAAGAAGTCGCGGGGACGGGTGCGGAATTCGCACCAGAGGTTGCGCAGGATATTGAGATGGTCGCTGGGAGAAACGTCCTGGGCGCGCAGAGCAAGGCGCAACGCGAGATAGAAACTAACGCTAAGGTTCAGCACGAAGGTAACCGCAATCCCCAAGCCCGCCATGAGCAGCGCGCCGCTGCCGAGAACCCCCGGTCCGCGGGAGGCGATGCCCAAAGCCATGGTGCCGGTGGAAAGCGTAACGTGGCGAACGTCCAGCGGTACGCCAAAGAATTGACCGAAAGTGGGCGCCATGCCGAGCATGAAGCCGGGAACGACGAACCCGCCCCATCCCGCGATGTTTTTCGAAAACGAATCGGAAAAGCGCAGCAAGGTTTCCGGCTTCAGCGCCGCGCCCAAACGGTGTTCGGCGATGGCGCGAGGTAGTTGGTGATAGACGGCCCAGTTTTCGATCCAGCCCCCGGCGAGACTGGAAAGCCAGAGGATTACGCCAGTAAGGGCAGCGAAGAAGATGGTGCCGCTGCGCAGCGGGTTCAGTGACTTCACGGCATATTCCGAAGTTTCGGCGGAGAGAAACGGGCTGCCGAAAAGCAGCCTCCAGATAACGCAGAAGAACAGTGCGCCGCCGGCAACGGCGAGGACGTTCCCTAACGCGGCGGCGAGTTGCGTACGGACGATGCGCTGGACGTAGGTGATGAGTTCGTCGACCTTGGAAGTACCTTGGCAGTTCTGAATAATGCGCTCGAGGGTGGCGCCGGTCATAGAAGGCTGCTTGGTGGCCAGCGCGAGATGGAAATTCTGCATAAGCACGAAGCTGACTGCGTAATTGAGGCCGGCGAGGAAACCCTCAATAAAGCGCGGCAGGCCATGGTGGGTGACCATCAGCTTGATGGCTGCGGTGCCCACCGTTAACAGGCCACCCCCAAGCGCCGCTTTCCACATTTGCGCATATTCCTGGCGGTTGGCGGCGATGTAGTGTTTGCCGGTCTTCCCGGCCCATTCGACGAATTTGCGGGCTGGCAACCGAAAACTGTTGTGCGCGAGGCTCCACAGGCTGCGATCGTTGATGCGGCCGCGGATAACGTCCTTGGTTAGGCGGAGGCCGCTGAGGATCTTGGGCTGGCCGGGTTGCGCCAGAAGCGTGCCAGAGATGAGTTGCATGAGCGCGAGGCTTTTTTCGATGACGTCGAGCGCATAGACGATATCGAGATTAACCCCGCGCGCGTCCAGGTGGGCGACGATGGTCGCCATTTCGGGGCGGCATTCGGCCACCACGGATTTCCAGGCCTGCGCTGCTGCAGCAGCACCTTGCTTATTCCGGATGGCCTCGACAAGTTCATCGCCAACGCGGGAAAGCCGGTAAAACGGAGATTGCTGCACGGGGCAAGGCTTGCTGCGCACACGGAGTTTTTCGGAAAGGCGAGTCCTTGGACGCGCGCGCCGAGGAGGCAGAAGGCGTCCAGCAGCGAAACGACTGGCTTTTCCCACGCCTCGGGAATGTCGACTGGCACCAGCAGGGCAATAGCGACGTAGAGTTGATCCGCGGGAAGGCTGAAAAAACGCTCGACTTCCTTTTGGGTGGGGAAGAGACGAAGGAAAAGTCTGGCGAGTTCGGCTTCTTCCCGGGGCGCGGGAAGGAGAATCGTGAAGAGTCGGTCGGAGGCTTCTGGAAGCAAACCACGGTCGCTGGGCAGGCCGGCTTGGGCAAAGAGGGAAACACCGTCGGTTTCGTCGAGGATGGCGGCGATACCGGCGAAGTAACGATCGTGAATCTCCTCGGAAGATTGCAGGATAGAGAGCCAGACGCGATCCCGGCGCCATTCCGGATTATCCAATGCCCCGAAACCGGCGCACCCGGAAGGAAGGGGGAAGTGAGTATCGCGGCTCCTGAGCCATTTATAGAGAGCGACCAGAGAATCGAGGCGGGCGCGACGCGTGCCTGCGCGCGTAAAGGTCTCCACGCGATCGGCGAGTTCCTGGAGCGAGCTGATTTTCTGGTCCTTGGGCGAGAAGTGGGCCAGCACGAGTTCGCGGGTGGAGTCGACGCGAGGGGGTCGCGATGGGTTGACTTGCAGCCATAGCGCCTGGCTTCCTTGGCAGGCATGGTATCAGTTCAGCGGCGATTGCGCAGCCGCAGCGATTTTTCGCAGATTTCCATCCAGTGGCGTGGTGTTGTAGGATTAGGGACGCATTGGGGAGGAAGCTATGGGCACGACATTCACCTTAAATGGCAAATCGACAACCGTTGACGTGGATCCGCAGATGCCCCTGCTGTGGGTGCTGCGGGACACGCTGAATATGACGGGCACGAAATTCGGGTGTGGTATGGCGCTATGCGGCGCGTGCACGGTGCATATCAACGGCGAAGCGACGCGCTCCTGCGTCACTCCAGTTTCCAGCGTGGCCGGGAAAAAAGTGACCACCATCGAAGGGCTTTCCGAAGATGCGTCGCACCCGGTGCAAAGAGCGTGGATCGAAGAAGATGTTCCGCAGTGCGGATATTGCCAGTCCGGGCAGATTATGTCCGCTGTTGCTCTGCTTGCAAAAAAGCCCCATCCGACGGATGCGGACATTGACGACGCCATGAGCGGCAACATCTGCCGGTGCGGCACCTATCAGCGCATCCGCAAAGCAATCCATCACGCAGCCAGCCTGCAAGCCGGAAAGTAACTCCTAAAAATCAGAGGGCTGTGCGGAAGACCCGCACCGCAGATTGAGGACCCCATGGCAACTGCATCCTTGCTGGATCGCCGGGAGTTTTTGAAAAAGAGCGCGGCGAGCGGAGCCGGGCTAGTCATCGGCTTTTACCTGCCGGGGAAGTATGAAGCGCAGGCAAAAGCGCCCACAAAGGAGCCCGTGGAGATCAACGCGTGGGTGCAGATCGCCCCCGATAACTCAACCACGCTGGTGATCGACAAGTCCGAGATGGGCCAGGGCATCAGTACGGCGCTGGCGATGATTTTGGCGGATGAGCTGGATCTGGACTGGAAGAAGATCAAGACCGTGTTTGCCCCGGCCGCACCAGTCTATTTCAATCCGATCTTTGGTTTGCAGGGCACTGGCGGGAGCACCAGCGTGCGCGGTTCGTGGGAGCCGCTGGCGAAAGCCGGAGCGGCGGCGCGGGAGATGCTGGTTGCCGCGGCGGCAAAAAAATGGGGCGTCGATCCCACCACGTGTACGACCGACAACAGCATGGTGATGCACAAGGAAACCGGAAGAAACACCGGCTATGGCGCCTTGGCCGAAGAAGCGGCAAAGCTGCCGGTGCCCGCCAACCCGAAGCGCAAAAGCGCGAAAGACTATAAATACATCGGCAAGCCGACGAAACGGATCGATTCCAAGGAAAAGGTGAACGGCAAGGCGGTGTTCGGCATCGACGTGCGGCGGCCGCAAATGTTGCACGCGGTGGTGGCGCGGTGTCCGGTGTTCGGCGGCAAGGTGAAGAGTTTTGACGGCACAAAGGCGAAGGCTGTGCCGAGAGTGAAAAGCATCGTGGAAATTTCGACCGGAGTGGCGGTGGTGGCGGATAACACCTGGTCCGCGATGCAGGGACGCGAGGCGCTCCAGGTTACGTGGGACGAAGGAGAAACCGCAAAGACTTCGAGCGACACGATCCGCAAGCTGTACCAGACGCGCCTCAAACAGGTGGGTGCCATTGCGCGCAAGGACGGCGACGCGGAAGCCGCAATCAATGGCGCGGCGAAGAGGGTGGAGGCGGTGTACGAGGCGCCGTACCTGGCTCACGCAACGATGGAGCCGATGAATTGCACCGCGGACGTGCGCGCGGACGGCTGCGATATTTACGCCCCAACGCAGTTTCAGACTTTCGCCCAGATGAACGGCGCAAAGCTTTCCGGACTGAAGCCGGAACAGGTTCGTGTGCACACCACCTATCTGGGCGGCGGCTTCGGGCGGCGCGCGGAGCAGGACTTCATTATTGAAGCGGTGGAGTTGTCCAAAGCCATGGGCGCGCCGGTGCAGGTGACGTGGTCGCGCGAAGACGACATGCAACATGATTTCTACCGGCCGGCGGTGCTCGTGAAGTTGTGGGCCGGGCTGGACGGCAGCGGCAAGGCGACGGCGTGGAAAACGCGGATTGTGGGGCCATCCATCATGTCGCGATTCTTTCCTGGGTCGGTGAAGAACGGCCTGGACGACACGGCAACCGAAGGAATCGCGACGCTGAAGTACGACGTGCCGAATTTCCTGGTGGAGTATCTGCTGACGGAGTCCGGCGTGCCCGTAGGCTTCTGGCGGTCGGTGGGCAATTCGCATAATGGGTACATCGCGGAATGCTTCGTGGATGAAATGGCCAAGGCCGCGGGCAAGGATCCGCTTGAATTCCGGCGCGGGCTGCTCTCAAAGGATTCCCGGCAGCGCGGCGTGCTGGAATTGGCAGCGGAGAAGGCGGGCTGGCACAAGCCGCTCCCGGAGGGACGCTATCGCGGAATCGCGGTGGTGGAATCGTTCGGGAGCCACGTGGCGGAAGTGGCAGAGATCAGCATTGACCGCAATTCGAAAACGCTTCAGGTACACCGCGTGGTGGCGGCCGTGGATTGCGGCCGTCATGTGAATCCGGAGACGATTCGCGCGCAGATCGAAGGCGGCATCATTTACGGATTGACGGCGGCGCTGAAGGGCGAAATCACCATCGCCAACGGGCGCGTGGAACAGGCGAACTTCAACGACTACGACATGGTGCGGATCAACGAAGCGCCGCAGGTGGAAGTGCACATCGTGGAGAGCAACGACGGGCCCGGCGGCATAGGCGAACCAGGAACGCCACCGATTGCGCCGGCGGTGTGCAACGCAATCTTTGCGGCGACCGGCAAGCCGGTGCGGCGGCTGCCGATCCGGCCGGAGGATCTGGCCTAACGTGCGCCCGCGATAGTAGCCAAGTTGCCGGTTTTCGCGACACAATGAGGCATGGCCTGGGTCGCGTTGCCTCTGACGGTGCTTTCCCTTTTCATCTGGGTAGTGCTCACCTTTTTCCGCGGAGCATTCTGGCAGCTACACGCGTTTGACGACGACATTTCGAAGCCGCGAGTTCCCGCGGAGTGGCCTCGCGTGACCGCCATCGTGCCGGCGCGCGATGAAGCGGAAACGATCGCTCGCGCGCTGACCTCGGTGCTGAAACAAGATTACCCCGGCGAGTTGCGCGTATTGGTGGTGGATGATCATAGCGACGACGAAACGGGCAGGCTGGCGCGGGCGGCGGCGGAGCGCGCGGGCGTGGCCGGCCGGATAGAGATTTTGCGTGCGGCGGAGCTGGCACCCGGCTGGACCGGGAAAATGTGGGCTTTGCAGCAGGGCATTGAGAAGGTCGGCGGCAAGGCCGGGAAATATTTGTGGTTCAGCGACGCGGACATCGAGCACGCGCCGGACACGCTGCGGCGGTTGGTGGGTCGCGCGGAAACGCACGGGTTGGACCTGCTCTCCCTGATGGTGCTGTTGCAGGCGAAGTCGCTGCCGGAAAAATTGCTGATTCCCGCATTTCTTTATTTCTTCCTCAAACTTTATCCTCCGCAATGGGTAGCGGATCAAAAATCGAAGACGGCAGGCGCCGCGGGGGGCTGCATCCTGATGAAACGCGAAGCGCTGGAACGCATGGGCGGCTTGGCGGCTATTCGCGCCGAAGTGATTGACGACTGCGCGAAAGCTCGCGCGGTGAAACAATCGGGCGGCGTCATCTGGCTGGGGCTGACGCGAAAGAGCGTAAGTCTGCGGGCGTACTCGACGTTTGGGGAGATCCGCGATCTGATCGCGCGAACGGCGTTCACGCAGTTGGGGTATTCGACGTTGGCATTGACGGGCACGCTGCTGGCGATGACCCTGACCTATATCGTGCCCGTGTTTTTCACCTTCAGTGGGCAGCCAGTCGTTTGGCGATTGAGTCTGGCGGCATGGGTTTTGATGACGTTCACGTACTTATCGACGGTCCGCTTTTACGGGATGTCGCCGTTATGGGCGCCCTTTTTGCCTTTCGCGGCAGCGTTCTACTCGTATGCCACATGGCTTTCCGCGGTGCGCTATTGGTTGGGGAAGGGTGGACAGTGGAAGGGGCGCGCCCAGGCGCCGGCCCGCCTTCGGGCAGGGCGCTCCAGCGGGTAGAGGCTTTGTTGGCCTTGAAATCTGCGCCTCCTCGCCATTCTGCTGAAAGTGCGCGCGAGGCATGAATCACTTCCCTTGGTGACTTGCATCACATTTTGTTATAGTTGGAGTGTTCGAGCGAGGGCTGTATCCCGCATTCAGGGAACGGCACCGGAGGCCGACATGAGCATGATTCCTAGCGGGAATACTGCGAAAGTGACCGTTCCCGAACTGCTGCAGCGCAAGTCTGATGCGGCGAATTACCAAAAGAAAAAAATCACTTCTTTGACGGCATACGACTATCCAACGGCGCGCCTGGCGGACGATGCGGGCGTGGACGTGGTGTTGGTGGGCGATTCGGTGGCAATGGTGGCGCTGGGCTATGAGAGCACGCTGCCGCTGACGTTGGAGGAAGCGCTGCACCACACCAGGGCGGTGCGGCGCGGCGTGAAGCGCGCACTGCTGGTGGCGGACATGCCCTTTGGAACCTACCACGGCGACGCCAACGAGGCGCTGAGGAACGCGGTGCGCTTCGTGAAGGAAGCGGGAGCCGAAGCTGTGAAAGTGGAAGGCGGCGAACGGCGACTGGAAGTGATTGCGCGGCTGGTGGAAGCGGAAATTCCAGTGATGGGTCACGTGGGCCTGACTCCGCAATCGGTGCACGCCATAGGCGGGTACCGCGTACAGGGAAAAACAGCCAGCGCATCGGAGCAATTGCTGCGAGATGCGCGGGCCGTCGAGGCGGCAGGTGCGTTCGCGATTGTGCTGGAAGGGATTCCGCGCGAACTGGCCGCGGAGATCACGCGCAGCGTGCGGATTCCGACGATTGGCATCGGCGCGGGGCCCGACTGCGACGGGCAGATCCTGGTGCTGCATGACATGATTGGGATGACGTTTCAGGCGCCGCCGAAATTTGCGCGGCGCTATGCGAACGTGGGCGAAGCAATCTCCCAAGCCGTGCGTGAATATTGCGCGGACGTGCAGAATGGGAATTTTCCTTCGGACGCGGAGTCGTATCATCGGGCGCGGGTGCTGAAGCTGGAAGAAGAGCTGAAGGTGAACACCGACTGCGATTGGTAATGGGCAAGCTGGGAGGAAATTATGACACCGGACGAGATGAAGGTTTTGTACGACTACAACGCGTGGGCGAACCGGCGGCAACTTGAGGCCGTCAGCAAGGTGACGACCGAGGAATTTCTGAAGCCGATGGGATCGAGTTTCGGCTCCCTGCGGGACACGATTGCGCACATCTATGGTGCGGAATGGGTTTGGCTGGAGAGGTTTCAGGGCCGTTCGCCCGCCTCGCTGCCGGATGTGAACGAATTCCAGGATGCCACCAGCCTGAAAACAAAGTGGGCGGAGCTGGAAGCGCGGTTGCTCGGTTTCGTCGGCGGGCTGACGCAGGACGATTTGAACCGAGTGATGGAGTACAAGGCGCCGAAATTCGGCGTTTACCGCAATCCCCTGTGGCAATCGATGCAGCACGTGGTGAATCACGGAACCTACCATCGCGGGCAGGTGACCACGCTGCTGCGGCAATTGGGCGCGCAGCCGATCCTGACGGACCTGATGCATTTCTACCTCGAGCGCGCCACCGCCGCCGGCGCTTAGCAGCGAATGGAAACAATACGGACGGTAGCCTGGATGAAGGAAAAGGCGCGGGCGGCGCGCCAGGAGCAGCGCATCATCGGGCTGGTGCCGACGATGGGGGCGATGCACGCCGGGCACATGGCGCTGATGGAACATGCGAGGAGGGAATGCTCGACGGTCTACGCTTCGATTTTTTTGAACCCCAAACAATTTGCCGCGAATGAAGATTTGTCGCGCTATCCGCGGCCGCTGAAAGAGGACGTCGAGAAACTCACCGCGGCGAAAGTCGACGGACTGTTTTTGCCCAGCGCCGAGGAGATCTATCCGCTGGGGTTTTCCACTTATGTGGCCGTCGAGGGCCTGAGCGACAAGCTGGAGGGAAAATCGCGTCCAGGGCATTTCCGCGGCGTCTCGACGGTGGTGATGAAGCTGTTTCAGATCGTGCAGCCGCACTACGCGTATTTTGGGCGCAAGGACGCGCAGCAGGTGCGCATCGTGCAGCAAATGGCGCGCGACCTGAATCTCGATACGGAGATTGTGGTCTGCCCGATCGTGCGCGAGCCGGACGGGCTGGCGATGAGCTCGCGGAATACCTACCTGAACGGCGAGGAACGCAAGGCCGCGACGGTGTTGCACCGCGCCTTGCAGGCGGCCGAAAGCGAGATTGGCGCGGGCGTGCGCGATTCGCTGCAGTTGCAGAACGCCATGCGCAAGGTGCTGCAAGCGGAGCCGCGGGCGCGCGTGGATTATGCGGAGATTGTCGACGTGGAGACGTTCGATCCGGTGGCGCGCGTCTCTCGGCCTGCGTACGCGTTGCTGGCCGTCTTTATCGGCAAGACGCGCCTGATCGACAATATGCTCATCGAACCCGCGGGCGACGAATTGCTAGTCGAGATTTAGTGTAGAGGGGCGCTGGAAGAGGCTGGCCCCGCAAAATCATCCGGGACGCAAAAAACGCGCATGAAGGCCGACGCTCCATTGAAGAAGTAAGCGAAGATGAGCAGCCCGCGGCGGACAGCGATTCTTACGTCAGGTTGCGCAGGCGGGCGAGCACCTCGGTGGCGTGGCCCTTGGCTTTCACATCGTCCCAGATTTCCTCAATTTTGCCGTCAGCGCCGATGAGGAAGCTGCTGCGGGCGATGCCCTTGAACGCGCGGCCCAGGAATTTTTTCATACGCCAGGCGCCGTAGGATTCGATCATCTTGTGCGTGGGATCACTGAGCAGCGGAAAGTTCAGCTTCTGCCTGGCCTTGAAACTTTGCAGCGCTTTCAAGGGGTCGGCGCTGACACCGAAAATTAGTACCCCCAGCTTATCGAACTTCGCTTTTGCGTCACGAAACTCGGACGCTTCTGTGATTCAACCGGGCGTGTTGGCCTTCGGGTAGAAGAAAAGCAGAGCGCGATTGCCTTTGAAGTCGCTCAGCGAAATATTCTTGCCTTCATCGGAAATGAGGGCAAAATCGGGGGCTTTCTGGCCAACTTTGAGCATGGATGATCTCCAGAATTGCGTTTGGGTGCGAAATTTTGATGGCGCCAGACGGCCCGCCTCCGAAGGCGGGCCCTACAACTGGTCGTTAGATCAATGGCGTACGCTTCCCTGCCTTTGCCGGGGCAAACAGGAGACGGCCGCCGCAAAAGCTAAGAAAGCAGGCGGCGGACGATGTCGTTGACCACTTGCGGATTCGCCTGGCCCCTGGTGGCCTTCATCACCTGGCCGACAAAGAACTTGAACACGCCTTCGTTGCCGGATTTGAACTTCGCGACATTGTCGGGATTCTTCTCGATCACCTCGCGCGCCGCTTTTTCGATGGTGTCCTCGCCTACCTGCGCGCCGAGGCCTTCCGCGGCAACAATCTCGGTGGCGGAGCGGCCCGTTTCGAACATCGTTGCAAAGACTTTCTTGCCGACCGCGGCAGTGATTTTGCCGGAATCCACCAGAACAACCAGTTCGCCTAGCGCTTTGGGAGAAACCGGGCTGGCCGCGATCTCCTTGCCGGAGTCGTTGAGGCGGCGCAAAAGTTCGGTCTGCATCCAGTTGGCGGCGGCTTTGCCGGGCGCGCCTGCCTTCACCACGGATTCGAAATAATCCGCCAGGCCCTGCGAGTCGGTGAGCACTTCCGCGTCATAGGCAGTGACGCCGTAGGTCGAAACGAAACGCGCGCGCTTGGCCCCGGGCAATTCCGGCAGCGCGCGCAGGACATCGTCGCGCCACGTTGCGCCGGCGTGCACGGGAAGAAGATCCGGCTCCGGGAAATAGCGATAGTCATGCGCTTTCTCTTTCGAGCGCATGGAATCGGTGCGGTTCGCGGCCTGGTTCCAAAGCCGCGTTTCCTGCGAGATGCGCCCACCGGACTCGATGATCCCGATGTGCCGCTCGATTTCATATTCGAGCGCCTTCGCAAGATAGCGGAAGGAATTCAGGTTCTTCACTTCGACCTTGGTGCCGAATTCGCTGGAGCCGCGCGGGCGCACGCTGACGTTGGCGTCGCAGCGAAGCGAGCCTTCTTCCATGTTGCAGTCGCTGACGCCAATGTACAGAAGTATCTGCCGCAGCGTGGTCAGATAGGCGTAAGCCTCGTCCGGCGTTCGCATGTCGGGCTCGGAAACAATTTCGCTGAGCGGCGTGCCGCAACGATTGAAATCCACGTAAGTTTTTTCGCCGGAGTGCGGGAAGCCTTCATGGAGCGACTTGCCGGCGTCTTCCTCGAGATGCAGGCGCGTGATGCCGATGCGTTTCGTTTTGCCTTTCACTTCGATTTCAAGCCAGCCGCCCGTGGCGAGCGGCAATTCATACTGCGAGATCTGATAGCCCTTCGGCAGGTCGGGGTAGAAATAGTTTTTGCGGGCGAAGCGCGAATGCTCGTGCACCGTGCAGTTGATGGCCAGCGCGGCGCGCATGGCCATTTCCACGGCGCGCTTGTTGAGCACCGGAAGCGTCCCGGGCAGCCCGAGACAAACCGGACAGACGTTGGTGTTCGGGGGATCTCCGAACTGCGTGGAGCAGCCGCAAAAAATTTTCGATTTGGTGAGCAGTTGAACGTGGACTTCCAGTCCTATCACGGGCTCGTATTTCGCGAGTAAGTCGGGAGAAATAGCCGATTCTGTGGCGAATTTCGTCATGGCGAAGCAAAATTATAGCATTACAATGCCCGCGAAGGCCGCGCCCCGCTGGTTCATGGATGTGCGCTGCTAGACGCTGTATGTGGGCGCCGGCTCGCGGAGAACAGGGAAGAGCTTCTCCGCCAGCGCGAAAATGCCAAACAGCAGTGCGGCGTAAAAAGCGTCGCCAAGCAGTGTGTTGGCAAAGAGGGGCAAGCCCGCGATGTAGCAGGCAGCCAGGCCGGCGAGGCTGTGCGGGTATGTGTCAAAGGCCTCCCAGATCGCAAAGTTGGTAATGAGGAAAAACTGCAAAGCGCCGAGGACAACGGCCAATGCGATGAGCACGACGCCGCGGCGATTGCTCAGCCAGGTGCCAATGAGGACTTCGAGCAGGAAGCTGGCGTAAACGACTGGAATCAGCCGGTGCAGGCCGACGAAGAGATCACCAGCAAACAGCGCGGCGAGTGGAAAGAGAAACGCGAAGCGGCGGTCGCGGAACATTGCGCCGGAAAACAGCGCCATCGCTCCAATCGGCGTGAAGTTCCACGGATGAGGCGCAATACGAAGCGCGGCGGCGAGCACGATCATGACGCCGGCCATGAGGGCGCGAAGGGCAAAAGACTGTGATGTGGATTTTTCTGGAAGCATGACTCTCTAAACCTCCTTCAGCGGCGTTGCCGGCAGCAAATCGCAAAAAACGAAGCCGTCTCTTTCGACTTTTTCGCCGATGGTGAAAGGAACCGGCTGAGCGAAGAGGGGGCCGTCGAAGACAAAAGTGTGAAATTCGCCGTTTTCCCCGCACGGATCGACGTTCGGCGGCAGAGCGGAGAAGAAGGACGCGTCGAGTTCGCGGCCAGCGAAGCCGGGATCGAGCACCCGGGAATCGATGCACACCGCGACGGCGCGAAAACCAAGAGCTTGAAAATCCCGTACCAACTCGCGCGTATCGCGCTTCCAGATGGGAAACACCGCCTGCATCTCCACCCGGGCCAGATTGTTTTCGCGGTAACGGCGTAAATCTTCGAGGAAGATGTCGCCGAACGCGACCTTGCGGATTCCTTTCGCAAGAAAGTGGCGCATGGCTTCCTCCATGCGCGTCTCGTAGATGGGATTCACGCACTGCGGCGGAATGAAAACTTCGTGCAAGGGCAGGCGGAGCGATTCCGCCTGCCGATGGAGAAGCTCGCGGCGCACGCCGTGCATGCTGACGCGATCGTAGCCTTCGGTGACCGTGGCGAGGAGCGACGCCACCCGCACTTCCGCGTTCCGCGACAATGCGTGCAACGCGAGCGCGCTGTCCTTGCCGCCGCTCCAGCAAAAAAGCGCCAGGTCCGCCATCAGTTTTTCCCGGCGAAGCTATAGCGCATCCCGAGCATGAAGTAGCGGCCCAGGGCAGGGTAGCCGAGCGCGTCCTGGTATTGCTTGTCGAAAAGATTGATGGCTCGCGCGGTCAAAAACAGGCCGCGGGTGAAGCGGTAGCTGGCGGCCATGTCGAAACGAGCGTAGCCCGGATTATTGATCTGAACCGGATCGACGAAATTCGTGTCCGTACGCACCCCGGAAAAATAGCCGATGAAATTCCAATTCACACGCGCGTAACTGACGTTGACTCCCAGCGAACCGGAGTTGACCGGGCGGCGGATCAGGTGATTCCCCGGAACCAGCGAGGGATCAGAGGCATTCGGCGATTTGACGACCCGCGAATTGTCGTAGGTGTAATTGCCATTGAGAAAGAGCCATTTGCGGAAGCGGAATTGAGAAGTCACATTGGCGCCGCGCGCGATGGCCAGGTCCGTGTTGAAGTAGCTGCCGCAGAAATTCGGATTGGGCGGCGGAAAGTAGCCGAAGCTCACGATGTCGTAATAGCGATAGTAAAAATAGTCCGCGGAGATTTCCCAACGGTCGTTGGCGAGCTTCTGGTCGATGCCGGTGGTCCAATTTTTGCTGGCCTCGGGCTTGAGATTCGGGTTCCCGGCAAAGCAGGGATCGGTGCCGAATGTCTGATCGAAACGCGGCTCCTTGATGCCCTGGCCGTAGAAAGCGCGATAGCGGGTGTCGCCGAAAAAGCCTTTGCCATTGTGCAGCGCGTAAGAGCCCCCGACGCGGGGAACGACGCGGGTGCCAAAACTCGCGTTGGCCTCGACGCGGCCGCCGAAATCAAGCGTCAAGCGCGAGACCGGCGTGTAGCGAAAATCGAGATAGCCGGCCTGATTGTTGCGGCGCAGATGGCCGGGATTGACGAACGAGACCCCGCCGTTTTCCACTTCGTACTGGTAGCCGATCGTAGCGAGAAATTTTCGCGAGATGTAGCTGGATTGCGCGTCGACTGCGGCGCGGTTGTAGCTGAGCAGCGAATCGTAGGTGAAATCGCAAAATTCGGCGGTGGGGATCGCCGCGGGGTTCGTTTGCGGGCAAAAAGCGTTGGGGTCCGTGGCGTAGTAACTTTGTTGCGGATTGAAGCTATGCTGGCGCGTGTAAGCTTCGCTGCCGTTGATCTGATGTTTCCAATGTGAACCGGTGGCGAATTCCCATCGCCCGTTGGCGCTGAAGATGTGCTGCGCGTAACCCTGATAGAGGCTCGGCGGCACGAAGAGCGTCTGGCCTGGAATGCCCGCGTCGCTGGTGTTGTTTCGCAGCGAGAGATGCAATTGATTTGTATCCGAGAAGGAATAGCCGAAATTTCCGGAGAGCGAGCGGTTGATGAAACCGTCGTTGGGGCCCTGGCCATCGGTTTGGAAGTAGGCGGCTGAGGCGGAATAGTCGAACTTGTCGAGAAGGCCACTGAGGTCGGCGCCCCCGCGGCCGGAGGAAAAATTGCCACCTTCGGAGTAAACATTTAAGGCAGGCACGCGGGTTTCGCCGCGATGGGTGAAGAGTTGAATGACACCGGAAACGGCGTCGCTGCCGTAAAGAGCGCTTTCGGCGCCGCGAACGATTTCGACCTTGTCGATATTTTCCGTGGTGACGCTGGAAAAATCGACGGCGCTGCCGGGTGGATTGATGGGTGTGCCGTCGACGAGAACTTTTGTGAAGTCCGAATTGCCGCCGTTCAGGAAGATGGAAGCGCTGCCGCCAAAACGTCCGGTGCGGTCTATGGCGATGCCCGGGGAAAATTCCAGCAGCTCGGGCAGCGAAGGGGCCTGGCGATTTTCGATGGTTTCGCGGGAAATAATGTCGGTGGGAGCCGTGGTTTGTTGCGCCGAGGATGGAACCGATTGCGCGGTGACGACCACTTGCGCGGAAAGCGGTTCAAGCTCCATGCGAATGTTGAGGACGCGAGACTCGCCGGATGAGAGCGTGACGGTGGAATCCCGCGCGACGAAAGATGAGTGCGTAAAGCGCAGGCGGTAGCTTCCGGCAGGTAGTTGCAGCGAATAGGAGCCGCTGGCGGAAGTGGACGTGGAAGCCAGCGCGGCAGCAACCCCGGATTCGGACTGCGCGACGATTTCGACATTGGCAACAGGCGCGCCAGAAGGATCGGTGAGCGCCCCGGAAAGATGCGCGTCGGAATTTTGCGACTGCGGGCTGGCTTGCAAATTCAGAGACAGCAGGAAAAAGGCGAAGAGCAAAAAGAAGACGGCGATTGGATTTTTCATGGTTCCTCCACTCCCTCACGCGCGGGAGTTTGAAGGTTGGCCGGTGCAAAGCGACTTGCACGGGCTGCAGACTTCGCCGGTCTCCTGGCTTGGCGAAAAGAACCCCGCGAGGTGTGCCGGGCTAAAGCCCGGCCCCTACAGGGTCCTACAAGGACAGTGTAGGGGCCGACCTTCAGGTCGGCTCTTCCTGAGTTCGCTCAATGCCTTCCCGCGGCAACATGCGCCACAGTGACAACGAGCCGTACATTCGCCTTACAGTCGCGCGGCGGCGACGGTATTGCACCGTCTTCCCGAGCACGAAGTCCGCGGTTGAAGTGGAGGGGCGTAGCCCGCTGTGGATTAAGGTTGTCGGCAGCGCAGAGTTGCCGGATTGAGGTGGACGAGGAAGTTTCTATTTGTTCGAAAACAGCGTGACGCGCGGACGGCCGGAGGCGGTCATCTCCACTGTCAGCGGCGCCTGGAAAACCTGTTCGAGAATTTCGCGCTGCAGCACCGTGGCGGGCGGCCCAACGCGCAAACATTTGCCGCGCTGCAACAGCACAACTTGATCGGCATATTCGCCGGCGAGGTTCAGTTCATGGGTCACCACAACAACGGTGTAGCGGTTCTGCATCGCCAGGCGCCGCAGCGATTCGAGCAAGTCCACCTGCGCGCCGATGTCCAGATGCAACGTAGGCTCGTCGAGCAGCAACAAGAGCGGTTGCTGAGCAAGGGCCCGCGCCAGGATGATCCGCTGCTTTTCTCCCCCGGAGATTTTATCCATCCAGCGATCCACCAACTGCGATGCGCCCACCTGGGCGAGCGCGTTGTTGACGATGGCGATATCCTGGTCCGATTCGAACCGCAGGCCGCCGCCGTACGGATGGCGTCCCTGCATCACGAATTCCCACGCGCGCGCGGGAAACAGCAGGCGGCTTTCCTGTTGCACCAAGGCGATGCGCTGCGCGCGAGTCTTCACCGGCAGGGAATGTGTGGCGAAACCATTCAGGAATATGCGGCCAGAGAGGGGCTCGAGCGAGCCAGAGATAAGTTTCAGCAGCGTGGACTTACCGCTGGCATTAGGGCCAAGGATGGCAACGAGCTCGCCGGGCCTGGCCTGAAAGCTGAGGGCTTCGAGAGTGAAGAGCGGCGCCTGCGAAGGATTGGGCGCGTAAGCGTAGCTGACCTGCTCGACGCTCAGGCGCACATCGGAACTCGCGCGAGCGGCGTCGCCCGGAAGAGGATGACGAGCAGCGGTACTCATGCAATTCTCCTGCGAAGCAAGTAGAGGAACAACGGCGCGCCGGCGGCTGCGGTCATGGCGCCGACGGGCAAATCGGTCGGCGCGGTAACAGTGCGGGCGAGGGTGTCTGCAATCACGATGGCGATTGCGCCGCCAAGCGCGGACGCGGGCAAGAGCATGCGATGGTCAGATCCGAAGATGAGGCGCATCACGTGAGGAACCAGCAGGCCGACGTAGCCGATGGCGCCGCTGACGGATACTGCCAGCCCGGTGAGGACGGAAGCCGAGAGATAGACGACGATGCGTACGCGCGGCACGTCGACCCCGAGATGCATGGCTTCCTTTTCGCCGGCAAGCAAAAGGTTCAAATCGGACGCGGTGGTATAGATCGCGCTGGCGGCAACGATAAAACCCAGACACAAAAAATAAAGGAGACTGCGGGGCTGCGGCGTGGAAAGGTCGCCCATCAGCCAGAACGCGGTGCCGCGCAGATTGCTGCCGCTCAGCGTAGTCATCAAGAACATGATGATGGCGGAAAGGAATGAGACAGTGATGATTCCGCCGAGCAGGAGGGTGGTGCTATCGATCTCGCCATCGCGCAGCCCGAGAAAATAAACCACCGCGATGGTAAGCGCCGCGCCGATGAACGCGCCGATGGGCGTGATGAGCCCCGCAACGTCGGGCGTGAGATTCAGATGGCTCTCGACAATCAGGGCCACGATGGCGCCCAACGCCGCGCCCGAGGAAACGCCGAGCACATACGGATCCGCCAGCGGATTCCGCAGCAGCGCCTGGAAGCTGGCTCCGGCCACGGAAAGCGAGGCGCCAACGACAATGCCCAGCAGGATGCGTGGCAGGCGAATGTCGAGCACGATCATGCCGTAATCGGTGGAGAGTGAGTTCGCCCGGTGCAGCAGGACGTTGATCAAGTCCTTGCCGAGACCATAGAGAGAAACCTGCACGGCGCCGAGTTTCAGCGCGATCACCACCACGACAAACAAAATGGCAGCGAGAACGCCGCAACGCAAAAAGAGCCGGGCGAGTGTCAACGGGCGCACGAATTCTCCTGTGCGGAGGTTAGCAGGTTGCCGGCGATGCGCGCAGGGGACGCTGTCGCTGGCAAAACTTGTTTGGGAGTTGCGGGTCCGGCGGGTTTTTCTGGAGCCGGAGCCTGGGGAAATGCGCTCGGATGCAGTTGATGCGCCAGATCTTCGATGGCGGAAACGATGCGCGGAGCGGGGCGATTCACGGCGTCGCTGATCACGGCGAAGCGCCGGTTGCGCACCGCGTCCAGGATGCGCCAACCCGGGCGATTCGCCAGGGTATCAAAATCGCGCGAAGCGGAGTCCGAATGCGATGCGGCAAAGACAAGATATTCGGGCTGCAGCCGCACGACTTCTTCCAGGCTCATTTGCGGCCAATCTTGCGCAGAATCGACGATGCTGACGGCATCCGCTTTGCGAATGGCATCGGCGATGAAGGTGTCCCTACCGACGGAGATGAGTGGCTCGGTCCAGACGATGAAGAGCACGCGCGTTGGAGGAATGGCCTGGAGACTGGTTTGCAGAGCGTTGAGGCGCGAACGGAGTTCCGCGGCAAGCGATTTGCCGGTCTCGGGAACGCCGAGAAGGTCGGCGAGCTTTTGCGTGGTGCTGAGAATGTCGTCCACGTTTCGGGCGTCTGTGGCATAGGCGGGAATGCCCAGGGTTTCGAGCGCGCGGACGGTATCGAGCCGGTTGATTTCCTTGGTGACCAGGACAAGATCCGGGCGAAGGGCCGCAATCTCTTCGAGGTTCGGGTTGATGGCGCCGCCGACTTTGGTTTTCTTTTGCGCGTCGGGAGGATAGTCGCAGAAGTCGGTATCGCCGACGAGGCGGTCCTGCACCCCGAGTGCATAGAGCGTTTCCGTAAGGCTGGGCGCCAGGGAAACAATCCGCGATGGAACCGGAGGAACGCGAACCGTGCGGCCAAAATCATCCACAACCTCGTGCATCGGTGCAGGAGAAAGTTCATGCGGTGTGAGGGATTGCGCACTCAGCGGGATAACGAAAAGCAGCAGAAAGGCAACGGCGAGGATGCCGGCGTGGCGCGCGGACTGGCTGGAGACTGGCTGCACGAGGCTCCCCTGACGAGAGACTTGCGAGAATGGCAAATAAAAAACCCGGCGAGAAACCGGGGTCATTCGGGAGGCATACTTTCTCGCGAAGTAAGCCAAACCACGGCGGCGAGGGAGGGTAGCCTGGCTCTCGGTGGGAAACCGATTACAGTGGCGGGACCGCGGCCGAATTACACGGCACTTCCCCACTTCCCTTGCCTGCTGAATGTCACATCGAGTGTACGGCGCGTGCGGGAGTGTGTCAATGTAACGCGGATCAATGCCCCCGATAGAGCGTTTTGACCTGCGCTGCAAGTGGAACGCAAACTCTGCTTGCCCGAAGCTAGCGGTTCTTCCAGTTGGGCTTTCGCTTTTCGACGAGCGCGCGCAATCCCTCTTGTGAATCTTCCAGGCGGTAAAGTTCGTTGAGGAAAATATCCATGGAATTTTTCAGCCCGTCGCGCAGCGAAAGCCCCATGCCGCCAAGGATGGCCCTTTTGGCCATGGTCAGCACTGGGCCGGAGTGGCCGGCGACACGGTTGATGAGATCGTTGACAGTGGCTTCGAGCTGCGCTTCGGGGACCAGGCGATTGACAATGCCAAGTTCCAACGCGCGCTCTGCGCTGATGGGTTCGCCAAGGAGAACGAGTTCAAGCGCGATTTTCGGTCCAACCAAAAAGGGCAGAATGGTGGAAGCCAGCGGCGGGAACATGCCAATCGTGATTTCCGGCTGGGCGAAGCGTGCCTTGGGTGTGGCGATCACCAGGTCGCCAAACGCCGCGAGTTCCGCACCGCCGCCAATCGCCGGCCCGTTAACCACGGTGACGACCGGCTTGGCGACTTCGATCATGCCATTGAAGACGGAGTGAAACGCGTCCAGCATCTGGAAAACTCGCTCGGAGGTGTACTCGCCGACGTCGATGCCGCCGGAAAATACCTTGAAGGCGGAGTCGAGCACGATGAGTTTGACCTCTTGCTGCTCGCCCACATAACTGATGCCATCAGCGATTTCGCGGAGGAACACTTCGTTCAAAAGATTGTGGTCCGGGCGGTTGAGGGTCATGCGGGCGACCCCGCCGTTTATCTGTAGCTTAAGAAACTGGAAATCGGAGGGCTGGCGGCGTCGAGGTTCGGTGCGAACCTCGACGTGGCGAGACGCGACGGAGCTGCGGCGCAAATCCACAGGGTTCTCCTTCCAGAAAAGGCCGATTCGGTATCCAAAACGGATGGTAGCATGTGCCCATGCTCAATTTCGGATTGCTTTCCAAGCGCGTGCGCAATGAGTTTGCTGGCCAGAGAGCCGGGCTTGCAATCTTTGGTTTCTGGGTGAGTTTCCTTGCGCCGCTGCACTACACTATCCGGGTGATGCATCGCCCGTCCATTTCTCAAGCCGGCAAATTACCCATCGCTTGCGCACTTCACCTGACTGAGCCGATTGCGCCGCATGGGTTTCCGCCGGAGGCAATTTGGGACCGGGCTCCAGCCATACGGTTTGCAACGGACTGGAGGGGGCTGAACACCGACCGGCAGCGGGAAACCGAAGTGCGGCTGCTTTGGAGCGCGGACACCTTATTTTTGAGATTCGTCGCGCGCTTCCGGGAACTGCATGTCTATGCGGATGCGAGACCTGACGGTTGGCGGGATGAATTGTGGAATCGCGACGTCGCGGAGGTGTTTTTGCAGCCGGACACGGCGGATCCGCTGGTGTACAAGGAGTTTGAAGTCAGCCCCAATGGTTTCTGGATCGACCTCAACATATCGCACGGGCAAAAAGAGGAAATGAAGAGCGGCTTGCGACGGCAGGTGACGCAAGATTTGCCGGCAAAAAAGTGGACCGCGGTACTTGCGATTCCCATGCGGATGTTGACACCTGCATTCGACCCGAAACAACGTTGGCGCCTGAATTTCTATCGCGTAGAAGGCAAGCAGGAGCCGCGATTTTACTCGGCGTGGAGCCCGACGATGACGCCGGAACCGAATTTTCATGTGCCCGCGGCATTTGGCGCATTAGAGTTTCAAGAAAACGCACAACAGTGACCGTGGATTTACGGTGGACGACTACGACATGAAGCCGAAACATGGATGCCTGCGGTCCGCATTGCGACGCGATGCGTGGGTAACCATGCTGCTCGCCTCGCTTATGGCATCGGGTTCGTGGGGCGCGCAGCAAAGCCCGAAACCAGATGCGCCAGTGGTGAAAAAAGTGGAGCCGCCCAACTGGTGGGTGGGCCTCACGCCGGATCTGATGCTGCTGCTTTCCGGGAAAAACCTGCGAGCCACGCATGCGAGCTGTAATCTGCGCGAAGTCACGGTTAGCCGCACGGAATCGACGGAAAACGGCGATTACCTCTTCGTTTGGCTGAAATTCGCCCCGGAGCTGCGCAGCGGCACAGCGGTCTGCCGCATCACCACGGATCGCGGACAAACGACGTTTGAGCTTCCGATCGCCACAAGAGCGCAGATTCTGGGCCGCAACCAGGGACTCACGCAAGACGACGTGATCTACCTGATCATGCCCGACCGGTTCGCCGACGGCGATCCGCTGAATGACGAACCTGCGGAGTTCCCCGGTTCGCACGATCGCGACAATCCCCGCGCGTATCACGGCGGCGATTTGCGCGGCATCGAGCAGCATCTGGAGTACCTGAAAAACCTTGGAGTGACGACTCTGTGGCTGACGCCAATCGTGAAGAACGGCGCGGCCCAGGATTATCACGGCTATGGCGCCGTGGATCTTTATGCCGTCGATCCGCACCTGGGGACGCTGGCCGATTATCAAGACCTCGTGCAGGCCGCTCACAGGCAGCACATGAAGATTTTCTTTGACGTGGTGCCGAATCACGTCGGCCCGCGGAATCCGTGGGTGAAAGATCCGCCACTACCGGATTGGTTTCACGGCACATTGGATCATCATCTGGCGGCGAGTTCGCCGGTGAAGCCATCGTTTTATGGCCAGCCGGAAACGAAAGAGATCACGCACGACACATTCGAATCGCTGGTGGATCCGCACGCGCCCGCGCAAATGAGGCGGACCTTGACGGAAGGTTGGTTCGGCGGCGTGTTGCCAGACATGAACACTGAAAACCCCATGGTCGTGCAATACCTGGTGCAGAACGGCGTCTGGTGGGCGGAAATTTCGGGGCTGGATGGCTACCGCATCGATACCTTTCCTTACGTCTCCCGGAACTTCTGGCAGGAGTGGCACGCGGAGTTGCGCAGGATCTACCCGAGGCTTTCGACGATCGGCGAGGTGTTTCATCCCGATCCCACGGTGACGTCGTTTTATCAGGGCGGCAGAGTAGGCTGGGACGGCGTGGACACGCAATTGACTACGGTGTTCGATTATCCCCTGTATTTCGCGCTGCGTGACGTTCTGCTGAAAGGCGCGCCCGTAGGCAAGGTGACGAACATTCTTCGGCAGGATTCGCTCTATCCGCATCCCGAAGTCCTGGTGCCATTTTTGGGGAATCACGACACCGCGCGATTTTCCGGAATGCCGGAAGGAACGCCGGCCCATCTCAAACTTGCCTTCGGATTGCTTTTGACCATGCGCGGAATTCCCCAAATTTACTTCGGCGATGAACTAGGCATGCCGGGTGGCGGCGATCCGGACAACCGGCGTGATTTTCCCGGGGGATGGCCCGGCGATCCGCAGAATGCCTTCCAGAAAGAAGGCCGCACGCCACAGCAACAAGAGATTTTCGAGTATGTGCAATCCCTCTTGCGATTAAGGGCGGAGCATCCCGTGCTGCGCCGCGGAAAACTCTGGAGCCTGGCCTCGGATGACTCGACGTACGTCTATCTCCGGGAAAGCGATGAGGAAAGGGTGTTGGCTGTTTTTCACACGGGAAGCGCTGCACGAGATCTTTCACTTTCCCTGCAAGACACAGCGGCGCAGGACTGCACGAGTACGTTGCCGCTTTTTGGCCAAGGCCAAGCAGAACTTTCGGGAAAAACACTGAAGCTGCATCTGCCGGCGCAGAGCGTCAGCATCTTTTCTTTGCGGTAGACGGTATTTCCTTTCGTGCAAATTCCGGCAATCCGATTGAGGCAGGGGAAAGTCAGCTTTCTCAAGAGCTGACTTATCATGGAAAATGATGATCTCCCGGAAGAGCGGGCAGCGGTTCGACGCATGGCGATTCTCTCACTGCAAGCGGTCACCAAAGAATATGCCTCGGAAGGACAATGCGTTCGCGCACTGGATGGCGTTTCGCTCGAGGTAAGTGCAGGCGAGTTCGTCGCCCTGGTTGGACGCAGCGGCTGTGGAAAGTCCACGCTGCTGCACGTTGCGGGAGCGATGGATTTTCCGAGCACCGGCTTAGTGCTGATTGGGGATAAGAACACCTCCGCACTGAACGATGCGCAGCAGACGGAATTGCGGCGAGAGAAAGTCGGCTTCGTCTTTCAATCCTTCCAATTGCTGCACACGCTGACCGTTCAGGAAAATGTGGAACTCCCCTTGCTGCTCGCAGGCAATCCCGCGGCGCGCGAAGCAGCGTTGGAGCGTTTGCACTGGGTGGATCTCGACGGGCTCGGCGCGCGATATCCGCACCAACTGTCCGGCGGCCAGATGCAGCGGGTGGCGATCGCGCGCGCTCTGGCGCATTCGCCGAGGATTCTGCTTGCCGACGAGCCCACGGGAAATCTCGATTCCACCACCGGCGCGGCGATTCTGGATTTGCTGGTGCGGCTGACGCGCGAGCGCAAAACCGCCACGATTATGGCTACCCACAGCCCGGAAGCGGCCGCGGTCTGCGACACCCTGGTGCGCATGCGCGATGGCCGCATCGAAGAAATCACGCGGCGATGAAATGCCTCGACTTAAGCTCTTCTACCGATTGATCGTGCGGCCGCTGTTCCGCGAGCCGATCCGCTTGGCGTTAATGGTGCTCGCGGTCGCCCTCGGGGTGGCCGTGGTGCTCGCCATCGATCTGGCGGGGAACGCCGCGGCCGGATCGTTCCACTCCTCGATGGAGAGCCTTGCCGGAGGAAACGATCTGGAGGTTGTGGCCCCGGGAGGAGCGCCGGAATCGGTGGTGGCGACGCTGGCGGAGCAGCCCCACCCATTGCGGATTACTCCACGAATGGAAGATTTTGCGGTGGACACGCGCACGCAGGAGACGCTGTCGCTGATCGGCTTGGATCTGATTGCCGAAGGCAGCCGGTACGTTTCCGAAAGTGGAGTGGCCGCGGAAGATTCCCGCAACAGGCAAACCATCGAAGAGTCAATCCAGGAATTGGAAGATCCAAAAAGCATTTGGGTCAGTCCAAGCCTGGGCGTCAAGCCCGGCGATCATTTGAAGTTGCTGATCAACGACGCCGTGCAAGACTGCATCGTTCGTGGCGTTTTGCCGCAATCTTCCGCGAACGAGAGTGTCATCCTGATGGATATTGCCGCGGCACAGCGCGCCTTGAACCGCCATGGCCGCGTGGACCGCATCCTGATCAAGCTGCCGGAAAACGCGAACATCGAGGAGTGGCGAAAAAAGTTAAGCGAGCTTCTGCCCGCGGGCGTGGAAGTCCGTCCCCAGGGCGCTGGCACGCAGGAGAATCGCAAAATGCTGGCGGCATTTCGCTGGAACCTGCGCCTGCTCAGCTATATCGCGCTTGTTGTCGGTGCGTTTCTCATCTACAACACCATTTCCGTTTCCGTCGTGCGGCGGCGGCCGGAAATCGGCATCGTGCGGGCCATCGGAGCGGGGCGCAATGAGGTGCTCGCCGCATTTCTGGGAGAAGCCGTTTGTCTCGGCCTTGCGGGTGCGCTCATCGGCGTGCCGCTAGGAAGAATTATGGCGAGTGGCGCGGTGAAGCTGATGGCGGCAACGGTGGATTCGCTCTATGTGAGCAGCCGGCCGGGCGCAATCGGCTTGAGCTGGTCTTCCGTGGCGCTGGCCCTGGCAGTGGGTGTGGGAGTTGCCGTTGCATCCGCGCTTTCGCCTGCCCGTGAAGCGATGCAGGTTTCGCTTACCGATGCGATGGCCCAAGGTCGCCGCGAGTACATTGCGCAAACGCATAAGGGAAGGGATCTGATCGTGGCGGCGATTCTCGGAGCGCTGGGCGCGTTTGCGGCCCGCATGCCGGCGTTCGCGGGTAAGCCGATGTTCGGTTATCTGGCCACAATTCTGCTGATTGCCGCCGCGGCTTATGCCATGCCTGCGTTGGTGAATTTCGTTTCGCAACTCGCGGCGCAGGCCCTGGGCAAGCTGCTGGGCGTGGAGGCGCTTCTCGCTTCGCGCAGCCTGGCTGCTTCGCTGCGGCGAACTTCGGTGCTCGTGGCGGCCCTGGCAACGGCCGTGGCGATGATGGTGTCCGTCGGAATCATGGTTGGGAGCTTCCGGCAAACCGTGGTGGCCTGGATGAACGATCAGTTGCCGGCGGATTTGTATCTGCGTCCGGCGGGCGATCCCGCGGCGGACCGGCACCCCACAATTTCGGTGGAGCTACCCGGCAAGATTGCCGCCTTGCCGGGTGTTGCGGCGGTGAATCGTTTGCGGGCCTACGAGATCAGCTATAACGGCATGCCGGCCACACTGGCTTCCGTGGACTTGCGCGTTTTGCGCGCGTACCGCAACTCGAATTTCTTCTCCGGGCGGCCGGCGGCGCAGGTGCTGGGCCAGTTGCGCGGGCAGAACAACGTCATCGTCAGCGAGCCGTTTTCCTACAAGCACCACGTGAAAGCGGGCGACACTATTGCGCTTTCTCTCGGCGAATACCGGGCAAGTTTCCGGATCGTCGATGTCTATTGCGACTACGCAAGCGAACGCGGCTACATCCTGATGGACCGTGATGTACTGCTGAAATACCTCCCGGACCCTGCGCCGACCAATCTTGCCGTATTCGTTGCACCGAGCACCGACGTTGACCAGGTTCGCAAGGAAATTCAGGAAGTCGCTGCCGGCCACCGGATCCTGATATTTTCGGACCGCGACCTGCGGAAGGAAGCCGTGCGCATCTTCGACCGCACGTTTGCAATCACCTACGCGCTGGAAGCGGTTGCCGTGGTGGTGGCCGTGATGGGCATCGCGGGAGCGCTGATCGCACTGGTGATCGATCGCCGGCGGGAATTGGGCCTATTGCGATTTCTCGGCGCGGCAACCGGACAGATTCGAAAGATGATCCTGGTGGAAGCCGGCCTGCTGGGTTTGCTGGCGAATCTCGCCGGATTCGCCTTGGGGTATTTTCTTTCGCTGATTCTGGTTTTCGTGATTAACAAGCAGTCGTTTGGCTGGACGATCCGGTTTCACTGGCCTTTTGCGGTGCTGCTGGGAGCCCTGACCGTGGTCTATTTGGCTACCGTGATTTCCGGACTGTATCCCGCCCGCGTGGCCGCGCGCCTGAACCCGCTCGAGGTAATTCATGAACAGTAGCAAACTGCTTTTGGTGATTCTGCTGGCGTGGCTTCCGGCGGCGCACGCGCAATACCAGGCGGCTTTGCCCGGATATCGCTACGAATTTCCGCGCGACCATTTCAATCACGAGGATTATCAGACGGAATGGTGGTACACGACAGGGAATCTGAAGGCCAGCGATGGCCGCGAATATGGCTTTGAGTTGACATTTTTTCGCCAGGGCGTGGATCGTGATCCGAAAAAAAACGATCCGTGGGACATTCGGGATTTATATCTCGCGCACCTGGCACTGAGCGATGTTGGCGCCGGAAAGTTCTACCACACCGAACGCACGAGTCGCGCGGGTCCTGGTCTCGCGGGGGTCGATGAGAAAGCAGGTCGAATCTGGAACGCCAATTGGGAAATCCGGTGGAACGGGGATTCGGAGATTGCGTTGCGCGCGGTGGAACCGCGATTCTCCATCACGTTCTTGCTCCACCCCGAAAAGCAGCCGGTGATCAATGGCGAAAACGGCATCAGCCAAAAGGGGGCTGGCAAGGGCCACGCCTCCCACTACATTACATTTACGCGCTTGCAAACCAGCGGCACGCTCCAACTGAACGGAAAGCCGATCTCTGTCAGTGGCACGAGCTGGATGGACCACGAATTCTTTACCAATCAACTCGACTCGGCACAGATCGGATGGAACTGGCTCAGCCTTCAGCTTGCAGACGACACTGAATTGATGCTTTACCAGTTCCGGCGGAAAGACGCTTCGGCCGACCCTTACTCTTCGGGAACCTACGTCGACGCCCAAGGAAAATCGCTCCATCTTGCATCAACCGATTTTCGCCTGATGCCAACAGGAGAGGCCTGGACGAGCCCCGCAACTTCGGCAACTTATCCCATCGCGTGGACGATTGAGATTCCTAACTTAGGGATCAAGTTGAATGCCACGACGCGCCTGAAATCCCAGGAACTCGCGGGACTGGGAAATCTTGCGCCAAATTATTGGGAAGGCGCGATCGTGCTGGAAGGCACGCGCGGCGGAAAAGCGATCCACGGTGTGGGCTATCTGGAAATGACGGGCTATGACCGCCCATTTGAAATCGGGCGGCAGCCATGAGCAGTTCGTGAACTGGGGAATCCCGGCGGAACGATTGGGCTAGCCGTTGACGATCGCTTCCAGATCGGCCTTGCTGCGGAGAATCAGCGTGGAGCCGACAATCTGCAAAAGCTGCTTCCTGCGGAACTCCGCCAGCAGGCGCGTGACGGTCTCCCGCGACGAACCGATCATCTGCGCGATCTCTTCGTGCGTCAGCGTCATCTTGACCCGCACCTGACCTCTTTCCTCAGGGCAATTCGCCGCCCACTCGAGCAGGAAACGCGCGAGCTTTTCGCTCGCAGAGTGGGACAGGCCGATGGTTCGCATTTCGGCGATCGCGGAATGATAAGTTTCGCCGAGTTGCTGGGCCACACGCAAAGCAGCCTCCCCGTTTTCCTTAAGAAAATTCAAAAACTCGTTGCGGCCAATGAAGTTGGCTTGCGCGGGTTCGATGATGTCCGCAGTCAGTTCATATGAGGAGCCGGTTACGGTAGCCGGAAGCCCCAGAACCTCGCCGGGTTCGGCGATGCGCAGGATAAGAGTCTTCCCATCTGCCGAAGAGGTGGAAAGTTTCACTCGGCCGCTGCACAAGATAAAAACACCCCGCGCCGGCTGCCCTTCCACAAACAGCGTGGCGCCCTTGGGATAAGCCGCGGAAGCGGTAATGGCGGCCAGAGCCTTAACGGAATGCTCCGGCAAGTTACAGAAAAGGTGTTCCTCACGGTGAGGACAAACAAGACAATTCTCGATAATTTCGAGGCCATAAGGCGTGCGCATAGGGCTACCCTCCGGGAGTAGGCCCCCATCTATTTTGGTCATAAATTGGAACCGGTTTGCGGGTCTCCGTGGACCATGAAGCATACCGTCACCTACACCTGTGACGTTGATACTCCCTCAATCCCCGGAATCCAGTGATTTTAATCACAGATGAGGGTGACTCAAGTCACGGGCCACCCTGCGAATTTGGAGAAAACTGGCTTCCGGAGTGCCCCAATGCAAGACAACCGCGATGTATTGCAAACGCTCAAGGCCGAACTGGCCTTTGTGGAGCAGGGCGGTTACCGGAACCGCGCGAGATTTCCCTGGCGGCCCAGCTTCGTTTTTGAAGATTCCCCGACGTGCATCAATTTCGACACCAAGCAGGAACGGCGGCCCTGCTCGGAATGCCTGCTGATGCGGTTTGTGCCGGAGGACCGCAAGGATCTGGCCTATCCCTGCCGGCATATCCCGCTGAATTCCTCCGGCGACTCGGTTGCGCACTTTTATGAATCCGGCACGGAAGCCGAGCTGGATGCCGCACTTAGGGTGTGGTTGAGGAACAAAATCGCCGAACTGGAAGCCAGCGATAAAGCAAAAGGGCGGTCCGCATAGCCTGTCTGGGATTGAGCCGACTGTCGCTCTTGACGATGGACACGCGGAACCCCCTGTTAGCACCAGCTTGCGAAAATCGCGAGCGCGCAAAACATGGCGTACGGTCTGCCAGAAATTCCACGGTAGAAAGAAATCAGGGATTGCCTCGACGGATGGAAGCGAGGGTTGCTCCCAATGCCTCAGGGATGCTTGAACCTCTCGCAGGTGTGCTAGAGTTCCCCTTGGGATTTCTATGCGATCCCAGACAACGTGCGTTCCATCTACCCCGCTGACGGCTGGTCGTCCTCGATCTTCCTCCGATGGAATGCACCTTTATCCCAGCCAGCAAACCGGACGTGTTGTATTGCATCCGGAAGATACGATTGAGCAAAGGTCGCAGTTCGCTCAGCTGGCGAAAAAATGAGCAGTGCACAAGGAGAGAAGATGCGCAGAATGCTTCTGAATCGTTTCCTGATGGTAGCGCTGGGAATGCTGGCGCTTTCCGCAGCTTCGTTCGCACAATTCAACTTTGGTGTCTCCGTTTCTTTCGGCCCACCGGAATTACCGGTTTACGAACAACCTCTCTGTCCGGGTGACGGCTACATCTGGACACCCGGTTATTGGGCCTGGGATGGCTACGATTATTACTGGGTGCCGGGAACCTGGGTGTTGGCGCCGGAGCCGGGCTTCTTCTGGACGCCTGCCTGGTGGGGTTGGGGTGGCCGCGGCTTTATCTTTCATCCGGGATATTGGGGTCCGCGCGTGGGTTTCTATGGGGGCATCAACTACGGTTACGGATATTTCGGCCACGGTTATGAAGGCGGACGATGGGATAACGGCCGTTTCTTCTACAACCGCGAGGTCAACAACGTCAACGTGACCGAGATTCACAACGTCTATAACACGACCATCGTGAACAATTATGGAAACTCCCGCGTCAGCTACAACGGCGGCCAGGGAGGCATTCAAGCGCGCGCGACATCGGAAGAAGAAGCCGCGATGCACGACCGCCACATTCCCCCCGTAACTTCGCAGATGCAGCACATGGAGGCTGCGCGACAAAACCAGCAACTGCGGGCGTCCGTCAATCACGGCCGCCCGCCGATCGCAGCTACTTCGCGCCCGGGAGCGTTTACCGAACCCGGGGTGATGCAGGCGCGAGAAGCCGGCCACTACAATCCGCCGCGCACGGAAAACTCCAGGGGGTTTCCGGGGACCGCCGTTCACCCCAAGGACCTTCCCCCGACTTCGCGCGTGGTCGGCTCCAGCACGGGCAATCCGAAATACGACAAAAGATTTCAGCAGCAGCAGGACAAGCTCTATGCCAGGCAGGAGCAGGAGCGCCAACAGCTCCAGCAGCGCCAGGAGCAGGAACACCAGCGATACTCCCAACAGCAGGCCAGCCAGGATCGCATGCAGCAACTGGAACGCCAGCATCAGCAGCAGACGCAGCAGATGGCGCAGCGCCATTATCAGCAACAGCAGCAGATGTGGCAGCATCAGGAGTCGCACCAGAGCCAGTCGCGGCCTAAGCACTAAGGTCTCTGGCAAGGCTGTTCCGCTTTGGATAAAGACGGGGAGCGTGACGCAATGTGTCACGCTCCTTTTTCTTTGCAATCGGCCGGGACTGCCGGACAATCCGAAGAGCTTGGACTTAACAACGCAGCCGTTCGGCATCTCGGGTCATTTCGTCCGCGCAAAAAGCAAGGTATGCTTTCAATTTCCCGCAAGATACATAGAAGCAGGGATTTCCGCGCGGTAACGTCCAACGATTTTTAGGAGATTCAGGTGAAAAGGTCGGTCAGCACCGAAACACTTTCGAAAATGTTTCAGCCGCTTCAGAAAGCGCACCAGGCGTTTGCCTGCGTATATCCCGGCCCGCGCGGAGATCGCCAGCCGGTTCACACGGTCTACGGCGGAGCGCATTTGTTCCGGGCGGATACGGCTGCGCGTCTCGGCGAAAAAGCCATTTCCTCCTTGAATGAATACGCTCCGGACTTTGTCACCTTCGCCAGAGCAATCGATCTCCCCGGCGCCGACAATTTCGGTGTTGCGCAGGATTCGGTGGATGCACTCGCCAGGCATGTGGAGAAGGACCCCGAGGGGGCGCGGCGTGAGGAGCCTGCGGCGTGGTTTGCCTGCACCTTGTACCAGCGTGTGTTGGAAAAGTTGCGCCGGGAGCCGGTGGAGGATTTTCGCATCGATTTCGAGGATGGCTTCGGCAATCGTCCCGATGAAGAGGAAGACCGCTATGCCGCCTCAGCAGCCGAAGAAGTCGCCAAAGGCATGCAAGCGGGGTCGTTGCCGCCGTTCATCGGGTTGCGGATAAAGCCATTCAATGAAGAACTCCGCAACCGAAGCGCCCGCACTCTAGATATTTTTCTCACGCAGCTGGTGGAAAAAACCGCTGGCAAGCTCCCCGCAAATTTCTTTATCACCCTGCCCAAGGTGACGATCCCGGAAGAATCCGCTGCGCTCGCGGCGCTGTGCTCTCGATTGGAGACCGCCCTGCGGCTTCCCGCGAAGATTTTGCGCGTGGAATTGATGATCGAAACACCGCAGTCCATCTTCAACGAACGCGGCCAGGTCCACCTGATTCCGCTTGCGGCGGCTTTGCAGGGCCGGTGCGTCGCCGCGCATTTTGGCACCTATGATTACACGGCGGGTCGCGGCATCACTGCGGCACACCAACACATGACGCATTTCGCCTGCGATTTTTCGCGGGAAGTTATGCAGGTAGCGTTGGCCGGCACGGACATCTGGCTCTCCGATGGAGCCACGAACATTCTGCCCGTTCCCGTGCATCCCGCCGGTGGCGATCCTTCCAGGCTTTCCGCCGTGGAAATAACGGAAAACCGCCGCGCTGTGCACCAGGCGTGGAAGCTGCACTTCGAACACGTCCGTCATTCGCTTGTAAACGGTTTTTATCAGGGGTGGGACCTGCATCCCGCTCAACTGGTGACGCGTTATGCGGCAGTCTATTCCTTCTTTCTGGAGAGCCTGGATGCCGCCTCCGAACGCTTGCGCAACTTTATCGAAAAAGCCGCTCAGGCCACGCTGGTGGGGGAAGTATTCGATGACGCCGCCACCGGCCAGGGACTCTTGAACTTTTTCTTGCGGGCGATCAATTGCGGCGCGATCAATGCCGAAGAGGCGCAAAAGCTCACCAGCCTCACGCCGGTGGAACTTCAGAGTGCCTCGTTTGCAAAAATTCTTGATGGCCGCAAGAAATAAGTGCCCCGCTCAGTCGTTTCGAACCGTGCCCTCGATTAATCCGTGCGGCTCGTCCGTTGGCAGGAAGATTTCCTTTGGGTTGTCCAGGTGGAATGGAGACAAATCCACCAGATTGTAATGTTTGTTGGGGAGCGAAAGCCGGATTTCGCGAATGCTCTTGAATTTTGCGAGGACTGCTTCCCCCATCGCATAGAGTGTTTGCTGTAGCGACTTGCTGTCATGTCCGGCGAACGCTTCCAATAACGTCTGCCGGACGTCGTGCCAAGTGCTTTCGAAAGCCGTGTCGTTCGAACGGTAAAGCCAGGCAGTGCGAATTGCCGTGGCGAGGATGCGATTGCGATCTTCCCGCAGCGTCGTGAAGGCGTCCCGCAGAAAGCCTTCAAACGCGGAATCCGTCGTTTTCAGAACCACAAGCCCCTTGATGCCTGCCTGCACCGATTTTTCCTTACGCGTCGCGGTCACCGTGGTCGTGCGCCTCTCTTCGCTCGATCGGGTAAATGTGTGCGGATGAAGTGTCTTGCCGTAAGGCAAGCGTGTCCAAAGTGTTTCGCTGGCTTCCATGCGTGCACGGGAGACGTGTGCATGGTGGGATAAAAAATGATCCGCAAGCCGCAGGCAAAACTCCTCCGGTGATTCGATGCGCTGCTGTTTCGCCAGCGCGTACACGGTATTCTTCATTGTGTCGGTGGGCAGAATCTTGGTGTTGTCGCCTTTGGTATGCGCGGTTTCGAAGTCGCCTTCCAGGCGGATGCCCACGGTTAGTTCTTTCAGGTCGTGCCGGTCGGCGTGCCGGATCACCTGCAGGATGCGCACGCGCTGCTTGCCGTAGCCGTTTTCGCCAAGCCGGATGGTCATCGTTCAACTTCCGCGGTACGTGGAATACCCGAACGGGCTAAGAAGCAGCGGAATGTGGTAGTGCTCCTGCCCTTCTTTGGTCTCGAAAATAATCACGACTTGCGGATAAAGGCCAGACATTTGCTGCGCTGCAAAATACTCGCCTGTCTCGAACGTCAGCCGGTAGATGCCGGCAGAAAGGTTTTTGTTGGCGGCGAGATCTTTCAAGCGGCCGTCGCTGTCCGTGACGCCGCTGGCCGCTTCGCTCCAGCTTCCTCCGGGACCTTTCGCTTCGAGAAGAACCGGTACGTTTGTCGCCGGCCGGCCCAGGGAAACATCCAGAATATGCGTCGAGATTTTGGTCATGATGCGAGCAGTTTCTCCAGGCGCAGGCGCATGATCTTCCGCTGCTCTTCGGCGGCGATGTGCAATTCCGTTTCCGGGCTATTCGTCATTCGTCGCCGCAGGGCCATCAAAATCTCCTCGCACGATTTTCCGGCCGCACAGATCAAAAAAATGTAACCGAACTTCTTCGTATAATCGCGATTCTCTTCGGCCAGAAGCGCCAAGGTTTCCCGCGAAGCTTCTTGCGCCGCAGCTTGTTCGTTTGCGGACCAGCGGCTCGCTTTTGAGGATTGCCTGGCCTCTGAGCGCTTTCCTCCGATTGCGGGATGATGCCGGAAAGCCTCCAGCCAATCCTTCTCAAGCAGCGCTGCCCAACATTGGTCAGCTGCGGCACCTAAATCCGCCTGTGTGGCAAATGGACGCCTGTTCGCCATCTGTTCCGCCCATTGGCGGGAGCCGCAGCAATTTAGAAATGATCGCACGGCCTGTTTTTTGGGCAGTTCGTTCAACCTTTCCAGGCCTTTGTCTGCCTCCGCGGAAAGCTCCGGCTTTCCAAACAATCGTAACCGGCTCACGCCTCCATCGGGATAAATCTGAAAGCGCGCATGAGTAGCCGGTCCCGTATGCCGGATTCCTCGAAAAATATGGCGATGATTCGCCTTCAATTTACTCTTGGGCAGGATCTCTTCCCATGGCAACGTTTGCGCGTTGGTTGAGTCCACTATGTGATTCCGCACGCAGCAGACGTCAACTGAGCAAGAATCGGGATAGTTGCCCTTGAAATGGGTCGTATCGACCTCCACGCGATGAATTATGCCCGGCACACCGAGCTTCAGGATCACCCAATCATGACCTGGGCCGCGCCGTCGCTTCGTTTCCCAGCCGTCTCCCATGTCTTTCGCGCGATACGGCATCAGTAGATTCCGCGGCGCGCCGTAATGCTGGTCGCTGGCCACAAGTGGACTGCCCCCATTTTCAATAGCAACTAGATTCACGTCGCCACGTGCCACGCGCGTCATGTCAGCGATCGCTTCGCCGTGCACGCGCAATCTCGCCACGCCCCCGTCGGGAAAAATCCGCAATCGCAAATGGGTGAATCGGTTTTCATTCTGGACGGAAAAGAGATTTTGCATATTTCCTTTGAGCGGTGTTTCCGGCAGGATTTCCACCCACGGCGCATCCGGCGCGTGGAGCCTCTTTTTTTCGTTGCGATAGGGATACCGCCCCAGGTCACATCCTTCCAGGGAAAAACGTTCGGGATAATTTCCGGTGAAAAAACTCGTATCCACCGCGATGCCGCGAACTATTCCCGGCAGGCCAAGCCGCACGATGCACCAGTCGTGCCCGGGAGCGCGCCGCCGCCGCGTTTCCCAGCCATCCATCCACTTTCCGCGAGCCGTGTATTTGCCTTCAATGAAAACTGGCTTCGATTCCTTCAGCAGGTTTGTTCTTGGCGCGAAAAAATCATCGTTCGCTTCCAGAACGCGGCCGCCCAGGCGTTCTGCAGCCAAATCAGCAAGCTGTGTGAAATCGTTCACGCTTTTCCTCGAAGCAAGAGGTTCCCCGGGGCCGTTGTACAGAACTCGCCATGTTCATAAATTTTCCGGCCGCGTAGAAACGTGGTTTCGACTATACCCATCAACTCACGTCCTGCATAGGGCGTCAGCTTGTGTCGGTGCTGCAGTTTTTGCGAGTCTACCCGAAACGCAGCATCCGGATTCCAAATCACCAGATCGGCATCGTTTCCCGCGGCGATGCTTCCTTTTCTGTGTGCAAGGCCGGCAAGGCGCGCGGGAGCGCCGCAAAGCCAACCCGCGACATTCGTTAAGGAAAAGCCGCGCTTGCGTGCCTCTGCCCACACCGCCGGCAAGCTAAGCTGCAACGAGGCAATCCCGCCCCATGCGGCGAGAAAATCGCCTTTCTCCAGCCGTTTCATCGCCGGGGGGCAGGGCGAGTGGTCCGTGGCAATCATGTCGATCCACCCGTCGCGCAGTGCCTCCCACAGTTGCTCCCTGTTTTTGCGTTCGCGAATCGGTGGCGCGCACTTGAACTGCGTTGCACCATCGGGAATCTCCTCCGAGGTGAACGTCAGATAATGCGGGCAGGTTTCCACGCTCAGCTCCGCTCCTGCAGCTTTGGCGCGCTGGATCAGCGGAACTGCCTCGGCTGAGGACAGGTGCACAATATGAACGCGAGCGCTGCTCTCCGCCGCCAGCCGGATCAGCAGTTCAATCGCTTCGTTTTCCGCCGCGCACGGGCGCGAATCCAGCCACGTCTGATACCGGGCGCCCGATGCGGATTCCAACCGCCAGCGCGCCGCTTCCTCGATCGGTCCCGGCACTTCTGCGTGAACCAACAAAGGCGCGCCCAATTCTGCAAGAATGGGCAACGACCGCTGCAAATCGGGCTCGGTCACGCACCGAAATTCCGGTACGCCGCTTTCGACCAGAAAACTCTTGAAACCGAAGCATCCGGCTTCCCAAAGCGTGCGGACTTCGGAAGCATTTCCGGGAACCACGCCTCCCCAAAAACCGGTGTCCACCCAAAGTGCTCCATAGGTCGCATCGAGTTTCGCTTGAAATGCCGGCATGCTGGTTGTTGCCGGAATGCTGTTCAGGGGCATCTCAATCAGCGTGGTGATTCCGCCCGCCGCCGCGGCGCGCGTTGCACTGGAAAATCCTTCCCACTCCGCCCGCCCGGGTTCATTAATGTGCACATGTGTGTCCACCAGCCCAGGCATGACCACGCGATCCCCGGCTTCGTGAATTGGCACGTCTTCAGGTATTTGTTCAAATCCCGTTACTTCCTGTATTACGCCGCGACGAATACGAATCGCAGCAGGTTGTTCACCTTGCGAGGTGACAACCCGCCGGCTGCGAACAATCAGCTCTGCATTGCCGGTGCGATTCTCGGAGATCGAAGCGGACACAGTCATGGCCAATCAAGCAGCAAGCGATTCGCAAAATTCCGCCAGGAGATTCTGCGCCACCCGCAACCGGTAGCGAGCCGTCGAGCGAATGTCGTCGATGGGGGCGATTTCCCGGCCGAGTGCCTCCTGTGCGGCATGCACCAGCGCAGGAGTCGGCGTCAGGCCGCGCAGAATGTTCTCCGTCGCGGTGGCCCTCAGAACAACGGGGGCAACACTTCCCAGTGAAATCCGCAGGTCCGCAATTCGCCGGGCATCCATTTGCGCCGCGCCCGCGAAGCAAACCTTCGAAATGGCTTGTGCGCGTCGTGTGCCCACTTTGCGATAAAACTGGCGCCAATTCTGGCGTCCGCGCGGCAAGTGAACGCGAGCAATCAGTTCGTCGTTTCGCAGGTCGAGCTGCTTATAGCCTCGCCAAAACCCGTGAAAAGCGACACGGCGGGTTCCGTGAGCGGAAATTAATTCAAGTTCCGCGTCGTACACCAGCAGCGCCGGAGGAGTATCGGCGGCCGGCGAGGCATTCGCGATGTTGCCGCCAATCGTGCCGCGATTTTGAGTGGCCACGCTGCCAGTTTCGGAAGCCGCGCGGCTGAGAAGCGGAAACTCCTGCTCGACAATTGCGTTACGCCGGATCTCGGAATACGTGGTCAGTGCGCCCAGTGAAACATGCGTGCGCGTCGCGATAATGCCCCGCAATTCCGGCAGATTCCAGACATTCAGAAACCGTCGCTGTGGCAATTTCCCCGCTTCCAGCAGCACCATTAAATCCGTTCCGCCCGCGAATGGTTTCCACACCCCGGGTTCGCTCGCCAAGCGCTGCAGCGCCTCGCCTAGGCTTCGAGGCGTTTCCAACCGGTAATGCGGAATATACGATTTCATGCCTATTGTCTCGCCAGCCTGCACGCGTCCACAACCGACGCAAAAATCTTCGTGTAGCCGGTACACCGGCACAGGTTGCCGGCCAATCCCTCGCGGATTTCGCTTTCGGACGGCTCCGGATTGCGCGACAGCAGATTCACGGCGGCCAGAATCATGCCGGGCGTGCAAATCCCGCATTGTGCGCCACCGTTGGCAAGAAACGCCTGCTGCACGAAGCTAAGTTGCGCCGCGTTCGCCACGCCTTCAATGGTGCGGATCTGTGCGCCTTCCACCTGCGCCAAGGGAATCAGGCAACTATTGACCAGCGCTCCGTCCATCTCGATGGAGCATGCGCCGCATTCGCCTTCGCCGCACCCCTCCTTCGTCCCGGTTAGTCCTGCGTGCTCACGCAAGGCATCCAGCAGACGTGTCATCGGGTACGCCTCCAGCGTGTAAGCCTTGCCATTGATCTCGCATTGCACGCGTACCTTGCGCGGAGATTCATTCATGCGCGCCCTCCAGCAAGTCCATCAGCTTTTCTGGCGTCATCGGGATCTCGCGGATATCCGTGCCGGTGGCGTGCGCGATGGCGTTGGCGATCGCCGGCGCAGTTCCATCCAAAGGCAGCTCTCCAATTCCCTTTGCTCCCGCAGGCCCTCGCTCGTAGGGAATCTCCTCGAAATAAACGCGAATCGGCGGAACGTCCATCGATGTGGGCATGATGTAATTGGTCATCTGGCCATTGGCCATGCGCCCTTCCTGCCAAACGATGTTCTCGTAAAGCGCAAATCCGACGCCCTGCGCCACCCCGCCTTCGATCTGCCCCGCTGCCAGCACCGGGTTAATCACTTTGCCTGCTTCCTGCACCGCAACAAAATCTTCCACGCGGACTTCGGCGGTGCGCGGGTCCACGGCGACCTCCGCCACGTAGACTGCCCACCCGTAAGCCCCATACGCGTCGCCTTGATACTTGTTGTCGTCCCAGTGCAGGTGTGATGGATGCTGATACTTCGCCAGCGATTGCAGCGGGCCGAATTTGTCGATGTAGCGAGCGCAAGCCTCGCCAAAGTCACTCGGCGTGAAACTCGATTTCAGGAATCCGCTTTCCACCAGTGAGTTCTTCACCGCCGATGCCGCGTTCTCCACGAGCTTTCCCACGATCATCGTGGTCCGCGAAGCGACGGTTGGCCCGCTGTTAGGCACCAGCGAAGTATCCGGTCGCAGGATTTCAATCTGATCGAGATCCAATCCAAGGGTGTCGGCGGCAATCTGCGCAAAAACGGTATTCGTTCCCTGACCCATTTCCGTGCTGCCGGCGAGCACCTGTACTTTTCCTTCGCGCGTGGCCGCAACGAGCGCTTCCGACGCCAGATATTCCTCCCCGGAACCTGTGAATCCAGCTCCATGCAAGAATGACGCAAAGCCAATTCCCCGTTTGATGGGGCTGCGCGGGTTCTCCTTCTCAAAACGTGCTCGTTTTTGGTGATATCCGCTCAACTCCAGTGCGCGATCCAGCAGTTTTTCCATCTGCACTTTTTCCTGCACCACCTGACCGACGGCCAGCGTTTCTCCCGCACGGATAAAATTCTTTCTTCGAAATTCATCGGGTGAGAGCCCGGCTGTGGCTGCCACTTTGTCCAGATGGCGTTCGAGCGCAAACACGCTCTGTGGCGCGCCGAACCCCCGGAAAGCTCCATGCGGCGGAGCATTCGTGGCCACCACGCGGCTGCGGATGCGCACGTTGGGGCATGAATACGGCCCCGCGGCGTGAATCGTGCCGCGAGAGAGTACGACTGGCGAAAGTGTCTCATAAGCGCCGCCGTCCAGCGTGAAATCAATCTCCATGGCCACAAGCATGCCCTCGCGCGTAACGCCGGTGCGATGGCGCGTGCGCGAAGGGTGGCGTTTCGTGGTGGCGGCCATATCTTCTGCGCGATCGTATATGAGTTTCACGGCCTTGCCGGATTTCCAGGCCAGCAGCGCGGCATGTCCGGCGATCATGGAGGGATACTCTTCCTTTCCGCCAAAGCCCCCGCCGGTTTCCGTCTGCACCACGCGCACTTTTTCTTTGGGCAAATCGAACAAGCGCGCCAACGCTTTGTGTACATAGTAGGGGCATTGCAGCGAACCCCACACGGTCACGCCGTTTTTGGGGTTCGCCTGCGCGATCATGCCCTGGGGTTCGATGTAAAGCTGCTCCTGTGCGCCGGTTGCGTACTCACCTTCGACAATGAAGTCCGCAGCCGCCCAAGCCCTGTCCACCTCCCCCTTTTCTACCTCATATGTCTTGAAAATATTATCTTCACCCCAAATTATCTGTTTTTTCGACAGAGAATCCTCAATGGAAAAAACGGCTGGCGAGGGTTCCACGTCGATTTGCACGGCGCGCCGCGCTTCTTCGAGCAAATATTTGTCGGGATGAGCCAGCAGAATCACAGGCTCTTCGCGGTGGTTCACAAACTTGTCCGCCAGGCAGGGTTGGTCTTCGATCAGCAGGGCGACGCAGTTCTTCCCCGGAATGTCCTTTGCGCTAACGATCGTAAATTCGTGCCAGGGGATATTCTTCGCGAAACGAATCTCGCGGATGCGGCCGCGCGGCATGGGGCTCCGCACGGTCACACCATGAATCATTCCCGGAAAGGTGAAATCATCCACATAGCGCGCAGATCCAGTGACCTTTTCCCGCCCTTCCTTGCGAGGAACCGGTCTGCCAATGTGGCGATTTTCAATAGCCATTAGTCTGGCTTCCAAGAGGAGCGTTCCTCATCCGGTTCTCAAGATCTGTGGCGAACAACGCTTCCCCGGAACGTCGTGAAATTGTAACGCACCGCTACCTGCGAAATTTACCAAATTTCTTGCCCGGCCAGCATCGAAGCAAAGCCTGCAATCCGCCTGGCGGAGGCTGCGATTTCTTCCACACACACGGACGGCACATTGATATTGCTATTTATAAACGGTAGAGGCACCCTGAAATCGGGATAAATCCAACATGTCTGCAGAGTTCATGCGCCGCGCGATTGCGCTGGGGCTCGAAAATGTCCGCACCGGCGGCGGCGGCCCGTTCGCCGCGCTGGTCGTTAAGCAGGGCCGTATTCTCGCCGAAGGTGTCAATTGCGTCACCACCACCAACGATCCCACGGCGCACGCCGAAGTGGTGGCCATCCGCGAAGCCTGCCGCAATCTCGGCAATTTCCAACTTACCGGCTGCGATCTCTACACCACATGCGAACCATGCCCCATGTGCCTGGGAGCGATCTACTGGGCCCGGCCTTCGCGCATTTTTTACGCTTGCATCGCCGCGGACGCTGCCGCGGTGGGTTTCGACGACGCCTTCATTTACGACGAACTGCGGCGCGGACACCAAGAGCGCCGGCTGCCCATGCAGCAACTTCTCCGCGAAGAATCTCTCGCGATTTTCAGCCTTTGGAAGCAACTGGAAAACAAGAAGCGCTATTGACCGTTAGCTATGCGGGCCTCACCAGGGAGTGGGATTTTTATTCCCCGCCGGTTCTCAGCTGGCCGAGAATGGCCATCGGCCGCTCGCGCCAGGTGCCATCCTCCTCGAATTTTAACGTGTAAATATGCAGCAGACGCCAGCCCGCATGCTGCATGCGGTTCACTTCCTCCCTGCCCTTCGCTTCCAGGCTGTGGCCGGCGAGCTCCGCAATTTCCAGCTGCCACAAAGGAAGGGATTCCACCACGCCAACGGGCGACTTAAATCCCAGAACTTCTAGCGCCTCTTTTGTTTTGGCGAGCATAGCTCACCTCCGGGGCCTTCCATTTCGCCTGCCCACACGAGATGGCCTAGGCCGAGTGCGATTTCGCGCCGGCTTCCCGCCGCTGTGCGCGTTCCAGTAACGCGATCACTTCCTCATCGCCCACCTGCGAAAAATCCTCGTAAAATTGACCGACTCCGTAAAACGGATCCGGAAGTTCGGCGCAAACAAGTTCGTCCAGTTCGTGCCGAAGCTGGTTGTAGGTTGCCCTGGGCGCGACCGGGGTTGCCACCACGAGCGACGCGGGCCGTAGTTTGCGAATGGCTTGAATCGCCGCCCGCAAGCTGGCGCCGGTGGCTACCCCGTCGTCCACCAGAATCACCGTGCGCCCCTGCACGTTTAGCGACGGCCGATTGCCACGATAAAGCAGCTCGCGCCGTTCGAGTTCTTTCGTCTCCTGTTTGGTGGCCGCTGTAATTTCCGCTTCGGATATTCCCAGTTTATTCACAATGTCCGTATTCAGAATGCGAACACCGCCGCTGCTGATCGCTCCAAACGCAAGCTCCTCATGCCCCGGCACGCCCAGCTTGCGCAGGACGAAAATATCCAGCGGAGCCCGCAACGCAGAAGCAACCTCGAATGCCACGGGCACTCCACCCCGTGGCACTCCCAACACCGTCACATCGGCGCGGCTAGCATACTTTTCGAGGCGTTCCGCCAACACGCGGCCGGCCTCTTGTCGATTTGTGAAAATCATCGCGCTGCCTCAGCTTTCTGGCGGAGGGTTGCCCGAGATTTGCGGAACCTGCGGGCTTCCTGAAAAACTCCAGGTCAAACTCTTCTTCATGATCACCTCCCGCGCTGGACACCAGATTGGGCCGCCAATTACCATCCGTCCACGCTAAAGTTCGGGATGCGATTCCAGCGTGTACGGCACCATGCTATCCGGCGTGCCAGGTGCTTTCCGCTTCGCCTCGCGCGCGCTCACTCTTTTCTTGATCGCTGCCCGCCGGCCGCCCTTCTTGGCTGCAGCGCTTTTTCCACGAGGCCCTTCATTCCGCCTGGCTCGCCCGAAGACTCCGTTTTCAAATGCGATGTGATCGCGCAGGAGCTTTACCACGTCCATGCCCGGCAGGATCATCGCCATGGTGCGGTCCGGCGTCGCGAATTTTAACTCTTCGCGAAAACTCCCAATGGCCTCCTTGATCCGCAGATGTTCGCGGGCGATGCGCGCCAGCTTTTCCGCGGGAAGGTCCTTGTACAATTCCGATTCCACCAGGCGGTCCGCCGCGTGGCAATGTTCCACAATTCCAGTCATGCCATGTTCCAGGCCGCGCAGCTCGTTCAGGATTTTCTGGTGCCGTGAAGAATCATGTGTCGAGGCGATTTCCAACGACCGCTCGATTTTGTCCGCCAGGTGCGACAACTCTTCGTGTTCCTTTCGCAAGTACACCATGTAAGGATGGAATTGCATGATGGCCCCCTTTCTCGCAGCGCATCCCAGAGACTCCCCGCTCATACCCTCTGGGTAGACAGCCACCCACCAGTTACATCCGCCGCGCACAATGCAGCCTTCATCAAAACAAAATTTACACAGAAATTCACTCGACAGGTGGGTTCTTTAGCGCGTTCGTTTGCGGGGCCTGCTCGCATGGCGGTTCCCTACATCCAGGTAACTTCACCACCGGCCGGGGCAGTTCACCGGCTTGGACGAAGAACTCCAAGTCAGCGCTGTCGATGTAACCATCGCAGGCTGTTGAACATTCGTCAGTGATTGGGGTCACCCCATCCAGTTGTGCCGGCGTGCGCCGCGAAGAATTCCATTCCGCTGCGAGGATCAATGGCAATGTTCCTTGCCTGGCTAGCCGCGGCGGGCCACCTGCGCACTCACGCAGGCACCGAAATTACTCGGAGGAGGTGGAAACGGGAGTTGGGCTTCCTTCGAATCTGCGAACAGCCTCCGAGGAGGCGCCAAGTTTTGGACCCGAAAACAGGGGGAGTACATAAAGATCGCCAGAGATTCAGACGAGAGCGCCTGTGAAAACGGGATTTCCCGCGAAATGTTGGTGGACTCAGGACCAAAACACGGTGGGTTCGATGTGGCGGCGCAAGCCGCCTCTTCTTTCTTTCAGAAGCTGGCATTCCCGCAAGCACCGCCTAACTCCTGATCTCGGTACTTGCCACAATCTGCAGGTACCGCCTTTGAATGCCGGAAAGTTGGGAATCTGGGAACTCGTTGGAAAAAGAATGGCTCCCCGGGCTAGATTCGAACTAGCAACCCTTCGGTTAACAGCCGAATGCTCTACCATTGAGCTACCGGGGAACGGTGCGGGTAGGAACGAAGTGTTACCGCAAAAGTGTAGCGGCTGTCGGCGCGGGTGTCAATGAAGCGCCGCACTTCTGATCGGAAAATAACGGGTCAGAAGTGGAAAACCACCCCTGTGCTGGCCTGGAAGTTGTTCTGCGTTTCGCTGAAGAAGCGCGTGTACACGTAATCCACTTCCGCGCGCAGCGACAACCGCGAGTTCACGCGATAGTCCACGCCGCCGCCGCCGGTCGCCGACAATGCCGACCGATTCCCCGCAGCCGTCTGTGGCTGCAAGTGTGCTCCGCCGACCAGCGCGTGCACCCACGGCTCGAATCTCGCCCGGCGCCCGCCCAGGCGGATTCCGCCCGCTCCTTCGAAATACTTCACGTGATTGTTATCGTTGGGCGGCGGGCCGAATGCCGTGATGATGTTGCCTTCCAGCGCGAACCAAGTATTCGTGTAGTAGCTCACCGTGGTGTTCACGCCCACGATGCTTGCGTCCAGAATGCTCGAGCGGAAGCGCAAGAATTCAACGCCCAGGCCCAGTTGCCAGCGGTAGTCGTCGCGTTCGCCAAAGACGAATTTCGGCATCGCCGCGGGAGCGGCAGGCGTGGCCGCAGGCTCCGCAGCGGAGGGCCCAGCATTTGCCAAGCGGAAAGGCTCGCGGGAGCTATCGAACAAATTCACCTGGGTGGCGGACGTATTTTCAAAGATGGCGACGTTCTCGCTGTCGCGATTGGCGGCCGGGTTGGAACTTCCTTGTTGCGCGCACACCGCGCACGCACTTGCCAACACGATAGCCATTCCCAAGACTGGCTTTCTCATACCGATTGTCCTCCGCCTCTGCCGGCACCCCCCACGGCGCCGCGGCGTTTTCCCAGAATCCAGAATCATAACCCGCCCGCCGACAAATTGTTCCCCAAAAAGTGCCGGGCGGATTACGGCGCGGGCAAGGCAGACCTACTATAGCGCAGAAAGCCGCGGTTGGGAGAGAGAACGAGCGCCGGGCTGCCAAAGAGTCAGGCCTCCGCGTTCGCAGAAGCGAAGGCCTAGCTGCGAGGGAAGCGAACTATTGCACCAGCGAATAATTGTGCATGCCGGAACCGAACGAGAAGCCCGCGCCCGCCACCTGCGGCACCCACCAGAATCGCCGCAACATCGGGTGTGTGCTGGTCAGCATCCTGTGGCCAAGGAAATCCATGATCGCGGGGCTCACCTGCGTGGCTGCGTAGATCGCGTTGGAATGGGCAAAAGGGCGCATGAACGGATCGCTTTCCGTGCCGTAATTTCCGGAAATCGCTCGCCGGGTAGACCACGCGTCAAATGCCGCTGCTCCGTGGCTCACCGCCATGAACGTATACCACAACTTCTCCTGGCGTGGGCTTGGTGCCGGCCGCTCGATCACCGGCTTCACGGGGCCAACCGGAAACGCGGAGGCCGCAGGGGTAGCCAGTTCGGACGCCGGCTCAGCCTTGGGCTCGGGTGCGTCGGGAAGTTCGGTTCGAGAACTGGATGAAATCTTTGCTTCAACGGTGGGGGCAGAAGCGGCGGAATCAGGCATGGCCCGCTTGGGAGCATCCGATGCCGGCAACCAAAGTAACAGGAGCGCTGCGGAAAGAACCACGTGTCACCTCAGGGTTGCAGGCCGGGAGAGGGTCCGGATGATTGCAACGTCTCCATTACACTGCCCATGCGTGCAGGTGTCACTGGCCCATCGGTCACATATCCCGCTAGTACCTCTGGCCGGGACTTGTGGTTAGTACTCCGCTTGGGTCGCTCCGCGGTTTCCTGCAAGCTTTCTATCGTGCTCGATCTTCCAAACAAAACTGGGCACATCGGCCACGATGGTCCATCGGCAATGGCATAGGAACTGCTCCTCCTTCCTCCGGGTGAGGGGGTATGAGCGGAGGGACGCCTGAGCCGCGGACGGCGGTGATGATCTTGGTAGAGGCCAAGTGGGAGGACCAAAGTGGAACGGTGCAGTCCGCCCCTGCCCGCATCGAGAACCGCTCCACGCATGGTGCCTGCATCCGCTTGAAGTGCCGCATCGGCGTCGGTGCGCGGTTGAGCATTCAGTCGCATCGCGAGCAGTTCTCAGGAGTTGCGCGCTATTGCCGCCCCGATGGAAGAGAGTTTTTGGTTGGCATTTTGAAGGATGAGGTTCACCGGCCCGTCCTGAAAAAGCCGTCATCGCAGGATGCTCCAAAGCGGGATGAGCCGCGGTGGCACGAAAAATCAAGTCCGAGCGCTCGCGCGCAGAATCGCGGAGAGCGGCGTGAGGAGAATGTTTCAGGCGGAAACGCTGTCCGAATTGAAACACCCATCGCCGAGCGATTGATTCGCCAGGAACCTCGCTCGCCGGAGATTCCAGCGCGCGCGAAAGCTTCCGCACCGCAGCACAGCAGGCCTGCGGGGCCCGCGCTGGATCTGGTCAAGGAAAGTTTTGAGGGGAAGCCAGTCAGGAAGGAATGGAAATTTATGAAACTCAAATGGTTCGCAGGGAACGAAAAAGAGTTGCTCGGTGCCAACGGCAACGGCGCCGTGACAAATGAATCGCCACAACGGGCATTGGAATCGGCCCCACGTGCGGAGTGCACAGTGACGCAGGCTCCGGTTGCCTTCACGGCCGCAGAAAGCGGCGTCCAGGGCGAATTGCTCGCCATGGAAGACATCTATCGCGCTGCTGGCATCACCAGTCCGCGCCGCGGCTACAGCATCACTAAAGTCGTAGAGATGCTGCGCAGCGAGCACATGCGTGGTCTCTCGAAAGAAATGCGCCGCGCCGCCTTGCTGATGGCCCTGGATGCCGCCGGCGTTTCCGTCGACGAGATTCTTCAGGACGCCAAGGTGCGCCAGGAGGCGATCGAAGCCTATGCCATCGAGCAGCGCAAGCATGCCGAAGCGCAATGGGCGCGCAAGGCCGAAGAAAATATTCAGATCCAGGCGGAGCTCGAGCAGGTCAAAGCGCTCTACGCCGAACGCATTCGCCGCAATCTCGACGGTGTGGCCCGCGAAAAGGCCACCTTCGGCAACTGGCTTAAGCTCAAAGAGCAGGAGATGCAGGGCATCGCCGAAGCCGTCGACCAGGTGCTAAAGCCGCAACCCTCCGCCGAGCCCCCGTCCGATCCGCTGCTGTCAGTAACGCCAGCGAGTGTGAGTGGTAAGCCGGTGTAAGTTCGGGATCGGAAAGGTTGGATTGCGGCTACCTTGGGCTCCCAGGCACAAAGTTGCCAGCCAGTACTGGCTTCCGAGCTGCAATGAATTCATTCCATTGGACTTGGCATCTTTGCCCAAGGTTCTGTTAACCGGCAATAACCTTAAGAATTTACTTGAAATGTCGGCGCGCCGACATTTCTCTGTGCGCTATGCTGACGCCACCGCAAATTCCACACGCCGCCGGATTGGATCGATGCGCTCGGCCCGCACGCGCACGCGATCTCCCAGCTTCCACGCGAGTTGCGCGGTCGGTCTGCGCCCGCCGCGCCGTCCTCGCCCGGGCTCCCCGCCCAGCACGGCCACAATCGCATGATCGCGCTCGCGATACACGCACCGTGCAGCCGCCGTTTCCTCCAGCGCGGTGATCGGCAGCAGGCCTTCCACGAACACTTCCATCAGTTCCACGAAGCAGCCATATTTCTGAACGGAAATAATCAGCGCTTCGTATTCGTCGCCCAGATGCTGCTCCATGAACTGCGCCGTCTTCCAACTGACCAATTCGCGCTCCGCATTGGCCGCGCGGCGTTCCGTCTCCGAAGTTTCCGCGGCAATCTCTTCCAGATGCTTCTTCGAGTATGCCGCCGCCGGCGTGCCCAACGCTGGTTTCAAATGCGTCGGCGGCGCCGCATCCGGATGCGCCAGCGCCCACTTCAAGACGCGGTGCACGATCAGATCCGGATAGCGCCGGATCGGTGAAGTGAAGTGCGTGTATTCCTCAAATCCCAGCGCGAAGTGGCCCAGCGAATCGGCCGAATAGCGCGCCTGCTTCAGCGAGCGCAGCATCAGGTACGAAAGAATGCGCTCTTCCGGCTTTCCGGAAAGCTTCTCCAACAGGCGCTGGTAATGTTGCGGCGTAATGTTAATATCCGTCGCGGGCAAGACCGCGCGCATCGGTCGTTCCCGTCCATGCCCGCGTGTTTCCGGGCGTCCCGCCTTTCCCGGCGAGGGAATTCTCCCGTGGCGCACGGCAATCTCGCGCTGGTGCAAATCGGCCACTCCCAACGAGTACCCAAAGGCATGCGCCATCTCTTCAAATTCGAGGACCTTGCGCGCGTCAGGTTTCTCATGAACGCGGTGCAGCGCTTGCAACCCGCGCTGAATCAGGTAATGCGCCACCGCGCGATTCGCCGCCAGCATGAACTCTTCGATTAGCCGGTGCGCGATGTTGCGTTCGCTGCGCCCTATGTTGGTCATTTGCTGATCTTCGCCGAATTCGATCACCGGCTCCGGCAGATCAAAATCGATGGAACCGTTTTCGGCCCGCCGTGCGTTCAGCAACTGCGCCAGTCCCTTCATCGCGCGGAAATGATGATTCAGGCTCGCGTAACGCGCGGACATTTCCGGGTCCCCTTCGAGCACCTTGTTGACGTTGGTGTAAGTCATGCGCTCCGCCGAACGAATCACTCCGGGCGTCATCCACGCGCTGACCATGCGGCCGGAAGCGTTGAAATCCATAATCGCGCTCAGCACCAGCCGCTCCTCCCGAGGCTTCAGCGAACACATGCCATTGGAAAGCGCTTCTGGAAGCATGGGCACGGCGCGGTCGATGAAATACACGGAATTTCCCCGCAGGCGCGCCTCGCGATCGAGCGGCGATTCCGGGGTTACATAGTGCGCCACGTCGGCGATATGCACTTGCAGCAGCCAGCCGCCGTCCTCGCGGCGTTCGACGTAAACCGCATCGTCGAAATCCCGCGCGCTTTCGCCGTCGATGGTTACGATCGGCAAATGGCGAAAATCTTCGCGCCCCGCCAAATCTGATTCCGCGACCGGCCGGACTAACGATTCGGCCGCTTCGCTGACCTCCGTCGGAAATGTGTGCGGCAGGTGGTGTTTGCGAATGATGATTTCCGTGTCCACACCGAGATCGCCGGGACGCCCAAGAATTTCAATCACGCGCCCGACCGGCGCCGAGCCCTCGCGCCCGTAACGAAGAAGTTCCGCGTTCACCACCGCGCCATCGAGCTTCGCTACATGTGGCAGGCGCATCCGCTTCCCCGAGCGTTCCTTCTCGCCGGGCAGCAACTGCTCGCGCAAGGCCGGCGAGAGTTCGTCGCCGGGGAATAGGTCAATATCGTGTTGCACGCGCGGATCATAGGGAACCACCACGCATCCGCGCGACGTGTAACGAAAAAGTCCGACGATGGACGGATGTGCGCGGGCGACGATGCGCAAGATGCGGCCTTCGGCACGGCGCGCGCCAGGCGCTCCACTGAGCCGGGTGATCTTGGCGGCCACGTGATCGCCATGCATCGCGTCCTCGACGAAGTCGCGGGGGATAAAGACGTCGCCGTCCAGGTTCGGAATGGCTACGTCCGGAACCACAAATCCGTAGCCGTCTTGGTGCAGCACCAGCCGCCCGCGAATCTCCTCCCGCGAAGAGGCTTTGTGTGTTGGGAATTTCTCCCCAAGCGGCGCGGGAACGGGCTTCGGTTTGGGTGCTGCGGGTTCTGGGCGGGGGGATTTGCTGAGGAGAAAGCGGTTGTGAGCAAGCTCTTCCACCAAGCCTCGTTTTTTTAACTTGGCCAGCATTTGCAGAAGCGCATACCGCGCGGACCGCTGGACCTGGAGGGAACGGGAGAGGTCGTCCAGGGTCACGGCGCTGTTTCTAAGTTGCAGAAAACGCAGTATGTTATCGGGGCTCAAGTGAGAAGACTGAGACATGCAAAGACCCCTTTCCGGGGAGCGAGGGCGTCTGCAACGATTTTATGCACTTTTTGAAAAATAATTGTAACTTTTTTCGCCTCCCGCGAGTTTCATAGGCAGGCCAACACACGACCGATTAGCCGCCCTCCGTCAGGCTAATCGGATTCCCCGAAAGGGGAATAACAGGGAGGCGAGAAGACCTGGCTCGCCTCCCTTCTCTTTTTATCTTATGAATTAAGCAACAGTGATTCCTCCTTCGTGACTCGTGTCGGGTCCCGGCGAGAGCTGCACGGGCAATTGTGTGCCACGCACCTGGCCTCGATTGTCAGAACCAGGTGAATTCAGATATTGTGCTGCCTTCGGATGGGACGGAGAGAACCGGTGACACGAATACCTTTGGTGCTGAGTTTGGTGGGATTATTCTTGGCTCTGTCAGGAGCCGAACAAGTGTGCGCGCAGGGATCCCCGGAGAATTCGAGTCGGGAGTTACAGATCTGGACCGGCGGAGGGCACGGGATCAACGGAAGCCAGTCGGATACCGGTGTATGGAATCTGGGCTTGCGCTATGGGTTGATTCTGACGGCCCCGCATGGGCCGGGATTTCTGAAGGGCCAGCTCGAGTATGCCTTCGACGTCGTGCCGGCGTGGGCGATCATTCAGAAAACGAACACAGCGTTTGGCGGCGGAGTGAATCCGTTCGCATTCAAGTGGATTTTGTCGGAGCCGAAAAAGGTCAAGCCGTTTTTCGAGATTGAAGGCGGGACGCTGTTCACGAACACCGAAGTGCCCGAGCGCACCTCCCAGATCAATTTCACCACAAGTGGCGCGCTCGGGATGCACATCTTGGGCGATAAACACAATTGGAGCGCGGAAGTGCGCTTCATGCACATCTCTAATGCCGGAATGACCACACCGAATCCGGGAATCAATACGATTCAGGTGCGTATCGGCTGGGGAATCTTCCGGAAGTAGTGGTGGGCGACTGGAAAGAGCGCGGGTGGGACAATTGGCCCGGTGTAAAGGGATTTCGCACTCCGATCGGTCCACTTCAGGAGGCGGGACCCACATTTTGGCTCCTCATTTTGCGGTTGGCGTGTGTGAAGCAAGAAAGTCCTTCACGGCCTGTGGCATGAATTCGGCCGTACTGAAAGCATGCGGCAGGGCGGCTTCAAACGTTGTGGCGCGGTAATGGCCGAGGCCGTCGGCCAGGATGAGCGCGATGGGCAGCTTGCCGGCTTCGTGATTGAAGCTGCTGGACTCGAAACCGTACTGGCGGTCGCGATAGCTCACCACGGGCCACTGGCCTTTTTCTCCCACAACAACGATGGCGCGCAGATAATAGTCGCGCTCGGTATCCGCCTGCTGGAGAAGTCCGCCAATCGGATAGCGATAGTGAAACGCCGCGTCGTCTCCACCGGCGGCGCGATATATTTTCCCGGTATAGGAGAGGCCCGCAGCCCCGGTATGCCGCGTGGTGCTGAAAAGGGTGACGCCGCCGAGGCGGGCTTCGCTCGCCGCCCGCGTGAGCCGCTCGAGTTCCGCAGCGGTGATCGGCACCGACTCGGGCGAGGCCATTGGAAACTTCTCTTCTTCAACCAATTGATCCGCAAACCGCGAGATGCGCACCGTGTGATCCGACGATTGCCCGCAGACAACGAGAAGGCGCTGGTAATCCGTGACAGCATGCTGATAGTCGCGGCAGTCGCCGCAGCTTGCGCCAGCCCCGCAGTGCTCGGAGAAAAACGCAACGAATCGCACGGCATGGCGCGTCGCATCGGGTCCGTAGAGCGAGGTCACATGATTCAGCAGTGAGGATTCGCCGTGAATCGCTTCAGGGACTTCGTATTCCGTGTTGCCGCCGAGGACGACGTGATCTTCACCGTCGACGGTGACTACGGTGGCGGCGCGGACCTTGAAATGCGAAATGGATGGGTCGGTCCCGGCGTGTTCGGCGGCGTCGAGCGCCCGGAAGATCTGCGCCCGCAATGTGGCATCCGGTACCAGCGTCTCGGATTCGGAGGTGAGATGCCAGGAAGCGGTGGAAGGCGGGCTGGATGCCGCCACCGCAGCGAGAATTGCCAGGAGAAATAGCCCCGTGGGAAGCAACAAGCGGTTCATCGGACAATCCTCAGCCGTTAGCGGTCAAGCGCGGCAATAGCAGTCTGAAAAATTGATCGGGATCAACGCCGACGGCAACTTTGCAGTTGGGTTTGTACTCTTCCGTGGGGATTGGCTCCTCGGGGATGCCCGTCTCCATCGGCGGTGAACGGCGCACGGGTCCGCGGTAATACCCGACAGACATGCCTGCGGTCATTTCGCCCGACGTTTCAATCTGCACGTAATGGTCCTTGAGCGCGACCACCGAAGGGTCGATGAGGCTCGCGATGGTAAGCGGGTCGTGCATGGCTACCACCGTTTCGTCTTTCGTCGGCTTGATGCGGCTCATGGTGGCGCGCATGATTTTTCCCGCGGCCTGGCTGACGGGATTCTGCGCCGCTTCCAGCTTGCGCACTTGCGATTCGCGCAGCAGAACCTTGTTGGTTACGTCCAGGCCCACCATGGTGATGGGCACGCCGGAGTCGAATACGATGCGCGCTGCTTCCGGGTCCACGTAAAAATTGAATTCCGCCGCAGGCGTGATGTTGCCGCCGCTGAGGCTGCCGCCCATCAGCACGAACGATTTGATCATTGGCGCAATGGCGGGATCGGCTTTGAGGACCGTGGCGATGTTGGTCAGCGGCCCGATGGCGACGATGGTGATTTCCCCGGGATTTGCACGGACGATGCGACGAATGATGTCCGTGGCGCTCTCGGCGGCAGGTTTGATCTTGGGCTCAGGAAATTCCACGCCACCCAGTCCATTATTTCCATGAACGTATGCCGCCGTAACCAGGCGGCGGACCAGCGGCAACGCGGCTCCGGCCGCGACCGGAATCTCCGGCCGTCCGGCAATTTCGATCAGGCGCAAGGCATTGGGAAGAGTAAAGTGGAGCGGCACGTTTCCAGAGACGGGCGTGATGGCTTCGACCTGCAGTTCGGGCGAACGAAGTGCGAGGAATATCGCGATGGCGTCGTCCACCCCTGGATCGGTATCCAGAATGATGCGCTGCGGTTTGGATGGGCTGCCGGACGTGTAGCGCACATTTTTCTCCGGCAGGGGAAAGGCGGGTCCCGCAAGTGCGGGCCAAGTTCCCGCCACCAGAGTTGCCGCAGAAGTGCGAAGAAATTCCCTGCGATTTAGAGACTGGGATTGGAAGCGCATAAAGTCCTCGATTAGAAAAAATAAATTCCAATAAAGCGCAGGCGAGGATGTTAGCGCAAAGCGGAGCGATGCAGAAGTAAAACCACATCGCGCCATGCAGGAACCGCGATTGACAGCGAGACGAGAGACCTCTACAGTGACGGCTCATTCCTGGTAAAGGGGAGAAAATTGCTCGAGCGGCTCTTCAAGCTTCGCGAAAATTGCACCAGCGTCGAAAAAGAGTTGCTGGGAGGGCTGACGACCTTCATCACGATGGCGTACATCATCGTGGTGAACCCGCAGATCCTGTCGCAGGCGGGGATGCCCCTGGACGGCGTGGTGTTTGCCACATGCATCGCGGCAGCGGTGGCCACACTGGTGATGGGCTTGTATGCGAATTATCCGATCGCGCTGGCGCCCGGAATGTCGCTGAATGCATATTTCACCTACACCGTCTGCCTGGGAATGCATGTGCCGTGGCAAACGGCTCTGGGCGCGGTGTTTTTTTCGGGTGTGCTGTTCGTGCTGCTGACGGTAACGCGTGTGCGCGAGCAGATCGTGAACGGCATTCCCCTCGGGCTGAAGCACGCAACCGCCGGCGGCATCGGCATGTTCATCGCGTTTGTGGGTTTGCGCAGCGCGAAACTCGTTGTCGCGAATCCAGCGACGTTTGTCAGCCTGGGAAGCTTTGCGGACCCCGGGGTGCAAGCAGCGTGTGTCGGAATCCTCTTAACGCTGGCATTGATGATGCGCCGGGTTCACGGGGCAATCCTGCTGGGCATTCTCGGTACAACGATTTTCGGAATTGTTCGCGGTCTCACGCATTTACCGGAGCATTGGGTGGCCATGCCGCATCCCTCGTCCACGTTTCTGAAGATGGACGTGCGCGGCGCCGTGCATCTGGGATTGTTGGAAATCATATTCATTTTTCTGTTCGTGGACCTGTTTGACAACGTGGGCACGATGGTGGGTGTGTGCGAACAGGGCGGCTTTGTAAAGGACGGCAAGATTCCGCGCGTGGGCAGGATGCTGCTCGCGGACGGTATCGGAACAATCTTTGGAGCGGTGACCGGCACGTCCACGGTGACCAGCTACATCGAAAGCGCCGCGGGCGTGGCGGCGGGCGCGCGCACGGGATTGAGCAACATGATGGTCGCGGCGCTGTTTCTGGCGGCGATGTTTTTCTCGCCCTTGGCCGCGGCGATCCCGGCGTTTGCCACGGCGCCGGCCCTGGTGCTGGTGGGCGCGCTGATGACGGAATCGATCGCCATGGTCGAATGGCGGGAATTCAGCGAAGCCTTTCCTGCCTTTGTGACGCTGGTCGCAACACCGTTGACCTTCAGCATCGCAACGGGCTTGAGCCTGGGCGTGATCACCTTCACGGCGGCAAAAGTGGCGGCCGGCAAGTGGAAGGACGTGAGCGTTCTGCTCTGGATCTTAACGGTATTATTTGTCCTCCGATACGCGGTCTTGGCGGCAGAGTAGCCGCTACTCCGCATCCACCACGCAGCGGAAGCCGATTGTGCCGGCGCGGTCGCGGCTCGGCGCCATAAGCAGGAGTTTTTCGTGTTCGTCCAGGCGGTAGGTCTGCGGGAAATACCAGACAGAGCCTAAGGGTTGATACGCGGCGGCCCCGCGCACGATGGCGGCACGCGTGTGTGCGTCGCGGAATTCGTCGGTCCACTGGGAGACGTTGCCGATCATGTCCAGAGCGCCAAATGGGCTGGCCCCTTGCGGATGGGCATCTGCGTCGGCGAGCGGGCTGCGCATGTGGCCGCGGTCCGCGGCTGGAACTTTTGCGGCGTTCCATTCATTGCCCCACGGATACAAGCGGCCATCCCCGGATTGTGCGGCGTATTGCCATTCCCATTCGTGCGGCAACCGCTTCCCGGCCCAGGCGGCATAGGCGCGGGCATCTTCCAGCGACACCCAGGCGACGGGCTTGTTCTCCCAGCCCGCGGGAAATGTTCCGTTGGACCAATCGCGCAGAAAATTGTGGTCGTCGGCGGGGTGGTAATGCGTGGCCTCGAGAAACACCTTGAACTGCCCATTGGTCACCGGCGTGCGATCGATGTAATACGCGTGGATATGCAGGCGGTGGAGATGCGACCGGCGGGGCGAATCTTCCCAGGGATATTGCACGTCGGCGCCGGGGTCGTTGCCGCCTTCGATCTCGATGCCGCGCACCGAAAAGTCGAAATCGCCCTCGGGAATTTTGATCATTCCGGGCGGCGCCGCGGCCGCCGGCTTTGTCGCTGGAATTTCCACCATCGTTTGCGGAACAAAGGACCATGCGCGCGAATAATCGCGCAACGGCTTGCGTGAACGCTCGGCCATGAAGGGGAGAAGTTCGTTCAACGGGGCAGTGGAAGTTGCTTCCTCAGTGGCGAGAATTGCACCATAGCCCAGACCTTCCATGGCGAAACTCAGCGTGGCCTCCTGGCCGGCAATGCGCGGCTGCAGCTCCGCGCCGTGCCACAGGTCGTAGTAGTGAAGACCTGCGCGATACGGGACGCGAAGCTGCTCCCCGGCTACGTCGTATTCGTTGCGGTTGACGATGTTCCAAAGCGTGCGCTGCGGTAAAGGAAACTTGCTCGCGAACACGCCAGATTGCAGCGCGGGCGTGTGCGGCTCCCAATCAGCGCTGGCGAGATTCGCGGCGAAGGCGCGTTCGATGCGCGTGAAACGGTACACGGCTTCGGCATCGTGGGGCGACATGGGATACCAGAAGCCCCAAAGATTTTCGAGCACCGCGTACCCTTCGCCGTTGAAGAAAGCGTGCTGCAGGCTGTCGGTTTTGTCGCGGGTGAAGCGGTCGGTGACGTCAATCATGTGCCGGGGTTCCAACCACCGCGTTTTGCTTACCATCGGCGTGAAGGGATACGGCACGTCTTCCCAGGTGACCCAGTCGTTCCAGCCGAGCGTGCTCCAGGCCAGCGATTCATCGCGAATTTCGAATTGCGGCTCGAACGCCAGTCGATGTCCTGCGGCGATGGACGCCGGGCGGTAATCCGCCGGGACACTTTCCAGTGTGTCGAAATTGATCCCATCCGCGCCAATCTCTTTTAGGAGTTGTGTCAGCGCCCGGGATGGCGGTGCGTCTTCTTCCCGCGTGCCGGAATCCCACGCAAGAACTGGGAAAAGCACCTTGACGTTGTGGCGATGAAAATCATCCACTAGCTTTTTCAGCGCGGGAAGCCCGCCGGGAAGATCCCGCAAAAGGTCGAACTGATTGCGGTCGTCCACGCCGATATTCGGATAGACATGCCAAAGCAGGACGGCGTCGATCGGGCCAAGGCGGCTTTCCGTTTCGGCCAGGAATTTTTCCGGTGTGTACCGGCGGGTTTGCGGATCGTAGAGCGAGCGATCCCAAACGAGGAGCTGAACTTGAGTGAAGGTACGCTGCGTCCACGCTAGATCGGCATTCGTATAGTCCGATTCGTCCATGCGAAGCTGCCTGCGGCGTTCCTGCCGCCACGCCTTCATGCCCGGAAGCCACGACGGGTCCGCCGGATCCGCGGGACCGGGAAAAAAGACTTCGGAGGGCGAGGGAGGAATCGTGAGCGTCATGGTGCCATTGGGAGCTACGAGGGCGTGGCGGGCTTTCCACTCATCCGAGTGAAGCGAGAACACGCAAGTGAAAAGCAGGACCAGATAGAGCGGGACCGACCAAAGCCGCGGGGAGCGTGGGAACATGAGATGAAGCATACGCGATGCGCCAGAGGGTGGCCAGAGGCGGCCCACCTTAATATCAACGACCGAGAACTAAGGACAACGCAGACACGCGGAACGCGCTGAGAACCGCGAAGCAAGGGGAGAGGGGTTGCCGAGGAATGGTGCCCGGAAGAGGACTCGAACCTCCACGACCGTGAGGCCACTAGCTCCTGAAGCTAGCGCGTCTGCCAGTTCCGCCATCCGGGCACTGCCAAAGGGAAAACAGGCAAATCTTATTGTGGGGTTGCAAGGGACGTTTGTCAACGAACCACGGGGAAGGGCCCCGCGCCCAGGAGGATTACGAATCGCAGGAAAAGTCAGTTTGCGCCGGCGCCGGTGGGGCCAGGGGTCTTATGCCACCAACCGACCGAACTCGGGCCCGGCGTCGTGACCACCCCGTTCTGGGTCGCCACCTTCTCGTGTTTTTCATGATGCCAGAAACCCCTGTGCTGCGGCTTCGGCTTGGGAGCTGGGGCAGGAGTTGCACCGGCGTTGGCGCTGGCCGCCACAGTCCCAGAGTCCTTACGATGGTGGTGCCAGAACCACCAGGCGGAAGCGCGGGGAACCGGGCCGAAGGCGCTGAGCAGCAGCGCGCCGCAGAGTCCTGGAAGAAATCTCTTCATAGCACACCCCTTTCTACGTTTTTAGCATGACCCCCGGAAGTCGAGACACTGTACGAAAGTACATGTTTGCGAAATCAGGCACGGGGGCGGGGAACCGAATGGAACGCCTGGTTTTGAGACTGGTAAGGGGCAACCAACTGCGGGTTCTTAGGGCCCATTAATGAAGCAGAAGGCCTCATTTGCAAGCGCCTGGGAGGCGATTCAAACGCCCGTTTGGCGGCCCCAATCGGTACTGGTTTTTTAAGAGCGGAGTGCTATACTCCGCCTGAATTGCGATGCCTGCGGTCGAGGCAGGCGCCGGACGGGTTCCTGCGGAGGTTGCCATGGAAGCCATGGAATCGGCGTTTTCGGGGCCACTGCTGTATCTGCTGATCGTCTGGGGAGTCGTCACCGCCATCTTTCTGGTTCTGATCGCGTGGCGCAGCGTTCTCTCCAGCCATGAAGACGATCAGATCTTCATTGATGCGGCGCAAGAACACATGGCGCAGGAGCAGCGCGAACTGATCAAGAAGATCGAATCGCTCGGGAAGCCGCTGATGATGAGCGGCATCACCTCGGGTGTGCTGCTGCTGCTGATCGCCGGAATGTTCGTGTACCACGGGCTGAAGAGCTTCTAGCCGCGTGGCGCGTCCAAGGGGAGCCGTTCGCGGCTCAGGGCTTTGTGGGTGTAGCCGGCGGAGACTGTGGCTGCGGCGCGGCTGCCTGCGAAGATTGGACGAGAGAGGTGTGATTGTGCACGATGAGCCAGGCATCGTTGCGCTTCTCCAACACCAGCGTCGTATGTCCGAATGCGGTCGTCGGAACTCCATCTACTAATGCGGTAAATTCCCACTGATAACAAGCCCACGCCGTATTTCCGCCCGGCGCCAGCCGAATCAGCGTGTTGCTGCGATCCAGGCGCACTTGCTGCGTGCGGGCGCGCTGCGACTGGTAGCTGGCCAGGTAGTTCGGCCAGCCAACTACCGGTGGTGCCCACATGCCGTTCACGGCGTCCATGTCGTCGGCGTAATGCGCGTGGAGCTTTTCGACGTCTCCGAGTTGCCAGGCGCCAAGCATTTCGCCAATGGCGTTGTCGATCTTTTGTTCGTCAGGAAGCTGCATTGCGGGGTTCGGCGTGGATTGCTGGTCGTCCTTCTTCTTTTTCTTTTGCGCGGAAGCTGTGGAGGCTAGGGCCAATGTCAGAAGCAGGCTGAAGGACAGAAAAAGGATGCGGCGAACAAAGATGGATGTGCAAAACGGCTGGATGGAAACGTTCATTTGCAAGTCACTCCCCCAAAATTAGGCGCGCTTCGATGCGGATAGTTGAGGGAAGCGCGGCGCAGGATGCTGTGCTGGACAGACAGAGCATAACGCAGCGTCGAGGCGCGCGTTGGTTCGTGTGCCCATTTGGTTTACGCTGCGGCCACCTTCAAGTGGCCTAGCGCGAGCTTTGGCCCATCGCTTTTTGTGGCGGCAGCCTCGCGAGGCGAACCGTTCCTGGTAGCGCCTGCTTCCAGCGGGCAATCCCATCCGCTGGCAATGGATGCTGGCGCTAACGCGCGCTGTCTTTTCGTGAGGCGCTGAGCAGATTCACGAACAGGCGGTACGCCCCGGGAACGCCCTCGGGAAGTTCGCGGAAAAATGCCAGGCCCGTGTAGATATAAACACCTTTGCCGTATTGCGTGTAGACGAGGCCGCCATCCAGATCTCTTTCGCCGGGATCGTGCATGGCGAGTAACGCGATGTATTTGGAATCGAAGTCGCTCCAGTAGTAGAGGCCCCGCTCCTGCACCCAGCCCTGGAAATCGGCGGAAGTGATCTTGTTAGGCCAGTTAAGCAGGCGATCGCCGGGCTTGAGGAATTTCACTTCCGCGTTTTCATCCGTGATTCGCGGCGTGGGATTCCCGATGGTGGCGTGATACGGTGCCGGGAGAAACTTGTTCCAGATGTAGTCGCGGTTGTACTGCACCACGAGCGTGCCCCCGTTCGAGACGTAATCGAGCAGGCGCTTGTTGGCGCTGGCAAGTTCCGGGCGGAGTTCGTAGGCGCGTACCCCGACGATGATCGCGGAATACTTGGAGAGGTCGCCGAAGTTGAGGGCGTTGGCGTCGAGCATCTCAACGGGAATGCCGAGCCGCTTAAGCGCTTCGGGAATCATTTCGCCTTCGGCGGAGATGTAGCCAATGCGCAGATTCGCGGGCACATTGATATCGAAGGCGTGCACGATGGTTTGCGAGCGCTCGCTCCAGAGAATGGTGGGCATCGTCGGAAGCGGTTCTAGCGAGGTGGTGAATTTTTCGTCGCCGCGTTTGGCGTAAGCGGCAATGCTGTAATTGCCAGCAGCGAGCTTCGTGGGAGGCGTGACCGTCAGTTTGGCGTATTGGTCGCCGATACCATCAAACCACACTTCCACGGGCGCGCTCGCAGTGAACCCATCGGGCGTGTCGAGCCCGACAGTGATCTTGGCTGATTTCGTGGAGTAGGAATGAACGCGAAGGTAAACATTGGACGGCCCCTGCGGACCATTAAGAACATCAATGGATTGCCGGGGTTCCGCTGTCAGGGTATACGCCGGAACCACTTGAAGTGCCACCCGCGTCACGGACGTGGACGTAGCCCCAGTGTGAACAACAGGTGTGTCACAAGTAAGATCATAGTCGGCAACTTGAATTTTCTGAATCACCCGAAGGATGGGGAAAGCTTCCGGTTCCAGGTCCGCATCGGGCAACGGCAGGGGATGTGAGGAACGGCTCGGGAGTCCCGTTGCGGGCTTCGAGCGGCCGAGCGCCAATGTCCACGACGATTCGGCGGCTTCGCCCGAGTCCTTCTTTTGTCTTTCGATTGGGCGAGCGCCTGAGAATTCCGGTTCGCTGAACTGGCACGGAATACCGGGCCGGCATCGGGAACGAAGTGTCACGCTGAAATCCTCATCCTGAACAACATCGGCTCGGTCGGCCTCGGCGGATAACTGTATTCCGGCTGCAAGCTGCAATGCACGGTCGAGCTTTTGTTTTTCGCGATGAAGAAAATCGAGCTTGTCATAGAGGTCATTTGGTATTGGGTAAGGTATCGAGAGCATCGAGGCGCGCTGCAAGGTTTTTTCGGCTGCCACCATCGAGGCTACGGTGGCGGGCCAATCCAGCTTGAGTGAGGACGCGCGCCCGGATTCAAGTGCGTGGTCTATTTCTTTAAGCTGCTCGTCGCAACCACAAGGGCCTTTGACGGAGGCAGCAGAAAGGAGGGTGACAGCGAGCGACCCGGGATCGAGCTTGGAACCGTCCTCGGGGATGAGGCCGATAGGACGCCGGAGAAAAGGGGAGTTGAGGAAGCCGGCGATGCCTTGCGTGCGGTGATTCACGAAGGCGTCCAGGCCGATTTCGCGCCAGGACTTTCCGTAGAGCGGGGAAATGTCATCGAGAGGCAGTATGTAGGCATTCGGATTGTCGGACGAGCCGCGCACCAGATCGAGGATTTGCACGCCCGCACCGTTGTTATCCCATACCGGGTAACTCGAATCGGCCAGATATTTCGGATCGGCGGCGTGCTTCACGGCTTCCGGCGTCCAGATGCCTGAAACCTGGTGATGGCCGTGGCCGGTGTGAACGCCGCCCCAATTGTTAATGACAATGTTGGGGCGAAACTCGCGGACGACGCGAACCATATCTTCCATCACTGGCTGGCCCCAGATTTTTTCCGTTTCCTCGGGTGTCTTCGAAAAACCAAAGTCCTTGGCTCGCGTGAAATAGAGTTTCACGCCGTAGCCGCGCGTGGCCTCGAGGAGTTCCTGCGTGCGAATCAGGCCGAGTTGCGGAGCTTGTTCCGGGCCGAGAGCGTTCTGGCCCCCTTCGCCGCGCGTGATGGAGAGCAGCGCGACATCCGCGTGCAGGCCCCGCGCAAGATAGGCGAGTGTGGCGGCGCTTTCGTCATCGGGGTGCGCGGTGACATACAGGATGCGCGTGGTGACGCGAGCCGCATCGATGGCCTCGATGGTGTCGGGGAGTCCCGGGCCGGTGCCGGGGGCGGGAGGAAATTGCGCGCGGGCAGTAAGTGGGAGGAGCGCGCCGAAGAGAAGAATTGTGACCAGGCGGGTGAGATTCAAAGGGCCTCCATGTCCATAGTTGTTGCCCGTCGCCGGGAAGCCCCGGAGGGGCAAAAGTATACCGCCCAGGATGTGAGTCCTGGGGATTCTATGTGATGCGCGGAGAGCGCCGTAGGTGCGACAGTAGAGGCCGATCTTTAGATCGGCCACTGGTAGCAGAACGGTGCGTGCCGAAGAGGCTCTGCGGCTTGTATCCCCATCGCTCACGCGGTGGGCTCCCTTGTGCCGAGCCTCCGGCGCTAGGCCGCGGGTCGCTCTTCGGCCGCGGGGCCGAATGGCCATTGTCTCAGATCACGGGCGCGAACCAGAAACGCCAGCGCGCCCAACACGATTTCCAGCAAGCCCCACTTGCGTGCCGGACCAGTCTGCCAGAACAGCCAAGCCCAGCCGATCATTGTGAGCACTGCGGGCACCGGATACAACCACATTCTAAACGGCAACTTTTCCGAGCCCAAGCGTTTGCGAAGGAGAATCACGCCGACAGCCTGGCCGATGAACTGCACGATCAAGCGCATGGCGAGAATGCCCGCGATGGCGGTTTCGAGCTTCAGCAGGATGCTGAAGAGAAACGCCAAAGCGCCCAGGATGAGAAGCGAAACGTGGGGGAAATGTTTCGTCGGATGAACTTTGGCAAAAATTGGGAAGAAGTTGCCATCAAGCGCCGCAGAGTACGGCACCCGCGAATAGCCAAGGAGCAGGGAGAAAACGGACGCGAGCGCGATCCACAAAACCATCCAGGTGAAGAAATGCGCGGCGTTGCTGCCGTAGAGACGTTCGACGAACAAACTGGCGATAAAGGGTGAGTTTTGCGCTTCCCGCCATGGCACCACCCCGAGCAGGCTGGTTTGCATGGCGAGATAGAGAAGGGTGATGCCCAGAACCGAGAGAAAAATGCCGCGCGGAATATTTTTTTCGGGATCGCGAATTTCTCCGCCCAGATGGCAGATGTTGTAGTAACCCCAATAACTGTAAACCGTGTTGATCATGGCCGCGCCGAGGCCGGCAAACCAGATGGAATCGAGATGAAACGCGCCGGGCGGAAAATCGAACGCAAGCCTGGGATCAAAGTGACGAATTCCTCCCCAGATGAGCCAGAGCATCGTCCCGACCACTCCAAGCCATAGCAGCACCGAGATTTTCCCGATGGTCGTGATTTTGCGGTAGAGCAGGATGACCAGGAAAATCACCAAACCCCCGGAGATAGCTTTGGCCTCCCAGCGTGTCAGAGGGTGCAGATATCCGGCATAGCGCGCAAATCCAATCGAAGCCGACGCGACCGAAAGCGGCGCCTGCACGAACGTTTGCCAAACGAAGAGAAACGACATCATTCGTCCCCAGCGGCCGGGGCCGTAGGCTTCGCGAAGGAAGACATAAGTGCCACCGGCCTTGGGCATGGCCGCGCCAAGTTCCGACCAGACGAAACCGTCCAGCGTGGCCAGCAGCGCGCCAACCAGCCAGGCAATCAGCGCTTGCGGGCCCCCCATGGCCTTGATGACCAGCGAACTGACCACGAACGGCCCAATACCCACGATCTCGATCATGTTCAGAGCCACGGCTTCTTTCAGGCCGAGGCCGCGCTCGAGCGCGGGTTGCGAGAGATCGGGTGACTGTCCTGGTGGAGAAGAAGGCATGCGCTGCGAGGATAACAAAAGGACGGAAATCCTCCTATGGAGAGCACAGCAGATCGAAAAGGTTGGATGCGCGAACGGCATGTGAATGGCATTTCATTTTGCGGACTCGCAACTGCAGACTAAACTCTGAGCGCGGCTTACCCCGGCCGCCTGATTTGCTTTCAACCATGAAACGAATTCCCGGATTCGTGCTGCTTTTCGCCTGTGCATTCGCATCTTTGCCGGCGGCTTCTGCGGCCGGAGGCCTTACACTGCCTGCCGGCACGCAAACGATTCTCGATCACATCTATTCGGGGCGTAGTGACCTGGCGATTCCAGAGGCGCAAGCGTTGCAGCGCGAGCAGCCTTCCCATCCGCTGAGCTATCTGCTGGAAGCAGAGGCACGCTGGTGGGAAATCTGGTGTACGGCCTCGGAATACAAATATGGAATGACCATGCCGCGCCACAAGGAGAAGCAGGCTTCGGACCATATCTATCTTGACCTGACCTCCAAAGCCGAGTCGCTGGCTCTCGCCAGCCTCGCGCAGCACGAAACCCCGGAGATGCTATTCTATGCGGGCATGGCCGAAGCGCAGGCCTCCCGCATGTACAGCTTGCGCGGCGAAAATCGAGCGACCGCGCGGGAAGGAGTCCGCGGCCGGGAGCACTTGTTGCGCGCTCTCGCGCTTGATCCCACCCTTTCCGATGCGGACCTCGGGTTGGGGCTTTACAACTATTACGTCGACACGTTTTCCACCATCGCGCGCCTTTTGCGATTCTTCATGGGAATTCCAGGTGGAAGCAAAGAAGAAGGCATCCGTCAGCTGGAACGGGCCATGGAGCATGGACAGTTGACCCAATCCGAAGCGCGCTTCTACCTTGCGATCAATTTGCACAACTATGAGCAGAGGTACGAAGAGGCCCTGCAGATCATTACCGTGCTTGTGGAGAAGTATCCCGAAAATCCGATGTTCCGGCTGGCGAGGGGTGACCTTTTCGGGAAGCTCGGGCGAAAAGCTCCGGCCATTGCCGATTATCATGCCGCCGAGAAGGCCCAGTTCCCAAGCCCCGAGTGCCGGCAAAAAGTCCAGCAACTGGCGGCGGCAGGGCTGGCTGCACAGGGCACAGGGACGCCGGCCGGCGGCCACTAGCCCCGCGAATCACCGCTTTGACCACGGCGGTGACTGCGCGATAATAAAACGCTGGGTTTGCGGGCCGGAGTGGACTAGCCGGGTCCTGGTCAAACGGGGCCGGTCAACGCAGCCACGCGTTTTCGCATCTCAAACCACACAGCCGGGCGTCTTACCTTTCTCTCCGCAACGGAGAGACGCGGGCGCATTTGTGAGTTTTAGGAGAACGATGTATATGAAGGGTTTTCGGACAGCGGTGGCTGTCGCAGCACTGGCGTTTGGCTGGTTGGCCGGATGCAACGACTATAACAACTCGATCCAATACAACACCGGGGCTACGCTTACAAACCTGTCGCCCTCCGGCGTCTCCGCCGGCAGCCCCGATTTTCTGCTCACGGTGAATGCCTCGCCGCTGAATGGATTTGTGGGCGGCACGGGCAGCAGCACGCAAACGGTCATCCAGTGGAATGGACACCAGTTGGCCACGACGTTTGTCGATACCACCACATTGACGGCAACGGTGCCGGCGAGTTATGTGGCGAATCCCGGAACCGCCTATGTGAACACTTACTCGCCCCAGTCGGGCCTGGGAAATAACGGGCTTTCGAACACCCTTGGGCTGCAGATTTACGGCACGCCCAATCCTTCACCGACGATTACGTCCGTATCGCCGGGTTCGGCGTCGGCTTGCGGGACCAGTTGCAACAACGCTTCGGTTACCATTACCGTGGACGGCACCAATTTTCTTCCGGCCTCGAACAACGGCGGCACAGTGGTTACCTTCCAGGATCTGCTGACGCCTCAACAACAACCAACGGCGTTGACCATTACGAGTCTTAATTCGACGGAAATCAAGGCGATCATTCCGGGAGCGTTTTTGGCCAATACGGACACGGGGCAGATCCAGGTGGTAAATCCCCCCAACGGGCTTTGCACCCAGCCGAGTTGCTTGCCGCTGGTGGGTGGCGGCGCCAGCCCTCAAATCTATTGTTTTGCAATCGGGGGTGGCACCGGTCAGTTCTGCGCAACCACCACCGCGATGGAGACGCCTGCCATCACCCAGGACGGGCGCTACGTGGCCTACGCCGCGGCGCAAAATCAAATCAACCAGATCCTGCTGAAGGATACGTGCATTGGAGCGCCAAACGGTTGCACCCCCGCTTCGAAAGTGATTTCCGTGGCCTCCGACGGAACGGTGGGGAACGCCGACAGCCACAACGCGGTGATTACACCCGACGGCCGATATGTGGCCTTCAGCTCCGCGGCGACGAATCTGGTGGAAGGCACCCAAGCGGGACGCCAGGTCTATCTGCACGATACCTGCATCGGGGCGGACAACACCTGCAAGCCCTCGACCCTGCTGATTTCCACCGATCCCGGCGGCGCTTTGAATGGAACCGAAAGCATTCTGCCTTCGATCAGCGCATCCGGAAGATTCGTGGCTTTTGTGGCTGTCACCAAGAGCGTGGCTCCCAGGCCCGCGACCAGCTCCGCCGCCAACGCGCAAGCCTCGACGAACAGCGGGCTGCGCCAGGTTTTTGTGCGAGATACCTGCCTTGGCGCGGCGAACTGTACACCGGCGACAACGCGGATTTCCATGGTGCCCGGCGATGCCCCCGCGAATGGAGGGCAGCCCGCAGGGCCCGCTATCAGCGGACAAGCAAAGCAGATTGCGCTGAGCGACGGGAAGACCGCCACCGTTTTCACGCCTACGGTAGCCGTTGACGACACTGTTTATCTTGCGATTCCAAAAAGCCAGTAAGGATTCGCTCGTAGTAACCCAAGCAAGCTTCGACAGTTCAAAAAAAGCGCCCCGGATTTGGCCGAGGCGCTTTTTTTGTTGCCTGGGTGCCCTCTGGGTGGAGATCAGCCCATGAAGCCCAGATTACTCGCCGGAAAATTTGCCAGGTTGGGAAAAATCGCAGGCAAGTCGGCAGCCTGCACGCCGAACCAGGTGGCAAGAGTCGCAGCGTATTGGTCGAGAGCGGTCGTGGGAATCCACCGGCCGTTGTTGCCGGCGTCGTCGGGACCGCCAAGCGTCAATGTCGGGAACGTGCCGTAGACATTGTTGCCTTTGACGCCGCCGCCCATGATCAGTTGATGGCTGCCCCAGGCGTGGTCGGTGCCGCCGTTGCTGCCGGGTTGAAGCGTGCGGCTGAATTCGGAGAGTGTGAACGTAGTGACCTGATTAGTGACGCCGAGCTCTTCCGTGGCTTGGTAGAAGGCCGACAGGGCCTGGCTGAGCTTGCTGAGCAGGTCGATTTGCTGCGGGAGCTGATCGCTGTGCGTGTCAAAGCCGCCGTAGGAGCAGAAGAAGATCTGGCGGTTGATGCCAAGCGACGCACGCGTCGCGATCACCTGCGCGACCTGCTGAAGTTGCTGGCCAAGATAGCTGGACGGAAACACGGTCTGCATTGGCGAAAGGCTTTTGAGCGCATCAGCGAGGACCACGCTGTATTGCACCGCCTGGCTGGTGACCAAGTTCGCGGACTGCACCAGCGAGAGTCCGTTGTCGAACGTAAGCAACTGCTGCGTGGCCAAAAAGCGCGCCTGGGATGCCGCGGAGGAATCGAACCCCTGCAAGCCCGGAGGCTGCCCGGGGTTCATGGTGAACGGACGCGTGACATCTCCCGTGGAAAAGACCGTGCTGCCGGAAACCGAAAGCACCGGGGGAAACTGCGCTCCGGTGTTATAGGCGGACTGCACTTTATCGGCGACTTTACCCGCCCAACCGGCATTCGGCGTGCCCATGAGCTGCGCGCTCTGCCACTGATCCTGCTGGTCGGAGTGGGAGTAGAGATTCGACGGCAGATTCTGCGACTGCTGGTAAGCCTGCTGCGTGGTGGGCTGGACGAGCGTCCCCACGTTGGCGAGCACGGCGAGCGTCTGCTGGTTGTTGAAGAGCGATTGCATTTCCGGCATGTTCGGATGCAAACCGTAGGTCGCCTGATTCCCGATCTGAAGCGGCAACAACAGGCCTTGTGGAATCGCCAGCGTCGAGCGCGACTGCTGATACGTCGCATAACGCGAGTCGATGGGCACGATCATGTTGTTCGAATCGTTGCCGCCGAACATAAAGATGCACACCAGCGCTTTGTAATCCGCGGCGCCCTGTGCCAGCGCGCTCACCAGGCCGAATTTGCTCAGACCGCCCAGCAGCGAAGCACCGGCGGCGGAACAGCACGCCAGCCGCATGAAGTCTCTTCGTGAGTGATGGTTCATCGTCGTCTCCTATGCGCCTTAGTGCTGCACCTGGTACATCGAGGAGGAAGTGACCAGGTAAATTGCGGCTTGCGCCTGCCCCTGCGTGTCGCTCGGATCCACTGCGTTCACGGCGGCAAGAATGTCTTGCCGCATGGTGTCCGCCATGGTTCCGTGGAGAAAAATCGTGTTCAGCCAGTTGAGCATCTGGTCGGGCGTGCCCGCGCTGTTTACCGGGGTGAAATCGAATTTGGTGTTCGAACCGACGGCGCCGTAGACCACGTCGTTTATGAAGTTCACGCGGGCAAGACTCGAGTTGGTGTCGAAGATGGCGAATTCAGGACCGTTGAGTGTTGTGCCCGGTATGGGATTAACCGGCGGGAAGAAATTGAACACCGTCGCGGGAAAGTAGACGTTTTGCTCCATGTTGTCGCCTTCGAAGGTGAGGCCTCCGCCGTCTGACTGTGCGTGGAAAGCACGGAGCAATGAGGTTTCCATGACGATGGGTTCGCGAAGCTTGCCGTCGGTCGCGACGGCCGTGGTGGAGTCGTCGCCGCGGCGCGCCTCGGGGTCCAGGAGAATCGCCGCGATGGTAGCTTGCATGTCGCCGCGCTGGCCCGTGCCGTAGGACTGACCGCCTGGGGAAACGAAAGTCCCGGTGGTGAATGCTTGCGCGACGCGCTGTACGTAGGCGGGGCTCGGATTGCTGGTAACAAGGTGCACGATCAGGTTTGTGGCCACGAACGGGCCAATGTTGGGGTGGTTAAAAATGGTGGTCAGCGCGGAATCCAGATCGTTGGCCGCGGATTGTCCGGCGGGAATTGCCTGGCCCAGCAGTGTCTTCGCTTCCGTGTCGTGGTTCGAATCGACGGCGACCATGATGCCGCCGTAATACTCGGGATTGTGGGTCTGCTGCGCTGCGCCGGGCATGGCCGGATAGGTCCAGCCGGTGAACGCGAGCCCCAGTGCCATCACGTCGTTCTGCGAATAGGTGGGGATGGGATTGTTGGAGGAATCCAAAGCCTGTGTGCCGTCCGGATTGAGCTTGTACAAGCCCAGGCAGAAGAGCTGCATGATTTCGCGCGCATAATTTTCATTAGCGTGCTGGCCGGGAGCCGGCTTGTCGTTGTCCACCATGTCCAGGTAGTGGCCCATCGCCGGCGTCAGCGTGATGTCTTTCATCAGGTTGTAGTAGTTGGTGAAGGCGTCCTGATCGAGCGTGGCGAGATAGTTCGTGTAGCCGACGGGGTCGCTGATCTTGTCGCCTGCGACAACCCAGAATTCGTTCAGTGCGAGAGAAACGCGCCGCCGAAGTTGGTCGCCGCCCATGGCCGCGTTCAGGAAGAATTCCGGTTGCATGTTGTACACCGAAGGATTGATGGCGGGATTGAAGCTGCGATAGATGGTGGATGGTGCGGCGAACTCGCTCTGCAGATAAAGATCGAAGCCCAACTCCTGCGCCTGATTGATGGATTCCGTGTTCGGTCCAAAGGAAGACTGCTCGAGAAAACGAACGGCTGCTGCCGAACTGATTGGCGAACCATTGGCGGTTACGGTGACACTTGCGGAACCCGAGGTGCCCGCCCCAGGATTGGGATTGCTCACAGTCACCGGCACCGTGCCGGGCGCCGCACCACTGCCAATCGCGCTAATCAACGTCGGCGTGGCGTAGAGAACCTTGAGCTGCGTGCCTCCGAAGCTCACCGTGGACGCATTCACGAAGCCGCTGCCGTTCAGCGAGATCTGGAACGCTCCAGGGCCGATGGTGGACGGCGAAACGCTGACCAGAACGGGCGTGGGATTCTGTAGCGCCACGCTGGCGTTGCCGGACTTCGTGGTGTCAGCCTCGGCCACCGCGGTTATCGTGACGGGGTTGCCGCCTGGAATATTGTCGGGCGCGACGTAGACGCCGGCTTTGCTGATGTACCCGACCTGGGAGTCTCCTCCCTCGATGCCATTCACTTCCCACGTCACGTTCGTGTCCGTGGAACCTTTCACGGTGGCGGTAAAGGCTTGCGAACCGCCTGCGACCTGCAACGTGGCGCTCGCTGGTGCAACGGAAACGGAAATGTTCGAATTCGGCTGCGTTAGCAACAAATTCAGCACATTCGAAGGACCTGAGCCGGGATTCGGGTTGTACACGGTGATGGGGATGCTGCCCGCCTGGCCGGCTGTGGCTGTGACCGAAGCGGTCAGCTGCGTTGCAGAGACAAATGTCGTGGTCAGCGTCTGCGTGCCGAAATGAATGACCGCGCCATTCAAGAACGAAGACCCCGTTACCGTAATGGTGAACGTGCCCACCGAAACCGACACCGGACTGACATCGGAAAGCACCGCCAGCGGATTTTCGAGTGTGACCGCGGAATTTCCCGAGGCGGTCGTGTCCGCCGCGCTGGTGGCCGTGACTTGAATGCTGTTGGGGTTCGGTACCACTGGCGGAGCGGTGTAGCTGCCATTCGCAGTGATAAAGCCCAGCGAGAAATTGCCACCGGGAACGCCGTTAACGGACCAGGTGACGTTGGTGTTCGAATTCCCCGTCACCGTTGCGCTGAACTGCTGCGTGATGCCGGCGCGGACCGAAGCCGTCGGCGGCGAGACGCTAACCGTCGTGCCCGTAGCCGATATCAATGCCGCCAGGGCATTCGAGGGGATCGTCCCGGGATCGGGGTTCGTGACGGTAATGTTGACGCTGCCGGTTTGCCCGGAGGGAATCGTGCCGGTTGCGGTGAGCTGCGTGGAAGAAACGCGCGTGGTGGTAAGCGCCGTGGTGCCCAGATAGACGACGGCGCCGGGCGCGAAATGTAGTCCATTCAGCGTCAGCGACACGGTGCCGACTGCGAACGAGGTCGGAGAAGCTGAGGTGAGCTGCGGCACCGGGTTCTGCAGCGTCAGGCTGGTGCTGCCCGATTTGCTCGAATCCGACGTTTCCGCGGCGGTGATGGTGATCGCATTGTTCGTGGGAGGAAATTCCGGAGCCGAATAAAGACCTGTGGAGCTGATGGTGCCGGTGGCGGCGGAGCCTCCAGCCACGCCGTTGACCGACCAGGTGAAAGTGGGAGTGGAGCCGTCGCTGGTGGTGGCGGTGAACTGCTGCGAAGACGTTCCGCGAAGCGTGCCGCCGGCGGGCGTGACGCTGATGGTGAAGCCGTGCGTGCCGCCGCCGGTGTCGTGAATATATTGCGCGCAGCCCGCAAGGACCGCAGCGAAGAGCAGCAAAAGCAAAAGTCGTAAGCGATTCACTGCAGCCTCTCCCTCGATTCGAACTGCATCGGGCAGAGTCCCACAAGGAGTCTCAGGGTTGCGGGACTGTGCTCAGTTTGGCTCTGGCGACTGGTTGGACTGGTCGGGTAAGCGTAGTGTCGAAAGAGAAAAGAGGCTACTGACCTGGAGGTCAGAATCGGGGTAACTGTTCGCTTGTACTTGCCTTGTTACTAACAAAGGTCGACGTCGCACCAGGCGCCAACACGTAATCGCCCGGGACAACAGGGGGAGAAACTGGTTCCTCGCTGCCTTTCTGGCCGCAAATGTTGCGCAAAAATTTCAGCGCTGCCCTGAAGACAGAAAGTGAGTCGGAGTTCAGTTGAAGCGCACGCGGATGTCCGGGCGTTTTTCGAGCCGCACCGAATCCACGAAGCGTACCTGGCGTTCGTCCAGCGTCAGGATCATCGATGAAGTGCGGATCCCTTCGCCAAAGAAGCGCACGCCCTTCAGCAAATTGCCGTCGGTGACGCCGGTGCAGGCAAAAATCATCTTTTTGCCCGGAGCGAGATCTTCGGTGTCGTAGATGCGCTTGGGATCGCTGACACCCATGCGTTCGAGGCGCTCCACGTCCTGCGGCTTGGTGAGAACCAAGCGGGCGAGAATCTGACCGTTCAGGCAGCGCAGTGCCGCCGCGGTAAGCACGCCTTCCGGCGCGCCGCCGGTGCCCATCACCATGTGCACGCCGGTGCCGATGACCGCCGCGGAAATGCCGGCGGAAAGGTCGCCGTCGCCGATCAGACGAATGCGCGCCCCGACGGCGCGGATTTCAGCAATCATTTTTTCGTGGCGCGGACGGTCGAGCACCATCACCACAAGGTCCTCCACGTCGCGGTCCAGCCTCTTGGCGACCGATTTGAGGTTGTCGGCCACGGGAGCGTCCAGGTCCACGGCTCCCTTGCAGGAGGGACCCACGACAATCTTCTCCATGTAGATGTCCGGCGCGTGGAGCAAGCCGCCCTTTTCGCTGGCGGCGAGCACGGCGATGGCATTGGCTGCACCGGTGGCGCACAGATTGGTGCCTTCCAGGGGATCGACGGCGATGTCGACGGTGGGAAAAAGCGCCTTGGGCGCGTGCGTGGCGAGGCCGACTTTCTCGCCGATGTAGAGCATTGGCGCTTCGTCGCGTTCGCCTTCGCCGATAACGATGGTCCCGTCCATTTCCACCTGATCCATGGTGTGGCGCATGGCTTCCACGGCGACTTCATCGGCTTTGTGACGGTCGCCGAAACCCATGGTGCGGGCCGCGGCGATAGCCGCATTTTCGACGACGCGCAGAAATTCAAGGCTCAGTTGTTCTTCCATTTTAGGCGCCCTCCAGGGTCGCTGAGCGTTCGTGAAGTGAGTTTTAGGCTCGATTGGGGTGATGGAAGCGAAGGAACAATCTCGTCATCCACAAAGGGCACAGTTACACCGATCGTGCTGCCATTGTACCTATTCTTTGCCCGGAAGGGGACGAATCATCGCGTTTACGAGATACGGATCGGTAAACTCCGTCATGTCCCCCGCGTGCTTCCCGGCAACCGGAAGGAGCCGCGCGGAAAGAGGCTTGCTCCATTTGACGGAAAGCGTGGCGACGTCGCCGATAATGCGCGCCAGGTCGTCCACCGTGGTATCCCCGGGGAGCGGAATCGTGTCCAGGCCGGTGGCGCAAACGGAGGAATAGCTGAGCAACGCGTCGAGCGAGACGCGGCCCTGATTCCAGCGCTCGGCAAGCAGAGGATCCTCCAGCACCGGCAACATGAGTCCGGAATACCCGGTGCGGCGCGCGCCGATATCTTTCAGGGCGGAGGTGATGGCGCCGACGGCGGTCATCGTGCCGCTTGAACCGAAGGGCTGCTTCGAGATGGTTTCGACCGCGGCGGCGATGGAAGCGTCAGCCGAAGGCGCGGGCGAGAGGTCGAGGCCCATGTAGGTCCAGCCTTGCTCGCGATCGACGCGCTGGGCAAGGTCCTCCACATCGAAGGCGGCATTGAAGAAGGTGTTCACAATCTGGCGGCGCGCGGCGGCCAAATCGGGGGCGTCTCCGGCAGCCGCGGTGATCAAGCCCGCCGAGGCGAGGCCGATGGAGAACTGGTGGCCGCTGCCGGTGTGATACGCGCCGGGGAAAAAGGCGGCATACGGGGGAACATTGGCATTGGCGGCGAAGCGGAAATTGCCTTCGCTATGTTCGGTGGCTTCCGATAGTTTCTTCATCACGCCGGCTGCGGCGCGCACCGCGGGCCAGTTGATGCCGCTTTCGTTGGTGACTACCACGCTGCCGAAAATGTGCCTGGTGTATTGCAGGATGGCGGCGAGCAGCTTGGCCTGCGCGTCGCCGTCATCGCCTGCCAGGTACGCCGGCCCGATCGCCAGGCGAACTTTGTATTGTTCGGCGAGGCCGTCGAGATCCTTGAAGAAACGAAGGGCGTCGTCGGTCGAGAGGCCCTTCGTGTATTCAGGGAACGGTTGCGTGACGATGCGCAGCGTTTCCACGGTGTAACCCCGCGATTCAAACACCGTTTGTGCGTAGCCGAGAAATTTCGCGGTCTCCGCGATCTGCAACTGGTATTGCGAACGGTCCAGATTGATGAACGCGGTGATGGCGCGAACGTGGGGCTTGGCGGCGCTCGCGGATTTTGCCGGAGCAGCCGTTTGGGCGGAGAGCCGCGGGGCAACAAAGAAAAGTGCAACAAGCAGAGGAGCGAAAAGTCGAAGACGGTTTTTCATAGCTTCACACAAAAGCGCTGATGCCGGTGATTTTTTCGCCGATGACCAGCTTGTGGATATCGTTGGTGCCCTCGTAGGTGTAGACGCTTTCGAGATTGTTCATGTGGCGCATGATGCAGTAGTCGTCGACGATGCCGTTGGCGCCGAGGATGTCGCGGGCTTTGCGCGCCGTTTCGAGCGCAATGCCCACGTTGTTCATCTTCAGCATGGAGATGTGCGACGCATCGGCCTTGCCCTTGTCCTTGAGCCGGCCGACGTGAAGCGCCAGAAGCTGCGCCTTCACGATTTCGGTGATCATCCACGCCAATTTTTCTTGAACCAACTGGTGCGAGGCGATCGGCTTGTTGGCGAACTGCTTGCGCGTTTTGGCGTATTGCAAGGCCGTGTCGTAGCAGGCCATGGCCGCGCCGATTGCGCCCCAGCCGATGCCGTAGCGAGCCTGGTTGAGGCAGCTCAACGGGCCGCGCAAGCCGGTGACGCCGGGGAGCAGATTTTCCTCGGGAATCGCGCAATCGCTGAAGGCCAGGCCCGAGGTGACCGAGGCGCGTAGCGACCATTTGCCGTGCACATCCCAGGCTTTGAAGCCCGGCGCCCCTTTTTCCACCAGGAAACCGCGGACCTTTTCGTCCTCGCACTTGGCCCAGACGACGGCGACGTCCGCCAGCGAGCCGTTGGTGATCCACATTTTCTCGCCGTTTAGGACGTATTGATTGCCCTTCTTCACCGCGCGCGTGAGCATGCCGCCGGGATTCGAGCCAAACTGCGGCTCGGTCAGGCCGAAGCAGCCGATCGCGTTTCCGGATTGCAGGCGCGGCAGCCACTTCTCTTTCTGGGCGTCGCTGCCAAACGTGTAGATCGGATACATCACCAGCGAGCCCTGCACGGAAACGAAGCTGCGCAGGCCGGAATCGCCGCGCTCGAGTTCCTGCGCAATCAGGCCATACGCCACGTTGGACATTCCCGCGCAGCCGTAGCCCTGAAGGTTCGGCCCAAGAAAGCCGAGCTCCCCGAGTTGCGGGATAACGTGTTTGGGGAATATGCCTTCGCGGCTGTGCTTTTCGATGATGGGGATGATTTCGTTGTCGACAAATTGCCGCGTGGTCTGCCGGACCAGCTTTTCTTCGTCGTTCAACTGCGAATCAAACTCGATGAAATCCACTCCGGGAAATGAGGGCATGAGAAATCCTTGAACCAGCAAACGCGGCGACGCAGGAAAGTGTAGCAAGGCCCTTGCGCGAGCGGCAACCAAACGGCGCGTGCGGTGCGATTCGGTCGGAGCAGGTACACTAGGAGGAGGACGGAAAGGACCAGACGAACGTGGCAAAACGCGTGGTGCGCAAGGTAAATCCGGAAATCCTGATTTTTGACGTGGACGGTGTTTTGATTGATGTGCGGGAGACGTTCTGGCGCTCGGCGCTGCAGACCGTGGAAAAGTTGACCGGCAAAAAAGGGACCTGGGCGGAACTCCACGAATTGAAGAGGCAGCCTGGAAATAACGACGACTGGATGATGGTTTCGCGCTGGGCGACGGCTCGCGGCGTGCCCACGACCTACGAAGAGGCCCGCGAGGCCTTTCAGCCATTCTATTGGGGGAGCAACGGGAAGCCCGGCAACGTGGAGAAAGAAAAGTGGCTGGTGACGCCAAAGCTGGTGGAAAAATGGGCACGGCGTCGGGAGCTGAATTTGTTCACGGGAAGAACGCGGCCCGAATTTGCCTATTCCTTTGAGCGTTGGACGGCGGCGAAATACTTTCGTAAGGTGGTGACCATGGACGACGCGCCGAAGAAGCCGCTCCCGGATGGGCTCTTCGCGATTCTGGGAAAGCGCGATCCCGCCCGCGCGCTCTATCTGGGAGACAATGTGGATGACGCCTTGTCGGCGCAGGCGGCGGGCGTGCCGTTCATGGGCATTTTGCCGAAGAGCGCCCATGATTACCGGGAACGCGCGCGAAAATTCCGCGAGCTGGGGGCGCTGGCACTGCTGGAACGCGCACGGGATTTGGATCGCCAGCTCGCCTAGAATTTGCCGCAGGCATCCTTCGGGCCGGTTCGGATGCTCAGACAGTCAGCGGGAAGATCCCGTCGGGTTGCAGCGTGGAACTTTTCAAGAATTCGCCGGGAAAGCAATCGAGGGACTCCGCCAAGCGAATCCTTTTGCGGGAAGAACGCGCAGGGAAGAAGGCTATGAAGCAATCGCATCGAATCGTGGCAATCGCCGGGATGGGGCTGGTGTTCGTGGCTGGAGTGTTCGCCCAAGCGCCGCCGGGGCCAATCACTCCCCCCGCGGATGCGGTGAATTCCGGCCCGCCGACTCCGCCACCGCCGAAGATTGAGCCGCGAAAAAATATTCTGGGGTCGTGGGTGCTGAATCGCGACGATAGCGACGATCCGCGGCAGAGATCGAACCAGCGCAAGGTGAACGATCCGAACTCGAGCCACGGCGGATACGGAGGGCCGCGCATCGGTTTTCCCGGCGGGGGAATCGGCGGGCCCGGCATTGGCGGCGGCCAGCGTCCCAACGGATCGCAAAAGGACACCGAGCAGGAAAAAGAGCGATACCGGGAATTGATCGACCCTTCGGTGCGGCTGCGCATGGAGGGAAAGAGCGGGACCGATCCGGTGGTGACGATGTTCGGCGACCAAGGGCGCAAGACGATTTTTTATACCGATGGGCACAAGCCGGACGAACCGGCCGGTGTGGGCACCGACCTTGTGGAAGCGCATTGGGAAGGCACGAAATTGGTGAGCGAATCGCAACTGCCGAAGAAGGGCTCGATGCGGCGGACGTATGAAGTGTCGCCGGATGGAATGCAACTCTTCGAAGAAGTGGAGCTGGTGGTCGGCAAAGACAAAAACCCGTCGAAGTTCCGATTCGTTTACGACGCGGTGAACGGCGACAACTATTGAGGCCGTGAGCCGTGACCCGTGCCTGGTGGCCCGAAGAATGAAGTGCATTCCAACAATCTGAAAACTTAAGCCTGCCGCTTTCCAGCGCGGAGAGCCCCAAAGCGGCTTTTGCCGTGAGGCGGGCGCTCTTGAGCTCACGGAACCCGAGCCACAGGCCACGCATCTCAGGCGCGGAGATTCGGCAGGGATTGCTGCAGGTCCGCGATGAGGTCGTGGGTGGATTCAAGGCCGATGTTGAGGCGCACGATGCGGTGTTCGTAAGGCGGGCGGCCGGGAATGCGCCCGATGTTGTAGGAATTCACCAGACTGGTCACTCCGCCCCAACTGTAACCAATCTTGAAAAGTTTCAGGCCGTCGACGAAGGCGTGCACCTGCTCCTTCGTGGGACCGGGCTTGAAGACGATGGAAAACACGCCGGAGGAGCCGAGAAAATCGCGCTTCCAGAATTCGTGGCCGGGGCAGGAGGGCAGTGCGGGATGCAGAACGCGCTCGACCTCCAGGCAATCGGCGAGCCAGTTGGCGATTTGCAGCGCGGATTTTTCGATGGCGGAAAGGCGCACGGCGAGCGTCTGCAAACCGCGCAGGGCGAGGCTGCAATCATCGGGAGAGACACCGCAGCCGAGGACTTGCCGGGCGGCGCCGAGGCGTTGATAGATGGCGTCGTCGCGCACGGTGACGGAGCCGAGCAGCAGGTCGCTGTGGCCGCCGATGTATTTGGTGACCGCCTGCATGGTGATGTCGACGCCGTGGTCGAAGGCGTCAAAGAGCACGCCGGCGGACCAGGTGTTGTCGAGGACGACTTTGACGTTGCGTGCGTGGGCGGCGGCGGCGATCGCCGGGATGTCCTGGACTTCCATGGTGAGCGAGCCGGGGCTTTCGGTCCAGATGAGGCGGGTGTTGTCCTGGATGAGGGCGGAGATGCCTTCGCCGATCAGGGGATCGTAAAAGCCGGGGGTGACGCCGAAGCGCGCCAGAAGTTGCGTGGTGAGCTTGCGGTTCGGGTAGTAGACGCTGGAGGGAAGCAGGATGTGGTCGCCGGACTGGAGCATGGCCAAATTGATCAGCGCGATGGCGCCCTGGCCGCCGGGCATGAGGATGGTGTGGCGGCCGGATTCGAGTTCGCCGATGCGGGCGGCAAGTTCCAGTGCGGTGGGGGTGCCGTAGAGGCCGTAAGTGTAGCCGATCTTGTGCTGGTCCCAGTGGTCGTTGACCACGGAGGCCGAAGGGAAAAGAGTGGTCGAGCCGCGGAAGACAGGAGTGGCGAGCGATTTGTAGCCTTCGGGAATTTTCGCCTCGGAATGAATGAGTTTCGTTTGCCAGGATTTCGTCATGGGCGCCTCAGATAGGCGGATGTGAGAGCAGGCATGCCGCTTCGCGGTGTCCAGTATACCCCGGGGGGTTCGCGTAAGAGACGCAGGGAAAGGACTTAGGGGAAAAATTGGGTAGAAATGGCCGGAAGAGATGGAAGGAAAGGAGTTGCGGGATGTAACGCGAAAATTACGCGAAGAGGCGCGTTCCGAATCGGGAAAAAAGGCAGAGGAACTGGGGGATGAAGAGGAGTTCGCAGGGGGAACGGAAAGGAGACCGAGTGGATGCACGGTTATCACGGCAAACTATAGCATATCTATGTTTACTATGTAAATAGCTATTTAGAGAGGCATGATCCGAACGATGCGCTCTGCCGCCGTGGCTGGATGCGGAGTCTTGGGCCTGGAGCTGGACACCCTGGTGCGACCCGGGCGTGATCGCTCCGCAAGGACTGGGTTCCGAGGAAAGCGTAAGGCAAGTCGCAGAGCAGTTCACCCCAAGACCCATGTTTCACGCTGCAAAACATGGGACATTCGGCCTCCAGACCTTGCTTCGCTACCGCAAAGCCCGATCGTCCGGGAAGAGATTCAACTTTCAGGCCGGCGTTTGAAGAACGGCCGAATGAGGGGGAACAGGGCGAGTCCAGAGAGAAGGAGGGTTATCGTCCACCACAGCCGGTACGTTTCGCCCGCGCCGAATTGAGATGGCGAAGTCAAACGCAAGGAATCGAGCAAGAAGAGAAGGCCGGCTTGGTTGGTTAGAGGCAGTTCTCCCGAGCGAAATCCCGCAAAAGCATGCGCAAACGGACGGTAGCCCAAGAAGAAAGAGGCACTGGCCAATAGCAAGACGATGGGTCCGTAGTCGGCCGTAAAAGACAAAATCCTGTGTGCGGGGCCAAATTTTCCCTTGGGGAAACGAGCGGCGATTTCCAGAACTACAAGACTTAGGGCCGAGGCAATGGCGAAAAGCAGGAGGGCAAGAGCGCTGAGTTGCACCGAGTATGCTCTCCAACGGTAAGTTGCGGCGACCGCATCAAGCGCCCGGCCATAGAGCGCAGAACGCGAATTTCGCAGCTTTGCCGATTCGGCGATCCGTGCGGAAACCGCAGCTGCCTCGGTAGTTCTCCCAGTGGAGGCATAGAGCGTTTCCAGCGCGTTCAAGGATATCCGGCGGACGATCTGGAAACCCCAGAGAAGAAAATCTTGTTGACGGCCTTCCGCGAATCGATCGCAAGACGCGGCCAACTCTTTCAAGGAACGCTCGGCCGCCGCATCGTTGCCGGCTCGGTGCGATTGTTCCGCAGCTTGAACACGCAGCGCGGTAAAAGCAGTCAAATTCCCGAAATCGGGCCAGGCCTGGGATTGAATCGATTGCGCGATGACATCGGGCGAGAGATAGGGGTATTCCCTCCAAACACGGCTCTGAAGTTCGTAGCGCTTTTGCCGGTAGTTGTCGTAGCGCACGGATTGCAAGGCTTTTTCCATCCACATAGCCCATTGCGGATCATCGGCAAGAAGTTGACCGATCTGTTGTTGCGAAGGGCTGCCGTGATCGTAGAGAGGAAAAATCTCGTTGCGGTAGATCCGGTCGGCGCTCAACAAATAGACGAAGGAATTATCCGGATCGAATTCGCGCAGCGCGCGTAAATGCGTTTCGGGAATCTCCCAGCGGATGCCCCAGGTCGCGTGGGTGGCATAAATCCAGGACAAGGAGGTATCCATGGCGACGGCTTGTTCCGCCCATTTTTCAGACTTTTCCGGCTCTGGATACGCGATTGCCGCGAAGGCAAGCAGGTTTGCGTCGTGTTCGCGAATCGCGCGAGCCGCCAGATTTTCAATGGCGCGTTTCTCGGAACCGGCAATCCCACCGCACGACCAGCTTGCACGAACGGCGGTGGCCGCTTCGCGTCCTTGCGGAAGGATGCAAAGCGTTGCCGCAGCGCAGAGGAGTGCCATGGTCAGAAGGCGAGAGTGCTTTGGAGTTGGAGGAAGGGCATCTCCCGTTGTGGTCGTTCTTCTAACCAGGCCGGCACCAGCGGGCAGGCACATCCAACTTGCGAAATGGGACGCGACGGAACGAAGAAAAAAGGTCAAGCCCCCAATGGACCAGCGCAGCGAGGCCCAGGAGGTCTCCAATTCCGCCAATTCGGCGGCGAGGGCGATGCCCCACGGGCGGGATTCTTGCGGCCACACCACGATCAATTTTTGCAGGAGCCATTCGGCTGCCCCGACGAGCACGGGTTTGGGCCGTGAATTCACCGGGGAACCTCGCTTGCCGACTGGCGGAAGAACCTGCTTTCGCGCGCGGCGCGCAATTCCGCGCGGGCCCACTCCCGACCGTTGGCGCTCAGGCGATAGAGATGGCGCGGGGGTCGGCCGGGCTTCGAGTCCTGCTCCCAACGCGTTTCGAGCCAGCCTAGTTTTTCGAGGCGCATGAGGATGGGGTACAAGGTGCCGGACGCGAGGTCGGTGGCCTGGCTGAGGGCATAGCCGTGGATCCAGTGGGAAGGATTGGACAAGAAGGCTTCGAGGAGGAGGAGGGTCTGGCGCGAGTTGCGTAAGCGAATACCCACGCGTTAACTCTACCTATATAGAGTTATTGTGTCAACGAGTTTCTGTAGAGTCAATTCCATCAGAAGATTGGCACAGCGGAGGGGTTCGTGTTGCGTTGACGCGAGGCGAGGACGGATGGTATAAACTATTGTTCTGTAAGGCGGCGTAGGGCCCACCGTATGCTCCTACCGGGTCAGGGAGTCGGCGCGGCGGCCTTCCTGAAACTTTTAGGCGAAACAACTTCATGTCTCCTTTGGTTCACCAAGTTGGCGAACTGTTCCTCCGGGCTGTGCCCGTAGCGGTCCTAGTCCTCCTTTTTTATTTTTTGATGCGGTCGCTTTTCTTCGGACCATTGCTGAAGGTAATGGCGGAGCGCGACGCGCGCACGCAGGGAGCGCAGAAGGCCGCGGAGGCCGCGCAAGCAGCGGCGATCGAGAAGGAACGCCAGTACCAGGAAGCGTTCAAGCAGGCGCACGCAAAAGTTTACGGGGAGCAGGAGACCGGGCGAAAGAAGGTGATGGACGAGCGCACGGCGATCCTGAAGGAAGCACGGAGCAAGGCGGACGCGGAAGTAAACGCGGCGAAAGAGCGGGTGGCCGCGGAATTCGCGGGTGCGAAAAAAGAGATTGAATCCACGGCGGCGCAACTGGCCGCGGAGATTGCGCGGCGCGTGCTGCAGACGCCGACGGCGCCCGGAACTCCCGGGCGGGAGGCGCGATGAAGCGATTTCGTGGATTCGCGTATGGAATGGGCGTGGCGGCTGCGGGATTGTTGCTGGCGGTTGGCGCAATGGCGGCGGAAGAGGGTGGAAGTCCCGCCGAGCAGCCGGTTGGCATGTATTTCAAATGGTTTCATTTCGTCATCCTCGCGGTGCTCACCTATTGGGTTTTCGGAAGAGTGCTTCCGCCGTTTTTCCGCCGTAAAGCAGATCAGATCGGCTCCGCGATCGAGCGGGCGAGCGCCGTGAAAGCGGACGCAGAGCAGCGCTTGAAGGAAGCCGCGGACAAAATGGCCAACCTGGAGCGCGAAGTGGCGGCGTTTCGCGAACAGGCGCAGCGGGATGCCATGGCGGAACTGGAGCGGTTGCGCAGCGCGACGCAGCTCGAGGTGGAAAAGATTCGAATCGCGGCCAAGGCGGAGATTGAAGCGGCGGAGCGCACGGCGCGGGTGGAATTGAAGGAGCTGGCTGCGAAGCTGGCCGTGGACGGCGCGGAATCGCTGGTGGCCAAGCAAATGACGCCGGGGGTGCAGGAAGCAATGATCAGCAGTTTTGTGCAGAGCCTGCAAGGAAGGCCGAATTGAAGTCGGCGAGCCTGCAATACGCAACCGCGCTGGCGGACATTGCGCTAGAACAAGGCGCGGCGGAGCCGGTGAAGAAGCAACTGGCGGAATTTCTGGCGTTGTATGGCGAGTCCGCGGAACTTCGCAACAGTTTGAGCAGCCCGGCCGTGGAGCGGGCGGCAAAGCACGGCGTGATTGAGAAGATAACGGCGCGCATGGGGGCAAGCCGCATCGTGCGGAATTTTCTGTTTGTGGTTACCGATAACCAGCGGGCACACCTGTTGCCGGAGATATTGCAAACATTCGAATCGGTGATTCGGCAGCGGCAGGGCATGGCGGAGGCGGAAGTGAGCTCGGCGGCGGAACTGACCGCCGGGCAAAAGACGGCTTTGCAGCAGACGCTGGAACGGCTGACGGGCAAAAAAATTCAAGCGAAATATACGCTGGATCCGGGATTGCTGGGGGGAGCTGTGGTGCGCATCGGCGACACAATATACGACGGTTCGGTGAAAAACCGACTGAACCAGATGCGCGCGCGGCTTTCCGCGGAATAGGCATTCGGGAACGGAGCAGGCATGGCAAATATCAAAGCAGATGAAATCAGCAAGATTCTTCGCGAGCAGATCGCGAATTACGAGCAGACGGTTTCGGTCGATGAAGTAGGCTCGGTGATCAGCGTGGGCGATGGCATCGCGCGCATCCATGGCCTGGAGAAGGTGATGGCCGGGGAAATGCTGGCTTTCCCGCATGACGTGTTCGGCCTGGCGCTGAACCTGGAAGAAGAAGAGGTCGGCGCGGTGCTGCTGGGTGAGTCCTCCGAATTGAAGGAAGGCGACGTGGTCCGCCGGACGAACACGATCATGTCCGTGCCGGTGGGCAAGGAATTGATCGGCCGGGTGGTAGATCCGCTTGGGACGCCGCTCGACGACAAAGGACCGATCACAGCGAAATTGCGCAATCCGCTGGAGCGCATCGCTCCCGGCGTGTTGGACCGGCAGCCGGTTCGCGAGCCATTGCAGACGGGTATCAAGGCGATCGACTCGATGATTCCGATCGGCCGCGGGCAGCGCGAACTGATCATCGGCGACCGCCAGACGGGAAAGACCGCCGTCATTCTGGACACGATCATCAACCAGAAGGGCAACGACATGATCTGCATCTACTGCGCGATCGGGCAGAAGCGCTCGACGATCGCGCAGGTGGTGAAGGTGCTGACGGATGCGGGGGCGATGGATTACACGATTGTTGTGGCGTCCTCGGCGGCGGAGCCCGCTTCGCTGCAATACATCGCGCCTTACGCGGCGTGCGCGATGGGCGAGTATTTCCGCGATAACAAGATGCACGCGGTGACCTTCTACGACGACCTTTCGAAGCACGCGCAGGCGTACCGTGAAATTTCGCTGCTGCTGCGGCGGCCACCGGGTCGCGAGGCTTTCCCCGGGGACGTGTTTTATCTGCACTCGCGGCTGCTGGAACGCGCGGCGAAGCTGAACGACAAGCTGGGAGCGGGCTCGCTGACGTCGCTGCCGGTGATTGAGACGCAGGCGGGCGACGTTTCGGCGTATATTCCGACGAACGTGATTTCGATTACGGACGGGCAGATTTATCTGGAATCGGATTTGTTCAACGCGGGCATACGTCCCGCGATCAACGTGGGCATTTCGGTAAGCCGCGTGGGTGGCAACGCGCAGATCAAGGCGATGCGCCAGGTGGCGGGGAGCTTGCGGCTGGACATGGCGCAATACCGCGAATTGGCGGCGTTTGCGCAGTTCGGCGCGGACCAGTTGGACAAGGTGACGCAGGCGCAGTTGTCGCGCGGCCAGCGGCTGACGGAAGTGCTGAAGCAGGATCAGTACGTGCCGCTATCGGTCGAGCAACAGGTTCTGATTCTCTACGTGGCGACGAGCGGGGCGCTGGACAGCATCCCGGTCGGCGAAGTACGGCGATTCGAACGCGAGTTTCTGCAATTTGCGGCCACGAATTATTCGGCGGTGCTGAAAGAGGTCGCGACGAAAAAAGCGTTGGACGAGACGATCAAGGGCACGATCAAAACCGCGGTTGATGCGTTCAAGGACCGCTTCACGGCGGCGCTGGCAGCGGCGGCGAGGTAAGAAGCGGACGTAGACAGAGACGATGGCCACACTACTCGATTTCCGGCGACGTATCCGCTCGGTGAAAAACACCCAGCAGATTACGCGCGCAATGAAGTTCGTCTCCGCGGCGAGGTTGCGGCGCGCGCAGGAAGCGGCGCTTGCGGCGCGCCCGTATGCACGGGAGCTGGTGCGCGTGCTGCGCTCGACGATGGCGAGGATTGAAGCACCGCAGCATCCATTGCTGGCGGCGCGACCGGAGGAGCGGATTCTGGTGTTGTTTCTTTCCGGCGAGCGCGGATTGGCGGGCGCGTTTAACACCAACATTTTGAAGAAGGCCTCGGAGTTTTACCGCGCGAAGAAGGGCAAGCAGATTACGGTGATTCCGGTCGGGAAGAAGGGCCGCGATGCGTTGCGCCGGGCGGGCTTTGCGTTTGCGGGTGAATACGTGAACGTGCTTTCCCGAGTGGATTTCGGGATCGCGCGGGAAATTTCGAAACTGGTGACGGATCTTTACACGGAAGAAAAAATCGACGCGGTTTATATGATATTCAGCGAGTTCAAAACGGTGATGTCGGCGGAACTCGTGACGGAAAAACTCCTGCCGGTCGAAAAGATTACCGCGGGGGAAGAGACGGAAGCGGAAGCAGCCAGCGCACAGATCGATTACATTTACGAGCAGCCCGAGGATGAGTTAATGGCGCGACTGCTGCCGCGTTACGTGGAAACGCAGGTGCTGCGGAGCATGCTGGAGTCCTGCGCGGCGGAGCACGCGGCGCGGATGACCGCGATGGAAGCGGCGACGAAGAATGCGGGCGAAGTCATTGAGGGCCTGACGCTGCACATGAACAAGGTGCGTCAGGCGGCGATTACGAAAGAGATTATCGAGATTGTGAGCGGGGCTGCATCGACCGCGTAGGAGTCAATGATGGCAGAGCAACACATCGGGCGAGTCATCCAGGTCATCGGACCGGTGCTCGACGTACAGTTTGAACAGGGACATTTGCCGGAGATTTACAGCGCCGTGCAGATCACCAGCGAAGGTTTCAATCTACCCGAACCGCTGGATGTGACCGCGGAAGTGCAGCAGCACCTAGGCGAAGGCCGGGTGCGCGCGGTCGCCATGGAGCCGACCGAAGGCATGGTGCGCGGCATGAAGGCGGTGGATCTGGGCATGCCGATTTCCGTTCCGGTGGGGCGGCCGACGCTGGGGCGCGTGATGAACGTGCTGGGGAAGCCCGTGGACCAGATGGGGCCGATCAAGACGGAGACGAAGTATTCGATTCATCGCCCGTCGCCTGCCCTGGATCAGCAGTCGACGACATTGGAAATGTTTGAGACGGGCATCAAGGTTGTGGACCTGATCCAGCCCTTCTTGAAGGGCGGAAAAATCGGGTTGTTTGGCGGCGCGGGTGTGGGAAAGACGGTTTTGATTCAAGAGCTGATTCACAACGTCGCGATGCAGCACGGCGGCGTCTCCGTATTCGCCGGCGTCGGCGAGCGCACGCGCGAAGGAAACGACCTGTGGCTGGAATTCCAGGAATCGGGCGTGGTGGTGCCGGGCAATTCGGAGAAGTCGCGCGCGGCGCTGATTTATGGGCAGATGACGGAACCGCCAGGAGCGCGGCTCCGCGTGGGCCTGACGGGATTGACGGTTGCGGAATATTTCCGCGACCAGGAACACCTCGACGTGCTGCTCTTCATCGATAACATTTTCCGGTTTGTGCAGGCGGGTTCGGAAGTTTCGGCGCTGCTGGGCCGCATGCCTTCGGCCGTGGGATACCAGCCCAACCTGAACACGGAAATTGGCGAACTGCAGGAGCGTATTACTTCGACGAAGAGCGGTTCGATTACCTCGGTGCAGGCGATTTACGTGCCCGCCGACGACTACACGGACCCGGCACCGGCCGCGACGTTTACCCATCTGGACGCGACGACGAACTTGAGCCGCCAGATCGTGGAGCGCGGGATTTACCCGGCCGTTGACCCGCTGGCGAGCTTCTCGCGCATCCTCGATCCGCGCGTGGTTGGGCAAGAGCATTACTCGGTGGCGCGGGCCGTGAAGTCGATTCTGCAGCGCTACAAGGACCTGCAGGACATCATCGCCATCCTCGGCATCGAAGAGCTTTCCGACGAAGACAAGCGCACCGTGGCGCGCGCGCGGCGCATCGAGAAGTTCCTTTCGCAGCCGATGTACGTGGCGGCGCAATTCACAGGTTTGGAAGGCAAATACGTAAAGATCGAAGACACGGTTCGTAGCTTCAAGGACATCGTCGAGGGGAAGTACGACGAGATTCCGGAGCAGGCGTTTTACATGGTAGGGACGATCGAAGAAGTGCTGGCAAAAGCCGAAAAAATGAAGGCGGGCGTCTGAGCGAGCCATGCTGCCGGAAGCGATCCAACTCGTAGTGGTGACGCCGGAGAGGCAGTTGCTCCGCGAAACCGTGGCGGAAGTGGAGATTCCCGGCAGGGAAGGCCAGTTGGGAGTCCTGCCAGGACACGCGCCGCTGATTACCGAGCTTGGGATTGGAGTGCTTGCCTATAGAATGACGCCCTCGAGCCAGCCGGTGATTCTGGCGGTGATTCAAGGATTCGCCGAGGTACTGCCGGACCGCGTGACCGTGCTGGCAGAAACCGCGGAGCGGGCGGAAGAGATAAATCTGGCACGCGCGGAAGCGGCCAAGGCACGAGCCGAACAGCGGCTGGCGTCAAACGATACCAACATTGATTGGGATCGCGCCGTGATCGCTCTGGAACGGGCGCTGATTCGCATTCAAGTTGCCCGCAAGCACCAGGGCGTGCCGGTTGAATCCCGCTAGATAAATACAAATTCAGCGCATCCGGAAGAGATGAGCCGCGAGTGTACCTGGGTGCATCCAATACTATGGCATAGTATGGCTGAAATAACGGTTTACACTACGGGCTGGTGCCCGGATTGCTGGCGCGCGAAGAAATTTCTGAAAGAGCGCGGGGTGGCCTTTCACGAGGTCAACATCGAAGAAGACGTGGCGGCTGAGGAGCTTGTTCTCCGAGTGAACGACGGGCGCCGGAAGATCCCCACGTTGAAGATCGGCGAGCGGTACGTAACGTGCAGTCCCTTCAACGCGCACAAGCTCGCCGAAGCGTTGAATGTTCCACTGAATCCCTAACTGAGCGTCAAATACCCTAGATTTGCGCGAGAACCGCTTTCTTGAGCGCCGCAATCTGCGGCTCATTCCGCTTGTAAAACGTCCACTGCTTGATGCGCTTGCCGCGGATCAGACCCGCTTCCGCCAGAATCTTCAGGTGTTCGCTGGCCGTCGGAGGGCTGACGCGCAATTTGCGGGCGATGAGCAGGCCACACACACCGTCCTTCACCAGGTCGCCATCCTTTTGAGGAGGGAAATGGCGCCGAGGCTGCTTCAGCCAGCCAAGAATGCGCAAGCGATTCTCGTTGGCCAGTGCGCGGAAGATGCGATTTGTAGTCATGGTATTGATTGGTCCAAAATGGCGAGTGTAGGATTAGCTAAATGCCTAAATATTAATCTACACATGGCAAGAACACGAAGCAAGTCACAATTGAGCGAAGCCGGATCGCCGAGATATATGAGCGCATTCGCGGGCAGGTGCGGGAAACGCCGGTGTTGGCGCTGGATGGGAGCGACTTCGGCCTGGAGGATTTTCCTCTCAGACTGAGGCTTGAGCTCTTGCAGCAGACGGGCTCATTCAAGGCGCGCGGGGCCATTACCAACCTTTTGCTGCGCGATGTGGCGACTGCGGGCGTGACCGCTGCGTCGGGCGGAAATCACGGGGTCGCTGTAGCGTTTGCCGCGCGGAAATTCAGTGTGCCTGCGCGGATCTTCGTTCCCAGGGTCGCTTCGCCGGAAAAGCAGAAGCGAATTCTGGCGCACGGCGCAAATCTTGAAATTGCAGGGGACCGCTACGCCGAAGCCCTGGAAGCCTGCCGGGTGTGGGCGGAAAATGCCGGGGCACTGCCGATTCATGCTTTCGATCAGGAGGAGACGCTGCTCGGGCAAGGCACAGTCGGGCTGGAATTGGAGAAACAGGTGCCGGGCATCGACACGTTGTTCGTGGCGGTGGGCGGTGGAGGATTGATCGGGGGAATCGCGGTGTGATTTGCGGGAAAAATCCGAATCATCGGTGTAGAACCAGAAACTGCTCCCACTTTGGCAAAGGCCCTGGAAGCAGGGCAGCCGGTGGACGCGGAAGGGGGAGGAATCGTGGCGGACTCCCTTGCGCCCCGCCACGTTGGGGAAAGGATGTCTCCGATCGCGCAGCGATACGTCGAACGAGTGATTCTGGTGACGGACCAGGCGATCCGGGCGGCGCAGGAATCGCTGTGGAATGTGGCCCGAGTGGTTGTGGAACCAGGAGGAGCGGCGGCGCTGGCACCGTTGCTGTGCGGAAAGTACGTTCCCGCGAGGAATGAAAAGGTTGCGGTCCTGATCTGCGGCGGAAACACCACCGCGGGTGATTTTTCACGGTAAAGGGCGAGGAGGGAAAGATGACCGTCTACGAGAAGCTGCGCGAACTGAAGATCACACTTCCTGAGCCGACGGCACCGGTTGCCGCGTTTGTGCCGACGGTACTCGCGGGAAACCTGCTGTACGTATCCGGGCATATCGCAAAGCGCGCGGGAAAATCGTGGGCGGGCCAGTGGGGGAGCGATCTTTTGACGGAGGAGGGCCGGCAAGCAGCGCGCAACGCGGGGATCGACCTGTTGGGCACGCTGCATCAGGCGCTGGGAGATTTGTCGCGGGTGAAGCGCATCGTCAAGTTGCTTTGCTTTGTAAATTCCGCTTCGTGCTTCACGGAGCAGCACCTGGTTGCCAACGGGGCATCGGAACTGCTGCAGGAAGTGTTTGGGCTTGCAGGCGCGCACCCCCGCAGTGCGATCGGGGTAGCGCAGTTGCCGATGGGGTCGTGCGTGGAAGTCGAGCTTGTGGCGGAAATCCAGTCTTAAGGGACTCAAGCAAGCAAAATTTCATTCCGAATACGCAGGCAGCAATCTGCAGTTGCTCCAGTGAATCAATTTGTCACGCCGCGGGTCCACACTTTTGCCACGGCGAGAGATTCGTCGAGCAGCAGCAGGTCGGCGTCAGCGCCGGGGCGCAGCGAGCCCTTTTTGAACTCGATGCCGAGAAGTGTTGCGGGATTGAGGGTGAGCATCCGCAGGGCGTCGGCGAGCAGCGTGCCCAGCCCTACGATATTGCGCAAAGCGCGGTCAAGAGTGAGCGTGCTGCCGGCGAGTTTCCCTACTGCATTGCGGCACACGCCGCCACTGACGGTGACATCGAAGGTGCCCAACCTGTATCTGCCATCCGGCATTCCCGTGGCGGAGATGCCGTCGCTGACCAGGATGACGCCGCCGGGGCCCTTGGCCTGAAGCAACATGCGCATGGCGGTTTCATCCACGTGGACGCCATCGGCGATGAGCTCGGCGGTAAGTTCGGGTGTTGTGAGCACCGCGCCGATCACGCCCGAATCGCGATGGGAGAAAGGGCGCATGGCGTTATAGACATGGACGGCATGGTGCGCCCCACGGGCGAAGGCGGCGCGCGCCTGCTCGTAAGTGGCGTCCGTGTGACCGATGGCGACAACAAGGCCTGCCTTACGGGCGGCATCGATGCACGGCATTGCTCCCAGGAGTTCCGGCGCAATGGTGAGGATTTGGGCGCGTCCTTTCGCGGCGGCGATGAATTGCGCCAGCAGATCGGCTGAAGGAAGCCGGAGAAATTCCGGCGGGTGAACGCCCCGGCGCACGGGACTGATAAACGGCCCCTCAAAGTGAACGCCAAGCACTTCCGCGCGAACATCGCGGGCAGCGTGTTGCAGCCCGAAATAGCGGGCCACGCCCTCCGCGCTGCGGCAGATGGCGTCGGGGCTGGCCGTGACTGTGGTGGCGACAAAAGAAGTGGTGCCATGCGCGGCGATCGTGGTGGCCACAGCCTCGAGGGCAACGTCGCTGCCTTCCATGACGTCGTGGCCGCCGGCTCCGTGAATGTGGACATCGAGGAATCCCGGAGCGGCGATTTTATCTAGTGCGTTGATTTCAGCGGCTCCGGCAGGCAAGCTGACCGCGCTGCGGGGCCCGACCGATTCGATGGCTTCATCGCGAATCACAATTGCGGCGTCGGGGATTTCGATGGAGGGAGTAAACGCGCGGCCGGCATGAATCAAGGTGGTGGACATGGAGAAATTTTATCGTAACGGAATTTCCCGCTTTCGCAAAAACAAAACGGGCAGGAAGTGAGTTCCTGCCCGGCAACAGTGAAAGGGAAAAGTTACTTGGCCATCTCGATGCTGGTGAGCTTCAGAGTGTTGCCGTCGACCGTGCCCTTGGCGACGACGTGATGGCCGGCGTGGGCGGCCACCTTGTCCTGCGCGTCAATGGCATAAACTTTCTTGTCGACATCGTTTACGAAGACATATTTCGCGCCGTGTTCTTTCACGCACTTGCTGACGCACTCGGCGGTGCCTTCGCTGGCGTTTTTTGCGCCGCACATGTCGTCGGAAATCCAGCCGGTCCAACTGCCGTCGGCGGCGGAAAGCAGCGTAGCCGCAAACAGAGCGAGGGCAGGGAGCACAAAGAATCGCGATTTCATAATAATTCTCCTGGAGATATTCGTCTGACGCGCGGCGCAGACCTATTTAGCCTCGCACAGCAGGTGCGGCATGTCCAGCCGAAGAGACCAGTCTGTGGGCCAGTTTCCGGGTTGCTCGGGATCCAGGAGCAGCCCGGAAATCACGTTCGAGCAGCAGACTACCCGGTACGAATCTCCTCGATGGGAAACAGAAATCGGGAACTCCAAAATCCACACTTGACATCGGCGGGTAATTCACTACCATATGGTTGTGGATAGGTTGGATACAACATTTGCGGCATTGTCGGACCCCACCCGCCGGGCGATGATCGAACGACTCTCCCGTGGGCCCGCCTCTGTGCGCGGATTGACGGAACCGTTTGCACTCTCGCAGCAGATGATTTCAAAACATATAGCCTACCTGGTGCGGGCGGGGATTGTGATCAAGAGGAAACGTGGAAGAGAGAGCGTCTGCACGCTTAGGCCAGAGGCAATAAAGACCGTTAGTGACTGGGCGATTAGCTACCGCCGATTCTGGGAAGAGAGTTTCGATAAGTTGGATGCGGTCGTAAATCAAATGAAAAAAGCGGAGATCAGAGATGACAAAAGACACGGTTAACGAGAAAGAGCGGATGGTGGTAACCAGAATTTTTGACGCCCCACGCGAATTGGTCTGGAAGGCTTGGACAGATTCGAAGTACGTGATGCAGTGGTGGGGGCCGAAGGGGTTTACTGCGCCTGTTTGCCAGATGGATTTTCGCGTCGGGGGCAAATCTCACTTTTGCATGAAGACGCCGGACGGGCAGGAGTACTGGAATCTGGTCGAATACCACGAGATTGTTCTGCACGAGAAGATCGTTTCCTCCATGCACTTTTCCGATTCGAAGGGAAACAAGGTTGACCCGGCGCAAATAGGAATCGAACATGAGGCCATAGAGGGTGCGTGCGACGTGACAATCTTTGAGGATCTAGGAAACGGCCAGACGAAACTCACCTTCATTGGAAATGAACCTATAGAGAGCGCGAAAAATAGCGGTCAATTAGAAGGCTGGAACCAGATACTCGATAAATTTGCCGCAGTTGTTGCGGGGCTGGCTCAGGCGAAATAAGAATCCGAAGCTTTGCTGATCGTCATGGGCGAGCAACTGAACGTAACTGGGAGGGCGAGAATGAAACAGATGAAGGAGGTTCGAGAGGCGGCGCGGCGGGGTCGCTGGCATGGGACGGTATCTTCAACACGTTTTTCTGGATTGATGTTTCCGGGAAAACCTGCGGGGTGGTGCTGATGCAGACGCTGCCGTTCAGCGACGATGGGGCGCTAGCGGCGGAGGAGGAGTTCGAGCGGGCGCTTTACGCGAGCACGGCGAGGTGATGCTCTGAGCGATCCGTTCGGTGCGCAATCGACTTGAGAAGCGCGAAAACCACTCCAGTGAAGCGTTCGGTATACAATTGACTCCCTATAAGCAGGAAGGACGTGGTGGAGCGTGACAAGACGCAAAATGCCGACTTTTGGCGGGTTCGCGTGCTGCCCGTGTTAGTTCGAAGCGGGCTGATCCTGATTGTGGCTTTGCTGACCGTTTCCCGTGCGGCTGCTCAGGGCATTGCGCAAGGCCCGCCGCCCCCTGCTTCGGCGAAAACCATTCAATGCAAGGGCCGCTCGATTCCTCAACTGGAGGATGTCACCGAAAAGGCCGGCATTCATTTTTCGCACACCTCGGCCCCGGACAGCCGGTACATCGTGGAATCGATGAGCGGCGGAGTGTTGCTGCTCGACTACGATCGCGACGGCTGGCCGGACATTTATTTCACGAATGCGCCGACGGTGGAGATGGCGTTGAAGCGGCAAACGGCCCGCGGAGCGCTCTACCACAACAATCACGACGGCACGTTCACGGATGTGACCGACAAGGCGGGAGTCGGAAAGCCGTGCTTCGCAATGGGCGGAGCGGTGGGTGATTACGACAACGACGGCTGGCCGGACATTTACGTGACCTGCTACGGCGGGAATGTCTTGTATCACAACAATGGAGACGGGACGTTTACGGATGTCACGGCGAAAGCGGGCGTGCGGGACGGGCGATTTTCCACGGGGGCGGCGTTTGGGGATTACGACAATGACGGCTTTCTGGACTTGATGGTGACGAACTACGTGGACCTGGACATCCACAACCTGCCGGCGTTCGGCAGCACGGTGACGTGCAAATACATGGGCATTGATGTGCAGTGCGGGCCGCGAGGATTGAAGGGCTCCGGCGATTCATTGTTTCACAACAATGGCGACGGGACGTTTACGGACGTTTCCAAAAAAGCCGGCGTCGACGACCCGAACGGGTACTACGGCCTTACGACAGTCTGGGCGGACTTCAACAACACGGGCAGGCCGGACATCTATGTGGCCAACGATTCGACGGCGGGATTTCTCTATCGCAACGATGGGCACGGCAAGTTCACGGATATTGGATTGGAATCCGGGACGGCGCTCGGCGAAGACGGTCACGAGCAGGCGGGGATGGGGGTTGCGCTAGGCGACTACCTGCACACGGGCCGGCCATCGCTGGTAGTAACGAATTTCGCGTTCGACAACACGCCACTCTACCGGAACGACGGGAATTGGGATTTCCAGGATGTTTCGTACCCGTCCGGCATCGGCTTGCCATCCGTCCCCTATGTAAAGTGGGGCGTGGCATTTGTGGATTTGGATAATGACGGCTGGCTGGATCTGGTAACCGTGAACGGGCACGTCTATCCGCAGGTGGACCAGTTGCAGTCAGGCGCCCGGTATCGCGAACCGAAGCTCGTGCAATACAACCAGGGCAACGGAACGTTCTGTGACGCGAGCGACCAGTCTGGGCCGGCCGTAAGCGAACCACGCGTTTCGCGTGGACTGGCGGTGGGGGATTTGTTTAACGATGGGAATATGGATTTAGTGGTGGAAGATTTGCAAGGGAGTCCTATGATTTTGCGGAATCCGGGAGTTTCCGGACGCCACTGGGTGAGCTTTGAGCTGGAGGGGATAAAGAGCAACCGGCTCGCGGTCGGAGCAAGATTAAGGGTGGTGGCGGGAGGAATGACGCAGACAGACGAGATTCACAGCGGCGGCAGCTACCTTTCGCAAAACGACATGCGGGTACACTTCGGGCTAGGCAGCGCTACCAAGATCGACAGCCTGGAGATTCGATGGCCGTCTGGCACGGTGGAGACGTTGAAAAATCTCGAAGCGGACAAGTTTTACAGCGTGCTCGAGGGGCGAGGGATTGTGCCGGCGGCAGACATTCGCCCGAGTGGTGCCGCGAAAAGGCCGTAACTACATTTTGTCTTGCTTCACACAGTTCAGCCGGGTGCGTCAGATCGAAATCGACCAAACTGTTTTCGCCGCATGGGGTTCGCGGTCGGCGCGCGGATTGGGATAGAATGCTCAGGTTCGTCGCTAGAAATGAACTGTCGAGGGGAATGGAAATGAAGAGAGCGGGAATCGTGGTCGTGGTTTCGCTGTTTGCTTTTACTTTGATTGCATTGACACAAGAAGGAAACACCCGTGCGGCAAGCGGCGCAGCCGGAGCCAAAGGCTATAAGGTCACCGGGAAGATTCCGGTAGCGGGAGAAGGCGGTTGGGATTACCTGGTGGTGGACGAAGCTGCGCGGCGGCTGTACCTTTCGCACTCCACGCACGTGGTCGTTTTCGACGTGGATTCGCACGCGGTAGCCGGGGACATTGCGGACACGCAGGGAGTTCACGGGATCGCTTTGGCGCGAGATCTGGACCGGGGATTTGTCAGCGACGGCCGGGCCAATTCCGTTACGATATTCGACCTAAAGACACTGAAGACGATCAGCACTGTGCCGGCGGGAACGAACCCGGATGCTATTTTGTACGACGAGATTACCAAGCGCGTCTTCGCATTCAACGGCCGGAGCAAAGACGCAACGGTGATTGACGCGGCCACGGGGAAGGTGGTGTCCACGTTCCCGGTAGGCGGCAAACCGGAATTTGCGGCTGCGGACGGGAAGGGCAACGTCTATGTGAACGTGGAAGACACCAGCGAAATTTTGCACATCGACGCGCAGAAAATGACGATTTTGCACCGCTGGCCGCTGGCACCGTGCAAAGAACCGTCGGGATTGGCGATGGACACGGAATCGCGCCGGCTGTTTGCGGTGTGCGACAACGAAATGATGGCGGTGGTGAACGCGGACACCGGGAAAGTGGTGGCGACACCGAAGATCGGCGAGGGCCCGGATGCGGCGGCGTTTGACCCAGGCACGAAGGACATCTTTTCGTCGAACGGCGAAACTGGAACGCTCACGGTTGTTCACGAAGAATCGCCGGACAAGTATTCCGTCGTGCAGAACCTGACCACTGAGAAGGGAGCGAGGACAATGGCGCTGGACTTGAAAACGCACACGCTTTACCTGCCTGCCGCGGAAATGGTTCCGCCGGGTCCGGGCCAGAAATGGCCGAGCGTCAAGATGGGAACGATGCACCTTTTGATCGTCTCCGAGTAATCCAATCAACCGACGCGCTGGTTGGCGAGAAGTTGCTTTCTGCGGCGGGACACGGCGGACTGCGGACCAATATCGACCAGGCGAGGTGCAAGTTCATGAGCGATTCTCTCGGAGTCACAGTCGACAAAACCGAGGAGGTTGCGGCGCAGCGGGTCTCGGGGTTTCAATGGGTGGGCTGGTCCAGCTTTTTCTTTGCGATTGTGCAGAGCGTGTGCACGGTCTTTGTGGCGCTCAGCGGTTTGCGGTTGCTTCTGGGCGCCGCTGCAATTAGCGCCGCGATAGGCGCGATGGAGGTTGTGGACAAAATCCACGCGGACGCGTTCCGGGTTCCGATGGTGATGTTTGCGCTGATCGGCGCGGTCTTCAACCTGGTGGCCTTGTGGCAAGTGAGGAGGCTGCGGGGACGCGCGGCTTCGGCATGGCGACAAAAAGCCATCTCCAGCAGCAAGTTCACTTCGGAAAGATTTCAGCTTGGGTTATCGCTGCTGACGCTGGCGCTGCTGGCGGTGGAGTCGTATTACCACTACCAACACGTGCACCACCTCTGAGAAGCGGCTCAGCCAGACTTTCGGTCAGAAAAGAGGGGGCGGGAGAGCTGCTATTCGCGAAGAGCCTTAGCCAGGCGCTTGTGCAGCCTTTCGCTGTAGCCTACCGGCAACTCATACGTGCGGTCATCCGCCGTCAAAACCAGGATATTCCGGGTGGAGTCCAGGATCGCGGAGCAAACTTCACAGTTCTCGAGGTGGTTCTCGATGTCCTGAAGCAGTTGAGGATCAAGCTGCCGGTCGAGGTATTCCGAGATGTGCTCCCAAACGTGTTTGCACTCCAACTTCATTGAAACAACCTCCCGAAGAAACCTTTACGCGCCGGAGCCGCCGTCTTCAGGTAAGGCACCAATCGTTTTTGCAGCATCATGCGCGCCCGGTGCAACCGCACTTTGACCAGCGTAACACTGATTCCCAATGCGTTTGCAGTCTCTTCTTGGTTGAGTTCCTCAAGGTCCCGCAAAACCAGGACCTCGCGGTAGATGGGAGGGAGTTGCGCCACCGCTTCGCGCAATTTCTCCCGCATTTCTTTTTTTTCCAGGGCCTCGGAGGGTATTTCGCGCCAGTCGGTCAAGACCGCCGGGGTGAAGTCACCTTCCTTGTCGTGCTTGTCCTCGTCCAGCGATTCGTGGATGGCTTGCTTGGCTTTCCGCAGGCGCTGGCGCGCTTCGTTCATGGCAATGGTAACGAGCCAGGTGCTGAATTTCGCGTCGCCGCGAAAGTTCCTCAGGTGACGAAAGGCGTTGATCATGACTTCCTGAGCAGCGTCTTCGGCTTCGCTCTCATTGCGGAGCATCGCGAAAATCGTCACAAAGACAAGTTTCTCGTAGGGGCGGACCAATTGGTGGAATAGGTCGACCTCGCCCGCAAGGACGCGGGCGATGAGATCCTTTTCCTGCTCAACGGTCGTCGACATGTACCTCGACTGCTCCTGGGCCGCCAAACTCCCTACGAGTGTGTCCCGTGGAAAAGGTTACACGCATATTAGTCCCAGGAGGTCTGATTTCCAGGCGGCCGATTCCTGAAACCTTTTGCGTGGCCCCCACTCGAATCACTGACCATGAAAAAGCAACGGGTCGATTCGAAAGAGGGCACCATGAAAAAGCTGATGGTTATAGCACTATTACTTTGGGGAATCCCGGCTCTTCCGCAAACCACGAAGACTCTGGAAAACCTGGACAAGAACGGAGTGGCCATTCAAGGCTACGATCCGGTGGCCTTCTTCACGCAGAACAAGCCAGTGAAAGGAAACGAGCAATTTCAAAGTGCGTACAAGGGAGCTACCTACTATTTCGCCTCCGCGGCAGACAAAGCGGCATTCGACGGCGCTCCGGCCAAATACGAGCCGCAATTCGGCGGTTTCTGCGCCTACGGAGTTTCTAAGGGGAAACTCGTTCCCATCGACGTCGAGGCGTTCCAGATCGTCAACGGCAGGCTGCTCCTCCAGTACGACCTGGACGTGAAGGACAAATTCAACAAGGATCCAGCGGGCAATCTGCAAAAAGCGGACGAGAATTGGCCGGCCCTGGTGGAAAAGAAAGGCCGATAGTTCCGGGGAGCCAATAAACCATGAACCCCGTCGCCATGCAAACGAAGGGAAAAGAAGTGTCACTCAACATTTTCAGCTGGATTCTGCGCTTCGCGGCGGCCACGATCCTATTGCAGACGTTGTTCTTCAAGTTCACCGCCGCGCCGGAATCGGTTTACATCTTCACGAAGGTAGGTGCCGAGCCGTGGGGCAGAATCGGTTCAGGAATCATAGAATTGATCGCCGCCCTTTTGCTGCTTTCGCCGCGATTGACGTGGTTTGGTTCCATCCTGGCACTTGGAATGATGACCGGCGCGATTGCGAGCCATTTGACCGTGCTTGGAATTGAGGTGCAAGGAGACAAGGGGCTTCTGTTCGCTCTGGCGGTGATCGTGTTCGTGGCGTCAGCGATCAATTTGCTTCTGCACCGCGGGGAAATCCCCTGGATCGGCCGGAGGCTGGCATGAGCGCAGCGGCAATGACGTTTGCGCAGAGAGGTGGCATCGGGGCCGAACCTACGGCTCCCCAGGCGCCGGAGTTGGTCGAAGCCGCGCGGGATGTATTATTGCAAGGACTGGGACTTCTTTTCCGGCTCGAAGATCAGAAATATGCGCAAAAGGCGGGGGAGCCGTTTCAAGCTTCCATCGGCGGCCATTTTCGCCATGTTCTGGAACATTTTCAATGCCTGCTCGAAGGCCTGCCGACCGGGACCGTCAATTACGATGCGCGCCGCAGGAATCCACGCATTGAAAACGAAGTGACTTTTGCTTCGATTGCGGCGTGCGATGTGATGAGGGCGCTAAAGAAGTGGGATGCGAGGACGGTGGAACGCGCTTGCAAGACGGCCACCAGCGTCGCTTATCATTCCGAGTCCCCAGCGCTGCTGGAATCCAACATTGGCCGGGAACTGGCCTATTGCGTGGCCCATGCGATTCACCATTACGCGATTATCCGCCTGATTGGCAGCGAAGTGGGAGTTGCGGTTCCGAAGGAATTCGGCTACGCGCCATCCACTCTCAAACACAAGTCCAGCGTGAGCGCTGATTGACGAGGGCGGAATGGACTTCCACATATCTCATTTCGGCGGAAGCATAGCGACCGGTGTGGCAATCGTCCTCGCGGCGTTCGTTTCCGAGGATGCCACGACAATTACGGCGGCGAGCCTTGCGGCAGGAAGCTTACTCGATGTCCGGTTTGCGTTTCTTAGCGCGTTCGCAGGCCTCTGGGCAGGCGACCTTGTCGTGTATGCCGTGGTGCGCTTTTTCACAGGCCAGATGCAAAGGCTGGGTTGGTTGGCAGGCGATGCAAAACTACAAGCGTTGAACAATCTTAGGGCTCCTAAGGAATGGGCGCTGGCTCTTAGCCGGTTCTTTCCCGGCACCCGGTTACCTGCGTACGTTGCGGCCGGATTGAGGCGCATGCCTTTCTGCCACTACGCGGGCATTACGGCGTTGACCGCGATGCTCTGGACGGCAATCGTTTTCGTGGGTGTCGCGATTTTTCCTTCGCACGCAACGACCGCTGCCACGCGAATCACAAAGCTCAGCATTGCCGGACTGGGAATTTTTGGGTTGCTCCTCATTTGGCGTCACGCAGGAGTCCGGGTTCAAGCCCTGCTCCAACATGTCTGGCAAAGGCTCACCCGCTGGGAGTTCTGGCCGGCGTGGCTGTTCTACGCGCCTGTTACCGCAATGTGCGCCTGGCTGGGAATTCGCTACCAGGGGCTTTCCCTGCCCACGATCGCGAATCGCAACCAGAAGAACGGCGGAATCATCGGTGAGTCCAAGATCGAGATTTTGCATCAACTGATGCGCAATTCACCGGAAGCAACGGCTCCAGCCTATTTGATTGCCGCGGGTGAAGTTGAGGGGCGGATTGTGCGGATCGAATCTGTGCTGCAACTGCACGGCATCGCGTATCCTTTCGTCTTGAAACCAGACGTCGCACAACGTGGCGCGGGTTATCACAAGGTGCGTTCCCCGGAAGACGCGAGAGATTATCTGCGAATTGTTACGCAGCCGCTGGTGCTACAGCGTTACGCAGCGGGTCCGAATGAGGCCGGTATTTTTTACTATCGTTTCCCCGGAGAGGCTCGCGGCCAGATCTTCGGCATTACTCGAAAGCGATTTCCAGAGATCACAGGTGATGGTGTTCACAGTGTGGAACAACTGATCGCCAGGGATGAACGCGCGCGGTTCCTCAAGAATATCTACGTGAAGCGGCTTGGCGCGGATGCCGGCAGGGTTCCCGCTGAAGGCGAGAAGGTGCGGCTGGTGGATGCCGGAAACCATTGCCAAGGCTGTATTTTCGAAGATGGCTGGGACCTCTATTCGGAAAAATTGCGTGAAGCCATCGACGATATCAGCCGGCCGATCGCGGGATTCCACGTCGGCCGCTTTGACCTTCGGTACGCGGACGATGAAGAGCTGCGCGCCGGCAAGGGCTTCCAGGTGATCGAGTTGAACGGGGCGGGTTCGGAGGCGACAAATCTGTACGACGCGAAAAATTCGCTGTGGAATGCCTACGGCACGCTTTACCGTCAGTGGAAGCTGATCTACGCAATTGGCGCCGAAAATCGCAAACTCGGCGCCGTACCGCGATCCGTTCTGGATGTGTGGCGCGATTGGCGGGAATATTCGGCCCGTGCCTCCGAATTTCCGATAGCGGACTGAACCGTGTGCACCCTGAGCTTTTTGCCGGATGGAAATGGGTTCGTGGCGGCGATGAACCGCGATGAACTGCGCACACGTCCCGCTGCGTTGCCTCCGGCGGTGCATCAGGCTGGCGAATGTACCTTGGTATACCCGCAAGAGTCGAGCGGGGGCACTTGGATCGGGGGGAACGCGTGTGGCACGGTATTGGCGCTGCTGAACTGGTATTCGATTGAACGTGGATTACTGGGAAAGAAGAGCCGCTCGCGCGGAGAACTTATACCGCAATTGCTGAAAGAATGTGATACCGAGAGAGTGAAGCGAGCGGTCGCGAGCCTGGAGCTGGGAGGAATATTCCCCTTTCGGCTTTTTGGTTTTTTCCCGCAGGAGAAAACCATTCAGGAATGGCAATGGGACACGGGCATTTTGACCTCCCAATTTCATAAATGGGGACGGGGGCATTGGTTCTCGTCGAGTCGTTCTGATGAGCGTGCCGCGGCGGAGCGCGGGAGAGCTTGCGAGCTGGCCTGGCCGGAGCAGCGGGAAGATCCGTCGGGGTGGCTGCGCCGGTTGCACGCGGGTCATTTGCCCGAACCCGGGGCATTTTCGGTTTGCGTTCATCGCGAAGATGCAGCCACGGTCAGCTACACCGAGATCGAATGGGGATCCTGCAAATTGCGAATGCGCTACCTTGCGGGAAATCCATGCCGAGCGGCGGAATCGCAGGAAGTGTCGAGGCATCTGGTTCACTCGACCGCGTCGCAGGGCCGATTCATGCCGGCGCCGAACGAAACCTTTTTGATCCGGTGAACTCTAACCAGTCAACGATTCGTCGAGAAGGACTACCCGCTATGAAAGACAAAGTTGTGTTCATCACCGGGGCAAACGGCGGCCTAGGTTCCACGGTGACCCGCAGCTTCCTGCAACGGGGTGCGAGAGTGATTGGAGGCTCTTTGCGCATTACGGCCGCGGATTTTCCGAAACCCAATTTCGAGGCGCTGGCGATCGATTTCAATCGCCCGGAGGAGATCCGCAAGGGCGTATCCGGGATTTTCGAGCGTCATGGCCGGCTGGACGTTCTGGTGCATATCCTTGGAGGCTTTGCAGGCGGGCTCTCGGTGGCGGAAACCACGGACGCTTTGTGGGACCAGATGCAGAGTATCAATCTTACCGCCGCGTTTCGTGTTTTCCGCGAGTGCATCCCCCATCTCCGAAAGGCCAAAGCAGGCAAACTGATCGCCATCGGAAGCCTGACGGCAGCGCAGGCTCATGCCAATCTGGGCGCGTATGTTGTGTTCAAGTCGGCGCTGGTGACGCTGGTGCAAACGATCGCGCTGGAAAATGCCGAAGCGGGGCTCACCGCCAACGTGATATTGCCCGGGACGATGGATACGCCTGCAAATCGCAAGTCGATGCGCGATGCCGATTTTTCGAAATGGCTTAAAACTCAAGATGTGGCGGATTTGATCGTGTCGCTGGCCGATGAAAACGCCAAACACCTCACGGGTCTCGCCATCCCCATTGAGGCCCGTCATGCTTGAGCATGCCGTGGCTTTCCTGGTGCGGGCGTACTACGCCTATACGCTCGCCGGTTGCCTGTTTGCGATTTTGTTTGTGATTCGCGGTGTTCAGATGGTGGATGTGCAGGCGCGTGGCGCAGGTGTGGGGTTCCGGTTGCTCATCTTTCCGGGTGTGATCGCGTTTTGGCCGCTGCTGCTGCGGCGGTGGTTCGAAGCCGATGGGGAAGCTCCGGCGGAAAGGAATGCTCACCGGTGATTCAGCCCCTTCGCAAACTACATCGGCGGATCTTCTATCTGCTGGCCATGGTGCTGCCGATTTTTTTCATTGCCGGAATCCGCTGCCGGCATCGGGTGTTGCATAGCCGTATATCGCCGTCAAGCGAAGCGCCGTTGCCGGGAAGCGCGGCTGCTCCAGAGCCGCGCGAATTGCGGGCAGGAGCGCCGCGATGAGCCACCGATACGCGGGGATAAGCTGGAACCCGCAGAAACGCGCTTACGATCTGATGGTGGCGGCCGGGGTGGTGTTATATCTGGTAACGTTTCTCGCTCTCAGCTCGTTGCTTCATCCGGCTGCAACGGCGGAAACCCTGCTTATCCGCGGGTTCGGGTCCTGCGCCTTCTTGTTGCTCAACGTAGTCCTATGCATTGGTCCTCTTTGCCGGCTCGACTCCCGATATCTTCCACTGCTTTATAATCGCCGCCATCTTGGTGTAACGACATTTCTTCTGGGAATGGTCCACGGCGCTTTTTCCCTTTTTCAGCTTCACACGCTGGGCGATTCCGACCCTCTGATCAGTTTGTTCACGGCAAATCGAAACTATCAGAGCCTTGCCGATTTTCCGTTTCAGCCGCTGGGTTTTCTAGCGCTCCTCATTTTGTTTCTGATGTCGGCGACCAGCCACGATTTCTGGCTGCGTAATCTCACGCCGCGCGTGTGGAAATCGCTGCACATGTTGGTGTACGCAGCTTATGGCCTTCTGGTGGCGCATGTGACGCTTGGGCTGTTGCAATCGGAACGCAGCCCCTGGCTGGTTGCCGCGATGGGGACTAGTCTGGCGCTGGTGCTTTCCCTGCACGTTGCCGCGGCGCGCAAAGAACGAGAACTCGACGATTCCACTCCCAAAGCACAAGAGGAAAACTACGTCAAGGTCTGCGCAGTTAGCGAAATTCCGGAGAAATGCGCAAAATTAGTTTCATTGCGCGGCGAACGCGTGGCCATCTTCAAGTTCGACGGGAAGATCTCGGCGCTGTCCAACGTGTGCCGGCACCAGAACGGGCCGTTGGGAGAAGGGCGAATCATTGATGGATGCGTAACCTGCCCCTGGCACGGCTTTCAATACCAGCCCGAATCGGGCGCCGCGCCGGAGCCATTCACAGAGAAGGTTTCCACCTTTCGAACCAAACTGGTGGATGGATGCGTCTGGTTGGATCCCCATCCGCTTCCGCCGGGGACATACATCGAGCCCAGCCGCATCGGCCGATCGTGAGGCATGTGCATGAGTGAGTTTTATATCGGCTATCTTTCCTCCGCGCCTCTGGCTATCCGTAGACGTGTGCGGCTCCTGGCAGCGGCCATGGTGGTGTTCGCCGTTGGAGGAGCGGCGCTCTTTGCCGCATCGCAGAATAGGTTCGCGGCCTCATTTTTTGATTATGGGAAGCCCGCGGAGTTTTCCGGCAGTCTGGTCCTGCAGCCCTATCCGGCACTGCTGGTGAACCGCGGAATGGCGGGTTCTTCCGAAACGCCGTACTTGCTGGTCGCTCCGGGAAAGTTTGGCGCGGATGCACTCGTGTCCGGGCGCGAGGGAAGGAACGTCAGATTACGCGGCACGCTGATTCATCGCACCGAAGGGAAGATGATCGAAATTGAGCCCAGCTCGATCCAGGATCTGGGCGAAAGTGCCGACCGGAAGGGCCGTCCCCGAGATTTGGGGTTCGCCACATTGAGCGGTGAAATTGTCGACACCAAGTGTTTCCTCGGAGTCATGAACCCTGGGGAAGGCAAAGTCCACCGCGATTGTGCGGCGCGTTGCCTGAGCGGCGGGATACCACCGGCGCTGGTCTCCAGCGATTTCGATGGATTACAGAGATTATTTCTGCTGGTTGGGGATGATGGCAAGCCACTGCTGAAGTCGGGCTTCCTTCAGCGTGCGGGCCGGCCAGTTGCTATTTCGGGGCGCATCTTCGAATCCCAAGGTTTGTACTACTTGAGTACGAACGAGGTCCGGATCCAGGCGCTGGAGTAAATCGCGATGAAGATTCCCGGAAACCTTTTGCAGCGCTCGCACTCGTATTCGGGCGAGGTGGTTCGCTCCGAGTGCTAATCGAATCGAGGTTGTTGTGATTGTGAATTTTTTCCGGTTCCCCTTGGTTTACCTCGCCGCCCCAGGCATGTTCGTCTTGTTTGCCATTTTTCACCCAATTCACAGTACGCGTGGCGGGATATCCGGTGCATCCGGGAATCCGCCTGAGCGGGTGATTGTGGAATTGTTTACTTCGGAGGGTTGCTCAAGCTGCCCGCCGGCAGATGCGTTGCTGAAAAGCTTGAGCGAACAGCAACCGCTGGATGGGGTGCAGATTCTCGCGTTAGAAGAGCATGTCGACTACTGGAATCAACTTGGCTGGAGGGATCCATTTGCGTCCAACGCCTTCTCGCGTCGCCAGACGGACTATGCGGAAGCGTTTGGACGGGACGGAGTTTACACTCCCCAAATGATCGTCAACGGACAAATTGAGTTCGTGGGGAGCCGTAGCACGGAGGCGCGCGAAGCGATTCAAAAGGCCGCGAGCGAGCCGAAATTACAGGTCATCCTAGGTTTGAGCGGCGACGCGGGTGCAAACAAAGCAACGATTGAAGTGACGGTCCGTAATCCGCACGGAATTTCCTTTCACGAGCCCGCCGAATTGTGGGTGGCCATAACAGAGACGAATCTACAATCGGATGTGAAAGCAGGGGAAAATTCGGGTGAGACACTAAAACACGCGGCGATTGTGCGCAGCCTGAGAAGGGTGGAATCTCTCCCGGAAGTTTCCAGTTTCAATGGGCGCTTCAATCTGTCCCTCGATCCCCGGTGGAAGAGGGAGAATTTATCGATGGTGGCATTCGTCGCCGAACGGACAAGCCGCAAGATTGCCGGCGCCGGGACTATCTCGCTGCGTCCGTGAGGCGATGAGGAAATTTCGGCGCTCTGCGCAGTATCACGCGGATTTGATTGTGACCGACGCTTAGTGGCGGACGGTGAGCACCGGGCAAGGCGCCTGGCAGGCTAGCCTGTAAGCGACCGCGGAAGGAAGTTGCGCGGCAGAACGCTTCCCGGAGCGCATTCCGAGCACGATCAAATCGGAGTGCTCTGCCAGCGCCAACCCCAGAATGTGCTCCGCTGGTTCGCCAAATCGAATTTGAAATGATGGTTCGCACTTCCCGTTGCACATCGCGGGAATGCCCCGCTTCATCCGCTGGATCAGAAAATCCTGGACAAGTTCGTGGCCACTCTTCGGGGACTCGGCCGCTTCCTCAACGACGTGCAAGACGGTGAGTTGCGAACCGTGTTCCCGCTCGAGAGCGTAGGCGTAACCAGCCGCACGCTCGGCATGGGGCTTGAAATTCGTAGCATAAAGAATTCGGCGAAGAGACGGCGCTCCGGTTTTGGGAGCTTCTGGGAGTGAGCCAACCGTCAGGATCGGAGGTTCGGCCAGACGAAATATTTCTTCAGCCACGGGCCCGAGCAACTGCCTTTTGCGAGCGGTACGGCCCTGAGTCCCGAGGACGATCAGGTCTACCGCATTTGTTTTTGCAAATTCCTGCAGCAGGGGCCAAACACCACCACAGCAGAGAATCTCCTCCTGGACTTGCCCGGCGCAGCCGGCTTCGTCGACCAAGCGCTGCATTTCGCGAGCGGCAAAGCTCGTGGCCTGCCGAATGGCCTCGTCCGAGGCTTCCGGAGAAACGTAATGCAATACGCCGGCGGAAATTGCATGTACCAGGAAGATTTTGCTGTTGAACTGTCTGGCGATGCCGAGCGCATAGTCAAGCGCCGCCCGAGCAGCTGAAGAGAAGTCGGTGGCCACTAAAATTCGCTGCAGTTGGACGACCGGACTGACCAGGTCGTCCCGGGCGGTGACTCTACCTGATGACATAAATCTCGTCTTGGCTCTTTTGACAGTTCAGGCCAATGGGATGAGGTGATGCAGATCACATGCCAATGTTCATGGTTCGTAAGCGTTTGACAATAAACGTGTTAGCGTGGCGTATGAGGGGTAGAGGTGTGGGTCTTGGGGGAGTTGGCGCATCCTCGGGTGGGTTTTCACACTATTGAGGGCGCAGGCCCTGGGACGCTTTCGAATCCAAGAACAGGTTTCAGCAATTGTTTTGCCATGCTGCTGGGGGTGGTATCATCACGAAAATGTCGGCTATTGAGCCCAGACCTCTTCCTGCTGAAAGCTTCATCGAAGAGATGAAGCGCTACTTGCATCTGCTCCCCGAAGACAGTGAGCTGCTCAAGGAACTTGGGCCACGCATGGAAAAATACCTTCCGGAAATGGCGGAACGCTTTTACTCACAGATTCCGCACCATCCTGGCGCCAGCCGGGTTTTCACCGGCGGGGACGCGCAGGTGCAACGCCTGAAATCTACGCTGCAAGCCTGGGGCCGGGGTTTGTTCAACGGTGTGTACGATGAGTACTATGCGGAGGATCGCTACCGAATTGGTTTTCGGCATGTGCGCATTAGTCTTGATCAGAAATATGTGATCAGCGCGATGGGGGTAGTGCGTTCGTTCCTGATGGAAAAACTCTTCGATGAATTTCCCGCGCGAGAAAAGCGCCTCGCATATTCCCAAGCGCTGGGAAAGATTCTGGATCTCGATCTCAACCTGATGTGTGATTCCTATTTCCGCGCGACGATGGCGCACTTGCAGACGCTGAACCAAGAACTGGAAACGGCCGGCGCACAGCTTGCCGAAGCCAACACCATCAAAGACGAATTTCTGGCCCAGGTTTCGCACGATCTGCGCACGCCGCTGAATTCGATACTGAGTTTCACGAAGATGGTCCTGGACGGCCTTTGCACCGATGCTGAGGAAGAGAAAGAAGTATTGCGCGACGTGTTCAGCAGCGCACAACTATTGCTGCGCCTGGTCAACGACCTGCTGGATATTTCCTCCATTGAAGCCGGCAAACTGGCCGTGGATCTGGAGGAACTCGATCCACGAAGCATTTTGGATTCCACGCTGCCGCTGGTTGCCGTGCAAGCCGCCTCCAAAAACATCCGCCTGATCGATGAGACTCTCGATCAGACCTTGCCTTTGGTCCACAGCGATGAAATACGCTTTCGGCAGGTATTGCTCAATCTTCTTTCCAATGCCGTGAAGTTCACTTCGCAGGGATTTGTACGGATTCGCGGAATAGAAAATCATCCGGAAGGCTACCTGCGAATCGAGATTGAGGACACGGGAATTGGCATTCCCGCCGAAAAGCGCGAAGCCGTGTTCGAAAAATTTGTGCGGCATGACGCCAAGGCGCTCCGAGGCGTCAGCGGATCGGGGCTGGGGCTGGCCATTGCAAAACGGCTTGTGGAAATGATGCACGGCAGGATCGGACTGGAGCCCGGCCCCGGCGGAAAAGGTTCGCTGGTGTGGTTTACGCTCCCGCTGGAGGCATCATTGCCGCGGAAGGAAGCGAGCCTCGCGTGAGTTGCATCGCCCACCCTTTGGCCGGGAAGCGCGTTCTGATCGTTGAAGACAACGTGCTCGTGGCCAAATTTTTTCGCATGGCACTGGAGCGGGCCGGGGGCTGCAGCTGCGAAATTTCGGAGGACGTTCCCACTATTCTAAGACTTGCCGCGGCGGGCGAAATTGACCTGGTTCTACTCGATGTTTCGCTGACCAATTCGGAGTGGGAAGGGCGTCCCATCAACGGAGTGGAACTTTGCCGGATGGTGAAGGAAAAATCACCACGACGCCTGCCAGTGTTGCTGGCCACGGCTCACGCCATGAGCGGAGATCAAGAACGCCTTCTGGAATCTTCCGGGGCCGATGGGTATCTTGAAAAGCCCGTTTACGACTCGGCGCTCCTTGTCGAGAAAATTCGAAGTCTTATCAATCCCGCCTAGGCTAGGAGTGAAAGATGCCTGCTTCAGCCGAGGCTTCCCTCAAGGACCTCGCGAAGCAATTCTTTTTTCTGCGGCGTGAGTTTCATTCCCTGGGCTGTGAGGTAAAAGACGTCGATGGCTTTTTGCCCTTCGGTATCGATCAGGGCGACGTCGATGTTGCAGCCGTGGCGGGCGAGGGCCGCTCCTACTTCATAAAGCAAGCCAGGCCGGTCCTGGGTCATCACTTCCATCAGCGTGGAGTGATCGGAGGCGTCATCGTCAAATTGGATGGAGGTACGGAGCGCCACCTTGGGCGGTTTGGCCGTTGCAGCGGCCAATCTCCCTCTGAGCAGCGGCTCCAGAGGCTGGCTGCCATTCACCACGTCCGCAATGCTCTGCTGGAATCGCGCGCGTTCTCCGGGATTGAGTTCCAGGGTGTGATGCAGATCGACGAAGTGGAAGGTGTCCAGGACCACGCCGGCGGAGTTTGCAAACGCATCCGCTTTCACGATGTTCATACCCCAGGCCGCCAGCGCGCCGGAAAGCGAGGCGAAGAGTGCGGGGCGGTCCGCAGAAAGGAGTGTAAGTTCGAAGGCATGCTTGCGCTCCTTCAGCTCGGTTTGGACGGGCTGTTCGCCGAGTTTCTGGTAAAGGGCGAAATGCAAGGCCACCTCTTCGGGAGAATGAACGGCCAGATAGCGCCGCGGGAAACCTTCGAGGAAGCGCTCGAGCTCCGCTTTGGACGCGTGATCCGATTGCTGACGCACCTGTTCCAACAGCAACGCTTCGTCGGACACGTGCAGGCGGTCGCGATCCACCGTGCGGCTAAAGTGATTCGATGTGGCCACAAAGAGCTGCCAGAGCATTTCGGATTTCCAAGGCGTCAATGCTTCCGGATTTACCGCATGAATATCCGCGTAGGTAAGCAGGCAGAGCCGCTGCAGCCGCTCCTGCGTGCCGACAGCGGCAGCAAAGCCGGAAACCGTGGAAGGGTCGAAAATGTCGCGCCGCTGGACGGTGGCTGACATGTCCAGGTGGCGTTCGATCAGAAAGTGAATTTCGTTTTTTTCATCGGAAGTGAGTTTCAAGCGGTCAGCGGCGGTTTCCAAAGCTTGCAGACTGCCGGCGACGTGGCTTTCCACCGGCATTCCTTTGCCGACATCATGCAGCAGGAGCGACAGAATCAGCAAATCGCGACGGTCCACGGTACGCCAGAGCGGAGCGAAGTGCGCTCCGCGCGGATCCGACGTGCCCGTCAAGTCCTGCAAGTGCTCGATGGCACGCAGCGAATGTTCGTCCACCGTGTAGCGATGATAGAAATCGCGCACCACCAAGGAATCGATGGTCCGGAATTCCGGCAGCACGTCAATCAACAATCCCAGGCGGTGCATGGGCCGCAAAGCCAGCGAGGGATAATCTCCACTGAGAATGTTACTGAGCAGAGGCCACGTAATGCGTGTGTTTTTCTGGGGGATTTCGGGATGCGTCATGATGTAGGCGATCCCGCGTTCCGCTTCGCGGCTCAGGGGAACTCCCAGGCGCGCCGATTCCGCCAGCAGGCCGTAAATCAGTTGGCGGTCGGCAAGGGCCCGTTCGTCGGTCAATCCCAGCAAGCCATCACGAACGGCGTAGGCTTTGCCGTCGCCAGTCTCAACTTTCGTTCCGGGCATGGCGTTCATCAAACGCTGCCGCAGGGAAAGCGTGGTCACGGTGCGTTGTTCCATGTATCGGAGCATTTGACGGTTTAATGTGCGCGCGTGGCGGAAATAGAGGCGCATCCACTCGGCGGCGTTACGCCTGAGGTTGTCGTCGATTCCTAAGGAGCGTTCTGCGGCTTCCGCCTGCAGCTCATAGGTCAGCGTGTTGTCGTTGCGCGCGTTGGCATAGTGGAGGAAGCAGCGGATGCCGCTCAAAAACTCGACGGCGTTGCGGGTCAGTTCATCTTCGTTGAGAGGGCTGATGCGCGGATCGCGGCGGTCGCCGGCGAGTTGCCGCATCCAGAGCGTTGCGTGGTAGTCGCGAAGGCCACCGGGAGCTTCCTTGACGTTGGGCTCGAGGTGAAAAATCGTGTTGCCGTAACGGTTCAGACGATCGCGCGTCAGCCGCTGCAATTCGGAAAGGAGGAGTGGACGAGCCTGTTTTTCAGGGCCGGAAAGAACCTTGGCATCGAGTCTTTCGAACAGTTGAAGGTCGCCGTCGAGAAAGCGCCGGTCGAGCATGGCCAGGTGGAATTCCGCGTTAGCGTCATCGATGTGCTTGCACTCGTCCACCGTGCGGCCCGCGGAACTAACCCGGAAACCGAGGTCCCAGAGGGTACGGGAAAATTCGGAAATCAGCGGCCGGAATTCTTGTTCGGCCTTTTCGCTGCCGAAAAGAAAAAGCAGGTCCAGGTCCGAGTAGGGAAACAGCATCTCCCTGCCGTATCCGCCGAGCGCCAACAGGCTCAGACCTTGAGCCGGGGCGCTGCGGACACGCAGTAGCTCGCCAAAGACTTTCTTGATGGTGTTATCTGCCAACTCGCACAAATGCCGCAGCGTCTCGCGGGCGCCCGCGCCGTTCTCGAATAGCTTGCGAATTCGCTCTCGCTGAGCTTCGACCCGCGGCCCCAGCTCGGCGAGCGGCGTGACCTGATCTTCTTCCATTTTCCTGCTGTGCGGGCGAAAGCTTGGAGTCAGACCTGGGCGCGGAGAGGACATCGGGACTCTTACAGCGCGCTTTCGCCGCGTTCCTCGTTGCGGATCCGGATGGCTTCTTCAATCCGGCTCAAGAATATCTTACCGTCTCCGATTTTTCCTGTCTTGGCGCTCTTCAAAATCGTTTCCACGGCGCGGTTGACGAGACTGTCGGGCAGTACTAGCTCCAGCTTGATCTTGGGCAGCAGGTCCACGGTGTATTCGCGGCCGCGGTAAACCTCGGTGTGGCCTTTCTGGCGGCCGTGCCCGCGGACTTCGGTCACGGTCATTCCGTCAATGCCGATTTCCAGCAACGCGTCCTTCACCGATTCGAACCGCGACGGCTGAATGATCGCTTCAATTTTCATCATACCGGTCTGTGCTCCCGCCTGATGTGATTCGCGAACTTTACGTGAGTTCTAGGCTTCCAGGTTGTACGCTTCTTCCCCGTGCTGCGTGATATCGAGGCCCTCGACCTCATGTTCTTCGCTGACGCGGATACCCGAGATCGCATCCACAATTTTCAGGATCACGAGCGTCCCAACGATGGCGAAAACCCACGCCAGGAGGGCCCCCACGAGTTGATTGCCGACCTGGGCCCAGTGGCCATCCAATGCGCCCACGGCTTTGCCATCGCCGAAGATGGGATTGATGACGGATTGCGCAAAAACGCCAGTGAGCACCGCGCCGATCGTGCCGCCGGCACCATGAACGCCAAAGGCGTCGAGCGCATCATCGTACCCAAAAATGGCCTTGAACTTTGTGACCATCCAGTAGCAGAACGCCCCAGCGATGAAGCCGATCAGCAAGGCCGGCAGCGGGCCGACGAATCCGGCGGCCGGAGTGATGGCGACGAGGCCGGCGACGGCGCCGGAAATCGCGCCGAGCGCACTGGCGCGGCCGTTCTTCAGCCATTCCGCCGCGCTCCAACTGAGCGCGGCCGCCGCCGAACCGAAATGCGTGGCCACGAAGGCGCTGCTGGCCAAACCATTGGAGGCCAGCGCGCTGCCGGCGTTGAATCCGAACCATCCCACCCACAGCAAGCAGGCGCCAATGAAGCTCAGCACCATGCTGTGCGGCGGCATAGGTTGCTTTGGATAACCGACTCGCTTTCCTATGTAAAGCGCGCAGACCAGTGCCGAGACGCCGGAGGTGATGTGCACGACGGTTCCACCAGCAAAATCGAGCGTTGGGAATTTTCCACCCAACGAGGCGTTCAGGAACCCACCTCTGCCCCAGACCATATGGGCCATCGGCGCGTAGACGATGAGGAACCAAAGCGTCATGAACAGCAGAGTTCCGGAAAATTTCATGCGTTCCGCGGTCGCGCCGGTGATCAGCGCCGGGGTGATGATGGCAAACATCAGCTGGTAGACCATGAAAGTGAGCTGCGGCAGGGTGGCGGCATAGTCCGCGTTTGGCATTACGCCAACGCCGCGCAGCAGGGCGAACTGGAAATTGCCGATCACCGGGCCACTGCCACCGAAGCAAAGACTGTAGCCCACCAGCGCCCAGAGCACGGTAATTACCGCCATCAGCGCAAAACTTTGCATCATGATCGCCAGAACGTTTTTCTGGCGGACAAGTCCGCCATAGAACAGGGCCAGACCGGGGCCGGTCATCATCAGCACGAGCGCGGCGCTGACCAGCATCCAAGCGTTGTCCGCGGAGGATTGCGCGGCGGCGACTCTTTGGTCGAGTTGGCCGAGTTTATCGGCTACGGCTTTGGGTACTTCCGGTGAGGCAGCAGCGGTGGTTTCGGAGGTGGGAGTCTGTTGCGCGTGCAAGGGGAGGGAACTCAGGACGAGGGTCAACAAACAACAACACAAAATGCCCATGCGCTTCATCAATAAAGTTCTCCAGAGCGAAAGGTATGCGCCCACCCGCTACGGAATCCAGCACGGAATGTTTCGGTGGTGATCCACGAATCGCCCAAATTATACGCAGAGGGCTGGGCGGCGTGGGCCAGAAATTTCGCTGGCCTGGATTCAATTTTCGGATGATTGGGGCCGCAGGAACTTCCTTTTTATTTCGGCCGCGTAGTGGTCGGCGTCGCGTGTTGGGCGCGGGACGCGATAGCCGTCAGCAACCGCGAAGGCAAGCCGGATGGCAGATTCCAGGCTTACCCGGTGACCTTGCGAGACATAGATTGGACGTACGCCCGTTCGGGTCCGCAGCACGGCGCCGATTCGCTCTCCGTCCGCTTTTTCGTCGATGAGCGGCGTCCAGCTGCCTGCTTTGACTGGCAACGGATCGTGTTTGCCGATCAAGATGCTTTTGGCGCAGCCGATTGACGGCCGATCGAGAATCACGCCAAGGTGGGACGCCAGCCCCAGCCTTCGCGGATGGGCGTAACCTTGTGCGTCGCAGAAGAGGAGGTCCGGCGGTTGCCGCAATTTCCTCAGGGCCTTGAGCAGAACGGGAATCTCCCGGAAGCTCAACAATCCCGGCACATAAGGAAATTCCAAGGTCAAGATGGCGTGCACGCGCTCCAGCTCTTGCATCTCCGGAAAGCGGTACATCACCACACAACCGATGGCACGATTCGACTCTTTCAGACGATTCCAGTGGCTGGGGCGCTGATGGAGAGCCTGCGGACCCACCAGGAGGAAGGAGGCGTCCAGGCCGACGACGGTGCGGATTTCACCGAAAGCGTCCTCCCCTTTCCAGTAGGTTCGCAATTCCTGTTGAATTTTGCGTGCTTCGGTGGGAGTCACGTCCCAGCGGTGGCGGCGCACAACGCGTATCGGCTTGTCCTTCATCCTTCTCATCGTATAATGCCAATGCCGCCAGCACCCATTCGCCCCGCGGCCACCCGATGACTCTGCGATTCAAACAGTAAGGATCGATAGCCATGACCCTGCACCCGCCATTGGAAGTATCGTCGCACGAATCGAACGGCATTCACTTTGTAGAAGTGCACGGCCGCCTGACCATCGGGGATCCCAGCGAACAACTGAGTTCCTACATGCAGGATCTGGTGGGCAAAGGCGCGCGCAAGGTGATCATCAACCTCAATGATATTCCGCAGATCGACAGTTCGGGGATTTCCGCACTGGTGAAACTTTCCATTTCGCTGGCGAGGCAGGGCGGCGGGCTGCATCTGGTTTGCGGCGAGGGGCGGGTGCGCGACGCGCTTACTGTCACGCGGCTGGTGGAAGCGATTCCGACTTACAACAACGAATCCGCCGCACAGAGCGGATTTTGACCGCTGGCTCTGCCAGCGGTCAATTCCTTACAGATGTTCAACACAAGTTATACTCCCAGCCTATGCGATGAGTCTCCGGGGTTAGTCGTTTCTTTCTTATATTTGGGGCGATAGCGTGTTTTTATTCTCCGCCTGCCCTTGCGCAGGACACAGTCTCAGTTTCCGTCTTCGCTTCCCGCTTGAAAGACGTCCTTGGCTCCGTGAAGTGCCACAATGAGAAAGACTGCAAGATCCTGGTGGCCGATTTTGTCTCCCCCGAAGGATATACGTCGTCCTACGGGGTACATCTGGCGGACGAGTTGTCGGCGGAGTTCGCGCGTCAAAAAAACTCAATTCCTGTCGCAGATCGCGGGCTTTTAGAAAAGCAACTCAATGTGCTGAGAGAAGAGCGGGTACCGGCAGATCTTCAGCGATCGCCTTCGGTGATGCGTTGGCTGGGCAAGCAACTGAACGCATCCGTGGTTCTTGTTGGTGTCATCGAGGGCCACACTTCCGACGGGATTCAGATCTCCGCTCATTTTCTGAGTGTAAAAGACGAGAAACTCCAGAGTCCCACTGCAGGAGCTGCGCTGCCTTTGCCCGCTTCACCTGAGGAGCTTGCAGCAGTCAACCCGCTTCCTGCTCTCCCGCCGCTACCGACAACCGTAAACGGCGAAACAATCTACCAATCCGGTATAGGCGGGGTCGGGCTTCCGAGGTGCCATTACATGCCGAATCCGCCTTATACAGATCAGGCAAGAGAATTTCGGCTGTCGGGAACGCTTGTAATTGAGGGGATTGTTGATACAAATGGGACAATCCGGCATTTCCGGGTCGTGCGCGGGCTTCCATTTGGCCTGAATGAAATCAGCGCTAAAACCATGACCGCATGGAAGTGCGATCCGGCTAACTTAGAGGGGAAACCGGTCTCGGCCTATGTCCCGTTCGAGATAACCTTTCAGCTGTATTAGGAAGAATTAGCCGCCCTTTTTGAGTTCGGCGAGGACCAGTTTGGCGAGTTCCTTTAGGGTTTCGAAGACGCCGGTTCCCTGTATGGCCACGCCCTCGATCACCGGTTCGCCCTTTTTCACGAGTTGCTTTTTCAGATCGTCGACGGACATGGCGTTGGGCAGGTCGCGCTTGTTCAACTGCAACACGTAAGGAATGGTGTCGAAATTCAGGTTGTGCTCCTTCAGATGTTCCTGAAGGTTTTCCATGGTCTCGAAATTGGCGTCCAGACGCTCTTCCTGGGAATCGGCGACGAAAACCACGCCGTCGGCGCCCTTCAGAATCAGCTTGCGGCTGGCTTCGTAGAAGACCTGGCCGGGCACGGTATAAAGGTGAAAGCGGGTCTTGAATCCGCGAACGGTGCCCAGATCGAGGGGCAGGAAATCGAAGAACAGCGTACGGTCGGTCTCTGTCGCCAGGGAGACCATCTTCCCCTTCAGATTTTGCCCCGTATGGTCATAGATCCACTGCAGGTTCGCGGTCTTTCCACCGAGACCAGGACCGTAGTAGACAAGCTTGCAGTTAATTTCGCGCGCAGGAAAATTTATGAAAGGCACGAGTCGTTAACCTGAGTTCCACATGAAACTTATAGCATACGCCCGCAGAGCAGGCCAGCATTCCACTCCGCAGGTGCCTGGAATCGACTGGTTCTAGTGTCGCGGAGAAGGGCCTCCGGCGTAAGCCTTATTTTCAGAGTTGCTCCCGTTCGGTTAAGACTGCTCAAAACGTCACTTTTCCACCGTCACCCGCATCGCCCGCTGTGATTGACGTCGGGCAGCGCCTCTGCTAGCATTCGCGCCATGGCGAAAGCGCAAAAGTCCTCTTCCAGCTCTTCTGGGCGCTCCAAGTCTTCTACTAAGGCCGCGTCCAAGTCCAAGAAAAATAGCAGTTTACCTGCCATTCCCCCGCAGCGTGGCGGGGTGGAACTGGTCGATCCCCGCGTCCAGGCACAGATGAAACTATACGAAGAGGCCATGAGCCTTTTTCATCAGCAGAAATTCCAGCGCTCCAGGCAGGAATTGGAAAAAGTTCTTGAGGGCCCTAGCAAGGAACTTGCGGATCGCGCACGCACCCATTTGCGCATTGTCGAACAGCGCATGAAGCCTTCTTCGGAACAGAATCCCAAATCTCCCGAAGAGCACTACCAGCGCGGCGTGGCCATGATGAACCTGGGGCGCTGGGACGAAGCCAGGGAGAGCCTGGAAAGGGCCCGCAAGCTCGCGCCGAAGCTCGACCACATCCACTACGCGTTAGCGGCACTGGATTGCCTCACGGGCGAGGCGGATTCCGCCATGGCCAACCTGAAGCTCGCCATTGAGCTTCGCCCCGCCAACCGCTTCCACGCGCGCAACGACGAAGATTTCGCCTTCCTTCAGGAAGATCCTCGCTTCACCGAGTTGCTGTATCCTGAAAAAGATGGCTACGCCGGATAGCCGCACTCATCCGGTTCTGCGACGACCTCGAATCTGATCTCGGGTCTTGCCGCTTGTCTGGCTCTTCCGCCGCCACCCAATCCGCGGTGAACTGCCGGTGCGACTGAAACTTCCACGCGTGTTCGGCTTGGCCGATTACCGAGGCTACCTGTGAGAACGAAGCTCGCCAAAAAAAACGTGTCGATCCGCGGCCTGCGCGTGGTCGCACTCGGTGGGGGGACGGGGCTCTCCGCGCTGCTTCGTGGATTGCGGGAGCACGTTGTGCGAGGTCCGGTGCGCTTGCCGACTCGGGGACGTCCGATTTCCGACCTTGCGGCGATCGTTACGGTAACCGATGACGGAGGCAGCTCCGGGCGCTTGCGGCGGGAAAATCAAATTCTTCCACCGGGCGACATTCGTAACTGCCTGGTTGCGCTTTCAAAGGACGAAGCGTTGCTCAGCCGCCTGTTCCAGTATCGCTTTGAGGCCGGGCGAGGACTCGCCGGCCACAGTTTCGGTAATTTGTTCCTTGCTGCGCTCACGCACGTCACCGGGGATTTTGCCGAAGCTGTGCGCGTTTCGAGCAAAGTGCTCGCGATTCGCGGGCGCATCTTTCCGTCCACTACTTCCAATGTTCACCTGGTGGCGACACTGGCGAATGGCACACGCGTCCGCGGCGAAACGAATATATCCCGAAGCAAGATCCCCATTCGCAAAATTGAGCTGAGCCCGCGCCGGGTCCGTGCGCTCCCGCCCGCCATCGAGGCGATCCATGAGGCGGATTTGATTCTGATGGGCCCTGGTTCCCTTTACACCAGCGTGATTCCAAACCTGCTGATTCCGGAAATCGCCCAGGCCGTGCGGCGCTCCCGCGCGCCCCGCGTCTATATCGCCAATCTGATGACGCAGCCTGGAGAAACCGCGCACTATACGCTCAGCCAGCATTTGCGCGCCATCGAGGAGCATGTCGGCAAACAGTTCATTCATTATGTCGTTGCAAACACAAAGCGGATCTCGCTCGAGGTCGCTCGACGCTACCGTGCGGAAGGGGCGGAGCCTGTGGTGATTGATCGTGCAAACATCGGCAAAATGAACGTACGGCTGATTGCGGATAACCTGCTCGAAGAGCATGGAGTGATTCGCCACAAATCCGCGCGCCTCGCCGCGCTGCTGCTTAAAGAGTTTCTTCGTCCACCGTTCCGCTAGTGCTCGCGGCAGTGTCAGAATGTTGCTCCTGCATCGCGACTAGCGCCGGCTACCGCCGGTGCGCGATAAGGAGATATTGAAGGCGTGCTGCTTTTCATTCAACTGGCCGGCGTGCAAGATGTGACATTTCCAGTGGAACATCTGCATCGTCCCGGGAACTGAAGTTCGCGCCCTACCGTCACGGCAGATTTCCGGCTAACATGCGAAGTGTATTCATTGCAGTTCCACGGAGAAAAAGCATGTCTACATTTGGACTTATCGAGTACAAGGACGCCAGCCCCGCAGTGAAAGCCGTTTATGACGACATCATGGCTACCCGGAAAACCGACTACATCAATAATTTCTGGAAAGCCATTGCCCATGACCCGGCTCTGCTCAAGCGCACGTGGGAAGATCTGAAGGCGCTCATGGGACCCGGCGCCCTGGATCCCCTCACCAAGGAACTCCTCTATATTGCAGTGAGTGTCACCAATAACTGCCACTACTGCATTGCCTCTCACACGGCCTCTGCCTTTGCGAAGGGAATGACACCGGAAATGTTCAAGGAACTCCAGGCCGTGATCGGGATGGCCAATGAGACCAACAAGCTCGTCACCGGCTACCAGGTCGCTGTTGATGCGCGCTTCCAACCACCACTGGAGATCAACAAGAAGTAGCGGGTTCCGACCGAGAATCCGGAATAAAGCTGCAGCCCCGGGGCCTAGACGATTGGCAAGGGGCGGTCTGTGAGGTTGCTTCCTGTCTGCAAGCCGTTGCTCGTCGAAAAGCAGAGAGATGCTCCCGTATCTCCTATAGCTGCAACAATTTGCTCTAACTCTCACCTTCACTCTTCGCGCACATGCGTTGCACGGTGGTACTTGCGTACTATATGGTCTCCTTCTCCCCCAATCCGAACATATAGAGGTACAGCAGAGGGACCCTCTCGTTACCGGGCCTGTGCAACGCATTTCAGCTCTTGTGAGTGGTTTATGACACTTAATGTGAAAAACTCAGACAAGGACGCGGCGCCTTCGTCGCCGGGTGTTTCCGCTCCTAAATCGCCACCCGAGGCCCCAGCCCGCCCGAAGCCGGTGGCGCTGGAAATTCCGGTCACTGTCAACGGAGCCCGCACTGTGGAAGGTTCGGACAAGCGCGAACCCTTTTCGGAAAAATCCGCCACGGTTTTGGTCTTCGGCCACGGGGCAGTGATTCGTATTTCCGCTTTGCTTGCTCCCGGACAGCTTGTTTTTCTCACAAACGAAAAATCGAAGAAAGAAGTGGTGTGCCAGGTTGTAAAGTCCAAAACCGACGGAAACGCGGTAGGCTACGTCGAGCTGCGATTCACGGAGCCTGCCCCGGGTTTTTGGGGAATGAGGTTTCCTTCGGACACGTTGTTGCCGCAGGCTGTGGCGCGCCCGGCAGCGCCAGCTCCCGGAGCCCCAAAAGTTGCGTCGCTTGTGCCACAAGTTCCTGCGCCTGCCGTGGCGGTTGCGCCTCCAGCTCCGCCAAAACCTGTGATCGCCGCAACTCCGGCTGCTGCTGCGCCAGTTTCTCGGATAAATGGCGTTTCGGATAGTTCCAGCACTCCCGCTCCGTCGCTGGTGAGCACTCCGCCCAGTGCCGAATCCAAGGTTTCGTTTCCGACGCCTCCCCCGCCCACGCCTTTCAAGACTGCATCAGATTCGGGGCATACGGAGCCCGTTGCACCTCCGCCAGCGGTTTTGGAGGCACCGCCCGCACCTTTCGCGTCTGCTCCGGCGGCTCCCGTTGTGGAGTCGAAACCCGCAGCACCGATTACTTCGACGTCGGCTGTTTCCTCCTCCGTGCCTTCCACGGAGGAACTTAAACAGCAGGCCGCGCGCCTGCAGGAGCAGCTTAGTTCTTTGCTATTTACCGAGACTCCAAAACCTGCCGCACCGCTCGTTGCATCGCCGGCTTCGGAGAAAGACAACGTCAACACTCCGGAGGTGGCGCAAAAGGTTTTTGAATTGGCGAGTGCGCCGTCCGAACCTGCGCTTGCGAAGCCGGTAGCCAGCATTACGCCGCCGACAACACCCGCGGTTACTTCTCTCCAGGTGGAGGAGATCAAGATTCCTTCGTGGCTGGCGCCGCTGGCACGAGAAGCGGAAACGCCCGTTGCCACTGCGACTCCCTTCCATGTGGACGGCACAAACTCCGACGTGGAGTCGGTCATTCCGCAGCCGACGGAGGAGCAGGTTCTCTCCGAGGTGCAGGAAGTTTCGCGCCGCCCGGAAACGGCGGTCTTCGGTGGCCAGCTTCTGGGCGAGTCTTCCAAGACCGAAGAAGTTTCGAGTTCGAAATCAAAGGCGGGCTTGTTCATTGGGATTGCCGCATCGCTCTTGTTAGTCGCCGGCGGCGCATGGTATTCACGGCAGCCGGGCAACGCGCTATCGGCGATGCTTTCCGGCAACGCAGCCCCCACGCAACACTCCGCGTCAGCTCCCACGGTTTCCGAAACACCTTCGCAGCCGACACCAGCCGTTACCCCTGCAGTGTCCATGCCTGCACCAGCGGCGTCTCGTACAAATACCGTGGTTGAACCGGCCCCGTCCAACTATGCGACAGTGGAACGGGCAACCCGAAGTGCGAGCAGTCTTGCGGTGTCCGCCCCGCGGACAGTAAAGCCCGCCGTGGAGGAGGCAAAGAAGCCCTCCCTGGGTGACGTTCACCTGGCCACTCCGGTGATCAATCACGAAGGATCTGGAGCTACGTCTTCCTCAGCCCCTACGTTGGATCTCAATTCCTCCGCTGCGTCTGCCGCCCCAATTGCTTCACTTGCCGGATCGCATCGAGCGGGTCCCGCGGCTCCGGTGCCCGTCGGCGGAGACGTGAAGCCCGCACAACTTTTGAAGTCCGTGCCGCCGGAATACCCGCCAATGGCGCGCAATCAGCGGATTTCGGGCAATGTGCAGATTGATGCGTTGATCGATGCCGATGGCAATGTCGGCGCCATGAAAGTGCTCTCCGGCCCGCCGCTGCTGCACCAGGCCGCTCTGAACGCGTTGAAGCAATGGAAATATAAGGCTGCGGAGCTTGACGGCAAGCCTACTTCGATGCACTTGACGGTCACGATTCAATTCCGTACGCAATAACAGAGTTCAACCGAATTCAGGGAAAAGGACGCCGCGATTGAGCGGCGCCCTTGCCATTTCAGGAGCTCTCTCGGTAAGGAAAGTCTCTCGGCCATCCCGGCTTTTGCCTTCCCACCGCGACGCCGATTAGTAGCGGAACTTCACGCTTCCATAGGCGGTGAAAGGTGCCGCCGGATAAGCAAGCACATAACCCGCGTAAGGCGGCGGTGGCGGAGAGAGCGTTCCGGTGTAGAAACCCGAAGTTCCGAAGTAGCTGCCCGAGGAAATGTATTCGTACTCGTTGTAGTTCTTATTGAGGACGTTGAGGGCCGCGAATTGAAACTTCATGAACCTGTAGGGCACGTTCACACTGAAATTGAGGGTGCCGTAAGCGTCCACGGTTTGTTGGCTCGGCGCTCCAAAGGAGTTATCGAAGAGATGTTGAGTGCCCACATATTGAAAGGCGGCCATGGGCTGTATCTGGAGGGAATGGAATTTGAACTCGTAATACGCGCCGAAGTTGAACAGTGTTTCCGGCACGTAAGAAACGGGCGAGCCGGCATAGCTGATGCAATCGCTGGTTCCAACGCCGCTGCAACCGACCGTGTAGCTGGCGTATTTCGCGCCCTCCACGTTCCCGTTAACGAAAAAATGGAGATTTGCGATGGGGTCTTCGTCGGCATACATGTTCACGCCGTGATAGATGGAAGAGCCGCTGGCGGCAATGGTGTCTCCGTTGGCCAGGCCGATATCGATTTCCTGGCTGGAGTAGTAGGTGTGGAAGTACGAGGTGCCGACCAGCAAGCCGTTGCGCCAGCCAGCATGCGGCCTACCTCCTGCGGGTTATTGCGCGCCAGCGCCTGTAAAAAGAAAATCGAAATTACGATCCCGGACAGCACAGACTTGGCCCAGAAGGAATTAAGTTCCCAGAGGGCACCGTCACTTTCTTCCAGATGAACTGCGTTCAGAAGGGCATCGCGGTAGCTCAATCCGCCAGCGTGCCGGAAGACCAGCATGCCAATCAAGAACCAGATTGCAATGACGGCAAATCCCCAGCGAGCCTGGCGCAGGAATAACCTTATGCGGATCCAGAAATAGCGCTTCATGGCCTTTGGCAAATCCTAGTGGTCTTGAAGCACCGCGTCGTCGCCGCGTTTACTTCCACTACTACTTCCCGGGCGGGGTATCCTTGCGGTCTGCTGGTCCTCTTCGTATACTGCAAGCCCGGCCAAATTTGGGCTTGGCGGGTGGGTAGCCTGCCTTCGGCCTTCGCTTTGGCCTCACTTTTCACGCCTGCGCGTCACACTCAGGCGAATTATGCCGCACCGCCGACTGCTAGCAGAGCAGCCCCGGCAAAGGAGCCTTTTGCATGCCGCACATGCCTGCACCGGAAGAAATGAATGTCTATCAGAACGCGGAAGCGCGTTTTGAAGTGGCCGCGAACAAGCTGGGCCTGGAAGAAGGAGTTTACCGTTACCTGAAGTATCCCGATAAGGAAATCACCCTGTATATTCCGGTCGGCATGGACAATGGGCAACTGGAAGTGTTCACCGGCTATCGCGTGTTGCACTCCACCGTGCGCGGACCAGGCAAGGGCGGCATCCGCTTTGCCCCAGATGTCAGCATCGACGAAGTCCGCGCGCTTTCCGCTTGGATGACCTGGAAATGCGCGGTGGTTGACATTCCATTTGGGGGTGCGAAGGGCGGGATCATTTGCGACCCTCGCAAGATGTCTCGCGGCGAACTGGAACGCCTCACCCGCCGCTACACGGCTGAACTTGCCGATTGGCTCGGACCCGAACGGGACGTTCCGGCGCCGGACGTCGGCACCAACGAACAGACCATGGCCTGGGTGATGGACACGTATGCCATGCACACCCGTCAAGCGACCACCGCGGTCGTCACGGGAAAGCCTGTTGAACTCGGGGGCTCCCGCGGGCGGCGCGAGGCGACAGGCCGGGGGGTGATGATCTGCGTTGACAAGGCCCTGGCCAAACTGGGCATGAAAAAGGAGACCACCCGCGTGGTCATCCAGGGCTTCGGCAACGTAGGCTCGCTGGCCGCGAATCTGATGCAGAAGGCCGGCTACAAGATCGTCGGCCTTGCTGACATCGGCGGTGGCCTCTACAACGAAAGAGGCTTCGATGTCCCCAAGGTTATCGAGTGGGTTTACACCAACAAGAAGCCGTTGCAGGAATTTCCGGGCGGGGGGACTAAAATGAGCTCCCGCGACATTCTTTTCCAGCCGTGCGATGTCCTTGTTCCGGCAGCCATTGAAAACCAGATTACCGAGCAAAACGCTCATCAGGTGCAGTGCAAGATCCTGTGCGAAGGCGCCAATGGCCCCACCACGTGGCAGGCAGACGCCATCATTGATTCGAAGGGCATCTTCACAGTGCCGGACATCCTTGGAAACGCGGGTGGCGTGACAGTCAGCTACTTCGAATGGGTGCAGGATCGTCAGGGATTCTTCTGGCGCGAAAGCGAAGTAAACGACCGCTTACTAGACGTCATGGAACGCTCCTTCGATGAGGTCGTGCGCTACGCCGAAACGCACAAGGTAAATAACCGTATCGCGGCCTATATGCTGGCGATCGACCGGGTGGCGACGGCTCTCAAGCTGCGCGGCATCTATGCGTAGTTTGCACTTGGCTTTCTGAAGCCAGCGGCGTACTCTCTCTGCCAGAAGTTTTGACAATTTCAAACTGTATTTTCGGTTTGAACTGCTCATTCAGCCGAGGAAGGGTTCCGCACCGTGCCTACGGAATCGTCGCCTGAAATCACAGCAAAACTCGAAGAGCACTATCGCAGGGAAATTTGTCTGGTTGGCCGCTGGATGTATGAACGCGGCCACATTGTCGCCTGCGAGGGCAATCTCTCGATCCGGCTCGACGCGAACCGCATCCTGACCACGCCGACTTGCATGAACAAGGGCATGATGTCTCCGGAAGACCTGGTCATCATGGACATGGACGGCCGCCATCTTCAGGGCGACCGGAAAATTTCCTCCGAAGCAGGAATGCACCTGCTATTTTATCGCATGCGCCCGGATGTTCAGGCCGTGTGTCATGGTCATCCACCCACCGCAACGGGTTTTGCGGCTGCGGGCCTCGGACTCGATCAGGCGCTGCTTCCTGAAGTGGTTGTTTCCCTGGGAAAGATTCCGTTGGTGCGTTATGCCACACCGGGCACGCCGGATCTCGGCGCCGTGCTGGAACCCTATGCGCCGCATTATGACGCATTGCTCCTCGCCAATCATGGGGCGGTCACTTGCGGTCCCGATCTTCGCACCGCATTTTTCCGCATGGAAACGCTGGAGCACTTCGCTAAAATCGCCCTGACGGCGAAACTTGCCGGCGAACCGCAACTTCTCTCAACGCGTGAAGTCGCCAAGCTGATGGCGGCGCGCGCCCGGTATCACGTCTCGCCGCCTCCAGGCGGCGGCGCCGAGCTCCCTCAGACCTGTGATGACGGCGAAAATGACGCCGGCGAGGTGACCCTCAGTCGCTCCGAACTCGACGCCTTGGTGGACGAAGCCGTGCGCAAAGACCGCGCCCGCCGCTAAGGGCTCGCGGTAAATCCTCCAAATCTTTTATCTTTTGGTTTCCGTGGCGCATCGAATCTTTTGGGGAGGTCGTTCATGCAGCCACGAATCGATTACCGCAGATTTGCTCCGGAAGCGCTTAAGGGGATGTACGCGCTGGAGTCCTATCTCTCCCATTGCAGCCTCGATCACCATTTCCTCCATTTGCTCAAACTGCGCGCTTCGCAAATCAATGGTTGTGCCTTTTGCATCGACATGCATTGGAAAGACGCGCGGGCGGGTGGAGAGACTGAGCAGCGGCTTTATGGTCTGGATGCCTGGCGGGAGTCGCCGTATTACACCGACCGGGAGCGCGCCGCTTTGGCCTGGACGGAAGCAGTCACGCTGATTTCCACAACGCACGCTCCGGATGAAGAGTTCGCCGAACTCCAGAAACATTTTTCGGAGCAGGAGATTGTGGATCTGATCTACGCGATTTCGGTTATAAACGTGTGGAATCGAATCGCCATCGCCAGCCGCGCCGTGCCGGGCCGTTATCAACCACCGCAAAAATCCAGCGCCGCGTCCTGATGCGTTTGGTACGGATGTCAGCGTCGGCTTCCACGCGCCGGGCTCATCTGCCAGCCAACTTTTCTTTCCAGGCCAGATTGCGGCTCGTGTTATTCTTTCGCCCCAGCGATGAGCAACATCCAATCTTTTCTTGACTTCGTTCGTAATGGCGACCTCGCTGCTGTAAAAGACGAACTCGATCGCGACGCTTCGCTCGCATCTGCACGGAGCGCTTCCGGCGTTTCCGCTGTTCTTTTTTCCGTCTATAACGGCCGCCGTGAGATCTGTGACCTCCTGCTGGCGCGCGGCGCCGTCCTGCAACTGCACGATGCCGCCGCGGTCGGAGACTTATCGCGGGTTCAGGAAATTCTTTCCGTCCATACGGAAAGCGCGAATGCATTCTCACCCGATGGATTTCCCGTGGTTGCCCTCGCTGCTGCGTTTGGCCATCTCGAAGTGGTTCAGTTCCTCGCAGAGCGGGGAGCGGATATCAACGCCATTTCCACGAACGGCACCGGCTATACGGCTCTTACGGGCGCGGTTGCCAACGGCCATTCTTCGATCGTTGCATTTCTCTTGCAGCAGGGCGCGAACGCCAACCATCGCTACGCCGCGGGGTATTCACCACTTCTCACGGCAGCCGCAAATGGACATCTCGAAATCATTAAGCTGCTGCTATCCCACGGCGCGGATCCGCATGCGACCACCAGTGATGGAAAATCACCCCTCGATCTTTCGACGGAGCGCCATCACTTGGAGGTGGCAACCTTTCTTCGAGCGCGTTCCGCAAGGTGAAGCGGAAAACTAACAGTTGTCACTTGCAGGCCCTGGCGATATTCTTGATTCCTGTTCGGTGGGATTTGCTCCTCCAGTCCACTCGCGCCCCCTCCGAATCCGGGAAGTCCCGCTAGCTCGCGCTTCCAGTCCGGCAAACTTCGAAAAAGGATAAACGAATGAAAATCCGCATAATGCTCGTCATGCTGCTCGCCTCTGCCGTCAGCGCTTTTGCGCAGGACAAAGTAGATGACCGCCTGAAAAACTCCTACACCGTATTGAAAGAGATCCTCGCTACACCCGATCAGAGCATTCCCCAGGACCTGCTCGACAAAGCCCAGTGCGTCATCGTGTATCCCTCCGTGCTGAAGGCCGCATTCATCGTCGGCGGCAGCTACGGCCGCGGCGTAATCAGTTGCCGCACCGGCTCCAGCCACACGGGTCCCTGGAGCGCTCCCGCGATGTTCGCCCTGGAAGGCGGCAGCATTGGCTTTCAGATCGGGGGGGAAGCCACGGACTTCGTTTTGCTGGTGATGAACGATTCCGGTGCAAACTCGGTCTTATCGAGCAAAGTCAAACTAGGAGCCGACATCTCCGCCGCTGCGGGGCCCGTCGGACGTGACGCTTCCGCGGAAACCGATGTGGTGATGAAAGCGGAAATACTGTCTTATTCCCGCGCGCGCGGAGTGTTTGCCGGCATCTCGCTGGAGGGTTCCACGATGAGGTCAGATGACGGCGCTAACAAAACGCTTTACGGGAAAGACCTTACGGCGAAGGACATCGTGCAGGAGGGCAAAGTCAAGATTCCGGCCGCGGCTCAGCCTTTGGTCCACCTGCTGAACAAGGTGACTCCACATCACAAGAAATGATTCGCTGTGTGGGCTTTTTCGATAGCTTCCAATGCGCCTGAATCACAGGCCGGTGCCGCAGGTACCGGCCTCTTTTCTCGCGTTGACACTTGCCGTTGACCCCGGCAATATTGGCCAGCGATGATCGGATTACTGCGGGGACGCCTTCTCGAAAAACGACCTAACCAGGTGATTCTTGACGTGGGCGGCGTTGGATATCTGGTCTCGATCCCGCTTTCCACCTATGCGGCCCTCGGCGAGCTGCACACCGAAGTTACCCTTCTTGTCTACACGCATGTCCGTGAAGATGCTCTTGCGCTCTACGGATTTCTTTCGGCGCGCGAGAAGCATTTTTTCGAGCTGCTACTCGGCGCTTCTGGCGTCGGGCCCACGCTGGCACTTAAAATTCTATCCGGAATGAACGTCGACGAGCTCGTGCCAGCAATCCGCTCCGGCGATCTCGCGCGCCTCACGAAAATTCCCGGCGTCGGCCGCAAAACTGCCGAGCGCATGGTCGTGGAGTTAAAGGACAAGCTTGAATCGGTGACCGTCGAGGCGGAAAAGCTTGCTCCTTCGTCTCCTGCCGGCGTCGAAGCGGACGTCAAATCCGCCCTCCTCAATCTCGGCTATGACGAGCGCACTGCAGACGCGGCTCTCGCCAATGGGAAGCGCGAAGCCGGAAACTCCAACTTCGAAAAGTTGCTCCGGGTGACTTTGGCGGCCATCGGCTCGCCGCGCGGCTAAGTTCCAATATTGCAGGAGCCTTCCTTGCCTGCTGCTCGCTGTTTGCTGCTATCCTTTAACCTTCATGACCAACTTCACCGCCAAGAAGGCACAGACCCGCCCCGAGCGCATCATCTCAGGCGCTGCCTGGGACGACGACGCGCGCCTCGACGCCAGCGTGCGGCCGAAGACGCTCGACGAGTACATCGGGCAGAAGCGCGTGAAGGAAAACATCGCCATCGCGATTGAAGCGGCTCGGACGCGTGGGGAAGCCCTCGACCACGTTCTTCTCTACGGTCCGCCGGGGCTTGGCAAGACCACGCTGGCGCAAATCATTGCCAACGAGCTGAGCGTGCCCATCAAGACCAGCGCGGGCCCGCTGCTGGAGCGCAAGGGTGACCTCACGGCGATTCTCACTTCGCTCGACAAAAAGGAAGTCTTTTTTCTCGATGAAATTCACCGGCTGCAGGCGGCCGTGGAGGAAGTGCTGTATCCCGCCATGGAGGATTTTCGCGTCGATCTGGTCATCGGCCAGGGACCCGGCGCGCGCATTCATCCATTTCATCTCAACCAGTTCACGCTGGTTGGGGCCACCACGCGAGCGGGGTTGATCACCGCGCCGCTGCGTTCGCGCTTCGGGATCGTGCACCGCCTCGATTTTTACGAGCCGGAGGATTTGCTGGTGATCCTGCACCGATCCGCGAAAATCCTGAATATTCCAATGGAAGAAGGCGGAGCGGAAGAGATCGCGCGCCGGTGCCGGGGCACGCCGCGCATTGCCAACCGCTTGCTGCGCCGTGCCCGCGACTTTGCGGAGGTCCGCGCCGATGGGCTCATCACGCGCGAGGTGGCCCAGGAATCCTTGCGCATGCTGGGCGTGGACGAGCATGGCCTCGACGAAGTCGACCGCAACCTCATGCTCGCTTTGCTCGATAAATATGCGGGTGGACCTGTTGGGCTTGGCACCCTTGCCGCCGCGCTCAGCGAAGAGGAAGACGCCATCGAGGAGATGTACGAGCCGTACCTGATGCAGATCGGAATGCTCGACCGCACGCCGCGGGGACGCGTGGCCACGGCCCGCGCCTATCAATATTTTGGCCGCGAACTTCCGAAGCGCCAGCCGCGGCTTTTCTGACGTCGTGCGCGCGGCCGAAGGAGGCCCGCAAGGAAGCACAGGAAGTCGTCACCGGCGGCGTTCTGCCTGGAAGGGTTTTGGAAAGCTCGGCAAGGAATACGCCCAGACTCTCGTTCGGCAACGCAAGCGCGAGAAGGCGATTTGTAAAAAATAACCGCCTTCTGCGCCAGGCCTACTTTCGATTTCTGCATTCCGCTGCGTAGGATGTCCGTATGCTTCGAAGGCTACCCGTCGCCGCCCTTGTTTTTGTCATGGCCGGGTTCTCGCTGCTGATTCCGAGAGTCACCGGCTCCAAGGAGAAAGAGCCCCCGCAGGGGATGCGGTTCGCGGGAACGATCCGGATCGAGGAAGAGGTGCGCGCATCGATACTCGCGGTGGTCGGACCGCCGGAATTTTTCGAAAACCTGCGCTCCGTGGATTCACCGCAAGGCACTGTCTTCATGAAGGACGGCGGTGAAGTCCGCTTTTTTCCGGACCGGATGACGATTACGCTGCGCATCTACGGCCCGGAAGATTCCGATGGAAAGAGCGGTGCCTCGAAGCAATTGAACTATGACCTGATGCGAGGATTGAAGTTCAAGGTGCAGTGGAAGCGGGGGATGAAATTGCGCTCTGTCCGGGAGCTTCGGCGGCTTTCGGCTGCGGAAGGCACTTTCCTGGACCTGGAAAATTCCGGGCGTCCGATGGATGGCTGGACGTATGAAATGGTCTTCGAAGATTCGAGGGCTCCGATCACCGACCACCTGATCCTGTCTATTTTGTCCCCGGACGACAAATTGATCGCCCGGATGTCCGCGTACCTATAATGGCCGGCAGCCAGGCCTTTCCAGCGGAAGTAGCCTCAGGGCACAATCTTCGAATTCCATCCGAAATTCGCTCTTGCGGTAAGCTATCTTGATTTTACCGAGACTTTCGGACGCCTTCGTGATCGAAACCACCACCACAACTGCCCCGCCCGCCAGCTCCAGGCGCTTCGCTTTTCTTGTCGCCACGGGAATTCTGCTCAGCCGGATCGCCGGCCTGATTCGAACCCGGGTGTTCGCGCACTACTTTGGCGACTCCGATGCCGCAGATGTATTCAACGCTGCCTTTCGCATTCCGAATTTCCTGCAAAATCTTTTTGGCGAGGGCGTGCTCTCGGCTTCTTTCATTCCCGTCTACGCCCACCTGCTCGCCCGGGACGATAAGGAAGAAGCCCGCAAGACCGCAGGCGCCGTCGCTGGTTTGCTTTCTGTTAGCACCTCGCTGTTTGTCCTGCTCGGCGTTCTCGCGGCTCCCTGGCTGATCGACGCCATCGCCCCCGGCTTCCAGGGTGAAAAACGGCAGCTCACCGTCCTCCTAGTTCGGATCCTGTTCCCCGGCGCCGGGCTTCTGGTGGCTTCAGCCTGGTGTCTGGGAGTTCTCAATAGTCATCGGAAATTCTTCCTTTCGTATACCGCTCCGGTTCTATGGAACATCGCCATGATCGCCGGCATGATCGGTTTTGGGGCCGGCCGGACGCAGAACTCCCTGGTGGTCATTACCGCCTGGGCCTCGGTGGCCGGCAGCGGGCTGCAAGTCCTTGTGCAACTCCCTACTGTGCTTAAACTCCTGGGTGGCTTGAAAGTTTCTCTGGGCTACCAGGCGGAAAACGTCCGCGAAATTGTCCACAATTTTTTCCCTGTGTTTATCAGTCGCGGCGTGGTCCAGATCAGCGCCTATATCGACGCATTTCTTGCCAGTTGGCTGCCCACCGGAGCGGTGGCCGCCCTTGGCTATGCGCAAACGCTCTACACGCTTCCCGTGAGCCTTTTCGGCATGTCGGTTTCGGCCGCTGAGCTTCCCGTGATGAGCGGCGCAATGGGCGCCGCCGAGGAAGTAGCTAAAATCCTACGCACGCGTTTGAATAACGGACTGCGGCAGATCACGTTTCTCGTTGTTCCCTCCGTGGTCGGATTTCTCATTCTTGGGGATGTGATCGTCGCAGCCATTTACCAGTCTGGGCGTTTTATGCACTCGGACGTCATCTACGTATGGGGGATCCTCGCGGGCTCCACTGTTGGGCTGCTTGCCTCCACCCTCGGCCGGCTTTACTCTTCCGGTTACTACGCCTTGCGGGATACGCGCACGCCACTGCGCTTCGCCATCGTGCGCGTGGCGCTCACCACACTGCTTGGGTATCTTGCGGCACTTCCTCTCCCGCATTTGCTCGGCATTGAGCAACGATGGGGCGTTGCGGGACTCACGATCTCCGCGGGCATCGCCTCGTGGGTGGAGTTCACGCTGCTTCAGCGGGGCTTGCGGCGCCGGATCGGCCACGTAGGCGTGCAACTCTTGTTTTTGGCGAAGGTGTGGGCCGCGGCTTTGATCGCTGCTGCCGCTGCGAGGGGAGTTCTCGTTGCGCTGGGGCACCACGGGCCGATCTGGCTTGCGGCAGCCGTTCTTTCTATCTACGGAATCCTGTACTTTGGGTTGGCCATGCTTTTCAAACTTTCGGAAGCCCACTCCGTGCTAGGTATGCTTCGCCGTCGGGCCGGAATGCGGTAATCTCTCCATCAGCCCCTCACCGCTGCCCCGGAACCGCTTTTATGGTTACCGTCTACATTGCCCTCGGAACCAACATCGGCGAGCGCGAAGACAATCTCCGCCTGGCGCTTCGCCATCTGCCCGAAGTAGGAGTGCAGATTAGGCGTACCTCCAGTGTGTATGAGACCGAGCCAGTCGATTATCTCGATCAAGACTGGTTCTTGAACACCGTTCTGGAAGGGCAAACAGAGCTCGATGCGCTTGCGCTTCTCCGCGCCTTGCGGCTCATCGAAACCCAAATGGGCAGTCGCAAAGCGTTCGCCAAGGGGCCGCGGCTGATCGACCTCGATGTTTTGCTATACGGAATGGAGACCATTGACACGCCCGAGCTCCAGGTGCCGCATCCCCGGATGCTCGAGCGGAAATTTGTTCTCGTGCCGCTCGCCGAAATCGCGCCCACTCTCCGTCATCCGTCGTGGAGATCCGGCGTGGTCCAGCTTCTTGCCAGCACGCAGGATCGCAGCCAGGTCAAGAAGCTCCTCGACGCCTCTTCCATTTGGACTCCTTGATTTTGTGAACGCCGGGCTGGCCCTGGCCTTCCAGCAACGTACTACATCTCTCAACTCGGCTTCCCCACCACCCGCCGATGCAATGTCGTCACCTTCGGCTCGAGCGAGTCCAACTCAATCTGGGATAACCCATCTTCTTCGGTCTCCGTCCACCGGAAGGCCCCCGGCTCCGATTCCGTTCGTTCTCTCCCATTCAGCTTGCGCAAAAATTCCTGCGCGTCCTTCCTCGACGTCCTTTCTCGCACCGTAGGCCGCGCGACCGCCTCTACCGCGCAACTTCGCAGCAGCTTGTTCCAATAACTTTCAAACAGCGTATCCGAGGCGAAGATGTCGCTCCACGCGACCTCGCCACCGCACGCCACTACCCGTGCGCCTTTGAGTCCTTCCGTTTCCTTTCGAAATCTTCGCTGAATCTCGCTTACCAGTGCCTCCACCGGGCTTCCAACGCGCCGCGACTCGTAAATCTTTTCGCAGGACTGAGTAGGTGCCTTCGTCTGCATTGTTTGGTTAAGGATTTCCGCGCTGACCGCGGGCGCAGGCGAAGCGGGCATACGCGCGGCTGTCGATCCAGCGGACACTGCCGCCTACGCGTCGCTCTGCTGCTGCTGTCTTCCCGCAGCTTGTTCCCGCACGCTGGGATGAACGATCGTCTTCGCCATGTTGAACTGCGAACCCGACGACCATCGCCCTTGCTCCACGCAAAACGCATCCAGCGGCGGATGGCTTGCGAACTGCGCAAGTGAATTCAGGAGAGATTCTTTGATATTTGCCTACCACTAATGACTGAAAACCTGTGACCCTGCTATCCGCGCGGATCACCCAAATTTGTCCTCAAGCGCGTTTTTTTAGTCTTCGAAGCTTCCGTCTCTTGCCTCTCATACTCCGCCAATTCTTCTTCCGTGTAGCTATAGGAGTCCCGTGAAGCAAACATCGAGCTCGTCCGGCTGTTGGACTTTTTCTTTTTTCGTGCTGCGACAAACTCATGCCGCGTCATGCGCAGCGGTCCTTCAATTGCCCGCACTTCCACAAGCAAGTCGCTCACTTTTTCAAGAAAATCGTGCAAATGGAACGGTCTCACAACATAGGGCAGCCGTGCTTCTTCAAGTTGCTCCACTAACTGGCCGCCGGCCATCTCCGGCACCACGTACAGCACGCGCAACTTCCCGCCGTCTTCGACGCTGACCGAAGCGAGTTCGTTCAGCACGTGAAACAACGCCGGGTTACTTCTGACCATCTCAACATTGGCGATCAGCAGGGAATATTCCGCGGTCTTTAACTCCGCTTGCAGGAGAGGCACATCCGGCACCACGCGGACTCGCCAGCCTTCCGAATCCAGCATCTGCCGGAGGGCCGCGCTGCCGCGCGCGTCTTCCTCGAAGACGAGAATGCCGACTTGCGGCGCGAGGGGTGTTGTAGGGGACGCCATTTCCGAAGTATAGGCTGCGGTGCTGTCAAGGACACGGCGCGGTTGCGCAGCGCTCCCAATCCGCCACCTGTCCTTTGGGCCGGGAAGTGGCGCCGGGACGCCACACTGTAGTTCTCGGGTTGCGGAATCTTCTATTGGAAGTACGAGTCTTGTCTTGGGTTCCGAGTGGCCCTACGGAGCGGGCGTTTCCCCCTGCTGCATCACCGGCATCAGAATCAGGTCCGCCTTTGCCGGATTCCCCTGTGTCAGAACCGGGTAGGCCTTATCGCTTGCAAACTTGAGTTCGCTTCCGAGCAGCACCCGTGCACTTATCGAATAGGAGTGCTTGGGATCAATCTTCGCGGGGTTGAACTTCAGCGTGAAGGGCACCGGCACCTGGGCTTTTCCGAGTTCAAATGTTTCTTTCGCCACCACTGTTGCCGGCGCATCAGTCCTGGAGACATCCATCAATTGCACTTGGATCGTCGCCTGCTCGGGCAACGCCATCCGCAGCAGATAGGTGACCGTTCCCGTCACCGCATCTTGCATCGGCGGCTTCTCGAGCACACAATCCTTCACGATTATTTTCCCGTCGCCTTCCGGCGCATCCTCCTGAAGAAAGCCACCGTCGCCTTTGCCCCACCACACTACTTTGCCATTCGAATAGCGGTTCCCATCGGCGGAACGAGTTTGCCGCATGAGGTAGAAACGATCCTGGAAGCGCACCTTGGCCGTCGTATCGCGCAGGTAGACCACTATCTTCGCGCCGTTTTCGCAGGTGTAGTCAAAGCGCTTCCATTTGATCGCTGGACGCACCGTGTTTTGGGGTTTTGCCGGGGACGCAGAGGTTGCTGCGCCGGGTCCTTGCTCCTGCTGTGCCCGGGTCCACCCGCCACAGGCCAGCATGACTGCCAACGTAAGCCCCAAATTTACCCCTGTTCGCGTCGCCTTCATTGTTTCCCCCAACATTTTGAGTGTAGCGCGTTGCAGGGGTGAATTGGAGAATCCCACAGGCGCACAAATTCACTTGAAAGAAGGACATAGCATTCGGGCCGCAAGGATTTCTGGACCCAGGATTCGCTTTGTATTAGCGTGGCTCCCCGAGCGTGTTTCGGCTCTCCGGAATTTCCACTTCCTGGAGTTCATATGCGACCACCAAGCGCTGAACCGCTGCTCCAAATGCGCGATGTTCTCGTCGAATGCTTTGCGGTGAGTGATGCGATCCATCAACTCATCCTCCGGCAGCTCGATCCCAAGGCGTGGCTCGCCAAGCCTCCAGCGCGCAACGCGCGGACCATCGCCGCGATTTTCACCCATGTGCACAACATTCGGCGGAAGTGGATCCGTCTGTCCGCTCCGCATCTCAAGCTGCCGGCGAAGCTCGATCGTTCCCACTGCACGCAACGCCAGGCCAGTGCCGCGCTTGCTGAAAGCTCAAAGCTCTGCTGCCGGATGCTGACCGAAGCTTTCGCTGGACCGGAGGGGCGCGTCCCAAAATTCCAGCGCGACGGCTGGGTCCCGGCTTGGCCGGCGGGCGACGCCATGTTCGCGTACATGCTGACGCACGAAGCGCATCACCGCGGCCAGGTCTGCCTGCTGGCAAATCAACTGGGGTATCCGATTCCGAAAAAGCTGGGTTATCAAATGTGGGCTTGGGAGAAACTCTGGAAGCAGTGCGGCTTTACCGGTCCGCGATGACTCTTTTCACCAGAGCACTTGACTGCGGATTGCATAAGGATTGTTCGAGATTATTCGAAGATCAATGGGTTCAAGCTGGACTTGCGGAAATTCTTCGAGGCCTACTTTCCGACGACGAGGCAGGAGCCGGGGGAATAGGGACGGAGACCCGTCGAATCCCAGAAAAGGCGCGATGTGGCGAGCACGTTTCGTCCCGGAACGCCGCGGGTGAAAAAGATTTGCAAGCCGTCGCGGGACCATTCGCCGGCTCGGGCAAACGTGTCAGGCGGGCCAAGCGCTGTCCGGCGATGGGACTTCACTTCGTAGAGGAAAAATGTGGAATTGAGGCTCATGGCATCCGTTGGGGCGCCAGCAGGCGCGGTCCGATAGTACGCGGAGACGAGCAAAAGATCGGAATTAATGGGATTGGGGCGGAGCGTGTCGCTGGACATGACCTGGAATTTGTCGCCATAGATTTCGTTCAACGCCACGATTTGGGGCGGTTTGTCTTCGCTGAGCCAATAGGCGTTTTGCATATCGGTCGCGAGCACGGTATTCGGCGATGTCCAGCCGTGAAGAGAATCAACAGGCTGTGTGGAAAATTGCTGTGCCTTATCCGGCGCGGAGAGAAAAAGCGTCCAGACTTGCCAGAGTTTGCCGTCGTTTCTCATAAAGGCGATGCGCGAATCATCGGGTGACCAAAAGGCACTGCGGCCGTTAGCGATGACAAGATCGCGCGAACGTCCGGTGTCCCAATCGTAGAGAACAATCGTGCGTTCTGGCCCAATTTTGGAATCCGAACGCGTATAGAGAAGCTTCCGTCCATCATGGGACACGGCGAGCTCCGTCCCAGAAGGGGCCACGGTTCTCCGGACTCCCCCTCGACTGAATACGACGCGGCCCAACTCCAGATATGCGACCGCTACGGGGGGATGAGAATTCGCAATTGGCTCGAGAACGGCCGCCCTGCGGTCTTTTTCCTTGTCCTTTTCTGTTTCTTTGCTTTTGTCGTCTGTCTCGCCGGGCGTGTCCAGTTCGTTCTTCTTGCGGAATTCGGGGAATTTCTCAGGCTGGCTGAGTCCGCAGCCGTGCAACTCGCCAATCTCGGCATGCTGCACAACGACCGTGAAGGTGTACTTTGTTTCGGACATATTGTCGGAGCACGTCTCCCGTGAGACTTTTACAATGACGTTCGCGCCGGTGTCATCGTCTTTGGCGTGATAGGTCCAGGAATTTTCGGAGTCGTCTGCAGTCGTTTCCGCAGGGTCCAGCACAATAGGTGGGTAGCCCAGCCGGTCGAGCCGTTCGGGCCCCTTCATGCCCAGGCGCAGCGACCAGGAAGGCTCATTGCCGTGGGCGATGATGAGAATCGGATAGTGATGGGAGATCGGCGACTGGATCGGCTCTTCAGCGGCGGGTGCAGTGGCCTTGACCGGAGTTTTGGGAGCGGGTTTCTGGGGCGGAGTTTGGCCGGCAACGAAACCAGCGGCCACCCACGAAATGCAAAGCAGGGAAGTGCCGGCAATTTTCGAGGACCGCGCGCGCATGCGGAAATCTCCCGCACGTACTTTAACAAGGCCGGAAGCGTGCGAGCGAGGAGAATAGGCGGGCCGGGTGCTCACGGGAAAACAGGGTACGGAGTCGTTTAGAGCGAAGAAAACTCGAATATACTTGACATGGCGAATAAAAAGCGAAATACTGGCCCCGCTTCGAGGTGAGCCATGTCCCCAGTTCTGCCCCAATCAGCGCCGCGTTTCGCCATGCGGCGCCACCCCGTACGACGCCCCGCAACACAACTCCTGCCTTTTAGCCCTGCTGAACCAAAGCCAGAGGCCGGCGCCCTTGCCCAGGGAGAGACCGGCTGGCGCGAGGAAAGTTTGAAACGCCCAACGGCGGATTGCCCCCCGCCGAATTTTCAGACTTCCCCTGCGCCACTGGTGGGCATGGCTCGCCTCGCTGCGAATGCGCCGGAAGCGGAGACGAAGCGGAAGTCGGCGGAGAAACCAGAGTACTTTTTCTTGCCGGTGAAGTCGATTCTGAACCGTTGCGAATCGGAACGCGTGCCGTTCGAGTGGACGGTCAATCCGTACCGCGGGTGCGAGTTTGCGTGCAAGTACTGCTACGCGCGGTACACGCATGAATACATGGAAATCGACGGCGGTGAGTTCGAACGGAAGATTTTCGTGAAGCAGGATGCGGCGGCGCTTTTGGCCCGGGACGTGACCCAGAAGTATTCATACGCCTCCAGGGCTTCCGGTTTTACGAAAGCGGAGCATATTGCAATCGGGACGGCGACGGATCCTTACCAGCCGGCAGAGCGGGAATATGGCGTGACGCGCGCTTGCCTGGAGCAGTTGGCCAAGCGCGAAGGGCTTAGCGTTTCGATTATCACCAAATCGAATCAAATCGTGCGCGACCTGGACCTTTTGCGGGTGATCGCGGGGAAGTCCGCGCTTTCGGTGAATATTACGGTGACAACGCTGAAGCCACGGCTGGCGCGCGTGCTGGAACCGCGGGCGCCGCATCCGGATTTGCGGCTGGCGGCGGTGGAGGAGTTGCACGACGCGGGGATTCACGTGGGAGTTTCCGCTTCGCCCTTGCTTCCGGGCATCACCGATGGGGAAGGCGAACTGGAGGGAGTTGCTGAGGCGGCAAAGCAAGCCGGGGCAGAATGGTTCTTCTCTGGCGTGTTATTTCTGATGCCGGCTTCGGCGCGGCAATTCCTGCCCTTTATCGAGCAGAAGTTCCCGAAACTGGCGAAACAGTATCGCGAATGGTACGTGAAGAACGGCTATGCGCCGGAGGCGTACCGGAAGAAGATGGCCGAGCGGGTGTTGCGAATCAGGCAGCAGTTTGGTTTTGCGTCGCGGCCGTGGGAAGGGGATCGGCCGACCTTTGCACAAACGCAATTGTCGCTGGGTTGGGATGCCGGTGAGATCAGCGGAGGTTTGAAGGGAATGCGGTCATGCGGGGCGGAATAACCGGATAGCGCCTTGATAGTGATGCCTACGGCAGAATGATGCGGGGTTCTTCGCGCTTGAGTTCGTGGGCGCCGGGGAACTGGCCGCGGAGAAATTCGATGAACCGGCGCGAGCGAGAACGTCCATTGGTGCGGAGCAGGCCCATGCGATAAAGAAAAACGAGAAGCTGGAATATTTCCGAGTCCTTCGGATGGCCAAAGGGATTTTGCGGCGGAGACTGTCTGGTGTCGTTTACAAAGGCGGAGAGGGCATCGTAGAGGGCGCGACGAAGGGAAGATACGGGCGGCTGCTCGTAGACGATGCCGGAGGCCAGTGTCTTGTAGGTTTCGGCGAGAGCTTGCAATGCGGCGAGCACATCGGTATCCGTGACGGCAGTTTCGCCAGCACTGAATTTAGCGATGACGAAGGCAAGCGCCGATAGAAATTGCGGATGCAGGCGAACCAAGTCGGGCGCAAGGTGGACATCGAGCAAAGGGGTGCCGGCCGGAATGGGGCGCGGATGCTGCTGTTCATAGCGGTGCGCAGCAAGGAGGTAGGCGCAGTCGGGCGGACAGTCGAGCGTGACTTCGCGCTCGGTGCCGCAGCAGATGGCGCAGATTTTCTCTGCCTTCGCTGGACAAAGGCGGTCGGCTTTGCGTTTCTGACAGATTGGGCAGGCCACGGAATCCCTTGAAATCTCAGACTAGCGGGAAACAAAACCCCGCGACAGAAGGCGGCTGAAAGGCCCGACCGCCGATTTGCGGCCCAGAATATCACGCCATGATGACTTTATTCTGGAAGCGGCGGGCGGCGATCACCAGCAAGAGCGTGCCCATGCAAAAGAGAACGACGGCATCGCCCCAGAGATGTTCCCAAGTCGCACCGCGCAGGATGATGCCGCGGGTGATGTCGATGAAATAGGTTGCCGGAACGAAGTAACTGAGAATGAAGAAGAATTTCGGCATCGTTTCGCGTGGAAAAATGTAACCCGAAAAGAAAATGCTGGGGAGAATGGTGAGAAACGCAAGTTGCATGGCTTCGGCTTGAGAGTTCGCCTTGCTGGAGATGAGGATGCCCATGGAGAGAGAAACAAAGATGTAAGGCAGCGAAAGCACAGCGAGCAGAAAGACATTTCCATGGATTGGCACCTGGAATACAAACCTCATGAAGCTCAGGATCATCCCGAGCTCAAAGAAACCAATAATCAGGTAGGGAAGCAATTTGCCGAGCAGAAGGCCCATGGGGCGCACCGGCGTGACGAAGAGTTGCTCGAGCGTTCCACGCTCCTTTTCGCGCACGACGGAAAATGCGGTGAGAAACGTAGTGACATTGAGCAACAAGACGGCAGTGAGGCCGGGAAGGAAAAAGTTGGGCGAGCGCGAATCGGGGTTGAAGAGAATCTTCGGCCGCATATCCACGGCAAAGGGTGCGTTGCTGTTGGCGAGGACGCGGCGAAGGGATTCATCCAGGCCGATTGCGGTGGTGACGTTGATCGCCTGGCCGGCAACGGACGAATCCGAACCGTCAATGAGCACGAGCACCTGTGCGCTCATCTGATGAAGCAGGCGGTCGGAGTAGTCCACGGGAATCTTGATTCCCACCCGGCACTTGCCGGAAACGATGGCGTCCGTGAGATCGTGATCGTTTTCAACGAAGCGCACCAGATGGAACGTATCCGAATTACGCAGGCGGTCCAACAGTTCACGGCTTTCCCGGCGGCCGTCGGCGTCGTAGACGACCGTGTTGATCTGGCGGATGTTGGTGTCAATGGCGAAACCTAACAAGAACATTTGCATCAAGGGAATGATGAGCGAGAAGAAGAGGGTGGCGAAGTCGCGGCGTATGTGCAATGCCTCCTTATAAAAAACAGCGCTGAAGCCGCGAAACGGGTTAAGCACGGGGGGCCTCGCTCTGCGTCTGATGGCGGTACGTGAGTTCGACGAAAACGTCTTCGAGCGAAGGGGCGAGCGGCCGAATCTCCGCCACGACGATGCCTTGTTTCAGCAACAACTCGCGCAGGTGTTCCAGCTCCAGGTCATCGTTAATCAAGGCATGAATGGCCTGCCCGAAAATCGTGGCGCTTCGGATTCCGGCAACCGTGCGGACAATGCGCAGCGCACGGGTAACTTGCGGAGTGGTGATTTCCACGCGGTAGGTGCCTTCGGGGCGGACTTCGGGAAGTTCACGCAGAGTTTCCGGGGTTCCGTCAGCGATGATCTTGCCGAAATAAATATATGCGACGTGGTTGCACCGCTCGGCTTCATCCATATAATGCGTGGTCACAAAAAACGTGATGCCGTGAGCTGAAAGCTCGAACAGTAAATCCCAGAGCTGGCGGCGGGCGACGGGGTCGATCCCGGCCGTAGGCTCATCCAGGAAAATCAGCTTTGGTTCGTGCAGCATGGCGCAGCCCAGTGCAAGGCGTTGCTTCCAACCGCCGGAGAGCTGAGCGGAAAGACGATTCATATACGGGCCCAGGCCATTCAGTTGTGCAATTTCGTCCATTCGCTTGCGAAGCCGGTCGCTGGAAAGCCCATAAATGCGTCCATAGAAGGTGAGATTTTCCGTGACCGTGAGATCCGAATACAGGCTGAAATTCTGCGACATGTAACCGATGTTTTCCCGCACGGATTCTGGATCTTTGCGTACGTCAAGGCTCAGAACGGAGGCTTCGCCACCCGAAAGCGGCAGGAGCCCGGTGAGCATCTTAATGACTGTGGTTTTTCCGCTGCCATTGGGTCCGAGAAAACCGAAAATTTCTCCTTTCTGGACCTGGAAACTGACGTCGTTAACGGCAGTAAAGTGACCGAAGCGCCGAACCAGATTTTGCGCAGCGATCGCGGCCTGGGGAGTATCACTCATAACTCAGCTCCCGGGTGCAAGCGTGACATCGGCCGCCATGCCGGGGCGGATGCGGTGAGAAGAATCGTCAATCCGAATTGTCACGCCAAAGACCTGGTGCACGCGTTCTTCGACGGTCTGCACATTGCGCGGCAAAAATTCCGCCTGCTGGTTGATCTGTTCGACGGCGCCTTCGAAAACCTGGTTGGGAAACGAGTCCACCCGGACCTGGGCGTTTTGTCCAAGATGCACGCGGCCAATCTGGGTTTCCGGAATGTAAATGCGCACGTAGATCTGGTCGCTTTCCAGAAGCGTTGCGATGGGCGTGTTCGGGGCGATCAAGTCTCCGGGCCGAATGTCTAGAACTTCGATGGAGGCATCCGCGGGAGAGACCACCTGGCGTTCGCGGAAGACGGCTTCCTGGTAGGCAAGCGCCGCATCGGCATTTTGGACGTCCTCGATGCGGTTGCCGCGCTCATATTTTTCGAGCGTGGCCCTGGTTTCCAGATAGTGGGCTTTTGCGGCCTCGATTTCCTCCGGCCGGTAGCCGCGCCGCAACTCATCCAGCTTGTGCTGCAGGTTGAGTTTCAGCGCCAGCGCCATTTTCCAATTGGCTTCGGCGGTGTCGCGTTGCTGCTTGGACACCAGATCTTTCCGGGCCAGAGCGTCGTAACGCTGGAAGTCGAGATGTGTGCGTTCTTCATCGGCGCTGGCGCGTTCCACGTCCGCCTCCGCGGCGGCGATGTCTTCCTTTCGGTAGCCGTTCAGGCGCTGGTCGTATTCCGCTTTGGCCTGATCGGCCGCCGCGCGCGCTTCCTCGATCTCCTCCACGCGGTAGCCGCGGCGGGCCTTCTCGGCGTTGGCCCGGGCCTCGGCAAGTGACGCGGTAAGCTCCTTATCGTCGAATGTGATTAGGACCTGGCCTGCCTTTACCGAGTCGCCCTCCCGAACCAACACCTTGTCAATCCGCCCTCCGACCTTTGAGCCGACGCGAATGTCATGGGCCTCGACCGTACCCGAGCCGTGGAGGAGATTGTTGCGATGGAGCATGCCGGAGGAATACAGCGCCAGACCAACAAGGGTGAGAATGACGAAAATGGGAAGCAGGGCTCTGCGTTTCATAGTCTCCTTCTCCAATGTGAGCTAGGCCGCCGCGACTTCCGGAGACGGGGAGTGACGTGGCGAGAGGCCGGTCCAGAGAACTTCGAAGGATTGCTCCATGCGGGAAAGCAGGGTGGAATCGCCGTAGAGCGACCAGATCAAAAGCGTGCCGAAAATGGTTTGACGAAAAACGTGGGCGAGGACATCCGGCGGCAGATCCGTGCGGATTTCTCCGCGCTCCTGTCCGCGGCACAGGATTTCGGAGTGAAGGGCGATCACGCGATCCTGTAGCGCCATCATGGATTCACGAACCTCCGAATTCGAAAGAAAAGCTTGCAGGAGAATGCGAATGATGGAGGGATTGCGCATTGGTTCCTGGGTCATGCGCGGCCCCAATGAGCGGAGGAATGACTGCACGGATTCGTTTTTGTTGCGAGACTCCTCGACGGCGGCTTTCAGTTTTGCGAGCTGCATTTCGCCGAAGGCGAGCAGGATGTGTTCCTTGCTTGGGAAATAGTTGAAGAACGTGCCTTTTCCCAAATCAGCGGCGTTGGTGATGTCTTCGACGGTGGTCTCGCCGAAGCCTTTGCGGGCGAAAAGATCGAGTGCGGCGCGAAACAGGCGTTCGCGACGCTCAGCGGATTGACGTTCTCTGCGGTTGGAAGGCTCAGTCGAGAGAAAGGGTGTCATGATATGACCTCCGACCATAAATGACTATAGGTCATATATGACCAAAAGGCAAGAAAAAGGCCGCAGCTTGCGGCCTTTTTTCTAACTCCTTGTTTTTTTCTCGCTACACCCTAGATTTCCTTGCCCGAGGAGAGGTTTTTCGGCGATTTCTTGTTCAGATAGGAAATCATCTTTTGGGCTGAGGCGGGGACGGGAACCACCCCTTTAAAAACGATGTCCTGGGGGCTCACGCTCTTTTTGTACAGCTCACTATTGGCACCGCCGTCGGGGCGAACCGTAGAGCCCGCGAGCGAGATGCCGGCGAAGAGGCCTCGTGCACGGGAATACGAGAGAATTTCGGCGCGCATCGTTACATCCGTGGAAGCCTCGGCGTTGCGACCTTTGGGGCCGGCTGCGGCTGAGGCGTCAGCGCCCAGCTTGACCTTGGAACTGAGAATTGCGTTCGCTCCGCGGCCATTCATTACCAGAAGGACGAAATCCGTGGCTTGCCCGCCGATTTGCAGGCCGAAGCTGCCGCCTTCCAGGGCCATCATGGTCGGCGCACTCCACGGTCCGTTGAAGTGTTCACCGCTACGGCAGGTCATGGCGCCGCGTCCATAACTCCCGCCGAAGATAAATGCAGCCTTGAGCACGGAAGGATAAACGATGATGCAATAAGCCTTGTCGATGAGGTCCTGGGGGATGTCATCGGGAATGTCCATGATTTCCTGGATGACGGTGCCGCAATTTTCCAGGCGTGAGTTCTCCTTTTTATCGTCCGCTAGAAGAGCGGGGCAGGTGAGCGAAAATGTAAGGAGAAACGTGAGAAGCTTTTTCATGCGATTCCACCTTTTAAGATTTTTCCCAAGAGCTAATTGATAAAACCAAATGGCGGGCGGAAGTTGCGGGGCGTGGCTGGAGGTGAAGATGCGCCCTGCATTTGCTCCTCTGCACATTGCGAGAGGAAGCGCCCCCAGACTTTCGACTATACTTTCAGTTCATGGGGATTGCCAAGAGCGGAATTGCGCTGCAGCTTTCGAAGAAGACCCTCCGAACCTATCTGTGGTTGGTGGTTTTCCTGCTGGCTGCGCACGGAACACCGGCGCAAGAGAAGGGATTGCAGGAGAAAAACGGCGCGGAGGCGGTGCGCTTTGCCGCGCGGGTTGAAAGCCTCCTGGGTGCGGCGCCGGTCAACAAAGGGGAGTGGGGGTTGCTGGTGGTGGACGCGGAGAGTGGCGTTACCCTATACCAGCAAAACGCGGATGACTATTTCTTGCCAGCTTCCAATATGAAGCTGCTGACGACCGCGCTAGCGCTGGATACCCTGGGACCCGATTACCGCTTCCGGACCACCATTGAAACCAATGGGACATTGGGAGCAGGCGGAAAGCTCACGGGCGATTTAATCCTGGTTGGGCGCGGAGATCCCAATTTGTCGAACCGGAAATTTCCCTTTGAAACGAAGGAAGAGTTTGACGGGGCGCCGGAGAAAGTGCTGGCGGAAATGGCCGATGCAGTTGCGGCAAGCGGGGTAAAGGAGATTGCGGGCGATGTGGTAGGGGACGACAGCTATTTTCCTCGTGAGCGATATCCAGACGGCTGGGAAATTGATGACATGGTGTGGGAGTACGGCGCGGCGATTTCTGCGCTTGTGGTGAACGACAACACCGTGACCCTTACACTGACTCCGGGAGAAAAGGCGGGCGACGCTGCGCAGGAAACGCTTGAGCCTGACACGCCTGAGTTTTCCGTGCGAACCGCCGTGACCACCTGCCGCCAGAGTGAGAAGGGCGACCTACGATTGACTCGCGAACCAGGCACGAACGCCGTGGTCGTTAGCGGAACGCTTCCGGCTAAAAGTGACCCGCGAAAACTGACGCTTGCGGTGCAAGAGCCGGCCCAGCATGCCGCGTTATTACTGGCGGAAGTGCTATCGCGGCGCGGAATTAAAATTGACGGGAATGTGCGCGCGATACACGACCCCGACCCCAACGAATCAACGAGAACCGTGCTGGTGGAACACCTGTCAATCCCGCTGAAAGATTCGGTGAAGCTGGTGAACAAAATCAGCCAAAACCTGCACACCGAAGTGCTGCTGCGGACAGCAGCACGACAACAGGGAAGATGGGAGACGCCGGAAGATTTGCAGAAGTTTCCAGCGGCGTTTTACGCGAAAGTTGGTATCCGTGAAGGAGACGTGATTCAGACGGACGGGTCGGGATTGTCGCGGCATGACCTCGTGACTCCACGTGCGTTTGTCGCTCTGTTGCAATATGCGCAAATACAGCCGTGGTTCCCCGCGTACCTGGCGTCGCTTCCGGTTGCCGGAGAAGACGGCACACTGAACGAACGGATGAAAACCCCACCCCTGGCGGGAAAGATCCAGGCAAAGACCGGTTCGCTGACGCATGTGCGAGCGCTATCGGGCTACGCGGAGACACCAGGGGGGAGGAAACTGATTTTCTCGTTCCTGAGCAACAATCAGGGAGCGAAGAATCATGAGGTCCACGAAGCGATTGATGGATTGTGCCTGGCGATGGTGGAAGAGTTTGATGAGAAGAGAGAGACAACGAAGTAAAAAAGCAATCGGGCAAGGAAAAGGCAAGAAAGAGAATGGGGACTGAAAAGATTGTTACGGTGTTTGGGAGTTCGCGGCCGAGGGAAGGCGATGCGGAGTATGAGGAGGCGCGCGATCTGGGCGAGAGGCTGGCGCGTCTTGGGCTGGCCGTGTGCACTGGCGGCTACGGCGGTGTGATGGAAGCGGTTTCCCGCGGGGCCAAGGACGCAGGTGGCTCGACGTATGGCGTGACCGCGGAATTCTTTGCGCGCACCGTGAACCAGTGGGTGGATACGGAAATCCGGGTGAAGACCTGGGAGGATCGATTGTTCGAACTGATTCGCGTGGCGGATGGATTTGCGGTGTGCAAAGGCGGAACCGGCACGCTGGTGGAGTTGGCGGTGGTTTGGGAGATGTTGAATAAATCGGTGATGACGGGGAAGCCGATCGCCGTGGTGGGAGAGTTCTGGCAGCCCGTTCTGGAGCGCGTGCGGGAAGTGGAGCAAGGCCCGAGCTCCTCGACGCAGGGAAGAGTATGGGGTGAGGCCAACGGGAATTTGGTGCACAGCGCGGGGTCGATGGCAGAGGCGGCGCAATATTTGGCGGGGCGGTTGCAGGTTAGAAGTGAACGATTTGGCGCAGAGACGCCCAAGAAAGTGCATTGAGGGCGCAGAGAGCGGGAATGTCACGGCGGGCGGAAGAGGTTCTTGAGTTTGACAAGCTGCGGGAATTGCTGCGGTTGAGGACGACGTGTGCGCCGGGAAGACGCGCTATTGACGCCCTCGAGGTGAATACGTATCGGACGGGATTGGAGCGGGCATTTGCCCTGATCCGCGAGGCCCGCGAATGGCTGCGACTGGGGCGCGAAATGGGCTTCGGTGCGCTGGCCGACCCGGACGTCTGGATGGGCAAGCTGGAAGCCCCGGGTGTGGTGCTGGAGGCCAAGGAATTTCTCGATGCTGGATCACTACTTGAAACGGCGGGCTGGCTGAAGCAGCCGTTTTGCGAAGACGCGGATAAATTCCCGCTGCTGGCGGCGCGCTGCGCCACCCTGGCCGATTTTCGGGACGTGCAGGCAGCGATCCGGCGATGTGTCCTGCCGAACGGAGAGATCAGCGACGACGCATCGAGCGCGCTGCGGCGGATTCGCGCGAGCATCCAGCAGACGCGCGACGCGATTCAGAAAACGCTGCGCCAGATTCTGCGCTCGCGGCAGGCCGAGGGCGGCGAAGATTACGTCACGCTGCGCAACGACCGCTTTGTGATTCCCGTGCGCGCAGAACACCGCCGCAATTTGCCGGGAGTCGTCCACGGAGCGAGCGGAACCGGGCAGACGGTATTCGTCGAGCCGTTTGAAACCGTCGAGACAAACAACCAGTTGGTGCAACTCGCTGAGGAAGAGGCTGCGGAAATTTTCCGGATCCTGAAGGAGTTAACCAACCGGCTTCGAGCCATCGCTGGACCGCTGCAGGTTGCTGCCGATACGATCGCGGAACTCGACGGCGTTTTTGCGCGAGCGAGATTCGCGCGGGATTTTGACGCGTGCATTCCGGAGTTCGCGGAGTCGACAGAGTTGCGTCTGGATGCGGCGCGACATCCGGTGCTTGAGGACAAGCTGCGGCGAGAGAATCGCCCGATCGTGCCGATAGCGGTGTCACTCGGCGGTGAAGAGCGCTTGCTGGTGATCAGCGGGCCGAACACCGGCGGCAAAACGGTGGCCCTGAAAACTACGGGCATTGCCGCGCTTTCTGCGCAAGCGGGCATCCCCGTTGCGGCACATCGCGCGGTGCTGCCGTTGTTCGATCGCGTGCTGGTGGATATTGGCGATGAACAATCGATTGCGGCGGACCTCTCCACATTTTCGGCGCACATGGTCAATTTGAAAGCGATGCTGGCGGAGGCGACTTCGCAATCGCTGGTGCTCGTGGACGAAATGGGCACGGGCACGTCCCCGGAAGAAGGCGCCGCGCTTGCCGTGGCGCTGCTCGAGGAGTTTCGAAAAATGAACTGCATCGTGCTGGCGACGACGCATCACGACCGCCTAAAGACCTACGCGTCGAAGACGCCGGGAATCGTGAATGCGGCGGTGGAGTTCGATGAAGTGAATTTGCGGCCGACGTACCGGCTGATGGTGGGCGTGCCGGGCGGGTCGAGCGGAATTGCGATTGCGAAGCGTTTTGGGCTTGCCACTCAGATCATCGAACATGCGCGATCGCTGTTGACGCCCGAAGCGCAGGAAGCTGCAGACCTGATCGCTTATCTGCACCGCAGCCGGGACGAGATCGACCGTCTGCAGAAGCAGATGTCGGAGGAGCAGCGGGCGCTGGAGGACGAGCGAAGGAAACTGCGATCGGATTGGGTGGAGCGCCAGAAGCAGCGGATTGCGGAGCTGGAAAAACAGTTCGCGGAGATGCAGAAGCGGTTCGAAGAAAATGTGGCCGGAGTGGTGGCCGTGGTGAAAGACCGCGAATTACGAGCGCAATTGGAGAAAACCTCGCGGCGGAAAATGCAGGAGGCACGAGTCGAAGCGAAGGAAGAATTGAACGCGGCTGTATTGCAGGCCATTTCGGAATCGCAGCAGGATCTGGGTATTCAGCCAAAGAATCCAGAAATGGTAAGCGCGGAAAAATTGCAGGCGGGCGCTAGGGTGCGCGTCCGGGGCTTCAGCAAGCCGGTGATATTGCGGCGCGTGGATGGTTCAACGGCGGAGATCGAGGCAGGACCCTTGCGAATGAAGGTTGTCGTGGAAGAAATTACCGGGGTGGAGGCTGAGGCAAAAGGAAAAACGGCGATTTTGCCATCAAAGCGAGAAAATGTGACCGTCAGTGCCCAATCTACAGAGGGCGGCGCGACGGGTGAGATCAACGTGATTGGGCTGACCGTCGAACAGGCCAGCGAGAAGGTGGACAAGTTTTTGGACGAAGCCGCGCTGGCGCATGTCTTGCGCGTACGCATCATCCATGGGCACGGAACTGGCGCATTGCGTAAAGGTTTAGGTGAGTTTTTGAGATCGCACCCTCTGGTGGATCATGCGGAATTTGAGTCCGAGGAGCACGGTGGAAAGGCAATCACGGTGGTGGATTTAAAGATTTAAGAACATGGCGGAAGCCGGATCATTTGCCGAGCGGGTGAAGAACCAGGCGGACATTGTGCGCGTGGTGGGCGAATACGTGCGTCTGAAGAAGAGCGGGCAGAATTTCACGGGGCTGTGTCCGTTTCATGGAGAGAAGACGCCCTCATTCGCAGTACACCCCGTGAAGCAGATTTTTCACTGCTTTGGATGCGGTAAAGGCGGAGACGTTTTCAGTTTCGTGATGGAGATGGAGAAGTGCCCATTTCCCGATGCGATCAAAATTGTCGCAGAAAAGTGCGGCATCCCGATTCCGCGCCAAAAAGAGCGTACGCCTGAAGAGCGAAAAGAAAGCCAGCAGCGGGCAGCGTTCATCGAAATTCACCGCGAGGCCCAGGCATTTTTTGTGCGGCAACTGGAATCGACGCCTGAGGGTCGCGTGGCCAGAGCCTATTTGGAAGACCGTGGACTGAACGCGGAGACAGTTTCGCGATTTGGAATTGGGTACGCGCCGAGCGGCGGCGACACACTGCTGCGGCATCTCAAGCCCAGATACGCCGAAAAGTTGTTGGTGGAATCGGGATTAATTTCACGGGACCAGTCCGGTGCGCGGCTATTTGACCGATTCCGAAAGCGCATCACGTTTCCCATTGCCAATGAATCGGGAAAGATCGTGGCGTTTGGCTGCCGGGCGCTGGGCGATGAACTGCCCAAATACTTGAATTCGCCGGAAACACCGATCTATTCGAAGAGCAATGTGCTTTACAACATGGATCGCGCAAAAGAGACGATTCGCCGGCAGGACTTCGCGATTTTGGTGGAAGGGTACATGGACGCAATTTCCGTGGCGCGCGCAGGCATTGCGAACGTGGTGGCAAGTTGCGGCACCAGCCTTGCGGAGCCGCAGATCAAGCTGCTTGGAAGGTTCACCAAGCGCGTGATTGTGAACTACGACCCCGACGCCGCTGGGCAGGCGGCCACGGAGCGCTCGCTGGCGTTGCTGCTGGAGAGCGATTTCGAGGTGAAGGTGCTGGCGCTGCCTCCAATCGGGGACAAGAAGGCCGACCCGGATTTGTTCATCCGAGAAAAAGGAGCCGAGGCGTACATCAAAGCGCTGAAAGAATCGCCCCCCTACGTGGATTACCTGATTGGGCGTGCACGGCAAATGGACCTGACCACCGGCGAAGGCAAGCAGCGCGCGCTGAATTTCCTGATGCCCTATGTGCAGAAAATTCCCAACCAGTTGTTGCGCTCCGAATGGGCCACGCGGATCGCACAGCAGTTGCGAATTGACGAGCCGGTGCTGCGCGCGGCGCTGAACAAATCGGCGTCGGAGCGGCGCAGCGAAGTGAAGGTCTCACCGCAACTGGTGGGCAAGCCGGCGAAGCAGATCGAGCGGCGGCTGATCCGCATGCTGGCAGAGGCGGAAGGGTTCAAGCGCGAACTTGCGCAACGATTGCAGCAGGGAAGATTGTACGAAGGGTTGGAAACGGAAAAAATTTTTGCGGCGTTAATCGTTGCTGGCATGTCCGGACAACCTATGCCGGCGACGGAGATCGGCGCACACTTGGAGGAACGAGACCGGCGCCTGTTTTTCGAGATTCTATTTGAAGACGCGCAAGAACCTACCTGGGAAGAGGCGGAGAGTTGCCTGGAAGCTCTGCGGCGAAAGCAAATCGAGCAGGAACTTGCCAGGGTGCAGCGAACGATTGAGTCCAATCCCAGCGGGGCGGGCCTGCGCGAGTTGTTGCAGCGGAAGCAGGAGTTGATGAAACAGTTGGCTGTGAACTAAGCCGAAGCGTTATGCCAGAATCGGCCTGGGGAGCCCGGGCCCCACAAGGGGGCCAGCCTGAACGATGAAACTGAAGCTTCCCGAAGGGACATTTGAGGCGTATTTGTTTGATTGCGATGGCACGATCGTGGATTCGATGCCGTTGCATTATCTGGCCTGGAAAAAAGCACTGGGGGAATGGGGCTGCGAATTCTCCGAACAACTGTTTTATGAATGGGGTGGCATGCCGGTCGCGGAGATTATCTCGACGCTGAATCGGGATCGTGGGCTGCAAATGCCAGTCGTCGAAGTCGGTCATCGGAAAGAGAATCTGTATTACGAGTTGCTTCCGCAGCTGCGAGCGGTCCCCGAGGTCTTGGAGCATATCGAGGCCCAACGGGGGCGAATTCCCTTTGGAGTGGTGTCTGGAAGCATGAGGGAGTCGGTTGTTGCCTCGTTGACGGTGGTAAAACTTCTCAACCGGTTCGACACACTGGTATGTGCAGGAGATTACAAGAAAAGCAAGCCGGACCCGGAAGGCTTTTTGATGGCAGCGGAAAATTTGGGCGTAAATCCGGAATCCTGCCTCGTTTTTGAAGACACGGAGATGGGGATTCAGGCGGCGCAGTCGGCAGGCATGGGATGGGTTAAGGTTCCGCCACCTTGGAAGCGGGGCGTCCAAGGGAGCTAAGACTCCCGGAGGCCTTGGTCTTTAGCACTGCCGTGGCAAGCAACCCGGGACTGTGGATGATTCGGCACAAGTCACAGTATGGCGCTGGACGCTGACTGTAACCTCCATGTTTCGAGTGGAATCGGGCGTATTGCCGCTGAAGAAACTTCCACTGTCACGCAGAGAAATCCACAAAGTAAATCATTGACGCGGCGTAATTTAAGTGTGTAACGTAATAGGGTTGTGCGGATAACGGTTTTGTGTCTCTCGGCATCTTATTACTTGCGTCGGGGATACACAGGGACGTACCCGCGGCGGCGCGGCAAATGGGCAAGCGTGCCGCAAGGGCAAGAACGCAGCAGGGCGCATACGGCTTCACCGAAACAATTGAGAGTCTTTCGGAGGATTCACTCCCTCCCACTGCCCAATCTGGGCTATCTCTCTGCATTTGGTGTGGACAATGCGCGCAACTCAATGTGGAAGTTCGCGCGGATTCTGAGAGACAGGTTTAATTTGCGGGAGGAACGCAGTGGCAGCAACGGGCTTAGAAGAAAAATATGATGCGGTACGCCAGCTCATTGCCATTGGCAAAGAGCGCGGTTACCTGCTGTATGACGAAGTCAACGACTCGCTCCCCGCGGAAGTGCATTCTTCCGAAGAGATCGACGACCTTCTGACAACATTTGAGCGCAACGGCATTGAGATTTACGAAGATGCGGCTTCCGCCAAGGCGGCGCGAGCCGTGGAGGTCTCTACCGAGCACGGCGATCACGAGGCCATTAAGGAAGAAGGGCACGAAGGAGAGGGCAGCGACCTTGATCTGACGCCGGGTTCGCTGGAAAAAACCAACGATCCGGTGCGCATGTATTTGCGCGAGATGGGCACCGTGCCGCTGCTGACGCGCGAGGGTGAAGTCACCATCGCCAAGCGCATCGAGCGCGGGCAGCTCGTGGTAATGAAAGCGATCACTCGCTCGCCGATCGTAATCAAGGAACTCATCGCCGTGGGCGACGATCTGCGCAAGGGCGCGCGGTCGATCAAGGAAATCGTCCAGTTCGACGATGAAGAGCTGACCGAAGAAAAAATCGCCAACAAGACCAAGCAGACTCTAAAGCACATTGACAAGATTGCGAAGCTCTATGAACTGGCGCTGAGGCAAGCCGTCAAGCTGGACAAGACACCGAAGGCCAAGAAGAAGCAGTGGGTACGCGCAAAGTGGGAAGTGGCGCGAACGCGCATTGCCATTTCGCTGGAAATCCGCGGCATTGACTTCAATCCGTTCGAGAAGAAGCGGTTGGTGGACAAGATGCGCGGCACGGTCGAGCGCTTGCAATCGCTCGAGCGCGAAGCGGGCCGGCTGGAGCGGCGCGCGGATGTGTCCAAGGGAGAGAACGCGGCGGAAGCGCGTCGCGAGCTGCGCACGCGGCGTTCGGAACTGAAGGATATCGAAGAGGCCAGCGAGGTCGGGCTGACGGAGCTAAAGCGCACGCTGACGATTATTCATCGCGGCGAAGCGGAAGCCGAGCAGGCCAAGAAAGAACTGATCGAGGCCAACCTCCGACTGGTTGTTTCGATTGCGAAAAAATATACGAACCGAGGTTTGCAATTCCTGGATTTGATCCAGGAAGGCAACATCGGCTTGATGAAGGCCGTGGACAAGTTCGAGTGGCGCCGCGGCTACAAATTTTCCACGTACGCCACCTGGTGGATTCGCCAGGCCATCACGCGCGCGATTGCCGACCAGGCGCGCACCATCCGCATCCCGGTACACATGATCGAGACGATCAACAAACTGGTGCGCACGAGCCGCCAGTTGGTGCAGGAGCTTGGCCGCGAGCCTACCAGCGAAGAAATCGCCAAGCGCATGGACATTCCGGTGTCCAAGGTGCGCAAGATCCTGAAGATCGCGCAGGAGCCGATTTCGCTGGAAACACCGATCGGAGAAGAGGAAGATTCGCATCTCGGCGACTTCATCGAAGACAAGGCTGTGGTTTCGCCTTCCGACGCGGTGATCAACCTGAATCTGAAAGAGCAGACGTCTTCCGTCTTGAAGACGCTGACGCCGCGTGAGGAGAAGGTCATCAAGATGCGATTTGGGTTGGATGACGGCAGCGAGCACACGCTGGAAGAGGTCGGCCAGTCCTTTGCGGTCACGCGCGAACGCATCCGGCAAATCGAGGCGAAGGCGCTGCGGAAGCTGCGCCACCCGTCGCGCTCGCGGAAGCTGCGCGCCTTCCTGGAAGGTCCTTCGCGGGACTATCTATAGGAAGAGTGGCCTGCCAGATGCCAGTGCTATCGAGCGAAAACGCCCGGCGAGCGCCGGGCGTTTTGCTTTTGTTAGGGGTGTGAAGACAGGGAAAATCCAGGTCGACTACCTGTTGTCGTGGTCGCCACCGCCAAAGAGATCGGACATGGCGGCGACATCCGGATCGCACGCGTGGTTCAAGCAGGGGAGGCCGAGCGCCTGCTCGATCGACTTCAGCAGCGAAAAGCTGTTGTAGTAGTTCGAACTCTGGACCCCGTGGTTGCCACGGTTGGTTTCCACGGTGAGCACGACTTTATTTTGATTCACCGGGGGAAACAATCCGTTGGGCGTGGAGGTGATGCCGCTGTAGTCATTCTCGTCCCAAACGATGACGATGGCCGAGTGGCCTTCGTGCCAGGCCGGCGAAGCATGAATCGCTTCGACCAGTCGCTGGATGCTCACATCGCCCTGCTGGATCAAGCCTGGATTCAGATTAGCGGTGGTGCCGTTGGTAAAGCCGTTGACATCGCCGAAGTCGAACGCACAGAACGCATCGGCGTTGCCGCGGCCGTGCTGATCGTCGCACTGGTTGGGCGCGATAAAGGCGAACGAAGGCACATCGCCACGCGCCAGGTCGGCATACAGGCCATCAGGACCATCGAAACCGACCACGTTTTCCAATCCATTGCCACGCGGGGTCCCCTCCTGCACGGATTTGAAATAAGCAAACGGATTGTGCTTCACCGCGTAAGCCTGCACAACGCTCTTGGAAGTGAGAGGAGCCAGAAGCGTGCTGTGGCCGGTGCTGTCGAAATCCAGATTGGTCACGGTACCGTTGCTGTAGTTCACGCCAAACACAGAACCAAGCGGCAAGGTCTCCTGGTAACTCTTCCAAGTTTTTCCAGCGTTCACAAGTTGATCGGCGATCGTAATCCCTGTGGCAGGAGCCGCTGGGATGGACTTGACGCCATCAAGGTCGGCAAGATACGGGACCACGATATTGCCCTTGCTGTCGGTGCCGACTTCGTTCCAGTTGTCAACGGCGGGCGTTTCCGCGTCGTTGCCTGTGCCGCTGATCGGACAAACGCTTCCCGTGTCGACCTGAACCGGTGCATTTCCGCCGGCGTTATCGGCGTTGACGATTCCAGAGGCAATGTTGGGAGTGCAGGAAGCGCTTCCCCAATTCGGCGAATTGTCACTGCGAACCCCGAAGTTGGACCCGCCAACGACCTCGAGATAGTTGGTCAGGCTGGGGTGCCCGACCGCGAAATAATTCGTGGCGAGGTTCACTTTTCCGCTGGAAATCAGATAGTTCAAGTAAGGCTCGTTGGGATTGTTGAGGACCTGATAGTAACCGTGATTTTCCATCATAATCAGGAAAACGTGATCGAGATGCGGAATGCCTTGGTGTTCCGCACCATTGTTGGCAAACGCAGGGCTCACCAACGAAGCAGCCGCGAGCAGTGCTGCGGCTGACTTCAAAGTAATCTTCGTTCTCATAGCTTCTCCCTCTCCATGGAGTTCCAAAATTTCCCGGGTTCGAAAGATTCCCGCCGGCCCGGCTGGGGACCCGCACACGGGGCGGACCGGGCCAGTCTGCACAGGACAATCGGGGCAGGACGAAAGCAAACAGCGCGAGGAGAGTAAGGCGGGCGGGTTACAGGAAAAATGCAGGATTGTTACAACCCCGTGAAAGCTCTGGCGAGCGAGCCGCCAGAGAATTTGCCACGCGCCAAAGGATCAAGGCTTACCCGAGGCGCGCTGGAAATGACGGACAAACCCCACCATAAGCAACATCATGAAGAACAAAAACAAAACGAGCACCGCAAGCATGGTCTCGGAGTTGAAGCGGTGATCTGGAGCGAGGTTGGCGCGCAAGGCCAGGAACATCCCGGCAATCAGCACAAACAACACACCGCACCCGAACCAGCTCATCGTTGCGGCTATGTACTGCATGGTGGCGTCGCGGCGTCCGGGAGCCAGCCAATACTCGCAATTGGGCAAATTGATGCGATTGTTGGCCTTGGACGCAATCTGCCACGGGGCGAAAAAGGTGATTACGGCGGAACTCGCGCCGATCAACAGCATAATCAGGAAGAACGACTCGCGCGGCTGCCAGCCGTTGGGATACCCGTTGGCGGCGAAATGCGCGGCCATCCGCTGCGGCATGTGCGGATAGTAGTAGGCCATCATCGCCAGGCAAGCCAGCACAAGAAAAACGTAAATCATTCGGGGAAGCCGCGGATCGTCCACGCTGCACCTCAGGGCACGGATTCTGCTATCAGGTTAGGGGGCCTCAGCCTCGGCGGCAACGAGTTTGAAGGAAACTGTGCTCAGGAAGTCCTTGCGTTTCGCTGAGGAATCCGGAAAATTGAAAATTTCCGGCCAGCGCCCTCATTACCCGATAAAGATGCGATGAAGAAAATACAAAAAATATTCGCGGCGATTCTTCTCCTGCTGATTCTGGCTGCCGCCTACCTTTTCTGGATTTCGCGGGAACCAGAGAGCGTGCGCAAGGCGCGGGCCGCCGCCAGGGCGAACCGCGCCAGCAAAAGCCTGGTGGACCAGACGCCGCTCAAAATTGCCCAGCAGTTGGCGCCGCTGGCGACAACCAACCATGAGCGGGAACTCGCCAAGGAAGCTCTTCGCCTTGCGGACTACGAAGTAGACCTGGCCTTTGACGCCGGGCTTCACGAAGCCTTGCAAAACCCGCCGCCCCTCACCCCGGAAGCTAAGGCCATCCAGGATCGCATCAAAAAAGCCGAAAAGTTGCTGACTGCGGACCAGGAACACGCAAAGCTGCTCTCCGAAGCGCTCGTGAAAGCGCCGCCCACCAGACAAGACGCTCTGCAAGAGCAACTGGTGCAAGCTCAGGCGGATATGGAACTGGACCAGGACGAACTCGACGATGCCAAGGGAGACTTCGCCCGTGCCGGCGGCAACCTGGCCGATCGCATCCAGGCCCTGAAACAGGAGCACGAAGAAACCACGCATGGTTCGGAATCCGTGCTTCCCACCGGGACTCCTCCGCCGGCACAGGTCGGACTGCTTCACCGGGTCGAGCAGTTGCTTACGTTGCATTCCGAAAAGCGGCAGATTCAGGATGCCAAGGACCAGGCGGATCAGTCTGCGGCTACCCTGCAAGCCCAGCACAATGCGCTGGAAGCCTTGGTTGGGGAGGAGCAACAGAAATCGCCGGATCTCGCGCGCCATGCCATGCGCCGCCTGGATGCCGCGGCGGGAAGTCACACCGCCGCTTCGGAGCGAACCACCGAAGAAGCGGCTGCCCTGCTGAAATCCACGGAAAAGATCGCGGCGGACCAGAAATCGATGGCATCGCTCGACAAACGCGTGGAAACGCTCAAGGAGCTTTCCGCCGCCTACGCCCAGTGGATTCAATTGGTCACGGACAAGGAATGGGCGGTAGTGCATCGCGCCGCCGTCGGCTTGATGATAATCCTGGTGATCGCTCTGATCGGCCTGTTATTCAGCAGTTGGATGAACGCGCTGGTCGCGCGGCTCTCGATGGATCGCCGGCAGATACAGTCGCTGCACACGGTAACGCGTGTTTCGCTTCAGGTTGTCTCCATGCTGCTGATTTTACTGGTGGTTTTCGGACCGCCGGGACAAGTGGGCACCTTTATCGGGCTTGCGACGGCCGGCATGACCGTGGCACTGAAGGATTTCGTTGTCGGTTTCATCGGCTGGTTTGTTCTGATGGGGAAAAACGGGATCCGCTTGGGAGACTGGGTGGAAATCAATGGCGTGACCGGCGAAGTAGTGGAGATCGGGCCATTTCACACCGTGCTGCTCGAAACGGGGAACTGGACCGATTCCGGGCATCCCACCGGCCGCCGCGTCACCTTCACCAACAGCTTCGCCATTGAGGGCCACTACTTCAATTTCTCCACTACGGGACAATGGCTTTGGGACGAACTCGCGGTCGCTTTGCCCGCTGGCAAAGAGACGTTCCCCATCGTGGATGCCATTCGCAAGATGGTCGAGGAAGAAACCCGGGAAAGCGGGCGCATGGCCGAAGAAGAGTGGCGCCGCGCGACAAGTTCGCGCGAAATGAGCGGGTTTACCGCGACTCCCGCCGTTACGATCAAGCCGGTTCTCGGCGGTGTTGAAGCGACGATCCGCTATATCACACGCGCTCACGAACGCTTCGCGCTCCGCGCCAAGCTGAATCAGGCGGCCGTGGAACTCCTGGGCAAATAAACGCCGGAGATTCTTGCGAAGAAGCTTCCGTATGGATCTAGTCCGCGATGCCGCGCGCGCGGACTTCCTCGCTGGTCAAACCGTACAAGGGCGGCGCCGGTACGCCCAGCATCCCGAGGTAAATGTAGATTTGCCCGCGGTGATGGATCTCGTGTTCGACCATCAGCCGCAGCCACTTCCATTTCGTGAGTTCCGCGCCACCGGGCGTCTGGCATTTGGTCTGCAGTTCCGCGTCGGTCAGCCGCGAGAAAATATCCAGCGATTCCTTGTGGAGGCGCTCCATCAAGGCGAGAACGTTTTCCAGTCCGTCGGCAAATTCCTTGCCGTGGCTTTTGTATGCGCTTGGCTTGCCTTGTATGTTTTCGCCCCACAAATAGCGCTCGGTGATGGCGATGTGGCGCAGCAGATCGCCGAGGGTGAACCGGCCTTCGCCGCAAGCCCAGTCGATTTTGCCGGGGGGAATGCAGCGAGCGACGCGCATGGTGCGTTCGCGGACGCTGTTGAAGTAATGTAGGAACGGCTGAATGCGGGTGACTTCCATACGCCCTCCCCGTACACGCGGTTTAGGTAGGCGGCTCAGAGTTTATCGCAAAAGGGCGCGGGCACGCGAAGCGGAGAATGTGGCCCCGGCGTACATGAAGGCGAGCAGGAAGAAGCCGACGGCGATACTGAATTGCTGCGCGATCCAGCCGAGCGAAAAGCTCATGGCCAACTGCAAGACCGTGGCGAAAATCGCGAAGGCGGATTGCGTGCGGCCCATGAAGTGGCGCGGCACGATGGACATCAGGGAAGACTGCGCAACGATGCCGCCAAGGGCGCGGCAGAAACCGAACACGCTTTGGAGTATCACCGCGCCCAGCAGAAACGTCACATAGGGCACGGCCACGTGTCCCAACGCCAGGATGGCCATCACCCCAACATAAAGAGGCAGGCGCACGCGCTGCGGCAACTGGCTGGTCAGCAAGCCGCCAATGATCGCGCCGATGGCCCAGCCTGCTTCGATGAGTCCAAAACCGCGCGAGCCGGAGCGCAACACGTCGTTCGCCAGAGCCACTACCACGACGTTGGCGCTCACCACGCTGGCCATCAGAACGGCGTGCGTCACGCCTAGCGCCGTCACCACCGGCTGGTCCTTCAGATAGCGAAAACCTTCCATCAAATCCGCGGCATAAATCGCCAGCGACATCCCGGCTTCGGCGATTTCCGGATTCTCGCCGCTTTCGAGTGCCAGCGAAGCCGTCTCCGACGTTTCGGAATATTCGCGCGGGTACTGGCGGTGCGAGCGGGGCGAAACGTAGCCGCTGCGCAGGCGATAGAGGCAAAACGCGGAGACAAAATAGGTGAGGCCGTCGATCAGCAGGATACCGGCGATGCCCATGTGGTCGTAGAAAAAGCCAACGAACGTGCCGGCAAGGAGCATGCCGCTCTGAACGCCGACGAGGACCGAAGCGTTCGCGCCCGTGAACTGGCTGGGCGGCACAACCTCTTGCACCAGCGCGTTGACGTTGGACCAGTAGACTGCCGAGCCGGTGCCGGTGAGCAGCGTCATCAGGTAGAGGTGCCAGATGTGCAGGTCGTGCCGCCAGGCGACGTAGGAAATCGACAGAACGGCCGCGCCGCGCGCCAGATCGAGCAGTACCCCGAGGTAGCGGCGGTCGATGCGATCAATCAGCACGCCGCCGAGGAACGGCACCACCAGGCCGGGCAGCGTCACCACGATGACCTGCCAGCTCACCGCCACCGTCGAATGCGTGGCTGACATAATGTACCAGCTCACGCCGATGAAGTTCATCCCGCTGCCGAACAGCGAAACGAACATGGCCGTGAAGAAATAGCGGAAGCCGCGTTGCTGCCAGAGCAACGACCAGTCCACTCTAGGGATGGTTGCGGTGGCCATCGAGCCTATCAGTTTACTATCAGCCTGATGCTCGCCGGCCGGGGTCACTACGTGCACATTTCCGCTACGTTACCCCTTTTCCCCGGTTTGCCCGGATACGCCTGCTTCGATCATCTTGACGTGGAGGAATTACCGGCGGCCGTGCCGGAGATTCCCCAACCCGGCCGGGTGTGATACTTTTCCGGCTGCTCCTGCGTAATGCTCTCAGCGGCAATTGCAAACCTCTTTGTGGTGGGGGCCTCGATGGCAACGCTTCCTTCTCCCGTTCCTGCTCCGGAACCTCGGGCATCGCTTTCTCCGATCGCCCGCATTTTCGGGGTCTTCTTTTCGCCCAAGGCGACCTTTGAAGACATTGTGCGCAAGCCGGATTGGGTCGCTCCGCTGATTGTTCTTTTCCTGACCGGCATGTTGCTCAACGTGGCGCTGGCGACTCATGCCAATTGGATCGAAGTGATCAAAGAGCAAATCGGCAAGAACAAAATGGCTGCATCGCAAATCGAAAACATGGACCCTGCAAAAAGAGACGCCGTTTACGAGCGGGCGGCCTCGCAGACCAAGACCATCCGATATGTGCGCGGAGTGATTGGTTGGCCGCTGGCACTGTTGTTTGGCGCGCTGCTCTACTTCGGTGTGTATCGGCTCATCGGCGGCGGGCGCGTCAGCTTTCTGTTGTCTTTTGTCATTCTGGCGTTCGCTAGTCTTCCGATGGGGCTGCGGGAAATCTTGGGATCGATCGTCGCGCTGTTGAAAGATCCAAGCGCAATCGACCCGGAGAATTATCTGGCGTCGAATCCGGCGGCATTATTGCCGCCGGACACTCCGGCGTGGCAGATCGTGCCGCTGGCGTTTCTGGACGTTTTTGCCATCTGGGTCCTAGTTCTAGTCGCGGTGGGTTTTACTGCCGCCGATCCGAAAAAGTTGCCGTTCGGCAAATCGCTGGGGCTGGCCATCGGCTTGCACGTCGCGTTGATGTTTTTCTTCACTGCAATCGCCTGGGTTTTTTCCTGAAGCCGGGCAGCCAAATGGCCGGGAAAAGCTCTCCTGATACACTAATCCGGTGAATTTTTCCTTCGAAGTTTTGCAGACGGACCCAACCGGCGCGCGTCGCGGGCGGCTTACCACGCCGCATGGCGCGATCGAGACGCCTGTTTTCATGCCGGTTGGCACCGCCGCCACGGTCAAAGGGCTCACGCAGGAAGCGCTCGAGTCCCTCGGCGCAAAAATCATTCTCGCGAACACCTATCATTTGTATCTCCGGCCTGGACACAAACTGATCCGTCGGTTGGGTGGTTTGCACCGGTTCATGTCCTGGAACGCCGCGATTCTCACCGACTCCGGGGGCTATCAAGTCTTCAGCCTTTCCGAACTCCGAAAGATTACGGACGAAGGCGTGCGCTTCCGTTCGCACCTGGATGGATCGGAGCATCTTCTTACTCCCGAAAAAGCCGCCGAAATCCAGTTGGCCCTGGGCTCGGACATCGCCATGGTTCTGGACGAATGCATCGAAACGCCCGCGCCGCGGAATATCGCAGAAGCCGCGTTGAGGCGAACGACGGAATGGGCGCGCCGGGCGCGAAATTATTTTTTGCAAGAAGAGCGAAACGACCCGTCAGGGCAGTGGCAATTCGGCATCGTGCAGGGTGCGACCTTTCCGGACTTGCGGCGCGAAAGCGCCCGGCAATTGATCGAACTCGACTTTCCGGGCTACGCCGTGGGAGGCCTGGCGGTCGGTGAGCCGCATGAAGTCACTTGCGAAATGACGGAAGAGGTTACAGCGCTCCTTCCTCGGGATCGTCCGCGTTATCTGATGGGTGTGGGACGCCCCGAGCAGATCCCCGATTATGTTGCGCGCGGCGTCGACATGATGGATTGCGTGCTGCCGACGCGCGCGGCGCGCCACGCGTGCCTCTATACCAGCGAAGGCCGCGTGCTGATTAAGAATTCCCGATACATCGAAGACCAGCGCCCCCTCGATCCGCGCTGCGATTGTCCGGTTTGCCGGCGCTACACGCGCGCCTATCTTCGGCATCTCTTCGCTGCCGGCGAAATCACCGCGGCCATCCTTGCCACCCACCACAACGTCCACTTTTACCTTGACATAATGCGGCAAATCCGAGAGGCTATCCATTTTGGACAACTTGCAAATTTCGCTTCTGAGCTGCGCGCGCGTTATCTGGCGGGTCCAGCCTGAGGCGAGCCGCCTGGAACACTTGTAGCACGTCTTCGGGCGCAGGCAACCCGCACAGGTCGAGTCTCAGCAGGAGAATCGGGCGGGAGGGGAAGCGGGAAAATACCCGCTGGAGGATGGTATTCTCTTCTCTCTGCCCAGGATGCGGTTTGCAGGTTGTCGGCCAGGGTCCGTTCTAGCAAATCTCGGAAAGGCACGGAATCGTTCTGAACATGAATCTGGCAGCGGTGATTTTCTGGCAAGCCGGCGGCGCCTCTGGGCTCGGCGGCTTTCTCATTCCTCTCGCGCTTATGTTCGGAATCATGTATTTCCTGGTGATCCTGCCGCAGCAGCGGCAGCGCAAGAAAGTGCAGGAAATGCTCGCCGCCGTGAAGAACGGCGACAAGGTGATCACCACCGCGGGCATCTACGGCACCATCAACGGTATGGACGGCGACACCGTCATTCTCAAGATCGCCGACAATGTCAAAATCCGCATCGCGCGGGCAGCGATCGCCCAGGTAGAGGCATCCGAAGATGCGAAATAACAGCCTGGGCCGCTACGATGCGCGCCTGAACTTTTAACCATGAACCCTAATCTGAAGTGGAAAGCACTTTTCATCCTTGCAGTCATCCTCTTGTGCATCTATTTCGTGGTCGGAATTCCGAACTTCCCCACGTCGCTGGGCACACTGAAAGATAACTTTGCGCATCAGATCAAGCTCGGCCTCGACCTGCAGGGCGGCACGCACCTGATCCTGCAAGTGCAGGTGCAAGAAGCCATCGCGCAGGAAACCGATCAAACCGTCGACCGGCTGACCACCGCGCTGCGCTCGAAGAACATCCATTACGACGAAGTGCGCCGCGCCGACGATACCCATATCATTGTTCGCAACGTTCCCTCGGACCAGTCTTCCGATTTCCGCGACTTGATCCACAATCAGTATGAGGGCGTCTGGGAACTCGGAACGGCCCCCGGCGAAATCAACTCCTACCTGCTGACGCTGCGTCCGAGCGCCATCGCCAATATCCAGGAAACCACAATGACGCAGTCGCTCGAAACCATCGAGCGCCGCATCAATGCGTTAGGGCTGACCGAGCCGACCATTCAATTCCAGGGGCGCAAGGACAACGAGATCCTGGTTCAGCTTCCCGGCGTCGCCGATCCCGAGGCTGCCAAGGCCGTCATTCAAGCCGGTGGCCAACTGGAACTCACACTGGTGGAAGATCCCAACCCCTATCCTTCCGAAGCAGCGGCTTTGGCGGGTCACGGCGGCATCCTTCCCGCCGGCACGGAGCTGCTGAAGGGCCGAGCGGAATCGCGCAATCCGCAGAACCCCTCGGACACCGGCGATAACTGGTATCTGGTGAGCCGCACACCGGCCGTCACAGGTCGCGATCTCCGCAGCGCCACGGAAAGCCGCAACACCGAAATGCCCGGGCAGTGGCAGATCAACTTCACACTCTCGGCGGAGGCGGCGCGGCGGTTTGGCCCCTTCACCGAGCAAAACCGGGGCCGCCAGATGGCCATCGTCCTCGACCATCAGGTCTACTCCGCCCCCACTATTCAAAGCCGCATCGAAGACCAGGGCCGGATTGACGGCAATTTCAGCCAGGAATCTGCGCACAATCTTGCGCTTGTCCTGCGCGCTGGCGCTTTGCCGGCGTCGATCAAATACCTCGAAGAGCGCACCGTCGGGCCTTCGCTGGGCGCGGACTCCATCCGCCACGGCGTGCAAGCTTCGATTCTCAGCTTGCTGGTGGTGATGATTTTCATGGTCTTTTACTACCGGTTGTCCGGTGTCAATGCCGTGCTCGCGTTGATCATCAACCTGATCATCCTTCTGGCTGCGTTGGCCATGTTTGGCGCGGTGCTGACGCTGCCGGGCATCGCTGGCGTCATCTTGACCATCGGTATGGGCGTCGATTCCAACGTGTTGGTGTTCGAACGCATCCGCGAAGAACTTCGCAACGGGAAATCGGCTGCGGCGGCCGTCGATGCGGGTTTCGACAAGGCGTTTCTGACGATCATCGACACGCACGTCACCACGGTGGTCTCGGCCTTCTTCCTGTTCATTTTTGGAACTGGCCCCATTAAGGGTTTTGCGGTCACTTTGACCATCGGTTTGATCGCTAACGTTTTCACGGCCATTTACGTGTCGAAGACCATCTTCCACTATCACTTGGGGAAGATGGACCGGCAGGCCGAGCTAAGTATCTAGATACAGCCGCAAGGTTCCAGTACTACTCCCTCAGTCGGGGGATGGGAACAAACTGGAACTTGTTGGAGTCTAAAGAAGGGAAGCGCGAAACGGGATGATCGAGCTCTTTCATCAGCCCAACCTGGATTGGATGGGCAAAGCCAAGTATTTCTTCGCACTAAGCGGAACGCTGCTCGTAATCGGATGGTTCGCCATTTTGTTTCGTGGCGGAATTAAATATGGCATCGATTTTCGGGGTGGCACCAACGTGGATGTCCGGTTCGCACAGCCTCCAAACGTGGATCAGCTTCGCAATGGCTTGCGCGGCCAGGGCTTGGGGAACAGCGAAATTCAGAGCATCAGTGACATTGCCACGGCGAACTCCAACGAAGTGATGATTTTTGTGGAGCAGACAGGTTCCGCCGATCAGGCGCTCGATGAGGGCAAAGCCAAAGTCCTGAACGCCTTGAACGCCACGTATGGCGTCGCGTCCACTGGCAAGCAGGACTTCAACGCGGCCACGCCCGATGCCCTCGCCAAAATCCTCTCGGCAACTGATCCGCTCGCGCTTTCCATCAATGCCGGCGACAAGTATCAACAGCTGGCGAAATCGATTCTCGCGTTCCGCGACAAGGATAAGAACGGCGTGCTGACGAATTTCGACGATTTGTCCCAGGTCAGCGGGGTCACGCCGGCGGTGATTTCGGCCCTGAAAAACAACTATGCCCTGGCGCCGTTCGCGATTCGTAACGTGGAAATCGTAGGCCCCAAGGTGGGTGCCGAGTTGCGCAATCAGGCCATTCGAGTAACCCTCTATGCTTTGGCGGGCATGCTGGTATATATTGCCTTCCGGTTCGAGTGGGTTTACGGGGCAGCGGCGGTGCTGGCCGTCTTCCACGACGTGCTGATCACGCTGGGCCTGTTCAAAATTTTCGGATTTGAAATTTCACTGACGGTTATCGCAGCCCTGCTGACGCTGGTCGGTTATTCGATGAACGACACGATCGTCATCTTTGACCGCATCCGGGAAAACAGCCGATTGCTGCGGAAGGAACCATTCGCCGACATCGTCAACAGGTCCATTAACCAGACGTTGTCGCGAACCATCCTGACCAGTGGACTGACTTTTCTCACCGTGCTCGTCCTGTTCCTGATGGGCGGCCAGGTGCTTCGGGCCTTCGCCTTTGCCCTGGTGGTGGGGATTGTGGTAGGAACGTACTCCAGTTTTGGTATAGCAGCTCCCCTGGTCGTCGCCTGGAACAAATGGCGGGGACACGGAGGAGTCGCCAGCACCGGAACCGCAGCCGGCATCAAACCCCGGGGCAACGAGGGCGGGCAACCGCGCTTGGCCACTTCGGGCAGGAGGTAGTCGTCAACCATGTTTGAAGAAATGGTGGTTTCCAGTCCGAAAGGAAAAAAGACCAACAAGCCGTGGACGGTTTTTCTGTCTATGGTTGTCCAGGTACTCTTCCTTACGATTCTCATCCTGATTCCATTGATTTATACGGAAGCGCTGCCAAAGACCCTGATGTCTTCGATCCTCTTGGCACCGCCTCCGCCCCCTCCGCCTCCACCGCCGCCGGCCGCCGTCCAGGTGATCCGCAAACCGGTGCAGCACTTAATGGACGCGGGGAAGCTGGTCACTCCGAAGGCGATCCCGAAGGAAGTCAAAATTATTAAGGAAGAAGCCGAGCCGCCCGATATGGGTGGCGGCATGGTCGGCGGCGTTCCCGGCGGCGTGGCCGGCGGGTCCGCTGGTGGCGTGCTGGGCGGCGTGATTGGCGGTGCAGGTGGCGCTCCGCCGCCGCCTCCGAAGCCCACGAAGCAGCGCATCACGGTCGGCGGCAACGTGCAGGCTGCCCGCTTGGTGAATCGCGTTCAGCCGATCTATCCGCCGTTGGCGCGCCAGACGCGCATCAGCGGCACGGTGAAGCTCCACGCCATTATCGGCAAGAATGGCGCCGTGGAACAACTCCAGGTCGTTTCGGGCCATCCACTCCTTGTGCAGTCGGCCTTGGACGCGGTCCGGCAGTGGCGCTATCAGCCCACGCTGCTGAACGGCGAACCGGTGGAAGTGGATACCGAAATCGACGTGATTTTCTCTCTGGCACAGTAGTCCAACGGGGCGGCGCGGGTGTCGTGGGACGTACGCGCCGGTCTGAGTCTGCAGTCGATTTAACTTACTTGAGGGATCCGGCTCGCCCGGCGCCCCTAGGAAATAAGGAGCAAACGAATGTTAGCAACTCTGTTCATCTATGCGGCGTGGCTGCAGGAGGCGTCCACGGCATGGGACCTGCGTTCCATGTGGACCTCCATGGGCCTGCTGGCAAAAATCGTGGTGGTCATCCTGTTCATCCTTTCGGTGTACTCCTTCGGCGTCATGATTGACCGCTTCCTGATGTACAACAATGCGCGCAAACAGTCGCGCCTGTTCGTGCAGCAAGTTGCCGGCGCCCTCAAGGACGGCAAGCTCGACGAAGCTATCGCCATCGCCGAACGCAACAAGAAGAGCCACATCGCCAAGGTTGTCGCCACCGGTCTTTCGGAATTCCAGTCGGCCTCGCAGCAGGTTTCTGACGCGGAAGTCATCGAAGCCGCGAAGCGCGGTCTGGAGCGCTCCGTCGCCATCGTGCACGCGGAAATGAAGCGCGGGCTCTCGGCGCTCGCGACGATCGGTTCGACGGCTCCTTTCGTCGGACTGTTCGGCACGGTCGTCGGCATCTTGAACGCGTTTAAGGGCATCGCCGCCGAAAAGGCCACGGGTCTCTCCGCGGTTGCCGGCGGTATCGCAGAGGCGCTGGTGACCACCGCGTTTGGTCTTCTGGTTGCCGTGCCCGCCGTCTGGGCCTACAACTATTTCACCAACAAGGTCGAGGCGTTCGACGTCGAGATGGACAACTCCTCGATGGAGTTGATCAACTACTTCATCCTGCGCCGCGGCGCGAAGAAGTAAGACGGAAGAAGGCAGATCATGGCTTACAAGCCACAAGCCGGTGCACAGATGGCGGCCCCGAACGTGATTCCAATGGCCGACATCATGCTCGTGCTGCTGATCATCTTCATGGTGGTCACGCCCATGTTGCAGAAGACCCACCAGGTGGACCTGGCGCCCGTCAATAACCCGCGGGATATGAAGGACGCGGATAAGGACGATGCCATTGTTGTCGCGGTCACCCGGGACGGCAGCCTGTACCTGGGCAACAGCAAGATCGCCAAGGAAGAAATCACCGGGCAGATCAAGGACCGCATCGCCAATAAACTGGACAAAACCGTCTATGTGAAAAGCGATGCGCGCGCCAAGTATGGCGACGTCGTTGCCGTGGTGGACGAAATCCGTTCCGCCGGCGTCGATCAACTCGGTCTGCTCACGCAGAAAGCTCAAACAGGTGGTTCCAGCAAGCCGCAGACTCCGCCGCCCACCGGCGGGGATTGAGGCGGCGAAGTACTGCAATCGCTGTACGCGCATTCGTTTGCTGAGGTTCAGGCTGCCGGGCCGGCTCCCACCCGGCGCGGCAGCCAACTCCAAAGGAAGTGAGCGGCGGCTCGACAGGAGATCTCGCAATGGGGATGGATGTTGGAAGTAGCACAGGTTCGATGGCCTCACCGAATGTCGTGCCCTTGATCGACATTCTGCTCGTGCTGATCATTATCTTTATGGTGATCACGCCCCTGACGCCCAAGGGGCTCGATACGCTGGTGCCGCAGCCTTCGCCGAACCAGCAGCAGAACCAGGAACTCGAGAACAAGACGGTCGTGGTCCAGGTTCTGAAGGACGGCAAGCTGAAGATCAACAACGAAGACGCCACTTGGGATAGCCTTGGACCGCGTATTGAAGAAGTGTTCAAGGACCGCGCCGAAAAAGTGGCCTTCGTCAAGGGCGACAACGACGTGCTGTTCATGCAGGTCGCGCGAGCCATCGACATCATGCACGAGTCAGGCATCGACAAGGTTGGTTTGATCACCGCCAAGCTCGAAGCAGGGCAGTAACAAGGATTTCGCGCAGGGTTGTGAGAGTCCTCCTCGCGGGTTAATTGCGGTCTGCGAGGTGACTCATGGGCATGGGCCTAGTTGGCGGTAAGCGCGGGATCGTCTCGGGAATGAACGTGGTCCCGTTGATCGACATTCTGCTGGTGCTCTTGGTGATCTTCATGATCATTCCGCACCGCCAGAAAGGGCTCCAGGCGGCTTTACCCCAACAGGCAGGGCCAGCGGACCCAAGGGTTCCAGACGAAACCGTCATTGTGGCAATCGGCGCCGATGGTTCCGTGCGGATCAATCAGTCGGCAGTACAGCTCGATCATTTGGGCGTGCGGCTTCAAGAAATATTCGCTCTGCGCTCGAATCGGGTTGCGTTTCTTCAGGCAGATCGCTCGCTCGAGTTTCAGGCGGTTGCCCAGGTTCTCGACCTCATGCAAACGGCGGGCGCCACTCCTGTTGGCTTGCTGAGTTCGGAACTGGAAAAAAATCGCTGAACGTGATGGAATGGCCCCAGTGGCCGGAAGTGAATCCTAGCCGCGGCAGGCAAGCCAGCCGCGCTTATCAGGGATGGTTGCTTCGATGACAGACGCACTTGTGTCCCGGGAACTCCCCTCGCGGTTTTCCCGCACTGCTAGCCGGGCGGTTGCCTTGGCGGCGTTGTTGATCCTTGCGGCTGGAGTTTCCGGCTGCAATAAGCTGCGCGCTCGCGACCTGCTCAACAAGGGCGTGGCCGCCTTCAAGGAAGCGCAATTCGACAAGGCGGTGGAGAACTTCAAGGAAGCCAAGGAACTCGATCCCGACCTGATGAATGCGCGCTTGTATCTGGCCACCGCTTACGCCAGCCAGTACATTCCCGGTGCGCCATCGGACGAAAACAAGCAGCACGGTGAAGCGGCCATTGCCGAGTACAAAAGCGTGCTCGAAAAAGACCCGAACAACCTGAGCGCCATTGACGGGCTGGCCTCGATCCTTTATCAGATGGCGGGCCAGCCGTTCGACGAAAAGAAGTTCGAAGAGTCCAAGTCGTATCACGAAAAGCACATCCAGATTAAGCCCAGCGATCCTCAGCCGTACTATTCGGTCGGCGTAATTGACTGGGCGCTGGCTTATCGAGGCAACACGGAAATGCGCGCCGATTACAATAAGGCGCATATCAACAAGCAGGTTAAAGACACGGATCCGTTGCCGCCGGATGTTCGTCAAGCCTATTCCGACAAGTACGGCGCCCTGGTAGATGACGGTATCACCAGCCTGAAGAAGGCCATTGAACTGAATCCCGATTACGACGACGCGATGACCTACCTCAACCTGCTCTATCGTCGCAAGGCCGACATGGTTGAATCCACCGCCGAGCGCGATTCGTATACCAAGATGGCCGATGATCTGCTCGATAAGGTCAAGGAAATCAAACAGAAGCGCGCCGAGCAGCCGCAGCCGGCGTCCTGAAATTCGTCTGTGCACCTGCTTCCAGGCCCCGGCCACGTGCCGGGGCTTTTTTTCAGGAATCGCCGAATGCCGGAGCTAAAACGATTCATTGAACCGATTTGGTATACTACTAGGTCATGCCGTCGCCTTCCAATCTCCCCCTGAACTTCAATCGCGACCGCACCGAGCGGCAGCTTAACGACCGCCTGGAAGCGCTCCTGGAAAAGCTGCGCACCAACCGCCCTTCCGAAGACCCTTGGCTGGTCCGCCGCGCCTATGAAATTGCTGCGGAGCGCCACCGCGACCAATTTCGAAGTTCCGGCGACCCATACGTCTCCCATCTCCTGGAAGTCGCGCATATCCTTGCTGACATCCGTATGGACGCCACCACACTGGCTGCTGCACTGCTGCACGACGTTATTGAGGACACGGAGTTTCCGGTCACCCGGCTGGAGGAACGTTTTGGCACGGAAGTCGCCCAACTCGTCGAGGGCGTCACCAAGATCAGCCGCCTTAATATGATGGCACCGGAAGCGCGCCAGGCAGAAAATGTCCGCAAGATGCTGCTGGCCATGGTGCAGGACGTCCGCGTCGTCCTGGTGAAATTGGCTGATCGTCTGCACAACATGCGCACCCTGGAATTCCTGGAGCCCGTCAAGCAGCAGCGTATCTCGCGCGAGACCATGGACATTTACGCGCCTATCGCGCACCGTCTCGGCATGGCCGTCATCAAGGGCGAACTGGAAGATCTGGCTTTCCGCTATCTCGAGCCCGACGCCTATTTCTCGCTCCAGAAACAGGTTAGCGAAAAAGCGCCAGTGCATCAGAGATTCCTCGAGGAAGTGCAGAACACGATTCGCACCAAGCTGGTGGAAAGCAGCATTCCCGCGGAACTCGAAGCGCGCGTCAAGGGCTTGTATTCCCTCCATCGCAAGATCATCCGCCAGGAGCGCAGCCTGGATCAGATTTACGATTTGCTGGCCGTTCGGGTCATCTCTGACACGGATCGCAACTGCTACGCCGCGCTCGGGGTGGTCCATCACATCTGGCGGCCGGTTCCCGGGCGTTTCAAGGATTACATCGCCATGCCGCGGCCAAACCTCTACCAGTCGCTGCATACCACGGTAATCCACGGGGGCCAGCCGTTTGAAATCCAGATTCGCACGCAGGAAATGCACCGCATCGCCGAGGAAGGCGTGGCCGCGCATTGGAAATACAAGGACGGCAAGCCGGTTTCTTCCGGCGACGACCAGCGCATCGCCTGGATGCGTCAGTTGATCGAATGGTCGCAGGATTTGCAGGAGCCGGGAGAGTTTCTTTCCACGTTAAAGGTGGATCTATCGCCGGTGGAGGTGTACGCCTTCACGCCGAAGGGCCGGGTGCTCGAGTTGCCGCGGGGTGCCACGCCCGTGGACTTTGCTTACGCAGTCCACACGGAAGTCGGGCACCAGTGCGTTGGCGCGAAGGTCAACGGTCAAATGGTTTCGCTGCGCCACGAAGTCGTAAGTGGCGACGTGGTGGAAATTCTCACGCAGAAAGGCCACAAGCCCAGCCGAGACTGGCTGAGTTTCGTAAAGTCGTCTCACGCGAAAAGCAAAATCCGCCATTTCATCAACACGCAGGAGCGCGAAGAAGCCACCGAGATGGGTAAGCGCCTGCTCGAAAACGAGTCGCGCAATTTTCCCAAGGGACTAAAGAAGATTCCCGCGGAAGATCTGCAGCAACTTTGCGCTGACTACGGTTTGTCGAAGGTTGAGGACCTCTACGCGGCCGTTGGCTTCGGCAAATATTCTGCGCGCCAGGTATTGGCGCGCTACTTCGGCGAGCCCGCCAAGGAAGCCGAGAAGGCGCCCGAGGACGCCAAGCCCACCCTGGTTAAGACCGTGAAGCGCATGCTCGGCATGGGTGAGGCGCCGCTGATCGTGAAAGGCCACGACGATCTGCTCGTTTTTCGCGCAAAGTGCTGCAATCCGATTCCCGGCGACGACATCATCGGCTACGTCACGCGTGGCCGCGGCGTCGCGGTGCACACGCGGGCGTGTCCCAACGTACAGAACCTCCTGTATCAAACGGAACGCCGCATTCCGGTAGCCTGGGGCGGCGAAAGCTCCGCGACTTTCCCCGTAGATCTTCAGGTTCGCGCCAGAGACCGCGCCGGCTTGCTTGCCGAAATCACCGCGGTCATCAGCGACGCGGGCTCCAACATCCGCATGCTGGAAAGCCGCCCGGACCGCCAGAACGCCCGCATCGAAGCCAGCCTGGAAATCTCTGACAAGCGCCAACTGGAAAGCATTCTTTCCAACATCCGCCGCATCAGCGGCGTCTTTGGCGTCGAACGTATCTACCAAGTTTGACGGCGGTTCATCTCTCCTCGCGCCGCGGCTCTTCACCTGTCCTTTCGTTCAGTGAGCGCCAGAGCACAGCTCGCTCCCGACCTGCTCTTTCTATCTACAATGAATTTATGCGGAAAACGCTCCTTCTCCTGTCCCTATTTCTGTTGCTGCCCAGCGGCTGTAAGAATCAGCCGGAGATCGATTACTCCTCCCTCGATCAGGCCGGAATGTTTTCCACCACTTTGAACGAAATCAAGAAAATAAAGGTTTCCAACGCGGAGATCCAGCAGCTTGCGGCGCTGAAGCGGGCCGGTGCAGGCGACGATTTCTGCCTGGCGCTTCTGAAAGCCGCCCGCAGCCACAATCACGATTTTACCAGCGGCGATTCGGCCGTGGCCCTTTCTCGTGCGGGCTATTCGGACGCACAAATTCTCGAGATGGCTCAGGCCGACAAAGTCGACGAGCTCAGCGACGACGCCGTCATGCTGAAGCTCATGGGCCTTTCGAATTCGACCGTACAAACCGTGATGCAACGCCGCGAGCAAGGCCTGCCCACCCTGACCAGCGAACAGATCGGACGCTTGAAGAACACCGGCATGTCCGAGCAGAAAATCCTCGAATTCATCAACAAGGGCCTTTCCGGTCCGCAGGCGGAATCCGAAATCTCCAAGCTCGAGGCGGAACGCGATCACTCCCACACCAGTTTTGTCCGCGTTCACGGTCGCCGCCGTTAAGATTCCCGTTTATTCACCGGGTCTGCTATTCTGCTTCCCGAATTTCAGGAGAAACTCCGATGAAAAACGCCGTACTCACCGACCGTGCGCCGAAACCCATCGGGCCTTATTCTCAGGCCGTCAAGGCCAACGGATTTGTCTACGTTTCCGGCCAAATTGCCCTTGATCCCAAGACCGGAGAATTTGCAGGAACCGACGTGCGGCAACAGACGGAGCGCGTCCTGGAGAATCTCAAAGCCATTCTGGAAGCAAGCGGTGCGCCCCTGAATCACGTGGTGAAGACTACCGTGTATCTGAAAAGCATGGACGATTTTGCGGCTATGAACGAAGTGTATGCCCGATACTTTACGCTTTCCCCGCCTGCCCGGTCCACGGTACAAGCCGCGCGGTTGCCGAAAGATGCGCTGGTGGAAATCGACGTGGTTGCCGCCCTCTAGTGCAACACTTCTTGTCCGAAATGAAAAAAGGCCATCCGGAGCCGGATGGCCTTCTGATATTTCAATTTCGCTCGTTCGAATTACGGGCGGCTCGGGCTCTCCAGCGCTTCAGAAACCGCAAAGGCCGTGATCAAGGCGGTTATGCCAACCGCAACCACCAGGAAGTAGCTGCGGCCGGCCTTCAGCGGAGGTCCGCCCATACCCTTGTCGTGCTTTCCGGAACCTGCGCCTTCCGGGCCCTGGGCCATAGCCGGGGGTTCCAGCACCACGCGGTACGCAGCGCCTTCCTCGATCACCTGGGTGTCTCCATCCACCGTGATCGTTAGAGTGCCGCGCTTGCTGACCACTAAAAGTTCCTTCTCGCTGATATAGGTCACTTGCCCGATCGTTGGCGCGTCGGACTGTGCGCGAATCGCTGCTCGGGATGCATACAGCGTGAATGCCTTGGCATTCCCCGTCGAAAACGTGGCTGTTCCCAGGAAAAGTTTCGCGGAGGGTGCGCCCCCGTCGTCGTTCACCACCGCGGCGCTCGCGCTCTGCAGCAGCAGGCGAGCAGCCCCCGCGCGAATCTGGACACTACCCTGCCGGTCGGTGAAGAGATGATCACCGCTATAAACCGTCGTGCCGACTTCGGCCTTGGAATCTCCCACGCGGGCATTTTCCGCGGTCAGGATTGTGCCGAGTGATGCCGAGGGCTTTCCTCCCGCCAGTGTGCCGGAGGCCGAAAGCCCGACAAACAATAAGGTTGCGAGCGGTGCGCGCAAGCCTTGCATAAAGTCCTCCCGAGAGCCGTGCAGCTAAAGCATACTGCTCCGTCGGAGGTGGCGTCAACGAGTAACCATCTCGAATCCCGGGTGCCTCCACATGGCTTATCTCCACAGGCAACTCGTTGAATCGTTGGCACAACCACAGATTCGCTGCTAGAATGCCTTCATTGTATGGCTGACTGGAAGCAAATTACCGCGCGAATCCGAAGAGCACGGACTGGAAAAGATCCCGCGGGCCAACTCACGAATCTGTTCACAAAAACGCGCGACGCCATGGTCGCGTTCGAGCTCGCGCGATATCTCGAGTCCACAGGAAAATCCGGCGACGCGGGCCGCTGGTACCTCACCGCCGCCGAGCGCTTTCGCCGCGCGGACTGGAAAACCAAAGCGCAGGAAAGCGCTACGCGTCTGGGAGCAACGTCTCCAGCCGAAATTCCCGCTCCCTCGGCCAAATCAGAAATGCAAGAGACCTCTGCCGAAGCTCAGCCGGCCGCAGTGCCAGAGGCCCAGCCTGCCGAAGCCGAAAGCGAAACTCTGCAATCGCCCGCCATTTCGGAAAACACATACGCTCGTCCGACATCGCACGGCGGTCACGGGCAAAGGCAGCGGCGGGGACGCAGGGGCAGGGATGCACATCGCCCGCCGCGGGGCAGTGATCAGCCTTCAGCACCGCGCGAGTCCCGGCACACTTCCTCGCGGAGTTCTGCCCAAGCGACCGAAGAAACGCCTGCGGCTCCGGAACGTTACGAGCGGGGCACCCGGGAAGAATCCCCGGAACTTAGCGCGCCCAGCCTTCGCGGACGTTATGGCGATCCTGGTCTCTCTTCGCGCTTGACACAGATGGAAATGAATTTTCGGCGCCTGCTTGCGTGCACGCCGACCAAATTGGAAGAGGCAGATCGCGCTCCCGCCGGCCCCGGCGTGTGGGTGTTGACCGATTCCGACCTGACTACGTATTACTACGTGGAAGCCTGCCAGACGCTGCGAGTAGCCATTCCCAATATGGCGCGCGGCGGAGCGGCACGCCGCGGCGGCGAATCCATCAAGCCTAAACTTGCCGAGCACCTCGGGATTGCGGAGAATCGGGTCGCAAAATACCTGGCCGACCACTGCGTCGTCCGCTGGCTGCAGATGGACGACGACGCCTCTTACTTCGCCCACTTCCTCATTGCCGTTCTCCACCCCGTCCTGAACGACTGAGTTCTCCATACCCTGCCCGTGGAAAAAAATTGCGCAGTCTCCTCCTGACAGTAACCCCCTTTTCTTACCTATATTTACCCCCATTTAGTGGTTTTTTGCGCCGTTCAACCCTCGTTTTTGACCGTTCGGCGTATCCTGCTGGCTTATCCCCCCTTACCCATTCAAACTATCCAGGCTCAAGCACTTAGGGCCCACGCCTCGCCGCGTGGTAGTCTGGGAAGGCCTTGGGGGCTGTTCCAATCAGACTGGTTTGGGGCTATTTCGAAAACCCAAGTTTTTTCGTTCGACTCTGAAAGAGAGGCTACTGCTGTATGCCTAACACGATTAGCACGCAATTCTTCCGGTCGCTGGACTGGGTGCTCTGCAAGGCGGCGGGAATCACCTTCGACACAATTCAATATTTCAATAAGCGCAACCCGAATCCGTCGGTGACGCCGCAATGGTCCGATAAGCCGCTGCTAAAATCCTGGGAAAAGACCAAGCCGACGCTCGGCTTTCCGAGGCAGACCGACTCGCTCTGTCCGGCGTGCGTGAAGGAAGCCCGCGAAGCGATCATCAAGGGCGAAAAGGACTGGAAAGACTTGATGCACGAGAAGGTCGGCGAAATCAAGGCGCAGATCATTGAGCGCGACGGCCAGGTCTGGATGGTGAAGGATTGCCCGCTGCACGGCCACTACGAAGACATGATGGCCGTGGACGCCGACTTCCTGAAGTGGATCGAAAAGCAGTTCCCTGGTCGCGATATCCCCGCGCACAATGACGAAGGTCTGCACAAGCACGGCTCTTCCAACGTCCGCTACGGCCGCGGTTCGGTGCTCACCGTCGACCTTACCAACCGTTGCAACATGATGTGTGACCCCTGCTTCATGGACGCCAATCAGGTTGGCTACGTTCACGAGCTGAGCTGGGACGAAATCACCGAAATTCTGGACAACGCCGTCAAGATCAAGCCGCGCCGTCAGATGTCCGTGCAGTTCTCCGGCGGCGAGCCGACCATGAGCCCCTACTTTTTCGATGCTATCCGCTATGCCCGCAAAGTCGGTTACAACTCCGTGCAGGCGGCGACCAACGGCATCGAATTCGCGAAGAGCAAGGAATTCGCGAAGAAGGCATTCGAAGCGGGCTTGCGCTATGCCTACTTGCAGTTCGATGGCATCGGCAATGACGCCAACAGCCACCGTCAGATCGGCAACCTCTTTGACGTCAAGCTGCGCGCCATCGAGAACATGCACGAGGCGGGCATCGAAATTGTGCTGGTGGTCACCATCGTCAACAACGTGAACAACGATCAGGTCGGCTCGGTCGTGAAGTTCGCCATGGAAAACCCCAAGAAGATCTCCTTCGTTAGTTTCCAGCCGGTTTCCTTTACGGGCCGCGACGAAGACATCACCCCGGAGCGCCGCCTCCGCCAGCGCTACACCCTTTCGCACCTCGCCAAGGACGTCAGCCATCAGGTCGGAAAAATCGAACCGACTCGCGATTGGTTCCCCATCTCCTTTATCAGCACCTTTGCGGGCTTTGCCGACATGGTTAAGGGCAATGAGTCCCAGTGGGGCTCCCTCTCCTGCGGTTGCCACCCGAACTGCGGCGTGGGCACTGCGATCATGATCAACAAGGAAACCAAGGAATGGGCGCCCGTGCCGCGCTTCCTGGATGCCCAGGGGCTCACCAAGGACGTCACTGCCATTACCGACGCCGCCCGCGGCAAGAACTTCTCCAACTTCATGATGGCCATGGCGCTGCTGAAGAACTATCACCCGTTCCGCGGGCCCAAGGGCCTGAAGTTGTGGGACCTCTTCAAAAAGTTCGACAAGACCTGGGCGCTTACCAAAGGTGCCACGACGAAGTACGGCCGCACCTCTCCCGAGCGCACCTATGAAGACGCCATGAAGCGCCGTACGGAGGACCCGTGGAACTTCCTGTTTATCGCTGGCATGTGGTTCCAAGACCTCTTCAACTACGACTTCCGCCGCACCGAAATGTGCATCATTCCTTACGGTACGCAGCAGGGCGAAATCAGCTTCTGCGCATACAACACCGGCATCGGCTGGCGCAACATCATCGAGAACATGCACAAGAACGCTACCGTCGCCGAATGGTACAAGAACCACGGCAAGCACGAAATCTACGCCAAGGGCAAGAACGTCAACCTGGATTCCTACGAACACTCGCTGGTTATTGACGCCGATGACGCCGCGCGCATTCGCCACATCGAGCACGACATTCCGGTGACCGCGGCCGAAGAGAACCGCATGCGCCGCAAGAAGGCGCTCGAGGAGCAGGCCAAAGTCCGCGCCATCTACGAAGAACTAGTTCTGAAGAAGCCCCAGCCGAAGACGGTGCAGATCGGCACGCTTTCCGACATCGCCAAGGCGGTTCCAGCGAACTTCTCGAACGCCAACCAGCCGATCGGCATTGCTCCAGCCAATGGCAACGGCCATTCGAATGGCAATGGGAACGGCCACGCTGCGCCTAAGTCCTCTGAAGCCGCCGCCGAAGCCGTCGCCGGCGACTAACCGAAATAACCAAATTCCATCTAGAATGAAGGGGCCCTGAAGTAATCAGGGCCCCTTCTATTTGTTGCGCTAGTTTTGAACTTGGGGAGATTAGCGTGAGCAACCTCGAGAACCGCATCGCCTTGGTGACCGGTGCCAGCCGTGGCATCGGCAAGGCCATTGCTTTGGCTCTCGCCAATGCCGGTTGCCACGTGGCAGTAAACTACCGAAACGAACATGATGCAGCTCGGAAAGTGGTAGATGAAATCCGCAAGACTGGCCGTGTCTCGAAGGCTATCCCGGATGATGTTTCGACGCCATCGGGCGCTGACCACTTGGTGGGGGAAGTCGAATCCTCTTTTGGCGAGGTTCACATTCTCGTCAACAATGCCGGCATCGCGGTGTCAAAACCCATTGAGGACCTAAATGTGCAAGATTGGCAACACACCCTGCACACAAATCTTACGTCCGCATTCCTGCTCATTCAGCGCGTGGTGCGCACCATGAAGACCGGGCGTTGGGGGCGCATCATCAATCTGTCATCCGTCGCCGCACAAAACGGCGGCGTGATCGGTCCGCATTACGCGGCTTCCAAAGCGGGATTGATCGGGCTGACGCACTCCTACGCGTCCTTACTGGCGAAGGAGGGCATTACGGTAAATGCGATCGCCCCGGCCCTCATTGCGACCGACATGATTTCCGGGAATCCCAACGCCTCCACCTCGCGCATTCCGATGGGCGTGTTAGGAAGTCCCGAGGAGATTGGCCGGGTGGCAGTCATGCTTGCGACAAGCGACTACATCACGGGGCAGACTATCAGCGTCAACGGTGGATGGTATATGACGTAACGGCTTGGCGAGGCAGCATCCTCTAACGACAAATGTCATTCAGGCCTTTCGGAGACTTTTTCTTATGTGCAGAAACATTAAGACCCTCTACAACTTCGACCCGCCGGTTACGTCCGAGGAAGTTCGCGCCGCTTCGCTGCAATTCGTGCGCAAAATCACCGGTTTCCACAAACCGTCCAAGTTCAATGAAGCCGCCTTCGACGCCGCCATCCAAGAAATTGCTGCCGCCTCCCTGCGCCTGCTGCAATCCCTCGAAACCACCGTTTCACCCAAGAATCGCGAAAGAGAGGCTGTAAAGGCCAAAGCCCGCACCGCGCAGCCCTTCGGAGCTTCTTGACACACCAAAGGAATTGGGCAGTGGTTCATTTGCTATACTGAAGGAGAGAGCCTGACCACCAGGAATATACGAAAATGCCCATTTACGAATACATTTGCGACGACTGCAAGGTGCACTTTGAAAAAATCGTGATCAACAAGCAGCAGGAAATCGCCTGCCCCAAGTGCTTCAGCAAGAGAGCCACGATTCAGCTCTCGGTCTTCGCCACATCCGGCAGCAACTCCGGCTCTTCGACGTCTTCCGGCGGCTTTTCGGGCGGGGGAGGCGGCTGCTGCGGTGGAGGCTGCGGCTGCCATTAAATCCGTTTGTTCCTGAACACAAGGCAGGAACTTCGCTAAAGCGATTCCTGCTTGCTCGCGTGACTAGCTTCATTCAGGAGGCAGAAGCTCCCCGCTTTCATCTCTTGGAAATACCGTATTAACCTAAATTCCATATACTTCATCGTTGTAGGCGACTCTCCTCCGCTATAGGCTTGGCTGCTTGCGGCCATGGCAATTCCCTCAGCGTCGCAACTTCAGAGCGGAGGAATCCCGTATGCTCAAACCTGGCAGCGTTCGCCCCCATTTCAAGAAGGGTCACTCGCAGTCTCATCCCGGAGTCAGCGGACTCGATCCGCTCACGCACCGCAATACCGGCTATCAGCCATTGCCCAAGCCTCTAGGTTTTCCTCCTTATCATTACGACCTTCACGAACACTTTGAAACTATCGCCAAGCACGTCAAGAGTGAAGGCGAAATGGTCTTCGACGTTCTCGGAGATTCCGGCGGCGTCAAGGACGCGGAATTTCAGAGCCATGTCGCCGGGCAGATGGTCGCAGCCCTTCCCAAATCCGGAGCGCAATTCTGCTATTACGTCGGAGATGTCGTCTATTTCACGGGAGCTCACGACGACTACTATTCACAATTTTATGAGGCGTACCAGGAGTACGCCCCGCCGATTTTTGCAATCCCCGGCAATCACGATGGCGAAGTCGATGACCCCACGCAACAGACCTCGCTGGACGGTTGGGTCGCCTACTTCATGCAGCCGAATCCCGATGTCGATCCCATCTCCAAGGATGCCCCGCGCGTCGGCCTCAATCTCCCGAATCCCTATTGGACGCTCATCACGCCGTTCGCCACCTTCGTCGGCATGTACACCAACGTGCCCGAACACGGCAGCATCGACTCCGTCCAGCAGATGTGGTTGACCAACGAATTTGCCACCGCCGATCCATCTCTGCCTTTGATCCTGACTCTGCACCATCCGATCTATTCCTTCGACGTGTTTCACAGCGGCAGTTCGAAGATGGCCGATGCGCTGGAAAACGCCATACGCGATACCGGGCGCGTCCCCAATCTGGTGCTCGCTGGGCACGTCCACGATTACCAGCGTATCGAGCAGAAAATCGCGCCAGACGGTCCGACGCCCTTCATTGTCAGCGGCAACGGCGGCTACCACAACCTGCATCAGATTCACTCCCCGAACGGAATGGTGGCATCAGACACAGGAGCGAAGTTGATGTATGGAAAAGTCTGCTGGGGTTATCTCACGCTCACCATCGACAAGAAATCCATTAGCGGCAAGAGCACGGAGATTGACCGCAACGGCAATGTCACTTCCGGGGACGCATTTTCTTATCCGGCTAAGCCCGTCATCTTAAAGAACTCAAAGAGTGTGCCGACACTCTAGTATCGATAAGTAAGCGAAACGCTGGTTCGCCCGAGGGTGTGAGCGCGGAACCTTTGGAGTTTTTAACCCCGCCGTCGTCCCTGTTTTACTGCATCTTCTTATTGCTGATTTACTTGCATTTCCCCTACAATCAGCAAGCCCGCCCCCCACGCCGCCCACAGGAATTCCCGTGACCACCACTACGTACGAACACCTTTTTGCTTTTTTCGGACTCCAGCAGAATCCGTTTGGCGCCTCGCCTGACACGCGTTTCTTTTTCTCCACTCCTGCTCATGATTCCGCGCTCGCCGAATTGCTCTTCGCCATTCGAACGCGCCAGGGGCTCATGCTGCTTACCGGCGAAGCCGGCGCCGGCAAGACCACGCTCCTCCAGCAACTGCTCGACACGCTCCGCCAGCTTGGCATCTCAAGCTCCTATGTCTTCCATTCACGTCTCGATGTCGACTACCTGCTGCGCTTCATTCTTCAGGATTTTGGTGTTCCCTGCGCATCGCGCCGCAAGGGAGAGATCCTGGAGCTCCTGCACGAATGGCTGGTTGAGCGTCACACGGTCGGCGACTCGCCTGTCATCATCATCGATGAAGCACAGGCGCTGCCCATCGAAACCATCGACGAGCTGCGTCTTCTGCTGAATCTGGAATCTGCGGACGGCAAGCTGGTGCAGATCATTCTTTCCGGCCAGCCGGAGCTCAACGACTTGCTTCACCGCCAGGAACTTCGCCAGTTGCGCCAGCGCGTGATGTTCCGCAGCAAGCTCCCGCTGCTTACGCGGGAAGAAACCTCCCGCTACATCGAGTCGAGACTCTCGAGAGCCGGAATGCACAATCCGGGTTTGTTCCCTTCCGACTCCACCGACGCTATCTTCCGGTATTCCAGGGGCATTCCTCGCACCATCAATCTGCTGTGCGAACATGCCCTGATTAATGCGTACGCCGAGCAGAGGCACGCCATCGACCCTTATGGCATCCGTTACATCGCCCAGGACTTTGATCTGGTTGACTACCCCCTCAGCGTCAAAAGGGACGAGATCTCCACGGGGAATCGCGCGGTGGTTCGCTTCCCGGCCATGAATTCGGAGCCGAAATCCCTCAGCGCGTTGCGTCTGGCTTTTCTCTCCGAACAGCTTCCGCGGGAGGACACTCCTGTCGTTCCCTTACCCTCTTCGTGCCGGGACGCTGTTCTCGAAGAAGCAGTTTCGTTCGACGATACCCATTTGTCTGCAAACAAGGAACCTCCTGTTTCGAACGAAATACGCTCAGAAGAACTGGCGGATCCGCTCGAAGCCGGTTCCGTGGAATCAACAGCGCAAGCCCATCTCTCCGTATCCTTTGCGGTGGGTGAACGGTTATTTTCCGCAGAATCCGGAGCCGCCAACGAGGAAGTGGAAGGCGCTGAATCGATGCCTGTTGCCGCCTCAGAGGGCGGCTGTGCTGCTCCGGCGAGTCGCGATGTGAATCCAGTTCTTCAGTATCTGCGGGAAGTTGCCGAATCGTTCCGTCGAGACGCGCGCACCTTCAGCGCCGATTGTGCCCGGTTGTTTCGCGGGCTGCGTGCAAAGCAGGAAAGTTCTGCCCCTGGGCAAAATGGTATTCCGGTCTAAAGTTCTTCAGGTTTTCTGAGTGTGCAACGCGAGGTTTAATTACGGGCGGTAGTTCTTCATGTAGTTGGGTACCGCCGGATCATTCTTCCGCTGTGGGTCCGGCACTGGCTCTTTCGCCACGGTTTCCAGTGGCAGCACCCCGGCCCACACGGGCAGTGCGTAATCCGGCTCATCGTCGATTGGCCCGCCCGTGCGCACCTTCGCACTCACTTCTTCCAGTGGCAGCACCAACACCGTTGTGGCTTTCAGTTCCTGTTCGGTGGGCCATCGTACCTCGTCCCAGCGGCCTTTCATTACGTGTTCGGTAAACAGGCGCAGCGCTTCCAATTTTTCAGCAGAGTCTTCCACCAGCCGCGCAGTGCCCAGAATCACGACCGACCGGTAATTCACTGAATGGTGAAAAGCCGATCGCGCCAGCACCAGGCCGTCCACAAGCGTCACCGTCACGCTCACCCGCACGCCCTCGCTCAACGTCCGCAGCATCCGGCTGGCGGCGCTTCCGTGCAGATAGATCGTGTCACCGGAGCGCCCGTAATTGGTCGGGATCACATAAGGCTGGCCGTCCACGCTGAATCCCACATGGCAAACGAAACCCGCATCCAGAATCGAGTAGACAGTGTCTCTATCATACCTGCCGCGTTTCGGTAGCCGCTTGACCTGTGTGCGTTCGGTAGGTGTGAAGTCGCTCATGGCACGATTCTAGCGGCTCTTTGCGGCAGCGCCAGAGCCAACTTGGCCTTCTGCCGCCTGCCCCAGCTTTTGCGACGAGAGCCACGACAATAAATCGGGCTCGGCAAACACCTTTTTCCAGAGTTCGTGGCCGGTCTTGGGATATTCGGTATAGCGAAGTTTTGCGTGCGCTTTTCTCAATTGCTTCATCATTTCCTGCACCAGCAGCAGAGGTACGGTGTCGTCCTGCTGGCCTTGAAACACCCAGATGGGTGTATGTGCGATCGCGGCAATGTCCGTGAAGTTGTCGTAGGCACACAGGATTACCGCCGCAGCCCATTTCCCGGGATACGCCTGCAACGTGGACCACACGCCCAGTCCGCCCATCGATTGCCCAGCCAGATAAATCCGGCTGGCGTCGATCGAAAACTCCTTCTGCACGTCGGCCAGCGCGCTCATGGTCATTTCCAGCCATTTCGACGGCTGATTCAGATCCGGGTCGGACCAATTATCGTTGGAAGGACACTGCGGGAGCAGGATGAACATCGGGAATTTGAGTTGCACCTGTTTGCCGGAAAAAAAATGCGTGCCGATCTGATTGCCGCCATTGAGCTGCCTGACGTTGTCGCTGCCGCGCCCGTCTCCGCCATGCAGCCAAAGCAGCAGCGGATATTTCTGGCTGGAGTCGTAACCGAGCGGCACATACAGGCGGTAGGGCAACCTCTCTCCCTTTTTATTCACATATTCTTTCTTGCGAAACTCGATGTCGTCGCTTGTGAGTTGTTGCGCAAATGCCACTGGCGCCAGAATTGCCGCTAGCGCTGCCACTGGCGCCGCCTTCCAAAGCCACCTATTGCTCATTCGGAGATACTCCCGTAGCGGCCACCTTTCGATGGCCAAAAATACATCTGTTATCTGGGATGCCTTCGTGGTTCTTAGCGTCTTGCTGCCTCTCGGACTACGCGGAAGCCCACATATTCCGGCGCAGCCATACAGGCCGATCGCGTATCCGCCGGACAATCTGCGCTCCCACCCATCACTTTGCCTTTTCCATCTGCGCCAATTACCCATTCCGCCACGTTGCCGCCCAGGTCAAAAACCAGTTCCTCGCCTTCGATTCCTTGCCCCGGGAAACTGCCCACCGCCTTTAACAGGGGAGCATTCCCGCCGAGTTCCTTCACCTTTTGCCGCAGCCGGTTCGTGTCGTCGGGATTCGGCGCGTAACCCGCCCAGTAATCCAGCGTGTTTTCCCCATCCTTCTTTTCATACCAACCCGCCGACTCTTTTTCTGTCGGCAGCCTCCAAGTTTGCCCGGTGAGCTTTGCCAGCCACTCCACGTAGGTGCTCGCCTGTTCAAAGGTCACGCCATTTGCCGGGTAGTTCTGTGTTCCCGGTTTGACGGCGTACTTCTTGTCGAACGCCGCGAACTGTGAGCGCGTCACTTCAAACCGGCCCACTTCCAGATCCCCACGCTTCACCACCTCTGGAATCAATACGGCCTTGCCCTTGCTTGCGAAAGCGCTCCCGTAGTTGCCCTCCGTGTGCGCCACATTCTTTGCTCGCAGCGCTTCCTCTAGCGGAGAGCCGGTCTTCAAGGCATCGTTCTCGACTCCGGTGGTCTTGAAGAAATATTTGTCGAACCACGCCATTTCCTCATCCACTTTTCGCATCTGGTGCGTCAGCTTCCGCGGGCCGTGGGGCTCGCCCGGGAAAATAACGAACTTCACCGGCACCTTTCCGTAAAATTGCAGCGCGCGGAAATACGACCAGCTTTGTGCCGGGGGCACGTTGTTATCCGCCGTACCGTGAAAAATCAGCACGGGCGCTTTCACTTTGTCCATCTTGAAGAACGGCGACTTCCGGACGTACAACTCCGGATCCTCCATCGGCGATTTTCCGAAATAGTAGGAATCGAACGAGTCGCCGAAAATTACGTTGCCCCAATCGCTGATCCATTCGACGTCGCCCGCGCCGACGCTCGCCACTTTGTAGCGGTCCGGATACGTCACCAGCAAACTGGTGGAAAGAATTGACCCGTTGGACCACCCCAATGTCGCCACTTTGTCCGCATCCACGAGTCCCTTTTCAATCAGGTAATCCACGCCCGCGTTGATGTCCGGCGTCTCCAGGTCGTAATACTTCCCGCAGCAGATCGATTCCACCCATTTCAATCCGTAATTGTTGCTGCCGTGATAATTCACTTGCAGCACAAATGCGCCGCGCTCCGTCAGCATTTGCAAGGGATACGCCCAGTTGTTATCCCAAAAGTCCTTGTCCGAGCCCGAGGGCCCGCCATGAATCGCGGTAATTACGGGATACTTTTTCCCGCCTTCGTAGTTTGTCGGATAGTGCAGGATGCCCTCGACATCGTCTCCGTTGGATCCCTTCCAACGGATCACTTCCGATTTCGCAATCGCGTGCGACTTCACCAGCCCATCGTTCAGGTGCGTAACTTGCGCCGGCGACACCAGCTTCGCGCCGTCCAACTGTGCGGCATATAGCTGCGGCATCCGGCTGGCCGTGGAGTATTCGTAGACCAGAGTCTTGGCGTCCTGCGTCGATTGAAACGTCATGATGTTGGCCGAAGTTTCTCCTTCGATTGGCGTGCGCTTCCAATTCCAGCTATCGCCCGATTTGCTTCGAACGTAGCGCGCGGTCTCATACCGGTGCCCCGCCGCCAATCCGACCACGAATCCATCTGAGGCCGCAACCAGGTTGGAGCCAACTCCGTTCTCCCAGTCCAAGGGAACCTGCATGCTTTTGCCGCTGGCCAGGTCGTAGAAATAGAGCAGCTCGACTGTCGCGGTTAAATACTTTGGATCGGTTGAATACGGCGCGCCCGCGTATAAGCCCGAATTGTCCGGCGCCCATTCCAGCATGTACGGGCGGACGCGTCCCTCGGTGAATATTTCCTTCTCCGAGCCGTCGGTAAGATTGTGGAGAATGGTCACGGGTGGCACCTTCTGGTCAAACGTGTAATGCAGGCTCTTGGCGTGAATGGCCACCACGTATTTTCCGTCTTTCGATACGCTCCAATTCCGGATCCAGTCGGTGTTTGTCGTCAACCGCGTAATCTTCTTATCCTTGACGGTCATCTTGAACAAGCGCACCGGCGGTTCATGTTCCGCGTCATCCACGACCTCGGAATCGTCTTTTCGCGTTTTCTGCGCTTGTTCGTAAGCGCTCGGGTCTTCCTGCGCGCTGAAAATGATCGTGTCGCGGTCCAGCCAATCCACGCGCTCGGGTGCGCGCAGCAATTCCGTTAGCACATAAGGTTCGCCACCATGCGGATTGATCAGCCAGATCTGTGATTTTGCGGTATCCGGCTTCGCTTCCGGCCGCGCCTTGTTGCTTACAAAGGCGATCCACTCGCCGTCCGGCGACCAACTGAAGCCTGAAACGTTGTCCGTCCCGCGCGTCAGTTGAATTTCTTCCTTCTTTGCCAGACTCGTCAGGTAGAGATTCGACGCCATTCCATCTTTCTCTTTGTCCCCAAAGACCTTCGTCCACGCCACCCAATGGCCGTCGGGCGAAATCCGGAACATTCCCAAGTTCTCGCCGTAGATGATGTCCTCCGCTTTCCAGCGCGAGGTTTTCGCTGGAGATTTGTTCTCTTGTGCGGAAGACGGCAGGCCTGCGGCAACGAAGCACGCGGCAATCAAAACAAACGATCGAGGTAGGTGGAAATACATGATTTTCCCCTGTTCACGCGTCGAAGGAATGTGTTCAGTAATTCTGGCGCGCAAAGAGAATAGCGCAATTGACCCCTACACGAAAACAGCCGCGAAAACATAGGCGTGGAGCAACACGGTGTCGTCACGGCGTCACATGATGCAAAAGTACGGTCGCTGGTACGCCGATTGGGAATGGTGTAGTCTGTTCCCGCGCCGCGTCCGGGAGATTCCCATGGCCATCAAAAAGTCCGTCTTCACGCCCGAAGTATTTCGCTTTTTTCGCGAGCTTGGACGGAACAACAAAAAGGTATGGATGGACGCCAATCGTGAACGCTATCGTACCGTGGTCGTCGAGCCATTCCGCAAACTCCTCGATGAACTTGCTCCCTTCGTCCTGGAGCTCGACGCTCGTTTTGACACCACCGGCCGCACGGGTGCCAACTTCTCCCGCATCAATCGCGATATCCGCTGAGAAAGAAAAACCGCACAGATAAAGGCGAAGCGCAACACGGTGTCACGCAGGTGTCACCATGCTCAAGAAATACGGACGTTGGTACGCGGACTGGATAGACGAACACGGCAACCGCAAGCGCAAGAGCTTCGCAACACGCAAGGCCGCACTGAAATACCAAACCTCCCAGCGTAACGCCGTCGCAGCAAAAAAAGCCCAAGCCCCCGCACTGTCGCGGCGCTCTGCGAGGCGTGGGCGGAGGCCAGCCGCAAAAGCAGCCCGGGCCGCAGCGTAGCCCTAGAACTCCGCGATACCGTGGGAAACCTTCCGGCCCACGCGCTGGAATTGCCAATTCTCACGGCCCTGCTCGCAAAGTGGCGCGGGCAATACGCCTATAGCTACTTCCACCAGCGCTTCCACGCGCTCAAACGCTTCCTCCGGTGGGCGCAATCCTTCGGCGCGCCGGCCACAGCGCACCAGCTCGGCCGCATACGAAGACCGCAGCCACGCCAGGTAATCGCCACCACCGAGGAGCGCGGCAAGCTCCTAGCCGCAGCCGAGCCATGGCTGCGCTGCTGGATCCTCCTATGCAGCGACCTCGCACTACGCTTCAGCGAGGCCCGCCAAATCCGGCCGTCCAGCTGGAACCGCGAGCAGCACACAATCCGCTACGTGAAAAAAGGCGGAGACGAATACACCCTCCCGCTGAGCGACGAGCTCGAGCAGCTCTTCGCCCTCGCGCCACAGGAGGACGACCTGCCGTTCATCGACGCACTGCACGGCCAACGCCACCGCCGCGCAAAGAGCCAAACAATCAGCGACGACGCCATCCGCAATGCGTGGGAAAGGCTAAAAGCGAAAACCCACGCCAACGCCGAGCTGCGCCCGCACGACCTGCGCCGCACAACCGCCGTGCTCGCCTACGAGCACACAAAGGACATCCGCGCCGTCCAACAACTGCTCGGACACCGCAGCCTATCCACCACAGCCGAATATCTGGCGCACCGCGACACCGAAAAGCTACGCCCGCTAATCGACGCCCTCAAACAAAAGCCAATCACGGAGGTGAAGCAATGAACCAACCAACACCACATGCGCGAGGAAAAGGCATCCTCGCGCTCATCGAAGAGCACCGCGAGGCCGAACGCCTCGCCGTAGAAAGAGAGGCGCAACACCATGCCCAGCAGGAAAACCTACAGAATCCTCATCACATGGAAGCACCGCAAGTGGGGATCACAACATGCGAAACTCACCGCGGAGGGAACCTCAATCCGGCGAGCGATAGCGAACGCGCTCCTAGCCTTCTTCAGCGACTCGACCCGCCGCAAGGAGAGACTCGAAGCCCACAAGCTGGTCCAAGTCGAGGCCGTCCGCATAAGCAGGCCGCCGGCAAAGTAGACCACCGCCACACCAACAGCGGAGCGCACAAACGCAAGCCATGCGCGGTTTGCGGGCATGGCGTCTCCCATCACTACTTCGAAAAATCCTGCAACACGCCGGGCTGCGATTGCCCGGCATACCGAGGCAAGCCATGAGCGACACGGCCAACGACATCATCTCGATTGTCGTCCTCGCCATCTGCATCACACTCATCTTCTGGCTGTGGGCCAACGCCAATGACGAATAGACCACAAACCACTACCAATCCAACCCGCGCTCGCCCTATACTGCGGCCATCTGGAGCCTGACCCCAGGGCGCAGCGCCAACGCCGCGAGGGAATGCAGCACGCCCTCGCGGCGATCCAATGAAAAGCCCGCCCAAGACCCTCGACGAGAAAAAGCTCGCCCGCCGCGCACGCAACGCCCGCTACTACGCCAAAAAGAAACAAGACCCCGCGTGGCGAGCGGAGCACAACCGCAAGTGCCGCGAAGCCTCGAGCCGCCTCTACGAGCGCCGCGCGGCATTTGGCCGCCAGAAAAAAGGTGGCGTAAAAGGTCTCACCGGATACTCCATCGTCAACGCCAGAGACCTCGCCAGCCCAAATCTCAGGTGGAGGGACCAGCACGGCAGCCTCCACTACGAGGACACGCGAACAGCAGAGGAGGTAATCGAAGCATGGCGCAAGAAACAACCGGAAGGGTAAAGCCCAGAAGGAAAAAAGGGGTCCCACGCCCCACCCATCGCGTGCGTCAACACTCACCCCATCAGCTCGATACGGAAACCGCACGCGCCCTGCTCGACCTGATGCAAGGCAAACCCACAGCGGCGCAATCCGCGCCGCACGACACCGCGTCGCGCATCCCGCGCCCGGAAAGAGACGACCGCGACCCAGGAGGCGTGCTCGAGCAATGCCTGCTCGACCTCCTCTGCCCCGTGCCGTCCAAACTCTCCATCGAGCGCCACGACAGACACCGCGAGTACCTCGCGGCCAACGGCGCACGCTTCGCGCAGCTCTACGAAACCCTGCTCGAGCAGGCCATCGAGCCAGCGCTCGACCACCAGAGCAAGCGCGAACTCGTCGCCGCGTTCCTCCAACGCGCCACACACGCGCGGCAATAGCTCGCTCCGCTGGCCGCGCGGCGCAAAATCCTGAACCGCGCCGCGCAGCCAGCTGCGCTCGAGGGAAGAAAGCCCATGCGAAAAACAGCCGCCAAGCTCAAGGAAGAAATCGACCGCCTCGAAGCAGAGAGACTCCTGCTGACAATCGAACTGCGCAACCAGCTCATTCGCGCAGCCAAGGAATTGCTGCCCGAAGCCATCGAGCAGGCCAAACCGCGCACGGTGATGAACATCTCCACGGGCAAATCCACCAAGACGCCGGGCAGCCCGGCGCTGCTGCGCCTCATCACGCGCCTCGCCATGCGCCCCACGCAAATCGAGCGCAGCAAAAAGGAGCAGCCGTGACGCGGCACCTGCGCGTGCAAAAGAAAAACCGCACGCGCAGGGCCGCCGGAGCAATCCTTGCCACCCAAACAAGTCTCTTCGGGAGCAGCCCATGTCCGCGCCAAGTCAGCATCACGCTTCGTCCATGAAATCTTGCATCGCGTCGGAACAGGGGCAAGGGGGGTGGTCCCCCCTTTCCCCTGACCCCTTTCCCCACAAATCGGTTGCGCTCGCGCATGCCGCCTGCCGCGAAAAACCATCGCGGCATGCGTCATGCAGCTCTTCGGCGCGTCCCTGTGCCGGGGCGGTGCCGCCGAGCGATTTCTGGCGCGCTTCAGGCCCCGCGCTCGCATTGCCGCTCCCGCTGGTCGCGGCGCTCGCTCCCCTCCTCGCTCGCTCGCGGGCCTCCCGCTCCTTCGTCGCAGGCCCGCTCACTCGCTGCGGCCCCCTGGGCGCGGGGGCGGATACGTGGTGCGGCCTTCAAGCCCGCAAGCGGGCTTATTTTTTAAGGCCCCCGCGCCGCCTTTGCTCGCCCCCTCTCCGCCCCCGCCAAAAACCGGCGGTGGCTGGGGGCTGCGCCGAAACGTGTCCCCGGTAGGCCATCGTCCTCAGGCTCTCCGCCAACACACTCGCGCAATGCCCGGGGGCAGCCCCCGGTCCCCCCGAAAAACCACGCGGGCAGCATCCCGCCAAATCAAAAAACCCCGGCGCGGCCGCGGCCCTCCGCAGGCCCAAGCTGGGTGGGGGCCTGCTCCGGGCCGCTTCAGCGGCAAAACCAAAAGCAGCCGCGCGGCTGCCGCCGCGCGGCAAACCGCAACCTATAGCGGCCATCAACAGAGCACCACAACATATAGACATAGGACACCGTGCAGGCACGGTGTCAGGAAAACCCTTGACACCGTCCACCAAAAGGGGCGACACTCCGCAAAGGATGTGACACCGCAGCCGACTCCACCACCATATCTTGCGGCAACTCTCAATCGCGATATCCGCTTCGCCAAGGACAAAACGCTTTACAAAACGCAGATGTACTTGAAATTTCAGCAGCCGTTGCCGGGTGACCGGGAGAGTGGCCAGCTCTACGTTGGCCTATCTACGGACACGGTGACCGCAGGCTTCCGCGTATACGCCGGTCCAAAGCGCAGGGAGTCCAGCTTGGCGCTTGTTGCCGAGCCTCGTGTTCTCGCCCATCCAAATTGGGTCGCTGAACAGAAACGCCGCCTCGCCAAAAAATACGATAGCTACTGGTACACGACGGAAAAAGGTGAATGGACCAAGCACGACGGATGGCCCGCTGATCTGGAACAGTGGAGGAAAATTCAGGGCTGGATTGTCCGCAAAATGATGCCTCCTTCTGCCGCCACCACACAGGAGTTCCCGAAAGCGCTGTCGAAAATTTTTCGCGAAGTCTATCCGCTGCTGAAATTCACAAGCATCCCTTGAGCCCGCATGCCATGAGGAAATCGCATTGAAGCGCCTTTTGCAATTTATCCTCTGGATCGGCTTGGCAATGCTCGGCGGAATCGCCCTTGCCACCATTGCATTTCATCGCGGTGAACCCGTCAACGCCACGTGGTTCGTCCTCGCGGCAGTCTGCTCCTATCTTGTCGCCTATCGCCTATACTCGGCGTTCATCGCCGCAAAAGTGCTGGCGCTCGATAACTCGCGTGCCACCCCGGCTGAACGCCTCGACGACGGTCGGGACTTCGTTCCCACCAACAAATGGGTGCTCTTTGGCCATCACTTTGCCGCCATCGCCGGTCCTGGCCCGCTGGTCGGCCCCACGCTTGCCGCGCAGTTCGGCTATCTTCCCGGTACGCTCTGGCTTATCGCTGGTGCGGCTTTCGCGGGCTGTGTCCAGGATTTTGTGATCTTGTTTTGTTCCATCCGCCGCGACGGCAAAACCCTCGGCGAGATGGCTCGAGAAGAAGTTAGCGAACGCGGCGGAATCGTGGCCCACCTTGCCGTGCTCTCCATCATGATTATTCTTTTGGGCGTCGTCGCCCTGGTGATCGTCAACGCGCTGAAAAGCTCTCCGTGGGCCACTTTCACCCTCGCCATGACCATTCCGATCGCGCTTCTGCTGGGCCTCTATCTGCGTTACTTCCGGCCGGGGCGTGTGCTGGAAGCCTCGTTCCTTGGCGTTGCTCTCGTACTCTTTGTCGTGGTCGCCGGCCAATGGGTTGCGGATTCTCCCGCTTGGACGAAGGTCTTCACCCTCAGCGGGATCACGCTGGCGTTTGTTATCATCGCTTATGGATTCGCCGCCTCGGCGCTTCCCGTCTGGCTGCTTCTTGCTCCGCGCGACTATCTCAGCGCCTTCATCAAGGCGGGCGCCATTTTTTCTTTAGCTGCAGGAATTCTCCTCGTGCGCCCACAAGTGCTGATGCCACCGCTCACCCGCTTCGTGGACGGCAATGGCCCCGTTTTCGCCGGCAAGATCTTTCCATTTTGCTTCATCACCATCGCCTGTGGCGCCATCAGCGGATTCCACTCCCTCATCTCCAGTGGGACCACACCGAAAATGATTCTTCGCGAAGGCCACGCCCGATTCATCGGTTACGGCGCCATGCTGCTTGAATCCTTCGTGGGTGTGATGGCCATGATCGCAGCTTGCGCCATGACGCCCGGCGTCTATTTCGCAATCAACAGTCCTTCTTCGATTGTCGGTGCCACGCCCGCCGCCGCGGCCGCGACCATTTCCAGTTGGGGCTATCCACTTTCCGCCGAGACCATGACTCGCCTGGCGCACGCCGTCGGCGAACAAACGCTACTCAACCGCGCGGGAGGCGCACCATCTCTTGCCGTCGGTATGGCCCAGATTTTCTCCAGCACCATCGGCGGAGATCGCCTGCTCAGCATCTGGTATCACTTTGCCATCATGTTCGAGGCGCTCTTCATCCTTACCGTGCTCGATGCCGGCACGCGCGTCGGGCGGTTCATGATTCAGGAATTGGGCGGCCGCTTCTGGAAGCCCCTGGGACGCATGAACTGGATGCCGAGCATACTGCTTTCCAGTGCCATCATCGTGGGCGCGTGGGGCTATTTCCTGTATCAGGGAGTCATCGATCCGCTTGGCGGGATCAATTCGCTCTGGCCGCTCTTCGGCATCTCCAACCAATTACTCGCCGCCGTCGCGCTGGTGGTGGCTACCACGATTCTGCTGAAGATGGACAAGCTCAAATGGATCTGGATCACGATGACTCCGATGTCCTGGCTCGTTGTCATCACGATGACCGCCAGCTATCAGAAGATCTTCAGCCCGAATCCGCGTGTTGGCTTCCTCTCCCAGGCGAACGCGCTCGCCGCGCAGATCAATGCGGGAAAGGTTGCTGCGGCCAAAATCGTGGAAACGCAGCGCAACGTCTTTAACTTGCGTCTCGATGCGGCCGTGACCGCCGTGCTCGCGGCGATGATTCTTGTTCTGCTGGCGGAGGCGACGGTGCAATGGTATGGCTTGCTCCGCCGTACCAGGCAGCCCTCACTGCGGGAAACGCCATATGTGGCAACACAATGGGCGGAGGGAGATTGATGCGCACATTGGTCATCAAAATCGAATCTGTGCTGAGGCGTTTCTGGAGCGGCTTGCGCCAGTGGTGTGGCGATTCCGCCTACGAAACCTATGTAGCGTACGCGAATCGCCGCCAGGTCGCGAATCGGTTGTCCCCGAGAGATTTTTACGTCGAACAGCTCAATGGCAAATATTCCCGTCCCAACCGGTGCTGCTGAGTTTGTAGCGGCTGGCCGCGGGGCGCGTGTTTTTAGTCGGCATTGCGGAGGAACTACAAAAATTCTTCTTCCTCTTCTTTCGCCTTCAACGGCGTCACCTTATGCGTGATCTTCACGCCGTGCTTTCTCACTCCGGCCACAATTGCGCGCCGCATCTCCGTGGGCAGCGCCTCCGGCGCATAAACTCCCTCGAGATCGTGGTTAAAGAACTTAATGAACATCGCCGCCACGTGCGCGGTCGCGTAGGCCACGGGGGTCGTAAATTTTCCCTGCCGCCGGATTTGGTAGAGGGTCGGAAATATCACGTCGCTGCGGATGGAAAGCGGCTGATCGTGCTTTTTCCTTCGCTTCACGCCAATCACGATCACCGAGGCCGCAAACCGCGCGTTTTGCAAAATTCCTTGCCGGATTAGCGAGGCGATCTTTCTGGGCGAAGATGTCGCGGGGAACTTTTGTCTTGGAATGCCGCGCGATTTTGAGAGCTTCCCCTGCTTGTGCCACCGCCGCAGCCGGTCAAACTCGTTCCCGCCGATCTTCACGTCGAGATCGTTCATCGGGATGTGCTCGGGGAGCGTCGCAACCTCATCCTGTGCGGCCAGCACCACGTTTGCTCGGCCAATGGGTTCCGGAAACCGGAACTTCTCCAGCTCCGAAAAGCGCTTCGCCAACTGATACTTCTTGTGCCGGTAAATTCGCGGGTGGGAAATCGCCTCGTCAAAAGAAACTTCCGGCGACCACTGCGATATCGGATCGTCGCTTTCGCTGCTTTCGTATAAACGAATATGCACGCTGTGCACCTCGTCCAGCATTTCCGCCGCGCGTTTCACCAGCAGGTTCGTTAAACCGGGCGCCGCGCCCGCATTGATCAGCGCCACTCGGTGCTTTTCCTCGAATTTTTTCTGGTATCGCAATTGCTCCGGCCTGAAGGGATTCCGCGTCAGGTGGGAACTCAGGTCCAGGTAATGCGCGCGCAGACGCAACGCCGCTCTCAACACGATCTCGTTGAACACCGAAGCCGAAGCGTTGACGACCAGTTGGCACCCCTTGGCCGCCCGCAGGATCCCCCGCAGGTTTCGCGCGTTCACGCTGGTGACCGGGATAGAGGACCTCTTGCCCAGGAACCGCCTCGCCCGCCCCGGGTCCCGGTCCCCGCACCACACCACGTGTCCCTGCTTTTCGAGTAGATGCGCCAGCAGCGACCCTGTCGCCCCCGCGCCCAGTATGAAGATTCGCATGCTGTTCGCAGACTTTACCACAATCGCCCAAGCGGCACGTGATGGCTTCGCCCGAAGGATGGCCCATCCTGCATATCTCCTCGATTGCCGACAGCATATAACCGGCGTAGGATACATGCTGTAACTCCGACCTCGTCGGCCTACGGGAGAGACATCCCATGGTGGCGGGGCGAGGCGGCCGGTTTCGGCCCGCCGAGGGTTCGGGTGGAAACGCCCGGGCCTCCCGTGCTTGGAAAGGAGCCAGTTCAACGGAAATCCAAGGAATTCCGTGCTGAGCCCGATTCCATGCGCGAATCGGGTTTTTATTTTGGGCCAAATCCATGACCCTTCATGATAAGTTCGGACGCCAGATTACGGATCTTCGCATCTCGGTCACCGACCGCTGCAATTTTCGTTGTGTCTATTGCCGCTCCGCCGATCCGGAAAACTATCGCGAACACGACGAAATACTTTCCTGGGTGGAACTCGAGCGCCTGGCCCTCATTTTCGCGGGCTTGGGCATTCAGAAAATGCGCATCACGGGGGGAGAACCGCTCGTTCGAGACGGCGTCGAGAAATTCCTCCGCAAGCTGAACGAGCTTCGCGTCCCGGACATCTCCATGACCACCAACGGTCATCTCCTCGCTGAGCGTGTTCCTGCATTGCTCGAGGCTGGTCTCCACCGCATCAATATAAGTCTCGACTCTCTCGACCCGATCAAGTTCGAAAAAATCACCCGCACGCGCTCGTACGATTCCGTGATGCGTGGTATCGACGCCGTGCAAGCATCGGCCCTGGCGCCCGCCAAAATCAACGCCGTTCTCGTTCGCGGCTTCAACGAGCATGAAGTTGAAGCCTTCGCCGCTTTCGCCCGCGAGCGCGGCGTCATCATGCGCTTCATCGAATTCATGCCGCTGGATGCCGACCGCCACTGGTCGCGCGATTTGATGGTCCCTGCCGACGAAGTCTATCGACGCATTCACGCCCAATGGCCGCTGGAGCAGATTCCCCACGCCAAAAGCGAAACTGCGCGCAAATATCGCTTTGCCGACGGCGCCCCCGGGGAAATCGGCCTCATCGCTCCGGTCACGCAACCCTTCTGCGGCCACTGCTCTCGTATCCGGCTCACTGCCGACGGGAAAATGCGCACTTGCCTTTTCAGCAAGGATGACCACGACCTCCGCGGCCTCCTGCGCAACGATGCATCCGATTCCGAGATTGAAGCCCGCATCCGCGCGCTTGCCGACCAAAAAGAAAAGGGTCATCGCATCAACGAACCGGGTTTTGTGCCGCCCTCGCGCACCATGGTGTTCATTGGTGGCTAATGCCCCGAGCGTGCGCCTTCTTTATCGCTAATTTCCTACAACGCCCGTGCTATCCTTCCCTTAAACAAGTGCCCACACAGCACCGAATCGGAGAACGCATGCCGGAAGACGACGAAGACCGGGAAGATCTGCCAGAGCCGCCACAGCGCCTCTTCACGCTCACCGAAGCCGAGCGGACCCGCCGGGAGCTCGAGCCATTCCTCATCGAAGCGATCGGTGCGCGCAAAAAGCTTTCTGTGTTGGAGCAGGATCTGACTGCCGTCTCCACGCGAATCCTGATGATGGGCGGCATCCTGGTGCCCTATGCCAAGCTTGCTGAAAAGCGCATGGAGCAACAAAGCCTCGCCGAAGTGATGAAAGCCAACCTGGAAAAGATTCTCTCGACGGGTTGCTTGATCAAAGATCTCGATATCGGCCTGCTCGATTTCCCCGCCATCCTGGATGACCAGGAAGTTTATCTGTGCTGGAAACTCGGCGAAGATCGCATTCGCTACTATCACAAGCAAGACGAAGGCTACGCCGGCCGCAAGCCGCTCGACCCGCGCGACCTCGGCCCCGGCAAACACTTGCAGTAAATGACATAACTCTAGTGAACGCCTTCTGCGGCGGGCACCTTTCACGTTGAGTCCGCGCGACAACGGGAGCATTGGATCCATCAAATCCCCATGACCGAAAACCGCCTCAAACATTCCGCCAGTCCGTACCTTCGTTCCGCCGCGCATCAGCCGATCGACTGGCATGAATGGGGCGAGGACGCTTTCCGCGCCGCGCAATCGCAAGGCAAGCCCATCCTGCTCGACATCGGCGCGATCTGGTGCCACTGGTGCCATGTGATCGACCGCGAGAGCTACGAAAATCCTGCCATCGCGCAAATCATCAACGAGCATTTCATCGCCGTGAAAGTCGATCGCGACGAACGACCCGACGTTGATTCCCGCTATCAGTCCGCCATTGGTGCCATCAGTGGGCAAGGCGGCTGGCCGCTCACCGGCTTCCTGATGCCCGACGGGAAACCATTTTTCGGCGGTACTTATTTCCCGCCCGAGGACCAGCACGGCCGCCCCGGCTTCCGCCGCATCCTCCTCGCCGTCGCCGACGCCTACAAGAATAAGCGCCAGGATCTCGCCAATACCTCCGAAGCCCTCGCCGAAGCCGTGGCCAAAGCCGAGGCCTTTGCTGGCGCTCGCGCCGAATTCGATCTCAGTGTGGTGGATTCGCAAATCAGTTCGATGACGCAGCTTTTCGATATCCGCAACGGGGGTTTCGGGAATGCGCCAAAATTTCCTCACGCCCCCGCCGTCGACTTGCTCCTCGAGCGCTACCGCCAGACCGGCGAAAAGCATCTGCTCGCCATGGCCGAAACCACGCTCGAAAAAATGGCCAAAGGCGGCGTATACGACCAGCTCGAAGGCGGATTCCATCGTTATTCCGTAGACGAGCGCTGGCTAGTCCCGCATTTTGAAAAGATGTCCTACGACAATTCGGAGCTGCTCAAAAACTTTGTGCACGCTACCCAAGTGAGTGAAAAGCACGATTGGGAAGCTTCTTTCAACGACACTGCGGATAGCATCATCCTCTGGGTGCACAAGGTTCTCTCTGATCAGGAAAGGGGTGGCTTCTACGCCAGCCAGGACGCCGACTCTTCCCTCGACGATGACGGCGACTATTTCACTTGGACGCTGGACGAAGTGCGCGCCGTGCTCACCCCGGAAGAATCGAAAGTTATTGAGCTTTACTATGACGTCGAACCGCACGGGGAAATGCATCACAACCCTGCGAAAAATGTCCTTTGGATTGCGCGCGGCTTTGAAGAAATTGGAAAGATCCTGGGGAAAGACCCGCGGGAAGTCGTGAACCTCAAGCTACAGGCCGAAGCGAAAATGCGGGTCGCTCGAGCTGCGCGCCCTGCGCCATTCATCGACAAAACCATGTACGCAGCCTGGAACGCAATGTTTGTTTCTGCTTTTCTCGACGCCTCGCGGCAGTTACGAAACAACGGGATTGAGGAGATTGCGCGCACATTTGCCCTGAAAACGATGGATCGTATGTTGCGGGAGGCTTGGAGCGAAGAAAACGGATTCGCCCACCGCATCGGAGGACCTGCGCTCCGCGGCTCGCTTGACGATCAGGTTTTCGGCGTGCAGGCTCTGCTCGATGTTTATGAGACCACGCTCGAACCGAAATATTTTCGCGCTGCGCAATGCACCTTGGATCTCGCTATCGAAAAGTACGGCGACTCGCAAAACGGCGGCTTCTTTGATCGCGCCTCTGATGCCCCCGCCATGGGCGGCCTTGAAGTTCGCCGCAAGCCCTTTCAGGATTCGCCGACGCCCAGCGCCAATTCCGTCGCCGCCATGGCCCTCACGCGCATGCACTCCTATACCGGCGACGCGAAATATTACGACTGGGCGAAGAAGACTCTCGAAGCCTTCGCTGGCGTGGCCCCGCAATACGGGCTCTTCGCCGCTACCTACGGGCTCGCGGCCATCCTCTTCGCCAATCATCCGATACAAGTCGTCATCACCGGCGCTGAAGGAAATGAACGCGCGGCACAACTCGAACGCGCCGCCAACGGCGTTTTCCGCTTCGGCAAAGCCGTTCTCCGCGTCACTCCGTCTACCTCGCTCGAGTTTCTCCCGCTGGCGCTGCGCGAAACGCTGCCGCATCTTCCGAAAGATAAGCCCGCTGCCCTCGTCTGCTCCGGCTGCACCTGTCTCCCGCCGACTTCCGATCCCGAGGAATTGAAACGCCTTCTTGTCAACGGTATCGCCGGCACCGCTGCCGTTTAATCCTCTTGGAGTGCGAGAGCCTGGCTCCTGCTTTTACCGTTTAGATTGTCACCTCCAAAACGTTCATTGCGGCCGACCTTGCCCCTCAAAAGCGGCGCAAGCCTCCCCTTTCCAGAGCGTTTTCCCAAAAAAAAGAAGGGCACGAAGCTCAGGCACCGTGCCCTTCAAATCCAAGGAGATCTGCGGGTACTTTGCCTCCTTTACTTCTTCGGTCTCGATTCCGGCGGCACCAAGCCATTTGCCCGGTAATAGACAACCAACTGTCCGTAGTGCTCCCCGGAATGCTCGATCAACCCATAGGCAACGTCGTAGAGCCGATCCAAATGTGGGCTGCCGTCATCCACCACCTCAATCATTCCCTTGTCGCCCTTCGCCTTGATCGTTGCCGCCCCGTCCTCCACGCACTTCTTTACAAACGCCACCAGGTCCGCGCGATTCGCAACCTTCACGTCCTTCGGGTCGTCGGCATAGCGCGGCTTTTTCCCATTCGCAATGTCTGTGAAGTAGTACATCGAAGCAGCCGCGTGCATCATGTTGGCCTCGAACGTCCGTGAATCCTTGTGCGGCTTGTAGCCATATTTGTCTTCCGGAAAATCCTCGGCCATCGCAATCAATTTTCGTCCTATGTCGTTCCACGCCTCCAGCACCGCCTGGGATGGGCTTGGCGCCGGCCCTGGCTTTTTCTTTGCCGCCTCCTGCCCCAGCACGGGTAGTGCGCACAACACCGCCATCAGCAAACACCCGGTCAAAAAGTGTACGCGTTTCATCGCTTCTCTCCTTCAGTCCAATTTAGTCTTGGTAGGAACGGGCCTCCCGACTCAGACGCAGCGATCCAAAAGAAGTTTCGCAGGACCCTCGAATTCGCAAGCCACCCGGCTCCAGGCGGCTGCCATCATACCCCCATGGGACCCTGCAAGTCTTCGGAAAGCATAGAAAAGGAGAGGTTTATTTCTAGCACCTTGGCGCTAACTCCATACAAAACCCTTACGCCTGGCGTGCTATGCTTGTCTTGTCTGGTCGAGGGAGCAGTAATTTGAACTGGGGATGGATCATTCTGAGGGTACTGGTAGGACTGTCGATTGTGACGGTCCTGTTTTTGTCTCAGCGCTTCTGGTATCGCGCCATCTGGCGGGTTACCGGCCACTGGGGGCGTACGGCGCTGCGCGTTGGCGTCCGCTTGACTTATCTAGGGAGTCTTCTCGCGATCATCCTGACGATTGCGGATAGCTTGCGCCAGGATCATGGCCGCGTGATTCCCAACCATTCTCCGCTGGCTTCTTTCACCGGGCTCTGGTTTGCCTGTGCATTGTTCGGGTATGTCGCAATCAAGGGTGTGCACGCGCTCGAATGGCTCTGGCACCACTTCCACAAGCCTGCGCCTGCCGAAGCGCCCAAACCGCCGGCGCATCGGCTGGAGTTTGAAGACATCGTCCCCGATCCATCTCGCCGCACGTTTTTCCGCACCGCCAGCGTCGTTGCCGGCGCTGCGCCGTTTCTCGGTGTGATGTATGGATTCGCCGCTGAGCGCCTGCGCTATGAATTGCGCCGCGTGGAAATTCCCGTCGCCAACCTGCCCTCCGCCATGGACGGCTTGAGCATCGTCCAGATCAGCGACATTCACTTGAGCGCCTACATGACACGCGAATCGGTGCGCCGGGCCGTGGATATGGCCAATGACGTTGGCGCGGATCTAGCCGTCGTCACCGGTGACCTGATCACCGGCATGCATGATTCGCTTTACGATGCCGTTGAGGAAGTGGGCCGCCTTTACGCGCCGCTCGGCGTTTATGGCTGCAACGGCAATCACGAAATTTACGCCCGCGCCGAGGACCTTGCCGAACGCCTCTATCAGCAAGCGGGCATGAAGCTCCTGCGCCGTGAAAACGCGACCATCCATTACAAGGGCAGGCAGCTGAACTTGATTGGCGTGGACTATCAGCGCGAACGTACCCCCGGCGGCCGCAAGCAGCAGATGCTCGCCGGTTTGGAACCGCTAGTCCGCCGCGACATGCCGAACATTCTGCTCTCGCATAATCCCAACACTTTCAACCGCGCCGCGGAGATGGGCGTCGAGCTTTCCCTCGCCGGCCACACGCATGGCGGGCAAGTGCAGGTTGAAATTCTCGATGTCAGCTTGAGTCCCGCTCGTTTCATCACCAGTTACATTGCAGGTCTCTATCAGCGCCCGCTGCGGATGCCCGACCAACCTCGCCGCATGGGCGAGACTATTAAGCTCATGCCTAATGCTCCCAAGGGCCTCTCCGCTCTCTACGTGAACCGCGGCCTCGGCACCGTCGGCGCGCCCGTCCGCTTAGGCGCTCCCCCGGAAATCACCCACATCGTTCTCCGCAGCGTTTAGCGTCGTATCACAACCACCTTTGTGTCGGGCGCTCCTAAAGCGGGTGCCCTCTCTTAACCCACATACCGATTCTTCGTAGGAATCCAGCTTCTTCAGCCCGTTCCTTCTCCGGTTGGGGCGCCTGCAGAAGTTTTTTCTAACCCTCTTGTGAGTGCTAAACTTCTGTCAATAAATACATGGCCATCAGCGAAACGAACTACTGGCTCACGACAGTCTCTGAGCCTGCCATAGGTGCGGCTCGCTTGCTGCCCGATAAGGCCGACGTCGCCATTGTCGGTGGCGGCTTTTGCGGACTTTCCGCCGCTCGCACTCTGGCGATGCGCGGCGTCAACGTTGTGCTTTTGGAAGCCGAAACGCTCGGCTGGGGTGCCAGTTGCCGCAACGGCGGAATGGTGCTCACTGGCATGAAGCTCCCTGTGCCCACGCTCCTACAGCGGTACGGCCGCGAACTTGTCCAGCGCATGTATGCAGCTTCGCTCGAATCCATCGATCTCGTGGAAAAAATCGTCCGCGAAGAGGCCATCGACTGCAATTTCTCGCGCTGCGGCCATCTCGAAGTGGCCTGCAAGCAGTCTCATTTCGCCGACTACGCCGCAGCCGCCGCGCGCATCAAGAGCGAGTTCAACCACGAACTGCGTATCGTTCCCCGCGGCGCCCTCAAATCGGAAATCGGTTCGGCCATCTATTTCGGTGGCATGGTCGATGAAACCAGCGCCGGCGTCAATCCCGCGCGCTACGTTCATGGCCTGGCCAAAGCCGCCCAACGCCGAGGCGCTTGCCTGTTCGATCGTACCCGCGTCACCAGCGTTACGCGCCAATCCAACGGCACCACCGGCAGTTTCCGCGTCGAAACGACAAAAGGCGCGCTCATCGCCAAAGAAATCTTGCTCGCCAGTGGCGCATACACCACGTCTGCCACTCCGGCTCTGCGCAAAAAAGTCATTCCCATCGGTTCCTATATCATCGCCACTGAAATTCTCCCGGATAAACTCGCGGCCGAGCTTTCTCCGCGCAATCGAATGATTTACGACTCGAAGCACTTTCTTTATTACTACCGCCTGACGCCTGACAATCGCATGCTCTTTGGCGGCCGCGCCGCCTTTTTTCCCGAATCCGAATCCACAGTCCGCGAAAGCGCCGAACTCCTTCGCCAGGGAATGGTGGACGTCTATCCCCAACTCCGCGACACCAAAGTCGACTACGTCTGGGGCGGTACGCTGGATTTTGCTTTCGATGTCATGCCGCACTCCGGAAAAATCGATGGAATGCACTTTGCCGTTGGCTTCGCAGGACACGGCGTAGCCGCCGCCACGTGGATGGGCGCCAAGCTTGCTAACACCATCTGCGGCGACCCTGACGACAATCCGTTTTCGAAAATTTCCTTTCCCGGCGCTCCACTCGGCCTGCGCAGCGGAAACACCTGGGCCCTGCCCCTCGCCGGCGCCTATTACCGTATTCTCGACTGGCTTACTTGATCGGCCCCGATTTTCGCAACGCCAACTGCATGCGCGGAGCGGACATGTTGGCGCGGGACTTTAGCCCCGCCGGCATTTTTGCCTGGCTAAGGCCAGGCGCCTACACACCCTCCACGAGCTTCTTGATTTTCGGAAACACGAAATAGGCCGCCACTCCCAGCGCCACCGGCACGGGTCCCCACTTCAAGGCAAACGGATCGCTGCCCACCAGCGCCACAATGGTCATCAGAATCGGCGCAATCACCACGTACGCTAATCCGGCCCTGCCCCACGGGATTCGGAATGGCCGCTTCGTCTCCGGTTGCGTTTTTCGGAGTTTCCAGGCTGCCAATACCGTCAGTACAGTCACCAGGCTCCGCAGCCACACGTACACCGTCAGCAACTGCGCCAGTGTGTGAAACGCCAGCAGCGCATAAATTACGGACGAGATGAGAATCGCAATCCACGGCGTGCCATATTTGTTGTGCTTTGCCGCAAAGACCGGGGGCAGGTATCCGTCCTCTGCCATCGAAGAAGGCATCCGCGTGCTTGTGAGCACCGTTGCATTCAGCAAGGAAACATTCCCGAGCATCGCCGCTGCTGTCATGGCCACGCCCAGCGCGCTTCCGCCAATCAGCAGGGCCGCCGCAGGCAGGTAGGCGGTCGTCCACTTTTCCCAGTTCCCAAGGGCCGCCAACGAAAACAGCGCCGGGGCAAAATACGTGGCCATCGAAAGCGGCACCACGATCGCCAGCGCATTAGGAAAACTTCGCTGCGGATTTTCGATCTCTTCCGCCACGCTTGAACACTGCTCGTAACCCGAATACAGCCACAATCCCAGCGCCAGCCCCACCCCGAACACCTGAAACGCCGGCACGTGCGGCGGCACAAACGGATGGAACGGCTGAAAATGCCACCTTGGTGCCGCCATGACACAAAGCACAAACACGGGGATCAGCACCGAAAATTCCAGAATCGTCGAAACGATTCCCACCATCTGAATGCCGCGAATATTCACGTACGCCAGCAAGGCAATCAGTGCCACGGAAACTAAGTAATGTTTCCAGCCAATCAGCGACGGGAAAAACACCGCCAGGTAATCGCTGAAGAGGACTGCGTAACTCCCGCCCAGCAGCCACGACGCGCTCCAGTTCCACCAGCCCGCGAGGAATCCCCAGAAATTTCCGTATCCTGCCCGCACCCAGCGGTAGAACCCGCCTTCCACCGGAATGGCCGTCGTCAATTCCGCCGCTACCAGGGAAACTGGGATGCACCAGAAAAAGGGAATCAGCAACAGGTAGACCAGCGTCAGTCCAGGCCCGCTCGTCGTCACCATCTCTTCCATCCCAAACGGGCCGCCCGTCGTGTACGCAAACATCACAAACACAAAATAAAAAAAACCGGCCCGCTTCACCGCCGATTTTGCTTGAGACAAAGGAGCCCTTTCCGAACAATGGCGGGATGTTATCTCAAATTGGCCTGCTGCGCCCAACTTGCCAGCCCAGAGGAATCGGTCAATAATCTTTCCCGCGTTGGCTAAAGGGAGGAATCGTGTCTCATCCGAAAAAACTTTTCGTGTGCCTGACCGCGTTCTGCGCCGGAATCGTTTGGTTCTCGCTTACCGCTTCGGCTACGGCGGATGAATCTCCGCTTTACGGCTACTCGGCTGACTCCTCCCGTGCCGAGCGCCAGTGGGAAGAAAAGCTGCGCGCCATCCCCACCCCCGACAATATGCGCGCTGATATGCAGCGCCTCTCCGCCCGTCCACACAACGTCGGCTCGCCTTACGACAAGGACAACGCGGACTGGCTTGCCGCTAAATTCAAGGAATACGGCTTCGACACGCAAATCGAATCCTACGATGTTCTCTTTCCCACTCCCAAAGAGCGTCAGCTTGAACTCCTCGATTGCAAAGGCGATTCCCCGGCCGATTGCAAAGTGAAATTCACGGCAAAGCTCGAGGAGCCCACCCTCGCCATCGATCCCACCTCCGGCCAAAAATCCGAACAACTCCCCACTTACAACGCCTTCTCCCGGGACGGCGACGTTACCGCTCCGCTCGTCTACGTCAACTACGGCATTCCGGAAGACTATGAGCGCCTCGAACGCCTCGGCATTTCCGTGAAAGGTGCAATCGCCATCGCCCGCTACGGCCATTCGTGGCGCGGCATCAAGCCAAAAGTCGCCGCCGAACACGGCGCCATCGGTTGCCTCATTTATTCCGATCCCGAAGGCGACGGCTACGTGCCCGGCGAACCCTTCCCCGAAGGGGCCTATCGGCCGAAAGAAGGTGTTCAGCGCGGTAGCGTCGCCGACGATCCCATCTTTCCAGGGGATCCTCTTACTCCCGGCGTCGCCGCGAAAAAGGATGCCAAACGCCTAAAGGTCGAAGACTCTCCAGTCATCACCAAAATTCCCGTTCTCCCCATTTCTTACGGCGACGCACAGCCGCTGCTCGCGGTGCTTGGCGGCCCCGTGGCCCCCAGCGAATGGCGCGGCAATCTCCCGCTCACCTATCACGTCGGTCCCAGCGCCTTCAAAGTTCATCTGAAAGTGAAATTCAATTGGGATCTGAAGCCCATCTACGACATCATCGCAAAGATTCCCGGCAGCGCCTTTCCCGATCAATGGATCATCCGCGGCAATCATCATGATGCGTGGGTGAATGGCGCAGAAGATCCCATCTCTGGCTTGGTGGCGGAACTCGAGGAAGCCCGCGCCTTCGGCGAGCTTCTGAAAACCGGCTGGAAGCCGAAGCGCACTATTATTTATTGTGCCTGGGACGGCGAAGAACCCGGCCTGATCGGTTCCACTGAATGGGTGGAAGACCACGGTGACGACTTAATGCAACATGCCGTCGCCTACATCAATTCCGACACCAACGGCCGCGGCTTTTTTGGCGCCGAGGGCTCGCACACGCTCGAAAAATTCATTAACGATGTGGCCCGCGACGTTCCCGATCCAGAAACCAAATATTCCGTCTGGAAACGCGCCCAGCTGGCCAGCATCGCCTTTGCCAATGGCGCGGACGACCGCCAGGAAGCCCGCAGCCGGGCCGATCTTCGTATCGGCGCGCTTGGCTCAGGCTCCGACTACGGCGCGTTCATTCAGCACGACGGCATCGCCTCGCTGAATCTCGGCTTCGGGGGTGAGGATGGTGGCGGCATCTATCACTCAATTTATGACGATTTCTATTGGTTCACGCATTTCAGCGACACTACATTTGTCTACGGTCGCGCCCTAGCGCAAACGTCTTCCACTGCTGTGATGCGCCTTGCCGACGCCGACGTCCTCCCCTTCGATTTCACCGACTTCGCCGACACTATGCAGTTCTACCTGAAGGAGCTCAAAAATCTTCTTCAGCAAAAACAGGACGAAATCCGCGAGCGCAATCACGAAATCGAAGAAGGCGTCTTCACGGCCACCAACGACCCGAAACGCCCCACCGTCGCTCCGAATTTTGAGGCGGTTCCCCCGTTCATCAACTTCGCACCGCTGGAGAACGCTATCACCGGCCTTTCCAAAGCCGCCGACGCCTACAAAAAAGCCTACGATCAAGCCACCGCCAGCGGCCAACTCGCCAAGGCTGGCAATGCGGCGCAGGATCTCAACCACCTGCTGATTGAAAGTGAGCGCAAGCTCACGAATCCGGAGGGCTTGCCGGGGCGTCCATGGTTCAAGCACGAAATCTATGCTCCGGGCCAGTACACCGGCTATGAGGCCAAAACCATCCCCGGCGTGAGGGAAGCACTCGAACTAAAGCATTGGAAAGAAGCCGAAGAGCAAGTCGGCGTGGCCGCCAAAACTTTGCAGCAGGAAACACAACTCATTAATGAAGCCACTGCCCTGCTCTCCGCCTTGCACTAGCGTAAGGACTGTTATCTCAGGAACGCCAATCTCCCAATTGGCGTTCTCCTTCTTTAGCCTGTGCAACCGGTCCGACGGTCTCCACCAGGCCCCCCGGGAAAAGCCTATTCTCTGTAACGAAACCCACCACCGAGTTCGTCTATAATCTGTCTGCTCATTCGCATTTGCGTGGGCCATTCACACGGACGTACGGAGACTTCTCATCCCCTCCTACAACCTCGCTATCGTCGGTTTCGGACACGTCGGACGCTCGCTCCTCCGCCTGCTCATCTCCAAGGAGAGCGAACTTCGCCGCAAATATGATCTTCGCTGGCGCCTAACAGGCATCGCTTCGCGCCGCATCGGCTGGATTGCCGATCCTGACGGCTTGAATCCTATATCGGCGCTCAGCGGCCATTTTCCGGCGAATGCACATGCCTCACATAACGTCCGCGAATGGCTGGAGCGCTCGAAAGCGGATGTCCTGTTCGAAACCAGCTCGCTCAACGTGCAATCCGGCCAGCCCGCGATCGATCATGTCGTCGCTGCTCTGGAAGCGGGTGCCCACGCCATCACTGCCAACAAAGGTCCCATCGTGCATGACTATCAACGCATCGTGGCACTCGCCAAGGAAAAGGGCCGGCAATTTCTCTTCGAATCCACGGTCATGGATGGCGTACCCATCTTCTCGCTGTTTCCGCTTGGTCTTCCTGCAGCCGAACTCCGCGGCTTCTCCGGCGTTCTCAACTCCACCACCAATGTTGTCCTTACCGAAATGGAAAAAGGCCGCTCGCTCGACGAAGCCGTCAAGCGCGCGCAAGCGATGGGCATTGCTGAAACCGATCCCTCGCACGATCTCGATGGTTGGGACGCGGCCGTGAAAGTCACCGCGCTTGTGAACGTGTTGTTGAATATTCCGCTGCGCCTGGAACAAGTGCAGCGAACCGGCATACGGGATCTGAGTGAAGAAAAAATCCGCTCCGTGCGAGCCGCGGGAATGCGTTACAAGCTGGTTTGCCGTGCCGAACGCCGCGGCGACGGTGTCGATGCCCGCGTCGGTCCCGAGCTCCTGCTGTTGACCGATCCCATGGCCGGCTTGGAGAGCTCCAGCTCTGCCATCCGTTTCGATCTCGATGTCTTTGGGATTTCCCTTGTCGAACACAACCCCGGCATCGAAGCCACGGGCTATGGCCTGCTCGCGGACTTCATTCGCGCCGCCACATCCTGAGCCTGGGCGGCCGATGCGTTCCCGTCAACTCCGCGTCCTTGCTCCGATGATCCAATGAGCCCGCTTCACCCCGCTCGCGTCCCATCTGGCACGGTCCGCTCCGGCATCGCCAAAACCGGAGTCACTCCGTCCGCATACCCGATGTCAAACAGCATGCCTTCCGAAATCTCGCCCGCCATCTTCCGTGGATCCAGGTTCAACACAAACAGCGCCTGCTTGCCCTCGATCTCCTTTGGATTGCTTCGCTCTTTCTTGATTCCTGCCAGAATGGAACGCCTGTGGTCACCGAAGCTTACAGTCAGCTTCATCAGCTTCTCCGAATTCGCCACGTCCTCCACTTTCTGGATCGTCCCGACGCGGATATCCAGCGCTTCGAATGTCGAGAACGCCACAGTCGCCTTTATGGGTGCCGGTTTAAATTCGCCCATGGCTCACCTGTGATACCTCGCCGCGTATGCCGGGGTCGGAATCGCAGGGTCGCAGCGCTCATCCCGGAGGGGTGCGTCTGCCACCATCCGCAGCGGAATGATGCCTGCCCACACCGACAGCGCATAGTCCGCCGCATCATCCTCCACTCCGCCCGTGCGTACCTTTGCCGAAACCTCGGTCAATGGCAATTTTAAAATGCTCGTGGCCTTCAACTCCTGCTCGGTCGGTTGCCGTGCATCCTGCCAGCGGCCAGGAATCAGTTTTTCCGTAAAGGCGTGCAGCGCTTCCAATTTCTCTTCCGGGCCGCTGATAAGCGCCGCATTCCCCAGCGCCACCACCGACCGGTAATTCATCGAATGGTTGAAAACCGACCGCGCCAATATCAATCCATCCAGCAACGTTACCGTCACGCACACGGGCAATCCGCCGCTGGCTCCCCGCAGCATCCGGCTCGCCGCCGACCCGTGAAAATAAATCGCATCCTGCACGCGGGCGAACATCGTGGGAATCACGTATGGCTGCCCCTCCACGGCAAATCCCACGTGGCACACGAATCCTTCATCGAGTATTTTGTAAATCGTCTCGCGATCATACACAGCGCGATTCGCCTCGCGCATCACGCGGGTGCGCTCGGTCACGGCAAACGATTCAGGCATGGGATACCTCGGAAAGCAACACGGCGCGGAGTTGATAGCCGGCGCCGTCGCGGCATGAGTGAGAACAACTGGTTCGATGGTACCACGCCATGGACGCCGCTCCCGCTCCATCCTGCTCTGTCCGGAGATAATTCCTGACCGCCGGCCCACTACACCTGTTAACCCTGCTGTGAGAAACTACCTTTCTTGGAGCATCGTCATTTGGGGAGCCCGATTACGCCATGAGCACGCCTGTTCGCAACGCCGCAGCATCCGCGTTTGATACTGCCTGGGTGCGGTCGCAATTTCCCTCGCTGCAGACCCAAGTCAGCGGCCATCCTGCCGCATTCCTCGACGGCCCCGCTGGCACCCAAGTGCCCACGCAAGTCATCCACGCCATTCAGAACTATCTCCTTACTTCCAACGCCAACACCGGTGGTGCCTTCCTTACCAGCCGTCGTACCGAAGAGATCATCTCCAATACGCGCGCTGCGATGGCGGATTTCTTCCACTGCGATAGGGACGAGGTCGTCTTTGGCCAGAACATGACCACCATCACATTCGCGTTTTCCCGCGCTATCGCTCGCGAACTCAGCCCGGGTGACGAAATTGTGCTCACTATTCTCGATCACGACGCAAATTATTCGCCCTGGAAGGCTCTGGAGGAAAAGGGAATCGTTATTCGCACCGTGGACATCCGGGAGGCGGATTGCACGCTCGACCTCGAGGATCTTAAGAGCAAGCTGAATGGAAAAACACGCCTCGTCGCCGTCGGCTATGCCTCCAATTCCGTGGGCACCATCAACCCCGTCGCCGAAATCACGAAACTTGCCCACGCCGCCGGAGCCATGATCTATGTGGATGCCGTCCACTACGCCCCCCACGGGTTGATTGACGTCAAGGCCCTCGATTGCGACTTCCTCGTCTGCTCGCCGTACAAATTCTTCGGTCCGCACATGGGCACGCTCTACGGCAAGCGCCAGCACCTGGAGCATTTTCGTCCATACAAAGTTCGCCCCTGCACCGACCAGATCCCCGATCGCTGGGAAAGCGGCACGCAAATCCACGAACTCATCGCCGGGATCGGCGCCGCCATCGAATATCTCACTGAACTTGGCCGCCACTGCGATGCCTCGGCCAAATCCCGCCGCGAAGCTCTTGCCATGGCCTACAACTCCACCCTCGGATACGAAACCGGATTGATCTGGCGTCTCATCGATGGACTCAAAGCTATCCCCACGTGCCGTGTCTATGGCATCACCGATCCGCAGCGCTCGGCGGAGCGTTGCTCCACGCTTTCGCTGCGTCTCGGCAACCATCATCCGACGGCGATCGCCAAATTTCTTGGCGATCGAGGCATCTTCACCTGGGACGGCAACTACTACGCACTGAATCTCAGCGAACGCCTCGGCGCCGAATCGGAGGGCGGCATGCTTCGTATCGGCCTGGTCCACTACAACACCGCCGACGAAGTCGATCGGCTCCTCGCGTCCCTCCACGAATTTGCCAGGGTGTAGCGCCGGTAAACTCGAAGCGGAGAACCGAAAAAGCAAAAAACAGAAGCCAAATTTCACCAAGGATGCAACATACCTCATGGCCAAAAGACCGAAACCCATCGTGCTGACAGTGCTTGACGGCTGGGGCTACCGCGCCGAAACCAAGGGCAATGCCATTGCTCTTGCGCGAAAGCCCACCTACGACGAACTCCTCCGCAAATTCCCCAACACGCTCATCCAAACCTCTGGTCCCGCCGTCGGCCTCCCCGAAGGCCAGATGGGCAACAGCGAAGTCGGCCACCTCAACATCGGCGCCGGCCGCATCGTGCACATGGACATCACGCGCATCGACTTGCTCATCGCCAACAATCAGCTCGAGCAGGTTCCGCTCTTCCAGCAGGCCATGGAGCGTGGCCGCCAGCGCCAGCTTCATTTCCTCGGCCTGCTCAGCGACGGTGGTGTGCATTCCCACATCAACCATCTCTTCGCCCTTCTGGAAATGGCCAAGCATTACACGGTCGAGAACGTCTTCATCCACTGCTTCATGGACGGCCGCGACACGCCACCCAATAGCGGCCGCGACTTCATCCGCCAGCTTCAGCGGAAAATGCGCGAATTGGGTGTCGGCAAGATTGCCACGGTGGTGGGACGCTATTACGCCATGGACCGCGATAATCGCTGGGAACGCGTCGAACTGGCTTATCGCGCCGTTGTTCACGGCGAAGCCGAGGCCAAATCCAACGATCCCGTGGCCGCCATTGAGCGCAGCTACGAGCAGGGCGTCACCGATGAATTCGTCAAGCCCATCGTCATCACCGCCGGCGCCGGCGCGTTCGCGCCTCCGGTCGGCCTGATCCGTGATGACGACGCCGTCATCTTCTACAACTTCCGTGCCGACCGCGCCCGCCAGATGACCTGCGCCCTTGCGGGCCCCGACTTCGACAAATTCCAGGACCCCAAGCGCCCGAAAAACCTCTTCTACGTCGGCATGACCAAGTACGACAAAAACTGGCCTTGGCTCAAATGCGTCATCACTCCGGAAAAGCTCGAGCACATCCTTGCCCAGGTCTTTCAGGACCTGCACTATAAAAATCTTCGCACCGCGGAAACCGAGAAATACGCGCACGTCACTTACTTCTTCAACGGCGGCGTGGAGAAACCCTTTATCGGCGAAGAGCGCATCCTCGTCCCTTCACCGAAAGTCCCCACTTACGATCTAAAACCCGAAATGTCCGCGGAAGGAATCACGGATACGGTCGTGAAAGCCGTCGAAAAAGGCGACTTCGACGCCATCGTCATGAATTACGCAAATGCCGATATGGTCGGCCACTCCGGCAAACTCGAAGCCGCCATCAAAGCCGTCGAGGCCGTCGACGCCGGGCTTGGCCGCATCTATCAGGCGCTGAAGCCTCGCGGCGGGGCCTGGATCATCACCGCGGATCACGGCAACGCCGAAACCATGATCGATCCCGTAACCGGCGGCCCGCACACGTACCACACCACGAATCCCGTCCCGTTTCTCTGCGTCACGGAAAACGACGCGTTGCAACTCGCTCCCGGCGGTGCACTCCGCGACATCGCTCCTACGCTCCTTGGCATCCTCGGCGAACCCGCCCCCAAGGACATGACCGGCAGCGACCTCCGCATCAAATCGAAATCGTAAAATGACCCGCACCACTCCCGCCCAAACCAAACTTACCATTTGCGTCTGGCATCCCTTCAGCGAGTGGCGTCCTCCTTCCTCGCTCGCTGATGCCATCCGCTCTCGCTGGCCTGCGATGCACGTTGTCCATCTTCCCGATTACGGCCGCCTCGCGCAGGAACTCCCGGACACGGACATCTTCGTCGGCTACTCCCTGCGCGCCAAACAGCTCTCCGACGCGAAAAAATTGAAGTGGATTCACTCCACCGCCGCGGGCGTCGCGCAGCTCATGTACCCCGAACTGCGTGATTCCGGCATCGTCGTTACCAATCCCAGCGGCATCTTTTCGGTCCCCATGGCTGAACACACGATGGGGCTCCTCATCGCCCTTACCCGCAATTTTCCGGATTCTGTGCGTTATCAGGACCGCAGTCTCTGGTCCCAGCAAGTTTTGTGGGACAAATATCCGCTCAACGAGTTGAACGGAAAAATTCTGCTCATCGTTGGCTACGGCTCCATTGGCCACGAACTCGCCCGCCGTGCCAAATCGTTTGACATGCGTGTCTGGGGCGTCTCCCGCACAGGCAAAGGTGACGCGACCTTCGCCGAAAAAATCGTACCCGCCACGCAGCTCCGCGAGGTTATTCCGTGCGCCGATTACGTCGTGATCAGCGCGCCTGAAACCCACGAAACACATCACCTCATTGGAGCGCCTGAACTGGCATTGCTCAAACCCACTGCACGCCTTATCAACGTTGCCCGTGGCTCCCTTCTCGACCAATCCGCCCTCATCGCCGCGCTCCAGGCACACAAACTTGCGGGCGCGGCTCTAGACGTCACTGATCCCGAGCCGCCTTCGCCTGAAGATCCGCTCTGGCAGACACCCAGCCTCTTCCTCACTCCCCACACCAGCGCCATCAGCGACCAGCTCTGGCCTCGTCAGACTGCTTTGTTTTTGGATCTATTGGAGCGTTGGTTCGAGGGCCGCGACCTCTTTAACCTCGTTGATTTCCATCGCGGCTACTAACTCAGCGGCGAATACTCAATCTCCTACACCGCCCTTTACCGGCTGATAGCCTTCGCGCGCGTATACCACTATTTTCTGCTTCTTTCCTTTTTGATCGGTTACCGTCAGCGGCCCGCCGTCCGGCGCCACCAGCTCCACTTTGATCTTGCGGTATTTGCCATCTTGATTTTGGTTCGAAGGCGTGTAGGAAATGCTGTACTGGTGTCTCAAGAAGGACGCCACTTCCCGCATGATGCCCGGAAGCTCTCCGTCAAATTGCGGAAACCACGCCATGCCGCCCGTCATCCGCGTAAACGTCTTCAATTGATTCTCAGCCTGCAGAAATGTCAGGTCCCGCTTGCCGCTCAACATTCCGTTCATCTCCATCCAGTTGCTGATGGGCCGGTCCACGCCCACCGCGAAAATCGTCGTGTCGCTTCCACGCAACTGCTTCATGGTCTGATCCAGCGTGTGCTTCGAAAACGTGTCGATCCCCGATGCCAGGATGAGGATAGCTTTTTTCCCCTTCAGGTCTCTCATTCGGTCCGTCGTGTCCAGAATAGCGTCAAACAAATTGGACTCGCTGAATCCCGGCACAAACAAGTGATAGATGGCCTGCCGCACTTCTTCCTTGTTCTGTGTAAAATCCACTTCTGTCCGCGGCCGCATGTCAAAGGTGACCAGTGCCACCCAATCCTTCTGGTTGAGATTCGGGAACAGCGCGTCCGCCCAGTAGGTCGCATACGCTGAAAACCAGCCCCAGTGCACATTGCTGAATTCCAGCAGCATCACCATCGTAATCGGCGCATCCTCGGGCCCGAAGTTCGTGATCTGCTGCGGCTGCCCATCTTCGAGCACGCGAAAATTTTCTTTCTTCAATCCGGGTATGATGTCGCCGTTCTGCGTGGCAGCCACTACGTCCAAGGTTACCACGGGCACTTCCACTGAAATGGCTACCCCGCCCTCTTGGGGCTTTTGCGGCTGAGACTGCCCGGAGGGTTGCTGCTTTGGGGCGGGAGCCGCCGGCGCGGTCGGTTCAGGTCCCGCGGGCGCCTGTGCCCAGGTCTGTGAACCGCTTGCCAGCAAGCCAGCCAGCAAAACTCCGCACCCCCACGCCATCAAAAACCTTGGTTTCATCCCCTGATCCTCTCTACCCCCATAGGTCTGTTAGATGCCGGAAACTCCCCCCAGGTCTGCTCTGTCCTTGGACGCATCCCGTGCGCCATAGGTAACGCTTCCCTCAAGCTGCTCCCGGCCGATCCAAACTCGCATGTTAGTATGGAATTTACCTGCGGCAAAACGCATTTGCATGGGGGTATTTTCGTGCTGCGAGCGCACCTTCGCTTCACAATCTTTGTCGTAATCCTTGCCTTTAGTTTCACTTCGCGCGCGCTTCGCGCACAAGTTTCCCAAAGGCCCGCGGCTTTTGGCATCCCCCAGACCCCTCCGCTGGTTGGTGACACCACCGCCCTCGCCCTCGAAGCCCAGAACTGGCTCGCGGATCTCGTCAAAATTAATACCACCAACCCCCCGGGGAATGAACAAGCCGCCGCAAAATACATCTCCGGTGTCCTCGCCAAGGAAGGCATCCAGGCGGAACTTCTCGATCTCGCTCCGGGCCGCAGCGCCGTCGTCGCACGCCTTCGCAGCAGTGTTATTGCAGACCCCTCCCGCGCCCTTCTCCTGGTCGCACACATGGACGTCGTCGGGGTTGACCGCAGCAAGTGGTCCGTTGATCCCTTCGGCGGCGTCATCAAGGAGGGCTACCTCTGGGGCCGCGGCTCGATTGACGACAAAAGCATGCTTGCCGCGAACCTCGCCGCCTTTATCGCTCTCAAGCGCGGCGCCGTTCACCTTGACCGCGATGTCATCTTTCTCGCTACTGCCGATGAAGAACAGTTCGGCGATGCCAGCATGAAAATGGTCATCGCCAAGTTTTGGGACAAAATCGCCTCCGGTTATGCAATCAATGAAGGCGGCCAGGTCGTTCTCAAAAACGGCAAAGCTCAGTACGTCGCCATCCAGGTCAGCGAAAAGGTCTCCGTCAACGTCGAACTCACCGCGACAGGCAAGGGGGGGCATTCCTCCACTCCGACAAAAGACAATCCCGTTGTCCATATCGCCGCCGCCGTCGCAAAGATCGGGAATTACACGGCTCCGGTGCATCTTACTTCCATCGTCCGCCGCTACTTTGAAGCACTCGCCCCGCTCGAGGACGAAGAAACCAGCAAGTGGATGCGCGTCGTTGACACGCCCGACCGCGGCGAGCACGCCCAGCGGTACCTCTCCGACGCCAGCCCACTGTGGAACTCCATGATGCGCGATACCGTTGCACCCACAATGCTTCAAGCCGGCATTCGCGCCAACGTCATTCCTTCCGAAGCCCGGGCCACGCTGAATATTCGCCTCATTCCTGGCGACACTATCGACGTCTTCGTCAACGACCTCAAAAAACTTGTCAATGACCCCCAAATCCGCTGGGACATCTCCCTTGATGGCGGATTTGCTGCGCCAAACTCTTCTCTCGACACGGATCTCTACGCGCTGATGACCAAGGTTAGCGCTCAGGAATTCGGAGGCGTCCCGGTTGTTCCGTTTTTGTCCACCGGGGCCACGGACTCCGCCCAGCTTCGCCTTCACAATGTCCAGGCTTACGGATTACGCCCCATGCCGATGACCGAGGAAGATCTCCGCCGCGTCCACGGCGATGAAGAGCGTTTGCCGCTCGCTTCGTTCGCCAAGGGCGTCGACTGCCTTGTCCACATCGTCGCTGAGTTCGCCGTCAACAAATAACGGGTTTGATAGGTGCGTCAACTGACTTGGGCCGCTTCCCGTTTTTCCTTCCGAGCCTCGCTTCACGCTACAATAACGCCTTCGCTTCCATGAACTCGCGCCATTCCAAAATCGTCTGTACCATTGGCCCCGCGACGCATTCTCCGCGCATGATTCGCCGTCTGCTCCAGTCCGGCATGGACGTCGCCCGCCTCAACTTTTCCCACGGCACGCATGAAACGCACGCGCAATGCATTGCCATGCTCCGCGCCGCTGCCGCCGAGCTCGGCAAAACCCTCGGTATCCTGGCTGATTTGCAGGGCCCCAAAATCCGCACTGGCGCTCTGGCCGGCGGGGGCACCGTCACGCTCCGTTCCGGTCAGCAGTTCATCATCACCACCGCGAAAATCCTTGGTGATTCCACGCGGGTCAGCACCATCTTTCGCCCGCTGCCCCGCGAAGTGCATTCCGGCGACCGCATCCTGCTCTCTGACGGTCTCATCGAACTTCGCGTTGAAAAAGTTCACGGCCAGGAGGTTGTCTGCCGCGTCATCAACGGCGGCGGTCTTGGCGAGCACAAAGGCATTAACCTTCCCGGGGTAAAACTTCACGTTCCCGCGCTCACCGACAAGGATCGCAAGGATCTTCACTTCGCCCTCCGGCATGGCGTCGATTACCTTGCCGTCAGCTTCGTTCGCCAACCGGACGACATCCTTCTCGCAAAATCCCTGGTCCGGCGCGCGAAAAAAGACACGCCCGTTATCGCTAAGCTCGAAAAGCCCGAAGCCATAGAAAATCTTGACGCCATCCTCCGCGTTTCGGATGGCGTGATGGTTGCCCGTGGTGATCTCGGCGTGGAAATGAATCCCGAAACCGTGCCCGTCGTTCAGAAAAACATTATCGCCAGGGCCCGCGAACTCCGCCGCCCCGTCATCACCGCCACGCAGATGCTCGAATCCATGACGCAGAACCCGCGCCCCACGCGCGCTGAAGCCTCCGATGTCGCAAACGCCATTTTTGATGGCTCCGACGCCGTCATGCTCTCTGCGGAAACCGCCTCCGGCCAATTTCCCATCGAAGCCGTTTCGATGATGGCCCGCATCATCGAACAAGCCGAAGCCAGTATTCAGGAATTTCCGCGTCCCGGCAGCCAGCAGGAGCAGCTCAAGGTTGCCGAAACGGTTGCTGAACTCGTTTGCCACGCCTCGCGTGAGCTGCACATGAAGCTCATCGCCGTGTTCACCCACAGCGGCTTCACCGCCCGCCTCGTCTCTCGTTATCGCCCGCTCGTCCCCATCGTCGCGTTCTCGCCCGTTGCGGCCACGCGCCGCCGCATGGCGCTGTTCTGGGGCGTCACCTCCCGCGACATTTCCGACATCAAGAAGATTGACGGTCTCGCTGCCCTCGCTGAGAAACGTCTCGTCGAAGAACGGCTGGTGAAGAAAGGCGACGTCATAGGCATTGTCGCCGGAACGCCGATGGGCATCCGCGGCACTACCAACTTCATGAAGTTCCACGTCATCGGCAGCGCCTCGTGACCGCACACTTATACTGCTTCAGCCCCCGCCTGCAGCGGGGTGCAGCCCTTCAGCGAGATGTCCTGTCGAATAACTCGCGGCAGTCCGCGAGGCCCTCCGAAGATTTCTAACTCAATTCACCCATTGATCCGGCCGTGACGGTGGCTCGTCCTTCTGCTTCTTCATGTACACCTGAAATTTCTTTTTATTTCTCTCGTACCGCCAGTCCGCCATTTCGTTGCGGACCCGGTACAAGAAAGATCCCCGCCGCAAATAGATCCAACCGATTAACATGCCGCCCAGGTGGCACAGGTGACTTACCCGGTCACCCGTTTCACCCAGCGTGCTGAAAAATTCAATCGCCCCCATCACCGCCACAAACGGCCGCATCGGGATTGTCAGTGGCAGCGGAAACAGCCAGATTCTCCGGTCCGGGAACAAAATCGCGTTGGCAATCAGGATTCCGAATATTGCGCCGGAAGCCCCGATGGTCGGCACATCCAGCGGCCGCATTCCCCAGAGCATCGGCGTCACCTTTACCAGGATCGTGATGATCCCCGCGCCCACGCCGCAGATGAAAAAGTAATTCAGAAATCGCTTCTTCCCCCACACCAGTTCCAATTCCCGCCCAAACATCCACAGCATCAGCATGTTGATCAGCAGGTGCCACAATCCGCCGTGTAGGAATATATAAGTGAGAGGTTGCCAGATCCGCAGTCCGGGAATCGGGCCTAGCGGCACCAACCCGAACCAGTGATTGAACCACGACGTCGCGTACGGAGGCAGGAACAGCGCAATCAGTTCCTGCATCAGGAATACCCCGGTACAAATCAAAATCAGCAATTTTACGGCTGGGGTGATGAACCCGCGCCAGTCAAATCCGATCCGCGGGGCGCTGAACGACGAACTCATACCTGCAGTTTACGGCCTCCACCCGCAGCCCGTCAAAACCACAATTTTCTACAAGGCAACTCCCGAAAGTGCCCTGGCGTCGCCGCACGTGCCTGCCTGCACCAACCTGGTATCCCATTCTCTTCTGAAACTCTTCCTCTCTTCGTCCCCCTTCACCTCCTTTCTCCAGACTAGCCACTTTCGCCTGTACCCCGATTCTGTCACGGCCACGTTTCGCTGCTCTCGCGAAGCGCATTCTGTCCAACCTGACGAAACCTCACGGGTTTATCGCCCTTTCCCGATTTTGTTCGTGGCTGTCCTTTCGCTCTTCTTCGCCATGCCTCGTTTTAGAGAATTCTCATCGATCCATCCTCCCCCTGGCGCTTCAATTGCTTCTCCCCAGCTGCGCCCATCGGGACTGGACCTACGCAATGGACGATTTGGTTAAAGATTTCTTGCAGGAAAGCACGGAAAACCTCGATCGCCTTGACCAGGAGTTCGTTCAACTGGAAAGCGACCCGGGCAATCTCGAACTCCTCGGCAGCATCTTCCGCACGATTCACACCATCAAGGGGAGTTGTGGCTTCCTCGGCTTCACCAAGCTCGAAAAACTAACCCACGCTGGCGAAAACCTCCTCTCCCAGATGCGTGCAGGGGAATTGGCTCTGAACCAGGAGATTGCCGACCACCTCCTGGAAATGGTGGACGCTGTCCGCGGCGTCTTGCAGGAGATACGGACCACGGAATCCGAAGGTGCGGAGGATTACCTCGATTTGATCGAGCGCCTTAAGAAGTTCCTGGTGAAAGGCTCTTCCCCGGGAACCAAGGGCGTGAGCGCCCAGATTGAGTCGGCGCGCGCGGAAACAAAACCTGATTCTTCCTTCACATCCGCGCCATCCCCGGAGAACGAAATCAAAAAGAATGAAATCGCAGCGGCCCAGAGCCAGTCTTCAGAAGCTCAGGACCATACCGAAACCGCTGCCTCCTCGTCGAACGCCGAGGCATCCCGGCAAAAGAAGATCGGGAAGTCCGTCGTTGTCCCAGGACGCATTGGGGGCATCCTTGTCCGTCAGGGCCGCGTGCGTCCCGAAGAAATTATCCGCGCTCTTCAAATGCAGGAAGCGGGAGATCCTCGCCGCCTCGGCGAGATCCTCGTCCAATTAGGCCTGATCACGGAACGGGACATCACGGAGGTGCTTGCCGACAAGAGAACTCCGGATTCGTCGGAAGCCGCCATTCGCGTCGACGTGAATCTCCTCGAAAAGCAGATGAATCTTGTCAGCGAGCTTGTCCTCTTGAGGAACCGCCTGTTGCAAATAGCGACGGAAACCAATGAGCGCAACCTAAATGCCGCCGTGCACGGCCTGAATTACGTGACCTCCGAACTCCGCAAAAACGTGATGAAGACTCGAATGCAGCCGATCAGCCAGCTCTTCGACAAGCTGCCCCGCATCGTTCGCGACGTTTCAAAAGACCTTGGAAAGAAGATCAAGTTGGAGACTCAGGGCGGGGATACGGAACTCGACAAAACGCTTCTTGAGGCCATCAAGGATCCAGTCATGCACATTCTGCGGAACTCCATGGATCATGGCGTTGAAGCGCCGCAAGTCCGTTCACAGAAGGGAAAACCGGAAGAAGGCACGATTCGAATCCGTGCGTTCCACGAAGGGGGTAACTTTCACCTCGAAATTACGGACGATGGCGCCGGCATCGACCCCGATCGCGTCAAGCAGAAGGCCCTCGGCAAAGGACTCATTACCAGCGCCCAAGCCGAGAAGATGGCTGAAACCGACCTGCTCAATCTGATTTTCCTTCCGGGCCTTTCCACCGCGGAGAAAGTCACCAATGTTTCCGGGCGCGGGGTCGGCATGGACGTTGTTAAAACGAACGTCGAGCGTATCGGAGGCCTGACCAAGCTTAAGTCCGACAGAAATCGCGGTACCACCGTCTGGCTGGAAATACCGCTGACGCTTGCCACAATTCCCGCCTTGACGGTGATCAGCGGCAAATCCGTCTTTGCCATTCCCCAGGCCGCCCTCGTTGAAATGATCGCCGTTGACGCCGACGACGTTCACAAATTCATTGAGAAGATCGACGGCGTTTCCATTTTCCGCTTCCGTGGCACCGTGCTTCCTCTGATGTCCCTGGCGGAAGAACTCAAGATCCAAGGCTCCGTTTCTTCCGGCATCTCCAAGATTGTCGTCGTTCGCACGGAGGGCCGCCAAATCGCGCTGCTGGTCGATGCCATCCGCAACACGGAAGAAATCGTGATCAAGCCTCTCGACAAGCGATTCAAAACCGTCGCCCTCTACTCCGGAGCCGCGGTCCTCGGCGACGGGCGAGTTGCGCTGATTCTCGATATTGCTGCTTTTGCGCACCGTGCCGGGGTCGTCAGCGCTCGACGGGAGGATTCCGCCGCGACTGCCGATTCACAACCCAGGGAGCGCCTCACTTTGCTGTTATTGTCAGGCTCCGATGGCGAGCGCCTGGCTGTGCCTCTCGACTTCGTGCAGCGCCTCGAGGAGTTTTCTCCCTCCGACAAGGAACTGATGGGCGGCCTTGACGTCGTCCAATACCGCAACGAAATCCTCCGAATGGTTCGCCTGGAGGATTTGCTTGAGAATCGGCGCGCCCGACCGCGCAATCCCCAGAATCCCTATGCCTCCGCCCCGGCGGAGAAAATTTCTGCCATCGTTGTTCGTTCGAAAGGGCCGCGCAACGTCATCCTCGAGGTCACCCGGATTCTCGGTATTGTCAAAGTCGAAATCGACCAGATGACTCCTCCCAGCCGCCCCTGCGTGCGCGGCTCTTTGGTGATTCAGGATCGCGTCACTGAACTTCTCGACATGCCTGCCCTCCTGGCGAAGTCACAGGCTGTGCAGCTCGATTCCCCACTCCTCGTCCCCTCGGGAACGGAAGCCCACCATGTCAGCTAAACACCGGTATTCCACATTCTTTCTGAACGGCATCTGTTTCGGCGTTCCGGTCGAAAAAGTCCAGGAAGTCCTGGAATTCCAGCACATCACTCCCGTCCCTTTGGCTCCTCCAGTGCTTCCCGGCATCATCAATCTCCGCGGGCAGATTCTCACCACCTTTGATCTGAAAACCCGCTTGAACCTTTCTTCATCCGAAAGCGCCGGCGAGCCCATGATGATGGTCATCCAAACCTCCGAAGGTCCCATGAATCTTGTCGTCGACAAAATCGGCCCCGTCCTTGACGTTGAGACCGATCTCTTCGAACGGCCGACCGAGACCCTCAAGCCATCGGTACGCGCTGTAACCACTCACGTCTGTAAACTCGACAACCAACTTCTTCTCGTCCTCGACACCGAAAAAATCGTCCGTTTGCCGGATGACGAGGATGCCGCCGATGTCAGGCCCGACGCCGCCATGCAGAGTGCCGTCCACTGAGCCCAACCGCCCGAGACCCGGTTGCGCCACTGTGCAGCCCACGGGATTCATAAGAGGTATCGCGGGGTTCGCAGGCAATCCCCCTTCCGGAATGTGAAATTCGCAGGTTCGCACTTAGGAGAGAAACGATGAAACTCAAGATCGGTCAAAAACTGGGGCTCGCATTCGGAATTGTCCTGGTCCTGATGCTTGTCAGCGGCGTCCTGACTTATTTGCGCTTAGCTGACATTGCAAAAAACGTGGACCTCATGGTCCGGGTCAGAGTGCCCACCATGCAAGCCGCACGGCTATTGCAGGATGATCTCGATTACGCCGGCAATAAAGCTCGCCAGGCAATTCTGTCCGGCACGGATCCGGCAAGAAAAGCCGCGGCGCAGGCGGCTTTCAACGAAGGCTACGAACGGGTTGACAGGGAGATGGGTACATTTGCGAAACTTTCTTCGGGATGGACACTTCAGGAAAACCGCGACTGCCTCGCTGACCTCAAGCAGCGGATACCGAAGATCCGGCAAGACCAGCAAGCCACCATTGACATTGCAGCCAGCGGAGGCCGTGACGCCGTGATTCGAGGAGGCAATGAATATACGGATAATGTCACGCCGGAAGTGAACGCCGCAACCAAAATTCTGGGGGACATGGTGCAGTCGTTTGATGACCTGATTGCCAGGAACAATCAGGAGATTGCCGCTGCGCTTTCATCCGGCGTATGGACCCTGGGAATAACCATTGCGCTCGCCATCGGCATGGGCGCCATCCTCGCTGTGTTCATCAGCCGCCAGCTCGCTTCAGCCACCAATGCCGTTCTTCACCAGGCGGAAGAAATCGCTGCCGGGGACCTTTCCGGTGAAGAGATCGTCCAAAGCTCCAGCGACGAGCTCGGCGATCTCGCCACAGCCATCAATAAGATGCATGCAAACCTCCGCCAGGTCATCCAATCCATCTCCGAAAACGCCCAGAACGTCGCCAACGCCAGCGAAGAATTCTCCTCGGTCAGCCAGCAAATTACGGCAAACTCGGAGGAAACCTCGGCCCAGGCCAACGCCGTCTCGGCCGCCACCGAACAGGTGAACCGCAATCTCCAGACCGTAGCCACGGCCACCGAAGAGATGAGCGCCTCTATCTCCGAAATCGCCAAGAACGCCACCGAGGCGGCGCGCGTGGCGGGCTCCGCCATGGAAACGGCCAATGAAACCAATGCCATCGTTTCCAAGCTCGGGGAATCCAGCGCGGAAATCGGCCAGGTGATCAAGACCATCACATCGATCGCCCAAAAGACTGACTTGTTGGCGCTGAACGCAACGGTCGAGGCCGCACGCGCGGGCGAAGTCGGAGCTGGTTTTGCCGTTGTCGCTAATGAAGTCAAGGAGCTTGCCAAGCAAACGGCGGCTGCCACCGAGGATATCAGCCGGAAGATCGAAGCGATCCAGACCGATGCGAAGTCTGCGGTAAACGCAATCAGCACGATCAGTGGAATCATCAGCCAGGTCAATCAAATCTCCGCCACGATTGCCGCCGCGGTGGAGGAACAGTCCGCGACCACCAGCGAAATGTCCCGCAACCTCACCGACGCGGCCAAGGGCGCCGGGGAAGTGGCGCAAAACATCAACGGCGTGGCCCAGGCCGCACAGAACACTTCTCACGGAGCAGCCGACTCGCTCAAGGCCGCGCAGCAATTGGCGAAGATGTCCACGCAACTCCGCGGACTCGTCGAGCAGTTCAAACTAGACCGCACGCACGTAAGGCGCGCTCGCTCCAGACGGGACCCGAATGTGGACCTGGACACACATACCGTTGGTGAGCGCGAATATGAGGAAACGGGCGTCCGGTAAGGAATTTGCCTGCTCTCGCAACTCAGTTCTGGAAACGAGCGGCGTCATGCCGAAACGGTTTCCTTCTCATGTCGCCGCTCAAGGCGGGCCTTAAAGGAGATGGAAGATGTTCAAGAATCTGAATCTGACCCAAAAAGTCATCTTGTCCATTTCGGCCGTGCTCATCGTTACCTCCACGCTCAGCTTCTGGATTACGCGGCAGCGCGTGAATCGTCAAGCTGAATAGGCCTTCCTCGATAAACTTCGCCAGATCACCGGCATGGCCACCGCCACTCGCGTGTGGTATTCGCAGAATCTTGAGAAATTCGTACCGCACCATGAATTCAAGCGCATTGAGCAGGTGCCCGTGGTCGTTGCCTGGAACATTGCCCAGCAGTACGCCGCAAGCGCGGGAATGAAATTCAAGACGCCCTCTCTGCATCCCCGCAACCCCACAAACCAGCCGGACGATTTTGAGCGCCGTGCGCTTCAATTCAGGGGCGCGCGCCATGTCTGTTCGGCGGAACAAATCGCATTTCGTTGGCCACCCGCTTCATTAATCCAGCTTCTTTCGTGCGAAATGAAAAAGCGATCCCGCCAGCAGCAGAAACATGAACGCGCCGAACAAATTGCTCGTCGCCAGCCCGCCCATAATCTTGGGGCCAACCGAGAACAGATCCGGCCGCCAGGGAAGTCGCAACGCCGCCGACACCCACCCCGGCACGCGCGTCGAAATTTCCGGGTCCTGCAGCAAATTGATCACGATCCCCAGCAACCCGAAAATTCCTCCGGCCGCAATCAATCCGCTCGAATAGAGTGCGCCGGGACTCGCCTCGCTTTCAGTCTCGCTTTTCTCTTTCATGCTGGCTTCCACCGCCAGCCGCACCAACCCGCCCGCAAACATCGCCGCCGTCGTCGCAACGGAAATATACATCCCCGTTGCGAACGCCAGGGATCGCACTCCCAATATCTCCACCGCCACCACCATGGCCACGCCCATCAGCACCAGCCGCCACGGCAGCCGCTGGTTCAGTATCCCGCTGATCACCGTTGCCATGAGCCGCGCTTGCGGAGCCGGTGCCTTATCGCCGCCGATCCCCTGTGCCCACTGGTACTCGATCCGGCTCGTCGTGTTGTCGTAGAGATATTCGCCGTCCGCGATCTCGTGCGACCCCAGCACGTTGATCAGCACGTACGTCTTTCCTTCATGTACGAACGCCGGCCGTTCCACCTTCACACCGGAGGGCAGCGCCTGCAGGTTGATCGAAATCTGCGTCGGGATATACCGCTCCAGCCCTTTGTTCATCAGGTTCAGCGTCGCGCCGATCGCCACAGTTGAAATCGTCACGCCCACCAGCAATCCCATCTGCTGCCAGAACGGCGTTGCGCCCACGAGGAAGCCGGTCTTTAAATCCTGCGATGTCGCTCCTGCGATCGCTGCCGCAATGCACACCACGCCGCCGATCATCAGCGCCAGCACCGCGTAATTCGGCGCCGTCCACCCCGCCAGGAAGAAAATTGCGCACGTGGCCATCAGGGTTGCGATACTCATTCCGCTGATCGGGTTTGAGGAATTCCCCAGCAACCCGCTGATCCGGCTTGCCACCGTCACGAACAAAAACCCGAACACCACCACGAAAATTCCCGCGAAAAGGTTGTGATACCACGCCGTCTGCGCCCCTTTCATCGGGTGAAACGTCAAGAGGATCCACATCATCACCACAATCAGCAGCGACCCGAGTACCACCCACTTCATCGGCACGTCCCGCTGCGTCCGCCCGTTGTCCGCCATTTCCTGCGCGCCTTCTTTCCGCACGTCTTTCAACCCGGCTGTCAGCGCGGAGATAATCGTCGGCAGCGTCCGCAGCAGCGTGATCAGCCCTGCTGCCGCCACCGCGCCGGCTCCCATCGGCCGAATGTAGCTTCGCCACAAATCGTCCGGGGTCATCTGCGGAATCGGAATCGTGGAAGGATAGATGGGCGTGTTCCCTGCCAGTTGCCCGTAAAATTTGATTGCCGGCATAATCACCAGCCACGAGACGATGCCGCCCGCGAACAATATCCCCGCCACCCGCGGCCCGATGATGTAACCCACTCCCAGATATTCCGAAGTCACCGCCGCGCGAAACGATGCCCCTGGAAACCACTTCGGCTGGTATTCCGGCTGTCCCGTCCAACCCTGCACGGTGTTCATCAAAAATGTGTATACGCCGCCGAGCCCCAGTCCCCAGAACACCCGCCCCGCGAACGATCCGCCGCGCTCCCCAGCCACCAGCACATCCGCGCACGCCGTCCCTTCCGGAAACGTCAGGTTGCCGTGCTCTTTCACAATCAGTTGCCGCCGCAGCGGAATCATGAACAGCACGCCCAGCCAGCCGCCCAGCAGCGCCATCGGGAAGATCCGCCAGAATGTGAATTCCGATCCAAATCCCAGGAAGATCAGCGCCGGCAAGGTGAACATCACGCCTGCCGCCAGCGATTCGCCGGCCGATCCCGTCGTCTGCACGATGTTGTTTTCCAGAATTGTCGACCGCCCGAATGCCCGCAGGATACTGATCGAAAGTACCGCGATCGGAATCGACGCGGACACCGTGAGTCCCGCGCGCAATCCCACATAGACCGATACTGCGCCGAACAGCAGTCCGAACAGCCCTCCCAGAATCACTGCCCGTAGCGAAAACTCTTTCAAACTCTGCGCCGCAGCAACGTACGGCTGGAATTCTCCCGTCGTCCCCCCGGCATTCCATGGACGGTCGCTCACCTTTCCCTCCCCGATTCGTTCCTGATGAATATCGAACGCTGGTTTGATTCCGTGTGCCCGGATTATCTCCCACCATTGCCCCACCGCAAAGGGCTTCCGCACTTCTTGGCGATCTTGCCGCCGGTTCTCCCGCATTGCTGGAATCTCACTCTTCTTGACATCCTGACAACTAGTCAGTATCGCCACGTCCATTCAGTACCCACAGTTGGCGTGCGCTGATTTTGCGGGGTTGTTGTCCCCGGGCTCGCTCCTTGTGCCTCTCGCCCTTTTTCTCGTGCTTGATTCGCTCGTTGGCGGGGCGGTTCGGGAGCCCCTTCTTATGATTCGTCGATTTGTGATTTTTTGCGCTATCGCTTTCCTCGCATCCATTTACAAGCCGTTTTTCTCCGCCTGCCCTGCGACAAGTGGCAGCCGATCGATCCTGCGGACCTCAAAATGACCAGCGAGCCCAAGGCTCCCGGCGCACCCGCGATCTATCTTTACCGCCAGGTCGACCGCGACGATGCCGGGCGTGCCACCACCGAGTACAACTACATCCGCATTAATATCCTCACTCAGGAAGGCCGCAACCACGCCAACATCGAAATTCCCTATCTCAAGGAACAAGCCGGCATCAACATCAGCCACATCCGGGCCCGTGTCATTCAGCCCGACGGCACCATCGTTCCCTTCAACGGCCAGATCTACGACAAAACCATTGAAAAAACCAAACGTGTCAAAACCCTGGCCAAAACTTTCTCCATTCCCGACGTTCAGGTCGGAAGCATCGTCGAGTACCACTTGAACTACGATTTCTCCGGCAAGTACATTTTCAACTCCTACTGGGCCATCAGCGACGAACTTTTCACACGCCTCGCCAAGTTCAGTTTGAAGCCTTATTCCGAGTCCGCCGTCCGCTGGATCTGGCCCGCTGGTCTGCACCCGGGCACAGATCCCCCGAAACAGAGCTCTGATTCCATCGTCCGTCTTGTGGCCAAGGACGTCCCCGCGTTCCTCACCGAGGATTACATGCCTCCGGAAAATGACTTGAAGTACCGTCTTTTGTTCATCTACTCCGACAGATTCATCGAGACCGATCCCGTTAAATATTGGCGGAGCTTCGGGAAAAAACAGCACGACAGGCTGGAAAGTTTCGTCGGCAAGCGCAAGGATCTCGAAGCTGCCGTTTCGCAGATCATCTCGCTCTCGGACTCGCCGGACACCAAATTGCGCAAAATCTGTGACCGCGTCCAGTTGCTTCGCAATCTCAGCTATGAAAACACGAAAACGGAGCAGGAACAGAAGCGAGATAAACAGAAGAAAACCCAGCATGCCGCCGACGTGCTCAAAAATGGCTACGGCTCCGGCACTGATCTCACCTGGCTCTTCGTGGGCCTTGAGCGCGCGGCGGGTTTCGGAGCTTCGGGTGTGCTCGTTTCCACGCGCAACGATTATTTTTTCAACGACCAGCGCATGAACAGCAACGAACTCTATTCCAATGTCGCCCTCGTCAAGGTCGATTCCAAGGGAGTCTATTGCGACCCCGGAACCGCATTCGCTCCATTCGGCCGTGAAAGGTCTCAAGCTCAACTTGCCGAAGCCCGCTACACGTTGCAGCTTCCTGCCGGCTGGGAATACAAAGCCGTTTGGATCAATCATCCGGAAGTGACAACCGAATCCGTGGGAAACAACCAGTGGCAATGGGTTCTCAGGCAGATCCCGGAAATTAAGCCGGAGGACCAGATGCATCCTTGGAAGGGTGAGGCGGGGATCATGTTTGTTTCCCTTATTCCCCCGGCGGCGCCGCTCATGGTTCTCTGAACTGGTCGGAGATGGAAAGTTGGGAGAATCAACTTGTCCAAGGGCGCTTGACGGCTTCGCCAGCGATCAAACAGAAGGTTGCGGAGCTCACCGCAAATCTTCCCACCTCCCTCGAAAAATTGCGGGTTCTCGCCCAATTCATGCAGAAAGTTATTCGCTACGTCGCCATCGAACTCGGCATCGGGGGATGGCAGCCGCACTCCGCCGACGAAACATTTTCCCATCGCTACGGTGATTGCAAAGACAAGGCCGCACTTCTTGCTACGATGCTCGAAGAGCTCGGCATTGACTCCTATCAAATGCCAATCCACACTGATCGGGGTGGCGTCACCCCGGCCACCCCTGCGCATTTCCGCTCGTTTAACCACGTCATCCTTGCCGTGCGTCTCCCGGATGCAGTTGACGATCCCTCGCTCCTTGCCGTCGTCCAGCATCCTAAACTTGGCCGGCTTCCGATATTCGATCCCACCGATGGGGTAACCCCGTTTGGGTCGCTTCGCGGCGAATTGCAGGCTGATTGCGGTGTGCTGGTCACTCCGGAGGGCGGAGAACTCCTTCAAGTTCCACAATTGCCCGCTTCCCTTAGCGGAGTAACCCGCACAGGACAATTCACCCTTGACGCCCGCGGACGCGGACTACAGCTTTGGTAGCTATCACAGCAAAACGGAAACGAAAGGCGACACGATCGTCTACACGCGCACCTTCCAAATCGAGGAACTCAGCGTCCCCGTTTCCAAGGTCGACGACCTGAAAAAGTTCTACCGCATCATTGCTACCGACGAGCGCAGCACCGCCGTTCTAATATCGTTGTGCCACTGACCCTTTTCCAGCACTTGGCCCGCAGCCAAGCTAGAAACGTGGATTTCCCAATTTCTTACCTCTCGCCGTTGCCAGCGCTCGTGTTTTTGGTCTATCCTCGCTGCCCGGCGGGTGGGGACTGTAAGCCGCGCTGATTGGCTGGGAAAGGGAGCGCGAGGGTACAAGCAAACCAAACGCTCTCGCATACGTCTAACCTTGCAAAATTGGTCGTGGGTTGCACCCGAGTTCGAGATCGAATTGAAACAAAGTTCACGAAAATCGCGTACCGAATTGTGTGGTCAAAGGGCCAAGCCCTCCACGCCAAGGAGCGCATTGGTGTTTTCGGCATCTGTATTTTTTTTGAGCTTCGTCGCATCCTTTTTTCCTCTTCGTGCAATTGCCCAGCAGAAAGGCGCATCTGCTCCCGCCGTCGTCCAGCCGGGCGCGCCGGGTCAGCCCACCAAAACGCTCCCAGCTTCCACCACGGGCACCCTGCCTCCGCTTTCCCGTGCCGACGTGGAATTCATGCAGGGCATGATCATGCATCACGCGCAGGCCGTGGAGATGACCGCTCTGATTCCTTCCCACACCAACAACAAGGATTTGCAGGAGCTCGGCGCGCGCATCAGCAGTTCCCAGTCCGACGAAATCCGGTTCATGAAGCGCTGGCTTGCGGCTCGTGGACAGCCGATCTCCATGGCCATGCCCGGCATGCCCGATATGGACATGTCTGGAAAGCCCATGCCGCTCATGCCGGGCATGTTGACACCGGAGCAGATGGAAGCGCTTCGCAAGGTCAAGGGTGCGGAGTTCGACCGCTTGTTCCTGACCGGAATGATTCAGCACCATGGCGGCGCGCTAACCATGGTGAAGGACCTTTTCAATTCCGCCGGCGCGGGGCAGGACGCGGAAATTTTTAACTTCGCCACCGACGCGGACAACACGCAGCGCGCGGAAATCAGGATTATGCAAAACATGCTCGAGAAAAAGTCTTCCGAGGAGAAACAATGAACCGATTGCTTCGCATTGCTTTGCAGGTAATGTGCATCGCGAGTCTTTTGGGGGGCGGCGCCATACGGTTGTTTGCTCAGGAGCCCGCGCAAGCTCCGGCGAAGCAGGACGCTTCCAAACAGGATGCCGCAAAGCAGGAGCCCTCGAAGAAAGAGGGCGATGAGGATGACGAGAATCCTTTCGCTCCCCAACCTGCGCCCGCTCTGCCGCCGGGCATGACCGGTTCCGACGTGAACGATCCGCGCTACAAACTGGCCCCGGGCCTTTACGACGCGGGCGAGAGCATGATGGGCATCAAACATCTTATCCTGGTCAAAAAACCAGACGCTTTCGAACTCGGCACCAGCGATCCAGACAATCCCAAGGTCCTGAAGACGATCGGGCTACTGGGCATCGGCAACGTTGCCAAAATCCCAAAACCAATGCAACTCGTGATCGCGCAGCTCGCCTTCTCCAACTCCGATCTTGCCTTCCAGGGAGACCACCTTTTCCAGGGCAATTTTTACGGTATAAATATTTTCGATATCAGTAATCCTGCGAAAACCACCCTGCTTACGTCTATGGTCTGTCCCGGCGGGCAGGGCGACGTTTCGGTCTACAAAAACCTGATGTTCATGTCTGTCGAAATGCCCAATGCCCGCCTCGATTGTGGCACGGAAGGTTTTCCCCCGGAGCCTCCGCCGACTCCCGAAGAGATGAAGGAGCATAAGCACCGTCTTCCCGCCGCACAGAAAGATCGCTTCCGCGGCGTACGCATCTTCGACATTTCCGATATTCGCAATCCGAGACAGGTTGCCGCCGTGCAGACCTGCCGCGGTTCGCATACCCACACCCTCGTGGTCGATCCGAACGACAAAAACAACGTGTACATCTATGTTTCCGGCACGTCTTTCGTGCGGCAGCCGGAAGAACTGGAAGGCTGCTCCGGAGAGAAGCCGGACAAGGATCCGAACACGGCGCTGTTTCGCATCGACGTGATCCAGGTTCCCCTGGCCGCACCGCAGGACGCAAAAGTTGTTTCCCGCCCGCGCGTGTTCATGGACGCGCGAACAGGGGCCATCAACGGCCTCAGCAACGGCGGCAGCCACGACAAGAATGAACAAAAGCCCCGCGATACCGACCAGTGCCATGACATCACGGTGTACTCGGCGATCGGGCTTGCCGCAGGTGCCTGCTCCGGAAACGGTATCCTGCTGGACATCAAAGACCCGGTGCATCCAAAACGCGTGGATGCCGTCAACGATCCCAACTATTCCTACTGGCACTCTGCTTCTTTCTCGAACGATGGCACCAAGGTCGTGTTCACCGATGAATGGGGCGGCGGTCTGGGAGCGCGTTGCCGTCCGAATGACTCCAATAAGTGGGGCGCGGACGCCATCTTCCGCCTGAAGGACGACAAATTGACCTTTGCCAACTATTACAAATTGCCGGCCGCGCAGTCCGACACGGAAAACTGTGTCGCGCACAACGGCTCGTTGGTTCCCGTACCTGGCCGCGACATCGAAGTCCAGGCGTGGTATCAGGGCGGCGTCTCCGTCATGGATTTCACTGATCCCGATCATCCGAAGGAGATCGCCTATTTCGACCGCGGGCCGATCGACTCCAAGATGCTCATCCTTGGCGGCGACTGGTCCGCTTACTGGTACAACGGCTACATCTACGGATCCGAAATCGCCCGTGGCCTGGACGTGTTTGAGCTGACCCCGACGGAGAATCTGACGCAAAACGAAATCGACGCGGCGAAGTCCGTCCACGTCTCCGAAGAGAACGTGCAGAACCAGCAGAAGATCGTATGGCCCTCCACGCTCGTCGTGGCCAAGGCTTATATCGATCAGTTAGAGCGTTCGCAGGCCCTGTCGGCCAGTCAAATCGCCTCGCTCCGCAAAGCGATCGGCGCGGCGGAGAAATCACACATGGCCGCAAACAAAGTGAAAAAGCTCAAGAGCACGGCCCCCTCCATTGAGAAAAGCGCCGCCTCGGCGAAGACGCCCGCCGATGCTTCGCGCATGCACTCCCTGGCGGAAATTCTCAAGAACCCTTCCGCCTGAGCCCGAAGCACTCCAAAAAAGTTGCTGTTCACTTGTAGCGGACCCGGCCTGCTTATGAGCGCCGGCAATGGACCCGAGTTGTGAACGCTACTCCGATGAATCAGAAGGTTACGTGCGGGATCGCGTGGATTGGCCAGTCAGTTCCCCCAGCCGAAAGCATCGGGCGGCCGCGGAAATTTTCCGTTATTTCCGGGGAGCAATGACGTTCATAACCGCTGGGGGACGCAGAGTGCTCCACCGGTAGCGGAGCTTTCGTGGTGCCGCTTCCAGCATGCCTTCCAGCAGTGCCCGGGCCTGCTCGAATGCAAGCGAGACGCGGAACAGATCGGCCTTTCGGCCATGATCGAATTTCTCATAGCGGGCGGGATGGGAGCTCGCGAATCCGAGAATGACGTCCCACGGAGATTGCCGCGCGAATAGCCTTTTCTGCGAAGCCTCACGCTGCGAGATTTCCGCGATGGCCCGCTGCGCGCCTCCCCCCATTTCCAGCAGCACTGCCGTAGCTTCTTGCGGAACGAATGGCCGCGAGGGATCGTCATCGGGGAAAGTAACGAGAAGTCTTTCGAGTTCGGATATCTCGGCGGAGAGCGCTTCCCACCAATAGCGATAGCCGTGGTAGACGACCGTACCGCTGCGAACGATTTGCTGAACGCGCGCGGGGTCCTTGCCCGCTACACTGACTACCATGTCGATAAGTTCGTGGAGGCGAAAGGTTTGTTTGACCACGGGACGGACGGACATGTAGCCGGCGTCGTCTTCGGTGTAGCGAAGGGGGATTTGGTCGGGGAGCGCCATGACCGGATGTTTCGTGTCGCCGGCTCTGCGAATGAGCTGCACCTACACAACCATAGCCAAATATACGTCGGCGCGAGGGTACATCTCTAGCCGAGCTTGGAAAGGCGTGCCCGGACAAGGTCGGACAGAACTTTGCCATCGACCGTTTTGCCGGTGAGGGCGTCCTTCGCTGCTTTAACGACGGCGCCCATTTGTTTCATGGAACTGGCGCCCGTCGAGGCGATGGCTTGGGTGATGGCGGCGTCCATTTCTCCCTCGCTGGCCCCGGCCGGAAGATACGACTCGAGAATATTGAGTTCGGAAGATTCCTTTTCTACAAGATCGTTGCGCCCGCCTTTGGCGAACTGATCGATGGACTCCTTGCGCTGTTTGACCAGGGTCTGGAGTAACTGGATGGACTCGGCGTCTTCCAGCTTCCGCATCTTTTCGACTTCTTTGAGTTGCATCGCGGCCTTGACCATGCGCAGCACGCTGAGACGCAATTCGTCCTTGTTTTTCATGGCGGCGACAATATCTTTTTGAACCTGTTCGGAAAGACTCATGACACGTTCGACTCCCTTTTTTGAACTATAACAGACGTGCATCCCGCTCATAAAAATTTCTGGAGCAGCGGGAGTTTGACAGGGTTTTGCGAGCCAAGTAATTTGGAGTGTTCTCACCACAAGGGAAGAGACCGCTGTGCGCCCTCGCGGCTTTTACCCGGAATAGAGGAATCATGAAAGTCATTGTCGCGGACAAGATCAGCGATCGCGGAATTGAAATACTGCGGCAGACCGGCTGGAACATCGTATTTACAACAAAGGAGACGTTGCATGCGGAGCTGGCGGACGCGGACGCCCTCATCGTCCGCAGCGCAACGAAGGTAACTCCATCTCTGCTGGATCACGCGCCCCGCCTGCGCGTGATCGGCCGGGCCGGCGTCGGCGTAGACAATATCGACCTGGACGAATCCACTAAGCGCGGCATCCTGGTGATGAGCACCCCGGGTGGCAGCTCGGTCAGCGTGGCGGAGCACGCGTTTGCGTTGCTGCTGGCGCTCGTGCGGCAGGTGCCGAAATTCGACGCGGCCATGCGGGAAGGACGCTGGGAGAAGTCCTCCTCGGGCGCCGAAGTGCGCGGCAAGACGCTGGGATTGATTGGATTGGGAAGAATCGGCAGCGAAGTGGCCACGCGCGCGGACGGATTCGAGATGCGCGTGCTGGCCTTTGACCCGTTCATCAGCGAGGCGGCGGCCCGGGAATTTTCGGTCGAGCTGGTGCCGCTGGAAAAGCTCTACGAAGAAAGCGATTTCATCTCCCTGCACACGGCGGTAAGTCCCCAGACAAAGGACATGATCAACGCTGCAAGCATCGCGAAAATGAAAAATGGCGTGCGCATCATCAACACGGCGCGCGGCGAACTCATCAACGAAGCGGACCTCGCGGCGGCAATTAAGAGCGGGCAGGTGGCTGGCGCAGCCCTGGACGTGTTCGCGGAAGAGCCGCCGAAGTCTTCTCCGCTGATCGGATTGCCAAACGTGGTTGCCACCCCCCACGTCGCCGGTTCGACGGCGGAGGCTCAGGAAGAACTGGGCACTCAAGTGGCTGTGCAGGTGCGCGACTACCTGCTGGAAGGCATCATCAAGAACGCGGTCAACTTGCCGGCCCTTTCGCCGGAACAATATCGCCGGGTGCGCCCGTACCTGGCCCTGGCGGAGCGCCTGGGGTCGTTGCTCTCCCAAGCGGCGGAAACAAGGCCGGCTCGCATCCGTATCCGCTACGCGGGTGAGGTGGCGGAAGTGGGTACTCATCTCCTGCGCAGCGCGGTGTTGGCGGGAATGTTGAACGCGATTTTGGACGAAAAAGTGAACGTGGTGAACGCGCCGGCGGTTGCTGCGGCGCGCGGCTTGACCGTGCAGGAAGAATCCCGGCGGCGCGAGCACGGCTTTCCGCACACTCTGGAGGTGGCCGCCCTGTCGGACAATCCGGACAGTCATGGATTCACGGCCGAAGGCACAGTGTTGCGCGATGGTTCGCCGCGAGTGATCCAGATTGATGGTATTTCCTTGGAGGCTCAGCTGAATGGGACGATGTTGTTTCTTCGCAACCAGGACCGGCCGGGCGTTATTGGCCATGTGGGCGCGACCTTGGGTAAGCACGGCGTGAACATTGCTACCTTTGCCCTCGGCCGGCGCGACAATGCCCCCGGGGCAGAGGCCGTGGCATTGATCCGCGTCGACGGAGACATCACAGACCAAGTCCTGGACGACGTTAAGATGCACCCATCTATCACGGAAGCACGGACGATTCACTTGGGGAAGCTGTAAAAAGCCCAAGCCTCCTCCTTGGACCTGCGATGGGAGCGGTTGTCCTAAAGGGCCGCCCTTCCAAATTCGGGATGAATGTCCTCCGCACCCGCGTGCGGCGTGATTTTTTATCCCTGCGCCACTCCTTTGGCTTGCCCTGGAAATACCGTGCAGGGACTCACCCAATCGTGGACCGCGCCTTCCGGAGCGTACGCCGTCGGGCCCGCGCAGCTTGCGCAGATGGATGCCGTCTGCGGCACGCAAACCAGCAGCCATCCAACCGTTACTTGTCCACTCGGTCCTGGCGTGAATCCGATGTTGGCGAACGCGCAGGGTACCGGATTGTTTCAGCAGTTTCCGGCGCCCAACTCCTCGGCTTGTTCAAACGCTGATGGCTTCAATATCAGTTGCTTCCGCTTCTCGGCGCCGAATTCCACGCACTTGAACACCTCGATCGCCAAGTTCGACTACAACCTCAATCGTGCCGGCACCAACCGCTTGTTTATTCGAGGCAATTATCAGGACGACACGACGGATAACCCTCCGCAATATCCAGGGCAGCCGCCGATCACCGCGATCCGAACCACCAGCCGCGCCATCGTCGCGGGCTACAACGCAGTGTTCTCCAGTTCGCTGGTCAACAACTTCCGCTTCGGTCTGACGCGCGAAAGTGTCGGGCAGCAGGGCATCGAGAACGGTCCGAATATCACGTTCCGGTATTTCGACGACCTGCATCTCAGCGTGGGCACGGCGGCGCCTACGCAATCCTTTACGCGTAACTATCACATCCCCGTCCACAATTGGGTGGACGACGTGAGCTGGACCAAGGGAAAGCACACCCTGCAGTTCGGCACGAATATCCGCCGGATCACGAACTCGCGCGCTACCGATGAGGCGAATATCAACTTCGCCTCCACCAATCCGAATTTTCTCGCCGCACAGCCTGCCGGCGGCGGCACTCTGGATCCCTCTTGCCAGACAGATCAGGCAACGGGCGTCACCCCGCCCGCGTTTTGCACCTGGAACTTTCCGGCCGTCGACCCGAACAACGCGAATCCCTACAACTACGCGTCGGAAACCTGCTGGGAGTGATCACCGAGGTTACCGGTCAATACAATCGCACAGCTCAAGCCGTATCCATTCCGCAAAACACTTTGGTCCCGAAGGATTTCCGCTCCTGGGAGTCCGATTTCCATTTTCAGGACTCCTGGCACGTGAACTCGACTCTTACCATTACCGCCGGTCTGCGCTACAGCCTGTTGCAGCCTGTGTTTGAAATGAACGGCAACCAGGTTTCACCAGACCAGCACCTCAACAATTTCGTCAGCCAGCGAGCGGCAGCGATGGAACAGGGCGGCGCCTTCGACGAAATCATCTCCTATAGCCCCAGCGGCAAAGTGAATGGCAAAAGCCCGCTGTGGCCGTGGGACTACAAGGACCTCGGCCCGCGCCTGGCGTTCGCTTACGCCCCTAACAAATCGGATGGCCTCCTCGGAGTGTTGCTCGGCGGCAGTGGCAAGACATCCATCCGCGGGGGCTTCGGGATTGTCTATAACCACTTCGGAACCGGTCTGGTGGATACTTTCGACACCAACGGAGCATTCGGTCTCAACACCGTCATCAGCAATCCGGCCTCGATCCAAACCCTCGACGGCAGAGCTCGCTATTCGGGCCCGGGCATGATTCCAACTTCCAGCTCGGATGGAATTTTGCTGCAACCGCCGCCGAGCGGTGGATTTCCTTACACTCTGTCGGTGAGCACCCTGGGCAACCCCCTTCAGCAGATCACGTGGGGATTCGACAACAATCTCCGCACGCCCTATTCAGAGACGCTCGATTTTTCCGTGTCCCGCGAACTTCCCGGCGGTTTGACGTTTGAGGCCGCGTACGTGGAGCGCTTCGGCCACCGGCTCTTGCAGCAACGCGACCTGGCCATGCCGCTGGATATCAAGGATCCAAAAACCGGCGTGGACTATTTCGCGGCTGCCACCGCGTTTGCCAAGCTTGCCAACGCGAATACTCCCGTATCTCAGGTTCAACCAATTCCTTATTGGGAAGACCTCTTTCCAACCGCGGCCGGCGGCGGGCTGAGCGCGACTCAGGCCATGTACCAGCTCTTTGCCCAAAACTGGGGCCCATCCACCCTGGGCGCGACTAACTTCCAGAATATTTTCGACTCCTTCTGTTTCCCCGCATGCCCCAGCATCAACGGCACGCCGACGCCATATGCGTTTTACCACAAGGAATTTTCCGCGCTCTATGCCTGGTCGAGCATCGGCAACAGTGCCTACAACGCCGGGCAATTCATGCTCCGCAGCCGCAACATGCACGGCCTGCAGTTCGACTTCAACTATGTTTATTCCAAGTCGATCGACGAAGGCTCGGACGCCGAACGCGTCCCTAGCTTCCGCGGACTGAGCGCCTTCACCAACCCCAGCGCCATCGGTCCGTATTCCAGCACGTTGACGAAGCCGCGTGTCATGGAGTTCGCGCTCCGTTATTCCTTCTAACCGAAAACACCTGAGTTTCGCTCCACTCTCGGCTCTCCGGGTATTTTCCCGGAGGGCTTTTTTCATCCGCGGCGCGATTCCCATGCATTTGAATTTCCTTGCCCAGCTATCAGCGCATCCTTCTTGACACGCGAGGGGTTCTGTCCTAAAAGGTATGGTAATTTCGGTGCGTGCGAGTGGTGGGTAAGGTCCTTGTGGTGGGGACCCGGGTGGTTCCTATTCTTCCAGCGGCCGGCGGAGCGGCCGTGGCCTTCCTTCTTTACTCGCCTGTTAGATCCGAGTGCACGTAATTTTCAGCGCCCCTGAAAGGAATTTTTATGCCTCGCATCTCTGTTTGCCGGACGGCTCTTTTGCTTTGCGCAGTCATCATTCTCGCGGTCGGTTCTGCCTGGGCTCAAAGCACCTCTTCTCTGCACGGCACCATCACGGACAAAAGCGGCGCATCGGTGCCGGGAGCCGTGGTGACCCTCGAAAGCAAGGAACTCTCCATCACTGTCTCCACGAAAACGGACAAAAATGGCGCCTACCAGTTCGTGGACGTGCGTCCGGCCACTTATACCCTGACCGTAACCGCCGCTGGCTTCGCTACTCTTCGGCAACCCGGCCTCCAATTGCTGGTTGCCACGCCCACGACCGACGATTTGAAGATGGAAGTGGCTGCGGTCACCACAACCGTGGAAGTCTCCACCGTCACCCAGACCATCAATACCTCGGACGCAACTTTGGGCAACGCCTTCGGGCAGTTGCAGGTGAGTTCGCTGCCGTTTGAAGGCCGCGATCCCGCCGGCTTGTTGAGCTTGCAACCCGGCGTGGCAACCGTCGCCGATCCTGCGATTCAAAAATCGAACGAACTGTTCGACAGCCGAAGCGGCGCGGTGAATGGCGCGCGAAGCGACCAGACCAACATTACGCTCGACGGCGTAGACGACAACGACCAGTTGAACGGATTCGCCTTCCGCGGTGCCTTGCGCGCCACCCTGGATTCGCTCGAGGAGTTCCGCGTCACCACTTCGAACGCCAACGCCGACCAGGGGCGCTCCTCCGGCGGCCAGGTCTCCCTGCAGACCAAGAGCGGCACGAATGAGTTCCACGGCACCGGTTACGAATACCAGCGGCCCACCAACATGGTGGCCAACGACTACTTTAACAAGCTGGCCGAACTCCAAAATGGCGACCCCAACAAGCCGCCCTTTCTCCTGCGGAATACCTTTGGCGGCACGTTCGGCGGCCCGATCAAGAAGGACCGGCTGTTCATCTTCCTGGCCTATGAAGGCTTGCGCCAGCGGGAAAATCAGCAGGTGACCCGCACCGTACCCAGCCAATTGTTGCGGGAAGGAATTATTGAATATCAATGTGCCAATCCAAGCGACTGTCCTGGCGGTACAATGACTGTCCAGGGTGTCGATGCCCAATTCAATCCTAAGACCTATCAGGTGAGCGTGCCCGCAGGGAACAATGTCCTCGGTTCACCTCAAATTGCCTCCATGGATCCAAATTGCACCACGACGGGCACCTGCCCCTGGGGTCCGGGTATCGATCCCTTTGTCATCAAAACCTTGAATTCTTATCCGTTGCCGAATACTAACCAACAGGGATATGGCTACAATTATCAGGGCTACACGTTTTCGTCGCCCGCGCCATTAAAGAACGACACCTACATTGCCAAGTTGGACTACAACATCACCCAGAGCGGCTCCCAGCGCCTGTTTGCGCGTTTTGGACTTCAGAATGACCACGGCAACGACGTGGAACAATTCCCCGGCCAGCCGCCTAATTACACAAATTTGAACAATACCAAAGGCATCGTCACCGGCTGGACGTGGACGATCAGCCCCACAAAGATCAACAACTTCCACTACGGTTGGATTCGCGAAGGCTACGGCACCGATGGCGTCTCCAATCTGCCCCGTGTTTATCTCCGCGGCTTGGATGACCCAACGGCCTTCACGCGTTCCACCAATGTGATCATTCCCGTCCATAACTTCACCGACGACTTCACCATCATCAAGGGCAACCACACCATCACCTTTGGCGGAAACTACCGGTTCATCAATAATATCCGAAACTCGGACGCCAACTCCTTCAGCGACGCTCTGACCAATACCGGATTCTTGGTGCCGACGGGGATCTCGAATGTCGGCGGAAGTTTTGATCCGGCCGCCTTCGGCTTTCCAGCCGTTTCGACAAATGCCCAGAACGCCTACGACTATCCGATGATTGCCCTCGCTGGCGTAATTACCGAAGAAGATAACACCTACGTCCAGAACAAAAACGGGCAATTCTTGCCGCAGGGTTCCTTCGTGCCGCGCCACTTCCGCAGCAGCGAAGTAGAGTTCTATGGCATGGATGCCTGGCGGCTGAAGCCAAACCTCACCATGACCTATGGTGTGCGCTACTCTCTCCTGCAACCCCCCTATGAAACCAACGGCAATGAGGTCACTCCAAACATCAGCCTCGACAATTTTTTCCAGACCCGTATGAAAGACATGGTGCAGGGCATCTCCTATTCCCCGAACTTCAGCTTTGACTTGGCTGGCCCCGCAAACGGCAAGCCGGGGTATTGGAGCTGGGACTATAAGGACATCGCACCTCGCTGGTCGCTGGCTTGGTCGCCTGGTTTCAGCACCGGCTTGCTGGGCAGCATGTTTGGCGGGCCCGGCAAGAGTTCCATCCGCATGGGTGCCGGTATTTACTACGACCATTTCGGAGAAGGCATTGTGAACACCTTCGACCAGAACGGGTCGTTTGGGTTTGTCACGTCGGGTTCCTTGCCGCCAGGCACGGTCTCGCTGGACACGGGTCCGCGCTATACCGGCCCGAACAACCTGCCGGCGTCACTTCAGTATCCGCCGCCGACACCAGGTTTTCCGGTCACGCCGGGAAACCAGTTCCTGATTTATTGGGGCATGGACGACAAATTGAAGACGCCCTATGCGTATGGCTTCGATTTGTCTTACACGCGCGAACTCAAAGGCGGGTTCACCTTCGAGGCCGCCTACGTCAATCGGCTCGGCCGCCGCTTGCTGCAAGAACGCGACCTCGCCCAGCCAATCAACCTCTGCGATCCGAAATCCGGCCTTTGCTATTTCCAGGCGGTCACCGCATTGGCCAAGATTTATCGCACGGGTGAGCCGGTGCAGAATTTCGCGGCAAACCCCAATGTTCCGGCGAACGTTGCACAATACTGGCAAGACGTGATGCAGCCGCTCCATGCCGGTGGCGCCTATAGCGTGGGCACCAGTTCCTGCGTGAACGGCGGAACTCCCGCGGGCACCTCCAGTGCGTTGGTGGCTGCGTATGCCTTGTTCTGCAGCGGAAGCCTCAACGAGACCACCCCCCTCTCCGTTTGGGACCTCAGCGGCATCCCGGATGCCAACCTCCCCGGTGTCTCTTACTTCCCCGTTAATGGACCGAACACTTTTTATCAGAGCCAGTTTGCCTCGCTTTACGCCTGGAGTTCAACCGGCCGCAGCAATTACAATAGCGGGCAATTCATGCTGCGTCACCGAGAAGCCTATGGCCTAACGTGGGATCTGAACTACACCTACTCCAAGTCCTTCGACATGGGATCCAACGCCGAACGCATCAGCCTGTTCCAGAATTTCGGCTATGCCAGCCAGATTATCAACGCGTTTGATCCCGGGTTGAACCGTGGCGTGTCCGACTACGACATGACCCACCAGATTAATTCCAACATCATTTACGAAATCCCCTTTGGTCACGGCAAGAAGTGGGGAAGCTCGTCCAACGGTTTCGTCAATGCCGTCTTCGGCGGTTGGACGATTTCCGGCCTCTACCGCTGGACCAGCGGCCTGCCCTTCTCCATTTCCAACGGCTTCCAGTTCCCCACCAACTGGGAACTTACCGGCCAAGCTAACTTGGTCGGCCCGAAGCCGGCGACCGGCGTTGGCAACAACTGCTCCAGCGGCACCTGCAACCCGAACGTCTTTGTCGGCTCCACGGGCGGCAGCGGCAGCGCAGTCAGCTCGTTCGACTATCCGTTCCCTGGACAAACGGGCTCTCGAAACAATATCCGCGGTCCGGGTTACTTCGACATCGACGCGGGCCTCCGCAAGCAATGGAACTTCACGGAGAGGATGCGGCTGGCCTTCGGCGCTGATGTGTACAACATCACAAACTCCGTACGCTTCGACGTGGGTTCCATCACCTACAACGGCAACGCAGCCATCGACAGCGGTTCGGCCTTCGGCAACTTCGAAAGTGTGCTGACCGCTGCCCGTCGCATCGAACTGTCTCTGCGCTTCACCTTTTAAGAGCTAAGCGTAACTCTTCCGGGCCGGATGGCTTCCACCATCCGGCCCTTTCTTGTGTTCCAGCGGGGCTCCAGTCTGTCGTGCAAGCGGCTGCTCCACAACCGCCTGCCACGCAGCGTGGCGCGGAATAGGGCGGTGTGTTAGGCTAAAAGAACACGCGGTTGCAGTCTGCCGCGGTCATCCAGTTGTCGGGGCGTGGCTCAGCCTGGCTAGAGCGCCTGGTTCGGGACCAGGAGGTCGGTGGTTCAAATCCACTCGCCCCGACCAATCCTTTCAATCACTTATCCGCGCCTTCTGGTCTTTTGGCTACAGTGCTGTAGTCGAATTTGTAGACGGTGAAATCCGGCGAAGTCTATGTTTGTCCTGTCCTACCGAATCCAAACTGAAATCCCAGTCGGCGTTCCTCGCTACAAAACCAACTGCGACGTTGTAGACTGAAAAACGGAATACGTATGTAAATATTTGAAAATACGACGGCTCGGTGAGAGCCGAACTCGGACCCTCTGCTTAGAAGGCAGTTCTCGCGCCTTGTTGAAATCCAGCGAAATTCTACCGGCCACAAGTGATTCACTGCAAAAGCGTTGTCGTGCGCGTGTTGAACGCGATTGAATCCCTTTGAATGAAAAGGCTTTCTCCGATACAAAATCGTCTACAGCGAGTTAAATCGAGTTGGACCTTGGCCGAGCCGCCTCATCGGAACAAACCCATAGCTGAGGCGAGATGAAGTCCTTGATAGAAACAAAATGCCCCCGGTAACGTCCAGTTCGAGGGATCAAAACCGAGTCCCAGATTGGGATGAGACGGATTGGATGGAAATTCATCGGCGAGAAATGTATCTACGTCATTTATCTTGGAAGGGATTTCTAGCCAAGGCCCCGATTCATATTCTTTGTTCAGCTTGAACTTGGACTCGAATTCTTCCAAGTATCCTGAGTCTTGCACGACGAAGACCGTCGTGACTTCAGGGCCGAGCCTGAGCAAGTCTATACAAAAGCCTGTTACATGGAAAGAAGCCTCTCCGGTTTCGAGCATCTCCACGAGTTCTCTGATTCCTGGCTTCCTGAAAAAGAAAAACGGGTCGGAGTTCCGGATTTCGCGCTCAACCTCTTTCCCGTCAAAGAGTTCCTCGTAGATTTCCTTTATCACTTTGTATTTGAATTCGAGGTCGATTCTTGAGTCTGCATTCGCGATGTCAAAAATCCCAGTGCCGATGTTGTCAAAGATGCCATCCGTTGCCGAGAGGCTCAGTCTTCCGCGAGCCCTTATGGCTGGGCGGTATGTCCCGCGTTTTGTCCTAAACAAAATCAGGTTACTGATTCCCATGCCACAGACCTGGGACTCGCAAAATCGTTCGATTGTCTCAACTGATGACGCGACCAACTTTCTGACCCGCAAGTCTTTCCCATCGAGTTTGCCGCTCCCGGCTGGGTTTGACAAAGCGAGCCTTGTCTCAAAATCCAAGTAATCTTGGTACTTCAAAGCATCGAAAAAGTGGCCATGCTCAAAATGGAGATTGAGCTTGCTTCCCACAGACTTGAGTTTCGTAAGTCTGAATATCCGCCCATCCCAGAGCTCGCTGCGCCCTAATTCTTTTCGAACACCGGTGTATAGAGCGAAGAATCTCTCACGTTCATTTGAGAGGGGGAATGAATGATCGACGGGATCCCGGCTTGTTTTGATCGAGTCATTGGTCAGCGAAGTCCATGCTCGACGAACGAACAGCGGGACTCGAACAGGGGAGCAGCGATATTTGAAGAGCGGAACCTCCTTGCTGTCGTAGTACTTGACGAGTGTTGGATACACTTGCGAATGGCGCAGCTTTGAAGCTGCAATGGCGTGGGACATCACGTCGCGAGTAAATGTTAATGGGACAGATTGGTCGGAGGGAGACTGCGAAAACGTGCCGGACGAGGGAAACACCGCGTCGTCGAGGAATTGGGCGTCGCCGACAAATTCGTACCCGCCCTTCTGCAATCGGTCGCTTTTCTTTGACACGGTGCGAATGAAATCGTCGAACTTGAACTCGTTGGAATTTAGGCATCTACGGAGAATCGATACGTAGTTTTGATAGTCCTTCAGCCTGTCTTCGTCGTTGGTAGATTGGGTAAGTAGATCACTAATGTCATCGACCCGTACGACTTGGCGGTGTTTCTCGATGAGACGAATCAGGATGCGAACCGCGAGAGGCTTGAGGTCTAACGTGGGAGGGATATCAAGTGGCTTGCCAGCTTCCGTTATTGAATTGACCTCTGTGTCGATCCAATAGGGTCCTAACTCAATGAATCGAAATAGCATATAGACTCAGCGGTGTTCCTTCTTTCGGGTCGACCGTTCGTCGACTTTTTGTCGTTCAAAAACCCAGTTCACACTCCGTGCCGTTCAGCGTTCTATCCTAATAGAGCCGCCGCATCAGTAAGAAAAGGCCGGGGAATTCGAGTCCCCGGCCGAATCGCTCACTGATGGTGAGCGGCTAGGCACATCATGACCATGCGCCCAGCCGACACAACCCGAACGCCCGCCTATCCGTCCAAGCCCCTTGATCTTTCCAAATGTGCCCGCAGCCGTCAAGTCAGCGCGCTTTCTAGAGGGGAAGCGATCCCGCACTTTACAATCTGGCATCGCTTTCGAGCCCCTGGAACAGAATGTGGAGCGGGAGAAGAAGTAGCCGCGATTTCTTTGCGCGGGCGCGAAAATGACGTCCACCTCCCACTCTCACTCGGACTTCGTCTTGTCTTCGATCTACTCGCCCGTCACAGGCATGTTCCTTTGAGTGCCGCTCAGATTTCAGTTTCATTTTCATCGGAACCGTTCTATCGCAAGCATGGGTGCAACGCCCTCAAAGATGGAAGCCTCCTGCGTAGGGTGAGCAGGTCATCGGTACGCGTATATATCGAGCGCATTCGTCGTGCTTTGGCTTTGTCGTTCCAAGAAGCACAGATGCAAATTGATCCGCGGGCTGTGTTGGTGTCGCAGGAAACCGTAACGAATGAAATTGGCTATCGTTTGCACGGAAGTTTTACGTGGGTACACACGGACCATGCCGGACAGGAATTCGAATGCCTACGATAGAAGAGCGCGAAAGGCCGAGTGTAAAGGCGAAACAGGCGGACAAGGATATACCCGCCCTTTCCACGCTTACCCTTCAGCTCCCTCGGTTTCACAATCCGGACAGCAATGGAACTCGTAAGAAAGTGCGCTTGTCCGCGTGGAAAATGACGATACGAGAGATACGGCGGATGTTCTCTGGGTATACCGTGATGCCGACCCGTGGGTGGAACCGCGATGACGGAATTCGCGATTCACATTTTAGGTTCGAGATGGATTTTGTTCACACACCTCACTTCCTGCGTGAGCTCAGTCGCTGGAGGGAGGAATTGAATTTACGATATGAACAAGGATCGATCTACATGAAGAAGTCAGATCGAACGACGTGGCTTTAGCGCGGCAGCCGGGAGGGCGTAACAGGAGTTCTTTCGTCGGCCTCTCGATTGGCGCGGCGGCCCGTGTTCGGCTGCGTCGCGATGAGAGGCCGGCGGAAGAACTCAAGCCTTCGATTAGTTAGGAGCGCTCTCCAGGAAGCAGAGAGCAGCGGCTAAAGCATCAAAAAGCGATTGCGATTCGCTCTCAGGTCGCCAAATGCGCCGTTCCTTGGGTAGGCGCAGGCGAGTTTCTGGAAAGCGTTCCGCAAGCGTGTTCGCAATTTGGAACTTATTTCTCCCCCCAAAAAACTGGCGGATTGGGTTGGGATCGATGAAATGTATCGGCAATCGAGATAGCTTTGCGAATTCCAAAACATCGTGAAGCAGCGCTCCATAGTTCTTACTAACGCGCGTTTTAGGCGACCGCCGGGCAACTATCCGCTGAAAGTTAAACCGGGCGGCCAAATTTGAGAGATGCCGCCGAGCGCTATCATCTTTTGAAATGCCACGCCGTCTGTACCCCCAACCAAGTAGTTGTCGAGCACTGTCAAGGACTGCATAGCCATAGCGCCGCGCACGAAGATCCAAAGCAAGGATACGGTCCATTGAATTATTGACCATTGCTCTCTTCAATTTGAATTAACCGTTCAGAAATCCAGGTCAATTTGTGTGCAGCATCCGCAGGTAGGGCAGGATGAGTGATTTTGAGCGACTCAAGTTCCACGAGAAGTTGCTTGAGCCGATTAGCCACAAAAAGTTTAGCTTGATCCTTAAGCCCCACGAACAGCTTAGACGCGGGCAAGCCGTAGAGCGCTTCGTATGCAAGCCCGATAAAAAATGGCGGCACGCTTTTGTTCGTTGCGTGTCGCGACACTGTAACGTCGGAAGGGTAGCCGAGTAGGAAGGCCACTTCAGCCAAACTCAGGCCCGTTTTCATGCGATGAACGTGGAGCTCTGTTCGTAATCCTTTTGGGACAATGATTTTCAAAGGGGTCGATTTCATAGCCGCTTCATATACAACGTACCTGATTGTCGTTTGTTTCCAAGATGGAACTTTCTGCATGCGGCGTAAGGGAGAAACGGCCGACACCGGATGCAGGACGAGCTAAGCGACGCATATACATTTGGATTCCCCCTACAACTTCGCGTGAAATTTATTTCATCGTCATTTTCTACGTGGCTTTGTGGCGCACTCCCATCCCTGGACCGTCTGATGCCGGATGCAAGTTGGCCTATCTTTTCGAATCATTCACGGTCGGCCAGAATACCCTTCCAATGAGTACACAGCCAAGTGATGCTAGGGCAGTAGTGCGCAGGATATTTCCTAAGCTCACCGAGGCCGAACTCGACAGCGCCGTCATGCACCTTCGGCAGTATTTTCAAATCGCTGCCGAGATTGTTGCGCGCGAATCTCTGGAAACGCTCCACTCCCGGATTGACAAGCGAATTCCAGGTTCTACTATGGAAGAAAGGTCGAACGATTCATTGAAAACTTAATTCGGTCACACCATGGCTACGTACTTTGCGTATGCCCGGGTGTCGACCCCCCGACAGGGAGAAAAGGGAGTGTCTCTCCACGAACAACGAGCGGCGATTGAAAAGTATGCCGCGATTCATGGTCTGGAGATCAGTCACTGGTTCGAAGAACAACAAAGCGCCTCTCACGCGGGGCGGCCGATGTTTCTGAAGATGCTGGCGCTTCTGCGAAAAGGGGCCGCGCAGGGCGTCGTCATTCATAAGATAGATCGCGGAGTACGCAATCTCGCGGATTGGGCGGATGTGGGGAAGCTCGTCGACGCGGGCGTTCAGATTCATTTCGCCAACGAAAATGTCGATTTGAAAACTGTCGCTGGTCGATTGTCAGCAGACATTCAAGCCGTTGTCGCTTCACACTTCAGCCGCAATTTGCGAGAAGAAGTTAAAAAGGGGATGTACGGTCGCTTGAAGCAGGGTTTCTTTCCGCTCCGCGCGCCCCTCGGATTCTTGGACCAAGGATCGGCGAAACCCAAAATACATGATCCTGTGCGTGCCCCTCTCGTGAAGAAGGCATTCCTTCTATATCAGTCTGGCGAGTACTCGATACCGGCACTTGCGGAGGCGTTGTTCAAGCTAGGGTTGCGCAGCTTGAATGGAGGCCACGTATCGGTCAATGGTGTCGCGACCATGTTGCGGAATCCGTTTTATGTTGGCTTGATGCGCCTTCGGAAGACCGGTGAGGTCTATCCGGGGAACCACGAACCACTGATTTCCACCGAACTTTTCGAGGGTGTACAGGATGCACTCGATGGTAAGCGTGTAGATCGCATCGCCATCCAGCCTCATCTGTTCAGCCGCCTCGCACACTGTATAAGTTGCGGGTATTCTCTGATTGCCGAGCGACAAAAAGGGCACGTCTACTATCGTTGCCATGACCGCGCATTCAAGAAGCCGACTAAGTGCCCGAGCACGTGCATCCGCGAGGACAGATTGGAACATGCCGTGATTTCGCGTCTCGCTGCTCTCGACTTGAGCCCAGAGGAGCTAGCACTTGCGAATGTCTTCTTGGCTGGTTTGCAAAACGACGCTAAGGAGCGACGAGACGCAATGGAAAGCTCGCTACGGCTTCAAGCGGATCAATTGCAAAGCCGCATCGGCAAGCTCACGGACCTCCTCATCGACGGAACGGTAGAAAAAGCGACATTTGAGGAAAAACGTACGGCACTTATGTTGGAGCAAACCAGAGTGCGAGAACAGCTAACCGAGCTCAATAGAAGTACGTCGTTGATGGAGTCCAAGTTCACGAATACTGTCGAACTCGCAAAAAGCGCATCCAGCTTGTATAAACGAGCTGATGCGACGGAAAAGCGGCGATTGCTAAAAATCCTACTGTCGAACCTTGGCGTAGGTGAACAAAATGTAAGTGTGGCGCTGGCTCCAGAGTTTCAACTCATCGCGGAACGCAAAACAGTTACAGAAAGTAGAGGTGATCGGGGGAGTTGTCGAACCTGGGAACAAATACTCAAACAACTTTGGCAAGAATTTCATAGCAAAACCGCGGTGAACTAGCGGAGTTTTGTATTACGTCCATTAACCTCAGCTTTGACAAGGTGGGGAAGTTTGCATTGGATGAATGGGAGATTAGGCTCAGGAATTTCCGTTTCTGTGTTGGATTGCCATTTAGGAGATCGAGCTCTTTTAGATGCCCAGATGAGGCTATCAAGAAAAATAGTCCCGCCTAAGTTATTCATAGAATCCAGGTATTGGCTCTCCCATTAGATAATCGAGATTTTACTTGACGCTGCCCAAGGGAGGGGAGTACAAACTCCCCAGTCAAACGTCGCGCCCCCGCGCGCGGCAGGCCCCGACTCCGGTTCGGCCCTCGCTCCAAGAAATTCGTACGGTCCCCATACGAAAGAAGGTTGCCCGAGTACTCCGAGGCGAACAGGAACGCAGCCACTCCGAGGAGGACGTGATGAATCGCAATTGCTTCTTGTCTGCAGTCCTTCTCCTTTGGGCTCCAAGCGCTTTGTTCAGCCAAGGCACTCCGGGTACATTTGCCAACACAGGAAGCATGAGCGTGCCACGACAATTGGCCTCGGCGACGCTCATCTCGGGCTGCAATTGCCCTGCTGATGGCAAGGTGCTTGTGGTAGGAGGAGTGATCGACGGCAATACATTGGCCACGAACACAGCTGACCTTTATGACCCCACGACGGGCACCTTCACCCCCACGGGGAATATGAACATTGCTCGCGGCGGCCATGCCGCGGCGCTCCTCTCCGGTGGCAAAATTTTGATCGTCGGGGCATTCGATTCTCCGGGGCCGTTCGATGCCGAGGTATATGACCCAGTTGCTGGAACGTTCAGTTGCGTCGCGGGCATTGATCCCGCGACGGGATACTGCAATCCCACGCTCGTACATAACGCTGGGGCGATCACCGCTACGGCACTCCAGAACGGAACGGTGCTGATCACGGGACTGCCGACACCGACTTCGGGCGGACAGTATTCCACCGGTGCAGTTATCTTTGACCCATCGCAATCCACGTTCGCCTGCGTGAGTGGCATGAGCGCGACCGCAAACATTTGTAATCCGAGCATGGTGGCCCAACATTTTTCGGGAACGGCCACATTGCTGGCGAACGGCAAAGTACTTATAGCTGGAGGTTCTGATAGGAATGCGGCCAGCCTCGCAAACTCGGCTGAGCTCTATGACCCGACAATTCCACCAAACGGCTCATTTGCCCCTACGGGAGGCTTAGTTACGGCCCGAGTCAACCATGCAGCAGTTCTCCTGAAGACCGGGGAAGTGTTGATCGTCGGTGGCGGAGGCAACAGCTCCAATCTCAACAGCGCGGAAGTTTACGCGAATGGGGTTTTCACTTCAGTGGGGAACATGGCGCACGTGCGCGTATACCCAGATGCAACCCTCTTGAGCGACGGAACAGTGCTCGTGACTGGAGGATGCTGCGAGGTTTCGAACGTCCAGTTAGCATCCGCCGAAATTTATAACCCTGCGACTAAGACATTCGCGCTGACCGGGGACATGAACGAAGCCCGAGCCACCCATACCGCGACTCTGCTGCCCAATGGACAAGTCCTCGTCGCGGGAGGATTTCAGAGTGCGACGGCCGAGCTCTATACACCGGTTGCTGGATCAACTTCGCCGTGGATTCATTTTTCGCTCCAAGGCGGGGGCCCATTCCTCAATTCGACTCCGATTGTCTACGACCCGACGAGCAATCGACTGATTGTCTTCGGAGGCTATGCTTCCGGACCTTGTTGCGTAGGACTGAACGACACATGGGTACTCGCAAACGCGAATGGCATCGGCGGGACTCCGCAATGGCAGCAACTTGCCACGAGTGGCCCTTTGCCGCCGGGAAGAGTGGCTCAAAGCGCGGTATACGACGCAGCGAACAATCGAATGATCATCTTTGGGGGAGGCGTCCTCAGCAGTTCAGGCCTCTATGCCATTCGCTACAACGATGTATGGGTCCTCGCGAATGCAAATGGTCTCGGTGGAACGCCTAGTTGGACCGAACTTTCGCCGACAGGCGCGCCTCCTGTCGCACGGGAGGGAGCCAAAGCGACCTATGACCCTGCGACAAATCGCATGACGATTTTCGGAGGCGGAAACAACGGCATCATGGATATCCCGAACGATACATGGGTGCTCACGAATGCCAACGGACTGACAGGCACTCCGCAGTGGATTCAGCTTTCACCGACGGGGAATCTCCCTGCACCGAGAGAAGTATTTGTCTCCACCTATGACCAAGCCGCGAACGCTATGACGGTATTCGGCGGATGCTGTCCGTTCAACGGAGACCTTTGGGTTCTTTCCGGAGCAAACGGAATCGGCCCATCCTCCTGGCAGTCGATAGTCCAGTCGTCGCCATCACCGGGAACGCTAGTGAATTGGAATTATGGGTACGACGCACCGACAGAGAGCCTTCTCTTCTTCGGCGGAGGCCCAAGCTTCGGTGTCTTTCGCAATGACTTCTGGGTGCTAGCAAACGCCAATGGTGTCGGCGCACCGACGTGGACGAATCCGATTCCCAACAACGCTGCCGGATCTCCTCCGGCGGGCATACCTCTCGGAACGTACGATCCGGTCCGTAAGCGCTACATGATCGTTCCGGATGCCGCGAACCTCTGGGTCCTCGATGTGTCGGGCTTTCTTGGAAGTTCCGGATCAGGCGGACCTCCCGCGACCCACACCCTCACAGTCTCCTCGACCAATCCCAGTAGTGGAGTTCCAGTAAGCGTGAGCTTGCTGGACAACAACAACCTGAGCGGGGGCAACACCCCGTTTGCGTTGACCTACAACGACGGCGCGGTTGTGATGCTGAACGCGCCAACGACTACCAGCGGAAACAACTTCTCAAGCTGGACCGGCTGTGACGCAGTGTCGGGTACGACTTGCACAGTGACGATAACTGGCGACCGAGCTGTGACGACGAATTACGTAACCCCGCCGCCACCGCCGACAGGAATTATCAACGTCTCCACAAACACAGCGAGTGCAACGTACACAATAAGTGGTCCCACGACTTTCTCTGGCGTCGGGGTATCTTCTACATTTCCTGGAGTGCCTGCTGGAGACTACACAATAAAATACGGTCCGGATTGTCGTTCCGACTTGCCAGCGACAATCACATTGACGCTATCGCCAGGAGGGACGATAGCCTTTGTTGGAACTTACGCGCCGGGCTTCCTGAAAGTGTTTCCGCTTGCTGGGCTTGATCCTTGTGCTGCCACCATCAACGCAGTCTTCGACCATTCGCAGAAAGCCCCGTACTCAAATGACTTCAAGGTGGTTGCGTATACCGGAGAAACAGGATTATGCGATTTGCAGAACTCTTTTCAGGATTTTCAAAGCGTGGTGGGCGTGAAACACCCGCATTCGGGGTACAGGAACCAATCTGGATCGGTTTTCGCCGTGAACGGCCACTATACGGGGGGTGAGAACGGTCAGGGCTCGCCGACCCTAACTTGCGCGGGAAGTCCGGCAAGCAATCTACCTTCAAACACTTTTCTGTTCTACGACGGTCATCCTGGCTACGATTACAAGGCAACCTGCGGAACGCCGGTGTATGCCGCTGTTTCCGGAACCGTAGTATACCCGTCATCCATCCCTGGCCTGAACAATGCGGCCATGTTCCATGTACTGGAACTCGACCCTGATGCTCCGGATTCTTCATATAAGCTCTACTACCTTCATCTTTCAACATACCCTGGAAAAAAATACCCCTCTTGCGATTCGGCGCCCCCGATTATTCCGCGGAGCTGCAACGGCAAACGTTGCCATGTCAACGCGGGGCAGTTGATCGGAATGTCAGGGGATGCCGGTGTGCCCGGCTCGCCACATTTACACTTTGAGATTCAGGTAAGACCAGGGATCCCTGTAGACCCGTATGGTTGGAAGGGAACGGCCGGAGCCGATCCGTACGCAAAGCGCGCCATCTCCATTAATCTGTGGCCCTAATTATGCGCTCTTAAGAACTGCACTTTGCGGGAACTTTGTGAATTGTGTCCTAATCTGTGAACAAGAGAGATCCAATCAAGCGCTGTTGATCTGGACTCGCTTCATCACTGAGAAAGCTATCCGACCGGTCCAGTTCCACAACTACTTGTTCGTGCTGCACAAAAAAACCATTGAGCACTCCGAGACCGTCGGACCCTCCTCCGCGCACATCCAAGGAAGCATATCCGTTTAGAGTCGTTTCAATCAATTCGCCCTGAAAATCAATATTCCTGTTGAACCATGCTTTTAGAGACTCTTGGTTAGATTTTTTGTAAATGTTTATTAGCTGCCAGAATCCGCCCTGAGATACGTTACGTCTTGGTTCGTAGACAAGCAGTTCGGTCAAAAAGTCGTCTTGGCTGCGCAGGCCTACGGTGCCACCGGTGGTCTGCTGCTCAACGATTGCCCTCGCTGGATAGAGGAATTCAAATCCGAATCGTTCGTTTCGATAGGTCTTCCAGTCGGAAATACCAACCGTGGCGGAAGCTATTGAGTTCTGGTGTGGAACCAGTGGGGTTGCCGCCATTTCCACGGCGGAAGTTGCTATAGGCGCTGTGGGCGGCACGGCTGCCGTCGGTTGCAGTAGCACTCCTGGTCGTATCGCAAAAATAAAAATCACACCAACAGCTATGAACACACCAACAGACACCACCAACCGTTTTGTCATGAAGATTTTTGGAATGAGTGGAGGGGACTATCTTTGACAGAGCTTACCTTCAGTCTAATTCCCACCCGACAGAAGTCAAAACCCGCGGCCCCCTACATCCCCGCAATCCGCTTGAGCTCCTCAATCACTGCTTTGCTCGAAATAGGCTGCAAACCATATCTGAAATTTCCCGTGATCCGCAAGAGCTCCTGAAACCACGCAGCCGATTTGTCGATCTTTAGGGGATACAGAGGTTTTCCATCCGAGCCTGAAACCTGGTACCTAAATTTGCGAGCAGACTGAGGAACTATCTCTTCCACCACGAACGATTCGCAGAGGAAATATTGCCGAGGCTTGCCTTCGCCCGTCACGAGCCAGACCGCGTCGCCCTCTCGCAGACCACATCGCGGCGTACATCGAACTTGGGACGCACTGCTCATGCAGTTGCTAGCCCTCTTTGAGAAGGACCCTGAACTTGGCATCACGCCCAGTCGCTGATTAAGTTTTGTTTTTCAGCGTACGCAAATTCTCCGACCCGACAGGGTGGGAGATTCTGCGTGGCATGCATTGCTAGCTTTTATCTCAGAGGCCCGCTACCTTTCAATCCTTTCTTTCTTGATCCACTGCAAAAAGACGGGGTCTTCCTTTCGGGAAGAGATCAAGAACACCTTGGATTTTGCTCTGGTGAGGGCGACTAAGAATTTGAAGATATCACGGTCGGACATGCTCATCTTCTTCTTTTTGTGCTTAACGAAGTATTGATTGTCCAGATGGGTTATAAAGACATAGTCTGCGGAGAGCCCCTTCGAGCTCTCGATGGTCGTCGCCTTGATCGGTATCTTCTTGATCGCTGGGACAACTCCTCCAGAGACCGCGTTAAGTTCTTCCATCAGAACGCCTCTTACTTTCTCGTAGGGATCCATTCCCATTTCTTTTAGCAATTGCAGATGGGGCTCATCCATCGGTTTCTCACCCTCAAGTGATTTGAGAGTCTTCATCATGTCTTTCGTCTTTGCGATATAACTTGCATCGATTAGTTCGTGCATGGCTCCTGGTTTTGTCGCAGCTGTTTTTTTGAGAAGTGTTTGTAGCGCTTCCTGCGACATTAAGGCCCCGGCGACAATTCGCCAACCGAGATTGCTCTTATCGTTTTCCGCCAGTATTTTCAGACCGCTGACTGACGTGACCGGCCTAAACAAGTCCAGCAGGAGTGAGAGAGAATCACTCAGCAAAGGAGCTGGACATGCCGATGAAGAGGTACAAGCCGGAGCAGATTGTAACGTTGCTGCGGCAAAT